>JAESFN010000024.1_pt1 | contig 813032 bp, 794 predicted proteins | sample 9269411 | NCBI WGS metagenome assembly JAESFN01 (sample SAMN14505399, study PRJNA617100) | algae metagenome | isolation source: Iphinoe sp. HA4291-MV1 and co-occurring heterotrophs from trail next to... | place: USA: Maunawili Falls, Hawaii | collected 2009-07-25
CCCCGCCGAGATCGCCGGGCAATGGTCCTGGGGGCATGCCCCCAGGACCATTGCCATCCCATCAATCAACCATCATGAAGGAGCCGGACTCTACCTCTGACTGGTAACAATCAGGGGAGCACGTCAGCAGGCCGAAAGTTCGTAAGTCATGGAGCCACAGTTTGCGTCAAAATATGTCAGAAAGCTCGGTGGAACCCGCGACTCAAGAGCCTCTGCCGGGGAGTTTCCGTTGTTTCATACATCGACATATGCTGCGGTACGATGAGTATGTTTGCCGCTCTCTGACATTCCCCCCGAACTACGAACTGCCCGACGACACGGCCGGAAAGCAAGTTCGAAAGTTGCTGGAGGGATTGGCATGCGGGCAAGTCAAATCCTATTACGATAACGGGCTGCAGGTCCCTCGGTCGCTGTTCCATTCGAGGCTAGCGGTGTTGCTTTTGGCGGCAGAGGCTCGGACCAGAAGGATGGTCATCACACCCTATTTCTTCTGCAGTGGACGGGAGCTCATGCTGAGCAAGGCCGAGCTTGGTCACTTGCAACATTGGCCGGACGACGACACCCACCGCGCGCGCACCTTAAAAAATGGCGGCCCCGAGAGGCCGCCAAGGAAAAGTGAATGAAGAGAGCTCCTCATTCGGGTCGCGATGCGGCGCATATAGCAGTGCGGTGACCACGCCAGCGGATTCACCATGCCGTAGGGTAAATTCCGGCACGTGATGTATTTCGGCAACAGCCGTGCATTACCGGCAATGCGCAAACCTATATCATTGCTAGCCTCCGGCGCGGCGTTATAGCGCCCCTATGACCGATGACCTGACCAACATCGTCCTTCGTGCGATCGAGCGAGCGCCGCAATGGGTTCGCCGCGATCTGGAGGCTAAAGACCATGCGACGCGTGTGCAGGCGGAGGAGTCGCTTGCAGTGATGATTACCGAAGCGCTCAAGACATCAGACGGGCTTGCCACCTAACGTTCCTGCGTCAGCTCGGCTTGCAGCGCTCTTCGAGTTCGGCGATCCGTTCGGTACAAATCGCATGCACGGCACGGCCAAGTTCCTCGACACGCTCCGCCAGCCACGAGAGCTCTTCCTCAGAGATGCGATAATGCTTTGAGTAGCGAGCCTTCACATAGGCTTCCTTGAGCTTCTCGAACCGCGAACGATCCGTCTTCAGTTCGCGCGGCCATGCGTCAACCAAGCGCATATCGAGCCGCTCAGCCTGCGTGCGGAGAAAGCCAAGGTTGTGAACGTGCGGCGTATAGAAGGTGCAGACCAGCAGCACGCAGTGGTATAAGCTTTCTGTGGCCTGATGCAGCACAAACGATGCCTGCTTCAACGTCCCCTCAGCGAAGCCAGTTTCGTACATTTTGTAGAATGCGTTTGCCTGCGGCATCCACTCTTCAAAATACTCCCGCGCCATCGCCAGCGCCTGCTCGGGCGTCTTCGGCTTTGGCGTGTGCAACTCCTTGTCGTCGAACTCATAGAGCGCGATGCCGTCCTTCGCGAGGTCCATGAAGAAGTAGCGCCCATGTGCCAGCCCGTCGTTCACCTCCTGCATCGTATGGACGATGAAGTTCACCGGCGTGTGCAGCGTTTTGTCGATCGCGAGCTCGCGATTGAGCCGGTCCTCCAGCTTCAGCCAATAATCGACTTTGTCGGTAAGGCGCTTGTCGCTGACGATGATGAGGAGATCGAAGTCCGACCGGTAACCTTTCGCGGTATGCGGCTCGTCGACCCAGCCGCCGCGCGCATAGCTGCCGTAAAGGATCAGCTTTTCGATGCGGCCCTTCCTCTTCCAGTTCATCGTCGCGAGCGCGATGCTGTCGGCAAATTCTTCGAAGATGATCGCCTTCACGCGTTCGAGTTCGCGCTGCTTGTTGGGGGGAAGATGATCGAGGTCGGTACGCATGACTGTTTCCATCCTGTGAGTCTGCTCGCCGGAAGGCAAGCGCTGTCAAATCCAGATCGGCACCTCATCCCTCGGGCCCGACACGAAAATCCCAGACGGGGATGCCGAACGCGCGGGCCTTGTCGACGAGATTGTCCTGGATGCCGGTGCCCGAGAAAACGACGAGTCCCGCAGGCATCGCATCGATCATGCGTTCGTTGCGCTTGAAGGGCGCAGCCTTCTTGTGGCGGTTCCAGTCGGGGCGAAAGGCAACCTGCGGCACACCCCGCGTGTCGGCCCAGCACGCCGCCGCACGTTCTGCTCCCGTCGGCGTGGCACCGTGAAGCAGGATCATATCGGCATGGCGGGCGTGGACCTTGTCGAGCGCCGACCAGATATGGCGATGATCGTTGCATGAGGGCCCACCCGAAAAGACGATGCGCGTGCCTTCGGGGATCAGGCATTTCGCCTTCTCGCGGAGACGCCGGTCCATGAAGTCCCGGCTGTCGATCATCGCCGCGGTCATCGTCTTGTGCCGCACGCGCGACCCCGTGCGCGGCATCCAGGCCGTGCGGGCGTGGATACGGAACTGCTCGGCGGCACATTCGCGGAAATATTCCATTGCGTCGCGCCGCTCGATCATGGTGATGCCCTCGGCGATCGCGCGCTCGAGCTCGACCGAGCGGATTTCGCTGCCATCCTGCTCGCGCTGAAGCTCGCGCTGCGCCTGCTCGTTGCGATCGAGATCGTGCTCAACGCGTGTTCCGGCGCGGTGGAAGATGTTGACGACGGCCCAGAGCAGATCCTCAAGGTCGGGTTCGATCCGCGTGTGGGTAAGGCAGCCCGCGAGCGCATCGAAGATGTCGGCGACCGCGCCGGCCGCAAGGCGGTCGTCTGGGAGCGGCCGCGCGTCGGGTTCATCCTCATAGGGGCGATGGCCGTAAAGCTGCATTTCCTGAAGGAGGAAAGCGCTGGCCGATGGCTCGAAGGGATGGGCGGGTTCGGGAAGATCGGCATCATAGGTCATATCGGTTCTCGCTGAGATCAGCCGCGCCTTCCGCGGCCTTCGCGGCGACGTCTTGCGGCAGGCGGTGCGGGTGGGCACCGCGCGCCGGCGAAGCCACGCGCGGCCGGAGCGCCAGCGGAGGATGGCGGCCGAAGGCTATTTTGCTTCGCGATGCAAAGGGGCAAAGCCCCGGCGGAAAATAGCCGCGCGGCCGCCATTGCGCTCCCCGGTCCGCCTGCCGCAGTCGCCCTCCAGCGAAGGCCGAAGGCGCGGTCCTCGAAGATCGACAGATGACCAAGCCGCCGCTGCGCGCGTGCTCCCTTCCCTGCCGGCCCGCCTCACGATTTGAGGAAACGCCCGACGTCCTCGTGCCGGAGCAACCCGGCCGCACGACCTGCAAAAGCGTCTCTGCCCATCGCGCAAAGGTCGCTATTGAAATCGTCGTGCGCGGGGATGAGCGGCACCACCTCGATGTGCAGTTCCACCGCCCGCTCCCGCAGCGTCGCCAGCGCGCCCTTCCCGGCGGCGTCCCGGTCGCAAGCGACATAGAGTCGGCGCAGCGTTTCCGGAAATCGGATGGCGGCCAGATGCGCCGCCGACAATCCGGCGATCATCGGCATGGCGGGGAGGATTTCGCGGAGGGACAAGATGGTTTCGACGCCCTCGCCGGCCGCCATGACTTCGGCAGCTGCCTCGAAGCGGACGCCGTAGCCAAGAAGTTGGCCCATGGCACGGCGAGGATAAGCAACATCGGCCTTCCCGCCCGCCGGATCGAGCCAGGTCCGATGGACCCCGACGACCGCGCCATGGTCGTTGGTCACCGAAGCGATCATGGCCGGGTAGGTGGATCGGACACCCGGCACATCATCGCGCGATGCGCGGTAATAGCATGACGGGTGGAAGCGAAGCGCCGGATCATTGCCTGCGCGATGAATTCCGCGCCCGGCAAGATAGGAAGCGGCAAGCGTCCCCGCGGTCGGATGTGCTGCCGCCCAAAGCCGCCGGGCCGCTGCGGGCGTGCCGCCCGGTGCCTTGCGCGGCTTCGGATTCGCAGGCTCGGCATTGTCGGTCGCCGGCAGGCTCAGGAAGCGCCGCGCCTCCGCGAGGGTATCGCGGAGGTTGGCATGACCGCAGCTGGCAGCGATCACGTCGAGCAGATCGCCATGTTCGCCGCTTTCGGCATCGGTCCATTTGCCCGGCTGACCGCTGGCGTCGCCCGATCCGGACAGACGGACATAGAGGCTCCGCCCCGGCGCATTCCGGACGTCACCCACGAGCCAATAGCGGCCCTCCCGCCGGCCGTTCGAAAGATAGCGGCGGCAGACAGCTTCCGCATTGTCAGCGAGGCGGCGAGCGATGTCTGAAACAGTCTCCATGGGGCTTCCTTGCGGCTGGCGTCGCCCTCGCCCGGCAAGACCCGAACGACTGAACGCACACGGCGCCGACAGCCCCTGCCGGCAGTTGCCGACAGTGTGACACAAGGCGCGCTTCGATTTCAACAAAATGCGGCGGGGACCGCCGATCGGGCAGTCTCCGCCGCACGGAAGGTGACGGGGCAGCGCTGGCCGCCCCGTCCAGGATCATTCAGCGGCGACCGGCAGTTCGTCCCAAGCGGTCTGCTCGCCGTCGGCGCCGGCATAGGCGCTTTCGACATCGCTCGCCGTCACGCTGAGATCGCCAGCGGCGGCGTCGCCGCCTTCGACTGCCTCGGTGGCATCGTCCGTTGGCGGCGTGCGCATTGGCTCGGGCAGCCAGCCCGATTCCTCGAGCAGCTTTTCCGCCTCTCGCGCCATATCGGGCTTTTTGAGATGGTCGATCATCGCCGCGAACTCAGGCCCACGCGCCTCGGTGACGTCGGCCAGCAGCCGCGCCTTGGTCACACCGCGGAAATAGCCCTCGGCCGTCGGACGCCAGCCAGCACCGACAACATCGAGCCCGACCGCGCGCGCAATGACGTGGCTGTGGGCGATGCGTCGTTCGACGCTGCGTGCCGACACCCGCCCGTTCGGATATTTGGGCAAGACCTCGGCCTGCGCATTGATCCCGAGCGACGCACAATGCGCGAACAGCATCGCCTGTTCGGTCTCGTCGAACGCGAGCAGGGTATCCCAAAGGTCGACATCCTCGTTCGGCAGCCGTTCGCGCCATGCTTCATGACGTGCCTCTATCGACCGCGCCGGCGCGCATTCGCGAAGTCCCGCAGGCTCGTTGGTAAGATAGACAGTCGACACCGATAGCTCGAGACAGGTCTCATGGCTGGTCCGGTAGAAGACCGAGAGCACCATGGCGTGCAGCACCGCAGCGAACGCAGCTTTCGGATTGCCGGCAAAGGAATCCTGCAGGGCGAGCGTGCGCCACGCGGTGAGGTCGGACACGATGCGATCGGGAAGCAGTTTCAATCCTTCTTCCTCGCGTTCGCCACCATCTGCGCTCTCGGGCGGCGACGCAGCGACGCCGACTGCGCCCTCGCCGCTTTCGTCAACCGCTTGGCCATCAACGGCGTCGCCGTCCGAATCGCCGTCGTCGACCACCGGCTCATCCTCGCGCCGTACGAATCCGCGATCGACCCGGATCGTCCCATCATAATCAATCGATACAAAGGCCCCGGCGATGCCGACTTCGGCCTCGTCGAAGATCTGCGGCCGATCGGTGAGCGCGCCGATCTCGGTCTCGATCGCCTCGAGCCGCGCATGCACTTCTGCGGGAACATCGGGCTCATCGGACCATTTGTCCGAAAGTTCGTCGGCCTCGGCTTCGAGCGCCGCGACCTTCGCCGCTTCCACGTCGGTCATTGCGATCTCAGTGCTGCTCAGTTCGCGAAGATCGCGCGTCGCCTGCCAGGGCAGGTCGATCGCGGTCTGCACCCATTTCCAGCCCTCGACGCCGATGCGCTCGGCGACCTCCTTCAATTTCTCGTCGACGAGCCGGTCGAGCAGCGGCGGGTCCGTGAGCCACCCGCCGTCGTCGGGTTCGAAGAGGTCGCGCACGATGCCGCCGCCCGCGGCGACGTAGGCGTCGACCGACACGAAACGCACCCGCTTGTCGGCGGCGCGTACGCTGTTCTCGGTGAGCTTCTGCCGAATGAAGGCCGGCGACTTGTTGAAGCTGTGCGCGAGCAGCTCCCAGGTCTGGACCTGCCGCTCATGATCGTCCGAAACCGTGAACGCCATCAGCTGGTCGAGGGTCATTTCATCCTCGGCGTAAAGCTCGTGCAGGGCCGGTGCGACCGAGGCGAGCTTGAGGCGCTGGCGCACCACCGCGGGTGTCGTCATGAAATGGGCGGCGATGGCTTCGACGCCATTGCCCTTCTCGACCATCACCAGCATCGCGCGGAACTCGTCGAGCGGATGAAGATTTTCGCGCACTGCATTTTCGGCATAGCTGTCCTCCTCGGCGAGGATCGACGACGCTGCCTGAACGATGCAGGGCACCAGCGCGTCCTTGGCAAGGCGTTTCTGCTTCACGAGAAGCTCGAGGGCGCGAAAGCGCCGGCCGCCTGCGGGGATTTCAAACTGGCCGGTTTCTTCGCCGTCCTCGCCGAGCAGAGGACGGACATTGAGACTCTGCAGCAAGGTGCGACGGGCGATGTCGTCGGCGAGTTCGCTGATCGACACGCCGGCCTTGATGCGCCGCACATTGGACTGGGACAGGACCAGCCGGTCGAACGGGATATCGCGCGACGGGCTGAGGGTGATTTTAGGCTTGGAACGAGCCATGGCCATTCTCCATGACGGGCCGCCGCGAGACACTCCCCCGGCTTTCAAACCCGTCACGAAGGCCCCCGCCCCCCCTCTTCCTCCCGGGGCCGCCGCCGGCGGCCCCAGTCGAACGGCAAGCTTCAATCGCGGCCCGAGAGCCGCTGCGCGGCGCGGCGGAGCCGCTGTTCGCCGAGCACGATCGACCCGGTCGAGCGCGCCGCCTCGGCATAGGTCGAGAGCGGATGGCTCGCGGTGAAATGGAGATCGCGCTCGATCGCAAGCCCGAAGGGCAGCCTGACGCCCTCGAGATCGGCGAGCGCGAAGCGTCCTAGCTCGGGGCAGCCAAAACCCAGGTCGGCAAGACCGAAGAAGACGCCGTCCTCGTCGATCTCGTCGGGTAGGGGCGAGGGTTCCCAGTGGGATTGCCCTCTACCCCTCCCACGGAACCGGACTTGATAGTTTCCCATCATCCGGCTCCTGCACCTGCATCCAAGGTATTCAGGCGAGCGATAAGCCGACCGGCGTGATGTGCGTGATGACACGGGACGCACAGGACGACCCTTTTCCGCTTGCGGGCCGCGCGAACGCGGACCTGCAAGCTACGGTGCTTCACGTCATTCAGGCGCCGCGCATGATGCACCTCAACAGACACGTCATCGGCACCGCAGGCTTCGCAGACTTTGGCTTTCAGGCGGTCGATAATATCCGTCCGCATGTTGCCAGCCAGCGAGGGCAAGCGGTCGAGGTCGGCGCGATTAGCGCTCCCCGTGACGATGTGCTTCAAGGCGAACACACGCATAAAGCGCCGTCCGGTACGGCCCTCGTACCACAGACCATAATTATCCCGATGGTGAAGCTTCTGGCAGATCACTGCAGCGGAGCACTTGTGCTTCCGTGCTAAGGTATTGATCAGACTGCGCCACCACACATGGTAGAGGCGACTGATTTCCCGTCGCCAGCTCGTGCCGAGCTTATAATACTCGGCCAAGCCGCGCATCATGGCGTTATACCTTATGATGATCTCAAGGTCGGAGTGGTTGCACATCTCCGGTCTCATCGAGCCCTTGTTCATATAATAGGACCCAAGCCGATTGCGCTCGGCGAAGGCGACGAGCCTCCCGATGGGAGCGTGCAGTTGCACCCGGTCACTGGCCACCTTGGCAAGAGTGGTTCGTTTCCCCTCTTGCCGGTAATGGTGATGCCGGTGATGCGTGTGCGTCCGCACGTTGTAACCAAGGAACGCTGCACCCTTGCTGGCCTTGCGGATTCCCGTCTTCTGCGGTGACGTGTCGAGCCGCAGGGCGGTGTTCAGATAGGTCTGAACAGCCTCCATAACGGCCCGCGCGTCGGCCTTGCTGCCGATCACCCCGATGAGGAAGTCATCGGCATAACGGCAGTATGTCAGACGGCGGAAGTCCGGGTCGAACCAGTCAGAGAACGGTACGTCCCTGCGCTTCTGCTTCAACTCCCCGATCTCAGCCATCAGCGCAGGGATGTCGGTTTCGTCACCCCTTCGCCTCCGGCGTTCGATCTTCCTGCCACAATGTTCGATCCGCCTTTTAAGAACTTCCCACTCCGGATTGCTCCGGCGTCTCTTGCCCTTATCGAACCCCGCCTTCATCGCTTCCATGTGCTCGTCGAGCGCATGAAGATATATGTTGGCTAGGATTGGCGATATCACTCCGCCTTGAGGCGTGCCGCTGAAGGTTCGGTGGAACCTCCAGTCTTCCATATACCCCGCTTTCAGCATCCGACCGATGAGGCCGATCAGCCTCTCGTCGTCGATCCGCTTGCGCAGGAGATTGAGGAGGATGTCGTGATCGACATTGTCGAAGAACCCCGACACATCGACCTCGACTAGCCATTTGACCCCGCTCCATCCATACCTGATCTGCTCAAGTGCGGAATGGCAGGATCGCCCCTTGCGGAACCCGTGCGAACGGTCGGAGAAGATCGGCTCGTACACATGTTCGAGGATGATCTTTACCGCCGCCTGCACGAGCTTATCGTCGGCAGTAGGGATACCCAGTGGCCGCTGACGGCCATCGGGTTTCGGTATATATAGCCTGCGAACAGGAGCGAAGCGGTAGGAGCCGTCCATTATCCCGGCGATGATCCGCTCCACCCGTTGCAGCGAGAAGCCGCTCAGAGTGTTGTTAGGATCGACGCCGGGGGTCAGCGCGCCCTGATTGGACGCGATGTCCTCATAGGCCTGCTCCCAGATTCGGGTGCAGGCGAGGAGCCGGAACAGTCCATTGATCCGCTTACCCTGCTTCGACAGAGCAAGGATTGAAGCAAGCCGCTTCTCCACGATATCGGAGCGCATCAGCGCCTCCGTGGGGCATCGCCCCGCATCGTCATGAAGATGCCTACCTCGGCAGGTACGTCACCCTTTACCCGGCGAGAGGCGATCCCCTGCTCTGTTGCCAGAGCGGTTTCACGCGTGGCCGTCCGCCCTAGGGCGGCTGTCTCGGGCATTACCCCGAGCATTTGGCTAATATGGTGACTCCGTCGCCATGCGGGTCTGGTGAAGCCAGCCCGTTTAGGCGATCCCGTATTTACATCATTTCCCAGATGCGACGTGGTTAGGCGCCCCGTTCGACCTTTGGCCCCGCGATGCGGGGTGGTCCGTGTGTCCGGATCGAGAGGCCCCAACGAAGATGGGACGACTCTTCTAAGATGTGACCGCAACTGATGATCACACTCCACACGGCTGAGGCGCTTCAACCGTTGATGCGCCTCGATCTGGCTCAAATCCCAGGTCTGGGGTTCACGCAGTCTAGCATTCGCCATACACGTCTTGCCCTGACCCTTGGACGACCTACAACGGTTTCGGTCCCTGAGGGCCTTGCTCTCGACATGCTGTTGTCCCCTGCCGGTTTCCCGGTTGCAGCCATTACTGGCCAAGGTAAGTCGAGCGGGCATCGATTATACTCCGGTTATTCGAACAGGCTGAGCCTGCACTAGGAACTGACGCCGATACGGCGCACGGTCGCGAGCCATGTCGCGGCACCGACCGGATTGAACAGCCTAAGGACAGGCATCGGATCGGGCTCGCGCTCGCCGCGCTCCAGCGCATCGAGCTTCGCGGCAAGATTGGCGCGGAGCTGTGCTTCAAGTTCAGGGGTCAGGAGCTGCATGACACCGCCCTCCCCGCCAAGCGGTTGTCGCGATGGACATGACTGACAAAAATGCCTTCGCCGCACGCGAGAGCGTCCCTCTCTTCACCGGGATGTTCGTCCGCCCCCGCCGCCTCCCGGAACGCGAGTAGATAATCGGCCGCCTTCGATGCAGCGCTGGCGGCGCGCAGAACCGCGCGCTGATCTTCGCGAATGATTGCGAGCCAGGAACCGATGTAATCCGCGTGCCGCACGGTCGGCTCGATGCCGAGCGCAGCGCAGACAAAGGCCCCGGTCATTTCAGCGACGAGCTCTTCCTGCCCATAGGGCTTCGATCCGAAGCTGCCCGTCTGGTCGCGGTCGAGCCGCGTCTTGGCGCCCGTCCAGTGACCCAGCTCGTGAAATGCCGTCCGGTGCCAGTTGATCGGGTCGAAGAAATCGTCGGGTCGCGGCACGGCGACGAAATCATGGCTCGGGCTGTAATAGGCGGACACGCCGCCGATGCGGACATCGGCACGCGTGGCCTCGATCAAGGCCTCCGCCTCGGGCAGGATCAATCCCTCCGGGATCGGCTCCGCCGGAATATGCAGACGGTCCGGCAGCCCTTCGCACTGGTCGACCGAGAAGACGGTGAATTGCTTGAGGAATGAGAAGCCTCCTTTCCTTTCGCCGCCGTCTCCGCCGTTGCCGCCGCCTGCGTCGCCTCCACCCTGTTCGCCTTTGCCGACCCTGTGGCTGTAGACAACCGCGATTCCCCGCTCGCCGCGCCGCACCGAACCGCCCAAGGCCGCGGCCTGCCGGAAGGTCAGAAAGCCATGCCCGGTGAAGCCGCGGGTAATGACGGCATGCCAGAGGGTGAGAATGTTGACGCCGCTATAGCGGCGCTCGCTCGCGGCATTGAACGGCATGCCGATGGCTGCCTTTGCGCTGCTCCAAGGCTGGACCCAGGGCAGCCGCCCCGCCTCTAATTCGGCGATGATGCGCCCGGTGATTTCTTCAAACAGCGGCGCCCGCGTGCCGCAGCGCTCGCGGGGAGTTTTTGTCTTGCCCATATCGCGTCTCCAGACAGACCCGCAGCGAGCCTCTCTCGCTGTACCCGATCCGCCGGCCCGCCCGGCCCTCCTCTTCCTCCGTCAGGGCGGGCGCCGGAGGCGCCGACCGACTTCGAAGCGGCGTCGTGGCTAGAGGCGCGATCTGGGGGGGATCCGGAGCGAGCCGGATTTTCGCCAGTAAGGAAGGCGCTCCGGGGCCGGGGGAAGGTCACGCGGCGAGGCGGCGGCCGGGGCCGGCCCGGGGCCCGGCGCCGACATCCTCGTCACCGGCACTTTTTCGATCCGATCGGAAGCGAGGATTTCGTCGCCCCAATCCTGCAGCATGCGGCGGCGAGGCGTCAGATAAAGCGCGCTGTTATAGGCCCCGCGAACTTCATCCTCGTCGGCATGCGCTAGCGCCATTTCAATCCAGTCCGGCCGATAGCATTCGGCTTCATTGGCCCATGTCGAGCCAAGCCCCCGAAATCCATGCACGGTCTGCCTGCGACGATAGCCCATGCGGTAGCAGGCAAAGATCATCGTGTTTTCCGAGATCGGCTGTCCCGACTTCTCGCCGGGAAAGACGAAAGCGTGGTCCGATGCCCGCCGACGGCGCAGCAAGAGTTCCGCGACCTGCGAGGAAAGCGGCACCAGGTGCTCGCGATCCATCTTCATACGGTCTGCGGACAGGCGCCAGAGCGGCTTCTCGCCGTCCAAATCCTCAAATTCGTCCCAGACAGCGAAGCGCGTTTCGCTCGTCCGCGCCCAGGTTAGCAAGGTGAACAGCATGGCATCGCGCGTCGTCTCCCGGCGCCGACTATCATCTTCGCCGTCATAGTTTCGGATGGCAGAGACAAGTTCGGGAAGGTCGGCCAACGGAACCCGCGCCATATGCTTCACCTTCGGCTTCGGCTTGAGTGCATCGTTGAGGCTGAGCGTCGGGTCGTTCGTTGCCCAGCCGCTCGCGATCGCGAAGCGAAACACCTGCCCGATCCCCTGCTTGATCCGGCGGCTAATATCGAGTGCGCCGCGCGCCTCCACTGCCCGCACCACTTCCAGCACCTCAGGAGCCGTGATCACCCTGATGTCGCGCTTGCCGAGTGTGGGAAAGACATCGCGCTGCATGCGGTTCAGTACGCGCACGGCGTGGGCATCGCCGAGTTCTTCGGCACGATTCGCATGCCAGGCCCGCGCAATCGGCTCGAAGAGCGTGAGCGGCTCGGCGATAGACTTCTTCGCTTTCTTCTCCGCGCCGGGATCGACGCCCCTCGCCAGCAATGCCTTGGCATCGCTACGCATCTGACGCGCGGCCGCTGCGGATATGGCTGGATATTTGCCGAAGCTCAGCGTTTTTTCTTTGCCGCCGAAGGCATATTTAAAGCGCCAGAGCTTCGATCCGCCGGGCCGTACGAGTACATAAAGCCCCTCCCCGTCGAAGAGTTTATAGTCCCGGGCGCGCCGCGCCGCATATTTGATTTCGAGGTCTTTGAGAGCCACTGGGGTATCGCCTGTCTGGGGTGCAGGCAAAAAATGCCCCAATCCGGCCCCGGATTCAAATCGCTGCAGACGGATTCAGACGGACAGGGACGGACAAAAACGGCCCCGGATGGACGCCGGAAACAGCTGATTTTATTGCAAAATAATCCGCAGACGGACAGAGACGGACTTTGACGGAAAAATGGCTTTGGTAGCGGAGGAGGGACTCGAACCCCCGACACGCGGATTATGATTCCGCTGCTCTAACCTGCTGAGCTACTCCGCCCCGAAAGGCCGCCACGCCGGGCGAGCCGCGCCTATAGGCAGGGTGCGCGCCCGGGTCAATATCATGTGCGTGCGCCGCGAAAATTGCGCGCAAATACCGGTTGCCAGGGCCCGCCGAGATAATGATGCGCCGCCAGTCCGGCTATTTCCAGCGGGCGCGCACGAAAATCGGCGGCTAGCCTTGCCAGCAATTCGCGCGCCGCCGCCGGCGCGACCTTGTTCTGGACGGTGATGTGCAGGCGCGGCGTCCCCCGATCCTGCGCCGTCAACATGCCGGCGAAACGATCGGCGATGCGGTCGCGGATCGCGATCAGCGCGGAACTGTCGATCCGGAATGCCACGCCCTGCCCCAGCGAATAGACCTCGCGCAGATGCGCGGCAGGCGGCGGCGTGTCGGCCGCAATGACGCGCACCAGCCGGTCGAGCTCGTCGAGCGACGAAGGCGGCAGCTGGTGGAAGAGCGTGATGTGCGCAGCCAGATGGTTGCGTTCGGGCGGGAAATGCGCGGCGCGCAGATTGTCGAAATATCGCTGGTCCGCCGCACCCATCGTCGCGGTTACGATGATGGGCACGGCGCCAGCGGTCCGGTAGGGAGGGGGGAAGCCCGGGCCGGCTGATCCGAGAAGGGATGGACGAGGCAGTTTCGGGGGAGGTTTGCCATCGTCCACAGGACGCCCTTTCTCGATGCACAGTCATTGCCGGAAGATGGTCCGGCGATCCAATCGATTAATCGGCTTAGAATGATCGGACAGAGCGATCATCCATCAGGACAGGACTCAAAGCCCGCTCCAGAAGGCCTTGAGCGCCGCGGCGACCTCGATCGGCCGCTCGGCGATCGCCCAATGCCCTGCCCCCTCGATCACCGTCAGCGGCGTGCCCGTATTCGCAGCGTAACGCTGCGCGACCGACAGTTCGACATAGGGATCGCCCGCGCCCCAGATGAGCGCGCCGTTCGCCGGCAATTTCGGGATGTCGCGCGCCCAGTCATGCTCGAAGCTGAGCCCCTTCGCCGAGCGATAAAGTTTGAGGATCGCGCGGCGCTTGTCCTTGTTTCTCCACTGCTCCGCCTCTTCGCGCGCGATGTCGGCGGGCATGCCCTGCGCCGCGAGCCCGTCGGCGAGCTTGTCGGCCTTGCTCAGCGCCATGAAGATTTCGCCGAGGATCGGCGTGTTCCAGATGCGCGCGATGCGGTGGCCGCGATATTCGGGTTCGATCACCGCGTTCGAGATCGCCCAGCTGCGGATGAGGCCGGGGCGCAGCATCGCGACGCGCTGCGCGATCAGCGCGCCCCAGTCGTGGCCGACGATGTCGATCGGGCCGTGCGCGGCGTACAGCGCCTCCGCCTGCCCCACCGCCCAGTCGGCATAGGCTTCCTTGGTCGCGGCGAAACCGGCGGGAAGCGGCGCGGTGAAGCCGGGGAGCGCCGGGACCGCGACGGGCGTATCGCCAAGGTCGAGTTGGGCGAGCAGCGGCCGCCAGATCGCCGGGCTGTCGGGAACGCCGTGAAGGAAAAGCTTGGCGGTCGTCATGATGTCACCCCTTCGGCAAATAGATGATCCAGCTGCGGTCGGTCGGCTCGATCCGCCCCTCGCGATAGCCGCCCGCGAGCAGGGCCGTCCGCGCATCGGCGCGAACGAGCGTCATATAATTCCATTGGCCGCCGAGATCATGATCGAGGCGCGTGCCGGTGCCGCGGGCGACATCGAAGATTTCGGGGGCGGTATCGCCTGCCGCGACGAGCACGCGGTTTCCGGGGAGCAGCAGCAGGCCGTCGGCAATCTTGAACCGCGGGTCGGCAAGGTTTCCGGCCGGAACGAAGCGGCCGGCCGCGACGTCAAAGCGCTCGACCGAGCGTAGCTTGCCTCCATAATCGCGGGCATCCGATCCGCCGACGATCAGCACGTCGCCGTTCGCCAGGCGCACCGCGCCATGCTTGTAGCGCCCCTGCGCCATCGTTCCGGCAGCGCCGAACCGCCCGGTGGCGGGATCGAATATCTCGGCGCTGGCGAGCGCGCGGCGCGGTTCGCGATCGGGGCGGCCGCCGCCGGCGACCAGCACCCGGCCGTCGGCCAGCAGCGTCGCGGTCGCCCCGCTTCGCGCCGCTGCGAGCGAGCCCGCGGGCGTCAGGCGTCTCGATGCAGGATCGAAGATTTCGGCATCGGCGCGCACGTCGGCGCCGTCGTAGCCGCCTGCGATCAGGATACGGCCGTCGGCGAGCCGGGCGATCGCGGGCGCGTTGCGCGGCGCCGCCATCGCGGGTCCGGCGATCGATCGGCCCGTCGCCGGGTCGAAGATTTCGGTCGACGCCGAAACGCGGCCCCCGACCCATCCCCCGAGGACCAGCACGCGCCCGTCGGGCAGCGCTGCCGCCAACGGCTGGATGCGTCCGGCGAGCAGGTGACCGGTGCCGCTAAGCTCCATCGTCGTGGCGTCGATGATATCGACCGTGGCGCTCGCAGGCCCCGCCTCGCAGCCCGCGCGCACGCAACCGCCGATCGCGAGCAATTGCCCCGCGCCAGTGGCGACCAGCTGGTGCGTCGCGCGCGGCGCGCCGAGGAGCGGGCCATTTTCGATGCGGACGCCGTTCGTTTCTTCGGCGGCGCTGCCGCCGCCCGCCATGCAGGCGGTCATCGCCAGCAGCAGGAACAGGCTGGCCGGAAGATTGCGCATCGCCCTTCTCCCTTTTGGTTCGACGGTTGGGCCGGCTACTCCATTTCCCCCCGCTCGCGGCGGAGCGCATACCATTTCTGCACATTGGCATTATGTTCGGCGAGCGTGCGCGCGAAAATATGCCCGCCGTCGCCCTTCGCGACGAAGAAGAGATAGTCGTTCGCCTCCGGATCGAGCACGGCGGCGATCGATGCCTTGCCCGGATTGGCGATCGGTCCCGTGGGCAGCCCGACCATGCTGTAGGTGTTATAACCGTTCACCGCCTGGATTTCGGAGCGCAGGATGCGCCGCCCCAGCGGTTTGCCCTTGGTGATCGGATAGATGATCGTCGGATCGGCCTGCAGCCGCATGCCGACGGCGAGCCGGTTGGTATAGACGCCCGCGACGGTGCGGCGTTCGGCGGGCACGCCGGTTTCCTTCTCGACGATCGAGGCGAGCGTCATCGCCTGGTTGCGATCCTTGACAGCGGTGCGCGGGGTGCGTTTCGCCCAGAGTTCGTCGAACGCCTTGTCCATCGCCGCCTGCATCCGCTTGACGACGGCAGCGCGGCTTTCGCCGGTGGTGAAGGCATAGCTGTCGGGCAGGATACTGCCTTCGGCGGGCACCGGGATTTCCCCCTTCAACCTTTTTTCGGCCATCAGCCGTTCCCACACCATGATCGAGGGCATGCCTTCGGGGATCATGACCATCCGCTGGATCGTCTTGCCCGACTGGAACAGTTCGAGGATGTCGCCCGCATCCATCCCCTTTTCGATTTTATACTCGCCGGGCTTGATCGGGTCGTCCGAGCCGAAGAAGCGCGCTTCGTTGCGAAAGCTCGATGCCGAAACGAGCCCGGCATCTTCGAGAATCTGCCCCGCCTTCGCGATGCTCGCACCCTGCGGGATCACGACCTCGGCATCCTTCGGCGCGCCGGGCGAACAGGCGGCGAGCAGCAACGCAAAGACGGCGATCGTCAGCCAGCGGAACGGATGCACCATTTTCTCCTTATTCGGCGCCAAAGGAGACAAAGGATACGGACGCACAGGCCCCGACTGTCTCCTTTGTCGCCTTAAGCCGAAGCACGGCGACAAGGTGATAGAGCATGGCCCGGGAATGTAGGAAAGAGGGTTTTACAGCCTGCCCGGTGTACCTCCGGACAGGCGCGCGATCGGGCCCGCTACTTCAAGGTTCTGCCGTCCGCTTAAGGTCTTTCCCCCGTCCCCGAAGGCGGTTCCGGTTTCGACGGCTCCTGGTCGATGCGCCCCTCTTTAAAACAGACCGCTTCGATCTCGGTCCGCGCCGCGACATATCTTTCGGTCTTCACGTCGGGGAAATAGGTCTTGTCGCCCTGCCTCAACGCGACCGATTTCCACGTCGAATGCGACGCAGGAAGGGAGGATTCCGTATCGTCATGCCATCCGCTGCCGAGCGCCCTGTCATAGAGTAGCGAGACCGGAACGCACTTGGGCGAGCCGGGCTTGGGCGCCTCTTCATACAAGCGAAGCGAGAAGAGAATGGACCCATGGTCGTCCGGATCGATGCGCGTCGGACGTTCGCCTTCGGTCAGGCGGGGCGGACGCGAATCGTCGAGCGGATAATAATTCTCGCGAAAGTTGACGAACGCGATCCATTCGTCGGCGCCTTGACCGCCGCGCAGCTTGAGATCGTACCAGGCCGAAAGCCGCGAAGGATAGCTCGTCACAAGCGGAGGCAGACCGAACATCCGCTCCACCGTTTCGAGTTCGAGCCGCGGTGCCTTGCTTTCCAGCAGCCGGGCAAAGCGCTCGATCAGTTCGGCCCGCCCATAAGCGCAATGTGCGACCCGGACGGGAGGCCGATCGGTCATGAACGGCGTGGCCGGTTCGGGTACGCCTTCGGTGCAGGTGGCAGCCGGCGAATATGGACCGATATCGCCAGGTGATGCGGTGGCGGCCTGCGCGGTCGCAGCGAAGGCGGACAACGCGAGACCGACCAACGCGAACCGAAGGGACAAATGCGGCACGGACCACTCTCCTGCTTCACCCGCCAGCCCAAGCGCCGGCGGGGCAAGCCACGGGCTAGCCCGCGCCACCGGGAATCGATGTGAGCGCGATCACGGGGCGGGCCGCATGGCCCGCATCATCGACCGATGCGGATAGCTCAGTCGACCGCCTTGACGATCAGGCTGGCATTGGTGCCGCCGAAACCGAAGCTGTTGTTGAGCGCCGCGCGCACCTTGCGCTTTTTCGCCACCTTGGGGACCAGGTCGGCGCCTTCGGTACCCTCGTCGGGATTGTCGAGGTTCAGCGTCGGCGGCACGACCTGATCGCGGATCGCGAGGATGCAGAAAATCGTCTCGACCGCCCCGGCGCCGCCGAGCAGGTGCCCGATCGCCGACTTGGTCGAGCTCATCGAGACATTGGACATCGCATCGCCGAACAGGCGCTTCACCGCGCCGAGTTCGATTGTGTCGGCCATCGTCGAGGTGCCGTGCGCGTTGATATAGTCGATGTCGGCGGGGGTCATGCCCGCCTTCTTCAGCGCGGCGCTCATCGAGCGGAACGCGCCGTCCATTTCGGGATCGGGCGCGGTGACGTGGTAGGCATCGCCCGACAGGCCATAGCCGACGACTTCGGCATAGATTTTCGCGCCGCGCGCCTTGGCATGTTCATATTCCTCGAGCACGACGACGCCCGCGCCCTCGCCCATCACGAAACCGTCGCGGTCCTTGTCGTAGGGGCGGCTCGCCTGTTCGGGGCGGTCGTTATAGCTCATGTTGAGCGCCCGCGCCTGCGCGAAGCCGGCGATGCCGATCGGGCAGATCGTCGCCTCGGCGCCGCCCGCGAGCATGATGTCGGCGTCGTCGTCACGGATCATCCGCGCCGCATCGCCGATCGAATGCGCGCCGGTCGAGCAGGCCGTCACGACCGCGTGGTTCGGGCCCTTCAGGCCATATTTGATGCTGACCTGCCCCGAGATCAGGTTGATCAGGCGGCCGTGGACGAAGTGCGGCGAAACGCGGCCCGGGCCCTTTTCGGCGAGCAGCAGGCTTTCGCTCTCAATGCCCGGCAGGCCGCCGATGCCCGAACCGATCGAGCAGCCGGCACGCACCTTCTGTTCCTCGGTGAGTTCGGTGAGGCCCGCGTCTTCGAGCGCCTGCCCCGCGGCATCGATGCCGAAGATGATGAAAGGATCGACCTGGCGCTGGACCTTGTGATCGACGCGCTTGCCGGGGTCGAAGCCATATTCATGGTCGGGGCCCTTCACCTCGCACGCGATCGTGCATTTCTGGTCCGACGCGTCGAAATGGGTGATCGTGCCGGCGCCCGACTTGCCCGCGATCAGATTGGCCCATGTGGTTTCCACATCGGCGCCCAGCGGCGTCACCAAACCCAAACCCGTCACCACAACCCGGCGCATAATCATTCCTTTCATCGGCCCCTGCCCCCGCAGGGTGCCGCATCGCTATCTTCGGCGCGCTTCTAGAGGAGCCGCGCGCATAAAAAAAGCTCCCCGGCCGCTGCGCGCAAGCGCTCGAGACCGGGGAGCCGGAAATGCGTGGACGGCGTCGCCGCCGCATCCGGCCAGGCCGGATCGCAGGACGTTAGCCCTTGTTCGCTTCGATATAGTCGATCGCGTCCTTGACGGTGGCGATCTTTTCCGCCGCGTCATCGGGGATTTCGACGCCGAATTCTTCTTCGAACGCCATCACCAGTTCGACGATGTCGAGGCTGTCGGCGCCCAGATCGTCGATGAAGCTCGCTTCTTCGGTGACCTTGTCGGCTTCGACGCCCAGATGTTCGACGACGATCTTCTTAACCTTTTCGGCCGAATCGCTCATGCACAGTTCCTTTTTTCTGACTATGTCGTGAATGTTGAAAATTGCCCTAGTGCCCGTGGGCGGGGCTGGCAAGAGGGCTGGCACCGGCCGGGCGGCGAAGCGCCGTATCGACCAGAACTTCCTCTGCAGCGCTATATGCCGACCGTGTCCCTTTCTGCCCCTCCGGCACCTGCGTCACGAAATAGGCAATGCCCTCACCGCCTTCAAGGTCGAACCATAATCCGGAACGCAATCCATAGGCGTCGCCCGAGTGGCCAAGGCGCAGGCGCCCGTCGCCGAACAGATCGTCGCGGCACGCCGGATCGACCAGCGCCGGACCGCCGGTGCTGTGCATCGCGGCGCCATATTCGCAGAAAAAGCCGCCGGTGCCCTCGCCGCTCGTCGGGCGGACGGGAGCCATCGACTCCAGTCGGGCGAGGCTATCGGGTTTCAGGAAATTTTCTCCGCGACGCAGCAGCATCACGCCGATCCGCGCGAGCCCGTTGGCCGAGATACGCAGGCCGCCCTGCGGGCTGAACCCCGCGCCATGGCGGCCGAGCCGGTACGTCGCAAGGTCGCAGCTGCCGCCCGCCGCCGGGACGACAGGACAGGCTGGACGTACGCCTTTCAAGTCGTCGCGCACTACGCCGCCGTCGGCGCCGTAGAGTACGACGGCGCGCGCGACGGCCGTATCGCTGCACGTCGGCCAGTTGAAACAGGCGTCGATGGCGAGCGGGCGAAGGACCAGCCGGCTCATCGCCGCGTCGAAACGCTCGCCCGTCGCTGCTTCGATCACAGCGGCGACGACCGGATAGTTGAAATTGGCATAGGCAAAATCCCCGCCGGGCGGACGCGCCCTGTCCCATGCGGCGGGAGCGCGCAGCGCGGTTTCGAGATCGGCGTCCAGCGGCAGCGCATAATTTGTCTCGTCGTTGAGCCCCGAACGATGCCCGAGCAGCTGCGCCAGGGTGATCGGCCGGTTGGGCCAGCCCGGATGGCGCAGCCGCCAGCCGAGATAATCCGACACATCGCGGTCGAGATCGAGCGTCCCCGCCTCGACGAGCCGCAACACGCCGAGCGCAACGACGAGTTTCGAAATCGAGGCGATGCGAACCGGGTCGTCGGGGGTGATTGCCCGCCCTGCCGACCGATCGGCAAGACCGTCGGCAACGCGCGTCTCGATTCGGCCTTCGCGGTCGAAATGCACCGCGACGGCGGCGGGCGGCGGCGTCGCCGCGGCAAGTGTCAACAGGGCGAGGCCGGACAACATCGCGCCATCCTGCGCGGCGGCCGGCGGAGCGTCAAGGCGTGGCGCGCGCCGGAACCACCCCCGATTCGCGCAGCGCCGCGGCGGCGCGCTGGATCACCACCGGGGTGATGATGAACCGGCCGACGACGACCTCGGGCGCGGCATTGGCGGGCTGGCGCGTATAATCGAGCAATTGCTGCCATTGCGCCCGCGCCTCCGCCACCTGACCGCGCCGCGCCAGCACGATCGACCGCACCATCATATATTGCGGCTCCATGTTGCTCGGCGATGGCATATGGTCGAGGATCGATTGCGCCTCTTCCTGTTCGTCGCGCTGCGACAGGATGAATGCCAGCGTCACCGCCGGAACCCCCGGATAGGAGGAGTCGAGCGCAAGCGACCGCCGCAGCAGCGTTTCGCCCTCGGGCATCATCCCGCAGGTCACCTTGAACAGGCCGAGAAAGCCCGACATGTCGGGATCGTAGGGATTGAGCGCCAGCGCCGCGTCCCCCATCGCATTCCCCCCGGCGCAATTGCCGGCGTAAAAATGCGCGCGCGCCATGGCGAACAGGCCCGTCGACGAATTGGGACTGTTTTCATAGGATCGCTGCGCAAGCGCCCGCGCCTCGACCAGCGCCTCGCGGCCCGCCGCCGTCATCCGCTGCGGCTGCCAATCGCCATAGCGCAGCAACGAGAGCGCGGTGAGCGCGACGGAATCGCGCGGATTGCCGCGCAAGGTCGCCCGCAGACAGGAATCGACCTGCTTGACCGCCGCGATGTTGCGCATCTGGCGCATCCGGTTGAACTGGGCGAAACAAGGATACCCCGCCGAAAAATTGTCGGGCTGGCGCTGGACCTGATCGCGCACGATCACGCCATAGTCGCCCGCAATCTGTGCGATCGCCGGTTCTAGCCCGACGAATTCGGGCGTATCCTCGTCACCGAGGCGCAGTTGCTGGGACCAGATGGCGCGCTGGTCCGCAACGCGGTTGAGCACCAGCGTGATGTCGGCGCTCCCGTCGGTCGTCCGCACCAGCGACGCGTCGAGCCGATAGTCGGCCGCCCGCGGCGCGGCGCTGCCAGGCGCCTTGGCACTCAGCAGGTCGATCAGGTCGAAGCGACGCAGGCCGTCGCGCAGCTTCCCGTCGAGCGCCCGCGCCAGCGCGCGCGATTCGGGCGAGTTACCCGCCGCCGGGGCGCTGACTTCGATCAGCGGAACCGGCACCGGTTCGCCGGCGAACAGGCGTCCCGGTCCGCCGCGGAGTGTCCAGAGCGCCGACAGGGCGATCACGAGCAGCGCGAACACGACCAGCCAGCGACCATAGGCCGGGCCACTTGCCGGCGGACGCGCCACGCCCCCGGGGATAGGCGGGCGCCCGGGGCTCGTCGTGGCTGCTGCCTTGACGTCATCGTCGCCGGGCGCGTCATCTAGCGACCGCGAAGGCGGCGCCGAGCGATGTTGCACGACGACCTCGTAACTGCCTTGCGGCACGCGCAGCCGGTGGATCCACGGCGTGTCGGCATAGTAGCGGTCGAGCAGCGTGCGCAATCGTCCGACCATGACGCGCGGGTAGCTGTCGACCGCGGGATCGAAATCTTCGCTGCGGCCGAGTGCCTCGGTCGCGATCGCATAGGCTTTCGGCGAACTGCGTCCTCCGCGCAGGCGATGCTCGACAAGGAATTGCAGCAGGCGCGACAGGACTGGCGAACGAACGAACATCGGGGAATCGAGCAGGCGCTCGAGCTCCTCCGCGATAATCCGGTCGGTCTCGGCCGAATTTTGTGTCTCGTTCGCTTTCGCGTGGTCCATGCTACCCTCAAATGCCCCCGACGGGCGGGGCGGTAGATACGCCAATCATCCAGCGCGACCAGCCATTGTTACTTCCACGTAACGGTAACAGACGGGTCGCACGACATATCAGAAGAAAACTCGCTCGCCAATCCGCCCGGAAAAACGCGAAATCGGGTTAAGGATTGGTTATCAAACGGCAACATTTCGGCATGTGACCCCTTGTAACTGCCGCGCGTACCAAATTGTGTCATCTTTTCGGGCGTCGCGGCATTCCTACGATGACGCGGCGTTGAAGCCGACAGGCGAAAGGTGCGAGCTGGTCCCTGGCACTTTTCAACCCCCCTCCGGCTTCATTCCAAGACTTCGCCGGGCGGTCCGACAGCCCCACCTGTCCTTCCGCCCGGCAAGTCGACCCTCTCCCTTATCCACTCGTTCCGGGAACCGCCCGGCGGCGGCGCGACCACAGACGCAGCGCCAGCGCGGCGATCATGATGCTTCCGAACAATATTCCGACGACGCGTTTACCCGGATCGTCGCCGAATGCGCGTCCGGCGTAGCTCGCGGTAAAAATGAACCACAAATAATAGATCCCCACCGTGTGGAGCCCCGCCCACCATTTGCCGAGGCGACGCTGCCAGCCGTCGGTCGAGGTGAATGCCATCAGATAGAGCAAAGCGTAGGCCAGCCCGCCACCGATCAGCGACTGCCAGGTACGTCCCGGGGCATAGATGGTCACATTGATGCCGAGCGCGACGAGGTGGATCGTGTGCGCCAGCGCAAACCCCAGCCCCCATTGACGCCGCCGGCGAAGCAGCGCCCGCGTGACCGGTCCCGGCCAGCGGCGCACGAGCGTCGATGCAAGAAAGGCGACAAGGAAGAGCGGCAGCCCGGCACGCGCCGTCCAGCGCGCCGCCAGCCCCGCGCGTTCGGCGGCATCGCCCCCGGCGAGGAGCCCTGCAGCAACCGCGAGCAGGCCGGTTGCGAGCCCCAGCAGCAGTGGTGTCGAACGACGATCGAGCAAAGTCGGCAAATTCAGGCGCCGCCGATGCGCAACGCGCAGAACTCGACGTCCCGATCTCCGGCTCCGGTCGTGACATAGACAGGCATCGCCATCCCCCTTCGCGGCGCAACCTATATGAAAGGGGCGCCGGTTTCCACCGGCGCCCCCCAATTTTCACCCGAAGTGCGACGACTTAGGTCGCGGCCGGAGCCGTGCAGGGCCCGGTGTGGGTGCTCGTCATCTGCATGACCATTTCCATATCGCCCTGACCGGTCGGCGCCTTGCCCTTGGTGGTGATCGTCACGTCGGTCTTCTTGGCTTCCATCGTGCCCGCCATCGCCATTTCGACCGGCTGGCCATTGACGGTGCACTTGCCTGCGACGTCGATCTTGCCGCCAGCGACTTCCTTCTTCGACCAGGTGCATTCGCCGCCGCTGCCCGGACCCTTGGCGAGTTCGGCAGCAATGTCTTCCTTGTCGACCTGTTCCTGCGTGAAGCACTGGTCCATGCCGGTGGCGTTTTCGAACTGCTTTTCCATCATGCCCTTCGCTTCGGGCGGCATGCCGGGCATTTCGAACTTCACCAGCTTGACGCTGGTCTTCCAGTTGCCGGCTTCGCGCTTCACCGTGCCACCGGCGTTATTTTCGCTCTTGCCGCAGCCCGAAACGGCCAGCGCAATCCCGAGGGCCGCAATCGTCGCAAATTTCTTCATGAATTCATCCTCCTGTTGAGCAAATGGGTGAACCCAGATGCTGCGATTTGGTTGCAACCACCATTATTGTCGTTGGCCGCAATCGATACCATATTGGCAGCGATGGCAATCCAGATTCGCACCTCGCTCGACGAAATCGACACGGCGGAGGGCTATGTCCCCCATCGCCCCGCCCGCCCCGACAAGGTCGAAGGCGGCAAACGATTCGAGTTAGTTAGCGATTATGAGCCCGCGGGCGATCAGCCGACCGCGATCCGGGAGCTCGTCTCGACCGCGCTCGACGGCGAGCGCGATCAGGTGCTGCTCGGCGTCACCGGATCGGGCAAGACCTTCACCATGGCGAAGGTCATCGACGAGCTGCAGCGCCCGGCGCTGATCCTCGCACCCAACAAGATCCTCGCCGCGCAGCTCTATGGCGAGTTCAAGAGCTTCTTCCCGAACAATGCGGTCGAATATTTCGTCAGCTATTACGACTATTACCAGCCCGAGGCCTATGTGCCGCGGTCGGACACCTATATCGAGAAGGAAAGCTCGGTAAACGAGGCGATCGACCGCATGCGCCACTCGGCAACGCGCGCGCTGCTCGAACGCGACGACGTGATCATCGTCGCGTCGGTATCATGCCTCTATGGCATCGGGTCGGTCGAAACCTATTCGGCGATGATCTTCGATTTGAAGAAGGGTCAGGTCGCCGACAGCCGCGAGATCATCCGCAAGCTCGTCGCGCTCCAGTACAAGCGCAACGATCAGGCGTTCGCGCGCGGCAATTTCCGCGTGCGCGGCGACAGTCTCGAAATCTTCCCCTCGCACTATGAAGATATGGCCTGGCGCGTCAGCTTCTTCGGCGACGAGATCGAGGAGATCACCGAGTTCGACCCGCTGACGGGCAAGAAGATCGCGAACCTCAACCATGTCCGCATCTATGCGAACAGCCACTATGTCACGCCGGGACCGACGCTGAAGCAGGCAAGCGAGGCGATCCGCCACGAGCTGACCGAGCGGCTGAAGGAGCTCGAAGCCGAGGGCCGGCTGCTCGAAGCGCAGCGGCTCGAACAGCGCACCAATTTCGACCTCGAAATGATCGCTGCCACCGGAAGCTGCGCGGGCATCGAGAATTACAGCCGCTTCCTCACCGGCCGCCTGCCCGGCGAGCCGCCGCCGACCTTGTTCGAATATCTGCCCGACAATGCCTTGCTCTTCGTCGACGAGAGCCACCAGACGATCCCGCAGATCGGCGCGATGTCGAAGGGCGATCATCGCCGCAAGATCACCCTCGCCGAATATGGCTTCCGCCTGCCGAGCTGCATCGACAACCGCCCGCTGCGCTTTGCCGAATGGGATCTGATGCGCCCGCAGACGGTGAGCGTGTCGGCGACGCCGGGGACGTGGGAGATGGACCGCACGCAGGGCGTCTTTGCCGAACAGGTGATCCGCCCGACCGGCCTCATCGATCCGCCGGTGATCATCAAGCCGGTCGAGGAACAGGTCGACGACCTCATCGCCGAGGCGAAGGCGACCGCGGCGGCGGGCTATCGCACGCTCGTCACCACGCTCACCAAGCGCATGGCCGAGGACCTCACCGAATTCCTCCACGAAGCGGGGTTAAAGGTCCGCTACATGCACTCGGACGTCGAGACGTTGGAGCGTATCGAAATCATCCGCGACCTCAGGCTCGGGGTGTTCGACGTGCTCGTGGGCATCAACCTGCTGCGCGAGGGGCTCGATATTCCCGAATGCGGGCTCGTCGCGATCCTCGACGCCGACAAGGAAGGCTTCCTGCGCAGCGAGACATCGCTCGTCCAGACGATCGGCCGCGCTGCGCGCAACGTCGATGGCCGCGTCATCCTCTACGCCGACCGCATCACCGGCAGCATGGAACGCGCGATGCGCGAAACCGACCGCCGCCGCGAAAAGCAGGAAGCCTATAACGCCGAGCATGGCATCACGCCGCAGACGATCAAGCGCAACATCGGCGACATCATCGCGCATGTCGCGTCGAAGGATCAGGTGACGATCGACATCGGCGACGACAAGCCGGCGCACATGGTCGGGCACAACCTCCGCGCTTATATCCAGGAGCTCGAAAAGAAGATGCGCGACGCCGCCGCCGACCTCGAATTCGAGGAAGCCGGCCGCCTGCGCGACGAGATCCGCAAGCTCGAAGCCGACGAACTCGGCCTGCCCGCCGACCAGCAGGTGGCGCCGCGGGTCGGACGCAGCAACGAAGGCAAGCCCGGCACGCGCAAGGGGCGGTTCGGGAAGCAGAGCAAGACGAAGTGGGGGCGCTGACCTCCGCTTCGACAAAACGTATACGTTTTCCGACAAGCGCTCTTGCCCCTGCGGTTTCGGCTGCCTAGGGTCCGCCCCGCAACGGGGAGAACCATCAATGAAAACAGGTCTGTCGCTTATCGCCCTGGCGCTTGCCGCCGCCGCGCCCGCCACGCTTTACGCGCAGGACAAGCCTGCCGACGAAAAGACGAAGGCCGAAAAAACCGCCGACTATGAGCCGCAGGTCCGCACGACCAAGCTGTCGGGCACCTTCGGCGGCCAGCGGATCAACTATGCCGCGACGATCGGCGAGACGATCATCAAGAACAAGGATGGCGTGCCCGAAGTGGCGGTCGTCACCACCTCCTATGTCAAGGAACCGCGCGACCCCAATCGCCCGATCACCTTCCTGTTCAACGGCGGTCCGGGGTCGGGCACGGTCTGGTTGATGATGGGGGCGTTCGGGCCGAAGCGCGTCGCGATTCCCGGCACCGGCGTCGACGACGGCGCCCCGCCCTATCCGATCGTCGACAATCCCGATGCGCTGCTCGACGTCACCGACGTCGTGTTCATCGACCCGCCGGGTACCGGTTTCTCGCACCTGATCGGCAAGGCGAAGCCCGAGGATTATTACGGAGTGACGCAGGACGCGAAGCTGGTCGCCGAGGTGATCCGCCGCTGGCTGAACGACAATGGCCGCTGGAACAGCCCCAAATATCTGGGCGGCGAAAGCTATGGCACGACGCGCTCGGCCGCGGTCGCCAACCAGCTGATGAACGAGACGTATAACGACGTCGCGCTGAACGGCATCATCCTGATCTCGACCGTCCTCGATTTTGCCGCGGGCGCCGATACGCCGGGCAACGAGCTGTCGCCGATCACCAACCTGCCCTCGATGGCCGTCACCGCGCTCTATCATGGCAAGGCGACGGGTGCGTCGCCCGAAGCCTTTGCCGAAGAAGCGCGGCAATGGGCGATCGGCCCCTATGCCACCGCGTTGCTCAAGGGCCAGAAACTGCAGGGCGAGGAGCGCGCCGCGATCCGCCGCGAATTATCGCGCTTCACCGGCCTCAGCGAAACCTTCCTCGACAATGCCGACCTGCGCGTGACGCCCAGCCGTTTCTACAAGGAGTTGCTCCGCGACCGCGGGTTGACCGTCGGCCGCCTCGACAGCCGCTACACCGGCAAGGATTATGACAGCGCGGGCGAAGAGCCCGACAATGATCCGAGCTTCTATGGCATCGACGCAAGCTATACCGCCGCGATCAACAGCTGGAGCCGCGATGGCCTCGGGTTCAAGACCGACCGCGAATATCAGTCGATCGGCCGGATCGGCGGCCAGTGGGACTGGCGCATCGGCGGCCGCGACAGCAACGCCTATATGAACGTCGCACCCTATATCGGGCAGGCTCTGCGCGAAAATTCGGGGCTGAAGGTGCTTGTCGCACAGGGCTATTATGACTTCGCGACGCCCTTTTTCGCCGCCGAATATGCGCTGTCGCGCACCGGCATCCCGCAGGACCGCATCCAGTACACCTATTATGGCGCGGGCCACATGATGTATATCCGCGACGAAGACCGGCATAAATTGTCGGCCGACGTGCGGGCGTTCATTCGGGGGCGGTAGGAACGTCGGCTAACGACCGGTTGCGGACGTCAGGGAGCGCACTCATTCGAGGAGCTTCGACGGTATTTCTTTATCCAACCGTCCGGCCCAAATGCGATCAGAATTGTTGGGCCGGTGGCGGTATGAATGATTTGAAAAAGGTGATCGCTCGATCGTTCAAAACTGTATTGTCCATCGCGGACGCGCGCTGCAAACGGCATTCGTAATATCGCCCCCGCCTTACTGAATTCGTAGTGGAAGGGCGCTGTTTCGCTGATGCCGCCAATCGTCACCCCGACAGAAGTGATCGTAATCGAAGGCGCTTCGGGAGCGACATAGCAACCATATATCGGCGCAGGATTCAGCGCAGGCGACTCTTCGAACTCAGAGCAACTGCAGACCGCCAACATTAGCGCGGTTGATAGCATGGTGCGGTTCATCGTTAGATGATTTTGCGGGATCAGCTACCCGAGGTCAACGTCCGCTCCCCACCCCTAACCCGACATGCTTACCGCAGCACGCCCTTTGCCGCCTGCGCCCGCGCGTAAAGATAGAGCGCGATCAGGATCGCCCAGATCACCGCGGTGAAGATCATCGGGAAGGTACCGAACATGCGCATCAGGTCGGCATAATGCATGCCGAACTGGTAGATGCAGCTGATGGCGAGCCCGGCGATCGAGATCAGGAAGGCGGTCGCCGCATGGCGGCTGCGCGCCAGAAGCAACAGCGAACCGAGCAGCGATCCCCACACGCCGAGCGCCCAGCCGATGTTTGCCCACATCGGGAAGCTGGCGAACCATGCCTGTTGTTCGGGCGTGAAGGCGGCCAGATATTCGGCGTTGCCCATCTTGGTCATCGTATAGTCCATCGCGCCAAAGGCGTTCCAGACCAGCGACAATCCCCCGACAACCCAGATGTGCCAGGGCGTTTTAACGGCTTCGGACATATTCACCTCCCCCTCCAGAAAGATCAGGCGAAATTACCAGATTTCTCGGTCGCCAGCAATATGGTGATATAGTCGCGCAATACAGCTATGTTGCGGTCGAAATAGCCGATATCGCGATAGGTGCGCGCCTGCATCACCGCGCCTTCCATCACCGTCAGCACGAACTCGCCGAGCGCGTTGCGGTCGGTGCCCGGCGGAAGCCGGCCGGCCGCGGCTTCGAAACAACCGGCAATCGCCGCCGACCAGTTGGTGAAGTTCGCCGCCATCAGATCGCGCACCACCGGATCGGGCTCGTGGATCTCGAGCGCGAGGCTGCCGATCGGACAACCATAGGTGCAGTCGGTGACGATCAGGTGGGTGCGATAGCCGGCGAGCAACGCGAAGACCCGCTCGATCGGATCGTCGACACCCTCCCAGTTCGGCGCAAGCAGCATCTCGTCGATCCCGTCGCGATAGAGTTCGAGCACGCCGACGAGCACATCCTGCTTGCCCGGAAAGAAATGATAAAGGCTGCCCGAATGGACCTGGCTGCGCGAGAGGATGTCGCTGACCGAGGTCGAGAGATAACCCTTCTCCCAGAACAGCTCCATCGCGGTCATCAGGATGCGCTGGCGGGTGTCGGCGGCGTTCATGGTTCTGCTATCCAGCGCGGTCGTAGGCGGCGCGGAGCCAGCCCGCCACATCGTCGCCCGCCTCCGCATCGGCGGCGATGCGGAGGCGGTGTGAGACCATCGCGTTCCAGCTTCCCGCCAGTTCGAGCTTGCCCGCAGGCTCCTCGCCCTTCAGCGCGAGGCCGATATCGAACCGGTCCTTGGTCGACGGCTGGAGCAGCGCGAACTGTTTCTTGCGGCGGAGGCTGACATAGCCCTTTTTAGGCGCGAGTTCGACGTCGCCGCCGAACCCCTGCACCGTCGCGATCAGCCGGTCGTAAAGCGGCCGCCAATGCGCCTTGGCGCCGTCGAACGCCGCGTCGACCAGCGCATCGTCGTCCTGCGACAGCGATGACGACGCGTTCGCGGCGTGGACGATCATATTGGCATAGCCGTGCCCGAGGCCATGTTCGGATTTCAGGTGGTTCACCAGCGCCATATGGCCGGTAATTCCGGTCGCGCGCGCCGCAGCGACCCATTCGTCGAGCCCCTTGCCGGTCCTTGCCTTCAGCGTTTCGCCCATCTTCTCGAATTCGTCGGCCATCGGCGTCCTCCCTCGTCAAGATGAGTTGATTGAACATTCAACCAAGCTTTTTGTCAAGAGGCTTGGCAAGGCGCGGCCGAACCCCGATATGCGCGCCATGTGTGTTGTCGCCCTTGCTCATCGCGTCCATGCCGACTGGCCGCTCATCCTCATCGGCAACCGCGATGAATTTCACGCACGCCCCGCCGCACCGCTCGCCGGATGGGATGACGGCAGCGGCATCATCGCCGGCCGCGACCTTCAGGCAGGCGGGACCTGGCTCGGCGTACACAAGCCCAGCGGCCGCACCGTCGTCGTGACCAACGTCCGCGGCGCGATGCCCGATCCCGCAAAGGAATCGCGCGGCGCGCTCGTGTCCGACCTGCTGCGCGGCGAAGGCCGCTTCGCCGACCCAACCGCCGACGACCTGCCGCGCTTCAACGCGTTCAACCTTTTCGCGGTGGGCGACGGCGAAGCCCGACTGCTGACCAATCGTCCCGTGCCGCTGGTCATGCCGCTCGAACCCGGCATCCATGCGCTCGCCAACGAGCCGGTCGACGCCCCCTGTCCGCGCGCCGAGCGGCTGCGCGCGGCGCTGGCGGTCGACACGCGCGCCGCCCCCGAAGCCCTGCTCGACACGCTGATGGCGGAGGACGACCCCGCGCTGTTCCTGCGCGGCGACGTCTATGGCACCCGCGCCTCGACGTTCGTCGCGGTATCGCCCGACCGCGAAGTCAAAATGATCGAGCGCCGATACGAAAAGGGCGGCCGCCCCGCTGGAACGACCGCCCTCGATTTTCGTATCGGCTGAGCCGGCGCGCTTATTTCGGCGCGATCACCATCAGCATCTGACGGCCTTCGGTGCGCGGATGCGCCTCGACCTTCGCGATTTCGGCGGTCAGTTCGGCGACGCGCTGGAGCACGTTGAGGCCGAGCTGGGTGTGGCTCATCTCGCGGCCGCGGAAACGCATGGTCATCTTGACCTTGTCGCCTTCCTCAAGGAAGTCGAAGACCTTCTTCATCTTCACGTCGAAATCATGATCGTCGATGTTCGGACGCATCTTGATCTCTTTGATTTCCTGCGTCTTCTGGCTCTTGCGCGCGAGGTTCGCCTTTTTCTGCGCCTCATATTTGAACTTGCCGACGTCGAGGAACTTGCACACCGGCGGATCGGCGTTCGGAGATACTTCGACCAGGTCGAGGCCAACCTCGGCCGCCTGCTCGATCGCTTCGGCTGTCAGCATCACGCCCAGATTCTCGCCTTCCTCGTCGATCACGCGGACTTTGGGCGAGGCGATGAATTCATTGTAACGCGGGCCGTTTTTGGGCGGCAGCGGTGCCATTGAGCGACGGGTCATGGGCGGTGGTATAGCTGTATCTCCTGGGTCGTTAAAAAAGGCGTGCGGAATCGATGCGCCGCGCGCAATGTCCATATAGTGAACGCGCGCGCTGCGTAAAGGCTGCGACGGTGCGCGTCGCGGCGCTTTTTCGTCCGACTGTGGCGGCTATGCCACTACCGTCCGGCGATTACCATTTCGTCGGCGCGGGATCGACGACGCGGAAGCCGCCGGCGCCGATCTCGCTGACCTCGAGCGCGCGAACCGCGATGCCGCGATTGTTGAAACGGAAAATACCGTCGATCCCGCCGAAACCGTCGGCGGCGAGCAGGCGCGTCGCGGGGAAGTTGGTGCCGGGTTTCCAGTCGCGCGCGATGCGAACGGTGAGCAGCACCGAATCATAGCCAAGGCTCGCGAGCCGGTACGGCGCCTTGCCAAAGCGCGTGCGATATTTGGTCGCAAGCTGCCCATAAAGGCCGTCCGACACGCTGGCGAACCAAGCGCCGCGCATCACCGCGCTGCTGCCGAGCCCGGCATCGGTGTTCCAGAGTTCGGTGCCGAGGATCTGCCGGTTGCCGCTGCCCTTGATCACGGGAACCGCGCGAATGGCGTTGCCGCCGCTGTCGGCGATCAGCACCGCGTCCATCGCGCCGGCGTTGGCGATCCGGCGCGCGGCCCCGGTCAGCGCGGTCGCGCTGCGGTCATAGCTTTCGACCGCGACCAGCGTACCGCCGGCCTGGGTGACAGCGGCGCGGAAAGCTGCCGCCGAGCGGTCGCCATAGACGTTTTTGGGGACGAGCGCCCCGAAACGCTGATGCCCCTTCGACCGCGAAAAGGCGACGACACGCTCGACCGACTGGCCGGGGACGAAGCCCATGATGAACACGCCGTTGCCCGCGACGCTGCTGTCGTTCGAGAAGCTCAGCACCGGAACCTTCGCCTCGCGCGCGACGGGGGCGACTGCGGCGACGTCTTCGCTGAGCAGCGGGCCGAGGATCAGCTTGTTGCCGTCGGCGACCGCCTGCCGCGCCGCCGCAGCGGCGCCAAGCGCGGTATCATAGGTGGTGATGCGCACGCGTTCGGTGCGCGAATCGAGCAGCGCAAGCGTCGTCGCATTGGCGATCGCGGTGCCGACGTCGGCGTTCGCACCCGTCTGCGGCACCAGCAACGCCACGCGGTGGCGATCGGTGTCGGTGGGCAGGCCGGGACCGACATTGTCGTCGGGGTTGGTCGGCGGCGGCGGGGTCGCGGGGCCATTGCTTTTCGGGACGACCTGACACGCCGCGAGCAGACCCGCCATTACCACTGCGCCAAGATGGCGCAGCATCTGGCGGCGCGGCGATGCTTTATTTTGGCACTGGTCGGCAGTTTCTGCCATTTTCGGCGTCATGCCAGATTCGAACATCTCAGATTCTCCCTTGCCCGGTCTCTATATCGTCGCGACGCCCATCGGCAACCTTGGCGACATCACTCCGCGTGCCGCCAAGACGCTTGCCTCCGCCGACGTGATCGCCGCAGAGGATACGCGCGTGACCGCGAAATTGCTGTCGCATCTGGGTTTGCGTGTGCCGATGACCCCCTATCATGATCATAGCGACGAACGCACCCGCGCCGCGCTGGTTGCGCGCATGGAACGGGAAATTGTCGTTTTGGTGTCGGATGCCGGCACCCCGCTGATTTCGGATCCCGGGTACAAGCTGGTGCGCGACGCGCGCGCGGCGGGGCATCTTGTCACCACCCTGCCCGGCCCCTGCGCCGCGATCGCCGCGATCACCCTCTCGGGCCTGCCGAGCGACCGCTTCCTCTTCGCGGGTTTCCTGCCCAACAAGGCGAAGGCGCGCGCCGATACGCTCGCCGAATTCGCGGCGCTGCGCGCGACGCTCGTCTTCTATGAAAGCGGGCCCCGGCTGTCGGCGTCCCTTGCGGCCATGGCCGAAGGGCTCGGCGACCGCGAGGCGGCGGTCGCGCGCGAAATCAGCAAGCTGTACGAGGAATGCGTCACGGGCACGCTGACCGAACTTGCCGCGCGTTACGCCGACGCCCCACCGAAGGGCGAGATCGTCGTCATCGTCGGCCCGCCGGGCGAAGCCGCGGCCGAACAGGCTGACGATGCGACGCTCGACGCCGCGCTGCGCGAGGCGATGGCCGACCGCCCCGTCGCACAGGCAGCAAAGGCGGTGGCCAAACGCTTCGGACTCGACCGCCATGACGTCTATGCCCGCGCGCTGACGCTGAAAGAGCAGGCTTGAACCGCGCCGCCGCCGAAGCGCGCGGACGAAAGGCCGAACGCCGTGCAGCTTGGTGGCTGCGCCTGCACGGCTGGCGCATTTTGGGCGAGCGGCTGCGTGTCCCCGTTGGCGAGGTCGACCTTGTCGCGCGGCGCGGCCGCACCATCGCCTTTATCGAGGTAAAGTGGCGCGACCGCGCCGCCGACCTCGACCTCGCGATCGATCAATATCGCCTGCGCCGCGTCGCCGCCGCCGCCGAAATGCTCCGCCCGCGCTTCGCAGGCCCGCGCGACGACATACGCATCGACGTGATGCTGCTTGCGCCGCGGCGCCTGCCGCGCCATCTGGTCCACGTCTGGCAACCCTGAGGAAGATCGAATGACCCTGCGCGCCGCGGTACAAATGGACCCGATGGATGGCATCAACATCGCTGGCGACAGCAGTTTCCACCTGATCCTGAAGGCGCTCGAACGCGGCTACGAGCTCTATCACTACGATGTCCGCGGCCTGACATGGGAGGCCGGGCGGCTGACGGCAAAGGCGCATCGCATCGTCGAGGCGCAGCGCGAAGCGGGCGCCCATTATAAATTCGGCGAGGCGGTGACGCTCGACCTCGGCCGCGACGTCGACGTCGTTCTGATGCGGCAGGATCCGCCGTTCGACCTCGGCTATCTGACTGGCACCTGGCTGCTCGAAAGGCTCGCGGGGCAGACGCTGGTGGTCAACGACCCCGTCTCGGTCCGCAACGCGCCCGAAAAGGTGTTCGTGCTCGACTTTCCCGAGTTCATGCCGCCGACGATGGTGACGCGCGACCTCGATGCGGTGAAGGATTTTCAGGCGCGCCACGGCGCCGTCGTCATCAAGCCGCTCCACGGCAATGGCGGCAAGGCGGTGTTCAAGATCGATGCCGACGGCGGCAATCTTGGTGCGCTCGTCGAGCTGTTCGGACAGGTGTGGCCCGAACCCTTCATGGTCCAGCAGTTCCTGCCGAGCGTGTCGAAGGGCGACAAGCGCATCGTGCTCGTCGACGGCGAGGTCGCGGGCGCGATCAACCGCAAGCCCGGCGAGGGCGAGTTCCGCTCGAACCTCGCGGTCGGCGGCTATGCCGAAGCCGCCGAACTCACCCCGCGCGAACAGGAAATCTGCGATGTCCTGGGGCCGCAGCTACGCGAACGCGGGCTGGTTTTCGTCGGCATCGACGTGATCGGCGGCGAATGGCTGACCGAAATCAACGTCACCTCGCCGACCGGCATCGTCGCAATCGACCGCTTCAACAACAGCGATACCGCGGGCATGATCTGGGATGCGATCGCGCGCCGCCTTCGCTGACCCCCTGCAGGACATATTCCCCCAATGACCGAAATGATTCTCAACCTCGTCCAGTCGTGGGGCTACATCGGGATCTTCATCCTGATGTTCCTCGAAAATGTTTTCCCGCCGATCCCGTCGGAAGTGATCATGGGGCTCGGCGGCGTGATGGTCGCCAAGGGACGCTTCGATTACTGGACGCTCGTCGCCGTCGCCGTCGCCGGCACGACGCTCGGCAACTGGGTGTGGTATGCTGTCGGCCGCTGGGTCGGCTATGAACGGCTGCGGCCGCTCGTCGACCGTTATGGCCGCTGGCTGACGCTCGACTGGGACGAGGTCGAAAAGCTCCACGACTGGTTCATCCGCTATGGCTCGGGCATCGTCTTCGTCTGCCGCTTCCTGCCGATCGCGCGCACGATGGTGTCGCTGCCCGCGGGTATGGTGCGTATGAACCAGATCAAATTCCTGCTCTGGACCGCCGCCGGATCGACGATCTGGATCGCCGCGCTTGCCGGCGCGGGCTCGTGGTTCGGCAAGCAATTCGCCGAAGTCGACCGCTTCATCGGCCCGCTCGCCTTGCTCGCGATCGGCTCGCTGGTGCTGCTCTACGTCTACCGCGTCGTGACCTGGAAGCCGAAGACCCGCCGCGACTGATTGCGGTTTGCACGGGTCCGCGAGGTCTGCATCCGACCGGTTGCGGACATAAGCTCAATCTGGAATGCTGATCGCGATGGCTGAGCTGGACAATCAATGGAGCCTCTCCAACCCTAGGCGCGACGAACTTTTGGTGTGGCTTGAGCCATGGGCCGAAGAGTTCGTTGTGCCAACCAGATCAACCATCACCATGAGACCGTCTATTGGACGCACCCTTGGCGAGGTCGAGTGGACCCCCGATCATCTCATCGTGTGGGCAAGCGCTCCGATGGTGGAGGTTTTCATCGATGATATGCGCCAAGATTCTGCATCGGCAGCGATCTCTGTTCCTGAAGGTTTGACCAAGGGAATGCTCAATATCGTCTTCGCTGGCCAGCCCGCCGCTCGTCTTGGCGGCGCCCCTGTAAATATGAATGAGCGAGTCTCACTGTGGGGTCGTATCAAGCATCGTCTACGCTGGTAGATTGCGTGCGCAGATAGTGTGCGGGCTTCGCAACGTCCGCTCCCCACCCCAAACCGGACGTCACGCCCGCGGATGCGCCGACCGGTAAATGTCGAGCAGATGCGCGGCATCGACTGCGGTATAGACCTGCGTCGAGGCGAGGCTTGCGTGGCCGAGCAGTTCCTGCAGGCTCCTGAGATCGGCGCCGCCGGCAAGCAGGTGCGTCGCGAAGCTGTGGCGTAGCGCATGCGGAGTCGTGCGTTCGGGCAGGCCGAGCGAACGACGCGCCGACCGGACGCTGGCGCGGACCACTCCGGGTGCAAGCGGGCCGCCACGGGCGCCGAGGAACAGCGGCGTTTCCTTTACCATTGGATAAGGGCAGGCGGCGACATAGCGCGATACCGCATTGGCGACCGCAGGCAGGATCGGCACGATGCGTGTCTTGCCCCGCTTGCCCATGACGCGCAGCGTGTCGCCGAGCGGCAGCGCCGCGCCGGTCAGCGACAGCGCCTCGCCGATGCGTAGCCCCGCACCATAGAGCAGTAGCAGCAGCGCGAAATCGCGCGCGCCGACCCAGCCTTCGCGGGCATTGTCCTCGACATCCTGCGCGAGTGCAATTGCCTCGGCGGGTGCGACCGGGCGCGGCAGCCCCTTTTTGACGCGGGGCCCGCGCATCTGCGGCACGTCGGCATTCGACCCGCCAACAAAGCGCAGGAAACCGCGCAGCGCCGACAGCTCGCGCGCCGCCGACGCATTGCCCAGCCCTTCGGCACGGCGATCGGCGAGGTAAGCGCGCAAGTCGTTCGGGGTCAGGCTTTTGAGCATGCCCGCATCGACCGCGCCGCCGCGATGCTGCGAGAGGAAGCCGCAGAAACGCTCGGCGGTCGCGATATAGGCGCGGCGCGTATGCTCCGACCGGCGCTTTTCATGCGCCAGATGGGCGTCCCAGTCGCGGATCAGGGTGTCGCTCAAAATCGGCCTCGCTTCGCGGCAAGCCTAGCCGGTCCGCACGACCTCGGAAAGGATCGAGTCGAGCAGCAATATGCCCTCGTCGGTCACCGCCATCCGGTCGCCGTCGTGCCGCATCAGCCCCTGCCCCGCCAGCCGCGCCACCGCATCCGCATCGACGAACCCCGCGCGCGCCAGCCCGCTGCGCGCCTCGATCCGCGCCAGGTCGATCCCTTCGGTCAGCCGCAGCCCCATCAGCATCGCCTCGGTCGCGCGTTCATGCGCCGGCAAGTCGGTCTCGACCTTCAGCCCGTGACCGTTGCGGGTCACTGCCGCGACGAAATTCTCGGGCTTCTTGTGCCGCTCGGTCGCCTGCGCGAGCCGCCGCCCGTGGGCGCCCGGACCGACGCCCGCATAGTCGGCATAGCGCCAATAGGCGAGATTGTGGCGGCTCTCCTGCCCGATGCGCGCATGGTTCGATACTTCGTAGCGCGGCAGGCCGGCGGCGCGCGTCATCGCCTGCGTCGCATCGAACAGGTCGGCGGCGGCGTCGCCATCGGGAATGGTGAGATCACCCTTTGCCGCCAGCGTAGCGAAGCGCGTGCCGGGTTCGATCGTGAGCTGGTAGAGCGAGAGATGGTCGGTGCCGAAGGCCAGCGCGCCCGCCAGTTCGGTTTCCCACGCCGCCATCGACTGGCCCGGCCGCGCATAGATCAGGTCGAAACTGACGCGCGCGAAATGCCGCTGTGCAGTGGCGATCGCGCGGCGCGCTTCATCCTCGCTGTGCGCACGACCCAGAAATTCAAGCACTTGCGGATCGAAGCTCTGCACACCGATCGACACGCGGTTGACCCCGGCGGCGGCAAGATCGGCGAAATTGGCAACTTCGACCGAATTGGGGTTCGCCTCCAGCGTGATTTCGACATCGTCGGTCAGGCCCCACTGCGCCTCCGCCTCGGCAATCACCGCCGCGACAGTTTCGGGCGGCATCAGGCTCGGCGTGCCGCCGCCGAAGAAGATCGACCCGACCGAGCGCCCCGGAAGCAGCGCCGCCTCATGCCGCAGATCGGCAAGCAACGCCTCGCGCCACACCGCCTGATCGACACTTTCGCGCACATGGCTGTTGAAGTCGCAATAGGGGCATTTGCTGACGCAAAACGGCCAGTGGACATAAAGGGCTAGCGGTTCGGCCATGCGGGGCCCGTCAGAACGCCCCTGCCACCAGCTTGGCAAAAGCATCGGCACGATGGCTGATCGCATGTTTTTCGGCCGGGGCAATTTCAGCATAAGTCAATGTTTTACCGGTTGGAACGAAGACCGGATCGTAACCGAAGCCAAGCTTGCCGCGCGGCGGCCAGGTCAATGCACCCTCCGCAGCACCTTCGTAAACATCCGCATGCCCGTCGGGCCATGCCAGCGCGAGCGTGCAGACGAAGCGCGCGCTGCGGTCGACGTCCTCGCCTTGTTCGGCGAGCAAGCCTTCGACCTTGCCCATCGCCATATACCAGTCGCGCCCGGGATTGCCCTCGAACCGTTGCCGCTCTGCCCAGTCCGCGGTGTAGACGCCCGGGCGTCCGCCAAGTGCAGTCACCTCGAGCCCGCTGTCGTCGGCGAGCGCGGGCAGCCCGGCGGCCGACGCGCTCGCATGCGCCTTCAGCAGCGCATTTTCGCGAAAGGTCGTTCCTGTTTCCTCGGGTTCGGGAAGGCCGAGGTCGCCCGCCGACACCGGCTCGATCCCGAAGGGTTCGAGCAGCGCGCGAATTTCGCGCACCTTGCCCGCATTGTGGCTCGCGATAACGAGTTTGCCGGGAGCGAGCTTGCGATTCATGTCAGCGGCCCGTCGCGCGGTCCTGCGCCGCGAAGATCTCGCCGCAACCGATGCGCGCGAGACGGAGCAGGCGAAGCAGGCCTTCCTCGTCATAGGTTGCGCCTTCGGCGCTCGCCTGCACTTCGACGATCTGGCCCTTGCCCGTGAGGACGAAATTGCCGTCGGCCTCGGCTACCGAATCCTCGTCATAGTCGAGGTCGAGCACCGGCGTGCCCTTGTACATGCCGCACGAGATCGCGCCGACCTTGTCCTCGATCGGATCCTCGGCGATCGTCTTGGCCGCGAGTAGCTTGTCGATGGCAAGCCGCATCGCGACCCACGCGCCCGAAATCGACGCGGTGCGCGTGCCACCATCGGCCTGGATCACGTCACAGTCGATGATGATCTGGCGCTCGCCAAGCTTCTTCATGTCGACGACGGCGCGCAAGCTGCGCCCGATAAGCCGCTGGATTTCCTGCGTGCGCCCCGACTGCTTGCCCTTCGCCGCTTCGCGGCTGCCGCGCGTGTGCGTCGCGCGGGGCAGCATGCCATATTCGGCCGTCACCCAGCCCGCACCCTTGCCACGCATCCATGACGGCACCTTTTCGTCGACGCTCGCGGTCACGAGAACCTTGGTGTTGCCGAAGCTGACGAGGACGCTGCCCTCGGCATGGATGGTGAATTCGGTTTCGATGGCGATGGGACGCATCTGGTCGGGCGCGCGGCCGGAAGGGCGCATAAACAGTCCTTTCAATAGTGATTGCGGTGGCCCTTAGGCCGCCGGCCTCATTCGCTCAACCGCATCTTGAAGAATTCGAGGATTTCGTCGCGCGCCTGCACCGTCGGCTGGCCGGCTTCGTCGATCAGGTGGATGGTGACGACGCTGTGCGGGTTCTTCATCGGGCTGTCGGGGTTGGCCGCATCGTCGGACAGCACGCGGCCGATGAAGCGATCGCCGAGCGCATTTTCATAGGCGGCGAAGCGCGCCGCCTTGCAATATTTGTCGCCCTCGAAACGATAGGCGAGCACGGTCAGGTCCTCGGCCTCCATCCGCGCCTTGACCGCGGCGAGCTCGCCGGGCGCTATGTGCATGCCGGCGGGGTCGTTCAGCGGCAGCGACGGCTGTGCGAGCACGGGTGCCAGCACCGCGGGTTCGAGCATCATCGACAGCGCAAAATTGCCGGTAAAGCACATGCCGATCGCACCGACGCCCTTGCCGCCGCATTCCTTGTGCGCCAGCGCCGCGAGCGCGCGCAGCCACTGGACTGCGGGTGAACTTTCATTCGCCTGAAAGGCGCGGAACTGCCGGCTGATGCATCCGCCGATCATCGTGAACAGCGCGCCAGGCATGCGCGGCACCGCGCCGTCACGCCCAAAGATATGCGGCATATAGACGGTAAAACCCGCATCGCGGACCCAGCGCGCGAAGCGCGTCACATGCGGGCTGATGCCGGGCATTTCGGTCATCACGATCACCGCGGGGCCGCTGCCCATCGTATAGACGCGATGCGTGCGGCCAAGCAGGACGATGTCGCGATGATCGAAATCGTCGAGCGGGTCGTCGCGGTCGAGCGGGCGTGTCGTCATGCTATTCTCCCCCGGCAGGCACGCTAGCGCGGCACCGACCGGCTGGCGAGTCCGCGTTGACGCATCGGCCGGTCATGATAAGCCGTGCCATCACGTCTTGGGGGAGGATCGCCGATGCGACGCAACAGGATGATGAAGGCCGTTCCATTCTGCCTGCTCGTTTCGGGCTGTGCCGCGCTGGGCATCGGCGAACCGCCCGCGTCGAAGCTCGCGACCGGCAATGTCTTTTACGCCCAGTATCGCGGGTCAGAGGTCGCCAAATATTTCGAGGTCGCCGCCGACGGGAAATTTGCGGCATGGGAAACCGACCTCGCCACCGGAAAACGTTTCAACGAGCGATATGAAAAGCGCGATCCGGCGCTTTACGGACAGCTCGTCGAATTGCTCGAACCGCTCGGCCATGTCGACCAGATCACCTGCCCGTCGAGCAAGGAAATGGGCGCGCCGGTGGACCGCTGGCGTTGGACCAGTCATGGCGAAGCGCATCTCTACGGGTTTTACACCGGCTGCTACAGCGCAACGCGAACGCCAGAGATACAGCAGGTCGCGGATATCGAGAAAGCCGCCTTCGCGCTCGTCAATGCGCCCTGACGCCCTTGCCCCCTGCCGCCTGCATCCCTAGATTCATGCCCATGACCACCCCGCCGATCACCGAACTGACCACGCGCGCGCGCGATGTGTTCCGGCTGGTCGTCGACGCCTATCTCGAAACCGGCCAGCCGGTCGGATCGCGCACCTTGTCGAAACTCGCGAGCCTCAACCTGTCGCCCGCGTCGATCCGCAACGTGATGCAGGATCTGGAAGAATATGGCCTGCTCGCCAGCCCGCACACCAGCGCCGGGCGCCTGCCGACCGAGCGGGGCCTCCGCCTGTTCGTCGACGGGATGATGCAGGTCGCCGAACCCTCGGCCGAGGATCGCGCGCAGATCGAGGCGAGCCTGTCCGAAGCCGGGCCGATCGAAAGCGCGCTCGCGCAGGCGACGTCGGCGCTGTCGGGGCTGTCGGCCTGCGCCGGCCTTGTCCTCGTCCCCAAGCATGAGCGCGTGCTGAAGCAGCTCGCCTTTGTCCCGCTGTCGGCGAACCAGTCGCTCGTCGTGCTCGTCGCCGGCGACGGGACGGTCGAGAATCGCGTGATCGAGATTCCCGCAGGGCTCAATCCCTCGGCGCTCGTCGAGGCGGGCAATTATATCTCGGCCACGCTCGGCGGGCTCACGCTGACCGAAGCGATGGCGCGCGTGCGGCGCGAGATCGAGGACGAACGGATCGCGATCGACCGTGCGGCGCAGGACCTCGTCAGCCGCGGCCTTGCCATCTGGTCGTCGGACGGCGCCGACCGGCCGGTGCTGATCGTGCGCGGCCAGGCGAACCTGCTCGACGACAGCGCGGTCGGCGACCTCGACCGCGTGCGGCAATTGCTCGACGAACTCGAGACGAAACAGGATATCGCACAGTTGCTCGACAGCGCACGCGAAGGCAGCGCAACCCGTATTTTCATCGGATCGGAGAATAAATTATTCTCGCTTTCGGGCTCGTCCGTGATAGCGGCGCCCTATCGCGGCGCGGACGGGCGCGTGGTCGGTGTCGTGGGCGTGATCGGCCCGACACGCTTGAACTATGCCCGGATCGTTCCCATGGTGGATTTCACCGCACAATCGCTCTCAAGACTGATACGATAGGTTTATGACGAATATCGAAAATGACACGCCCGTCGAGGACGGCGCGACCGAAGACACCGCCGCCGAAACCCCGGCGACCGAAGCGCAGGACGAAACGGCGAAGCTCGCCGAACAACTCGCCGCCTTGCAGCAGGACCTGCTGTATGCGCGCGCCGAGACGCAGAATGTCACGCGCCGCAAGGACAAGGAAATCGCCGACGCGCACGCCTATGCCGCGACGAAATTCGCGCGCGACATCCTTTCGGTCGCCGACAATCTCGGCCGTGCGCTCGCCGCGCTGAGCGACGAGCAGCGTGCCGACGAGGGCATCAAGCCGCTGATCACCGGGCTCGAAGCGACCGAGCGCGAATTGCTGAGCGTCTTCGAACGCAACGGCATCACGCGCATCGCCGCGATCGGCCTGCCGCTCGACCCGAACCAGCATCAGGCGATGCTCGAAATCCCGAGCGACAAGGCGCCCGGCACGATCGTCCAGGAAATGCAGGCGGGCTATATGCTGAAGGACCGCCTGCTGCGTCCCGCGATGGTGGGGGTGGCGAAGGCGGGGTAATCGCGTCGCCGTACCGCAGACAAAAAGAAACCCCGGCTTTCGCCGGGGTTTTTTGTTGGATCACGCCGCTTTGCGCATCTTCGCGAGCTTCTTCAGCACCATCTCGCGCTTCAGCCGCGACAGATGGTCGATGAAGAGGATGCCCTCCAGATGGTCGTGCTCATGCTGGATGCACGTCGCCATCAGCCCGGTCATGCGCTCCTGATGATGCTTGCCGTCCTCGTCCTGCCAGTCGACAGTGACTTCGGCGGGGCGCGTCACTTCGGCATATTGTTCGGGGACCGACAGACAGCCCTCCTGATAGACGCTATGCTCTTCGCTCTCGTCCGAGAAGACGGGGTTGATGAAGACGCGCGGCTCGCGGATCACCTTCTTGCCCTCTTCGTCCTCGGGATCGGGTTCCTGCAAGTCGATGACGAGGATGCGCTTCGCCACCCCGACCTGGATCGCCGCCAGCCCGATACCGGGCGCGTCGTACATCGTCTCGAACATGTCGGCGACCAGCGTCTTCAGCTCGGCGTCGAACGTCTCGACGGGCTTCGAAATGACACGCAGCCGGGGATCCGGGGTCTCTATGATGGGTAGGATGGCCATGGCGTGCGATTTAGGTAGCCATGGCCCATAGGTCAATGATCGGCGCGGCGACCAAATTCGATCAGGGTCAAGAGCGCCATCGACGGCAGCGCGAGGAAGGCCCATGTGATCCCGACCAAGGTATAAAAGTCAGATGTATAACCGGGGCTTGCAAATTCGCCCTGCGGATTATGGTCGAGAGCCATGGCGCCAACAGCAAAGGCCGGAACGACCGCAACGACCGCGCAGATCAATAGCTGGGCTCCGAGTCTCATCCCACCGGCCTTCTCGCCCTGAGAGCCTGCGCCAGCGTCCCCTCGTCGAGATAGTCGAGCTCGCCGCCAACCGGCAAACCATGCGCGAGCTGCGTCAGCCGCACCGGATAGCCCTCGAGCCGCTCGACGAGATAATGCGCCGTGGTCTGCCCCTCCAGCGTCGCGTTCATCGCGAGCACCACCTCGTCGATGCCGCCGGCGGCGACGCGCGCGACCAGCGCGTCGATGCTGAGATCCTGCGGGCGCACGCCCTCCAGCGCCGAGAGCCGGCCGCCGAGGACATGATATTTCCCCGGGAAGAGCCGCGACTTGTCGAGTGCCCAGAGGTCCGAGACTTCCTCGACGACGCACAGGCTGCGATCGTCGCGGCGCGGATCGGCGCAGATCGCGCAGGGGTCGCTGGTGTCGACATTGCCGCAAATGCCGCACGTCACCAACCGCTCGGACACCGTCTGAAGCGCCGCGAGCAAGGGTGCGAAGCTGCTTTCGCGCTTCTTCATCAGGTGCAGCACCGCGCGCCGCGCCGAACGCGGACCGAGGCCCGGCAGGCGGGCGAGTTGCTGGACGAGCGCTTCGATTTCGGTGGAGGCCATGGAGTGGTGGTAGTGGGTGTGTAATCGGCGCACAATATCCCTCAATGGCCCCTGCTCTCGTCACCCCGGGCTTGATCCGGGGTCCATTTTCACAGCCGTGGCGATGGATGCCGGATCGAGCCCGGCATGACGAAGGATGGAGGGCGTGCTTGCACAACCCCGCATCCTCCGCCAAAGGCGCAGCCCATGCGCATCGCCTTCATGGGAACGCCGCCCTTTGCGGTTCCGACGCTCGCCGCGCTCCACGCGGCGGGGCACGAGATCGTGGCGGTCTATAGCCAGCCGCCCCGCCCCGCGCAGCGCGGCAAGAAATTGCAGAAGAGCCCGGTGCATATCTGGGCCGAGGAACAGGGCCTGCCCGTCCGCACGCCGAAGAGCCTGCGGACCGAAGAAGCGCAGGCCGAGTTCGCCGCGCTCGACCTCGATGTCGCAGTCGTGGCCGCCTATGGCCTGATCCTGCCGCAAGCGGTGCTCGAGAGCCCACGCGAAGGCTGCCTCAACGTCCATGGCTCGATCCTGCCGCGCTGGCGCGGCGCGGCACCGGTTCAGCGCGCGATCCTCGCCGGCGACACCGAAACGGGGGTCACGATCATGCAGATGGACGCCGGGCTCGACACCGGCGCGATGCGGCTGGTCGAAGCCACACCGATCGCGGGCAAGAGTGCCGGAATATTGACCGACGAACTCGCCGAAATGGGCGCGCTGATGATGGTGAAGGCGCTGAGCGACCTCCACGCCTTCATGCCCGAACCGCAACCCGGCGACGGCGTGACCTATGCCGCAAAGATCGACAAGAGCGAGGCGCGGCTCGATTTCCTGACCAGCGCGGCGCAGGTCGAGCGGCAGGTGCGCGCCTTCAACCCCATGCCGGGCGCCTTTTTCGAACTCGACGGCGAACGTTACAAGATCCTCGCGGCCGAAGTCGTGCATCCCGCCGACACCGTCGTCGGCGCTACGCCCGGCGTCACGCTCGACGATACGCTCACCATCGCCTGCAACCCCGGCGCGATCCGCGCGACGCGCGTCCAGCGCGCCGGCAAGCCTGCGATGGACGCGGCCGAACTGCTGCGCGGCCGCGCGATCGCCAAAGGCACGCGCCTCGCATGACAAGATTTGCCCTCACCATCGAATATGACGGCCGCCCGTTCATGGGCTGGCAGCGGCAGGCGCACGGCCCGAGCGTGCAGCAGGTGATCGAGGAAGCGATCCGCCGCTTTACCGCCGAGGAGGTGCAGGTGCTGAGCGCGGGCCGCACCGACGCCGGTGTCCACGCCATCGCGATGCGCGCGCATGTCGACATCGAAAAGCCGCTGACGCCGTTCAAGCTGACCGAGGCGCTGAATGCGCAGTTGCGGCCGGCGCCGATCGCGATCGTCGGGTGCGAGATCGTTCCCGACGACTGGCACGCGCGCTTCGCCTGCACCGGGCGCAGTTACGAATATCGCATCGTCAACCGCCGCGCCCCGCTGACGTGGGACAGGGGCTTGTCCTGGCAGGTTGCCAAACCGCTCGACGTCGACGCGATGCACGCGGCGGCGCAGCAATTGATCGGCCTGCACGACTTCACCACCTTCCGCTCGGCGCATTGCCAGTCCCAAAGCCCGGTGAAGACGCTCGACCGGCTGACCGTCAGCCGTCACGGCGAGGAGGTGATCGTCGAGGCCGCGGCGCGCAGCTTCCTCCATCATCAGGTGCGGTCGATGGTCGGCTGCCTCGCGCTCGTCGGCTATGGCAAATGGTCGGCGCGCGACCTGAAAGCGGCACTGGATGCGGCGGATCGGGGCGCGCTCGGCCTCAACGCCCCGCCCGACGGGCTCTATTTCGTGAGCGCGACTTATCCCTGACGCCGACCCCGCGATGGATGCCGGATCAAGTCCGGCATGACGAAGGTGCAGAAACGAAAAAGGGCGGCCCTTGCGGACCGCCCTTTGTCTCTCGCTATGCGAAGCGCTTACACCTTTTCGGCGTAATAGAGCGGCGCATGCTCGTTCAGGATCTGGAGGATCTTCGCCTGCGCGGTCTTTTCGTCGCTTTCTTCCATCGCGGCGAGTTCGCGCGCGAGGCGGCTCGACGCCGCTTCGAAGATCTGGCGTTCCGAATAGCTCTGCTCGGGCTGGTCGTCGGCGCGGAACAGGTCGCGGGTCACTTCGGCGATCGACACGAGGTCGCCCGAATTGATCTTCGCTTCATATTCCTGCGCACGGCGCGACCACATGGTGCGCTTCACCTTCGGCTTGGTCGTCAGCACCTGCAGCGCTTCCTTCAGCGTCTTGTCCGACGACAGCTTGCGCATGCCCACGCCCTCAGCCTTGTTGGTCGGCACGCGAAGCGTCATCTTTTCCTTTTCGAAGCGCAGGACATAAAGTTCGAGCTGCATGCCGGCGATTTCCGACCGCTGCAGTTCAATGACGCGCCCCACGCCATGTTTCGGATAAACGACATAATCACCGACTTCGAACAAGAGCGTGTTCACGGACATGCAAATTCCTTTTCTTGTACCTTGACCCCGATCTGAAAGTGCGACAACACCGCTGCATCCCGCCCTCCTCTGGAGGTGGATTACCATTCGGTCGGCGCTAGCCAGTCAGAGTGACAAGGGATATGGCTCCATCGGAACGCCGAAAAATGCCCCAGCCCAGTGACGGGAAGAGGCAAAATGTCGACGTGTTGTTATGGATTATAACAGATTCGCAACAAAATTACCACCCCCGCACGGAAATCCGCGGGGCAGTGGCTTGACGGCCCCCGATACCCGTTTCAGGTTGAAACGAAACAGAGATAGGGAGCCATTATGCAGGATCAAATCTGGTGGATCACCGGTGCCTCGTCGGGCATCGGCGCGGCGTTGGCACGGGCACTGGGGGCCCGCGGCGCGAAGCTGATTCTTTCGGGACGCAATGTCGCGGCGCTCGAAGAGGTCGCCGCCGCCTGCGGCACCGAAACGCTGGTCCTGCCGTTCGAGGCGACCGACTATGCCGCGATTCCCGCCATCGCCGACAAGGCCTGGGCCTGGCAGGGCCGGATCGACGGGCTCGTCAACAATGCCGGCATCTCGCAGCGCAGCCTTGCGGTCGAGACCGATTTTTCGGTGTATCAGCAGATCATCGGCGTCGACCTGCTCGCCCCCATCGCCCTCACCCAGCAATTGCTGCCGCGCATGGTCGGCGCGGGCGGCGGACAGATCATCGCCATCTCGAGCGTCGCCGGCATCGCCGGCGTGCCGCTGCGCAGCGCCTATTCGGCGGCAAAGCACGGGATCATCGGCTATCATGACGCGGTGCGCGCCGAGAATGAGCATCTGGGGCTGAAAGTGCTCGTCGTCGCGCCGGGATCGGTGCGCACCAATGTCAGCCGCAACGCGCTCAACGCCGACGGCAGCGTTCGCGGGACAAGCGACGCGGCGATCGACAACGGCCTGTCACCCGACGATGCCGCGGCGCAGATGCTGGCCGCCGTCGACGCGGGGACGCGCGAGCTGGTCGTCGCCGAAGGGGCCGAGGCGGCGATCGCGGCGATGCGCCGCGGCGATCCCGACGCGCTGTTCGACCGGATGAGCGCGATGGTGCAGGCGGGCTATGCCCGGCAGATGAACGCGACCGCCGCCGACTGAACCCGCTCCCTATTTCGCGGTGATGACCGGCGGCTCCTTGTCGGGATCGCTTGCAACATAAGCGGGATTGAAGCGGTCGAGCCATTTCTCGGTCGCTTCGAGGAACTGCGCCTCATCGGTCGGCGCCGGAAAATTATGCGTGTTGTCGGGCTGATAGAGCGTATCATAGTCCTGCCCCTTCACCTTGCCCGATCGTTCGAGCGCCGCGACCAGCCGCCTGGCCTGTGCGATCGGTACGCGTTCGTCCTTCACGCCATGCACGATCAGGATCGGCGACCATTTGCCCGCCGCATTCTGCGTCGGCGAAACGGTGTCGAGGTCCGCGGGGCCCTTGCTCAGATAATTGGCCCCGAAACGGCCGAGATAATATTTGTCGAATTTTCGCATCTCGCCCAGGTCGTAGACCCCGGCGCCCGCGATCGCGCAGCGCCAGCGCGCGGGATCGCGCTGTGCCGCGCGCGCCGAGGCATAGCCGCCGTACGACCAGCCCATCATGCACGCGCGCGCGGGATCGACGATCCCCTGCGCGGCGAGATAGTCGATGGCGTCGTTGAGGTCGTCCTGCATCCGCAGGCCGAAACCATTGTCGCGGCCCTTCTTGATCCATTCGCGGCCATAGCCGCCCGATCCGCGATAATTGGGCTGGACCACGACATAGCCGAGTTCGGCGATGGCCTGGTGCCAGGGGAAAGGCCCGAAGCCTTCCTCGTCGCGTGGTCCGAAGGGACCGCCGTGGGTGATCATCACCACCGGCAATTTCGTCTGCGCGGCACGGTGGCGCGGCATGGTGACGACGGCATGGATTTTTTCGCCGTCGCTCGCCGGATAGACGATCGTCCGCGTCGGGTTCATCTCGGTATCGCGGAACAGATCGTTCGAATAGCCGATCCGGGTCACCTTGCCCGTCGCGGTATTGAAGGAATAATAAAGGCCTGTCTGGTTGGCCTTGCCGACCCACACCAGCATCACCTTGTCGGCGAGATCGCTCGACACGATCTGCACATTGCCGGCGCCGAACTGCTTTTCGAACAGCGCCTGCGTCTCCTTGAAATCCGGATTCATCCAATAGGTCCGGGGCCGGTTTTCGGTCGCATAGACGGCCTCGAGCGCATCGCACGCATGGTTGCAGCCGACCCCGCCGACGTCATAGCCGGCGATCTCGAAAATCGGCTGGCCGAGCTCCATCGTCGCAAGGTCGAGCTTGTAGACCTTGTTGAACCCGTCCTTGTTGCTGGTCACGATCGCCTTTCCCGCTTCGGCGAGGAATATTTGCGGGACCAGCGAGTCACCCGAAAAACTGGGGTCGGCCTTGTCATAGATGGTTTTGAGGTTGTCGCCGTCCTTCGCGCGATAGAGGACGCGCGTCTTGCCGTTGTCGCCGTCGTAGCCGACCCCCATCCGGACAACGCCCTTGCCGTCGGAGGCCCATTGGCCAACGAGAATATTGGGTTTCTGCACGATGTTGAAAGCGCCGCTGCGGACGTCGACGTCGGCCACTTCGGGACGGTTCAGCATTTCATAGCTGTAGGCGGTCGACGTGCGCGAGAGCAGGATGCGCTCCTTCGCATGATCGACGTGGATGATATCGCTGGCGTCGCCACCGGCATCCTTCCAGGCAAGCGGGGCGAGCTTCTTGCCCTCGACATCATAGCTGAACAGCCGGCCATGCTCGCCCTCGAACAACCCGATCTCGCCCGACGCGGCGGTGACGACAAGCGTCCGGTTGCCGACCCAGCGCCAGCTCATGATGCGGCGATCGCCGAACTCCTTATAGGCTTCGGTCTTCAGGAAATAATCGGGCTGCGCCTTTCCCGTGAGGTCGAAGATCGCGAGATATTCGACCCCCTTGTAGCTGACCTTTGCCGCCATCTTCGTCGCATCGGGCGAGAGGCGCGGCATCTGCAGCGTCGCACGGTTGGCGAATTGTGCGGTCGGCACCCGGCCACCCGCCAGCGCGGCGTCCGCAGCCATGACGCCGGGCGCCGTTGCCGGCAGCGCCGGGGCGAGCATCGCGGCGGCGATCAGGATGCGGCGGTACGACGGCTTATCCAAGGGCTTGGCTCCTGATAATGAGGGATAAATCCTAACATCCGGCCGCCGGGAGGCAAGCTGGATCGTGAGAAAGAAAGAGCCCCGCCGGATCGCTCCGGCGGGGCTCTTTCTTCGCCTGTGAAGGCGGCGCGACTTACGCCGCGCCGTGCGCCAGCGCCGCGAGGAGCAGGATCGCCACGATGTTGGTGATCTTGATCATCGGGTTGACCGCCGGACCCGCGGTATCCTTGTACGGATCGCCGACGGTGTCGCCGGTCACCGCGGCCTTATGGGCTTCGCTGCCCTTGCCGCCATGGTTGCCGTCCTCGATGTATTTCTTGGCATTGTCCCACGCGCCGCCGCCCGAGGTCATCGAGATCGCGACGAACAGCCCGCCGACGATCACGCCGAGCAGGAGGGCGCCAAGCGCTTCCAGGGCCGCAGCCGGACCGGCCACCGCGCGGATCACGAAGAACACGACGATCGGCGCCAGCACCGGCAGCAGCGACGGAATGATCATTTCCTTGATCGCCGCCTTGGTGACGAGGTCGACGGTGCGGGCATAATCGGGGCGGCTGGTGCCGTCCATGATGCCCTTGTTGTTCGCGAACTGGTCGCGGACGTCCTTCACCACGTCGCCTGCCGCGCGGCCGACTGCCGTCATGCCCATCGCACCGAAGAGGTACGGCAGGAGCGCGCCGAGCAGCAGCCCGACGATGACATAGGGCGACGACAGCGAGAAGGTCAGCGGCGCGTCGATGCCGAGCTTCGCCGAATATTCGGCGATGTCGGCGGTATAGGTGCCGAACAGCACCAGCGCCGCAAGACCCGCCGAACCGATGGCATAGCCCTTGGTCACCGCCTTGGTCGTGTTGCCCACGGCGTCGAGCAGGTCGGTCTTTTCACGGACCGAATCGTCGAGGCCCGCCATTTCGGCAATGCCGCCGGCATTGTCGGTGACGGGGCCATAGGCGTCGAGCGCAACGACCATGCCCGCAAGCGCAAGCATCGCGGTGGCGCCAAAGGCGATGCCGATGATGCCGGCGGTCTGATAGGCGACGATGATGCCGACGCAGATGACGAGCGTCGGCAGCGCGGTCGATTCAAGGCTGATGGCCAGACCCTGGATGACGTTGGTGCCATGGCCCGTTTCCGACGCCTTGGCGATGCTCCGCACCGGACGATAGTTGGTGCCGGTATAATATTCGGTGATCCAGATGATCAGCCCGGTGATGACGAGACCGAGCAGCGAGCAATAGAAAAGGTCGCTGCCGTTGAAGTCGGTGCCCGTGATGTTGGTGTTCATGTCGCCGCCCAGCGCATAGCTGGTCGAGAACCAGATCGCCGGGATCGACAGGATCGCGGTGACGAGGAAGCCCTTGTACATCGCGCCCATGACGTTGGTCGACGAACCGAGACGCACGAAATAGGTCCCGATGATCGAGGTGATGATGCAGACGCCGCCCATCAGCAGCGGGAGCGTCATCAGCGGCACCAGCATGTCGCCCGCGCTCTTCAGCAGCAGCGCGATCAGCACCATCGTGGCGCCGACGGTGACGACATAGGTTTCGAACAGGTCGGCCGCCATACCGGCGCAATCGCCGACATTGTCGCCGACGTTGTCGGCGATCACCGCGGGGTTGCGCGGATCGTCCTCGGGAATTCCGGCCTCGACCTTGCCGACGAGGTCGGCGCCGACGTCGGCCGCCTTGGTGAAGATGCCGCCGCCGAGGCGCGCGAAGATGGAGATCAGCGAAGCGCCGAACGCCAGCGCGACGAGCGCGTCGACCACCGTGCGGTCCTCGCCGCCGACGGTGAAGCCGCCGGGACCGATGAGGTACCAGAAGAAGACCGAGATCGCGAGCAAGGCAAGGCCCGCCACGAGCATGCCGGTAATCGCGCCGGCGCGGAACGCCATGGTCAGGCCCGCCTGCAGTCCGGTCTGCGCCGCCGCCGCCGTGCGGACGTTGGCCTTCACCGATATGTTCATGCCGACGAAGCCGGCGACGCCCGACAAAATGGCGCCGATCAGGAAGCCCACGGCGGAAACCTCGCCAAGGAACAACCATACGAGTACGGCGACGACGACGCCGACGATGGCGATGGTACGATATTGGCGGCCCAGATAGGCCTTGGCGCCTTCCTGGATGGCGCCGGCGATTTCCTGCATCTTCTCATTACCCGCCGATGCACTGAGCACCTGCCGCGAGGTAATGAATCCATAGAGCACAGCCAAAAGGCCGCACGCTATCGCGATCAAAACCGGATTCATGCGTGTTGCTTCCTTCCCCATGAGAAGGGCGACGCAGAAGATAGCAGTCGAGCACGTCCGACTTATTGATGCCGGTTCGCTCTCTCCCCTGATGCGACCGCCCCAAATTTGGACGGTGATTTATGGGAAGAAAGAAAGCCGCACGCAACCCCGGTTATTCGGCGCTTTTCCGTGATTTCGGCACGACAACCTCAACCGGGGCGCCGCTATCCGTACCACGCGCAGCGTCCAGCGCCTTGCGCGCCTCGGCGGCGGATTCGGTATCGGGATCGAGTTCGAGCGTCCGCTCGAGGAGGTCGACGGCGCGCGCGAGATCGCGCTCGATGCCGTTGCCCGTCTGATAGGCGCGCCCCAGCGAAAAGCAGCTTTCGGGCTCGCCCATCGCGCACGCCTTGTCGAACAGTTCGAGCGCGCGGCGGCGGTCGCGGCGCGTACCGCGCCCGTCGTTGACCATCAGCGCCAGATTGCCGCACGCCGACTTGTCGTCGGCGCGGCAGCTCTGCTCGAACAGCGCGAGCGCCTGCTTGTAGTCCCGCGGCATGCCGAGGCCGTCACGGTGCAGGACGCCCAGATTGTAGCAGGCATGTTCGTCGCCGGCCTTGCACGTCCGCCTGAACAACCGCGCCGCCCGGCGCTGGTCGGACGTGACGCCCTTTCCGAGCGAATAGGACGCGCCAAGGTTTGCGCATCCCGCATTGTCGCCCATGTCGCAGGCCTGCCGGAAGAGTTCGAAGGCCCGCTCGGGATCCTTCTGAACCCCCTCGCCGCCGATATATGCCAAGCCGAGGTTCGAGCAGGATGTCGCCTCGCCGCCGTGGCAGGCAAAGGCATAATAGCTGGCCGCGCGCTCGTGCGACAGCGCAACGCCATTCCCGCGGCTATAGGCGTAGCCAGCCATCGCGCAGCCGGTCATATCGCCCATGCCGCACGCACGGGCGAACAGCGGCGTGGCAAGGGCGTCCTCGCGCGGGACGCCATCACCTTCATGATGCATATAGCCAAGCCTGGTACAGGCTTCGGCATCGCCCGCGTCGCAATCAGCGGCGGCGGCCGCGCGATCGTCGGGCGCGTCGGGCTGTGGTTCCTCGGGATCGACCGCCTGTGCGCGCGCCGTCTCGACCGGCGGACCCGGCTCGGCCAGTGCGGGACCGGCCAGTGCGGCCAAGCTGGCGAGACAGATTGCCATCATCGTTCGGATGCAGGTGCGGTGCCGGTTTTGTCGGTCGATCATCGACCCATCTGTGCCCGCCATCGAACAGAATATAAAGAGATTTCAGTGCATAAACCCGAGGCTGGCGGGCAAGGCGATGCGCTGCGCGCGATGCGTGAGCATAAGCCCCTCGCCAACCCCGGCATGGCCGAGCGGCGTCACCGCGACATCCAGCCCGCCCGCAATCTCGCGGATCGCGACCGCTGCCGACGGATCGGCGGCAAAGAGCAGCTGATAATCGTCACCCGCCGTCGCGGCGGCAAGCCGCGTGTCGAGTACGTCGGGGCGCACCGCGAGCAGCGCTGCCGAAAGCGGCACCGATTCCAGCATGATCCCGAATTCGCACCCGCTGGCCTGCGCCATCCGCTGCGCATCGATCAAAAGGCCGTCGGATACATCCATCATCGCATGGACATGGCGCGCAACCGCCTGTCCGAAGGTGAGCTGCGGCTGCGGCCTTTTGTAGGCAGCAAGGCAGGTCTCGTTGACCTCTTCGTGGCCGAGGCGCATCGCGAGACCGAGCCCGGCATTGCCGATCGTTCCCGTCACCCAGATCTGGTCGCCCGGCCGCGCCCCGCCGCGCGCGGGCGCGCCGCCCGGTGGTGCCCGCCCGATCGCCGTCAGGCCGAAGCTGCGCGGCGCGCCCGCGGGCACGCGCACCGTGTCGCCGCCGAGCAGGATGACGCCAAAGCGGCGGAGGACGAGGTCGAGCCCTTCGGCAAAGGCCGCGTCCCACGCATCGTCGCCGAGGCTGTACCCGACGAGCACGCCAATTGGCGCCGCCCCCTTGGCGGCCAAGTCGGAGAGGTTCACCGCGACGAGTTTCCACGCCACATCCTGCGGCGTGTCGTCGGGCAGGAAGTGAATGCCCTCGACGATCATGTCGTGGGTCAGCACCAAGCCCTCCCATTCGGCCGCATCGTCGGCCAGCCCGCGGGCAGCGGGATCGGTCGCGATGGATCGCAGGCGGGCGATGAAATCGGCTTCGCTCATGCGAAAATCGTAGCGAATAGCGCGGCGGGATAAAAGGTGCCGTGCCACGGGTCCCCGCGAAGGCGGGGATGCAGGGCGCGTTTGCGCAACGGTTGGACTTATCTGCGCACATCCTTGCCGATCGCGTCGAGCAGGCCGTTGGCGAAGCCCGCCTCACGACCGTCGAAAAAGGCCTTGGCGACGTCGACATATTCGCTGACCACCGCACCGACTGGCACGTCGCCGCGCGCGATGAGCTCATAGACGCCAGCGCGCAGGATCGCCTTCATCGTGCGGTCGAGCCGGTCCATGGTCCAGCCGCTCGCCAGCCGGGCAACTATGGCCGCGTCGATCTCGTCGGCGCGCGCGAGCGTTCCCTTGACGATGTCGTCGAAGAACGCCGTGTCGGCGTCGGCATATTCGGCGTCCTCGATCGTCGCGCCGATGCGGTGCATGTGGAATTCGTGGATCAGCTTGGCGACCGGGGTCGCCTCCATCTCGTGCTGGTACAGCGCCTGCACGGCGGCAAGCCGGGCGGCGGAGCGGGATTGGGTGCGTTTGTTCATTTCTGTTTCAATCTGTTGGCCACGCTGAGCGCGTGTGCGGGAAGTCCTTCGGCGCCGGCGAGCGCGACCGCCGCGGGGCCGATGGCCGCGAGGCTCGCGTCGTCGAGCGCGAGGAAGCTGGTGCGTTTCATGAAATCGGTGACCGACAGCCCGCTCGAAAAGCGCGCGCGGCGTCCGGTGGGGAGGACATGGTTGGGCCCGGCGACATAATCGCCGATCGCCTCGGGCGTCTGGCGGCCAAGGAAGACCGACCCCGCATGCCGTACCCTGGCGAACAGCGCGTCGGCTTCGGCGGGATCGACCGCGAGTTCGAGATGTTCGGGCGCCAGCCGGTCGCAGAGCGGGATCGCATCGGCCAGCGTCGGCACGACGATCACCGCACCATTGTCGGCCCAGCTATCCCGCATCGTCGCGGCGGTGCTGAGCGTCGGAATGACATCCGCAACCGCAGCGGCCACTGCATCGGCGAAATCGCTATCGTCGGTGAACAGGATCGACTGGCTCGTCGGGTCATGTTCGGCCTGGCTCAAAAGGTCGGCGGCAATGACGTGCGGCGCGTTCCTGTTATCGGCGACGACGACGATCTCGCTCGGCCCCGCGACCATGTCGATCCCGACGACGCCGTAAAGCTGGCGCTTCGCCTCGGCCACCCAGGCATTGCCGGGGCCGGTGACGACGTCGACCGGTGCAATCCTGTCGGTGCCAAAGGCCAGCGCGGCTATCGCCTGCGCACCGCCGACGCGCCAGATTTCGTCGACCCCGCCGATATGCGCCGCGGCCATCACGACCGGATTGGTCTCGCCGCCCGGCGTCGGGGTCATCATCACGATCCGCTCGACCCCCGCGACCTTCGCGGGCAGGATGTTCATCAACACCGACGACGGATAGGCGGCGCGCCCGCCGGGAACATAGACGCCGGCGGCGTCGACGCCGCGCCAGCGCGCGCCGAGGCGCGCGCCGGTGTCGTCGCGATAGTCGCGATCCTCGGGAAGCTGCGCGGCGTGATAGGCGCGGATCCGCGCGGCGGCGAGATCGAGCGCGTCGCGGAGTTCGGGCGCGAGCGCGGCATAGGCGGCGGCGCATTCCTCCTTCGAAATGCTCCAGCCGCTCGCATCGAGATCGAAACGGTCGAACTTCGCCGTATAATCGGCGAGTGCGGCGTCGCCTTCGGCCTTTACGCGCGCGACGATCGCCGCGACGTCGGCCGACACATCGGACGCGCTTTCGCGCCGGTCGTCGACCAGCGCGTCGAATGCAGCTGCGAAGCCGGGCGCGGAGGCGTCAAGCCGCCGCATCGCCGACTGCCTGACGGAATTTCTCGACCAGCGCGGGCACTTCGGCCGAGCGCAGCTTGAACGCCGCGCGGTTGACGATCAGCCGCGCCGACACCTCGCTGATGATCTTCTGTTCGGCGAGCGCATTTTCGACGAGCGTGCGACCGGTCGAAACCAGATCGACGATGTGCGAGGCGAGCCCGAGCTTCGGCGCAATCTCCATCGCGCCATTGAGCTTGATGCACTCGGCCTGGATGCCCTGCGCCTCGAACCAGCGGCGCGTCGTCGCCGGATATTTGGTCGCGACGCGGATATGGCTTTCACCCAGCCCCGGCGGGGCGCTGCCTTCGGGCCCCGCAAGCGACAGGCGGCAATGGCCGATGCCAAGGTCGACCGGCGCATAAAGCTCCGAATAATCGAACTCGTCGACGACATCCGATCCGACGATGCCGAGCTGCGCCGCGCCATGCGCGACGAAGGTCGCGACGTCGAACGCGCGCACGCGGATCAGCGAGATATGCGGCTGGTTCGTCCCGAACACCAGCGCGCGGCTCTTCTTGTCGAAGAAATCCGCCGCAGGCTCGATACCGACGGCCGCAAGCAGCGGCAGCGCCTCGTCGAGGATGCGCCCTTTCGGGATGGCAAAGATGATCGGTTCAGGCATAAGCGCGCCAGCCCATAAGCGGCGGAGGGAGAAAGGGCAATGAGCGACCGGTACCAGTTTGTCGACATGGCGGAGACCGGCCCCCGGGCGGTCCGGACCGCCTTTGCCAATCAGGTCGCCTATTGCCGCCACAATGATGCGCGAGTCACCGCGCGCGTCGTTGCGGCGCTGGGATCGCTACTCGACAAGCCCGCCAGCGAGTTCGCGCGCCGCATCGCGGGCTGGCAGGGCGCCCCGCTCGCCGATGCGCTGCCGCTGCGCGCCGCGGGCGGCATTCACGCGCTCCACCTGTCCGGCGCAGCGCACGAACTCGCGCCCGTCTATGCCGATGCCGAGGATATCAACGACGACGCCATCATCGCCGGAGTCGTCCGGCGGCACGAAGCCGCGCTCCTCCCGTGGCTCGACGGTCCGCCGCAGACGAACGAAGCCGGGCGATCTTCCAACTTCATCGCGGCGATGCTGTGGCTCGCCGACCAGGGTCTGCCCCCGCATTTCGACTGTCTCGAGATCGGATCGAGCGCCGGGATCAACCTGATGATCGACCGCTATCACTACGACCTCGGCGGCGTACAGGTAGGGCCGCAGCCGGGCGCAATGGCCTTTACACCCGACTGGCGCGGCCGTCATCCGCCGCAGCACCGGATCGACTTCGCGGGACTCAAGGGCTGCGACGTCGCGCCGGTCGACCTGACCGACCCGGCGCAGGCGCTGCGGCTCAAGGCCTATATCTGGCCCGAACATCATATCCGGTTTGCGCGCATGGAGGCGGCGATCGCCGCTGCGTCAGAGAAGCCGCCGCAACTGGTCCACGCGAACGCCGCCGATTTCATCGAGGCGGAACTCGCCCGCCCGCAGGCCGAGGGCACGACACGGATATTGATGCACTCGATCGTCTGGCAATATGTTCCAGCCGACCAGCAGGCGCGCGTCACGGCGGCGATGGAGGCCGCGGGCGCCCGGGCGACACCCGAACGGCCGCTCGCCTGGATCGCACTGGAGGCGAACCGGACGGTGCATCATCACGAGCTGGTCGTGCGATACTGGCCCGCCGGCGATACGCCGAAAAAACTGGGCCATGCCCATGCGCATGGCGCGTGGATCGAGTGGCTGGACTAGCCGACGTCGGATCGCGTCGATTCCGGGGTGGAGAGCCGCCCTTCCCGATATTCGTCATCCCGGACTTGATCCGGGATCCATCGCAGCACTGAAGTCGTGAACCCCGGATCAAGTCCGGGGTGACGATGATAGCTATGGCCACAACCGGCCGAAAGCGACCGTTCGGCTGCCTTCAGAGCCGCGCTTCCAGTTGGGCCAGAAGCTGTTGCACGGGCGGCAGGGCGCGCGGCGCTTCCCATCCGGCCTCGATCGCCGCGATGCGTTCGAACAGGCGCTCGCTGGCCGAAATGATGCGGCGGACCGATATGTCGAAACGCGCGCACACATCCCAGTCGGCGGCGACGGGCTCTCCGATGCGCGCCGCGCTGTCGTTCGGCCCGGCGCCCGGATCGCCCGCAAACATCGCGCGTCGGTGAAGCAGCCAGGCGATGACGTGCATCAGGCGCGTCGTCGTCTTCAGCGATTCGCACGCGAGGCCGATCTGCGACAGGGCGTCGCCGTTCGCGCGTCCAAGGTCGCGCTGTGCGGCAAAGGCGGCATGCGCCTCATCGGCAAGCAACATCGCCTCGACATAGAGATTTTCCACCTGCGCGCGCTGCACCGGCCTTGCCATCGCCATCATGTCTGCCTGCCCACCGACCATGGGACGGGGATGCCACGCCGCCGGGCGGCTTCGCAATGGCGGTAACCATGAAATCTCGGGTGCCGAGCGTCCCGTTTTGATTCAGCGCCTTACCCGGATCAGGCGATGATGTCGGGAACCAGCTGATCCTCGCACCAGGCGATCTCGTCGCGCAGGCGCAGCTTGCGTTTTTTCAATCGCGCGATCTGCAACTGGTCGGGCACCGCGCCGTCGCCGAGCGCGATGATCGCGGCGTCGAGATCGCGATGCTCGACGCGAAGCAGTTCCAGGCGCTGGGTAATTTCCTCGGGGCTCACGCCCGCCTTCCTGCCACGTTCACCGCTGGTCCGCAACGGGGACCGGCTGACCGAATCGCGACGACATTCGGTGCGATTCGTGATTTACTCAGCCATGCCAATCGAGTCGAAAAAGGAGAATGGCATATGAGCACGTCGCACCTTTCCGCCCTGAAGTCCCGCCACGCGGACCTCGACGAGAAAATTGCGAATGAGGAACGCCGCCCCTGCCCCGACGCAGGCGTGCTGGCACAGATGAAAAAGCAGAAGCTCAAAATCAAGGAAGAGATGCTCGCGATCGCCTGACGATCGCGACAACCGCCGCCCGCTGATGCTGCCCTATGCAGGACGCATCAGCGTCGGCGGTACAAGGCCCCCCGTTCGAGGCCAGTGCGCCGAAGATGCGGCGGCAGATCGGACTCCGAAACCACCTGACGACGAACCGCCTGCGGATCGACCGGCCGGTCGAACGCAATGCCGAACTTGCCCTCGCCCGCCCAGACGACGCGGCCCGGCACCGGGCCGACGTTGCGCAGTTCGACCTCGACCGTCGCCCCCTGCTCGATTCGCACCTTGGCCTCGGCCAGCATGCCGCCGGCCGACAGGTTGCGCACGCGCACGACGACGGCATCGGTCTTGCCCGGCACGACCAGATTGGCCTGCATGAACAGGCTGTCCCGATCGGCGCCGCGCGACAGCGCAGCGACTTCCTCGTCCACTGATGTTGGTACGCGCGATTCCATTGCGACCCGTTCCCCGCGTTGAATGTCAGGGCGCGAATCTAGGTCCGGGTCGTTGCGGAATCGTAAATGGGGCGAACGCCCGCGCGATCAATCCTCGCGCGAAATCCGTTCGTTGCGTTCGTGACGCTCCTGCGCCTCCAGCGTCATCGTCGCGATGGGCCGGGCCTGCAGGCGCGCAAGCGAAATCGGCTCGCCCGTAACGGCGCAATAGCCATATTCGCCTTCGTCGATGCGGCGGATCGCCGAATCGATCTTGGCAATCAGCTTGCGCTGACGATCGCGCGTGCGCAGTTCGATCGCCCAGTCGGTCTCGCTCGAAGCGCGGTCGGCAAGGTCGGGTTCGCGAAGCGGTCCGTCCTGGAGATGCGCGAGCGTCGATTCGGATTCGAACAGGATCGATTTTTTCCAGGCGAGGAGCAGGCCGCGGAAATAGTCCTGCTGCCGCTCGTTCATAAACTCTTCGTCGTCGCTGGGGACGTAATCCGAATCCAGATTGGATATGGCTTCGCGAAGCGCGTCTGCGCCAACATCGGCAATCTTGGTCGGCATGAGGGGCTCTCGCGTCCTTTCCTGTCACCCCGCAGGCCGTCAAGCGTGCAGGGAGTGGCGCGCCTATAACCAGCCACCGGTCACGATACAAGCGCCGAAGCAGCGCATCGCATCGACCGCGTGAAGCAGGGCTGAACCGGCGTACACCAGCCGATGATTCCCGGTCGCCAAAGGACCCGGCCGGGGGGCCGCGTCAGCCCCCATTTAGGGCCGAAGATTAACCAATCGCATAGAATCGTTGCAGATTCCGTTCTGTTTTGGGACAGATACGGTGATTTTGGTTGATTCCGGTGCCCATTTCCCGCTGTCGGACAGGCAAACGCGGTTAACGCGATTGCCGCGTTCATAAAGCTTTGGCCTTTTGGGTTATAGCGAAGGTGAAATTGGGTGTCGGTCGAGGACGCTTCGCACCTGCAACGGGAAAGAAAGAGAAACCTATGTCTGTCCGAATGGCCCTTGCCAAGCTTTGCGCCTGCACCTGCGGCGGGGCACTCATCGGTGGCGGCGCGATGCAGATCGCCGACGTTCCGAAGGCGCGCGCGGCGCAATCCTGCTCGCCCTGCGCGGGGCCGGCCAAGAAGGTCGTGCGCAAGCGCCATGCGGCGCGCAAGCCAGTGAAGCGCGTTCGCCGCGTCGTGACGACGAAGCGCGTGATCCGCAGCGCAGCCCCGCAGACGCAGGTCGTGACGCAAACGATCCCCCTGCCCCCGATCCCCTATGCCCCCTTCCCGCAGCGCGGCGGTTTTGAAGGCGGCGGCGGTGGCGGCGGCGTGACCGTGATCGGCGGCGGTTTTGGTGGCGGCTTCGGCGGCGGCTTCTTTGGCGGCTTCTTCGGCGGCAGCAGCGGCGGCGGCAGCAGCGGCAGCATCGTCGTGACCTCGACCACCACGGGCGGCGTCAGCACCTCGACCAGCACCTCGTCGGGCGTTTCGACCTCGACCGGCAGCGTCTCGACCTCGACGGGCGGCGTTTCCACGTCGACCGGCAGTGTTTCGACGTCGACCGGTAGCGTCAGCACCTCGTCGGGCAATGTCTCGACGTCGTCGGGCAACGTCTCGACTTCGACCGGCAGCGTGAGCACGACCAGCACGAGCAGCAGTTCGTCGTCGAGCTCCTCGTCCTCATCGTCCTCCTCTTCTTCGTCGTCGAGCTCGTCGTCGTCGGGCGGGTCGTCGAAGGGCGGCAGTTCGCACGGATCGTCGCATGGCTCCTCGCACGGGTCCTCGCATGGCAATTCGTCGAAGGGCAGCTCGGGCTGGGGCGGTTCGTCGAAGGGCGGCAGCTCGAGCAGCTCGAGTTCGTCGTCCTCCTCTTCGTCGTCCTCGTCGAGCAGCAGCACGTCGAGCGGCGCCACCTCGTCGGGCGCGACGGGCGGCACCAGCAGCTTCGGCACGACGAGCAGCTCGTCCTCTTCCTCGTCGAGCAGCAGCTCGTCGTCATCCTCTTCTTCGTCGTCCAGCTCGGGCGGCAGCAGCAGCCACGGCGGATCGTCGGGCGATCCGACGCCGGTCCCCGCGCCGCCGATGATGCTGCTGTTCGGTGCCGCGGCCGCTGCACTCGTCGCACGTCGCCGCGCGGCGAACCGCAACGACGACGACGCGAACGCGGCGTAACCTATCCACTGGCGGCCGGGGACACCCGCGCCACCTTACTGAAGGGCCGCTCTCCGGAGTGGCCCTTTTTTCCTGTCGCCGAATAATAGTTTGCCATATGGAAAACTATACGCCATGGTTTCCCATATGGTGAACCAATCCCACCCGCTCGACGATGTCTTCCACGCGCTGTCGGACCCGACGCGGCGCGCGGTGGTCGGCCGGTTGCTCAAGGGCGCGGCGCCGGTGAGCCGGCTCGCCGAGCCCTTCGACATGGGTCTTCCCGCCTTCATGAAACATCTGTCGGTACTCGAAACATCGGGCCTGATCCGTACCGAAAAGCGTGGCCGCGTCCGCACCTGTCATATCGAAGCCGCCCGGCTTGCGGCGGCCGAAGACTGGCTCGCCGAACAGCGCGCCGAATGGCAGGGCCGCTCCGACCGCCTCGCCGAATTTGTCGAATCGCAAAATCGCAAGGAGCCGAAAGCATGAGCAAGAGCGAACTCACCATTTCCCGCCACATCGCAGCCCCACCCGCGGTCGTATGGGATGCGTGGAGCGACCCCGAAAAGCTCGCCCGCTGGTGGATTCCGGCACCGATCGAACGCCGTGTCGACACACTCGACCTGCGGCCCGGCGGCGGTTTCGTCACCCGCATGCGCGAACCGGGCGCCGCCGATTTCCAGCCGCATGTCGATGGCTGCTTCCTCGAAGCGATCCCCGAACGAAAGCTGGTCTTCACGACGGTGCTGACCGAAGGCTGGCAGCCCGTCGAGCCCTGGCTCGCGCTGACCGCGATCCTGACCTTCGAACCGAAGGACGGCGGCACGCTCTATGCGGCGCGGGTCCTTCACAAAAGCCCCGAAGACAGCGCGAAGCATGACGAAATGGGATTTTACGAAGGTTGGGGCACCGCAATCGGCCAGCTCGCAACGCTGATCGAGCGCTAAACCGGGCTTGCGCCGCGCGGGCCGCCCCGCCATAGCGCGGCGCATGCACGATATCCGCCTGATCCGGGACAATCCCGAAGCCTTCGATGCCGGCCTCGCGCGCCGCGGCCTCGAACCCCTGTCCGCCAAAATCGTGGCAGCGGACGCATCGCTGCGCGCGCTGCAGACCGAGATTCAGGCCTCGCTCGCGCGCCGCAACGAAGCATCGAAACTGATCGGCCAGGCGATGGCGCAGGGCGACAAGGACAAGGCCGAGGCGCTGAAAGCCGAAGTCGCCGACCTCAAGACCGCGCTCCCCGCCAAGGAAGACGCCGAACGCGAGCAGCTTGCCGCGCTGCAGGACATTCTCGCCGCGCTCCCGAACCTTCCCGCCGCCGACGTCCCCGACGGCGAGGACGAGGAAGGCAATGTCGAGATTGCGCGCTGGGGCACGCCGCGCACCTTCGACTTCAAACCGCAGGAACATGCCGACTTTGCTCCGGCGCTCGGCCTCGATTTCGAGACTGCGGCCAAGATGTCGGGCGCGCGCTTCGCCTTCCTGAAAGGCCAGATGGCGCGCCTCGAACGCGCACTTGGCCAGTTCATGATCGACAAGCAGACGAACGAGGCGGGCTACACCGAATGCGCAACCCCGCTGATGGTGCGCGACGAAGCCGCATTCGGCACGACGCAGCTCCCCAAATTCCGCGAGGACCTGTTCCAGACCACCGACGGCCGCTGGCTGATCTCGACCTCCGAAATGAGCCTGACCAATGCGGTGCGCGAAGAGATATTGCCCGAGGCCGAGCTGCCGGTCCGTATGACCGCGCTCACCCCTTGCTTCCGGTCCGAAGCCGGGTCCGCGGGGCGCGACACGCGCGGCTATATTCGCCAGCACCAGTTCTGGAAGGTCGAGCTCGTGTCGATCGTCCGCCCCGAGGACAGCGATGCCGAACTCGAACGCAAGACGCGCGCGGCCGAGACAATCCTCGAAGCGCTCGAGCTGCCCTATCGCAAGATGCTGCTGTGCAGCGGCGACATGGGCTTTGCGGCGCGCAAGACCTATGACCTCGAAGTCTGGCTGCCCGGTCAGGACAGCTATCGCGAGATTTCGAGCTGTTCGAACTGTGGCGATTTCCAGGCGCGCCGCATGAACACGCGCTTCCGCCGCGAAGAGGTCAAGGGCAACGAGTTCGTCCATACACTGAACGGCTCGGGCCTCGCTGTGGGCCGCACGCTCGTCGCGATCCTTGAGAACTACCAGCAAGCCGATGGCAGCGTCGATATTCCCAAGGCGCTGTTGCCCTATATGGGCGGCATCACGAAGCTGACGCCCGCGTCGACATAAACACTCGTCACCCCGGACTTGATCCGGGGTCCATGACCCAACCGCTGAATGGATGCCGGATCAAGTCCGGCATGACGAAGAAAGAGAGAAACGAAACGTGCGCATCCTCCTCACCAACGACGACGGCTATCACGCCCCCGGCATGGCGGTCCTCGAAGCGATCGCGCGCCAGCTTTCGGACGACATCTGGGTCTGCGCCCCCGCCGAGGAACAGTCGGGTGCCGGCCATTCGCTCACCCTCTCGCGCCCCGTGCGCATCCGCCAGCATGGGACACGCCGCTGGTCGTGCAGCGGCACGCCGACCGACTCGGTGATGATGGCGATCGGCAAGCTGATGCCCGAAAAGCCCGACCTGATCCTGTCGGGGGTCAATCGCGGCGCCAATCTCGGCGACGACATCACCTATTCGGGCACCGTGTCGGCGGCGATCGAGGGCGCGCTCGCGGGCATCCGCTCGATCGCACTCAGCCAAGTCTATGCCAAGGAAGGCATGGGCGACAGCGTACCGTTCGAAGCCGCCGAGCAATGGGGCGCACAGGTGCTGCGCCCGCTGCTCGACATGGAGATGGCGCCGCGCACGCTGATCAACGTCAACTTCCCCGCGATCCCCGCCGCCGAAGTGCAAGGCATTCGCGTCACCCGCCAAGGCTTCCACGACTATGGCCGCGGTTCGATCGTCGAGGGCACCGATCCGCGCGGCTATCGCTATTACTGGTTCGGCCTCCACGGCATCGAACACAGCCTCGGTCACGACAGCGACCTCGAGGCGATCGACGATCGATATATCTCGGTCACCCCGCTCCAGCTCGACCTGACGCACGATGCCTCGCTCGCGGCGCTGCGCGGCGCCTATGGCGGCTGAACCGCACGTAAAAATCGGAATTATGTTCCAGATCGGGACAGAAGCCTAGCCAGCGCCGCTTTGCTTTGGCAAAGAGGGCGCATGGGGGGTGTTAACCATCGTATCTGGCTGTTGTCGGGGGCGTTTCTGCTCGCGGGCTGTATCCCGGCGAGCCACGCGCCAGCCCCTGTTTCGCGGCCGGCGCGCGCCGAACAACCCGTTCGCGAGGAGGCGGTGCGCCGCGACATCTTCGCAGGCGAGGTCGTCGGCGGCGACGCAAAGCCGACCTGGACGCTGAAGCCGGTCACCACCAACGCCGTGCAAGTCAAGGCGGGCAGCTACGCCGTTCGCGCCGGCGACACACTCCGCTCCATCGGCGAAATGACGGGCGCGGGATCCGAAGCGCTCGCGATCGAAAACGACCTGGCCCCGCCCTACACGCTGCGCCCCGGACAACAGCTGCGCATTCCCGCCGGCCTCTATCACCGCGTCGCGGCGGGCGAGACGGGCATCGGCATCGCCGCCGCCTACGCCGCCGACTGGGGCGAGATCATCACGGTCAATGCGCTCAGCGAGCCCTATATCCTGCGCGTGGGCCAGCGGCTGCGCCTGCCCGCCGACGCGCGGGCGGCGCGCGGTCCGGTCGATGTCGGCGCGCGCGCCGCCGCCTTCCGCCTCGACATCGACGACATCGCGACGGGCAGCCAGCCGGCGCTTGCCGCCAGCGGCAAACCTGCAACAGGCAGCGCCGCGCCGCGCAAACCCGTGACCACCGCGATCGCGGGCCCGGCCTATTTCACCGGGCGCTTCGAATGGCCGCTCAACGGCCCGATCCTCGCCCGCTTCGGTCCCATTGCGCCGGGCAAGGTCAGCGACGGGATCAACATCGCCGCCGCCGCCGGTACTCCGATCCGCGCCACCGCCAACGGTGTCGTCGCCTATGCCGGGGACCAGATCGGTGTCTATGGCGGGCTGATCCTGATCAACCATGGCAGCGGCTGGGTCAGCGCTTATGGCCATGCGGGGCGGATCGACGTGAAGCGGGGCCAGACGGTGCGCATGGGCGACGTCATCGGCCGCGCCGGCGCCACCGGACAGGTCCAGACATCGCAACTCCATTTCCAGTTGCGCAAAAATCGCATACCTGTCGATCCGATGAAGCAACTGCCGCCCCGATGAGCCGCAAGCCGTCCGACAGACTGAAACTGCCGCACCAGTTTCAGTTGCTGAAGCGCGCGAGCAAATGGCCGATCTGGGCCGATGTCATCACGCGGCTCAGCGTCGCCTTTGCGCTGATTGGCATCGTCGTGCTCGTCCACTGGATCGACCGCGCGGGGCTGAAGGACAGTCACGACGGCCACATCAGCTTCCTCGACGTCGTCTATTTCACGATGATCTCGGTCACGACGACGGGGTTCGGCGACATCGCGCCGGTGTCCGACCGTTCGCGGCTGATCGAGGCGGTGATCGTGACACCGATCCGCATCATGGTGCTCTTCATCTTCGTCGGCACCGCCTATAATTTCGTCATCAAGCGCACATGGGAAAAATGGCGTATGGCCCGTATCCAGGCAAAGCTCACCAACCATATCGTCGTGCTCGGCTACGGCACCAGCGGCGCCGAGGCGGTCCGCGAACTGATCGCGCGCGGCACCGACCCGTCGTGCATCGTCGTGATCGACCAAGCGCGAAATCGGATCAATGCCGCCGAAGCGGCGGGCTGCAACGTGCTGGAAGGCGACGCGTCGAACGACGATACGCTGGTCGACGTGCGGATCGGCGAGGCGCAGTCGGTGCTCGTGTCGGCAGGGCGCGACGACGCCTCGATCCTCATCGTACTCACCGTCCGCCACCTCGCCCCGCACGTACCGATCAGCGTCGTGATCCGCGCGCAGGATAACGAGCTGCTCGCGCGGCAGGCGGGCGCGAACAATGTCATCAACCCCGTGAGCTTCACCGGGCTGCTGCTCGCTGGATCGGCGCAGGGCGAACATGTCGCCGATTATATGGCCGACCTTGCCAGCGTTGGCGGCCGCGTCCAGCTCCGCGAACGCACCGTCAGTGGCGAGGAAGTCGGCAACAGCATCGACCGGCTTGCCGGCGGCGGCCGCGGGCTGCGCATCTATCGCGCGGGCAAGCCTTATGGTTTCTGGGAACCAGAGGCGCAGCGGCTCGAACATGGCGACATGATCGTGGAGGTCGTTCGCTGCGAAGAGTGCGAAGCGAGCGTGCCGGGCGGTTAACCGCGCCAGTAAAGCCAGCCAGCCCACAGCCAGCCGACGATCAGCAGCGTCCCGCCGATCGGCGTGATCGCCCCGAACCAGCGCGGCGCGCCGAACGCCATCGCATAGAGGGTGACGGAAAATATGGCGCCGCCGGCCAGCAGCATGACCGCCGGCCCGCGCGCCACACCCATGATCGCGAGCGCGGCCACCGCATGGATCAGCTGGTAAAGCCCGCCGGTGCGCAGCCATTCGGCCTCCTGCGGCCCCGATGCGCCATGCGCACCGAAAGCGCCCGCCGCCACCGCTACCGCTGCCGAAATCGCTGCCCATACGCCGATCATCCGTGGCTTTCCTTCCTGTCCAAGTCGCTGCAATCCATGCGCCAGCGCGCGGCGCGTGACAAGCCGGGCAAAATGCCCTATGGGCGCCGCCAATCATGACAGTCAAAACGCTCCCCACCCAGCCGAAGGTCGGCATGGTTTCGCTCGGCTGCCCCAAGGCGCTGGTCGACAGCGAACGGATTCTGACCAAGCTGCGCGCCGACGGCTATGGCCTGTCGCCCGATTATGCGGGCGCCGATGTCGTGCTCGTCAACACCTGCGGCTTCCTCGACTCGGCGAAGGAAGAGAGCCTCGAGGCGATCGGCGAAGCGATGGCCGAAAACGGCCGCGTCATCGTCACCGGCTGCATGGGGAATGAGGCCGAGGTCATCCGCGCGCGCTTCCCGAACGTGCTCGCCGTCACCGGCGCGCATCAGTACGAACAGGTGGTCGACGCCGTCCACGACGCCGCGCCGCCGACGCAGGGGCCGTTCATCGATCTCGTTCCCGAGGGCGGGCTGAAGCTCACGCCGCGCCACTACAGCTATCTGAAGATCAGCGAAGGTTGCAACCACAGCTGCTCCTTCTGCATCATCCCCGACCTGCGCGGCAAACTCGTCAGCCGCCGCATCGACGCGGTGCTGCGCGAGGCCGAAAAGCTCGTCGCCGCAGGGACGAAGGAACTGCTGGTGATCAGCCAGGACACCTCGGCCTATGGCGTCGACATCCGCCACGACCCGCGCCAGTGGCATGGCCGCGAGGTCCGCGCGCATATGACCGACCTCGCCCGCGAACTCGGTCAGCTCAAGACGGGCGAAGGCCGCGCGCCGTGGGTGCGCCTCCACTATGTCTATCCCTATCCGCACGTCGACGCGGTGATCCCGCTGATGGCCGAAGGGCTGCTGACGCCTTATCTCGACATCCCCTTCCAGCATGCGGCGCCGAGCGTCCTCAAGCGCATGAAGCGCCCCGCGAACGAGGCGAAAGTGCTCGAACGGCTGAAGAGCTGGCGTGCGATCGCCCCCGACATCTCGATCCGTTCGAGCTTCGTCGTCGGCTTCCCCGGCGAGACCGAGGAGGATTTCCAATATCTCCTCGACTGGCTCGATGAAGCGCAGCTCGACCGCGTCGGTGCCTTCCGCTTCGAACCCGTCGCGGGCGCGCAGGCGAATGCGCTCGACAATCCGGTTCCCGAAGAGGTCAAGGAAGAGCGCTACCAGCGCATCATGGCAAAAACCGCCGCGATCAGCGCCGCAAAGCTCGAAGCCAAGATCGGCCGCACGCTCTCCGTGATCATCGACGAGGTCGGCGAGGCCGACGAAGACGGCAGCATCGGCGCCACGGGCCGCTCACAGGCCGACGCGCCCGAGATCGACGGCCATGTCTATCTCCGCGACGTCGCGGCAACGCTGAAAGCCGGCGATATCGTCGATGTCGAGATCGAGGACGCCGACGAGCATGACCTGTTCGGAGTGGTCTCCGCCTAGTCGGTCGCAGCCCCAGCACCGGCCGCCGATTCGGCGCGCCGCTTCCCGAACAAGGGAGCGAAGCGTGCCGGAAGGTCGCGCGCGACCTTCCGGAATGCGACATCGACATCCTTGCGCGCGCGCATGCGCACCTTGAGGCTCGGCAGCACAGATACGGTGTAGAACGGGTCGAATTCCTGCCCCTGCAGGGCTTCGACCATATCCCCGGCTTTGGCCGGGTCGTTCAATTCGGCGATCACCAGCGCCGCGACCTTGCCCTCCTCCTTCGCGCAGAGCAGCGCCTCGGCTGCAACGCGTGGCGATTCGTCGATATGGGCATCGACCTCCAGCAGGATCGGGGCGGCCTCGGCTGCCCGTCCGAGTGCGGTGAGGGCGCATATCCGGTCGCGCCGCACGAGCATCCTCGCGTAGCCGCTGCCACTTCTTTCGGCGATCTTTCCGGCCAGTTCGGCGGCTGCCAGCCCGCTCTCGAACCGGCCAAGATCGACCAGTCGCGAGCCGCGATTGATCACGAAGTTGACCAGCCAGCCATTCTCCCTCGCATCGAAGGGAATGGCTGCCAGCTGGTCGAATATGGCATCGGCATCGCCCGGCCGTCCCAGCGCATCGAGCGCATAGGCCTCCACATTGAGCGCCCACGCCATATCCTGATCGATCCCGGACATCTTCTCCGGCGGCGGTCGCTTCGCCTCGACCAGCTCGACGACTTCGCTGAACCGTCCGGCACGAAGATAGGCATGCGCCAGTTTCTGGAGCAGTTCGCTATCGCCGGGCGCGTCTTCATATTTCGCGAGCGCCTCTGCCACTGCGGCATTCAGGATCAGATGCAGATTGTCACCGGCCTGCGCTTCGAGTTGCGGCCAGAGCGAGGCGTAGCGCCGGTCGCCCAATGCGGAGAGCATCGTGTAAGGGCTGCGGACATTCCCGACCAATCCCCTCGCCGTATCGAGATTTCCTTCCTCGACCTCGGCCGCGAACAGCGCCGACAATATCCCTTGCCGGTCGTCCTCGGCCATCTTGTCCAGCCGCCGTTCTTCGGCCAGCTTGCGAAGCAATTGCAATCGCTCGGCGGACCGCCCTGCAACCGCGAAGGCACGGCCGAGCGCCCACAGCTCGCGGGACTCCTCTTTGAACGAAGCGCCCGGTTCGATCGCGTCGATATGTTCGAGCAACCGGCCCGAGGCGTCGGGGAGCGCCCCCGCCAATCGTGCGATCGACGCGGCAAAAAGCGGAGGAAGCTTCGCGCTCGCGCGTTCGAGATATTTTATCTGCCGATAAGCGACATCCCAATGTCGTTGCTGGATGGCACATTCGAGCTCGGCGCCCGAACGCGATATGGACACCCGCTTGTCGGCGCCGCCGCGCGTTTCGATCTGCGACAACAGCGGAACGAAAAAGCCGCAATAGTCGTCATCCTGCCGCTCGACTGCCGCATTATAGGCGGCCCACAACTCTGCATCGCTCGCCCCGGTGAAATCGAAACGCGGCTTTGCGGGCGCAGCTTCCTGCGCCGCAGCACTTGTGACCAAAGCCAACATGCCGAGCGCCACCCCCGCCTGCCGCATCCCTTTTCTCCCCCTTTTTCGCCGCGTCGAAAGAGGGCTAGCAAAGACGCGGGCGTGCGCAAGCGGATAAGTGGTGCGGACAAATCCACGCCTTATCCCGGCATCGAGGAACGGCTTGGCGACTGCGATGTTATAATAGGCATATCGAATCGGGGGCAACATATGCGTCTCGCCAGACTGGTCTTTGCAACATTGCCGCTGGCGGTCGCCGTATCCGCCTGCGATCGCAAGACCGAGGTCGAAGCCCCTCCCCGCGCGACCGACAAGGCGCCGTCCCCGACCCAAAAATCGCTGATCGCGGTCCCGATCAACGCGAGTACCGCATCGCTCAAACAGGCGCTCGAACGCGCGGTGCCGCGGACATTGTGGACGATCAACCAGCGCGAGAGCGCCTGCGTCCAGCCGCAGCGGGTCAAGGTCTTCGGCAAGAAGGTCAAGGTCACCCCGCCGATCGCCTGCACGATCGTCGGACAGGTCACGCGCGGGCCGCTGCGGCTGCGCGGCGAAGGCAGCGAGATCGTCGTCGATGTCCCGATCCATGCGACGATCAGCGCGCGCGACGTCGGCGGCGTCTTGAAGGGCGAGACCGCAACCGGGGCGGCGATGGCACATGCCCGCGTTCGCATCGACCTCACCCCCGACTGGCGGACGCAGGGCAAGGCGCGCATCACCTATGGCTGGACCAGGGCGCCGGGAATCGACTTCCTCGGGCGCCGGATCACCTTCACCGATGAGGCTGACGCGAAGCTGAAACCCGTGGTGGCGGGCGTCGAACGCGAGGTGAACCGCGAGATCGCAAAGATCGATATCCGCAAGCAGGCGGCCGATATATGGCGACAGAGCTTCACCTCGCTCGAGCTCAATCGTGAAAATCCGCCGGTGTGGATGCGCGTGACACCGCAGCGCATCCTCTACGGCGGCTATCGCATCGACGGGCAGCGGATCAATCTGGATCTCGGACTGGAAGCGATCACCGAAACCTTCGTGGCGAGCCGCCCGGCCGATCCCGCCCCCACCCCGCTTCCGCGCCTCGTCCGGCAAGCGCCGAAACCGCATCTCGACGTCCGCGTTCCCGTTATCGCCGACTATGCGCAGCTCCAGCCCGTCGTCGACCGCGCGCTCGCCAAACGGTCGCTGCGGCCTTTCGAACTGCCGAAGGTCGGGCCGATGAAGGTCAAGTTCGGCAAGTCGACCATCTATGGCGCCGAGGGCGGCCGGATCGCGGTCGGCGTCGATGTCGATGCCAAGCTCGAAATGCGATCGGGCGAACCGACGCGCGGGCGCATCTGGATGACCGCAGTCCCGGCAAACCGGCCGGGATCGGCCGAGGTTCATTTCACCGACCTTGCGATCAACGGCGACACCGACGGCGTCGGCGGCGACCTGCTCATATTGCTCGGCCGCAGCGAGGGTTTCGCGCCGTTGATCGCCGAAGCGCTGACCCAGAACTTCACCCGCGACCTCGGCGAACTTCAAGGCAAGATCAGGCGCGCCGTCGACCAGCGGCGCGAAGGCGCCTTCGTCATTCATACGCGCGTCGACGGCTTCGAAATCGGCGAGATCAAGGCCTATGGCAACGGCCTGTATCTGCCGGTCCGGATGGTCGGCGGCGCCCGTGTCGATTATCGTCCTGCAAGCTGATCGGAAACGGAAGGCGGAGGTACCGCCGAACCGTTCGGCGTGTCAGCGCGCCGTGCGATCCTTGGGCCATTTAACCGCGTCATCGGGACCGAAGGCGTAACATCGCCCCGACTGCAACCCGCCTGGCGCATACCAAATGGGCACGCATTGCGCGACGTCCTGCGGCGCGATCCGGCCCGATCGCACCAGCGATGTGCAGAGCGCGAGGTCCCCCACAAAATAGGAGGCAACGACGCCGTTGCGTGCCTCGGCATTCGCTTCCCCGGTATCGGTGAACGCAGGATAATAGCGCTGCGGGTCGCGGCTGATCGTATGCGAGATTTCGTGCGCCATCGTGTTGATGGCACAGCCCTTGACCACCGGGTCCGCCGACCGCCAGCGGTCGAGCAACGCGCGGCGAAGGCGTATGCGCAGCTTGCCGTCCCGCGCCATTCCCGTCGACGCCCAGCCGGAACGCCGGGGAATTACCAGGGCCTCGACATAGGGCATCGTGGCATCTCCCGGGCTGACGATAGCCGCGACGCGTTCGCTGCCGTCGAAGCCCAGGGCCTCTGTCAGCCATATTTTCGAGTATTTTTCGGGCAATTGCGGGAGGCTGCCGCGAAAGGTGTCCGATGTCATTTCGGTGATGGCAGCGCGAACAAGCGCATCCATGTCCTGCCGATCGCGATCGGACCACCCCGGACCAACCACAATATTCGGGCCCTGCGGCCCGCCGCTCTTCTTGATGTTGCCCGGCGCGATGGGCAACCCTACGCCCTCCGGATCTTCCGGAAGGGCAATCTCTGCGCCTGCATCCTGTGGCGCCGTCAATGACGTGGCGCCGCTTGGCAATTCCTGCGATCCAGAGCATCCCGCCATCCCGACGAGCAGCAAAACCCAGCCGTATCCCTTCATGCCCCCTCCCTGCAGCCGCGCAGTTTGCGGTGCAGGTCAGTGGCTATCATTTCATCGGCGGACGGAAAAGACCGTCCGATGTCAGAAAAGACGCGTAATCCCGTAGAAAGCAGCCGCGACGATCGCGCTCGCCGGAATGGTGATGAACCAGGCTGCGACGACATTGCCCGCGACGCCCCAGCGCACCGCGCTGGCGCGGCGTGCAACGCCCGCACCAATGATGCTGCCGGTGATCGTGTGCGTCGTCGACACCGGGATGCCGAGCAGGCTCGCGGTGAACACCATGATCGATCCGCCGGTCGAGGCGGCGAAACCCTGATGATGCGACAGCTTGGTGATGCGCCCGCCCATCGTCTCGATGATCTTCCACCCGCCCGACAGCGTGCCGAGCGCGATCGCGATATAACAGCTGAACGCGACCCAGTGCGGCACATGGAATTCGCCACCGAGATAGCCGGTCGAATAGAGAAGGACGGTGATGATCCCCATCGTCTTTTGCGCATCGTTGAGGCCATGGCTGATCGAATAGGCCGCGGATGAAAGAAGGTGCAGGTGGCGGAAGGTCTTTTCCGCGAATTTGGCGGTCGAGCGGTGCAGCGCCCAGCTGCTGATCAGCATCACCAGCATGGCAAGCAGCATGCCGAGCAGCGGCGAAAGGAAGATCGCGACGACCGTCTTGTTGAGGCCCGTCCACTCGATGCCTTCGAACCCGGCATGCGCGACGCCCGCACCGACAATCCCGCCGACGAGCGCATGGCTCGACGACGAGGGAATACCCTTGAGCCAGGTCACGACGTTCCAGAACATCGCGCCCACGAGCGCACCAAACACGACGGCAGGCGTCACCAGATCCTTGTCGATGATCCCCTTGCCGATCGTTTCGGCGACCTTGTGCAGTTCGGGAAAGATGATCGACAGGAAGTAGGCGGCGAAGTTGAAGAAGGCGGCGAAAAGTACTGCCTGCACCGGGCGAAGCAGGCGCGTTGCGACAACCGTCGCGATGCTGTTCGCGGCGTCGTGCAGCCCGTTCAGGAAGTCGAACGCCAGCGCGAGGATGACGAGGCCGACGAGAAGGGGGAACGCGAGTTCGTGCATGAGAGGCGCCCCCGCTTAGGCGTGGTCGATGACCAGGCCGTCGATCTCGTTCGCGACATCCTCGAAACTGTCGGTGACGCGTTCGAGGTGGCGGAACAGTTCGCGCGCGATCAGGAAGCGCGTCGGGTTTGCCTCGCCATGCTCCTTGAACAGGCGCTTGAGGCCCGCCGCGTGGATTTCGTCGGCATGGCCCTCCATCCGCACCAGCCGCTCGGTCAGTTCGTGAAGGCGCACCGCATTCGCCGAAATGTTGCGCAGCAGCGGGAGTGCCTCGGCAGTCAGGCGCGCTGCATCGACGATGATGCCGCCGATGTCGCGCATCTCGGGCTCGAATTCGGTGACGTCGTACAGGTCGACGGCCCCCGCGGTCTTCTGCATCTCGTCAATCGCATCGTCCATCGAGGCGATGAGGTCGGTGATCGCGCTGCGGTCGAACGGCGTCAGGAAGGTGCGGCGAACCGTCTGCAGCACTTCGCGCGTGATCGCGTCGGCATCATGCTCGCGCTCGATGATCTCCTGGACATGGTCGGCCATGCCCTCGCCGCCCTGCAGCATACGCGACAAGGCATTCGCCCCGGCGACCAGCGTCGCGGCGTGGCTTTCGAACAATTCGAAGAAATTTCCCTGTCGCGGCAGCAAACGCTGAAACCATGCGAACATCCAGCTAACCCCTGTCTTGTCTGCTACATTGTGGACGACGCTCCGCGGCTGCGCGACGGCGCGGAAGCCGCCATCGCCGAACGAGCGGATCAGCGCCTGCAAATCGGGCTCTTCCACCGCCGATGCGGCATCGCGGAACGAGAACCATTTGCGGTCGCGTTCGTCCATTTCCTTCCAGTCGTCGAGTTCGTTGGTCACCGCGAGCGGGAACACTTCGACATTATACATGATCGACGCGCCATTCGCGCGGCGCTTGCGATATTCATAGCTGCCAATCGGCGTCGGGCAGACCGCGCCGATCACCCCGGCTTCTTCCTCGGCTTCGATCGCCGCGGCGGCGTGCCGCGTGATGCCGTTCAGCGGATTGCCCTTCGGCACCACCCAGCGCTTCGTCTCGCGCGAGGTAATCAGCAGGATTTCGGTCGGACCATCCTGCGCCGGGCCGCCGAATCGATAGGGAAGAACCGCGATCTGGCGCATGAAGATCAATCCTTTCCTATAGTTGATGCGGCGCGATGGCAGAATGATGACAATCGGGTTTCGCCCCTATGACAATAATGTGACAGCCACAAGGGAAGCCCGTCCTTCGCGCCGATACTTTCACGCCTGTCAATTCGATTGCAAAAAGCAACGCGGTGCGTAAGCTGGCGCCAAAGACAGATGGGAGACGAGACGATGGCAGGTACGGCGGACGCTAAGGCTGCACCGGTCGATCAGGATGTGCTGATCGTCGGCGCCGGCATTTCGGGCATCGGAATGGCGGTGCATCTCCAGATGAATTGCCCCGATCGCAGCTTCGCCCTCGTCGAACGCCGCGAACAGCTCGGCGGTACCTGGGACCTGTTCCGCTATCCCGGCATTCGTTCGGACAGCGACATGCACACGCTCGGCTTCGTCTTCGAACCGTGGAAGCATGAAAAATCGATCGCCGACGGCCCGTCGATTCTCGAATATCTGAACCGCATCGTCGACGAACGCCATATCCGCGAGCGCATCCGTTTCGACAGCAAGGTCGTCGGCGCCGACTGGGACAGCAGTGCCGCGCGCTGGACGGTGACGATGGAGGACAGCAAGGGCGCGACGTCGACCACGACCGCACGCTGGCTTTATCTCGGGTCGGGCTATTATGATTATGACGAACCTTTCGACGCGCAGTTTGCGGGCCGCGAGGATTTCCAGGGCCAGATCATCCACCCGCAATTCTGGCCGAAGGATCTCGATTACAAAGACAAGAAGGTCGTCGTGATCGGATCGGGCGCGACCGCAGTGACGATCGTGCCGTCGATGAAGGAAGCGGCGCACGTCACGATGCTCCAGCGCACGCCGACCTGGTATTTCATCCGCCCGGCCAAGGACGGGTTCGCCAATTTCCTCCGCAAATTCCTGCCCGAGGAACTTGCCTACAAGATCACGCGCTACAAGAATGTGAAGTTGCAGGACATCAGCTTCCGTCGCGCGCGTACCCAGCCGCAGAAGGTCAAGGATTTCCTGACCAAGAAACTGAAGGCCGCGCTCGGCGAGCGCTACGACGAGAAGGCGTTCACCCCGCCCTATGACCCGTGGGACCAGCGCCTCTGCCTTGTCCCCGACGCCGATTTCTTCGAAGCGATGAAGGCCGACAGGGCGTCGGTCGTGACCGATCATATCGAAAAATTCGACGCGACCGGCATCCAGCTCAAGTCGGGCCAGCATCTCGACGCCGACATCATCGTGACTGCGACGGGCCTGAAGCTCGCGGTCGCGGGCAAGATCCCGGTGCGGGTCGACGGCGCGCCGATCGATTGGCACGACCATTTCTATTACAAGGCGTGCATGTTCTCGAACGTCCCCAACTTCTCTGCGGTGTTCGGTTATCTCAACGCCAGCTGGACGCTGCGCGCCGATATCGTGTCCGAATATGTGTGCCGCGTGCTCAACCATATGCGCGATACGGGTACCAGCGTTGCGACGCCCGCGCTCGCCGATCCGTCGAGCCTCGTCGAGGAAAATGTCTTCGACTTCTCGTCGGGCTATATCCAGCGGTCGCTGCACATCATGCCGAAAAGCACGGTCGCGCTGCCCTGGCGGCTCAGCCAGAATTATGTGCAGGACCGGGTCGACATGCGCACCGGCGCGATTGCCGACGGCGTGCTGACGTTCGGCAACGCACGCGCCGTGCCCGCAGCGGCGCCCGCCCAGCTCGAAGCCGCCGAATGACGGTCAGGCGGCGCGTTTTGCGCGCCGCCGCCTGATCAGCCAGACAATCAATCCGCCGACCGCGAGCAGGACGACTGCGATGACGATCCGCATCGTCCGGACGGTCGATTCATACTGGTCGATGAACAGCAGCGCGTCGGGCCGGGTCGCACTGCCGACGACGTTCCATTCGGTGATCTGAAGCGGCGCATCATTCTGCGCATAGAAACGCAGCGATACGGTCGTCCATTTGCGCGGACCGGTTCCGACCAGCACGACCTCCTCCTGCCGCTCCTTGAGGCCGGGTGTGACGTTGGTTTTCCAGCTATAGTTGGCGATCTGCCAGCTTGCCTTGCCATCGGGGCATTCGCGGGGCAGCACCGCCGCGGCATCGACGACCGTCGAGGCGATTTCGGGGTGCAGCAGGCTCGTCGTGCTCGCGGGATCGGTGCAGAAGCGCTCACCGATCGCGAGCAATTCCTTCTGTCGCGCGGGCTCCACCATCTTGTCGAGCGCCGCCTGAAAACTGCACCCGCCCAATGCGACCAGCATCGCCGCCGCGCAGCCGCCCCGGAAAAAATTGCGCATCGCCTTCCCCCTGCCGATGATCTCGTCGCAGAATGACGGATTTGGGTACGACAATCCAGCGCTAAGGACGATGGTCAACCCGTGGGGGACGCCGGACTCCGTCGGGCTTTCTCGACACGGAAATCGCGCGCAAACTCCTCTTTGACGGCGCCGACCAGCCCGGCGGTGACGGGAAGGTTGATCTTGTAGCTGCCCTCGGCGAACGGCCCGACCTCGTATGGCGCGATCGCGATGGTCAGGCGATCGAGATAGCGGCCGTCGGACGAGCCCAGCCACACAGTCTGCGCCGATGCCGGCGGGCATTTGGCAAAGGGGCTATCGGGAGCCTCGTCGGCGACGATCCCCTTGGCGGCCTTGGCGCGCTTGATGCCCGCACAGAAGGCGTCGCGGATCGCGGCGTCGAACGCCTCGCCGCTCTTGAACAGGTCGAGCGGTTTGCGCTGCTTGCGATGGTTGCGATCCCAGATCAGCGTGTCGAAACTCGTCATGCCGTGCGCACCGCCCATATAGGTTTCGATTTCGGCCGAGAGGCTGAGGAGGCGCGGCGTGCTGGTGATGCGCTGCCATTTCTGGAGATGGCTGTGGCGACGATAGGGAAAGCCACCCTTCTCCGCCGCCTCCTTGTCGCGCGTCGCAGCGGCGATCAGGGCGTCGCGTTTGGTCGCCCGGTCGCTGTCCAGAAAGGCCGCAAGTTCGGGAAGCGAGGCGGCGTCGCGCGGATAGGCATAGGCGAATTCGACCAGATCATTATCCTCGCTCACCTTCGATGCGGGCGCATTCCTGGCCGCGATATCGGCGGGCCCGTCGGGCGGCGCACCGCGAACCGACGCAGCCGCGACCTTCTCTTCGGTCGTCGGCCTGTCTTCGGAACATCCCGTTACCAGCATCGTGCCGGCAAGGATCGCGATGGCGTTTCGCCAGATCTTCTCGTTCGTCATGCTGGAATAACGCGGGGAATCGACAAAATATCCCCGGGGGCCTAGCACCGGCGCATGATCGACTATTCCGACATGATCCAGCCCGACAAGGGGCAGGACGCCCGCCCGATCCACCTCGTCGACAAAAAAAGCTATGACGAATGGCTGAAGGGCCGCAGCGCGCGCGAACGCGGACATCTCGCCGCGGTCGGTTTCAAACCCGACACCTTCGTCCACGCGATCCTGCCCGGCGACGATCCGGAAAAATGGGCGGTCGTCACGACCGTCGCCAATGTCGACAGCCTGTCGGCCTGGTGCCTTGCGAAACTGGGGCAGATCCTGCCCGAAGGCCGCTATCGGGTCGAGGGCCAGCAGCCGGGCAAGGCCCTGTTCGGCTGGATGAGCGCGCAATATCGCTTCGACACCTATAAATCGAACCCGCCGACCAAGGGCCCGCGCGTCCTGCTGACGAGCGATGTCGGGGTCATCGCGCCGATGGTCGCCGAAGTCCGCGCCGCCGCGCTCGTGCGCGATCTCGTCAACACGCCCGCCGCCGACATGGGCCCCGCCGCGATCGAAAAGGCGGCCGAACGCATCGCCAAGGCGCATGGCGGCAAGCTCAGCGTCACCAAGGGCGAAGCGCTCGAACAGGGTTATCCGATGATCCACGCCGTCGGCCGCGCCGCCGCCAAGCATCATGCGCCGCGACTGATCGAAATCGAATGGGGCAAGGACGATCATCCGCGGATCGCGCTGGTCGGCAAGGGGATCAGCTTCGATAGCGGCGGGCTCGATATCAAGCCCGCGGCGGGCATGCGGTTGATGAAGAAGGACATGGGCGGCGCCGCACATGTCCTCGCGCTCGCCGAGCTCGTGATGGCGAGCGGGCTGCCGGTTCGCCTCCACTGCCTCGTTGCCGCCGCCGAAAATGCAATCTCGGCCGATGCCTTCCGCCCGGGCGACGTGCTCAAGAGCCGGCTCGGCCTGACGGTCGAGATCGGCAACACCGACGCCGAGGGCCGGCTGGTGCTGGGCGACGCGCTCGCGAAGGCGGGCGAAGCCAAGCCCGAGCTGATCGTCGATTTCGCGACGCTGACGGGCGCGGCGCGCGTCGCGCTCGGCCCCGACCTCCCGCCGCTCTTCGCCAACGACGACGCGCTCGCCGACGCGATGCTCGCGGGCGGGATCGAGCGCGACGATCCGCTGTGGCGGATGCCGCTATGGGACGGCTATGCCGACCTGCTCGAAACCGACATTGCCGACCTCGGCAATGCAGGCAGTTCGCCGTTCGCCGGCTCGATCACCGCAGCGCTGTTCCTCAAGCGCTTCATTCCCGACGGCACCGCATGGGCGCATCTCGACACCTTTGCCTGGCGCCCGTCGGCGAAGCCCGGCCGCCCCAAGGGCGGCGCGGCGCTGGGGCTGCGTGCGGCCTGGGCGATGCTCCAGTCGCGCTACGACCGCCGCGGGAAAAACTGAACATTCTTGATAAAGCAGGCCTTGCTGGTCTAATGGCGCGCGATTGTCCGCACCGTGCGGACCCCGGGTTTCAACAGGACGGCAAGTGACAGCAGAAAGCGGCGAGAATTCAGCGACCAATCGCGTGCGTATGGGGCGCCCCGGCGCCGCCGGCGCGGGCCGCGACCGCTTTGGCCTGACCGGAACGTCGCAGACGTTCGATCCGCGCACCGTCGCGATCCGCCCCGATCTTGCCGATATCGCCGTCGCGGGAACGCATTTCGCGCCGCATTATGCCGCACCGATGATGCAGAGCGGCGTGCTGCCGGCCGCAGTGCTGCGTGCCTCGCCCTCGGTCGATGCCGACCAGACGAGCGAACTGCTGTTCGGTGAGGGCTTTGCCCTGCTCGACCTGACCGGCGGCTGGGCATGGGGCTATTGCCTTGCCGACCATTACGTCGGCTATCTTGCGGCCGAAGCGCTGGGCGCGCCGATCGCGCCGACGCACCGCGTCGCGATGATCGAGGCGATGCTGCACAGCGCGCCCGATGCCGCGAGCGGCGGCCCCGCCGTGCTGCCGCGCGGCGCGCTCGTGATGGGCGAGCCCGAAGGCGAATGGCTCGCCACCTCGCACGGCTATCTGCCGCTCGCCGCGCTCGCCGAGGTCGGCGCCGACGACAACGACCCCGCCGGGGTTGCCGAACAGATGATCGACGCGCCTTATCTGTGGGGCGGACGGACGATGAAGGGCATCGATTGTTCGGGGCTCGTCCAGCTGGCCTGGGGCGCCGCCGGCGTCCAGCTGCCACGCGACAGCGACCTGCAATTCGCCGCGCTCGGCGCGGACAAGGATGTCGATCCGGCCGCCCTTGCGCGCGGCGACCTCGTCTTTTTCCCCGGCCACGTCGGCATCATGGCTGACGACCGGAATATCATCCATGCCAGCCGACGATGGATGGCGGTGAAGGTTGAGCCGCTGGCCGACGTCATCGCGCGTTCGGCCGCAAAGGAACACGATCCGCCGGTGAGCGGATATAAAAGACTGCGATAACATCATGACACAGACGGTATTCATCGACGGCGCGGCGGGAACGACGGGCCTCGAAATCGCCGAACGGCTTTCCGGACGGAGCGAATTTGCGCTCGTCACGCTGCCCGATGCCGAACGCAAGGATGCCGCGCGGCGTGCCGAGGCACTCAACGGCGCCGATTTCGTCATCCTCTGCCTTCCCGATGCCGCGGCGATCGAAGCGGTCGCGATGATCCGCAACGATCGCACCAAGGTGATCGACGCGTCGACCGCGCACCGCGTCGCCCCGGACTGGGCCTATGGCTTCCCCGAACTGAGCGCGGCGCAGCGCGAAGCGATCGCCGCCTCGGCCCGCGTCAGCAATCCGGGCTGCTATCCGACCGGCTTCCTTGCGCTCGTCGCGCCGCTGGTCGCTGCGGGGATCGTCGCGGTGGACACGCGGCTCAGCGTCAACGCGGTGTCGGGCTATTCGGGCGGCGGCAAGGAGTTGATTGCGCGCTTCGAAGCCGAGCCCGATATCGGCTTTCGCAGCTATGGCCTGTCGCTGAACCACAAGCATGTGCCCGAAATGCAGCAAGGCGCCGGCCTCGCGCACCCGCCGCTGTTCGCGCCAGCGGTGGTGCCCGTCTATCGCGGGATGCTCGTCGAGGTGCCGCTCAGCTTCGATACGCCGATGGCCGATGCGGTCGTCGACACGCTCGCGGCGCATTTCGATGGGTCGCCGCTGGTCGGTGTGCGGCGCGGCGACGAAAGTGAATTGCTGCTGAGCCAGAAGGATGCGGCGACCGACCGGATGGAATTGACCGTCTTCGCCGACCCCGCCGGCCGCCAGCTCCGCCTCGTCGCGCGGCTCGACAATCTGGGCAAGGGCGCAAGCGGCGCCTGCGTCCAGAACCTCAATATCATGGCAGGCCTGCCCGAAACCGCGGGCCTGCGGCTCTAGCGCCTAATGCACCGTGTCGAGGATATCCTCGACCGACAGATAGGTGATGAGCCGTTCGATCTGGCGCCAGCGCGCGAAATGAACGTGATTGCCGAGCACGCGATATTGTTCGGCGCGCGCTGCCGCAGCGAAGCCCGCTTCTTCGCCATGCAGGTTGATAAGCGCATGGGCATCCTCGACCGCGGCGCGATCGGTAAGGAAGGGGGCTGGCAGGTGCATCGGGTTCCTGGTCCGTTGGGTGTGCCAGCTTCCTAGTCCGGGGCCCCTCACCGTCACGTTCCCAACCGTGATGAACAAGCGGGTAAGGTTAATCATGCCGGCCTCGCCGTTAACCTTTCGGGCCCGCACCCAACCCCTTTGACGCCGCGCATTGCCCGTGTAGACAGGCGTCATGCGCAAGATCCTGAAATATGCCGCCCTCGCCCTGTTGCTGCTGCTGATTGCCGGCGGCATCACCTATTATGTCATGTCGCGGCCCGACGTGGCGCGCTTCTCGACCGCCGAACTCAGCGGCCGGGTGCCGGTGATGGCGTCGCAGCGGACCGAGAGCTTTCCGACGATCAACGTCCCCGAGGCGACAAGCTGGCCCGCCGGACAGGCGCCGCGCGCCGCGCAGGGGCTGGCCGTCGAGCGCTTTGCCGAAGGGCTCGATCATCCGCGCACGATATTGGTGCTCCCGAACGGCGACGTGCTCGTCGCCGAATCGCAAAGCCCGCCGCGCGACACGTCGGGGGTCGAGGGCAAGATCATGAGCAGCCTGATGGGCAAGGGCGGCACCGGCCGCCGCCCGTCCGCGAACCGGATCACCCTGCTCCGCGACGCCGACGGCGACGGCAAGGCCGAGGTCAAGACCGCCTATATCACGGGGCTCAACTCGCCCTATGGCATGGCGCTGGTCGGCAGCACGCTCTATGTCGCCAACACAGACGCGCTGCTCGCCTTTCCCTATGTCGCGGGCGAAACGAAGATGAGCGGCAAGCCCGCGAAGATCGTCGACCTGCCGGCAAAGGGCACCAACCGGCACTGGACCAAGAGCCTCGCGGTCGCGCCGAACGGCTGGCTTTATATCGGCGTCGGCGCCGACTCCAATATCGGCGAAAAGGGCATGAACCGCGAATTCCGCCGCGCCAGCGTGCTCGAAGTCCGGCCCGAGAATAAATATATGCGCACCTTCGCCGCAGGCATCCGCAACCCGGTGGGCCTCGGCTTCTATCCCGGCAGCGACCGGCTGTGGACCGTGGTCAACGAACGCGACATGCTCGGCAGCGACCTCGTCCCCGACTATATGACCGACGTCGCCGAGGGCGATTTCTACGGCTGGCCCTGGTATTATTGGGGCGGCTACATCGACCCGCGCGTCGAGCCCGAAGCCGAGGATCGCCGCCAATATGTCAAGCGCCCTGAATATGGCCTCGGCGCCCACACCGCGCCGCTCGGCTTCACCTTCTCCGAGGGTCTCGACCTTGGCGATCGCTGGGCGAACGGCGCGCTGATCGCGCTGCACGGGTCGTGGAACCGCGAACCGGTTGCGGGCTACAGCGTCGTGTTCGTCAAGTTCGGCGCCAACGGCAAACCCGTCGACGCCCTGCCCGTCACCCTGCTAGACCAGTTCTTGGCCAAGGACGGCAAGACCACGCGCGGCCGCCCGGCCGACGTCAAGGTCGCGAAGGACGGCAGCGCGCTGGTTGCGGATGACACGGGCGGGGTGATCTGGCGGGTCGCGAAGGCCGGATAAAAGAAAAGGCGATTATATAGTTAGCAAACCCAGCTAGCGGCTGAGGTCAGCAGCCGCCTCTAGCAACCGGCCCAAATGCGCTTCGGGGCAGGCAATGACTTCGCAATCTATTGACGGCTGCAAGCTGATCGGATGGCCCGCCGCGATCAAGGCGCGCCCGATGTCTTCACTACGGCCGCTACGCAAATCGTAGAACCAAACTCCGCAATCGCCTGATCCGTATGACACTAATGCCTTGATGGACCCCACGGACCACCACTGGCGACGGCCGAGAATTCCCTCGACCTCCTCTTTGATCAAATCCGGCATCGCTCCGCATCTCGAACTATTCATCGGGTTTGAGAACTACATAATAGCCAAAAGAAAAGGCCCCGCAATTGCGGGGCCTTTTTCATTTCGCGTTCGGGAAGGTCGTCAGACCCGCATCGGCATCAGCACGTAGAGCGCCGGGCTCTTTTCGCTTTCGCGGATCAGCGTCGGCGCGTTCGCGTCGGCAAGGTGGAGTTCGACGCTGTCGCCGTCGACCTGGCCGAGGATGTCGCTGAGGTAGCGGGCGTTGAAGCCGATCTCCATCGAATCGCTGTCATAGCCCGCGGCCAGTTCTTCGGCGGCGGTGCCGTTCTCGGGGCTGGTCACCGAAAGCGTGATGCGGTCCTTGTCGAGCCCGACCTTGACCGCGCGCGTCTTTTCGCTGGCGATCGTCGAGACGCGGTCGACGCCTTGGTACAGGCTCTTCGGATCGACCTTGAGCAGCTTGTCGTTCGCGGTCGGGATCACGCGGCTGTAATCGGGGAAGGTACCGTCGATCAGCTTCGAGGTCAGGATCGCGTTACCGAGCTGGAAACGGACCTTGCTCGCCGACAGGCTGATTTCGACATTGCCTTCGGCCTCGTCGAGCAGCTTGCGGATCTCGGTGACGCATTTGCGCGGCACGATGACGTCGGGCATCGAAGCAGCGCCGTCAGGACGCGTCACCGTGTAGCGCGCGAGGCGGTGGCCGTCGGTTGCCGCCGCCTTCAGCACCGGCCCCGATGCATCCTCGGCGACGTGCAGGAAGATGCCGTTGAGATAATAGCGCGTTTCTTCGGTCGAGATCGCGAAGCGCGTCTTGTCGATGATCTGGATCAGCTCGGCGACGGGCAGCTCGAAATTGGTCGGCAGGTCGCCCTCGGCGATCACCGGGAAATCGTCGCGCGGCAGCGTCGGCAGGTTGAAGTTCGAGCGGCCGGCCTTGACCTGCATCTTGCCCTCGGCAGCGGCAAGGCTGACTTCCGATCCTTCGGGCAGCTTGCGGGCGATTTCGAACAGCGTGTGCGCCGACACGGTGGTGGTTCCCGGCGTTTCGACCTTGGCCGCGATCGTTTCGACCACCTGCAGGTCGAGGTCGGTCGCCATCAATTTCAACTGGCCCGACGCATCGGCTTCGATCAGCACGTTGGAAAGGATCGGGATCGTATTGCGCCGTTCGACCACCGACTGGACGTGGCCGAGGCTCTTCAACAACACTGCGCGTTCGATCGTCGCTTTCATTCTAAATCCGCCATCCCTGTATATGCCGCGGGAAAAGTCCCTGAGGGACAGACCATCGGAGGCGATTCGTGCCCCGATTCTGGCCCCTGAAAATGTCCACCTTCCTTAACGCACGCACCGCAACGCGCAAGCCATGCTTGCAAAGCATCCCCAATCGCGCAAACGAGGAGCGATGCGGCGCTGGGCCACCCTTTTCCTGATGCTGGCGGCGGCGCCCGCCGCGACGCTTGCGGCTGCCCCGACCGCGCTCGGCATTTTCGACGGCTGGGGCGCGTTCCGCGATCCCGCAAGCCCGCGATGCTATGCCCTCGCCGCCCCCTCTGCAACGATCGGCACGCCGCAGGTCAGGGGCTATGCCAGCGTCGGCTACTGGCCGAAATCGCGTATCCGCGGCCAATTCTACGTCCGGCTGTCGAAAGCGCGTGCGCCGGGCCGCGAGCTCCGCCTGACGATCGGCAGCCGCCGCTTCATCCTGACCGGCAACGGGGCGCATGGCTGGGCGAGCGACGCACGCATGGATGCGGCGATCGTCGCGGCGATGCGATCGGCACCCAGCATGAGCGTCGAGAGCGGCACCGCGACGGGCGGCGCAATCGCCGACACCTACCGCCTGCGCGGCGCAGCAACCGCGATCGACGCGGCGGCGCTGGGATGCGCGAAGCTGCGGTAAAACCTGCTCCCTTGTTCTAGGTCCGCGCGAGCTTCGTCAGTTCGGCCGCGAGAAAATCGAGGACCAGCCGCACGCGCGGGACATGACGCAGCCGTTCGTGCGTCAGCAACCACAGCCCCGTCGTGTCCTCATTCTTTGGCGGAATACAGCGGATCAAATCGGGTTCGCGGTCGGCGATGAAGGCGGGCAGGATCGTGAGCCCCATGCCCGAACGCACGCCCGCGAGCAGCCCGGTACCGGTGTCATATTTCATCACCACCGACTCCTCGAGCCGATATTGCCGCAGCCACGCCTGATAGGGTTCCCAGACATAGCCGCCGCCGCCGATGAAAGGGTGCGTGGCGAGTTCCTCACGCGTGTGCGGGATGCCGTGCAAATCGGCATAGTCGCGGCTGCAATAAACGGTCCACGGATTGTCGGCTATGCGCCGCCCGACGAGGCCGCCGCCGCTCGGCTGCTTGCTGCTGCGGATCGCGATGTCCGCCGCGCCTGCGGCCAGATCGCGCGGTTCGTCCGCCGTATCGAGCTGGATGTGGATGCCCGGATGCGCGGCGCGCAGGTCGCGCAGGATCGGCGGCAGGATCGTCACCGCAAAGATTTCCATCGTCGTCAGGCTGACCGTCCCGCCGGCATCGCGCGATCGCGCCCCCGCGGCCTCGCCGAAACGGTCGGCGGCGTCCTTCACCGCCAGCGCGCTCGCCAGCATCGCCTCGCCCACCGGGGTCAGCGCATAACCCGCTTGCCGCCGTTCGAACAGGTTGAGCCCGGTCGCTTCCTCGAGCGCCGCGATGCGGCGCGCGACGGTCGTCTGGCTGACGCGCATCGATTGCGCCGCCGACAGCGTGCTGCCGGTTTCGGCCACGGCCAGAAAGGCCTTCAGGTCGTTCCAATCATACATGACGTCTTGTGCGACATAATCGCCCGCCGCTCATTCTGCAATTTTGCAGAATAGGTGCGCAACATCGTTGCTCCCGCCGCTCCAGCCATTCCCTTATCTCTGTTTTACCGGCTTCCTCCCCTCCTCAGCCGGACGATGGAGAAACAAGATGCAAAAGCTTCTGATCCTCGCCGCCCTCGCTGCCGTATCGATCGGCCAGCCCGCATCGGCACAAACCGCCCCAGCGAACCCGAGCGTCGCCGTGGCACACAAGGACCTCGACCTTCGGACCGAGGCCGGCACCAAGGCGCTCGACCGCCGCATCTGGCGCGCTGTCGTCGAAGTGTGTGGCACCGCGCCCGATTTCGACATCGCCGGCAAGAATGACGTGCGGCAATGCCGCCGCGATACCAAACGCGTCGCCTCCGCACAGGCCGATGTCGTCGTCGCCGATGCGACGCGCGAGGCGCCGATCCGGATCAGCTCGATCCGCAACTGACCGGCGAACCCAAGTTGCAGGGTTCGTCAAAGCCGGGGCCATGATTCGGGCACGATCATGGTCCCGGCTTGTTCCGAAAAGCCCCGTATGTCGAAGTCGCCCTCGAAGAGGGCCCAACAACGCGAGCCCCTAGCGCTCCGGATCTTCTGCAAAGATCGCCTGCGCCTTGAACGACGGCGCCGCGAGAGCTTCTGCATTGACCTTGATAAATTCCGCTGACGCCTCGTCCTTCTCACCGGTCGCCGCGACAACCTCTATGTCGCTGCACTGCATCCCTTCGGCATGATCACTCGTCCTCTCCGATTTACCCGGCGCCAGTCCGGGCCATCCAAAGCGGAAATAGGTCATCGTGCCTTCTTCGATGCCCGGATGTCCAAGGAAACCCAATCGGATCGTAAATCCCCCTGTCGAAGCACCGCCGATGTTGGTGAGTTCGGCCGTGACCATGCATGACTTGAGCCCGTCATGTGTAACCTCCTTCGACGTAAGGGTCATCGTGTGCGTGGCCGGATCGGCGTACGCTGCCGATGGAATCATCGTCAGGAACGCAGCGGCCCAAATCCCCGCACGACTTGGCCGACACAGTTTGTGCACCATCATTTCCCACCCTTCTTTTTCGAAATGCGGTTGTTGAAACAGGCAGCAATGGCCGCAGCATCGCCGCGCGCGGCGAGGAGTTCCGCGCCGGCCTTGTCGATCGCTTCGCCCGTCAGCGGCCAGACCGCCGACAACCGACCTGCCGACCCCGGAAATACGAAGGTCGTTGCGCCGGTTTCAATTCCTCGCTTGTGCATTATTCCCAGCCGCTCGCGCATGGCGGGCGACGCTTCGCCCAGCTTCGTCGAGGGGCCGGTGTCGCCGACGACACCCCAGGCCTTGTGTTGCCCAAATGCGAGGAGGACGAGATCGCCGGGTTCTGGCCGCATGTTGCCGGGGTATCGCGCTCCTCCGGGGAGAACGACAAAGGGCACCTGCATCGCGTCCGCATAGTCGCGTTGAACATCGCTGTCTCGCGGAGCCCCCGGACGCAGCAGCCGATTGGTCGTTACGTAGAAATCCGTCTTCTTGCCATCAATCGTCTGGAGGATCGGCTCGCCGCATCCCTTATCCGCCGCCCGGTCATAGCCACATGATCGCGGCTTTGTCTTGATCCCGAAAAAGCGCATGCATTCGCGTTGTTCGGGGCCGCACGCGGGAAAGCCGGCTTCGCGAAGCGCAATATAGTCCGCCTTGCACAGCGCGGAATTGCCTCCGCTCAGCGTACGCATCGAACCATCGCGGTAATATTTTGCGACGAGCTTGCCGTCCTTTACTTCCATCACATCGCCGCCGTTGCAGATGTGATCAAGCCCCGGATCCGTTTCGGTCCCGACCCCGCCACGATGATAGGCGTCCGGCGCACCATCATAGTCTATTTCCAGACCCGATACATAGGAAAGGACGTTATCACCGACATGTAAATTACGGCCGTGAAAGACAGTACTGACGTCCTGTTCTTGGGATATCCTCATGGAACAGCTTGTCGTAACCGGAGATGCCTGACCGCCAAGCAACGGCAACAGCATCAAAGCGAACCATGCTTTCATCTCGCTCTCCTTGGTCGTTATCTTCCTTCGCATTTTCCTGAACGAAAAACATACCGCAATTCACATGAGGAAGCGATAATCTACTGATGTCGCCGAGAATCATTTTCTGCTTTCGCTTTTCACCGAAATACAAAACCCCTGCGCAGACCTGGAGCAGGCTCACCCCCGAGCGTCGAACGCCATCCTTGCCCGCGCCACGCGTTCCAGATTGGCCTCCGCCCACACCCACACGCCGCAGAAAGCCTCGCCCAAGCTGTGACCAAGGTCGGTCAGGCAATATTCGACCTTGGGCGGAACGACCGGATGCACCGTGCGCACCAGCAGTCCGTCGCGCTCCATCTGGCGCAGCGTCTGCGTCAGCATTTTCTGGCTGATTCCGGGCACGCGGCGCGACAATTCGGTGAAGCGGCAGGTTCCATGATCCTCCAGTTCCTCGAGAACGAGTAAAGTCCATTTGTCGGCGACTCGGCCGATCAGTTCGTTGACCAGCGTTTCGACGCGCGGATCGACCGGCGCATTCGGATCGTAGGATATTTTTTCGGGCGTGGGCATGGCGGAAAATCCAAATCTCTCTTTTTGGTAACTATGGCACTTTCGGGTGCCTTCTTCCTTTTGGAGAGTATAGGAATATCTGGGCCTTCTCACCACCCCCAAAGGAGGCAAATCATGAAAACCACAGGCAACACCATCCTCGTCACCGGCGGCGGTTCGGGCATCGGGCTGGCGCTCGCGCAGCGCTGGCACGACGCGGGCAACAAGGTGATCGTCACCGGCCGCAACGCCGACAAGCTGCAGGCGGCGATCGCCGGGCGGCCGAACATGTCGGCGGTGTCGCTCGACGTCACCGATGCCGACGCGATCGCGGCTTTCGCCAAGGACATCGTCGCGCGATTCCCGGACCTCAACGTGCTGGTCAACAATGCCGGTATCATGAACGCCGAGGATGCCGGTACGAAACGCGACCTGACGCAGGCAGAGGCCACCGTCATCACCAACATCCTCGGCCCGATCCGGCTGACCGACGCGCTCGTCGATCATCTGGCGGCGCAAGCGGACAGCGCGATCGTCAACGTCACCTCGGGCCTCGCCTTCGTCCCCTTCCCCAAGGCGCCGACCTATTCGGCGACCAAGGCGGCGATGCACAGCTACTCGGTCGCGCTGCGCATCCAGCTGGAAGGCAGGGTCGAGGTGATCGAGTTGGCGCCCCCCGCGGTGCGTACCGACCTGACCCCCGGCCAGTCGACGCGCGAGGGCTATATGCCGCTGGGCGACTTTGCCGACGAGGTGATGGCGCTGTTCGCGGTAGAGCCGACGCCGGCGGAAATCCTCGTGCAGAATGTCCTGCCGCTGCGCAACGCCGAGGCGAACGGGACGGTGCCGCAGATGCTGGCGATGCTGAAGTCGCTGTAATCGACGACAAAGGGCCGCTTGTCGCCGGGACTGGCGCAAACGGCCCTTTGCCACTATATGGCCGCGCATCATGCAGATTCCCGGCCATATCGACCCCGTCACGACGGGCACCGTTCCCTTGCGTGGCGGCAACCGCATCGACCTCGTCGGGCTGACGCGCGACGCGATCCGCGCCGAACTGGTCGAGGCCGGGCTGGACGCGAAAGCGGCAAAGCTGCGCGCCAAGCAGATCTGGCATTGGATCTATCACCGCGGGGTCACCGATTTCGAGGCGATGACCGACATCGCGAAGACGATGCGCCCCTGGCTGACCGACCGCTATATCATCGGCCGCCCGACGGTGCGTGAGGCGCAGGTGTCGAGCGACGGCACGCGCAAATGGCTGCTCGCCGCCGCCGACGGCCAGGAATATGAGATGGTGTTCATCCCCGACGCCGATCGGGGGACATTGTGTGTCTCGAGCCAGGTCGGCTGCACATTGAACTGCCGCTTCTGCCACACCGGCACGATGCGCCTTGTCCGCAATCTCGGCGCGGGCGAGATCGTCGGGCAGGTGCTGCTGGCGCGCGACGCGCTCGGCGAATGGCCGAAAGGGACGATGGCTGGTTTCGGGGCCGATCCCGAGGACGAGGATTTTGACGACGAGGCGGGCCATTATACCGCCGACGGCCGGATGCTCACCAATATCGTGATGATGGGCATGGGCGAGCCGCTCTATAATTTCGACGAGGTCAAGGGCGCGCTCAAGATCGTAATGGACGGCGACGGGCTTGCGCTGTCGAAGCGCCGCATCACGCTGTCGACCAGCGGCGTCGTCCCAATGATGGCGCGCGCGGGCGAAGAGATCGGCGTCAACCTCGCCGTCTCGCTCCACGCGGTGAACAAGGAAATCCGCGACGAGATCGTCCCGCTCAACCGCAAATATGGCATCGAGGAACTGCTGCAGGCGTGCGCCGATTATCCCGGCGCAAACAATGCGCGCCGCATCACCTTCGAATATGTGATGCTCAAGGACAAGAATGACAGCGACGACGACGCGCGCGAACTCGTCCGGCTGATCAAGCAATATAAGCTGCCGGCGAAGGTCAACCTGATCCCCTTCAACCCCTGGCCCGGCGCGCCCTATGAATGTTCGACGCCCGAGCGCGTGCGCGCGTTCAGCAACCTGATTTTCAAGGCCGGCATTTCGGCGCCGGTGCGCACCCCGCGCGGGCGCGACATCATGGCGGCGTGCGGACAATTGAAAAGCGCCGCGACCAAGCCGACGCGCGCCGAACTCGACCGCATCGCCGAGGAAAAGCAGGCTGCGCTCGGCTGACGATCGCCGCCGGGCGCTTCACCACCCTCCCGAAAGCCGCAGAAATCGGTCCGTTTCCGGGCGCGATATTGCATAGCTATTCTATACTGTGTGGTAAAAATAACACAGGTAAGAAAATTGTCACATTCTGAACGATCCGTTCATTGAAGCGACAGCCGCGAACGCCATTTAGGGGGCGGGCCGTAACCCGAACGGGACGACCCGAGTAAAAGAAGGAAAAGAAAAATGAAGAAATTCGCAGTTGCAGCCGCTCTCCTGACGGCCATCGTTGCAACCCCCGCCATGGCTGCCGAAGGCGGCGAAGCCCGCGTCGAACTGCGCGGCGGCTACGTCACGGGCAGCGGCCTCGACGACGCCACCCTCGGTGTCGCGGCCGGCTATGATTTCGACCTCGGCTCGACCGCATTCGCTGGCGCCGAAGTCGCCGGCGACAAGGTGCTCGTCGACGGCGCCGACGTCCAGTTCTCGGCCGGTGGCCGCCTCGGTGCCAAGGTCGGCGCGGCCGGCAAGGCCTATGTGACCGGCGGTTACACCTTCACCGACATCGACGACCCGTACATCGGCGCCGGCTACCAGCACAAGCTGGGCCAGAACGTCTATGCCAAGGCCGAATATCGCCACCAGTTCATCGGTAACTTCAGCGATTTCGACACCTTCGCGGTCGGCGTCGGCTTCGCTTTCTGATCCATTCGGACCAGCGAAACGAAAAGAGAGGGGCGGCCTGCGGGTCGCCCCTTTTTTCTCGCCCACATCACCCGCCTTTCGTCATTGAGCCGATATTTACCACTCGGCGCTAAACCCGGCTCGACGGAGGTGGGGTATGACGAAACTGATTTGGGGATTGATCGCGGCTTCGGCGCTGGGCGCCTGCTCGGCCGGGGGCACGGACGCCGCGGCGCCCGCCGAGGACGGCTATGCGATGACGCCGGACGATGCGCGCCGCATCCTCCTGTCGGCCGAATTCGAACGCGGCGTGCTACCGGGCAACGAAAAGCTGAAACCGCGTGTGTGGACCAACCACGACGGCGTGGTCGAATGGACCGTGCTCGACGAAGCGAACAAGAATGGCTGGTGGTGCCCGATGGCCTTCGAGGCCGCGAGCGAAGACGGCAAACGGAGCCGCGTCGTCAACCAGTGCGCAGGCGTGTTCAGCAGCGAACGCAACGCGATGCTCGACGAACTGGTCGATGCCGCACTGACCGATCGCGCGCCGAAATTCGACAAGGGCTAGAACGCCCCTTCCCTTTCGGCCGCACGCCCGCCACGGTGGCGGCATGACCGCCTTCGCCTATATCGGGGCCGCGCTGGCCGAAATCGCAGGTTGCTTCGCCTTCTGGGCATGGCTCCGGCTCGACAAGCCGATCTGGTGGATCGTGCCCGGCATGGCAGCGCTCGCGCTGTTCGCGTATCTGCTCACCCTCGTCGATGCCGAGCATGCGGGGCGCACCTACGCGGCCTATGGCGGGGTCTATATCGCCTCGGCGCTCGTGTGGCTGTGGGCGGTCGAGGGGGCGAAGCCCGACCGCTGGGACCTGATCGGCGCCGCGGTGTGCCTCGGCGGCGCGGCGATCATCCTCTTCGGGCCGCGCGGGAACTAGCCCGCACCGGGCAGCGCCTGTTCGACGAGCGGCGCCAACCCTTCCGCAACGACTTTCACCCCCTCGGCATTGGGGTGCAGGTTGTCGCCGAGCATCAGCGCCTTGTCGGTGATCACATTGTCGAGGATGAAGGGATAGAAGCTCACCTCATATTTCGACGCGAGTTCGGGATAGATGGGGTTGAACTTGCCCGCATAGTCGCTGCCGAGATTGGGTGCCGCCATCATGCCGGTCAGCAGCACGGGGATTTCGCGCTTCTTCAGTTCGGCGAGCATCGCATCGAGATTGGCGCGCGTCTGGTCGGGGCCGATACCGCGCAGCATGTCGTTCCCGCCAAGCCCGAGCACGACGAGCGCGGGCTTCACCTTGGCGTTGTCGAGCACATAGGTCAGGCGCTGGCGCCCCGCGGCGGTGGTATCGCCCGAGACGCCGGCATTCTGGACGCGTGCGACGACGCCGTCTTCACCAAGCGCGGCCTGCAATTGCGGGGCAAGGCCTTCCTTCGGACCGAGCTGGTAGCCGGCATAAAGGCTGTCGCCAAAGGCGATCACCAGCGGCGCGTCTGCGGGGATCGCCGGCGCCACCTTCGCAGCGACCTTGTCATTGGTCGAAGCCGATTGGTTTTCCGCCGATCCGCACGCGGCGAGCGGTTGGCAAAGCGCGATTGCGCAACCATATATCAGGAAAGAGCGCCATCCGGCCGTTCTCATTTCAAAGGGTCCTCTCCTTGCCCGACGCCCAACGACAATCGCCGAACGTGGCGATCGCCGCCCATAATGTGACGCTCACGCTCGGAAGCGACAAGGCCCCGGTTGAAATTTTACGCGGCGTCGACCTCGAAGTCGAAGCCGGCACCTCGGTCGCGCTGCTCGGCCCCTCGGGTTCGGGCAAAAGCTCGCTGATGGCGGTGCTCGCCGGGCTCGAACGCGCCAATGGCGGCAGCATCAACGTCGCGGGGCTCGATTTCGCCACGATGGACGAGGATGATCTGGCGCGCGCGCGTCGCGGCCGCATCGGTATCGTGCTGCAGGCCTTCCACCTGCTCCCCACGATGACCGCCCTCGAAAATGTCGCGGTGCCGCTCGAACTCGCCGGGATCGCCGATCCCTTCGGCCGCGCCGCCGCCGAACTCGAAGCCGTCGGGCTCGGGCACCGCCTGACGCATTACCCCGCGCAGCTTTCGGGCGGCGAGCAGCAACGCGTCGCGATCGCCCGCGCGATGGCAAGCTCGCCCGCGATCATCTTTGCCGATGAGCCGACGGGCAATCTCGACACCGCGACCGGCCAGTCGATCATCGAGCTGATCTTCGCACGCCGTGCCGCGCTCGGCGCGACGCTCTTGATCATCACCCACGACCCCGAACTCGCCGAACATTGCGACCGCGTCGTCGTGATGCACGACGGCAAGATCGAAGAGCGGGCCGCCTAGGTGCTGCCGCTCGCCTCCCTCTGGCGGATCGCGCGCCGCGACCTTGCGACGCGGATCCGGGGCCTGCGCCTGCTCGCGGTCTGCCTGTTCCTCGGCGTCGCGACGCTCGCCGCGATCGGCAGCCTGACGCGCGGGATCACCTCCGAACTCGAAGTGCGCGGGCAGACGATCCTCGGCGGCGATATCGAATTCAGCCTGCCGCAGCGCGAGGCGACCGCCGAGGAGATGGCGGGCTTTCGCCGCGTCGGCGCGCCCTCGGCCACCGTGCGGCTGCGCGCGATGGCGAACGATCCCGACGGCGAGGCTCTGCTGTCCGAGCTGAAGGCCGTCGATGGCGCCTACCCCCTCTATGGCACAATGCGGCTGGAGAGCGGCGCGCGCCAAGGCCCGCCGCCGCCGGGCAGCATCTGGATCGGCAAGGACCTTGCCTCGCGGCTCGAGCTGAAGGTCGGCGAGCGCGTAAAGTTCGGCGAAAAAAGCTTCCTGATCGACGGCGTGATCGCCGAGGAACCCGACCGGCTCGGCGAAGGCTTCACGCTCGGCCCCGTCGCGATCATCGGCCTTGCCGACCTGCCCGCGACGCAGCTGATCCAGCCGGGCAGCCTGTACGAAAGCAAATATCGCGTCCGCCTGCCCGAAAGCGCGAACCCCGAAGCCGTCGGCAAGGCGCTGACCGCCGAATTCCCCGAAGCCGGCTGGGACATCACCGACAGCAGCAACGGCGCGCCCGGCACGCGGCGCTTCATCGAGCGGATGGGGCAGTTCCTGTCGCTCGTCGGGCTCGCGGCCCTGGTGATCGCCGGCATCGGCGTCGGCAACGGCGTCGCAAGCTATCTCGCGGGCAAGCGCCCCGGCCTTGCGACGCTGAAGGTGCTCGGTGCCGACAGCGCCACGGTGGCGCGCATCTATGGCCTGCAAATTCTCCCGGTCGCAGCGGTGTCCATTATCGCAGGCCTGATCGTCGGCGCGCTCGCGCCCGCGATCATCGGCGCAATTGCGGGCGATGTTCTGCCCGTCAAACCCGGCGTGTCCATCTATCCGCTGCCGCTGGCGGTCAGCGCCGCCTATGGCCTGCTGATCGCCATCGCCTTCGCCCTGCCACCGCTCGCCGCGACACGCCATGTTCCCGCCGCCGGGCTCTATCGCGCGACGGTGAGCGGCGCGGCACGGGTCGACCGCCAGACCGTGCTCGCAGTCGCCGCCGCACTCGCCGCGATCATCGCGCTCGCGGTCGGCACCGCGCGCGAGCCCTTGTTCGCGCTCGGCTTCATCGGGGCCGCGATCGGCCTGCTGCTCATCCTCGTCGGGCTCGGCTGGCTGGTCCGCCGCACCGCGAGCCGCTTGCCGCGCCCCAAGCGTCCCCTCTTCCGTCTCGCGCTCGCGAACCTCCACCGTCCCGGCGCTGCGACGGGTGCGCTCGTCGTCGCGCTCGGGTTGGGCCTGACGCTGTTCGTGACGCTTGCGGCGATCCAGACGAGCATCACCGCCGAAATCCGTTCGACCGTGCCACAGCGCGCGCCGAGTTTCTTCGTGCTCGACGTGCCGCGCACCGAGAGCACGCGCTTCCAGACAATGGTGAAAGGCGCCGACGCAAAAGCCGAGATCAACATGATCCCCGCATTGCGCGGCAGCGTCACCGAATTTGCCGGCCAGCGCGTCGACGAGTTGGCCGAACTGCCCGAGGGCGCATGGGTGCTGCGCGGCGACCGCGGGCTGACGTACAGCCCAGTGTTGCCGAACGGCAGCGAACTCGTCAGCGGCCAGTGGTGGGCGGCCGATTACAAGGGGCCGCCGCTGGTGAGCGTCGAGCAGGAGGTCGCAACCTCGCTCGGCCTGAAACTGGGCGACACGCTGTCGGTCAATGTGCTGGGGGTCGAGGTGCAGGCGAAGGTCGCCTCGTTCCGTACCGTCAACTGGGACAATTTCGGGCTCAACTATGTGCTCGTCTTTTCGCCCGGAACCTTCGACGCGGCGCCGCATAACATGGTCGCGACGGTCGCGGTCGGCCCCGAAGCCGAAACTGCCCTGTCACGCAGCATTCCGCGCGCCTTCCCGTCGGCGTCGCTGATCGCGGTGCGCGACGTGGTGTCGCAGGTCACGACCTTGCTGACGCAGATGAGCCAGGCGATCGCGGCCGCCGCCAGCATCGCGATCCTCGCCGGGATCGCCGTGCTGATCGGTGCGATCGCCGCGAGCCGCGAGCGGCGCGTGTACGACAGCGTCATCCTGAAATTGCTCGGCGCGACGCGCGGACAGATTTTGGGCGCGCAGGGCATGGAATATGCGGTGCTCGCGGGCATTCTTGCGGTGCTCGCGCTCGGGCTGGGGCTCGCGGGCGCCTGGTATGTCGTGACGCAGCTGTTCGAGTTCGACTTCGCTCCCGATCCGCTGATCGTCGGGCTGACCCTGCTCGGCGGCGCGGGTCTGTCCTTCCTGATCGGGATTGCAGGCAGCTGGCCCCTGCTCTCGGCGAAACCCGCGCAGGCGCTGCGCAGCCTTTAGGTCAGGATCCGGATCACCGCCGAGACCGCCGCGACGCCAAGAACGACCGCGACCATCGCCTGCCAAACATGCGGCGCGACGCTGCCGAAATGGCGCCCGCCGATCCGGTTGCCGAACCACATCGGCAGGAAGAGGATCAGCGACAGGATGAAGAGCCTCGCCGTCGCGATCCCGACCCAGAGCGCGGCGAGCGTCCCCGCGATCGCGGTGGCGAAAAAGATGAGCATCATCGACGCGCGCGCGACCTTGGGCTCGAGATGGCGGCGGAGGTAGAAGGGCACAACCGGCGGTCCCGGCATTGCCGCGAAGCCCGTCAATATGCCCGACACGATTCCCGTCCCCGCAACCGCGACGCGGCCGGGGCGATGGCCCTCGGGCTGTTTGGGCAGCAGTACCGCGACGAAGGCGCCGACCGCGATCAGCGTGATCAGCAGCCGCGCGACATCGGGCGTCGTCGCGTGCAGCGCCACCATGCCGGCCGGCGTCGCGAGCATCGCAAGCAGCGCGATCGGGATCGCGGTGCTGCGATCGGCGTCGGCCAAAATGACCTTGAGCCCGACCGGGCCGATCAGCAGTTGCAGCAGGATGCCAAGCACCACCGCCTCGCCGGGAGCGATGATCAGCCCGAGCAGCGGCACGAGAATGATCGCCATGCCGAAGCCGGTGAGCCCCCGCACATAGGCCGCGCCGAAGGTCATCGCCGCCGCGCCCGCGACGGTCAGCGGCGCGAGGCCGACGAGTTGCTGGAGGCTGGTCATCTCGCTGCGACCTTCGGTTTCAGGGTGATCAGCCAGGCATCGGGCGGCGTGTTGAAACGCAGCGGCAGGATGCTTGTCCCGAGCCCCGCTCCGACGAAGACGCGCTGGCCTTCGTCGGCGATATCGCCGCAAGCGAAGCGGTCGCCGTAGCGCGAAACATAGGTCAGCGCGCCAAGGAAGGGAAAGCGGATCTGGCCGCAATGCGTGTGCCCTGCGAACACCGCCGCGACCGGCCGCGGCAGGTCGGGCACGACATCGGGGCTGTGCGTCAGGAGCAGCGGCACGCCGGGGCCGAGCCGGTCCATCGCGGCGAAGGTCGCGGGAACATCGTCATGCCCCGAATAATCGTCGTCGACCCCGCCGACGACGAGCGGGCCGAGCTTCACGGCCTCATTTTGCAGGACGCGAAGTCCGCGCTTTTCAAGTTCGCCGCGCAGCGCGTCGGGCCGGAACCAATGATCGTGATTGCCCGGCGCGACGACGACGCCGAGCGGCGCCTTCAGCCCGCCCAGCGGCGCGACGACCTCTGCCGGCGTATAGATATGCGTCGCGCTGCGCTTTTCGCTGACGAGGTCGCCCGCGATCAGGACGAGGTCAGGCTTCAGCCGGTTGAGGTTGCGAACAATGCGTTCGAGCCTCTCGGGCGGCATGTCGGGGCCCGCGACGTGGATATCCGACAGCAGCAGAAGTTTGAGCGGCGCCTGTCCCGCGGGCCAGTCACCAACCTCGACGCTTGCGCTGCGGATCAGCGGATCGCGCGTCGCGTTCCAATAGCCCCTGGCGAGAAGCGCCGCACCGGCGAGCGCCAGCAACAACAGCCAGCGACCCCATCGGCGCGGGCGACGCTTCTCGGACGCGATCAACTGCGCAGGTCGGGCGGGGTCGCCTCACCCTTCAGCATCGCGATCGCTTCGGCGAGCGGCATGATCCGCTGGCCGTCCTGCCCGAGGGTACGGATCGCGACGGTGCCTTCTTCGGCCTCGCGATTGCCTACGACGAGCAGGTACGGAACCTTGGCGAGGCTGTGTTCGCGAACCTTGTAGTTGATCTTCTCGTTGCGAACGTCGCTTTCGGCGCGAATGCCCGCCGCCGTGAGCTGCGCCACCGCGTCCTTGGCATAAGCGTCAGCATCGCTGACGATTGTGGCGACGACCGCCTGCACCGGCGCGAGCCAGGTCGGGAAACGACCCGCGAAATGCTCGATCAATATGCCGATGAAGCGCTCATAGGTGCCGAGGATCGCGCGGTGGAGCATCACCGGGCGGTGGCGCTCCCCATCCTCGCCGATATAGCTCGCGTCTAGCCGTTCGGGCATCACGCGGTCGGACTGGATCGTCCCGCACTGCCAAGTGCGGCCGATCGCGTCGGTCAGGTGGAATTCGAGCTTGGGCGCATAGAAAGCACCTTCGCCCGGCAATTCTTCCCAGCCATAATCGTCGTTCGCCATGCCCGCGCGCTGGACGGCTTCGCGCAGTTCCGCCTCGGCCTTGTCCCACATCTCTTCGGTGCCGAAACGCTTTTCGGGTCGCAGCGCAAGCTTCACCGCATATTTCTCGAAGCCGAGTTCACGGTAGACGCGGTCGAGCAGCTGACAGAAGGCACGCACTTCCTCGACGATCTGGTCCTCGCGGCAGAAGATATGGCCGTCGTCCTGCGTGAACTGGCGCACGCGCATGATGCCGTGCAGCGCGCCATGCGGCTCGTTGCGGTGGCAGCAGCCCATTTCGGCCATGCGCAGCGGCAGGTCGCGATACGACTTCATCCCCTGGCGGAAGATCAGGACATGCGCGGGACAGTTCATCGGCTTCAATGCCATCCACTCGGCACCGTCGGACACGATCGGGCCTTCGTCCTCGATGTTCGGCACCTCGTCGGGGATGACGAACATATTCTCGCGATATTTGCCCCAGTGGCCTGACTGCTCCCACTGCTTGGCGTCCATCACCTGCGGGGTCTTGACCTCGACATAGCCGCCGCCGTCGATCGCGCGGCGCATATAGGCCTCGAGCTCGCGGTAGATGCGATAACCCTTGGGGTGCCAGAAGACGCTGCCATGCGCCTCTTCCTGCAAATGGAACAGGTCCATCTCGCGGCCGATCTTGCGGTGGTCGCGCTTCGCGGCTTCCTCCAGCCGGACGAGATGCTCGGCGAGCTGCTTCTTGTTGAGCCAGCCGGTGCCGTAGATGCGCGACAACTGCGCATTCTTCTGGTCGCCGCGCCAATAGGCACCCGACACGCGCGTCAGCTTGAACGCAGCGGGGTCGAGCTTGCCCGTCGAGGCCAGATGCGGGCCGCGGCACATGTCCATCCAGCCCTCACCGCTGCGATAGACGGTGAGTTCTTCGCCCTGCGGCAGTTCGGCGGCCCATTCGGCCTTGAAGGCCTCTCCCTCGGCCTGCCATTTGGCGATCAGCTTGTCGCGCTCCCAGACCTCGCGCGTGAGCGGCAAATCGGCGGCGATGATCTTTCGCATCTCCTCCTCGATCAGCGGCAGTTCGTCGTCGCGGAACGGGCCATGTTCGGCGGTCGGCGCGAAGTCATAATAGAAGCCGTCGCCCGTCGACGGGCCAAAGGTGATCTGCGTGCCCGGAAACAGGTTCTGCACCGCCTCGGCGAGGACATGCGCATAGTCGTGGCGGAAGAGTTCGAGCGCGTCGGCCTCGTCGCGGCTCGTCACCAGCGCGAGGTTCGTATCTTCCTCGAGCGGACGCATGATGTCGCGCAGTTCGCCGTCGATCTTTGCGGCGAGCGCGGCCTTCGCGAGGCCGGGTCCGATGTCGGCCGCAATCTCGGCCGCGGTAGTGCCGCGCACGACTTCACGGGCAGAGCCATCGGGAAGGGTGACACGGATCATCTGGGACATCGAAAAATCGGCCTTTCTTGCGCAAAATCGCCGCGCCCCTTTGCCAGCCATGTTGCGCCGCCGCAAGGGGCGCGAAGCGGGGTTTGTTTGTCTTCGGGGACGCCGCCCTGCATAGATAAGCCTCCCCCAATGGAGTTACCAGCATGGCCGATCCCGACGAGACGCTGGTTCCGCATCGGCTGGCCAGCCGACCGATTGCCCGGCCAAATAGCTCCCTTGTCATTATGTAAATGAAACTTGACTCTCCGATTGCGAGCAATGTAAAGCTTCCTTGTCTATCAGATAAGGAAGTTTGACATGCCCGAGAAGGCTGCAAAAATTGAAACCGGCTTCTCGGGTCGCCACCCGGGCTTGTGGGCAGCCGCCTTTGCGGTAGCGATGTGCGCCATCGCCTATGGCGAGTATCGCGGCTTTCTGGGCGGCTGGCGTTCGCTGCCATTTGTCGCAGCGGCGGCGCTACTTCTCATTCCACTAACGAAGGCCGCGAACAATCGGCAGGCTGCGGCCGGCGCCCTGTCGCCGGCGACACGGCGATATAATCGGCGCATGCTGATCTGGTCGCTCGCCTATGTCCTGTGCTTGGGGACGGCGATGACCGTTCGCAACTATCTCGCCCCGGAAGGCGCCCTATTGTGGGGGATCGCGATCCTGCCGTCGTTGCCGATGATCTTCTTCGTCTGGGTGCTGGCCCGTTATGCGGTCGAGGAAGAGGATGAATATCTGCGCTATCGCCAGACCAGCGCCGCGCTGATCGGCCTCGCGCTCGTATTGCTGGCCGGAACGCTCTGGGGTTTTCTGGAAACCTTCGGCGTCGCCCCGCATGTGCCCGCCTGGTGGGTGGTGCCGGTCTGGGCGATCGGCCTCGGGCTGGGCCAGATGATCATGACGTCGGCCGAACGGCGCACGGACCGCGCATGAAGAACCGGCTGAAGGTGCTGCGCGCCGAACGCGACTGGAGCCAGCAGGATCTAGCCGAACGGCTCGAAGTGTCGCGCCAGTCGGTCAATGCGATCGAGACCGGCAAATACGATCCCTCCCTCCCCCTCGCCTTTCGCATCGCCGACCTGTTCGGCCTGCCGATCGAAGCGATTTTCCTGAGAGATTGAGCAACGTGAAAAACCGCATCTCTGTCGCCGCCATCTTCATCCTGACCGCCGCCTTGGTCGCGGGCCGCGCCGATGCCGCCGCCGCTCCGCGCAGCGAAGGCGCCTGTTCGGCCGACCTGACGCCGGGGACCGCCGCGACCATCCTGAACGAAGGACAGGGACCCGACGTCATCCTGATCCCCGGCCTGTCGACGCCGAGCGCGGTGTGGGAGGCGACCGCGGCGCGCCTGAAGACCAAATATCGCCTCCATATCGTCCAGATCCGCGGCTTCGGCGACGATGCCGGTCCCAATGCCGAAAGGCCGGTGCTGCCCGCGGCGGTCGAGGATGTGCGCGGCTTCATCGAAGATTGCATCGTCGCGCGGGATCGCCCCGCACCAGCGATCATCGGCCATTCGATGGGCGGCCTGACCGGGCTGATGGTCGCGGCCGAGGCGCCCGACCGCGTCGGCAGGCTGATGATCGTCGACGCCCTGCCCTTCATAGGGACCTTGTTCGGCGCCGCCGGCGTCGATGCCATCCGGCCACAAGCGGACGGCATGGCGGCCATGCTGCGCGCGCAATATGGCCAGCCGCACCCCGAAGGCCCGGTGACCGATCCGGGTCCGGCCGGCATGGTCGGCTCGATGTCGAACACGCCCGCTGGCCGGATCGCCATCGCCGGCTGGATGCGAAGCGCCGATCCGCGCGTGACCGCACAGGTGCTGCACGACGTGATGACCACCGACATGCGCCCCGCGTTACCCAAGGTGTCGGCACCCGTGACCTTGCTCTATGCGCAGGACGACAGTGCGATGCCGGCGGAGCGTGCAAGGGCGACGTTTGAGCCCCAATATGCCGGCACCCCGCACTTCAAGGCGCAAATGATAGCCGGAAGCCGCCATTTCATCATGCTCGACCAGCCCGAGGTTTTCGCGAAAGCCGTCGACGACTTCCTCGCCGAATAGGCGCGGGACGGCGCGGCGGGGTTGCGGGAGATACGGTCGCCCGCTAGGGCGACGGCAGCCGGAAAGGAGCCGTCACCATGTTCAAGCGCCTGTTCGTCGACCATCCGAAGAGCGTCGATGAAAATTACATCGAGCATTTCGGCGTCGCGTCGAAATTCGGTGTGACGATGATCTATGGCGGCCTGTGCGCGCTCGTGCACGCGGTCGTCCCCGGCTGGTGCATCACCACGGGCAGCGACACGATCCAGCGGCTCAACCATATCATGGTCGAAAAGCGGCGCGCCAAGGGGCAGGCCGTCATGCAGATGAGCACGATCGACTGGGTCATCTGACCTCGGTGGACGCCGCTCCCGATTTCCTCGAACGCACCGGCCGCCCCCGGCTCGCCTACCGCTATACGCTGGGCGCGGGCCCGACGATCGCCTTCCTGCCCGGCTATATGTCCGACATGGCCGGCGGCAAGGCGACCGCGCTGTTCGACTGGGCGGCGGCGGAAGGGCAAGCCTGCCTGCTGCTCGACTATGCCGGGTGCGGACTGTCGGACGGATCGTTCGCCGATCAGACCTTGCTCGACTGGCGCGGCGATGTGCTCGACCTGATCGATGCGAAGACCGAGGGGCCAGTCGTGATCGTCGGATCGTCGATGGGCGGCTGGCTGATGCTGCTGACCGCGTTGGCGCTTGCCAAGCGCGACGGGCCGGGCCGCGTCGCGGGGCTCGTCGGGATCGCGGCAGCGCCCGATTTCACCGACTGGGGTTTCAGCGAAGCCGAAAAGGCGATCATCCTTGCCGAGGGCGCGCTGGTCGAAGAGACACCCTACAGCGACCAGCCCTATGTGACGACGCGCGGCTTTTTCCAGTCGGGTGAGGCGAACCGGCTACTCGATACCGAAATCCCCCTCACCTGCCCCGTTCGCCTGCTCCACGGCGAAAAGGACGGCGATGTGCCGCCCGACATCAGCCTGCGCCTGTCGGCCGCACTCGCGAGCGACGATGTGCAGGTGACACTGGTCAAGGGCGGCGACCACCGCCTGTCGCGCGATACCGATATCGCGCTGCTGATCGATACCGTCGCGCGGCTCGCGACCAACTAGAGGATCATCATGGCTCGCAGCGATTTCAAATTCAGCGTCAAAAAGCGTGTCCGCTATGCCGAGATCGACGCGCAGGCGGTGGTGTTCAACAGCCGTTACCTCGAATATTTCGATATCGGCATCACCGAATATTGGCGCGCTGCGGGGGTTTACGATCGCTGGTCCGCGAACGACAGCCCCGAATTTCACGTCGCGCGCGCCGAGGTCGATTACAAGGTGCCGATCCTGCTCGACGAGGAAATCGACATCTGCGTGCGCGCTTCGCGCGTCGGCAAAAGTTCGATGACCTTCCTGTTCGAACTGCATGGCGCGGGCAAGGACGACCTGCGTGCGGACGGGCAGCTCATCAACGTCCATGTTGCCGAGGCGCAGGGCGCGCCGGCTCCAGTGCCCGACGAATTCCTATTCCTGTTCGAAGCGTTTGAAGATCGGTCCCTTCGCGCCTAATATGGGCGGATGACCAAATATCTTCACACGATGATCCGCGTGTCGAACCCCGACGCGACCGTCGACTTCTTCAAGCTGATCGGGCTCGAAGAAACGCGCCGTTTCGATAATGAGGGCGGCCGCTTCACCCTTATCTTCCTGGCGGCCCCCGGACAGGGCGACGTCGCCGAGGTCGAACTGACCTATAACTGGCCGCCCGCCGACGGCAGCGCGCCCGAGGAATATGGCGGCGGCCGCAATTTCGGACATCTCGCCTACAGGGTCGACGATATCTATGCGACGTGCCAGCGGCTGATGGACGCCGGCGTCACGATCAACCGCCCGCCGCGCGACGGCCATATGGCGTTCGTGCGTTCGCCCGACGGCATTTCGGTCGAGCTGCTGCAGGAAGGCCATCTTCCGCCGCAGGAACCCTGGGCATCGATGCCCAACACCGGCGCCTGGTAGGAGCCGCGCGATGCCGGGCCTGTTGATCAATATCGACGTGCCCGACCTCGCCGCTGGCGAGCGCTTCTATACCCATGCGCTGGGACTGACCGCCGCGCGGCGGTTCGACGACGATATCGTCGAACTGACCGGCTGCGAGGTTCCCCTCTACCTGATCGTCAAGCCCGCGGGCTCCGCGATCGGCCCCGGCGGCGGCGATTTCCGCCGCTACAATCGGCACTGGACGCCAGTCCACCCCGACTTTTCGGTCGACGACCTCGACGCCGCGATCCGGCGGGCGATTGCGGCCGGCGCGGTGCAGGAGGGCGAGACATTGGACCTGCCCTATGGCAGACAGGCGATGTTCGCCGATCCCTTCGGCAACGGATTCTGCCTGATCGAGTTCAACGAACAGGGCTATGACGCCCTTGCGCGTTGACCCTGCGACCAAGGCCCGCTGGCTCCCGCTCCGTCTTGAAGGGGCTGGACGCTGGAAAGGAGACAAGGTGACCGCGCTGGAAATCATTCGCATCCCCGTCCTCAGCGACAATTATGTCTGGCTGGTGCACGAACCCGCCAGCAAGGCGACGATGGTGGTCGACCCGGCGGTCGCCGATCCCGTGCTGGCGGCGGCGGCGGAACGCGGCTGGACGATCACCGATATCTGGAACACCCACTGGCACCCCGATCATACCGGCGGCAATGCCGCGATCAAGGAAGCGACGGGCTGCACGATCACCGGCCCGGCCGCAGAATTTGCGCGCATTCCGACGCTCGACGTCCAGGTGAAGGGCGGCGACACGGTCCGGCTCGGCAATATACAGGCCGACGTATGGGACGTGCCCGCGCATACCGCGGGGCACATCGCCTATCATTTCGCGGCGGACGCCGCGATCTTCGTCGGCGACACGATGTTCGCGATGGGCTGCGGCCGGTTGTTCGAGGGCACGGCGGACCAGATGTTCGCCAATATGCAGAAGCTCGCGACGCTCGACGACGCGACGCGCGTCTATTGCGCGCACGAATATACGCTGTCGAACGCGCGCTTCGCGGTGACCGTCGACCCCGACAATCAAGCGCTGGCCACGCGTCTCGCGGCGGTCGAGGCGGCGCGCGCTGCGGGTGAGGCGACTGTGCCGACGAGCATCGGCGAAGAACGCGCGACCAATCCCTTCCTCCGCGCGCCGAGCGCGGCCGAGCTGGGCCGCATCCGCGCATTGAAGGACGCGGCCTGACGCCGATGCTTCAGCGCCTATTCATACGCCGTCCCTTATCCCGACAATCTCAAGGAGCAATTTCATGGCCAAGCTGAACCTGATGGGGGCCGCGCTGTCGATCGCAGCCGCGCCGCTGGTCGTCAGCTGCACGCCTGCGGGGTCGAGCGAACCCGGCGCCGCCGCGCTCACGCCAAAGCAGATGGAAAGGCTCGACAAGCAGCTCGCGGGCAAAGTGCCCGGCGCACCGATGAAATGCCTGCCCAATTATCGCGCCTCCGACACGATCCGCGTGTCGGACAGCATCCTGCTCTATCGTTCGGGCGGCAGTCTCGTTTACCGCAACGACCTCAAGAGCAGTTGCCCCGGCCTCGCCCGCGACAGCGACATCATGGTCGTGCGGCAATTCGGATCGTCGACCTGCGAAGGCGATTTCTTCCATCTGGTCGACCGGTCGAGCGGTATTCGTGGGCCGACGTGCGTGTTCGGCGAATTTGTCCCCTATCGCAAACCGGCGGGGGACAAGGGCTGAACCCAGGGGTTCAGCCGCAGGCGGGGTCCGGTTTGCGCCGAGCTCTTCGGGTCGCACCCCCGCCTGCTATGACGATCAGCCCTTGTAGAGGGCCGCGATCTTGTCCTCGTAAACCTGCCGCAGGATATGGCGCCGGATCTTCATCGACGGCGTCATCTGCTCATTCTCGATGGTGAAGGCTTCGTCGGCGAAGTCGAACTTGCGCACCTTTTCAATCACCGAAAGCTGGCCGTTCACGCGGTCGATCGCCGCGCGCAGCGCCGCGCGGAATTTTTCATGCTCGCGCAGCAGCTTGATATCCTTGGGAAGCCCTTCGGCTTCGGCCCATTCGGCCGCCCATTCGGGATCGGGGACGATGATCCCGACAAGGTGCGGACGCTTGTCGCCATAGACCATCGCCTGCAGGATTTCGGGCTGGAGCGTCAGCATGCCCTCGACGCGCTGCGGCGAGACATTGTCGCCCTTGTCGTTGACGATCAGGTCCTTCTTGCGGTCGGTGATGACGATGCGGCCCTTGTCGTCGATATGCCCGATATCGCCGGTGTGGAGCCACGGGCCCTTGTCCGGCTCCGCCGGATTCGGGACGAGCACGCGCTCGGTCTCGGCCTTGTTGCGCCAATAGCCCTTCATGACGAGTTCGCCGCGCACGAGGATTTCGCCATCGTCGGCGATGCGGACCTCGGTGTTCATCAGCGGCGGGCCGACGGTGTCCATCTTGATCCCCGCGCCCGGACGATTGCAACTGATCACCGGCCCCGCCTCGGTCTGGCCATAGCCTTGCAGCAGCGTCAGCCCGATCGAGTGGAAAAAGACGCCGATTTCCGGGTTGAGCGGCGCGCCGCCCGACACCAGCGCCTTCATCCGGCCGCCGAAACGCTTGCCGATCTTGGGCCGGAACAATTTGTCGAGGATCAGGTCGACTGGGCGGTCGAGCACGCCCATGCGGCGCTCATAATCCTTCTCGCCGACGCGCAGCGCCTGCCGCAGCATCCAGTTGGCAAGCTTGCCCTGCTTTTCGACCGACTTGATCATCCGCGCGCGGATCACCTCGAACAGGCGCGGCACGACGACCATGATCGTCGGGCGCGTCTCCTCGATGTTCGAGACGAGCTTTTCGAGACCCTCGCTATAATAGATTTGCGCGCCGACCATGATCGGCAGGAACTGGCCCCCCGAATGTTCGTAAGCATGGCTGAGCGGCAGGAACGACAGGAACACCTCCTCGTCGCCGATGCCGAAATCATTGACGAGCACTTCGGCCGCGCCCGCCGCATTGTGCAGGATCGCGCCATGATGCTGCATCACCCCGCGCGGCGCGCCGCCGGTGCCGCTGGTGTAGATGAGGCAGGCAGTGTCTTCGCGCGTCATCGCGGCGGCCCGCGTCTTCGCTTCCTCCAGATACGCTTCGCCGCCGGTGACGAGCGGCTCCCAGTCGTGGACCGCGACATCGCCCTGCTGGCCGACGCGCAGGCTTTCCATGCTGATCACGATATTCGCGTCGGAGCGCATCACGGCGGGCATCAGTGTGCGCGCAAGCTTGGCGGTCGATACGATCACCGCCTTCGCGCCGCTGTTGTCGAGGATATGCTGATGATCGCGTTCGGTGTTGGTCGTGTAGGTCGGCACGGTGATGCAGCCTGCGGCCATGATGCCGAGGTCGGCGATGCACCATTCGGGCCGGTTCTCGCTGACCAGCACCACGCGGTCGCCTGGCTTGAGGCCGAGTTCGCGCAGGCCGTGCGCGAGCGCCGACACCTGGTTCGCGACCTGCCGCCAGCTCAGCGGTTGCCATGCCCGGTCGGCCTTGCGCCACAGGAAAGGATCTTCGCCGCCGCGCCCCGCGCGGTCAAAGAACATCGCGACCAGACTCGGAAAATGGTCGAGATGGGGATTTACGAGCTTCATTCTGCCTCTCTCCAGGGAGTGTTCACTGCATATTTTTATCGTTGTTCGTCGCTTTAGCCCTGCGGCGGCGCGCCATCCACGGCCGAGGTGCCGGGACCGCGCGGGTCGGCTGCGCCGCGCCAGCCGTCGCCGACGCGCTCGATCGCGTTGAGCTTCGAGCCGAGATCGGTCGGCGTGATGCTGTAGCCAAAGGGTTGCATCTTTGCGGCAATCGCCTTGCCCGCATCATTGTCCTCTATGATCACGCCCGACTGGCCGAAATAGAGATTGGGCAATTCCATCGCCTCCTTGGCGGTCAGCCCCCAGTCGAGCACGCCAACCAGCACTTTCGTCACATGCATGATGATACGCTTGCCACCCGCCGAGCCGACGGCAAGCACGACCTTGCCATCGGGGCCGTAGACGATCGTCGGCGACATCGATGACAAAGGACGCTTGCCCGCCTGTACCCGGTTCGCGGTCGGCACCCCGTCCTTCGTCGGCGCGAGGTCGAAGTCGGTGAGTTCGTTGTTGAGGAAATAGCCGTTCGCGATCAGCTGGCTGCCGAAAATGCTCTCGACGGTCGAGGTCATCGACACGACATTGCCCGCCTGGTCGGCGACGACGAAATGCGTCGTCCCCTGTTCCTCGACCGGCGGCGCGGCGGCGCGCGGCTTCGCGCCGGGCGGCGTACCGGGTTCGTAGCGGCCCGCCGCGCCATAGGGCGAAATGAGCTGGCGGCGTTCGGCGAGATAGGCCTTGTCGAGCAGTCCCTGCACCGGAACCTCGACGAAATCGCCATCGCCCAGATAGGCGGCGCGATCGGCGTAGGACAGCTGCATCGCTTCCGAGAGCAAGTGCCAGCTCATCGGATTATCCTTGCCCATCGCCTTCATGTCCCAGCCCTCGACCATGCCGAGGATACCGAAGACGGTGGTCGCGCCCGACGAGGGCGGCCCCATGCCGCAGACCTTGTAGATGCGATAGGTGGTGCAAACCGCAGGGCGCTCCCTCGCCCTATAGGCAGCGAGGTCCTTCGCCGTCAGCGTCGTCGCATTGCGCGGCGCCTTCGCGACCGCTTCGCCGATCGCGCGGGCATTGGCACCACTGTAAAACGCTTCGGGTCCGCGTGCGGCAACATCGCGCAGCAGCGCGGCATAGGCCGGGTTCTTCAGCCGCGTTCCCACGGGGGCCGGCTTGCCGTCGACATAATAGATTGCACGCGCGGCCGGGAAATCCTTCCACATCCCCTGGAACCGGTCGAGCCAGTTATAGAGCGCGGGGGTGACCTCGAACCCTTCTTCGGCGAGCTTGATCGCGGGCTGGAACAGCGCCTTCCATTCGAGCTTGCCCCATTTCTTGTGCGCCATCTCCATCAGGCGCATATTACCGGGGACCCCGACCGACAGGCCGCCGGGAATGACTTCCATATAGCCGCGCGGCTTTCCGTCGGCGCCGAGGAAGCGCTCGGGCTTGGCCGCGGCCGGCGCGGTTTCGCGGCCGTCGATCGTCGAAATGCTGCCGTCGCCCGCATTGTGATGGACCATAAAGCCGCCGCCGCCGATCCCGCTCGATTGCGGTTCGACCAGCGTGAGCACCGCGACCATCGCGACCGCGGCATCGGCGGCAGTTCCGCCCTGATGCAATATCTCGCGTCCTGCCTCGGTCGCCCGCGAATCCGCCGAAGAAGTGACGCCCTGCGCAAATGCCGGCGCCGGCAGGGTGAGGACGAGGACAGCGGCAAACGGGAGGAATCTTTTCAACATGCGCCGACTGTGGCCCGCGCCTCGGGCCAGCGCAACCCTGTCAGTGCGCGGTCCCCACCGCATCGGCGACGCGCGTGAAGCCGTCGCGGACCGCAAGGTCCTCCAGCCCGCGCGCGATCCGGGCGGCAAGACCCGGCCCGGCATAGACCATCGCCGAATAGATCTGGATCAGGCTGGCGCCTGCACGGATGCGCTCCCACGCTTGGGTCGCCGACGCGATCCCGCCCGCGGCGATCAACGGCACCTTGCCGCCGCTCGCACCATGGAAATCGCGGACCCGCTGGAGCGCGAGATCGGCAAGCGGCGCACCCGACAGGCCGCCAGCCTCGCCCGCGTGGCGCGACGCGAGCGCGGGACGCACGATCGTCGTGTTCGACACGATCACCGCCGCCAGCGCCTTGTCGATCGCCACCGCGACGATATCGTCGATGTCGGCGGGTTCGAGGTCGGGCGCGACCTTCAGGAAGACGGGCTTGGCCGCCCCCGCCGGCTGCGCCGCGGCCACGCCATCGAGCAACGCTTCCAGTGCGCCCTTGTCCTGCAATGCGCGCAGGCCCGGCGTGTTGGGCGAACTGATATTGACCGTCAGATAATCGGCGAGCGGCGCCATCGCCGCCGTGCCCTTGGCATAATCGGCGATGCGGTCGGCGCTGTCCTTGTTCGCGCCGATGTTGATGCCCAGCGGCACCGCGATCCCGCACGCGCGCAGCCGTGCGATCCGTTCGGCCGCGGCCGCCTGCCCGCCATTGTTGAACCCCATGCGGTTGATCACCGCGCCATCCTCGACCAGCCGGAACAGGCGGGGACGCGGATTGCCGTCCTGCGGCAGCGGCGTCAGCGTCCCGACCTCGACGAAGCCGAAGCCGAAGCGCGGCATCACCGCGGCGACGCGCGCATCCTTGTCGAAGCCGGGCGCGAGTCCGACGGGATTGGGAAAGCTTATGCCCGCCAGCTCGGTCGCGAGGATCGGGCTGGTCAGCGCGTGGCGCGCGCGCGGCAGCGGTTCGAGCGCGCTCAGCGTCAGATTATGCGCCGCCTCGCCATCGGTGGCGTGGACGATCGGGCGGACGAGCGCATAGGCGGCGTCGGTCAGGGAGGCGAAGAGCGACATGCCCCACGCCATTGCGCGCGCCGGGGCGCTATGGCAAGCCCCCCGCCATCGGCAAAAGCCATCGGAAAATCCGGGAGAAAAACGTGTCGCACCTTCGCATCCTCGCTCGCCTGTCGACCGGCCTCGTGCTTCTCGCCGCCGCCGGTTGCGCCCCGGCCGCGGTGCAGGACGCCCCCGCCACCGTCGCGGCGGCGCCCGCGCCCGAAGCCGCGCCCGCCGGCGCGAACCTCGGGCAATTCTTCGACAATTATGACGCGGCGCAATTGTCGCTCTCGCCCGAGACCAAGGCGCGCCGCGGGATTCGCGACGGCGATTACGGCAAGTGGAACGATGTGTCGGACGAGACCGCGGTCGCGAGCCACAAGCTGCAACAGGCGACCGCCGCCGCGATGCGCGGCAGCTATGATCCCGCAAAACTGACCCCCGACGAAGCCCTCTCGTTCGAGCTCTTCAACACACAGGCGGCGCGTGCCGAACGCCTGTTCCCGTTCCGCGACCATGGCTATATCTTCGACCAGATGAACGGCGCGCAGAGCCAGATGCCCGCCTTTCTGATCAACATGCACCGCGTCGCCAACGTCGCCGAAGCCGAAGCCTATATCGAGCGTATGCGCGGGCTCGGCCCCGTCCTCGATGCGCTGTCGGCGCAGTCCGCGGAGCGCGCGCGCAAAGGCATCCAGCCGCCGAAGTGGGTCTATCCCTATCTGATCTCCGACATCGGAAACCTTCAGGGGCCCGACAATGCCGTGGTCGAGGATATCGTCGCCAAGGTCGGCAAGCTCGACGTCGACCCGGCCGAAAAGGCGCGGCTGATCGCGGCCGCGAAAGCCGCCTGGGCCGAGAGCGCCGGCCCCGCCTATGGCCGCCTGCTGACCGAAATGAAGCGCCAGCAGGCGACTGCGCCGACGCAGGACGGCGTCTGGCGCCTGCCCGACGGCAAGGCCTATTATGAAGCGCTGCTCGCCAATTATACGACGACCGACATGACCGCGGCCCAGATCCACGACCTCGGCCTCGCCGAAGTCGCGCGCATCCATGGCGAGATGAAGGCGATCATGGCAAAGGTCGGTTTCAAGGGCACGCTGCAGCAGTTTTTCGCGCACCTGCGCTCCGGCCCGCAATATTATTATACCACCCGCGCTGCCTATCTCGCCGACGTCGATGCGAAGGTGAAGGCGATGGAGGCACGCCTGCCCGCCTTCTTCAACACGCTGCCCAAGGCCGCGTTGCAGGTGAAGGCGGTCGAGGCGTTCCGTGAGAAATCGGCGGGCAAGGCCTTTTACTCTTCGCCCTCGCCCGACGGGTCGCGCCCCGGCATCTATTATGTGAATCTCTACGACCTCAGGGACATGTCGAAGACCGAACTCGAGGCGCTCGCCTATCACGAGGGCGTCCCGGGGCATCACCTCCAGCGCGCGGTGCAGACCGAGCTCACCGGCTTGCCGCCCTTCCGCCGCTTCGGCGGCTTCACCGCCTATACCGAAGGCTGGGGCCTCTATACCGAGGAACTTGGCAAGGACATGGGCTTCTATACCGACCCCTACAGCGATTTCGGACGGCTCGGCATGGAACTCTGGCGCGCGTGCCGCCTCGTCGTCGACACGGGCATCCACGACAAGCGCTGGACCCGCGAACAGGCGATCCAGTATCTCAAGGACAATACGCCGAACCCGCAGGGCGACATCGAAAAGGCGATCGAGCGCTATGTGGTCTATCCCGGACAGGCGACCGCCTATCTGATCGGCAAGCTCAAGATCATGGAATTGCGCGGCCGCGCGCAGGCCGCGCTCGGCGATAAATTCGATTTCCGCAGCTTCCACGACGTCGTGCTCGAAACGGGCCCGGTGCCGCTCGACATATTGGAACGCCGCGTCGATGCGTGGATCGCGGCGCAAAAGGGTTAAGCAAATTGACGATTACGGCTTGACGCACGCCGCCGAAAGGCAAATGACAGGCCCATAAGAAGGCAGCCGCAAAAGGCTGTTGGGGTCTGGGTCTCATGTCGCAACCATCTTCCTCGCCGGCTGGCGTGGACGGCAATGCGCCGTTCGAACTACATTATTTTCCGCCCGATCCCGATCTGGCGGAGATGGTGTCGAGCTTCTATTTCGCGCGACTCAACATGCCGCGTTTCGACGAATATGAGCGCGCCGACCGCCCGCAATTCCGTTTCGTGACCGACGCCGACGGCGAATATGTTTTCGAGGACGGCCATCGCTCGACGGTGTGCCGCGCCAACATCATCGGCCCGACAAGCGCGCGCGTTCGCGCGATCAGCAACTGTCCGGCGCAATTGTTCGGTTTCGGCATGCTGCCCGCGGGCTGGGCGACGCTGATGGGCGACGACGCCGACAAGCTGACCGACCGCGCGATGGACGCCGCCGACCTGTTCGGCCCGTGGATCAACGAGGTCGCGATCGCGCTGGAAAAGGCCGCGACCGTCGAAGAAAAGCTGGTCATCGGCAATAATTTCGCGCGCGAAGTGCTGAAACGCAACGAGCCCGCACCGATGTGGTTCATCCGTACCGTCGACGGCTGGCTGACCGAATCGCCATCGCCGCAGGTGCCCGAGCTGGTCGAGGCGACCGGCATGTCGATCCGCTCGGTCGAGCGCATGACCAAGCATTATTACGGGCTCTCGCCGCGGATGCTCGCGCGCAAATATCGCGCGGTGCGCGCCGCCTCGGCGCTCGCACGCGGCGAAGGGCTAGATGCGGCACAGCTTGGCGACGCCTTTTACGATCAGTCGCACCTGATCCGCGAGATCAAGCGTTTTGCCGGGGCGACCCCCGGCCAGCTCGGCAAGCCGACCACCTACACCGAGGCGACCACCAAGGGCCGCAAACAGCTTGCCGGCAAGGTCAGCCCGCTCGTCTCCGAAACCTGAGACGCCGGTTAACCATCAAAAATCGGCCGCCGCGTCGTTTTGGCGTTTTCGTCCAATCGCGAATCGTCGCGGGGGCATAATCCGTCCCTGCGACCCAGAAGAGCTCATCCTCTGACGAGGACTTGAGACCTTCATCTTGGCACTCATTTGGCTCCGGCCGGATGGGTGCCTTTTTTTGCGCGTATCGGGCAGCCGCTTTGGGGTGAGGAGCGGACGTTAAGATTGTGAACTGATTTCCCCTCCCGCTTGCGGGAGGGGCAGCGAGGCTTGCGAGCTTGCTCGCTAGCCGCAGCGGGGTGGGCTGATCGCGGTGTTGCTGCCCACCCCCGACCCCTCCCGCAAGCGGGAGGGGAGAATGAGCGTCCGCAACCGGTCGGATGCCGCAGTTCTAAGATTTCGCGCAGAGGCCCAGAGAACGCAGAGAGCCAGCGCGATACTCTCTGCGTTCTCTGCGCCTCTGCGCGAAACTTATAATTGCCTGACGGCCGCTTCCGGCCGCAACCCGTCACCCCACCCTCTTCTTTACCCCGCCCAACCACGGCTTGCTTGCGCCGCAGCGATCGCGCGCCTATGTAAGTGGAGTGATTTACTCCAGTTAAGAATCGTTCGCAATTGCGACGGAAAATTATATGCGCCTGTCCAACCTTGCCGACTATGCCGTGGTGCTGATGAGCGCCGCCGCCCGCCAGTGCGGGTCGGTGCCGATTCACGCCGGCATGCTCGCCGAACAGACCGGCATCCCCGGCCCCACCGCGCAGAAGCTGGTGAGCAGCCTCGCGCGCGCCGGCCTGCTCGTCGCCTCGCGCGGCAGCGGCGGCGGTGTGCGGCTCGCGCGCCCCGCGGCAGCGATCAACGTCGCCGACATCATCGAAGCGGTCGAAGGCCCGATCGCCCTCACCGCCTGCGTGTCGGAAGGGCGCCATGATTGCTCGCTCGAAGGCAGCTGCAAGGTGCAGCCGCACTGGGGCGTCGTGAACGGCGCAGTGCGCGGCGCGCTCGCGGACATCAGCCTCGCGAGCCTTGCGGCCGCCCCCAAACCTTCCTTCACCCGGCCTGCCCCGGCGCTCGCCGGCGACGAGATCAGATTATGACCGACAATACCCAAGCCCCCGTCAAGGATCAGGCCGCGCACGACGCCGCTGCCAAGGTCGCCGATTATGAGCATGGCTGGTCTTCCGCCATCGAGACCGACTTCGCGCCCAAGGGGCTGACCGAGGATACGGTCCGCTTCATCAGCGCCAAGAAAAACGAGCCCGAATGGATGCTCGACTGGCGGCTGAAGGCCTTTCGCCACTGGCAGACGATGGAGACGCCCGACTGGGCGAAGCTCAACGTGCCGCCGATCGATTACCAAGACGCGTACTATTACGCGGCGCCGAAGGCGAAGCCGAAGCTCGGCAGCCTCGACGAGGTCGATCCCGAGATCCTCGAAGTCTATAAGAAGCTCGGCATCCCGATCGAGGAGCAGAAGGTGCTCGCGGGGGTCGAAGGCGCGCGCAAGGTCGCGGTCGACGCGGTGTTCGACAGCGTCAGCGTCGCGACGACCTTCCGCGAGGAATTGAAGCGCGCGGGTGTGATCTTCCTCTCGATTTCGGAGGCGATCCGCGAATATCCCGAGCTGGTGAAGAAGTGGCTCGGCAAGGTCGTGCCGATGCACGACAATTATTTCGCGACCTTGAACTGCGCGGTCTTCTCCGACGGCACCTTCGTCTACGTGCCCGAGGGCGTGCGCTGCCCGATGGAGCTCAGCACCTATTTCCGCATCAATGCCGAAAATACGGGACAGTTCGAACGCACTTTGATCGTCGCCGACAAGGGCGCCTATGTCAGCTACCTCGAAGGCTGCACCGCGCCGATGCGCGACGAGAACCAGCTCCACGCTGCGGTGGTCGAGCTCGTCGCCTTGGACGATGCCGAGATCAAATATTCGACGGTCCAGAACTGGTATCCCGGCAATGCAGAGGGTCTCGGCGGCATCTATAATTTCGTGACCAAGCGCGCGCTCTGCCAGGGCAAGCGCAGCAAGGTATCTTGGACGCAGGTCGAGACCGGCTCGGCGATCACGTGGAAATATCCGAGCTGCGTGCTCAACGGCGACGACAGCGTCGGCGAATTCTATTCGGTCGCGGTGACGAACAATTACCAGCAGGCCGACACCGGCACCAAGATGATCCACAATGGCAAGCGCACGCGCTCAACCATCGTTTCGAAGGGGATCAGCGCGGGCAAGTCGAACAACACCTATCGCGGCATCGTCCGCGTCGCGCCCAATGCCGAGGGCGTGCGCAACTTCACCCAATGCGACAGCCTGCTGCTGGGCAGCACCTGCGGTGCGCACACCGTCCCCTATATCGAGGTCCGCAACCCGAGTGCGACCGTCGAGCATGAAGCGACGACGAGCAAGATCAGCGACGACCAGCTTTTCTACGCGATGCAGCGCGGGCTGGGGCAGGAAGAAGCGGTGGCGCTGATCGTCAACGGGTTCGCCAAGGAAGTGCTGCAGCAATTGCCGATGGAATTTGCGGTCGAGGCGCAGAAATTGCTTGGCATCAGCCTTGAGGGGAGCGTGGGATGATTACGTTCTGGGGAGCCATTGGGATTGCGGTCACGCTCTGGTTCGCGACCGGATGGTATCTCAATGAGCGACTAAAGCGGGTCCACGAGAAGCTCGATCTTGTCCTAGAAAATTTCAGCGGCCTCAGAGACTATCTCTATGAGATTGACCCTCAATTTGCCGAGGAACGCGCGCTGATGACGGAGCTTCACGCGTCGGTCGAAAACAACAAAACGTCGTTTGCGGGAATGCATCACTTGGACCTTACGAAGGAAAAAAAGGAACAGGGATTCAGAACGCTTCACACATCATTTCTTGACGGAGGGCATCGTGCTCCAAATCAATAACCTCCACGCCACCGTCGCCGACAAGCCGATCCTGAAGGGCCTGTCGCTCAGCATCAATGCGGGCGAGATCCATGCGATCATGGGGCCCAACGGTGCGGGCAAGTCGACGCTCTCCTATGTCCTCGGCGGACGGCCCGGCTATGAGGTCACCGAGGGTTCGGCGACGTTCGACGGGCAGGATTTGCTCGACATGGACCCGCACGAGCGCGCCGCGGCGGGCCTGTTCCTCGGCTTCCAATATCCGGTCGAGATTCCCGGCGTGTCGAACGTCCAGTTCCTGCGCGAAAGCCTCAACGCCCAGCGCAAGGCGCGCGGCGAAGAGCCGCTGTCGGGCGGCGATTTCCTGAAATTGGCGCGCGAGAAGGCCGGGCTGCTGAAGCTCGACATGGACATGCTCAAGCGCCCGGTGAACGTCGGCTTTTCGGGCGGCGAGAAGAAGCGCAACGAGATGGTGCAGATGGGCATCCTCGATCCCAAGCTCGCGATCCTCGACGAGACGGACTCGGGGCTCGATATCGACGCGCTGCGCGTCGTCGGCGACGGGATCAACAGCATCATGCGCCGCCCCGACAAGGCGGTGCTGCTGATCACCCACTATCAGCGCCTGCTCGACTATGTGCAGCCCGATTTCGTCCACGTCCTCGCCGCCGGTCGCATCGTCAAGTCGGGCGGCCCCGAACTCGCGCTCGAACTCGAACGCGAAGGCTATGCGGAGATCGCGGCGTGAGCATTCCCACACGCCTTCCCTTTCCTCGTCATGCCGGACTTGATCCGGCATCCATGACCGCATGGACCCCGGATCAAGTCCGGGGTGACGAAATGGGGGAGGCTGCGGCGTGAATACCGCCACCCTCCCTACCCGGCGCGACGAAGCGTGGCGCTATAGCGACATCGACGCGGTGACCGCGGCGTGGCCGTTGCCCGCGCCCGAGAGCATCGTCGTACCCGCGGGCGGCGACTTCAAGCGCGCGATCGTGCAGGATGCAGGCGCCATCCATCAGATCGAGATGAGCATCGGCAAGGGCGCGACCGCATCGCTGCACGTCCTCAACATCGGCGGCGCCTATGGCCGCATCGAACTCGCCGTGACGCTCCACGAAGGCGCCGACTTCACCCTCGGCGCGGCGCAGATCGGCGGCGGCGAACAAAATCTCGAGATCGTCACCACGGTCACCCACGCCGAACCCGGCGCGACGTCGCGGCAGATGGTGCGTTCGGTCCTCGGCGGCACGGCCACGGGCACCTATCTCGGCAAGGTTGCCGTCGCGCGCGATGCGCAGCAGACCGACAGCGAGCAGGATGTGAAGGCGATGCTGCTCGACCGCAGCGCGACCGCCAACGCCAAGCCCGAGCTCGAAATCTTCGCCGACGACGTCAAATGCGCACACGGCTGCGCGATCGGCGAGCTCGACGCGATGAGCCTCTATTACCTCCAGTCGCGCGGGCTGCCGCCCGCCGAGGCGAAGAAGATCCTGCTGCAGGCCTTCGTCGCGGGCGTCTTCGACGGCGCCGAGGATGAGGAAAAGCTCCAAGCACTCGCGCTCGCGAAGCTCGGAGAGCTGGTGTGAGCACCGCGACCGCCCTCCGCACTTTCCCCGACGTACGCGCCGATTTCCCCGGTCTCACCCCCGGCTGGCACTATCTCGACACCGCCGCGACGGCGCAGAAGCCGCAGGCGGTGATCGATGCGACGGTGAACGCGATGGGCCGCGATTATGCGACCGTGCACCGCGGCGTCTATGCGCGCTCGGCCGACATGACGCTCGCCTATGAGGCCGCGCGGCGGCGGATCGCGGCCTTCATCGGCGCGCGTGAGAATGACGTGACCTTCGTGCGCGGCGCGACCGAGGCGATCAACCTTGTCGCCTACTCGCATCCGAAGAAAGGCCGCGTGCTGCTGTCGATGCTCGAACATCACAGCAATATCGTGCCCTGGCAGCTTGCAGGCTGGCAGGTCGATGTCTGCCCGCTGACCGCCGACGGCTGCATCGATCTCGACGCCGCCGAAAAGCTGCTCACCCCCGAACACAGGATGGTCGCCTTCGCCCACGTCTCGAACGTGCTCGGCAGCCCGCTCGACGTCGCGCGCGCCGCCGAGATCGCGCACCGCGTCGGCGCCGAACTGCTGATCGACGGCTGTCAGGCGGTGCCGCGCCTGCCCGTCGATGTCGCGGCACTCGGCTGCGACTATTACGCCTTCTCGGGCCACAAACTCTATGGCCCCACCGGGATCGGCGTGCTGTGGAGCGACAAGCTCGATCTGCTGCCCCCGTGGCAGGGCGGCGGATCGATGATCGACCGCGTGACCTTCGAGCGCACGACCTACGCCCCCGCCCCCACCCGCTTCGAGGCGGGCACGCCCGCGATCATCGAGGCGATCGGGCTCGCCGCGGCAGTCGATTATGTCGACCACATCGGCATCGACGCGATCCACGCGCACGAGGTCGCACTGGTCAGCACCTTACGCGACGCCCTTGCCCGCAAGAACAGCATCACGCTCTATGGCCCTGAAAACAGTGCCGGAATCGTAAGCTTTTCGATGGCGGGGGTTCATCCGCACGACATCGGCACTATCTTGGACGAAAGCGGGGTCGCGATCCGCGCCGGGCACCATTGCGCACAGCCGCTGATGGAGCATCTGGGCGTACCCGCGACCGCGCGCGCGAGCTTCGGTGTGTACAACAATGACGACGATGTGGCGGCGCTGATCGACGGCCTCGCCCGTGTCGAGAGGATTTTCGGATGAGCGAGGATCGCATGATCAAGGTGGAAGAAGTCACGAGCGTCGAAGCGCCGCCCAAGGCGCGCGTCGAGGACGTGGAAAGCGCGCCCGAAAAGCTCGAGCGCAAGCGCGACTATCTCGAAGGCTTCCTCGCGGCCAAGCCTGCCGAGGTTGCGCCCGGCGCGGTCGGCGGTGACCTCTACGAAGCCGTGATCGACGCGCTCAAGGAGATTTTCGACCCCGAAATCCCCGTGAACATCTACGACCTCGGCCTCATCTACAATGTCGAGATCGACGAAGGCCATGTCATGGTCACGATGACGCTGACCACGCCGCACTGCCCGGTCGCCGAATCGATGCCCGCCGAGGTCGAACTGCGCGTCGGCGCGGTCCCCGGCGTCGGCGATGCCGAGGTCAATCTCGTCTGGGATCCGCCGTGGTCGCCGCAGAATATGAGCGACGAAGCGCGCCTCGAACTGGGAATGCTGTGATGACCGAAACGAAAACCCGCGCCCGCCCCGCGGCCGTCGCACTGACGCCGAACGCCGAGGAGCGCATCGCGAAGCTGATGATGTCGGCGCCCGAGGGCGCGATCGGCGTGCGCCTGTCGACCCCGCGCCGCGGCTGCTCGGGCCTCGCTTACTCGGTCGACTATGTCACCGAAGAGCAGAAGTTCGACGAGAAGATCGAGACCCCCGGCGGCATCTTCTACATCGACGGCGCGTCGGTGCTCTATCTGATCGGCAGCACGATGGACTGGGTCGAGGATGATTTCGCCGCGGGCTTCGTGTTCGAAAATCCGAATGCCAAGGGCGCGTGCGGCTGCGGCGAGAGCTTTACCGTCTAGCGACAGACCGTCCAGCCCGCCGTTCGGGCCGCCATATCGAAATGGAAATGATTGGCGTGCGCGGCATTATGGTCGGGCGACAGCACGGTGCTGAACAGCCCGCATGTTTCGTCGCGGACCGCGTGCAGGAACTCGCTGCGCCGGTCGCCCGGCGTCCAGTCGTTGACCAGCGTGATGCGCGTGCCGTCGGCAAGCACGAACGCCGAAATGTCGATCGCATTGGCGGTCGAATGCTGGCTCTGCCCCTGCTGCCCGGCGATCTTGCGACAATTATAGGCGCCGAGATTTTCGATCTCGACGACCTTTTGCCCGAAATATTCCTGCGCGAGCGGCTGGACGACGTCGCGGTCCCACAGAATCAGGCCCGCCGTCACCGCGCACCCGGGCGCGGCGCCCGCGGGACGCATCGTCGGCGCGAACCGGTTGCTGGTCAGGATCATGCGCTGGCTCGCGCGGCACGAACCGCTGCCGATCGCCGGCCGCCGCAGATAGCCCGCTTCCGCGCGATCGAAGGCCGCGAAACAGGCGCTGTCGTCGCTAGCCAGTTCCATCAGCTTGCCGTGCGTCGCCCACCCCGTCGGATGCGCCAGTTCGAAGCGCGCGCCGGGAATATGTTCGGGATGCGCGCGCACCCACTGCAAGCCAAGGATCGCGCCGAGCGCCAGCAGCACCGCGACGGCAAACCAGGTCAGATAGGGGCGGAGAGTCTTCATCTTGTCGGTTCCCCGGTGCCGCAAATTACCGCTTGTTGAAAGCGCTTTGCGGCTCGATAGCGTTGCGCGTGGCAAAACGCTCGATCCTGATCGTCGGCGGGGGAACCGCGGGATGGCTGACCGCCGCCTATCTCGCGCGCTTTTTCGACCTGCCGCGCAATCCGCGCCTGTCGATCACATTGCTTGCATCGGACGAAATCGGCAGCATCGGGGTCGGCGAAGGCGCCTTTCCGACGATCCGCGAGACGTTGCAATTCATCGGGATCGACGAGAGCGAATTCGTTCGTTCCACATCGGCGACCTTCAAGCAGGGCATCCGCTTCGACGACTGGGTTCGCACGCCCGAAGCCGGCCGGTCGAGCCATTTTCTCCATCCGTTCGAGCCGCCCTTCCACGGCGACGGGCATAGCCTTGTCGCCTATTGGCTGCTCCAGGACGAAAGGACGCGGCGGCCGTTCGCCGAGGCGATGACGATCCAGAACCGCGTCGCCGAAGCGCAGCGCGCGCCGAAGCGGCCGGGCGAAGGCGCGTTCAGTGGCCCCCTCACCTACGCCTATCATTTCGACGCCGCGCAGCTGGCCGAGATACTGTCGGCGCAGGCGCTTGCGCTCGGCGTCGTGCATCTGCGCGGCACGCTGACCGGCGTCGGCCTCGACGCGGCGAACGGCGCGATCGATCATATCGTTACCGCCGAGCATGGGACGCTGGCCGCCGACCTTTATATCGATTGCTCGGGCTTCCGCGCCGAGTTGATCGGCGGCGCGCTGCAATCGCCGTTCAAGCGCGTGAAGCACCAACTGTTCACCGACCGCGCGCTCGCGTGCAAGCTGCCGTACGAGCGACCCGACGTGCCGATCGAAAGCTATACGATCGCCGCGGCGCACGAGGCGGGGTGGACCTGGGACATCGGCCTTGCGGGCGCACGCGGCATCGGCTGCGTCTATTCGAGCGACCATCTGAGCGACGAGCGCGCCGCCGAAATTCTCGCACAATATACCGGCGGCCGCAGCCATGACGTCACCGTCCGCTCGATTCCCTTCGAGGCAGGCTATCGCCCCGCGTCATGGGTGAAGAATTGCGTCGCGGTCGGCTTGTCGGGCGGCTTCCTCGAACCGCTGGAATCGACGGGGCTCGTGATGATCGAGACCGCGGCGGCGATGATCGCCGAGATGCTCCCGCTGAACGGCCCGGTCGGCGCGCCCGCGCGGCGCTTCAACGAACTGATGGCGGCGCGATACGAAAACATCATCAACTTCCTGAAGCTCCATTATTGCCTCAGCCAGCGGAAAGAAGGCTTCTGGCGCGACAATGGCGACCCAGCATCGATCCCCGACCGGCTGAAGGAATTGCTCGAGGAATGGCGTTACCGCCCGCCCGGCCGCTTCGACTTCATCCTCGATCTCGAAAGCTTCGCCTTCTTCAACTATCAATATATCCTGTACGGCATGGAATATCGCACCGACCTGTCGCCGGTGCGCGCGGATTTTCCCGATACGGCCGAGGCCGAGCGCATCTTTGCGCGGATCCGGACCTTTGGCGACCGCGCCGCGAACGAGCTGCCCGCGCACCGCGCGATGATCGACCAGATCAACGCCGGCGCCGCGGCCGCCTGACCTCAGGCCGGCTTGACCGCCAGCTGGCTGTCGCCGCGCACCTCGTCGGGCCCCTCCGTACCGAGTTGGCCGAGTTCCCCCATCTCGCGCGCCTTGCGGCCATAGACGATTTCGAACAGCGGCCCCGCCATCACCGTGGTGACGATCGCCATCAGCACCATGATCGCGAACAAGGTCGGGCCGATGATGCCCTTTTGCAGCCCGATGTTGATGATGATCAGTTCCATCAGCCCGCGTGCGTTCATCAGCGCGCCGATCCCCATCGCGGTGCGATTATCCTCGCCCGCCAGCCGCGCGGCGAGCCAGCAGGCGCCGAATTTCGCGGCGATCGAGACAAGCAGGATGCCGAGCGCGACCGCCAGGATCGACAGGCTGTTCACCGTCGTTAGCTGCGTGTTGAGCCCCGAATAAGTGAAGAACATCGGCAACAGGAAGACCACCGTCATCGGCTCGACCTTCTTCTTGATCTCCTCGGTCAAGAGACCGCGCGGCATGCAGGCGCCGAGCAGGAAGCCGCCGAACACCGCGTGGATGCCGACCGCGTCCATGAAGAAGGCCGCCATCGCATAGAGCATCAGCACGATAGCAAGCAGCGTGTGCGTGAGTTCGCCCTTCGCCTCGACCGCGCGGCCGAGCGGGATCAGCAGCTTGCGTCCGGCGAAGAACATGAAGAGCGCGAAACCGAGCCCGCCAACGATCGCGAGCAGCGCGATTCCGGCACCGGCGCCGAAGGTCGCAAGCACGATCGCGAGCACACACCACGACACCGCGTCGTCGAATGCACCGGCGGTCAGTGTCAGCGTACCGAGCGACGTATTGGCGAGCCCGCGCTCGTTGATGATCCGCGCGAGCATCGGAAAGGCGGTCAGCGCGATGCACGCGCCCATGAACAAAGTCGCGCTCCCCTGTCCCAGCCCTTCGGTGAAAAGGCCCGGGACATCGAGCAGGAAGGGCGTGATCGCGGCGGCGAACAGGAAGGGTGCGACAATGCCCGCGGCCGAAACGCCGATCGCGCTCTTCGCCTTCGACTGGAAATGGTCGAGCCGCAGCGTCGTACCGACAAGGAACATGTAGAGGCCAACGCCGAACTGCGCGCCGACATAGAGCATGTTGCGGGTTTCCTTGGGGAACAGCGCCGCCTGAAACTCGGGAAAGAAAAGGCCGAAGAGCGAGGGGCCGAGCACCACGCCGGCGATCATCTCGCCGACCACTTGCGGCTGGCCCATGAAACGGTGCGCCATCCAGCCGACGACGCGGCAGACGAGCAGGATGACCGCAATCTGCAGGAAGAAGTGGATGCTGTAGTCGGTCGGGGTGTAGCTCGCCGCGGACTCGATCGCCGGCCCATGCGCGCCGAGTATGTCACCAACCGCATCGGCTAACTGACCGAACATATCTGATACCAATTTCGCTCTCCCCTGCCATTGCCGGCCTGCGACTCGAATAGAGCCGTCATTTCCCGTTTCCCTAGTGTGAGGGAGCCATGAACGCGCGCACCATGCAATACCAACTGGGCGATTGGTCCTCTCCGGAAGGCCGATTCCCCCGGTCTCGTTCAAATTTGTTGCGGGGTGGCCACAGTGTAGTAACATACCTACATGTGAACGCTATCAGGCGAGAGGCGGAATGAAGCGCGTTACGAGCCGCGAACTCAATCAGGACGTCAGCCGCGCGAAACGCTTCGCACTCGTCGAACCGGTATTCGTCACCGATCGCGGTCGCCCGACGCACGTACTCGTCAGCATCGACGCCTGGCGCCAATTGAGCGGCGAGCGCGAGAATATGGCGCAGCTGCTCGCCGCAGCGCCGGGCGACGCCCCGCTCGATCGTACCTGCCTGCACCGCGCACGCGATCGCGCAGGGGGTCACTGATGTTCCTCATCGACAGCGAAATCCTGCTCGACCTTCGCGATATGCGGACCGATGGCGACGGCGCAATGCTGGCCGGCTGGGCGCAGCGCACGTCGCGCCAATCGATGTTCCTGTCGGCGCTTTCGCTCGTCGAACTGGAAAAGGCCGCTGCGATCGCGGCGAAGCAGGGCAAGGCGGCGGGCGCCGCATGGCGCGGCTGGATCGACGGCCAGCTGCTCCCCGCGTTCGACGGTCGTATCCTGCCGGTCGACATCGCCGTCGTACGCCGCCGCGCGGCGCTGCCGCTCGACCGGGACAGCGACGCGCTGCTCGCGGCGACGGCGCTGGAACATGGGCTGACCCTCGTTACCTATCGGGCCGCGGAGTTTCGCGGCGCAAGGCTGAAGCTGCTGGACCCGCGCCGCGCCGCGCCCGACACGGCAGAGGATGGCGACTGGCGCGAAGCGACGCGCGCGCGGTCGCCATGGATCCGCAACCTGTTTATCCGCGGGTGAGTTTCAGGCAGCCACCGTTACAGGCCATGGGTCGTCGTCGTTGGCGGCGGGCTTCTGCCCATCGGTCCGGGTCGGGCGGCTTCGCCGCAAACGTGCGCGGAGGCGCCTGAACGGCGCCAGCATCGCAGCCATCCGGACGGATGCCCATGCCTTCATCGAATTGAAGCGTGCGAAAGTCGACAAGGCCCATGTGGCGATCATTGCGTCGACATAGGCGGTCATGTCCCATGCCAGCGCGATGGCGAGCTCGGCCGGCAAAACTGCGGCATAAGCCTGGATGGCGAACAGGCCGACGATCAGGAACAGCACATGCTTGCGCTCGAACCGCTCGACGAGGCGGATCGGCTCCTCGACCGTTACCCGATGGAGCCAGCGCGCGGCATCGGTACCCGGCGCGAACAACATCACGGCGATCAAGCTCGCAAGAAACAACGCAAAAACCATCGCGGCCCCTCCGTTCCCCGAAAGTCTGGAGATAGGTCGCTGCACCGCGGAAACAAGCGGGGACAGCCGGTCAGGTCATAGCGGCACGAAACTTACCGTCAGCCCGTCCTTCGGCCGCGGGATCGGGAGCACCTGCCACTCGGGCGCATAGCCGTCGGCAACGACGATACGATGCGTCGTCACGACATGGTGGAAGAAGATTTTGGCCTGCATATACGCAAAGTGCAGCCCGAGGCACATATGCGCACCGCCGCCAAAGGGCACCCACGCATATTTGTGGCGCTCGCGCGCGACTTCGGGCGAAAAGCGCATCGGATCGAATTTTTCGGGCTCGGGCCAATGCTCTTCCATCATATGCGTATAGGCGGGGCTGACCCCCACCGACGTTCCGGCCGGGATGCGATAGCCGCCATATTCGAAATCCCTGAGCGCGCGGCGCGGGAAGCTCGGCACCGGGGGCACGAGCCGCAGCGCTTCCTTGAACGCCCATTCGGTCATCTCCAGCTCGCCAAGGCTGTTGTGCCCGACGCCCTCGCCCGCCGGGGCGACAGCGAGCATCTCTTCGCGCAACTTGTCCTGCCATTCGGGATGGCGCGCGAGTTCCCACACCAGCGTCGTGATCGAGCTGGTGATGGTGTCGTGCGCCGCCATCATCAGGAAGTTCATATGGTCGACGATCGCCTCGACGCTCATATACGCGCCATTGTCGTCGCGGGTGCGGCAGATCTGGCTGAACATATCCTCGCCTGTGCCTTCACGCCTTTCGGGAACCATCTTGCCGAAATAGTCGACCAGATAGGCGCGGCCCTTCGCGCCGCGCCCCATTGCGGTGAAAGGCAACGGCACGCGCACGACGCCGATCGACGCCTGCACCATGTCGACGAATGCCTTGTTGACCTTGTCGGCTTCCGGACCCCAGGGAATGCCGAGGAAGCTCGTCGCGGCAAGATCGAGCGTCAGTTCCTTGATCGCCGGATAGAATTTGAAGGTCTTGCCGCTCCACTTGCCGATGCGACCCTTGATTCCTTCGTTCAGCGATTCGGCATAGTGGCGCATCGGTTCGGGTTTGAACGCGACCGACAATATCTTGCGGTCGGCGCGATGCTTTTCGAAATCCATCAGCATCAGCCCGCGCGGGAACAGCAGGTTGAGCACCGGTCCCCAGCCCTGTTCGGACGAAAAGATTTTTTCGCGATCGAACATCACCAGTTCGTTCGCCTCGGGCCCGTGCAGCGCGACGCTGCGCCCGCCAAAGCTGTTGTTGCGATAGACGCGCCCATATTTGGCGACCATCCGCCGGGTAAAGCTCGGATAGTCGCGCAGCTGTTCGAGCGTGTTGCCGAGCACCGGCATCCCGTCCTCACCCGGGATATGGTCGAGCGTGCTGCCCGGGTTGCGCGGCAGCCAATGCTGCGTTTCGGGGCCGAAGCGGGCCTCCGACCATTGGATATTCGCGGGCGCGTTCATCGGGTCACATCCTCGTCCATCTTGCCTTGGCGTCATGGGTAACGCACTACTGACAACGATGCAAGTAAGCCCTTTCGCGGTACGGGACACCATTCACCGCAAATTCAACTCGACTCGCGCAATTTGCGATCCATGAAGACGGGTCGCATCCGTTGGACCCAAAAGGACAAAGCTATGGCGAAGAGTTTGAAGCGGCCCCTGTCCATCGCGCTCGGCGCGCTCGCGACGACGACGCTTGGCGGCTGCTATTATGGCGACGTCTATGGCGCGAGCTATGCCTCGGGCGGCGATTGCTCGGCACGTTACGGCGACGCCTATTATGACGGCGACGGCTATGCCTATGACGATGGCTATGGCTACGACTGCTACGATGCGTCGGATTATGGCAGCGGCTTCGTCAACATCGGCTTCGGCGGCGGCTGGTACGACAGCTATTACTACCCCGGCTACGGCCTGTGGATGTTCGACAATTATCGCAACCGCTATCCGCTGCGCGGCCAGTATCTGAACTATTGGGGCGGGCGTCGCGCCTGGTGGAAGCATCACGGCGGGCGCGGCGACTGGAAGCCGGGACGCCCCGGTGGATGGGGTCGCGGCGATCATGACGGTCGACCGGGCGATGGCCGGCCGGGCCGCCCTGGCGGATGGGGCCGCGGCGACCGCGACAATGACGGCCCACGCGGTACGCGACCCGGTCGCGGCGACGGCAACTCCGTTACGCCGCCCGCTGCCGGCAATCCCGGTCGCCCCGATCGCGGCCCCGGCCGCCCCGGCGGGTGGAACCGCCCCGACCGCGATAATGACGGCCCGCGCGGAACACGCCCCAGCCGCGGCCCCGGCAATCCCGGCAACCCGCCCGCGGCTGGCAATCCCGGGCGTCCCGACGGCGGTGCCGGCCGCCCCGGACGACCCGGCGGCTGGAATCGCGGCGATGGCAATGGCGGCCGCCCCGACCGGGGTCCGGGCGCCGGGCGCCCGCGCCCCGCTCCGGTCGCGAGCCCGCCGCCTGCTGCGCGGCCCGCGCCGGTCGCCCGCCCCGCTCCCGTCGTGCGCGAGGCGCCGCGCCCTGCACGTCAGGCACCCGAACCCAATCGCGAAGGTCGCGTCCGCGATAATTAGGATGAGGTTTCGGCGGGCGCCCGATCTGTCGCGCCCGCCGAAACGACCGTCGCCGCGACAAGGTCGCCAATGACGTTGAGCGTCGTGCGGCACATGTCGAGGAACCGATCGACGCCAAGGATCAGGCCAATCCCCTCGGGCGGCACGCCGACCGACGCGAGGATCAGCGCGATCACGGGCAGCGATCCGGCCGGAACACCTGCCGTCCCGATCCCGCCCAATATGCACACGAGCATCACGACCAACTGCTGATCGAGCGTCAGGTCGATGCCGAAGAATTGGGCGAGGAAGATCACCGTCACGCCTTCGAACATCGCAGTGCCGTTCTGGTTCGCGGTCGCCCCGATGGTGAGGACGAAGCGCGCGACCTTGTCGGGCAGGCGCAGCCGGTCATGCGCGACGCGCAGCGCCGTCGGCAGCGTCGCGTTCGACGAAGCGGTCGCAAAGGCCATCACGAACGCCTCCTGCGTCTCGCGAAAGAAGGCGACGGGCGACTTGCCGGCCAGCGTCTTCAAAAGGACGGGGAAGACAATAAACATCTGGATCGCGAGCGCGAGCAACACGACGCCGACAAAGGCCGACAGGCGGATGATCAGGTCCCAACCGAACTGCGCGGCAAGATTGAACATGAAACAGAAGACCGCGATCGGCGCGAGCTGGATGACGAGGCCGATGAGTTTCATCACCACCTCGAACACGCCCTCGACGACGGTCTTCAACGCCTCGGTCTGCGGGGTGCGGACGAGCATCAGCCCGATGCCGAAGAAGAGCGCGAAGAACATCACCGCGAGCACGTCGTTCGCGCCCATCGCGGCGAAGATATTGTCGGGGACGATCGCGACGACCGCGTCCATGCCGGTTTTCGCTTCGCCCGCACGGTCGGCGATCGCCTGCGCGCCCGCCGCGCCCTCGGCCATCAGCGAACGCGCGAGCGCGGGGTCGACCCCGGCACCCGGCTGGATCGCGTTGACGACGACGAGGCTGACGACGACCGCGATGCTCGACACCGCGATCGTGTAGACGAGGGTGCGGACGCCGACCGACTTCAGCGCACGCATCTCGCCCATTTCGGCAACGCCGACGATCAGCGCCGACACGAGCAGCGGGATGACGAGCATGAAGAGCAGACGGAGGAAAATCTGCCCCGCCGGCCCCGTTACATAGGTGGTGACCGTTTCGACCCACGCCGCGTCGGGCGCACCATAATGCACGCCCAGCCCGATTATCAGGCCAGCGACGAAGCCCGCCAGCATCCGCCAACGTAGCCGCCGGGCGCGGGCCTCATCCCGCGCCGCCTGATCGATTGCCGCCGTTTCGGCCATGGCCGGCTCCTTGCTCGCCCCGATGTGGGCGGCCCGAAGCTCGCGCGTTACGCGTTGTCGGCCGCTGGTTTATTCTCCCCTGCATCGTCACTATCACGAATATCGAGCCCGCGGGTTCCATGGTGCCCGGTATGCGCAGGGGCGTGCGGCCGTTCGGCGAAGGCGGGGTCGGGATGTTCGAGCATGCCTTCCCACTTGGTGATGACCGACGTTGCCACGGCATTGCCGACGACATTGGTCGCGGTGCGCCCCATGTCGAGGAAATGGTCGATCGCGAAAACCAGCGCGACGCCCTCGACCGGCAGGTCGAACATCGCGAGCGTCGCGGTGATGACGACAAGGCTGGCGCGCGGCACCGCCGCGATGCCCTTCGACGACACCATCAGCGTCAGCAGGATCAGGATCTGCGTCCCGATCGACAGTTCGATGCCATAGGCCTGCGCGATGAAGATCGTCGCGAAGCTCGCATACATCATCGATCCGTCGAGATTGAAGCTGTAGCCGAGCGGCAGCACAAAGCCCGAGATGCGGCGCGGCACGCCAAAGCGGTCGAGCTGTTCGAAAAGCTTCGGCATCGCCGCTTCGGACGAGGCGGTCGAGAAGGCGATCAGCAGCGGTTCGCGGATATAGCGTATCAACTGGATGATCCGCGCGCGCAGGAAGACCGCGCCGGCAGCGAGCAGCAGCACCCAGAGCAGCACGAGCGAGATATAGAATTCGATCAAAAGCTCGGCATAGGTCGCGAGGATGCCGAGGCCATATTGCGCGACGACCTTGGCCAGCGCGCCGAACACCGCGAAGGGCGCAAGGCGCATGACATAGCCGGTGATCTGCAGCATCAGCTCGGCCAGCGCTTCGGCGCCGCGAACCAGCGGCTTGCCCTTTTCACCCAGCGCGGTGAGCCCGACGCCGGCGAACAGCGAGAAGACGAGGATCTGGAGGACGTTGTTTTCCGCCATCGCCGCGATGACATTCTTGGGAAAAATATGTTCGATAAATTCGAACATATCGAGCTTCTTGACCTCGCCGACCGACTGCGCCGAAGCGGTCATGTCGACCCCGACACCGGGCTGAAGGAGATTGACCATGATCAGGCCGAGGCTGATCGAGACCAGGCTGGCGATGATGAACCAGGCAATCGCGCGTGTCCCGATGCGCCCCAGTGCGGAGCTGTCGCCCATATGCGCGATACCCGCGACGAGCGTGCCGAGGATCAGCGGCGCGACGAGCATCTTGATGAGGTTGAGGAAAATGGTCGCGAGCGTGCCGAAGCTGCGCAGCCAATATTCATAGGCCTGGCTATCGGCGGGGACGGTAACGCGGACCAGATATCCGACCACGATCCCCAGGACCATGCCGATCAATATGTACAAAGTAAGGCGACGCGCCATCCAATCACTCCCCTGTCCCGCCCCGGCGGGCAATTATCGGGCGGGGGTAACAGGGTGTCGCGCCGCGGGCAATCTCAGGTCAGGAAAAACACGATCGCGAAGCAGGTCGAAACGCCGGTGATGATGTTGAGCGGCACGCCGATCTTCACGAAATCGACGAAGCGATAGTCGCCGGCGGCGTAGACGATCGTATTCGTCTGATAGCCGATCGGCGTCGCGAAACAGGCAGACGCTCCGATCATCAGCGCGATCACCAGCGGGCGCGGATCGACGCCGAGTTCGGCCGCGATAGCGAGCGTCACCGGCGTCATCAGTGCCGCGACCGCATTGTTGCTGAGCAGTTCGGACAGGATCAGCGCGAAAAAATAGATACCGAACACCAGCACCCACATCGGCTGTCCCGCGAGCGACGGCTTGACCCAGCCGACCATCATCGCGACCGCGCCGCTCTGTTCGAGCGCCAGCCCGACCGCGAGCATCGCGAAGATCAGGATCAGCACGTCGCCGTCGATCGTCCCCCATGCCTCCTCGCTGTCGATGCAGCGCGTCACGAGGATCACGCCGATCGCGATGATCGCCGCAACGCCGATCGACATGATGTCGAACGCGGCGAGCGTCACGACGCCCAGCATGCAGAGGATTGCGATCCATGCCTTGCGGCGGCGGAACGCGCGCACCTTGGCGAGGTCGGCGCCGATCAGATGCGGATTGTCGCGCAGCGCCTCGACCTCGCGCGGACCACCCGCGACGAGCAGGCGATCGGCGGGGCGGATACGGACGCTGGCAAGATCCGGACCGGGTTCGTGCGCCGGGCGGTCGAGCCCGATGATGCGCGCGCGGACCTTTTGCAGAAAGGGGATGTCGATCAACCGCTGGCCGATCGCGGGATGATTCGACGCAATCATCGTTTCGACGACGACATCGCCCTCGGCGGGCTCGCCGCCGCCGATCCCCAGCCCGAACCGCCCCTGTTCGCGCCAGGTCATCAGCGTTGCACCATCGACGCGGACGATCAGACGGTCACCCGCGGTCAATATCCAGCTGTCGAGATCGGCACCGCGCACCGCCACCGAACCGCGGCGCACGCCGATGATACGACCCGATCGCGGCAAGTCCCTGAACGCCTCGACCGTCATGTCGACAAGTGCATCATCCTCGCCCAGCACCAGTTCGGTCAGATATTGATGCGCGTCATGCGTCCCCGCAGGCCCCCGCACGGGCTTGTCGGAGGGTAGCAGCCACCACATCAGCGCGAGACCGATCATGCCCGACGCCGCGGTGACGAGGCCGATGTGCGTGATCTCGAAAATGCCGAAGCGCTCCATCCCCGCCTGCCGCACAATGCCGTCGACAACGAGGTTGGTCGAGGTCCCGATCAGGGTCAGCGTGCCGCCGAGCACCGCCGCGATCGACAGCGGCATCAGCAATTTTTTCGCGCTGACCCCGGTGACTTCGGCCAGCTTCATCATGATCGGGATCAGCACCACGACGACCGGCGTGTTGTTGAGGAAGGCCGAGGCGAAGAGCGCGCCGACGAGCACCTCGACGATGGCAAGACGCGGATGCTTCTCGGCCCGCTTCATGATCGCATCGGCGACACGCTGGATCACCCCGGTGCGGATCAATGCACCCGACAGCACGAACATCGCGCCGATGACGATCGGCGCCGAGTTCGAGAAGACCGAATACATTCCGTCGGCATCGAGAATGCCGAGCGCGAGATAGGTACAGGCGCCAAGGATCGCGATGACGGTTGCGGGCAATCGTTCCATCAGGAAGCCGACGAACATCGCGGCGAGAATGATCAGCGACAGGACAGCCTGATGGGTTTCGATGAAAGCTCGGACCGCCTCGATCATGTCAACCGTTCTGCGCCCGGTGCAGCAATTTATGGTCGGCGAGCACGAGCGCCATCATCGCTTCGACCACCGGTGCGCCGCGGATGCCGACGCACGGATCATGGCGTCCCTTGGTAACGATATCGGTCGCCTCGCCCGCCTTGTTGACCGTTGGCACCGGGGTGAGGATCGAACTGGTCGGCTTGAACGCGACGCGGACGACGACGGGCTGGCCGGTCGAGATGCCGCCCGCGATACCGCCGGCATTGTTCGACAGGAAATCGGGGCGATTGCTGCCGTCAGTGGCGGGGCGCATCGGATCGGCATTTTCCTCGCCGCGGAGACGCGCAGCGTGGAAGCCCGCGCCGATTTCGACGCCCTTCACCGCGTTGATGCCCATCATCGCGGCCGCAAGGTCGCTGTCGAGTTTGGCATAGATGGGTGCGCCCCAGCCTGCGGGCACGCCGCTCGCGGCGCATTCGATGACCGCGCCCAAGGAACTGCCCGCCTTGCGCGCAGCGTCCATCAAGCCTTCCCAGCGCTGCGCCGCGGCGGGATCGGGACAGAAAAAGGGATTGCGATCAATTTCTTCGAGATCGAAGTTCGCAGGATCGATCGCATCGCCGCCGATTTCGGCGACCCAGGCGTGAATCTGCACCTCGGGAATCACGAGCCGCGCGACGCCGCCCGCGGCGACGCGCGCCGCGGTCTCGCGCGCGCTCGACCGGCCGCCGCCGCGATAGTCGCGGATGCCATATTTGGCGTCATAGGCATAATCGGCGTGGCCGGGGCGGTACGCCTGCGCGATCTCGCCATAATCCTTCGATCGCTGGTCGACATTCTCGATCATCAGGCTGATCGGCGTGCCCGTCGTCTTGCCTTCGAAAATGCCCGACAGGATGCGCACCTGATCGGGTTCCTGCCGCTGCGTCGTATGGCGCGACTGGCCGGGGCGGCGCTTGTCGAGAAAGGGTTGGATATCGGCCGTGGACAGCGAGAGGCGCGGCGGGCATCCGTCGACGACGGCTCCGAGCGCGGGACCATGGCTCTCCCCCCAAGTGGTGAAGCGAAGAACGCGTCCGAAGCTGTTGAAACTCATGACCCTACCCCAAGCGGCCGAATGCGGGTGCATAGTCGGCGCGGCCGCCTTGCGGCCATATAGCGCCCGAGTCCAGCATCATCGCCATCAAATGCGGGCCCGCAAAGGGCGAGACGAAGCGCGCGGCAAGCTCGGGCGCATAACCGAAGCGGGGGTAATAGCTTTCATGACCAAGGACGAAGCCGATCGCCACGCCCTGTCCGCGAAGCGAAACCAACCCCGCGCGGATCAGCGCATCGCCGATCCCCCGCCCCTGAAGGCCGGGCGCGACCGAAACCGGCGCGAGACCCGCGGCCGAAAGCGGCGCCCCGTCGGCCTCGACATCCATCCGGCTGAACAGCACGTGTCCGACGACATCGCCGCCCTGTTCGGCGACAAGCGACACCATGACGTCACCGTCCGCACCCAGCATCCGGACAAGCTCGGCTTCGCCCTGATGACCATATTCGGTCCCGCCGAAGGCGGCGCGGATTAGGCTGTCGATGGCCTCGTCATCCTCCGCGCGTGCGGGACGGATGACGAGCGGATCAGGCAAGCGCGATGTCCGGGGCGTCTTCCTGCTTCATCCCGACGGTGTGATAGCCGGCGTCGACATGATGCGTTTCGCCGGTGACGCCGCCCGACAGGTCGCTCAGCAGATAGAGCGCCGAGCCGCCGACATCGTCGATGGTGACGTTGCGGCGCAGCGGCGCATTATGCTCGTTCCATTTGAGGATCAGGCGGAAATCGCCGATACCGCTCGCCGCCAGCGTCTTGATCGGACCAGCCGAGATCGCGTTTACGCGCACGCCCTGCGGACCGTAGTCGTTGGCGAGATATTTGACGCTCGTCTCAAGCGCCGACTTAGCCACGCCCATGACGTTATAGTGCGGGATCACCTTTTCGGCGCCATAATAGCTGAGGGTCAGCAGCGAGCCGCCGCCCTTGCCCGTTTCGGGGTCGAAGGGCGTCATCATCGCCGCGGCGCGCTTGGCCACCGCGGTGAAGCTGTAAACGCTGATGTTCATCGTCATCAGGAAGTCGTCGAGCGTCACATCGGCATAATGGCCGCGCAGCGCCTCCTTGTTCGTATAGCCGATCGCATGCACCACGAAATCGATCGACGGCCAGCGCGCCGAAAGCGCGCCGAAAGCGGCGTCGAGATTGTCCATGTCGGACACGTCGCAATCGATCAGGAAATCGCAGCCGAGTTCGTCGGCGAGCGGCTTGACGCGCTTCAGCATCACGTCGCCCTGATAGGAAATCGCCAGCTCGGCGCCGTGCGCGTGGAGCGCCTTGGCAATACCCCAGGCAAGCGATTTGTCGTTCGCAAGGCCCATGATCAGCCCGCGCTTGCCCTTCATCAGACCCGTCATTTTTCTTCTCCGGCCGTTTTGGCTTCAAACTTTACATCGTCGACGCGCCCAATAGCGTCGTGGCCCAAATCCTCAACCTCTACCAAAGCGGCATTGAGTTCGGCGCCCATCACCATACCCAATCCGACGAGATAGAAAAAGAAGAGCGCGACCATCACACCCGCAAGGCTGCCGTAAGTTGCGTCATAGCTGAGCAGGCTGGCGAGCAGCGGCGGCAGCGCCAGCGTGACCCCGACCCACCAGAGCGTCGTGAACAGCGCGCCGGGCCATTTGGGGAATTGCCGCCGCCGGTATTTCGACGGAGTCAGGCTATAGAAGAGCATGTAAATCGCGAGGAACAGCCCGAAACCCGATACCCCGCGCGAGATCGCGACGACGCCGACCGATTGATATTTTTCGGGCAGCACGCGCGTAACAAACTGTTCGATCCCGACGATCAGCACCTGCATACTGAACGACAGCAGCATCAACACGACCGCGCCGGTGATGATACCGATCGACAAGAGCCGATAGTGGAAAAAGCCCTTGGAAAAATGCGTGCCATAGGCGCGCCGCAAGATGTCGCGCACCGTCTCGATCAGGCTGCCCACCGTCCACAGCGCGACGAGCGCGCCGAGCCAGAGGAAGATGCCGGTGCGCGCGGTCATCACTTCGCGGATCGGCCCCGACAGCGCCTTTGCAACGGTTGGCGGCATCGTCGAGAAGACCGCCTCGATCGCCGCTTCGCCGCCGCTGCTGCCGCCAAAGAGCGACAGCGCGGCGGCGAGCAGGATGAAGAAGGGGAAGAGCGCGATCAGCGCCAGATAGGCAAGATTGCCCGCATGAATGAAGCCGTCGGTATAGGTGCCGACGACGACGCGGCGGACGATATGATAGGCGCGCGTTCCCGGTCCGAGCTGTTCGCGGCCGCGTGCGATGACGCCCTCGGCGCGCGCGCGCAGCTTGACGCGCTTGGCGCGTTCGGCCCGCGCTTCGGGCGAGTGGGGCGAATGGCCTTCCGCCAGAAATTCCTGGCCCACCTCTTCGGCCACTTCGCGCTCGAGTGCGGCGACGATCTTCTTTTCGCTGGCGTCAGCCACGCGTCACACGCCAAGCTCCGCCCGCACGTCGCGCGGATCGGTCCATTCGCTGAGCAGCTTGATCAGCGCCTCGTCGTCGGCGGGCAGGTCGACCATCAAACGGACGAGCTGGTCGCCGCGGCCGCCGCTCTTCTGACTGAACCCCTTTCCTTTGAGGCGCATCACCTTGCCGGACGAGGAACCCGCCGGGATCGACAGCATGACGGGGCCGTCGACGGTCGGCACCTTGATCTTGGCGCCCTTGACCGCCTCGTTCAGCGTCACCGGCAGGTCGAGCCGGATATTGGTACCCTCGCGCACATAAAAGGGATGATCCTTGACGGTGATCGTCACGATGCCGTCGCCGGTGCCGCCGGGGCCCTGCTGCCCCTTGCCGGCGAGGCGCATCTGCGTCCCGGTTTCGACCCCGGCGGGCAGCTTCAGGTCGATCGTGCCGCCGCCGGCCAGCGTGATGCGCTGCGGCGCCTGCGTCGCGGCGTCGATGAAGGATACCGAAAGGCGATAGGCGACATTGGCGCCCTTGGCCGACGGCGCACTGCGCCCGCCGAAACCGCCGAACGGTCCGCCGCCACCGCCGCGGCCGCCGAATAGGCCTTCGAAAATGTCGCCGAAATCGGCGCTTTCGTTGCCGAAGCCGCCCTGCCCGCGCGGATCGCCGCGAAAACCGCCGCCGCCATAGCCGAAGGGCATCGCGGGATTGCCGTCGCCGTCGATTTCGCCGCGATCAAATTGCGCGCGCTTGGCCTTGTCGGACAAGAGGTCATACGCCTTCGTCACGTCGGAGAATTTCTCCGACGCCTTCGGATTGTCCTTGTTCTTGTCGGGGTGCAGTTCCTTGGCGAGCTTGCGATAGGCGGACTTGATTTCCGCATCGCTTGCACTCTTCGCAACGCCCAGGGTGGAATAGGGATCGGCCATCTTGCTCCTGTAGCCCGATAAGTGACTGGGCGTGAAGCCCGATTGCGTGCGCGATGTGGGAATGTCCAGCGAGGCGGTCAAGTTCCCCATATCGCGCTCGACCGCGCCCGCGTGCCGCATTATGACCGCGCGGATGAGCGACGATCCCTTTGCCCTGTTCGACAGCTGGTTCGCCGAAGCGCGCGCCAGCGAGCCCAATGACTCCAACGCGATGGCGCTCGCAACGACGACGGCCGACGGCCATCCGTCGCTGCGCATGGTGCTGCTGAAGGGGCATGGGCCGGACGGGTTCGTCTTCTACACCAACCTCGACAGCCGCAAGGGCAATGAACTGGCGGCAAACCCGCATGTTGCACTGCTCTTTCACTGGAAGTCGCTGCGCCGACAGATTCGCATCGAGGGGCCGGTCGAACAGGTCGATGACAGGGTCGCCGACGCCTATTTCGCGACGCGCAGCCGCGACAGCCAGCTTGGCGCCTGGGCGAGCGACCAGTCGCGCCCGCTCGACGCGCGCGCCACCTTCGAGGCGCGCTTCGAGGAAATGCAGGCGCGTTTCGCGGGACAGGACGTGCCCCGCCCGCCGCGTTGGTCGGGCTGGCGCGTTAATCCTTCGCGCATCGAATTCTGGCAGGATCGCGCCCACCGGCTGCACGAACGCACGCTGTTCGAACGCGCCGGCGATGGCTGGACGAAAGGATATCTATATCCATGAGCGCTGCACGCCGCCTTCCGATCAGCCAGGTCGACGCCTTTGCCGACCGGCCTTTTACCGGCAATCCCGCGGCAGTGATGCCGCTCGAGGAATGGCTCGACGATGCGACGCTGCAAGCCATCGCGGCCGAGAACAACCTTGCCGAAACCGCCTTCCTGATCCCTGACGAGAGCGGCGAGGCCGATTATGAGCTGCGCTGGTTCACCCCGACGATCGAAGTCGCGCTGTGCGGCCATGCGACGCTGGCAAGCGGGCATGTCCTGCTTTCAGCAGCGCAATGGCGCGGCGACATGCGCTTTCGCACCCGCAAGGCGGGGATCTTGACGGTCGCGCGCGACGGTGACGACGACGACCAGGACCGTTACCGCATGAAGCTGCCCGCCTATCGCGCGGCCGCGAAGCCGATGCCCGATATCGCGCGTGCCATGGGCGGCGATGTCGTCGAAACGCTGTGGCACGACGGCGGCTATGCGCTGATCGCCTATCGCAGCGCCGAAGACGTGCGCGCCCTGACGCCCGATCTGGCCGCACTGAGCGAAGGCGACATCCTGTACATCGCGACCGCGCCCGGCGCGGGCGACCCATCGGGCGCCGATGTGGTCAGCCGTGCCTTTGCACCGGGTGCGGGAATTCCCGAAGACCCGGTGACCGGTTCGGCGCACAGCGTGCTGACGCCCTATTGGACGACGCGCCTCGGGCGCGACCATTTCGCGGCCTATCAGGCGAGCGCGCGCGGCGGCCATGTCGGCTGCCGCCTCGACGGCGACATGGTCGAACTCAGCGGCACCTGCGTCACCACATTGGTTGGCGATTTCCTGCTCTGATGCTCGAAGCGGCGCCGATCGGCGCCGCCGTTTCAAAGCGCCTCTGTCAGGTCGGCGAGATGCCGGCGCAATTCGGGGAACTGGTCGTCGGTCGTCACGCCCAGCCGCACGATCGTCACCCGCTGCGACGGCGACACGATGATATATTGCCCCTGATGACCGATGCACGCGAACAGGTCGTTCGGCCCCCGGTCGGGCCATAGCGCGGGGGTCACGCCCGCGGGCCGTTTCCGGTTGAGCCAGATATGACCGCCATAGCCGGCATCCTTGCCCGAGGGCGTCAACATGAAGCGGATCCAGGTTTCGGGTAGCAGCCGCTGACCGTTCACCACGCCGCGATTGCGCAGGAATTCGCCGAATTTCGCATAGTCGCGCGCCGTTGCGTGCATGATCGACCCGCCGATCATCGTCCCGCGCGCATCATATTCGGGTGTCAGGCTGGTCATCCCGAGCGGTTCCACCAGCCGGCCGGCGATAAAGTCGCGCATCGCGTCACGCCGCGCATCGGGGTTTCGCGACGGCGTCAGCGTGTCCGCCAATATATCCGACAGGATCACGCTGGTCGCCGAGCTGTAGTTGAAAACCTCGTCGGGCTGCGCGGCCGCCGGCTTCGCTTCGGCGAAACCCGCCATATCGTCCGCCGCGCTGCCGAACAACATCGTCACCGTGTCGCCCTGCCACACCGGGTCGCCATTTTCGACATGCTCGAGCCCCGACGACATGTGGAGCAGGTGGCGCAGCGTGATCGCGCCGCGCGGATCGCCGCTACGCTGCCAGGCGGCGACGGGCGCGGGTCCGTCGAGCGACAATTGGCCGTCGGCAACGAGGAAGCCGGTGAGCACCGCGGTGATGCTTTTCGCCATCGACCAGCTGATCAGCTTGCTGTCGGCACCGAAACCCGCGCCATAGCGTTCGTAAATCAGCTCGCCGTCGCGCAGCACTAGGAGCGCGCGCGTCTGCCCGACGTCGTCGGCATCGCTGAACAGCGCGTCGGCGCGGGTCCGGATCGCCGCGGGCAAGGCGGGCAGCGCTTGCGGCGTATCGGCCGCAGCGATATTGTCGATCGAAGCGCCGAATTTCGGCGCGGGCGATGCGGGCGCCATATTGCCCTGCCCCGCCGCCTGCGTGAGCGACCAGGCACCCAGCATCGCGAGGGCGGCACTTGCCAGCAGCCGTTTTTTCGTGATCATGGCATGGGTGACTAGCACCAACCCGACCGGTCCTTCAACGGGCGAGGCAACGCCCGCAGCTCCGCCGCCGGCCGCTCCCGTCCCGCCGCCTGCCGAAAAGCCCAAAGGGCCAAGCCGTTCGGGCGGCTGCCTGCCGTGGGTGCTGGCGATCGCGGTCCTGTTCGGCATCTTCGCGGTCTGGAAATTCCCCTCGTTCAAGGCGCAAGCCGAACTCGGTTCGGCCTATGCCGCGCGCATCGGCTGTTCGTGTCGTTATGTGCAGGGGCGCAGCCTCGACAGCTGCCAGGGCGACTTCGAACCGGGGATGGAAATGGTTTCGCTGAGCGAGGATCCCGCGACCAAAACGGTCACCGGGAGCGTCCCGCTGCTCGCATCGCGCTCGGCGCGCTATGCAGGTGCGAGCGGTTGCCTGCTGTCGCCCGAAAACTAGGGTCAGAGGTACAAGGCCAAAGCACGGCCGTTGCCAGCAACATTCCCTACTCCGTCTCTTCCCATGCCGCGGGCAGGATCGCCGATACATGACGGCGGCGCCACTCGCCCGGCGACATGCCAAGCTTGCGGCGAAAAATGGCGCATAGGTGCGCGTGGCTGGAAAAGCCCGTGGCAAAGGCGATCTCGGCGACCGACAACGGCCGGTTCATCAGGAACCAGCAGGCGCGGCGTAACCGCTGGCGCAGCATATATTGCGCCGGGGTCAGGCCCGTCGCGCGCGCAAAATGGACGATCAGGCTGTTGACCGACATGCCCACCCCGGCCGCCATTTCCTCGACCGACAGTGACGATTCGAGCTGGGTCTGGATATAGGCCATCAGATCGTTGATGCGCGCGACCATCGCGGGCGGTTCCGGTCGCACGACCATCCCGTCGAGCGTTTTGGCAAGGATCGATATCAGCGGGTCGGCAGCGCCGGCGTCCCCGCCAAGCAGGGCGCGCACGAGCGCGGCAAGCGCCAGGTCATAATGCGCGGCGAGCGCACGCGTATCAGGCGTCACCGTCAGCCGCGATATCGGGATTTCCACCTCGACATAGCGGACCGCCCCGCCTTTCGCCTCGCCATGGTAGCGACGCCCGGCTGGCGCCAGCCACATTTCACCCGGCAGGGGATCGCCCAACGAGGTGCGCTGCCCGTCGAGCCATGTTTCGAGCCAGTGATAGCTGCCCGCCTCATATAGATAGAGCGCATGGACATCGCGCTCGATCGTCCAGCTAGACGGCCCATCGATCCGGTCCACGATCGAGGCGACCTTGAGTCCACCCACTTCCATGACGCGATTATGGCAAGAATGGGAGAATCTGAAAGCCTGCTATCTTTGCGAATTATATGGTTAAATCGCCGCTTCAAAATCCCCGATCGTCGATGATCGTCGGGCAAAAACCGTTGCGGACGAGATCATAAGTGCGCCCTGCGCACGCAACCCAGACCCCCCCCAAGGCGGGCGGCGAATACGCCGCCCGCCACCTTTTTAAACCGACGAAAACAGCGTCTTGCTTCAATTTGCCGCGAGGAACGCGTCCATCGCGGCATTGACCGCATCGGGGGCGTCCCACGGCACGAAATGGCCGCTGTCAGGCACCTTGACGATCGTCACGCCGGGAACGAGCTCCGCCATCCCGTCGAGGTTGCACGGCGGCAGGGCAACATCGTCGAGCGCCCAGATGACGAGCGTGGGAATAGCGAGTTTCGGGAACGGAACCGCGGGCGGTTCGGCAAAGGGTTCGTCCATCGCGGGGACGTTGATCGGCGAACCGCGATACCAGTTGATCATCGCGCGGCAGGTATCGCGATCCTCCCAGTCCTTGAGCAAGCGGCCGATTTCGTCGGCAGGCTGGAGCCCCCCGCTCGGCACGCGCCCTGCAAAGGCGTGCGCGAGAATACCGGCAATGCCATGCTCCTCGATGATCGCGTCGCTCGCAGGATCGCGGAAGGTACGGATATATTGGCTTGCGGCCCGCTGCTCGGGATCGACCGCGAGCAGGCGACCGAAGATGCCGGGATGCGGCGCATTGGCGATGACGGCGCGCGTCACCCGGCCCGCCCATGCGGGATGCAGCCCGCCCGGCTGCCCGCCAAGCGCCACACCCCAGGCGATCGCGCCGCCCCAGTCGTGCCCGACGATGGTGAACTTCTCGACCCCGAGCGCGTCGGCAAGCGCGAAGATGTCGGCGATCAACTTGTCGGGGGTGTAGGATTCGACATCCTGCGGCTTCGACGACCCGCGGTAACCGCGCTGGTCGGGTGCGATGCAGCGGAAACGGTCCGCAAAATGCGGCAGTTGATAGCGCCAGGTCCGGTGCGATTCGGGAAAACCGTGCAGGAACATCAGCACCGGCGCATCGCGCGGCCCCATGTCGACCACGTCGAGTTCGACCCCGGTCGAAAGCGCCACGCGTTGCTGTTCGAAATCGCCGATCATCCATTCCGCTCCTTTGGTTTCTTTTCAAAACCAATCTGGCGGCGATCGTTGCGGCTGGCAAGCTGCAACAAATGGCGGGCCGCTATTCGGGCGGCGTCATGTTCGTCTCGTCCTGCGGCAGCGTCTTGAAGATCGGCCATTCGCGCATATCGCCGCCGCTGCGGCACCGGCGCGACGACAGTTCGCGTTCGCCGCGCAGCACGGTGAGCCCGCCGTAGAAGCTTTCGGGGGTGCTTCCCTCCTCGGTCATCCCGATGCTCGGCGCCGACCAATGGGCATAGACGACATAATTATAGTCGCCGCTGACGAAGCGCAGCGTCTGGTCCTCTGCGCGCGGATAGAGCGTGCGATGATAAAAGACGCGATGGCTCGGCGCGTCGGCGACGATGCGCAGCTCGGTCTTGGCTTTCGTGCCATAGCGATAGACGAGCGCATCGCCCTCTTGCGTGACCGTCAACTGCTTGGTGCCGAAGCTGCACGCGAAAACGGGTTCGGGCGCGGCGGCAAGCACCATCGCGAGCAGCAGGCTCACGGATAGCTGACCGTCTTGGGTACTTCGGGGATCGGGATGAATTCTTCGCTGTCGCCGGGAACGAGCGGGAATTTGCGCTCCTTCCACTCCGCCTTCGCTTCGTTGATGCGATCGCGCGACGAGCTGACGAAATTCCACCAGACATGGCGCGGCGTCGTGAACGCCTCGCCGCCCAGCAGCATCACGCGCGCGTCGCTTGTCGCGCGCAGCGTCATCGCCTGGCCGGGCTTCAATATATAGAGGCTGTAACGTTCGAGCGGCTCGCCATCGAGGGTCGCATCGCCGATCGCGACGAGCACCGCGCGCTCGTCGGCTTCCGCATCGATCGGCAGCGTCGCGCCCGCGTTCATCAATATATCGGCATAAATGGTCGCGCTGTGCTGCGTCGTCGGTGCGGTCACGCCCCACAGGCTGCCCATGACGACGCGCGCCGAGACATTGCCATCCTCGACCAGCGGCAACCTGTCGGCGGGAACATGCTCGAACGCCGGGTCGATCTCTTCTTTCCCGTCAGGAAGCGCGAGCCAGGTCTGCATTCCCGAAATGCCCGAACCCGTGGTGCGCTCGGCCTGCGGCGTGCGCTCCGAATGCACGATACCGCGCCCCGCGGTCATCAAATTGCACGCGCCGGGACGGATCGTCGCATAGGTGCCGAGGCTGTCGCGATGGTCGATCGCGCCTTCGAACAAATAGGTCAGCGTCGACAGGTTGATATGCGGGTGCGGGCGCACGTCCATCCCTTGCCCGATGTCGAAATGCGCGGGGCCGAACTGGTCGACGAAGATGAAGGGCCCGACCATCGTCCGCGCCTTGTTCGGCAAGGTGCGGCGCACGTCGAACGCGCCGATATCGTGGGTCGAGGGCGTGATGACGGTGAACATCAGATTTTCTCCACGTAAATGCCGCCGATATTTTCGACATGCCCGATCGAAAGCAACTGGTTCGCGACGGCGATCCCGTCCCGGCCGACTTCGCACAGGATATTGCCATGAACGAAACCGTGCCCTTCGAACGACGCGCGCTCCATGATCATATAGATGCCGTCGATGCAGATGCTGTCAGGGTCGAGCGGCCATGCACCGGGGTAGAATTTCCACAGCGCCGCCTTCGCGATCATCGCGTCGAGCTGTTGCAATTCGGCCGCATCGACCGGGAAGGATCGTGTCATGACTGCGGCGGGCTGTTTCACCTTCGGACCGTAAGCGCTGGTCTTCGTCACCACCCGCGCCGAGCCGTCCGCCGATCGGCGCAGCGTAACCACAAATTGCGATCCGGCCGTCTGCTGGAGAAACAACCGGATAATTTCGGCATCGTCACCGTTGGCACCCTTTTTCCAGATGGGTGCCTCGCCCATGCGTACGAGGCTCGCGTCGAACCCGGCCAAACCGCCCCAACTGCCATCGAGCGTGCTGAACTCGGGCGGGAACATCTCTCCTGCAAACTTGGCAGGCTCACCAGCTCCGACGCCCGTCGGGCACAGCGCGCAAACCAATGCGGCAGAGAATAATCGCAGTACTCTCCGCCCACTCATTGCCCGCCGAGTCTTTCGAGCGTTTTTCGGGTCTTTTCGGTTTCGACATTGCCCGTGTTGAGGGTCGAGTTCGGCTCTAGCAACAGAACATGGCATTCGCCGTCCAGCGCCTCGGGGCAATGTTCGACGCCGTGCGGGACGATGATGAACTCGCCGGGTTCGACGACCACGTCGCGGTCGCGAAACGCCATCTTCATCCGGCCGACGACGACGAGGAAGAGCTCATCCTCTACCTCATGATGGTGCCAGTCGAACCGGCCTTCGAGCTTGACCAGCTTGACCTGGAAATCATTGATGTCGCCCGCGACGCGCGGGTTCCACGCATCGGGGATTTTCGCAAAGGCTTCGGCTAGGTTGACCTTGTCCATCATCAGCCCTCCCCCGGCGCGGTCGCCTTGATCGCGAGCGCGTGGACACGCTGCCCCGGCAGGTCGCCGAGCGCCTTGTTCACCGCGCGCTGGCGCGCGACGCGATTCTGGCCGGCGAAGCCCGCCCACTCGATATTCAGGCTGAAATGCGACTCGCCGCTGCCGTCGTCGCCCATATGGCCATGATGGCTGGCGCTATCGTTGTTGAGGGTGAAATTCGCGTCGGGAAAAGCTGCGCGAAGCAGGCTTTCCATCTCTTGCTGCACGGGGCCTTTGTTGCTCATGGGCTTGACCATAAGCGCTCCATCGCCAAATTATAAGGCCTCCCAAAGATCAGGTTCCACCCTTCGATTCCGAAAGCCTATCGTGCCGTCTTCTGCCCGCCCCACCCGTTTTCATGGTCGCGTCCCGCGCGAAGAGCGCTGCGCCGCGCCCGGTTGCCGCGAGGCGGGCGAGTTTCGCGCGCCGGTATCGTCGCACCGTTCGCCCGACGGGCCGCCGCCGTACCGCTGGCTGTGCCTCGACCATGTGCGCGAATTCAACGCGGGCTATAATTTCTTCGAAGGGATGAGCGCCGACCAGATCATGGCGGCGCAGTCGCCGACCGCAGGCTGGGAAACCGAAAGCCGCGCCTTCCGTCCCGCGGGCAGCGCCGACCTGCCGCCGCGCTGGGCCGACTTCCGCGATCCGATGGACGCGCTCGGCGCACGCTTTCGCCAGCGGATGGATGCCGCGCGGCGCGAGGCGGCCAACCCCGGGCTGTCGCGCGAAGAGCATGACGCGATGCAGCTGATGGCGCTGCCCGCCGACGCCGACCGCGCGGCGCTGCGGCGGCGCTACAGCGAGCTCGTGCGCAAATATCATCCCGACCGGAATGGCGGCGATCGCAGTTTCGAAGCCCGGCTGGGTGCGGTAGTCGAAGCCTATCAGTTGCTCAGGAAGAGCAAGGCATTCGCATAGGAGATGCACAATGACCGACCTGAACGAAGCGCGGATCGAGGTGGTGCGCCGCCATATGGCGCTCGAGATCACGCACGATTGGGACGGTGTCCTCGCGACCTTCGATCATCCGCGCTACGAGCTGATGGGGCCCGGCACGATCTTCGACGGCGAGACGGCAGTGCGATCCTATTTCGCGACATCGCGCGAACCCTTTCCCGATCAGGCGAACGAAGTGATCGCGATCGCCGCCGACGAGAGCACGAATACGGTGCTCGTCGAATTCTGGCTGACGGGCACGCATCTCGGTCCGCTGAAGCTCGGCCTCCGAACGATCCAACCCACGGGAAAAGCCTTCCGCATTCGTATGGCCGCCAGCTTCGAATTCGCGCCGGGCGGCGACAAGATCGTCTGCGAACGCCCCTATTATGACCAGTCGGCGGTGATGAAGGCGCTCGGCCTCCTTTAGACTATCGCCACGAAAGGCGTTGCAAGCCGCAACCCATGACGATACCGCGACGGCGAAGCGCCGCCGCGCGGCGACTCTCCCCGTTTGCTTGCTGGACTTTGCCATGATCGATATCCCGAACAGCCTTCCCGACCACCACGGCTCGACGCTGCTTGCGGCGCCCGATACCGAGGTCGATGCGCGCGAGATGTTCGGTGTCGATATCGACATGAAGGTGCCGGCGTTCAGCGAGGCCGACGAGCGCGTCCCCGATCTCGACCCGGCTTACGTCTTCGACGGCGACACCACGCTCGCGATCCTCGCGGGCTTCAAATATAACCGCCGCGTGATGGTCCAGGGCTATCACGGCACCGGCAAGTCGACGCATATCGAACAGGTTGCGGCGCGCCTCAAATGGCCGTGCATCCGCGTCAACCTCGACGCGCATATCAGCCGTATCGACCTCGTCGGCCGCGACGCGATCGTGCTGCGTGACGGCCAGCAGGTCACCGAATTTCGCGAAGGCCTGCTCCCCTGGGCGCTGCAGACCCCGACCGCGCTCGTCTTCGACGAATATGACGCGGGCCGCCCCGACGTGATGTTCGTCATCCAGCGCGTGCTCGAGACCGAGGGCAAGCTGACGCTGCTCGACCAGAACCGCGTGATCCGCCCGAACCCGCATTTCCGCCTCTTCTCGACCGCGAACACCGTCGGCCTCGGCGACACGAGCGGGCTCTACCACGGGACGCAGCAGATCAACCAGGGTCAGATGGACCGCTGGAACATCGTCGTCACGCTGAACTATCTGCCCGCAGCGACCGAAAGCGCGATCATTCTCGCGAAGGTGCCGGGCACCGACGACACGACCGTCGCCAATATGGTCAAGGTTGCGGACCTGACGCGGCAGGGCTTCGTGGGCGGCGACATCTCGACCGTGATGTCGCCGCGCACGGTGATCAGCTGGGCGCAGAACACCGCGATTTTCAACAATATCGGCTTCGCCTTCCGCCTCTCGTTCCTCAACAAGTGCGACGAGGCCGAACGGATGATCGTCGCCGAATATTATCAGCGCGTATTCGGCGAAGACCTGCCCGAAAGCGTCGTCGCCCGCTAAGCGGTCATTTCAGCACGGTTGCTGCGTCCACCACCCGGACGTCGTGCATCATGCCCATATAGGCTTCGAAATAGCCCTTGTGCGACGCGCCGACGATCGCGAGCGCGCGCGCGCCGGGGCGAACCGCCATCGCGGCGCGGATATTGGCGACCATGCGCAGGTTCCGCGTTTCCCACCAGCCGGTGTAACGGCGCCCATATTGCTGCGGACTCGTATCGGCGAGCGCGGCGCCGAAATCGGTGTCGAAGGCGAGGCGCATCGTTTCCGGCTGGTTATAGAAGCGATAGAGCGCCATGACGCCCTCGCCGTCGAGTCGGGTCTCGAGCGCCTTTTCCGCCGCGATCCGGTCCTTCAACAATGGCGTGTCCCAGATCCGCTGCAGCGCGGCGCCATAGCCGGGATCCTTGTCGAGCGACGCGGTCACGCCGTCCGCGCTATGATCGTCAGTCGCATAGACGCGCTCGAGCCCGAGCCGCGCCGCCAGCGCCGACCCGATCAGGAAATTCTCGTTGCGCCCCGTCATCGCCTTGTCGAGCACCGCGACGAGCGTCGGATCGAGCCCGTCGCCCGCGCGCCGTTCGTTCGCGGGGAGCCGCAGCCACTGGACCAGCGCCGACGGACGCTCGCCCCCCGCCAGGAACAGCGCCGCGAGGCGGCGGCGATCGGCGGGTGCCGGATCGGTAGGCCAGGCGGCGAGCAGCCTGTCGGCCTCGACCGTCGCCGCAACCATGTCGAGCCCGACGATCTTTTGCGCAGCGCCCGGGTCCCAGCAATAGTCCGCTGCCCCCGGATAGAGCGGCTTGTAACGAACCAGCAACTCGCAATCGGGGCCCGAAAGCCCCTCGATCGTGATGATCGCCGGTTTCCACGCGGCAAGGCGCGCGAGCAGCGGCTCGAGGCTTTCGGGCTTGAAGTCCTTGGGCAGTCCCGACAGGTGCGGCGATCCCAGCACGAGCAATTCGCCCGGCGCCCCCGTGACTCCGTCCTTGAGCCGGCCCGGATCGAAGGCCGGGACATAGGCCCCGGGGGCCGCCATCGTCAGCAGCAACGCGGTGAAAGCCGTCACGAAACCCCTCCCCTGTGAACGCGCCCGGCAAAGGGTGCTGGACAGGAATAGGCGAAGTGTATTATTCGATCAACACTCTTCGCCGGGTCGATTTTCCGGCTTCCCATGACCGCCCCGCTCTGTCAGCGTCGGGATGTGTCAGCTTTTTCAAAGACGAAGCATCGCATGCGAACGAAATCCCTGCTCGCCGCTATCGCCCTTGCCCCGTTGACGGGATGCAGCATCGCCGCGGTCGATTATGGCAAGATCCGCCACGCCGACTATGTCGCCGACCCGCGCTGCACCGCACAGCCCGGCGCAGTCATCGACGGCGAGGCTTTGCCCTATTTCTTCGCGACCAGCCGCCTGCCCGATTGCCGCACGCCCGACATCGAGCTGCTCCGCCATCGTGGCGATCATATCCGCTACGGCCGCTTCAACGCGCCGCGCGAAATCACCGTCGACAAGAAAAAGAAACTGCTCGCCCCGGTCGCCTTCCAGACGTCGGCAGACTGGTGGCGCGCGCTGCAGGCCGAAACCGACCGCAAGCAGGGGCGCGTGCTGCTCTATGTCCACGGCTATCGCGAGAATTTCTCCACGACGTCGAAGGACGCCGCGCAGATCGCGCGCATGACGGGCTTCGACGGCCCGATCATCGAATATAGCTGGCCGTCGCAGGGCAAGCTCTTGAGCTATGTCGTCGACGAGACGAACATGTATCACGACGTCCGCAACTTCCGCGACTTCCTGAAGACGCTCGCCGAACAAGGCTGGGTCAAGGAGATCGTGATCGTCTCGCACTCGCTCGGGGCACGGCTGGTGATCCCGGCGATCTCCTATGTCGACCGGACATCGAGCAGCGCCGACAGCAGCAATATTTCGAACATCATCCTCGCCTCGCCCGACATCGACCGCGAGACGTTCGAGCGCGACATCGAGGATGAGGTGCTGTCGGCGCGGCGCGTCGCGAACAATCGCCGGATCACCGTCTATACGTCGCGCGCCGACAAGGCGCTCGCAGCGTCGCGCGCGATCCACGGCTATCCGCGGCTGGGTTCACCCTATTGCTTCGACCCGTTCGAGGCGGCAGACCTCAAGGCGAAGGCGCTGCCCGAACGCTGCTATCCCGTGTCGCGCCCGGGCCTGACCGTGATCGACACGACCGATGTGTCGCGCGGATCGACCGGGCACAGCAATTTCCTGCGCAGCGGCGTCGTGTGCTGGGACTTCATCGATGTCGTCGCCAACAAGCGCACGCGCCCCGAACGGGTAGCGACCCAGTTCGCCCATGTGTTCCGCCTGCTCCCCGATCCCGTGATACCCAAGAATGGGGACGATGCGATCTGCCAGCGGACGCCCGAGGTCGAAGAACCCCAGTAAGCCGCTAGAATCCGCACATGATCGCGAAATTGGTGAGCCAGACCACCGGCCCTTCGCCGGTCCACAGCCACAGGCCGCCGGCCGCGATCAGGACGAAGAGCGCAAGCGCGATCCAGTCCTGTCGCGCGATCTTCATGCGGGTTGCAGCCGTTTGACCGGCGCGTCGGCGATCGGCAGGTGGACGAGCCCCGCGAACAGCCCGAGCGCGATCGAAAAGCCCCACGCGATATTATAGCTTCCCGTCGCGTCGAAGATCAGCCCGGCGGTATAGGCACCGAAGAAGCTGCCGACCTGATGGCTCAGGAAGACGATGCCATATAGCATCGAGAGGTAGCGTATGCCGAAGATGCGGCCGACGATCCCGCTGGTCAGCGGCACGGTGCCGAGCCACAGGAACCCCATCGCGCCCGCGAAGACGAGCGCGCTCGCATGGCTGAGTGGCAGGAACAGGAACAGCGCGATCACCGCCGATCGCGCGGTGTAGAGCGCCGACAGGACATATTTCTGGCGCAGCAGGTCGCCCGCACGGCCGAAGACATAGGAACCGAGAATGTTGAACAGCCCGACGAGTGCAAGCACCTGCGCGCCGATTTCGATCCCCAGCCCCTTGTCGTCGAGATAGGCGGGCAAATGCGTCGCGATGAAGGCGATGTGGAAACCGCATACGAAGAAGCCCGCGTTGAGCAGCCAGTAACCGCGATGGACCGCGGCTTCGTGCAGCGCTTCGCGCGCCGTTTGTTCTTCGACCTGCAGCGTCCCCGGGGTGTCGGTGCGCCCCGCGACGCCGATCGCGAGCAGCCCGCAGAGCGCGACGAGCCCCGCCATGATCCACAAGGTCTGGTGATAGCCGATGTCGCCGAGCAGCATCGACGCCAGCGGCACGACGAGGAACTGGCCGAGCGAGCCGCCCGCGGTGACGATCCCGAACGCGCTGCTGCGCTTTTCGGGGCTGACGACGCGCCCGACCGCGCCCAATACGACGACAAAAGTCGTCGCCGACTGCGCCATGCCGATCAGCAGGCCAAAGCTGATATGCAGCCCGATCGCATCGGTCGCGAAGGCTGCGCCGACTAGCCCGAGCGCATAGAGCAGCGCCCCGCCGAGCACGACGCGTCCCGCGCCATGCTTGTCGGCGAGCGCTCCGACGAACGGCTGGACGAGCCCGAAGAGCAGGTTCTGGAGCGCCATCGCGAGCCCGAAATCGGACCGGCTGATCCCGATATCGACGCTCATCTGCGGCAAGAACAGGCCGAACGACTGGCGTACCCCCATCGCAAGCGTCACGATGAACGCCGCGCAGGCGATGACGATCCAGGGGCGTTTCATGGGGGAGAGTTGGGGGGAGCTCATGTCGCGGCGATGCGCCTGCCTTCCGTTTCCGTCAAGCGAGCATAGCTATGGTCGCGCCCATTCCCTCTTTCGCCACCCCGGATCAAGTCCGGGGTGACGATTATGGTATGCGTGACGGCATCCTCTTCCTTCGGCACCCAAAGCTGGTTAGAGCCGAGTCGAAATGTCTGCCCAATCTCCCCTCGACGATTTCAAGGCCGCGCTGTCGAGCGTCGCGCGCGCGGTGACGCGCGATGCCGAGGTCGAGGTCGGTTTTACCGCCGATGCGCCCGCGCAGATCGGCAAGGCGATCAAGGTCCCGACGCCATCGCGCACCCTGCCCGCCGACCAGGTCGCCGAAGCGCGCGGCTTTGCCGACAGCTACGCGCTGCGCATGAAGCATCACAGCGAGAAACTGCACGCGGCCGCGCGCCCGTCCGAACCGCTGGCCGCCGCCGCGTTCGACGCGATGGAGCGCGCACGGATCGAGGCATTGGGCGCGCGCCACATGGATGGGATGCGCAGCAACCTCGCCTCCAGCCTCGCGATGCGGATGCGCAGCGACCCGATCAGCCGCGCACAAAGCCGCGACGAGGTCCCGCTGTCGAGCGCGCTCGAACTGATGTTGCGCGAAGCGCTGACCGGCGAACATGCGCCGCAGGGCACCGAGACCGGCCTGTCGCTGGTACGCGAATGGATCAGCAGCGAGGCGGGCGGCGACCTTACCGCCTTGTCGATGCTGCTCGACGATCAGGCCGCCTTTGCCGAGACCGCCAAACTTGCGCTGCGTCACCTCGACCTCATCCATAGCGACGAACCGCTGGAGGAAGGCAGCGAGGACGGCGGCGAACAGGACGAGAGCGAAGCCGAGGAAAGCCAGGAAGAGCAGGAAAGCGAAGACGGCGGCGCGGGCGAGAGCCAAGTCGACGCGCGCGCCGAAATGGCGGGCGACCAGGCCGACGACGGCGACAGCGACCCCGACGCGCAGGAAATGGAAGCCGACGGCGAGCCCGAAATGGGCGGCGAAGGCGACGAGGGCATGCTGCCGGTGCGCCCCAACCGCCTGCCGAGCGACATTCCCGATTTCAACTATCTGCGCTTCACCGAAAAGCATGACGAGATCGTCGCCGCGACCGAGCTCTGCGATGCCGACGAACTCACCCGGCTGCGCGCCTATCTCGACCAGCAGATGACGCACCTGCAAGGCGCGGTCACCAAGCTCGCGAACCGCCTCCAGCGGCGGTTGATGGCGCAGCAGAACCGCGCGTGGGATTTCGACCAGGAGGAAGGCCAGCTCGACGCCGCGCGGCTCGCGCGCGTCATCGTCTCGCCCGGCAGCTCGCTGTCGTACAAGATCGAGCGCGACACCGATTTCCGCGACACCGTCGTCACCCTGCTCATCGACAATAGCGGCTCGATGCGCGGGCGGCCGATCAGCATCGCCGCGATCAGCGCCGACATCCTTGCGCGCACGCTCGAACGCTGCGGCGTGAAGACCGAAATTTTGGGCTTCACGACGCGGACATGGAAGGGCGGACAGAGCCGCGAGGATTGGCTCGCCGCCGGGCGTCCGCCGCATCCCGGCCGCCTCAACGACCTCCGCCACATCATCTACAAGCCCGCCGACGAACCCTATCGCCGCGCGCGCAAGTCGCTCGGGCTGATGATGCGCGAAGGCTTGCTGAAAGAGAATATCGACGGCGAGGCGTTGATGTGGGCGCACCAGCGGATCATCGGCCGCCCCGAGGAACGCCGCATCCTGATGGTCATTTCCGACGGCGCGCCGGTCGACGACTCGACGCTCTCGGTCAACCACGGCGCCTATCTCGACCAGCATCTGCGGCAGGTGATCGAATGGATCGAGAAACGGTCGCCGGTCGAGCTGTGCGCGATCGGCATCGGGCACGACGTCACGCGCTACTACAGCCGCGCGGTGACGATCATGGACGCCGAGCAACTCGGCGGCACGATGGTCGAACAGCTCGCGGGATTGTTCGACATCGATTGATCCTTAATGGGTCGGGGTGACAAGCCCTTTGCCCCTCGTTACAAATCCTTCCCGATGCAGCAGGGACTCGCGGCCTATGACGAGCGCCGCTGCAACGGACATGATGCTGAGGGGTCGCCGGCATGACTTGGGGCCGCACCGATGGGGTGCGAGGCTGAGGGGGCGACTGACATATGAAAAAAGCATCCGACCTGTTCATCGAGTGCCTGGAAGAAGAAGGCGTCGAGTATATTTTCGGCGTTCCGGGTGAAGAGAATCTCGATTTCCTCGACAGCCTGTCGCGGTCGACCAAGATCAAGCTGATCCTGACGCGCCACGAGCAGGGCGCGGGCTTCATGGCTGCGACCTATGGCCGCCACACGGGCAAGACGGGCGTCTGCCTTGCGACGCTTGGCCCGGGCGCGACGAACTTCGTCACCGCGGCCGCCTATGCGCAATTGGGCGGCATGCCGATGATGATGATTACCGGGCAGAAACCGATCAAGAAGTCGAAGCAGGGACGCTTCCAGATCCTCGACGTCGTCGCGATGATGGGACCGATCACCAAATATACGCATCAGATGGCCTCGTCGGACAATATCCCGAGCCGCGTGCGCGAGGCCTTCCGCCTTGCCGAAGAGGAAAAGCCCGGCGCGGTGCATATAGAGCTGCCCGAGGATATCGCCGACGAACATACCGACAGCCTGCCGCTGAAGCGCAGCCACTCGCGCCGGCCGACCGCCGACGTCAAGTCGATCCGCGAAGCGGTGAAGGCGCTCGAGGAGGCGACCTCGCCCGTCCTCGTGATCGGCGCGGGCGCGAACCGCACGATGACGAGCCGCATGCTGCTGCAATTCATCGAAAAGACGGGCATTCCCTTCCTCACGACCCAGCTCGGCAAGGGCGTGATCGACGAGCGGCATCCGAAATTCCTTGGCTGCGCCGCGCTGTCGGCGGGCGACTTCGTCCACCGCGCGGTCGAGGCATCGGACTGCATCGTCAACCTCGGCCACGACGTGATCGAAAAACCGCCCTTCTTCATGCAGCGCGGCGGGCCGACCGTGATCCATGTGTCGACCAAGACCGCCGAGGTCGATCCCGTCTATTTCCCCGACATCGAGGTTATCGGGGATATCGCCAATGCCGTGTGGCAGATGAAGGAGGATATCGTCCCCAACGGCGGGTGGAAATTCGATCACCTGCTCGCCTATCGCAAGGCCGAGGTCGAGCATACCGCGCCGCTCGCGAAGGACGAGCGCTTCCCGATCTTCCCCCCGCACCTCGTCCAGTCGATCCGCGACGCGATGCCCGACGACGGGATCATCTGCCTCGACAATGGCGTGTACAAGATCTGGTTCGCGCGTGGTTATACCGCGTGCAAGCCGAACACGGTGCTGCTCGACAACGCGCTCGCGACGATGGGCGCGGGGCTGCCGAGCGCGATGATGTCGGCGATGGTCTATCCGGGGCGCAAGGTCATGGCTATCTGCGGCGACGGCGGCTTCATGATGAACAGCCAGGAAATGGAGACTGCGGTACGCCTCGGGCTCAACATCACCGTGCTGATTTTGAACGACAACAGCTATGGCATGATCCGCTGGAAACAGGCGAATATGGGCTTTAAGGATTGGGGGCTGACCTATGGCAACCCCGACTTCGTCAAATATGCCGAAAGCTATGGCGCCAAGGGACACCGCGTCGAAAGCGCGGCGCATCTGAAGGAACTCCTCGCGCACACGCTGAGCACGCCCGGCGTCCACTTGATCGACTGCCCGGTCGATTATTCGGAGAATGACCAGATCCTCAATATCGACATCAAGAAGCTGTCGAAGGAGCTGTAATCTTTGGCATCCCTACCCCGGCGAAAGCAGGGGTCCTATATCCCGCACTGGGTCCCGGCTTTCGCCGGGATACGGAGACCGGCCGCATGAAACTCGAAGACGTCTACCCGCTCTATCTCAACAACAAGGCGGTGCAGCCGAACACCGACCTCGAGGTGATCGACAAGTTCACCGGCGAAGTCGCGTTCCGCACCGCGCTCGCGACCCCCGATATCATCGACGAGGCGATCGCCGGCGCCGTCCGCGCCGCCGAGCCGATGGCGAAGCTCGCGAGCTTCGAGAAGCGCGACGTGCTCGCCCATTGCGTGACGCGCTTTCAGGAGCGCTTCGACGAACTCGCCTACGCGCTGTGCGTCGAGGCGGGCAAGCCGATCGCCGACAGCGAAGGCGAGGTCACGCGCCTGATCGATACCTTCCGCATCGCCGCCGAGGAAGCGACCCGCAATTATGGCGAGGTCCAGCCGCTCGACGTGTCGGCGCGCGCCAAAGGCTATATGGGGATGTGGAAGCGCGTACCGATCGGGCCGTGCAGCTTCATCTCGCCGTTCAACTTCCCGCTCAATCTCGCGGCGCACAAGATCGCCCCGGCGATCGCGATCGGCTGTCCGTTTGTGATGAAGCCCGCGTCGCTGACGCCGCTCGGCGCGATCATCATGGGCGAGGTTCTCGCCGAATGCGATATCCTGCCCGAAGGCGCGTTCAGTATCCTGCCCGCAAGCCGCGCGGGCGCCGACCTGTTTACGACAGACGAACGACTGAAACTGCTCAGCTTCACCGGCTCGCCCGGCGTCGGCTGGGACCTGAAGGCGAAGGCGGGCAAGAAGAAGGTCGTGCTCGAACTCGGCGGCAACGCCGCGGTGATCGTCGACAAGGACGCCGACCTCGACCATGCGCTCGCGCGCATCATCTTCGGCGGCTATTACCAGTCGGGGCAAAGCTGCATCCATGTCCAGCGCGCGATCATCCATGCGGATATTTACGACACCTTCCGCGACATGCTGACGGCAAAGGTCAAGACGCTGAAATCGGGCGACCCGAAGCTGCGCGACACCTTCATCGGCCCGATGATTTCGGTCAAGGAGGCGCAGCGCCTCAAAGGCTGGATCGACGATGCGGTCGCCGCGGGCGCGACCTTGCTCGCGGGCGGCGGGTGCGAGGGCAATATGCTCGAGGCGGCGCTGCTCGAAAATGTCCCGCACGATACCGATGTCGTGGTCGAGGAAGCGTTCGGCCCGGTCGTCGTCCTGTCGAAATTCTCAGCTTGGGAAGAAGCGATGGCCGAGGTCAACGACAGCAAGTTCGGGCTGCAGGCGGGCATCTTCACGCGCGACATCCATAAGGTGCTGGACGCGTGGGACCATCTCGACGTCGGCGGCATCGTCGTCAACGACGTCTCCTCCTACCGCGTCGACAACATGCCCTATGGCGGGGTGAAGGACAGCGGGCTCGGCCGCGAAGGCGTGCGCTTCGCGATGGAGGATATGAGCGAAATCCGGAATCTGGTGATCCGCCGCCTCTGACGGCACCGTAACCGAACCGCCGCAAAAGCGTCGCCGAACTGTCGCGGCTTTGAATCGCAGGGTGTAACAATTGTCGTGTCTACGCCGGGGGCAGCTAGAGGCTGCTTTCGGAGTGCGACATGGCATCGATTTCCACCCTGCCGATCCCCGCCCGTTTTCCCGACCCCTTCACCACCGACCCGCATATCCCCGAGCGCGTGATCGGCGAACGGCGCAGCTACCGCGCCGTGTGGGTCAGCGACATCCACCTCGGCACCCGCGGGTGCAACGCCGCGATGCTGATCGACTTTTTCGACCATGTCGATTGCGAGACGCTCTACCTCGTCGGCGACATCATCGATGGCTGGCGTCTGAAGAAGCGCCACTTCTGGCCGCCCGAGCATAATGACGTCGTATGGCGCGTGCTTAAGCGTGCGAAGCGCGGCACGCGCGTCGTCTATGTCCCCGGCAACCATGACGAGATGGTGAAGCCGTTCGACGGCTTCGATTTCGGCGGGGTCGAGATCCGCCGCGAGGCGATCCACGAGACCGCCGACGGCCGCAAATTGCTCGTCGTCCACGGCGACGAATTCGACGCGGTGATGCTCGCCCACCGCTGGCTCGCCTTCGTCGGCGACGCCGCCTACACCGCGCTGATGAAGTGCAATGTGGTCGTGAACCGCATCCGCAGCGCCTTCGGCCTCCCCTATTGGTCGCTATCGATGGTAGCCAAGCACAAGGTCAAGAATGCGGTCCAGTTCATCGGACGGTACGAGGAAGTCGTCGCCCACGCGGCGCGCTCGCGCGGGGTGGATGGTGTCGTGTGCGGCCATATCCACAGCGCCGAGATGCGCGAGATCGAGGGCACCGAATATTACAACGACGGCGACTGGGTGGAGGGCTGCACCGCGCTGGTCGAACATCATGACGGCACGATGGAAATCCTCCACTGGGCCGAGGAAGTCGCGGCGCGCTCGGCGCCGACCAAGCTCGCACTGCCGGCGGCCGCATGAGGATCCTGATCGTCAGCGACGCGTGGGAGCCGCAGGTCAACGGCGTCGTCCGCACGCTGCAAGCGACGATCGGCGAATTGCACGCTGCGGGACACCAGGTCGGCGTCGTTTCACCCGACCTGTTCCGCTCGCTCCCCTGCCCTTCCTACCCGGAAATCCGGCTCGCGCTCGCGGGCTGGCGCAAGGTCGGGCGCCATATCCGCGCCTTTGCCCCGCAGGCGATCCATATCTCGACCGAAGGACCGCTCGGCATGGCCGCGCGGCGCTGGTGCATCCGCAACACATTCCCCTTCACCACCGCCTATCACACGCGCTTTCCCGAATATGTCGCAGCACGCCTGCCGCTCTCGCCCGCCTTTGTGTGGCGCTTCATCCGCTGGTTCCATCGCCCCGCGCGACACATCATGGTCGCGACGCGCAGCCTCGCGCGCGAACTGGCCGATCAGGGCCTGACCCAGACGATGATGTGGGAACGCGGCGTCGATCACGATCTTTTCCATCCCGATCGCGCCCCGCATCCGGCCTATGCGACGCTGGCACGGCCGATCCAGCTTTATGTCGGCCGCGTGGCGGTCGAGAAAAATATCGATGCGTTCCTCGGCCATGACCGGCCGGGGACGAAAGTCGTCGTTGGCGACGGCCCGGCGCTCGCCGACCTCAAGAGCCGGCATCCCGATGTGCTGTTCCTCGGCAAGCTTGGCGGCGAAACGCTGGCCTCCGCTTATGCGGGGGCCGATGTCTTCGTCTTTCCGAGCCGCACCGACACCTTTGGCCTCGTCGTGATCGAAGCGCTGAGCTGCGGCACCCCCGTCGCCGCCTTCCCGGTACCGGGCCCCGGCGACATCGTCACCGACGGCGCCGGCGCGCTCGACGAGGATCTAGGCCAGGCGATAGACGCAGCGCTGGCCTGCGACCGTGCCGATGCGGCCGCACTCGGCGCGCGCTACAGCTGGCCCAGTTGCACCGCGCAGTTCGAAAAGGCCCTGACCTTCGTTCCCGCCCATCCCGTACCCGACGTCAAGCCCGGGATCGCGGGCGTCGTCGCCTAGAAGGTCTTGCGCCACTCCAGCTCGATATAGCGGCCGAGCGGGTCGATATAGCCGGGCTGGTAGTTGAGCGGCACGCTGCCGTTCGCGTCGGTGATCTTGCGCTGCGCGTCGAAGATATTGTCGATCGCGAGACGTACGCGCGATCCCTTCAGGAACGGCAACTTCTCGGTCAGCTTGGGCTTCTGGCCGAGGTCGACGAAAAAGCGCAGGTTGAAGGTCGCAAGATCGCCGAACTTCAGATCGCCTGCGGTCCCGCCCGTCACCGTGCTGCCGCTGTCATATTTCGCACTGAGCCGCACGCCCATGCCCTTGTTGAACAGCCCGCCGTCGAGTTCGAACAGGTGGCGATTGCTGCCGCCGCCGCTGCCCGTCGCCGATCCGTTCAGCAGGTCGAGCTCGGGCACGCCCGGGCGGATCAGCACTTTGTCGGTCAGCTTGATCGTATGATAAAGCGACACCTGCCAGCGCCCGCCTTGCGGACCGCCGAACATGCCGCCGGGACCACCCGGTCCGCGCCCGCCCATGCGCGGACCGCCGCCACCGCCGCGCGGGCGCCCGGCGCCGGGACCACCGCCGCCTTCACGCGCGCCCGCGCCGTCGGGGCGCGCGCCACCGGGGCCGCGCTGTTGTTGCTGGCCAAAGCTCTTGCCGAAATTGAGGCCCCAGCGGATTTGCGAATTTTCGGCTCGATCGAAATTGACCGGCCGCTGGTCGATGCGCGTCAGCACGCCATTGATGTCGCGCTCGACGCGATCCGGAAAGGCCGCCTCGATCTCGGGCGTCAACAGGGGAAAGCTGTTCGTCGTGTCATAGCTTTTGTTGCTGTTGTAATTGATCGAGAGGTTCAGCCCCTCGACCATCGGCGGCGACCAGTTGAGCCCGAGTTTCAGGTCGCGGCGCTGCTCGGCGAGCAGGAAGGGATTGCCGCCCGTCGTCGTCGTGATCTGGACGGTCTGGCCGGTCTGAAGGTCGTAATAGGTCACGCCCTGCGTATCGAGCGGCGCGGCGCCGAGTTGCTGAATGCCGGGGGCGGCCTCATCGCTGTTATAGCTCGCGATCAGCGACAGATTGTCGGTCACGCCCCAGTTGAGGTTCGCGCCCCAGCTTTTGAGCGCGTCAAAATCGCTCGGGTTCTGGACCTGTCCGCTCAGCGTCAGCGAAACGCGGCCGATCTTGCCGACCTCATATTCGGGGTCGAGCAGCGGAATGGTCAGCGACCCGAACACCCCCGGCAAGTCGCGCCCGAGGTCGGTGGTCGTGATATCGCCCGCGCGCGCCGAACGGCTGTCGAAACGCAGGCCCGAATAGCTGCCCGTCATCGACAGACGGATCGGACCCGCCCAGCCTTCGGTGACCGTCCCCGACAGGTTGGCGCTGCCGCCGAAGGTCTGCTGGCTGCTGTCGAAACGGTCGGTCGAAGAGACATTGTCGCTGAAGCGGTCGGTGAAGGTCAGCTGGTCAACATCGGCATAATTGCCCGACAGCGACCAGCGCCAGTCGCCGAGCATGCCGTTGACGCTGGCGGTCGTGGTCAGGTTGCGGCTGCGGCTGTCGCGGGTCAGCGGGTCGGCGGCGTCGCCGTTGCGCGGTCCGAGCCAGGACAGGCTGTCGGTCTGGTCCCAGCGCACGTTGAGCGACGCGTCGGTCGTCTTGTTCAGGCTGCGCTGGACCGTTGCGTCGATCGAATATTCGTCGGATGCGCCGAGCAGACTGCGCGCCGGCGCGCCGGCCGCCAGTGCCTGCCCGGCCTCGTCGGTCGCATAATCGAGGTCGCGCTCGCTTTCGAGCAGCATCGTCTTATGGTCCCAGCCGGCGTTGATGTTGACGCGGCCATTCTTGCCGATCGCAAGGAAGCTCGGCTGGATTTCGCTCTGGAAGCGCCCGCCCTGGGTCGGGATACCGCCCTCGGCCTCGACCGCGACTTGCCGGAAATTGGGTTTGAGCACCATGTTGACGACGCGTTCGTCGGCCGAATAGCCATATTGCAGCGCGACTTCTTCGGGAAAGACTTCGACCTTGGCGATCGCTTCGGGCGGCAGGTTGCGCACCTCGCCGAAGCCGCCGATGCGACGCCCGTTGACGAGGATGATCGGCCGGCCGCCGCCGCGTCCGCGGCCCGAGCGCGTCTGCGGCGCAAGCGCGTCGAGCAGTTCGGACACGTTCGACACGCCATAGCTCGCGATCGCCGCCTCATCGAGTTCGGCCTCGGCCTTGATATCGGTATCGAGCTGACCGGCAAGGCGCGGCGCGGTGACGACGATCTCGTCCTCGCTGTAATCGTCATAGGCGTCCTCGACGGTCTCGGGCGCCGCAACGACGGGTTCGGCGGGCTGTTCGGCCACCGCGGATACCGGCGGCGGCCCGATCGGCGTTTGCGCCATCGCCGGCAGCGCGAACGAGGCGCCAGCCGTCAGCAGGGCGGCACGCACGGAAAGGACGAGGCGGACATCATTCATGGGAGAGCCTTTTTTGTTTCTTTTCTGTCTTCGTTTTTTTCTTCGCATGGCGGGACTTAACGCCCGCTGACGCCGCCCTTTGTTCGCGGTTCATCTATGTCGCAATTGTCGCAACAATGTGTCGCGACTGTCGCAGTTCCTACCAACTTCCCACCAACTGCCGATATCGACCGCTGGACAGCATCGCCCGGCTTCCTTATCGGCCAGCCATGCCGACTCCCGACTCGTCCGCCGCCCCCGAATCGATCCTGATCGTCGACTTCGGATCGCAGGTCACCCAGCTCATCGCCCGCCGCGTCCGCGAAGCCGGCGTCTATAGCGAGATCGTCCCGTTCAGCGCCGCCGAGGCCGCGCTCGAACGGATGCAGCCCAAGGGCGTGATCCTCTCGGGCTCTCCCGCATCGGTCCCCGCCGACGGCAGTCCGCGCGCCCCCCAATCGATCTTCGACAGCGGCCTCCCCATCCTCGGCATCTGCTACGGCCAGCAGGTGATGAGCCAGCAGCTCGGCGGGCAGGTCGAGCCGGGCGGTGCCGACGGCGAGCGCGACGGCGAATTCGGCCGCGCCTTCCTGACCGTCACCGAACCATGCGTGCTGTTCGACGGCCTGTGGGAGGTCGGCGAGCGCCATCAGGTGTGGATGAGCCACGGCGACCGCGTCACTGAGTTCGCCCCCGGCTTCCGCATCGTCGCGATCAGCGACGGCGCCCCCTTCGCGCTGATCGCCGACGACGAGCGCCGCTATTATGGCACGCAGTTCCACCCCGAGGTCGTGCACACACCCGACGGCGCGAAGTTGATCGCGAACTTCGTCCGCCACGTCTGCAGCTGCTCGGGCGACTGGACGATGGCCGAGTTCCGCGCCACGAAAATCGCCGAGATCCGCGCACAGGTCGGCGACCAGCGTGTGCTCTGCGGACTGTCGGGCGGCGTCGACAGCGCGGTCGCCGCGGTGCTGATCCACGAAGCGATCGGCGAACAGCTGACCTGCGTCTTCGTCGACCATGGCCTATTGCGCATGAACGAACGCGAACAGGTCGAGCGCCTGTTCCGCGATCACTACAACATCCCGCTCGTCGTCGTCGACGCCGAGGAGCGTTTCATGAGCGGGCTCGCGGGGGTCACCGACCCCGAAAAGAAGCGCAAGTTCATCGGCGCCGAATTCATCAACGTGTTCGAGGAAGAAGCGAAGAAGATCGGCGGCGCAGACTTCCTCGCGCAGGGCACACTCTATCCCGACGTGATTGAATCGGTCTCGTTCACCGGCGGGCCGAGCGTCACGATCAAGAGCCACCACAATGTCGGCGGCCTTCCCGAGCGGATGAACATGAAGCTCGTTGAACCCTTGCGCGAACTGTTCAAGGACGAGGTCCGCCTGCTCGGCAAGGAACTCGGCCTTCCCGACATCTTCGTCGGCCGCCACCCCTTCCCTGGCCCCGGCCTCGCGATCCGCATCCCGGGCGAGGTCAGCAAGGACCGCTGCGACATCCTCCGCAAGGCCGACGCGGTGTATCTCGATGAGATCCGCAATGCCGGCCTCTACGATGCGATCTGGCAGGCCTTCGCGGTGCTGCTCCCTGTCAAGACCGTCGGCGTGATGGGCGACGGGCGCACCTACGACCATGTCTGCGCGCTCCGCGCCGTCACCTCGACCGACGGCATGACCGCCGACATCTATCCCTTCGACGCCAGCTTCCTCAGCCGTTGCGCAACGCGCATCATCAACGAGGTGCAGGGCATCAACCGCGTGGTGTACGATTATACCTCGAAACCGCCGGGCACGATCGAGTGGGAATGAGGGGTACTGGGGCGTAGCTGAGCGTAGATAAGCGTAGTTCCAAAGCGAGAGACCCGCGGGGCCCAATCTTCCTCATTGTGTGATCGGATTTCCTCCATCTTTGTTGCGAGATCAGCACTCCCACCCGTGGTCGGGCTCTGCGACTATGATTTCACAACCCGCTTGATCGGGCGAGTCGTGCGCTGCCTTACATCGGGCGGCGGCGCGACCCTGGTTCGCCCTTCGATAGAGCTCAGACGGCGCTGAGCGATCCAGCCCTCGACTTCTTCAAGATCCCACACCACGCATCAAGGTGTTAGATTGAAGCGGCGTGGAAACTCGCCACGCTGTTCGAGGGTAAAATGGTGCTGTCTGCCAATGGCACCATGAGCTTGAGTTCATGCCGTCGGATCATCCCCGGCAGACCGGTAAATATCGCTGCGGGCTTCGAACCGCCGGCAGCCTCTCTCGATTCGTCATCTTGGTACGACAGCATCACTATGCGCGCGATGGGTCTTTTTACCATGACTTCCTCCTATGGTGGAGGCCGCGTCATGGCCTTTGGATTCTACAACAATATGCAACGCCAATGGCCGGCTCCGGACAGTCCGCTTTCCGGCGTGTTTCCGGCAAAGGGGACGTTCTGTCGTCGATCCTCTCGGTGTAAGCGAGATGCGCGACCCATGAAATGAAGTCGGCCTATGCCGCATTGTTAATGCAGGAATAGCGATGCGACCTCGAAGGAACTGGAGAGCAAATCAACCTAAAGCCCAAATGCGACTTGTCAGTGTTCGCCGACCTGAATGATCGATTTTGCCATTCCGGCGCCCGACGTTGCGAAGCGCATGGCCTCGGCAAAATCCCCAAAGGAAAACTGCTTGCCGACAGGCGGCACGAGGCTCCCGTCGCCAACCCATGCAAGCAGCTGCTCGAGATGGCGCGCGGCTTGCGCATGCTCGTAAAGGAGGAACTGCCTCACATCCGCCCCGACCAGCGAAGCGCCTTTCATCAGGGCGAGATTGATCGGAAGCTTGGGAATGGGCCCACCGGCAAAGCCGATGACGAGGTGACGCCCGCGCCACGCGAGAGAACGAAAGGCAGCCTCGAACAAGGGGCCCGTCACGGGGTCGAAGATGACGTCGGGCCCTTTGCCGCCGCACGCGGCTTTCAGCCGGTCTCGCCAGCCTTCGGCCTCGGTGTCCAGCGCAGCGGTAGCTCTCAGATCGAGCGCGAAGGCGCGTTTGGCTTCCGACGAGGCGACTGCGATCACTTCGGCGCCGAGCTGCCGCCCCACCTGAATGGCTGCGCTACCGACGCCGCCCGCCGCGCCGAAGACGAGCAGGCGTTCGCCCGGCTGGATCGCGGCGCGGTCGCGAAGCGCATGCAGCGCCGTGATATAGTTGATCCGGAAACCGGCTGCCTGCGCGAAGGTCATAGCATCGGGAATGACCGCGACCATGACCTGCTTGGCGACGACATATTCCGCAAGCCCGCCGCCAAAGGAGTTCGCCATCACGCGGTCACCCGGCTTTATATCCGTAACCTCGGCCCCGACAGCCTCGACGATGCCGGCAATCTCCTGCCCCGGCGTGAACGGAACGGCCGGTTTGACCTGATATCCGCCGAGCGCGACGAGCGCGTCGACATAACCCATCCCGCATAGCATCACCTTGACGAGCACCTCATCCGGTGCGGGGCTGGGGATTGGCGCATCGATCATGCGATAGTCGTCGACGCTGTCGATCTTGTCTGCTTGCACAAGCTTCAAGAGATATACTCCTCTACTGAATGGGCGCGTTTGCGCCGCTGTCGCCGAAACCGTGGAAGGACAGCCATTCCTCCGGCGCCGCACGCGTGGTGGAAAAGGAATTGATGGGCGCTTCCGATTCACCAACGCCCAAAGCGACGCCGCAAAACAACATATGGTTCTCGGGCGCGCCCAGGAAGCTGCTTACGGGGTTGGCATAAGCGGCCCAGAACTCCTGAGGACAGGTGTCGAGCCCCTGTTCTACCGCGAGAAGCATAAGGCTCTGCAGATACATTCCGAGGTCCGCCCATTGCGGACGCCCCATGTTGCGATCGATAAAGACGAACAGGCCCACCGGAGCGCCGAAGAGCTGCAGATTCCGACCAAGTTGCCTGAAGCGTCCGGCGCGATCTTCTCGCGGAAGCCCGATCGATGCATAGAGTTGCTCGCCGTTGGCGAAACGGCGGGTCCGGTAGGGTTCTTCGAGATTTTCCGGATATATCCGGTACGCCGGTTCGGGATCGGGACCTGCGGCCGCAACATGAGCAAGTAGCTCTGCCAGACGTTCGCCAACCACCGCATGCACATGCCAGGGCTGCAGGTTGCCGCCGCTCGGCGCCCGTGCCGCGTCGGCGAGCAACCGGCGGATGACGGGTTCCTGCACCGGATCCGACTTGAAGGAGCGAACCGAACGGCGCGCCATTATCGCTTCAGTGACTGTCATGGTCCTACCCTTCAAGAGCATCGACGAAATCGGGATGGAGCGCCTCTGCCAGCGGCGATCGAACGGTTCCGGCCGGAAGTCTTAGGCCGCACCGGGATTTCTGGCTCGAGGCCAGGAATCCCGGTGCGACGACCGCCCCTCCCGGCGATCAGGCCGAAGCCGGCACAGCTTCTGTCGACGCGGGCCGATAGTTCGACGCGTCGGTCGTGAACTCGGCGTGCCCATATGTGCCCAGCTGTCTTTTCAGCTTGGCGACCAGGCGGCGATCCGCCCAGTTGCGAACCGACGGGATCTTGTCCAACGCCCGGTAAAGCCCGATTTTTCCGAACACCCAGATCCCGGCGAGCGAGGCCCGCACCGAATCGCCAGTCGTAAACCGCACGCCGACGGCGGACGCCCGTTCGCGGCTTCCCGCCATGAAATTCTTCATGAAGAACATTTTCGAGAAGCTCCGCTCGAAGCGTTCGAAGATGCGCGACTTCAACGATCCGTCGGGTCGGAGATCCGCGGCCATCGTGGCGCGTACGAGGGCGCCGCAGGTGTTGTCATCGAAACCGGCCCGAAGCGTTCCGGCACGCGCGGTCATCATATTGACGATGCCCTGGGGGGTATCTTCCAACAGATCTTCCGGCAAACCGAGCAGGAAGCACCGGTAACGCGCGAACTCGACGCGGGCGCGCTCATCCGCGGTGAAGTGGTCGCGTCCCTCATCGATAATCGCATAGGACATCAGGAAGACGCCGAACAATCCCGCCGGCATCTGGTCGAGTTGCGGGATGGGGATACCGAAAATCCGCGAGTCCCAATCCTTGGGCCGCCGCATGACATTGGCACGCACCATCGAGTGCATCAGCCGCACCATCGCCGCCGCCTTGAATCCCGGTCCGAAGCGCTCAAGCGCGCCGGGCAACGCCGTGGTGGTGAAGAAGGTCGCAGTTTCCTTGACGCGCCGCGCCGAGGTTTCGCCGGAAAGGGTGTTGGTGATTGCCATCGGCAACGCGGCATATTTGTTCATGAAAGTCGCGAACAAGGCGCCGCGGATCACGAAGGGCCCGAAATTGGCGAGCGGGTTGCGCTCGATCCGCGCGCCCTTTTCCACGAGGGCCATATCGAGCCAGTCGGGCACACGCTCCATGTCGCGAATGAAGGCCACAAGTTCAGGCGGTGCGTCAGCGACAGCTTCCACGCCTTTGTCGCAGGCCTGAACAAGCATATCGACCAATGGGCGGAACCCATATTGCCGCATGAGCGCGGCATAGCTGTCGGCAACGCTGTCACCGAGCATCGTGTAAGCCTTGATGAGATCCAGACGTTCGCGATCGGCCAGCAAGGCCACGCGGTCATGCGCGTAGCGTGCCGACAGGTACGACCTATCCTCGGCGAGCTCGGTATAGCGCTCCGGTACCGTGTCGAAATCAATCGCCCCATAGATCGAAGGCGCTGCGTGGGCCTGCGCGCGCACGCGCTCCTTGAGTTCTGCAATCGGCGTCTTGATACGCATGAGACCATCCTCTCGGTTGACGATCAACATTCATGTCATTTGATAGATTTGTGTCAATTGACATTTTTTTGTCCGTTTGCCATATGGCGGGCATGGCAAGACACCGCGGAAACGCCGAAGTACGGGCAGACGAAGCTGCGACCGCCCGCATCGGATATGCCAAGGGTGCTGACACGCGCGCACGCGTCCTGGAAACGGCGCTCTGCGCGTTCGGCGCAGAAGGATTTGACTCTGTCACGACGCGGAAGATCGCCGATCGGGCGGGGGTTAGCCTCCCGGCCCTGAGCTATTATTTCGGCACCAAGGAAGCCTTGTACCTCGCCTGCGCCAGAACCATCGTGTCCGAGTACCAGGAAGCTCTCGGGGCGGCCGCGGCTTCGGCGCGATCGTCGTTGCATGGAAAGCAGGACCGCGCGCATTCGGCCACGGCATTGAGCGAACTGATGGCGGAGCTTGCCCGTTTCCTTCTTTCCACCGGCGATGCGGCACGGCGCGCGCCGTTTGTGGCCCGGGAATTGGCCAGCCCAGGCCCCGCCTTCGACATCCTCGCGGCAGAACTTTGGCGTCCCGGTATCGACCTCGCTGCTAACCTCATCACACGTGCATCGGGCGGCACCTTACAAGGAAACGAGGCACGGATTCGCGCAACGATGATGATCGCGAGCCTCACCGGCCTCGCAAGCGGAAGAGATATCGTCCCTAGCCTAGATTCGTCCGATAGGATCGACGCCGCGATCTCCGCGCTTCGCGATCAAGCGCAGGATCTGTGCAAAAGAATGTGAGCGAGTTGCGCCGGAAACTTGCACAATATTTGCGGCACTTGGCCGGTAGCGGTCTGTCTGCTTTTGGCAAGCGGCTACAGATAGCAGCAGTAGCCAGCCGCCCAGCCTTCCATGGGGATGTTTCTTACTGAGATACTAATTTAGTTATGCCGCAGCGCGCCTCGAAAATGGTTTGTAAGGGAAGGTCACGCACGTGCAGGGCAAGAATGATCGCAACCGTTACGTAGCCAATCTGCCTGATGCACCCTGCAACATCGATCGTTATCGTCGATGCTGCTAGTAACTGTGTGAGGACGGGCCGGCGGCGACGTCTCGGTAACATTCGCATAGCTCAATTCCACACCCGACTCATCAAGAATCGAGTGACTTCTATTTTGACTATGTCGTGAATGTTGGACTCTACGTACCGCCGTCAGGGCATCATGTCAAAGCTTCGCAATTCGTAGCTGACACCCGTCGATCCCCTCGCCCATAACGCTGCAAAAAGCGTCGGCTCTTCGATTCTGCACCGACGGCATCTGATGCGCAAAATTGGTCGGTGCACTTCATTCTGGCTTCAGATATTGTTGACCTCGACCGGCGATCGTTGCACCACTGTTCAACACGACAGGGGTAGGATTGCGCCGTTATAATTGCGTAAACACCCATATGTATAAAGAGATCGGCGGATTAATCTCTACTGGGATGGCGTGATTTGAATAGGTTTCCGGTTTTACAGCATCTCAAAGTAACCAATTACCGGCTGTTTCCCGGATCTCCTGAGGTTCCGGGAATTGACTTTGCGTTCCACGACGGAATATCGCTTCTTGCCGGAATAAACGGCCTCGGCAAAACAACACTCATCAACATGATTTTTCGCCTGCTGGTGGGCGCTTTTGAGCTTCCAAAGGATTCAGGGGCCGGAAAGTTTGGCTCAGCGGCGAAAGCTAACGTGGTTCCTTGGGCAGGTCGGACAACCTATTTTCCGCAACGCGTAGCTGACCGTGCGAAGGACGCAACCGCCCAACTCAGCTTTCGTATCGGCAACGTGTCTTTCCACATTGTTCGCTCCCTAGCCAATCTCAGGCTTTTGGAATGTCGCCGGAACGGCGTGGAGCTGGTCCTCAGCCCAAATGAGGACGCTTACCGGGCCGCATTGTGCGAAGCTGCCGACGCGGGCCAGTTCGTCGACTTTCTGACGGCTGTTAAGTATCTGACCTTTTTCAATGAAGAACGCCGCGACATCCTGTGGGACGAACAGGCCCAACGGCAATTTTTCCGAATCCTTTTTACGCGCCCCGAGGAGGCACGGGCGTGGATCGAAGTTGAACAACAGATTGCAAGCGCCGACAGCCGAGCACGCAATATATCCGCTTCGGTTTTTCAGCTCGACCAAGACCTCAGGGCCGGAGAACGCCTTCTAGTAAACAATGCCGGCGTTGACGCCAGATTGGCGGCAGAGCAGGCTCTTCTGGACGCCGATCTCAAACGGAAGGCCGAACTTGAGGAGCAGGCCGAAAAGTTCGACGGCGAGATTCGCATGATGCGCCGCGACCTTGAACGCGCAAAGCTTTTCGAGGACGCGGCACGTCAAAGCGTTGAGGAAATCCGGTTTAGTCGCTTGGGTGCCCTTTTTCCAACGCTGAATGAGACTGCTCGGTACATCCTTACACAACTTCACGCGGATGGGCGGTGCCTCGCCTGCGAACAGCACACACCCGACGCGCAAGCCCGACTCCAAGGCGCTCTTGAGGCCGGGCTGTGCGTCGTTTGCGGAAGCGACCTGGCGGCGTCGCCACGTCAAGCCGATGGCATCATTGCCAGTGCATCCGATCAAGACCTCGCCGACGCAAAGCAGCGATACGAAGCGGCAAGCATCCAGCGAGAGACACTTTTCGACGATGAGCGCACGTTAGATCAATCCTGGCGGATGACATTGAAGGAGCTGGGCGAAATCAACACTGCGCTCAACACTCGCAAGGCAGACGTCGAAGCCTTGCGAAGTCAGCTCCCGCCGGACCCTGAAGATCTCGCGAAACTCCGCTCAAGCATCCAAGAACTGCGTGAACGCGAAGAAATAGAAAAACGCAAACGCCAAGGCGCTGAGGCAGTTTATGGGACGCTGCTCGCCACGGTAAATGAGCGCATCGAAACCGCGACACACCGCGTGAGCGGCTTCTTCCAGACGTTGATCGAGCGCTTTCTTGAAGAGCGGTGCAGCCTTACTTTTCAGATGATTTCCGACCGCCCAAGCCAAAGCGGGCGGTTCTTCCAATATCCCTCGTTGCGTTTTGAAATGACTGCGGCTGCGTTCGAAGGGGAGCAAATCAGACAGTCGCCTGACGATGTTTCGGAATCGCAACGGGAGTTTATCGACCTCGCTTTTCGGATGGCACTTGCCGAGGCAGCTGCTGCCGACGGTGCAATGTCGATGGTCATCGAGACGCCGGAGGCGAGCCTTGATGCGATCTTCATGGGCCGCGCCGCGGAAATGTTCCGTGCCTTTGCCGAGGGTCCTCGTAGCATGATTGTGACATCCAACCTTACAAGTTCGGTGATGATTCCAGCGTTGATGGGCACGCCGACGACCGACGATGTTGAAATCGACCGGCGACGGCGGCGCGTTCTCAATCTGCTGCAGGTTGCCGCACCGAATGCTGCCGTTCGTCATCACTTCCGCCAATACGATGATTTTCTCGAGGCTGGCCTGAGAGGTCATGCTGGATGAACCTCGATCTGGCGCGAACGAAGTCGCGTGTACGTCTCGTCCAGCTCTTAATTGCGGCAGAGAATGCGGCACTTGCGCCTATCTCGATCGACAAGCTGCATGCTTTCGCGTTTCTTGCGGACGTACTTAGCCCCGTATGGGGCCTGAGGCCATTCGAAGATCGCATCGGACGAACCGGCCGTCCTCCCTATTATCCAGATTTGCAGGCTCAGCTCGATTTGCTTGTCGGAATGGGTCTGGTTGAACCTTCGGAACTGGCCTATCGCATCGAAGGAGACGGGGAGCAGCGAATAGCCCGGTTCTTCGCATCCTATGCCTTGCGGATCGGTTCCGAATATCTAACCAACATTGAAGCCGGCTTGGCTAATGATCCGCAGTCGACAAAAGAGCAAATCTTCCTTGACGCACTGGCGGAAGCTTTGGCTTCTCTTCCCGACGACGAGATTGCCAAGGCGGCAAGCATGGACCTCGTCTATCAACGGAGCGGACCGGATACGGAGGACTATGTCGATCTAGATCGACGGGCAGGACCCAGCAGGACTGCGCAGGCGATCGCATCGTTCGACCAAGCCTTTCCGGGGACGAAATTGAGTCCGGCGCGCCGGCTTTACATGTATGCGAATTACCTAGGCCGTCGCGCGCATGGATGAAGATGACTTCGCCGCCGCAATTCTAGCTGAAGATGCGTTCCGAGAGGGAGGTGCCGCGGGCCTCGCCGTCACGAGCGGCGATGAAGACCCTACACTGCGGTTTTTCGACAATCTCCGCAGGACAGCACTGGCTTCATTCGACCTTGGGGCTGGCGACGGACTAGTCCCGTCGGTATTCGTCCTGTCCAACCGAACTGCGCGCACTGACGCGCGAACGCTGGACTCGAGCGCTACGCGGCTCGCCGACATAAATCTGCGTTCGCCCGACGAATGGCAAGGTAAGTTGGTATTCACTGCTGCCCATGGCACCGGCGGTTGGGCCATTCCCTTGCCCGATAACTCGGCCGATGCTGCCATTGATCTGCTTGAAGCGAATGGTTTCGGCGAACTTCCCATTGCAGTTATTTATCCCGAAGCGAGAACGTTGAGCTGCTACCAGGAGGGAGGCACGTCGGAGAAGGCGCCAATCCAGTTGGTGCTGCCGTCGCAAATCAGACCTGTCACGATCAATGACATATTTGAAGTCCTCGAACATGTCCGTCGGAATGGCTTGCTTACTCCGCAGGTTGGTCCTCCCGGTTTCTGGGCAAATCCCGCTACCTATGAACCGGGACCCGAAGCTGAGCGAACAATTCAATGGATTGTCGCCATGCAACTTAGTTCGAGCTTCCGCCCCATTCAGGTCGAGCCAGAGCAACAGGTAGCGTTGGGTCGGATCGACCTCGTGATGACGAATCCTAAACCGACTGCGGAAGTACCGCTTCACCCTGCCGTGATCGAATTGAAGGCACTCAAATCGCGGTCGAATGGTGGCGCGCCCTTTGCCGCGTCGAAGAATATTCGCGCGGTAGTAAAGGGAATGCGACAGGCGAAATCCTATCGAGAGGAAAAAGAGGCCCGTTACTCCGTGCTCGGTTGTTTCGACCTCCGCCAGAACAAGGACGATATTCTCGCGGCCGACTTGTGCATATTGGCTCGCAATCGCTATTTTACCGACGACCGGGTCGAAGCCTTTGTACTGCCGCTGTACGCGAATACCGGCGATGCTCAGGAGGCGGCCGCAGTGGCCTAATCAAGCTGCCCTGAACACGACGAGGGTTTCCGGGAGCTCGCTTTGACCACCCTGCTGCGGCGACGCACGCATCGAGCGGAACGGCTCAGATCTCACTACCTCATAGCCCAATGCCGCGGCCTGCTCGGTCAATATCTTGGCAACGGGAACGTCGATGCGCGCGTAGCGGCTGTCGCCCACAACCATGTAGACTCGCCCGCCGTCACGTAGAGACGAGCGAACGCCGCGAAGCACCTTCGCCATGTCATCGAAGTATGCGCCGATCATGGCAGGAATATTCTTGTTCCAAAGCGTCGATTTTACCTCTTCAAGCCGCTCCAACGCTTCCTTCATCGAGGGAGAGTCCGGCGCGCGATGAGCCATGCTTCGCAGGATCTGGACATGGCTCCGCAGCGTCTTTTCCCTGAGATTGCGGTTGTCCGAAGAGCTCTTTAGATATCCGCCCATCCATAGTTCGATGTTGTAGACATCGGTGTAGTCGAAAGAGTTGGGATATGGCGGTGAGAATATCGCCAAATCTTGTGGCGGCAGATCTGCCACAAGTTCGCGCGCATCGCCGCGAAGAAGGGAATATTCCCGTACACGACGCGCGCCGTAACGACGAATATCACCCATCGCCTCGAGAACCAGACGCTCGAAATATTCGTCGACGAAAGCGGCGTCGATCGGGCGGTCCTTCCAGTTCCGCCGGTATCGCCGTCCTTTGCCCGAAACGACCGCGTTGCTAACGGATACCGAAAGTCCCGCTAGCAGGACGTTGAACAATCGCCGCACTGCGGGATCAGAAACGCGCGCTATGGCATTCCGGTATGAAAAGAAGCGAGCCGCGACGGCTTTCGAGAAGAGATAGCGATCTTTCAACCCGGGCTCTATAAATGTCACCGGTGCAGTCGCCACAAAATCATTCAGATTGGCGTCGGTCCCCCGCGCCGCGCTCCGCACATCGGCATACCCTGTTACGAGGGCTTCGAAGTCATAGTGCGCAATCTTGGCCTCGATCAGATCGGCGAGGAATGGATTGACCTCGATCGTGGTCGGAGTAGCGCCAAGAAATTGGGCGGCAAGAGCTGTTGTCCCTGACCCACCGAACGGGTCAACGACAGCGGTAACTTTGCCACTCTCCCTGAAAGCTTGTTCAACCAGTTCCGGCGCGAATGCCTCTTTGAAACTGCGCCAGCTTTGGAAGGGTATGACTGTTGACCCGCTGTTTGTTCCTAAAGTCGCGACCTGACGATTCCCGACCCAGCTTGAAAAATTTACATAGGAGGCCGTATTGAAGCTCGCTTCGGTTGGTACTGCCGACGGCTGTTGCGCTCTAACCGATGCTACAATATCCATTCCTGTGTCTGCCCCGATCGACCGAATTTTGCCCGGTCTCATGCCACAGCGGCCTCTGAATCGCTAGAAGATAGAATACCAGTGCGAACCGGATTCCAATCTGTTCATCGGCAACACTACTGCGAGGCGAGATTGGCCTGAGCCGCCCATCTTCCAGTCGCACTCCCACCAGAGCTGGAGTGGGCTCAATATCCTACACTGACCCACTGATGCACGGTCCGTCGAGGGCTTGAGAAATCACTGCGCTTACCTCGGAAATACGGGAGCTGAACTCGAAGCTGACTCGGTATAGCCTAGTCCTCGAACGACAGGTTTCGGGCGACCAGAATGGTCGCACTAATGTCCATAAGCAGGCGCAAAGCGGACCGCACAATGTTGAATAGGGAGGGCCGCGTGACGGCATTTTGTGGGCGAACTGACGGTCTTTTTTTATAACAGAATCGAGATTAGCGGCGTTTAAGAGTTCATCATTCCTAGCGGACTCGAATTCAAATTGTGACCAATTGCGTCCGAAGGGCACCCAATTTGAAATCCCTAAAATTACCTTTTTTCATAAGGTTAAAAATTTGGCGGCCCCAATGACGGTCGAACCGGATGAAATTTTTTGTTATTATTTTGAATCAAAAGCTTATCTTTAAGCGAACAATTGAGTGGGAATGATATAGCGGTCCAGCTCTCCGGACGTCCCGAACCGCGGCCCAACCGTTCGATCGAAGCGCATGCCGACACACGGGTCGCGCAGCCCTGGCGAGGTCACGCACGAGACGCATGGCGACGGCGAACTGGTGGTCCGCGAAACCCAATCGATCGTCTTCCGCGAGCCCGCCGGCGCTTCCGAGGAGCTATTGATCGCCGAGCGCGCGATGGGGAGTCCAATCAGCACCGAGCGGTCCGCTCCTCCCGTTTCGGACGATTTTCGCTTTTCAGGATTGCCTGAACGCCCCCTTCGACTCCTGCCGGACGCTTCGGCAAATCGCGGTCCCCGTCAATGCTCGCGCCCGGCCTTCCAGAGCGTCTGGGTCAGCGGTTCGATGAGATAGGTCAGCGCAGACCGCTTGCGCAGCGGGATCATGACCTCGGCGGGCATGCCTGCGCGCAACGCGTTCGGGCCGCGCAGCACGGTTATTTTGGAAAGTTCCGCCGGCGACACGACCACTTCAATTTCGAAATATTGCATCCCCGTCCGCTCGTCTTCGAAGCTGTCGGCCGATATTTTCGTGATCTTGCCCGACAAAATGGGCAGGCTCCGCTCCTGGATGCCCGAAAAGCGGACCTGCGTCGCCATGCCCGGCGACAGGTCGTCGGCATCGTTGGGCGACGCCTTCGCCTTGACGACCAGCGCCTTGTCCTGCGGCACCACCTCCATCAGCATTTCACCGGGGGCGACGACGCCGCCGACGGTGAAGACCTTCAGCCCGACCACCCGACCGCTGGCCGGAGCCCGCACGACCGACTGGGTCAGGCGTTCGCGCGTCGCGAACAATTTGGGCTGCAATTCGTCGAGCCGGACCTGCACTTCGCGCAGCTGCGTCGCCACCTCTTCGAGCATCTGACGATCCATCGACACCATCTGTAATCGCGATTCCCCGATCGCCTCTTCGAGACGCGCGACGTCCGATCCCAGCGCGCCGAAATCGCCGTCGAGCTGCGCCGCATTGCGTTCGACCGACCTGATCCGGTTCAGCGAAACGAAGCCGCGCTCCGAAAGCGTCTTCAGGCCGCTCAACTCTTCGCCGATCAGGCGCTGCTGGGTGCGATTGGATTGAATCTGGTGCCCATAGCCCGCGATCTGGCGGTTATGCTGGGCGATACGCTGGCCGAGGACACCGCGTTCGGTTTCGATCGATCGCCGGCGGGCGTCGAACAGCAATCGCTGGCCGCGCATCGCTTCACGCGCCAGCACCTCGTCGCCGGCAAGATATGTCCTGAACTCGGCCGGCTCGACGAGTTGCCGGGCCCCGTCGCGCTCGGCGATCAGCCGGGCCCGCTGTGCCAGCAACGCGACGATCTCGCCGGTCAATCCCCGTTCGGTCGCGACCGCGTCCGACGCCGATATCTTGAGCAGGACATCGCCCTGCCGGACTTCGCGTCCTTCCTGGACCATCAACGCGGTCACGATACCGCCGTCACGGTGCTGCACCGCCTGGCGATTTCCCGAAACCGCAACGCTGCCCTGTGCAAGCGCGCCGGCATCGAGCGGTGTGAGCGCCGCCCAGCCGAGGAAGCCCGCGAAAAACAGGCCCGCGATCCATGCCCCGATACGGACTTCGCCCTTTGGCGAATCCATTGCCCCGACGGTCAGCGGCGTAGCGTCGATCTCGTCCGAAAAACTCGCGGCGTTCATGGCTTGCCCCCCCTCTTCATCTTGACGACATTCGCGCGGGCTGCCGCCGCGCTCTGCCGCAATGTCTCGAGAACCTCCTCACGCGGTCCCTGATGCTCGATCGCACCGTTTTTCATCACCGCCAGCCGGTCGGCATCGCGCAGCGCCGACTGACGATGCGTCACGATCATGATCGCGGCCTCGCGGGCCTTGGCGGCGGCGACCGCCGCGTTCAGCGCGTCCTCGCCCTGGCTGTCGAGCGCGGCATTGGGTTCGTCGAGGACGAGGATCTTGGGATCACCGTAAAGCGCGCGCGCCAGCGCGACGCGCTGTGCCTGCCCGCCCGACAACCGCAAGCCGTCGTCCCCGATCCGCGCATTATAGCCGCCCGGAAGGTGCAGGATCATGTCGTGGATCCCCGCCGCGGTCGCAGCATCCATCACCTTCTGGTCGACCTCGACGGGCAATTCGCCGCGCGCCGCCGCGAAACGCGATATATTCTCGCCGATCGTTCCGGGCAGGAGCGTCGGATCCTGCGGCAGGTAGCCGATATAGGCGGCAAGCCGCTCGGCGTCCCAATCGCTGTACAGCGCCTCGTCGATCCGGATTTCGCCGCCATCGGGCGGGATCGCGCCGGCGGCGATCCGTGCCAGCGTCGTCTTGCCGGCGCCCGACGGCCCGATCACGCCCAGCACTTCGCCCGGGATCAGCCAGGTCGAAACGCCGCGGAGGATCAGCGCGCTGTTGTCGGGCGTGCGCAACAACAGGTTCGACATCTGGACATAGCCCTCGGGCGACGGCAGGAGCACGCGGTCGCCGACCAGGTCGTCGGTCGACTGGAACAAGGCCTCGATCGACGCTTTCGCCTGACGCGCCTGCCCGATCGCGGGCCAGGCCGACACCATCTGTTCGATTGGCTGCAAGGCCCGCGCGAGCAGGACCGACGCCGCGATGATCGCCCCCACCGAAATCTGCGCATTGATTGCCAGCCAGGCGCCGACGCCCAGCGCGAGCGACTGCATGAACATGCGCGCAAATTTGACCAGCGCGGCGTATCGCGACGCCGCCAGTTGCGAGATGGCGCTCGCTTCGAGGCCCGTGCGCCGGTCACCGATCTGGCGCGCGACGAGCGCCCGGCGCATCCCCAGCGCGCGAACGATCTCGGCCTTGCCGAACATCGCTTCCTGTCCCGCATAGGCGGCAGCCATCGCCCGGTGGCCGTCCGCCGCCGATCGCTTCGTCGCGCGTTCGTTGAGCAGCGCGAGGGCGAGCAGCACGCCCGCACCGGCGAGGATCATCACACCAAGGATCGGGTGGATGGCGAAAGCGACAAGGAAATAGAGCGGCGTCCAGGGAATATCGAACAGCGCGATCGCGGCGGGGCTCGCCATGGTCTGGCGCAACGTATCGAAGTCGCGCATCGCCTGGGCCGCCGCGGGGCCGGCGTCACCCTTCGCCCGGCTGAGCAGCCGGTCGAGGATCGGCGCGGCCAGCTGGCGATTGAGGCGCAACGAAGCCCGGAGCATCAGCCGGTTGCGGACCATGTCGAGCGCGGCGAGGCAGCCGATCGCCGCGGCGACGATCACCGTGATCCAGACCAGCGTCAGGACGCCGCCCGTCGGCACGACCCGGTCATAGACCTGCATCATATAGATGGTCGGCGCGAGATGCAGGATATTGACGAGCGCGCTGAAGGCCGCTGCCAGGGCGAAGTGCGTCCGGCAAGCCCGGACGGCTTCCGCCACCGCCGGAGAGGTGGGCATCCAGAACAGGCGCATATGGTATTTCCCCTATGAATTGACTGAAAAAGTGGCGCCGGGACGGGGGACTCCCGGCGCCGAGCTTGGCTGGGGGGTTCCCGGCGCCATGCTCTTTACGCGAACATATAATCCCATGAATTCTCGAGGACGTGGCGTCCGAGGTCGTGGATATCGGCAGCATCGAAGCGGATCCCGTGCCCGGTACCGGCAGCGGATGCCGGGCCGGCGAAACCGCTCCCGTTGACGACATCCTGCGCACGAAGGTCGCCGAGCACCTGATCGTCGCCGCCGCCCGAGTTGAACACGAGCCGGTGCGCCGAGGTGAGCCCCGAGATATCGACCGTCTCGTCGCCGTCGCCGCCGTTCACGGTGATCGTGTTGAAGTTCAGGCTGGTCGGATTGAAGTCGCCGATCACCTGGATGGTATCGCCGCCATCGCCGCCCGATCCGCCGGGTGCGACGCCGCCGGGCGACGACACGTTGAGCGCATTGACGTTGATCTCCTCGACATTGTCGAGTTCGGCGATCACCTGCCCGTTGCGCGTCACGACGATCTCGGTCCCTGCCGAGAGCGAGAGGCCCGCGATCGCGCCTTCGGCCGCCGCCCGGCTGTAGATGACGAACGCCTCCGCCCCGGCCGAACCGTTGAGCTGATAGGTGTCCATCCCGTCGCCGCCGTCGATGATCGCACGGCCACCCGCCGCACCCGTCTGGACGATGTGATCGTCGCCGCCCAGCCCGAAGATGCGGTCGTTGCCGCCGCCGCCATCGAGCGTGTTCGCACCGGCGTTGCCATAGATCATGTTCGCAAGCGCATTCCCCGTGAGGTTGATCGCCGCTGTCCCGCCATGATTGTCGGTCGAGACCACTTCGACATGCGCGCCGGCGCCAAGCTGGTAGCTCGCGCTGGCGAACACCCGGTCGAGCGTGCCTTCGCTCGCGCCTTCGACGACCTGATCGCCGGCATTGTCGACATAGTGCCAGTCGTCGCCCGCACCGCCGGTGGTCACATCGACCCCCGTACCGCCGAACAGGCGATCGTTGCCGCCGAGACCGAAGAGATAGTCGTTGCCGGCACCCCCTTCGACCGTGTTGGCGCCATCATTGCCATAGATGGTGTTGGCAAGTTCGTTGCCGGTCAGGTTGATCGCGGCCGTTCCCGCATGGTTGTCGGTCGAGAAAATCTCGATCTCCGCACCCGCACCCAGACGATAGTTCGTGCTGGTGAACACCCGGTCGACCGCCCCCTCGCCGACGCCGTCGACCACCTGGTCGCCCATATTGTCGACGAAGTGCCAGTCGTTGCCCGCACCGCCGACCGTGACGTCGAGGCCTGCGCCGCCGACCAGCTGGTCGTTGCCGCCCAGCCCATAGAGCCGGTCGTTACCGCTCTCGCCGCGCAGGATATTGGTTCCCGCATTGCCATAGATGGTATCCGCCAGTTCGTTGCCGGTCAGGTTGATCGCGGCCGTCCCCGCATGGTTGTCGGTCGAGAAGACTTCGATCTCCGCCCCGGCGGTCAGCCGATAGCTGGTATTGGCGAACACGCGGTCGGCGCTTCCCTGCCCGATACCGTCAATCACCTGGTCGCCCATATTGTCGACGAAATACCAGTCGTTGCCGAGACCGCCGGTCGCCGTGTCGGCGCCGCCGAACCCGTTGAGCTGGTCGTCGCCGTCGGTACCCATCATGACATCATTGCCCGACGGATCGAACTGCGGCTCCTCGGTGGGGAGTGCGGCTTCCTCATCGACCGCGGACACCCGGAACTGCGGCAGCCCGCCGACACTGGTAAAGGTGATGGTGTGGGTGCCGTTGCTGGCGATCGTTTCGCCCGACGGCCCGGTGCTGAACGCATAGTCGGTCAGCACCGATCCCGCCGGGAGTTCGATCACATCCTGCGGCCGCATCGTGCCGAGGATGACGTCATTGCCGCCGAGCGCCTTGAACACGATGCGATGGTCGGATTCGAGGCCCGACATGTCGATCGTGTCGCCGTCCTCGCCCCCGTTCACCGTGATCGTGTTGAAGTTGAGGCTGGTGCCGGCGAAGTTGCCGACGACAGCAACGGTGTCACCGCCGCCCGCGCCGCCCGGCCCGCCGCCGGGTGCCGGCGAGGTAACCTGCCGCGTGTTGATGCGGATCTCCTCGATATTGTCGAGTTCCGCGATCACCGAGGCGAAGTTCGTCCCGTTGCGCGTGATCACCACCTCCGTATTGGCGTTGAGGCTGGCGATATTGTTGCCCGGCAGGGCATCCCACGCCGCGCGCGTATAGATGGTGAAGGTTTCGGCCCCCGTCACCCCGTTGAGTTGGAACGTATCGGTGCCGGCGCCGCCATCGACGAAATCACGGCCCGCATTGCTCGTCTGGGTGATCAGGTCGTCGCCGTCGCCGCCATTGATCGTGTCGGCACCCGCGCCGCCGTCGATCGTGTCGTTGCCGGTGCCGCCGTTGATCGTGTCGTTGCCGCCGGCGCCGTTCAATATATCGTTCCCGGCGTTGCCGTTGAGCGTATCGTTGCCGCCGAAGCCGAAGACAGGGCTGCCGCCGTCGGCAATATCGTCGCCCGCCGTACCGTTCAGCGTGTTGTTGACCAGCGGGATGCCATCCCAGTTGACCCCGACCGGCCCGGTTGCCGCCGAAACGACACTTTCGGCCGTCCCACCGCCATCGGTGAAGTTCACGACGACGCGCAGTTGCAGCCCTGCCTGGTCGCCGAACGAGGTCAGCAGATTGTCGTCGGGCGTAAAGCTCGCCCCGGTCGCGCCGCCGATATTGGTCCACGTCGTCCCGTCGGCCGAGCTTTGCCATTGATAGCTGAACGCGCCCAGGCCGTTGCCGTCGGCGATCGACGATGTGTCGGCGGTCAGCGTCTGGCCCTCGGTGGGGGTCGCGTCGCTGATCACCGGCGCCCCGGTCGCGGGGATCGGCAGATCTTCGACCGCGATGTCGATCGTCCCGCCATTGCCGTCGGAGAAACGCAGCACTTCGATGTTGAAGAGCCGGTCGCTGCCGTCGGAGAGCGGACGATTCTGGATCGTTTCTTCCGGAATATCCTCGCCATTCTCGTCCTCGCCGTCACCGGGATCGGTGAAGCCGGTGTGGTCGATGGTCAGGCTGCCGTCGGCGTTGCGGGTGATGGTGTAGTTTTCGAGCACGTCGGTATAGACCGCGACGTCGGTGTCCGTGTTCGCGATGTCGCCGTCGATGATCTCGCGGACGATCGAGAGCTGGCCGGGGTTGATCTCGCCGGCGACCATGCGCGCGGCGATTTCGGTCATGCTGTCGACGCTGAAGGCCTGCCAATTGTCGGTGGGCCGCGGGGTGACGAGGATACGGACGTTGAGCCAGCGGTCGCCATCGATGATGTCGTCGCCCGCCAGCCCCTTGATCGTGTCGCTGCCGCCGCCGCCGAGCAGGATGTCGCCCGCCTGCGACGTGCTGAAGATCACGCGCTCCTGCACGCCATTTTCGTCGAGCACCGCGACCGTCTGCCCATTGACCACCTTGGTCACCGGGATGCCCGCGCCGAGATGCGCGACCAGCACGTCGAGCCCGTCGATCAGGTCGACATTCTTCGCGAGCAGGTCGTTCGAATAGGAGTCGAGCGGCGAGTCGGGGCCCGGGATCGCCGCGGTATTCTGAAGCTCGCCGCGCGCATTGGTGGCGCGGCTGCGCCCCGTCAGCGTATCGTCGAGATCCCAGCCCGACAGGCCTTCGACAAGGTCGAAGCGGTCGCGCAGGATGAAGGCTTCCTGCGTCTCGAAGATCGGGATGCCGAGGTCCGAATTGGCCGCCGTGCTGTCGCCCTTGTGGATGCCCCAGTCGAAGCCCGCCTGCCCGTTCGAGCGCTGGATGCCTTCGTTGTTCTGGAACATGATGTCGTCGCCGGATTCGGCGTCATAGTCAGTGTCGCCGCTGCCGCCGTTGAGGACGTCGTGGCCGATGATCGACGAGTTGAAGAACAGCTCCGAATTCTCGCCCGACAGCGTGTCGAAACGCTGGCCGCCCTCGATCCAGTCATTGCCTTCGTTGCCGAGCAGGAAGTCGCCGCCCGAACCGCCGAGGATGAAATCGTCGCCCGTGCCGCCAAAGGCTTCCTTGCCGTCGGGGCCGGTGATGATGAAGTCATTGCCCTGGTTGCCGAACAGCAGCGACAGGCCCGAACCGCCGTGGATGACGTCGTTGCCTTCGTTGCCGTGGAGGAAGTCCGCCTCGCCGATGTCGGTGCCGGCGTTGGTGATGATGTCGTCACCCTCGCCGCCGAACACCTTGTCGACGCCGTAGCCCGCCTCGATCCGGTCGTTGCCGCCCTTGCCCCAGATGGCATCGTCGCCGCCGCCCGACACGATGACATCGTCATTCTCGGTGCCGCCGACGACGAAATGCTCGTTGCTGTTGATGCGGATATATTCGGCAACGCCGTCATTATTGGCATCGATGCGCTGGACCAGTTGCGAGAAGCCGCCGAGGAACGGGTCGTCCGATACCGGATCGGCGCCCAATTGCTTGCTGATGTCCATTTCCAGCTGGGGCATCTCGAACGCCGAGAAGAGATTGCCCGGCAGCGCGGTCGAATGATCGTCGCCGAGGTCGGTATTGCGCATCACCAGTTCGGCGAAAGTGTTGTTTTCCAGCTCGTTGAGCAGGTTGAGCCCCTGCGTGCGCGACAGGTAGTAGAAGCGGTCGGCGTCCTGCAGGTTTTCCATCGTCATCTGGAAGACGAAGGCGAAGGTCGAGCCGAGCATGCCGCCGAACGCCATCTTCTTTTCGGCGAGGCCGCCGATCCAGAAATCGATGTCGTTGAGCCCGCCGAGCTTCGCGTCATTGGCATAGGCCCCCTCGGCATTGAGGAAGTCGAGCCGGTCCGCCGGTGCGCCCGCGCCGCCGAGCACCAGCAAGGTCGCCGCCTCGCGCAATTGTTCGACCGTCTTCGGATTGTCGGCGGTGTTGAGCACCGATTCATGCGTGCCATAGGCCGCGATGAAGTTGATGATCGACGCCGGATTCTTGAGATTGAGCGCGAAATCGGCCCAGCTTTCATAGGGTTTCAGCAACGTGTCGCCGGTCGCGTCGAAGAAGCGCTCGCGCGCGGTCTGGAGCGACGGCATGCCGACGTCGCGGCCGCGCGCGAGGTTGATCGTCGCAAGATCGAGCGGGATGCCGAGCAGCTGGTTGCGCAGCACGTCGGTGACGAATTCGTCGATTTCGCTGCCGACCTGGCGGCTCATGCCCCGGATGATCGCGCCCGACGCCTGTTCGGCGGTGCCGAGCGAGTCGTACATGACGGGATTCAGGAAGCCGTCGAACAGCGTGATGTCGTTCTGGACGGGATTGCCGTTCTCGTCCATTTCGATGACCGCGATATCCTGCCGCAGCATCGAATGGCCGAAGCGATAGACGACATGCGCAAATTCGGCAGCGATGCTGGGATTGATGTCGGCCGAAGGCTCGAACACGAAGGCATCGATGTCAGGCTGCATCATGCGGCCGAATTCCTCGAACACCAGATGCTGATATTCCATCTCGTTCGTGAAGCGGCCGACCTGGAACAGGCGTTCGCCGTCCCAAACCAGCGATTCCGACAGCGTCGCGATGGCCGCGGGATTGCCGCTCGTCAGCGTCGCAAATTGCGTGTCGGTCAGGTCGACCAGCAGCCATTCGTTGATGAAGGCGCGGTCCATCGACGCGAGCGTCACATCCTTGGTGTGCTCGACGATGCGGTTATGTTCGGCATGGAACACCTGATGCACCGCGGTCAGCGCGATATTCTCGTTCGCGCGGCCGTCGCCGGCGATGAAGTGGCGATCGAGCAGTTCATTGTCATAGGCCGTCGGACCGCGCTGGCCCTGCGGCCCCGGCGAGCCATCGGCATTGGCATAGCCGAGCGCCGAGTCCGTGTCGGCCTGCAGCACGCCGCCGACAACGATCGGCGCCGCGGCATGGGCAATGTCGTCGAGAAACGCGTGCCCGGTCAGCACGACGCCTTGCGCGCTGACGGGCGCCGCGGGATTGCCCTCGCGCAGGACATCGTCGGCGGTGCCGAGCTGGCCGTCGGGCCCCATGCCGACGACGAGCTGCGGATAGCCGTTCGCGCCGGGGATGAAATTGCCATAGGGATCGGTCGCGATCAGCGGGATGTTGCCGACGTTGAGGTCGGTGAGTTCGATCCCGAGAACGGTGCGCGCCTGTTCCTTGATGTCGGCCCACGTCGCGAGACCGCCGTTGCTGCCTTCCAGCAGCAGGCCGCTCGAAACCGGCGTTCCGTCGGGACCGGGGATATATTCGCGCATGAAGACCTGTTTCGACGCCGACGAGGCATAGGTCTGGTTCTGGTCGACCCAGGGCGTCGTCAGATTCTTCGGCCCCGGCCCGTCGTCGGCGGTGCCGAGGACACCGTCGGCGCCGGCGTTCACCGTCACGCGGGTGAGCGGGATATAGTTCTGGCCGCCCGGAACATAGAGCGGGTCGTCGGGCGACAACGGCACATAGACCGTGCCGTTGCCGCCCTTCGCGACCAGGTCGAGCCCATGATCGAAAAACTGTCCGAAGATCGTCATCCAGCCGTTGAACGGCGACGACAGGCCTTCGTCGGGCGACACATTGGGCAAAAAGACGGTGTTGCCGTCCATCTCGACGCCATGTTCGGCCAGGACCGCGTCGAGCGTTTCCATGGCGAGCAGATATTCGGGCGAAGGTTCCTCGCCTTCCGCGGGGGTGGCGACCGCCCGGAACGCGGTATGCGCATCGACGATCTCGCTCAGCGCCGCCATCAGCGCCGACCCCGACATGCCCGCGTGCGTCAGCGCCGCGGCGATCGCGGCGGGGTTGTTCAGCGTCTGGTCGACGACGAGGTTGGAAATGATACGCGGGTCGGCGTCGATGACCGTGCCGCTGCCCGGCCCCGGCTGCGACCCGGTGCGGGTGCCGGCGTTGCCGTAATTGTTGTTGGTGTACCAGCTGACGCCCGTGTCGTCCGCCGTCCCGAGGATCCCGTCGGGGCCCGGCCCGTTCGGCATCGGATTGAAGTCGTAACGGTCGCCGTCGGCGTCATTCATATATTCCGGGGTGAAAATCCCCGGGAAGGACTGGTCGGCGGCGCCCCAATTCTCGCGGCCCGGCAACAGATTGTTATAGCTGCCATCGACGGTCCGCAGGCCGTAAGGCAGCAGATGCGCCTGCGCGAACCCGTCATTGCCGTTATAGCCCGCGACCAGCTCGGCGAGGTCGCCGCCCGCCGCATGCGCCTCGGCGATCTGGATCTGCTTCAGGATGAAAGTGAGGTCGTGCTTCGTCAACTGTACCATGTCTCGTCTCCGCTCACGCGCGTCTCGCCAGGGCGAGCGCGGTCACCCGCAAGATCATGCGGATGTCAGGTTGAACATTGAGCTGGTGCGGCCCCCCGCCAGCATTCTCGTCATAGTCGACCCCGAAAGACCGAATCGCGGGAATTAATAAAAAGCTAATATCGTTCGCCAAGGGGAGTCGACTGGACTTTAAGTATTAGTCCAAAACGAGACTCGATGAGTCTTCGGTATTACGATATCATCCGAAATATCTAGATATTGGTCGAAAATTCCGGTTTCATGCTATGAAACGCGCGCAAATATGCTGTTACCCGAAGGCGCGCCTGGGCAAGTCCTCTTCGTCGATCCGTTGCCCGAATCCGCGAATGGCCTCGTCGAAGATCAGGTCGCGCTGGCCGCTTCGGCTTTGCAGCACGGCAACCGCGCCGACGCGATTGTGCACGCCCAGCTGGCGGAACGCGGCCGCGACATGGACCTTCACGGTGCTTTCCGAGATGCGCAGCGAATAGGCGATTTCCTTGTTCGATTTGCCCATCGACATATGCGTCAGCACTTCGCGCTGCCGCCCGGTCAGTGCACCGACGGACGTGGCCCGCGCCTTGCCGACCATATTATCGGCATCGACATGGCCGACGGTCGGCGGGACATAGACCTGCCCCGACATCACCAGTTTGAACGCGTGGAGCAATTCATCCTGTTCGAGGTCTTTCGGAATATAGCCATGCGCTCCGTCGGCGATGGCGCGCAACGCGACCTGTCGGTCGCGGCTCCAATCCATCACAACCAGCGACAGCAGCGGATACCGCGAACGGAGGCTGGACAGGCCGCCGGCATCGTTCGCGTCGAGGTCGACCCCGCCCCCCATGACCAGCAGGACGCGCCCGGGCGTGGAATCGAGCCAGGCACGCGCATGATCGAGGGTATCGGAGGTTTCGATACGACAATCGGGAAACCCGGATTGGACGATGGAAGCCAGCCCGCTGCGACACAGGAGCTCGCGCTCCACGATCAAAATGGTCGATATGGCAAGCAAGGCTTGTCCCCCCAAAATCACGAACGGTTGCGACCCGCTGTGAAAGCCGGATAGCCTTTTGCCTCCTCTTGCTTCGAGCTATTCCGCCTGGACGACCCGGCCCCACCGAATCATCCAACCCGGCATCATAACGCGCGAAGCTGACCGAATACTGACAGCGTCAACAACTAATTAAGCCTTTGAACCAGAGCAGAAATCCATCTCGATCGACCGCTCTTCGGGGTCGGTTCGCAGCACGCCGTCATGGACTTCAACGATCCGACGAACGATCGACAGGCCAAGCCCGGCACCGTTTGTGCTCGCATTTTCCGCGCGGCAAAACCGGTCGGACAATCGATCCAGCATCGCCGTATCGAGACCGGGTCCGCCATCGACGACCCGCAATCTGGGGCCCGGACCGCACACAACGACCACCTCGTCGCCGGGCGGCGTCACACGAACCGCATTCTCCAGCAGGTTGCGAACCGCCGCGGTGATCGCCTCCGGTCGACCCGCGACCGGCAAGCGCCCCTCGTCGCGATAGGCGAGGCGAACCTTGCTGCGCGTTGCGTCGACCGCTGCCAGCTTGATCGCCTCCATCGCGGACTCGCGCAAATCGACCGGGCGAAACGGCTGCGGCGCGGCGGCATAGGCATCGAGCTGCGCGAGGACGAGCAATTGCTCGATCAGCCGGTTCATGGCCGACAGGTCCGCAATCACCGGCGCCGTTCCCGGGGTGTCGAGCCGCTCGATCTGCAGCATCACCACCGCCAGCGGCGTTTTGAGCTCATGCGCGATGTCGGCGGCGAAGCCTTCCTGGCGCTCGGCCGCATCGTCCAGTTTCGCGAGCAACGCGTTGATCGCCTCGGCGAAGGGCAAGGCTTCGTCGGGCAGGTCGTCCACATCGACCCGAAAGCCGCGCTCGCGCCCCGTCGCCTGATGGATGCGCTCGGCCGCCTCGTGGAGCGGATCGAGCGCGCGGCGGATCAGCCAGGTCGTGGCCGCCACCAACGGCACCAGCAGGACGATGATCGGGAATATGACATGGTCGACGACTTCGTGCGCGATGCCGATATGACCGAAATCCCGGCGGATATCCTCGCGCGCCAGCTCGAAATCGACGATGAGGAAAAGCGCCAGCACGATGCTGCCGATCGCGGCCATCCACGCGAACCCGACCCGCAGGTCCGCGAGGATGGAGCGACGCGACGCCTTCACCCGCCCTGCTCCACCATCAGATAGCCGACCCCGCGCAACGTCACCATCTGGTCGCGGGCACCGCCCCGGGTCATTTTTTTCCGGAGGCGCGACACCAGCACTTCGATCGCATTGGGGGTGACGGGATCTTCGAACGAATAGAGCGACGCCTCGATCTGGTCGCGCGTCACGACGCTGCCCGCCTTGATCATCATCAATTCCAGCAACGCGGCCTCGCGCAGGCTCAGGCGGAGCGGCATGCCGTGGCACATCGCCGATCGCTTGACCGTATCGAACTCGACCGGACCGATCCGCATCACCGTATTCGACCGGGCCCCAGGACGGCGCAGCAAGGCCCGAATGCGCGCCGTCAATTCCTCGATCGCAAAAGGTTTGACCAGATAATCGTCCGCGCCGGCATCGAGCCCCTTTACCCGGTCGCCCAGCGCCGAACGCGCGGTCAGCATGATGACCGGCGTCGCGACGCCGCCGGCACGATGCGCCTTCAGCCATTCGATCCCGTCGCCGTCGGGCATCGACAGGTCGAGGACGATCGTATCGAAAGAGATATTGGCAAGGAATTCGGTCGCGCTCGTCAGGTCCGGCGCGACGTCGCAGCACAAGCCGATCGCCTCGAGCCCTTCCGCCGTCAGCGTCCCGATCCGCGCGTTATCCTCTACGATGAGTATCCGCACAACATCCCCCGAAGCGAATGCAGCATCGCATCGTGTCGAGGTCAAGAAGAAGCCGCTAATCCTTTAGACTTAAGCCGCCCGGCCAATAGACGCGGCTTCGGGTTGCGGCTTGTATTCCCAAGGGGATGACGCTTATGGACAGGCAATGATCCGAAAAGAGACTTTCGTTTTGATATTGCTCGGAACCCTGTCGCTTTTGTGGTTGGTCCTGCACGTCTTCAACATTCTTTGATTGAAACGGAAGCCGGCATATCCCGGCCATGTCCCGATCAAGCCTGCGGAGCCGGTCAACCGGCGGCGAGTGCGCCGCGGATCAGCATGGCAAGGGTGCCCGCCGCTTCGCCCTCGTCGAATTCGCCGCGAATCATCCCCGCCGACAGCGCCTCGCCCGCCCCGACCAGCCCGACGCAGCGGCGATGCAGTTCGTCCGCCGCCAGCGCGCTGTGCGGCTGCAGCGCCGATACGAACAGCTGCACATAATAGTCGACCAGTTCCTGATGCACCGCGCCCATCTCGTCGCTGCCCGATAGCGCGGCACCGACCGCGTGCCACTCGCCGCTCGTATCGGCATAGCAACGCATATAGGCGGCGGCGAGCCGGGCCGCGGTTTCGGCAAAGGGCCGCGTCTCGGCGCTGAGCGCCTCGCGCAACGCGTCGACGTTGCGCATGTCGATCGCCTTGTAGAGCGCGATGAGCAGCCCCGCGCGCGTCGCGAAATGGTCATAGGCGATCGGTTTCGATACGCCCGCGCGCTCGGCCAGATGGCCAAGCGTCAGCCGGTCCGCGCCCTCCTCGCGCACGATGACCAGCGCCGTTTCCAGCAGTTGCTGGCGCCTTTCCTCTTTCGACAACCGCCCCGAAGCCGACCGTTGCGCGGGTTTTCCAAAAAAATTCGCCATCGCCGGGATCGCCCCCTTGTAAAAGCTACTAACAGTAACTTACTTATCGTAACCTACCTTTGGTAATAAAGGTAATGGGACTAAGGAGATTTTGCAATGTCGGCACATCCCATCCTCCTCGTCGGCGGCTCCGGCATCGTCGGCCGCTGGACCGCATCCTTCCTGCGCGGAGCCTATCCCGACGCACCGCTGCTGATCGGCGGCCGCGACCTCGCAAAAGCCCGCGCGGTCGCCGCCGAAATCGGCGGGGCCGAAGGCGTCGCGCTCGATCTGGCCGCGCCCGACCTCGGTCTCGGCGATCGCCCGCTCGCCGCGGTCGCGATCTTCCTCAAGGACGACAGGCTCGCCGCCTTGCGCTTCGCGCAGGCGCGCGGCGTACCGCATCTCAGCATCTCGTCGGGGACGTTCGAAATCGGGCCGGAGGTATCAGCCTATATTCACCGGCCCGACGCGACGCCGGTCGTGCTCGGCGCCGAATGGCTCGCGGGCGCCGCGACGCTCCCCGCGCTCGAATTCGCCAAGGCCTTCGCGCGCGTCACCGCCATCCGCATCGGCGCGCTGCTCGACGAACAGGATATCGGCGGCCCCGCAGCCGATATCGACATGCACCGGCTGACCGAATTCGCCCCCGCCGCGCTCACCCGCCGCGACGGCGCCTTTTTCTGGCGCGTCGGCGGCGAGGCAAAGGCGCGCTACACCGCGGTCGACGGCACCGATATGGAAGCCTTCGCTTACTCGCCCTACGACATCGCGGCGCTCGCCGCCGCAACCGACGCTCCCGATATCGAACTCAACGTCGCGGTCGGCCTCAGCTCGACGCGCCGCCGCGGCGAGCCGATGTCGACCGAGATCGCCATCGACCTTGCGGGCGAGGACAGCGCCGGCCGGCCGCTGCGCACGCGCCACACCATTGTCCATCCCGAGGGGCAGGCACCGCTCACCGCGCTCGGCGTCGCGATGATGCTCGAACGTCTCGTCGGTCTCGACGGACGGCCCGCGACCCCGGCGGGCCTCTACTTCCCCGAACAGCTCGTCGATCCCGTGGAATGGCTCGCGCGGCTCGAACGGATCGGCGGCACCGTAACGCAGCAGGCGGTCGCATGATGCCCCCCGATCCCGTCCTCATCGTCGGCGGCACCGGCGCACTGGGCCGCAAGGTCGCCGAATGGCTCCGCGCGCGGAACCCCGGCCTGCCGCTGCTCATCGCCGCGCGCGACCAGCCGCGCGCCCGGGCGCTCGCCAACGAACTCGGCCGCGCGGAGGCGACCGCGACCGACCTGTCGCGCGCCGACCTCGGGCTCGGCGACCGCCGCGTCGCGCTCGTCGTCCCCGCGTTCAAGGATCACGCCCATGCGACCTATCGCTTCGCGCAGGATCGCGGCATTCCCTATCTCGCGCTGTCGGAGGCGGCGTTCGAGATCGGCCCGCTCGTCGCGATGCACATCCACCGCCCGGCGACCCCGCTGCTGCTGATCGGTCATGTCCACGGCGGCCTGCCCGCGATGACCGCGCTCAAACTGTCGCGCGGCTTCGCCCGCGTCGACGCGATCCGACTGGGGGCGATCTTCGACCCCGCCGACCCCCTGCCCCCCGGCGCCGAGGTCGACATGGCGCGGATCATGAAGGCGGGGCCGCCGCCGCTCGCGCTCGTCGGCGGACGCTGGACCTGGCTGTCGGCGGGCGATGCGGTCGCCATCCGGCGCGGGGGGGACGAACGCGTCGCGGCCGAAGCGGCGGGTCTCACCGACAGCATCGGCCTGTGGGGCGCCACCGGCGCGCGCTCGGTGCGGCTCGACATGGGCGAAGGCACCACCGCGCCGGGTACCGAGGGCAATCCGGGACACGAGGTGATCATCGAGATCGACGGCAGCGACGCCGACGGCACCGCGCGCACCCGGCGCTGGATGCTCACCGACCCCGACGGCAATGTCGCCTTCGGCGCCAAGGGCATCGCGCTCGCGGCCGAACGGCTGCTCGGGCTCGACGGCAAACCGCCGCCGCCCGCGGGCCTTTATCTGCCCGAAACGCTGTTCGATGCCGACGCCGTCGCCGCGCAACTGCCCGCGCTCGGCCTCCGGCTCGCAGAGATCGGTTAGGGGCGATGGTCTCCCCGGACCTCGCCCCGCCCCGCCCCGGCCTGCCCCGCGCGCCGGCGGCGGGGTCAGCCCGGCGGCGCGGCGATCGCGCGCAGCTTCTGCCGGTAGCGCGCCGGCGAAATGCCGACGCGGCGACGGAACAGCTGGCGGAAAAAGGCGGGATCGGCATAGCCGACTTCGGCCGCGACCGCCTCGACCGGATCGTCCCCGCTTTCCAGCATCTGCTTCGCTTCCTCGATGCGCAGCGCCTGCACATAGTCGATGGGGGTATAGCCCGTCGCGATCTTGAAGCGCCGCTTGAAGGTGCGCGCGGGCAGGCCCGACCGTTCGATCAGCGCCGCGACCGGATTGTCGACATCGTAATGCGCGCCGATCCACGCCTGGCATTCGTGGATGACGCCGTCCTCATGCGCGCGCGGCTGTGCCATCGCGGCATAGGGAAGCTGCCCGTCGCTGCGGTCGCCAATCAGGAAGATGCGCGCCACCCGCGCCGCTTCCTCGGCCCCGCAAAAACGCCCGATCAGATACAGCGACAGGTCCTGCCAGGACGATGCGCCCCCCGTCGTGATCAGCCGTCCGTCCATGCCGCTGTCGCACAGGATGCGGTCCGCGCGGTACCGGACCGCCGGATAACGATCGCGGAACAGCGCCGCCGCGCTCCAGTGCGACGCCGCGTCGCGCCCGTCGAGCAGCCCCGCTTCGGCGAGCACGAGCGACCCGCTGCACGTCGAACAGACCAGCCCCGCGTCGCCCACCCTCTCTTTCAGCCACGCGATCTCGGGCGCCCAGCGCTCGGCCGGGTCGCCGCCCAGCGGCAATTCGATGTCGGCGACGATGATCGCGTCGACCGCGCCGACGTCGGCCAGCGCCAGATCGGGGTGGATCGGCAGCCCGACGACGCTGCGGAACATCGCGGCGTTGCGCGCGACGATCAGCGGACGAATGCGCCGCGCCGTGCCCGGCTGGCCCGTCAGTGTCGTCCACAATCCCCCCGCCGCGGCGAGCACCTCGAACAGCCCGTGGATCGCGAGCGGCGCCGAATCGGGCATCGAAAGGATCGCGACGGCGAAAGGCGGCATGTCGACATTTTGGGGCATGGCGCGATGTGGCACAAATGCCCCGTTCTTGTCCAATCTCGCTCTTACTGCGTCGGCGGCGGTGCGGCACATCGGCATGTGTCCAGCACAGCCAAAGGAATGAAGCCATGACCGTAACCCCCGCCATCGCCGCTATCGTCGAAATCGAGAAATATTATCCCGTCGGCCCCGATCGCGTTTTCGCCGCCTGGGCGTCGGCCGAAGCGATGCTCGCGTGGAGCGCCCCGCCCGAAGGCTGGACGATGCACTGCGACGCCTTTGCGCTGGCGGTTGGCCACACCGACGAGTGGCGTTTCGGGCTTGTCGGCGAGACGCCCTATATCAACCGCAACCAATATAGCGCGATCGAGCCCGGCCGCCGCATCGCCTACACCACCACGTTGTCGCACGGCGACCGGCTCGAATTTGCCGGCGCGGTTTGCGTCACCTTCGACGCCGTGCCCGACGGCTGCCGCCTCACCTGCATCGAAACCGGCATTCACCTCGATCACGACGACCGCGAGGGCCATCTCGACGGCTGGAACGGGATGCTCGACGCGCTCGGCGCCTACCTTGTGCAGCCTGCCGACGCCTGAACCCGAAGGGAGATTTTCATGCACGCCCTGCTCGTCACCCATCGCACCAAAGCCGGCCAGCGCGACGCCGTCGAGGCGATATGGCGCCAATATATGCGCGCCGCGGTCGCCGAAAATACCGGCCACCTGCTCTACGCCTATAATTTCGGTACCGATCCCGACGTCATCGCGGCTTTCCAGATTTTCGCGTCGCAGGAGGATGCCGCGGCCTTTCTCCGCACGCCGGGCTACGCCGCCTATCTCGCGGAAAGCCGCGACCTGCTCGCGGCGCCGCCCGATATCCGCCCGCTTATCCCGCGCTGGATCAAGGCAGGCGGCGATCTCACAGACCTTGTCGCGCCGTAGCTGTATTACTATGTTAATACACATCGGCGCCGGCACCCCGCCGGCCGAAGTCAGGGACAGGACAGATCATGCCGCATAACCGCCTTTCATCGACCCTCCGCGCCTGCATCGCGACCGCCGCGCTTATCACCGCGACGGGCCCGGCGCGCGCTGCGGAGACCAGCGAATGCCATGTCGGCAGCTACCGGCTCGCCGACGGGCGCATCGTCGACATCGCCCCGCTCGAAGGCGACCGGCTGCGCTGGCGGACCTTCGACGGCGCGGTCGGCGAGCTGAAGCCGCAGCCCGGCGGCGGCTGGCAGAGCCTCTACGGCTGGACCGGCCGCCCCGACGGAATCGCGGTTGACCCCGGCGCGTGCGGCGACGACCGGATAAGCTTCGCCGGATCGGATGCGCGGCGGCTGTCGTTCGACGTCACCGAGCGCGATTTTACGGGCCGCGACGGCGTGACGCTGAAGGGGCGGCTCGTGATGCCGCAGGGCAAAGGCAAAGTCCCTGTCGTCGTCCTCGTCCATGGCGCCGAACGCGATGCAGCGCTCCGCTTCAACTTCCTCCAGCGGCTCTTCCCCGCCGCCGGGATCGGTGTCTTCGTCTACGACAAGCGCGGCACGGGCACGTCGGGCGGCATCTATACGCAGGATTTCGACCTGCTCGCCGACGATGCGATCGCCGCGATGGCGACCGCGCGCAAGCTCGCGGGCAAACGCGCGGGGCGCGTCGGTTATCAGGGCGCCAGCCAAGGGGGCTGGGTCGCGCCGCTTGCCGCCAATCGCGCGCCCGCCGACTTCGTGATCGTCAGCTTCGGCCTCGCGGTCAGTATCCTCGACGAGGATCTCCAGCAGATGGAAATGGAACTGGCCGACAAGGGCTATCCGCCGGAGATCATCGCTAAGGCACAGGAAATCGCGCGCGCGGCAGGCGAGATTTTCGCGAGCAACTTCAAGCAGGGCTATGCCGAGTTCGACGCGGTCCGCGCCAAATATCGCGGCGAAAGCTGGTACAAGGACGTCCACGGTCACATCACCTGGCTGCTACTCCCGCACGAGGAAGCGGCGATGCGCGCCGAGGGCCCCAAATATGACTGGGGCACGCCCTTCCGCTACGACCCGATGCCGACGCTGACCGCGAACAAGACGCCGCAGCTCTGGGTGCTCGGCGGGCGCGACTATCAGGCGCCCGCGAAGGAGACGAGCCGCCGCCTCGGCACATTGATCGACGCGGGCAAGCCCTTCACGCTCGCCGTCTACCCACAGGCCGAACATGGCATCACGCTGTTCGAAACCGCGCCCGACGGCGCGCGCGTGTCGACCCGCTTTGCCGAGGGCTATTTCGCGATGATGCGCGACTTCATCAAAGATGGCGGAATCGGCGCGGACTATGGCGACGCCCGGATTTCGGGCGGGGGCAAGCGTGACTAGCGACCCGAATTCGCCATCGCTTCCCGGCAATCTCCAGCAGGCCTTCATCGACAATGGCGGGGCGCCCGTCGCGCTGGGCGCGGAGCAGATCGTGCAGGCGGACCGATGGACGCTGACCGGCGACGCAGTCGTCGAAATCCGCTTCACCGGGAAGCCCGTCCCCGGCGCTTCGGTGCGGTTGAGCATCAGGAAGCCGGGCCGGATCCTGCTGAGCGACGGGTCCCCGGCAGCTGCGCTCGCGGTGTACGACCAGCGCGGATTGCCCCGCTCCGCCCGGCATAGGGTCAGACCGAATGGTTCATCGCTGCTTGTCTACAACGCCTATGCCGTGATGCGCGGCGGCCGGTCTTTCGAGGAGAGCTGGACCGGCAATGCCGGGATGATCGTGACCCGCCTCGCCGAAGACCGGCGGCGTTATGAATGCAGCGACGGGACGGGCGCCTTTGCACGCGGCGATCTTGTTTTCGAAATCGGCCTGCTCGGCGCCGACGCGCCCCTGTTTCCCGACGATGCCCACCCTGCCCGCCCCGGCCTTCTTGCAAAGCTCCGGGCGAGATGGGGCGGCTAATTCGAGGCCGGTTCCACAATAACCCCGCCCCTCCACCGACATTACTCACGACCAAGGAACAGAAAATGGAAACGCTTCTCCGCATCGACAGCAGCCTGCGCGGCGACCGGTCGCTGAGCCGCCAGCTCACCGGCCGCTTCACCGCAGCCTGGCGCGCGCGCCACCCCGGCGCTCCGGTGATCGAGCGCGATCTCGGATCGGCGCCCCCGCCGCTCGTGGACCAGCAATGGATTGCCGCGGCCTTCACCCCCGAAGCCGAGCGGACCGAAACACAGCGCGCGCTGCTGGCGCTCTCCGACGACTATCTTGCGGAGGTCGAGCGCGCATCGATCATCGCGATCGGCGCGCCGATGTATAATTACGGCATGCCGGCGGCCCTCAAAAACTGGTTCGACCATGTGATCCGTATCGGCCGCACCTTCAGCTTCGACCTGGCCCGCGGCGACTTCCCGCTCGAACCGATCCTGTCGGGCAAGACGCTCGTCATCCTTTCGGCGCACGGCGAGTTCGGCTTTGCGCCGGGCGGGGTACGCGCCGCGATGGACCATCTGACGGGGCATATAGAAACCTGTGCCCGCTATCTCGGCGTCGGCGTGGTCCATAAGGTCGCGATCGAATATCAGGAGTTTGGCGACGATCGTCACAAGGCGTCGGTCGAAAATGCGCTGGCCGCGGTCGATGCCCTCGCCGCCGTCCTTGAAGCTCCCCGGACGGCTCAGCCCGAACCGGCTGGTCAGCCCGCTTGATCGGCCCGCGATCGAGGGTATCGTTATCGCTATCCGGGCAGGCGCCGTCTGCCCGATCGATTGAGGAGCGAGAGAGATGGACCGCATCGAAACCGAAGCGTCGGGCGGTTGCCAGTGCGGCGCGGTGCGCTGGCACATCACCGCGGTGTTCGACACGTCGCACATCTGCCATTGCCGCATGTGCCAGAAGGCGGCGGGCAATTTCTTCATCGCGCTGATCGGCGTCCCGCGCGACGCGATGCAATGGACGCGCGGCGAGCCGGCGTGGTTCGCCAGTTCGGACAAGGCGGCGCGCGGGTTCTGTCGCAACTGCGGGACCCCGCTCGCCTATGATTATCACGAGAGCAGGCACATCAACCTGACGACCGGCTCGTTCGACGATCCGGCGCAATTCCCGCCGCGCGTCCAGTTCGGGGTCGAAGGCCAGCTGCCCTTGTTCGAGGACCTGCCAATCAAGGCCGAGGGCACGACCGAGGACACGATGAGCGATCTTGTCGGCGCGATCCGGGCGAGCAACCATCAGCACCCCGACCATGACACAAAGGCCTGGCCGATGGTGTGAGGTCGGCCGCGCGCGTCAGACGCCCGCGCGGATCAGGTGATCGAAGGCCGAGAGCGACGCCTTCGACCCTTCGCCCATCGCGATGACGATCTGCTTGTAGGGCACCGTCGTCACGTCGCCCGCGGCGAAGATGCCGGGCTGGCTCGTCGCACCGCGCGCATCGACCTCGATCTCGCCGCGATCGCTGAGTGCCACCGCATCGCCGAGCCATTCGGTGTTCGGGATCAGGCCGATCTGGACAAAAATGCCCTCCAGCTCGACCAGATGCTCCTCATCCTTGTTGCGGTCGCGATAGCGCAGGCCGACGACCTTCTCGCCATTGCCGAGCACTTCGGTGGTGAGCGCCGAGGTGATGATCGTGACATTGGGCATGCTGCGCAGCTTGGTCTGGAGCACCGCGTCGGCACGGAGCTGGCCGTCGAATTCGATCAGCGTCACATGCGCGACGAGCCCGGCAAGGTCGATCGCCGCCTCGACACCCGAATTGCCGCCGCCGATCACCGCGACGCGCTTGCCCTTGAACAGGGGGCCGTCGCAATGCGGGCAATATGCCACGCCCTTGTTGCGATATTCGGCCTCGCCGGGGACGCCCATCTGGCGCCAGCGCGCGCCGGTCGACAGGATCACCGTCTTGCCCTTCACGCTCGCGCCGCTCTTGAGCTTCACTTCGTGGAGGCCGTTGGCGCCGCCCGGGATCAGTTCGGCGGCTTCCTGTACGTTCATGACGTCGACGTCATAATCCTTCACATGCGCCTCGAGCTGCGCCGCGAGCTTCGGTCCTTCGGTGTGCTGGACCGAGACGAAATTCTCGATCCCCAGCGTGTCGAGCACCTGCCCGCCGAAGCGTTCGGCGACGATGCCGGTGCGAATGCCCTTGCGCGCGGCATAGATTGCCGCCGCCGCGCCGCCGGGGCCGCCGCCGACGACGAGCACGTCGAACGGCTCCTTCGCGGCGATCTTCTCGGCCGCGCGGGCGACCGCGCCGGTGTCGAGCTTGGCCACGATCTGCGCGAGGTCCATGCGGCCCTGCCCGAAGGGTTCGCCGTTCAGGAAGACAGCGGGCACCGCCATCACCTGACGCCGCTCGACTTCGTCCTGAAACAGCGCGCCGTCGATCGCCGTGTGACGGATATTCGGATTAAGCGCCGCCATGATGTTGAGCGCCTGCACGACGTCGGGGCAATTCTGGCACGAGAGCGAGAAGAAGGTTTCGAAGACGAAGTCGCCTTCGAGGGCGCGCACCGCGTCGAGCAGTTCGGCCTCTTCCTTCGGCGGATGGCCGCCGACGTGGAGCAGCGCGAGGATCAGCGAGGTGAATTCATGCCCCATCGGCAGGCCCGCGAACGCGGCTTCGGCGCGGCCCTCATCGGCACGGATCGCGAAGGATGGGCGGCGGGCGTCGTCGCCGTCGAACCGCGCGGTGACGAGGTCCGACTGCGCCGCGACCTCTTCGACAAGGCTGCGCATCTCGGCCGACTTGGGCGAAGCGTCGAGGCTCGCGACCAGCTCGATCGGGCGGCGGAGGTTGCCGAGATAGGTTTTGAGCTGGGCGGCCGTGTTGGCGTCGAGCATCGGCATGGGGAGAGCCTTTCGGACAGGGGCAAGGGTTCGCCGCGGGGGAACGGCGTCGGAATTTTTTGTTTTTACAGGAGGCTGAAGACCGGACGGACGCCGTCCGCCCGGTCCTCGCAAATCGGCTTAGATCTTGCCGACGAGTTCGATCGAGGGAGCGAGCGTTTCGGCGCCCTCTTCCCACTTCGCCGGACAGACCTGGCCGGGGTTGGCGCGGACATAGACCGCAGCCTTGATCTTGCGGACGAGTTCTTCCGCGTTGCGGCCGACGCCTTCGCTGGTGATTTCCATCACCTGGATCACGCCGTCGGGATCGACGACGAAGGTCGCGCGGTCGGCAAGGCCCGAATCTTCGCGCAGCACGCCGAAGTTGTTGGCGAGGACGTGGTTCTGGTCACCCAGCATGTGATAGTTGATCTTGCCGATCGCCGGCGAGCTGTCGTGCCATGCCTTGTGGCTGAAGTGCGTGTCGGTCGACACCGAATAGACTTCGACGCCAAGGCCCTGAAGCGTGGCATACTGGTCGGCGAGGTCTTCGAGCTCGGTCGGGCAGACGAAGGTGAAGTCGGCCGGATAGAAGAAGAAAACGCCCCACTTGCCCTTGGTGTCAGCGTCCGTCACGGGGACGAACTTACCCTGATGGTACGAGGTGGCGTTGAACGGCTTGATCGAGCTTCCGATGATACCCATGGGAGAGTGTTTCCTTTATTTGCTGCACTGCAAAATGATTTGCAGGGGCCAGCTATAAGGACGGGCGCGCGCACTCAACCCCAATTTTCCGGGCACACTTATCGGTTTAATCGATCATAGCGCGTAGTTCACGCAAAACTGCGATTACCGACGGATATCCTCGGCCGCGGCGAGCAAATCGATCACCTCGGCGTCGAAATCGTCGGGCTTACCCGGCGTGATCTTGCGGAATCGCTTCGCGCAATAAGCTGCGCGCGGGCCCAGATCGGGGACGTCGCGGAACATCAGCGCGGTCCCGGACTGCCCGCCGACGAGGTCGGGCATGTCGGTCCACACGGTCCGCACCGTGAAGACGGCGCCCGGGCGCACCTCGGGCGGGTAACGCTCGTGCCGGCTGATGCACAGCGCCAGGTCATCCACTCGCCAATCGTCCGTCATAATCAACCTCATGGTTGTTACGCAGCGTTTGACGCAGGCTATCACATAAGGCGGCCGGTGCGAAGCATTCCGTCGGGCGACGTTCCGATCGCCAGTCCCGCGATGGCCGCGCTGGGCGTCAGGCCGAACAGGCGGAAAAAGACCCGCGACAGATGCGCGGTGTCGGCGAACCCCGCATCCATCGCGGCGGTGCGCACCAGCGCGCCCTCTGCCATCATGCGCGTCGCGTGCTGGAGCGCCGACCAGAGCTTGTAATCACGAAACCCCTGCCCCGTCGCCGCCTTGAAATAGCGCAGCGCCCGCGTGCGTTCCATGCCGAGCCGGTGCGCCAGTTCGTCCTGCGACATGCGCCACATCGGATCGGCTTCGATCGCGCGGACGACCGCCGCGATATCCGCCGGAATATTGCGGCGGGAGGGCGCCGCGAGCCGGCTGCGCAATTCGGCGAGCGCGCCCGAATCGCCGTGCATCGCCGCGTCCGCCAGATAGGCGAGTGGTGCGCCAAGCCGCCCGGCGAGCGGCGCATCGAACGGGAAATCGAGGCCGCCGAGATAGAGGACATCGGCGCCGAACGCCGCCAGCTCGACGCCGTGCTTCACGCCCGACCGGACGATCAGCAGGTCGCCTTCGACACATTGCCCCTCGCCCGCCAGCCGCAGCGGCCCCGTCCGTCCGCGCAGGATTGCGGTCACCGGATTGGCGTGCGCCGCGAGGCTGCGGCTTCCGACCGGAAAGCAGGATGTCGGGAAAGGCGACACGGCATCGGCCATGGCGCCTTATCCCCCCGCGCCGCGCCGCGCGCAATCGCGCATCTATCGCGCGACGCCGGCCCGTGCGAAGGCCGCGGCCATCTCTGCCCCGTTCGGATAGACGTCCTTGCGCAGCACCTCGCCGTGCGCATCGAGCGTGATGACGTCGAGCATCCGCACACGCGCGGTAAAGGGCGTCCCGTCCGGCTCGGCGAGCGAAAGCAGCATCGTCCATTCGAAGACCCAGTGATCGGGACCGAAAAGCAGCCGTTCGCGTTCGAGCGAAAAATCATAGGTCGCGAACAAGCCGCGACAATGCGCCCGCAGCGCCTCGCGCCCCGCGACGGCATCGCTCCCGTCGTGCAGGCAAAAGATCGTATCGGGCGCATGCAGCGATGCGATCAGGTCGGCGTCGCGCGTTTCCCACCCGACATGATAACGCTCGAACAAGGCCTCGACGGCAAGCGGGCGTTCGATTTGTGCGGTTTCGGCCATATATTTTCTCCCTTGGCGATGCGCGGCAGAATAGCCTGTCGCGGCGCCGCCGCGTTGAACAAACGTGCGCGCGCCCGCGTCCAGTTTTCGCTCAATTCCTCCGGGCGGCTGTGATACGCCCGCATCCGGGCAGGGGAGAAATATGGCAACAGCATCTGCAAGCCGCGCGAGCGCATCGCGCCTGACATGGCTGGTCGGGCTCATCGCACTGTCGGTGCTCCTCAACTATGTCGATCGCGGCGCGATCGGCGTCGCCGCGCCGCTGATGAAGGACGAACTGAAGCTTTCGGCGACGGGCTTCGGCTTCGCCGTTTCGGCCTTCTTCTGGGTCTATGCGCCCGCCTGCCTGCTTGTCGGCTGGCTGTGCGACCGGTTTTGCGTGTACCGCGTCTTCGCACTCGGCGTCGCGATCTGGGCGATCAGCACCGCGCTCACCGGCTTTGCCGGCGGACTGGTATCGCTGATTATCCTGCGGCTGTTCCTCGGGCTTGGCGAGAGCATCGCCTTTCCCGGCAGCAGCAAGATTTTCGCCGCCGAAGTCCCCGTCGAGCGCCGCGGCATCGCCAACGCATCGGTCTCCGCCGCGATCGCCTTCGGCCCTGCGATCGGCGTGCTCACCGGCGGCGCGATCCTCGGCGAGTGGGGCTGGCGGCCGGTCTTCTGGATTTTCGGGGCGGTGACATTGCTATGGCTCATCCCCTGGCAGATCGCCTCTGCGCCGCTGCGTTCCAAGGGTCTCGCTGCACCGGCGAGCGAGCGCGTGTCGATCCGCCGCCTGATCCGCATGCCAACCCTGTGGCGGATGGGGATCGTCCATTTCCTGTCGAACTACGGCTTCTATTTCCTGCTCGCCTGGCTGCCGCTCTATCTCGTCAACACCGCGGGCTATTCGATCGCCGAAATGACCGCGCTGACGACGCTGAGTTTCACGATGCAGGGTATCGTCGCGCTCGCGGGCGGCTGGCTGTCCGACCGGATGGTCGCGCGCGGCGCCGACGAGGGCGAGGTACGCCGCTGGATGATGATCGCGGGGCAACTCGCCATCGGGACTGCGACCGCCGGCATCGCGGTCGCCGACGGCTATGCGATGCTGGCGCTCTGGCTGGCGGTCGCCGGCTTCGGCGCCGGGCTGATCGCAACGAACATCTTCGCCGTCGGCCAGATTTTCGCCGGGCCGCGCGCGGCGGGAAGCTGGATCGGCGTCCAGAATGCGCTCGGAAATATCTCGGGCATCGTCGGCCCGATCGTCACCGGGCTGATCGTCGATTATCTCGGCGGCTACGGCTACGCCTTTGCGACGGCGGCGGCGCTGTCGCTGCTCGGCGCGTTGCTGTGGTGGAAGATGATCCCCGAAATCCGCACGCTCGACCTTTAAGCCGCGCGTTCGAGGTCGAGCAGGAACGCCTTCGCCTCGAGCCCGCCCGCAAAACCGGTCAGCTTTCCGTTCGACCCGACGACGCGGTGGCACGGCGCGATGATCGAAATCGGATTGCGGCCGTTGGCGGCGCCGACCGCGCGCGATGCGCCGGGGGCCCCGAGCTGGTCCGCGATCTCGCCATAGCTGCGCGTCTCGCCGAACGGGATGGCGAGCAGCGCCGCCCATACGCGCTTCTGGAAATCGGTTCCGGCAAAGGACAAAGGCACGTCGAAGGCGCGGCGTTCGCCCGCGAAATATTCGCCAAGTTGCCGCTCGGTTTCGACCAGCACCGGATGATCCGCGTTTTCCTCCAATGTCCCGAGCCGGACCCGATCGGGCCGGTCATTCTCCCACAGGATCGCGGCGAGCCCCCGGTCGTCGGCGACAAGGGTCAGTTCGCCGACCGGCGACCAGATGGTTTTGGAATGGTAAGTCACAAGATGTTCCTTCGGTTGTCATTCGCTGTCGCACTTCGATGCTGAAATTCCTATGGCGGAGGCCGCGCCGCCGTGCGTCCCGAATCTTGCGCCCAACGTCGATGGAAAGACTGTCATGACCCCCACCGCCACCATCCTGCTCCTCGGTTCGGGCGAACTCGGCCGCGAATTCGTGATTTCGGCGAAGCGGCTGGGGTGCCGCGTAATCGCATGCGACAGCTATGAAGGCGCGCCCGCGATGCAGGTCGCCGACGGCTTCGAAGTCTTCTCGATGCTCGACGGCGACGCGCTGCGCGCCACGATCGAAAAATATCGCCCCGATCATATCGTCCCCGAAGTCGAAGCGATCCGCACCGAGATCCTCGCCCAAGTCGAGGCCGAGGGCTTCCATGTCGTCCCCTCGGCGCGCGCCGCACAGCTCACGATGAACCGCGACGCGATCCGCGACCTCGCCGCGAGCGAGCTCGGGCTCAAAACCTCGACCTTCGAATATGCGACGAGCCGCGAGGAACTGGTCGCAGCGGCCGAACGCATCGGTTTCCCGCTCGTCGTCAAACCCGTCATGTCGTCGTCGGGCAAGGGCCAGAGCACGGTGAAGGACGCGAGCGGCATCGACGCCGCGTGGGACTATGCCGCTGCGGGCATGCGCGGCGACCGTCTCCGCGTCATCGCCGAAGCCTTTATCGATTTCGATTACGAGATCACCCTGCTGACGGTCCGCCACAAGGATGGCGTCAGCTTCTGCCCGCCGATCGGCCACCGGCAGGAACGCGGCGACTATCGCGAAAGCTGGCAGCCTGCCGCCATGTCCGATGCGGCGCTCGCCGCAGCGCAGGCGATGGCGACCAAGGTCGTCGATGCGCTCGGCGGCCACGGCATCTTCGGCGTCGAATATTTCGTGAAGGGCGACGAGGTCATTTTCTCCGAACTCTCGCCGCGCCCCCACGACACCGGCATGGTCACCCTGATCTCGCAGTCGCTGTCCGAATTCGACCTCCATGCCCGCGCGATCCTCGGCCTGCCGATCCCGGCGATCGCGGTGCCCGACGCGAGCGCCAGCGCCGTGCTGCTCGCCGACCGCGACGCGGCCGATTTTGCGATCACCGGCCTCGCCGACGCGCTCGCCCTGCCGAACGCCGCAACCGCGGTCGACGCCCGCATCTTCGGCAAACCCGTCACGCGCCCCTGGCGCCGCATGGGCGTCGCGCTCGCTCGCGTGGTCGGCGGCACGACCGACGACGCGCGGGCGGCCGCCGTCGCCGCGGCGGCCAAACTGGCCATCGACTACCGCGATTGATCCGGTAAGCTTGGGCATGGCCACCCGCCCTGCCCTGCACCTTCGCTGGCTTGCCATCATCGCGATCCTCGCATCGGTCGTCGGCGTGCCCCTGATCTTTCAGGATGAATTTGTCGCGATCAGCGACCGCATTCTCGCCGCGTCGGACGAGCGCCCGTTCGCGGCGGGCGCGCTCATCGTTAGCGCACTGACGCTCGACGTCTTCCTGCCGGTACCCAACGGCGTCACAACGACGCTGGCGGGCGCCGCCTTCGGCTTCGTCATCGGCGCGCTCGTCATCTGGCTCGGGCTGATGGGTGCATGTCTCGCGGGCTATGCAATCGGGCGCTGGGCCGCCCGGCCGCTCGCCGCGCGTCTCCTCGGCGCCGGCGATCTCGAGCGCGCGCACCGGCTCGCCGAGCGTGCGGGCCCGGTCGCACTGATCGTATCGCGGCCCGTTCCGATCCTGTGCGAAGCGATCCCGATCGCCGCCGGACTTGCCGGCATGGCCTTGAAGCGCTTCGCGCTCGCCGTCGCGCTCGGCAATCTCGGCGTCGCGCTCGTCTTCAGTGCGATCGGCGCGGCGGCGATCGAGCATGGCTCAACCGGACTCGCGATGCTCGGCGCCGTCGGCCTGCCGCTCGCGGCGTGGCTCGCCTGGCAGGGTGCCGAACGCTGGCGGGCGCGGCAGGAGCGCTGAGTTTTACGCCGCCGGGCGCGGCAACCGCACATGGACGATAAAGCCCTTCGCCGGCCGACGGAAACTTATCTCGCCGGCGTGGCTGTTCACGATATCGCGGCTGATCGCGAGTCCCAGCCCCGACCCGCCCGTCTCGCGGCTGCGCGATGTTTCGAGCCGCTCGAACGGCTGGAACGCGCGTTCCTCATATTCGGGCGGGATGCCGTCACCCTCGTCGTGTACATCGACCGCGAAGGCCTCGGCGGTGACGGCAAGCCGGACTTCGACCGCGCCGCCATATTTGCAGCCATTGGCGATCAGGTTGGAAAAGGCGCGCTTCAGCGCGACCGGGCGGCAGGGCAGGTCGGCATGCTCGGGGCCGCTGTACGAAACCCGATGGCCGAAATCGCCATATTCGTCGGTCAGGCTGATCAGCAGCACCGCCAGATCGGCGACCTCGACCTTCTCGCTCAGCGCTTCCGACCGCATGAACGCCAGCGCGTCGCCGACCATCGTTTCCATCTCGTCGACGTTCAGCAGCAATTGCTCGCGCTGTTCCGGATTGTCGACATATTCGGCCATCAGCCGGAGCCGCGTGAGCGGGGTGCGCAAATCGTGCGAGATCGCCGCGAGCATCCCCATGCGTTCGTCGATGAACCGCTTCAGCCGCAGCTGCATCGTGTTGAAGCTGTCGGCAATCGCAGCATATTCGGGGAGGCGCATCTCGCCGATCAGCGCCGGTTCGCGGTTGCGCCCGAGCGAATCGATCGCCGCGGACAGCCGCGTCAGCGGCACGACGATGCTGCGCGCGATCCATACCGAGAAGAGGATGACGATCAGCAGGTTGCCGACGATACCGAAGGCGATGCGCGTATAGTGGCGCCACGATGTCGTGAGGTTGCGCTGCGTCACGGCCAGCCGGCTGCCGTCGTCCAGCGCTACCGAAATGACGAGTTCGCCAAGCACGCTGCTTTCGCTGCTCGCGAGCGTTTCGGAGCGGAGCACCGCCGGAAGCTCGGGAATGACGACGATCGCATTATGTGCCGACCGTTCCGTATTCTGCTCGTCATAAACCTGCGTCACGACGGCAACCCGCGCGGCGGGAATGCCGACAGCCTTGGCGATCGATCGTCGCAGGCCGTCGGCAAACAGCGAACCCGATTCCTGCGCGATCGGCGACGCGGCGCGGGTCACGGAAAAGTCGAGATATTGCGACGCCGCCAGCGCCCCAAGCGCCTTGTCGCGGGGGGCGCCTGCACGCGTTTCGGCAACACCCGCGGCACTCGCAACCGAATCGATCAGCCAGGCGCGTTCGACCATCACGAAAGGCGGCGGCGGGATCAGATATTGCAGGCTCTGGTTGAGCAGATAGGCCGCGCCGACCGTGAGCACGATCGCGATACCGATCCGCGGCGCCAGCCTCAGTCGCGAGACGCGCGGCCGGAACCCCACCCCCGGGCTACGCATAGGGCGACGCTCCGCTCTCGACATCGGCGGCGAAGAAATAGCCGCCGTTGCGGACCGTACGAATGAGCGACGGCTCCTGCGGATTCTCCTCGATCTTGCGGCGAAGCCGGCTGATCTGGACATCGATGCTGCGATCGATGTTGAGGTTGCTGCGCCCGTGGACGAGGTCGAGCAGCTGGTCGCGGCTGAGCACATGCTGCGGATGCTGCGCGAGTGCGGTCAGCAGGTCGAATTCGCCCGTCGTCAGGTCGACGCGCGTACCGCGCGGCGAGGTCAGCGCGCGCTTCGTGAGGTCGAGCGTCCAGCCGGCGAACCGGAAGCGCGCTTGCTTGGCAACCGCAGCCGCCGGCGCCGCAGCCATCGTCGCGCGGCGCAGCATCGCGCGAATCCGCGCGAGCAGTTCGCGTGGATTGAACGGCTTCGCGACATAGTCATCGGCCCCGAGTTCGAGGCCGATCACCCGGTCGGTTTCGGTATCGCGCGCGGTCAGCAGGATGATCGGCACGGGGCTCGATGCGCGGAGCCGCTGGCAAAGGGTAAAGCCGTCGTCGCCGGGCATCATGACATCGAGCACGACGACGTCGAACGCGTGCCGCGCAAACTGCTCCATCATCTGCCGGCCGCCGTCGGCCATCGTCACCCGCAGGCCGTGATCGCTCAGATAGCGCGCCAGCATCGTGCGGATATGACGGTCGTCGTCGACCACAAGGATATGCGATTGCCGGGCTGTCGACATGCCGCGACGATAGCCGCCGGACCGCGCCAAGTCTCTAGCCGACACATATTGAAACAAATCGATACGGGCGCGTTATCGGCCCGGCCGGGCGGCGGTCTAGATCGACGGGGCCTTGTCCATCCCCCGGAGATTCCATGAACATTCCCCGATCAACCGACACCCCCACGCTGAAACAGTCGCTCGCGATCGCGGCGAGTGCGGCGGCGGTCACCGCCGCCTTCCTCTTCGCCCCCGCCGACGTCCATGCACAGGAGCCCCCGGCCGATGGCGGCGACTGGAATATCGTGCTGGGGGCAGGCGCTATCTATGCGCCCGACTATGAGGGATCGAAGGACAATGAGGTCCTGCCCTTCCCCTATCTCTCGGTAGGGTACAAGGACATCGCCTATCTGCGCGGGCCCGAGGTCGGCGTGAACATCGTCCGCGTCAGACCGGCCGACGATGTGAAGATCAGCCTCGGCCCGGTCGCGCGCTTTCGCCGCGACCGGGCCGAAAAGCGCAATGCTGCGCTTGCCGGGCTCGGCAAGGTCGACACCGCGATCGAGGTCGGCGGCGCGGCCCGGCTCGACGTCGGGCCGGCGTGGGTCGCGCTTTCGGTGGCAAAGGATGTCGCCGGCGGTCATGAAGGCGTGGTCGGGACCGCGTCGGGCGGCGTCGATTTCGACCTGTCGGATGATCTGTCGCTTTCGCTGAGCGGCACGACGAGCTGGGCCGACGAAAAATATATGCGCGCCTATTTCGGTGTGACGCCGACGCAGGCCGCGCGCAGCGGGCTCTCCGTCTATACGGCTGGCAAGGGCATCAAGGATGCCGGCGCGAATATCGCGCTGACCTACCGCCTGAGCGACCATTGGATGATCGCCGCGACCGGCGGTTACACGCGGCTGCTGAACGATGCGAAGGACGCTCCGCTGGTGCGGCTGCGCGGATCGCCCGACCAGTGGCAGGGCGGCGTGTTCGTCGCCTATCGCTTCTAACGAACGCGAGACCTGCGGCATCCCTCACCCTCTCCGCAGCCCGTCTCGCAGCCGCCTGCTCCCGCGACTATCGCCGGGGCAGGCGGCTTGTTAGGATCACGCCATGACCAAGGACATTGCGGTACGCCGCCTCGACCCGGCCGACATCGCGGCGATGCGCGCGCTGAATGCACTTTACGGCGATGCATTCGAAGACCGCGAGACCTATCGCGCCGATCGTCCGGACGACGATTGGCTGACGCGCCAGCTCGGCATGCCGACCGTGATCCTGTTGGTCGCCGAGCAAGACGGGGAGGTCGTCGGCGGTCTCACCGCCTACGACCTCCCCAAGCTCGAGGCGGCGCGCAGCGAAATCTATCTCTACGACCTCGCGGTCGCCGCGGCGTATCGGCGCCGCGGCATCGCTACCGCGCTGATCGCCGAACTCCAGCATATCGCTGCCGAAACCGGGGCATGGGCGGTGTTCGTTCAGGCCGATTATGGCGACGATCCGGCGGTTGCGCTCTACGCGAAGCTCGGCGTCCGCGAGGATGTGATGCATTTCGACCTGCCGCCGCTGCCGCGTCGCTGACGGGACGAAAAAGGGAACATCGCGCTAGGCCGCCCGCACCTCCCCTGCTACATCCGCGCGATGTCCGACAAGAATCATCTCTATCTGGTCGATGGCTCCAGCTACATCTTCCGCGCCTATCACCGCCTGCCGCCGCTGACGAACCCCAAGGGAGTGCCCGTCGGTGCGGTGTATGGCTACACGACGATGCTGTGGAAGCTGGCGAAGGATTTGCACGACGCCGATGGACCAACGCACCTCGCCGTCATCCTCGATCATTCGAGCCAGTCGTTCCGCAACGAGATTTACGACCAGTATAAGGCGAACCGCCCCGAACCGCCCGAGGATCTGCGTCCGCAATTCCCGCTGATCCGCGACGCGACGCGCGCCTTCTCGCTGCCGTGCATCGAGATGGAAGGCTTCGAGGCCGACGACCTGATCGCGAGCTACGCCGAAGCCGCGGTGCGCGAGGGCTGGGACGTCACCATCGTCTCTTCCGACAAGGATCTGATGCAGCTCATCCGCGAGCCCAGCGAAGGTCCGCAGGTCGACATGCTCGACACGATGAAAAATGTCCGCCTCGGGCTGGAAGCGGTGAACGAGAAGTTTGGTGTCACCCCCGACCTCGTCGGCGACGTGCTCGCGCTGATGGGCGACAGCGTCGACAATGTCCCCGGCGTCCGCGGCGTGGGTCCCAAGACCGCGACCAAGCTGATCCAGGAATATGGCAATCTCACCGCCGCGCTTGACGGCGCCGAGGGTATGAAAGCATCGAAGCTTCGCGACAATCTGATCGAGCATCGCGCGATGGCCGAATTGTCGCGCATCCTTGTCGACCTGAAACGCGACGTCGCGCTGCCCGACGCGCTCGACACGCTGAAGCTCGGCGCGATCCCGCCCGAACCTTTGAAGCTGTTCCTCGACGAACATGGCTTCCGCTCGCTCTCGGCAAAGCTCGACCTCGGCGCCACGCCGGGCGGCCCGCCGACGCTGCCGCGCGCGGCTGCGGCTCCGGCGGCGGCGCCCGCCGGACCGTCGATGCCGACGCTGCCCGCGATGCCGCCGATCGACCGCGCGCTTTACGAAACGGTGACGACGGTCGAGGCGCTCGACCGCTGGATCGCCGAAGCAAAGGCCGCGCATGTCGTCGCGATCGACACAGAGACCGCGACCCTCGACAGCGTCACCGGCACCCTCGTCGGCGTCAGCATGGCGACCGCGCCGGGCCGCGCCTGCTACATCCCGCTCGGTCATGGCGGCACCGACATGTTCGCCGAAAAGCCCGAACAGATCGCGATGGACGTCGCCATCGGCCGCCTCCACGCACTGTTCGCCGACGATGCGGTGCTGAAGGTCGGGCACAACCTAAAATATGACATCGGCGTGCTCGCGCAGCACGGCATCACCGTCGCCCCTTATGACGATACGCTGGTGATGAGCTTCGCGCTCGACGCGGGCAAGCATCAGCACGGGCTCGACGAATTGTCGAAGCTCCACCTCGATCATGTCTGCATCTCGTTCAAGGAAGTGTGCGGCACAGGCAAGTCGCAGATCAGCTTCGCCGAGGTACCGCTCGACCGCGCGACGCAATATGCGGCCGAGGATGCCGAGGTGGCGTGGCGGCTGTGGAAGCTGCTCAAGCTCCGCCTGCCGGTCGAGGGCGGGACGCGCATCTACGAGATGGTCGACCGCCCGCTCGCGTCGATCGTCGAAGGGATGGAGCGCGCCGGCATCATGGTCGACCGCGAATATCTCGCGCGGCTGTCGGGCGAATTCGCGAACGAAATGCTGCGCATCGAAGGCGAGATCCACGCGCTCGCCGGCCAGCCCTTCGCGATCGGCAGCCCGAAACAGCTCGGCGAAATCCTGTTCGACAAGCTCGGCCTGAAGGGCGGGCGCAAGGGCAAGTCGGGCGACTGGTCGACCGACCAGAGCGAACTCGAACGCCTCGAACGCGACGGCGTGCCGATCGCGCGCAAGATATTGGAATGGCGCCAGCTCGCGAAGCTGAAGTCGACCTATACCGACGCGCTGCAAGGGCAGATCAACGCAACGACCGGGCGCGTGCACACCAGCTACAGCCTCGTCGGCGCGCAGACCGGGCGCCTGTCGTCGACCGATCCGAACCTGCAGAATATCCCGATCCGCACCGAGACCGGGCGCCAGATCCGCGACGCCTTCATCGCCGCGCCGGGTCATGTCCTGATCGCCGCGGACTATAGCCAGATCGAGCTCCGCCTCGCGGCGCATATGGCCGACGTCCCCGAACTCAAGGAGGCCTTTGCGCAGGGACAGGACATCCACAGCGCGACCGCGATCGAATTGTTCGGTGAGGTCAACCGCGACACGCGCGGCAAGGCCAAGACGGTCAATTTCTCGATCCTCTACGGCATTTCGCGCTGGGGCCTTGCGGGCCGGCTCGAAGTCACGCCCGACGAGGCGCAGGCGCTGATCGCGCGCTATTTCGAGCGCTTCCCCGGCATTTCGGACTATATCACCGACACCCTCGAAAGCGCGCGCGCGAAGGGCTATACCGAGACGCTGTTCGGCCGGAAGACATGGTTCCCGCGCATCAAGGCGGCAAACCAGAACGAGCGTGCGGGCAGCGAACGCGCCGCGATCAACGCGCCGATCCAGGGCACCAGCGCCGACCTCATCAAGCGTGCGATGGCGCGTATGCCGAAAGCTTTGGCCGACGCCGGCCTCGCCGACGTCAAGATGCTGCTGCAGGTCCACGACGAACTCGTGTTCGAGGCGCCCGAGGACAAGGCAGAAGCCGCGGGCGAAGTGATCCGCGCGGTGATGTCGGGCGCCGCCGAACCCGCGCTCAAACTCTCGGTCCCGCTCGAAGTCGAGGTCGGGACCGGCCGCAGTTGGGGCGAAGCGCATTGATCGGCATGGAATTTCCGAATTGCAGGTCGGCACGACTTGGGGCAGTCGAGACGCAATCGGGATAAATTTCGGGCGGCGAACGGAGATTCATGCCGCCCGGCACGGGGGGATTTCGGGGGACAATGATCGTCGGTATCGATCTCGGCACGACCAACAGTGCCGTAGCAGTGTATGAAAATGGCGAAGCGCGGCTCATTCCCAATGCCTTGGGCGACCTGCTTACACCGTCGGCCGTTGCCTTGCTGCCCGACGGTACGACGCTCGTCGGCAAGCCGGCGCTCAATCACTGGCCGGTCAAGCCCGGCGAAGCGGTCACCAGTTTCAAACGCTACATCGGCACCAATCGCACGATCAAGATCGGCCGCTTCGCGTTCAAGCCCGAGGATCTTTCCGCGATCGTCCTGCGCAGCCTGAAAGAGGATATCGAAGCCGCAACGGGCGAAGAGGTGACCGAGGCGGTCATCACCGTTCCCGCCTATTTCAACGACAAGCAGCGCAAGGCGACGCGCCGCGCCGGCGAACTGGCGGGGCTCAAGGTCGCGCGGCTCCTCAACGAACCGACCGCCGCCGCGCTTGCCTTCGGCATCGCCGACAAGGAAGACCGCGAACCCTTTCTCGTGTTCGACCTTGGCGGGGGTACCTTCGACGTGTCGATCGTCGAAATGTTCGATTCGATCGTCGAGGTTCGCGCATCGTCGGGCGACAATCGGCTGGGCGGGGACGATTTCACCAACGCGATCATCGCGCACTGGATGGAAACCCACGAATTTCCGTCGGACGTGCGGCGCAACCTGCTCGACGCGCGGCTGTTCCAGGCGGCCGATGCCGCACGGCGCGCGCTTTCCGACCAGCCCGAAGCAAAGGTCAGCCTCGTCCTCTCGGACAAGTCGTTCGACCTGTCGATCACCGCCGATCAATTCGAAAAGCTGGCCGAACCGCTGCTCACGCGCCTCCGCGATCCGATCCTGCGTTCGCTGCGCGACAGCAATTTGCGCATCGAAAATCTCAGCGACATCGTGCTCGTCGGCGGCGCGACGCGGATGCCGATCATCCGCAAGGCGATCACCAAGATGTTCGGCCGCTTCCCCAACCATGTCGTCCACCCCGATCATGCGGTGGCGATCGGCGCGGCGATCCAGGCCGGGCTCGTCAGCCGCGACGCCGCGCTCGACGAGGTCCGGCTGACCGACATCTGTCCCTTCACGCTCGGGATCGAGGTGACCGAATATGACAGCCACGGCCGCCTGCGCGGCGGGCTGTTCTCGCCGATCATCAGCCGCAACAGCCCCACGCCGATCAGCCGCACCAACAATTATTCGTCGATGGCCGACAACCAGAAGGTCATTCGCCTCAACATCTATCAGGGCGAATCGCGCGAGGTCGCGAACAATATCCTGCTCGGCACGATGGAAATGGCGATCCCGCCGCGCCCGGCCGGCGAAGTGTCGATCGACTGCCGCTTCACCTACGACACGTCGGGCATGCTCGACGTCGACGTGACCATTCCCGACACCGGCGAAACCAGGTCGATGCTGATCATGGACGAGGTCGACCAATTGACCCCCGAACAGCTCGAGGCACGGCGCACCGAGCTCGCGGCGCTCAAGACCCACCCGCGCGACGTCGCCGAAAACCAGTTCGTCGTCGGATGGGCGGCGCGGCTCTATGAAGAGTTCATCGACGACCGACGCGACCATATCGCGCGCATGATGCTCGATTTCGAAGGCGTGATCGAACGGCAGGACCAGCGCGCGATCGAGGAGGCCCGGGGCAGGCTGACCGCGGCGCTCGAGGAGATGGAACGGGACTACCGGCTGTGACCGACATGTCCTGGCCGTGGAGCCTGCTGGACATCGCGCGTACCGACGATCGCAAGACGATCCGCGAGGCCTATGCGCGCAAGCTCAAGGCGCTCGACCCCGACGCCGCCCCCGAGGCCTTCATGGACCTGCGCGAAGCGCGCGACGCCGCGCTGTCGGGCGAATTTCTCGATGCGGCGCCTCCCGCCGGCGATCTGGCGGGCGAACTCGACGATCTGCTCGCCGAAGCGCCGCGGGTCGAAGCGGAGTTCGTCGACGACCCGGTGGAACGCCCGCAATTCAGCGTCGAATATGACGAGCGCGACGACCAGCGCTTTCACCGGATGGTCGAGCTGTTCACCGCCGAGGGCGATCTGGGCGACGCCGACGCGGCCGAACTCCAGCGCCATCTGGACGCCCTGTTCGCCGACGACCGCATGGCCGACCTCGGCCATTTCGCGCGCGTCGAGATCTGGCTCGCCGAACTGCTTGCCCAGCGCTATCCGCGCGCCGCGCGCCTTTTCCCGCAGGTTGCCGAGCGTTTCGAATGGAACGAGCGCGCGCATGAGCTCGGCATCCATCCGGCGATCCCCTGGCTCGTCGGCGCACATGAGGGGCAGGCGCTCGTCGACGACATCCGGCGACGCGATCACCCCTATCATCGCGAGTGGACCGAACTGGTCCAGGGGCGCGTCAAAGGCCCCCTTTTCTTTCGCGCGATCGATCATGGCCGGATGGGCAATCTGATCGCAACGGTGCGCCGCGACTTTCCCTGGCTGGAACAGGATCACTGGCAGGCCGACCTCGTCGCGCGGTGGGAAAAACGCATCGAGGGCCGCGACGTCAAGGGGCCCGGCGTCTGGACATGGATCGCGCTCGTCTTTTTCGCGCTGGCCGTAATCGGCCGGATGGCGGACAACGGCCAATCCGTTCGCATAATCGACGAGCCCGCTGCAGGAGCCTATAGCCAAACCGATCCCGACGTCGCCTTTGCAACTTATGTGCAAGCGCGTCTGCCGCAGGCATTTGCGGATGATCGAGACCCTTCGCGGATCCAGGCCCGCAATCCCAAATTATACGAGCAGATGGAAGAAGTCTGGGCGCTTCACAAAGATCGCCCCGCCGCATTCGAAGCGGAAATGGCCGAAATGATCGTCGATCAATATTTTACGATCCTCGGTCGATTGCCCGCCGAACAGAAGCTCGAAGAAATTGCACAACGCCAGATCCTGCTGGGCAGGATCGGCGGCGATGCGTCTGTCTGCGCCAAATTTCTTCGTAAACCTGGGGACTTCTTGAATAGCCCCGTCAATTCTAACGTCGTCCCGCAGAGCTATCGTTATCATATGTACGCGATGGTCTATGACTGGCTGCCGCAGCTCCCAGCGGCGAAACCGTCGCTCCCTTGGACACCTTCGGACGAACTGCTGAACAAGCTGGCATCGGAAACCGGATTGTCGCCAGTCGCGTTGCGGCGCGCGCTGACTGACAAGAGAGCGCCCGACGGGGATGTTTGCGCCGCAACGCAGGCGCTCTACAATCGGATACCTCTAATCCCCGAATCAGAAGCTGGCGCCATCCTGTCGGCAATTCTCAGGTAAGCCATGCTCTTATCCCTACTAACCTTGTTGGCCGAGCTGCAAGCTCCTGCAACGCCACCCGGTCCCTCCGCTGCGACGTTGCAAGTGGCGGAGCGAGGACCGCCCGTCGCCGACACCGACCTGCGCGAATTCGCCGCGATCGCGGGGCGCAAGGTCGTCGGCCGCCCGGTCGGCGGCCCCTTCGTCAACGCCGACAAGGTCCTGTTGATCGCGCGTGACGACAAGGGATTTCCCGCGATCGCCGCGAGCATCGGCTTTTCGGCGCGCCAGTCGCTGCCGCCCCCGCCGCCGGGCACGCTCGCAGTCGTCCGGCTGCACCAACGGTCCGAAACGATCGTCCCCGGCCCGACGCCCGACGATCTCGCCTTTGTCGCGACCAATAAGCTGCCGCTGTTCGTGATCGGCGAATGGGCGCGCCCCGCACCGATGTGGGAAGTCGCGTGGATCGACGGTGCGGTGCGGTTTCGCACGATCGGCGAAGTCGGCGAAATCGGCCCCTGGCAGGAATGACCCGTTCGGCAAGGCGGCGCCTCCGCGCGCCGCGCCGACCGCCCCGCCCTTTCGCCCTGCCGACTTTCGTTCTATGACGGGGCGATGACATCTGACTGGCACCTTTGTGACAGCCGGTAACAAAGGGTCCACATGAGCAAGTTCGAACCCGTCGCCAAGGCGCCGGTCCGCATCCAGCAGAATATCCTCGCGCGCAGCGAGCGCCGCCTGCTCAACTGGCTGTGCGCCAGGCTGCCCCGCTGGGTTACCCCCGACCAGCTGACCGCCCTCGGCTTCGTCGGTGCCTGCCTCGTCGCTGCGGGCTATCTGCTCAGCTGGTTCGACAGCGAATGGCTCGGCCTCTCGCTCGCCGGCTATATCGTCAACTGGTTCGGCGACTCGCTCGACGGCAGCCTCGCGCGCTGGCGCGGCATCGAACGCCCCAATTACGGCTATTTCGTCGACCATAGCGTCGACGCGCTCGCGACCTTCCTGATGATCAGCGCGATCGGGATGAGCCCCTATATGCGGCTCGACGTCGCCTTGATGGGGGTCATCGGTTATTTCCTGCTGTCGATCCACACCTTCATTTCGGCCAAGATCCTCGGCGAATTCCGCCTGTCCTACATGGCGGGCGGCCCGACCGAGCTACGGCTGATGCTGATGGCGATGACCGTGCTGATGCCGATCGTCGGCGGAGACGATATCAAGGGCACCAACTTCTCGTCGTTCGACCTGTTCGCACTCATCGTCGCCAGCATCCTCGTGACGCTGTTCATCGTCCAGACGTCGGCAACCGCGCGGATGCTCCGCCGCCGCGGCGGCTAAGTCCATTTTACCTCAGGGCCGCACCCGCGCCTGCGCATAGGTGCCGAGCAGGCGCAGCGACTTGGTCTGGAAGTCGAGTTCCTCAAGCGCGCGGTCGATCCGCTCGTCGCCCGGGGCGCCGACGATATCGGCATAGAATTGCGTCGCCGCAAAGCTGCCGCCCGTCTGATAGCTTTCGAGCTTGGTCATGTTGACGCCGTTGGTCGCGAACCCGCCAAGCGCTTTGTAAAGCGCCGCCGGAATATTCTTCACCTCGAACATGAAGGTCGTCATCACCGGCCCTTCGATCGCCGAAAAATCGGGCAGTGGTTCGCGCGCGAGCACGACGAAGCGCGTCATATTATGGTCCGCATCCTCCATCCCCGTCCCGTGCAGCGTCAGCCCGTAAAGCTCGGCAGCGTGCGGCGGCGCGAGTGCGGCCAGCCCCACCTCGTCACTGTCGGCGACCCACGCCGCGGCGCCCGCGGTGTCGCTGTGCGCGACCGGCGCGATATTGTTGGCACGCAGCCAGTGGCGGCATTGGCCGAGCGCCTGCTCGTGGCTCATCGCGCGCGTCACGGGGCCAAGGTCGCGGCTCATCAACCCGTAACGGATCGGCAAGAAATGCTCGCCGATGATCGACAGGCCGGATTCGGGCAGCAGAAAATGAATGTCGGCAACGCGGCCGTGCAGGCTGTTTTCAATGGGGATGATCGCACGGTCGACGCGGCCGTCGCGCACGGCATCGATCGCATCCTGAAACGCATAGCAGGGCAGCGGCAGCGAGTTCGCGTCATATTCGCGCGCGGCGAGGTCGCTGTTCGCACCCGGCGCGCCCTGAAACGCCAGCCCGCGCGCGGGTTCGGCGAGCGCAACCGCCCGCATTTCGTCGACCAGATGCTGCGCCGAAGCCGAATAACTGCCCATGACTGCCTTCCAAGGGTGGAGCCGCGGCGCATAGCCGCCCGGTCGCGGCCGCGCAACCGGCGCCCGCACACTTCGCCCCCTCACCCGATTTCATCCCCTTGCGCCGCCGTCGCCGCGCCAGTAAGGGAGCGTCCAAATCAAATATGCGCCCGGCACACGGGCGTCAGCTAACGGGGCTGCTAGAGCATGGACAATCGCAACAATACTATTGCCGGCTGGGTGCTGTTTGCCGGCATTTGCGCGCTGGGCCTGACCATCGGGTCGCAGATGTTGTTCGCGAGCCACGCACCGGAAAAGCCCGGTTTCCCGATCGAAGACGCCGAAGCCGGCGCGGGTGGCGGCGAATCGGCCGTTCCGCTCGCCAACCTGCTCGCCGCCGCCGACCCGGCAAAGGGCGAAGCGGTGTTCGCGAAATGCGCTGCCTGCCACACGATCAATTCGGGCGGTGCCAACGGTATCGGCCCCAATCTGTTCGGCGCGCTCGGCAAGACCCACGGCCATGTCCCGGGCTTCGCCTATTCGGACGCGCTGAAGTCGGTTCCCGGCAATTGGGATTTCGAAGGCATGAACGCCTGGCTGACCAGCCCGCGTAAATATGCCCCCGGCACCAAAATGTCCTTCGCGGGCCTGTCGAGCCCCGAAGACCGCGCGAACCTGATCGTCTACATGAACACACAGGGTTCGAACCTGCCGCTTCCCGCCGCCGAAGCCGCGCCCGCGGCTGCCGAAAGCGCCGCGCCGGCCGAAGGCGCAGCAGCGGCACCCGCCGCCGAAGGCGCGGCCGCCCCGGCCGCCGACGCAGCGGCAGCAGCCCCCGCTCCGGCCGAAGCCAAGAAATAATGCGGATCGCGCCCGTCCTGCTGGCGGGCGCGCTTGCGCTCGCCGGTTGCGGCAAGAGCGACGAACAGGGCAGCGCATCGGCGCCGGCGGCGTCCGGCTCAGCCCCCGAAACCCCCGCCGTCGCGCCGACGGCGGCGATGGGCGAACAGGTCTTCAAACGCTGCGTCGCGTGCCACACGATCGACAAGGGCGGTGCAAACGGCATCGGCCCCAATCTCCACGGCGTCGTCGGACGGCAGGTCGCCTCGCACGACGGCTTTTCCTATTCGGGCGCGATGAAGGCCAAGGGCGGCGCCTGGGACGAGGCCGCGCTCGACGCCTATCTCAAATCGCCTATGAAGGATGTTCCGGGCACGCGTATGGCCTTTGCGGGCGTCGCCGACGATGCCGACCGCAAGGCGCTGATCCTCTATCTGGAAAGCCAGAAATAGCGTTACATCGCCCCCGTCTGCGCGGGGGCGATGGACGGCTCAATGCTGTTCAATATTCGCGTAGAAATCCTGGATGATTTTCCACGCCTCGTCGGCGGTCTCGACGAATTTGAACAGGTCGAGATCGCGCGCGCTCACCACGCCCTCTTCGACCAGCGCATCGAAATTGACGACGCGGTGCCAGAATTCCTTGCCGAAGAGCACGATGGGGATCGGCTTGATCTTGCCCGTCTGGATCAGCGTCAGCAGCTCGAACATCTCGTCGAAGGTACCGAAACCGCCGGGGAAGACGCAGACCGCGCGCGCGCGGAGCAGAAAGTGCATCTTGCGCAGCGCGAAATAGTGGAACTGGAAACTCAGCGACGGCGTGACGAAACGGTTCGGCGCCTGCTCGTGCGGTAGCACGATGTTGAGCCCGATCGATTCGCGGCCTTCGTCGTCGGCGCCGCGGTTCGCGGCTTCCATGATCGACGGCCCGCCCCCCGAACAGACGACGAAATGGCGGCAACCATTATCGTCGCACGGATATTGGCTCGCGAGCCGCGCCAGCGCGCGCGCCTCGTCATAATATTTCGCCTTCGCCTTCAGTCGGCGGGCGATGTTGCGTTGCACATCGTCGGTCGCGGCCGCCTCCAGCGCATCGGCCTGCGACGGCTCGGGAATGCGCGCCGAACCATAGATGACCAGCGTCGACTCGATGCCCGCTTCGTCGAGCAGCAATTCGGGCTTCAGCAGTTCGAGCTGGAAGCGGACGGGACGCAAATCCTCGCGCAGCAGGAAATCCTTGTCCTGGAACGCCAGCTTGTAGGCGGGGTGCGCGGTCTGGGGGGTGGTGGTCGCCTGCTTGGCGAACTGCGCGTCGTCCTTGGCTTTGTGGAAACGTGAACGATGGGGTTGTTTATCTTCTGCCATTGGCGGACGGCTAGCCGGTTCGGCCGGCTTTGCCAAGCTCAGCGGCAGTAACCGTTGCCGCTCATGTCGAAATGGAAATGATTATAATGCGCCGCATTGTAGTCGGGGCCGAGCACGGTCCCGAAGCGGCGGCAGCCAGACTTGTGGAGCGCACGCAGGAACTCCTGCGACGGCTTGTCGCCCTTCCACCCGCCGTCGAGCATGATGCGGCGTCCGTCGGCGAGCACGAAGCCCGACACGTCGATCGCGTTCGAATAGGCGTGCTGCGACAGACGCCCCGACCGGCCGCCATAGATGTTGCGGCAGCTATAGGTGCCGAACGTCTCGATCTTCACGACCTCCTGCCCGAAATATTTGCGCGCTGCGGGCTTCACCGCATATTGCGCCCAGGCCGCGAAATTCTTCGCCAGCGGACAGGTCATCGCGCCCAGCCCCGACACCGGCGTGCCGACATCGAGCAGCTTCACCGAATCGATCGACGTACAGCCGCCGCCATGATCCTGATTGGGCAGCGGGGTGAAGCGCACGCCGGCCTGCTTCAGGTCGAACGCGCATTGCTGCGCCTCGGCGCTGGTGAAAGAGGGGGTGCCGACGGCTTGCGGACGGCTCGGTTTGCTTGCCGTGGGACGCTTGCTGCCGCTGTTCTTCATCGCTTCCGGCGCACCGAAACAGGCCGAAAGCGCCAGTGCCGCGCAGGTCGCGATCAATATCCGGGGCTTCAGAAACATCGGGATCGGCATGGCCGTCAAAATACCGACGAAATGGTTAACAAGCTGTATACCTATTTCTCCACTCGTCGAAAATTTCGCGCGGCCCGTGCAATTTGTTTGACAGTTGCGCCCCCGACCCTAAACGCGGCGCCGGGCCACGCGGCCCCAACGCCGCGCGAGCTCTCTGCAAGGAGAGACTATGATGAGTGAAGTGACGACGCCACAGGTGCGCCCGACGCGCCCCTATTTTTCCTCCGGACCCTGCGCCAAGCCGCCGGTCTGGTCCCCCGAAAAACTACAGACCGAATCGCTCGGCCGCTCGCATCGCGCGAAGATCGGCAAGACGCGCCTCGCCTATTGCATCGACCTGATGCGCGAGATGCTGCAGCTTCCCGACACGCACCGCATCGGCATCGTGCCGGGCTCGGACACCGGCGCCTTCGAAATGGCGATGTGGACGATGCTCGGCGCCCGCCCCGTCACGACGCTCGCATGGGAAAGCTTCGGCGAAGGTTGGGTCACCGATGCCGCCAAGCAGCTCAAGCTCGACCCCACCGTCATCCGCGCCGACTACGGCCAGCTTCCCGATCTGACGCAGGTCGACTGGTCGAACGACGTGCTTTTCACCTGGAACGGCACCACCAGCGGCGTCCGCGTCCCGAACGGCGACTGGATCGCCGACGACCGCGAGGGCCTCTCCTTCGCCGACTCGACCTCGGCCGTGTTCGCTTACGACATGCCTTGGGACAAGATCGACGTCGCGACCTTCAGCTGGCAGAAAGTGCTCGGCGGCGAAGGCGGGCACGGCGTGCTGATCCTTGGGCCCCGTGCCGTCGAACGGCTTGAGAATTACACCCCCGCCTGGCCGCTGCCGAAGGTGTTTCGCCTCGTCAGCAAGGGCGCGCTTGCCGAGGGCGTGTTCAAGGGCGAGACGATCAATACGCCGTCGATGCTTGCGGTCGAGGATGCGATCTTCGCGCTCGAATGGGCGAAGTCCTTGGGCGGTCTCGACGGGCTCAAGGCCCGCAGCGATGCGAACGCCGCCGCGCTCGACAAGATCGTTTCGGAACGCGACTGGCTCAGCCACCTCGCCGCCGATCCCGCCAGCCGCTCGAAGACTTCGGTCTGCCTGTCGGTTGCAGGTGCGGACGAGGGCTTCATCAAGGAGTTCGCCGGGCTGCTCGAAGCCGAAGGCGCGGCCTATGACATCGCGGGCTACCGCGACGCGCCTCCGGGCCTGCGTATCTGGTGCGGCGCGACCGTCGACACCGCCGATGTGGAAGCGCTCGGCCCGTGGCTCGACTGGGCCTACGAAACCCTCTCCGCGTAACAATTGTTCGTCATCCCCGCGAAAGCGGGGACCCAGAGCGTGCGTGGGCCAACCCCACACTGGGTTCCCGCTTTCGCGGGAATGACGAGGTTAAAGGATCATAGACATGACCGCACCCAAAGTTCTGATTTCCGATAAAATGGACCCCAAAGCCGCCGCGATCTTCAAGGAACGCGGCATCGACGTCGACGTCATCACCGGCAAGACCAAGGACGAGCTGATCGCGATGATCGGCGACTATGACGGCCTCGCCATCCGCTCGGCCACCAAGGTCACTGCCGACGTCCTCGCCGCCGCGACGAACCTCAAGGTCGTCGGCCGCGCCGGGATCGGCGTCGACAATGTCGACATTCCCGAGGCGTCGAAAAAGGGCGTCATCGTGATGAACACGCCTTTCGGCAACAGCATCACCACCGCCGAACATGCGATCGCGATGATGTTCGCGCTCGCGCGCCAGATCCCCGAAGCCAATGCCGGCACCCAGGCGGGCAAGTGGCCGAAGAACGACTTCATGGGCGTCGAACTCACGTCGAAGACGCTCGGCCTGATCGGCTGCGGCAATATCGGCAGCATCGTCGCCGAGCGTGCCCTTGGCCTCCGCATGAAGGTCGTGGCCTTCGACCCCTTCCTGACCCCCGAGCGCGCGATCGAACTCGGCGTCGAAAAGGCCGATCTCGACACTTTACTTGCCAAGGCCGATTTCATCACGCTGCACACGCCGCTGACCGACCAGACGCGCAATATCCTGTCGAAGGAAAATATCGCCAAGGCGAAGAAGGGCGTCCGCATCATCAACTGCGCGCGCGGCGGGCTGATCGACGAGGCGGCGCTCAAGGACGCGCTTGAAAGCGGCCATGTCGCGGGCGCCGCGCTCGACGTGTTCCAGACAGAACCGCCGGCGGCCGACCATCCGCTGTTCGGCGCGCCGAACTTCATCTGCACGCCGCACCTTGGCGCGTCGACCGACGAAGCACAGGTCAATGTCGCCATCCAGGTCGCCGAGCAGCTGTCGGATTATCTGCTCACCGGCGGCATCACCAACGCGCTCAACGTCCCCAGCCTGTCGGCCGAGGAAGCGCCGAAGCTGCGCCCCTATATGAGCCTCGCCGAAAAGCTCGGCAGCCTCGTCGGCCAACTCGCACACGACAACCTCACCACCATCTCGGTCGAGGTCGAGGGTGCCGCCGCCGAGCTCAACCTCAAGCCGATCACCGCCGCGGTGCTCACCGGCCTGATGCGCCGCTATTCGGACAGCGTGAACATGGTCAACGCCCCGCACCTCGCGCGCGAACGCGGGCTCGATGTCCGCGAAGTGCGCCACGATCGCGACGGCGATTATCACACGCTCGTCCGCGTCACCGTCGCGACCGAAGCCGGCGACCGCTCGGTCGCGGGCACGCTGTTCAGCAACGGCGACCCGCGTCTTGTCGAGATGTTCGGCATCAAGGTCGAGGCCGATCTCGACGGCCATATGCTCTACATCGTCAACGAGGACGCGCCGGGCTTCATCGGCCGCATCGGTACCGCGCTCGGCGAAGCCGGGCTCAACATCGGCACCTTCCACCTCGGCCGCCGCGCCGCGGGCGGCGAAGCGGTGCTGCTCTTGAGCCTCGACTCGCCGATGCCCGAACCGCTTCTGTGGCAGCTCTGCCAGCTTCCGGGCGTGAAGACGGTGAAGGGCCTCAAGTTCTGACCATCCGGCGGGAGCGGTTGAAACGCTCCCGCCACCCGCCTAAGGCCAGCTCCATGACCAAGGCCCCTGCCCTGCTGCCCGAAGGCCTCCGCGATCGCCTGCCCACGCAGGCCGAGGCCGCCTCGCGCGTCACGCGCGCGCTCGTCGATGCGATGCGCGCGCACGGCTATGGCCGCGTCTCCCCGCCGCTCGCCGAATTTCGCGAGACGCTCGGCGGCGACGACGAGCGATCGACCCGCGACCTCCTGCGCTTCACCGATCCGGTGTCGCAGCGCACGCTCGCGCTGCGCCCCGATATCACGCGGCAGGTCGGCCGCATCGCGACCTCGCTGCTCGCCAAGGCCCCGCGGCCGCTGCGCCTCTGCTACGCCGGACAGGTCGTCAAACTGCGCGCCAGCCAGCTCCGCCCCGCGCGCGAGATGCTCCAGGTCGGCGCCGAGCTGATCGGCAGCGACAGCGTCGCCGCGGCGCGCGAAATCGTCTCGGTCGCGATCGACGCGCTCGAAGCCGCGGGCATCGGGCCGGTTACGATCGACTTCACCCTGCCCGACGTCGTTGACCTGCTCGCGAACGGCCCGCTGCCCGTCGATGCCGATATTCAGCAACTGCGCGACGAACTCGACGCCAAGGACGCCGGCGCGCTGACGCGGATCGGCGCCGCCGCCTATCTGCCCTTGCTCCGCGCGACCGGCCCCTTCGATCGGGCGATCGCCGACCTCCGCGCGTTCGACACTGCGGGCGTCCTAGCCGCGCGCATCGATGCGCTCGAAGCGATCGCCGCGCCGATCCGCGACCGCGTCACGCTGACGCTCGACCCGACCGAACGCCACGGCTTCGCCTATCAAAGCTGGTTCGGTTTCCAGATTTTCGTGCCGGGACAGGGCGACGCGGTCGGCCGCGGCGGCGGCTATTCGATCCCCGTCGGCGAACAGGAAGAATCGGCCGTCGGCTTCTCGCTCTATCCCGATCCGCTGATCGACGCGGGCCTCGGCGCCGAGAATGACGCCGAACGCCGCATCTTCCTGCCCCTCGGCCACGACGCCGCGCTCGCCGCAAGCCTGCGCGCCGACGATTGGCAGACGGTCGCCGCGCTGTCGGAGAGCGATGATGCGCGCGCACTCGGCTGCGGTTATGTGCTGACGGCGGACGGCCCGGTCGAGGCCTGACTCACCGTGTCCCCCGGCGAAAGCCGGGGCCCATGGACAGGTTGCGCGGCATTTCTGGGCCCCGGCCTTCGCCGGGGATCACGCGCCTAGAAATCCGCCCCGCCGAAACGCGCCACGCCCTGATTGAATCCCGGCGGGTCGAGCACGGTCACGTCGAGTTCGACCGGTTCACCGATCCAGTGCGCAAGGCTGGTGTGGTCGGCAAGGTCGTCGTCGGTCAGCGGATGAACCAGCGCGCGCAGCCCCGTCGCCTCGATCGCCGCGATAACGGCGTCCTGCGACCGGGCGAGGAAGTGCACCTCATATTGCGCGATCGGATGCGGACCGACTGGACGGTCGGTCATCGCCCCGACGAACAGCATGGCGGGATCTTCGCCGAACGCGTCGCGCAGCGCCACCGCAGCGGGCCGCTCGGCGGGATCATAATAGATATGCGCATGATAGGGCGCGTCGGGGTTCGTCATACAGGCATCGCTTTCTGGGTCGCGTCGCCCCGGACCTGATCCGGAGCCTGCGAGCGTTGAAGGGAAAGGTCGATCCCGGGTCAAGCCCGAGCATGAAAAAGGAGAATGAGCAAGCATGCGCTTGCTACCCCGGCCCGCCTTCAGCGCAGCGTCATCGTGTCGCCTTCGACATTCACCGCCGCGAGGCGCGACAAATAGCTTTGCCCGAGCAGCGACACCCCCATATCGGCATCGACCACCGCCGCCTGCACTTGCCGCACTTCGAGCCCTTCGATTTCGACGCTGTCGAGCATCACCGTGCGCATTGGCACGTCGCCGCCCGCCGTGCGCGCGGTCCCGCTGACCGGCAAGCTATCGACGTCGATGCCGATCGCTTCGGCATCGCTGCGCGTCAGCGCGACGATCGACGCGCCGCTGTCGACCAGCATCCGGATATTGGTGCCGTCGATTTCGGTGTCGGCATAGAAATGCGAATCGCCCGAACGACCGATCAGCACCTCGCCGGGCGAGTCCGCCCGGCCTTCGGCTTCGGCCGCGGCCAGCGCCCGGTCCTTGCGAACCTTGTGCGTCGTCCAATTGTCGTGATTGCCCGAAACAGCGGTCGATGCTTCGACAGCCCGATCGGGCGACGATCGGCCGGCGATCCCCGCCATGCCGATCGACGCTATGGCGATCACCGCCGCCAAGCCAAGAAAACGCCCGATCATGACGCGCCTTTTCGCAGGCACTTATTGGTTATTGGTTAAACGGGCGCCTGTTCGATGAACGCCCGCCAGATCGGGGTGTCGCCGCGGATCGAATAAGCGATCCGCGCGCAGGCATAGGTGCGTCCCGGGCGGTTGTCGGCTTCGATCGCCGTCGCGGGCCAGGGCCCGGCCCCGTCGCCGCCCGCCGACCAGCACACCAGCGCTTCGGCCTCTTTCCCAGCCTCGATCGCCGCACGCTCGTCGGCGCTCAGCGACGCGGGCGCGGTCCAGCCAAGGATCGCGCGGTGCGTAAAGCCCTTCGAGAAAAGGGCATGCAGAAACGGGCTCTGCCGATCGACGAGAAGGCTTTTGACGCGCGCACGGTCGGGCGCCGACAGCCATTGGCCGCCGAGCAGCGGCGCCCACGCGGCCTCGTCGCGCGAACGGAGCGCGGCGACCAGCTCGTCGGCCGCCGCCGCAAAGCGCGGGGTCCACGCCGAATCCGCAGCCAGCGGAACGAGTCGGGAAGCCGGCGCCGCCACCTCGGGCTCGGTCGGCAACAGCGAAGCCGGTGCCGCAATCGCGGGCGCCGAGGAGGCGAGGATGGCGACAAGCGCCGACGAAATCAGCAGGAAGCGCATGGCCGGCAATCTAGCAGCAAAGGCTGCATCTGTCATGAACCGGCGGCGAGCCCTTCGCGCATCCACGCCGGCGCTGCGGCGGCGTCGACATTCTCGGTCCGCCGATGCTCGACCGACCAGCCGAGTTCGGGATAGGCGATCACCTGCCTTTTCTCGTCGGCCTCGCTCAGCGGCACCACGACGAGCCGCCGGTTGACCTTCTGCCGCCAGTTCATCCGCGCGGTATTTTCCTGCCCGACGTAACAGCCCTTGGTGAAGCTGACGCCGTTCAGTTCGGCGGCATTGCATTCGAGCCAGAGCGTCGTCCCGTCGCCAAGCTCGGCGCGCCCTTCGGTGACGCCGAGCGCCAGCCGGTGCGCTTGCCACCGCGCGTCGGCTCCCTCCGCGCCCGCATCCGCGGGCGCAAGCCAGCGCTGCCCCAGGTCGGGCAGGCGCGGATCGACAACGCCAAGGTCGCCTTCGGGCGCCCAATGGACACAAAGATCGGGCTCGCGCTCGATCGTGATCGCGCGGCGAAGCCGGTAAAGCGTCAACCGCTTGGCCAGATCGCCCGCCGCATCGCGCTCGCAATCGATCAGCACATCGTCGCCGTCGCCCCAGATCAGGAAATCGAACAGCGCCTTGCCCTGTGCGGAGAGCAACGCCGCCCACACCGGCAAATTGCCCGATGTGTCGTTGGTGACGAGCCCCTGCAGGAAGCCGCGAACGTCCTCCCCCGACAGACGGATGAGGGCGCGGTTGATCAGGGTGGTATTGGCCATGGCGATAATCTAGGGACGCGGCAGCCAAAGCCAAGCCCACTATCGACGAGTCTTTTTCGATGACCGACCGCCTGACGATCCGCCGCCCCGACGACTGGCACGTCCATCTGCGCGACGGCGCGATGCTCGACCATGTCGCGCAATATACCGCGCGCCAGTTCGCGCGCGCGATCGTCATGCCGAACCTGTCGCCGCCGGTCACCACCGCCGAAGAAGGCCGCGCCTATCGCGACCGGATCAACGCCGCGGTACCCGCCGGGCTCGACTTCACGCCGCTGATCGTCGCCTACCTCACCGATCACAGCGACCCGGACGAGATGGCGCGCGGCCATGCCGAGGGCGTTTTCACCGCCGCCAAACTCTACCCGGCGCACGCGACCACGGGCAGCGCGCACGGCGTCACCGATGTCGCAAACATCATGGGCGTGCTCGAAAAGATGCAGGAGATCGGCATGCCGCTCCTGATCCATGGCGAAGTCACCGACACGCACGTCGACATCTTCGACCGCGAAGCGGTGTTCATCGAACGCACGCTCGAACCGCTGGTGCGCGCGCTGCCCGGCCTGAAAATCGTTTTCGAGCATATCACGACCGCCGAAGCCGCCGCGTTCGTCGCCGACGCGCCCGCCAATATCGCCGCGACGATCACGCCGCAGCATCTCCATATCAATCGTAACGCGATGCTCGTCGGCGGCATCCGCCCGCACGCCTATTGCCTGCCCGTCGCCAAGCGCGAGCATCACCGGCTCGCGGTGCGCAAGGCGGCGACATCGGGCTCGCCCAAATTCTTCCTCGGCACCGACAGCGCGCCGCATGCGGTGCATACCAAGGAAGCCTCATGCGGCTGCGCCGGCATCTTCAACGCGCCCTATGCGATCGAAAGCTATGCCATGGCCTTCGATCAGGACGGCGCGCTCGCCAATCTCGAGGGCTTTGCCAGCGAGCATGGCCCGCGCTTCTATGGCCTGCCGCTCAACGAGGGCACGATCACGCTCGAACGCGCCGACGTCGTCGTCCCCGACCGGATCGGCGAGGTCGTTCCCTTCCACGCGGGCGAAACGATCGGCTGGCGCTTCGTCGGCTAGGCCGCGGGGACCTGCCGCTCGGCGCGCATCTTGCGCCACATGTCGAAGCTGAACACCGCGATGCTGACCCAGATCAGCAGGAAACAGGCGAGCTGCACGGGTTTCAGCGGCTCGCCGAATATGAACAGCCCCAGCAGGAACTGCACCGTCGGCGCCAGATACTGGACAAAGCCGAGCGCGGCATAGCTCATCCGCCGCGCCGCGGTCGCGAAGAGCAAAAGCGGCACGGCGGTGACAATCCCGCCCGCCATCAGCAGCAGGCTGATCGACGAGTCCGATCCGAACCCGCGCCCGTCGCCCGCCCACAGGTAAAAGGCCGAGACCGCCAGCGACGGGATGAGCAGCACCGTCGTCTCGACCGCGAGCCCCGGCAGCGACCCCACCGGTGCAATCTTGCGGATGAGGCCATAGATGCCGAACGAGAAAGCCAGCGTCAGGCTGATCCACAGCGTATCGAGTGCACCCGCAAGCAGGATCGCGACGCCGACACCCGCGATCACGACCGCCGCCAGCTGCAACCGCGACAGCCGCTCGCCAAGAAAGATCATGCCCAGCATCACATTGACGAGCGGGTTCAGATAATAGCCGAGGCTCGCCGCGAGCACATGATCGGTGAAGATCGAGAAGATATAGACGAGCCAGTTGACCGCGATCAGCACCGCGCTGGCGATCAGCAGCCGCAGCGTTCGCCAGTCCTTCAGCGCGGTCATATATTCGCCGATCTGCTTGCGGAACAGCATGATCATAAAACAGAGCGGCAGCGACCAGATGATCCGCTGCGCCAGCACCTCGACCGGCGGGACGCTGCTCAGCAATTTGAAGAAAAGCGGGACGAAGCCCCAGATGCCATAGGCTGCGAGCGCATAGGGCAGCCCGCCCTGATTGCTCCCCGACGGGGCCGGTGTCTGTGCCATCGCTATCCGGACTGTCTAAAGGATCAGATGATGCCGCCGCCGAGCATCAGGCGAATGACGCCGATGACGATGACGACGATGTTCAAATTGCGCCCCGACGTGCTGTTCGACATCGCCCCCAGCGCGAGCCCGACCACCGCAAAAGGCACGATCACCCAATTCGCCCAGCCAAGCAGCGGGATGAACGCAAAAACGGCCAGAACGAGGGCGATAGCGCCGATGACGAGCGAGGCGATATTGAGCATGGCCGGACTGTCGCATGCCGCCGGCGATGCGACAAGACCCTTTCGGTTCGTCGATGGAAGCGCTCGTTTCGTCTTGTTGCCGCAGGTTCATGCAACGGGGCACGGACCCGGCTCGTTCTCCCTTTCGAAGCGCCCGGTCCCGCAAGGGAAGGAGGCGCGGAACCAGGAAAGGATATATGATGCGTACTCTTACCAAAGGCCTGATGGGCGCTTTCGTCGCCGCCAGCGTCCTTGGCACGACGCCGCTCCACGCCGGCGTCACCTCCGCCGCCAAGGCGCCCGGCTATCACGAGTTCGAACAGTCGTCGGACTTTTATCGCAAGCGCAAGGATCGCCGTTATTATGCGCGTGACGAACGCGTCAACCGCGATACGCGCATCTGGCGCGACAACGACGGCCGCTATCGCTGCAAGAAGGACAATGGCACGACCGGCCTTCTGATCGGCGGCGCAGTCGGCGGCCTCGCCGGCCACGAAATTGCCGGCGGTGGCGACAAGCTGCTCGGGACCGTTCTCGGCGCCGCAGGCGGCGCGCTGCTGGGCCGCGAGATCGACCGCGACAAATATCGCTGCCGCTAAGGCTTATCGCATCCGTCTCGAGTACGGGTTCGAGACCCCTCCAGCCCGTACACGCTGATGGCGAGGGCACCGGTTAACGCCGGTGCCCTCAAGCGTGCGCACTTGCCCAAATCACCCTCTTGCCGCAGAAGCATGGGCCACCTGCCGCGGGAGAGAATAATGTTGAACGGCCCCCTGCTCGTCACCGAGCGCCTGATCCTCCGCCCGCCCGCCACCGAGGATTTCGACGGCTTCGCCGCAATGTGCTCCGAGGAAGAAACGATGCGCTTCATCGGCGGCACCTGCCCGCGTGCGTCGGCCTGGCGCATGTGGTGCACGCTGGCCGGCGCCTGGCACATTCGCGGCTTTTCGATGTTCTCCGTGATCGAACGCGCGACCGGCGAGTGGGTCGGGCGCCTCGGTCCGTGGGAACCCGACGGCTGGCCGGCGCCCGAAATCGGCTATGGCGTGCGCGCCAAATTCGCCGGCAAGGGCTATGCGCTCGAGGGTAGCGTCGCCGCATGCGACTTCGCCGTCGAATTCCTGAAATGGCCCGAGCTGATGCACAGCATCGATCCCGCGAACACCCGGTCGCAGGCGCTCGCCAAACGGCTGGGCGCAACGAACAGCGGCCCGACGCGCCTTCCCGCGCCCTTCGAGGATGCCCCCGTCGACGCCTGGACCCAAAGCGCCGACGCCTGGCGCGTCAAGCGCAAGGAATTCCGGCCGTGAGCGACCGGCATGTCGATCCCGAACGCGCACAGTTCGACGCGTTCAAGGCGTTGCCGCGCGACACGGTGATCCACATGCTCAACCTCGTCCGCTTCAGGGACCGGGCAAGCTATCCCGACGGGCACGCGCTCGCCGGACAGGGCCTGACGGGCGCCGAGGCCTATCGTCATTATGGCGCCGACAGCGGCCCGGTGTTTGCGCGCGTCGGGGGCCGCGTCGTCTGGACCGGCACGATGGAAGCGATGGTGATCGGGCCGGTCGGCGAGCATTGGGATGCGGCCTTCATCGCCGAATATCCGAACAGCGGCGCCTTCATGGAAATGGTTACCGACCCGGTCTATCGTGCGGCCGTCATTCATCGTCAGGCGGCGGTCGAAACCTCGCGCCTGATCCGCTGCGCACCGAAAGCGTCTCGCTCCGAGACAGTTTTCGGCTAATATAGCCCCGCCCGTTAACGCATTTTATTTGGGCCTTTTTGATCAGGATCGGGCATTCCCGGTAATCGATTAAGGGAGTGTTAGCGATGATGTTGCGCGGAAAATGGCTTGTCGCCGGCCTGCTGATGGCGACGGTGCCGCTCGCCGGTTGCCGGGACAACCCCAACGCGAAGGCCGAACTGGCGCCGCTCGACGACGGCCTGACCAACGCCGATCCGGCGATCAAGGGCTCGCTCGAAGACAAGATCATGGTCGACCCGAAGCTTTCGGGTCAGTCGAACAAGAATGCCGTCGGCCCGGGCAACAAGCCGGTCGACGGCGGCGTTCCGGGCGTCGCGGGCGGCAAGGCCGCAACTGCGGCCGAAGCCGCGGCCGCGCAGGCGGCGGGCAAATTGCTCACCGCGCCGAAAGCGCTGCCCTTCGAGGCCGGATGCGACGGATGCGACGCGCAGAAACGCCCCGTCACCATCGGCGCGCTCGCCCGCGAACAGCAAAAGGGCAGCTGCGACGCCAAGCTGACTTACGGCAACCAGTGGGCGGACCGCCTGCCCGCCGCGTTCAAGCTCTATCCGCGCGCGACGCTGCGCGAAGCCGCCGGCGTCGCGGGCGGCAAGTGCAACATCCGCGTCGTCAATTTCCAGACCGCCGCGTCGATGCAGGCCGTGCTCGACTATTATCATACGATGGCGGTGCGCGCCGGCTACACCAGCGATCATCGCGTCAACGGCAGCGAGCATATGCTCGGCGGCACCAAGGGCGACCTCGCCTATGTCGTGATGCTGCGCCGCGACGGCGGCATGACCGACGTCGATCTGGTGGCTTCGGGCGGAAAATAAGCGCGCGGCAACGCCCCGCTAACGGGACAAAGTGAAAAGGCCCCGGGGAGAGGGATCCCGGGGCCTTTGTCATGCTTGCGTGACGAGCAAGCGGTCAGATCTTGTCGCCGAGCGCGCCCTGGACCTTGCCCTTCAGATTCTGGGCTTCGCCCTTGCGCTCCTGCGCCTCACCTTCGGCGCGCAGGCGCTCGTTGTCGGTCGCCTTGCCGATCGCCTGCTTGGCATTGCCGGCGGCTTCATTGGCGATGCCTTTGGCTTTTTCGGTCAGTTCACCCATGGGGATTCTCCTTGGCTTGCGAGGCGGAGGGGAGCGCCTCTGCCAGACCAACGGGCCGGCACGCGCCCACGTTCCCGGCGACGGGACCAAGCGTTCAGGAGAAGGGTTGGCCGGGGCTAGGGCTTTATACCGAACAGCCTGGCCGCATTGCCCTGCCGGATCTTCGCTTTCTCTTCCGGCGTCAGGTCGAGCCGTTCGAGCGCGTCGAGCGTCTGCGCCAGCGAGAATTGCGGGTAGTCCGACCCGAGCAGGATATGATCGATGCCGACATTGCGCATCGTCCAGATAAATTCTTCCTCGATCGGCGAATCTGCCGCCAGCGTCGCCATCGCCGAAATGTCGAAATAGATATTGTCGCCGAACAGACCCTCGGCGGTGCGCGCCATTTTCAGGATATTCCAGAAACGGAAATTGAGCCCGCCCATATGCGCAAAGACGAACTTCGTCTTCGGCGCCGCCAGCGCGAGGTTGAACAATTTTTCGCTGTCGCCGCCGGGGACGATATTCGCATTGTCCATCACGACGGTGATGCCCAGCTCGCCCGCGCGCCGGACGAGCGCCAGCACGCGCGCATCGGCAGGATCGAATTTCTGCGTGTGCGGATGGATCTTGAGCAATCCGATCCCCAGCCCGGCAACGCGCTGCAACTCGTCGAGCGCCGCCTGACCGTCATAGGGATGGACGGTTGCGATCGGCACCATGTTCGGATGCTTTTTTGCGAGTGCGAGCAGCGCATCATTATGCGCCCGAATGCTGTCCGGATTGCCCGCGAGCGCCTGATTGTCCGGTCCGCCGAACCACATGCCGCCGAACGCGCCGACCGTCAGCCCGGCGCCTTTCACCTGCGCCTCATAAGCCGCGATCGATTTTTCACCGTCCCACAGGTGGACGTGGCTGTCGATGGCGGGCTGGGCTGCCGCGACCGCGGGAGCGAACAAAAGCGCGGCGGCGAGCGACAGGCGCATCATGTCAGATCAACCCCGCGAGCGGGCTCGACGGATCGGCATATTTGCGCAGCCCCATGCGTCCCGCGAGATAGGCATCGCGCCCCGCCTCGACCGCCAGTTTCATCGCGCGCGCCATGCGGATCGGGTCCTTCGCTTCGGCAATCGCCGTGTTCATCAGCACGCCGTCGCAGCCGAGTTCCATCGCCACCGCGGCGTCGCTCGCGGTGCCGACGCCCGCATCGACCAGCACCGGCACCGACGCCCCTTCGACGATCAGGCGGATCGTGACGCGGTTCTGGATACCCAGCCCCGATCCGATCGGCGCGCCCAGCGGCATCACCGCGACCGCGCCCGCATCCTCGAGCTGCTTCGCGGCGATCGGATCGTCGACGCAATAAACCATCGGCAGGAAACCTTCCTTGGCCAGCACCTCGGTCGCCTCCAGCGTCTCGCGCATGTTCGGATAGAGCGTCTTCGCCTCGCCCAGCACCTCGAGCTTGACGAGGTCCCAGCCCCCCGCCTCGCGCGCCAGCCGCAGCGTCCGGATCGCGTCGTCGGCGTTGAAGCAGCCCGCGGTGTTCGGCAAATAGGTGATCTTCTTGGGGTCGATATAGTCGGTCAGCATCGGCGCGGTCGGATCCGACACATTGACGCGGCGGACCGCGACGGTGACGATCTCCGCTCCCGACGCCTCTACGGCAGCCGCATTCTGTTCGAAATCCTTGTATTTTCCCGTGCCGACGATCAGCCGCGACGAGAACGTCCGGCCGGCGACACTCCACTGATCCGCTGACAACTCAACCGCCTCCTACGAAATGCACGATTTCCAGCGCATCGCCCTCGGCGAGCGCGACGTCGGCAAGCGTCGAGCGCGGGACGATCGCGCGGTTGCGCTCGACCGCGACCTTTTTCACGTCGAGCCCCAACGACGCGACGAGGTCGGCGATGCTGCCTTCGCGCACCTGCCGGGGTTCGCCGTTGAGAATGACCGAGATCACGCTGGAATCCGCCTCGCTTTGCCTTTTTCCGAGCAGCCCATATAGGGAGAGCGCATTTCGCCGCAACCGAAAGACCGTAGCTTGTCCGAACTTCCGACCGTCTATGTCCTCTCCGGCCCCAATCTCAACCTGCTCGGCACCCGCGAGCCCGAAATCTACGGGCACGATACGCTGAACGACATCCACGCACGGCTCGAAACGCAGGCTGCGGATCTGGGTTTGCGCGTCGAATGCCGCCAGACGAACCATGAAGGCGTGCTGATCGACTGGCTGCACGAGGCCTATGTCGCGGGTGCCAAGGCGGTATTGCTCAACGCGGGTGGCTATACCCACACCTCGATCGCGATTCACGACGCGATCAAATCGATCAAGGTGCCGGTGATCGAGGTCCATCTTTCGGACCCGATGAAACGCGAAAACTTCCGCCATGTCAGCTATGTGGGCATGGCGGCGGTCGACCATTTTGCAGGCCATGGCGCGAACAGCTATACGCTGGCGCTGGACGCCGCCGCGCGACTCTGACAATAGGACGCATCAAAAACGGGGTCCGAGCGTCCTGAACAATGGACGCCGCAACAGCAGGAAAAGATTCTCATGGGTGACCATAAAGAGCACGGCATCAACATCGATCCGGCTTTCGTCCGCGCACTGGCGGAACTGCTCGACGACACGCAGCTGTCGGAAATCGAGGTCGAGGACGGCGACCGCAAGGTCCGCGTCGCGCGCACGCTGACCGCCGCGCCCGTCGCCTATGCGCCGGCTCCCGTCGCAGCGCCGGTCGCCGCCGCGGCACCCGCCGCGCCCGCCGCAACCCCGGCCGCCGCAGCACCTGCCGCCGACAATTTCGCCGACGCGGTGAAATCGCCGATGGTCGGCACCGTCTATCTCTCGCCCGAACCCGGCGCGCCGAACTTCGCCACCGCCGGTTCGGCGGTGAAGGCCGGCGACACGATCCTGATCATCGAGGCGATGAAGGTCATGAACCCGATCACCGCGCCGACCTCGGGCACGCTGAAAGCCGTGCATGTCGAGAACAGCCAGCCGGTCGAATTCGACCAGCCGCTGTTCACCATCGGCTGAGCCCCAATCGATGGCCATTGAAAAGCTCCTGATCGCCAACCGCGGCGAGATCGCGCTGCGTATCCATCGCGCTTGCCACGAAATGGGTATCAAGACGGTCGCGGTCCATTCGACCGCCGACACCGACGCAATGCACGTCCGCCTTGCCGACGAAGCCGTGTGCATCGGCCCGCCCGCGGCAAAGGACAGCTATCTCAACATCCCCGCGATCATCTCGGCCGCCGAAATCACCGGCGCCGACGCGATCCATCCGGGCTATGGCTTCCTGTCCGAGAATGAGCGTTTCGCCGAAATCATCGAAGCGCATGACATGGTCTTCGTCGGGCCGAAGCCCGAACATATCCGCACCATGGGCGACAAGGTCGAAGCCAAGCGCACCGCGGTCAAGCTGGGCCTTCCCGTCGTTCCGGGGTCGCCGGGCGCCGTCACCTTCAGCGAGGAAACGAAAAGTCTCGCGAAGGAAATCGGCTATCCGGTGCTGATCAAGGCCGCCTCGGGCGGCGGCGGACGCGGCATGAAAGTCGTTCCCGACGAGGACAGCCTCGAAAGCCTGATGGGTCAGGCCTCCAGCGAAGCGGCGGCCGCGTTCGGCGACCCGACCGTTTATATGGAAAAATATCTCGGCAACCCGCGCCACATCGAATTCCAGGTGTTCGGCGACGGCAAGGGCAATGCGATCCACCTCGGCGAACGCGACTGTTCGCTCCAGCGGCGACATCAAAAAGTCCTCGAAGAAGCCCCCTCGCCGATCATCTCGGCCGAGGAACGCGCACGCATGGGCAAGGTCTGCGCCGACGCGATGGCCGAGATGGGCTATCGCGGCGCCGGCACGATCGAGTTCCTGTGGGAGAATGGCGAATTCTTCTTCATCGAGATGAACACGCGCATCCAGGTCGAACATCCCGTGACCGAGATGATCACCGGCTTCGACCTCGTCCGCGAACAGATCCGTATCGCAGGCGGCGCGGGCCTGTCGGTCAAACAGGAAGACCTCGAATTCCGGGGCCATTCGATGGAATGCCGCATCAATGCCGAGGATCCGCGCACCTTCCTGCCCTCGCCGGGCAAGGTGACGAGCTATCACGCGGCGGGCGGCATGCACGTCCGCGTCGATAGCGGGCTTTACGCCGGCTATTCGATCCCGCCCTATTACGACAGCATGATCGGCAAGCTGATCGTCTATGGCCGCAGCCGCGAAAGCTGCATGATGCGGATGCGCCGCGCGCTCGAGGAAATGGTGATCGGCGGCGTCAAGACGAACATCCCGCTCCATCAGGCGCTGCTCGCCGACCCCGATGTCATCCACGGCGATTACACGATCAAATGGCTCGAAGAATGGCTCGCTCGGCAGGATGAAGAGGCCAAGGCCTGACGTTCCTCTTCCGTTTTTCGTCATGCCGGACTTGATCCGGCATCCATTCCGCACCGCCGCGATGGACCCCGGATCAAGTCCGGGGTGACGAGATTGCGGATGAGACGGGCTGTGCGGCAGCTCACTTTAACTGTGGATGGTTTTTGGCTATGGGCTCTAACCATGGTCAAAAACTCTCCTTTTTCGGCGCGTCCCGCTGCCGCCTTTCTCCTCCCGCTGAGCCTCCTCGCTGTCCCTGCCCTTGCGCAGCAGGGGGTCAAGGAGGATTCGGTCGTGCTCCAGCCCGACAAGGTGAAGGACGACGCGCCCGTCGTCGAAACCGCGGCCGAAGCCAATTTGCCGAGCTGGTCGAAGCAGAATGCCGAGGCGCTGCTCGTCTCGGTCGAGGGCATCGGCGCCGAAGGCCTGTTCGCCAAGGATTATAATCCCGACGCGCTCGCCGCGGCGATCATGAGCGACGATCAGGCGCGGCTCGACAAGGTCGCGACCGACACCTTCCTGCTGCTCGCGACGCACCTGCGCGACGGCCGCACGCCCAATGCCGCGCGCAAACAATGGTTCATGGTCGACAGCGACGGCGACAGCGAACCCTTGCTCTCGCTGCTTGCCGGCGCGCTGGGCGCCGGAACGGTCAGCGAAACGCTCGCGACGCTCGATCCCGTCCACCCCGATTTCGCGGTACTCAAGGCGTCGCTTAAAAAGGCGAAGACCCCGGCCGATGCCAATGCGATCCGCGTCAACATGGAACGGTGGCGCTGGATGCCGCGCGCGCTCGGCGAACGCTATGTCGTCAGCAACGTGCCCGAATATCTGACGCGCGTCGTCCATGGCGGCACGATCATCGCGACGCACAAGGCCGTCGTCGGCAAGAATTCGACCCCGACGCCGCAGCTCAACCCGATGGCGACGGGCGTCATCGTCAACCCGACGTGGACGCTGCCGCGCAGCATCATCAACGAGGGCATCGGCGGAACGATCGCGCGCAACCCGTCGGCGGCGCGCGCGCAGGGCTATACCTGGACGGGCAGCGGCAAGACGCTGTCGGTCGTGCAGCAGCCCGGCGCCAACAATGCGCTGGGCGTGATGAAGATGGAGATGCTGAACCCGCACGCCATCTACCTCCACGACACGCCGTCGAAGGGCGCGTTCGGCGCCGCCGCGCGCGCGTTCAGCCACGGCTGCATCCGCACCGAGCGTGCGCTGCACTTCTCGGGCCTGATGGCCGTGATGTTCGCAGGGAAAAGCCCCGAGGAATTCGGCGAAGCGATCGCGAGCGGCAAGACGACGCGCTTCGGCTTCGACAACCCCTTCCCCGTCTATGTCGCCTATTGGACGGTCATTCCCGACGGCAAGGGCGGCGTGAAGAAGCTCGCCGACATCTATGGCCGCGACGCGCCCGTGGTCGCGAGCTTCGCCAAGCCCGGCCGTCCCACCGCGACGATCATCGCCCCGACCCCGCCCGCCGTCGTGCCGACCGTGCAAACGACCGCGCGCGCAACGACGCCGGGGACTTCAGGGATTTATTGAGCGGCATCCGGTTTCGGGCGGGAGCGGACCCATCGAGCCTCGTCACCCCGGACTTGATCCGGAGTCCACGACTTCGGCGCTGCGATGGATCCCGGATCAAGTCCGGGATGACGAGGGACAGGAAGCAACGACAGCTTCCCACCCCAAAGCCGACGTTGACCGCTTAATCCGCAGTCTTCGGCAACACCCCGTTAAACGTGCTCGCGCGGCGCAGGTTTTCCGTGCCCGGCAGCGGATCGGCAGGCGGCAGTTCGAACGGCTTGGGCATCGGCGGCGGTTCGCTCAGCCGGTCGGCGAACAGCAAGCGCCCCGGCCCGAGCTTGTAGAGGATCATCGGCAGCAATTCCTCGCCGAACACGAAGCAGCCTTCGCTGCGGCCCAGCTTGCCCTGCGTCGCAATCAGCGCCGGATCGGCGTACCAGGCGCCGTGCACGACGATCGCACGCGCATCGGCCGAATAATTGTCGGGCTCCAGCCCGGCGAGCCGCATCGACGATCCGTTCGCGCCCCAATAATAGTCGCTGGTGCGATAAGCACCGCGCGACGTCGCGAGGCTGCCGACGCGGTTCGAAAAGCTCTTGAGCCAGCCGTCGTGCTGCGGGTCCGACCCGCGCCCGTGCGTCACCGGGAACATGTCGACCTTGCCCGCGACCATATCGACCAGCGCAAAGCGCGGGCGCGACGACGGCAGGCCGAAATCGACGACGCCGACGCGGTCGCTCTGCGGGATATTGCGTCCCTGCAGCGCGAGCTGCTTTTTCGCGACGGCGACATAATCAACCGGCGGCGGCAAGGGCGCCGCCGGCTGTTGAATCCAGTTGGGCAGCTGCGCGCGCGCCGGTGCGGCGGCCAGTGCCCCCGCTCCTGCAAGTCCCGCCAGCAACGCCCTGCGATCGATCAATTCATTCACTTGAGTAGCAACCCCGCAATGGCCGCCCTTTGGCGGTCCCTCGACTTTGCATAAGTCGTGTTCGGGCCGCGAAAGGCAAGCAGGTGGTTCCCCTTCATGCGGGAAGATGTGCCATATATGCCATGAATAGCGAGTTTACGCTGCTGCAAGGCTGCGTTAGGGGTTCGCGCTATGAACGCGACCATCTGGCACAACCCCGCTTGCGGCACCTCGCGCAAGACGCTGGCGATTCTCCAGGAAACGCCCGGCGTCACGCTGACCGTCGTCGAATATCTCAAAAATCCGTACAGCGCCGGCAAGCTGCGCCAGCTGTTCGCCGACGCCGGCCTCACCGCGCGCGACGCGCTGCGCCTGCGCGGCACCGATGCCGAGGAACGCGGCCTCAATGAGGCCGGCGAGGATGACATCGTCGCCGCGATGGCGGCCAACCCCGCCTATGTCGAACGCCCGTTCGTCGAAACCGACAAGGGCGCGCGCCTCTGCCGCCCGCAGGACCGGGTGCACGAAATCCTCTGACCGCTTCGGGGCCGTTACAGCGGCAGAGGTTCTGCCTCTTCCTCCTCGTCGGCATGATCGGCCAGACCGGCATCAGCGCGTGTTTTGCGGAACACGCTTTCCAGTTCGTGCGGCAGGGCAAAATAGGCCCACAGCCCCGCAATTGCCGCAGAAAAGAGGGCCCTGACCAAAGCCATCTGGGTCAACCCGCCTCGCATCACGTCATGGATGATTTCGACCGGCAGGTGAAAAGCGAATGCCGCGATCACCATGCCATAGGCATAGAGGCCGCGGCGTTGATCGATACACCTCAGCTGTTCGAGACGCCGGATGAGTGCCAATCCGCCTATGGGGCGCTTCGCCCGCAGGGCACACCACACACCCGCGTGGCAGGAAATGATCGTCAGCAACGCTAGGTTGAATGCTGCGGTGCTGGAGATATCCACGCCCGAGCGGGCCAGAAAATAGGCCAGCAATCCACCTGCCAACTGCACGGGAGCGTAGGCCGACAGGAAGCGAAGGGCGATTCCGCGCACCGATTTACCTTCTCCGGCCACGATGTCCGCCTTGGCAAACCCCTGCGCCAGATACACGCGAATGGCCTGATGGCCGTGCTCGGTGAGCACCCACGCCTCCATGCCAAGCTTGCCCAAGCCTTCATCGATCGTGCCGGGCTCGGCCATGCCGAACGAGTGCAGCACATGATAAAATTCGCTATGCGCCGATTTGGACGCCGTCAGCTGCTGACCGCCGGGCTCGGCCAGCATCTGGACAAGGCACGACCGGTCCCCCTGCGAAAGCCGCTGGAAGCTGTACCATATGATTTTGCCGTCGTAGTCCAAGCGCGCTGCCCCCCCGCGAATTTCGGCAGCCTATGACGGAAACCTTGTGTTGCTGTTAAGACGTCGCCCCCGACCGTGACAGGCCTTGGATCGCCACGGCAAAACTGCCTCTACCCCGCCGTCGCGAACCAGATGACATGCCGCGCGCCCTTGCCGTTGCTCCGCGCGCGCACCCCGACCTCGTCGACCCGGAATCCCGCCGCCGCCAGCCGCCGTGCAAAGCGCGCGTCGGGCGCCGCCGACCAGATCGCCAATATGCCGCCGCGCGTCAGCGCCGCCTTTGCCGCCGCAAGGCCCGCGGCCGAGTAGATCCGGTCATTGGCTTCATGTGTCAGCGCATCGGGGCCGTTGTCGACGTCGAGCAGGATCGCGTCATATCGCCCGCGGCCGCTCGCGATCGCCGCCGCGACGTCGCCGATGACCAGTTCGACCCGCGGGTCGTCGAGAGCGCCCGCCGCCAGCTCGGCCATCGGCCCGCGCGCCCAGTCGATGATGCCGGGGACCAGTTCGGCGACGGTAACCCTTGCGTCAGGCCCGAGCGCCGCCAGCGCCGCGCGCAGGGTAAAGCCCATGCCATAACCGCCGATCAGCAGGCGAACCGCCTTGCGCCCCGCCAGCCGCGCACAGCTCATCGCCGCCAGCGCCTCTTCGGATCCACTCATCCGGCTGCTCATCAGCTCGTTGCCGCCGATCGCGATGATGAAATCGCCGCCGCGCCGGAACAGGCGAAGCTCGCCGCCGCCGGGCACCGCCGCCGTATCGATCAGTTCGCGCGCCTTCACTTGCCCTCGCCCGTCATTGCATCATTCCCCACTGCCATCATGCGGCCCATTCGGCTGGATCGGACTCTTCGCCGATCAACGCAAGGCCGTGCGCGATCGAGGTGAGCTCGCCGCCCGTCGCGATCCGCTCCGCGCCGAAGCGGCGATCGAACAGCGCACGGATCGCGGGGATCAGAGACGAACCGCCGGTCAGGAAGATGCGGTCGATGGCATCCGGAGCAACGCCCGCCCGCGCCAGCGCGGCGTCCATCGCGGCTTCGATGCGGCGAAGGTCGTCGGCGATCCAGCTTTCGAAATCGGCGCGGCGCACCTCGGCCCGGATGTCGACGCCGTCGCCGGCAAAGGCGAATTCAGCATGGCCGGCACCCGACAGGGCGCGTTTGAGCCGGCCGACCGCGTCATAGAGCGGGAAGCCCTGCTCATGCTCGATCAGCGCGATCATGCGCCCGATCGGTTCGGGATCGACCGCATCGCGCTGCAGCCGCCGCAGTTCGTCCAGCGTCCGGCGATTGCGCATCAGCGCGAGGCGCGACCAGTCGGCGAAATCGGCGAAATAGCCGCCCGGTATTTCGAGAAGCTTGTCGAACGAGCGGTAATTGCCACCCTTGCCGAGCAGCGGCAGTACCAGCCTGTCGACGATGCGGTAATCGAAACGGTCGCCCGCGATCCCGATCCCCGACGAAGCGAGCGGGACGCAGCGGCGCGCGCTGCCCGGTTCCGCGACGCGGACGATCGAAAAATCGGTCGTGCCGCCGCCGAAGTCGGCGACGAGGATCGTCGCGGGCTCGGTCAGCCGCGAGGCATAGCTGTGCGCCGCGCCGAGCGGTTCGTGCACATAATGGATCTCGGTGCCGAACGCCGCGAGCATCAGGTCGTAACGCTGGCGTGCCAGCGCCGCGTCGGGCCGTGCGCCGGCATATTCGACCGGGCGGCCGACGATCACCCGCCGCGGCCGCGTATCGAGCCGCCCGCCGGCGTGCGCGACCAGCCGCTGCAGGAACAGCCGCCCCATATCCTCGAAGCGGTACGGCTTGTTGAAGATCATCGCGCGTTCGAACGACGGGCTCGCCGCGACGCTCTTGAACGACTGGACGAAACGGCTGTCGAGCGGCGACTGGAGATATTCTTCGATCGCCCACGGCCCCGCTTCGTGCGCAACGCCCTGCCAGGCGCGCTCTTCCTCCCAGAAGCAGAGCGCCGACCGGAACACCGCGCCGGTCGCCGCGTCGCCCGCAAACTCGACGAGCTGCGTGTCGCCGCTACCGTCGGCCAGCGCGACGACGGTGTTGGTGGTGCCGAAATCGAGCCCGAGCGCGCTCGCGACCTGGTTGCTGTCCATGACGATACCTGTGGGATGAGCCGGGGATCGGCGCGGGGCCGGCGCCTATTGCATAAGGTCCGCCGAGGAGCAAGCTGCGCGAGCGCGCGGCACCTGCTCCCCGGATGGAAATGACTAGTCTTCTTCCTCGACCCAGAAAATGAATGCGTTCTTGGCATCGAAACCGATCAGCCCGCAGTCGAATGTCGCCGATGTCAGGGGATTCCAGCCCATGGACTCGCCGCTACCCCACAACCCGTTGCTCAGGAAAACGCCATCATGCGCCATTTCGCGAAGCGCCGTTTTTGCGCTATCGATCTCATTCGCATCGGGGTCGGCCTGACCGTAAGCAAGGCTCACCGTGCCTGCCACCGCCAGAACATGCGCGGCTTGTACCCGGTTCAGCTCCGGGAGGCCGTTGTAGACGAAGGGATTGTCGCGAGCTGTGGGATATCCGATCTTGTTCGCGATCATCGCGGGAATATCGCCGGCGTGCCCCTCAGGCCGCGCGCCGATCCACCAACGCGCATCGCTTCGGCTGGCATAGCTTTCGAACAGATGCGCGAGCGACTGCATCCCGGCGGTTAAGCATGGTACCCCGATCGCTGCCACCCTTTTCGGCCGCGCAGGCCCTTATCCCGCCCCGATCCGCCCGCCCGCGATATGGAAGCGGGTAACTTGTCCGGGCATGTCGTCGAACAGCGCCGCCTCGGTCCCCGTCAGCCAGGCCTGACCACGTTGTCCCGCCAGCCGCTCGTAGAGCGCACCGCGGCGCAGCGGGTCGAGATGCGCCGCGACCTCGTCGAGCAGCAGCACCGGTCGCTGTCCGCGCAGCCGCGCGACGCAATCGCTGTGCGCGAGGACGAGCGATAGCAGCATCGCCTTTTGCTCGCCGGTCGAGCAGCGCGCCGCGGCGCGGCCCGTCGCGGCATGAACCGCCGACAGGTCGTCGCGGTGCGGTCCCGCGGTCGCGCGCCCGGCGGCGGCGTCGATCCGGCGGCGGCCCGCGAACAGCGCTTTCAACGCCTCGACCTCGTGCGGCGCGCTGCGTAACTCGCCCTCGCTGTCGACGAGCGTCAGTAGCGGGCGGGCAAAGGGCGCATCGGGCAGCGCGGCGAGTTCGGCCGACAGGGCAGCGAGCATATGCTGGCGCGCCGCGTCCATCGCGGCGCCATGTTCGGCGAGCTGCGCCTCGAGGCTGGCGAGCCACCCCGCGTCGGCCGCCGACAGGTCGGCGAGCAATTTGCCGCGGGCACGCAGCGCCGCTTCATAGCGGTTGCTGTGCTGCGCATGACGCGGGTCGAGCGCGAGCACGAGCCGGTCGAGGAAGCGGCGGCGGTTGCCCGCAGTCTCGACGAACAGCCGGTCCATCGCGGGCGTCAGCCATAATATCGCAAGCCATTCGCCGAGCGCGGTCGCGGCGCCCGCGGCGCCGTTGATGCGCACGATGCGGCGTCCCGGATGCGCGGGCTCGATCCCGGTGCCGAGCGCGACCGGCGGCAGGTCCGCGCCCGCCTGCACTTCGGCGAAGACGGCGAAGCCCCCGCTCGCCCCGTCGCGCACCATGTCGGGGAGCGCGGCGCGGCGCAGCCCGCGGCCCGGCGCGAGCAGCGAGATCGCTTCCAATATATTGGTCTTGCCCGCGCCATTGTCGCCGTGGAGTGCGACGAGCCCCGCCGCGGCCGCCATGTCCGCGCCGGCGTGATTGCGAAAATCGGTCAGCGAAAGGCGGGTCAGCGTCATCCTTTCCCGCGCCTACCGCAGCGCCCGCGGCGACGCCAGCCCGCCTCGCGTGGCCATAGAAAGAATATTTTTCGCTTATCGGAAATTTTCGCCATTTTAGCGGAATTTTCGCGCTGAAATATTATGTCGGATGCCGAAAAATCCCACTTAACCGCCAATGAATGAAATTGGCACGGGCCGTGCATTGCTGCTGGCATCCACCGGATGGCCCGGATGGAAGGTTCAAGGAAGGATTTTATCATGGCTCATTTCAACGTTCACGCCGTCAAGAGCTACGCACTTGCCGCTTTCGCTTCGGTCTATGCCTCGGTGATGCTGCTCGCGATCGTCGGCCAGAATGGTGCGCAGGTCGGTTCGCTGGTCGTTTGATCGGCGAACCCCACCACTCTTCGAAAACGCCGGCCCCCGGGCCGGGATGGAAAGGAAAGAAATGAAACAGGGTTTTCGCAAGAATCGTCGCGACGGGATGATCTTCGGCGTGTGCGCCGGAATGTCGGACCAGTTCGGTATCGACGTCTTGTGGACGCGCGTCGGCTTTGTCGCCCTGACGCTTCTGGGCTTCGGCCTGCCTTTGCTGCTGTACCTCGCCGTCGCGATCCTCGCGCCCTAGGACAGCCCGGGCCGGCCGCCTTACAGGCGCAGTCGCACCGGCCCGCATATTTCCACGATCAGGGGCCCGCCGGTCTGACCGGCGGGCCTTTTGCTATTTCGGCAGCGCCCAGCGCACGGCAAAGGCAAACTGCCGCCCCGCCACCTCCAGGCCGTCGGCGGTTTTCGGCTGCAACTTGATCGTCGATGCCAGCTGGTAGGTCGAAAAGCGCAGATCTTCCATCAATTGCGCGGTATAGCCCGGCACCTCGGCGGGATTGGAAATCACCATGCCGCGATCGCGACACAGCAATTTGAGGTCAGCCCCGATGTCGCACGTCACGCGAACCTGAGCATTGACCGAATAGCGCATGGCAATCGCAGGATAGAGCATCTGAAGCAGCCGGCCGTCGAGCGGCTCGGCGAAGGCGACATTGCCCATGGTCAACGCCGGTTCCGGTGCAGCTGCAAAGGGCGGGCGTGCGTCGGCGGACGCGACGACCTCCTCGAAGAAGCGAATGGAAAACATCGTGCTTCGGTCGCCGGGGAACAGGCGGAGCGTTTTCACGCGCCGCGCCGCCGCCCTGAACAGCGCGGCATCGACCCGGTCGGCCGAACGCACCGCCTTGTCGCTCGCCTCCAATATCCTGCCCCAGTCGACACGCTCTTGGCCGAGCGGTACGAGCGAGGCCGGTACACAATTGCCCGGCCCTCCCGATGGGACAAATATGATGCAGGCCAAGCGAACGGGAACCGGCCTGTCCAGCGCGACCTCCAACTCGTCCCATGTTGCGGCGCGGACCGAGTCGCTGATCGGCACGCGGATATCCGCCGGCTGTACCGCCGCATAGGCCACGGGCAGCATATTCTCATCCGCAGGCGCCACCGCGCCGGATGCCGCGGCTATCAATCCCAACATAATCGTCATTCTGTGTCCCCCGATGATGACATTGGGAGCACAGAATAACGGCTGGGGAAAGCGCAAAGGCGACACGCCGCCAAACGGCCGGGGGGCATCCTCGGGTCACCCCTTGGGCAATACCGTGAAGCTGTAGGGAATATACAGGAACACCTCATTCTCGCTCGCCTGGTTCCACACCAGATGGCGATCGAGCCCGGTGACCGTCACGCCATAATCGGCACCGAAGGCACTGCTCGTGCGGCGCGATTCCTCGGCGATCAGCTGTACGACCGGCCCGCGATACTGGTCGGGGTTGATGATGGTCAGCTGCATCGCGCCATTCTTTTCGACGAGCGAGCGCCCCGTAGCGGGAACCGCCTTGATAAAGCCGTCGATCCGCTGGAGCGCGCTGTCCGCCGGTCCCGCGAGCTTCGTCTTGACCACCACCGCGACCTCGCTGGTGTCCGAGCGGCGCCCCATGCGCAGCGGCAGCTCGCGATAATTGGCGAGCGTCACCGGGGTCAGCTCGAAACTGCCGGTGACCAGCTCGACCCCTGCGGCGTCGGCACGGCGGATCGCCGCCTCCAGCATCGCGTGGATTTCCTGCCGCCGCACAGCAGCGTCGCGCGAATCCGAGGTGACGAGAATGTCCTGGATCGCGCCGTCGGCGAGCCGCCGCAGCCCGATCACGGGCACGCTTTCCTTGAAATAGCCGTCGCCCGACCCGCGCGTCGACGACACGCGCACCTCGCCGCGGATATTGCTGCTGTCCTGCGCCACGGCGCCGCCGGCGGCCACCGCGAGCAGCAAGGCCGCGGACATCGCCCAAGTCTTTCCGATTTTCATATATCCACCTCGCAACAAAGAAGTTGCGACCCGGAGGCGGGATATCAGCACCCACCCTGCCGGGAGATGAACGGCGAGATCGGCGGGAACGGGCATAAATTTCCTCCCCGCTCGCTGGGAGGGGGACCGCCGCCGAAACCGGTGGTTCGAGGGGGCTCTCGGCCCAAGACGCGGCTTCAGGCCGAGGGGCCCTTCGTCAGCGCTTCGCGCTGCCACCTCCCCACGCGTTGGGAGGATCGGCTCGTTTCCACGCCAAAGCTGAAATCGGCATCCCCTGCACCCCAAAGAAAAAGCCCCACCGGATCGCTCCGGCGGGGCTGTTTTCATGGCCAGGCCGAAAGGCCGAGGGGCTTATTCCTCGCCTTCGCCTTCGGGGCGATCCAGCACCGCGACATCGTCGGTGGTGAAATCGTCGCCCTGCACCTTGCCGAGCGGATCGTCGCCGATCGCGGCTTCGGGACCCTGCGCCAGTTCGGCGGCATGTTCCTCGGCGGCGGTCGCCGGCGCGATCAGATGCTCCTGGTTCGCGGCGCGCATGGCGGCGCGAAGCGCGGCATCCTTCGACGAGGCGGTGACGCGGACGCGGTTCATGGCAGCGCCGGTACCCGCCGGGATGAGGCGGCCGACGATGACATTTTCCTTGAGGCCCTGCAGCGAGTCGATCTTGCCCTGCACCGACGCTTCGGTGAGAACGCGGGTCGTCTCCTGGAAGGATGCGGCCGAAACGAAGCTGCGGGTCTGCAGCGACGCCTTGGTGATCCCGAGCAGGACCGGGCGGCCCTCCGCGGGAACGCCGTTCTTCGGCAGCTTGGCGTTATATTCCATCATCTCCAGATAATCGAGCTGTTCGCCCGGCAGCAGCGTAGTGTCGCCGCCCGACGTGATCTCGACCTTCTGCAGCATCTGGCGAACGATCACCTCGATGTGCTTGTCGTTGATCTTCACGCCCTGCAGTCGATAGACTTCCTGGATTTCCGCGACCAGATATTCGGCCAGCGCCTCGACGCCCATGACGTCGAGGATGTCGTGCGGGTTCGGCGAACCGCTGATCAGCGCGTCCCCGCGCTTGACCATGTCGCCTTCCTGCACTTCCAAGACCTTCGACTTGGGGATCAGATACTCGATCGGATCGCCTTCTTCCGGAACGATCGCGATCTTGCGCTTCGCCTTGTAATCCTTGACGAATTCAATGCGGCCGCTGATCTTCGCGATAACGCTGTTGTCCTTCGGAATGCGCGCTTCGAACAGCTCGGCAACACGCGGCAGACCGCCGGTGATGTCGCGCGTCTTCGACGCTTCGCGGCTGACACGCGCCAGAACGTCGCCTGCCTGCACTTCCTGACCGTCCTCGACCGACAGCATCGTGCCGACCGCGAGCAGGTAGCGCGCTGCTTCGCCCGACTGATCGTCGAGCAAGGTCAGGCGCGGCTGCAGGTCTTCCTTCTTGGCGCGGCCCGCCGAACGATATTCGATCACGACGCGCTGGGCGATGCCCGTCGCTTCGTCGACCTGTTCGACCAGCGTCTTGCTGTCCAGCAAGTCCTGATACTTCACGACGCCCTGCTTTTCGGTGATGAGCGGCATGGTGAACGGATCCCATTCGGCAATCCGGTCGCCCTTCTTCACCTTCTCGCCGTCCTTGTGCATGATCTGCGCACCATAGGGCAGCTTGTGCGTCGCGCGTTCGCGGCCTTCGGCGTCGATGATCGCGAGCTCGCCCGAACGCGACAGCGCGAGGCGGCGGCCACGCTGGTCGACGATCGTCGCCATGTCACGATATTCGATCGTACCGTCCGAAATCGCTTCGGCGTTCGACTGTTCGTTGACCTGCGCCGCTCCACCGATGTGGAAGGTACGCATGGTCAGCTGCGTGCCGGGCTCACCGATCGACTGCGCGGCGATAACGCCGACAGCTTCACCGATGTTGACCGGCGTACCGCGCGCAAGGTCGCGGCCATAGCATTTGCCGCAAACGCCCAGCGTCGCTTCGCAGACCAGCGGCGAACGGATCTTGACCGACTGGACTTCGGCGTCCTCGATCCGCTGCGTCGTCGCTTCGTCGAGCAAGGTGCCGATCGGCGCGATGATGTTGCCGTCCTTGTCGGCGACGTCTTCGAGCGTGGTACGGCCGAGGATACGCTCGCCGAGCGAGGCGATCGTCGAACCGCCCTGCACGATCGCGCGCATTTCCATGCCGCGTTCGGTACCGCAATCTTCCTCGATCACGACGCAGTCCTGCGACACGTCGACCAGACGGCGGGTCAGGTAACCCGAGTTCGCCGTCTTGAGCGCCGTATCGGCCAGACCCTTACGCGCACCGTGGGTCGAGTTGAAATACTCGAGAACGGTGAGGCCTTCCTTGAAGTTCGAGATGATCGGCGTTTCGATGATCTCGCCCGACGGTTTGGCCATCAGGCCGCGCATGCCGGCAAGCTGCTTCATCTGGGCCTGCGAACCACGAGCACCCGAGTGCGCCATCATATAGATGGAGTTGATCGGGGCCAGACGACCCGTCTTCGGATCCTTCGGCTCGGCGCGGATTTCGTCCATCATCGCGTTCGCGACCTTGTCGCCGCACTGCGACCAGGCGTCGATCGCCTTGTTGTACTTTTCCTGCTGCGTGATCAGGCCGTCCTGATACTGCTGCTCGAAATCCTTCACGAGGGCGCGGGTTTCGTTGACCATGCCTTCCTTGGACTCGGGGATGATCATGTCATCCTTGCCGAAGGAAATGCCGGCCTTGAACGCGTTGCGGAAGCCCAGCGCCATGATGGCGTCGGCGAACAACACGGTCTCTTTCTGGCCGGTGTGACGATAGACCTGATCGATCACGTCGCCGATTTCCTTCTTGGTCAGAAGGCGGTTGACGACGTCGAAGGGCACAGTGTGCGACTTCGGCAGGCATTCGCCGATAAGCATGCGGCCCGGCGTGGTCTCGAAGCGCTTGAGATACTCGTTGCCCTGTTCGTCGGTCTGGGGGACGCGGCTCACCACCTTGGTGTGCAGCGTGACCGCGCCGGTGAACAGCGCCTGATGCACTTCGGCCATGTCGGCCAGAAGCATCCCCTCGCCCGGCTCGCCTTCGCGTTCCATCGAGAGATAGTAGAGACCGAGAACCATGTCCTGCGACGGCACGATGATCGGCTTGCCGTTCGCGGGGCTGAGGATGTTGTTCGTCGACATCATCAGCACGCGCGCTTCGAGCTGCGCTTCCAGCGAGAGCGGCACGTGGACCGCCATCTGGTCACCGTCGAAGTCGGCGTTGAACGCGGCGCAGACCAGCGGGTGAAGCTGGATCGCCTTGCCTTCGATCAGCACGGGCTCGAACGCCTGGATGCCGAGGCGGTGAAGCGTCGGGGCGCGGTTCAGAAGAACCGGGTGCTCGCGAATGACTTCGTCGAGGATGTCCCAGACTTCCTTGCGTTCCTTTTCGACCCACTTCTTCGCCTGCTTCAGGGTCATCGACAGACCCTTGGCGTCGAGGCGCGCGTAGATGAACGGCTTGAACAGCTCGAGCGCCATCTTCTTCGGCAGGCCGCACTGGTGCAGCTTGAGTTCGGGACCGGTCACGATGACCGAGCGGCCCGAATAGTCGACGCGCTTGCCGAGCAGGTTCTGACGGAAGCGGCCCTGCTTACCCTTGAGCATGTCGGACAGCGACTTCAGCGGACGCTTGTTGGCACCCGTGATCGTGCGACCGCGGCGGCCGTTGTCGAACAGCGCGTCGACGGCTTCCTGCAGCATGCGCTTTTCGTTGCGGACGATGATGTCCGGCGCGCGCAGTTCCATCAGCCTTTTGAGACGATTGTTGCGGTTGATCACGCGGCGATAGAGGTCGTTGAGGTCCGACGTCGCGAAGCGGCCGCCGTCGAGCGGCACCAGCGGGCGCAGTTCGGGCGGAATGACCGGCACGACTTCGAGGATCATCCACTCGGGACGGTTGCCCGACTCGATGAAGCTCTCGACGACCTTCAGGCGCTTGATGATCTTCTTGGGCTTCAGCTCCGACTTGGTCGTCGCAAGCTCTTCCATCAGGTCGACGCGTTCCTGCTCCAGATCGAGATTTTCGAGGAGCACGCGGATCGCCTCGGCGCCGATGCCGGCCGAGAAAGCGTCTTCGCCATATTCGTCCTGCGCGTCGAGCAGTTCGTCTTCGGTCAGAAGCTGGAACTTTTCGAGCGGGGTCAGGCCGGGCTCAAGAACGATATAGGCTTCGAAATACAGCACGCGCTCGAGCTGCTTCAGCTGCATGTCGAGCAGCAGGCCGATGCGCGACGGCAGCGACTTCAGGAACCAGATGTGCGCGACGGGCGCGGCGAGCTCGATATGGCCCATGCGCTCGCGGCGAACCTTGGTCACCGTGACTTCGACACCGCATTTTTCGCAGACGATGCCTTTGTATTTCATACGCTTGTACTTGCCGCACAGGCATTCATAATCCTTGATCGGACCAAAGATGCGCGCGCAGAACAGGCCGTCACGCTCGGGCTTGAACGTGCGGTAGTTGATCGTTTCGGGCTTCTTGATCTCGCCGAAAGACCACGAGCGGATGCGCTCGGGGCTCGCGATGCCGATCTTGATCATGTCGAAGGTTTCGGGCTTCGCGACCGGGTTCATGAAGTTGGTAAGCTGGTTCATATGTCTGCTCCATCTTCCCCTCTCGCTTGACGCGAGAGGGGTGAGGAAAAATCTTATTCGGCGGCTTCGGGAAGGGCTTCCGGACCTTCGTCATCGTCTTCGTCCGCATAGGACGAAAGCTCGACGTTGAGGCCCAGCGAGCGCATTTCCTTGACGAGCACGTTGAAGCTTTCGGGAATGCCGGCCTCGAAGGTGTCGTCGCCCTTGACGATCGCTTCGTAAACCTTGGTGCGGCCGATCACGTCGTCCGACTTCACCGTCAGCATTTCCTGCAGCGTGTACGCCGCGCCATAGGCCTGGAGCGCCCAGACCTCCATTTCACCGAAGCGCTGGCCACCGAACTGCGCCTTACCGCCCAGCGGCTGCTGGGTAACAAGCGAGTACGGCCCGATCGAACGCGCGTGGATCTTGTCGTCGACAAGGTGATGCAGCTTCAGGATATACATATATCCCACCGTCACCTTGCGGTCGAAACGATCGCCGGTGCGGCCATCGTACAGATCGACCTGACCCGACCGGTCGAGACCCGCGCGCTCCAGCATCGCCGACACGTCGCCTTCGCGCGCACCGTCAAACACCGGGGTCGCGAAAGGCACGCCCACCGACAGGTTCCCGGCGAGTTCGACGACCTCTTCGGTCGACCGCGCCTTGATCTCGTCGGCATATTCGTCGCCATAGGCCTGCAGCAGCGCTTCGCGCACCGCTTCGGGCGGGGCGCCCGCTTCGGGCTCGGGGTTCGCCACGCGCCAGTCTTCGAGCGCCGCGGTGATCTGGCGACCGAAGCCGCGCGATGCCCAGCCAAGGTGCGTCTCGAGGATCTGCCCGACGTTCATGCGCGACGGCACGCCCAGCGGGTTGAGCACGAAGTCGACGTGCGTCCCGTCTTCGAGGAACGGCATGTCCTCGATCGGCAGGATGCGGCTGATGATGCCCTTGTTGCCGTGACGGCCGGCCATCTTGTCGCCCGACTGCAGCTTGCGCTTCACGGCAACGAAGACCTTGACCATCTTGAGCACGCCCGGGGCGAGTTCGTCGCCGCGCTGCAGCTTTTCGACGCGATCTTCATACTTCGCGCTGATCCGCTTGATCGCGTCGTCATACTGCGCCTTGATCGCTTCGAGCGCGGCCTGCGCATTGTCTTCGACAACCGCCAGTTTCCACCAGTCGGCACGGTCGAGATCGACGAGCATTTCCTCGGTGACCACATCGCCCTTCTTCAGGCCCTTCGGCACTGCGCTGGTCGCCTGACCGATGAGCAGTTCCTTGAGGCTCGAGAAGGTCGCGCGGTTGAGGATCGCGCGTTCGTCGTCGGCATCCTGCTTCAGGCGCTCGATCTCTTCGCGTTCGATCGCGATCGCGCGTTCGTCCTTGTCGATACCGTGGCGGTTGAAGACGCGGACTTCGACGACCGTGCCCGACACGCCCGGCGGCAGGCGGAGCGAGGTGTCGCGCACGTCGCTGGCCTTTTCGCCGAAGATCGCGCGCAGCAGCTTTTCTTCCGGCGTCATCGGCGATTCACCCTTGGGGGTGATCTTACCGGCCAGAATGTCGCCCGGGCCGACTTCGGCGCCGATGTAGACGATGCCCGCTTCGTCGAGGTTGCGGAGCGCTTCCTCACCGACGTTCGGGATGTCGCGCGTGATGTCTTCGGGGCCAAGGCGCGTGTCGCGCGCGGTGACTTCGAATTCCTCGATGTGGATCGAGGTGAAGACGTCGTCCTTCACGATGCGTTCGCTGATGAGGATCGAGTCCTCATAGTTATAGCCGTTCCACGGCATGAACGCGACGAGCACATTCTTGCCGAGCGCCAGTTCGCCGAGTTCGGTCGACGGACCGTCGGCGATGATGTCGCCCGCGCGAACGACTTCGCCCACCTTCACCAGCGGACGCTGGTTGATGCAGGTGTTCTGGTTCGACCGCTGGAACTTCTGCAGGCGATAGATGTCGACGCCCGACTTGCCGGGTTCGACCATATCGGTCGCACGGATAACGATACGCGTCGCATCGACCTGGTCGATCACGCCGCCGCGGCGTGCCGCGATCGCCGCGCCCGAATCGCGCGCAACGGTTTCTTCCATGCCGGTGCCGACGACGGGCGCTTCGGCCCGGATCAGCGGCACAGCCTGGCGCTGCATGTTCGAACCCATGAGTGCGCGGTTGGCGTCATCGTTTTCGAGGAACGGGATCAGCGATGCCGCGACCGAAACGAGCTGCTTCGGCGACACGTCCATCAGCGTGATCTGGTCGCGCGGCGCCATCAGGAATTCGCCCGCTTCACGCGCCGAGATCAGCTCGTCGATGAAGCTGCCGTCGGGGTTGAGGTCGGCGTTCGCCTGCGCAACCGTGTGCTTCTGCTCTTCCATCGCCGACAGATAGACGACTTCGTTCGTGACCTTGCCGTCGACGATGCGGCGGTACGGGGTCTCGATGAAGCCATATTTGTTGACGCGCGCAAAGGTCGCGAGCGAGTTGATCAGACCGATGTTCGGGCCTTCGGGCGTTTCGATCGGGCAGATACGGCCATAGTGGGTCGGGTGAACGTCGCGGACTTCGAAGCCTGCGCGTTCGCGGGTCAGACCGCCCGGCCCAAGCGCCGACACGCGGCGCTTGTGCGTCACTTCCGACAGCGGGTTGGTCTGATCCATGAACTGCGAGAGCTGCGACGAGCCGAAGAATTCGCGAACCGCGGCAACCGCCGGCTTCGCGTTGATCAGGTCGTTCGGCATCACGGTCGACACGTCGACCGAGCTCATGCGCTCCTTCACGGCGCGCTCCATGCGGAGCAGGCCGACGCGATACTGATTTTCGAGCAGCTCGCCGACCGAGCGGACACGACGGTTACCGAGGTTGTCGATATCGTCGATTTCGCCCTTGCCGTCCTTCAGGTTCACCAGTTCCTTGACGACGGCGAGAATGTCCTCGCTGCGCAGCGTGGTGACCGTGTCCTCGGCATCGAGGCTGAGGCGCATGTTCAATTTCACACGACCCACAGCCGACAGGTCGTAACGCTCGGGGTCGAAGAACAGGCCGCCGAACAAGGCTTCCGCGGTTTCGCGCGTCGGCGGTTCGCCGGGGCGCATGACGCGGTAGATGTCCGACAGCGCCTGGTCGCGGTCCTCGGCCTTGTCGGCCTTCAGCGTGTTGCGGATCCAGGGGCCCGTGTTGTTGTGGTCGATGTCGAGCAGGACGAGCTTGTCGATGCCCGCGGCGTCGAGCTTTTCGAGATTGTCGGCGCTCACTTCGTCGCCGGCTTCGATGTAGATCTCGCCGGTCGACTCGTTGATCAGGTCATAGGCGCTGTAACGGCCGAAGATTTCCTCGGTCGGGATCAGCAGCGTGTCGAGACCGTCCTTCGCGGCCTTGTTGGCAAGGCGCGGGCTGATCTTGTGGCCGGCGGCGAAGACGACTTCGCCGGTCTTGGCGTCGACGACGTCGAACGCGGGCTTCGAACCGCGCCAGTTTTCGACGACGAAGGGAACCTTCCAGCCGTTTTCGGCGCGCTCGAAGACGAGGCGATCATAGAAATGGTTGAGGATTTCCTCGCCCGACATGCCCAGCGCGTACAGCAGGCTGGTGACCGGCAGCTTGCGCTTGCGGTCGATACGGACGTTGACGATGTCCTTGGCGTCGAATTCGAAGTCGAGCCACGAACCGCGATACGGGATCACGCGCGCGGCGAACAGGAATTTGCCCGACGAGTGGGTCTTGCCGCGGTCATGGTCGAAGAGCACACCCGGCGAACGGTGCATCTGCGACACGATGACGCGCTCGGTGCCGTTGACGAAGAAGGTGCCGTTCTCGGTCATGAGCGGCATGTCGCCCATGTAAACGTCCTGCTCCTTGATATCGAGCACCGAACGGGTGTCGGTTTCGCTGTCGACCTCGAAGACGATCAGGCGCAGCGTGACCTTCATCGGCGCCGCATAGGTGATGCCGCGCTGGCGACATTCCTCGACGTCATACTTCGGCTCTTCGAGCTCGTAGTGGACGAAGTCGAGTTCGGCGGTGCCGGCGAAATCGCGGATCGGGAAAACGCTGCGCAGCGTCTTTTCGAGGCCCGAAACATAACCGATCGAGGGATCCGAGCGCAGGAACTGCTCATAGGATTCGCGCTGCACCTCGATGAGGTTGGGCATCTCCACCGCTTCGTGGATGTTGCCGAACAGCTTACGGATTCGCTTGCTTGCGGTTGCTTCGAGGGCCTTGCCCACCGACTTCGCCTTGGTCGCCATAAGTGATTGTCTCGCCTTGATAAAATAGCTCGCGAGCGCAGGAGAGACGCAAAAAGGCCGCGACCAACCGTTGCCGGTTTACCGCAGCTTTCCAACGCATCTCGAAATCCCGAACGCCCTATCCGTACAGCCTGCCGCGCAAAGTCAGGCTCTATCTCGGACGATCGGGTATGCCGGCCATATAGGATCAGGGGTGCGGAGTGTCAACGGGAGCGGGACGAAGCGAGGGTGCGAAAATCGGCTTGGGGGTGGAAAGCGGACATGGCCTTGGGTAGACCTCGGCCATGTCTTCAACTCGGTTTATAGACGGCGACCGGCCAACCCACGAAGAGGTGGAGGCAGCCGCACGGCAACTATATATGTCCGGAGACGAGCATGGCTGGTGGCCGGATAGCGTTTCTGACTACGATTCTCTCGATCCCGTTGGCAGGGAGGAGTTTGACGCCATCGTCGAACGCATCTTGATGTCCGCTGCCGCAGCTAAGCGCAAAGCCGCGAGCGGCTCCTCGTAGATGGGGTTTTCCGCAACCGGCCCTTAGCCGCGCTCCCTAAAACACGCCTTTCAGCAACGCCGCCGGGTTCCGCCGCAACGCCGCCTCCTCGCTCGCCATATAATGGAAAATGCCCTTCAGCGCCTGCTGCGTCACCGACCGCGTCAACCCGTCGCGCGACAGCCCGGCCGAGGCCATCAGCTGGTTGCCCTGCGACAGCTGGTCGAGCTGGCGATAAGCGCCGACGCTTTCGAGCGCCGAGCCGACGAGCGGTGACACCTTGCCGAACAGCACGTCGCCCGCGCTCCGTTCGAGGTAACGCGTCGCGCCGTCATTCTTCGACACCAGCCCCGGCGCATCGGTCCAGCGCAGATTGTCGATCGCGGCACGAAACACCGGCTTCGCCTCGCCCGCCGCCTTGCCGCCGGCATCGTTCAGGCTCTTGGTCAAATTGGTCGTGAGGCCGAGCTTGTCGCCCATGCCAAAGAGTTTGGACGCCAGCTTGCCACCCGCCCCCGGCAACAGGATGCGCACCGCCGTATCGCGGTAAAAGGCGCCGGGCTCGGCCAATTTGTCGAGCGCGCCGTCGGACGCGCCCGCGATCAGCCCCTTCACCCCGCTCTTCGGCAGCTTCGCCATCGCCCAGGGGGCATGCGCCAGCGCCAGCATTCCCGCCGCCCCCGCCAGCAGCATCCGCCGCGTCGTCATTGCGTCGTCCCATTCCATCGCCCATCTCCCGTCCGTCGATATTCGCACGCGAAGCCTATCAGCAAAGCCTTGATCGCCAAAGACAAAGGCGCACGAGGTCCTGCGGAATCGAAACGGGCGGCGCCATCGCACCGCCCGTCCGCTTGGTTGTCCAAAATCCGGGTGTTTACCGGCCCTGCGCCCAGCCGTGGAATATCCCGCCGGTCAGCCCCGACCACCACGGCCAGACATGGACCAGGCACACGCCGTTCGCGGTCTTGTTCTGGCGGATCAGCAGCCCCCAATAGAGGCTGAAGTGGAGCAGCGCGAGCGCGACCCAGCCGCCCGCCGACTGCAGGACGCCCTTCCACGTCAGCTTGCCGAAGTTCGACAGGAAATATCCGATCATCGCCGTCGCCGTCGTGCCGCCGGTGCCGAGCAATATCTCTTCGATCCTGTCGGCGCATTTGCGGTCGAGACAGATGCGCACACCCCAGATGCCCTCGATCGACCAACTCGCGTTCATCAGGCATTCGGCGGTGCCCTTGATGATCGCCATGATGTCGTCCTGCGTCTGTTGCGGGATCGGCGGCGCGCCCTGGTTGCCGCCCTGGTTCCCGCCGCGCGCCGGCGGCGGCGGCGGAACCCGGCCGCCGCCGGCCCCGCCGCCCCCGCCGCTGCCCCCGCCCGCGGGCGGCAGCGCGATCGGGTCGAAGTCGAGGATATGGCGCCGCCCGGCCCATTCGCCGAGCCGCTCGATCACCGCATCTTCGAACAGATAGGGCGGCGGGTCGCCGAACTTGCCGCTGCCGAGCAGCTTGCGCACCGTATCGGTAGATGCGAGCGGCCGGAAGCCGAGCGCCTGCCAGTCGGACGAACCGAGCATGCCGGCGACGTCGCGCCGTTCGAGCGCGCGCCAGGGCATCGCGATCTTCTGCTTTTCGTCCCCGCCGGCGAGCTGGACGAAGCCGTCCTGCACCATCGTGACGACCTCTTCGCCGACGACCTTCGCATCGTCGCCCAGAAATTTGGCATAGGCGGAAACGATCGCGTCGGGATTGCCGATATCGGCGCGGCCGCTGGCCGGGTCGATCACGATATTCTTTTCCATGATGCCGATCAGCGCGCGCGATCGCTCGGCGGCCTCATTCGCCGGCCCCTGAAAGGCCTCCAGACTTAAGCGGTCCATATCGAACTCCTCTCGATAGATTGAAAAACGACGATTTTGTCCCACCCGGAAACAGGTCGGACGGATACCGGAGCCGTGCGTCCTTATTTGCGCTGCGAGCCCTGCGATTGGTTCCGACATGGCTTGCCTACCGGACCGGGCCGGTGCTTTTCTTCCCCCTGACAGGGGGGAAATGGCGAGTGACCCAAGGCACTGCCCGACCACCGAAATCCCTGCATCACCGGCGTCGCGATCGATCCTCTTCGACCAAGGGAGCATAAGCTTGACCATGGAACGGACCGCGATGCGCCCGAGCGGCGCCCTCTCCCACCTGTCGCAATTGGCGCGGCTCGGCTTGCCCAGCCGCACCATCATTCCTGAAATGCTCGCCACATTGGCGCGCCTCGTCCCGAGCCATTTCTGCATGTTCGTGTGGATCGACAGCCGCGGACGGCCGGTCGATTTCCACCTTCCGTGGATCAATGCGCAGGCGATCGAGGCGAACAGCTCGCTGCTGACCTGCTACGACATGGAGGTGCCGAGCTTTACCAGCCTCGTGCGCGGCGGCCGGCCCTATGGCTTCGCCGCCGAAGCGTGCCGCAAACCCGATTTCGCTAGCTCCTTTTTCTACAACGAAGTCTGCCGTCCCTATGGCGTCGGTCATGGTTTCGACGTCTTCGTGCGCGACGGCCGCGCGGTGCGCGGCGTCGTGCTCGCCACGCGCGAACCCGGCAAATCCTATTATTCGCGCCGCGATGTCGAGGCGCTGATGGGCGCCGCCCCCGCCTTTGCGCATGCGCTGGCTGCCGACAATCTCGACCTTCCGGCGTCGACCGCTTTCGCCGACGACGCCGAACGCGCGGTGCTGACGCTCGACTGCGACGGCCATATCGTCGAGGCAAGCGGGCGGCACGAACAATTGCTGCGCGCGCTGCTCGACCTGCGTTTCGACCAGCGCTTCAGCCGCACCGCCTTCGCGTCGGCCGCCCCCGACTTTTTTGCGCCCCTGATCGCCCAGGCCGCGCGCCAGCCGACGGTCGTCCGCATGACGCCCTACGGCCGCATCGTCATCCGCTTCTATCCCGTCACGCGCCCTGCCGGCGCCGCCGCGCGGCAGCCGGATAGCGACCAATTCTACGCGCTGATCGAACGGCAGGTGCCGCTGGCGCTCGCGGCGATGAACCGCCTCGCCGCGTTCGATCTGTCGCCGCGCGAACGCGAGGTCGCGCGCCACATGATCGCGGCCGAGCCGCCGCAGCGCATCATGCAGGCGATGGGGATCGGCTCGCACACGCTGCACGACTATCGCCGCCGCATCTATCGCCGCATCGGGGTCGGATCGCGCGAAGAGCTGGCGCAGCGCGTGATGCAATAGGGCAAAACCAACCGAAATTACCGTATTGCAATATGTAATTTATCGATTATCGATATGTCATATATCGAATATCGGGAGATTCGCGATGTTGCAGTGGAGCCGGCGCCTGCTTGCCGGGCTGAATATCCTCAATTGGGTGGTGGGGCTTCTGATCGTGGCGGGCCTCGGCTTCGTCGCCTTTGCGGTGCCCGACATGATGACCGCGGCGCTCGACGGCAAGATGACGCATCCCGAAGCTGTGGTGGGGTGGCTGCGATGGGTCATGATCATCACCGCCCCCGTCATCCTGCTCGCGCATATCATCCTGACGCGATTGATCGCGATGATCGACGACGTGCGCGCGGGTAATCCCTTCGCCGCCGCGAACGCCGTGCGCCTCCGCCATGTCGCCTGGGCGCTGCTCGGCATCCAGCTGCTCGACCTGGCCTATGGCTTCGTCAGCATCGCGGCGAGCGAGCGGACCGGCGAATATTTCGGCTGGAGCTTCGGGCTCACCGGCTGGCTCGCGGTGCTCATGCTCTTCATCCTCGCGCGCATCTTCGAACGCGGCGCGGCGATGCGCGAAGAGCTGGAGCAGACCATCTGATGACCATCCGCATCCAGCTCGACGACATGCTGTGGCGGCGGCGCATGACGCTGACCGAACTCAGCGAACGCGTCGACATCACCGTCGCCAACCTGTCGGTGCTCAAGACCGGCAAGGCCAAGGCGATCCGCTTTTCGACGCTCGACGCGATCTGCCGCGTCCTCGAATGCCAGCCCGGCGAACTCATCCTTTTCGATCCCGAAGGCGCGCCCGATGAGGACTGATATCGCATCCATCTATCGCGGCGCCTGGGCCTTTGCCTTCGCCTGCCCGCTCCTCTTCCTCATCCCCGTGCTCGTCGAATTCGCGCAGCATGTCGTCGAATGGCGGGCGGGCATGTACGACGGCATCGCCGGCGCCAAGGCGGCCGAGGCCGACCCGCTGCGACTGCAATTCGGCTTCGCCAAGACGCTCGCGATCCTGCTCCCCGGCTAATGGTTCACCCGCTATATGCTGTTCGACCGCGACGCGGCGCGCGCGCGCCGCATCGAATGGCCCGCAATCGGCCTGTGGCTCATCCTGTTCGCGCTCAACGGCCTGCAACAATGGTGGACCTTGTTCGGCCCGTCGCTCACCGGCCTGCTCGGCCTCACCGGCACCGCCGCGCAATGGACGGGTTATGCGCTGGCCTTGCTCGGCGGCATCGCCGGCATCTATTTCATGGCGTGGACCGTCGCGTGGACGCTCGGCAACACCGCCATCGGTCCGATCCGCTCGGTCCGGATCGTGGCGGGCAGCTTCTGGCGGACGGTGCTGCTGATCCTCGCCGGCGTGGTGCCGCTGATGATCGCGCATTATGCGCTCAGCTTCGCCGCCATCTTTGCGCCCGCCATCCTCGACTGGCCGTTACTGCTGCTCGACGCGCTCGTCGTCGGCTTGCTCGCCCTGACGATGGCGGGCAGCAACGCCGTCGCCGCGCGCCATGCGGCGGCGAGGAAAGGGGTCGATCTCGCGAACGGGACCGCCCGCTAAAAAGGGCACTCGCCGATCGCTCGCGGCGTCTTTCGTTCCCGAAACGGCACGAAAACGCCGTTTTTCGGCCCGCCACGCTCGCTTCGTCGTGTCCGACGCACGGCGCGTCCCCCTTGGCGTGGCCCTTGCGCCCCTCCGCGCGTTGAATGGGCAGACGTTCCATCAACATCAAAGGAGACCGAAAGCGATGCGGAAATTCGCAGGCTTTGTTGCAACCATTTCTCTTGGCATCTCGGCGATCGCCGCCACGCCCGTTCTGGCGCAGGATGCCGCCGCCGCGACCGTCAATCTGGCGGCGGGTACCAGGGTTTTTGATTCCGAAGGCGCCGAACTCGGCACCGTCACCAGCGTCGCCGGCGCCAATGTCGTCGTCGACCTCGGCGAAGGCAAACAGGTGACCCTCCCCTCCAATGCATTCGGTCAGCTCGAAAAGGGCCCGACGATCGGCGCGACCAAGGCACAGGTCGTCGCCGCGGTCGATCAGGCGAATGCCGGCAGCGAGGCAAAGCTGACCGAAGCGTTGCAGCCGGGCGCCGACGTGCGCGGCGTCGGCGGCGCGACGATCCTCGGCAAGGTCAAGCTCGTTGCGCAGGACGGCGTCGTCATGACCACCCCGACCGGCGACGTGAAACTGCCGCGTAACGCCTTTTTCGTCGGACAGACCGGCCTCGCCACCAGCTTTACCGCCGAACAGTTTGCGGCTGCGATGAAAGAGGTGAACACCGCCGCCGCCGCCGACGATGCCGCGGTCGCCGCCGCGCTCACGCCCGGCGCCGAAGTCCGCAGCCTCAAGGGCGCGGCCGTCCTCGGCAAGGTGAAGTCGGCAAGCGCCGACGCCGTTGTGGTCACCACCGCGTCCGGCGACGACGTCAGCCTGCCGCGCAGCGCCTTCCTGATGTCGCCCTCGGGTCTTGCCGCCGCCTACACGGCCGAGCAATTCGCCGCTGCGGTCGCGCAGGCAACGGGCGAAGCCGCGCCGCCGGCCGACGCGACCGCCGACGCGGCGCCCGCTTCGGCCCAGAAACCGGCCAACTAATCGGTCAAATATAGGAAGAGGGGCGCGGACGACAGTTCCGCGCCCCTTTTTCATGCGCTCTCGCCAGACCGTCCGGCGCATCGATCGCAAATATGGGATGGCCGGTTTCGACCGGTTGCTGCCGCCTCTATCCTCGTCATCCCGGCGAAGGCCGGGATCTCGCCGACGCGTCATTTCGAGAGGGTGAGATCCCGGCCTTCGCCGGGATGACGGATATTAGGAGTGGCAGCTCACCACCCCTAAGCCGCCTTGCGCAGCCGGTTCCGTCCCTCGCGCTTGGCGACATAGAGCGCCTGATCGGCACGGTGCAGCAATTCCTCGATATCGAGTTCGCCGTCGAAAACCGCCAGCCCGACGCTGATCGTCGCGTCGGGAATGCCGTCTTCGGCCGCCGTGCCCGTTTCGACCGCCTTGCGCACGCGCTCGGCGATGATCTCGGCGGCCTGCGCGCTCGATCGCTGCAGGATACAGACGAATTCCTCGCCGCCGATCCGGCCGACCATATCCTCGTCGCGCAGCGCCGCCTTGGCGCGCTGCGCGACGCGGTGGATCACCTTGTCGCCCGTGGCATGGCCGTGCGTATCGTTGATCCGCTTGAAATGGTCGATGTCGAAGATCGCGACCGCCAGCGGCGCACCATTTTCGCGCGCGCCGACCAACGCCTTTTCGAGGAAGGCCAGCGTATGGCGGCGGTTGGGCAGACCGGTCAGCATGTCGGTGTTGGCGACCCGCTCGGCCGCACTGCGCGCCGCCTCCAATATACGGGCATTTTCGACCGTCTCGGTGACATCCTGCACCGTGCCGAAAATCCCGATCGCGCGACCTCCCCGATCCATTTCGATCGATCCGTGCGATTTGACGTGGCGGATCTCGCCGTCGGCGCGCCGTATGCGTCCCTGAAATTCAAAGGGCTCGCCCGACGCGACTGCCCGCTCCAATATTTTTCGAACCTCGGCGGCGTCCTCGGCGACATATTGTTTGACGCTGTAATTGACGTCGACCGGGCTGCCGGGTTCCAGCCCGTGGATGCGATAGGCCTGATCCGACCATTGGATCGTCCAGTGAAGCAGGTCGACGCGCCAGTGCCCGACCAGCGCCGCCGCCTCGGCCTGCAACAGCCAGCGGTTGCTCTGCTCCAGCCGCTTCGCCAGCCGCTGGCGCACGATCAGCATCGCGGCGAGCGGCAGCGTCGTGAACAACAGCGACAGCAGGTAGAATTGCAGGAAAAAGACACGGACCTTCTGCTCGCCCTCGATCGCGGCGATCGGTCCATAGCCCTGCCCGGTGAGCAGCGACGCGATGATCGTCACGAGCAGCATCCCCGCCGCTGCGCCGAACGGCCCCAGCCGGTACGCCGCGGCGACGACCGCGATACACGGCAGGAAGGTCGCGGGAAATTGCGATTGCGAAAAGGCGAGGATCGTGACGAGCCCGGCGATCGTCAGGATCGCGGTCGCTTCCAGCTTCATGCCGCCCGGCGCATTGCCGAACACCTTGGTGCCGACCATCCGCGCCAGCATGACGATCGGCGGGGTGACGATCAGCATGCCGAGCAGCACCGTCGTCAGCCATGACAGGAAGAAATCGGCGCCGTTCCCCGTCAGCGCCCAAGCGAGGCTGGCGCTCGCGACGCTCGATATGAAGGCGGCGAAACAGAAATTGGCGACCGACCGCGGGACCATGAACGACAGTTCGCCCGTTTCGCGGCGGCGCAGCAACCACAGCGCGAGCGCGGCTTCGCAGGCGTTCGACAGCGTGAACGCGATACATATCCATGGCGGGGTACCGCCCAGCAGGTTCGCCGCCATGCTCGCCGACACCATGCCGGCAAAGCCGGGAATCCGCCCGCGCACGGGCATAAGCAGCAACAGGGCAAGGAAATATCCGCTCGGCGGCCACACCGCCGCAATATTGTCGGCGCCCTTGGTCGCGTGCAGCGACAGGCTCGCCAGCAGGAAATATCCCACCGCGGTCAGCAGCAACCAAAAGACCGCCTCGACTCTGGGGGACAGCGACCGGGTCATGACACCAGCTAACCGAAAACGGGAAAATAAACCGCTAATATTGTTGGCGCCGGCGACTCCGCGGGATCAGCCGACGCCGCCGAAGGTCAGGCCGACAACTTCGGCGACCTTCGCTTCGTCCCATTCGATCCGCCGGTCGAGAACCAGCATCGCGAGGCCGTGGACCAGCGCCCAGGCGTGCAGCGCCGCTGTATCGGGATCCTTGACCCCCGGAAGCGCTTCGCCGACGCCCGCGCGAAGCAGGTTATAGGCGACCTCGCCGCCGTCGTTGCTGCCGTCGGGGCAACGTTCGGACATCTGGCGCGTGAAGCTCAGCCGGAACACCGCCGGCTCGTCGTGCGCGAAGCGGACATAGGCGATGCCCGTCGCCTTGAACCCCGCGACCCCGCCGCCCGCCTTCAGCCAGGCCTGCGCCTGCAGCGCGCCCAATCGCCGCAGCCCCTCGTCGGCGAGCGCGTCGAGCAACGCCTCCTTGTCGGGAAAATGCCGGTACAGCGCGGTCGCGCTGACCCCGACGTCGCGCGCCAGCGCGCGCAGGCCGAGTTCGCCGCCGTCGCCCGCCTCGAGCCGCTTGAGCCCCGCCGCGATCACCGCCGCGCGCAGGTCGCCATGATGATAGGCGCCCGACGCCTTCGCGCGCTCGCCTTTTATGTTGACACTGTTATCTTTGCTTGCCATATGTTGTCACTGTAAACATATCGAGTCGCCGGCGCAACCCCACGCTACGCGGCACCTTCGCCAACTTCCGTAAGGAGCATCGCCATGGCAAGCAACGTCGAAACCCTCATCCGCGGCGCCGTCACCAAAGGCATCGTCAAGCTCGCCGACTTCAACCGCAAACGGCTCCCCCGCCCCACCGACGCGCACCCCTTCCTCACCGGCATCCACAAGCCGATGACCGAGGAATTCACGCTCGAACAATTGCGCGTCGATGGTGAAATCCCGCTCGCACTGACCGGCCGCTACCTGCGCAACGGCCCCAACCCCGCCGCCGCGCCCGACCCCGCCAGCTATCACTGGTTCACCGGCGCCGGCATGGTGCACGGCATCCGGATCGAGGGCGGCAAGGCCGACTGGTACCGCAACCGCTGGGTCCGCGGCGCCGAGGCGTGCGAGATGCTTGGCGAAGCCATCCCCCCCGGCCCGCGTCACGCCACCAACGACGCGCCGAACACCAATGTCGTCGGGATGGCCGGCCGCACCTTCGCGATCGTCGAGGCGGGCGGCAAGCCGGTCGAACTCGGCTACGAGCTTAATACGATCGCGCACAACCCCTTCGACGGCACACTGGTAAACGGCTATACCGCGCACCCGCATCACGACCCCTTCACCGACGAGATGCACGCGATCACCTACCGCGGCGACGAACCGAACAAGGTGTGGCACGTCGTCCTCGACAAAGACGCGCATGTCGTGCGCGAGGAAGCGATTGCGGTCAGCGACGGCCCGTCGATCCACGATTGCGCGATCACCGAAAACCATGTGCTGGTCTTCGACCTGCCGGTGACCTTCTCGATGAAGATGCTGCTCGCCGGCTATCGTTTCCCCTATGCGTGGAACGACGCGCATCAGGCGCGCGTCGGCCTCCTCCCCAGGAAAGGCAGCGGCGACAGCATCGTCTGGGTGCCGGTCGAGCCCTGCTATGTCTTCCACCCCGCCAACGCCTATGAAACCGCCGACGGCAAGGTGATCGTCGACGTCGTGGCACACGAGACGATGTTTGCGCAGTCGAAGCGCGGCCCCGACAGCGAAAAATCGCGCATGGAACGCTGGACTATCGATCCGGTGGCCGGCACGACGACGCGCACCGTAATCCACGACCATGCGCAGGAATTCCCACGCTACGACGAGCGGCTGACGACGAAGCCCTATCGTTACGCCTATTCGGTCGCGATCCCCGACGGCGCTTCGTCCGAATGGGCGCTCGCCGAGACGCGGCTGTTCAAGCACGACCTCGACAAGGGGACGACCGCCATCCACGATTTCGGTCCCGGCCGCCATCCCGGCGAGTTCGTCTTCGTTCCGCGCAGCGAAAACGGCGCCGAGGACGATGGCTGGCTGATCGGCCTCGTGGTCGACATGAAGGACGAGACGACCGCGCTCGTCATCCTCAACGCCGATGATTTCAGCGGGTCACCGCAAGCCGTCGTTCACCTGCCGCATCGCGTTCCGCCGGGTTTCCACGGGAACTGGGTCGCGGACTGACGACATCGGGGCGCGTCATCAGCGCCTCGGTGATGCGAAGCGACCGTTCATTGTCGACGTCGATCGCCGTCGCCCCGTTGCGGACCAGCAGCGGGGCGATGTCGACTTTCAGCCGGCGCGACAGGCGCGCGAAGACATGATGGATCGGGCCGAGGCCGAAACGGAAGCGGAGCAGGTTGAGCAGTCCGAAAGCGCGCAATATGCGCAGCGGTTTCTTGACGAACTGCCCGCCGCCGCGAAAGGCTTCGACCGCGCGTAATGCCCCCGGATGGGCGATCCAATAGGCATTGCAGTTCGATACCGCGACGTCCGAAAACTCGTAAAACCGCCGCTGGCCTTCGGGATGGACCGCAAGCACATCTTCGCGCCGCGCGAGCGCCACGCCGGCATCGACGCCCAGCCGCCCTGCCTCCAGGCCAATCTCGGCGATCGTCGCGGGCGTGAGCATGCAATTGTCGGCGGTCGTCACCAGCAGCGGAAAGTCCGCTACGCCCGCAACCGCAAGAACCGAATCCGCCAGATTGTCGGCAGCGGGGACAATGATCAGGCGGCGACCGAGCAGGTCGATAACCGGATCGTCCAGATCGTCGAGCAGCGCGCCATGGTGGGTCGACACGAACACCTGCCCGGCCGGGCTGTCGGCCGCACTTTCCAGCACATGCGCGATCATCGGCCGCCCCGCGACGGGGACAAGGCATTTGTCGGCGACGCCATAAGCCTCGGCCAGCGGATCGGCCGCGCCGGAACGCCGCCCTGCGAGGATCAGGACCGACCCGCTCATGCCGCGTCGCGCCGCGTCGCGGCCGGCGCAATCTGGCGGATCATGCTCTCGGCGACGATCGTCTCGATCAGCGCCGCGTGCGTGAAGCCGGCCGCGACAGCCGACCGCGAGAACAGCTTTTCCGACCACAAATTGCAGTTGAGATTGACCTCGAGCAGCCGGACGTCGCCGCTCTTGTGATCGACGCGGAACTCGAACCGGCCATAGTCGAACGGACGAAAAACGTCCGCCATCCGTGCGGTATAATCGATTATCCGGTCGGCGATGGCGCGGTCGTCGAACCGCTTGATGCAATATCCGACATTGTCCACCAGATCGCGCTTTTCCTGATAGGTGCGCAATTGGGTCGGGTCGTCCTGTTCGAAGATCATCATCGGCAGCATCGCGGGTTCGCCATCCAGCGTGATCACCGGCACCTCGACATCGCTGCCGTCGATAAAGGGCTCGACAAGCGCGTCATGGTCGAGCGCATGGATTTCGGCGACCGCCTGCGCCAGTTGCCCCCGGTCGTGCGCGTCGCGAACGCCCCATGAGGCGGAACTGTTGTTGGGTTTGATCACCCAGCGCCGTGCGGGCGGACAGCGCGACACGTCGACCGGCGCTCCGCGGCGAAAAAGCGCCCATGGCGCCGTGGGCACGCCGCGCGCGGCGGCTTCCAGCTTGGTCAGATGCTTGTCGTCGGACAGGCCTCGCACGATCGGCGACGCGCCCAGATAGGGCAGGCCATGCCGGTTGCACAGCAGTGGCAGCAGCATCTCCGAATTGAAGAAACCGCCGCGATTGAGCAGCGGAAAGACGAAATCGGCAGCCGGCCGATCGAAGAGCGCGGCATAGCTGTCGGCGATCAGCAACGCGATGCCGAGCCCTTCGAGCGTCTCGCGCATCTCGCGATGATAGGGCGCATGATTGCCGTCGTCGGCATGCAATCCGCCGGTCCAGCGCGCATGTTTGGCGATGAACAAAAGGCGCTGCGTGCCGCGCAGGTCTTCGGGCAGCCGGGTGGGCGCAAGATCGGTCGTTTTCATGCGCGGCGTTGACCATGCGAAGGTTGCGCGCGAATGACGAATTGGTGACGCGGCCGACGCAAAAGCGCAAAATCGCTGTCATCTGCCAGCCTTTTCGCTCGGAAAACGGCGACTTTTCACCGCATCGACAATGGCGACCCGCGCCGTTCGCCTGACCGCAAAACCGGTCACACGGCGCGACCAAAGGTGCCCAAATCATCACCGCACCGTTCGGCGCGCACGATTCATCGTGGAAACGGCGTCCGGCTGGCAGCATTTTTCGCGGCCTGTTCGTTCGTCCTTCACTATGACAAGAAATATCGCCCTCTCCCGCCCCGCCATGAGCGCGATTGCCGCGTTCCTGGTCCTTTCCACCCCTGCCGCCTTTGCGCAGGAAGCCCCGACGATCACGATGACGCCGCCGGTGGCCGCGCCCACCGCGCCGACGCCGCAGACCCCGCCGACGGTTGCCGAACCGAGCACCACGGCGCCCGCCGCCGCTCCGCAGGCCGCGCAACCGGCCGCGCCCAAGCCGGTGATCCGCGTGCCGCTGGATATCACCCCGGCCGAAACCGCGCCGGTTGCCGAGGCCACCGAGCGCGCTGCACCCGCCCCCAAACGCGCCGAACGTGCGGCACCGCGCGCGAAGGCCGCACCCGTTGCAGCCGCCCCTGCCGCCGCAACGGCGACCACCGCGGCACCGGCGGCGGCGACCGAAGCGCCGTCGACCGATGGTCTGGCCCCGATCGCCGCGCCCGTCGCAGCGCCCGTCGAACCGACCGCGGAAGCGGTGCCGCTCCCGGCCGAAAAATCGGCTTCGACCGGTAGCGAAATGCCTTGGGAACTGGTCGGCGGAGCCGCCGCCCTGCTCCTCGCCGCGGGTGCCGGTCTGGCATTCGCACGCCGCCGCCGCGCCGACGATATGATCGCCGAAGACGCACCCGTTTATGCCGACGAACCTGCGGCCACTGAGCCCGCGGCTGCGCCGGCGGCGACGGGCGAAGCCCGTCCCTGGGTGACGCCGGCCTACGCGCCGCGCGAAGACATGGCCCCGCGCACGGTTCCGGCTTTCGCCGCGGCGCCGAGCGGCAGCATGGGCCGCCACGAGGCGATGGCCATGGCCGGCCCGACGCCCGACAACCCCTTTGCGACGCTGAACAAACGGCTCAAGCGTGCGCGTTTCCTCGACCGTCAGGAACGCCTCGCTTATGAAGCGACGCTGGGTCAGCAGAAGGATATGACCCGCAAGCCGGTCAGCGCATGGGAAATCTCGCAGCGGCCGGCCGCACCTGCGGTTCCGGAACAGGAAGTCCGCCGTCCCGAACCCGCGCGCGGTCGCCCGGATCTGCGTCCCGGCTTCGCCCGCAACTGACCGGCGAGCTTTCGCCAAATGAAAAAGGGCGGTGCCTCGCGGCACCGCCCTTTTCTTGTCGCTGGAACCCGGCCGGATGAACCGGCCGGTTCCCGAACCGAATTACTTCAGTTCGACGGTCGCGCCGGCAGCAACCAGCTTGGCCTTCAGCTCTTCAGCTTCTGCCTTGCTGGCGCCTTCCTTGACGGCCTTCGGTGCGCTTTCGACCAGCGCCTTGGCTTCGCCGAGGCCCAGACCGGTGATCGCACGGACTTCCTTGATCACGTTGATCTTGTTGCCGCCGTCACCCGTCAGGATGACGTCGAATTCGGTCTGCTCTTCAGCAGCCGGGCCAGCGGCAGCGGCCGGGCCAGCGGCGACGGCGACAGCAGCGGCAGCCGAAACGCCCCACTTTTCTTCGAGCAGCTTCGAAAGTTCAGCAGCTTCCAGAACGGTCAGCGCCGACAGGTCTTCAACGATCTTTGCGAGATCAGCCATTTTCATTCTCCATCAGAACCGGGATATCCCGGTAGTCAGTTTCAAGGTTAGTTCGAAATCACGCTGCTTCTTTGGCGGCATATGCGCCAAAAACCCGCGCCAGCTGGCCCGCCGGGGCTGCGGCAATCTGCGCAACCTTGGTGGCCGGAGCCTGCACCAGACCGATGATCTTGGCGCGGAGCTCGTCGAGCGAGGGAAGCGAAGCCAGCGCCTTCACGCCATCCACGTCGAGGACCACGTCGCCCATGCCGCCGCCAACGATTTCAAGCTTGTCGTTGGTCTTGGCAAACTCCACGGCGATCTTCGCAGCCGAGACCGGATCGGTCGAGGTTGCGAGGGCCGTGGGACCGGTCAGCAGTTCGCCGATACCGGTATAGGACGTGCCATCGAGCGCGATTTTGGCAAGACGGTTCTTCGTGACGCGAAAGTCGGCCCCTGCATCGCGCATCTGCTGACGCAGCACCGTCGACTGGGCGACGGTCATGCCAAGGTTGCGGACGACCACAACCGAAGCAGCTGACGACAGCGTAGCGTTCAGCGAGGATACGGCTTCGGCCTTTTCCGTACGATCCATGCCTATACTCCACTCATCTGCCCGGATGCGCGGGCGCCGAAACGCACACGCCGCCGGGCGGCTAACACACGCAAAAGCCATGCAAGCCAAGGCTCGCCTGTCCTTCACGCAACGATGTCCGATGGGGTCGGTCAAGACGCGTCACCTGATCGAACAGGTGGGCGACCGAATAAGACTGTTCCCCGTCTCGGCTGGAAATTAAGAAGGGCATATTCCCTTCACCAACTGTCTCGGACGGAATTGCCGTAGGCGGACCCGCGGCAACACGGTCGCGGCCAATAGCAGCGACGGGCGCAGAGTCAAGGCCGATCCCGCTGAACGACCTCACATCCCCGCTTGGCGGGCCCCGGTGCGACGGTTAAGGCGCACCGCCATGACAAGCATCCGGCAATCCACGCCCGCCGACGGCGAACGCGTCGTCCAGATCTGGCGCGACGCCGTCGATGCGACGCATGACTTCCTGACTGCGGCCGACCGCGCGGCGATCGAAACCGAGGTCCAGGCCTTCCTGCCTGCCGCGCCGCTCTGGCTTGCGGTCGATGCCGCGGACCGGCCCGTCGGCTTCATGTTGCTCGACGGCGCGAGCATGGAGGCGCTTTTCATCGATCCCGCACACCGCGGCACCGGGATCGGGCGCGCGCTTGTCGAACATGCGCTCGAACGCCACGCAGCGCTCACGACCGAAGTGAACGAGCAAAATGGACAGGCCGTCGGCTTCTATGAGCGATTGGGCTTCGTCGCCGTCGGCCGGTCGGAGCGCGACAGCCAGGGCCGGGCCTATCCGCTGATCCACCTGCGCTTCGGTACGCAAGCCTGACCAGAAAAGCGCGGCGCGCGGCGGAAGTTGTCGAAGGTGCCGCGCAGCGCGACAAGCGCCCCTTGCAAACTTCGATTTAAGATATATCTTAGACGCATCTAGAATCAGTCTAAGGAATGAAAATGATATTCTATGCAAAAATGGATCGCCGCGGCTGCGGCGGGCGCCATGCGATGCACCGCGGGGGCCGCGGGTTCGGCCATGGCTTTGGTCACGGCTTTGGCGGTGGACGCCGCGGCGGCGGTGGGCGCGGCGAACGCGGCGAGCGGCGGCGGATGTTCGACGGCGGCGAACTGCGGCTGGTGCTGCTCAAGCTGATCGCCGACGAACCGCGCCACGGCTATGATTTGATCCGCCACATCGAGGAACTGACCGGCGGCAGCTATGCGCCCAGCCCCGGCGTGATCTACCCGACGCTGACGATGCTCGACGACATGGGCCAGATCGAGGCGCAGCAGAGCGACGGCGCCAAGAAGCTGTTCGCGATCACCGACGCCGGTCGCGCCGAACTCGACGCCAATAGCGAGATCGTCGAAGCCGCCCTCGCGCGCCTGAGCGCGGTCGGCGAGGAAACGCAGCGCACCGACCCCGCATCCGTCCGCCGCGCGATGGGCAATCTGAAGGCGGTGCTGATGAACCGGCTCGGCGATCGCGACCTCGACAATGCGACGATGCACGATATCGTCGCGCTGATCGACGAAGCCGCGCAAAAGATCGAACGCCTGTGAAGGAGCAAGGCATGACGACATCGTCGACCGCGCGTGTACCGACGGCGCATGCGAGCAAATATCTGCAGCAATTGTGCAAGCACTGGCAGCATAATCTGGCGGTCGAGTTCACCGCCGATCATGGCACGGTGACCTTCCCCCGCGATGCCCGCGGGGCCGACTGGCCCGGCGACGCGCTGGTGACCTTCGACGCCGGACCCGACGCGCTGTCGGTCCGCATCGACGCCAGCATCGCCGGGCAGCGCGAGGGGCTGGAAGGTGCCGTCGCCCGCCATCTCGACCGCTTCGCCTTTCGCGAGGCACCCTTGCCGTTCGACTGGCAAGCGGTATCATCCTGACGGAACGCGGCCCGCATGGGCCGCGTTAGCGTTGCGACACCGAACCCAAGGAAAGGATTATCCGTGACCGAGCCCCAAGGCCTGCTTTGCCCGACCTGCCGCGTAAATCTGACGATGTCGGAACGCCAGGGGATCGAGATCGACTATTGCCCGCAGTGCCGCGGCGTCTGGCTCGACCGCGGCGAACTCGACAAAATCATCGAGCGGAGCGAAGGCGCGGGCGCACCGGCACCGCGCGCATCGGCGCCGCCTCCCCCGCCGCAGCCCCAATATCGCGAGCGCGGCTATGACGACGACCGCCACTATGGCAAGCCGTACAAGAAGAAGAGCTATACCAAGAGCTTCCTCAGCGACCTGTTCGACTGATCACCCGACCACCGCATGGCGGCGGGCATAGAGGAAATAGACGGCCAGCCCGCCGACATTCCACACGAGGAACCATAGCTGGGTCTGCATCGGCAGGCTGAAGAACAGATAGATACAGCCGAGCACCGCAATCCCGCCGACCACCCAGGGCAGCGGCGTGCGGAAGGTGCGCGGTGCGTCGGGAGCCCGGCGGCGCATGATCAGCATACAGATCGACACCGCGGTGAAGGCAGCCAGCGTCCCCGCATTGGCGAGCGCGGCGAGTTCGCCGAGCGGAATGAAGCCCGCCAGCACCGCGACGACGATCGCGGTGAAGATCGTGATCCGTACCGGCGTGCCGCGCGACGACAGCTTCGCCAGGCTCGCGGGAAGCAGCCCGTCGCGCGCCATCGTGAAGAAGATGCGGCTCTGTCCATAAAAGAAGGCGAGGATCACCGTCGGCAGCGCGATGATCGCCGAGATGGCGAGATATTGCGCCGCGAGCGGGCTGCCGAGTTCGCGCAGGATCAGCGCCAGCGGTTCGGGACTGTTGGCAAAGCGCGTATAGGCGATCGCACCGACCGCAGCGACCGCCACCCCGATATAGATGACGACACAGGCGAACATCGACCCGACGATCCCGATCTTGAGGTCGCGGTCGGGGTTCTTCGCCTCCTCGGCCGCCGTCGCGATCGCATCGAAGCCGTAAAAGGCAAAGAAGATGATCGCCGCCGCGGCCATCACCCCCCGCTCGACCCCGTCGGGGCCGATATGCTTGGCAAAGCCATAGGGGCTGAAGGGTTCGAGATTGGCGGCGTTGAACGCGGGGAGCGCCACCGCGACGAACACGATCAGCGCAACGACTTTCACCAGCACGAGAATGGCGTTGAGCGTCGCGCTTTCGCGCGTTCCGACGAGCAGCAGCCCGGCGACCACCGCGATGATCGCGATCGCGGGCAGGTTGACGATGCCGTCGAGTTCGGGGCCCTGCATCAACGCCATCGGTACCCCGGCCCATGCCTCCAGCAGGGGCGCAGCATAGCCCGACCAGCCGACCGCAACGGCGCTGACCACCAGCGAATATTCGAGAATCAGGCTCCACCCGACGACCCATGCGAGCAGTTCGCCGATCACGACATAGCTGTAGGTATAGGCGCTGCCCGAAGCCGGGATCATCGTCGCCATTTCGGCATAGGCGAGCGCGGCGCAGGCGCAGATCAGGCCCGCGATGCCGAAGGACAGGATAACCGCCGGACCCGCCTTGTCGGCGCCCACCCCGATCAGCGTGAGAATGCCCGTACCGACGATCGCACCGACCCCCAATGCGATCAGGTGCGGCCAGCCGAGCGTCCGCGCCAGCGCCTGTCCGCCTTCCTCCCGTTCCGGCAAAATCGGTTTGCGGCGAAACAGGCTGTCGGTCATGCGGTGGGCTCCCTCGAACGTCATTTTATGCTTGGCGCCGCTTGTAAGGGAATGAGGCTTCAGCGCAAGATAACAACAACTGGGTGCGATGCCGGTTTTGGGGTGGTGCGCGGGCGTTGCAGTGATGAACTGATTTCCCCTCCCGCTTGCGGGAGGGGCAGCGAGGCTTGCCAGCTTGCTCGCTAGCCGCAGCGGGGTGGGCTGATCGCGGCGTTGCTGCCCACCCCCGACCCCTCCCGCAAGCGGGAGGGGAGAATGAGCGTCCGCAATCGGTCGTTAGCGGACCGGATTAAAGTAAAGCCTCGATCGCCGCGGCCAGCTTCGCGTCGCGTTCCGACAATCCATCAGCGTCGTGCGTCGTCAGCAAGATATCGACGCGATTGTAAACGTTCGACCATTCGGGATGATGGTCCATCTTCTCGGCGATGATCGCGACGCTCGCCATGAAACCGAACGCCTGCGCGAAATCGTCGAATTTGAACCGGCGGGTCATCGCGTCGCGCGTCGGTTCGTGGGTCCATTCGGGAAAACGGGCGAGCAGCGCGGTGCGGGCGTCGTCGTCGAGCTTCTGAACCATGATTATCTCCGACTGGTCAATGTGTCGCGCTCGCCATAAGGAAGGGCGCGATGAGCGACAAGCCTGCCCTGCCCGATTTGCCTGCCGGATGGACCGGCGGCGCGCCCGATGCCGATGCGCTGTTCGCGATGGCCGAAGCCGCGCTCGACACCATGCCCGCGGTATTTCTGCCGCATATCGAAGGCGTGGTCGTTTCGGTCGAGGAATTTGCCGACGACGAGACGCTCGCCTCGCTCGATATCGAGCATCCCTATGATCTCACCGGTCTGTACGAAGGGCGCCCGCTGACCGAGCGCAGCATCGGCGAAAGCGGCGGCATGCCCGACCGCGTCACCCTCTATCGCATCCCGATCCTCGTCGAATGGATCGAAACGGGCGAAAAGCTCGAATGGCTGGTGCGCCATGTCCTGATCCACGAGATCGGCCATCATTTCGGCTTTTCGGACGACGATATGCACGCGCTGGAGGCGATGACGTGAGCGCGCCTCCGCGCGCGGGGGCAGTGACCGAGCTTCTGCGGCTGGACAATGTCGCGTGTATCCGCGGCGACCGGCTGCTTTTCGAAAATCTGTCGCTGGTGCTGAAACGCGGCGACGCTCTGTGGCTGCGCGGTCCCAATGGCGCAGGCAAGTCGAGCCTGATCCGCCTCGCCGCCGGGCTGCTGCGCCCCGCCGCGGGAACGGTCGAACGCCGCGAGCGCATCGCGCTGATCGACGAGGCATCGGCGCTCGACGCCGAACTGCCGCTGCGCCACGCGCTCGATTTCTGGGCGCGGGTGGATACGGTCGACGGGCATAGCGTCGACCGCGCGATGGACGAAATGGCGCTCGGCAGCCTCGCCGAAGTGCCGGTATCGATGCTGTCGACCGGCCAGCGCAAGCGCGCCGCGATGGTCCGCGTGATCGCCAGCGGCGCGCCGATCTGGCTGCTCGACGAACCCGCGAACGGCATGGACGATGCCGCGCAGGCACGGCTTGTCGCGGCCATCGCCAGACATCGCGCGAACGGCGGCGCGGTGCTGCTGGCGTCGCATTTCGCACTCGGCGTTCCCGATCTCGCCGAACGCGACATGGGGGCGCTGGCATGACCGCGCTGATCGCCCTTTTCTGGCGCGACCTCCGCCGCGCGTGGGCCAGCGGTGCCTTGTGGTTGCCGGTGCTGTTCTTCCTGCTCGTCGCGACCGCCTTTCCCTTTGCGGTCGGTCCCGACGCGCCGCTGCTGCGCCGCGCGGGCGGCGGGATGGTCTGGGTCGCGGCGCTGTTCGCGGCGCTGCTGCCGATCGACCGGCTGGTGAAGCCCGACAAGGACGCCGGCGTGCTCGACCAGCTCGCGGTGCGCGGTTTCGCCGACGAGGTCGTCGCGGCGATCAAGATTGGCGCGCATGCTATTGGTTTCGGACTTCCTTTGTTGATTTCACTCTTCCCGGCAGCAGCGCTGCTGGCGCAGGACGCAGCCCGCGTCGAACTGCTCGCGACGGGTATCGCCATCGCCATCCCCGCGCTCGCCTCGCTCGCGGTGCTGAGCGCCGCTCTGACCGCGAACCACAAGGGCGGCAGCGCGATCGGCGGGCTGCTCATCCTGCCGCTCGCGGTGCCGATGCTGATCTTCGGCGCCGGGATGCTCGACCCGTCGGGGCGCGGTGCGGTGAAGCTGCTCGCCGCGACTAGCCTGCTGCTGACGGTGATCGGGCCGTTCGCCGCGGGCGCCGCACTCCGGGGCCTGCGCGAATGACGCGCCAGTCGCTCGCGCATATCGCGCTCGTCGTGCGCGACTATGACGAGGCGATTGCCTTCTATGTCGAAACCCTCGGCTTCACGCTCATCGCCGACGATTATCAGCCGGCGCAGGACAAGCGCTGGGTGCTCGTTGCCCCACCGGGCAATCCCGAAGGCGGCGCGACGATCCTGCTCGCGCGCGCCGCGAACGACGAACAGGCGACGTTCATCGGCAACCAGTCGGGCGGGCGCGTTTTCCTGTTCCTTCAAACCGACGATTTTTGGCGCGATTATCAGCGACTGCTCGACCGGGGCGTAAGGATCGAGCGCACGCCGATGGAGGCCGATTACGGCACGGTCGCGGTCTTCCTCGACCTCTATGGCAACAAATGGGACCTGATCGCGTTTCGCCGGGCCGGTTGAGCGACCGGCGCCGGACTTGGCGGGAAACGACCGGAAGCAGCCCGATCCATCATCGTCACCCCGGACTTGATCCGGGGTCCCGCTTGAGATCGAAGGCAATCAGCGCGTCAAAAAGCGGGATCCCGGGTCAAGCCCGGGATGACGGAGAGAAAGAAGCAGCCGATAGAGTTGTGTACCCCGGCGAAAGTCGGGGCCCGGTTGCGCCGTGGAGAGATGGGCCCCGGCTTTCGCCGGGGTGCACATAGGAACCGCGAACGTCCGCTCACCACCCCAAAGCAGACACTATCGCCCGAACAGCCGCGCCAACCAGGCGTCGACCGTCACCGTCGGCGCATAGCCCGGGTCGCCGAGCCGCCGGTTGATCTCGGCATGACCCTGCAACCCCTCGCCGGGGAAGCTTGCGCGCTCGACCTTGCTCCCGCCCGCCGTCAACGCCTTGCCGAGCGCCTCGGCCTGTTGCACCCCGTCGGGGCGCTGGACGTGAAGCAACAGGAATTGCGGCGCATTGGAGCCCCCGGCCTGCAGCGTCGGCGACAGCGCCCGCTGCCGCGCGGGATCGGTCCCGAACGCTTGTTTGTAGGTCGCCTGCATGATCGGCGGCCCGTCCTTCATCTGCGCGGGCACGTCATAGGCCGCGCCGTCGATCGGGATCACGCCGGCGATGGCGGCAAAGCCGAGCCCCGCGCCGCGCAGATACCGTTCGTCGGTCCCGACGAGCGCGACGAGATGCGCGCCCGCGCTATGCCCCATCAGCGCGATACGCCGCCGGTCGATCCCGAGCGCATCCGCCCGGTCGGCCAGCGCCTTCACCGCGGCGGCAACGTCGGCCGCCTGTTGCTCGACGGTGGCGTCCGGCACCAGCCGATAGTCGATGGAGGCAAAGGCATAGCCCCTGCCCGGATAATGGTCCGCCTTGAACCGTCCGGTCGCATTGTCCTTGCTGCCGCGCTTCCAGCCGCCGCCATGGACGAAGACGATCAGCGGCGCGGGCCCGGCCGCGCCCTTCGCGCGCCAGAAATCGAGCCGTTGCAGCGCGTCGCCGCCATAAGCGATCGTCTCGCTCCCCGGTGCTTTCGGTCCGTCGTCAGCCCCCATGCGCTCGGCGATCCGTTCCCTCATGCGCTCGCGCAGCGTCTCGCGCGCGCCGGCAAAGGGGCCGGGTATCATGATGCTGGCGGCGGCAAAGGCCGTAATCAGGGCGTATCCCGCCCGCTTTCCTGTCGTCATCGTCCGGCTCCCTTGCCCCTCCGCGCGACCTTCTGGCCCGGATTTGTCGCAAAAACTTGCCACCATGCCTTGCCTCCCCGGTCAAATCCGCTAAGGCCGCGCCGGGCCGGCGCTGGTCGCCTTGAGGCCTGGTTCAGCAGGACAGCATCATGGCAAATGTTACCGTCATCGGGTCGCAATGGGGCGACGAGGGCAAGGGCAAGATCGTCGACTGGCTCGCCAGCCGCGCCGACGCCGTCGTCCGGTTCCAGGGCGGTCACAATGCCGGCCATACGCTCGTCGTCGGCGAACAGGTCTACAAGCTGTCGCTGCTTCCCTCGGGCATCGTCACCGGCACGCTGTCGATCATCGGCAATGGCGTCGTGCTCGATCCGTGGGCGCTCCGCGACGAAATCGCCAAGCTGCGCGGTCAGGGCGTCGCCATCAATCCCGAGAATTTTGCGATCGCCGATAATTGCGCGCTGATCCTGCCCTTCCACCGCGACCTCGACGCGCTGCGCGAAACCGCCGCGGGCGCCGGAAAGATCGGCACCACCGGCCGCGGCATCGGCCCCGCCTATGAAGACAAGGTCGGCCGCCGCGCGATCCGCGTCTGCGACCTCGCGCACCTCGACAAGCTTGATCCGCAGATCGACCGTCTGACCGCACATCACGACGCGCTGCGCGCCGGTTTCGGCGAACCGCCGATCGACCGCGAGCGCCTGAAAGCCGATCTGGCTGAGATCGCCGACTATGTGCTCGAATATGCGCAGCCTGTGTGGAAGCGCCTGAAAAAGGTCCGCAAGGCTGGCGCGCGCATATTGTTCGAGGGTGCGCAGGGCGTGCTGCTCGACGTCGACCACGGCACCTATCCCTTCGTCACCAGTTCGAACACCGTGAGCGGCACCGCCGCTTCGGGCTCGGGTCTCGGCCCCGGCGCCGTCGGCTTCGTGCTCGGCATCGCCAAGGCCTATACGACGCGCGTCGGAAGCGGTCCCTTCCCGACCGAGCTCGAGGACGAGATCGGCCAGCGGCTCGGCGAGCGCGGGCATGAATTCGGCACCGTTACCGGGCGCAAGCGCCGCTGCGGCTGGTTCGACGCGGTGCTCGTGCGCCAGAGCTGCGCCGTGTCGGGCGTCACCGGTATCGCGCTGACCAAGCTCGACGTGCTCGACGGGTTCGACACGATCCGCATCTGCACCGGCTATCGTCTGCGCGGCAAGATCCTCGACTATTTCCCGGCGCACGCCGCCGATCAGGCCGAAGTCGAGCCGATCTACGAGGAAATGGACGGCTGGCACGAATCGACCGCGGGCGCGCGCAGCTATGCCGACCTGCCCGCGCAGGCGATCAAATATATCCAGCGCGTGCAGGAACTGATCGAAACCCCGATCGCGCTCGTGTCGACCAGCCCCGAACGCGAAGACACGATCCTGATCCGCGATCCGTTCAGCGATTGATCCCGTGCTCCTCTCGCGCAAGCGGGAGGGGAGGCCTAGGCCATCCGCCGATAGCGCCCGATCAACCGCAACCGCGCGGCAAGCCAGACGAGCAGTCCGAGCTGCACCGCGCCGGTCGCGAGGATCAGCATGCCATCGGGCCCGCCGAGTGCGGGCAGCGCGCGTAGCAGGCTCGCGCCCGTCGACACCGCGATTGCCGCGCCCGCCAAGAGCAAGGGCGCGCGCATCGCCGCGCCGTCCGCGCGCCGTCGCCAGGCGGCGATCAGCGCCGCGGCGCCGATCAGGAAACCGATCCCGTCGATCAGGCTCAGCAAGGTCGGCTGCGCGAACGGGTCGAACCCCAGCGCGATCGAGCGCCAGCGCATGAACAGGAAGGTTGCGAGCGCCAGCCAGCCCGCCGCCTTCAGCGTCTGTCTGAGCCGCCCGGGCAGCGCCGCACTCGCATAGGAGCGCGCGATATCCTCGACCGCGCCGAAGCGGCGTTCGGCCTCGTCGCGGGCCATCCCCGCCGCGGCCATCTCGTCGAGATATTCGGCGAGATCCTCGTGCGCGCGTTCGGCGAGCTTCCGGTCGAAGCCCAGTTCGCGCTGCAACGCGGTTGCATAGTCGCCGCTCACGCGGGGCTCACGTCGAGGAAGGCGCCGACCGCCCGCGAAAATTCGGCCCAGCCCGCCCGGCGCTCGCCCAACGCATCGTGCCCCGCCCGCGTCAGCGAATAGACGCGCTTGCGCCGCCCCGCCGGCGGATCGACCCAGTCGCTCGCCAGCAGCCCGGCGAGTTCGAGCCGGTGGAGCGCGGGATAGACCGTCCCCTCGGGCAGGTCGAAATGGCCGCCGCTCCGCCGCCGGATCGCCTCGATCACCGCATAGCCGTGCGCCGCGCCGCGCTCGAGCGTCGCGAGGATGACATTGTCGAGATGGCCCTTGAGCATTTCGGCATTCATGCCGCGCTTTTACCCCTTGTAACGCTAGGGGTCAATCTATACCCTAGCGTCACTAGGTATGAAGCAAGGACATCGTCGATATGCGCAACGATCGAGCAATTCCGGCCGGCCCCGCCCTCTTCCTCGTCATCGCCGCCGCGCTCGCCGCGATGGCGGGCGGTATGATCCTCGCCGACGGCGGCGGGGTCGACGGCGTCCGCCTCGCGATCCGCGCCACCGCGCGCACCTCGCTCGCGCTCTTCCTGCTGGCCTTCACCGCATCGGCGATCTTCAGGCTGTGGCCGGGCAGCGCGACGCGCTGGCTGCTCGCCAACCGACGCTGGTTCGGGCTCGGCTTTGCCTTCTCGCACCTCGTCCACGCCGGCGCGATCTTCCTGCTCCACCGCTGGCATCCCGACACCTTCGCGCTGCTCGTCCAGCCGAAGACCTTCGTCACCGGCGGGATCGCCTATCTCTTCATCGCGCTGCTCGCCGCGACGTCGTTCGACCGCGCCGTCGCCGCGCTCGGCCCCCGGAACTGGAAGCGCGTCCACACCATCGGCATCTGGGTGATCTGGATCAGCTTTATCTTCACCAACGGCAAGCGCATCCCCGCGAGCGCCGCTTATGCGATCCCGGTCGCGATCCTCTTCGCCGCACTGGCGCTCCGCCTCCGGGCCGCACGGCGAGCCCGTCACGCCGCCGCCTGACCACTTGCCCCACAGCGGCGAAGGCGTAGGATCGCGCCATGCGCCGCCTCGCCATCCCGCTCCTGCTGCTGCTCGCCGCCTGCAGCCCCGCGAACTCGCAGCCCGCGCCGCCGGTCGGGACCAAGGCCGACCGTCTGCTGGTCGACAAGAGCGAGCGCGTGCTGATCGCTTATGCCGGCAACCGCGAGATCGTCCGCTATTCGGGCATCCGCTTCGGCGACGCGCCGACCGGTCACAAGCGGTTCGAAGGCGACGAGCGAACGCCCGAGGGACGCTACACGATCAACGGGCGCAATCCGAAGAGCGCCTATCATCTGTCGCTGCGCATATCTTATCCCAACGCCGCCGACCGCGCCTATGCCAAGGCGCGCGGCCGCTCGCCCGGCGGCGACATCTTCATCCACGGCCAGCCGAACGCATGGCCGGGGCCGCCGATCGCGCGCGACTGGACCGACGGTTGTATCGCGCTGTCGAATGCCGGGATAAAGCAGCTGTGGGATATCGTGCCCGACGGCATCCCGATCACCATCCGACCCTAGGAACCATCATGCCCCGCCACATTCTTGTTTTCTATGGCAGCTATCGCCGCGACCGACACGGGATCAGGCTCGCCAACTGGCTTGTCGATGCGATCAAGGCGCGCGGCGACAGCGCCGAACTGATCGACGCGAAAGCCGTCGACCTCCCGATGCTCGACCGCATGTACAAGGAATATCCGAAGGGCGAGGCGCCGGCCGCAATGGAGGAGCTCGCGAGCAAGATCCGCGCCGCCGACGGCTTCCTGTTCGTCACCGGCGAATATAATTGGGGGCCGCAACCGGGGCTCAAGAACCTGACCGACCATTATCTCGAGGAATGGTTCTGGCGGCCCGCCGCGATCGCCTGTTACTCGGCCGGCTCCTTCGCCGGGGTGCGCGCGATGATGGGGTGGCGCGACATTTTGGGCGAAATGGGGATGGCCGTGATTTCGTCGATCCTGCCCGTCGCACGCATCGGCAAGACCTTCGACGCCGACGGCGCACCGATGGGCGACGAGGGCAAGCAGCTCGAGCGGCTGTTCCCGCGCTTCGCCGACGACCTGAACTGGTGGATCGACGCCGCGAAGGCCCAAAGGGCGAAGGTCGATCCGCCTTACTGAACGGGCTTGAGCTCGCTGTTAAGCCGCAAGCTAGCGCGCCAGAAGAAGAAGGCGGGGATGAGGCCGAGCCAGGCGGCGCCGTACAGCACATAGCGCACGCTCTCGACGCCGACTGCCGGCTTCAGCATTTCCGACGCGATGCCGAACAGCAGCGGGCCAAGGCCGAGGCCGATCAGGTTCTGCAGGAACAGCATGACCGCGCTCGCCATCGCGCGCGCCTGCGGCCGAACGAGGCCGTGGACGCAAGCGAAGGTCGGACCATAATAGGCCGCGTTGAGCACGGTGGGCACGAACAGCAGCGCGATCGCGACATGCCATTCGTCGACCCAGTAACCGAGGAACAGGATCGGCGCCGCGATCGCCATCCCGACCGCGGGCGTCGTGAGCATGTGCCGCTTGTCGACCTTGCCGAAGCGGTCGGCGAGATAGCCGCCAAGCCAGGTCCCGAAAATGCCCGCGATGCCGAGCGCGACGCCGAGCAGCAGCCCCGTCTCGCCGGGGCTCAGACCATGCGAGCGCTGGAACAGGATGAGCGCCCACACGCCCTTGCCATAGCCGAGAAAGGCGGTGAACGACGAAGCGATCGCGATGTAGAGGAAGGCCCGGGTGCCGAAGACTTCCTTGAGCGCGCCCCCGACCGAGAATTCGGCCGGCGCGGCGGCCGTACCGGCCGGAGCCTTGTGGCGGACTTCCTTGATCATCATGGGCAGGACGAGAGCGAGCAGGATACCGGGCACCCCAACCACCATGAAGGCGATGCGCCACCCCCATGCGTCGGCGATGAGGCCGCCGACGATCAGGCCCAGCAGGCTGCCGATCGGGATACCGAGACCATAGAAAGCGATCGCCGAGGCGCGTTTTGCCGGCTCGACGCGATCGGTGATCAGCGAATGCGCGGCCGGCGTGCACCCTGCCTCCCCCACGCCGACGCCGATGCGCGCAAGGAGCAATTGCGTAAAATTCTGCGCCATGCCGCACAGCACGGTCATGCCCGACCAGATGGCGAGCGAAACCGAGATCAGCCCGATACGGTTGGTCGACGGCTTGTCCGCATAACGCGCGATCGGAATGCCGAGGAACGTGTAGAAGAGCGCGAAGGCCAGGCCGGTGAGCAGTCCGATGTCGGCGTCCGAAAGCGACAGGTCGCGCGCGATCGGTTCGGCGAGGATGTTGACGATCTGGCGGTCGAGGAAGTTCAGGATATAGACGGCGAGCAGCACCCACAGCATGCGCCGTACCGGCGTCGCCGCTTCACCGGCCGGTACCGTCGCGGCGGCGGCCATCGCGTCATTCTGGCTCATTTTTTTCTCCCGTGGCGCCATGGGTGCAGACCGCGCCCCTCCCTGTCAACGCCGTTGGGGCAAAGCGAAAATCGCCACTTGCAATTGCCGCTACGGCTGCCAGCCTGCGGCCCATGCAAAAAATTTCGCTGTTCGGCGTCGTCGCCCTGCTCGCCATCGCCCCCGCCGCGGCGATGCCGCCGCCGCTTCCCGACGTCGAAGGCAAGGATGCCGCGACGCTGCGCGCCGAAATGGAGAGCGGCCAGCTCTACGAAGGGCTGATGCTGTCGGTCTATCAGGACCGGATCGGCCGGCTCGACGACTATGGGCCCAAACTTGAGGCCGTGATCGTCAACCTTTCGCAGACCGAAGCCTATGCCGAGGGGCAAAGGCTTTACGACGAGCGCAAGGCGGGCAAGGTGCGCGGGCCGCTGCACGGCATCCCGATCCTGCTCAAGGACAATATCGAGACTGCGGGCCCGTGGGCCACGACCGCGGGCTCGCTCGCGCTCAAGGACAATGTCACGGGTCGCGATGCACCCATCGTCGGACAGCTGCGCAACGCCGGCGCGATCATTCTCGGCAAGACCAACCTCAGCGAATGGGCGAACATCCGTTCGGACAATTCGACGAGCGGCTGGAGCGCGATCGGAGGGCTGACGAAGAACCCCCACGCGCTCGATCGCAATGCCTGCGGATCGTCGTCGGGCAGCGCGGCCGCGGTCGCCGCGAGCCTCGCCCCGATCGCGATCGGAACCGAGACCGACGGCTCGATCACCTGCCCCGCCGGGGTCAACGGCATCGTCGGCTTCAAGCCAAGCGTCGGGCTGGTCAGTCGCACGCATATCGTGCCCATCAGTCATACGCAGGACACCGCGGGCCCGATGACGCTGACCGTCCGCGATGCCGCCGCAGTGATGAACGCGATCGCGGGCAGCGATCCCGCCGATCCCGCGACCGCCGAGGCCGATGCGCGCAAGACCGACTATGTCGCCGCGCTCTCGCCCGGCGCGCTGAAGGGCAAGCGTATCGGCGTGATGCGCGACCGCGTGGGCGAGCGCGCCGATGTCGCGGCGCTGTTCGACGCGGCGCTGAAACAGATGGAGGGCCTCGGCGCGACGCTCGTCGACATCGCCGACAGCCGGTCGGGGAGCGAAGGGCTCGGCGCCGCCGAGTTCGAAATCCTGCTCACCGAATTCAAGGCCGATCTTGCGACCTATCTTACGACATTGCCGGGCGCGCACGCCCCGCGGACGCTCGCCGACGTCATCGCCTTCAACAAGGCGAACCCCGAAGAACTCAAATGGTTCGACCAGTCGATCTTCGAAATGGCCGAGGGCAAGGGCGGCCTCGATAATCCCGCCTATCTCGCCGCGCGCGAAAAGGCCGCCCGGCTGGCAGGCCCCGAAGGCATCGACCGCCTGCTGAAGACGCACCGCGCCGACCTGCTCGTCGGCGTCACCAACGGCCCCGCATGGGTCAGCGACCTTGCCAAGGGGGACAGCTATAACGGTCCGGGCACCAGCCAGCTTCCCGCGGTTGCCGGCTATCCGCACCTCACTGTGCCGATGGGAACGGTCGACGGCCTGCCGATCGGCCTCTCTCTCATCGGCCCGAAATGGAGCGACGCGGAGATATTGGCCGCGGGCTATGCTTATGAACAGGCAAGCCGCAAGCGCGTAACGCCGACCTTTCGGGCCAGCGTCGGACCCTGAACCTTACGCCGGCTTTTTGAAGCGCATCATGAAGCGATCGGTCTTGCCGCGGATCGCCGGATCGAACACATTCTTGCTGTGGTCGTCGGCCGTGAGGCGCAGCGCCTCGCTCTCGCCGTCGAAGACGAAACCCGCGCGCTCCATGTCGGCGCGCACTTTCGCGGGGTCGATGCGGTGCAGCTTCTCGACCACCTCGCGCGTATCGCCCGCCGGACCGACATGGTCGACGACGATAACCGATCCGCCGGGCCGCACCGCGCTGAACCAGTTGGCGAGCATCGCATCGACGTCGACGCGCGGAAAATCGAACTTTTCGCTCTGCCAGTAGAGGTCGTGGTAGACGAGGTGCGTGAAGATCATATCGACGCTCTTCGGCGCCAGCACGATCGTGTTCACCGGCCGCACCATCGGCGCCATGTTCGGATAGGCCTTGACGATGGTCGCCCAGGTTTCCGCCTTGTGGAAACGCGGCGAGTTCATCGGAATGACGGTGCCCTTCGGCCCGACGAGATCGGCGAGCATCTCGCTGTAATAGCCATTGCCCGCGAGCAGGTCGGCGACGGTCGCCCCGCGCTTCACCTGCGCAAAGGCCAGCACATCGGCGGGATGGCGTCCCTCGTCGAGCTCGCGATTGTCGGCAAGCCGGGCCTTGTCCGCGACCGCTGCAGCGACGGCCTTGTCGGGCATGGCAGCGACGGCGGGCGCCGCGAAGAGCATCGCGGCGCCGACGAAGGGCATCAAAAGTCGATATTTGCGCATGATATCTCTCCCCTTTATCTCCCCGCTGTGGCGGCCGTCCGGGGCAAAGGCGAGCGCGCTTCGACGAGCCGCCGCCCATTGTCTATCAGCGCCGGTCGCGCCGCTTCTTCCAGCCCATTTCTTCGAGCTCGAGCAATTCCATCGGCACATGGATCGCACGCACCGCCAGCCGGACCTCGACGAGGAACAGGATTAGCGAGATCAACAGCAGCAGCATCGCAACGGCAAAGGCCCATGACGCGGCGACGCCAAGGTTGATGCCGGTAAACGCCTGTGTGAAAAGCAGCGCGACGAGCAGGCAGACGACGATCCCGCAAGCGACTGCCGAGAGGATCGAATTGTTGATGATCCCCATCCTTCGGTCGGCGATGCGCAGTTCGGCGACGATGCGGTCATGCTCGACGCCTTCGGTCTCGGCCCAGCGCTCCATCAGGTTGCGCGAGCGATCGACAACGCGCGCCAATCGCCCCGCAATCACGTTGAGCAGGCTGCCGGTCGCCACCAGCAGGAACACCGGCGTGACCGACAGCTGGATCGTCTGCGCAATCGCGCCGGCGTCCATCATCCCCCGGCTGCGACCGACGGCGTGTTGACGCCGTGCATCGCAAGGAATTTGCGGACGTTGCGCGCGGCCTGCCGGATGCGCTGTTCATTTTCGACCATCGCGATGCGGACATAGCCTTCGCCGTCCTCGCCATAACCGACGCCCGGCGCGACCGCGACCTTGGCATGGGTCAGGAGCTGCTTCGAAAACTCGAGGCTTCCCATCTCCTTGAGCGCGGGCGGCAGCGGCGCCCAGGCGAACATCGACGCCTTGGGGCTGGGGATGTCCCAGCCCGCACGGCCGAAGCTTTCGACCATCACGTCGCGGCGTTTCTGGTACAGGTCGCGGTTCTTCTGGACGATATCCTGCGGCCCGTTGAGCGCCGCGCACGCCGCCGCCTGGATCGGCGTGAAGGCGCCATAGTCGAGATAGGATTTGACGCGCGTCATCGCCGCGATCAGCCGCTTGTTGCCGACCGCGAAACCCATGCGCCAGCCCGCCATCGAATAGGTTTTCGACATCGAGGTAAACTCGATCGCGACATCCTTAGCGCCCGGCACCTGCAGGATCGAGGGCGTCGGGTTGCCGTCGTAATAAAGTTCCGAATAGGCAAGGTCGCTGAGGACCCAGACCTTATTCTCCTTCGCCCAGGCGACGAGGCGTTCGTAGAAGGCGAGGTCGACGGCTTCGGCGGTCGGGTTCGACGGATAGTTGACGACGAGGATCGACGGGCGCGGCACGGTGAAGGCCATCGCGCGGTCGAGCGCGCGCCAGTAATTCTCGTCGGGCGTCGTCGGCACGCTGCGTATCGTCGCGCCGGCGATGATGAAACCGAACGTATGGATCGGATAGCTGGGGTTCGGCGCGAGCACGACGTCGCCGGGACCGGTGATCGCGGTCGCAAGGCTCGCGAGCCCTTCCTTCGACCCCATCGTCACGACGACCTCGGTCTCGGGATCAAGGTCGACGTTGAAACGGCGGCCGTAATAATTGGCCTGCGCGCGGCGGAGGCCCGGAATGCCCTTCGACTGCGAATAGCCGTGCGCGTCGGGCTTCATCGCCACTTCGCACAGCTTTTCGATCACATGCGCGGGCGGCGGCAGGTCGGGGTTGCCCATCCCCAGGTCGATGATGTCCTCTCCCGCGGCGCGGGCGGCCGCACGCATCGCATTCACTTCGGCGATGACGTAGGGCGGCAGGCGCTTGATGCGATAGAATTCATCTTCGGACATGGGAAACTAGAACAACTCCTTTGCGTTACTTGTGAATTGACGCGAGCGGCAATCTCGCCAGCCGCATCGCGGCTTGTTATAGGCATAATATCCGCACTGACCAGCAGGAACGAGCATGAGCGATACGGGTAAGAACGACACGATCGAAACGCCGAATCCCTTCATGCCGTCGCCCGAAGACATGCAGCATTGGGCGAGCGTGATCGGCCGCGCGCAGCAGATGATGCTCGAATATGCGCTGGGTCAGGTGAACGACGGCAACGCCGGTGCCGCCGCGCTTTTCGACCCCGCCCGATGGATCGACAATCCGGCGACGAAGCTCTGGACCGAACAATCGTCGAAGATGTGGGATCAGGGCGTGGCCTTCTGGACCTCGCTCGCCAGCATCGGCCAGCCGATCGCGCCCGATGCCCCCGCGCCCGAAAGCAAGGACCGCCGTTTCGCGGATCCCGACTGGACCGCCAACCCCGTCTTCGCGATGATCCGCCAGACCTATGGCCTGCTCGCCGAACAGATGCTCGCGACGACGCGCCAGCTCGACGGTCCCGACCCTGCGGCGCGCGCGAAGATGGAATTTGCGGCGAAGGCGATGGCCGACGCGATGGCGCCGACCAACCTTGCGCTCACCAATCCCGAGGTTATCCGGCGCGCGGTCGAAACGCGCGGCGAAAGCCTTCTCAAGGGCCTCAAGCACATGCTCTCCGACCTGTCGCGCGGGCAATTGAGCCATGTCGATCCCGACGCGTTCGAGGTCGGGGTCAATATCGCGACGACGCCGGGCAAGGTGATCCACGAGACCGACCTCTACCAGCTCATCCACTATGCGCCGACGACGAAGGAGGTCTTCACCGTCCCGCTCATCATCTTCCCGCCATGGATCAACCGCTTCTATATCCTCGATCTCAATCCCGCGAAAAGCTTTGTCGCCTGGGCCGTCGAACAGGGGCTCAGCGTGTTCATGGTCTCGTGGAAATCGGCCGACGCGTCGATGACCGAAATCGTCTGGGACGATTATATCGCGGCGCAGGTCGACGCCATCGACACGGTGCGCGAATTGCTCGCCGTCCCCGCCGTCCACACGATCGGCTATTGCGTTGCGGGCACGACGCTCGCCGCCACGCTCGCGATGCTCGCGGCGCGCGGTGAAGCCGACAAGGTCAGGTCGGTGACCTTTTTCACCGCGCAGGTCGATTTCGAACATGCCGGCGACCTCAAGCTGTTCGTCGACGACAGCTATCTGGCCTTGCTCCAGCAACTGTCGGCGCCGGGCTTCCTCGACGGCCGCTATATGGCCGCGACCTTCAATTCCTTACGCGGGCGCGACCTGATCTGGAATTACGTCGTGAGCAATTACCTGCTCGGCAACGACTATCCACCCTTCGACCTCCTCTACTGGAATGGCGACGTCACCAACCTGCCCGCGAAGTGGCATCGGCAATATCTGGTCGACCTGTATCGCGACAACCGGATGGTGATCCCGAACAGCCTGTCGGTGATGGGCACGCCGATCGACCTCCGGAAGATCGAGACCCCCGCCTATATCCAGGCGGGCCGTGAAGATCATATCGCGCCGCTTGCCAGCGTCTGGCGACTGATGGATCATTTGTCGGGACCAACGACCTTCCTGCTCGCCGGATCGGGGCATATCGCCGGGGTCGTCAATCCGCCCGCTGCGGGCAAATATCAATATTGGACCGGCGACAGCGACGCCGCCACGCTCGACGATTTTGTTGCGGGCGCCCGCGAGACGAAGGGCAGCTGGTGGCCGCACTGGATCGACTGGATTTCGGCACAGGACAGCGCAAAGACCGCCACAAAAGGCGCGCGCTTCCCCGGAAAAGGTGCTAAAAAGGCGATCGAGGATGCCCCCGGCCGCTATGTCAAACAGCGGTAATATCGGGACATTACAAGGCCAATAAGGTTGCGATCGGAATTTTTTTGTGCACTGCACAAAAATCTCTTGAAATCGCCGAACCACTCCTATATTGTGCACTGCAACATAAAGGAGTTGTCCCGATGGCTACCAAGATGGATAGTGCCGAAAAGGCTTTCGAAGCCGCGACGCTGGAAACCGCCGCCAAGCCGGTGGCCGCTCCTGTCGCTCCGGTTGTCGAAGCCGCTCCTGCGGTGAAGGCTCCGGCGCCCGCAAAGACCAAGACCGTCGCGGCGAAGGCCAAGCCGGTCCAAAAGAAAGCCGCAAAGCCGGCAGCAAAGAAGGCCGCTCCCAAGAAGGCGGCTGCGAAGACCATTGCCCCCAAGACCAAGGTCGCGCCGAAGCCGGCCGCCCTCGCCACCAAAGGATTCAAGACCATGAACGACACCGTCAAGAAGTTCGCCGAAGACGCCAAGACCCGCGCCGAAACCCTGACCGCCGACTTCAACGAGAAGGCGAAGGAAGCGTTCGCGAAGTCGAGCAAGTTCGCCGAAGAAGCCGTTGAGTTCAACAAGGCGAACGTCGAAGCGCTCGTCGAAGCCGGCAAGATCGCTGCCAAGGGCATCGAAACGCTCGGCCAGGAAGGCGTGACCTATGCTCGCAAGAGCTTCGAAGACACGACCGCCGCGCTGAAGGGCTACACCGCCGTCAAGACCCCGGCCGACTTCTTCAAGCTCTATGCCGAAAACAGCAAGAAGGCGTTCGACGCCGCCGTTGCGCAGACCTCGAAGACCAGCGAACTCGTCGTCAAGCTGACGAACGACAGCTTCGCGCCGATCTCGAACCGCGTTTCGGTCATCACTTCGAAGATGAAGGCCGCCTAAGGCGCTTTCAGCTTCCAAAGTTGGCGCGGGCACTCCCCCCTCCCCTCCCGCCTGCGCCGACACCCCCAAGGCCGCCCGCTTCTTCGGAAGCGGGCGGTTCTTGTTTTGGGGCGAGGCACCCCGCTGGCGAACAAGAGGTTAAAATCGGCGCGCGCGCCCCTTGCGCTTCGCCCGCGGCTTGCGATATTCCTGCGCATGATGTTTCCAGTTTCGACCATCCCCCCCGTCCGCGCCATGGCGGAGTCAAAGAACGTCCGCGCGATGGCGGACAAGGACGAAGGTACGCCGGGCACCCCCGGGGTCGGCATCGCCACGCGCACACGCGCGAAGGCCAAAAAGCCGTCGATGTACAAGGTGCTGCTGCTCAACGACGATTATACTCCGATGGAGTTCGTCGTCATGGTGCTCCAGCGTTTCTTCAACATGGACATCGAACAGGCGACGCAGGTGATGCTGCACGTCCACCAGCAGGGCGTCGGCGTGTGCGGCGTGTTCAGCTACGAAGTCGCCGAGACCAAGGTAAACCAGGTGATGGACGCCGCGCGGCAGAACCAGCACCCGCTGCAATGCACGCTGGAAAAAGCCTGAGCTAAGCCGTTCGCGCGACCTGCTCGGCTTTGAGCGCCGGAGACGCTTCGCCCTTCAAATCGCCACAACCCAGCTCCGCGCCGCACCCCGGGCAGATTTTCGCGGTCCCGACATCGGTGCCGCACGTCCGGTGCACATAACGGATCGCGGGCCCGTCGCCCGTTTCGCCGGGGGCGTAGGCCCAGCGTTCCGACCAGTTCCGCATCGCGTACAGCACATCGAACAAATCCTTGCCCTTGTCGGTCAGCCAATAGTCGTGGCGTAGCGGCCGATCACTGTATGGGCGGCGCTCGGCGACGCCTTCCGCCACGAGCATCTTGAGCCGCGCCGAAACCAGTTGCGGTCCAAGCCCCGTGTTCGCGGCGATGACCTCGAACCGCCGCCTCCCGAATAACAGCTCGCGCAGGATCAGCAGCACCGCGCGGTCGCCGAGCAGTTCGGCCGACCGCCCGACGGGGCAAAATGTATCCGACAGATCGGCGCGTTTGGGCACGTGTCACCTTTCCTCTTGTCACTATGATTATCATAGTTACTATGCAGCACAAGAGGAGAGTCGCATGACCAACCCAGCAGCCGTCATCATCGGCGCCGGCGACGCCACGGGCGGCGCCATCGCCCGCGCCTTTGCCGCCGAAGGCCTCACCGCCTGCGTCAACCGGCGCGAGCGCAACGCCGACCAGTTGGAAGCGCTGGCGCAATCGATCCGCGATGCCGGCCACGAGGCGCGCGCCTTCCCCGCCGATGCCCGCGACGAAGAGGCGATGATCGCGCTGTTCGAACGGGTCGAGGCCGAGGTCGGCCCGGTCGAGGTCGCGGTGTTCAACATCGGCGCCAACGTCAATTTTCCGATCGTCGACACGACCGTGCGCGTCTACACCAAGGTCTGGGAAATGGCCTGCCTCGGCGGCTTTCTGATGGGCCGCGAGGCCGCGAGGCATATGACCCCGCGCGGCCGCGGCACGGTCCTCTTCACCGGTGCAACCGCAAGCTTGCGCGGCGGATCGGGTTTCTCCGCCTTTTCGGGTGCCAAGGGCGCGCTCCGCATGCTCGCCCAGTCGATGGCACGCGAACTCGGGCCGCAGGGCATCCATGTCGCGCACACGATCATCGACGGCGCGATCGACACCGAATTCATCAAGGGCCGCCACCCCGATTTCGACAAGGCAAAGGCGCAGGACCTCATCCTCAACCCCGACGCCATCGCCGCCAATTATGTGATGCTCCACAGGCAGCCCAAAAGCGCCTGGACGCACGAACTCGACCTCCGCCCCTGGGGAGAAAAATGGTGAGCAAGACACTCGAACTGATCTTCGATTTCGGTAGCCCCAACGCCTATCTGTGCATGAAGGCGCTGCCCGAACTGCTCGACCGCACCGGCGCCGACCTTGTCATTACGCCGTGCCTGCTCGGCGGCATCTTCAAGGCGACGGGCAACAAGGCGCCGATGATCCAATATGCCGATGCACCCGCCAAGCTAGCTTATGAAAATCTCGAAATGCGCCGCTTCATCGAACGGCACGGGCTCTCCAGATTTCGCCTCAACCCGCATTTCCCGGTCAACACGCTGACGATCATGCGCGGCGCGATCGTCGCCGACGACGAAGACACGCTCGACGACTATGTCGACGCGGTGAACCGCGCGATGTGGGAGGACGGCCTGAAGATGGACGATCCCGAAATCGTCGCAAGCTTCCTCTCAGCCAACGGCTTCGACGGCCCCGCGCTCCTCGCGCGGACGCAGGAGCCCGACATCAAGGCGAAGCTGGTGGCGAATACCGAAGCCGCGGTCGCGCGCGGCGTGTTCGGCATCCCGACCTTCTTCGTCGGCAGCGAGATGTTCTTCGGCAAGGACCGGTTGACGCAGGTCGAGGAAGCGCTCGCCTAGGCCTGCGCATCCTGCGGCGGCCGTCCGGCAACCCAGATGCCGGCGACGATCAGCGCGAGCCCGGCGACATGGAACGGGTGCAGCCGCTCACCGAGGAACAGCATCGCGAGTCCCGCGCCCATCAACGGCATCACATTCATATATTGGCCCGTCGCCGCCGAACCGATCAGTTCGACCCCGCGATTGAAGAAGAGATAGGCGAGGAAGGACGGGAATATCGACACATAGGCGATCGCAAGCGCGCTCCCCATTTGCGGCACGATCCGCACGCCCGACCAGAGTTCATGCGCGTAAAATGGCACGATCACCGCGATGCCGACGACCATCGACGCCGCCAGAAAGCTCAACGGATGCACCGACGGCCGGCGCCGGAGCAGCACCGAATAGAGCGCCCAGAGCAGCACCGCCCCGCCGATGATCGCATCGCCGATGTTGAGCTGCAGCCCCCACAGCATCGCCGGATCGCCGCGCGCGATGATCGCGAGCACGCCGACGAGCGAGATCAGCACACCGGCGATCTGGCGCAGACTCGTGCGGTCGCCCATCACCAGCGCACCGACGATCAGCACGAGCGCGGGCAGCGCCGACTGGATCAGCATCGAATTGAGCGCGGTCGTGCTTTGCAGCCCGGTATAGAGCAGGATGTTGAACGACCCGATCGCCAGCGCGCCGAGCAGCGCGACGATTGCCCAGTTCGCGCGGATCGCGGGCCAGTCGCGCTTCAGATGCGGCCAGGCAAGCGGCAGGAGCAGCACCAGCGCGATGGCCCAGCGCCAGAACGACAGCGCCGCGGGCGGCACCAGATCGCGCGCCGCGCGGCCGACGATCGAATTGCCCGCCCAGAACAGCGCGGTGACCGTGAGCAACGGATAGGCGCGCGACCAGATTGTCGCCGCAAGGCCGCCGTTGTTCGCCATGCTGTACCGATCCCTCTTACCCCAACGCGCTCCCGTCTTTCACGGTTCGAACGAAAGATGCAATCGGTGCGGATGACGGTTTTCGACTGGTTGCGGCCATCCCTATCCTCGTCATCCCGGCGAAGGCCGGGATCTCGCCGGCGCGTCATTTCGAGAGGGTGAGATCCCGGCCTTCGCCGGGATGACGGATAGCGGAACGGCAGTTCCCCACCCCATAACAGCCTTTGCCCGGCCCGAACGGGGCCGCTCGCCAGCCCTTAGGTGAAGTCGAGCTGGATGATGTCGCTGGGCGTCGCGCGGCAATACATTTCGACCTGCTTCGCACCGTCGGGATAGGTCGCGGTCATCGTCGCGCGGATACGCCAGCCGCCATTGCCCTGTTCGAGCGAAACCAGCTTGTCGTATGACAGCTTCGTCCCGCCCGTCGCGCCGATCTGCCGCGCCGCGTCGTTCATGCAATTCTGGACCGAGGGCCGCGCAGCGCTCGGCAGGCCGCTGAGGTTCGCGCTCAGCGTCGCCGGGCCGCGGGCGGGGTGCGTCATCTGGCTTTCGTCGGCCGTGCCGTCCGCCTTCTTCTTGTTCTTGCTCGCGAGCAGCGCGAGCAACCCGCCGGCGACGACGATGCCGCCGATGATCAGCCCGGTGCTCGGCCCCTTGTCCTTGTCTTTTTCGGGCGGCCGCGTGTTGCGATAGCCATAGCCGAACTGGGCGCGGCAACCCTTGTCGACCCAGATATAATCGTTCGTATAGCCCCACTGGCGCCCGGCATTGCACTTGCCTGCAATCTTGCGCGTGAGCTCGACGCGATTGTCGGTCCGCACGCTGCATTGCTCGTAACGATATTGCCAGGATTCGCAGTTCAGCGTCCCCGCAAAATCATTGCCCGGATAGCCACCGCCGCCGGCATAGCCGTAACCGAATTCGGCGCGGCAACCGCCCGAAACCCATATCTGGTTGGCGTCGAAACCCCAGTCGCGCCCCTTCGAACAGCGCCCGCCGATCACGCGCGTCAAATCGACGCGATTGTCGGTCCGCACGGTGCAGCGTTGCTGGCGGTTACCGTAGGATTCGCAGCGGATCGTCCCGGCATAGCCCGGATCATATCCGGGCTGCGTCGGCGGGGGCGGATAGGGATAGGTGGTCGCCTGCGCGAAGACCGGGACCGTCATTTGCGATGCGATAAGCGAAGCCGCAGTAACGGCTGTGACGACTGGATTGCGCATGCCCTTGTCTCCCCTGTTGAACCTGTTTCGCCGCGAGCCCTTATCCTGTGATCTTTGCGCGATAGTTTCATAATTTCCCGTCGAACGCCATGCGCAAAGCACGGCCGGCGAGGAAGGCTTAACCATGCTTTCCTTCTTCTGCGGGTTCGACTAATTTGGTTCCGCCCCTGGGTCGCACCACAACAGGGGATCCGATTATGAGCGTTTCGATCATCGACGGCAGCGTTGAATCTGTCGACCTCAGGCGCGCCCGCGGCGGGCTCAGCATCTTTCGCAGCATCGTCTTCCAGCAGGACGGCGTCGGACCGCGGACGATCCGCAATGCGGTCGTGACCGACAGCATCGCGGCCGAACTCGCGCCCGGCACACGCGGCCGCTTCTACATCTACAACGCGTTCGATTTGAAGGGCGTCCACGGCGTCCGCACCGCCGACGGGCGGGACATCTATGGCTTTCCCGGCAACAACCAGAACATATTCCTGATCCTGGCCATCGTGAATATCCTGTGGATCGCGCTCATCGTCACGACGCGCGACGCGGTTCCGATGCTCGGCGTCGCGCTGCTGATCCTCGCGGTCGTCGGCTATATCTTCATGGGCAAGGGGCGGCGCGAGGCACAGGCACAGTTCGAGGGCGACGCGGGCTATCGTTCCACATAGCTAGTCCGCTTGCGCGGCCCCACGCATGCGCTAAAGACAGCCGATGGATCAAATCGTCATTCGCGGCGGCCAGCGACTCAAGGGCCGTATCCCCATCTCCGGCGCCAAGAATGCGGCGCTCACCCTGTTGCCCTGCGCGCTGCTCACCGACGAGCCGTTGACGCTGCGCAACCTGCCGCGCCTTGCCGACGTCGACGGCTTCGGCCACCTGCTCAACCAGCTTGGCTGCTCGACGACGATCGAAGGATCGCGGCCCGAGGACTTCGGCCGCGTGATGACCGCGCGCGCGACGACGCTCACCTCGACCGTCGCGCCCTATGACATCGTGCGCAAGATGCGCGCGTCGATCCTCGTCCTCGGCCCGCTGCTCGCACGCGCCGGCGAAGCAACCGTGTCGCTGCCCGGCGGCTGCGCAATCGGCAACCGCCCGATCGACCTGCACCTGAAAGCGCTCGAGGCCTTTGGCGCCGAAATCGAGCTCGCGTCGGGCTATGTGAAGGCCGTCGCGCCCGGCGGTCGTCTGACCGGCGGCAAATTCACCTTCCCCGTCGTGTCGGTCGGCGCGACCGAAAATGCCGTCATGGCGGCGGTGCTCGCCAAGGGGACCTGCGTCCTCGAGAACGCCGCGCGCGAACCCGAGATCGTCGACCTGTGCAACTGCCTCGTCGCGATGGGGGCGCATATCGACGGGATCGGCACCGAAACGCTGACGATCGAGGGCGTCGACCGCCTGCATGGCGCGACCTACCGCGTGATGGCCGACCGGATCGAGGCGGGCAGCTACGCCTGCGCCGCCGTCATTACCGAGGGCGATGTCGAACTTGTCGGCGCCAAGGCGGACGAGATGGACGCAACGCTCGCCGCGCTGCGCCAGGCGGGCGCGACGGTCGAAGAAACCAAGGGCGGCATCCGCGTCGCCATGTCGGGCCGCGCCGAGCCCGTCACCCTGTCGACCGCCCCCTATCCGGGTTTCGCGACCGACATGCAGGCGCAGTTCATGGCGATGGCGACGCTCGGCAAGGGCGCATCGCTATTCACCGAAACGATCTTCGAGAACCGCTACATGCACGTCCCCGAACTCGCGCGCATGGGCTGCGATATCGATGTCCGCGGCCGCAGCGCGGTCGTGCGCGGCGTCGACCATCTGGTCGGCGCGCCCGTGATGGCAACCGACCTCCGCGCGTCGATGAGCCTGATCATCGCCGGCCTTGCCGCGCAGGGCACGACCGAGGTCAACCGCGTCTATCACCTCGACCGCGGGTACGAACGGCTCGAGGAAAAGCTGCAGGCCGTCGGCGCCGATATCGAACGGATCAGCGCGGGATAAGGCGCACCCCTTTCTTTTCGTCATCCCGGCCTTCGCCGGGATGACGATTCAGGAATGAACGCTCGCGCCCTCAACGCGCCGCCGTCAGGCGTTCGGCGCGGCCATAGCTACCGCGTGCCTTGCCCTTGATCCAGTCGCCGAGCAGCTTGAGATAGCCGTCGGTGATGCGCGTCACGCTCCGCGAACCGTCGGCGGCGGTCGTATATTCGAACATGCCGTGATCGGTGTCGGGGAACAGATAGACGTCGAACGGCTTGCCGCCCTTCGCGAGGCCGAGCAGCGCGCCGCGTGTCGTTTCGATCGGCGCCTCGCGATCCTCGCCCGCGAGCACCCACAGCAGCGGCGTATCGAGCTTTTTCAGCGCCGCGACCGCGTCATAATCCCAGATCAGTTCGAGATTGTCGAAACGCGCGGCGCCGACCCGCTTGAGCTCGTCGTTCGGCATGCGCGCGATCGCGCCGCTATATTCGCCATCGATCTTTGCCGCCCAGGGCTTGTCTGCCATTTCGCGTCGCGCCGCGTCGAGCGCGTCGTAGCCGCTGCGGAAATCGGACAGTAGCAGGCCCGCCGTCGCCTGCGACAGGCGGGTAACCAGCGCCTCGGCATCCTTGCCCAGCCCCGCCGCGCGTACCTCCGACACCATCTGCTCGCGATCCTCCTCGATCGGCGAGGCGACGAGGCCGAAACCGATCGCGACAAAATCGGCTTTCGTGCGCGTCGCGGCGAGCGGCGCGACCCAGCCGCCCTGGCTGCCGCCGAAGAAACCGGCGCGGCCATGGCGGCCCGCCGCCATGCTGCGCGCGGTGTCGAGCGCCTTTGCGGCATCGGCGGCGAGCAGCTCGAAATTCTGGGTATATTCGCCGTCGGACCCGCCCGTCCCGCGCTTGTCGTAGACGAAGACCGAAATCCCCTGCGCCGCCATCGCATAGCCATAGACGCCGCCGATCGGCGAGCTGCGTTCGGAACCATGGACCATCACGACGAGCGGGCGTTTGGCATCGGCGCCCGGCGGCTCGATCAGCACGCCGGTCATCTTGGTACCGACGCTGTCGAAGGTCGCCGGCGTTTCGCGAAAGGCGATCGGCGCCCAAGGCTTGCCGTTTACCGAGACGTCCCCGGCGCCGCAGGCCAGCGGCGCGCCGCTATCCGACGTCGCGCCGCGCTGTCCGTCGCGGAACAGGTAGCGCAGCCCCGGGGCAGGCACGGCAGGCGACTTTACCAGGACGACGAAATCGCCGTCGGGCGCCGCATAGGTGCCCGGCTGGCAGGCCGTCTGGGCGAAAGCCGGTGCGGCGGAAAGCGTTGCGGAAGCGAGAAGCAGCGAGGCAGCGAGTTGTTTCATTTCACCGTATTATTATACCAATACACTGAAATCAACCGGTCTCGCGCTCGACCGCCACCGACACCATATTCCCGCTGACCGATGGCCGTTCGGGGCGTTTGGCGACCGCGATCACCAGCCCGATCAGCGCGACGACGCCGCCCGCGATCGACAGCGTCGCCCAGCGATATCCCTCGAACGCGGTCGAAAAACCCATCGCGATGATCGGGATCAGCACGCTCGACCAGGCCGCCTGCCCCGGCCCGACCGCGCGGATGACGTTGAAATAGAGCGGAAAGGTTACCGCGCTGGCGATGATACCGAGATAGAGCACGCCGCCGATATAGGTGGCGGTCGGCTCGATCACCGGCGGGCCGGTCGTGATCCACGCATAGCTGCCGTCGGCGACTGCGCCGAACAGCATCGCCCAGGCGATCATCACCACCATCGATTGTTCGCGGGCGATCCGCGTTCCCTGCATCACATTTGCGGTCGATGCGCTCATCACCCCCGCAAGGGTCAGCGCGGTACCGAGCAGCACTTCGCCCGCGCCGATCTCCGCCACGCGATATTCGTGCAGGATCATCAACCCGACGCCAACGATCGCAATCCCGGCGCCCGCAAGGAACCGCCCCTCGAGCGGGGTCTTGAGGAAAGCGCGGCCGAGCAGCGTATTGGGCACGATCAGCAGCGCGAACAGCACCGCGACGAGCCCCGACGTAATATGCTGTTCGGCGCGGTAGACGAAATTGAAGTTGAAGGTGAACTGCGCGACCCCCAGCGCCACAGCAAAGGCCATGGCCCGGGGCTCAAGCCCCAACCGCTCGCGCCGGACGATCGCGAAAGCGAACATGGCGAGCGCCGCAACCGCGAAGCGATAGGTCACCGACCAGCTCGGCGGGACGATTCCCAGCTGCCCCTTGATGACGATCCACGTCGAGCCCCAGATCAGCGTCACCAGTGCGAAGGGCAGCAGGATACGCGGGCTGAGCAGCGTCGGCTGCTCGCCGGTCATAGCGAGCCGATCGCGGCTGCAAGCGGGGCAACCGCCTGCGCATCCTGGTCCCAGCTGACGACAAGGCGCGCCGCACCGTCGCCCCAGTCATAAAAATCGAACCCGGCGGCGCGCAGCTTCGCGGCTTCCTCAGCGGTCAGTCGGACGAACAATTCGTTCGCCTCGACCGGATACATCAGCCGGCTGCCGCAGGCGGCCGCGAGTTTCGCCGCGCCGGCATTGGCGGCGCGCGCATTCACCAGCCAGAGATCGTCCTTCAGCATCGCACGAATCTGCGCCGCAACGAAGCGCCCCTTGCTGAGCAGATGACCGCCGCGCTTCTTGAGTTCGCGCACTCCGGCGCCGCCGCTGCCGCCGAAGAAGACGATCGCCTCGGCCATCATAGCGCCATTCTTGGTGAAACCGAACGACAGTGCATCGACCCCGGCGCGCCATGTGACGTCGGCGGGCGCGCAGCCGAGATGGGCCACCGCATTGGCAAAGCGCGCACCGTCCATATGGAGCTTCATGCCGTTGCTCTTGGCGATTTCGCTGATCTCGCCAACCTCGGCCGCGCGCCACGCAAGGCCGTATTCGGTCGCGTTGGTGATGCTGATCGCGGCGGGCTGAACCTGATGCACATCCTTCCGGATGCCGGCGATGCGCGCCTTCAGCGCCTCGGCGTCGATCTTGGCCCCCTGCCCCGGCAGGGTCATCAGCTTTGCGCCGCCCGAATAAAAGGTCGGCGCCCCGCACTCATCAACCTCGATATGGGCTTCCTCATAGCAGAGGATGCCCTGCCAGGGCCGCACGAAATGGGCGAGAATGATGCTGTTCGCCGCGGTGCCGGTGGGGATCCACACGACTTCGCATGTCGTCTCGAACAGATCCGAAAAGGCCGCGTCGAGCGACTGGCTGAGCGCATCGCCATCATAAGCGGTGTCGACATGATTGGCAGCCGCCAGCGCATCCATCACCACGGGATGCACGGTTGCAGCATTGTCGGAGAAAAAACGGGTCGCAGTCACGACTCGCGCCTTAGCGCAGTCGTGACGCCATGCTAACCCTTGATTTCGGTTCCCAGCAGAAGATCAACGGTCGCGCTTCGCGAGCAGCTTGAGACGCAGCGCATTGAGCTTGATGAAGCCCGCCGCATCCTTCTGGTCATAAGCGCCGGCATCGTCCTCGAAGGTCACATGGCGTTCGCTGTAGAGGCTGTTCGGCGACTTGCGACCGACGACGCTGGCGTTGCCCTTGTAGAGCTTGAGACGAACGGTGCCGCTGACCCTTTCCTGACTGAGGTCGATCGCCGCCTGCAGCATCTCGCGCTCGGGCGCGAACCAGAAGCCGTTGTAGATGAGCTCGGCATATTTCGGCATCAGCTCGTCCTTGAGGTGCGCCGCGCCGCGGTCGAGCGTGATGCTTTCGATGCCGCGGTGTGCGCGCGCATAGATTTCGCCGCCCGGCGTCTCGTACATGCCGCGCGACTTCATACCGACGAAGCGGTTCTCGACGAGGTCGAGGCGGCCGATGCCATGCTTGCGGCCGAGGTCGTTCAATACCGCGAGCAAGGTCGCCGGCGACATCGCTTGGCCATTGAGCGCGACGCCGTCGCCCTTTTCGAAATCCATTTCGATATATTCGGGCGCGTCGGGCGCGTCCTCGGGATTGACGGTGCGCGAATAGACATAGTCGGGGGTCTCGTCCCACGGATTTTCGAGCACCTTGCCCTCCGACGAAGTGTGGAGCAGGTTCGCGTCGGTCGAGAAGGGGCTCTCACCGCGCTTATCCTTGGGTACCGGAATCTGGTTCTTTTCGGCGAAATCGATCAGCGCGGTGCGGCTGGTGAGGTCCCATTCGCGCCAGGGTGCGATCACTTTGATGTCGGGGTTCAGCGCATAGGCGCTGAGCTCGAAACGCACCTGGTCGTTGCCCTTGCCCGTCGCACCATGCGCGACGGCGTCGGCGCCGACTTCCTTCGCAATCTCGACGAGCCGCTTCGAAATCAGCGGGCGCGCGATCGAGGTGCCGAGCAGATAATCGCCCTCGTAACGCGCATTGGCGCGCATCATCGGAAAGACGAAATCGCGGACGAATTCTTCGCGCAGGTCGTCGATATAGATATGCTCGGGCTTGATCCCCATCAGCTCGGCCTTGGCACGCGCGGGCTCCAGTTCCTCGCCCTGCCCCAGATCGGCGGTGAAGGTGACGACCTCGCAGCCATAGGTGACCTGCAGCCACTTCAGAATGACGCTGGTATCGAGGCCGCCCGAATAGGCGAGGACGACGCGCTTGAAGGACTCGGACATGGGCACACCTTTGGCGAGGGAAAGACGCGGGCGCGGCTAGCAGTCCGCCGCCAAAGGTGCAACCGGCTTGGGCTCCTCAGGCCACACGCGTCCAGTCCATGAACCAGCTGTCGTCCCAGGTCTTGCCACCGTCGCGCGACGTGCCCTGGAACCAGCGGCAGCTTTTGGCAGTGATCCGGTCCCATACGCCGCGATAGAGTTCGGGGCCCTCAGCGCCCTCGCCTTCGGACAAGAAGGTTCCGGCCCCATTCTCGAACACGCCGAGCTGGCCGGGCACCGCGACGACACCCGACCTAGCATTCACCCAATGATCGGACCAGATTTTCTTTTCGACGTCGAGCAGGCGGAGCCCCATGCCCGAAAAGCCGCGCGCCGGGATACGCAGTTCCTCAACGCTGGCGATGCCGCCGAGGATGCCGACGACGGTCGCCTCGGCGGGGAATTCGATCCACTTTTCACCCTCGCGGAACTTGTTGTGGATGCGCCACTCGCCGGTCAGGAAATCGAAGTCGCCGGGCTTGCCGACAGGGGCGGGGTTGATGGCGGCCGCGGCCGCGGCGGGGATCAGGCTGGACATAAAGGCTCCTGTTGCAAGGGTGATCAGGGCCCGCCGACAGACGGGAAGATCGGGCATCGTGACGTTCCTTTCAACCCGATGCCTACGCTCGTGATCCTGACATTCTCTGTCAGTTATTTTCTGCTACAGTGAAAAAATGCGCGCGAGCCGCCTCCTCTCGATCCTGATATTGTTGCAGCTGCGCCAGCGGCTGACCGCCGCCGACCTCGCCGCCGAATTCGAAGTGTCCGAGCGCACCATCTATCGCGACATCGATGCGCTGTCGGCGGCAGGGGTGCCGGTGTATGGCGACCGCGGCCCGGGCGGCGGTTTCCAGCTGCTCGACGGCTATCGGACGCGGTTGACCGGCCTGTCAGCGGACGAGGCCGAGGTCGCGACGATGATCGGCCTGCCCGGCCCGGCCGCCGAGCTGGGGTTTGGTGCCGCGACGAGCGCGGCGCGCGGCAAGCTGCTCGCGGCGATCCCGGGCGGCGGCGGCGCACTCGCCGACCGCATGGCGGCACGCTTTCACCTCGATCCGGTCAATTGGTATCGGAGCCGCGAAAGCCTGCCCGCGCTGCCGGCGATTGCGCGTGCGGTTTTCGACCAGCGCGTGCTCACAATGCGCTATGAAAGCTGGCAGGGGCTGCGCAACTGGACGGTCGAACCGCTCGGGCTCATACTCAAGGCGGGTAGCTGGTATCTCGCCGCGCGCGGCGTGGGAAAGATACGCATCTTTCGCGTGTCGAACATCCACGCGCCCGAGGCAGGCGGCGCGACCTTCGACCGGCCGAAGGATTTTCACCTGCCGACATGGTGGCAGGCCGAACAGGCGCGTTTCGAGGCGGAGCTCTTCGCGACCGCCGCGACCCTCCGCGCGTCGCCCGAGGGGTGCAAGCGGCTGGCGCGGCAGTCGCCGCGCGGTGCCGACGCGGTTGCTGCGGCGGAACCGCCCGACGCGCATGGCTGGCGCCGGATGGCGCTGATGGTCGAGGATAATGACCATGGCGCGCGCGAGATGATCGCACTCGGCGCCGAGATCGAGGTGATCGCACCCGACGGCTTTCGCCGCCGCATCGGCGCGCTCGCGAGCGAGATCGCCGCGCGCCACGCCTGACTGGATTTGCCGCCCTGCTTCGCTATCCTGCGAAACCGGGAGGACGCCATGAGCAAGGATGAGATCAAGACCAAGGCGACGGAGGTCAGCGTCGCCGATTTCATCGCCGCCGTGCCCGAGGAACGCCGCCGCGAGGAGGCCGCGGTGATCGACGCGATGCACCGCCGCGTCACCGGCGAGGAGCCCAAAATGTGGGGTCCCTCGATCATCGGCTATGGCAGCTACGACTATGTCTATGACAGCGGCCGTTCGGGCACGATGTGTCGCGCCGGATTTTCGCCGCGCAAGGCCGCAATGACACTCTATCTGATGGGCCACTACGAGAAACGCCAGCCCGAGGCGGATGCGCTGCTCGAACGGCTGGGCAAATATAAGAATGGCAAGTCGTGCCTCTATATCAACAAGCTCGCCGACATAGACCTCGACATTCTCGAAAAGCTCATCCTGCTCAGTTGGGACGTGATGAACGAGCGTTACCCGAACTGACCTCCGTCAGGGCAGCACCTCGCGCAGATCCTTCAGGCTGCGCACGGGTCGCGGCGGGCCGATATTGCCCCATATCCTGACGCTGGCGACGAGCAGGAACAGGCTGAAGCCGCCGGTGACGCCGAGAAAGATAAAATCTTTCCCCTCGATCGGGCCGCGCATTATTTGCAGCGTGTCCCAGGCAGCATAGGCGATAAACGCCGCAGCAAGGACCATGAAGATCGAATAGAAGATGGTTTCCCAGCGTTGCAATCCGCGCTCGACGCGGTCGAAACGGCCAACCTGCTTCATCGCGCGGGCGAGTTCGAGGATGAGTTCGCCGTAGATGATCTTGCCGAACGAGGTCGGTGCCAGCACCAGCTTGCGTTCGCCGGCGCGCCAGATCAGGCAGCGATAGGAATCGGCCCAGCGAAACTTCCCCTGGTCGACGCTCGCGCGGATACAGTCGATGTCGACCAGCGGAATTTCGATACGCCCACGCCGCGAGCCGGTGAGACGCAGCGCCGGCGTTTCCCCGCCAAGGATTTCGGCTTCGATCCGCAAGCCCTTCAGCCCGGCGCGGCGCATCGTCCAACCATTGCGCAACTCGAACCGGTCGATCCGGGTGAGTTCCTCCTCTTCGGTCATCGATGCCCCTCCCCGCTCCAATTCCCGGCGCGTTGTGACCTCAGTTTACGCCCCTGCCGATATAATCCCGTTCGGCTTCACCAATATAGTCGCGCGTCAATGACAGCGCGTGGCGGCTGCGCGCGAACTGGATCTGGTAATTGCCCATCCCGCCGCTCTCGAACGCCGCCGTGGCCCCCGCGAGGTAGAAGCACCACATGCGGAAGAAGCGCGCGCCCATCATCGCGACGATCTCGGCCTCGTGCGCCAGCGTCCGCGCATACCATTGGCGCAGCGTCAGCGCATAATGGAGGCGTAGCGTCTCGATATCGGTGGCGATCAGGCGGCTCTTCTCGCTGGCGGCCAATGTTTCGCTGAGCGCCGGGATGTAACCGCCCGGAAAGATATATTTGCGGGTGAAGGCATCGGTGGCGCCGGGCTTGCCGAAACGGCCGATCGTGTGGAGCAGCATCACCCCGTCGGCGGTCATCAGGTTCGCGGCGGCGCGAAAGAAGGTTTCGAAATTGGCAGCACCGACATGCTCGAACATGCCGACCGACACGATGCGGTCGAACCGACCCGGCTCGCGCGCGGCAAGGTCGCGATAGTCGATCAGTTCGAATTTGACCCGGTCGGTAACCCCCGCCGCTTCGGCGCGTTGCTGCGCTAGCGCGAGCTGTTCGTCGGACAGCGTGATGCCCAGAACCTCGACCTGCTCGAGTTTCGCGAGCGTGATCGCCATGCCGCCCCAGCCGCAACCGATATCGAGGATGCGCTGTCCGGGCGCCAGCGCGAGCTTTGCCGCGATATGTGCCTTTTTCGCGACCTGTGCTTCCTCGAGCGTCATATCCGGCCGTGGCCAGTAGGCGCAGCTATATTGCATGTCTTCGTCGAGGAAGAGGCGGTAGAGGTCGTTGCCGATGTCGTAATGATGCTTGACGTTGGCGCGCGACCGGCGCTGGCGGTTGATCGAGCCGATCCGTGTCTTCACCCATTCGGCGCGCCGGCCGAGCCAGGTCTTGTCGTGCAGTCTCGCGCCGCGATCCCATGGTGTGTTTATGCGGATCAGACCGATCAGGTCCATGATGTCGCCCTGAACCAGCTCCATCTCGCCGTCCATGAACGCTTCGGCGGCGCCGAGCCGCGGATCGAGGATGATGCGGCGCATCCCGCGGCGGCTGGTAAAGCGGATGGCGACATCGGGAAAACCGGGCGCCGGCCGACCATATTCTTCGCGCGCGCCATCGGGCGCGACGACGGTCAGCCGCCCCTGACGAATGATCCGGGAGAGAAACGGACGCAAGATCGACATATTTTAACGACTGAACAGCCAATGCAAAAAATGGTTCCGGTCAGATTCCCGCATACCATTCATAATCGATGCGATCTTCCCAATAGCCGCCCTTACCCGCGCCGATTCGGTCGAGGCTTGCGACCGCCTCGATCGCATTCACATATTTGGCGTGCTTGTAGCCAAGCTGGCGCTCGATGCGCAGGCGCAGCGGCGCACCATTGGCGATCGGCAACACAACACCGTTAAGCGCCCACGCCATGATCGTCTGCGGATGCAGCGCATCGACCATGTCGCAACTTTCATAGTAGAGCGCATCGCCAAGCCGATCGGCGCAGCGAAAAACGATATAGCGCGCGCTGTCCTTCACCCGTGCGGCGGCAAGGATGCGGCTGAGCTGCGGCCCGGTCCACTGGCCGATCGCGCTCCACCCTTCGACACAGTCGTGCCGGGTGATCTGCGTGCGCTGCGGCATCGCGCGAATATCGGCCATCGAGATTGACAACGGGCGCGCGACAAGGCCCGTGACCTGCACGCGCCAGTCGGCGAAGCCCGCCGCGGCATGGGCGGCATAGGCGTCGCCCGGCGGCAGCTTTGTTCCGTTCGGCCGGAAGGTCGGCGACAGGTCGGCGCGGGTGAACTCGCGCGCGAGCGCGTCGCGGTCCGTCAGCGCGCGCTGGCTGGCGCGGTTCATCTCTTCGCCCATCGACAATATCTTGCGCACCGCCGGCGCCTCGTTGATCGCGTCGCAGCCCGACAGCAATGGCAAGGCGCCGGTTGCGGCGACAAGCCCGCCGGCGCGTGCGATCAGCTGACGGCGCGGCAGGACGATCCCGCTCATGCTGCCTCGTCCTTCTCGGGCGGCAGCCGGAACCAGCCGGTCAGCATCGAGCGGATTTCGTTCACCGGCCCGGCGAGCAGCACCATCGCGATATGGACAAGAAAGAAGGCGCCCAGCGCCCATGCGGCAAGAAAATGGATCGACCGCGCCGACTGGCGCCCGCCGAACAGGTCGAGCAGCCAGGGCGCCGACGCGTTCATGCCGGGCGACATGGTGAGGCCGGTGGCGATCATCAGCGGCAGCAGGACAAAGATGACGCCGATGTAGCTGAGCTTCTGGAGGATATGATAGCGGGCCGCGGCTTCACCCCTCGGGAAGCGCAGCCGTGCATGATCCTTCACATCCTGCCAGATATGGCGCGGCGCCCATTCGGCGCGGCGGACGTGCAGGTCCCTTTTCAGATGCCCGCCGACGAGGCTCCACAGCATGTAGAGCGTCAGGCTGATCGCGAGCACCCACGCGAACAGCAAATGCCAGCGGCGCCCGTCGGCCAGGCTATAGGTGGTAGGGATCGTCGCCCAGCCCGGAAAAGCCCAGGTCTGCTGGGCGCCCTCGGCATCGGTCCAACGTCCGAGCACCCCGGTGGTCTCGATCCGCGTGTCGCCGATACGCACGAAGCCGGTCTTCGGCGTCGAACCGACCGCCAGCCAGGCATAGTCGGGGTTGGCACCATATTGGCCCCAATAGAGGCGCGGGTGCGCGTTGAAGATCATCAGCCCGCTCATCAACAGGATGAGCAAGGTCACGGCATTCAGCCAATGCCAGATGCGCGCCGGCAACCGGTGGCGATAGACGCGCACCGGCCCCGGCTTTTCGGGAGCGACGGGAGTTTCAGCCTCGGCCATGGTCCCGGTTCGCTCCATCACGCCGTCCGGTTACGCGACGGCCTTCGCTGCATATTCCTCGCGATAGTGGTTCCGCAAGCTGACCTTGTCGATCTTTTCGCTGCCGAGCTTGGGCAGCGCGTCGTTCGACATCCAGATCTGGCACGGCACCTTGTAGGGCGCGAGCCGCGCGCCGAGGAAAGAAACGAGGTCGTCGGCGGCCACGCTGCTGCCCGGCTTCGTCCAGACGACCGCACCGACGCATTCGCCGAGGCGCTCATCGGGAAGACCGAACACCGCGCATTCGTTGACCTCGGCATGCTCGTAGATCGCCGCCTCGACTTCCTGGCAACTGATATTCTCGCCGCCGCGGATGATGATGTCCTTCTTGCGGTCGACGATGAACAGATAGCCGTCGGCGTCGAGATAGCCGAGGTCGCCCGAACGGAAATAGCCATTGTCGAAGAAGGCCGCCCTGGTCGCGGCTTCATTGTTCCAATAGCCCTCGAAATTGCACACCGACCGGATGCAGACTTCACCGACCCCGCCTTGTGCAACGTCGTTGCCATTGTCGTCGAGGATCGCAAGATCGACAAGCGGCTTCGACGCCGGGCCGGTCGACATCGGCTTTTCGACGTAGTTTTCGTTGATGATGCCGCACCCGACCGCGTTGGTTTCGGTAAGGCCATAGCCGAGAAGCGGCTTCGCCTCGCCCATTTCCGTCGCAAGGCGCCGCACATGCTCGGGCGGGCGCGGCGCGCCGCCGCCGGCGTAGCTCTTACACGTCGACAGGTCGTAATTCTTGCGGTTCGGGCTTGTGAGGATTTCATAGCTCATCAGCGGCACGCCGACGAAATAATTGACCTGCTCGTCCTGGATCAGCCGCATCGCCTCGTCGGCATTCCATTTGGGCATCAGCACCAGTTTGCGGCCGAGCGCGAAGCTCTGCAGGAAAACCGGGATTTCGGCGGTGACGTGGAACAAGGGCGTGCAGATCAAAGTCGCGGGCTGGATATCCGACATCTGGCCGTCTTCGGTCAGCAGGTGGACGATGCTCGCGGTCTGCGTCACATAGTTGAAGATCGCCTGCACCACCGCTTCGTGCCGCGAATAGGCGCCCTTCGACTGGCCCGTGGAACCCGAGGTAAAGAGGATGGTGGCGAGATCCTGCCCGGTCAGCGTCGGCAGCGCCGTCGCCGCGCTACCGCCGGCACCCGTGATCGGCGCGATCGCCTGCTCGATCGGCTGCGTCACGTCGAGCGTGACGATCTTCGCGCCATGCTCGACGCCTTCGAGCCGCGCCGCGCGCTGCGGGTCGGCGATCACCAGCCGGGCTTCGCTGTCGATGATACCGGCAGCGAGCTCGCCGCCCTGCCACCAGCCGTTGAGCAATGTCGCGCAGCCGCCCGCCATCAATATGCCGATATAGGAAACGCACCAGGCGTTGGCGTTGCGCATCGCGAGCCCGACACGGTCGCCGCGCTGGACGCCATGCCCCTCGACCAGCCCCGCCGCGACCTGCCGCGCCGCCATATAGACCTGCTTGAACGACAGCCGTTCCTCGCCTTCGACGAGGAAGGTCGCATCGCCATGCTGCGCAGCGAAAAAGGCAACATAGTCCGCCAGATTGGTCGGCGCATTGCTGATAATCGGAAGCTGGTGGCCGAAGCGTTCGACGGACCCGACCTGGATCGGTCCGCCCGGACCGGTGATCAGATTATAGGCGGCTTCCAGGCGCAAATCGAGCGCAGATGGCATCTTTCATCTCTCCTCTTGGTCTCGCTCGCCATACCCCTTATGGGGAGGCCTCTCCTGGGGAAGGACAGCGCGACTATATGTTTCTTTTTGCAACCTTAGCCGAAGCAACGCAATATGTGAACTTTCACGATCTCATGGGGGAGAACTCCGAGATCGCGTTCAGCGTCTTCGGCTTGCCGATCCGCTGGTATGCGCTTGCCTATCTAGCCGGGATTTTTATCGGCTACTGGTATCTCTTGAAGCTGATCGCGCAGCCCGGCGCCCCGATGGCGCGGCGTCACGCCGACGACATGATCTTCTATGCGATGCTCGGGATCATCCTCGGCGGGCGGCTGGGCTATGTGCTGTTCTACAACCTTGGGAACTATATCGAAAAGCCGCTCGAAATCTTCAAACTATGGGATGGCGGCATGTCGCTCCACGGCGGCGTCATCGGCGTGCTGATCGCGATCTGGTATGTGACGCGCAAGGAGAAGCTGAGCTTCCTGCGGTTCTGCGACTATGTCGCCTGCGTCGTGCCCTTCGGGCTCTTCTTCGGCCGCCTCGCCAATTTCGTGAATGGCGAGCTGTGGGGCCGCGCGACGACCGTGCCTTGGGCGATCATCTTTCCGGACAGCGGCACTATGGACCCGCGCCACCCGAGCCAGCTCTATGAAGCCGGGCTCGAAGGGATCGTGATGATGGCGATCCTCGCCTTCTTCTTCTGGCGCACCGACGCGCGTTACAAGCCCGGCTTCCTGTTCGGCATGGCGGCGATCATCTATGGCCTCAGCCGCTTTGCGGTCGAGTTCGTGCGCGAACCCGACGTCCAGCTCGGCACGCTGTCGTGGGGGCTGACGATGGGACAGACGCTCACGGTCCCGATGCTGCTGGGCGGCTTCTGGCTCGTGGCGACCGCCAAGGGCCGCCGCCAGCGGATCGAGCCGGTCGCCGGAACCGACAGCATTGCGTGACGGCCCGCCGACCCCGGACGAGTTGATAAGCGAAATCGCGGCCGCCCGGCCGATGAGCGTCGCCGACTATATGGCGGCGGCGAATGCTCATTATTATGCGACGCGCGATCCGCTCGGCGTCGCGGGAGATTTCACCACGGCGCCCGAAATCAGCCAGATGTTCGGCGAGATGGTCGGCATCTGGATCGCCGACCTCTGGTCGCGCGCGGGCAGCCCGCACTTCCATTATGTCGAACTCGGGCCCGGCCGCGGCACGCTCGCGGTCGACGCGCTGCGTACGATGGCGCGCTTCGGCTGCACGCCGCTGGGCGCCCAACTGGTCGAAACAAGCCCGACATTGCGCGCTGCGCAGCTCGCGCGCCTGCCCGCGGCGCAGCATCATGACGAAATCGACGCGCTGCCCGACGACGCGCCGCTGATCATCGTCGCGAACGAATTTTTCGACGCCCTGCCAATCCATCAATATATCCGCACCATCGACAGATGGCGCGAGCGCATGGTCGAGCGCCAAGATGGAACGGTGACACCCGTTGCAGGCGACGTTCCGGCCGACGAAGCCATTCCACCGGCGCTGCGCAGCGAACCTGTGGGAACGATCGTCGAAACGACGCCCGCGTCGGCAGCGATCATGCAGCGCTGCGCCTTTCGCCTCGCGCGACAGGGCGGCGCGATGCTCGCGATCGACTATGGTTACAGCGGTCCCGCCGCGGGCGACACGTTGCAGGCTGTCAAGGCGCACCGCTTCGTCGATCCCTTCGCCGATCCGGGCGAGGTCGACCTGACCGCGCATGTCGATTTCACGACGCTCGCCGACGCGGCACGGAGCGCCGGTGCAAGCGTTACCGATCTCGTGACACAAGGTGCGTGGCTCGGGCGGCTCGGCATCGACGCCCGCCTGCAATCGCTCACCAACGCCGCGCCCGCCCGCGCCGAAGAGTTGAAGGCCCAACGCGACCGTCTCGTCGAGCCGCGCGAGATGGGCGACTTGTTCAAGGTGATGGCCTTCACCGCACCGGGCTGGCCCGCGCCCGCAGGATTTGCAGGAGACGCCGCATGACCGCCATCCAATTGGCACAGCCCGCCGATGCCGAGGCGATCGCCGCCTTCGCCAACGGCTCCTTCACGCACACGTTCGGGCATATCTACGATCCTGCCGACCTCGCGACCTTCCTTGCCGGCTGGAACCCGCCCGACCGGGTGCGCGCGCAGATCGCCAGCGACGATCATGATATCGCGGTGGTCCGCAGCGAAGCCGGCGCGATCCTCGGCTATATCAAGATGGGCCCGGTCGATTTCGAACTGCCCGCAGAGCAACCGACCGACAATGCCGTCGAGCTACACCAGCTCTATGTCGCCGAAGCCGCCAAGGGCACCGGCGTCGCGGTGGCGCTGATGGAATGGGGTATCGGCTGGGCGCGCGAACGCGCCTCGACGCTCTACCTCACCGTCTTTACCGAAAACGATCGCGCGCAGGCCTTTTACCGTCGCTATGGATTTTACGACGTCGGCCGCAACGCGTTTCGCGTCGGCAATCATATCGACGAAGACCGCTTCTTCAGGCTCGACCTGTGAGCGCCGCTTTCGTCACCGCACCGACGCTGGACGGTATCGCGCACGGCTTCTTCGGACGCCGCGGCGGCGTGTCGGCGGGCGACCTTGCGTCGCTCAACTGCGGGCTCGGGTCGAGCGACGATCCGGCGCTGATTGCGGAGAACCGCCGGCGCGTGACGGATACCGCACTGCCGGGCGCGACGCTGACCGGCCTTTATCAGGTTCACGGCAATCGCTGCGTCATCATTGACGAAAACAGCGACCTTGCCGCGCGTCCCGAAGCCGATGCCCTCGCCACGCGCACGCCCGGCGTCCTGCTCGGCATATTGACCGCCGACTGCGTCCCCGTGCTGTTCGCCGACCGCGACGCCGGCGTCGTCGGCGCGGCGCATGCCGGCTGGAAGGGCGCGGTCGCGGGGGTTACCGATGCGACGCTCGACATCATGGAAAGCCTCGGCGCGCGCCGCGCGAATATCGCCGCCGCGATCGGCCCCTGCATCGGGCGCGCCTCGTACGAGGTCGACGACGGCTTTGTGCAGCGCTTCCTGACCGACGATCCCGCGAACGAGCGCTTCTTTGCTGCGGGCAAGCCCGGCCATGCGATGTTCGACATCGCCGCTTATGTCGCGGCGCGGCTCGCCGCCGCCGGCCTAACGCGAATTGCCATCGGCGGGCAGGACACCTATGCCCAGGGGCAGGAGTATTTCAGCTATCGCCGCGCGTGCCACAATGGGGAAAACACCTATGGCCGCCAGCTATCGGTGATCGGACTGGCGGGAGGATAAGAGGCAAGATGACGCGCACGCGCTGGTTGGGATTGATCGGCGGGCTCGTCGTTTTCGGCATCATGCTCCTGGCTCCCGCTCCGGCGGGCATGGAGCTTACCGCTTGGCGCGTCGCGGCGCTGACCGTCCTGATGGCAATCTGGTGGATGACCGAGGCGCTGCCGCTGACCGTCACCGCACTCATTCCCTTCCTCACCGTGCCCGCCTTTGGCGTCATGGACGCCAATGCGATCGCGAAGGAATATTATTCACCGATCCTGTTCCTGATCCTCGGCGGCGCCTTCCTCGCGCTGGCGATCGAGCGCGTCGGGCTGCACCGGCGGCTGGCGCTCGCCTTGCTCAAGCGCGCGTCGCCGACCGCATCGGGCCTGCTCTTTGCCTTCATGGCGGCAACCGCACTGCTCAGCATGTTCATCTCGAACACCTCGACCGCGCTGATCATGATCCCCATCGCGCTCGCGGTCGTCCGCGCCGGCGGGGTGCACGAGGGCGAGACCGAGGGCTTCGCCGGTGCGGTGATGATGGGAATCGCCTTTGCCGCATCGATCGGCGGGCTCGGCACACTCGTCGGCAGCCCGACCAACGCCATCGCAGCAGGGCTCATCGAAAAAGCGCTGGGCCTGCGCATCGCCTTCCTCGACTGGGCGATCTACGGCGTCCCCATCGTCCTCTTGTCGACGCCGATCGCGATGTGGATTCTCGCACGCGTCCAGCGGCTTGCCGACCATCCCTTCGACGGCACCGCGGCGGCGGCGGCGCTCGGCAATCAGGCGATCTGGTCGACCGCCGAACGGCGCGTCGTCCCGATCTTCCTGCTCGTGCTCGTCGCGTGGATCGCGCAGCCCTGGCTCGAGCCGATGCTGCCGAAGGGTGCGCTCACCGACGGCACGATCGCGGTCGCTGGCAGCCTGCTGCTCTTCATCCTGCCCGACGGGACCGGCCGCCCGCTCCTGCTCTGGAAGGAAGCCGACCGCGCGCCATGGGGCGTCATCATGATGTTCGGCGGCGGTCTCGCGCTTGCCGCGGCGATCACCGCGAGCGGGCTCGCGGCCTGGCTGGGTGCCGTCCTCGCCCCGCTCGGCAGCGTGCCGACGATCCTGCTCGCGGCGACGATCGTCGCACTCACAATCCTGATCACCGAATTTGCCAGCAATGTCGCAACCGCGAGCGGGATCATGCCCGTGCTCGCGGCATTGATCGCGGCGACGGGCGCCGATCCGGTGCTGCTCGCGCTACCCGTCGCGATGGCGGCGAGCTGGGGCTTCATGCTGCCGTCGGGGACCGGCCCCAACGCGCTAGCCTGGGCTACCGGCCACATCGCGCTGCCGCGTATATTGAAGGCCGGGCTCGCACTCGACATCATCGGCGTCCCGCTCTTGATCGGGGTGATCTGGGCCATCGCCATGCTGGGTTGAGCCGCGCAATATAGTTTCAAACGAAACTTCGGACGCTATAAGGACGGCAACATTCAAGGAGCATCCCCATGGCCATGCGCGGCAAACCCAAGACGAACAGCAAGAAAATCGGCGACAAGGACCTCAGCCCCGCGACGCTGATGATGGGACTCGGCTATGACCCGACCCTCTCCGAAGGCTCGCTGAAGCCGCCGATCTTCCTTACCTCGACCTTTGCGTTCGAAAGCGCGGCAGCGGGCAAGCGCTTCTTCGAACATATCACGGGCAAGCGCGAAGGCCCCGCCGACGGCCTCGTCTATTCGCGCTTCAACGGTCCGAACCAGGAAATCCTCGAGGACCGGCTTGCGGTCTGGGACGGCGCCGACGACAGCCTCGTCTTCTCCAGCGGCATGTCGGCGATCGCGACTTTGCTCCTCGCGCTCGTCGGCCAGAATGACGTGATCGTCCATTCGGGCCCGCTCTATGCCGCGACCGAAACGCTGATTGCCCGCATCCTGTCGCGCTTCGGGGTCAGCTTCGTCGACTTCCCCGCCGGCGCGACGCGTGAGGAAATCGACGCGATCCTCGCGCGCGCCAAGACGCTTGCCGACGAAAAGGGCGGCAAGGTAGCGCTCGTATATCTCGAAAGCCCGGCGAACCCGACCAACGCGCTCGTCGACGTCGAGGCGGTGCGCGCCGCACGCGATGCCGCCTTCACCGGCGAGCAGAAGCCCGCGATCGCGATCGACAACACCTTCCTCGGCCCCCTGTGGCAAAAGCCGCTCAATCAGGGCGCCGAACTCGTCGTCTACAGCCTCACCAAATATGCCGGCGGCCATTCGGACCTCGTCGCGGGCGGGGTGTCGGGGGGTCAGGCGCTGATCAACGCGATCCGCCCGATGCGCAACACGATCGGCACGATCTGCGACCCCAACACCGCGTGGATGCTGCTGCGCAGCCTCGAAACGCTCGAACTCAGAATGAGCCGCGCGGGCGAAAATGCGCTGAAGGTCTGCACCTTCCTTCGCGATCATCCGAAGGTCGAAGGCCTCGGCTATCTCGGCTTCATCAGCGACGCACGGCAGAAGGATATCTACGATCGCCACTGCACCGGCGCGGGATCGACCTTCTCGCTGTTCATCAAGGGCGGCGAGGAAGAGAGTTTCCGCTTCCTCGACGCGCTCAAGATCGCAAAGCTCGCAGTCAGCCTTGGCGGTACCGAAACGCTCGCCAGCCATCCGGCGGCGATGACGCACCTGTCGGTTCCGGACGAGCGCAAGAAGGCGCTCGGCATCACCGACAATCTGGTGCGCGTGTCGGTCGGGATCGAGGATGCCGACGACCTGATCGCCGACTTCGCGCAGGCGCTGGACGCGGTCTAACCACGGACCGCAGGAAAAGCGCGTGTCCCCGCGAAGGCGGGGCCCCATCTCCCGCCGCTTCAGAATAGCGCCGACCGGTGATGGGCCCCCGCCTTCGCGAGGGAACATGAACATGGTTTAGCGTCGCGTCCGCCAGTCGACGACCTGCCAGCCCATTTGCGGCGCGAGCTGCTTCAGCTTGCGCGACGGCGTCGTCGCGACCGCTTCGTCGGCAAAATGCAGCATCGGATGGTCGGAGACATGGTCCGAATAGGCGCGGACATGCGCCGCCTCGCGCGTGATCTCATTGGCCGCGAGCCAGTCCGAGATGCGCGCGAACTTCGCCTCGCCATAGCAATTGTCGCCGGCGATGCGCGCGTGGATATGATCGGCGCCGTCGGGTTCGTCGAGCCGCGTCGCGAGGACATCGTCCATCCCCAGCCGCCGCGCGATCGCATCGACATAAAGATGGAAGGACGCCGTCGCGAGAAGCAGCCGATACCCCGCCTCGCGGTCGGCGGCGATCTGCTCGAGCGCAGCCGGATGCAGTCCGCGCGCGACGACCTTGTCGGCATAGCTTTCGGCCAGCGGGGCGATTTCGGTGCGGCGAAAACGCTTGCCGACAAGCAGGCGAAGATTGATCGCCTTGAGCCGCGACCGATCGATCAGCCGCAGCGACCAGGCGGCGCCGGCGAGCCCGACGAGCGGCAGGAGCAGCAGTCGCCATTGCTGGCGCTGCCGCGCAACATGGATGAGGAACCCGCTGTAAGTCCCTGAACGCGTTATCGTCCTGTCCATGTCGTACATCGCGACACGGTGCGCATAGTCGGGGGGCGGCGTGGCGAGCGGATCTTCCATCCCCAACCCATAGTATGACCCCATATCGCGGCCAAGGCCTGACAAGCTGGACCATGGATTCACTTGCCGTGCGGGGGCAAATAAGCCAGTGTCCCCCGCACGATGGTGGCCCGGGCGGATTTCGAACATAGCGACGGTGTCGATGGTGCCGAGGTTCGCTTCACCGGCCGGTTGACGCTGGCCCGTCTCGGGGACGTCCCCGCACGGCTCGAAGCGCTCGGACCGATCGCGACGCTCGACCTGTCGGCGCTCGAACGCATCGATACCGTCGGCGCGTGGATCGTGACGCGAACGGTCAACGAACATGGCTCGAAGATCGTCGGCGCGAGCCCGGAGGCCGAACGGCTGCTCGACGCGCTTGCGAGCGACAAGAGCGAATATCGCGTCCACCGCGACCGCCGCCCGGCGTGGGTCCGGATGCTCGAACAGGTCGGTACCGCCAGCGTCGCGATCTGGCACGAACTGGTCGGCATCGTCGGCTTTTTCGGCGCGATGATCATCGCACTCGGCACCCAGATCCGCGCGCGCCGTCGCCTGCGCTGGAACGCCGTCGTCACGCGTTTCCAGACCGTCGGCGTCGACGCGCTGCCGATCATCGGGCTGATGAGCTTCCTGATCGGTATCGTCATCGCCCAGCAGGGGGCGGTGCAACTCGAACAATTCGGGCTCGAGGTGTTCACGATCAACCTCGTCGGCCGCGCGTCGATCCGCGAGCTTGGCTTGCTGATGACCGCGATCATGGTCGCGGGACGTTCGGGATCGGCCTTCGCCGCACAGATCGGCACGATGAAACTGACCGAAGAGGTCGATGCGATGCGCACGATCGGCGTATCGCCGATGGAAGCGATCGTACTGCCGCGCGTCGCGGCGTCGACGATCACCATGCCGCTGCTCGGCTTCTATGCCAGCCTGTGCGCGATTGCCGGCGGCGGTGCCTTTGTCTGGATCGGGCTCGACATCCCGCCGCTCACCTACATCCAGCGGCTGCGCGAAATCATTCCGATGACCGATTTCTGGATCATGCTGATCAAGGCCCCGGTGTTCGGCATATTGATCGGCGTCACCGGCTGCTACGAAGGCATGCAGGTTCGCCAGAACGCCGAGGAGGTCGGGCAGCGGACAACCTCGGCCGTGGTCGCCGCCATCTTCCTCGTCATCGTCCTCGACGCGATGTTTGCCGTCTTCTTCTCTTCGCTGGGGTGGAATTGATGAACGGCGAGGTCGAACAGGAGATCAAGGAGGAGCTTGCCGCCGCCGACGCGGTGCGGCCCGAAAAATTCGAGACGGCCATCTGCATCCGCGGGCTCAAGAACCAGTTCGGCGACGCCGTGATCCACGAAAATCTGGACCTCGACGTCCGTTCAGGAGAGATTCTGGGTGTCGTCGGCGGATCGGGCACCGGCAAATCGGTGCTGATGCGTTCGATCATCGGACTCCAGACGCCGGCCGCGGGCGAGATCGAGGTCTATGGCAAGACCCTCGACACGATCGCCAACGAAGAGGAATCGCGCGACCTGCGGCGGCGCTGGGGGGTGATGTTCCAAGGCGGCGCGCTGTTTTCGACGCTCAGCGTCGCCGAAAACATCCAGGTGCCCCTGCGCGAATATTATCCGCGGCTCGACCAGCGATTGCTCGACGAAATCGCCGCCTACAAGGTCGCGATGGTCGGCCTGCCCCCCGACGCGGGGCCGAAATATCCCGCCGAACTGTCGGGCGGCATGGTCAAGCGCGCCGGCCTTGCGCGCGCGCTCGCGCTCGACCCCGCGCTCCTGTTCCTCGACGAACCGACCGCGGGGCTCGACCCGATCGGCGCCGCCAAGTTCGACGAACTCATCCGCGAACTCGCCGACACGATGGGTCTTACCGTCTTTCTGATCACCCACGATCTCGACTCGCTCTATGCAACCTGCGACCGGGTTGCGGTATTGGCAGAGAAGAAAGTGATCGCGGTCGGAACGATCCCCGAACTGCTTGCCACCGAGCATCCGTGGATACAGGATTATTTCAATGGCCCCCGCGGGCGCGCAGCCGCAGGCTGCAACATCGCCACCGAGCGGCAGGATAGGAAAAGCTGATGGAAACACGGTCGAACAATGTGCTCGTCGGCGCTTTCGTCCTCTTCTTCACCGCGGCGCTCGCCTTTTTCGTCGTCTGGCTCGCCAACGACAGCGGCGGCGCAAAGCGCGAATATGATATCTTCTTCAAACAGTCGGTCGACGGACTGAACAAGGGCGCGCAGGTCCAGTTTTCCGGCGTGCCGTCGGGACAGGTGCGCGAAATCGCGCTGTGGCCCGACGATCCGCAGTTCGTCCGCGTGCGCATCGAGGTCAATGAGGGCGTGCCCGTCCTGCAAGGCACGACCGCGGCACTGGAAGGCGTGGGCTTCACCGGCGTGTCGCAGATTTCGCTGTCGGGCGCGGTCAAGGGCGCGCCGCCGATCGCCGACAAGGGGCCCGCGGGCAAACCGGTGATCCCCGCACGCGTCGGCGGTCTCGGCGAACTGCTCAACACCGCGCCGCAATTGCTCCAGCGCCTGTCGACGCTGACCGAACGGCTCGCCGAACTCGCCGACGATGAAAATCAGGCGAGCCTTCGCGGCATCCTGAACAATGTAGAAGCCTCGACCGCGATCCTCGCGCGCAACGGCCCGGCGATCGAACGCGCGCTCGCCGACACGCGCATCGCGATCCAGCAGACGGGTAACGCCGCCGAACAGATCGGCAATCTCGCCGCATCGGCGCAGGGCACGATCGATCGCAACGTCGACCCGGCGATGGCGAACCTGCGCGACACGCTGAAATCGGCCAACGCGTCTATGGCGACGCTCGAGGCCGCAATCTCCGACGCACGGCCGGGGCTCAAGACCTTCAGTGAAACGACGATTCCCGAGGCCAATGCCCTGATCCGCGACCTGCGCCGGACTTCCGCGTCGCTATCCAGTTTGACCGACAAGCTCGACCAGCAGGGTGCCGGCGCGATCATCAGCGGCAGCAAGCTGCCCGATTACAAGCAATGAGGACCGAAACCATGATCCGCCGCCTCCGCGCTCCGCTGCTCGTCGCTGTCGCCGCCGTCTCGCTCTCGGCGTGCATCGGCCTAGGCGGCAAGACCCCACCCTTCCTGCTGACGCTCGATGCCGATGCGGCACCGACCGCGGGCGGCGCACGCACCGCGTCCGAAGCCGCGACGCTGACGATCCTGATCCCCACCGCGCCGCAAAAACTGCGCACCACGCGCATCCCGGTGCAGCAGGACGGCGCGAGCGTTACCTATGTCAAGGACGCGCAATGGGTCGAGGCGCCATCGCGCCTGTTCCAGCGGCTCGTGTCCGAAACCGTGTCCGCGCGGACGTCGCGCGTCGTGCTCGACGAAGGCCAATATCTGACCGCCCCCGGCGAACAGCTCGCGGGCCAGTTGATGGAATTCGGTGTCGATGCGGCGACCAACGAGGTCGTCGTCGTCTACCAGGCGATGCTCGTATCGGCGGGCGGCAAGACTGTCACCCAGCGCCGCTTCGAGGCGCGCGAGGCGATCGGCGGCAAGGTCGAGGCCAAACCCGTTGGCGAAGCGCTGACGCGCGCCGCAAACAAGGTCGCGGGCGAGGTGACCGGCTGGCTGGGCACGTAAAAACATTTCTTCGCCCGTAGCGTTTTCGATTACCTGACGGGTAATCGCTTCGGGTCGATGCCCTCCCTATCGTCTCTCCATCGTTTTGACAGGAGAGACAGATGAACAGACGCCAGATCATGTCGTTCGCAGGCCTCGTCGCGGCGGGGGCGCTCGCCGCGCCGCTGCGTAGTCATGCCGCCGCGCCCGCAGCAAAGCGGTCCGCCGAAAGCTTCGTCGCTGCGAAGGACGGGACGTCGCTATTCGTCCGCGACTGGGGCGCGGGCAAACCCGTGCTCTTCCTCGCCGGATGGGCGCTGCCATCCGATTTCTGGGGATATCAGATGCTTGGGCTGGCACGGAAAGGTTATCGCGCGATCGCCTATGACCGCCGCGGGCACGGCCGTTCGGCCGACCCGGGTCAGGGTTACGACCATGACACGTTGGCCGACGATCTGGCGTCGATCATCGACGGGCTGGCGCTGGATGGCGTCACCATCGTCGCGCATTCGATGGGCGGCACCGAAGTGGCGCGCTATTTCGCCCGGCACGGCGGGCGCGGCGTCGCGCGTGTGATACTCGTCGGCACGATCACGCCCTGCCTGGTCAAGCGCCCCGACAATCCGGGCGGCATCGACCCCGTGACGCTCGCCGCCGGCACAGACCTGCTCGCGCGCGATTTCCCGGCGTGGATCGCGGCGAATACGAAGCCCTTTTTCACCCCCGACACCTCGGCCGCCATGGTGGCATGGGGCCAGGATATGATGATGTCGACGTCGCTGCTCGGTGCAGCGCAGCTCGCCCAGGCCAATTTCGTTACCGATTTCCGCGCCGACGTGCGAAAGATCGGCGTACCGACGCTGATCGTGCACGGCAACCGCGATGCCTCCGCGCCGCTCGCGATCACCGCGAGGGCCACCGCGGCGCTGCTTCCCGGTGCGACGCTCAGCATCTACGAAGGCGCCCCGCACGGCCTGCCGCTGACGCATGTCGAACGCCTCAACGCGGATATCCTCGCCTTCCTCGCGAAAGCCTGAGCGCCCTCGCGGGTTGCCATTCCGCATCCTCGGCCCTAATGGCACCCGCCTGCACAGCCTCTTCCGGGTTTCCGGCTGCGCCCTTTCCTTTCGAGCCCGCAGACTTGAAAGGACCGTCCTATGGCGTGGATCATCCTCGCGATCGCCGTTTTTACTGAAATTATCTGGGCGCTCAGCCTGAAATGGGCCGCGACGATCGGATCGTGGCAGGCGTCGATCGTCCCCGTGTCGCTGAGCTTCCTCAACATGGCGCTGCTCGCCTTTGCGATGCGCGGCATTTCTGCCGGAACCGCCTATGCCATCTGGACCGGACTCGGCGCCGTCGGCGTGATCATCGGCGGCATATTCTGGTTCGGCGAGAAGGTGAACGGCGTCCAGATCGGTTTCATGACGTTGATCGTCATCGGCGTCGTCGGAACCAAGCTCTTCTCGTCGACCTGAGTTTATCCAAGCAGGCTCTTCGACGCCTGCTCGGTGACGTCGCGCGACAGGCCGGGCTGCGCGAGAATGCGTTCGAGTTCGGCCTTCATCAGCGCCTGCCGTCCCTCGTCGAAACGCTTCCAGCGGCCGAGCGGCGGGATCATCTTCGCCGCGGTCTGCGGATTTTTGGGATCGAGCGCGATCACGAGGTCGGCAATCAGCCGGTACCCCGCGCCATCGGCGCGATGGAAGGCGGCCTGATTGCCCGTCAGCGCGCCGTAGAGCGAGCGCACGCGATTGGGGTTGGCGAGCGTGAAGTCGGCGTGCTGCGCAAGCTCCTTCACCGCATCGACGGTGTCGGGGCGCAGCGACCAGGCCTGCACCTGGAACCATTTGTCGAGGACGAGCGGATTGTCGCGATAGCGCTGATAGAAGATATCGAGCGCCGCCACGCGCTCGTCGCTGTCGCCATGCGCGAGCGTCGCGAGCGCGGCCTGGCGTTCGGTCATGCCGTCGGTATTCGAGAAGATACTGAACGCCAGCGCCGGAATGTCGGCCATGTCGGTCGCCGCCAGATAGGCCAGCGCAACGCCGCGCAGGCGGCGGCCACCCTTGGCCGCCCGCGACAGGTCGGTGGCGGACGGCGCGGCACCTGCAAGGATATCGCGCCATTCGCTTTCGAGCGCCTTGCCGATCGCAGCCTGCAGGGCCAGCCGCTCGCGGCGGATGGCATCGGGATCGACCGTCACCATCTGATCGCCGATGAAGGCTTCGCTCGGCAGCAGCACCGCCTCGGCGACAAAAGCCGGATCGCCGGCGCGGCCCGCCAGCGTCTGCGCGACCGCCTCGACCACCGCGCGATTGTCGGCGCGCTCGCCCGACACCGCTGCGACGAGCGTGTCGAGAATGAGCTGCTGCAACGCCTCGTAGCGCGCGAACGGATCGTCGTCATGCGCCGCGAGCCAGGCCAGCTCGCCGTCCTCGCGTGCGAAATCGACGATCACCGGCGCCGAAAAGCCCCGGTTGATCGAAAGCATCGGCCGGCTGCGATATTGGCCGAGCGGCACCGCGAGTTCGGCGCGATCGAGGAGCACTAGCTGTTCGGTCTCGTCGCCGTGCCCGCCGTCGAGGTCGAACGCCTTGATGCGCAGCGGGATCAGCATCGGCGCCTTGTCGGGCTGCCCCGGCGTCGGCGGAACCGTCTGCGACAGGTGCAGCGTGCGCTCGCCCGTGGCGGCATCGGTATCGATCCGCGCGGCGATGCGCGGCGTCCCCGCCTGTTCGTACCAGCGGCGGAACAGCGTCAGGTCGATCCCCGCACCCTCTTCGATCGCGCGCACGAAATCCTCGCACGTCGCCGCCTCGCCGTCGTGGCGGTCGAAATAGAGGTCAGTGCCTTTGCGGAAGCGTTCGGGGCCGACCATCGTCGCCATCATGCGGATGATCTCGGCGCCCTTGTTGTAAATGGTCGCGGTGTAGAAGTTCGAGATTTCCTGAAAGCTGTCGGGGCGGATCGGGTGCGCGAGCGGACCCGCATCCTCGGGGAATTGCGCAGCGCGGAGCAGGCGGACATCCTCGATCCGCTTGACCGGCGGCGACCCCATATCGGCGGAGAAATTCTGGTCGCGAAAGACGGTGAAGCCCTCTTTAAGGCTCAGCTGGAACCAGTCGCGGCAGGTGACACGGTTGCCCGACCAATTGTGAAAATATTCGTGCGCGACGACGCCTTCGATCCCGTCATAGTCGAGGTCGGTCGCGGTGTCGGGGTCCGCGAGGATATAGCGGGTGTTGAAGATGTTGAGCCCCTTGTTCTCCATCGCCCCCATGTTGAAATCGCTGACCGCGACGATGTTGAAGAGGTCGAGGTCATATTCGCGGCCGTAGACCTCTTCGTCCCATTTCATGCTGTCCTTGAGCGCCTGCATCGCATGGCCGGTCCGGTCCTGATCGCCGCCGCGGACCCAGATGCCGAGTTCGACCTCGCGCCCCGACATCGTCGTGAAGCGGTCGCTGTTGACGACAAGGTCGCCCGCGACGAGCGCGAAGAGATAGGAGGGCTTCGGCCAGGGATCTTCCCACAGCGCCCAATGATCGCTCCCCGCTTCGCCCTGTTCGACGCAATTGCCGTTCGACAGCAGGATCGGGAATTGCGCCTTGTCGCCCGTCATCCGCACCTTGTAGCGGCTGAGCACATCGGGCCGGTCGGGGTGGAAGGTGATGCGACGGAAGCCTTCGGCCTCGCACTGGGTGCAGAGCATGCCGTTCGACGCATAGAGGCCCGACAGCTGGGTGTTCGATGCCGGGTCGATCAGCGTATCGATCTGGACCGTCGCACGCGTCCGGTCGCCGAGGTCGACGATCAGGTCGCCGCCGTCCATCCGCCAGTCGTTCCACACGTCGCCGTCGACGCGCACCGCCGCCGGGGTCAGCCCATCGCCGCGCAGCACCAGCGGCACCGGCGCAGCGGCATCGCGTACCACCGACAGCGCGGCGCCGACCTTCGTCGCATCGATCCCCAGAGCAAAGTCGAGCGCGATGTCGGGGATCGACCAGTCCGGCGCGCGATAGTCGCTGCGATGGATGGTGACGGGGATGGCGGGCGTGGAGGAGGCGTCGGTCATCTGTTCGATCTAGGCATCGCGGCGCGCACGCGCAATAAGGCGCGCCATGGGACAGATGCTGATTTTCGGAATGGGCTATGCGGCGAGCCATCTCGCCGGGCGCCTGCGCGCACGCGGATGGGAGGTGACGGGAACAACGCGCGACGGACGCGATGGGAGCCTTGCTTTCGGCAACCACGGCGCGGTGCTGACGGCGCTGCGGTCGGCGACGCATATCCTCTCCTCGGTTCCGCCGGTCGATGGCGAAGACCCCGTGCTTGCGCGTTATGGCGAGGCCGTCGCGCTCACCCCCGCGACATGGGTCGGGTATCTGTCCTCGACCGGCGTATATGGCGACACGGGCGGAGCCTGGGTCGACGAAAGTGCGTCGATCAAGGGCCGCCGCCTCGACCGAAATGCTGCCGATGCAGCATGGCAAGTGCTACGTAGCGATGTCCGGGTCTTTCGCCTGCCCGGCATCTATGGTCCGGGCCGCTCGATCCTCGAGCGCATTGTGGAAGGCCGCGCGCACCGCATCAACCTGCCGGGTCAGGTCTTCAGCCGTATCCATATCGACGATATCGCAGGCGGCGTCATCGCCTCGCTGCGGGGGCCGGCGGGCGTCTACAATCTCGCCGACGACGAGCCCTGCCACCAGAACCGACTGGTCGAATGGGGCAGCGCGATGCTCGGCGCGCCGCTGCCGCCGCTCCAGTCGCTCGACGAAGCCGGCCTCTCATCCGCCGCGCGCGCCTTTTATTCGGAGAACCGCCGTGTCGCGAACGGCAAGGCGAAACGCTTGCTCGGCTGGAGCCCGCGCTATCCGAGCTTTCGCGAAGGGCTGGCGGCGAGCGCCTAGATCAAAACATCGACCGTGTGGATCAGCACGCCGACGAGGCCGCCAACCAAAGTCCCGTTGATGCGGATATATTGCAGGTCGTCGCCGACGGCATTTTCGAGCCGGTCGGTGATCGTCTTGGCATCCCAGCCGCGGATCGTGTCCGACACCAGTTTGAGCGCGGTCTCGCCATAGCTGTCGACCATGCCGACGACGGCGCGGCGCGCGTAGCGATTGAGCGTGCGCTTGATGCCCGCATCCTCGCCCAGCATCGCGCCGAACTGCGTAACGAGCTCTCCGATGCGGCCCGCCAGCATCGTGTCGGGATTGCGCGCGGCCTTGAGCAGCGCGCTACGCCCCTGTTCCCAGAGGCCGTCGAGCCAGCGCTTGACCGCCTTGTTCTCGAGCAGCTCGTCGCGGACCTTCGCGACCTTCGCCTTCACTTCGGGATCGTGCTGCAGGTCGAGCGCCATCTTCGCGAGCCCTTCCTCGACGCGGATGCGCAGCGGGTGCGTCTCGTCGACCGCCATTTCGCTCAGCAGCTTCGACAGACCGGCGACGATGCGGTTCGAGATGCTTTCGTCGAGCCCGGTAAAGCGCACGATCGCATTCGAATTGTCGTGGACCATCTGGTGGATCAGATGCTCGTTGAGTTCGAGCGTCTTCGATCCCCATTTGACCATCGCGTCGAGGAGCGGTTGATGGCGTCCTTCGGCCAGCGCGGCCTGTAGCGCCTGTCCGAGCAGCGGCGCGACGTCGAGTTCGCGCAAGCGGTCGGCGATCGCCGATTTGACCATGCCGCCGAGCCGCTGCTGATCGAGCGCACCCAGACCATCGGCGATGATGCGCGACGCGCCGAGCCGCAACCGCCCGCCGCCCTCGCCGGGTTCGGACAGGAATTTGCCGACCGCGCCCGCGACATCGACCGTCTGCATCTTGCGCGCAATCAGGCGCGGCAGCAGGAAATTGGTGAGCAGGAAGCGCGCGAGTGTGTCGCCGATGCGGTTCTTGTTGCGCGGGACGATGGCGGTGTGCGGGATCGGCAGCCCCATCGGATGGCGGAACAGCGCGGTGACCGCGAACCAGTCGGCAAGCCCGCCGACCATCGCCGCTTCGGCAAAGGCGCGGACGAAACCAATCGCCGGATGGACGTCCTGAAAATATTTGGCGCCGATGAAGACGAACGCCATGACGACGAGCAGGCCCGTCGCGACGACGCGGATATTCGACCCTTTCGCCGGAATGGCGACGCCAATCGGGCGGGGAAGTATGCGGTCGGTCATAAAAACCAAATGGCGAATTGCCGCAAAGGTTGCAACCGGCGCAGTGGCTTACCGCGCCGGCCGATCACCCTTACTCCGCCGGTTCGGGCGTCGGCGCGCCGTGCGGTTTGGTATCGTCGCCCTTCCGGTAGGTGAGCAAATTGCTCGAGAAGAAGCGGCCGAGACGCTTTTCGATGCTGTCGGCAAGGCTGAAGCCCGCGGGCACGATGACCAGCGTCAGCAAGGTCGACAGGATGAGGCCGCCGATCACGACAACGCCCATCGGCGCGCGCCAAGCCCCGTCACCCGAAAGCGAGAGCGCGGTCGGTACCATGCCCGCGACCATCGCGACCGTCGTCATGACGATCGGCTGTGCGCGCTTGCGTCCGGCGTCGAGCAGCGCCGCGCGCTTTTCGACGCCATGATCCATCTCCTCGATCGCGAAATCGACGAGCAGGATCGAGTTTTTCGCGACGATGCCGAGCAGCATGAGCAAGCCGATATAGACGGGCATCGAGATTTCCATGCCAGCAATCCATAGCCCGAGCAGGCCCCCCAGCGGTGCGAGCAACAACGACGACATGTTGACCAGCGGCGATACGAAGCGGCGATAGAGCAACACCAATGTCGAAAAGACGAGCAGCAAGCCCGACACAACCGCGATCAAGAAATTCATGATCAGTTCGGCCTGCCATTTGGCGTCGCCCTGGATGACCTTGCGGATTCCCTGCGGCATCGTCTTGACCGCGGGCAGCGCATCGATCTTTTTCTGCGCGTCGCCCGTCACCAAACCCGGCGCGAGGTCGGCGCCGATCACGATACGCCGCGTCTGGTTATAGCGGCGCAATTCGGTCGGCCCGGCGCCGAAGCCGATCGTCGCCACCGACTTCAGCGGCACCGTCGTCCCGCCCGCCGTCGGGACGGGCAGATTCTCGATCGTTGCCAGCGTACGCCGCGAATCTTCGGACAAGAGCACGCGGATCGGGATCTGGCGATCGGACAGCGAAAATTTCGCTGCGTTCTGGTCGATGTCACCGATCGTCGCGATGCGGATCGTCTGGCTGAGTGCCGAGGTCGTCACGCCGAGTTCGGCGGCAAGGTCGAGCCGCGGGGTCACGATGATCTCGGGACGCGGAATATCGCCTTCGATCCGCGCGCCGCGCAGTTCCTTCAGCTTCTCCATCTGCGACACGATCAACCGTGCGTGCTTTTCGAGCGCGACCGGATCGTCGCCGCCGACGACGAAGGTGATATCGCGGCCCGAGAAACCGCCCGACTGGCTCTGGAAATGAACCCGCGCATCGGGGATCGCCGCCATTTTCGGCTGCAGGCTGCGTTCCCATTCGACGCTGCTGATCTCACGCTTTTTCTTCAGCGTGATATAGACCCCGCCATCGCCGACATTCACCTCGTAGAAGGCGTTTTCGACATTCTTGTCCTTCGACAGGATTGCGCTGATCTGGTTCGAGATATGCTCGCTCTGCGCAAGCGTCGATCCCGGCGGCAGCTCGTAGCGGATCTGGCTGTAGTCGCTATTGATCGTCGGCTGGAACTGCTGCGGCAGGACCATCAGCAGGACGACGCTCATGACGAGCGACAGGAAGCCGATGCCGACGATCCAGACGCGATGGTCGAACAGACGCGCGTAGGCGCGTTGGGCAACATATTTTGACCATTTCGTGAATGCATATTGCCGTAGCCCGACCAACCACGCCAGCCCTCCAACAAAAGCGACCGCGGCTGTGGCGACGACGTACGTCACGAAAAGCTGAACGGGCGTCAAAAGCAAAAAATACATCGCGGGATTTGGGGCGTCGCCGGATGTCACCGGCTGAAAGAACATCAATATACGACCGACGAGCCACAAACCGCAGACGACCAAAGGAACCGCCACAAAGCTCCATCGCGTCGGCACCTCTTCATAACGCGCCTTGATCGCCTTCTGCTTCGAACTGTCGAGCGTCCACGCCAGCAGGCGTTCGTAGCGATCGACCCACGGGCCCGACGCGTGATCCTGTTCGCCCTGCGCCGACAGGAAATAGGCAGCGATCATCGGCGTGATCATGCGTGCGACCGCAAGGCTGACGAGCACCGCGAACACGACGGTCAGGCCGAACTGGATGAAGAACTGGCCCGACACGCCCGGCATCAACGCAACGGGCAGGAAGACCGCGACGATCGACATCGTCGTCGCGACGACGGCAAGGCCGATTTCGTCGGCCGCGTCGATCGACGCCTGATAGGCGGTCTTGCCCATGCGCATGTGTCGGACGATATTCTCGATCTCGACGATCGCATCGTCGACGAGCACGCCCGCAACAAGGCTCAAGGCGAGCAGCGACAGGCCGTTCAGCGAAAAGCCCATCATGTCCATGAACCAGAAGGTCGGGATCGCCGACAGCGGGATCGCGAGCGCGCTGATCAACGTCGCGCGCCAGTCGCGAAGGAAGAGGAACACGACGACGACGGCGAGCACCGCGCCCTCGATCATCGCGAGCATCGAGCTGCGATATTGTTCCTTCGTATATTCGGTGCGCGTGAAGAGGATTTTGAATTCGACCTGCGGGTTCGATTTCTTGATCTCGGCGAGCTTCTTCATCGTCTCGTCGTGGATCGTGACGTCCGATGCGCCCTTCGCCTTTTCGATCGAGAAGGAGAGCACCTGCTTGCCCTCGATCTTTGCAAGGTTCCGCTGTTCGGCATAGCCGTCGGTCACCGACGCGACGTCGGCAAGGCGGATCGTGCGGCCATTGCCGATCGAAATGCGTGTCTCGCCGAGCTGGAAGGCGTTTTCGGCGTTGCCGAGCACGCGCACCGCCTGTTCGGAACCGGCGATTTCGGTGCGCCCGCCCGCGGCGTTGACGTTCACCTGCCGCAGCTGCTGGTTCACCTGGCTCGCGGTCAGGCCATAGCTTTGCATGCGCGCGGGATCGAGGATGACGCGGATTTCGCGATTGACGCCGCCCGAGCGGCTGACCTTTGCCATGCCGGGGATCGAAAGCAGGTCCTTCGCCACCGTATTGTCGACGAACCAGCTCAATTGTTCGAGCGTCATGTCCGACGTTTCGACCGCGAAATAGGTGATCGGCCCGCCGGCGGCATCGACGCGCACGACCTGCGGCTCGAGAATGCCGTCGGGCAGGTCGCTGCGGATCTGCTGCACCGCCTGGTTGACGTCGTTATAGGCGCGGTCGATCGGGGTGCCGATCGCGAACTGCACCATCGTGCGGCTGTTGCCCTCACCGACATAGGAGGAAAGTTCGTCGACCCCGCTGACCGCGCGCACCGCGGCTTCGACGCGCTGGGTGACCTGCGTTTCGAGTTCGGACGGCGCCGCGCCGGGCTGGACGACGACGACCTGCACCATCGGGAATTCGACGTCGGGATTGTCGTTGACGTCCATCCGGTTGAAACTGACCACCCCCGCCAGCAGCAGCAGGATGAACAGCACGATCGGCGGCACCGGATTGCGGATGCACCAGGCGGAAATGTTGCGAAAGCTCATGATCAAACGCCCTTGTGCACGAAATATCTATCCGCCGTCCGGCCCGGTTATTGCGACGATTTCTGGACCACCGGCTTCACCTTGTCGCCGGGATTGAGGAAAGCGCCCGCCAGCGCGACGACCTTTTCGGTGCCCGTCAGGCCCGACGCGATCGACACGCCGCTGTCGGTCACCGTGCCGACCTTCACCGGCACGCGCTTGATCACATTATTGCCATCGACGACCAGCACGAAATTGCCGTCGACACCGCTCTGCACCGCGCTTTCGGGGAGCAGCGGGGCTTCGGCGGTGCCCGCGATCAGCCGCGCGTCGGCAAAGCCGCCAGGGCGCAGCGCGTCGCTGTAGGGAACCGCGATGCGCACCGTGCCCTGGCGCGTGTCCATGTTGATGACCGGCGACTTCTGCCACACCTGTCCGGCGATGCTCGCGTCGCTGCCGACCGGCGTGACGGTCGCACGCGTGCCGACCTTGACGCGCGCGAGGTCGGCTTCGGCCATCTGCGCCAGCATTTCCATCTCGCCGCCGCGCGCCATGCGGAACAGGATGCCGCTGCCCGCGCCGACGATCTGGCCGGGTTCGACCTGGCGCGTCAGCACCAGCCCTGCCGCGGGCGCGACGATGTTCAGCCGCGCGTTGCGCGCGGTCGCTTCGGAATATTGCGCCTGCGCGACGCGGACGCGCGCGTTGGCCGCATCGCGGGTCGCACGCTTGCGGTCCATGTCCGCCTTCGAGATGAAGCCGCGCCCGACGAGCGCCTGCGCGCGTTCGAGTTCGGCCTGCGCGAGATCGGCGTCGGCCTGCGCGACGCGGATCGACGCGGCAAGGCTTGCGGCCTGCTGCGTCTGCACCGACCGGTCGATCACGGCGAGCGTCTGTCCCGCGCCGACCCACTGGCCGGGCTCGACAAGGACGCGGACGACCTGCCCGCCTTCGCCCGCGACACCGACGGGCATTTCGCGGCGTGCCGCGATCGTGCCGTTGGCGGAGATCGCCGCCTCGACCGACACGCGGCCGGGAATGACGACGGTGACGTTCGGGATCGTGGCATTGCCCTGCCCCGCGGCATCGGCCGCACCCTTGCCGTGGGTGAAGGCATAATAGGCCGCCGCGAGCGCGAGCGCGATGAGCACCAGCGCAACGATCATCAGCGTCCGCTTGCGCCGGTTGCCGGCTTCTTCATAATAGCTTTGCGTGCCCGCCAGGCTGTCCATCACATCCACTTTCCGCTCGTAGTTCACGCCGAAAACCCTCCCTGCTTCGCACGGCATCAAACCGCGACAGGCGCAAACGCGCCCGTCCCCCGACCCCGCACGACAGGATCCTTCCTCAACGAGGTGTATTACCTAATTAAATCACCACTGGCAAGAGGCGAAACTTTGCCCGAACCTCTGCCCCCCGGCCGCGCGGTCATAGAGAGGTTCTGCCCCGATTTCCAGTCGTTACGGACATGAAAAAGGGCGGCTCGCCAGGTGGCGGCCGCCCCGATTTCGGCGCCGGTTCCGAGGAGCCGGCGAACCGCTGGACCGACGATCAGCGCAGACGGCCGCGCCGGACGAGATTGACGATCCCGAGCAGAACCACCGCGCCGATGAAGGCGGTGAGCAGGGTCATCGGATCGAACGCATTGCCGCGCAAATGTCCGCCGCCAAGGAAGCTGCCGAACAGGAAGCGGCCGAGGATCGACCCCAGACAGCCGACAATGATATTCAGGAAGATGCCCTGCTGGGCATCGGTGCGCATCACGATGCTGGCCAGCCAGCCGATAACGCCGCCCATGATGATTGCGATAATCCAAGTCATATGATGACCCCCTACGATCGTTTCTGCCGCCTGCTTTCGCAGACGCTTATGTGGTAACGCAAATATCTGAAATCGCCTAGCAGAATGGCGACGGCGCGATCAGCCCCGCCGCCACGCCGCTCAGCGGACGCTGCCGCGCCGCACGAGGTTGATGAGCCCCAGCAAGACCACCGCGCCGATGAAGGCCCAGAGCAGACCGACCGGGCTGAACGTGTCGAGGCTCGCCCCCATGCCGAAGAAGCTGCCGAGGAAATTGCCGAGGAAAGCCCCGACAATACCGACGACGACATTCAGTATGATCCCCTGCTGCGCATCGGTGCGCATGACGATACTCGCCAGCCAGCCGATGATCCCGCCGACGATCAATGTGATGATCAGACCCATGATATGTCCCTTCCTGAACCGGCCGGGCAGACGCCGACGCCCGGCGAAGCTGTGAACGTCCGGTCGCGCCCGGACATCGTTTCAACGATGGTCAAAGAATGCGGATGGGGCGCGAAAGGTTCCCGGCCGGCTCGCTGCCGAGCGCGGCCGGGAAAGTGGGATCGGTTCCGGTTCGGGAACGTCTCCGGGTCGCGGGATCGGGATAAGCAGGCGCGCTTGACGGGAATGTGACGAATGTCACAGGCCGCAAAATAAAGATGCGAGGCTGGCCGGGCGCGGCGGGAGGCGCTCCGCTGCGCCGGGGGGCGCCAAAACCCCGCTGCGCAAACGAAATGGGGGCCGGCATCGCTGCCAACCCCCACTATCCGGTTTTGCCCCACGCACTCCGCCTCACTTCATCCCGGTCCGCTTTTCTTTCGATCAGCGGCCCGCAAAACGATGCGTTGCGGCGCACGCCGGAACAATCCGGCGACGGTTTGGTCGGCCCCCTTTCGGGGGCCGGCCGCACCTGGAAAGCCCTTCATCATCTCTTCCTGCGTCCGCCGAAGCGGTCGCTCTCCAAGCGATGGACTGCGTTTCCTGTACCCGATCGGGTTCGCATCAACTCGTGGGAATCGCTGCGTTCCGTGACCAGGCTACCGGTCGATTTCCTCGTCAATCCAGTCCGTTCTCTTCAGGCTAATCTTGCAACTACCCTTGATGTCCCGGCGGTCTGTCGTCTCTGTCGTCCGATGATTTGAAGCTGACATGAAGCGTTCGGGGCGCCAACAGAAAATCATTGAAATGCGGCCCGGGATCACTCCTGCTTGTGGATAAGTCCGGCATTAGCAACAAGCGGATTCACCGCAGCATTTTTGTAACAGCATTGCAGCATTTTGATGCCGATCCTGCGCCGCGAATCATATCGCCCGGGGTCGCGAATCGAAACGTTGCGAGTCGCGACTCGGCCGCCCGATAAAAAAGGGCGGGACACGAAGATCCCGCCCTTGCCCGAATCGGAAGGCTCATCCCTTGACGGTCACCTCGACCCGGCGCGCCGCCGAATTGTCGGTTCCGGTCGTCGTCGCCTCCGCCGGTTTTTCGAGCACGACACGGTCGGCCGCGAAACCGAGCTTCTCGAGCGCGGCCTTGACGCTTTGCGCACGATTCTTCGACAGTTCGGCATTGGCCGCGGCATTGCCCGTCGGGTCGTTATAGCCCGATACCGCAAGTGTCGCGGCGGGATTGCTGTCGAGATAGGCCTTCACTGCCGACGCCGCCGTGGTCAGGTCGTTCGACACCTCCGATTTGCCGGTGTCGAAATAGACCGTCAGCATCGGCTTGCCCTCGCGATCGGCCGCCACGACGCCCGCCCCCTCGGGGATGGCCGCTGCGGTCGGCGTCGCGGTATCGACGGGCGGCACCGTTTCGCTGACCGCTGCCTGATCGGCCGGCGGCGCAACCGCCGCTTCCTGCTTCGAACAATAACGCAGCCCGAAGAAGATCAGCGCAGCGAGCACGAGCGCGAGCAGGAGCCAGCCAAGCCAGCCCATGCCGCCGCCCTCGCTCGAACCAACATCGCCGCCCCCGCCCGAATCCACATTGCCGTTTCCATAGGCGCGCTGCGGACTGGCGGCCGCGGGTGCCGGAGCCTCGGGCGCGGCGACTGGCGGCACCGCCGCGGCTGGCGCAGCAGCCGGCTCCGCCGCCGCGGCGGCCGAGGCCCCCGCGAGGCCGGCAGCCGCCAGTGGCGCGGCCGATGCCGTGGCGTCATCTTTTCCGGCATCCTCGTCCGGACCGCCAGCCGATGCCAGCGCGGCCGCCGCCCCGGCAGCGCCCGCGGCACCTGCCGTGCCACCAAAGAGCGTGAGCAGGCCGAAATGCTGCGCAAGGAGATAATAGACGGTGACGCGGTTCTTGGTCCGGTCTTCCTTCATCCGCTCGCCGACACCCGCGATCGCTGCGTCGAGCGTCGTGTCGTCGTCGGTCAGCCCCAGCTTTTTCTTGAGGAAATTCTCGCGGACGCGGTCGGTTTCCTTCTTGTCGCTGAAGGAAACGAGTGAAGAATCGCGATTTCGAAGCGCGATGCCGAGATATGCGACGATTTTCGACACCACCGCCTCGTCGGCGTCCGCGACATATTTCCTGACATCCGCCAGCCAATCTTCTGCCATGCGATTTTCCTCCTGCCAGACGCAAGGGTTCGCCGTCAGACGCTCGCACGGGGGGCGAGACTCGCGCCTTAGGAGGCGGAACTTACATTATTTTCCGCAAAAGCAAAAAAAGGCGCCGCGGCTTCGGCTAGCGCTTGCCGAGGTCGCCCTTGCCCACCGTCCCCGACGCCATTTCGAGCATCCGGTCGAGGCTCTTGCGCGCGGCGAGGCGAAGCCCCTCTTCCATCTCGATCTGCGGCTTCAGGTCGCGCAGCGCGAGATAGAGCTTCTCCATCGTGTTGAGCGCCATATAGGGGCAGATATTGCAGTTGCAGTTGCCGTCGGCGCCGGGCGCACCGATGAAATTCTTTTCGGGCAACGCGAGTTCCATCTGGTGGATGATGTGCGGCTCGGTCGCGACGATCAGCGTGTCGCCGGGGAAGTTCTTGGCGAATTGCAGGATGCCGCTGGTCGACCCGACATAATCGGCATGATCGACGATGTGCGGCGGGCATTCGGGGTGCGCCGCGACGGGGGCATCCGGATGCTGCGCCTTGAGCTTCAGAAGCTCGGTCTCGCTGAACGCTTCGTGCACGATGCACACGCCCGGCCACAGCAGCATGTCGCGCCCGAACTTGCGGTTGAGATAGCCGCCAAGATGCCGGTCGGGGCCGAAGATGATCTTCTGCTCGGGCGGGATCTGGCTGATGATCGTCTCGGCACTCGACGAGGTGACGATGATGTCGCTGAGCGCCTTCACCGCTGCCGAGCAGTTGATGTAGGTCAGCGCGATATGATCGGGGTGCGCTTCGCGGAAGCGTTTGAACTGTTCGGGCGGGCAGCTGTCTTCGAGACTGCAGCCTGCGTCCATGTCGGGCAGGATCACCGTCTTTTCGGGGCTGAGGATTTTCGCGGTCTCGGCCATGAACTTGACCCCGCAGAAGGCGATGACGTCGGCGTCGGTGTCCGCCGCCTTGCGCGACAGTTCGAGGCTGTCGCCGACGAAATCGGCCAAATCCTGAATTTCCGGCTTCTGATAATAATGCGCGAGGATGACGGCGTTGCGTTCCTTGCGGAGGCGTTCGATTTCGGCGCGCAGGTCGAGGCCCGAGAGATTCTCGCGGATGGGAGCAGTCATGGCATTTCCTTATATGGCTTAGCCTTGGCGCACCCCCTACACCGCGACCCGCGACAGGGCAATTGACCGCGTCAGCCGGCCAGCCGCTCCGCAAGCGCGATGACGGGAGGCGTCATCGCCAGCAGCGATATGGCAACCCGCGTCGCAATGACAACCGCCGCGACCGCCCAGGTCGCAGGATGCACCGCGCCGCGGCTGCGCCGGTCATAGCCGGCGACGATCGCGACCACCGCGAGTTGGCAGAGCGCGACCGCGGGTTCGGCCCACGGCCCCATCAGCGGAATGGGCAGCAGCCGGCCGAGCGCGGGTTCGAGGATGACGATCGTCGCCCCGATCATCAGGCGCCGGTGCCAGTCGGAAGCGCGCCGCCGCCGGATCGCCCAGCCAACCATCGCACCGAAGACCAGCGATTCGGTGACAGTGAGCGCAAGGAAATAGGGCGGCGTGAAAAAGGGCGGGAAGCGGCCCAGCATCAGCGAGGCGATGCCCGTGAAGATGCCAAGCAGGGTGATGAAAATCGCGAGCAGCCCGCCGATCCGTCCGAGTTGCCGATGCAACGCGAGATTATCGCGCGAAACGAGTGTCGGCTGCGCGATCAGCAGCGCGAGCCAGGCAAGCATCGCGACGCCATGAACATGCACCCAGAAAGGCGCCGCGACAGGATCGACGAAACCCCTGAGCGCGAACTGGACGAAACCGAAGACGATGAAGACCGCAAGGCCGATCGCCAGGCGATGCCAGAATAGTTCGGCGCGCGCGGCGCGCTCCGCAGCCGTAGCCATGCCAATCCCCCTGCCCGACCCGGACGGAGGATAACAAAGCCGCGCGAACGCGGAAAGACGGGAATTAGCGCGCCGGGCCGTCGGCGAAGCGCGCCGTGACCTTCGCGTCGATCCCCGCGGCCTTCAGCGGCATCGCAAAGCTCTGTTCGACCGCAGTACGCGCGGCGCCCTGCGCGAGACGCATCGGGGTCGTCCCCTTCGCCTGCTTGATCAATTCCTCCTGCGCTCCCTTGCGGTTCGCCGCGTCGAGCGTGCGTTCGGCGTCGGTGAGCGTGAGCAGGATTTCGCCGTCGCGATATTCGCTAATCGCGTCGATATCGATCTCGGGCCCCGCGATCCGTAGCGGCGGCAGCGTGACCGTCAGCGCATTGGTCGCGCCGTCCCAGGCGAGGTCGGACTGTTTCAGCCTGCCGAGATCGAGCTCGTAACGGACGGTGCCGGGCATGATCAGAGTCTTTTTCGCGCTGAGCCCAAGGCGGCTTTGCGTCGAGGTCACGACCGCGACATAACGCGCGGTGAAGGGCACAAGCACATTCTGCTCCTGCAAGCCTTGCAGGCTTGCCGCGACGACGGTCTCGGGATCATAGCCCTTTTGCCAGTCGCGCCAGGCCGTGACCGCCCACCAGACGGCGACGAGCATCAGCGCCGCCGCCGCAAGCAGGATCAGGCGCGGCAACAGGCGCGGTGCGGGTGAGGAAGCGGGCATCGTCATGGCGTTGTATAGACCGAACAGTCGGGCGCCGGGCGATCCATTTCGTATCGCCCCGTCGCGGGGTTATAATGCAATATACGCGCGTAGCTGCACTCAAGATCCTTCCAATGCGCCAGATCGCTCTTCTTGAGCTTCGTACCGCTATTGTCCTCGGTGCGCCGCGACGTCTGCGGATAGGCGGTCGCGGTCGTGCGAAGGGTGAGCGCGGGCAATTCACCGCCATCGGAGGCCGCGGCGCCGAGCGCGCCGGTGAAGCTATATTCGTCATGGCACGCGCCGAGCCGGTCCTTCATATCCTGTTCCGAAAAACAGGCACGGATCATCAGCGAGCTGTCCCAGACGGTGTCGAGCACCTCCACCAGACCGGCGGCATGCGGCGCCATGCCGACACGCAGCAGGTGGAGCCGCCCGCCCGAACCGCCGCCGCCCGAATACATCGCGCGCTCCTCCTCGATAACACCGACGAGAAACTCGGCGGCGGGCTTTGCGCCCTCCTCATTCGCCGCGGGGACGGGGACGATGTTCGGCCACAGGCTGATGCCCTTGCCGTCGGCACCATAAGGCAGCGGCAGCGAAATTACGCCGCCATCGCCCGCCGCAAGCGACGAGAGCCGGAGTTCGCGGCCGCCTTCGTCCGTCCCTTCTCCCGGCAGTTCGAGACACAGGCTCTTGTCGGGAAGGCAGCGCCGCCCGTCCTCGTCCACGACAAGTTCGACGACGACATTGGCGGGCGCAGCGACGGGCTGCGCCGCGGCGATCAGGAGCGGCAGGAGCATTCAGGCGAGTTCCCATTCGTCATTGTGCACACGCACGACGCCGCGCGCCTCGAGATCGAGGAGATGCGCGAGCACCGAGCGGCCGGCGGCGCCGGTCAGCCGGGGATCTAGGCCCTTGTACATATGCTGCACCATGACCGGGATCACAGCGGTCCCCTTCTCGAGTTCGCGCAATATCTGCCGCTCGCGCTGCTTACGGTGACCGAGCATACCGCGCACAAGTTGCCGCGGTTTCGTCACCGCGGGACCGTGTGCGGGATAATAGACGCGGTCGTCGCGGTCATAGAGTCTGGACAGGCTCGCCATATAGGCCGCCATGTCGCCGTCGGGCGGGCTGACGACGCTGGTCGACCAGGCCATGACATGATCACCGGTAAAGAGAGCGCGCGTTTCCACCAGGCCGAAGCAGAGGTGGTTCGAGGTGTGGCCGGGCGTCGCGACCGCCTCGATCGTCCAGCCGTCACCCGAAATCCGGTCGCCGTCGGTGAGGATGCGATCGGGCGCATAATCGGTATCGAACGCCGAGTCCGCACGCGGCCCGTCGTCGCGGAGCGCCAGCGGCGCACAGCCGATGATCGGCGCGCCCGTCGCCTCCTTCAGCGGTGCAGCGGCAGGGCTGTGGTCGCGGTGCGTGTGGGTGCACAGGATCGCGGCAACGCGCTGCCCCTCCACCGCGCGCAGGATGGCATCGACGTGCCCCGCGCCATTGATGTCGGCGGGGTCGCCGATGCTGAGCCCCGACCCCACCGGTCCGGGATCGATCACCGCGACGTCGCTGCCCGCGCCGACGATCCACGTCTGGGTGCCGGTAAAGGTATAGGGCGACGGATTGGGCGCGAGGACGCGGCGCACCAGCGGTTCATGCTGTTCGCACTCGCCGGCGCGGATCGTATCGGGCCAGGGCTTTTCTTCGCTCATGGCCTCCATGTGGCACTGCATCCCCGAAAGGAAAAGGGAGCGGGCGCGAAAAAGGGATGACGCGAAAAAGGGGGCGACATGGGCCGCCCCCTCTCCCGCCCCAGCCGCCGGCCCCACCGGGGAGCAAAGACCGGCGTCGAAGCTATTCGGTCCTAATGGTCCGATTTCTCCATTTCGGCGATCGCCTTGTCGAGGTCGGCCGCGACCTTCGCACGCATATTGTCCGACAGGTTGCTGTCGCTCTCGAGGAAGCGTTCGCGCGCTTTCTTGAGCGCCGAGAGGCGCTGCGCCCTTGCCTCGGGACCATCGGCGCAGGCGATCATCACATAGCGGCTGCGCTTGTTGCCGGCGACTTCCTCGCGGTCGACGGTCGGCGCGGCCTGACCCGACCCGCAGCGGGCTACCGCCATCGCATGTCCCTGGGCCGGTGCCCAGGCAACCGGCGGGCGGGGAGCCCTGGGCGGCAGCGGCGGCCGGGGCGGCAGCGGCGGCATGGGCGCGAGCGCGGTGCGCAGGCGCTCCTTGCGCTTCGCCTCCAGCTTGTCGGCGATGGCTTCGGCCTGTTTGCCGTCGATACCCTGTTCCTTCAGCGTCGCGAGCACATCGTCGCGCGACAGGCTGCCAAAGGTCCGAAATTCGATCTGCCGGGCCTTGGGCGCCTTGCCGTTGGTCGGGGCGATCGTCACGGTCTTCGCCTTGTCGCCTTCGCCGTCGCGGCGGATGACGATCCGGTGCATTTCGCGCCTTTTGCTATCGCCGGACGTCGTGACGCTTTCGGTCACATCCTCACCGGTCGAGGTGAAGACCATCGCGTCGGGCGCCGGCGGCGCTTCGGGCGGCGGCGGCACGTCGACGGGCGGCGGGGGAGCCGGCGGTTCGGGAATCTCGGCGACCTGTGCGCTGGCCCGCGCCGTGCCGGCGGGGACGAGCGTCGCGGTCGTCGCGAGCACCGCAAGCGCCGCGCCACCGATCAGCAGCCGGCCGGTCAGGCTGCGCTTCTTCGAAATATCCTGTTGCAACAACATCGTCAGCCTCTCCTGCAGATTGTCATGGACCGCCATCGGCGCTGCGAGCGACAGCCGCGAGCCCACCGCCGCCTTGGCGATCGCGGTCGCATAGCTGGCGGTGCGTGCGCCCCGCGCATCCTGGTCGGCCATCGTCAGCACGCGCGCGTCGCACGCGGCTTCCTGATCGAAGCGAAAGGCGCGGATCGCCCGCCAGGCGAAGGGGTTGAACCATTGCGACGCGAGCAGGACGAGCGCGGCCGCATTCGCCCACAGATCGCCATGGCGGTGGTGCGCCAGTTCATGATCGATCGCGAGCGCGCGTTCTTCGGCGACATAGCGGGCAAAAAAGTCATGCGGGACGGCAACGAAGCGGCGCCACAAGCCAAAGGCCACCGGCCCATCGACCGCGTCGGTCATCACCAGCCGGATCGAACCGATCGGTTCGAGCTCGACCGCCTCGGCCAGCACGGCGGCGCGAAACCGGTGGTGCGAAAGCATCGCCATCGCGAGTACGACGACCATGCCCGCCGCCCAGAGCAGGACGACATAGGGCATCACGTCGACCAGCGACCATGCCGCAGGCTGCACCGCGGCGGCGGTATCGACCGGTAACATCACGACCGCGCCGGCGTCGACAACGCCTGTTGCCACCGGAACCGGCTCGGCAAAGGGCAGCGGCGGCAGCACCAGCCGCAGCGCGGGGATCAGCCACAGCATATAGGTAAGTCGCGGGCCGAAATGCCGCGCAAAGGGTTTGCGGACGAGAAGCACCGCAAGGACGAGGAGCGTGGTGGTGAGCATCGTGTCGCCCCACAGCTGCATGAGCGTTGCGGCGTTCATGACTTGAGCTTCCTCAACAGCGCCTCGATCTCGGCGATATCGGTATCGGTGAGCGCCTCGCGATCGGCGAGATGCGCGATCAGCGGGCTGACCCGCCCGCCGAACAGGCGGTCGACGAAGCGCTGCGATTCCTCGCCGACGGCATCGGCGCGTTCGACCGCGGGGCTATAAAGATAGCGCCGGCCATCGGCTTCGGCCGTCACCGCGCCCTTCTGGACCAGCCGGGCGAGCAGGGTCTTCACCGTCGCCTGCGTCCAGCCGTTGATCTTGCCGATGCGCGAGGTCAGGTCGGCGGCGGTCTGCGGGGCTTCCTCCCACAGCGCCGACAGCACCTGCATCTCCGACTCGCTTGCTCGTTCTGCCATGCGGACCCCTCCCATTGGCGTCGTCGACTACGACACGACTACAAATGTAGTCAAAGGGCTGAACGCTTGCTGAACGAAGCTGAACGCCAGACTGTCGGGATTTTTGACACTCGGTCGGCACGGTAAGAAATTGCTAACCAGCGTCCCGCACCGAAAAGCGTACGAGCGCAGATTTGGCACGGCCCTTGTATGATATCATATGTTCCCGAGTGTTCCGCTCAATGGAGCGGTGGGGGACATCAGTCTGGTCCCTGATGTCCCCTGCCCCCACCCGGGAAAACCCCACTTGCCCCCGATGCAGACGGGGGGCGGAGCGGCCGAAAGGCCCCGCCCCCCGGACGCTTTTCACCCGAACAAAAAAAGGACGGACCGCGGCGGCGGCCCGTCCAGCAATATGGCCGCCGCGGACGGCGGCCACCCCATTTCGATCATTCGGCGTCTTGCTGCTCAGCCTCTTTCTTGAGCTGACCTTTGGTCATGCCGGTGACGAGGACGTCGCCCGACCCGGCAAAGCTCGCCGCCGGAAGCGTCGCGACGCGGTCGCCGACCTCGACCGTCACCGCCTGTACGACGCCGCGGCCGGTCTGGCGCACATCCTGCACATAGCCGATCACCTTGCCGCGGGCGTCGGTGACCGCCATGCCGGGTTCGACGGCAAACATGCCGGCGCTGCTCGCAGCACCGCTGCCCGCGGCGGCGAGCTGGCCGAGACCGCCCTGGAAGCTGCCCGCGACCGATCCGGCGCCACTCGCGCTGCCCGAGACGCCTGACAGCGCTGGGCCCGTCCGGTCGCGGACAGTCCCGACCGCTCCGCGCGCGGTGCCCGTTGCGGTCGAAGCCGCGCCCCTTGCCGCGCCGACCGCGCCCTGCGCCGTGCTGCCGACGAAATCGGTGCCGACCGCCTGCGCATCGACGCTGCCGCTTCCCGACGCGCTGCCGGCGCCACTCGCGTTGCCACCGAGACTGTTGCCGAGCAGGTCGCCGCCGCCATTCGCCGAACCCCGGCCGTTCGCATCGGCATTGCCCTTGCCGCGCACGCGGCCCGAACGGCGATCGACCTGCGCCTCGCCGCGTCCCGATCCGCTCAGTTCGCCGGCGCTGCCGAGCGTGCCGCCGATCGGTCCGGTCGGGTTGCCGAGCGTTCCGCCCAGCGTGCCGCCGAGATTGCCACCCAAATTTCCACCAAGCCCGCCGCTGCCGCCAAGCAGCTGCGCCGAGGCCGGCGCCGAAAGCGCGATGGCGGATGCCGCGATCGCCGCGATGAAGAGATGTTTTGCCATTGTCCTGCTCCTGAATCCGGCCCGGAGGGGTTGGGCCTTGCAGGGAGAACGACGGGGATTTCGGTTTTCTTCCCGAAAAAGTTCGAAGCCGGGCTTAGCGGCCGCCGCAAGTGCCGCAAATCAGGCCATGACCATAGATTTTGTCGCGGCCTTTCCTGCCGAGATCGCGCGCCTCGAACACCAGCCCGCTGACCGCCGGCGCGATCCTGTCGATCGATGGCGCCGGATAGCGGAGCGCGAGCCGTCCGGCGACGAGCGGCGCGGCGAAAGAGGTCCCGCGCAGCCGGTCGCTGCTGGCCGCGCCGGTCGCCGCAAGCACCGCATCGCCCGGCGCCGCAAAGTCGATATGCAGGGCGCGCCCCGCTTCCGGCAGGGCGCGGTCCTTTGCATCGACCCCGGTCACGGCGAAGACCCCCTTATAGGACGCCGGATAGACCGGCGGCGCAGCAGGTCCGTCGTTGCCGACCGCCGCGACGATAAGCATCCCGCGTTGCTGCGCGCGGCTGACCGCAGCCGACAGCAATTTATTGTCGGGTCCGACAAGGCTGATCGTCGTCACCGCGACTCCGCTTTGCGCCAGCCAGCCGAGCGCGCGGGCGATGGCACTCGCATTGCCGCCCGCCGCATCGCTGCCATAGACATCGGCGGCGAGCAGGCGCTGGCCGGGCGCGGCGCCCTGTACCGTTCCGGTCCCGACCAGCAGCGACGCCACTGCCGTTCCGTGACGGCTTGCCGACGGGGCGCCTTTGGCGAAGCCGCGCTGCTCGACCCGCCCCGCGACCGACGGATGCGCCGCAACGCCGCCGTCGATCAGGCCGATCCGGGCGAACCCGCCCGTCGCGGCAGACGCCAGCGCGGCGTGCGGCAGGGCGCCGCCCGGTCCGCTGGCGAAATAGAGATTGTCGGCATCGACCTCCGCCTCCGGCAGCAGCTTCGCAAGCTGTTTGCGGGCACGCGCAAGGCCGCGTCCCTCGGGAACCCGAAACCGTGCGATGTCGAGGTCGAGTCCGTCGATGCGCTCTTGATCGACCAGCGCGAACCCCGCCTTGCCCGCCCGCGCGATCATTGCCGCATCGACCCCGCTCGCGACGAGCACGCCGCGCACCGCGGGTTCGCCGCGTTCGTCGAGTTCGATGGCGTCGCGATTCGTCCTGACCAATCCGATGATCCGGTCGAGCCGTACCCGTACGAGCCGGTCGCCGACGTCTGCCAGCCGGCCGGCATCGAGCTCGGGCAGCGGCGGCAGGACGCGCCCCACCTCGGGCAGGTGCACCGACGGCAGGGCGATCTGCGCGGCGACATGCGCGCTCGCTCCGCCGAGCAGGAGGCCGAACAAGGCCAGAGAGGTCACCCAGTATCGCATCGCAGTCTCACAAGGGCCGGCGTCGGAACCGGTTCCCGAAAAAATTTAGCAGGTCGCGGAAGAAACGATAGAAGGCCGACGTTTCTTCCTCGAACTACCGAAAAGGCGACAATGCGCTTCGAAGAGGAACTGGTCGAATTGCTGCCCCGTCTGCGCCGCTTTGCGCGCGGGCTGGCGCGTCACGCAAGCGACGCCGACGATTTGTGCCAGGCGGCGATCGAGCGCGCGTTGAAGTCGCAGGATCAGTGGCAACAGGGAACAAGACTGGATAGCTGGATGTACCGCATCACCCGCAATCTCTGGATCGACGAGCGCCGCGCCGCGGGCCGGCGCGGCGTCCATACGCCGATCGACGACGCGGTCACGCAGATCGCAGGCGACGGCGCGGCGGAGGTCGAGGCCGGGACGCTGCGCGGCGATGTCGACGGCGCGATGGCGCGCCTGCCCGACGAACAGCGCGAGGTGGTGATGCTCGTCCTCGTCGAAGGCTATGCGTATCGCGAGGCCGCCGACATGTTGGAGGTGCCGATCGGCACCGTGACCTCGCGCCTTGCCCGAGGGCGCGAGACGCTGGTGCATTTGCTCGGAGAAGCCGCATGAGGTTCGATCCCGCCACCGTCGCGGCCTTTGTCGACGAAGAACTCGACGACCTGACCGCGCGGCGCATCGAACGCGAGGCGGAGAGCGATCCCGCGCTGGCCGCCGAGATTGCCCGCCACCGCGCGCTCAAGGCGCGGCTCGCAGCGCATTATGCGCCCGTGGTCGACGAACCGGTGCCCGAACGGCTGCGCGCGCTGCTGACCCCCGACGTAGCGGCCGACGCCAGTCTTGCAGCACGGCGCGAAGCGAAACGGGCGCGCTTCGCCCCGGTGCATTGGGGCGCGATAGCGGCGTCGCTCATCCTCGGGCTCACGCTGGGGCTGCGGCCGTGGATGCCCGCCGCGAGCGTCGCCGAAGCGGATGGCACGGTGGTCGCGGCAGGTCCGCTGGCCGCGGCGCTCGATACGCAACTTGCCTCGAACCAGCCGCCCGACGCAGCGGTGCGGATCGGGCTCAGCTTTCAGGACAAGGACGGGCGTTATTGCCGCAGTTTCGAAAGCGCATCGCTGGACGGCATCGGGTGCCGCGATAACGGACGCTGGAATCTCGAGCGAACGATGCAGGGACAGGCGGGCACCGATTATCGGCAAGCCTCGTCGGGCGAACTCGCGGCCGCTGCGGCCGCGATGATGACGGGCGATCCGCTCGACGCCGCCGCCGAACAGCAGGCACGCGACGAGGGTTGGGCGCGCCGCTGAGCCTTCAGCTGCGCGCGGGTTCGTCGATCCCGAACAGCGCGGCGAAATTCGCACGTTTGGCGAGCAGGTCGGCGAGCGTATAACCGTCGAGCACTTTCATGAACGCCGCGAGCGCCTCGGCGAGCGCGCCGGTCAGCCCGCACGCGGGCGCGATGATGCAGCTGCCGCAGTCGACGAGGTCGAACCCTTCCTCGGTGTGTCGCACCACCGCACCGACATTGATCACGGCGGCGGGCTTCGCCAGCCGGATCCCGCCGAAGCGCCCGCGCACGCTTTCGAGATAGCCGGCGTTCACAAGGTCGTTGACGACCTTCATCAGATGGTTCTGTGAAATGCCATAGGCGCGCGCGATTTCGGAGATCGGACTCAGCCGCGCCACATCCTGCGCCCCCACATAAAGGAGCACGCGCATCGCATAGTCGGTGTAGCGCGTCAGGCGCATCCTGGTCCTTCGAAAATGTCGGTCACGCCATAATATGCATTTTTGTTGCATGTTTCAAACTTCACGCATACATGCGCATCAAATACATGATTGGAGCGAGTCGTGACACGGGACGACCAGATCGATGAAGCCGCGCTCGAGCGCCTGATCCCGGCCTTTTATGCCCGTGTGCGCGCCGATGCCGACATCGGCCCGTTGTTCAACGCGGCGGTGGACGACTGGCCGGAGCATCTCGAAAAGCTCGTCGCCTTCTGGTCGTCGGTGATGCTGACGAGCGGGCGCTACAAGGGCAGCCCTGTCGCCGAGCATCTGAAGCACCGCGAGGCGATCACCCCCGCGATGTTCGACCGCTGGCTCGCGATCTGGGCCGACACCACGAACGAGCTGCTGGCGCCCGCCGCCGCGCACGCGCTGCAGGCCAAGGCCGCGCGCATCGCCGAGAGCCTGCAACTCGCGCTGTTTTTCCGTCTCGACGACCCTCGCCCCCGGGCGGCCTGACGCTTCCCTTTCCCCTCCGCACCAAAGGATATCTTATGCGCACCGCTTCCGCCCACGCGATGACGATCGTCAAAGCCACCGCCCCCGCGCTCGAAAAGCACGGCCTTGCGATCACCACGGCGATGTATGCGCGCCTCTTCGAGAACAAGGATATCGAGGCGATGTTCGACCGCGCTGCGCAGGCGAGCGGCGAACAGCCGAAGCGGCTGGCCGCAGCGATCCTGGCTTATGCGAAAAATATCGACAAGCTGCAGAACCTCGGCACCGCGGTGTCGCGCATGGTCGCGCGGCATATCGAAACGGGCGTGAAGCCCGAACATTATCCCTATGTCGCCAATGCCCTGCTCCCCGCGATCCGCGACGTGCTGGGCGCCGAGGTCGCGACCGACGAAGTGCTCGCCGCATGGGGCGAGGCCTATTGGATGCTCGCCGACATCCTGATCGCGGCCGAGGCACAGGCATATGAGGATGCCGAAGCGGCCTAAAGCGTCCGATTGCGGATGTTTCAATATTGCGCGAAGAGGCGGGAATGTCGGCTCGGATAGAATTTCAGCGCACTGCTGATCCGCACCTAATCGCGGACGTGCGAATGTATGAAACTGATGCGGGCGGTCGCAAGGGGCCGGCGCTTCCCGGATGGGTTTGCCCCGTAATGATCTCGAAAGATCAACCGTTGGAGGGCTGGGATGCTTTTCTGTTGTTACGCGATCAGCCCATTTCACCCGGTGAATGTCGTCGCATAGGCATCCATTTCGTGTTTGGCGAAGCCGGTGCAACCGCCGCCCGAGAAGCCGGCAAATTCTATCTATGGGAAGGCGGTTTTGTCGGCGAGGGTATCGTCGTAGCCTGATTTCCTTAGTCCGCTCACCACCCCAAAGCCGACAAACAAAAAACCCGCCGGAGCCAACGCGCCGGCGGGTTCTTGTTGCTCGGACGATGCGCGGGCTTATTCGGCGCGTGCGGGAATCCCGGTCATCAGCGTGTGAAGCTCGCCCGCTTCCCACATTTCCATCATGATGTCGCTGCCGCCGATGAACTCGCCCTTTACATAGAGTTGGGGGATCGTCGGCCAGTCCGAAAATTCCTTGATGCCCTGGCGGACTTCCATGTCCTGCAGCACGTCGACCGTCTCATATTCGATGCCGAGGCGGTCGAGCATCGCGATCGCGCGCGACGAAAAGCCGCACTGCGGGAACAGCGGCGTGCCCTTCATGAACAGGAGGACGGGGTTGTCGGCGACCAGCTTGGCAATGCGGTCGTGGGTGGCGGGATCGCTCATTTCATGTCTCCGGTGGCGCGGTGCGCCGAAAATGTTTCGCTTCCGGTCCCTATGAAGGAACTGCGGTGGTCAATTGCAAGGCATGAAGTTCGCCGCCCATCCGGCCGCCGAGCGCCGCATAGACCGCCTTGTGCTGCGCCACGCGCGTCATCCCGCGAAAGGATTCGCTGACGACATGCGCCGCATAATGGTCGTTGTCGCCCGCGAGGTCGGTGATCGCGACCTCCGCGTCGGGAAACGCCGCGACGATCATCGCCCGCAGATCATCTTCGCGCATGCCCATGGCGAACGTCTCAGTTCTGGCTGTCGATGAACTGGCGGCGCGCCTCGGCGGTCTTGTCGTTCAGCACCGCGCGGATTTCGGCATCGCTGATTTCGACCGCCGCCGCGGTCAGGTCGCCCGCGAGCTTGCGGATGACATCCTCGTCGCCCGCTTCCTCGAAATCGGCCTGAACGACGGCTTTGGCATAGGCGTCGGTTTCCTCGGGGGTCAGGCCCATGCGTTCGGCCGCCCATTCGCCGACGAGACGGTTGCGCCGCGCGGTGATGCGGAACTGCACCTCCTGGTCGCGTGCAAATTCTGCCTCAAAAGCCCGTTCACGATCGTCGAATCCGCTCATCTTGTCCTCACCGGAATGGAATGTCCCCCCGCAGATAGGTTGCGGGCCGCGGTGGCGCAAGCGGCCTGTGCCGCAGATCACTTCCCTTTCGCTTACGAAGGGTTTAGGGTCCGACGTCAGGGAATGGGTCGTACCGCAGCAATAAAAGACTGCGCCTTGCCGGCATAGCGTCGGCACGGCGTTTCTACGCTTGTGTTTGGGGGATTGGTGATGACCGCTCGACGTCCGCATTTTGTGCCGATTCTGGCGCTGCTGGCTTTGGCCGCGCCCGGAAGCGCGCTCGCGCAGGGCGGCGACCCCACGCTGCGCGACAGTTTTTCGATCGGCGACCAGGGTGGATCGCTCTGCGAAGTGCAGGCGACGGTCCGCGACGGCGTCATCAAGGGAATGTTCGACCGCGCCTGGACGATCATCTGCCGCGATGCGAGCCAGCCGGTCGGCACCGTCCGCCTGCTCCGCGCAACCCCCGCCGAGACGCAGGCGCGGATCGATCAGGGCCGCGCCGGCACCATCGCCTGCACCGCCGAGGGCGCCTGCACCGTGCAGGGCAGCAATGTCGCCTGGACGACGCGGATCGAAGCCGCGGGAAACAATGCCTATAGCGTAGAGGGGTTCGCCGCTTATGGCGACGCGCTCAATATCGCGCTCGAATCGATCCGCCAGCGCAAGGTCGTCCCGGGCGTCATCAAGGTCGCGACGACATCGGTCGGGAGCAACGACGGCTTCGCGCGCACGCTCGCAGGGACGATCGACGTCGACAAGGCACTGGCCGAAGGGTATCGGCGCAACCACAGCGGCGATTATGCCGAAGCGGCCGAATTTTTCGAGGCGCTGTCGCGCCGCGCCTCCGAAGAGCAGGCCGCGGCCGACCTCGATCCGACCGAATTCACGCTCAACCGCGCGCTGCAGGAATCGAACCTCGGCGAATTTTCCGAAGCCGAACGGCTGTTTACCGAGGTCGAGGCGACCCCGACGAGCGATCCGGTCCAATTGCGCCTCCGCCGCAATTTCCGCGCGATCCATGCGCTGAACCAGCGCGATTACGACGGCGCCGCCGAACTGCTCCGACGGCCGATCCCGCCGCTGACGGGTGCGGTGAGCGTTGCCGGCGATGCGGTCACGCTGACCCCCGAAATCGTCGCCGGCGTGAACAGCGGCAGCAGCGCGCGCGCAATCCGCCAGACGTCGGACCGCGAACGGCTCACCCCGCTCGAACGCGCGCAGATCATCGACGCGCAGGCGGTTCACCTGCTCGGCACCGTCGAACGGCTGCGCGGCGACGCCCGCGCGGCCAAGGCCGCGCAGATCAAGGGATTGTCGGACGCGCTGGCCGTTCGCGAAGGCCGCGTGACATCGATCATCCGCCTGCGGTCGCAGATGCTGGGCGAACTCGCACTCGCCGAGGAAGCGCTCGGTGACAATAGCGCCGCCGACGCACGCTTCCTCGAATCGATCAATGCGCTGGCGATCGAATATCCCGAAACCAACGCGCTCGCTTCGGCCCGCGCGCGCTACGCCGCCTTCCTGACCCGCCGCGGACAGGACGACAAGGCGCTCGGCATTTATCGCGAAGTCGTCACCGCGCTCGCGGGATCGCAACGTTCGACGACCGGCATGGCGAATATGATGGCGCCCTATTATCGCCTGCTCGCCGGCCGCGCGGCGACCGATCCGGCGGCGGTCGGCGATTTCTTCGTCGCCAGCCAGTTGCAGGTCCGCCCCGGCGTCGCCGACACGCAGGCGGTGCTTGCCCGCGAACTGTCGAGCGGCAGCGACGAAGGCGCGCGGCTGTTCCGCCAGGCGACGACACTGAACCGCGACATCGAACGCGCGCGGATCGAGGATGCCCGCCTTGCCCAGCTGCCGGAATCGCCCGAGGTCAACGCGCTGCGCGCCGACATCAAGACCCAGCTCGACAATCTCGGTTTCCAGCAGGCCGAAACGATCGTCGCGCTGTCGGCCTTTCCGCAATATCGCGTCGTCGCGCCGGGCAAGCTCGACCTCCCCGAATTGCAGCAGGTGCTGCGCGCGGACGAAGCCTATCTCAAGATGCTCGTCGTCGGCGACGCCGTTTATGCGATGCTGATCGAACAGGGCGGCGCGCAACTCTGGAAATCGGACATCAGCGCGTTGGGGCTCGACACCGCGGTCGACACGATCCGGTCGACCATCTCGATCGTCGAGAACGGCCGCCGCGTCACCTATCCTTTCGACGCCGCGACCGCGTACAAGCTTTATGGCCAGCTGTTCGGCCCCGTCGCGGCGCGACTGCCCGCGGTGCCGCACCTGATCTTCGAACCCGACGGCGGCATGCTGCGGCTGCCGGTCAACCTGCTGATCACCGCCGATACCGGGCTCGCCGCCTATGAACAACGGCTGCTCGATCCCGACGCCGACCCGTTCGACATGCGCCAGATCGCCTGGCTCGGACGGACGACGCGCCCAAGCACCGCCGTCTCCACCCTCGCCTTCCGAAATGCACGGCAGGCGGCGCCCTCGACCGCGAGCCAGCAATATTTCGGGCTCGGGCAGAACCAGCCGATCAGCGGCGCGCTGCCGTCGCTCGGCACCCGCGGCACGGCGGGCGGCAGCATCGATGGCGATTGCCAGTGGGACACGTCGCTGTGGGCGCGTCCGATTTCAGCCGACGAACTCGTCACCGCGCGCAATGCGATGGGCCGCGAGGCGGCAACGCTGCTGACCGGCGGCGCCTTCACCGACACGGCGGTCAAGAACCGCACCGACCTTGGCGATTATCGCATCATCCATTTCGCGACGCACGGCCTCGTCACCGCGCCGCGCCCGGCGTGCCCGGCGCGCCCGGCGCTCGTGACCTCGTTCGGCGGGACCGATTCGGACGGGCTTTTGACCTTCCAGGAAATCTTCGATCTCAAGATCAACGCCGACCTCGTCATCCTTTCGGCGTGCGACACGGCGGGCGCTGCGTCGGTTGCCGCGACGCGCGAGGCCGGCCTGTCGGGCGGCGGCAATGCACTCGACGGACTGGTCCGCAGCTTCATCGGTGCCGGCGGGCGGTCGGTGATCGCAAGCCATTGGCCCGCACCCGACGATTTCGACGCGACCAAGCGGCTGATCGGCGGCCTGTTCGCGGCCAATCAGGGGACGAGCGTCGCCGACGCGCTGTGGGGGACGCAGACGCGGCTGATGGACGACAAGCAGACCTCGCATCCCTATTATTGGGCGGGTTTTGCAATCATCGGCGATGGCGGCCAAGCGCTGCTCCACGGCGGCACCGCGACCGCAGCCGCCCCTGTCGGGGAGGCTGCCGGCCGCGCCGCCCGCTGATATAATGACGACAGCCGAAACCATCTCTTCCGAAGCGAGCCCTGCTGCGCCCGACGGCCCGCCGGCGGCCGTGCCGCTGCGCAAAAGGGTGCGCCGGCTGGTCATGCAGCTCGGCCCGTCGCGCATGGCGGCAACGATCCTGTTCCTCGCCGTCGCGGTACTGATCGCACGGCTGAGCTGGCAGATGCCGCTGGTCGATGCCGCCGAGCGCGCGCTTTACGATGCGCGCGCGACGCTGATGGCGCCGCATGTCGAGCAGGACAAGCGGATCGTCATGATCACCTATAATGACGAAACTTTGTTCAACACCGGCATCCGCTCGCCGCTCGACCGCACCCTGCTCGCCAATGCGCTTGGCAATCTCGACCAGATGGGGGCGAAGGCGATCGGAATCGATATCGCGTTCGACTCGCCGCGCCCCGACGACGACCTGCTGAAGACGCAACTGCGCGCGATGAAGACGCCGACCTGGCTTGCCTATGCCGAGCAGGCGAGCAATCCGAACACGATCTTTTACGAACAGCAGAAGTTCCTCGAATCCTTCATCGCCGACGTCACGACCGACAAGACGAAACCGACGAGCGTGCTGTTCCGCACCGACGACGACAGCGTGATCCGCAACTGGCCCGACCGGCCGAAGAATTTGCCGCCGCTGATGTCGAACGCCTTGGCTCCGGTCGATCCGGCGCACGCGAATTTCCAGGGCAATATCCGTTTCCTGGTGCCCGCACGCGCGGCGGAGGGACAGGAAGAGCCTGTTTTCGCCAATATCCCGATCGATACCTTCGCGCTGCCGATGGATGCCGACATGCGCGCCGGCTTCTCCGAACTCGTCAAGGACCGCTATGTCCTGATCGGCGGCGACATCATCGACAACGACCAGTTCAATACTCCGCTCAGCCGGTTTCCCGACGCGATCACGGGGCAGCACGAGACGATGATCGGGCTCGAGGTCCACGCGCATATGCTCGCGCAGCAGCTCGACGGAGCCTGGACCCGACCGATCGCGGGCCCGGCGCTGTGGGCGCTCGCGATCCTTGTCGTCTTTGCCGGCGGGCTCACCAGCCTGATCGACCTGCGCGCACGCTGGGTCGCGCTCGCCTTTCTCGGGCAGATGGCCTTCTTCATCGCCTTCCCATTCTGGCTGCAAGGCCGCGGCGTCGACACGACCACGCTTCCCACCTTCGGCTGGGCGATCGGCTGGCTGTTCGGTTACGCCGCGGTCGGCACCGCGGCGCGCACGGTCGGGTCGCGCCAGCGCGCCTTCGCACAATCGGCGCTTGGCAAATATCTCCCCGCCGATGTCGCGGCGCAGATCATGCGCGATCCCGATCAGCTCTCGCTCCACGGCGAACGGCGCAATATCTTCTGCGTCTTCACCGACCTCGAAGGCTTTACGAAGCTCAGCCATGCGGTGACGCCAGAAACCGTCGCGCGACTGCTCAACGAATATCTCGACCGCCTGTCGGACATCGTGCTCGCGCATGGCGGAACGATCGACAAATTCGTCGGCGACGCGATCGTCGCCTTCTGGGGTGCGCCCCTCAGCCGCCCCGACGACGGGCCGCAAGCGGCAGCGGCAGCGCTGGCGATGTATGAAGCCGGCGAGAAATATCGCACCGACCTTGCCGCCGAGGATGTGCCGCCGATCGGCATGACGCGCGTCGGGCTGCACGTCGGCGATGCGATCGTCGGCAATTTCGGCGGCGAAGGGCGCATCCAGTACACCGCGCTCGGCGACAGCATGAACACGGCATCGCGGCTCGAGGCCGCGAACAAGGGGCTGAAGACCGGCGTGCTGATCTCCGCCGAGGCGGCGGCGCGATCGGAGCGCGACGACCTCGTACCGATGGGCCGCGTGACGCTTCGCGGCCGGGCCCAGCCCGTCGATGTTTTCACGCCGCGCCCCGATCTTGTCCCGGAACGGCGCGCCCGCATCGCGGCGCTTGTCGCGGCGCACGCCGCGGGCGATAAAAATGCCTATGTGACCGGCGCCACAGCGCTGGCGGGCGAATTTGGTCAGGATGCATCCATCATGTTCCTGATAGAACGCCTGAACGAGACCGAAATAGGAGAAAGCTATGTCCTTTCCTGACTTGCCGATGCAGCGCCTCGGCCTGACCGCCGCCGCCGTCATGGCGGTCGCGATGGTCGGCACCGCCGCCGCGCAATCGATGGTCGTCCGTTCGACCGGGCCGTCGGCGGGCAAATATCCGACCGGCGCCAAGCTGAAATCGACCGACAAGCTGACCCTTGTCGCCGGTGACAAGATCGTGCTGATGCAGGCGGGCAAGACGCGCACGCTGTCGGGACCCGGCACCTTCGGCGCGACCGGCACGGTGCAGGCCAGCCAGTCGCTGGGCGGCAATGTGACGCGCATGCTGGCCAAGGGGCCGACGATGCGGTCGCGCGGCGGATTTTCGCGCGACGCAGGGACGCCCCAGCCGGCGGATCTGCGCGCGCCCAATCTCTGGCTGCTCGACTATCGCGAAGGCGGCACCTTCTGCGTGGCAGACCCCGCGACGCTGATGCTGTGGCGGCCGAACATGGAAGGCGACACCGCGCTCGAGATCGAAAGCGCGGGGAAAAAGGCGACGGTGGCCCTGGTCGACGGCGCCAATTTCCGCAAATGGCCGGTCGATGTCATGCCGGTGCAATATGGCACCGACTATCGGCTGTCGGGCGGCGGGCTCGCCCAGCCGGTGACGGTTCGCTTCGCGGCGATGGACAATATACCCGACACGGTCGAGGGATCGGTCGACATGCTGATGGTCAAGGGCTGCTCGCCGCAGCTCAACCGTCTCGTGGACACGGTGTCGGAGGCTGAAGCAGGGCAAGGTTGAACGGGGCGGGCGGGCATTGAACCCATCCGGTCCATCTGATAACAATCAGAAGAAAAGCCGCTACTTGCTGGCGGAACCTTTCCTTGGGTCGAAATTCGCGCTGCCGGTTTCCGGCAGAGCCGTTTGAATTGGCGCGCCGCAGCATGGCGGCGCCCGGCGTACGCAAGGGGTGGTGATGATCACGGGGGAAGTGGGACATATTGCAATGGCGCGGCCCGACCGGGCAGCCATTCGCCGGGCGTTGATCGGTTCGGCAACGCTGCTGGCGGCGGCACTGCCCGCCGCCGCGTGGGCGCAGGCGACACCGCAGATCCCGACGCGCGAGGAAATCCAGCAGCCGGTGCTGGCGCCGGTGACGCAGCCGAACGAACAGGTGGTTTCCACCGACGACAGCATCGAGCGCGCGCCCTGCCCGCTCGCCAACCCCGAATTTGCCAATATCCGCTTCACGCTGCGCGGCGTCGAGTTTTCGAACGTCGAGGGCATCGATACGGCGATGCTCGCGCCGAGCTGGTCGGACCGGGTCGGGCAGGAGCTGCCGATCGCGACCGTCTGCGACATTCGCGACCGCGCCGCGACGATGCTGCGATCGCGCGGCTATCTCGCGGCGGTCCGCGTGCCGGCGCAGACGATCGGCGACGGCATCGTCCGGCTCGACATCCTCGCCGCGCGCATGACGCGTATCGAAGTGCGCGGCGATGCCGGCGCGAACGAACGGCTCCTGCAACGCTATCTGTCGCGGCTCGACGACCAGCCGGTGTTCAACATCGTCGATGCCGAACGCTATCTGCTGCTCGCGCGCGATATTCCAGGGATGGACGCGCGGCTGACCCTGCGCCCCGGCAGCGCGCCCGGCGAAGTCGTCGGCGAAGTGACCGTCGCGCGTACCCCCGTGATCTTCGACTTCAATGCGCAGAATTTCGGGTCGCGCGACGTCGGCCGCTGGGGCGGCACCGCGCGCGTCCGTTTCGCCGGGCTGACCGGCATGGGCGACCTCACGACCGCGAGCTTCTACACGACCCCCGATTTCGACGAGCAGAATGTCGTCCAGCTCGCGCACGAGTTCCGCGTCGGCGGCGAAGGACTGCGGTTCGGTGCCAGCTATACCCATGCCTGGACGCGCCCCGACATCGCGGCCTTCCCGATCAAGTCGAAAACGCAGATCGTCAGCCTGTTCGCATCCTATCCCGTCACGCTGACTCAGGCGGAGCGGATCACGATCGGCGGTGGGCTCGACTTCATCGACCAGGATATCGGGCTGGGCGGCGTCCCGATCAACCGCGACCGGCTGCGCGTGTTCAACCTGCGCGCCGACGGCAGCTGGATCGACCCCGCATCGGTATCGGGGCGCAGCGGGTTCAGCCCGTCCGAGCCGCGCTGGTCCTATTCGACCTCGTTCGAATTGCGGCAGGGCGTCAACTTCCTCGGCGCAAGCGACGACTGCGGCCCGACCGGCGCTGCCTGCTTCCTGCCCGGCGCGGTGCCGTTGACGCGCGTCGAAGGCAAGCCCGACGCCTTCCTTGTCCGTGCAAGCGCGCTGGCCGAATGGCGGCCGGCAAAGCTGTTCACCCTGTCGGCTGCGCCGCGTGCGCAATGGGCCAGCGACCCGCTGCTCGCCTATGAGGAATTTTCGGGCGGCAATTTCACCGTCGGGCGCGGGTTCGACCCCGGCACCGTGATCGGCGACAACGGCGTCGGCGTATCGCTCGAAGCGCGTTACGGCTCGTTCGTCCCCGCGAATACCAAGAGCTTTGCCCTTCAGCCCTTCGCCTTTTTCGACGCCGCATGGGTGTGGAACAAGGACAATGCCTTCAACGGGCTCAATCCGCAGAAGCTCTATTCGGCGGGTGGCGGCGTGCGCGTCGCCTATGGCGACCTCGGCCGGCTCGACGTGACGCTGGCAGTTCCGCTCAATCGCGGCGGTTTCCTGACCGAGCTGCCCGATCCGCGGCTGCTCGTATCGCTGACCACCCAGTTCGGCGTGCGGGCGCGCTGATCATGACCTTTGCCCAAGACCCTGCATCGAGGACGACCGACATGCGTGCCACCGCCACTCCCTCGCCGAACCGCAATGGAAAGCGGCGTCTGTTCGAAAGCTGCGCGATCGCCGCGGGGATGATGGCGCTGGCCTATGGGGGGCCGGCTCTCGCGCAAGTAGCGGGATCGGGGACGGTCACCAACCTGCCCGCGGGCACGACGAACGGCACCGGGGTGAACCCGTCGACGGTGACCGTCAACGGATCGCAGAATATCGTCACCTGGACTCCGTCCAACGCGCCGGTCGACGGGGTGATCGATTTCCTGCCCACGGGCAACACGCTGAATTTCGTCGGCAATACGCCGGGCTATATCGTCCTCAACCGTTTCACCTCGGCATCGGGCGCGTCGATCACCGACCAGATCGCGCTCAACGGGACGGTGAACAGCACGGTCGGGGCGACCACCGGTCCGCGCGGCGGCAACATCTGGTTCCAGAATGCGGGCGGCGTCCTGATCGGCAGCAGCGGCGTCATCAACGTCGGCAGCCTCGTGCTGACATCGAACGATATCGACACGACGGGCGGCCTGCTCGGCCCCGGCAACACGATCCGCTTTCGCGGCGCGCCGGGAAGCACCGCATCGGTCAGCGTCCTCGGCGCGATCAATGCGAACAATGTCGGCAATCCGGGCAGCAGCTATGTCGCACTGGTCGCACCGCGCGTCGTGCAGGCAGGCGCCGTGCGCGTCGACGGATCGGCCGCCTATGTCGCCGCCGAACAGGCGGACATCCGCATCAACAACGGCCTGTTCGACATCAATGTGACGGTGGGCGCCGAAGGCGGCGACGTCATCACGCATACGGGCAGCACCAGCGGCCCCGCGCATCAGCAGGGCGATGTCGACCAGAACCGCATCTATATGGTCGCGATCCCCAAGAATGACGCGGTCACGATGCTCGTGTCGGGGCAGATCGGTTATGACGATGCGCTGTCGGCACAGGTCGACCCCGACGGCGCAGTGCGCCTGTCGGCGGGCTATAATATCACCGGCGGCGAACTCGACAGCGCGCCGGTCAATGCGACCGCCGCGAACATCACGATCAACGACACGCTGTTTCGCAGCGACACCGTCGCGCGCTCCAGCGGCGCGCTGGTCGGACAGCCGGTTCAGGTCTTGCCTCCGCCCGTCCTGCCCTTTGCCCCGCCGCCGCAGCAGGGCCGCATCGTCGTCCAGGGCAATGGCACCTTCATCGGCGACGCCAGCGCGACGTTCAACGTCAATGCCGGCCGCGCAGTCGGCGCGACGGGCAACTTCACCGTTCAGTCGGGCGGCGCGAACGGCGCCTCCGGCAGCGCGGCGGTCAACGTCAACGGCGGCCAGTTCGGCGCCGGCGGAAATCTGGTCGTCAGCGCCAACGGGCAGGCCGATGCCGTCACGGGCGATGCGACGGGCGGCACAGCCACGCTGAACGTAAACAGTGGCGGCCTCGCCACCGTCACCGGAAACATCACGGTGTCGGCCAACGCGATTGCCGGCTTTGATGCTACCGGCAACGGCGGTGACGGAACCGGCGGCAGTGCGACGATCCAGGTCTCAGGCACCGGAAGCGTGCTGCTCGGATCGGCCATCGTCGCGTCGACCGTCGGGGTCGGCGGTGGACTCTCATCCTCGGGGCCGGTCATTGTCGCGGACAATGGCGGAAGCGGATTTGGCGGAACGTCGCTGATCATTGCCGAGAATGGCGGCAGCCTTAGCGCCAGCACCGCCATTGGCGCCGTCGCAGCGGGCGCCGGCCAGATCGGCACCGTCCAGTCGGGCGACGGTCAAGGCGGCCTGGCATGGATCACCGTCACAGACCCGGGGACCAGCCTGCAATCGCCCCAAACGCTGCTCAATGCGGCCGGCATCGGCGGCACCAGCATATCCGATCCGACGCTCGGCACGTTCGACACGCTCGCCGGCGGGAATGGTCGGGGCGGAATCGCCCGGATCATCATGATCGCCGACGCAACGGCGACGGTCGACTTCGGCGCCACGGGCATCGATGCCAGCGGTTCGGGCGGATCGGCGGGCGGCGACAATGCGATGGGCGGCGACGGCCGCGGCGGCAGCGCCATCATCACGGCAAACGGCGGCGGCACCTTCCAGTTCGATGAGCTCACCGCCACGGCCGCGGGCAACAGCGGCAATGCCGCGTCGCTCAGCGGACAGACGGCATCCTCGGGCGATGCCCAGGGCGGGTCGATCGAACTCGGGACGGCCGGCGGGTCAACGATCGCGGTCAATACGAACGCCTTGCTCGATGTCACCGGAATCACGGCATCCGGCGAAAATGTCGGCAGCGGAACGGGCGGCAACGTCACCGTCTCGACGATCCAGGCCAGCAATATCAATATCGGCAGCGCGCTGATCGTCGACGCAGCGGGCGGCAGTTTCGGCTCTGCGGTCTTTGCCCAAAGCGCGGGCAGCGGCACGGGCGGCGACGTCGATCTGACCTCGGTCGGCGGCGGCGCGATCCGCGCCAATGGTTATGTCGTCAATGCCGGCGCCGGCGTCGTCAACGTCAGCGGTGCCAGCGGTGCCGCACAGGGTGGCACGATCGATGTCTCCGCCTCGACCGGCGGCCAGATCCTCACGACCGGCAGCAGCGGCAGCAGCAATGTCTTCGACACGAGCGCGTTCACCGGCGTCAGCGCCGCGGGCAGTTCGGCGACCGGCGGCACGATCCAGTTCATTGCCAATGGCGGCGCGATCAATATGGCCACTGGCTCGACCCTTGCCGCGGGCGGCGTATCGGGCGGCGCGATAAACCCCGGACCCAATAATCCCGTCGGACGCGGGGGCACGATCCTTGTCCAGCTCGTCGCCGAGCCGACCGGCACCAGCGCGATCACCCTCGGCGATTTCAATGCCGCCGCGAATGGCGCGACGGCGGTCGACATCGAAGGATCTCCGTCAATTCCCGACGAAACCGCCGGCAGCGGTCAGGGGGGCGACATCCGCATCGACGTGCAGGGCGGCACGCTGACCACCGCGTCGATCAACGCGTCGGCGAACGGCTTTGGCGGCAGCACCGCGGGCGGTGCGGGCGGCGCGCTGGGATCGGGAGGCTTCGCAAGCTTTACCCAGACGGGCGGCACGACGAACGTCGGCGACATGACGATCAGCGCCGACGGGTTCGGCGGCACTGCTCCGGGACAGTCGGGCGCCGGTCAGGGCGGTACCGCGATAATCGACCTCAGTGGCGGAACGATCACCGCGGCCGATATCGTCGCCACCGCCAACGGGCTTGGCGGCGACGGATCGACGGGCAATGACAACGACCCCGCCAATATCACCCCGGGCGGCCTTGGCGGCGCGGGGCAAGGCGGCGAGGCGACGATCAATATCGGCGGAACCGCCGTCGTCGACGCCAGCGTCATCCTTGCCAATGCTGCGGGGACCGGCGGCACGGGCGGCGAATTCTTCAATGCATCGAGCTTCGGCGGTTCGCCGGGCACACCGGGCAATGGCGGCGGCGGGACCGGCGGCAGCGCCACGGTCAACGTCACCGGCGGCACCACGACTGCAAGCGGCATGATCGCCGATGCGTCGGGCTTCGGCGGCGCCGGCGGCAACAGCTTCTTTTCGAGCAGCAGCGGCGGCGCAACGGGTATCGGCGTTGGCGGTCAGGGTGGCACAGGCCAGGGCGGCACCGCGACGATCGCGCTGGAATCGGCCGTTGCCGGGGTCGGCAGCACGAGCAGCATCGCGCAGGGCACCGGCGGCGCCGGCGGCAATCATAATGTCGGCGGCGCCGGCGGCGAAGGCTTTGGCGGACTCGCACAGGCCATCGTTACCAATTTCGACGCCGGGCAGCTTGCCGTGACGCTCGATTCGTCGGGCACCGGCGGCAATGGCGGCGATGGCCGCGACGGTGCGGGCGGCAACGGCGGTGGCGGCGGCGGCGGCGTGTCGCGCCTCGCGGCCGAAGGCGACGCGACCCTGACCGCGGTCGAAACCAATTTCATCACCAATGGCACCGGCGGCAACGGCGGCAACGGCCAGCTCGGCTTCGGCTCCTTCACGCTCGCCGCGCCGTCGGGCGGCAATGGTGGCGATGGCCGCGGCGGCACGCTCGAAGTCGCCGCCAATGGCGGCGGGACGGTGACGCTGGGCCTCGTCGTCGGCGATACCATCGCCCTCGGCAGCACCGGCACCGGCGGCAATGGCGGCAATGGTTCGGGCAGCGTATTCGATCCCAATGGCGTCGCGGGCGACGGCGGCGTCGGTGGCGGCGGTACCGGCGGTACGGTTCGCCTCGTCACCAACGGCGGAACGATCAGCTCGAACGGCGAATCGGTCGCCATCGATGTCGGCGGCGTTTCGGGCACCGGCGGCTTGGGCGGCACCGGCAATGGCGGGGGCACCACGGGCGCCAACGGCGGCTCGTTCGGCACCGCCGGCGGGCGCGTCGCGATCGAGGCGCTAAACAGCCTGACCGGACCGGGCGCGATCACGCTCGGCAATACCGAAATCAATGCGAACGGCGAGACTGCAGGGCGCATCGAACTGCGCGCCGAGGGCAATATCAGCTTTGCCGGGCTCGACGCCGAAGCCGCGGGCTTTGCGCTTCCCACGAACAACGACACCGACGTCGCGCCTGCGGGCATTTTCTTCGCGATGAACGGCGGGACGATCAGCAGTCAGGGCGATGCGTCGCTGACCACGGGCAGCTCGTTCGGCGCCTATGCGCAGTCCGACGGCACCTTCGACGTCAACGGGACGCTGACCATCAATGCGGTGGACCAGATCGATATCCGGCACGACTTCCGCGAAGGCGCGGCGCCGACGATCCGCGCCGGCGACGAGCTGACCGCGACCGCGGGCGGCATCAGCGGCGGGCCCGGAAGCCTGCTGGCCTCGGGCGGCACGCTGTCGCTGACATCGACGCTCGGCGCCGTCGGGGTCGGCGGACTCGACGCCGTGGATATCGTGATCGACGCCGCGGGCGCGGCGTCGGTCGAACATGCCGAAGCGGACAATGATTTCACCGCGACCGGCACCAGTTTCCGCACCGGGCTCAACTCGATCATCACTGGCGGCGACATTTCGGTCACCTCGCCGGGGACTATCGATCTCGGTAATTCGACGGCGGGTGGCTCGGTCTTTGCCGAGGGTCAGTCGATCGCCTTCACCGCGATCGATGCCGGCACGGTGGTAACGCTGCGCGCGCAGGGTTTCGGCCCGATTGACGGCGTCAACGGCGACAGCATCGTTGCCGGCGGCAATATCGCGCTGACCGGCCAGGGGATCACCGTCGACGATATCCAGACGACAGGATCGCTTTCGGCCAGCGCCAGCAATGGTCCGGCGACGCTCACCGCGGTCACGGCCGACGGCAACATCAGCGTCTCGGCGAACGGCAATGTGTTCGGGGCCTTCAACTCGGGCGGCAACATCAACCTGCGCTCGACCGCCGATATAACCGCCACCGCGAACGCGACCGGCGGCTATATCGATTCGTCGACCGGCTTCGTTTCGGAAGGCACCGCCTTCGCCGATGCCGACGGCAATGCGAATGTGACCGGCAGCGCCGCGACGATGTTCGGCGTGCGTACCGGCGGATCGGCCACGCTCGACACCGTCACGGCGGGCGAGGATGTGTTCGTACTGGCGGGCACGACCGCAAATCTGGCAAATGTCACGGCGGGCGACGACCTTTATGTCCGGGCCGACGGCGGGGTCACCATCCAGGCGTCGCAGACGACCGGTACCGGACCCGACGGCCGCAGCATCGTCTATCAGGCCTGCTGCTCGAACCCGACGCCCTTCCTGCAAGTCCAGACGAGCACGGCCGACCTGTCCAACGTCACGCTGCTCGCGCCGACATCGACGATCAATGCGACCGACGTCACCGCGTTCGATAATTTCACCGCCACGGCGGGCGGCGCCGTCACGGCGGGCGGGCTGATCCGCTCGGGCCTCGCGACGACGATCAGCGGCAGCGACCTTACGCTCGCCGCGATCACGGCGGGGACCGACATCACCCTTACCGCGAGCAGCGACGGCATAGGCGCAACCGGCGCGATCGCCGCCGGCCACGACGTCACCATCACGGCGGCGGGTGCGGTCGATGTGTCCGAATTCGACGCGGGCGACGATATTCGCGTCAACGCGGGCGGCGCGCTCACCATCGGCGGCGCCTACAGCTATGGCACCGGGGCCGACAATGAGGGCGACGGCAGCAACATCGTGCTGTCGGCGGGCGACACCGACGTCACCCACGCCGAATCCGACAATGATTTCATTGCCGACGTCGGCAGCTTCACGACCGGGCTCGATTCGATCATCACCGGCGGCGATATCATCGTGACTTCGGCCGGCGCGGTCGACATGGGCAATTCGACCGCAGGCGGCTTCGTCTCGGTCACCGGCCAGTCGATTGCGTTCACCATGATCGACGCCGGCGGCTCGGTCTCGCTCAGCGCCAACGACGACCTGCCGGGCGCGACGGGTATCAGCGGCGGCTCGATCGATTCGGGCGGCGATGTCGACCTCAACGCCCCGCGCATCGCGATCACCGGGACGGTCAGCGGTACCGGTACCTTCTCGGCGAACAGCTATGCCGGCCCGATCGCGATCAACCTCGCCGATTTCGACGACAGCATCTTTGTCTCGTCCGCGGGCAATATCACCGGCACCTATAATTCGGGCAGCGACATTCGCCTCAATTCGGGGGCGGGCATCAACGCCACCGCCAACGCCATCGGCTCGCAAAGCTCGAGCAGCGGCCCGCCGATCGCGGCGAGCGTGTTCGCCGATGCGGCGGAAAATGTCGTGCTCACCAACAGCAGCGCGTCGGGCATGTTCGGCGTCAATGCCGGCGGGTCGGCGACGCTCACCGGCGTCACGGCGGGCGAGGATATCTTCGTCCGCAGCGCCAACACCACGACGCTGACCAACCTTAGCGCGGGCGACGACCTGACCGTCCTCGCCGACGGCAACATCATCGCGTCGGGTCTCGCGACGACCGGCGCCGGTCCCGACGGCCAGACGCTGGTCTATGAAGGCAGCCCCGCCGTGGGCGGCGAATTCCTCGTCACCGGCTCGGCCCCCGACGGGTCGAACATCAGCCTGACGGCGGTCGGAAGCAGCATCGCCGTAAACAGCGCCAATGCGTCGGGCAATCTGACCGCCACCGCCGGCGGTTCGGTCACGTCGACCGGCTTGCTGCAATCGGGACAGGCGACGACCCTCACCGGTAGCGGCCTCGCTCTTGCGGCGATCACCGCCGGGACCGACATCGCGATCACCGCCAGCAATGACGATTTCGCCGCTACCGGCACGCTGACCGCCGGCAACGATATCGACATCAGCGCCGTCGGCGCGGTCAATGTCGCCGGCCTCGACGCGGGCGACGATATCCGCATCGGCATCGGAAACGACCTGACGATCGGCAATGCCTATAGCCGCGGCACCGGGACAGACGATGAAGGCGACGGCAGCAATATCGTGCTCGCGGCGGCGATAACCCGCGTCGACCATGCCGAGGCCGACAATGATTTCACCGCCAGCGTCGGCCGCTTCACCACCGGGCTCAATTCGATCATCACCGGCGGCGACATCGTCATCACGTCGGGGAGCGGCGTCGACCTTGGCAATTCGAGTGCCGGGGGCCTCGTCTCGGTCGGCGGCGAGACGATCGCTTTCAACAGCATCGTCGCCGGAAGCACCGTCAGTCTCAGCGCCAGCGGGACGTTCGGCGCCACGCCGGAAATCAGCGGCGGCAGCATCGACGCGGGCGGCGACATCATCCTGTCGGCGAACCGCATCGCGGTCACCGGCCCGGTGACCGGCGACGCCGGGCTGTTCGCCTTTGGCGGCAGCAGCGTCGCGATCGACCAGACCGATATCGCCGGCGATATTTCCGTGACCGCGGGCGGTGACCTGACCGGCAATTATGTGGCCGGTGGCAATATCACCCTGAATTCGGACGGGAATATCACAGCCACTGCGGTCGCCAATGGCGGCTATGTCGGTCCCAACGGGATCAGCGAAGGCTATGTGTTCGCCGATGCCGACGGCAATGTCACGCTGACGAACAGCAGCGCCGCCACGATGCTCGGGGTTCGCGCCGGGCAGGCAGCGTCGGTCAGCAATGCAACGGCGGGCGAGGATGTGTTCGTGACGGCGGGCACCAATGCGACGCTCGCGAACATCACCGCCGGCGACGATCTGACCGCGACGGCGGGCGGCGGCATCACGGCGAACGGCCTGACGACGACGGGTACCGGCCCCGACGGCCGCAGCGTGATTTACGGCCCCCTGTCCGCAGGCATCGACGCGCTGCAGATCACCACCTCGGCCGCCGACCAGTCGAATATCGCGTTGACGGCATCGACGGGCAATATCGGCGGCGGCGCAATGGATGCGTTCGACAATCTGACCCTCGTCGCAGCGGGCGCGATTACGGCTAGCGGAACCCTCCAGTCGGGTCAGGCAACGAGCATCAATGGCCGCAATGTCATCTTCAATGCCATCGACGCCGGAACCACGGTCGACGTGTCGGCATCGGGCACGACCGCCGGCGCCGAAGGCATCCGCGGCGTCGACATCAGCGCCGGCGGCGATATCAACCTCAGCGGAAACAGCATCGCCCTCACCGGTACGGTCGACGGCGGCGCATCGCTCTTTGCCAACGCGACGGGCGGCACCGCCGCGATCAACCAAGCCGATCTCGCCGGCAATATCGCCGTATCGGCCGCCGGCAACCTGTCGGGCAGCTATGCGGCCGACGGTAATGTCAGCCTGACATCGGATGCGAACGTCAATGCGTCGGCCATAGCCCGCGGCACCACCGCCGACGGCAATCTCTTCATCGATGCGGGCGGCAATGTCGTGCTGGCGAACAGCACCGCGGCGCGCATGTTCGGGGTCAACGCCGGCGGCTCGGCAGCAATCACCGGCGGCACGGCGGGCGAGGATCTGCTCGTCCGCGCCGGCACCACGGCGTCGCTGACCAATGTCACCGCGGGCGACGATGTCGATATTCGCGCCGGCGGCAATGTGACCGCAAACAATGTCAGCGCAACCGGCACCGGCGCCGACACGCGATTGCTGAGCTATATGCCCGGCAGCGGCTTCACCATCATGCAGGGCGAAGGCACGTCGTCAGTCGATGGGTCGGATGTCCGCATCGCCTCGACCAACGGCTCGATCGACGCCACCACGCTGTCGGCAGGCGACGATATTTCGCTGGTCGCCACCGGCGGCAATGCGACGCTGAGCGGCGCGACGACACTCGGCCTTGGCGTCACCGGCGGCAGCAGTAATATCAGCGTCCAAGCGGCCGACGCGACACTCGCGGGCCTCAATTCGGCCGACGATGTGCTGGTGACGACATCGGGGACGACGAGTGTCGACGGCGCGATCGTCGCGGATCGCGATATCGCGATCACCGCCGGCGCCGTGAACCTTGCGACGCTGGCGACGCCCGGCGGCAACGTGGTCGATACGCTGGCGGCGGGCCGCAACATCACTGTCGCGGCAGCGGACGACATCAGCGGCGGGCGCATCAACGCGATCGGCGATATCACGCTCACCAGCGGCGGCGCGATCGAGGTCGCCGGTATCTTCGGCAACAATGTCGCAGTCGATGGCGCAACGGGCATCACCGCCGATCAACTGTTCGCGGTCGGCACGACGACGCTGAACAGCGACAATGGCGCGATCGCGCTGAACACGCTGGTGTCGTCGGGCAACGTCGATGCAACCGCCGATTCGATCGTTATCAACGGCGGCAGCATGATCTTCTCGAACATCGTCACCGATGTCGGCGATGCGATCGTGCGCGGCGGCGACCTGTTCATCATCAACGGCAATATCGCCGGACGCGCCGAATTTTCGAGCAGCGGCGAGCGGCTCGGCGTCACCACGCTGACCGCGCAGAGCGCCGCGCTCGAAGCAAGCGGCGGCTTCATGACGCTCGACAATGTGGATGTCAGCGGCGCGCTGTCGGCCACAGCGCGGACCTCGCTCGGGATCACCGGCGTCGTCACCGGCCAGTCGATCTCGCTCGCGTCGGCCAATATCGACATCGCATCGACCGGCCGCGTCGGCACCGCAGGGGCGACCGGCGAGGTGTCGATCGCCAACAATAATCCGGACAACCAGACCTTCGTCGGCGGCACCGGCACGCCGAACGGCTATCATATCGACGCAAATGAGCTGACCCGCGTCTTCGGCAGCGACGTCGAGATTTTCGCGCCCGAGGTGCAAGCCGCGAGCGGCGGATCGGTCGGGTCGGCGGCGCCGCCCGACGTCATCGTCGACAGCTTCACCATGACCGGCGGCGCATCGGGGTCGAACCTCGGCGCCAGCGGCCAGCTCACCATCCGTACCCCGGGCAAGATGCGCGTGATCGGCAATGTCCAGCTGACCGGACTGACCGACGCCAATGCGCTGAACCTGCTCGCCGATGACGCGCTGGAAGTAATCCTGGGCCAGGGCAGCGTCCGCCTGATCAGCGGCAACGCGCCCGCCGGTCAGCTCAACATGGCGTCCGACGACATCATCGTCGCGACCGCCGATGCGATCGCCGATGTCGGCGCCGCGACGACCACCGACGCGATCGAAACACGCCTCGCCCAGAATGACGGCGTCCTCCTCGACGAAGGCGCGCTCTTCGCCCGCGGCATCCGTGCCGAGGTCGTCGGCGGTTTCTATGTCCAGAACAGCGGCGCCGGGACCCGCTTCGCCGAACGCCGCGGGATGACCTTTGGCGCCGGCGGGCTCGATGTGCTCACCGAAGGACCGTCGCGGATCGTCATCAACGGCGTCCATCTCGGCCCGAACGGACAGGTCACCGGGCTCGACACCATCCCGCTGCTGACGATCGCGGGCAGCGTGCCGGCTCCCGGCAGCTTCGATCCGCGGTCGACCTTCAACGGGTGCCTGATCACCGGCGCGGCCGCCTGTAACGCGCCGACCGGGAACAGTTTCCCGGTCCAGGACGTGATCGAGGAAGAAAGCGAAGGCGACAAGGGCGACGGCAACAACCTGCCCCAGCCGCTGATCACGATGCGCGACCTCGATCCGCTGAGCGGCGAGCCGCTGCTCGACGATCCGGTGACCGGCGCGGGCAACGACGATCTGTGGACGCCCGAACTCGACAGCTGCGATCCGGGGAGCGCATCGGGCGGAACCTGCCCCGCGGCGGAGTGAGCGCGGGCTAGGGTCCCGACCATAGCGTTTCGGTTGACGCTGACCCGCCGGACGGGGCATGGGCGCGAGGATGACCGACGCCCCTGCCCTCCCGCTCAAGCTGTTCAATAGCCTGACGCGCAGCCTCGAAGTCTTCGAGCCTGTCCACCCCGGCGTTCCTGGCGATCCGGCGAAGCCGGCGGAGGCGCGCGTCTACAGCTGCGGGCCGACGGTCTATAATTACCCGCATATCGGCAATATGCGCGCCTATGTCTTCGCCGATACGCTCGGCCGCACGCTGTCGTACAAGGGCTACAAGCTCACCCATGTCATCAATATCACCGACGTCGGCCACCTGACCGACGACGCCGACGCGGGCGAGGACAAGCTGGAAAAGGCGGCCGCCGAGAAAGCCCAGTCGATCTGGGACATCGCGCGCCACTATACCGAGGCCTATTGGGCCGATGTGAAGGCGCTCAATATCCGCCAGCCCGCGCACTGGTCGATCGCCACCGACTATGTGCCGCAAATGATCGAGTTCGCAAAAGCGATCGCCGACAGGCACTGCTACGAGCTTGATAGCGGCCTCTATTTCGACACCACGACGGTCGCCGACTACGGCCGCCTTGCGGGTCATGATCCAGCGCTCCTGAAGATTGCCCTTCAAATTTCCGACCGACTTAGAAATGTACCTTCCGATCTAAGCGATGCAGAGTTGAAAACTTATTTCTACTCCGCGGTGCAGGATTTTATTGAAACGGTTGAAGAAATTAGGGAAACCTCACCCGCGAAGCGCCTCCACTCCGAGCTCCTTGACATCCTACGCAAACTACCCGAACCCGCGTCACCGGACTTCACGAATGATTTCATGAAGCTGACCGAGAGGTTCGGTAAGTTCCTTGAGCGCGCAGAGGGCGAAAGCAGGATAGACCCTGTCGATGGCAAGCGTCATCCCGCTGACTTCGCCATCTGGCGCAAGACACCGCCGACCGAGACGCGCCAGATGGAATGGCCTTCTCCGTGGGGCATGGGCGCGCCGGGCTGGCACCTCGAATGCTCGGTGATGTCCGAAGCGCTGCTCGGCTTTCCGTTCGACATTCACACCGGCGGCATCGACCACCGCGAGATCCACCATCCGAACGAGATCGCGCAAAACCAGGCGCACAGTTGCAGCGACGCCAGCGGCGCGCGCATCTGGATGCACAATAATTTCCTCGTCGAACGCTCGGGCAAGATGTCGAAGTCGAGCGGCGAGTTCCTGCGCGTGCAGCTTCTGATCGACAAGGGCTACCATCCCCTCGCCTATCGCCTGATGTGCCTGCAGGCGCATTATCGCAGCGAGCTCGAGTTTTCGTGGGAGGGTCTGGGCGCCGCGCTGACGCGGTTGAAGCGGATGGTGATGGGTGTCGAGCGGCTGAAAGCCCAACATCTCGAGGCCAGTTCATCACAATGGTCACCCGCCTATCCCGCAGGCGAGTGGACACTGCAGAAATTTAAGGATGCGATGCCCTCTGGTTCGATCGAGGCGAACAACCTTCTCCAGTTCGACCGCGAGATTTCCAATGATCTCGGGGCGCAGAGCGCAATGTTAGAAATTGAGCTGGTTCTCGGTCCCGGCGCGAAAAAGCAATCGGCATCTGATCGGTTAAATACGCTCGCAGCCATTGATGACGTACTGGGTCTCCAACTTCTGTCCTTGTCGCGCGCCGACCTGCGCGTCCGGCCCAAGGCTGCGACCATTACCGAAGCCGAAATCGAGGCGATCCTCACGCGCCGCAAGGAAGCCCGCGCCGCGAAGGATTTCGCTGCCTCCGATGCGTTGCGCGACGAACTCGTCGCCGCGGGCGTCGAGGTAATGGACGGCGACCCGCTCGGCTGGGACTGGCGGCTTAACGCCGATTGAGGCTTGCCCCCGCGTTGCAGCCTGCTAGCTTCGTTGCATGTCGCAACTGATCTGCTGGCTGCTTGTCGGTCTTGTCCATCTGATCCCCGCGCTGGCCTTGTTCCGGCCGGCGTTGATCACGCGGCTCTATGGCGTCCAGCCCGACAGCCCGCTCTTCCTGCTGATGCACCACCGCGCCGCGCTCTTCTTCGCGGTGCTCGTCGCCTGCGCCTGGGCCACCTTCGACCCCGGCGGGCGCAAGATCGCGACGCTGCTCGCCGCCATCTCGATGCTCGGCTTTCTCTTTCTCTATCAATCCTACGGGCGCCCCGCACCGCTCGCCACCATCGCTCTCGTCGACCTGATCGGTCTCATCCCGCTGGCCTGGGCAGGCTGGCACGCTTTCCAGCAGTAGGAACATCATGACCAAGACCGTCACCGTCCTTTCGGGCCTGATCCGCCCGCTCGTCGAAAACCGCCTGCCGGGCTGGGTCGAACCCCGCTTCTTCCAGTCGAAGGAAGAGGCGCTCGAACTCGCACCGCACGCCGAAATCGGGTGGTTCGACGTGTACGACAAGAAGGACATGGCGGCGGTGATCGCCGCGGCGACGAGCCTCAAATGGCTGAACTCGATCTATGCGGGAGTCGACGGCATGCCGCTCGATCTGCTCGCCGAACGCGGGACGATCGTCACCAACGGCGCTGGCATCAACGCGATCACCATCGCCGAATATGTCGTGATGGGCATGCTCACCGTCGCCAAGGGTTACCGCGAGGTTGTGCGCGCGCAGGAGCGGCGGGAATGGCTTATGGACTCGCCGGGCAAGGTCGAGCTGTTCGGGTCGAAGGCGCTGCTCCTCGGCTATGGCGCGATCGGCAAGCTGATCGAGGAACGGCTGAAGGCCTTCGCCGTCGACGTAACGGTGGTGCGCCGCTCGCCGGGAGAGAACACGCTCACCCCCGACCAGTGGCGCGCGCGGCTCGGCGATTTCGACTGGGTGATCCTCGCGGTCCCGGCGACCCCCGAAACCGACGGCATGATTAGCGCGGCCGAACTCGCGGCGATGAAACCGACCGCGACGCTGATCAACATCGCGCGCGGCAGCGTCGTCGATCAGGATGCCCTCGTCGCCGCGCTCGACGCGCAGCGGATCGCGTCGGCCTTCCTCGACGTCACGACGCCCGAACCCCTCCCCGCGGACGACCCGCTCTGGAGCCTCGACAATGCACATATCACGATGCATCTGTCGGGCCGTGCCCAGGACAAGATGTTCGTCCGCTCGGCGCAGCGTTTCCTCGAAAATCTGGAGCGCTGGCACAAGGGCGAAGCGGTCGAACCCCGCGTGGACCTGTCGCTCGGCTATTGACCCGGCGCCGCAGCTGGGGTGATCTGCCCCATGGTCGCCGAACGCTTCCTTTTCGACAATTTCATGCTCGATCCGGGCGAGCGCAGCCTGCGGCGCGATGACACGCCCGTCGACCTCAATGCCCGCTATCTCGACGCGCTGGCGCTGCTCGTCCGCGAGGCGGGCAAGCTGGTGTCGAAAGAGCGTTTTCTTGCCGATGTCTGGCGCGGCGTCCCCGTCACCGACGAAGCCCTGACCCAGTGCATTCGCACGCTGCGGCGCCAGCTTGGCGACGACGCCGCGCGCCCGCGCTTCATCGAAACTATTCCCAAGCACGGCTATCGCTTCATCGCGCCGGTCGCGATCGAGGGTGCCACGGGTAAGGCCGGAAGCCCGTCCACGCCGGGGTCGTTCGACCTGCGCCAATATGCCTTCCTCGGCGGCGCCGGGACGCTCGGCGGCGGCGTCGCCGGGTTGATCGGCGGCCTGCTTTACGGCTTCGCGGCAGCGTCGCAGCCGCTTCCGCCATCGACGGGCGCCCTGTCGGTCTTTCTCGTCCTGCTCGCGCTGACCACCGCGATCGCCCTCATCGGCGGAGCCGGCGTCGCCTTCGGCATCGCGGCGTCGGGCTTTGCCGCCGGCCGCCGCAGCCTCTGGATCGTCGCCGGGGGCGCGGCCGGCGGCCTGATCGTCGGCGCGCTGGTCAAGCTGATCGGGCTCGATGCCTTTGGCCTGCTGTTCGGCCAGACGCCGGGCGACATCACCGGCGCGCCCGAGGGAGCCCTGCTCGGCGGCGGCGTCGGATTCGGCGCCTGGCTTGCAAGTCATCGCCGGCGGCTGCGCAGCATCCTTTTCGCGGCGGCACTGGCGGGCGGGCTCGGCGGGGTCGCCGCGATCCTTTCGGGCGGGCGGTTGTGGGCCGGCAGCCTCGACCTCATCGCGCGGCACTTCCCCGCATCGCGCCTGCGTCTCGACGCGATCGGCAGCCTGTTCGGAGAAGGGGGCTTCGGCCCCCTCGGCCAGATCGGCACGGGGATACTCGAAGGCGCGCTGTTCGGCGCGTGCATCGTCGGCGCGATGACGCTCGCCCGGCGCGCACTCGACCGGTCAGGCAGCGGCCTTGCGGAACAGCAACGCCGACAGCAGCCATAGCCCGCCGAACAGGCCGATCGCCAGACAAAGCTCGCGCACGCCTTCGGTACCCGGCGACGCGAAACCGGCCGCCCATCCGCCGACAGCCGCGACCGCCTGCGCAAAGGCCGCGACGACCATCGCGCGCGCCATCCCCGCCGCGCGAAAGCGCGCGACAGCCGACGCCGCGAGGGCAATCAGGACGACGATGAAAAAGATCAGATTATGCGGCCCCTCGTCGGCAAAGATCGCCACCGCGGCATTGACCCAGATGGTCAGGAAGCCGGCAGCAATCGCCACCGCGACGCCGAAACGATAGGCAAGGCTGCCACTGGCGCGCACGCCCAGTTCGAACAATATGCCCGCGACAAGGAACATCGTCCCTGCAAAGAGGAAGTCCGATCCCGTCCAGACGACCTCGTCGCTATACTGCATCGCGATCAGGGGAACGGTAAGCAGCAGCGCTGCGCCGCTCCATCCCACGATGCGCCAGTTGATGGCTTTTTTCCCGTCACTCCCGATATCCGTGTCCATGCTATGCCTCCCTATGTGAGGCGCCCGGCGTGTCGGCACGCCGGATGAACGTCATGAGCAAATCATGAGCAATCGCTGAAAACGGTCAGGACGGACGCTCGGCCTTCAATTCGCGCACGAGCGGCTGCAACCGCTCGTCATATTTGGCGAGCATCGTATGCGCGCCCGCATGGTCGTAGAAGCTGACCAGTTCGCGCCCGTTCCAGCGGTGGAGCGCATAGGCCGGGTCTTCGGCGACGATCATCGGGCGGTCATCGGGCCTGTTCTCGTCGATCGGCCGAAGGTCGAGCGACACCTGTGGCGCGGTCGACGAGCAGATCGCGATCGTGCGCCCTTCCCACGCGACGGTGACGCTGCGGTGCAGATGCCCGCAGATCAGGCCGCGAACCTGCGGGTGGCGGCGAACGACATCGGTGAAGGTCGCGACCCACGGTTCGTCGGGGTCGGTGTTCATCCACTCGATCCCGCTTTCGACCGGCGGGTGGTGCATCACGATATAGGTGGGCTTGGCGCTGTCCTTCGCCAGTTCGGCATCGAGCCAGGCGGCGCGCCGTTCGCAAAAGGCGCCGCCGTGGCGCCCTTCCTCGAGCGTGTCGACCGTCACCAGCCGCAGTGCGGGCAGGTCGATCGTGTACTGGACGAACCCGTTGCCGTCGTCGAACCCCGGAAAGCGCGCGTGGAAATTGTCGCGCAGGTCATGATTGCCGACGCTCGGCCAGACCGGGAAGGGACAGCGCGAAAAGGCGGTGACCAGGCGGCGGTAGCTGTCGTCGTCGCCGCGATCGGTGATGTCGCCGGTGGCGAGCAGCAGGTCGGGCCGGTTCGGCCCCTCGATCAGCACGTCGAGCACCTCGTCGAGGCGCTTGCGGTTATATTCGGCCGGATTGTCCAGATCGAACCCGATATGGATATCTGTGATCTGCGCGATCAGCATATCCGTCCCCTGCTTCCGCCGGTTCGCCCCGGCGACCCAAAACCTACCCGCCCCGCCTTGCCGCGTGCAAGGCAGGTGTGCGCCATGTCACTTCGTAAAGGCCCCGCCCCCCGGTTCCTGTGATCAGGCTCACACCATAGCTAGCGGCAAGGGGTTTATTTGTGATTGCAGCGGTATTTTTCCTGGCTCCGCGCGGCGGCATCCATGGTTTGCCGCCGTCCGAATGATATTCGTGGCACATCGCGCAGGGCGATTCGGTCGCAGTTTCGACCTTCACGACACGCGCGCCGCCCTCGCCGACATGGCAGTCGCGGCACTGGCGGAGGCCCGGGACGAGCAGGTCGGTCGACGCTTTCGACGCGGGCGCGGCGGTGTGACAGTCGGCGCACGCCGTCTCCTTGTGCGCGTCATGGTCGAACCACCCTTTCTGCAGGTAGCGCGGCGTCTGGCTCACCGCCGCGACGCGCCAGCCGTTCCCGGTCTGCGGCGCAAAGATCGTGTGGCAGTCGTAACAGGCCCCGCCCTTCGAAAAGACCGCGCGCACCGCATCCTGCGCGCGGCTCGGCCGCGTCGCGACCTCGTTGAAATAGATGTTGTAGACCTGCCCCTCGGCATAGGCGCCGGGACGCCGCCGCTGCATCCCGCCAAGCTGGAGCGGCCGCGCCGGCGGGGTCGAGCGATAATAGGCGGTCAGATCCGCAACGACCTGATCGGGCTCGCCATGGCGCAGCGTCCGCGTCACGCCGCCGACGGTCTCGAACGCAAGGCTGTGGCACATCGCGCAGTCGCGCTCCATCTCGACCGGCTTCACGCGCACCCCGTCGGCCTCGACACGGTGGCAATTTTCGCACTCGAGCTTCTTGCCGAAATCGTAACGCCCGCGGAAGCTCGCCGCCATACGCGCGACGCCGCCGGTCGCCTGCAAATGCATGTCGTGCGGGAATTTGAGGCCATTATAGTCGACGATGCCTTTGGCCAGCGTGGTGCGCACCAGCTTACCGCCCGGCCCCGGCCGCACGAGCGGGCGGAATTCGGGATGGCTCGTGCCGAAATCGGCCGCATCGGCCAGCGTCGTCGGATGACCCGCCGTCTTGAGCCGCGCCGACATGCCGTCATGGCAATCGGCGCAGAATTTCTGCGGCGTCGCGGGCATCGGCCCCGCACCCTCATGCTCGGTATGGCACTCGACACAGCGCCCCTGCGGCTTGTTGAAGGTCTTGGCAAAGCCGTCGAGGATGCGCTCACCCACCCCCGGCGGATGGCGCGCGGCGAGCAGCATCGCGGTCGGGGCATTGGCGTGCGCCATGCTCATCGCCTTATGCTCGCCGGTGTGGCAATTGACGCACGCCTTGTCGGTGACCGCGACGAACGGCTCGACGTGGCACGACTGGCAGTCGTTCTTCAGGCTGGCGTGCGCGCTTGACAGCGGCCCCGACAGCCAGGCGCTGTCGGCGTGATAACCGTCGGGGCGCTCGTTGACATTCTTGTAGCTGTACCACGCCCAGATCGGCCCGATCAGAAAGGCAAGCAGCATCACCGCCGCGAACAGCCACGCCCCCATGCGCTTGCCGAGCATGACACCCTGCAGCGAAAAGGCCTTGGCCTCGTCGACATCCTTCGACGATTGCGAGAGTTCGTCGATCCGCTCGACGAGCAGGATGATCTTTTCATCCTCGCGCGCGATCGTCAGCCGGTGGCCGCCGAAACGCAGCTCGCCGCCTGCGGCACTGTCGATATCGGCGATGGTCTCGGTCCGCCCATTCAGGTCGAAGCCCAGTCCTTCGCTCGCCGTAACGCGGACCGTCCGCCCGTCAGCGCTGCCGATCGTCGCATGATGCGGGTTCACCGCCAGGTCCGCGACATGGATCGTATTGCCGGCATCGCGGCCCAGCGTGATCGTGTCGCCGGGCAGCGCCGCGTCGCGGATGATCTGCTTGCCCGTCTTGGTCGTCGCGATGCGACGCAGGATGAAGCTCATCGTCCCCGCCTCACCAGTAGAAGAAGACGCTGATGATGTGCGCCGACAGCGCCGCGATCAGCGCAAAGGTCAGCGGCACATGCACATAGAGCCAGATTTCGAGCAGTCCGCGGATCCTGAGATGCTGGCGCAGCCGCGCCAGCGCCGCTTCCTTCTGCTTGAGCAGGCCGACGACCTTTTCGCGCGCCTCGGCATCGCTGCTGCGCGACAGGGTGAGCGTGCGCAGCGCCGCCGATGTCGCACAATTGGGGTAGCGGCCCGACAGGCGCGCGGCGATCCCGCCCGCGAACGGGTCCTCGTCGAGCGCGGCGAGCACCGGCGCCGTATCCTCGGGCGTCAGCGGCTGCGCGGCGGTGTGAAGCTGGCGGTCGAAGGCGCGGATCGCCTCGAGCATCTGCATCTGCGTCATCTGCTCGCGGTTGTTCGACAGCGCCTGCGGCAGCGTCGCATAGACGATCACGCCATAGAGCCCCGACAGGATCACGAGCATCATCAGCACCCACGCCAGCGTGTGGACGTTCCAGCCGAGCTGGAACCCCGTGTGCCAAGTGCCGACGACGATCAGGCTGAGCCCCAGATAGACATGCGCCGAGGTCCATGCCTTCAGCGACCAGTGATCGCTCGTCATCTTGCGCTTGCGATAGCCCAATGCGGTGAGCCACAGGATCAGCGCCGCGCCTATCGTCCCCAGCGTATAGCCGTACCAGCTGCCGCCATTGTGCCGCGGCGTCACGTCGATCAGCGCATAGCTCACGATGATGAGCAGGCAGAGCCCGCCCGAAATCTTCGCCCAGCGGAACCCCGCATAACGCAGGAAGCCCTCGTGCCGCCGTTCGCGGACGCGCTCGACCTGTGTTGCCTTGTTGCGGCGGCCCAAGAGCCTTCTGGGAAACAGGCTCGCCATCAGTCGGTGTCCTCGTCGAGCCGCGCGATCGACAGGAATTCTTCGGGCGAGACGCGGATCGCGGCGCCCGTCGGGCAGGCGCGCACGCACGCCGGGCCACCCGAAATGCCTTTGCACATGTCGCATTTGACCGCGATCTTCTTGGGCTTCTCGTCACCCAGTTTCTTCTTGGTCCATTTGGGCGACGGTTCGCCGGGCCCGGGACCGAAGCCGGTGAGCAGCCAGCGCAGCAGGCTCGGCTTCTCGGGCGGCGCCGCCTCCATGCGGATCACGCCATAGGGGCAGTTGCGCATGCAATTGCCGCAGCCGATGCAGCCGGGCTCCATGAACACCTCGCCGTCGGGGCCGCGGTGGATCACGTTCGGCGGGCAGTCGGCCATACAGTGCGGGTGTTCGCAGTGGCGGCAGCTCGTCGGCACATGCAGGTGCGCAAAGGTCTTGCCCGCCTCGCGGTCGAGCCGCGACAGCCCTTCATGGCTGTCGGCGCACGCCTTTTCGCAATTGTCGCAGCCGACGCACAGATTCTCGTCGATCAGCAACGCGTCGGTCGCCTCGCCGAGCCCCTCCTTCATGATGAAGCTCGCGGTGTCCGAATAGAGGTCCACCGCGCTCGAATAGGTCGCTTTGCGCGATTCGATGAAACTGTTCATCTGCGCGCGTTCGGCGACCGCCGCTTCGGTCGCTTCGCGCACCTGCGGCCGCGCGGCGAGCATCTTGCGGAAGCTTTCGCCGGTCAGCTTGATCACCTCGCTGCCGACCGCCGCCTTCACCGTGGCATTTCTGGGCTGCCCGCTGAGCACGCCCATTTCGCCGAAGAAGCTGCCGGCGGGCAGGTAGCGGAGGAAGATCGGTTTGCCGCCGATATCCTTCTCGACGACCATCGATCCCGAGCGGATGACATAGACATCGTCGCCCTGCTCGCCCTCGGTCAGCACGGTCTTGCCAGCGGGTACGCGCTCGACTTCGGCGGTGTCGACGACGGGGCCGAGGTCGTCGACCGTCAGCCCGCCCTTGAAGATCTGCAGCAGCTGGCGTTCGAGCGAGATGCGGTTGATCGCGCGCTTCGCACCGGGAACCGACGCCATCAGCTTGAGCGCCGCGGTACGCGACACTTCGACGAAAATCCCGTCGGCGCCGGCGCGGATCGTCGCCCCGCGCTTGCGGCCCGAAATCAGGCCGACCTCGCCGAATATCGATCCCTGTTCGATCGGCACGGTGAAATCGGGGCCGACCTCGACCTCGGCAAAGCCATCGGCGATCGCGAACAGCGACGATCCGGGCTCGCCCTTTTCGAACACGACATCGCCTTTGCGGTAGAAGGCGACCTTCGAATCGAGCATGAATTCGCGCATCTGGAGCGGCGACACATCGGCGAAGATGCTGACGCGCGTGCGCAGATAGTCGAGCCATTCGCTGACCGATTTCTTGTCGGGCAGGTCGGCAAAGATCGCCGCCAGATCCTTTTCGTCGGCCGGGGTCAGGCCGGTGTTACCATTGATGAACTCGACGACGTCATAGCCCTGGTTCATGCAATGCTTGATCAGCGGATAGCCCGCGAGCGCGCCGATCACGAAGATACCGGGCACGGTCGATTCAAAAGTCGGCGACAGCTTCGGAAAGGCCTCGCGGTCGGGACCGGTAAATTCGATCCCCATCGATTCGACGAAACCGCGCGGCGCGACCGATCCCAGCCGCGCGACGATGACGTCGCACGCGATCTTCTCGTCACCATCGGGCGTCTCAAGCGTCAGCCAGCCGGGCTCGACCTTTTTCGGCTGCGTCTCGGTGCGGATGCTCATCAGGCCGTTCTCGCCCGCCTCCATCATGTCGGAGACATTCTTGGCCTTCGCGCGCGCGAAATCCTTCGATCGGTTCAAAATGGTGACGGTGTTTTCAAGCGCTTCCTCGGCAACGCCCAGCGCGTTTTCGATTCCAGCATCGCCCGATCCGACGACGGTGATATGCTTGTCCTTGAAATCCTCGGGGTCGTCGACCTGATAGATGATGTGCGGCATGTCGGCGCCCTCGCAGCGCATCCGGTTCGGATTGCCCTGCGTGCCGATCGCCAGCACGATATTCTCGGCGTGAAAAACATCGCCCTTCGCGGTCTTGATCGCGAAGGCGCCCTTCGCTCCCGTCACCTCGGTGACGTCGGCATGCTTGACGACGTTCACCTTGTTGTGCGCGGCGTCCTCGTCCCAGTTGCCGAGGATATATTCGCGCGCGCCTTCGGCAAAACGGCAGTCGGATCTGAGGTCGAGCCGTTCGGGAGTCGCGAGGACGCGCTTGCCCTTCTGATATTTGAAGATGGTGTCGGAGAGATGGTCGGTCTTTTCGAGCAGGACATGGCTGAGCCCGAGCTGCCCCGCGCGCGACGCCGCGCTGAGCCCCGCGGGGCCCGAACCGATGATCGCAACCTTGACCGGCTCGCTCATGCGGCCACGCCTCCGCAGCCATGGCGAAGACGCGCGATCAAGATACTGGCGAACGCATGCACGGGCATCCCATTCCCCCTTATCGCTTACCCCTAAGCGACATAATCATGGATGCGACCCGGACTATTCTGTCCTCGGCACCGAGCTATGCCCTTGATAGCGGGAAAAGGTCAACCGGAGAGGCAAAGCTGCGAGACGTTCGCAACTAGGCCGGTCGACAGGATGGAGGGTGTGACCAAACGGCTCAGCGCAACGGCCGCACCTGATTGTCGACGCCCTGCACCGAAACACGGGGCTTGCCCTTGCCGCGAACCTGCCAGGTCACGACGTTCTCCACGCCCGACACACGAAGCTCCGCACCCGGAGGCAGGATGATATGGATCTCGTTGTCGACGCCGTTGACCGTCAGGCTGGGGCAATCGCCGACAAAGTTGATCCGGTTTCCCGAACCCGACACTTCGGCGGGGCGACCGCCGCAATCGACCTCGTTCGCCTGATCGACACCGTTGATCGACGCACCGTCGCGCGTTCCCGTGCCTTGGCGCAGCTGCGCCGCCAGCGGCGCGGCGACCAGCGCAAGGCTCGTTGCAAAGGCAGGAAACAGGAACTTCAAAGCGCCGCGAGATTGGAACAAGGTCGTCTCCTTTGTTCCCCGCCTCGAAAATCCCCTTGCCGTTCAATGACCTGCAAAAACAGTCGCGTCAACCGGCGAACGCCGGCGCGCGGTCAGGCCAGTTCGAACATCGCCGCGATGCGCTCCGACTGCGTCGGCTCGAAGCGCGACCAGCCGTCGGGGCCGAGCTTTTCGAGCGGGCGGAAGCGCGCCTTGTACGCCATGCGCGCCGACCCTTCGATCCAGTAGCCGAGATAGACATAGGCCAGCCCGGCGCGCGCCGCGCGCTGGACATGGTCGGCGATGATATAGGTGCCGAGCCCCTCGCGCATCGGATGGTGCGCGTCGAAAAAGCTGTAGATCATCGACAGCCCGTCGCCCTGCCGGTCGGTCAGGCAACAGCCGACGAGGCGGCCCTTGCTGCCGTCGTCGGTCGGTTCGCGATATTCGATCATATAGCTGTCGACCGGGGTCTGTTCGACCATGTCGGCAAAATCCTGCTCGTCCATGTCGGCCATGCCGCCGTCGGGATGGCGCGAGGCGAGGTAGCAGCGCAGCAGCGCATATTGCTCCTCGGTCGCCCAGGGCTTGCACGCGGTCGCGACAAGGTCGCCGTTGCGGCGCAAGTTGCGCTTCTGCGAATTGCTCGGCGTAAATTCGGCAGCGCACACCCGCACCGATACGCACGCCGAACAATCGGCGCAGCTCGGACGATAGGCGACCGACTGGCTGCGCCGGAAACCGATGCGACCGAGCGCATCGTTGAGTTCGTTCGCGGTGTTGCCGCTGAGTTCGGTGAAAACCTTCCGCTCGGTCTTGCCCGCAAGATAGGGACAAGGCGCGGGACTCGTCACGAAAAAGCGCGGAAAACGGAACGGTGCGGACACGCGGAAAAAACCTCCGGACTGGCGATGCGGAGCCCCCCGACGCGGGTCCGACGCGTTACTTGCACCAACTATGCCGCGCGCCGTCAATGGTGCAAAGCGCATTTACCATTTTAGTCCGTCCCGTTCTGAATCAACGGGAAAATTTTGTGAATCGCCCGGTAACTTTTGTGCCGGACTGAATCAAAAATGCAGATTGGGCTCTTTTGATCGCCATCCCGACGCACGCCGGAATGACGAAATGAGATGAGGTCCGTTGTCGCCCTCAGCTGTACCCGCGCAGTTCGTCGCCGGTCAGCGTTGCGACATGAAGCACATTGGTCGACCCCGGCGTGCCGAACGGCACGCCCGCCATCATCACCAGCTTCGCGCCCGCCTTGCAGATGCCGTGGCGCAGCGCCATGCGCTTGCCCTTGGCGATCATCTCTTCGAAGCTGCCAATGTCCTTGGTCGGCACGGCATGCGCGCCCCAGAGCAGGCCCATGCGCCGCGCCGCCTCGCGCTTCGGCGTCAGCACCAGCAGCGGCGCGCCCGGCCGCTCGCGCGCGACACGTCGCGCGGTCGAACCCGACGCGGTGAAACAGATGATCGCATCGGCCGCGATCGTCTGGATGATCGTGCCCGCCGCCTCGGCGAGCGCGTCGGCGGTCGTCGCGTCGGGCGCGGTCTCGGTGAAATGCAGGCGGCGATAATAATCGGGATCGCTTTCGACCGAGCGCGCGATCGAATCCATCATCGTGACAGCCTCGACGGGCCAGGCGCCCGCTGCAGTCTCTGCCGACAGCATGATCGCGTCCGCCCCGTCGTACACCGCCGTGGCTACGTCGCTTACTTCCGCACGCGTCGGCGAGGGCGAGACAATCATCGATTCGAGCATCTGCGTCGCCACGACGACGGGCTTGCCCATGCGGCGTGCGGTCGCGACGATCCGTTTTTGCAGCGGCGGCACCGCCTCGGGCGGCAGTTCGACACCCAGGTCGCCGCGCGCCACCATCGCCGCGTCGGCAAGCTCCAGGATTTCCTCGATCCGCTGCACGCCCGACGGCTTTTCGAACTTCACGAGCAAGGCCGCCTTGCCGCCGATCAGGCGCCGCGCCTCGGCGACATCCTCCGGCCGCTGGACGAACGACAGCGCGATCCAGTCTACATGCTGTTCGAGCGCGAAGGTCAGGTCCTTGCGATCCTTTTCGGTGAGCGCCGCGAGCGGCACGACGACGTCGGGGACATTGACCCCCTTGCGGTCCGAAATCTTGCCGCCGACCTCGACCACCGTCTCGAGCCGGTCCGGCGACACGCTCTTGACGCGGAGCACCAGCTTGCCGTCATCGACGAGCAGGCGCGTCTCGGGTTCGGCCGCAGCGAACAATTCGGGGTGCGGCAGATGAACGCGCGTCGCGTCGCCCGGCGCCTTGTCGGCGTCGAGCACGAACGGCTGGCCCTTCACCAGTTCGACCGGGCCGTCCTTGAAGGTCCCGACGCGCAGCTTCGGGCCTTGCAGGTCGACAAGGATCGTCGTCGGGCGGCCCGTATCCTTTTCGAGCGCGCGGATCGCGGCGATCACCTTCGCATGCCCGGCGTGATCGCCATGGCTCATATTGACGCGAAAGGCGTCGGCGCCCGCGCGGTGCAGTTCGGCGATCATCTCCGCATTCGCGCTGGCGGGGCCAAGGGTCGCGAGGATACGGACCTTGCGCTGACGGGGGGTAAAGCTCTGAACCACAAATGCTCCGATGACTGGAATAGGTTAGGGTCGGGAACGTTAGGGCAATGCCGCCTTGCCGCTGTCTAGGCAACAACCGTATAGCTATTCAATCATTGAAGGAGGAAGCATGTCCTGCAGCGACGACCAGACGACCGGCAACGATGCCCTCGACAATCTCGACGACGCCGTCGCCGCCGCGGCCTTTCGCCGTCTCGCTCGCTTGCTCCAGCATCGTAGCGACGCGGCGAACATCGACCTGATGGGGCTCGCCGGTTTCTGCCGCAACTGCCTGGGCGACTGGATCGCCGAAGCGGGGGGCATGGACAAGGAAGCCGGCCGCGCGATCGTCCACGGCATGCCGACTGCAGAATGGAAAGCGCGGCACCACGTCGCCGCCACCCCCGAACAGCTCGCGCGGATGGAAGAAAGCATGGCCAAAAATCCTCGCGGCCATTAGGGACGCGCCGAGGGCGATTCTCGCCACATGATCATCCAATCCAGCGGAGTATAAAATGAGCGAAGCCACCGTGTCCGACGAACAGCTGCGTCTTTTCATCGAGCGCATCGAGCGTCTGGAAGAAGAGAAAAAGGGCATCGCCGACGATATCCGCGACACCTATAACGAAGCCAAGAGCAACGGCTACGACCCGAAGATCATGCGCCAGATCGTACGCCTGCGCAAATTGCCGGTCCACGACCGCAAGGAAATGGAAGCGATCCTCGACGTCTATAAATCGGCGCTCGGCATCGACTAACAGCCAACCACCAATAGATCGAGGAGAGTGACGATGTTCAGCACCACGACCAACAATATCGAGGGCCGTCCGGTCCGCGAATATCTGGGCATCGTCACCGGCGAGGTGATCGTCGGCGCAAATTTGTTCCGCGACCTGTTCGCATCGATCACCGACATCGTCGGCGGCCGCTCGGGCAAATATGAGGATGTCCTTGCCCGCGCGCGTAAGGAAGCGATCGCCGAGATGGAAGCCGAAGCCGCGCGCCTTGGCGGCAATGCGGTGGTCGGCGTCGACCTCGACTATGAAGTGCTCGGCCAGAACGGCTCGATGCTGATGGTCTCGGCCAGCGGGACGGCGGTTGTCGTTTGACGCACCGCCCTTCGCCTTTCGCGAAGAAGGCCGCCAGCTGATCGACGATGCCAACGGGTTGCTTATAAGACTGCATCAGTGGCCCGAATATGAGTTCACCGTCTCGGTGCAGCCGGCACCAGGCCATCCCAAGGCCGATGCATGGCCGCTCCGCGAACGCGCTTTTCTGGAGTTCGGCATTGAGTTCGACAAGGCGTCGAATCGCCACCGGATCAGCTTCGCGCAGGCCCATCGCAACGTGAACGACCATTATCCGGGACGCTATTCTCAACTTCTCGAATGTGTGCTGCCCTTGGTCGGCCCCTTTTTCCTGCGCGAGGCGGGCTATGGGCGAGGAAAGCCCTTCGCGCCGCCTTCCGAGCGACTGCGGCCGATGCTCGCCGAACGAGGATCGTGGTTCGCGCATCGCGACGGCGATTGAACCCGGCGGCGCTCTGACCTAAGGGGTCGCACAGTTTCTCATAGCATTTGCGGAAGACCCATGGCCGGCCATAGTAAATTCAAGAACATCATGCACCGCAAGGGTGCGCAGGACAAAAAGCGCAGCAGCCTCTTTTCGAAGCTGAGCCGCGAAATCACCGTTGCGGCGAAGATGGGCCTGCCCGATCCCGACGCGAACGCGCGCCTGCGCGCCGCGGTCAATGCCGCCAAGGCGCAGTCGATGCCGAAGGACAATATCCAGCGCGCGATCGACAAGGCCGCGGGCAACGACGGCGATAATTACGAAGAGATCCGCTACGAAGGCTACGGTCCCGGCGGCGTGTCGCTGATCGTCGAGGCGCTGACCGACAACCGCAACCGCACCGCGACCAACGTCCGTACCGCGTTCAGCAAGAATGGCGGCAACCTCGGCACCTCGGGCAGCGTCAGCCACGGCTTCGACCGGCTCGGCATGATCAGCTATGGCGCAGGGGCCGGCGACGCCGACACGGTGTTCGAGGCCGCGCTCGACGCGGGCGCCGACGACGTCGAATCGTCCGAGGACGGCCACGACATCTGGACCAGCGTCGATAGCCTGCACGAAGTCGCGAAGGCGCTCGAAGCGAAGCTCGGCGAGGCCGAGGGCGTCAAGCTCGCGTGGAAACCGACGATCAAGAGCGAAGTCGCCGACGAAGCCGTCGCGCAGACCTTGTTCAAGCTGATCGACACGCTCGACGACGACGACGATGTCCAGACCGTGTGGGGCAATTACGAGATCCCCGACGCGGTGATGGAGAAGCTCGGCTGATCATCCTCGGTCTCGACCCCTCGCTCAGCTGCACCGGCTGGGGCGTCATCCGCGTCGAGGGCAGCCGGATCGGCCACATCGCCAACGGGCAGGTGAAGACCGACGCCAAGGCGTCCCTGCCCGACCGGCTCGCCTATCTCGACACGATGCTCGCCACCGTGATCGCCGATCACGCGCCGGCGTGCGCGGCGGTCGAGGAGGTCTTCGTCAACGACAATCCGCAATCGACGCTGAAACTCGCGCATGCGCGCGGCGTCGTTCTCCTCGGCTGCGCGCGCGGCGGGCTCATGGTCACCGAATATGCGCCGCGCCTCGTCAAGAAGGCGATCGTCGGCACCGGCGGCGCGGCGAAGGAACAGGTGCAGGCGATGCTGCGCGTGCTGCTCCCCGGTGCCAAGGTCGCGGGCGCCGACGCGGCCGATGCGCTTGCGGTCGCGATCTGCCATGCGAACCACCGGCCGCGTCATTAAACTTCGTCGGCCCGCATCAAGTCCGGCATGACGAGGAAGGGAAATTGATTCCCTTTTCGTTCTCCTCGCGCTAGGCACGGGCGATGATCGCGAAACTCACCGGACGGCTCGATTCCAGCGGCGCAGGCCATGCGGTGATCGACGTCGGCGGCGTCGGCTATCTGGTCGAGGCGTCGGCGCGCACATTGGACGCACTCGGCGCGGTCGGCGGCGACGTCACCATCCATACCGAAATGCTCGTCGGCGAGGATTTCCTCCGCCTGCTCGGCTTCGCCAAGGCCGAGGAACGCGACTGGTTCCGCCTGCTCACCAGCGTGCAGGGCGTCGGCGCGAAGGTCGCGCTGGCGATCCTCTCAGCACTCGAGATCGGCGACCTCCAGCGCGCGCTCGCCAGCGGCGACAGCGCAATGATCGCGCGCGCGAACGGCGTCGGGCCGAAATTGGCGCAACGGATCACGCATGAACTGAAGGACAAGGCGGGAGCGCTGGGCGGGATTGCCGGTTCAGGGCCGTCCCTCGCGGCAACCGCAGGCCCGCTCGGCGACGCCGTCACCGCGCTCACCGGCCTCGGTTTCAAGCCCGGCGAGGCGAGCGCGGCGGTCGCGGCCGCGAGCGAGGAACTGGGTGCGGGCGCCAGCCTCGACGCGCTCGTTCGCGCGGCGCTCAAAAAGGCAGCCAAGTGACCGAGCGCACCCGTAACGCCGCCTGCCGCTGCGGCCAGCTCCGGATCGCCTGCACCGGCGAGCCGATCCGCGTCTCGGTCTGCCACTGTCGCAATTGCAAGGCGCGGAGCGGCAGCGCCTTTGCCGCACAGGCGCGCTTCCCCGCCGATCAGGTTCGCACCGAAGGCGACGCGAAGCTCTACCAACATCCGGGCGGGAGCGGCACGCTCGCGGACTTCTATTTTTGTGGCAATTGCGGCTCTACACTGTGGTTCCTCAATCACCCGGAGCTCGACAGCTATGCCGTGCCGATCGGCAATTTCGAACCAGACCATGACTTCGAGCCGCAATTTTCAGTCTATGAGGATCGTCAGTTACCTTGGGTTTGCATCCTCGGCGAGGCAATAGAGCGTTATGACTGAGCCCGCCCTCACCACCCCCCAACGCACCCCCGAGGATGCCGACGCCGCGCTGCGGCCCAAATCGCTCGCCGAATTCGTCGGGCAAGCGGCGGCGCGCGAGAATCTGCGCATCTTCATCGAGGCGGCAAAGGCGCGCTCCGATGCGCTCGACCATGTGCTTTTCTATGGCCCGCCGGGGCTCGGCAAGACGACACTGGCGCAGATCGTCGCGAAGGAACTCGGCGTCGGCTTTCGCTCGACCAGCGGCCCGGTGATCGCGAAGGCGGGCGACCTTGCCGCGCTGCTCACCAACCTCGAGGACGGCGATGTCCTGTTCATCGACGAGATCCATCGCCTGTCGCCCGCGGTCGAGGAAATCCTCTACCCTGCGATGGAGGACCGTGCGCTCGACATCATGATCGGCGAAGGACCGTCGGCGCGGTCGGTGCGGATCGATTTGCCCAAATTCACGCTGGTCGGCGCAACCACGCGGCAGGGCCTGCTCACGACGCCGCTGCGCGACCGCTTCGGCATTCCGGTGCGGCTCAACTTCTATACGCATGGCGAACTCGAACAGGTGATCTCGCGCGCCGCGCGGCTGCTGGCTTTGCCGATCGCATCCGACGGCGCGCTCGAAATCGCCAAACGCTCGCGCGGGACGCCGCGTATCGCAGGACGACTGCTGCGCCGCGTGCGCGATTTCGCGACCGTCGCCGGCCATGCGGTCGTCGATGCCAAGGCGGCCGATGCCGCGCTCAACCGGCTTGAAGTTGACGCACTCGGCCTCGATGCGATGGACCGCCGCTACCTGACCATGATCGCCGATATCTATCGCGGCGGACCGGTCGGCGTCGAAACGCTCGCGGCGGGCCTCAGCGAACCGCGCGACACGATCGAGGATGTCATCGAACCCTATCTGCTCCAGGTCGGCCTCATCGCCCGCACCGCGCGCGGGCGCATGCTCAATGCGAGCGCATGGAAGCATCTCGGGCTCAATCCGCCCGCGGGGTCGCAGGACGGGCTTTTCGATCAGGCAAAATAGGCGGATTCCCGCGGCTTTCATTCTACCAACCGGCTCCGATCTGCGACGAACCGTTCAAGAGGGGTTTGCGACGAGTCGTTGCGAGGCTATCGGTTGGGATAATGGTAAACGCCCCGCCTCCCTTCATCCCCGGCGCCTTCGTCGGGGCCGAACATCATTTCCGGGCGCGCGTCTATTTCGAGGACACCGACCTCAGCGGCATCGTCTATCACGCCAATTACCTGCGCTATATGGAGCGTGCGCGGTCGGACATGTTGCGGCTTGCCGACATCGATCAGCGCGCGGCGATGGAGGCGGGCGAAGGCGCCTGGGCCGTGACCGATCTGACCATAAAATATCGCAGCCCGGCAAAGCTCGACGACGATCTGCTCGTCGTCAGCACGGTCAGGGCGGTGCGCGGCGCCAGCGTGATTATTTCGCAGCGCATCCTTCGCGGAACTGACACGTTAAGCGGCGAGACATTGACCGACGGGCAAGTGACCGCCGCCTTCCTGTCGCCCCAAGGCCGGCCGCGCCGCCAGCCTGCGGGGTGGGCCGACCGATTTACCGCCATCATGAATGGAGAGACTTTCCCTTGCTAGACAATATCTCGCTGGCCGCCGACGCGGCGACCCTGTCCCCCGTCGCGCTGTTCCTGCAGGCCGATATCATCGTGAAGGCGGTGATGATCGGGCTGCTGCTCGCGTCGATTTACGTCTGGGCAGTGATCTTCACCCACGGGCGTGGGGTCGGCAAGCTGATGCGCGCATCGGACCAGTTCGAGCGCGATTTCTGGCGCGCGGACAATATCGACAAATTTTTCGACAAGAACAGCGGCGAGGAACTGCCGAGCGCGAAAGTGCTTTCGGCGGGGATCAGCGAGTGGCGCCGGTCGACCAAGGGCAAGACGATCGACCGCGACGGGACGCGCGAACGCCTTGGCATCGCGATGAATTCGGCGGTTGCGGGCGAAGTCGACCGCCTCGCCGAAAAGATCGGCACGCTCGCGACGATCGGTTCGGTCGCGCCCTTCGTCGGCCTGTTCGGTACCGTGTGGGGCATCATGCGCAGCTTCACCGCGATCGCGGCCGAGAATAACAGCAGCCTCGCCGTCGTCGCCCCCGGCATCGCGGAGGCGTTGTTCGCGACCGCGATCGGCCTGTTCGCCGCCATCCCCGCGGTCATCGCCTACAATGCCTTCTCGCAGCGCCTGAACCGCCTTGAATCGCGCCTCGGTCGCTTTGCCGACGGGCTGCACGCGACCTTTAGCCGCGAACTCGAGGTCGAAGCCTGATGGCGATGTCGGGACCTTCGGGCGGCGTCGGCGGCCGGCGCGGCCGCGGCAACCGCCGTGCGCCGATGGCGGAGATCAACGTTACCCCGCTCGTCGACGTGATGCTCGTGCTGCTGATCATCTTCATGATCACCGCGCCCCTGCTCGCCTCGGCGGTGCCGATCGACCTGCCCGAAAGCCGCGCCAAGCCGGTCGAGACCGAGGAGCAGGAGCCGGTGCAGCTGTCGATCAATGCCGACGACACCATCTATATCGGCGACGAGGTCGTGCCCGAGGCCGAACTGCCGGCGCGGCTCGACGCGATCGTGCGCGAGAATGAAGGCAAGGACAAACCGCGCCAGATCATGCTCCGCGCCGACAAGGGGCTCGATTATGGCCGCGTCATGCGCATCATGGGCGAGCTCAACCGCGCGGGCCTGACGCGCATCGCGCTGGTGACGACGGGCGCGAACGAGGCGCCGGCGAATGAAGCCACGGTCACCGACGGTTCAGAAACCGGGCAATAGGGTCGAGAAATGGCCGAAATACGGGCAGTGAGGGGGAATGAAGGACGCGGCTTTGCCATCGCGGTGGCAGCGCATGTCCTGATCATCGGCCTGCTCTCGGTCCAGTGGACCGCGGGCGACCGCCGCTTCGACAACCCCCCGATGGAAGTCGACCTCGTCGCCGAGACCGCGGTGGAATCGAGCGCGCCAATCATCACCGAAGCGCCGCCTTCGGCCCGGCTGGGCGAGGAAGACGCGGTCGATATTGCCGCCCCCGAACCGGTACCGGCGCCGCCGCTCCCCGAACCGGTCGTTCGCCCGACGCCGGCGCCGACCCCCAAGCAGGTAGCGCGCCCGGTTCCGACCCCGCCGAAGAAGCAGCCGCCCGCAGTGAAAAAGGCACCGCCCAAGGCCGCGCCGAAATCGGCGCCGGCGAAAAAGGCACAGACGCGTCCGACGGGGCGGCTCGACGGGATCACCGACGGGCTCGGCCGCGAACAGACCAAGGCGCCGCCGAACAAGGGCGCCCCGGCGTCGAAAACCGCGGCCGAAGTCCGCCGGTCGATCGACGTCAGCATCAAGGCGGCGATCCGCCCGCGCTGGGACAGCTGCCGCGTCAGCGGGGTCGACGTCGACCAGCTGAAGACGGTGGTCAAATTCCGCCTGACGACGTCGGGCGCGCTCGCCGGCTTCACCAGCGTCACCACGACCGGCGACAATGAAAGCAACAAGTTCCAGGTCCAGCGCCATCAGGAATGCGCCAAACGCGCGGTCGAACTCGCCGCGCCATTCGACCTGCCCGAAGAAAATTACAGCTTCTGGCAGAATTACACGCTCGATTTCATCAAGAGGTAAGAGAGATGCTCCTCCGTCCGATCAGCCTATCGCTCGCCCTGCTGCTGACCACCGCGCCGGTGCTCGCGCAGACCGCCCCGACGCCGCCCGCCGTCACCGTGACCGAGCCGCGCGAAACCATCGAGGGGACGTTGTCGCAGGAACGCACCGTCATCGGCGTCCCCGCGCTGGCGACCTCCTCGGTCCAGACCGTCGCGGGTCTGCGCACCGACAGCCTTGGCCGCCAGATCGCCGAAGTCATCGCAGCCGACCTTGAACGCAGCGGCCTTTACGAACCGATCGGCCCCAGCGGCGTGCGCGCGATCGCGCGGTCGGAGGTCCAGGCGCCGCGCTTCGCCGAATGGCAGGCGCGCAATGCCGAAAATGTCGTCCACGGCTTCGTCGATGCGGGGTCGAACGGCAGCCTCATCGTCGGCTGCTATCTCTACGACACCGCGCTCGGCAGCGAACTCGTCCGCAAGGGGTTCGAGATCCAGCCCGCCGACTGGCGCCGCGCCGCGCATAAATGCGCCGATGCCATCTATTCGCGCCTGTCGGGCGAGGCGCCCTTCTTCGACAGCCGTGTCGCCTATATCGCCGAGAGCGGGCCCAAGGGGAATCGCATCAAGCGGCTTGCAATCATGGATTCGGACGGCGGCAACCACCGCTTCATCACCAACGGCCAGGCGCTTGCGATCAGCCCGCGCTTTTCACCCGATTACAAGAAGATCGTCTACGTCTCCTATCTGAACAACCGCGTCCGCGTCTTCATCTACGACGTCGCGTCGGGGTCGCAGAAGCTGGTGACCGAAAGTTCGAACGCAACCTTCGCGCCGCGCTGGTCGCCCGACGGCACGCAGATCCTCTATTCGATGGCGGTCAACGGCAACACCGATATCTACCGTATCTCGGCCAATGGCGGCACGCCGGTGCGGCTGACCAACACGCCGGGTATCGACGTCGGCGGCAGCTTCTCGCCCGACGGCAAGAAGATCGTGTTCGAAAGCGACCGGTCGGGCGGCCAGCAGGTCTATACGATGAATATCGACGGATCGAACCAGCAGCGGATCAGCTTTGGCGGCGGCCGCGCCGCGACGCCCGAATGGTCGCCGCGCGGCGACCTGATCGCCTTTACCCGCATGGGCGGCGGCGAATTCCGCATCGGGGTGATGACGCCGTCGGGCGGCAATGTCCGGATGCTGACGAACAGCTGGCAGGACGAGGCGCCGACCTGGTCGCCGAACGGCCGCGTGCTGCAATTCTTCCGCACCTCGCCCGGCCGCGAAGGCAAATCGAGCCTGTGGCAGGTCGACCTGACCGGCGTGAACATGCGCCGCCTGCCGACCCCGCAGGACGGGTCCGACCCCAGCTGGGGCCCGGTACTACCCTGACGATGGCGGAACCAAAGGGAGGTCCTGGGGTTCCAATATCGCGTCCTGAACGGGCTTTTGGGCCCGCAAGAACAGAATCTCCAACAACAACAAGAGGACAGAAGACATGACGATACGGAAAAGCACCGCGATGATCGCGGCGATCACCATGCTTGCTGTAGGTGCCTGCGCCAAAAAGGCACCCGAGACGCTTCCCCCCGTTCCCGAAGGCACCGGCGGCGATACCGGCGGCAACACCGGCACCGGCGTCGTTCCGGGTTCGCAGGAAGATTTCCTCGCCAGCGTCGGCCTCGAAGGCGACCGCATCTTCTTCGGTTTCGACCAATATAATGTCGACGCGCAGGACCAGGCGACGCTGCAGACCCAGTCGCAGTGGCTGCAGCGCAACCCTGCCGTTCGCGTCACGCTCGAAGGCCATGCCGACGAACGCGGCACCCGCGACTATAATATTGCGCTCGGCGAGCGCCGCGCCAACGCCGCGAAAAACTATCTCGCGTCGCTGGGTATCGACCCGTCGCGCATCAGCGTCATCAGCTATGGCAAGGAACGCCCGGCCGAACTCGGCTCGACCGAAGAAGCCTATGCCAAGAACCGCCGTGCGGTGACCGTCGTTATCGGGCGCTGAGCAGCGGCCACAACGGCACCGCCACAAAGGCGGCGGTGCCGGCAAAAACACCGAAGGGGATCCGTCGCTTTCCAAGTGACGGGTCCCCTTTTTGCTGTGCGCCAAGCGCCCAGGCAATCCCGCCGAGACTTGCGAGCAACACCATCAGCGGCAACGCTTGCCAGCCGAGCCACGCCCCGATCGCCGCGACGAGTTTCGGATCGCCGCCGCCCATGCCCTCGCTCCCGCGCGATCGCCGATAGGCCCAGGCGATCAGCGCGAACAGTCCGCCGCCCGCCAGCGCGCCGACCCAGCGATCGGTCAGCGACGTCCCGAGCATCGGCCCCGCCAGCAGCAGCCCCGCGACGGCAAGTATGGCGTTCAGCCGGTCAGGCAGCCAGAAATGGCGCGCATCGAGCAAAGCCAGCGGCAGCAACATCCAGCCGAAAATCGCCCATATCCAGCCTGCCGTTCCCGGCACGATCGCCAGCGCCATTCCGCCGATCAGCGCCGCGCCCAGCTCGACGCGCCAGTGAAACGGATCGATCGCCGTATCGCACGTCCTGCAACGCCCGTGCGACGCAAGGGGCGATAGCAAAGGAACGAGATCGAGCGCCCCCAGCACCCGCCCGCAACCGTCGCATTGCGACCGCCCGAATACCGAACGCCCCGCAGGCCAGCGCAGCACCAGCGTCGCGATAAAGCTGCCGAGGATCAGTCCGGTCAGCGCGGCAAAAGCGACGCCCGCGCCGAACGGCAAGGCATCGAGGGCGGTCACGTCAGAAGCGGCCCGAAGTCGCCAGCACGAACCCGCCTGGACCCGCCTTGAAGCCCAGCGCCGATAGCGCCGCCGCCATTGCCGGGTCGCGGTCGACGTTGATCGCGAACTGCGCGCGATACGCGCCGCTGCCGTCGAAGGACAGCGTCAGCCGTTCCATCCCCGACTGGCTCGCGAGCGCCGCCTGTGCGCGTCCGTTCGCGCAGGTCAGCGGTCCCGACAGCCCGCGCGACAGGTCGAGCCCCGCGATCGGCGCCGACACGGCAAGCTGGACGCGGCCCGCGGCGCTGACGCATTTGCCCGCTCCATCGAACTGCACGGTCGCGCCCTCGAAACGGATAGTATCGACGGGGATCATGCCGAGCCCGCCCGACATCGAGGTCGTTCCGCTGACGTCCGACACGCCGCGCGGGTCGCTCCCATGCAGCCGCCCGGCTAGTGCGCCGAGCCGTTCGTCCGCGCGCGAAAAGGCCAGTTCGACGCTGCCCCCGAGCAGGGCGAGCGGCGACAGGCTGGCGCGCACCGTGCCGAGCGGCAAGGCACCGAGCCGCGCCTCGATCAGCTCGCCCGACCAGACCGAACCGCGCACGTCGCGCGCGGTGATGCCCGCGTCGGTCGCGCCCGACCATGCAAGTGCGAGCCGCATCGGGAAGGTCGCGACAAGCAGCAGCAGCGCGAGCAGCGCCGCCGCGACAATCCAGCGCCGGCCCACACTCACTGGCCGCCCTTTCGGAGCTCGGCGGTCAAGCCGACGGTGCCGTCGGCGGCAGGGGTGATCGTCAGCTGGTCGACGATGAAGCCCTGCCCCTCGAGCGACGCGAGCCAGTCGGTCAGGACGGGCGCCTTTGCGGTAGCGATGGCAATCGTCGCCTGCCCGCTGCCCCGCGCCTCGTTGCGGTCGAGCGTCAGGCCGATTTCGCCCGCCGATTGCGCAAGATACTGGTCGATCGCAACCGCGTCGGCCGCCACGGCAACCGGTCTGGCGGGGCGATCGGCCAGCAACTGCACCTTGGCCGCCACCCGGCCTTCGCGCTCGATGGCCGCGCGATGCCGGCTCTCGAGATCGATAAATGCCGCAACCGCCGGGCGGCCGAGACCCCAAATGACGACGCCCAGCGCGAGCAGGCCCGCGATACCGACAAGCCAGCGTTCGCGTTGGGACAGGCCGACCCACCAGTTTTGCAGTCGCTCGGTCATGGTACCGCCCGGATCGTGATATTGGCCATCTGCTGCCCATCGCTGCCCGCCATCGGCTGCGCGGTGATACGGTAGCCGCGCGCCTGCAGCGCGAGCAGCACCTTGTTTATATCCTCGACGCGCGGCGCCGCGAGCGTCGTCGTCGTCGTGCCATCGGTCCGGTGCGACAGCGTCTTGAGCGTGACGCCCGGCGCGTCGCCCATCGCGTCATACAGCGCCGATGCGGGAACCGAGAAAGCGAGCGGGCCACCACCGGCTGCGGCGATACGGCGGTCGAGTTCGGCTTCGGCCCCCGTCGCATCGGGCGCCGTCACCCCGGCCTTCTTTGCCATCGCCACGACAGCATCGTCGGCTCGCCCCGTGTCCGAAGCAAGCCGCAACGCGTGGACAATAGGGACGAGCAAGCTGACGACGGCGAGCGCGATCGCAAGCCATTTCGCGCGCCGCAGCATCGCCGGGTCGACCGACCAGCTGCGCTTCGGTTTCCATCCACCGCTGAGCAAGTCGAGCGGCGGCACCGCGAGCGTCAGCAACAGCGCCTCCCGCATCCGGTCGGCATCGAGCGGCGCAATGTCATGATTACCCGCGATCAGCGGGTCGAGTTCGGGATCGGATAGCCAGGCCCGGTCGGCGGCACGAACGATCCGTTCGTTCCCGACCTCGGCCGTCCACAAGGCCTCGGACTCGGGCGGCGGCACGGCCGCGGCCGCCGGGATGATCGCAGCGGGCGTCAGTTCGCGCGCCTTCAGCCAGTCGGTCCACGCCGTCATCGCGGCGTGCGTCGTCACGGCGACCGGAACCGCTTGCCCCGCGTCGGCGGGCTCGCCCGCGACGACATGCAGCGCGGACGAATCGCCCAGACTGGCCTTCAGTGCGTCGATGCGCGCCACAGCGGCCGCCTGTGCCGGCGCGGCATCGGGATAGTGGAGCCAGCGCAGGGGTACGTCGGCGGCAGGCGCCAGCGCGACAAGCTGGTCGTCGGGAGCGTTGTCGCTCGGTTTTTCCCAGGCCGCGACCCAATTGTCGTCCTGGCCGCTGTCGACGATCACGCCGTCATCGACGCGCAGCCAGGCGGCGTCGGCGGCCGTTCCTTCATCGAGCGCCGCCAGCGGCGGCAGCCAGATCACCAGCGTGCGCGTCATCTCAGTCGGCCTCGCCCCAGTCGCGGCGCACGATCGTCGGAGCGGCGGCGCCGGCAGACGGCGCGCCACCATTGGCATCGATCAGCGAAACTGCGGTCAAGAAACCGTCCCCTATCGTCACATTCGTCGTCAGCGCCAGCCAGCGGCTGTTCACCCCCGCCTGTTCGGCCACGTCGGTCGGCGGCTTGCGCCCGGCAAAAGGACCCGCCTCCCAGAATCGTACGCTGCTGCCATAGCCGCCCGCGGGCCGCGCCGCCAGCGCCGCCCGCGCATCGGCGACGGTGATTTCGCCGGGCAGCAGCATCGCCACCAGCGGCGCCTGTTCGGGGCCCAGCGTGTTGACGTTGAGCCGCACCGGATCGGTCGCCGGCAACACGCAAATCCACGGTTTGAGCCGCGCGTAGATTTTCGGCGTGACGCCGCGCACCGCGCGCAGCTCGCTGATATCGGCCATCTTGCGGTTGGCGGGCAGATAGGCACCCTGCATCGAACGATAGGCATTATCCTCTGCGCCCAGCGGCCCTTCGTTGCTGTCGCTGTCGATCCAGTCGGCTGCGGCGCCGGCGATCGCCTGCGCCTGCCCGGGATCGATACCGAGCAATTTCATCAGCTCGCCGAACTGGCGCATCGACCCCGACCGCTGACTGAAACGCCCGGGGGTGGTTTCGGCGACAAGGCTGTTGAGATTGAAGCAATTGTTCGCGTCGGTCAGCTTTGCCCGCCCCTCGCCACCCGGCAGCGGCAGCGTGAAATCGCGCCCGAGCCAATTGCCCGCGAGCGTCAGTTTCGCCGGATCGCGCCCGACAAGATCGGCGACGCGACGCAGCGCGATCTGTTCGGCGGCAAAGGCATAGGCGCGGCCCTGATCGACCGTCGCGGCGCTGCCCGCGATCCGCGTCGCAAGCGTCAACCGGTCGAGCGCGGTCGCCGCGATCACCGCCATCACCGCGACGAGCAGCAACACGGTCAAAAGCGCGGCCCCGCGCTCGTCCTTCTTCCGCGACCTCATGGCGCCGGTATCCCTGCTGCGGGCGGCGGCGGCAGCGTCGGCGCGGTCAGGAACAACATGGTGAGCGCCTCGCGGCCGGTGCGCGTCAGCCGCACCTCGACCGCGCGGGGCAAGCGGTCGCCGGGCTCGGAGGTCCAGCTTTCACTCCAGTTTCCGCGTTCGTCGCGGTAGCGCACCGCAACCCCGGCGACGTCGGCGACCAGCCGGTCGCCATCGCCGAGCGCGGTGCCGTCGAGCATCGGCTGCGTCGCGCGCCGCCATTCGCCGCCGACCAGCGCATAGCCGACACGCTCGACATTCGGACGCGGGCCGCCGTCGAGCGCCGCTGCGCCGCCGTGAACGAAAGCAAAGCCGGTCGAGGATCCGACGAATGCCGGGATGGCCTCACCCGCCGGGCCGCGCGTCGGGCGCTGGACCGCCTGCGCCAGATCATTCGCCATCACGGCGCGCAGCCGGTTGATCCCGCCCATCGCCTTCAGACGTCCCTGCACCGCGTCCTGCGTATCGACGCTATTGCGGAGCAGGCCGACGCCCATCGCGGCGATCGCGGCGAAGATCGAGAGCGCGACGAGCATCTCGACGAGGGTGAAACCGCGTTCGCCCTTCATCGCGACGGCCGGATGATCGTGAGTGCCGCCTGCCCGTTGCCGCTTTCGGGACGGACGAGCAGGTCGATGCGCAGCAGGGCATCGTCGGCGGTCTTCGCAACGCGCTGTTCGACGCGCCAGTTGCGACCGGCGTTGGCGATCATGGTGGCGCTGTTGCCGATCGTCGGCGGCGCGGGGTCGGTCCAGAGTTCGACCGCGCGGTTCTGCGCGACGATACCCGCCATCGTCGTTTCGTCGAGATCGCCGGCCGAGCGCACGGCATAGGCATCGAGCCGCACGAGCGTGAGCGCGGCGATACTGATGATGCTGAGCGCGACGAGCATTTCGAGCAAGGTGAAGCCGCGGTCGCCCGACGGCGAAACGGGGCCGGCGCTATCGATCACGGCCGACCTCCCCCGTCGCCGATACGCGTACGACCTCGCGCGCGTCGCCGCCGGTGAGGACGATGGCTTGCGGCGTCGGGCTGATCCCGACGCGGTCGAACAGGATGCGCGCCGCGCCCTGCCCATTGCCCGCAGTGAAACGCACGTCGCCGGGCCAGTTCCGACGTTCGAACGCGCGGCCGGGAAGCGGTTGCCATTCGCCCGACATGCGCCGTTCGAAGCCATAACCCGAGGGCGCAAAATTGACCGCGACGCTGCGCCCCTCGATCACCGCGACGTCGCGCGCGGCGGCGAGGCGCGCAGCGAGGCGGTCGGCCTCGCTGCGCACGGTGCGTTCTTCGCCCGGAATGGTGAGGACGACGGCGGTCGCGGCAAACGCCATGATCGCAAGCACGATCATCAGTTCGACAAGCGTGAAACCGTTGGCGTCGGGACGCGCGCGCGCCTCAACCGTCGGTGCGAATATCCGCATTGTCGTCGGTCCCGCCGGGCGCGCCGTCGGCGCCGAGCGACCAGACGTCGAACGCCTTTCCGTTCGGCCCGGGCGCCTGATAATTATAGGGGCGCCCCCACGGATCGGCGGGCAGTTTCTTGATATAGCCGCCGCGGCGATAGCGTTCGGGCTGCGCGAGCGCGGGTGGTGCGGTAACCAGCGCGTTCAGCCCGTCGGTCGAGGCCGGATAGGTGAGGTTGTCGAGGCGATATTGTTCGAGCGCGCCTTCGAGGGTCGCGATATCGGCCCTTGCCTTCGTCACCATCGCCCTGTCCTGGCTGGGCAGGACGTTGACCATCACGACCGTGGCGAGCAACCCGATGATGAAGATCACGACCATCAATTCGGTGAGCGTGAAGCCGCGCTCGTCGGTCTTGCGGCGCCGCGCGGCCAAGCGACCGCGATCGGGGGTGGATGTATCGATCATCAGGCGGAAGATTAGCTTCATCAGCGACATTTTCATAGTCCGGCTAGGTTCTGCAACTGAAGGATCGGCAGCAGGATGGCGAGGATGATGAGGGCGACACACGACCCCATAACGACAATTATGACAGGTTCGAGAAGCGCCATCGACGCGGCCGTAAACCGGTCGAATTCGCGCTCGAGATAATCGGCGGCGCGCTCGAGCATGACTTCGAGCCGGCCCGCGCTTTCGCCGCTGGCGGTCATATAGACAAGCAGGGGCGGAAAGACCCCGGCATCGCGCAGCGCGGCGGACAGCCCCCCGCCCGCGCGCACCTGATCGACGATATTCGCCGTCGCGCCGGCCAGCGCAGCGTTGCGGATCGTCGGCACCGTCAGTTTGAGCCCTTCGACGAGCGGCAGCCGGCTCGATACCATCGTCGACAGCGTCCGCGCAAAACGCGCGGCGTAAAGGTCGCGAAGCAGGCGGCCGAACAGCGGCAGGCGCAGCAGGCGCGCATCGACCGCCGCCTTGAACGCGGGGCGACGCATCGCCGATACCCAGCCGAAGGCTGCAGCAGCAATGAGCAGCGCAATCAGCCACCACCAGTTCGCGGCGAAGCCCGAAATCGCAATCACCGCGCGGGTCAGGAAGGGCAGTTGCTGGCCGGTGTCGGTAAATTGTTCGACGACGCGCGGAACGACGAAGATCATCAGCGCGGTAACGACGCCGATCGCCACGACCGCGAGCACGATCGGATAGGCGAGCGCAGCGATCAGCTTGCCGCGCACCTCGGCCTGCCGTTCGAGCAGGTCGGCGAGACGCGCGAGGATGGTCGTGAGGCTGCCGGTCGTCTCCCCGGCCGCGACCATCGCGCGATAGAGCGGCGGAAAGCTGGCCGGCTGGCGCGCCATCGCATCGGCGAGGCGGCGCCCTTCGAGCAGGCCGGCATGGACGTCGCCGACGATGGCGCGCGCACTTTCGGCTTCGCTCTGCCGCGTCAGCGTGCGCAGCGCCTCTTCGAGCGGCGCGACCTCGGCGAGCGTCGCGAGCTGGCGCGTGAAGAGCGCCAGTTCCTTGGCCGACAGCCTGTTCTTGCGGAAAGAGAGAAGCGAACGGCCCGCGGGTTTCGCGCCCGCCGCTTCGACCGCGACGATATGGAATTTGCGGGCGATCAGGTCGGCGCGCGCCGCGTCGTCGTTCGCGGCGCTCAGCCGTCCCTTGCGTTCGCGGCCCTGGCTGTCGATCGCCACATAGCGATAATCAGGCATCGACATCCTCGCGCCGCGCAATGCGGATCGCCTCCTCGGCGGTCGTCAGCCCCTTGGCAACCATCGAACGCGCCGCCGAGGCGAGCGTCGGCGATTTCAGGAAGGCATGCTTCGCAATCATCGCCTCGTCGCCGCCGGCATAGATATAGCGGCGGACGGTTTCGTCGACCTTGATCGCCTCGAACACGCCGATCCGCCCCTTGAACCCGGTGCCGCCGCACTGGTCGCAGCCCTTCGGGCGCCAGATCACCGTGCCGATGTCGAGCCCGAGGATGGCGGCAACGCTGTTGTCGGCCTGCACCGGCTCGCGGCAATGATCGCAGAGTTTGCGTACGAGCCGCTGCGCGAGGACGGCGCGCAGCGTCGACGCGAGCAGGAAGGGTTCGACCTTGAGGTCTTTCAGGCGCGTGATCGCGCCCACCGCATCATTGGTATGGACGGTCGAGAGGACGAGGTGGCCCGTGAGCGACGCCTGCACCGCGATGTCGGCAGTTTCGCGGTCGCGGATTTCGCCGACCATAACGACGTCGGGGTCTTGGCGCAGGATCGCGCGGAGCCCGGCGGCGAAATCAAGCCCGACCTTGGCATTCACCTGCGTCTGGCCGACGCCGTCGACGGCATATTCGACCGGATCCTCGACGGTCAGGATATTGCGCTGGCCGTCGTTGAGCTGTTTCAACGCGGCATAGAGCGTCGTCGTCTTGCCCGAGCCGGTCGGGCCGGTGACGAGGATGATGCCATTGGGTTCGGCGAGCGCTTCCCGCAAAATCCGGTCAGCTTCGCCCGACAGGCCGAGGACGTCGAAATCGATCCCCGCCGCATCCTTGTCGAGGATACGCATCACGACGCGTTCGCCCGCGCGGCTGGGCAGTGTCGAGACACGGACGTCGACCGCCTTTCCCGCGAGCGTCAGCCCGATACGCCCGTCCTGCGGCACGCGGCGCTCGGCGATGTCAAGGCGCGCCATCACCTTGATGCGGCTGACGACGACGGGCGCGACATGCGGCGGCATGCGGAGGTGCTCGCGCAGCACGCCATCGGCGCGCATACGGACGACGAGCCCGCTTTCATAGGGCTCGATATGGATATCGCTGACACCCTGCCGCACCGCTTCGGCGATGATCGCGTTGATCAGGCGGATCGCGGGGGCGTCGTCGGCGCTGTCGAGCAGATCCTCGGCGCTCGGGATGCCGAGATCGAGATCGCTGCCGTCGAGCGACCCCGCCATCGCGGCGGCCGAGGCATCGACGGCATAATGATCCGACAGCAGCCGGTCGAAATCGGCGACATTCGCCGTCGCCACGCGCAGCGGCTGCGCGAGATAGCGCTTCACCTCGATCAACACCGCCGGATCGCTGCCCTCGCGCAATGTCGCAAGCCAGACGCCATTTTCGCCGGGCGCGATGACCACGCCGTGCGCGCGCGCAAAACCGTAGGGAATATCGACCGGCGCCGGGAGCGGCACGGCCGGTTCGATGTCGCTCACGGATATTCTCCGGTGGGAGGCGCCGGGGCCTGCGAAACCGACGGCGGGACGTCGACGGGCGCGATGCTGCCGCCTGCGCCTGGTGCGCCCGGCGTTCCCGATGCGGCGGCTGGGCCGACGGTCACGTCGGCCGCCGTCGGCTCGCTCGGGACGGGCGGCACGGTGCCCAGATAGTCGCGGACCAGCGTGTCGATCGCAGGCTCCTCGCCGGGGTTCCGTTGGAGCTGGAAGTCGCGGACATAGCCGTAGCGACGCGCAGTGAGCGCGGCATTATCCTCGCGATTGCGAAGGATCGTCGGGCGGATGAAGACCATCAAATTGGTCTTCGAGCGCGTCCGACTGCGCGATTTGAACAGCTCGCCGAGCAAAGGAATATCGCTCAAAAGCGGGATGCGTTCGATCGTCCGGCGCTCGTCGTCGTTGAGCAGGCCACCGATCGCGAGGATTTCGCCGTCGTCGACGGTCAGCACGGTTTCGAACGAGCGCTTGTTGAGGATAAGGTCACTGTTGCGCGACGAGACGGGCCCGGCGACGCTCGAGACTTCCTGCCGCAGGAACAGCTTGACCTCGCCCGCGCCGTTGACCTGCGGCGTCACGTCGAGCTTGATGCCGACCTCCTCGCGCTGGACGGTGCGGAAGGCGTTGTCGAAATTGTCCGAAAGCGCCTCGCCCGTCGTGATCGGCACTTCCTGTCCGACGAGGAATTTCGCCGCCTGGTTGTCGAGCGTGACGATATGCGGGGTCGCGAGCAGGTTCGACGTCGTGTCGGACTTCACCGCGTTGATGATCGCGCCGAACACTGTATTTTTGCCGATATCGCCCGCAAAGCCCGCAAAGCCGCCAGTCGCGGTGAGTAGCGAGGCGGCCGCAGCTTCCTGCAGGCTATTGCCGAGCGAGCTGTTCGTCTGCGTGACCGTGGTATTGCCGTTCACCGTCGTCGTCTGCTGCGAGAGCTGGTTCGCCGCATAGGCGCCGCCGAGCGTCAGGATGTTGGGTTGGGCATTGCTGTAGCTCGTCGCGACGAACGGGATATTCTTGCCGCCGAGCAGGAACTGGACGCCGAGCCGCTTCGCCGCATCGTCACCGATTTCGACGACGATCGCTTCGACCAGAACCTGTTGCCGGCGGCTGTCGAGCTGGCGGATCAGCTCGCCGAGCATGCGCTGCACGTCGCTGTTCGCCGCGACGATGATCGCGTTCGCGCCTTCGTAGCGCGTGACGATGGCGGGGCCGCGCGTCGCGATGCTGCCGCCCGAGCCGCCGACCGTGGTCGGCGCTGCGGGTGCGGCGGCGGGCGCTGCCGCCGCGGTGCCAGACGACGAGGACGAAGACGCCGACGAGGCCGGCGGGAGGCCCGCCTTTTGCGCCGGGTCGCTGCCGCCGCCGACGAGCTGCTGGATCGTCGGCAGCAGCGTTTCGGCATTGGCATGTTCGAGCCAATAGACGCGCAATTCGGTGCCGCCCGCCGCCTTCGCATCGAGGTCGGTCGCCATCGCGACGAAACGCGCGACGAGCGCCTGGTCACCCCTGAGGGCAATCGCGTTGCTGCTGTCGATCGGCACGATCGCGACGGGGGCCTGCGCCCCCTCGCCCGCCGCCGGGACCAGCGCCTGCAGCGCGGCGGCGATTTCGCGCGCGCCGGCATTTTTCAGCGTGACGATCTGGCTGGTCGACGTGTCGCGGTCGATGCTCGCCGCGAGCGCGCGGATGCGGCGGATATTGTCGGCGAAGTCCGCGACGACGAGGCTGTTGGCGTTGCGGTTCGCGGTCAGCGATCCCTGCGGGCTGACGAGCGGGCGCAGCGTTTCGACCGCCGCGACGGCGTCGATATGGCGGAGGCGGACGATTTCGGTGACGAACTGGTTCTGCGCCGCGCCGCTGCTGCCGATACGGCCGGGCTGCGCCGCGGCGCCGTCGATCGGCTGGACACGGTAGCTGCCGTTCGGGCCGGGCACCGCGACAAGGCCGTTCGAACGCAGCGTCGCGAGGAATATCTCGAAATATTCGCTGCGCGACAGCGGCCGGTCGGTGACGACCGACACCTTGCCGTTGACGCGCCCGTCGATGACGAAGGTCCGCCCGGTGATGCGCGCGGCGTCCTGGATGAAGGCGCGGATGTCGGCGTCGCGGACGTTGAGCGTATATTGCGCCTGCGCCGCGATCGGGGCGGCGGAAACCAGCGCGGCGGCGAGCATCAGGGAAAGTTTGAGACGCATAAGACCTATTGCTTCGAAAGGAAGATGGCGACGGGGACGACGCTGGCGCCGCGCTCGACCTCGAGCGCGATGCGCGCACCCGGCGCGAACTGGTTGGCGAGCGCGGCGGCGTCGCTCGCCGAGCCGATCGGCCGGCCGCCGATCGAGCGGATCACGTCGCCGGGACGCAGGCCCGCGGCGCGGAAGGCGGCGCCGTCGCCCTGCGGCTGGACGACGATGCCGGTCACGCGGCCATTTTCGGTGCGCGGCGCGAAGCCCACCCCGGCCTTGATGGCGGCGGGGCTCATTTCGCCGCTGGCGGACGCCCCCGCCTGCGCCGCACCGATTTCGGGTGTCGGCGCGGGCAGCGGCGTCGCGGGCGTGGCGACCGCGGCGGCATCGCCGCTCTGGTCGAGGAACAGGCTCTCGCGCGCCCCGCCGCGGTCGAGCAGGACATGGTCGAAGGCGACGCCGGCGAGCTTCACCCCCGGCGCGATCTCGTCGCCGACGGCATAGCTGTTCTGCACCCCGTCCTCGCCCGCGATGATCGCCGACCCGCTGCCGGTCGCTTCGTTGATATTGATGCCGAAGAGGGTGAGGCCAAGCGCGGTGACGGTGGCCGAAGCCGGCCCCTGTACATTGGTGCGGAAAAAGGGATCGAGGCTGGTGAACAGCGCGCGGCGTTCGGCGGGCGACGCAATCACCGCCGCCTGCGGCTGCCAGGCGCCGAGCGGCGACAGCGGGGTGAGCAGGGTCCAGAGCAGCCGAACGCATTGCCAGATCAGCAACGCGCCAAGCAGGCCGACGAGCAGCATGGGCCAGATTTCGCGCGGACCGCGCTTTCCGCCGCGCAACCACGCGGGCAGCGCACGCGGCAACCGAACGGCCGATCCGGACATCAGCGTTGCCATGAATTCTTCCCTGTCCCCCAACTGAAAGGCCGTGTTCGCGAATCGCCTAGGGGCGATTGGTGACAATCAGTTGACCGGAAGATTACAGTTTTTTGACGGACGGGCGAGTCCGGTGCGGTGGCCGGAGACGATCCTCCCCGCCGCGCGGCGACGGGGAGGAGGAAGGCGTCAGAACTTCAGCGACGCGCTGAGCGAGAAAGTCCGGCCCAGCTTGTAGCGGTTGAAGTAGATGCGGTTGTCGCCGAATTCCTGCAATTCCTTGTAGGTGCGGCCCGTGAGGTTGCGTGCCTCGAACTTCAGCTCGATTTCCTTGTTCAGCAGGTTGATCCCCTGCCGCGCGACGAAGTCGATCTGGATGCCGGGCTTTTCGCGAATGTCCGGCTGGCCCGACGGGCCGCGGCTGGTCACGCGCGGGCTGGCATAGGTGATGAGCAAGGTCTGCTGCGACAGCTTGTCCTGATCTTCGAGCCCAAGCTGGAAGTTGACCAGATGGTCCGACTGGCCGGTCAGCGGCGCGCCGTCGAAGAAGAAGTTGCTCGCATCCTGCACCACGCCGTTGATCACCGTCGTGTCGTCGGCGCCCACTTTGATTTCCGACTTGGTGAAGGTATAGTTGCCGATCAGCACGAGACGGCGGCTGGCCCAGAAAGGCGAGTCCGACAGGCTGTCGAGCGCGAAATATTTCTGCAGTTCGATCTCGCCGCCATAGAGCGTCGCTTTCGGCGCGTTCGCATAGCTGGTGTTGCCGATCGAATCGGTCAGCGAAGTATAGGCTTCGATCGGGCGATCGATCGACTTGTAGAAGCCGGCAGCGGTCAGACGCTGGTCCTTGCCGAAATACCATTCGTACCGCAGTTCGGCGTTCCACAGCTCGCTGTCGGTGAGCGACGGGTTGCCGCGGAAGTTGCGGTTCGAATCGGGGTCGGTGTAGATTTGCGCGACGAGTTCGCGGAACTGCGGCCGCGCGATCGTCTTGGACCCGTTGAGGCGCAGCTGCATATCGGGCGCCAGCTCCCAGGTCAGCGTGACGGCCGGCAGCCAATAATCATTGTTGAGGTTCGTCGACGTGATCGCGCCACCGCCGGTGCCGAAGAGATCGACGGGGTCGACCGTCTGCTTGCCGTCCTCGTACCGCACGCCGGCATTGATGTTGACGCCCGAAACCAGCTCGGCCTGGAGTTGCGCATAGCCAGCATGCGTCTTCAGCGCCGCTTCGAATGCCGCGGTGCCGTCCTGCGCCGAGGTTTCGACCAGCGTGATGTCATAGAGCTGGATCGTCGCGTCCGAGAGCAGATAGTCGGGGCGCAGCTGCGTGACCGCGACCGGCAGGCCCGAGGCGCGGAACTGGAAGGCGCGGCGAATCGAGGTCCGCTGGGTATCGCTATAGGCATAGCCGATCGTCGCCGAGATGCGCGGCGCGATCTCGTACGTCAGGTCGACGCCGCCCGACCACAGATCCTCGTTGAGGTCCGAGAAGGCGATCGTCGCGTCGCCGCGGTTGCCGCCAAGATCGTTGACGAACTTGTCGCCGGTCGGATCCTGTTCGGTCGGCAGGTTGGTGCGGACATAGGTGAAGCCGCGCTCATAGGGTGCTTCGCGCTGCGAATTGGCATAGGCGCCGCGCAGGTCGAGCTTCAGCCGGTCGAAATGGAATTCGCCGACGAACTGCGTATTGATCAGCTGGCGTTCGTACCAGGCGGTGTCCTGCTTCATGATATCGCGGCCGACCTGGTTCGCGTCGGTGCCGAGCGCGAGGCGCGCCTGTTTCAGCGTGTCGCGGATATAGAGGTTGGTCCAGCGCAGCTTGTGCTCGCCGATTTCGAGACCGAAACCGAGCAGGCCGTTCACGACGACGCGGTTGTCGGTGACGACACGGTTGTAGCTGGTCTGCGGGTCGCCCGACAGATCCTGTTCGACCGAGCTTTGCTGCAACGTGTCGCGTGTGCGCCACTTGTTGCTGATCCCCGCGGTCGCGATGATGCCAAGCTCGCCGTCGGCAAGCGCGATGTTCGTGCCGCCGGTGATGCCCGCCGACCAGTTGACCGGAATATGGTTGTTCTGCTGCAGCAACGTCGTCGGCGCGTTGACCAGTTCCATCTGGATCGCTTCGAGCTGGTCCTGCGTGAAGTCGGCGCCTTCGAGGATCGGCTTGCCGCTCGCGAACGCCGCCTTCAGCAGGTTCGGAACGTCGCGGGTGCCGTCGTCGAAGCCCGTCCAGTCGCTGTCGCTGCCATAATAGGTATAGCCAAGCTCGTTCGTCGTCTCGCTGTCCCAGCCGATCCCGCCGCTGAGCGTCAGGAAGCTCTCGCGCGGAATCGCCTTGGTCGTGAGGTTGATCACGCCGCCGCCGAATTCGCCGGGGAAGTTCGCCGAATAGCTTTTCTGGACGAGCGTCGAATCGATGACGTTCGAGGGGAAGATATCGAGCGGGACGACGCGCTTCAGCGGTTCGGGGCTGGGCAGCGGCGAACCGTTGAGCAGTGCGAGCGAGTAACGGTCGCCAAGGCCGCGGACATAGACGAAGCCGCCGCCGACGACGCTGAGGCCGGTGACGCGCTGGAGCGAACCCGAAATATCGCCTTCGCCGGTGCGCGCGATATCGGCCGAGGACAGGACCGACACGACTTCGGGCGTCGCGCGGACGACGTTGGGGGTATAGCGACCGGTGACGACGATTTCCTGATCGGCGCCGCCCGGGATCGAAACGTCGCTCTGCTCGTCATCCGCTGCCGCGTCGTCGGCAGGCGTTTCGGCAGGTGCGGGCGCATCGGCCGCGGGCTCGCCGGCGGCGTCCTGCGCGAGCGCTGCGGGCGCCACGAGGGCGGAACTGAGGAGGAGCAGGCTGGCGAAGATCGGCCGCTTGGTCATGATGGAAAAGTCCCCAAGGATATGCAGGAAGGGAGCGGGCCAGCCCGTCAGGCGTGCCCGCTCCCCGATTGGATCGCGAGCGATCAGGTCGTCGGGATGGCGCTGCAGCTGCCGCTCGACGTGCCGAAGTTGGCGGTCGTCGAGTTACAGGTCCAACCCTGGTACCAAGTGTCGTTGGCGTCGCGTACGGCGCCGACATAGGCGGTGGTGTCGAAGAAGGCGTTCAGCGTCTTCGCATCGAAAGCCGCGAAGCCGGTTTCGGTCGCGCCGTTGACGAACAGGTTGGTCAGCGACGGGACATAGTTCGAACGGTTGTTCGTGCCGGCTTCGAAGATCGTCTGGACCTGCGCGTCGGTGACGCCGCTGGTGCCGCGGAACGGCGAAGCGTTGCACTGCAGCGAGACCGAGAAGAAGCGCGGCGGACCGGCTTCGTCGAGTGCCGGATTCGCCGGGTTGACCGTCGTCGCGCTGTTGAGGCCGAGGCAGCGGAAGCCCGGCGCCACGATCAGGCCGTTGGCGAAGGTATAGTCGGCGCCGCCGCGAACGAGGATCGACACGCCGTTACCCGCCGCATTGTTGCGATGGATATAGGTGAAGTTCGAAATATTCACATTCTGGCGCGGCGTCGTGTCTTCATTGCCGTTCGAGTCGATTTCCATCATCGAGTCGCCGACCGCTCCGCCTTCGCGCTGCACGCCGATGACATATTGGATATTGCCCTTGTAACCGACGTCGGTGTCGAGGCCGTCATCTTCGGCGCCGGTGATCACCAGATGCTTGAGGTTGGGGCGGCCGCCGAAGATTTCGATGCCGTCGTCCGAGCTGTTGTGGATCTGGATATGATCGAGCTGCGTGCCCGAACCGACGCCCGACGGGGTCAGGCCCTGAAGTTCGCTGGCCGCCGACAGGATGAAGCCCGAATAGCGTATCTGGACATAGGACAGGCGGCCCGAATTGTCGGCCGGCTGCGCGCCGCCATAAAGCGCGTTCGACGTACCTTCGGTGTCGCGTTCGCAGGCGGCGGTGCCCGGCGTCGCGCCCGGAGCAAGGCAGTCGGTGATCGGCGCGCGGCCGAGCAGGACGACGCCGCCCCACAGCTGCGAGGTCTGGTCACCCGCCGAACCGACAACGTTGCCGCGGCCGGTGAAGATGATCGGCTGGGTCGGGGTGCCGACCGCATCGATGCGGTTGCCGCGGTTGACGGCAAGGAAGGACACGCCCGTCGCGCCGAAGACGGTGACTCCCGGGTCGATCGTCAGCGTGACGACATTGTTGGTGCTCGTCGCGCCCTGATCGGTGCCGACGTCGACGCGGCCGGGCAGCGAATAGATGACACCCGCGACCTTCGGGATCGCGGTGGTCGAGTTGAAGCGCGTCGGGAAGCCGCAGTTGCGCCATTCGCCGCCGGGGCCCGAAATCGTGCCGAGGTTCGAAAGCTGGTCGGCACCGGCGATCGTCGGGCAGTTGGCGGCCGGCGTAACGGTGGCCGGCGGAGTCGGGGTCGGAGTCGGCGTGGGGGTCGGAGTCGGGGTCGGCGTCGGGATGACAATGACGCCCTCGCCGGGCGAAGCGACGCCATCGGCACCGCAGGCCGCGAGAATGGAACAGGCCACGCCGCTGAGCATGACCAAACGAATGCGTGCGAAAGCCGCCATGAAAATCTCCGTTCCGGGTTTGCGCCCCGCGGACGCCCCTGATGAAAAATCACCGGCGAACGAGAAGAGAATGCCGCCTCGCCCCCGGTGACGCCGCCACTAGGGTGATTCGATGACGGTCTGACGCCAGAGCGGTGACAGTTGCATGACTCTTTTGAGTCGATTTGGTGACAAGGGCGGCGCCGCGCGGCAGCGGCCGCTGGCGCCGCAGTTCGCACCTGCAAAAATAAATCGGACCATGCTCGCTTGCATCGCCCGAAAAGCTTTGCTAGGCGCCCGCTCCTACCTGGTGCCGGACCCGATCCGGACCATCATGATGTGCGGTCGTGGCGGAACTGGTAGACGCGCAACGTTGAGGTCGTTGTGGCCGAAAGGCCGTGGAAGTTCGAGTCTTCTCGACCGCACCATCATAGCCAGATTATGGCGCTCAATTGTCGGCTTGAATGGCGGCGTTCCCGGGCGCCGATATGATGCAGAGACATGCCGTACAGACGCGCTGCGTCCCCGGACGAACTCCGCGATGTTGCACTGCAATCGACGCCTGCCGCTTCGACGAGAATGCGGCGCGTCAGCCGCTTGTATCGCGCTGCCCGTAGCGGCCGAACGCCGTGATGATCCGCGCCATTTCATCATCGCCGAGCAGCTTCGGGCCGCCGATCGCGAGCGTGCCGCAGTAAACGGCCGCCTGTTCCTCGATTTCCTCGGCAATCGCCATGGCGACGGGCAGGCTGGGTCCGAGCGCGATCAGGCCGTGGTTGGCCATCAGGCAGGCGCGGCGGCCATCGAGCGTCGCGGCGACATTACCCGCCAGCTCGTCGCTGCCGAAGGTCGCATAGGGCGCGACGGGCACGCTCGCCCCCCCGCCGACCGCGACCATATAGTGGAGCGGCGGGATTTCGCGGTGTGCGCACGCGAGGATCGTCGAATGGCGCGCGTGGCAATGGACGATCGCCTGTGCATCGGCGCGGCGCTGGTAGAGTCCCATGTGCATCCGCCATTCGCTCGAAGGCCTTGCGGCGCCCGGCGCCACGCTGCCGTCGGCCTTGACGAACACCATCGCTTCGGCGGTCAGCTGGTCGGGGGTCACCCCCGACGGTGTAACGAACATCCCCGCGCCGAAACGCACTGAGAGATTGCCCGAGGTGCCGCGGTTGAGCCCGCGCGCATCGAGCGCGCGCATCGCGTCGACCAGTTGCTGGCGGGCTTCATCCTCCGTCATCGTGCATCACCCCCTGTCGGCGTCGAATCCATGAACGCCAGCGTGCCGTCATAGCCTTCGAGCCGGCCCAATGTGCCGACGCCGAGCGCGACCTGCGCCGCGGTCGCCACCGCGAAGCGGAGCGCGGCGTCGACCTCCATGCCACGTCGCCGCCCGGCAAGAAATCCCGCGCACAGGCTGTCGCCGCAGCTCGTCGTGTCGACCGGCACGATGCGATGCGCAGCAGCGTGGACCTGCCGCCCGGGCAATACCAGCAGCGCGCCCTCGGCGCCCATCTTGATCAGACAGCCGCCCGCACCGCGCGCCATGAAATGCCGTGCCCCCGCGACCGGATCGTCAGTTCCCGCCATCGCGCGTACCTCGGCAAGGCTCGGCATGAACAGGTCGACGTGCGGCAACAGCGCGTCGAGATCGGCCTGCGCCGCCTCGCTCGGCGCGATGAGGTCACACGATGTGAAGGCGCCGCCCGCGCGCGCGTCGCGCAGCAAGCCGGCGCCCTGCCCCGCGACGCCGGGAAAGCCGACCGCACCCCAATGAACCGAGGCGGCGCGGCGGCTGGCGGCGGCGACGGCATCGGTAACCGGCGCAAAGATGCTCGCGCCCATCATGTGCCAGTTGGGCCGGTCGCCGTTCGGGCGGATCGGCAAGACCGTCGTCGAGGTAGGCCGCTCGCGGTCGGTTTCCAGCAGGCCGGTATCGACCCCCGCGGCATCGAACATCGACCGCACCAGCTGGCCCTGCGGGTCGGCGCCGACCGCCGAGGCGATGGCGACGTCGAGACCGAGCGTCCGTGCGACGAGCGCGGTCCCGCCGGCGGTTCCGGCGGGCGACAGCGCGATCGTCTCGACAAGCTGTCCGCCCTCACCCTCGGGCAGCGAGGCGACCGGATGGACGGTGATGTCGAGCGTCGTCAGCCCGATCGCGAGCAGGTCGAGCGGCTTGGTCACGGTCAGCCGTGCTCGGCCTGCGCCGCCGCGAGCATGACGAGGATCGGGTGCGGCTCGAGCGTCGCGCGGCGCGCCGCGACCGCGGCAAAGGCTGCATCGGCGGCCGCCAGCGTGGCGTCGATGTCGGCCTCGGTCATCGCCGCGCACAGGAACATATTGTGCCATGGGTGCATATAAATGCCGCGTGCCAGCATCTCTTCGGCCCAGCCGTAGCCGACGCGAAAATCGGGGTCGTCCGCGAACATGATCTGCGGCATCTGGACCGGGCCGGTCTGGCGCAGCGTAAAGCCATGCTTGTTCGCCGCCGCGTCGAGTCCGACACGCAGCCGTTCGCCGAGCGCAACTGTGTGCTCAATATAGTCGCTCTCTCGGATGATCCGGAGCGTCTCGATCGCCGCCGCCATCGGCACCGCCGACAGCCAGAAGGAGCCGGTCGCATAGATCGCGCCCGCGCCGTCGCGGCAGCGGTCCGATCCGAGCAGCGCCGAAATCGGGTGGCCGTTGGCAAAGCATTTGCCCCAAGCGGAAAGGTCGGGCTGGACGCCCAGTTCACTCCAGCTGCTGCCGCGCGCAAGGCGGAAGCCCGCGCGAACCTCGTCGACGATCAGCATCGCGCCCGTCTGGTCGCACAGTTCGCGCGCGCGTCGGGCATAGGCGGGCTCCGGCGCTTCCTGATCGATGAAGGCGTCGTGGCGGAAGGGCGAGGCGAAGATCGCGGCGAGGTCGTCGCCTGCGTCGGACACCGCCGCCTCGAGGCTCGCGACGTCATTGTAGGCATAGGTGCGGACATGCGCGCGGTCTTCGGCGACCGTGCCCGCGGGGATCGGCGTGCACCAGGGCGCGGCACCGTGATACGCACCCTTCGCCACCAACACGATGCGCTTGCCCGTCTGCGCTCGCGCGCTGCTCATCGCCATCGTCGTCGCGTCGGTGCCGTTCTTGCAGAACATCGCCCAGTCGGCATGCTCGACCATCGACACCATAGTCTCGGCGAGATCGACCATCAGCGGCGACGGCCCGGTCAGCGTGTCGCCCAGTTCCGCCTGCGCGCGCGCCGCAGCCTCGACGCGTTCGTCGCGGTAGCCGAGCAGGCTGGGACCATAGGCGCACATGAAATCGAGATAGCGGTTGCCGTCGGCATCCCAGATATAGGCGCCCTCGGCCTTGCTGAAAAATTGCGGGAAGCTGGCGGGCAGCATCCGCACCGATTCATGTCCGTACATCCCGTTCGGGATCACTTTCAGCGCGCGCGCGCGCAGCGCCGCATCCTGTACTCGGCTCATATCCATCTCGCTTGCTGATCAGAATTTCAGGACGGCCTGGAGGCCGTAGGTCGCGGGGTCGTTGTAATTGAGCTGGTCCATCGTCACGACGGGCGAGATGTAGGTGATGTAGCGCGTGCCGGTGAAATTCTTCGCCCACAGCGCGACCTCGATATCCTCGCCCGGCGACAGCCACGACAGACGGGCGTTGGCGACGCCATAGGGCTTGACGCGATTGGCCTGCAGATTGTCGGGCGTAAGGAATGTCTCCGACTGCAGGCTGCCATCGACGCGCAGGCGCACCGAACTATCGCCCGGCAGCGGCTGGGTCAGCGAAAAGCCCGCCGAGATCGCGACGTCGGGCGCATTGACCAACTTGTTGCCCGAATAATCCTCCGCCGCGAGCGCGGTGAAATCCTTGTAGCGCGCATGCAGCAGGCTGGCGTTGACGAAGGCGTTGAAGTTGCGCGACGGCTGCGCCTGCAATTCGATCTCGAGCCCGTAAAGTTCGGCGTTACCCGCGTTGAGCTTGCGCTGGACCGGCAGCACGCCCGACGTGTCGAACACGAACACCTGCAGGTCGCGATAATCATAATAGAAGGCCGCGGCGTTGAAGCGCAGCTTGCGATCGAGCAGGTCGCTCTTGAACCCCGCCTCATAGGCATAGAGCTTTTCCGAACGGAAGGGCTGGAGCTGTGCCGGATCGCTCGACGAGCCGCCCGCGAAACCGCCGCTGTTATAGCCCTTCGACGACGAGGCGTAGAAGAGCAGGTTGTCGGTCGCCTGGAACGACAGCGCCGCACGCCAAGACAGATCCTTGAAGGTCTTCGACCCGGTGAAGTCGAGCACCGGCACGGTGATCACATCGTCGAAGAAGCTGTGGAAATCGAAATCGATGCTGTCGCTCGAATAGCGCAGCCCCCCGGTCAGCGTCAGCCGGTCGGTCAGCTTGACGTCGGCCTGCGCGAATGCGGCCCAGCTTTCGGTCTTCTGCGTATAGGGATAGGCGAAATTGCCGATCGAATTGACCGGGTCGAGCGTGCCGAGCAGGTCGTCGGGATCGCGGAACACGCGCAGGATGTCGAACGCGCTTTCGGTGACCAGCTTGTCGTGGAAATAATAGCCGCCAACGATCCAGTTGACCGCATTGTCCCCCTTCGACTGAAGGCGGATTTCCTGGCTGAACTGCTTCGGCCGGTCGATATAGGTCGCGGTCAGCACATTGTTCGGGCTGGCGTCGGTATCCTCCACCGTGCTGCGACGGACCTGTTCATAGGCGCTGATCGAGGTCAGCGAGACGCCGCCCATGTCGATGCTCGCGGTCAGCGAACCACCGAACACATTGACGCGCTCCTGCCCCTCGATGTCGTAATCGCCGGCGTTAAGGTCGCCGTCGGTGTCGGCATAGCCGAGGCCGTCGAGCGGCACGCCGTCGGCGAAATTCGGGTTGCCGGCGAAGTCGACCCCCGATCCGCGGTGCTGGAACTGGCGCGCCCCGCCGCGGTTCTGCCCGCCATGGACGATCGCGCGGATCAGGATATCCGGACTCGGCGTGAAATCGACGATCGCGCGCCCCGCCCACATATCGAGATCGTTGAGCTTGTTTCCGGTCACGCGGTTGAGCAGCCAGCCATCGCGGCGGAGGTACGTGCCCGCGACGCGCGCCTTCAGCACATCGCCCGCGATCGGACCGCCGACCCCGCCCTCGACCTGAACCTCGTTATAGCGGCCGTAGGAGATGGCGGCATTGGCGCTGAATTCATCGGTCGGCTTGCGTGACGAAAAGCGGATCGCGCCCGCCGTGGTGTTGCGGCCATAAAGCGTACCTTGCGGCCCCTTCAGCACCTCGATGCCGTCGCTGTCGAAGACATTGAACAGCTTGCCCGCATTGGCGCCGAGGAAGACGTCGTCGACATAGACGCCGACCGCGCCGGTGGTGTTCGAGTTGAAGTCGCCGATGCCGACACCGCGCAGGAACAGCGAGGTCGTCGTTGCCGACGTGCCCGCTTGCGACGACAGGCCGGGGACAAGGATCGACAGGTCGCGCGGATCGCGGATACCGACCTCGGTCAGCGCATCGCCGCTGATCGCGGTGATGCTGATCGGGACGTCCTGGATATTCTGCTCGCGCCGCTGCGCGGTGACGACGATCTCGCCGATCCCGTCGTCGGCCGCCGCGGCCTGCGTCGATGCGTCCGCATCCTGCGCAAAGACCGTCGACGGTGCGAGCGCCAGCAGCGAGACCGAAAGCATTGCAAAACCGCGTGTCATCGACGTCCCCTTCTCCATATCGGAATATTTTCTGATTTTGTGAATGCGAATCCGCCAATCTGTCAAGAAAATTTCAAAACTGCGCGCCAAATTCGGAATTTTTGTTGATTTATGCGCGATTTTCCCAAAGATGGCGCTATGACAGGAGCGCGCATGACGAAGAATGAGGTGGCCCGGGCCGAGATCAGGCGCCCCGCGCAGAAGCGGAGCCGGGCGCGTTTCGAGGCGATTCTCGACGGCGCCGAACGGCTGCTCGACAGGCTGCCCCCCGCGGCGATCAGCATCCCGGCGATCGCGACCGAGGTCGGCATCTCGCCGCCGTCGATCTATCATTTCTTCCCCGAACCGCAGCTCGTGTTCAGCGCGCTCGCCGAACGCTATCTCAAGCGCTTCGAGGAAGGCGTACTGACCGAAGTGCCCGAGGGCGTCGAAAGCTGGCAGGACCTCCAGACGCTCCAGTATCGCGCCGGCCGGAAATGGTTCAACGAACATCCCGCCGCGCGGCAGGTGCTGCTCGAAGGCCCCGCCTGGTCGTCGGACATTCGTCTGCAGGATCTCGACAGCAATTTCGTCACCGCAGGCCGCAGCATCGAATTGATGACGCAGATGTTCGTGATGCCCGAGATTCCCGACCTGCACGACCGGCTGGTCGAGGTCATTGTCATCAACGATGCGATCTGGGCGCTGTCGATCCATCGCCACGGCCACATCACCGACGAGATGGAGGAACAGGCCCGTCGCGCGCGTATCGCCTATTCGCGGACCTTCCTGCCCGAATATCTGCCGCTTCGCGCAAAGGACCAGCCCGCGTGATCGCCGAGGGCTCGGTCGTCAGCGGCCGCACGCTCGCCCTTGCGATCCTGATCGGCTCCTGCGCGCTGCTCGTGCTCGGCGTGCACCCCGTTCTGCTCGGTGCGCTGGTGCAGGAAGGACGCCTTGCCGACGCACAGGTCGGCAATCTGGTGACGATCGAGATGCTTGCCATCGTTCCCGGTTCGCTTGCCGGCATCGCCTTGCTCCGCCGCGTCGGCGCGCGCGTCGTCGCGATTGCGGCAGGCCTCGCGATGGCGGCGATCAATATCGTCCTGCTGGGCCAGGCGGGCATGACGATCCTGTCGTTCGCCCGCGCCATCGCGGGATTCAGCGAGGGCGTCCTCGTCGCGGTCGCGCTGGTCGCCATATCGCGCGTGATGCGCGTCGAGCGCGCCAGCGCGATCTTCCTCGCGGTCCAGACGCTGATGCAGGCGGTCGTGGCGGCCGCCCTGCCCGCGATCACCATCGCCGGGTCGCGTGTCGACGCGGCGCTGATCGCGCTCGCGGTCGCCGGCGTGATCGCTGCGGCCGCCGCGCTGGCGCTCCCGGCCGCGCTCCGTCCGACCGAGCCCGATGGCGAACGCGGCGCTCTGACGCCCGCCAGCCTGACCGCCCTCACCTGCGCCGGCCTGTTCCTCGGCGCGATCGTGTCGGTCTGGGGCTATTTCGGCCTCTGGCTCATCCACTATGGCTATCCGCCGACCTTCGAAGGGACCGCCGTCTCGCTCTGCCTCGTGGCGCAGGTCGTCGGCGCGCTCGCCGCGGCGCGCTTTGGCGAAGGCCTGCCCAGTCGCCCGACCATCGTCGCCTGCGCAATGACCGCCGCGGCACTGGTCGGCGCCTTCTATCTCGCGCGCGGCAACGCGGCGGCGATCATCATCGTCAGCATCGCCTTCGGCTTCGTCTGGCTGTTCACCCTGCCCTTCTTTGCGGGCTGGCTTATCGAGATCGATCCCGGCCGGCGCGCCGTCCTCTATCTTACTGCGTTCCAGCTCGGCGGCGCGGCGCTGCTTCCGTCGCTCGCCGGTATCGCCGTCGGATTCTGGTCGATCGACGCCGCGCTGGCCTTTGCCGCGTCAGCTTTCATCCTCCTGACCCTCGCGGCGTGGAGCGCCGGAAGGATGAAGGCCCCGGGATGATATTTTACGGATGATGAGCGCGAGCCGCACTGCTCGCGCTCATCATCCCTAGCCAGTCGTCAAAGGCCGGCGCCGCCCAATTTATAGGTCAGCTGCATGAACACGCTGCGGCCGATGCTGTCGAACCAGCTGGTGTTGTAATAGGGGTAGCCCGACCAGGTCGGATCCTTCACCGGGTTCGTGTCGAAGACGTTCCGCACCGTCAGCGATCCGCGCATATGATCGGTGAAATCATATTGCAGCGTGGCGTTGAACAGATAGCTCGCCTTGATGAAGGCATCTTCGTCATAGTTGGGCAGCTTGCCGAGGCGCGTGCCCGAGAAAGTGAACTGCACGCCGTCGAGGGCCCAGGTCAGGCTGCCGTTCGACTTGTCGCGCGGCAGATAAAAGCCGCTGTCGGCGGCGAGCTTGTTCTCGACCGGGTCGCCCGTGTACTGGATTAACGTGTGTTTGAAGACATGGCTGTGCGCGAGCGACAGGGTGAAGTCGCCAAAGCTCGTCGGCAACGTGCCACGGAAGGCGACGTCGATCCCGCTCGTCTTTTCGCGCGCGACGTTGATCGGGTTGATCGAGATCGATTCAATCTGGTTCACGAGCGCGCCGCTGGCGAAGCGTTTGATGCGCGCGAGCGCAGCCTGACACGTCGGTGAGTTCGGATCGAGCGTGGTGTTACCGGCGCCGTCGGGGCGGCAATCGGCCTCGTCGCGGACAAGGTCGCCGGCGCGCAGGTCGTTGACCTGATTGTCGAGCGACACGCGGAAATAGTCGACCGACAGGCTGATACGCCGCGACGGTGCGAAGACGAGGCCCGCGGTCAGCGTCTTGCCGGTTTCGGCCTTGAGGTCGCGGTTGCCGCTGCGCTGCGCGACGATATCGACGTCATAATCCTCGCAATCGCTGATCCCTGCGCCCGGCGTATCCTGGCGGCAGGTATAATAGTCGATCACGCTGCTTTCGACATTGCCGGGGCCGGTGAACAGATAATGGAGGTCGGGCGCGCGGAATGCCGTGCCATAAGCGGCGCGGAACAGCAGGCTGTCCATCGGACGCACCTCGATGCCGCCATTATAGGTGAATTTATCGGCATTGCGTCCGGCATAGCCGAAGCGGTCGTAGCGGCCGGCGCCGGTCAGCGTGACGAATTCGAGCACCGGCACGCGCACTTCGCCGCCGATCGCGGCATGGCTGCGCTTGCCCGACCCGTCGCTGTCCTTCCAGCTGTAATAATAGTCGGTGAGCGCCAGCGGATCGGGGCGGAGATTATAACCCTGCTTGCCATATTCGGCGACGAGCGCGACGCCGACCGCGCCGGCGGGCAGCTGGAACAATTCGCCGTTGGTCAGCGTCACCTGCGCGTTGCTGGTCCAGCTGTACGGCCGATAGACGGTGTCGGCCGAGATGCTGTCATATTCGGCAGGGGTCAGCTGGCGATAAAGGTTCGCCGGGTTGGCGTTGAACGAGGGATAATCGTCGTCGCCGACGCCGTTCTGCGCGCCGAGGAAAAAATCCTTGGCCTTCTGGTTGATGATCTGCGGCCAGCGGACGATCGACTGGTAACGGCTGTAGTTGAACGAGGCCTCATAGTCCCAGCTCTTGCCAAGGCGGCCGCGAATGCCGGGCGTGATGCTGTACGTCGTCTGCTTGGCTCGCTGCATTTCGAACCCGCCGGTTTCCTCCGGCGTGAACTGGCGGCCCCAATCCTCGATCTGCCCCGTGAAGCTGTTGTAGAAATAATTGTCCGAGCTGCTCGACGTTTGTTCGAAGGCCCAGCTCGTCACGTCGTACATCAGCCGGACCTTGCTGATCCCGAACTGCGCGTCGACGAACAGCTTGGCATTGTCCGACAATTCGTAGGATGCCGACGCAAAGCTGTTGAAGCCCTTGCGGCCCGAGACGATCGTGCCGTAGCCGATCGATTCCTTGCTGCCGCAGAAATCGCCGTAACGCGGACGATTATAAAGCGCGACCGAACCGAAATTGAGGTTCGACAGCCGCTCGCACGTCCCGTCGTCGGGGGTGATATAATCGTCATTATAGTCGGCGCGATAGAATGTGCGGCGCGCGATCGCGGTCGAAGGGACAGGGCTGTCGTCGGTGCTGTCCTGGATCTTGCGCTGGAAACCCCAGAGCGGCCGCTGGTCGAGATATTCGACACCGCCGACGATGTTGAAGCGATCCGACGACCAGCCGCCGGTCGCGGTGAAGCGATGCGACAGGCCGCCGCCATGCTGGGTGCGACCGTGGCGATAATCGAGCGTGATGCCGTCGAGCTTTTCCTTCATCTTGAAATTGACGACGCCGGCGATCGCGTCCGAACCATAGATGGCCGACGCCGCGCCGCTCAGGATTTCGACCTTGTCGATCAGGCTGACGGGGATGTTCGAAATGTCGGTGAAATTGCTGCGCCCGATATAGGGCAGCGGAAAGTCGGCGATGCGGCGGCCATTGACCAGCACGAGCGTGTGGTTGGGACCAAGCCCGCGCAGGTCGACCTGCTGCGCGCCGGGGGTGAAGTCGGCGCTGCTGCCCGACTGCGGGCTTTGCGTTTCGCCGCTGTTCTGCGTCATCGCGGCGAGCAGTTCGGGAACGCTCGTATAGCCGTTGGCGCGGATCGCGTCGGAGTCGATCGTCGTGACCGGCGACGGACCCTGATCCTTGATCGTCGGGATGCGCGAGCCGGTGACGATGATCTCCTCTTCACCGCCGTCCTGCGCCATCGCCGGCGATGCCAAGGCGGGCACGCAGGCACTGATCGTCAGAAAAACCCGAAACGACCGCTTCCCGAAATTCACCATCTTCTAGCCCCTGTTTTGATCCGGGCGCGAATCAAACCCCGCGTGTCCGGCCCTCGCTGTTTCGTATACTCGACCAGAAACCGTCGATAATTTCAATCACTATGACATAATGGGAAATCATATTGTCTTTTCCCGTGGTCATTATGTAACATCCGGCCTTTGCGGGATGGACGAAGGGACGCGGGATGTTGCGATTGATCGTACGGGGGTTTTGGCTGTTGATCGCGGTGGCCGGGCTTTCGCTCGCACCCGCGGCGGCAAAAGAGGCCAGGGAAAAGCCGTACGAACATTATGTCTTCGGCAAATTGAACACGCCGACGCCGGGGCCGGTGTCGGGCGGGCTGCTGCTGATGGGCGGCGGCGACCGCAATATCGATGCGATGAAATGGTTTTTCGGCAAAGCCGGAAACGGCCATATCGTCGTGATCAGCGCATCCTATGGCAAGGAAATCGGCCAGGAATTCTTCCACGACATCGGCGGCATCCAGTCGACCGAAATCTTCGTCTTCCACGCCCGGTCGCAGGCGACGAACAGGAAAATCCTCGACCGGCTGAAAAAGGCCGACGGCATCTTCATCGCGGGCGGCGATCAGGCGCGTTATGTCCGCTACTGGCGCGGCACCCCGGTCGGCGACATCCTCAACGCACATGTCGCGGCAGGCAAGCCGCTCGCGGGAACCAGCGCCGGCCTCGCGATCCAGGGCGAGAAGCTGTACGGCGCGATGGACGACGGCAGCATCCGCAGCCCGGAGGCACTCGCCGATCCGTTCGGCCCCGCCAACACGATCGAAGGCGACTTCCTGCACTTCGCGCTATTGAAGGGCATCGTCACCGACACGCATTTCAAGGAGCGCGAACGGCTCGGCCGCCTCTTCGCCTTCGTCGCCAAGGCGCAGGCCGGCCGTCCCGCCGACGCGCCCGCGATGCTCGGCCTCGGCGTCGACGAAAGTGCCGCGCTCGCGGTCGAGCCCGACGGCCGCGCCCGCATCTATGCCACCGAACCCGACGGCTATGCGTGGGTGGTCGACGGCACGGGCCTTCGGGACCTGTCGCAGCGTGGCCCCCTCGATGCGCCACGCGTCAAGGTAACCGGCGTCGGTCCGGGGTCGGTGCTCCACCTACCTTCGGGCCGTGTCGATGCACCGGTGTTCGTGCGCAATTATGCGGTGCGCGCGGGCGAGATTGCCGAAGTCCCGCGCTGGTCGCTCGCGATCCACGGCGGCGCGGGCGTGATCGAACGCGGCACGCTCTCGCCCGAAAAGGAAAAGGCGTATCGCGCCGGGCTCGACGAAGCGCTGCGAACGGGCAGCGCGGTGCTCGACAAGGGCGGTGCGGCGCTCGATGCCGTCGCGGCGGCGGTGCGTGTGCTCGAGGACAATCCGCTGTTCAACGCCGGGCGCGGCGCGGTCTTCACGGCGGAGGGCAAGAATGAGCTCGACGCCGCGATCATGGATGGCAAGACGCTGAAAGCCGGCGCAGTCGCGGGCGTGACGCGCACGCGCCACCCGATCGACCTCGCGCGCGCGGTGATGGACAAGAGCCCGCATGTCATGCTGGCACGCGACGGCGCCGATCGCTTTTCGGTCGAGCGCGGGCTCGAACAGGTCGACCCCAGTTGGTTCCGCACCGAAGAGCGCTGGCAGCAATTGCTCCGCTGGCGCGAAAAACAGGTATCGGCGATCGATCCGACGCATCTGTTCGGCACCGTCGGCGCCGTCGCGCTCGACGCCGATGGCAACCTTGCCGCCGCAACCTCGACCGGCGGGATGACGGGAAAGCGCTGGGGACGCATCGGCGATTCGCCGATCATCGGCGCGGGGACCTACGCCAAGAACGGCCAATGCGCGGTGTCGGCGACGGGATCGGGCGAATATTTCATCCGCGAGAGTGCGGCGCGGCAGGTCTGCGACCGCGCCGCATGGAAGGGCGAGAGCCTGAAGGACGCCGCACAGGGCACGATCATGGCGGTCGGCGCGATCGGCGGCGACGGCGGGCTGATCGCGATGGGCCCCGACGGGCGCCCCGCCTTTGCCATCAACGACCTCGGCATGTATCGTGGGCAGATGAGCGCCGGGGGGACTCCACAGGTGGCGATCTTCGCCGACGAGAAGTTGGCCGATTGATGCCGCAATCGAACGTCAATCTCGACGAGATCGACGAACGCCTGCTCACCCTGCTGCGCGACGACGCGCGGCAGACGATCGCCCAGCTTGCCAAGGAACTCGGCCTGTCGCGCGGCACCGTCTATTCGCGGCTCGCGCGGCTGGAGGAGGAAAAGGTCGTCGCGGGCTACACGGTGCGGCTCGGCCACGCCTTCGCCGCGAGCCGCGTGCGCGCGCATATGATGATCAAGACGCTGCCGCGCTTCCACCGCGAGGTCGAGCAGGCGCTGGCGGCGCTGTCGCTGGTGCAGGCGATCCACGCGATCAGCGGCGAATATGACATCATCGCGATGCTCGAGGCCGAGGACGGCGTCCAGCTCAACGAACTGATCGACGAAATCGGCCTGCTCGACGGCGTCGAACGAACGACTACGTCGGTGATCCTCGCGACCAAGGTCGAACGCTAGGCCCTGCCGGTCAGGAAGCGAGCGCGATCCGGCGGCGCAGCAGGAACAGCCCGCCCGCAAGCACCGCGGTCGGCACCAGCATCAGGGTGAAGGCGGTGCGGCCGTCGAGATGCGCGAAGATCGCCCCGGTGATGATCGATCCCGTCGTCCCGCCGAGCGCCGAAAAGACGACGACGAGGCCCATCAGCGGCGGGTGCTGCCGATGAGGCATCGCGCTCAGCATCACCGAGATGATCGTCGGATAGACGGGCGCGAGGACGATCCCGATCAGCGGGAACAGGAAAGCGGCGACGGGCGCGTCGCCCCAGCCGTGGATCGCCCGCGGCGACAGCCCGTCGGCCAGCGGCAGCACGAGGATGATGAGCGCCGCGAGGATCGCGAGGCAGGTGTTGAGCACCGGATACCAGTCGAAGCGCGCCATCACCGCTCCGGCGCCGAACCGGCCGATCGCGAGGCACGCGGCGAACAGGCTCGCCGCCTGCACGCTCATTTGTGCGGGAAGGTGCAGCACCTCGTTGTTAAAGGTCGGCAACCAGGTCTGGATGCCCTGCTCGATCAGTACGAACAGGAAGGCGCAGGCGACGAAGACGAGCACGAGCGGCAGCGCGGCGAGACGCAGCATCGCCAGAAAGGCGGGGCCTTCGGCCGCCGCGGCCGCGTCGCCTTCGTGCGTGCGCGCTTCGTCGACGGGTGCCGACAGCAGCAGCGCGAGCGCCAGCGCGGTCACGGCGGCGAGCACCCAATAGGCATTCAGCCAGCGCAGGCCCGCCGGGTCGATGAACGCGCTGAACACCCAATAGGAGGAGAGCACGCCGAGCATGAACATGCCCTCGATCAGGCTGGTCAGGCTGGCGTGCCGGCGCGCATCGGCGGTGACGAGCCCGATCATCGAATAGACGACCACCTTGGCGACCGCGAACGCCGCGCCGACCATCGCGAAATGCAGCTGCGCCGCGCCGAAGCTGCCGATGAGCGGCATGACGAGACAGGCAAGCACCGCGAGCGCGAGCGCGGCGAAGAGCGAATTGCGCAGGCCAAGGCGCGGCAAATAGCTCGCGGTCGCGAAGGAGACGATCGCGATCGTGATATCCTTGAAACCCTCGAGCGTGCTTGCCTCGGGCTTGGTCACGCCGAAACTGGAGATCGACTGGAGGATCACCGTGCCGACGCTGTTGAGCAGCATCGCAAAGGCGACATAGGTCAGGATCAGCGCGGCGATCAGTCGGGTGCGGGCCATCGGCTGTCCTTAGAAAAAGAAGAGGTGGCCGCGAAGAGGCCGCGGCCACCCAAGGGAGGGATGATCCCCTAAAATTTATACGCCGCGCTGAAACGGAACGAGCGGCCGAGGATCGGGCGCGCGTTGACGACCTCGCCCCCGGTCTGCCCCAGCGTGCGCGGATCGCCTTCGGTCAGCCCGACCTTGTCGGTCAAATTGTCGGCGGTCACCGCAAAGCTCAGCGCCTTGTTGACGTCGACCGTCACACCCGCGTCGATCTTGAAATAATGCGGCAGCGACTGCGTGTTCGTGGTGTCGGAGAAACGGTCGCCGACATAGGAGAAGGTCGAATAGAGCGAGACCTTGCTGTCGTCGCCGAATTCGATGTCGTACGACGGGGTCACGCGCCACTGCCATTTCGGCTGGCGTTGCACGCGGTTGCCGCTGAGGTCGATCGTCCCGCCGCCCGCGAAGAAATCGCGGTATTTCGCGTCGAGCCAGGTGCCCGAGAAGGCGATCGCGAAATTGTCGACCGGGCGGATCTGGCCTTCGAGTTCGATCCCCGTGCTGCGCGCGCCGCCGATGTCGGCAACCGGCGCGCCGTTCTGGATCACCGTCGTCACCAGCCCCTTGAACTTCGTGTGGAACAGGGTGGCATAGAGCGAGACGAGATCGGTGCGGACCTTCACCCCGCCCTCGAAATTGTCGACGCGCGGCGACACGAAAATCCCGTCGCGCAGATTGTCGAAGAAGGGATTGGTGTTGCCGCGATTGTAGCGGACATAGGCGCCCACCGACGACGAAATGTCGTAGTTGAGCCCCGCGGTCCACGACCAGGCGCCCTTCTTGTACGCGATGTTGCGGAAGGTACCGTTGAGCACCGCGGTACCATTGTCGTAAAGCGTATCCGGATTGCCGTCGATATCGACCGAGCTGTTGTTCTCGATCGTCCCCGTCGCCTTGTAATTCTGGTAGCGGATGCCCGCGTCGAAGCGCAGTTCGGGCGTGATCTGATACTCGTCGACTGCATAAAAGGCATATTCGCGGCCGTCATAGGCAGCGTTGACGTTGAAAAACGACCCCTGCGTATAACCGTTGTTCGTCGCGACCTGGCCGTTGGCGAGCGTCAGGTTGAGCAGGCGGCCGTGGTTTTCGGCGGTCAGCAGGTGGATGTTGCCGAGATTCCACTGATCGTTCGACGAGAAGTCCGAATAATAGGCGCCGACGGTGAACTTGTTGTTGCCGCTTTCCCATTCGACCGCGAGGTCGTTGGTGAAATCCTCGATCTGCTTGCGCACGATCCACGTACCCGCACGGATCACCTGCGTGGTGCCGGCCACCGCCTGCCCGCCGTTGACATAGGTCAGGCTGCCGATCGTGCTGCCGAGCGAGGCGGCATAGGCGTTCGCGGTCATCGCGGTGCTGGCGGGGACGAGCCCCGTCGTGTCGGCGTCGCCATTGAGATAGCTCGCGCGATAGCGCAGCTGGAAGCCCTCGCCGATCTCGTAGTCGAAATTGGTGCCGAAGTTGACGAGCTTCGCGCCGCGGCCGTCGGCAAGGTCAGTGCGCGTGCCGTCGGGCAGCACGGCGAGCCGCGTTTCGGGGCCCGCGAGCACGCCGGTGCCGGGGTCGATATTGCCGAACTGGCGCACCTTGTCGCCGTCGCGGATCACCGGGATCGGCAGCAGCCACTGGCCGCGATCGCTCAAGTAGCGCGCAAAGATGAGGATCGAGCCCTTGTCGAGATCGTGGCGGATGTTGGCGGTGATCTGGCCGCCCTTTTCGGCGGTGAAGCCGGGGCTGCGAATACCCTCGCCGCTCGAATAATAGCCGCCGACCATGAAGCTGGTATTCTCACCGAGCGGCCCCGAAAGCAGCATGTCGCCGCGCAGGTCGCCATAGTCGGTGATGCTCGCCTTCACGAGGCCTTCGAAATCGCGCCCGCCTTCCTTCTGGACGAAGTTGACCGTGAGGCCGGGCTGGCCGTTGCCGAACAGCGCGCCGGTGCCGCCGCGGACCGCTTCGACGCGCTCGATCGTCTCATCGATGCGGATCAGCTGGGTGTTTTCGAGGAAGGACAGCGTCGGCGGCGAGAAGAAGGGAACGCCCTGCACCGTCAGCGTGACGAATTCGGCGTCGCCGCCCGACGGATAGCCGCGAACGAAGATGTTCGCGCCATTCTGGCCGCCCGAGCTTTCGGCCGACACACCGGGGATGACCTTGAACAGGTCGGCGGTGCTGTTCGGCGCGGCGCGCTCGATCGCGTCCGAATTGATGCTGGTGATCGCGAAGGCCGCGTCCTGCCGGTTGATGCCGCCGCCGGCGGTGCCGGTGACGACGATCTCGTCATTGGCCGCCGCCGCGTCGTCGGGCTGAGGCGCTTCCTGGGCGTGAGCGGTCATCGGCATCGCAAAGAGCGCGATCGACGACAGCAGATAAGTCCGCTTCAACATGAGATTTCCTCCACTTTTCCTGGTCTGGTTGAAAGACGTCCACGCGCCGCCGCTTCCCGTTCTGACGACAGGATCCGGCCGACCGAAAGATCGCCGATGGCGGGGATGTGCAGGTCGGCCTCGGGCAGCGCCTCTTCTGACCCGATGCCGATAGCCACCATGCCCGCCGCATGGATGGCCGAAACTCCGGCCCGTGCATCTTCGACACCGATGCACCGGTCCGGGGACACGCCCATGCCGGCGGCACAGGCGAGAAAAATGTCGGGCGCGGGCTTCGCATGCGCGACCGCGCCCGCGTCGGCGACGAAGTCGAACTCGCCTGCGATGCCGAGCAGGCGCACGACGTCGGGCGCATTCCGGCTCGCCGACGCAAGGCCGATTTTCAGGCCCGCGGCGCGGCAGGCGACGAACAGTTCGCGCACCCCCGGGAACAGGTTCGCCGGCGAATAGGCCGCCAGCCGCGCGCGATAGAGGTCGTTCTTTTCGGCAAGCATCGCATCGAAGCGGTCGGGATCGACCGACGCGCCGGCATGATCGAGGATCAGGCGCAGCGAGCCTGCGCGATCGACGCCCTTCAGCCGGTGATTGGTTTCGCGGTCGAACGCGAGCCCGTGCCGGTCGGCCAACATCTGCCACGCCTGATAATGATCCTCGGCGGTGTCGGTCAGCACGCCGTCGAGGTCGAAGATCACGCCCTTCAGGTCCGGCCGGGGCATGAAAACCGGATCGGCGCCGACCCGCAGCGGGCGGCCATGGTCGGCGACTTCGACGGGATCGCCCGAAAGCAGCCGATAGGTGCAGCCGGCCCGGTCGACACCGAGTTCGATCACGCTGCCGCGCCAGCAGAGGCGAAAGGAATAGCCCGTCCATTCGGCGGGAATCACGGGTCGGAACGACGGAGCCCCACCATCGAGCACCAGCCCGCCCCAGCCCTGCGCCAGCACGAGCCAGCTCCCCGCGAGCGCCGCCATATGGAGCCCGTGCGACGTGTTGCCGTGGCGATCCTCGAGATCGACGAACGCGCATTCGCGGTAGAAATCGAGCGCCTTGCCCGCCTGCCCGAGCCGCGCCGCCATCGTCGCGAAAGCGACCGACGACAGCGTCGAATCATGCGCGGTTACCTGCTCATAATAAGCGAAATTTCGTTCTTTCAGCGACAGCGGCATCGAAACAAGGTCCATCGCCATCGTCTGGACGACATTGCCCTGCTTGCTGACCTGGTGCCGGAACAGGATCATCGGGTGGAGCCCCAGCAGCAGGGGACCGCGCTCGGCGAGGGGCTTCAGTTCGGGAAGCTGCGGGCGGCCCAGAAAGGCATCGTCCTGCGGATTGACCGCCGCGAGCGCGTCGACGGGCAGCCACATCGTATCGGCCGCCGCACGCCATTCGGCGACTTCTGCCGCATCGAGGCCGATCGCCGCCGCCAGCATCGCATAGTCGGCGGGCGCCTCGCCGCGGAGCCAGTCGGCGGTCTCGGCAGCATAGGCGAGATGGTGCCGCGCGATCGCATTGGTGTAGAAATCATTGTCGACCAGCGCCGAATATTCGTCGGGGCCCGTCACGCCATAGATGCAGAAAGCGCCGCCGCGCCGCGCATCGAACGCGCCGATTTCCAGCCACATGCGCGCGGTTTCGAACAGCATCTCGGCGCATTGGGCGCGAAACGCATCGTCGCCCGTTGCGTTGACATACAGCTGCACGCCGTGCGCGATGTCGCCGTTGATATGATATTGCGCCGACCCCGTCGGATAGTGCGACGAACATTCGGCCCCCGCGATGGTGCGCCAAGGATAGAGCGCGCCGCGCCGGTGGCCAAGCGCCGCCGCATGCGCGCGCGCCCGATCGAGCTTCGCGGCGCGATAGGCGAGCAGGTTCCGTGCCCTGTCGGGCGCCTGCAACGCGAGGACGGGCAGCATGAAGGCCTCGGCGTCCCAGAAATAATGGCCTTCATAGCCCTCGCCCGACAGCCCCTTTGCGGCGATGCTGTGCGACGACGTGCGGCTGGCCGACTGGTGGAGCTGGAACAGGTTGAAACGCAGCGCCTGCGTCAGCGCGTCGTCGCCGTCGATCGCGAACGCGGCACGATCCCAGAGGCGCCCCACCGCCGCGCGTTGCGCTTCAGCAATCGCATCGAAGGATGGCGTCGGCTGGTCGGAAACCGCCGGTCCACCGCGCGCGCAGGCTAGCGCCACGACCCGGTCGATCACGAGCGCCTCGCCCGCGTTCAGATGGCGACGAACGCTGTGCCCGGCCTGCACGACCGAAACCTCCGCGTCGGGGCTGGCGACATGCTGGCGATAGGCGAGTTCGACGACATCCTGCCCGAACCGCGTGATGTCGGGCGTGTCCCCGGCTTCGGCCGGAAGCACGGTCCAGTCCGATTGCAAACGCCCCGAAATGCGCGGATCGTCTGCCTCGTCCTCTCCGACCGCGACTTCGGTGCCATAGGTGAGCAAGGCCTCGATGCCCGCCGCAAAATTGACCGGGACTATCGATATCCGCGACGTAACGCAGGCGCCGCCGTCGAGCGGGACGATACGCAGCGAGCGGATGTCGAGCAGCCGGCCATCGACCAGTTGCCAGCGCGTCCGCCGCAGCAATTGCCCGCTCTGCAGGTCGAGCTCAACGCGGTTTTCGACCGGCACGCAGGCGGCAAAGTCGACGGGCGCGCCGTCGACATGCAGCCGCAGCAACATCGGGCTCGGGCATTTGATGCGCGTATCGGTCGCGGTTGCATAACCGGGAAAGCTCTCGTGATAGACGATCGGCCGGCTGACGTACGCATCGGGGAGATAGCAAGCGGGCGCATCGGCGCGTTCGTCGGCGACGCCCTCGACGCCGACCAGTCCGTTGGCGAGCGCGAACAGCGCATGCGCCTGATCGCCGGCCGCATCTGCGCCGTCGCGAGCAAGCCGCATCGCTGCCGAAGCCGTTTCGGAAATTGCCACCGTCATCCTCGCCTGTCGACGCACTTCACTCACCGCGCGTTCTCGACGCCGGTTTCCCGCAAAATGGTATCGATGTCAAGGTATCGATACCATTTTGCGATTCATGTCGCGCTACGCGGCACTTTCGCAAACTTCCGCTAACTGTCCCGAATGATCAGCGACACCGGCATCGCACGCGACGCCACAGCCTTTCCGGTGACCTTTTCCAGCACCTTTTGCGCAAGCAATTCGCCGCCGACGGCCCAGTCCTGCCGGATACTCGTGAGGCGCGGCGAAAAGAGCGCAGCCCCCGGCGAATCGTCGAAGCCGACGACCGACACATCGTCGGGGACGCGATGCCCGCGCGCCTGCAAAGCCTCGATCGCGCCCATCGCGATCGCATCGCTGCTCGCGAATATCCCGTCGAAATCGAGGCGCTTTCCGTCGAGCAGCGGCGCCACCGCGTCGCGTCCCGCCGTGACGGTAAAGGCGCAGGGAATATTGCTGACGACCCTGGCATCCGAACCGGCGAGCCCCGTATCGAAGCCGGTCAACCGGTCCTCGGCCTCGCCATGTTCGGCATCGCCGAGGAACAGGAGCCTCCGCCGCCCGCGGTCGAGGAGATATTCGGCCGCAAGTCGGCCGCCTTCGCGATTGTCGCTGCCGACGACGATCCGTCCGGGCGGGCCATGTTCGGCGCCCCACACGACATAGGGCAGCCCGGTCGCCTCGATCACCGCAGCCGCGTCATCGTGAACGCCCTGCCCGAGCAGGATCACCCCGTCGGCGGACGGCGGCGCTTCGGAAAACAGATCGATGGTCGTGAGTACCATATTCTGTCCCGCCGCGGTCAGTTCCTGCAGGATCCCGCCAAGGAGCAGCAACGGATAGGGCTCGCTCATCAACCGTTCGTGCGACGGGGTCATTTCGATGACGACCGCGATCGTTCGCGTTCGCTGCTGCCGCAGGTTACGTGCCGAAACATTGAGCCGATAGCCCATGCGTTCGGCGGTTTCGCGGATCAGCTGCCGCGTGCTGTCCTTGACCGTCGGATGGTTCGAAAGCGCACGCGAAACGGTGATTTTCGCGATGCCCAGTTCCCGCGCGATGTCCGCCATCGTCGGGCGCGCATTGCCGCCGCCATCGGGACCGGGTCCATTTGCCATCGCAGTCCCTTACCGCGCGGCGGCGATGTTTCACAAGCCGCGAAGCGGATCAGTTGGTCCAGTAGATATAATCCTGTCCATCCTTCCACGGCGCATCGAGCGGCACGTCGATCCGCACCGGACCCTCGACAAGCCCCGGCCAGATCGGCTTCGCCATTCCCTTGTTCTGTGCCTCGATCATTGCGCGGAGCGCGGCGACGCGCGCGGGATCGCTCGCCGCGAGGTCGTGGCGCTCGGTCGGGTCGGTCGCAAGATTATAGAGGCGCGCCTTTTCGGGGCGCTTCGTTACCTGCAATTTCCAGTCGCCCGCGCGCACCGCGCGATAGTCGCCCGAACGCCAGAACATCGCGGGACGCTTCGCCGGTCCCGCCAATATATCCTCGCTGTCGATCGTCCGGTCGCCGGGCAGCGTCGCGCCCGCCGCAGCGGCGATCGTCGAGAAGATGTCGAGATGGCCCGTCACGTCGGCGCGCCGCGTGCCCGGTGCGATCGCACCCGGCCAGCGCATGAAGAAGGGCGTGCGGATGCCGCCTTCGAAGAAGGTCGCTTTCCAGCCGCGAAACGGCGCGTTCAGCGCGGGCATGCCATTATACCAGGCCCCGCCATTGTCGCTGGTGAAGATGACGAGCGTATTGTCGTCGATCCCCGCGTCCTTGAGCTTGGCCATCACGTCGCCGATGCGGCGGTCGAGCTGTGCGATCATCGCGCCATAGACGCGCGTCTTGTGATCTTTGACTTGCTGCAATTTGTCATAATCCGCCTTCGTCGCCTGCAGGGGCGTGTGCGGGGCGTTGAACGCCAGATACATGAAGAAGGGGCGGTTCTTGTTCGCCTCGATCGCCCTGATCGCCTCGTCGGCGAAATAGTCGGTCATATGCCCCTTGGGATGGAAACGCCTGCTACCGTTGAACGTCACCGCATGGCGCAAATTCGCCCAGATGAAACGGTCGATCGGGTCCCATGACAGCTTGGCGTTGACCGTATCGGGATCATCCTCGGGCAGGAACATCGCCGCACCGGCAAGGATCGCGAGGCTTTCGTCGAAGCCCTGCGCCTGCGGCTGCAGCTTCGGCGCTTCGCCCAGATGCCATTTTCCGATGTGGAGCGTGTGATACCCCGCTGCCTTCACCGCCTCGGCGATCGTCACCTCGCTCGCGGGGACGCCCATGTCGGGATAGGCGGGGATGTCGGGGGTGATGAGCTCCTTGTGGAAGATCGCGCGGTGCGGCCCGACGCCCTCGCCATGCGCCAGATTCTCGGCGAACTCGACCGGCACCGCGGTATATTCGAAGCCGAAGCGCGTCGGATAACGCCCTGTCATCATCGCCGCACGCGACGGCGAACAGGTTGCGTTGGCAGCATAGGCGGTGGTGAAATCGACGCCCTCGCGGGCGATCGCATCGATGTTCGGCGTCTTGACGGCGCCGGCCGCGACGCCGCCGCCGTTCAGGCTGATGTCGTTATAACCAAGGTCGTCGGCGACGATCAGGATGATGTTGGGCGGACGCTTGCCTTGCGGCGCTTTGGCCGGACCCTGCTGCCAAACCACCGCGCGGTTCGGCTGCACCGGGTCGTTCCAGTCCTGGATGACGCCGGGCAGGCGATATTTATTCGCCTCGAATGCCCAATATCCACCCGCCCCGACCAACGCGAGAACGCCCAGCGCAACCCACCGCTTCTTCATTTTCGTCCCCTGTCCGGTCCCGTCGGCTTGCCCGAAAACTATTGACACTATATGTGTCATTATATTGGTTGATATGCAAGATTGTTTGACCCCGGCGCCAAGCTGGGCCAGCGGAGGAAGCATGACCACGGGGGTGCGCAAATCGAGCGAGGCAAAGTTGGGGCCCGAGCGGGTCGACGGGCGGCGCGCGCGCGGCCGGTCGAGCCACAAGCGCATCGTCGAGGCGATGATGGAGTTGATCGTCGGCGGCGACCTGTCGCCAAGCGCGGCGCGCGTCGCCGAAGAGGCGGGTATCGGCCTGCGCACGGTGTTCCGGCACTTCGACGACATGGACTCGCTCTATGCCGAAATCACCGCGACGATCACCGAACGCGTGATGCCGATCGTCGTGGCGCCCTATCCCGACCAGGCGTGGCAAGCGAATATCCGCGAACTCGTCCGGCGGCGCATTCGCGTGTTCGAGACGACGCTGCCGTTCCGCCTCGCGGCGAACATCAAGCGATACCAGTCGCCCTTCCTGATGGGCCAGTACAGCAAGGTGGTGATGCTCGAACGCGAGCTGATCCTACGCCTGTTGCCCGGCGAGGTGCTGACCGACCGGATCAACGTCGAGGCGCTATGCACGACCCTGTCGTTCCAGACATGGCGAACGCTGCGCCACGATCAGGGCCTGTCGGCCGAGGAGGCCGGAACCGTGACGCTGCACATGGTCGATGCCCTGATCGCGACGATCGGCAAACGACCCTGATGCGAATGGGCAGGGCATTCCTGTCGGCCGTGCTGCTCGGCGCGCTGGCGGCCTGCGGCGAAGCCGGCGACACCGAAACGGCGACGACTAAAGCCCCCGCGTGCCCGGCGCTGCCGGCCGAGGATTATGTGTGGATCCCCGGCGCCACCTTCGCGATGGGCGCCGACGCGCACCTGCCCGAAGAAGGACCGGCGCGCGAGATCAGCGTCGCCGGATTCTGGATCGCGACGCACGAGGTGACCAACGCCGAATTCGCCGAATTCGTGAAGGCGACCGGATACAGGACGCTCGCCGAACAGGATCCGCCCAAGCTGCCCGGCGCGCCGCCCGAGATGCTGATCCCGGGCTCGGCGGTGTTCACCGCACCGACCGACGGCAATCCGAACTGGTGGCGCTGGGTCGTCGGCGCCGAGTGGCGCCACCCCGCCGGGCCCGCGACGAACATCGACGGACGCGAGCGCGATCCGGTGGTCCAGATCGGTTATGACGATGCGCTCGCCTACGCCAAATGGAAGGGCAAGGCGCTGCCCAGCGAGGAGCAATGGGAACTGGCTGCCGCGACGGGCGGCGCCGACCGCAATGTGCCCGTCGACAGGGCGGGCAAAGCGCTCGCCAACTATTATCAGGGCGCCTTTCCGGCGCGCGACCTTGGCACCGACGGCTTCACCGGGCGCGCACCGGTCGCCTGCTTCCCCGCCGACCGGCACGGCGTCCACGACCTGATCGGCAATGTCTGGGAATGGACGACAAGCAAGGCGGGCGGCGAGAGCAATGTCATCAAGGGCGGCAGCTTCCTGTGCGCCGCCAATTATTGCGCGCGGTACCGCCCCGCGGCGCGCCAGTTCCAGGAACGCAGCCTAGGCACCGATCATATCGGCTTTCGCCTGATCGATACGGCGCGCCCGGCGCCGGCGGCGCCAGCGCCAGGCAAGGGCTGAGAGCAGCAGGACGATCCCGCCGACCCACAGCCCGAGGCGGATCAGCCGCGGCTTGCCCTGCTGCTCGAACGCGTATCGGTTGATCTGTTCGTCGGCGGTGTATCCCGCGGGCATATCGAGCACGCCATTGGCTTTCGCATAGGCGCGATAGTCGGCCATCATCGCCGCGAAGCGATCGGGTTCGGCCGCGGCGAGGTCGCGCGTCTCGCCCGGATCGAGCTTGAGGTTGAACAGCCGCCATTTGCCGTCGCCGGTCGGGGCAAGATTGCGCACCAGCTTGTAATCGCCGCGGAACAGCGCCGCATTGCCCGACAGCTCATAGCCGAGCGGGGTGTCGCCATGGACGCTTCCCGCCGCGCCTTCCAGCATCGGAACGAGGCTGCGTCCGGTGACAGACTCGACCGCCTTGCCCTGCCAGCTTCCGCCATGACCGGACACGCCTGCCAGTTCGGTCAGCGTCGGGAGGATATCGGTGACATGCGCGAGGCCGTCGCTGATGCCGCCGGCGCGGATGTTCGCATGGCCCGGCCAGGCGATGATCAGCGGGACGCGCAGCCCGCCCTCGGCCGCGCTGAACTTGTATCCCGACAGCGGCGACGCCGCCGCGCTCGCCCAACCGGGGCCGATCGCGGCGAAACTGCCGCGCCGACCGATATTCGGGGTCGCGAGGTCATATTGCATGTCGAGGAACAGCCGGTTGCGCAGGCTGCCGAACGGATCGGTCGGCTCCGCCCCATTGTCCGAGAGGAAGACGAAGATCGTGTTCTCATAATCGCCCGTGGCCTTGAGATGCGCGACGAGGCGGCCGACCTCGCGGTCCATCGCGGTCGCCATGCCGCCATAGGCCTGCATCACGCGGATCGCCGCCGCACGCTCGTCGGTGTCGAGTTTCTTCCAGTCGGGCGTCGTCGCCATCGTCACCATCGGCCTGCCCGCGGGGACGATGCCGAGCGCCGCGGCGCGCTTCGCCCGCGCTTCGCGCAGCGCGGTCCATCCATCGCGGTACATCGCCGAATAGCGCGCGATGTCGCTGTCGGGCGCCTGCACCGGTATATGGTTGGCGAGGAAGTTGATCGAGGCGAGGAAAGGTTGGCCGCTTTTGCGGTCGGCCTCGATATAGTCGATCATCCGCTGCACGACGAAGTGCGACGAATAATAATCCTTGGGCAAGGTCGCGGGCTTGCCATTCTCGGTCCAGGCGGCGCTATCGTACATGCCCTCGATCGGGCGCTGCTCGAAATTGTCGGCGCCGGCGTCGGCAAGGCTGTAGGCGCGGTCGTAGCCGCGCGCGTGCGGCAGGCGCTTCGCATCGCTGCCAAGGTGCCATTTGCCGGTGAGGTAGGTGCGGTAGCCCGCCGCCTTCAGCAACTGCGCGATGGTCACGACGCGCAAGTTCATCACCGTGTCGTAACCGGGCTTGCCGCGATGCTGGTCGGGGATCGTCTCGGGCATGTTGCCGAGCCCGTTGCGGTGGTTCATCACCCCCGTCTGGAGCATCGCGCGCGTCGGCGAACAGGATCCCGCGACATGGAAGTTCGAGAAGCGCATCCCCGCTTGCGCAAGCGCATCGATATGCGGCGTCGCCATTTCGGAACCGAAGGAACCGACGTCGGAAAAGCCCCAGTCGTCGGCGAGCAGGATGACGATATTGGGATGCTTCGGCGCCGGTTCGACCGGCTGTGCCTGCGCGGGCGCCAGGGCGATCAGCGCGCCGATTGCGATGATGGCAGCACGCCGGGACCCGCCTAAGCGACCCGGCATTTAGTGGTCCTCCTGCGTACTGCCATCACTCCCACCCCCTCGGGATGTGACACTTACTATGTCAATATATTGGGGAGTCAATGGGGCGATGCAGGGAGCGGCCTTAGCGTTCGCGATACTCCGGCGCGCGTTTTTCGAGGAAGGCGGCGAGCGCTTCGCGATGGTCCTCGGTCGCCGACAGGATCACCTGCTGGCGATCCTCGATCGCCATCGCGGCGTCGAGACTCGGCGCGTCGATGTTGAGGTTCAGCGCCTGCTTCGAAAGGCGCAGGCCATAGGGCGAGGTCGCGAGCATCTCGTCCGCAAGCGCGAGGCCGCGAGCCAGCAGCGCATCCTGGTCGACGATTTCGCTGACGAGGCCGACGCGCAGCGCCCGCTCGGCGTCGATGAAGCGCCCGGTCAGGATCATTTCGGACGCGAGGCTGGCGCCGACGAGGCGCGGCAGGAAATAGCTCGACGCCATATCGCAGCCGCCAAGGCCGATGCGGATATAGGCGGCGTTCGCCTTGAACGACGGCGTGGCATAACGCACGTCGGACGCGAGCAGCAGCGACAGGCCGCCGCCGCATGCGGCGCCGTGCCCCAGCGCGATGATCGGCTGTGGGCACGCCCGCATCTTGCGATAGATATTGCCGATGCTGGTCTGTGTGCGCAGCGTACGCAATACCGGCGTCTCGTCGCTCGACCGGTCTTCCTGGATATCGAGCCCGGCGCAGAAACCGCGCCCGGCGCCGCGCAGGACGACGACGCGGACGTCGGGGCGTTCGGCGAGCCCGCCGAAATAGGCATTGAGTTCGTCGACCAGTCCTTCGTTCAGCGCATTGAGCCGTTCGGGCCGGTTGAGCGTCGCGATTTCGACCGCGCCGCGCGTCTCGATCAGCAACTCGCTCACAGCGTCTGCCCGTCGTCGACCGTGATCACGCTGCCCGTGATGCCGAGCGCGGCGTCGGAACAGAGCATCAGCAGCGGCGCGTGCAGGTCGCTCGGCGGCCGCATGCGCTGGCGCGGGAAGCTTTTCACCATCGCCGCGCCGACATCGCTATCGAACAGTTCGGCGGTCATTTCGGATTCGAAATAGCCGGGCTGGATCACATTGACGCTGATCCCGCGCCGCGCCCATTCGCGCGCCAACGCTTTGCCGAGGTGGCGCACCGCCGCCTTGGTCGCGCCATAGACCGAGGTCGCCGGAAATATCTTCTCGGCAGTGATCGATCCGATCAGCACGATGCGGCCGTGCTGCTTTTCGCGGCTGCCCGCCTTGTCGAGCCGCTTCGCGCCCTCGGTCGCGGTCAGGAAGACGCCGCGCACATTGGCGGCGAGCAGGAAGTCGACGTCTTCGACCGAGAGGCCCATCGCCATCTTCTCGGTCGCGACGCCGGCGTTGGCGACGATCGTGTCGACGGTACCGAAGGCCGCCTCGGCGGCGTCATAGGCGGCGATCGTCGACGCCTCGTCGGTGACGTCCATGCTGACGGCGATCGCCTGTCCGCCCGCGGCTTCGATCGCGGCGACCTGCTCCGCCAGCTTGTCGGCGCGGCGCGCGGCGAGCACGACCTTTGCTCCCGATGCGGCCAGCGCCCTGGCAAAGCCCGCGCCGAGGCCCGAGGACGCCCCGGTCACCAACGCGACGCGTCCCGTCAGGTCGAACTTCGGTAGCTCCGTCATCGCATTTTCCTTCCTTAGCTTTCTCAGCTTTGGTCCCGATTGACGTTCACGTCAACTGCATGGCCCGTCACAAGGAAAAGGCACGAAAAACCTGTTGACGGACCGATTTTGTTCTCTTAATGTTCTTCTTGTGCACAACGAACCTCATCCCCCGTCGCAGCTGCCGAGCGCGGCGGGCGGGGGATAAAGGTCTCCCTTTTCGCGTTCCGCTTCACGCCATGGTTCGCGTCGACGGGCAAAGGTCGGTTCGATCACACCCGACTTTGAGCGCCCCCAATCTCCGGCATTGATCGCGGCGGCAAACGCCGTCACAAACGGCCTCGTGGGATTGGACGAAACAAGGGGCCTCAAGATGACAGCACCGTTCGACCTCGGCCGGGATCGGAGCTGAGCCCGATGCACGCCGTCGAAACCTTCGAGCTCGTCCTCGGGTTGCTCGCGCTCGTCATCGGGCTGCACTGGCTGGCGCAGAAGCTGCGCTGGCCGCCCGCGACCGCGCTGCTCGTCGGCGGCGGCGCGCTTGCGTTCATCCCCGGGTTGCCGGAGATATCGCTCGATCCCGAACTCGCGCTCGTCCTCTTCCTGCCGCCGCTGTTGATGGACGGCGCCTATTTTACCGCACTCGGCCGTTTTCGCCGCCACCTTCCCGGCATATTGTCGCTGGCCGTCGGCGCCGTCGTGTTCACGACGCTCGTCGTCGGCGTTGTGGTGCACATGATCGTCCCCGAACTGCCCTGGGCGGCGTGCTTCGCGCTCGGCGCGATCGTGTCGCCGCCCGACGCGGTGTCGGCGCGCGCGGTGCTGAAAGGCGTCCACTTGCCGCGGCGGCTCGAAGCGCTGCTCGAGGGCGAAAGCCTGCTCAACGATGCAACCGGCCTGATCCTCTTCCGCTTCGCCGTCGCTGCAACGTTGAGCGGGGTGTTCCACACCGGCGAGGCGATCCGGAGCTTTGCCTTCGTCGCGATCGGTGGGGTGATCGTCGGCGCACTGGTTGCCGCGGGCTGGATTTTCCTCGCCAAGCGCCTGCAGGATCGCATGCTTGTCATGCTGATCACGATCCTGCTCTGCTGGGCCGCCTATATCGCCGGCGAAACCTTGCATGTGTCGGGCGTCATCGCGACCGTCACCGCCGGCCTCGCGATGGGCTGGTACCAGCATGAAATATTGTCCGCCGACGTCCGCCTCCGCGCCAATTCGGGCTGGTTCATCATGGTGTTCGTCCTCGAAGCCCTCGTGTTCATCCTGATCGGTTTTTCGCTGCGCGGCGCGATCGAGCGGATCGGCGGGATCGAGGCGATGCCGGTCGCCTGGGTTGCCGTGATTGCAGCCGTCGTGATCACCGTCGCGATTGCGCGCTTCGTCTGGATCTTCGGATCGGAAGCGATCCTGGGCGCCGCGCGCAAGCTCGGACTGGATCGCGCACGCCCCCTGGGCTGGCGACAGGCGACGGTGCTGAGCTGGGCGGGGATGCGCGGGGTCGTCACGCTGGCGGTGCCGCTGACCCTCCCCATAGACATGCCCGGCCGTGACCTGATGCTGATCTGCGCCTTCGCGGTGATCTTCGTCACCGTCGTCGTGCAGGGGTCGAGCCTCGGCATGCTCATTCGCGCCGTGAAGCCGGTCGACACCGATCCGCCCGCCAAAATGGCCATGCCCGCCGCCGAAGCCGCGATGGCGCGCGCGCGGTTCGCGGTGATCGAACGGCTCGCCTATGACGAGAATGGAACGCTGATCCATCCGATGATGCTCGAAGAACATCGCAAGCGGATGAACTTCATGGAACGTTATGAAGCCGATGCGAGCACCGCGATGGACGGGCTACGCTCGCATTTCGACGTCCTACTTCAGGCGATTGCGGCCGGGCGCGCGGAATTACTTCGCATCCACCGCGCGGGGATGATCGAGGACGAGGTGCTCCACGAACTCGAACGCGATCTCGACGTCGAAGAACTGGCGATGACGCTCCAGTTCGGCGCTCAATCATAGGCAATCGTCCGTATCTGCCCCGAGGGCTTTGCCGGTGCGAATTCGACAATATGCACTTCGGGGCCCGAACTCACGCCCGGCACCGGCCGCACGGTCAAGCGTAGCCGCCCCCCCGCGAGCAATTCGTCGTAGCGTCGCAATTCCTCGCGGTAATGCGCGGGGTCTGCGCGATAACGCAGATGGTTGGTCACGACAGCAAAATCGGCCCGGCAGCTGCCGAGCAGCGCCATATCGACATGCCCGATATCGACGATCGCGCCGCCCTGCCGCCGACCTTCGACGTCCGACTGGCTGATGCGGCCGGCGAGCATGTCATCGACATCGACGCAGCCCGCCGATCCCATCGGGAACAGCAATCGCCACGGTTCCTGCAAAAGGTCGAACGCCGGATGCTCGATCAATATCCGGCTTCCCGGCGGCGCATGCTCGCGCAGCCAGGCCGAGGCGAGCTGGCGGGTGTCGTGACGCCGGCCCGCCGCCTCGATCCGCTCGGCCACCACCATCGGGATCAGCAGCAGCACGAGCGCGGCAGGAAGTGCAACGCGTGCGCGCGGCGCGGGCAGCCAGTCGGCCATGGCGCACAGCGCGCGCGCCGCCGCAAGTGCGGCAAAGGGCAGCAATGGCACGATCCACCGCTCCCACCGCAGCGACTGGACCGCGATGACGAACAGAAAGGTCAGGCAGAAGGGCAGGATAACCCACGTCCAGCGCCGGCGATCGCCTGCGCCCCAAGCCATCCCCGCTCCGGCGAGCAGCAGGCCGCCGACCCCCAGCGACGAAAAGAGCGGGCCGGCGACATACCAGCCGAGATTGGCGAACAGCCCGCCGCCCGTCGCACCGGGATGAAGCGGCCGCGCTTCGCCCGACAGATTCTGCAGAAGGGTGGCATGGTCGATGAGCAGGAACGGCGACACCAGGAACAATGTCGCGATCGCCGCGAGGCCAGAGAGTGCCAGCTGCCTCCATTGCGCCGCGCCATGCCGCCGGCGATAGAGGGCGGCGCCGATGATGGCGACGCCGATGACCGCCGCGGGCCATTTCGTCGCACAGGCGAGACCGGCGAACAGTCCGGCGAACAGATAATCGCGGCGGCGGCCGTCCTGCGCGATCGCCAGCGCCGACTGCACGCAAAGCAGCATGAACAGGCTGGCCTGCACATCGGTGCGGATGATCTGCGAATATTCGATATGGACCGCGTTGACCGCAAGGATCGCAGCCGCGACAAGCCCGACCCGGTCGCCGCCTAGCCGCTTGCCGAGCCGCCAGGTCATCCACACGCAGGCGACCCCGAACGCCACCATCAGCAACCTCGCTGGCAGGAAGATGATGCCCGGATCGGCATAGACCGCCGCGGCGAAGGCATCGAAATCGGCGAAGCGCCCGGTGAGGACGCCAAGGCCGCCGACCAGCGAAACGACCAGCATCAGCGAATAGAAGGTGATCGTGCCCGGATGGCCGAACCATCCAGGGTTGAGCGTCGGCTTTGTCAGCATTTCGAGCGCCGTCGCCATGAACAGCGGCTCGTCGGGATCGTTGAGTGCGGGCAGCCCGAAACCGGCGCCGTCGATGCGGAGCAGCGCCGCGACGAGCAGGATCAGGCACAGTCCTGCCGGCCCGGTCAGGACCTTCCATGGCGAATTGCGGGCTGTGGGCATCGGGTCCGTCATGCTGTCGAGATCTAGACGTGGAGCGACGATGCAAACCGTAATATTGGCCGGCGGCCTTGGCAGCCGCCTCGGTGAAGAGACCGCCATCAAGCCCAAGCCGATGGTGGAGATCGGCGGGATGCCGATCCTGTGGCATATTATGAAGATCTATTCCGCGAGCGGATTCAACGATTTCGTCGTGTGCCTCGGCTATAAAGGCTATTTGATCAAGGAATTTTTCGCCAATTATTTCCTCCATACATCGGACGTCACGATCGACTTGCGCAACGGCAACGGCATGGAGGTGCATCACGCGCGCAGCGAACCCTGGCGGATCACGCTTGTCGAAACGGGGCCGACGACGATGACCGGCGGGCGGCTCGCCGCGATCCGCCCCTATCTCGACCCCGACGAGCCTTTCTGCTTCACCTATGGCGACGGCGTCGCCGATATCGACATTTCCGAACTCGTCGATTTCCATCGCACCCACGGGCTGCGCGCCACCGTGACGTCGGTCACCCCGCCGGGACGGTTCGGCGCGCTCGCCTTCGACGGCGACCGCGTCACCGATTTCCGCGAAAAGCCGATGGGCGACGGCGGCCGGATCAACGGCGGCTTCTTCGTCGCCGATCCCTCGGTTCTCGATCTGGTCGACGGCCCCGAAACGGTCTGGGAAAGCGGCCCGCTCGAGCAGCTCGCGCGCGGCGGCGAATTGATGGGTTATCGCCACGAAGGTTTCTGGCAGCCGATGGATACGCTGCGCGACAAGCTCTTCCTCGAAGACCTCTGGAACAACGGCGCAGCGCCGTGGAAACGCTGGTGAGCGCCGCATCGGCATCGCTGTGGGCCGGGCGCCGCGTGCTCGTGACCGGCCACACGGGCTTCAAGGGAAGCTGGCTCAGCCTGTGGCTGCACCATATGGGCGCCCATGTCACCGGCTTTGCCCTGCCCGCGCCGACCGCGCCCAGCCTGTTCGCGGCAGCGCGCATCGACGAGCTGGTCGACCATGTCGAGGGCGATGTGCGCGACGCCGACGCGCTGCGCCGGACCGTCGAAGCCTGCGCGCCCGAAGTCATATTTCACCTCGCCGCACAGCCGCTCGTCCGCCTCTCCTACCGCGAACCGGTCGAAACCTATGCGACCAATGTCATGGGCACGGTCCACCTGCTCGACGCCGCGCGGCATGTGGCGGGCGTGCAGGCGATCGTCTGCGTCACCAGCGACAAATGCTATGAAAACCGCGAATGGGTCTGGCCCTATCGTGAAAGCGACCCGATGGGGGGCCACGACCCCTATAGCAACAGCAAGGGCTGCGCCGAACTCGTCGTGTCGGCGTGGCGCAGCAGCTTCTTCGGCACCGCGGGCCCGCTCCTCGCCTCGGCGCGCGCCGGCAATGTCATCGGCGGCGGCGACTGGGCCGACGACCGACTGATCCCCGACCTGATCCGCGCGCTGGCATCGGGCACCGCACCGCTGATCCGGTCGCCCGCTTCGGTGCGTCCCTGGCAGCATGTGCTGGAGGCGCTCCACGGCTATCTGATGCTCGCCGAATATCTGCTCGCGGGTGAAAAGGCCTTTGCCGGCGGCTGGAATTTCGGTCCGTCCGACGAGGATGCCCGGCCGGTGTCTTGGATCGTCGAGCGCCTTCAGGCCGCATGGGGCAATCATCGGGCCGCGCTCGCCGACAGCGGACCGCAGCCGCACGAGGCCACGCTGCTGCGCCTCGATAGTTCCAAGGCGCGCGCCGAACTTGGCTGGCGCCCCGTGCTGCCGCTGGCGACCGCGCTGGAATGGATCAGCGAATGGCACAAGGCGGTCGACGATGGCGCGGATGCGCGCGCAACGACGCTGGCGCAGATCGACCGCTATGTCCGACGACAGGGGCTGGACGGGACGGCGCGCGCCGCAGCCTAGGGCGCGCTGCGGTCCCGAAAGGTGACGCGGTTGTGCCAGAACCAGCTGCCGATCACGAGGACGATCGTGAAGCCGAGCTGTGCAACGATCGGCGAGATACCGCCGACCTCGACGAGCAGCGGCAGCGCCGCCCAGTTCGCGGCATAGTTGAACAGGTAGAAGCTCGCGAAGGCGGCAAATTCGCGCAGGATATTGCCGCGCGTGCGGAATACGCCGAGCTTGTAGGTCGCGAAGGAAAAGCAGAGACAGATCGCCTGCGCGATCCCCAGCGCGATCATATAGTGCGCGCGAAAATAGGGTACCGCCCAGAGCAGCAAAGGATAGAAGGCGAGCCCGAACAGCGTGTTCAGGCCGCCCGCAACGAGGAAGCGCAGCGGCCGTCCGAGCGGAACCACGCGGCCAAGCATCGGATCAATCCTCGTCGATCAGCGCGATGCGCATATTCTCTGCCAAAATCTCGCGCGGCAGGAACGGCGACAGATCCTCGAGCGCCGACGATGTGATACGCCCGTCGGGGTGCTGTTTCGCGCCCAGCTTCGGCGCAAAGGGCACATGCTCGTCGACGACGATTTCGCAGAAGGCGGGACCGTCGACGGCCAGCGTCGACGCGATCGCATCGGCAAGGCCCGCGTGCGTGTCGGTCCGCACATAGGCAAAGCCGAATGCCGCCGCGATCTTGGCGAAATCGGGGAAGGTCACGTTACTCTTCGGGCCACCGCCGACCTCGACGCCGTTGAAGAAATTGCGCTGCGTCTGGAAGATCGAGACATAGCCGCTGTTGTTGATCAGGATGACCTTCACCGGCAGGCCGTAACCCGCGATCGTCTGCATTTCCTGCAGGTTCATCATGATGCTGCCGTCGCCGGCGATCGCGATCACACGCTGCTTGCCCCCGGTTGCCGTGCAGACGCCGATCGCGGCGGGCAGGTCATAGCCCATCGTCGCGCAGCCCGAATTGGTCCAGAGCCGCTGTCCGGGGCGCAGATGCGCCGCCTGGAACCCGATCACGCACGCGCTGCCGTTGCCCGTGACGACGACGTCATCCTCGCCGAGCTGCGCGAACAGTTCGTCCATCGCGACATAGGGATGCACGAGCTGGTCATGCTCGCGATATTCGGGAAGCACGGCCGGGAAACGCCGGACCCGCTCGCGCGCCCAGCCGAGCCATTCGGTGTGCGCCGCGGTCGGCCCCGCATAATCCTGCGCCAGCAAGGCGGGGATCAGGTCGGCGAGGTCGGCGACCACCGGCATGTCGGGGACGACGTTGGGCTTCGCAAGTTCGACCGGATCGATGTCGACCCAGATCTTGTGCGCCGCGCGCGCAAAACTCTGCCAATTATAGCTGACCTGCCGGATGTTGAGCCGGCTGCCGAGGACGAGCAAAAGGTCGGCGCTCTGCGTTACCATATTGCCGCCGCGATCGCCGACCGTGCCCGGCTTGCCGCAGTTGAGCGCATGGTCGGTCCACAGCGCGTCGTGCGCGTTCCAGCCGGTGACCACGGGAATACCCAGCCGCTCGATCAGGGTCAGGAAGCCTGCATGGGCACCGCTCAACCGGACGCCGCTGCCGGCAAAGACGACCGGGCGCTCCGCCCTGGCGATCCGCGCGAGGATTTCGGACGCCGCGGCATCGACATCGGTCGCTTTCCACGGCTCGTCGAGTTCGGCAGGATCGAAGCCGGGGAGCAGGTCGTCGGGATCGATCTTTGCCGCCTGCACGTCGAGCGGGATGTCGAGCCACACCGGACCCGGCCGACCGCTCGTCGCCAGATAGATCGCCTTTTCCAGATGATAGCGGATCGACCGCGGATCGGTGACCATCGCCGCATATTTGGTGATCGGACGGATCAGTTCCTCGATATCGAGTTCCTGATCGCCATATTGGCGGAGCGGCAGGCCGGTGTGGCGCACCGTCGTCTCGGTCTTCACCTGCCCCGAAATCACCAGCATGCCGATCGAATCGACGAAGGCGCCGTAAACGCCGGTGATCGCATTGGTGCCGCCGGGCCCCGAGGTGACGTTGACCACCGCGAGCCGATTGGTCAGGCGATAATAGGCCTCCGCCGCCATCGACAACGCCTGCTCATGATGGGTGAAGGTCGTCGTGAGCGCCGGATGCGTGCCGAGCGAATGGTTGAGGTGCATCGCCCCCCCGCCGGTCAGCATGAAGATGTCGGCGATGCCCTTGTCGGCAAGGGTCTCTGCGACCCAGTCGGAGAGCTTGATCTGGCTCATTTTTTCCATCCATTGAAGATTGCGGTGCGGCGGATCGCCGCATCGAGGGAAACGGTCGGCGCGACGCCGAGCGTGTTGCGGATCAGCGCGGTCGAAGGGACGTAGCGGCCGGGGTTCCAGCCGGCGTCGGCGCGCCCCATGACCTCGACGCCCGGACCGCCAAGGACCGCGACGGTGCGCCGCGCGAGTTCGGTGATCGATACCGCGTCCTCCGAACCCATGTTGAACGTCGCGCCCGGCGGCGCACGAAGCAGCACGAGCCACAACCAGGCGGTGAGATCGGCGGCGTAGAGGTAGGATCGCACCGCAGTGCCCGCGCTTTCGATCCGGATCGGCCGCCCGGCCATCGCGTCGCGGATAAAGTTGCCCGCCGCAAAATGGATGTCGAGCGACAGCAGCGGCCCCAGCAAGGCGAAGATGCGCGACGTCACGATATCGAGCCCGAACTGCTTGCCATAGATCGCGCACAGCATTTCGGCAGCGCGCTTGCCCTCGCCATAGGCCGATTTGGGATCGCGCGGATCGGGTCCGCCCATCCAGTCCTCGGCGACATGGCCGACGTCCCACGGCTGGGCGCCGTAGACGGCGCCCGAGCTGAGGAACAGCATCCGGCCCACGTCCCGTTCGACCGCCAGATCGAGAATGCGGCGGGTGCCGGCAACGATCGTGTCGAACATGCGGCGCGGATCGTTCGCATTGAGCGCCGCGCTCGCGTCGGTCGCCGCGTGGACAATATGCGTGAAGCGCCCCGGCGGCGGCACGAAATCGACGACATCGCCGGCGAGAAACGCGAAGCGCTGCGCCAGATGCGGCGCGCGCGCGGCAAAACCCGCAGGGTCGCGGCTGAGGATCAGGACCTCGGCATCGATCCCCGATCGCGCCAGCGCCTCTAGCATCCAGCGACCGATGAAGCCGGTGCCCCCGGTCATGAGGATACGCGCACCGGCAAGCTGGCGCCAATGGGGCGCGAGTTGCCGGTCGATCGCGGCGAGATCTTCGGCGAGGATCATGCGGGCACCAGCCCGAGCGACGGACGGTGGATGCGATGCGCGCGCGCCACGCGGACGATACTGTCGAGCGACAACGCCCAGACGATGAGCACAACGAACCCCGGCCGGATGAAATGCCCCGCGGTCAGCCCGAAACTCGCGGTGACCGTACGCTCGCCCAGCCAGCTGTTGCTTGTGACGTCGAGCACGGTCGCGAGCGGCCAGTCGCCGGCGAGGCAGAGCAGATAGGCCGCCGCGATGGCGATGGCCGGCCCGGCGCCCTTCCATGGCTCCATCAGCACGAGAAACAGCAGGAACAATTGGGTGTAGCCGCCGGGCGACTGGGTGACGAGATAGGCGCCGAGCAGGATCGCGGCGATGCGGTGCGCGGGCAGCGCCCGGGGCTGGAGCCACGCCGCGGCGAGCGCGGCCAGCGCGACGAGCTGCGTCGAGCGAATGACGATCGGCACGAGAAACTCGATCGTTTCGACGAGGCGCGACGGCACGAATTGCAGAAGCGGTATTTCGAGCGTGCGAAACATCATGAAGGGCGCGTAGCTTGTCGAATAATTGACTTCGTTCCACACCTGCGCGCCCTGGAAAACGACCCAGTTGGCGGTGTTCGACGCAAGTTCCATCGGAGTCCCCGACCCAACGAGCGCCAGCGTGACGAGATATAGCGCGACCGTCGCGATCCCCGCGGCCTCGAGCGGCCGCCAGTCGCGCTTCACCGCGTGCGCGAGCATGGGCAGCACCAGATAGGGTTTGAAATTGATCGTCACCGCGGCGGCGAACCAGCGCCACGGCTTCGACGCGGTGACAGGACCGTGTGCGATCATGAAAAAGGCGAAGGCGACGAGGATCAGGTTGCCGCGCTCGACCGTGAACAACATCGGCAGGCCGAGCGCGATCGCGATCGTACGCATCGGCGCGGTGCGGCGGTCGAGCCGGCGGAAGCAGACCCACGCAAGTACGACATCGACGAGGTAGAAGGCGTATATCGTCATCCGCGCCAGCCAGTCGCAGTCGCGCGCATGAAAGGGCGACTGGAGATAGCAGCCCGGCAGGCTCGTCGCATCGAGGAAGACGAAGGACAGCGGGGGATAGATGCTGCGCCAGACGTCGTAGATGCCGCGATTGTTCGCCCAATAGGCGGTGTTGAACCAGTCCATGTAGGTGTCGTTGGTGTCGAACACGAAGGGCTGCGGCAGGTAACCGAACTCGAAGAAAAAGCGCAACGTCCAGCCAAGGCTGGCCACCACGCCGAGCGCGAGCAGCACTTCCGCGGCAAGCGGCAGCAGACGGGCGCGCGGCGCGGTCACGGGCGGCGGATGAGCGTGCGCGCGGCGGGGCCCGCGCGATCGACCGGGAAGTTGATCCGTTCCTGCTCGATCACCAGCGGCACGTTGCGGCTACGCTCGGCGAGCATCCGCACCTGTTCGCCGATCAGGCCGAGGAAGAGCAGGAGCATGGCGAAAAGCCCGAAGCAGAGCGCCAGCGCGAGCAAGACCCAGACCGGGCCATCGACGATGAGCGCGACCGGCGCCGCTATCAGGAGCGCCAGCGCGAGCAGGCCGACGTAGAGCGACAGGAACAGCGGCAGGCGCAGCAGCGACTTGGCCGACCCCGCGAGCCCCGACAGCGCGAAGGAAGCGAGCGCGGCGATGCCGTTCTTGCTCTCACCCGCTGCGCGTTCGGGCCGGTCGAAAGGTATGAGCGCCAGCCGGAACCCGCTTTCGACCACCATGCCGCGAAAAAAGGGCTCGGGCTCGTTCCACGCGGCAAGCGTGTCGACGACCTCGCGGTCGAACAGCCCAAAACCCGTTGCGCCGGGGATCACCGGATAGTCGCCGAAGCGGGCGAGGAAGCCATAGCCGATATGGCGGACGGCGCGCAGCAGCGGCGACGCCTTTTCCGACCGGCGCTGGCCCAGCACGACCTGCGCCCCGCCGCGCCATTTGCGCAGGAACTCGCCGATCAGCGCCGGCGGGTCCTGAAAATCGGCGCACATGCCGATCACCGCGCGCCCCTCGGCCTGGTACAGGCCGTAGGTCGGCGAGCGCATCTGGCCATAGTTGCGGTTGTTGAGGATCACCCGGATGCGCGGGTCGGCGGCACACAGGTTGCGCATGATCGTCCGCGTGCCGTCGGTCGACCCGTTGTCGATCAGGATGATCTCATGGCTTTCGGCATGGCCGGTCGCTTCGGCCGTTACCGCCGCGCAGATCGCCGCGACATTCTGCGCTTCGTTGAAGCAGGGAATGACGACGGACAGTTCGGGTGTGTCATGCGCCGGGGTCACGCCGCCGCATCCTTGCCGCGCGCCGCGAACAGGCGGATACCGGTCGCGGGGGCATAGATTTCGGTGAACAGCGCCGCGAGGATCGCGAGCGCGAGCAACGCCGCGGCGGCGACATTATATTTGCGGTCGGCGTCGAGGCGCGGCGCCTCCAGTATCTGCACATTCGCCGCCGTCTCGCCGGCGAGCGTTTCGACCGCCACCTCTTCGGACGAGCGCGCGTACACATCGTACAGCGCCTGCGCGAAACGATAGTCGCGGTAGCGATCGAGATATTCGCCCGACACTTCGCCCAGCCCGGCGACATTGGGACCGGCAGGACCCGTGCCCGCCTCGGCGCTGCGCGCAACCTGCGAACGGAGCGCCGCGACTTCGGACTGGACCGCCATCAGCTGCGGATTTTCCGGCCCCTGGAACTTCTGCAGCGTCTGCAGTTCGACCTGTTTCGCCTGCAATCGCGCTTCGAGCCCCGCGCGCACCGACAAGGCGGCGCCGAGTTCGGCCTGCGGTTCGGCGAGGCGGTTGCGGCGGCGAAAATCGTTGAGCGCCTTTTCGGTGGCGACGACGCGGTCGGCGGCTTCCTTGAACCGCTGCGACACGATGGCGCGCTTGCGCTCGACGCGGTCCTTGCCCAGCGCGACGATGCGGTCGCTGATCGCATCGACATAGGCGCGGGTCAGCGCCTCGGCCTCCCCGGCATCGCGCGTCCGCACCTCGACTTCGATGATCCCGCCGGTCAGCGAATGGACATCGACCTTTTGGGCGAGCGCGACGCGGGCGCGGGTCGCCGACGAATAGCCGCCGGGACCGACAAGCTTGAGCTTGCGGATCACCGCGCCGCTCACTTCGCCGCTCCGGCCGACCGCGAGATACATGTCGGTCTGCTGCTTGGCGCCGCCGAACAGCGACGCGAAACCCTGCAGCTGGCCGCCGAGTGCGTTCATCATCGATCCGAGGCCGATGCTGTTATTGTCCTGCGGCAACAGCTTGGCGCGCGCGACATAGGGCTGCGGAAAGACGGTCAGCAGCGCGAGGACCAGCATGGCGAGCACATAGGCACGGCGGCGCATGCGCGGATCGGCGACGAAAGCCGCAGCATGCCCGCGGAGCGTGTCGGCGCGGCTCATTTCGAGATCGCCGCGATCGACGCCGCACCGACGAGTCCGCTGAACAGCGTGCCCGTGATATCGCGCAGCCGCGCCCAGAACTCGCCGCGATCGGCATCGATCGGGACATAAACAAGGTCGCCGGGAAGCGCCGGCGCGCGAAGCGCCCGCTTGCCGCCCGCGAGCACGGTACCGTTGGCGCGCACGACGAAGATTTCGCTCTTGTCGCCGATCTTCTGGACACCGCCCGCCGTTTTGACGAAATCGCCGACGAGCGCGCCGTCACGCCAGGCAAAGGACGCCGGGCTGGGCACCGCGCCGAACACGCCGACCGTCACCGGCCGCGCCGGGATATGCACCACGTCATTGTTTTCGAGGATCAGGTCGCCCGGCAGCGCCGCCGCATCGACCGGCAGGTCAAAGACGAGCCGGCCGTCGGGTTCGCGGCGACGAAGCTGGTCGACGATGCTGTTGATCAGCGCGATATTGCCCGGCTGTGCGAGTTGCGCGCGGTTGACCGATGTGACGGGCTGCGCGGCGAGCAACAGTTCGACATCGTCGATCGCGCGATCGTAGCTCAGCCGCTGCTGATGCTTGACGCTCTCGCGCGTGATGACGCCGGCATAAGGAAAGGCTTCGGCCGTCAGCCCGCCTGCCTCTGCGACGACGTCGGCCATCCGCGTCCCCGGCTGGACGTAATAGCGGCCGGGACGCGCGACTTCGCCGCTGAGCGTCACGAGCACCGGCTGTTGCCGCAGCGGCCGCGCGATGCCGACGTGCGACAGGACACGAACGACGTCGCCGCGCCGCGCCTTCGTGGTCCCCGCGTCGCTCGCGGACACTTCGCGCCAGCCGGCATCGCCGCCGCTCATCCCGTTCAGCACCATCAGCCGGCTGTTGTCGGCCACCGTATTGACGCCGCCGGCATAGAGGATCGCGTCGGTCAGCGTTTCGTCGGGGGCGAGTTCAAAGATCGCCTGACGGTTGACGCTGCCGATCACAGCCACCTCTTCGCCCGCGGGGGCGATATAGATGACGTCGCCGTTCTGGAGCACGGCGTCGCCGCGCTTGTCGCCTTTCAGGAGCAGGTCGTAGAGATCGAAATCCGACACCAGCTTTCCGCCGCGCCGGAGCTGGATCGATCGGAAGCTGCCCCCCGCCGCCGGGCCACCCGCCGCGAGCACCGCGTTGACGAGGGTCGACAGGCTGCTCGCGGTATAGGAGCCGGGGCGCGCCGCGAAGCCGGTGACATAGACGGTGACCCCGTGCTGCCGCCCGATCGCGACCTCGAGGCTGAAACCCCGATATTGGCGCGACACCTGCCGTTCGATCACGCCGTGCAGGTCGCCATAGCGCACGCCGCCGACGGCGATCGCACCGACACGCGGCACAAAAATGCGCCCTTCGCTGTCGACGACGAGCCGCAGGCCCGACGCCTGCACCGACCCGGTGATACCGAGGAGCAGTTCGTCGCCCGGGTTGATCCGATAATCGGGCGGGATCGCGGTCGTCGGCGGCGCGGTGAAGTCGCGCGCCGACGGCACAAGCAGTTCGGAGCCGAAGCGACGCAGCGGCTGGCCCGCGAGCGTCGACACATAGGTTTCGAATTCGCTGGGCGGCGGCGCCGGTGTATCGCCCGGTTTTTTACCGGGATCGACATTTGCGCGTGCCTCGGCGCGCGCCGGCGCTTCGCCGTCGAGCACGACGGGCGCGATCGCGGGAAGGTCGACGGGCGGAACCGCAATCTGTTCGGCCGCGCGGCGCTGCGCTACATCGCCCTGCGCGGCCGGGTCGACCGGCAGGGCAAGCTGCGCTGCGGACGGCACCGCCGGCAACAGGTAAGCCGCCAGCAATCCTGCCGCCAGCAGCATCGAACCGTTACGCATCAAAAACTGTCCTCCAGATCGACGAGGCCGGCGGCCGGGTCGAAAATCAGCGCCGACGCGCTACGCCACAATTCGGCGTCGGCGGCGGCGAGCACGCCCTTGCCGGGGCCGCCGATGCGATAGGGCGCACCATCCCAATGGGTGATCTTGCCGCCGGCCTCGGTCAGGAACAGCGCACCGGCCGCATGGTCCCAGGGCAGGATGCGCTGGAACAGCGCGATATCGTCCTGCCCCAGCACCAGCCGGACATAGCTTTCGGCGGCGCAGCGCGGGACGGGCTGGACGTCAAGCGTCCGCCCGGCGAAGGCGTGCAACGCCTCGCGGCGTTCGGGGGCAAGGAAATGCGACCCGATGGCTGCGCGTGGCGGCGAGCGACGGCCCCGGCGACCCGACACGGGCACCGGCTGGCCGTCGCAGCTCGCCCCCTGCCCGCGCCGCGCGTGACAGAGGCGACCGCTCGTCGGATCGAATATCCAGCCTTCGACCGGCTCGCCATCCTCGACGAGCGCGATCATCATGCCGAAGGGGAAACGCCCCGCGGCGAAATTGGCGGTGCCGTCGAGCGGGTCGATCAACCAGACCCGCCCTTCGCCGATATCGTCGAGCAGGCCCGGGTCGCGACTGACCGCCTCTTCGCCGAGGATACGGGCGTCGATGTCGAGCGCAGAGAGCCCCTCGTACAACCGCTCCTCGGCTTCGCGATCGGCGATGGTGACGATCTCGCCCGGCGTTTTCTCGGCGACCTCGCCGGGCGCGAGCGAGCGGAAGCGCGGCATGACCACGTCAGCCGCGACCTCGCGCATCAATATCGAAACCTGTTCGCCGAACATCGGATCAGGCGGCGACGCGTGCCAGATGGCCGCGCTTGGCGACGGCGCTGCGTTCCTCGATCATGCGGATCCGCGCCTGATCCTCGTCGGCGATGCTGCTATAATAGTCGCGCTTGTTTTTCAGCCAGTCGAGTTCGAAGGCGGCGGCGTTCGCGATCCCCGCTTCGAAATTCGCGCCTTCGACCGCGGCGCCGTCGAAGACGACCTTGCGCGTTTCAAAGCGGTCGAGCCGGACTGCGCGGATTTCGCGGAGCGCAGGCGCCGCTTCGACCGCAACCGAGCCGCCGACGACGAGCTCGAGGTCGCGCTCGGCGCAGGCCTGTGCGACACGCAGCACGGCGTCGGTGATCGCGCGATCGTTGATCGCGCCACGCTGCATACCGCGCGACAGGGTGAAATCGACGCGGCCGAAAACGATGCCGTCGACCTCGCCCGCCGCGAGCGGCAGCATCGCGTCGAGATTGGCCAGCGTCGTTTCGGTTTCGAGATTGAACAGCATCTGCGTGCCGTCGCGCTCGGCGCCATAGACCTTGGCGCTCGCATCGATGAACTTCGACAGCGCATAGGGCGTCTCGACCATCGGCGCGATGATATAGTCCGCGCCATAGAGTTTCGACGCATAAAGGTCGGAAACGGCTTCGCAGCCACCGATCTTGAGCGCGAGTTTCAGGTCGGCGCGGCAGGTGAGTTCGAGCAGGCGAAGCAGTTCATCGGGACGCGTGCCTTCGGCCTCGAATTCGGCCTTCACGGCAACCACGCCATAATGATCCCGACCCTTTTTGAGCATGTCGAGCATGCGGCGTTCCGTGGAATTCATCTTCCGTCTCCTTCGATGCAGAAAGGCTAGTGCTATGGTCAGAGACGAAGGGAGGACCGCGTTTCCGTAAGGATTTCCGCCCGGCTATTTTTTTGCGGACAACACCAAGGGCCTGCCGAAAGGGCTCCGTCTTATGAGCGCATGCCCGTACGCTCCGCCCTCTATCCGTTGCTTGCGCTCACCTGCGCCTGCACGGCCGGTATCGGCCCGGCAGCGGGGCAGGAGGCGCTTCCCGGCGGCGACAGCGAGGCTTTTCGGGCCCGGATGAACGACGGGTCGGCGCGCGATCCCGAACCAACGCTCACCCTGCCGCACAAAGGCGCGAAGCCCGCGGCCATGCCGAAACTCTCGTCGCATTTCGGTTATCGGAGCGATCCGATCCGCGGCAGCGGCCGGATGCACTATGGGCTCGACATTCCGGGACCGCTCGGCACCCCCATCCTTGCGTCGAGCGGCGGCCTTGTCGCCTTCGCCGGCCCTGCCGGCAGCTATGGCCAGATGGTCGAACTCGACCATGGCGGCGGCCTTCGCACGCGCTATGCCCATTTGTCGCGCCTGCTTGTGCAGGCCGGCGATACCGTCGGCCAGAGTCAGGCGATCGCGCTGATGGGATCGACCGGACGCTCGACCGGCAGCCACCTGCATTTCGAAGTGCGCCTGAACGGACGGGCAACCGACCCGGCTCCGCTTCTTGGCAAGCCTTCGCCCCTGCCCCCGGTACGACTGGCGACCGTCGATACAAAGCCGCACATCTCGGACTTTGCACGCCGCCGGGCGTCTGCAACCGCCGGCCGGCTCGCAGGCGCGCGGCAATGGTAGCGCACGCCGGCACCAGCGGGCTGCACGCGACCCTGCTCAACGAACGCGGGCGGCTGCTGCGCTTCCTCGCGGCGCGCGGTGCGGGTCATGAGGCCGAGGATGTGCTCCACGACCTCTGGCAGAAAATCGCCGCGGCGCCCGAGCGCCCCGTCGCCGATCCGGTCTCCTACCTCTTTCGCGCGGCCGAAAATCATATGCGCGACATCCGGCGCGCAACGATCAGCCGCGAAAAACGGCAGTTCGACTGGCACGGCATGGGTGACGCCCCCGAAGACGCGCCGGCGGGCGAGCGCGTGCTGGTCGCGCGCGAGCAATTGCAACAGGTGCAGGCCGCGCTTGCCGCGCTCGGATCGCGCGTCGACCATGTGTTTCGGCGCTATCGCCTCGATGGTGTCGGACAGGCCGACATCGCGAGCGAACTCGGCATGAGCCTGAGCTCGGTCGAAAAGGATCTGCAGAAGGCGTACCGGACGCTCGCCGAACTTCGGATAAAATTGAATACGGAATAGCCGTTCGGGTTTCGTCATGCCATAGGACCCCGCATAACAGGGGAAGGGCATGACGACGCATCAAACCGAACTCATCGAGGCCGCCCGGCTATGGGCGATGCGCGTCGTCGACCCCGCTTTCGACGCGTGGGACGAGCTGTCCGCATGGCTCGAAACCAGCCCCGCGCATCTCGCCGCGTATGAAGCCGCCGTCGCGGACGACGAATGGGCCGCCGACGCATTGGTGAAGGAAGGTCCGGCAAAGGACGATCCGCGCCGGCAGCGGAACTGACCGGGTAAGCCGCCGCTATTGCGAAGGCCGGTCTGGCCGCAGATAGGGCGCCAGATTTTTGCAAAGCACCGCCCATTCTTCGGGGGTTACCGGAAGCGACGCGCGCTCCTTCGCAAAATATTGTGCGGGCGATCCCAGTGCGGGCCAGTCGCTCGCGAGCACGAAGCGATCGAGGCCGATCTTGCGCATTCCGGCCACATAGATGGCACGCATTTCGTCATAGCTGCGCTTTTCGGTCGACGTTTTGGCATCGGGCAGCAAGGCGGGGTCAAATTGCATCACCGCCGAAATGTCGAGGACGAGGTTGGCCGTGCCCGGTGCCTTTCGCCCGATAGCATCGCCATAGGCGGCGAGTGCATCGAGCGTCGGCTGGTCGATGCCGGCATAGCCGCCGCCATGCGCGATCTGCACCGGCAGGTCGCCCGCCTGCGACAAGATTTTGTCGATAAAGATATTGACGCTTGCCGCGCTAAAGGGCGCCGCACCGCGGAGGTGGATGACCAGCGACAATTTCGCCTCGCGCGCGGCGGCGACGAAGCGGCCGAGCGTTTCGACCTGCACGGCGTCGGCGGCGTCGAAGCCGCTGTTGCCAAGGTGCAGCTTGATCCCCGTCGCACCGCGCTGCCGCGACCAATATTCGAGCTCGTCGAAGGCGTTGGCTGCAAAAGGGTTGATCCCGACGAAGGCGACAAGCCGCCCGTTCGAGGCGAGCGCGGCGTCGACATTATACCGGTTCTCGGCGCGCATCTTCTCGGCCCTGAGCGCAGGCTCCATCGGCACCGCCGGAAAGCCGAACATATAGCCGGTGGAAAGCAGCACGCCCTTCTCGATGCCGGCGCGATCGAGTTCGCGCAGCGCGTCCTCGCCGCTCCGTTCGGCGAACAGGTCGCCCGAAATTCCATCGAATATGCCCGGTTCGGCCGCCTGCATCGCGCGCAGCTGATCGGTGATCAGCTTGCTCTGGATGTGCATATGGTGGTCGGCGCGCGGCGCCTCCTGCGCGGACGAGACAGCGGGAACCGCGAGAGCCAGCGCCAGCAGGGCGTGGCGGATCATTTCCCGCCTTGCGCCGCCAGCACGCGCAGGATGTTGCCGCTCCACATCTTTTCGATGTCGGCATCCGAATAGCCCGCTGCCTTCAACCGTTCGGTGACCTTGGGCAGCGCCGAGATATCCTCGATGCCCGGCAGCCCGCCGCCGCCGTCCCAGTCGGCGCCGAAGCAGATATGGTCGACACCGCCGACCTCGATCGCGCGCAGCACCATCTTCATATAGGCGTCGAAATCGGCCGCCCACATCTGCTCCTTCTTGTCGAGCTCGCGCCACTGGCGGTTGAGATCGGCCTGCTCGGCGGACGTGATCTGGCCGATCCGCTCATATTTGCCGAACAGTTCGGCGCGCGCGGGCGACATGTTCATCGGCGACATGAAGATGGTCGAGATGCACATAGCGCCGCCCTTTGCCGCGAGCGCCTTCAATCGTCCCTCGTCGAGATTGCGCGGATGGTCGAACGCCGAGCGCAGGCTCGAGTGCGAGAGCAGGATCGGATATTTCGACAGCGCCAATAGCTGGTCGAACGCCGCGTCGGACGAATGGCTCGCGTCGATGACGATGCCGAGGCGGTTCATCTCGGCGACCCATTGCTTGCCGAGCGGGCTCAGCCCCTTCCAGCGTCCCTCACCCGTCGCGCTATCGGCGAACTGGTTATCCTTCGAATGCACCGGTCCCGCGAGGCGGAGGCCCTTGTCGTAGAATTCCTTGAGAAGCGACAGGTCCTCGCCGAGCGGATAGCTGTTCTCCATCGACTTGAAGGCAATCAGCTTGCCCTCCTTGTTCAATCGCACCGCATCGGCCGCGGTCCGCGCCGGTGCGATCGAACCCGCATTCGCCGCAATCGTCTTGTCGATCAGGTCCGAGCGTTTCCGCGCAAACGCCAGTGCATCGGCATAGCCCTTCGGCGTCAGCGGTCCCTGATCGGTGTAAATCGCGAAGAAGCCACCATCGAGATTGCCGTCCTTCATCCGCGGGATGTCGAGCTGCGCCATATCGTCGGCTTGGCCGTGACGATCGGCAAAGCTCCAGCCCGCGCGCTCGAAATGGAGCGGCGTGTCGAGGTGGGTGTCAAGCACGAGCATTCGGCTGTGCAGCGGTGCCTCCGCCTCTTTCGGCTTGTCGCCACCCGTCGAACAGCTGGCAAGCGCGCTCGCAGCCAGCAGGACGGCAAGGCGCTTCACTTCTTGTCCTCCACGGGCTTCAGGTCGAGATCGTGATAATCCCAGCTGAAGTCGGCGATCTTGCTGACGGCCTTCATCGTGACGCCGGTAATCTTGCCCTCGGCGTCGAGCGCGAAGGTCACATAGGCAGGCTCGATTGCCGGATCGTCGAAATCGGTGACGAAGCTGTCATATTGCCAATGCTTGAGCCGCCCCGCCATCCGCGGGGTGGAGGTGAAATCGATCGTCAGGCCGGCCGTGCCCGATCCGATGACGATGTCCCCGTACCATGGATCGCGGTAGCGCCCGGCATAGCCCGCGAGCGCGAGCGACGGCCCCGACTTCGCGGGCGATGCCTTGGACTGCTTCAGAAACTCGACGCCGCCCGCAAGCCGCGACTGGTACCAGTCCTCCCACTTCGCGATCCAGCCATAGTCGGGCTGATCGAGATAATGGTCGAGCAGGTCGTAGGTGAGGCCGAGCAGCATGCCGCTGTCCTCACTGTTCATCATGATCGCGAAGCCGACATTTTTGTCGGGGATCATCACGACGCGCGTGATCGACCCGAAAACGCCGCCGCCGTGCTGAATGATGCGGTGGCCGCGATAATCCTGCACCTGCCAGCCGAGCGCATAGGCCTGCTGCGTCGGCTGCGCGGGCTTGAGGCTGTCGGGCAGCGGCGTGATCGGCATCGGCGTCACCGGCGCCCACATCTCGTCGGCCTGCTTCTCGCTGAACAGCCGCTTACCGCCCGGCAGCGCGCCGTGCGCGAGCTGGATCTTGAGCCACGCCGCCATGTCGTCGGCGCTGAGCGCGAGCCCGCCCGCCGGGGCGCCATTGCGCCCCAATTCGTCGCGCTCGTCGAGCGCCGCCTGCGGGCCGAGACCGCGCAGCGCTCCCGACAGCCGCGCATGCGGCCACGACCGGTTGGCAATGCGGAAACGATCCTCGCTGTCGCTCGTCGCATTCTTCATGCCGCCGGCACGCAGCACGCGGGCGCGAATGAAGTCTTCCCACGTCTGTCCGGTGACTTCCTCTATCAGCTGGCCGGCGACAGCGTAGAGGATGTTGTCATAGGCATAGGCCGAGCGGAAACTCGTCTGCGGCTTGAGGTAAGCGACGCGTTCCACCGTCTGCTTGCGTGTCAGATGCGTGCGCGGCACGAACATCAGGTCGCCCTGCCCCAGCCCGAGCCCGCTCCTGTGGACGAGCAGGTCGCGGATCGTGATCTCGCGCGTGACCCACGCGTCATACATGCGGAACCACGGCATATGCTTGATGACGGGATCGTCCCACGCGATCTTGCTCTCGTCGACGAGGATCGCGAGCGCCGCGGCGGTCATCGCCTTGCCGGTCGATCCGGTCTGGAAGATCGTCTGTCCATCGACCGGCGCGCGTTCGCCGATCTTGCGCACGCCCCAGCCGCGCGACAGCGTCGTCTTGCCATCCTCGACGATCGCGATCGACACGCCGGCGGCGCCGACTTTCTTGCGCAGCGCCTCGACGCTCTCGCCGATATCGGCCGGGGGTTCGGCCCAGGCGGGCACGGCGACCGACAGCATCAGCGACAGGGCGAGCAGGCGTTTCATGGCAGGGTCTCCATATGGCGAGCGGTCGCCGGGCGCAGCAGGCGCCAGGTACCGATGGTAATGAGCGGAACAACGAAGGTCGCGAGGAACAGCCAGGCGAGGAAGCGATATCCGCTGGCAATGAGATCGACGAGGCCGACGCGCGCCGCGACGAACATGCAGCCGACAAGAACCACCGTGCCAATCAGGGCGCGCGCGCGCATGCCGATCGCCGGTCGCCCGCGCGCTTCGACGACACCCGACACGCGCTCGTTGATCGCGTGGATCGCGCCGACGCCGCTTTCGAGCAGCGCGGCGAAGATCATCAGCTGGAACAGGATATGGAAACCCGGGACCGCCATCTGCCGCAGCAGGAAATCCGAAGGCAGCGTTTCCGCTCCGATCGACGGATAGAAGGCCATCATCGCAACAAAGAAGAGGATCGCGGGCAGCATGGTCAGCGGCCCCGCAATGAGCCCCGCGACGACCGCGTCGCGCTGGCTGGTGAGGTGACGGAGGACCGGGAGGATGACGACCGCACCGACGATATTATAGCTGGCGTAGGTGATCCCGCCCGCCATCCAGTTCCCCGATGGCGGCGGCGCACTGGCAAAACCCTCACCGATCAGGCCGCCAAAACTCGAAAGCGCAAAGACGAGGAACAGCGCGTAGACCGCGTAGATCAGCATCGAGGCATATTTGAACAATGTCTCGACGATCGTGGCGCCAAAGGCGGTGAAGGCGACGATGCTGGCCGCAAGCAGCACCGACCCGGCCAGCTCAGGCCAGCCGAAGGTCGCCGCGCCGATCGCGCCCGCCGCGGCGCCGAACACCGCGAGGATGAGGACGACGAAGATCAGATAGGCGATCTCGAACGCGATCCATCCCGGACCGAGCAGCTTTTCGAAGAAGCTGCGATAGTCATAAGCGTGCATCTGACGCGCGAGCGCGAAGGTCAACGCGGCGACGACGCTCCAGATCAGCGTCGCGAGCAACATGGCGGCAAGCCCGCCCCATGGCCCCGACGGCACGAAATATTCGGCGAGTTCGCGCCCGGTGGCATAACCGCCACCGATGATCACCGCCTTCAGTGCGAAACCGGGCAGCAGGAAGCGCTGGAACCAGCTCGCCCTGCCGCCCGTCTCGCCCACACTCATGCGAGACTATTTTCGACAAGTGCCTCGAACGCCGCGCCGCCGCGGATCGGGTCGGCGACCGGCAGCCCGAGCCGCCGGCTTTCCGCGGCCATCAGCTTTTCGGCAGTTTCGGCGTCGTAACTCGACGTGTTGAGACTGATACCGCCGCAACGGATCGCGGGATTGGTCCGGCTGCCGAGGCGGATCGTCATGTCGATGACATCCTCGACCGACGGCAGCGCAAAGCTTTCCATGCCGAGGATCACCTTGCGCGTCGGATCGTGGCACACCACGAAGACGTCGGGCTGGCTACCGTGGAGCAGGCCGAGCGAGACCGGGGCATAGGCGGGATTGAAGATCGACCCCTGTCCCTCGATCACGTCCCAATGATCCCCGGGCGCGTCGGGGCTGAGCATTTCGGCCGCGCCCGCTTCGAAATCCGATACCACCGCGTCCATCGGCATGCCGCCACCCGCGATCATGATGCCCGTCTGGCCCGTCGCGCGGAAATCGGCGTCGAGCCCGCGCGCGACAAGGGCGCGGTGCAGCGCCAGCGCGGTATATTTCTTGCCGAGCGCACAGTCGGTGCCGACGGTGAGCAACCGCTTGCCGGTCCGTTTGCGCCCGGTCCCGACCGGGATCGACGGCGGCGGGGTACGGATGTCGATCAGCCGCTGGCCCGTCCGCCGCGCCGCCTCGACGAGCGCCGGAACGCTCGTCAGCTTGGTATGGAGCCCGCTGACGATGTCGAGCCCGGCCTCCATCGCCTCGACGAGCACGGCGACCCACGCCGCGCCGATGATGCCGCCCTGATTGGCGACCCCGATCACCAGCGAGCGCGCCCCTGCCGCGCGCGCTTCGGCGGGCGACAGGCGCGGCAGGCCGGTGGAGACCGTACAGCCGCCGATCGCCCACTCACCGGTGCAGCGGTCGCCGGCCCAGTCGGCCAGCCCGAAGGCCGTCTTGGCATAGCTTGCCTCGGTCGTATCGCCGAGGAAAAGCAGATAGGGGCTCGGCAGCCAAAGCACGCCACCGGAGACCTTGGTCTCATCCCTCACAAGAACATCCTCCACCTTTTATCTCAATATTTGAAGTCGATGGCGAGACCGATCGTGCGCGGCTGAAGCGGTACTGCGTTGACGTAATTGCGCCCCCCCAAAGCGCTGGTCGAAACGCCAGCGGACAAGAGCCCCCGACTGTCGGTCAGGTTGCGCACATAAATCTGCGCTGTCCATCGTTCGTTGCTGGCCCGAAGAGAAAGGTCGAACGCGGTGTAATCCGGCAATTTGATAGCATCGGCGGAATTGGGTGTGGCGGTGTAGCGGTCGCCGACAAACCGCATCGAGCCCGCGATCGAGGCTTTCCAGTCGCCCGTCAACGGGAAGTCATATTGCGGGGTGATCGAGGCCGCGAATTTCGGCACCGCCGGAAGCCGGTCGCCGGCCAAGCCATTTCCGCTAGGCGTATCGTCGCGCAGCTTGGCATCTGTATAGGCCGCGTTGATACCGATCGAAAGACGTTCGCCCGGGCGAATGTTGGCGGCCAGTTCCAAGCCGCGTGCCCGCGCGCTGCCCGCATTGTCGAAATAGCTGGCACCGTTGCGCGACACGCTGAGCTGGATGTCATCCCAGTCCATCTGGAACACCGCGGCCTCGATCGTGGCGCTATTGTCCAGAATGTCGGCCTTCAAACCGATCTCATAGTTGGTCAGCCGGTCCGATCCAACCTGCGGCGGAACATTGGCCAGAATGACGTTCGGTCCCCCGGGGCGATATCCGGTGGCGACGCGCGCATAGAGCGACGCGCGCGGCGCGATGGCATAGCGGGCAAAGCCCGACCAGGTCACCACGTCCTCCGACGACGAACCGGGCTGGTTTGCCGTCGGGACAAGGCCGGCGGCGCTGTCGCTTATCTGCCGGAAATCCTGGTCGTTGCGCGCCCAGCGGATGCCGCCACCGACCTCGAAGACGTCGGCGAAGGTGTAACTCGCCTGTCCGAAAGCAGCATATTCCTTATAGGTCGAAGGCAGCCCGGCGGTAGCAAGCGGGTTGAGACCCGCAATCGGGGCCCCGTCGAGATCCTGAGCCGTAACCACCTGCTCATTGCCGCTTTTTTCATGCGTGTAGAAGCCACCGACGAGCCATTGAAAGGGCGCCTCGCCATCGGCGGTGCTGAACCGGAATTCCTGGGTGAATTTCTCGAGGTTCAGTGTGATGAAGAAAGCCGACAAGCCCGGATCGCCGGTGAGCAGCGGGATAAGCGGGCCATAAACGTCCGTTTGGTCGCCATACTGGAACGTACGGCTGTCCGAATAGCTGGTCGCAGACACGAAATCGGCAAAGCCCAGATCGACCTTGGCCGTCGCGGTCAGATACAGCATCTTGTTGTCGAACAGGTTCGGCAGGGCAAGATCGGTCGATCGCCCGTCAGCCAACGGGACAAGAGCACCGGGCGGAATCCGGCCGCCACCCGACAGATAGGGCTCCGGAATCAGAAAACGGGTGCTGCCATATCCTTCGGCTTTGACCTTTTGCCACAACCCCGCGAGGTCGAGCGAGAAGCCATCGCTCGGCCGCCACAGCACCGCAATGCGGGCGCTCTGCTGCGAATAATCGTTGATGTCCTTTTCGCCGTCGGCAACGTTGTCGACGAAGCCCGGCGTGGAGCGATAGGAATAGCTTCCACGGACCGCCAGTGTGCCTTCGACGATCGGCAGATTGCCCCCGATACGTCCCGAATAGCCGAGATCGCCCGAATTCGCGATGTCGAACACATCGCCACCGACGCGCAATTCCATCTTGTCGAGGTCGGGGTCACGCGTCACATATTTCAGCAGACCGCCGATCGAACTGGCGCCATAAAGCGTCCCCTGAGGCCCTTTCAGTACCTCGATCCGTTCGAGGTCATAGGGCAGAAGATCGGGCGCGAACTCGGCGCTGCGGGCATAGATCGAACTCGAGCCGATCGGCGCCTCGTCGATATAGGTGCCGACCGTCGTCGTCGCGCCAAGCGACGCAATCCCGCGCAGGGTCACCGTCGCCTGACCAGGCGTGCCACCGCTGTCGACCTGCAAGCCGGGCACCTTCGACGCGATATCGGTCAGCGACGCAGCCTGGAACTGCTCCAGATCCGCTGCCCCGACGACGCTGATCGCCGAAGGGACGTCGATCAGGCGCTGTTCGCGTTTCTGCGCCGTCACGACAATCTCACCCCCTACGGCGCGATCCGACGTATCGTTGCTTTCCTGCGCCTGCACCGGTATCGCTGCCGCAAACGCGATCATGCTTCCGGCAATCAAAAGTCCTTTATTCATCGTCTTACCCCCAGACTTGGGCGAGCAAGCGGCGGAAATTGCCGCCGAGCACCGCCCGGATGTTTTCATCGGAATATCCCCGGCGAATGAGTTCCTCGGTGAGGTCGAAGGTCTTGAGCGGATGGTCGAAACCGTCGATATCGATCTTGTCGCGAAAGGCGTAGCTGCCCTTGTAGCTGCCCTTGAGCAGCGCATATTCGTCGGGTTTCATGTCGTCATAGCCGTGCAGGTCGGCGTCCGATCCGATGCCGACATGATCGATGCCGACGAGCTTGGCGACATGGTCGATATGATCGGCCATATGCCCGACATTGGTCGGGTCGCTCGTGCGCACGAACATGCGCACCCCGGTGATGCCCATCACCCCGCCCTTTGCCGCCAGCGCCCGGATCGCCGCGTCGGTCTTGACGCGCGGATGATCGACGATTGCGCGGGCGTTGCTATGGGTGATCGCGATCGGCCCCTTGGCGATCTCGATCGCGTCCAACGTCGTCTTGTCGCCGCAGTGCGAGACGTCGATCAGCATCTTCTGCTTTTCCATCTCGGCGATGATCGCCGCGCCATAATCGCTGACGCCGCCGTCGACCCGCTCGGTGCTGCCCGATCCGATCAGGTTCTGACTGTTATAGGTCAGCTGCGCACAGCGAAGGCCAAGACGCCGGAACAACGCCACATCCTCGATCTTTTCGAAATGCTCGGCGTTCTGGATGCCCATGATGACGGCGCATTTCTTTTCCGCCTTCGCGCGATCGAGATCGGCGACCCCGTCGACGAGCGTGAAGACATGGCTGTTGCGTCCCGCGAACCCCTGCCAGCCGGCAAGGAATTCGAGCGCCTGCTGTTTCGCGTCGGGTCCACCAAGGCCGTAGGCGTTGTGAAAGCCGGTGATACCGCTGGCCTTGAACTCGGCGGCTTCGGCATCGGTCAGCCGGTGCGCGACATAATTCGCATCGAGCGTGATCTTCAGCGGCGCGAGCATGTCGATGACAAGCGACGAGGCGACAAGGTCGACCGCGCGGCGCGAATAGGATTTCGCCGGCGAGGCCGCGAAAGCAAAAGCGCCGCGATTGATCATCGGCGCGGACAAAGCGGCCCCCATCGCGCCCGCGAGTGCCGCGCGGCGCGTCATTGGAAATGACCCCGTCATTCCAAGCTCCCTTTTATCGTTTCATCTGCAGACTATTGTCCTAATCGGAAAATTGTCAACCCGTTTAGGACACAAAACTGTCATCCACCCCATATTTCCGCGGGGCAATGGATCTTCCCGCCTTCGTATCGGACGCCGGGCGAGCGATCGCGCGCGAGGAAGGTCGGGCCATCGAGATCGACGATGTCGCAGAGTTGGCCGAGGACGAAGGACGGCGCCATCGAAAGGCTGGTCCCCATCATGTTGCCGACCATTACATCGAGGCCGAGCTTCTTTGCCTGCCGCGCGATCGCGAGACCTTCGGTCAGGCCGCCGCACTTGTCGAGCTTGATATTGACGATATCGAAGCGCCCGACGAGCGAGGCGGTATCGGCGAGCGAAAGCGCGCTTTCGTCGGCAGCGAAAGGCAGGGGGCGCTTCAAGCCGTCGAGATCGGCCTCGCAGCCGCGTTTCAGCGGCTGCTCGAGTTGCGCCACGCCGGCCGACACCAGCACCGGCAGCAATTCGGCGAGCGTGCCGATATCATAACCCTGGTTGGCGTCGACGCCGATCCATGCGCCGGGACGCGCGGATCGGATTGCCTCGACGCGTGCGACGTCGTCGACAAGGTCGCCGGTCAGCTTGACCTTGATCGGCGCGTCCGGGTCGATCGCCCGCGCCGCCTTTGCCATGACGTCCGCGCCGTCGGCGCCGAGCGTCAGCGTCGATCGCAGCGGCTTCGGTGGTTCGAGGCCCGCCAATTGCCAGACCGGACACCCTGCCTGCCGCGCCTCGAGATCCCAGAAGGCGCAGTCGAGCGCGTTGCGCGCGCCGCCGGGGGGAAGCAGATGCTGCAAATCCTCGCGCAGCGCACCGCGCTCGATATGCTCGCGGACGCTCGTCGCCTCGGCGAGCATATGTTCGATATCGTCGCCGAGATAATAGACCCCGGCGCCCTCGCCGCGCCCGATATGCGTCCCGTCGGACAATTCCGCGACAAGCAGCGCGGTTTCGGTGAAGACATGACCCGAAATACGGAAAGGCTGATGATAGGGAAAACGCTCGACCCGAAGGTCGAGCGTCAATCCCCTAGTCTGCTGCGTCGCCATCAATAGACCATCCCGAAGCCATAGAGATGGAACGCCAGCGTCACCCAGACGAGCAGCAGCCCGGCGAGCGCGAGCAACACCGCGCCCAGCTTCATCGTCCACTTCTGCTTGCCCTTGATGCTGAGCCACAGGTGCCAGCCCGCCGTAATCAGTAGCCCGAAAGCGGCGAGCGGCGTCAGGATGCGCAGCAAGTTGATCAGCCAGTCGAGCGGGCCGCCGATGCTGCCGATGTCGGCCGAGAAGGCCGCGATCAGGGCAAACCAGCCGACCAGCGCCCCGATCGCGAGCCAGGCAAAGACCCGCGTCAGGCGGTACGCGCGGAGCGACTTGCCCTGAAGCGCGAACTCGGCCTTGAAGCTGCGGCGCACCAGCGCGCGCACCGGCCAGGCCAGCGCGGCGAGCAGGATGATGCCGAAGGCGAGGATCAGCGCCGGGTTGAGCCAAGCGGCGTTCACACCCGCCGGGGCGGGCTCGAACACCATGAAGGGCGATCCGGCATCGATGCTCCAGCGCACGACGCGTCCGTCCTTGACCTCGGCCGCAAGGCGTTCGCCCGTGCCGGTGTCGCGCCACACGAACGGCTCGACCTCGACCCAGTCGCGCGCACCGGCGCCAAGGCCGTCGAGCGCCGGCAGCGTGATCTTGCCATCCTCGGTGAGGCCGATCGTCGCCTGCCCGAGCAGGCCGAACAGGCTCATGAAGTTGGTGAAGCTGCCGCGGCTGCTGATGTAATTGCCGACCATCATCTGCGCATGCTGCGCAGCGGTTTTCGCATCGACCTGCGCCGCCTTTTCGGCAGGGCCCGGCAGGTAGCGGTCGGCGAATTTATGGAACAGCGCGCTGCGCACCGCACCCGCCGCGCCTTCCTTGCCGGCGCTGTTCATCGAGATGAAGATGCCGGTGTCGGCATCGGGGAACAGCCACAGATAGGAGTGGAACCAGACGGTGTCGCCGCCGTGCGCGATTGCGCGATGGCCGTTGACCCATTGTTCGTAGAAGCCGAGCGCCATGCTGTTGAGCGGACCGACGCCCGGCGCCTTGAAGTCGTGCATCTGCTCCGCGGTTTCGGGCTTCATCAGCCCCGCGCCGTCATTCAGGTGCGCGATCATGAACTTCGCCATGTCGGCGCCGCTCGCCGAAAGGCTCCCTGCCGGCGCGGGGATCACCATTTCGAACGGCTGCGCCTTGCCGGTGACGTCGGGATAGCCCTTCGACATATGCGGCACGAGATTGGCGGGCAGCGGCTGGCGGAAGCTCGAATGCGCCATGCCGAGCGGCTTGAAGATATGGTTGTCGACATAATCGTCGAAATCCTCGCCGCTGACGCGCTCGACGATATAGCCCGCTAGCGCCGTGGCATAATTCGAATAGGCGGGCGTCGTGCCGGGCGCGAACACGCGCTGGGGCAGCGCGAGCGGCATCTGCTTTTTCAGCGTCATCACCGCCTTGGGATCGCTGCTGATCAGGTAACGCACCGATTCCTCGAAGCCCGCGGTGTGCGTCATGATGTTGCGCATCGTCACCGGCTTGCCCTGATAGGGCGGAATCTTGAAATCGAGATAGGCGTTGACGTCCTTGTCGAGGTCGATCTTGCCCGCCTCGACCTGCTGCATCACCGCGGTCCAGGTCAGCAATTTCGATACCGATCCCGGACGGAAAAGCGTCGTCTCGGGAAGGACCGGCGCGCGCTTCGCGACGTCGGAGAAACCATAGCCCTTTTCGAGCACGACCTGCCCGCCGCGCACGACGACGACGACCGCGCCGGGGATACGCCCGCGTTCGAGCGCATAGGGCAAATAACCGTCCATCCACGCTTCCAGATCCTTGGGATCGAGCGCCGCGGGCGCCGCGGGCGCTTTCGCGGCCGGAGCTGCTTCGACTGTCTTTGCGGCGGGCGCGGGCACCGGCCCCTGCGCCGCCAGCGGCAACGCGGCAAACGCCGCGAGCCCGATCATCGCCTTGCGGATGAAACGCATCGCTTTCCCCTTTTGTCCGGCGCGGCCTGTCACACCTTGCAGCAAGCCGCGCGACCCCTTACCAAGGGACCAACACCTGTTAGCCCGATAGGGACATAATGATCCTGATTAGAAAATTGTCAAACATGGAATGGAAAAACTGATGGCGGACCGTGCAACGCCGCCGACGCTCGGCGCGGTGATGAAGGCTATTCGCGCCAAAAACGGCTGGACGCTCAAGGAAATGAGCGCAAAATCGGGTATTCCCGTTTCGACCTTGTCGAAGGTCGAGCATGACCGGCTGACGCTCAGCTACGACAAGCTCCAGCAGCTCAGCCAGCGACTCAAGATTCGCATGTCCGACCTGTTCGCCGAGGACGAAGAGGATAATACGCCCCGCGTCACCGGCCGCCGCAGCATCGGGTCGATCGAGCGCGCGGCGCGCGTCACCACCGACAATTACGACTATCACTATCTCTGCACCGACCTGCGCCAAAAGCGGATGATCCCGATCCTGACGCGCATTCGCGCGCACAGCGCAAGAGAGTTCGGCGAGCTCGTCCATCATCAGGGCGAGGAATTCATCTATGTCCTCGAAGGACGGATCGAAGTGCACAGCGAATTCTACGACCCCGTCACGCTCGACGTCGGCCAGGGCATCTACATCGATTCGTCGATGGGCCATGCCTATGTCGTCGCCGACGGGTTCGAGGAAGCGCTGGTGCTCGGCGTCTGCTCGAGCGCCGACGACGGGCTGATGGACAGCTTGATGAGCCTTCACGGCTAAACCCCAACTACCGGAGAAACAGATGGCATCACACCGGCGCTTCGCCCCTTCCTTCGCGCTGCTGTGCAGTTCGATGCTCCTGTCCGCGTCGGCCGCAGCGCAAGCGCCCGCCTATGACCTGATCATTCGCGGCGGCACGATCTACGACGGGTCGGGCAAGGCGCCGTTCGTCGGCGACGTCGCGATCAGGGGCGACCGCATCGTCGCGGTCGGCAAGGTCGATGGCCCTGCAAAGACCGAGGTCTCCGCGAAGGGCATGGCGGTCGCGCCGGGCTTTATCAACATGCTGAGCTGGGCGACCGAATCGCTGATCGCCGATCCGAAAAGCCAGAGCGATATCCGGCAGGGCGTCACGCTCGAAGTGATGGGCGAAGGCTGGTCGATGGGGCCGATGAACGCCACGATGAAGGCGCTCGAAACCGAACGGCAGGGCGACATCAAATATCCGATCGAATGGACGAGCCTCGGCGACTATTTCGGCTGGCTGGAAAAGCGCGGGATATCGACCAATGTCGCAAGCTTCGTCGGCGCCGCGACGGTGCGCGTCCACGAACTGGGCGAAGGCGATGTCGACCCGACGCCCGAACAGCTCGGCCGGATGCGCGCGCTGGTGAAGCAGGCGATGAACGAGGGTGCGATGGGCGTCGGCAGTTCGATCATCTATGCCCCCGGGTCCTACGCCGAGACCGACGAACTCGTCGCGCTCACGACCGAAGCCGCAAAATGCGGCGGCATGTATATCAGCCACATGCGATCCGAAGGCGACCGGCTGGAAGAAGCGGTGGACGAGCTGATCGATATTTCGCGCCGTTCGGGCGCGCCCGCCGAAATCTATCACCTCAAAATGGCCGGGCGCAGCAACTGGGGCAAGTTCGACGCGGTCGTGAAGAAGATCGAGGATGCGCGGGCGGAAGGGCTGCGCATCACCACCGACATGTACACCTATACCGCGGGCGCGACCGGGCTCGACGCCGCGATGCCGACCTGGGTGCAGGCGGGCGGGCTGGAGGAATGGATCAAGCGGCTGAAAGACCCCGCGATCCGCGCGCGCGTCGCCGCCGAGATGAAGCAGCCGGGCAGCGACTGGGAAAATCTCTATTTCGGCGCGGGCGCCGACAAGATGATCCTGTCGGGCTTCAAGAATGATGCGCTGAAACCACTGACCGGCAAGACGCTCGCCGAGGTCGCGGCGATGCGCGGCAAAAGCCCCGAGGAAACCGCGATGGACCTCGTCGTAGAGGACGGCTCGCGCGTCGGTACCGTCTATTTCCTGATGTCCGAGGACAATGTCCGCAAGCAAATCCGGCTGCCGTGGATGAGCTTCGGGTCGGATGCGGCGTCGCAGGCAACCGAGGGCGTATTCCTGAAGTCGGGCGCGCACCCCCGCACCTACGGCAATTTCGCGCGGCTGCTCGGCCATTATGTCCGCGACGAGAAGCTGATCCCGCTCGAACAGGCGGTGTACCGGCTTACGACCCTCCCCGCCACCAACCTCGGCATCCAGGATCGCGGCGGGCTAAAACCCGGCTTTTATGCCGACGTCGTCATATTCGATCCGGTGACGATCGGCGATCGCTCGACCTTCGAGAAACCGCATCAATATTCGGTCGGGATGCGCGACGTGTTCGTCAACGGCGTCGGCGTGCTCCGGGACGGCGAGCATAGCGGCGCAACACCCGGCCGCGCTGTACGCGGCGCCGGCTGGAATCGCTGCGGCTAGGCAGCTTGCGAGAGGCCCGCGAGCAAACGCTGCTGTTCGGCGGGCGGTTTGAACAGGAAATCATGCGGCAGGCCGAGCCGTACGCTCGCCTTGCAATGCGGCGCCGTCCGGTCGACGTGTCGGTCGGCGAGGCGGCCGGCGATGCGCAGCGCGGTGCGATCGAACCGCGTCAGGTCATAACGCGGACCGAGATCGAGCTTTTGCCGGATGTGGCCCGGAAGCAACGACACCGAAGCCCGCGCGATGGCACGGTGCAGGAAACGCGGCACCCCGGGCGCCGCCTTGCCCGACTGGATGATGTCCAGAAATTCGAAGATGATCGGATGCGCCTCGAAGCGGGGTTCGAGCGCCGCCATCATGTCCATGAAGGCGGCAATGGTCGGCGGGGTATGCCGTGCGCCGAACTCGCGCCCGATCGCATCGCCATCGCGCATGAAGCGATCCTTGTCGGCATCGCTCACCCGATGGACGAAGCGATCATAGGCCATGAGGAAGCCGTACGACGCCGTCGCCGCGACCCAGTCGAGCAGGACCGGGTCCATTGCGCGATATTTGTCGCCCGCCGGCGTTTCGCCCTTCACCTTGCCATGCAGGCGGTTGACCTGCCCGATCACCTGTTTCGCGGTGCTCGCCGGGCCATAGCAGGCGAGCATCGCGACCAGGCCGGTGCGGCGCGAGCGGCCGATCGGATCGGCCTTGTAGGTCGAATGGTCCCACACCCCCGAACGGATGCGCGGCTCGGCAAATTCGAGCAGCACCGCCGCGATACCGCCGATGCCGAGTGCAATCGGGTTCTTGTAGACGCGCCACTGGACGCTGTCCGGCGCGAGCAGCGCGGGTTCGCCGACGGGGGTCGCGAAATCGATCGCGGTCCCTAGATATTCATCCTGCATCGGCGCACGCACCACGCTCATTCGCTCCTTCAGAAGTCGTAACCCAGCGTGAGACCAAAGGTTCGCGGCTGGTTGGCGAAACGCACGACGACATTCGCATTGCTCGCGACCGCCGACCAATAATATTTGTCGAACAGGTTTTTCGCCCACAGCGAAACCGACCAGCCGCTTTCATGCTTGAGGCCGAGGCTGGCGTTGACGGTGCCATAAGCGTCGACCTTGTACAGGTCGATATCCTCGAAAATCGTGTTCGATTTGCTCTGGTAACGCGCGCTCACCGCGCCGGTCAGGTTCAGCGTTTCCGAAACCGGCGTGTCATAGGCGAGCGTGATGCTGCCCTGGAATTTCGGGCTGTAGATGAATTCGGCTCCGTCGAAATTCTCGGGCTGCCCCGCGGCGTTGGTGCCGTTGTAATCGTTGATCCGCGTCTTCAGCCAGAGCGCGTTGGCCGCGATCGTCAGCCCCGTCGCTGGACGGATCGTCAGTTCGCCTTCGACGCCATAGGCCTCGCTGTCGGGCACATTGTCGAGGCGCGAGAGCGCAGTGTAGATCGGGTCGGCGAAATAAGTGCTGATCTGCTTGTCGCGATAATCATAATAGAAGGCCGAAAGATTGGCCTGCACCGCGCGGTCGGCGAGCGTCGCCTTCACACCCAGTTCGTATGCGGTCAGCTTTTCCTGCTTCACCGGCGCATTCTGGCGCGCAAGGTTCGCGGCGTTGATCGGCGTCGTTCCCGATTTATAACCGCGCGACACCGACGCATAGAGCAAGGTATCGTCGTTCGGCGACCAGTCGAGCGCGACGCGCCAGGCGACATTGTCTTCCTTGAGCAGCGAGCGCACTTCGCCGAACGTGCCCGTGACGGGGTCGAACGTATTGCATTGTCCCTGCGCGATCTGCGGCGCGAGCACGCCATATGTCTGCAGGTAGAGCGCACGGTTCACGACGTTGACGTTGGGCAGCATATTGCCGTTGAAGTCGCGCGAACAGCCGTTGTAGCGCTGCTTGTCCTCGGTGTAGCGCACCCCGACGGTGAGTTTCAGTTGTTCGGTGAGTTCGGCATCGGCGTTGGCGAAAAGGCTCCAGGTCTTTGTCCGGATGCGGCCGAAATCCTCATAGGTGCGGAAAGCCTGACTGAGCTGAAGCGGCGTATAGCCCGCCGAATTGAAAATCGGGCTCGCGAGCAAAGGCGCGCCCGCCGCGCGGATCAGCCCGACGTTGGCGTTCTGGCCGAGCAGCGTCCGGTTCGAATCGATGATCCGATCGTTGGCATAATAGGCGCCGACGAGCCAGTTCACCGCGCCGCTTTCGCCCTCGACATGCAGTTCCTGCGCAAAGCTCTTGATCCGCCCGACGGTGTTCTGGAGCAGGACTTCGAACGGCGCGCCGCTCCAGTCGGAGAGCGCGTTGCGCTTGAAATCATTATAGCTGGTGAGCGAGACAAGCTTCATCGTGTCGCCGAGATCCTGATCCCAGCGAAGCTTCAGCCCCCAGAACCGATTGTCCTCGGCAAGCGGCCCGTCGAGCCCGAGCCCCGTGCCGATATCGGCCGAGCGTGAGGCCTCGGGTGCCCAGTCGGCCTGGCTCGCCTTGGTCGGGAAATTGCCCGCGAGATAGGTGGCGAGCCCCGGCGCATTGAAGAAGCGCGAGTTGCTGGTACCCGAGACGGGATTGGTCGCCGGCGTAAAGCCGATGCCCTGCCCCGCCACGGTATCCGACTTGTTCTGCCACCAGGTCACCGACAGGTCGAAATGCGTACCCGGCGCGGGATCGATCGCCAGCGAACCCCGGATGCCGAGCTTGTCGACCTCGCCCAGCCGTTCGCCGCGCGTGTTGCTGATCTGCCAGCCCTTGTCGCTGTTCTCGCTGCGGAACGCGATCCGCGCCGCGACGCCTTCGCCGAGCGGGCCCGAAATATGGCCGCCGATATTGTAGGTCTGATAATTGCCGAGATCGGCCTTGATGCTGCCCTCGAAGCTGTCGGTCGGCTTGGCGGTGATGAAGTTGATCAGCCCCGCGGTCGTGTTGCGGCCATAGAGCGTGCCTTGCGGGCCCTTCAGCACTTCGACGCGCTCGAGGTCCATGACGGGCCCCGTGTTCATGATCGGATAGGCGTAGGCGACCTCGTCGACATAGGTGCCGACGGTCGAGGTCGACGACAGGTTGATCGTGTTGAACCCGATCCCGCGCAGCGTGTAGGTCGGCACACCCTGATAGCTTTGCGACACGGTGAAACTCGGCGCGACGGCGGTCAGGTCGCGCATGTCGGTGACGCGCAGATTTTCCAGCGTCGCTCCGTCGACCGCCTGGATCGCCATGCCGACGTCGTTCATCGATTCGGCGCGGCGCTGCGCGGTGACGATGATGTCGCCTTCGGCCGCCACGCCGTCGGGCGCGCTTTCCTCGATGGCATAGGCCGGTGCCGCGACGACGAGACCGATCGCCGAACCCGCGAACAGGAAAATACGCATTGCCTTCATCACTCATCCTCCCTCAAACAGCTTGTCGCGGGGCTCGTCTTTGTGCGAGCGTCGCGCGAAGCCGGACCGTGACAGAACAAAGGATTGCGGCCGGGTGGACAAGCTGACACCTGTGTCAGGATAGCGGAGGGACGAGCGCGTGACCGATCGGAGGGCCGAATGCTGGGCGGAAATGCCGGCGCTCATCGCGGGGGTGCAGGCCGCCGGCGACGCGATCGGCCTGCCCTATGTGGCCGCGCAGGCCGACCTCGGCGACCCCGAGCCGATGAGCGACGAGGAAGGTCGTCCCTACGCCGAAACCAGCTTTCACTGGGTCGATCCCAGCTACGCCTATTGGCGCGACCGCAAGCTCGCGCTGCAGCTCGCATTTCTGACCGCCGCGCGGCTCGTCGCCGAACCCTTTTATTATAGCGACGGGCAGCTCGGCACCTGGCGCCCGACGCATCTGCTCGACGAAGTCGATTGCTCGCAGGCACGCAACACCGCCAATTTCGGCGAGGCGATCATCGCGCCCGTGCATCTGCCGCGCGGGCTGGTCGGCGCGGTCTTCTGGTGTTCGCGCGAGCCCTTGGGCGTCGAGGCGATTTTTGCCGAACATGCCGGCCATCTGCACAATCTCGCGGTCAAGCTGATCGCGACGCACAATGAAGCCCGCGGGCGCCCGCGCAATGCCACCGTGCCGCAAACGCTGACGCGCCGCGAGGTGCAATGCCTGCGCTGGGCGGCGGCGGGCAAGACCGACGGCGAGATCGGGATCATCCTGTCGCTGTCGGTGTCGACCGTCCGTTTCCACCTTCGCAACGCGGCGGCAAAGCTTGGTGCAACCGGGCGCGCGCAATCGATCCAGATCGCGGCAGGGCTCGGCTTCGTCGGCGCGCGCGCCGCCTGATGCAGGTGCCAGCTTGGCCGGTGACGGCCGCCCCGTACAAAACGGCACCATGGACATGCTGAACGACCCCGCCCTCGCAGCCTTCCGCGAAGAGGTTCGCGCCTTTCTCGCCGCGCAGTTGCCCGACGACATCCGCCGCGGCGCCGCGCGCGCGACGAGCGTCTTCATCGATCCCGCGGTGTCGCTGCCCTGGCAACAGATCCTCCACGCGCGCGGCTGGGCGGCCCCCGACTGGCCGGCCGAATATGGCGGCCCGGGCTGGAGCGAGATCGAACGCTATATTTTCGCCGCCGAATGCGCACACGCGGGCGCACCGAATCTCGCCCCGATGGGGCTGAAGATGGTCGCGCCGGTGATCATGCATTATGGCAGCCCCGAACAGCGCGCACACTATCTGCCGCGCATATTGTCGGGCGAGGATTATTGGTGCCAGGGCTTTTCCGAACCCGGCGCCGGGTCCGATCTCGCGGCGCTCCAGCTGAGGGCCGTACCCGACGGCGCCGACTATGTGCTGAACGGATCGAAGATCTGGACCACCCACGCGCATTTCGCCAACCGCATGTTCGCGCTCGTCCGTACATCGAACGAGGGCAAACCGCAGGCGGGAATCAGCTTCCTCCTCCTCGACATGGACTCGCCGGGCATCGCGGTCGAGCCGATCCGGACGCTTGCCGGCGATCATGAATTCAACCAGGTCTTCTTCGACGATGTCCGCGTGCCGCAGGCGAACCGGCTCGGCGGCGAGAATGAGGGCTGGTCGGTCGCAAAGCATCTGCTGACCTTCGAACGCGGCGGCAAATATGCGCCCGGGCTGATCGAACGCCTCGAGCGGCTGCGCAGCCGGCCGGACGTCGGCCCGGTGCTGCGCGCGCAACTCGACCGCGAAGCGGTGAACCTGCAAGCGTTGCAGACACTCGAACTCAAGGCGATGCGCGGCGTCGGCGGCAGCAGCGCGTTATATGCTTCGGCGCTCAAGATATTGGGGACCGAAGCTGCGCAGCGTATCGATGTGCTGGCATGCGAGATCGCCGGCCATGCTGCATGGGCCGATGCCGACGGACAAACGCCCGACGAGTTGGCGGTCGCGGTGCCGCGCTACCTCAATGATCGCGCCGCCAGCATCTATGCGGGTTCGAACGAAATCCAGCGCGACCTGATCGCCCGGCTGATGCTCGGCTAGGCCGCCGCTTCGGCGAAACGCGCCAGATGATGGGTGCGGGGCCCGAACGCGGCGGCGATGGCAAGCGCGCGTTTGAAATGGCTGCCGAGGCGCAATTCTTCGGTGAGGCCCATCGCGCCATGGATCTGCACCGCGCCTTCGCCGACGATGCGGACCGCATCGGCCGTCTCGATACAGGCGGCGCTGACCAGTCGCGAGCGATCGGCGCGTCCCTCTTCCACCGCAAGGATTGCAACCTCGACAAGGGCGGCGGCCTTCATCGCCGCGAGCTTCATGTCGGCCGCCCGGTGGCGGAGCGCCTGGAACTTGCCGATCGGTGCGCCGAACTGTTTGCGCTGACCGAGATAGTCGATACTGTCCGCGATCATATGTTCGATCAGGCCGAGTGCCTCGGCGCAGCGACCGACGAGAATCAGGTCGGTGGCGAATTCGGCGAGCGCTCCCGCCTTGTCGCCGGTAGCCAGCACCTCGGCATCCCCGGGTTTCAGCGTGAAGCCCAGATCCGCCGACACGCTGCCGTCATGCATGATGCGGTGGCGCTGTTCGACCTTGTCCCGGTCGGCGGCGATCAGGAGCAGCGCCTCGCCATCGGCAAGCAATAGCAGGTCCGCCTCCGCAGCACCGGCGACCAGCGTCGCGTTGCCGCGAATGACCGCCCCTTCGCCGACAACGGGCATGCTTGCCGTCGAGGCGGGACAGATGATCGCGGCGCGCCGGTCGCCGGTCGCCAGCGCCGACAGCGCCGACAGCGCCGCATGATCGGGCGCGATCTGGCCGAGCAACAATGAGGCGGCGGCGTGCGACAGCCAGTCGGCGCCCGCCAGCGCCGGCCCGAGTTCTGCCATCACGATCGCGATGTCGATCGCGCCGCCGCCAAAACCGCCTGCCGTCTCGGGCAAGGCAAGGCCTGCAAGCCCAAGCGATTCGGCGAGGTCGCGCCATGCCGGCTGCGGGTTGTCGGCAAGAAAACGCCGAATGCTGTCCCGCAGCACCTGCTGCTCGCTGCGCAGCGGAAGGTCCAGTTCGCCCATGTCAGATTGTCCCGCGCGTCCGCAAACGCCGATATCGCCGACCGGCACGCCCGTTTTTGCAATGATGCTTCACGCCATTCTCCCGCCCTTCCTCTAGCGCCGCCGCGCGGAAGCGGTCTAGCTGATTGGCGTATCAGGTCGGAGGCTCCGGTCCGGGCGCTGGACACGTCATTCTCCAAGAAAGCCGGCTAAAAGTCGAACCCCTGTTGGGCAGGAAACTCAGCAGGAGCACCGGTCGCGACGCCTTCGATCTCGAGCATTCGCGCTTTCGAAACCGAACCGCCCGGCGCGGAAAAGCCGCCGATCTTGCCGCCGGCGGCGGTGACCCGGTGGCAGGGGACGATCAGCGGAATCGGGTTTTTCGCCATCGCCTGCCCGACGGCGCGCGCATATTCGGGACCGGTATCGAGCGCCCGCGCGATCGCGCCATAGGTGGTCGTTTCTCCCCAGCCGAGGCGGCGCACCAGCGCGTATACCTGCGCAAAAAACGGCTCCTGCTCGCCCATATCGATCGGGACGTCGGAGAAATCGACGCACTCGCCCGCGAAATAGCGCGCCGCCTTGTCGATCACCACCTGCACCTCGGGCGGAGCCGCCGCGCGCACGGCGCCGGGCAGCCGGTTTGTGATCGCACGCTCTGCCTCCGCCGCGCTTGGCGCCGGCAGGCGCAGCGCAGTGACGCCGGACCGATTCCAGCCGATCGCGGCGACGCCGGCCGCGGTTTCGAAAAGCTGGTAATGGCTCCGATCGATCATGGACGATTCCCTGCCTGCAACCCGAATATAGGCGCACCGGCGCAGCGCGCCAGACGATCGTTTCGGGCGACCCGCTTATCGATGCATTGTACAAGAAAGCGAAATCAATGAACCCCCGCCTTCTTCAACGCAGCGGCGCCCGCATCCGGCAGATACCGGCCAACGACGCGGGCCATCGATCGGTACCCTTTCGCGTTGGGATGGACGCCATCAAAGCTGAACTCCTCGCCAATCGCGCCATCGTCACGAGCAAGCGCCGCGTGATAATCGACAAATTCCAGCTTCTCGGCCTCCGCATAGCTCTTGAGCCAGTTGTTCAACGCGACGATCTGCAGCGCAGGTTTCAAGCCCGGCCTCCATGCGAAATACCCCGCCGGCGGGATTGAGCCGAGAATCGGCTTGATGCCGTTCGACTTGGCCAGCGTGACCATGGCCTTGATATTATTCTTATACTGATCGGCGCTGTTGGGGCCGCTGTTCCCTGCGATATCGTTGGTGCCGACGAGAATATGGACGCTTTCCGGCTGCAGCGCGACAACATCGCCTTGGAAACGAAGTAATATTTGCGGGCTTGTCTGGCCGCTGATCCCACGGTTGACGATGCCTTTGCTGAAAAAGCGAGGGTCATCGAGACCCCAAAGTTCGGTGATCGAATCGCCGATGAAGACGACGCGCCGTTCCGCTGCCGGCGCCTCGCGCAAACGCGCATTGTCCGAACGATATCGGCAGAGGTCGGCCCAGTCGCTCTTTCGCGCTTCGGCGTTGGCTTTTCGATAGGCGGCAAGCTCGGGCGGCGGCGCGGGCAAGGTTCCGGCGTGCGGCAACGCCAGGAGGCTGCGGAAATAGGCCTGCACTATTTCCGGGACCGCGACGGTCAGTCCTTCGCAAGGATCGGAAACCATCGCGACGGGTGGTGGTGACTGTGCGGCGGCGGTTGCTGCAGCGAATGAAGCAAGCAGCGCGATGGAGCGGATCATGGAGCCTCTTTTCTGCGCAACTTCAATCCGGATGACGCGCCTTCCAGCTCTCGACGCGGTCGATGGCATTGGCGCGGATGTCGGCGTAGAACAGCCCATAATCGTTGCGGTGATAGCTGCCGTACAGCCAGCTCAGCGTATCGCGGAAGGGCGACCGCCAGGCGACGTCGACGTCGAGCAGCATGTCGGTGCACCGCGCGCCCGTCAGCCCCTTTTCGAGCGGCGCCAGCGTCGTCGCCTGTTCGGGATAGGGCGCTTCGGGAAACGGCAGGCTGCCCCGGTTGGACGCTGCGGTCGCTACGCCTTTCTCGGTCCAGGTCAGCGGATTGACGCAAATCGCCGGGGCACTGCTTTTCACGCGTTTGCCCTGCCACCAGAAATCGACGTCCTTCGTCAGCATCGACGCCGCAGTGCGGCCTTCCTGGCTGGCGTTCCAAGACAGCACGCACCCCGTCTGAAGTGCATCGTTACACGTCGGCAGGCCAAGCGCGGCGAAGCTCGCGGGCGTATAGGCGCCGACGGTGTAGGCTGCGACCAGCCGATCCTGCAGCGGCGTGCCGATCACCGCTTCCTGCAACAGGCGCACCGCATGGCCCGTCCCCTGGCTGTGCGAGGCGATGATGAAGGGCCGGCCGCGATTATAATGCTCGACATAATAGCGGAACGCACGCGCGACATCGTCATAGGCGAGCGCCACTGCATCGCCGTCGCGAAGCCCGGCGAGCGAGGCTTGCCTGTAATGCGGCGCATAGAGCAGGCAGCATCCGTTGAACGCCGACAGCTGCGCGAGCAGCACCGGGCCATTATAGGCGCCCTCGACATCATAGGGCGCGTTCCACACATCGTTTTTCAGATACATGGTCGGATGGATGAAAAAGACGTCGGCAGGCGCCCTCGCTTCGTCGATCGCGGCGAAGCCCGGCGGCACCGAACGTTCGGGGCCATGGCCTCCGGGCCGCGCGAACCACGCGGCCCGCTGCGCATAGTCGGGCACCGGCGGCGCCTTTGTCAGGGCGAACGGCTTATCGGGTTTTCGCCCGCTTTCGATCAGGCTCTTCGTCACCGAGCATTGCGAAAGCAGTGCGAGCGCCACGACGATCGCGAACAGGATTTTCCAGCGCTTGCGGATCTTGCCGGCCTTGCCGCGCAGCCAGCCGGGCTCGCGTTCGGCCGGCGCGGTCACTGGTCGGCTTCGCGCGCTGCGCGCCGCGCATCGCAGGTCGCGATGAAGCCCGCCGCCATGAAGCGCGCCATCCGTTCCTTCACCGCGTCGAAATCGTCGGAGCGGCACAGCCCGCCCGACAGCTTGTCGATCCGCCCCGTCCGGCCGAGTGTGAGCATCAGCCCGGCAGACACGAAATGATAGCCCCAGAAGAGGTCTTCCTTCGGGCAATCGGGCATCGCCTGCTGGAGGATGCCAATCAGCCGGAGCACGACGTCGTCGAAATGCGTGTCCATCAACTCAGCGCCCCATTCGGCGGTGTTGCTCATCTGCGCGCCGAGCTGTCCGTAATGTCGCCAGCCGATGCCGCCTTCGCCATGCGTTTCGAGGTCGGTGTCGAGATAGGCGCGCAGCGCGCCTTCGACCGTCGGCCGGCCCTCGACGGCACGCTCATAGGCGTCGAGCGCCTTCATGCGCCGCTCGATCGTCACCGGCGCGCGGCGGGCAATCACCGCGTCGAACAATTCCTTCTTGTCCTTGAAATAATAGTGCAGCAGCGACTGGTGGACGCCGACCTGCGCCGCCACCTCTTTCAGCGTGACGCCATAAAGGCCGCGCTTGGAGAAAAGCTCCTCGGCCGCGTCGTAGATCTGCTCCATCGTCGCCGCGCGCTGGTCGGCTTTCGTCGGCCGCCGCCGGTTTGTCTGCTTTACCGCCTTGGTCATTTTGTCCCCTTCGCCCCGGGCCGCGATAGCCGCTGGGCAAGCGTCGTCATTGGTTCAGCCATGATCGGCTCGCAAGCGCATTTTGTCGATCTTGCCGGTCAGCGCCAGCGGCATCGCGGTCCGCCTGACGATCGCGTCGGGCAACCACCAGTTCGCGACGCGCCCGCGCAGGGCATCGAGCAACGCCTCGTCGCTGACATCGGCCCCCGCGCGCGGTTCGACGATCAGGATCGGACGCTCGCCCCATTTTTCATGCTTGCGCGCGACGACCGCCGCCAGCGCGACCTCGGGCAAATTGCCGACGATCGCCTCGATCTCGGCCGGGTTGATCCATTCGCCGCCCGATTTGATCAAATCCTTGGCGCGCCCGGTGATCGACAGATTGCCGTCGGCATCGATGGTTGCGAGATCGCCCGTATCGAACCAGCCATCGGCGTCGGTCGCCTTCGCGTGATGCCCGAAATAGCGCTCGACCACGCTGCCGCCCTTCACCCACAGCCGGCCCTCGCCGCCGCGCTGGTCGACGAGCGGCCGACCATGCTCGTCGGTCAGCCGCAAATCGACGCCCATCGGCGGGCGGCCCGATTTGGCGGCGATACGGGTCTTCGCGGTCGCCGGCGTCATCGCGCCGAGCGGCGACAATTCGGTCATGCCCCAGCTCGTCTGGACGATGACGCCCAACCTTTGTTCGAGCCGGTCCATCAGCGCCTGCGGCACCGCCGATCCGCCCAACAAAAGGCGTTTGAGCGAGGGCAGTTCGCCCCCGGCCGCATCGAGATGATCGACGAGCCCGAGCCACACGGTCGCGACGCCCGCCGCAACGGTGACGCCTTCCTCGGCGATCAGCTTCGCGAGGCTCGCGCCGTCCTGATCGCGGCCCGGGAGCACCAGCTTTGCGCCAACCGCCGGGGCCGCGAAGGGAAAGCCCCAGCCGTTGGCGTGGAACATCGGCACCGCGACGAGCACCGAATCCTCGCACGTCAGCCCCATGACGTCGGCCTGCAACAGATGCGCGGTGTGGAGGTAGTTCGAACGGTGCGTGTAGGTAACGCCCTTCGGATCGCCCGTCGTGCCCGAAGTGAAGCAAAGCCCGGCGGGCATGTTTTCGTCGAACGCCCCCCAGATCGCCGGCGCCCCATGTTCGGCGAGCAGGTCCGCCAGATGCCACAGCCGCGCGGTGCCGACGTCGGGAACCGTATCGGTCGCCGCGCCGTCGTCCATCAAGACGACATGCTCGATCGCGGGACATAGCGCGACCAGATCCTGCACGAGCGGCGCGAGCCCGCCGCTCACCGCAATGATACGATTGCCGGCCCGGTGCATCATCTTCGCGAGATGATCGGCGGTCAACCGCGGGTTGAGCGTGTGGCAGACGATGCCGACGCCCATCGCGGCGTACCAGCATTCCAGATGCGCCTGCGTGTTCCAGGCGAGCGTCGCAAGATGATCGCCGGCGCGCAGGTCCAGCGCCGCGAAAGCGCCCGACAGCCGGTTGCTGCGCTCGCAAAGCCCCGCATAGTCGGTGCGCGCGGGCGCGGCCCCGGTGACGATCTCGCGCTGCCCGTGCCATTTCGCGGCATGGCTGAGGAACTTGTCGAGTGTCAGGGCATAGGGTTGCGGATTACCGGAAATCACGGAGTTTTTCTCTTCTTGATGCAGGGGGAGGGAGGAATTGTGCCGGCAGCAACGCCGATATTGGTCATCCACATCTCGTTCGCCGCGCGGCGGCGGCAGATGGCCTCTTCGTGGAACGCATAGCTGCCGGGCAACAAGTGGGTTGCGGGGGTCGGCTTGCCCCGGAAGGCCATGAAATCGCCCGCGCGTCCGTATGCGGGCCACGCCGCCTCGCCCGCGGCAGATGGACGGCCGGTCTTCGCGAAGCTCGTCCAATATCCGATCAGCGCATCCGACAAGGCGGCTTCGGCACCGTTGACGGGCGGTCGGGGCCAATTTTGCGGAAGGATAGCGGTCGCGCCGACCTGGCCGAAGACATAGGGAACCTCCATCGCGTGAAAAGCGTGAAGGTCGCGCGCGTCGGCCGACGGATAACTATGGTCCCAATAATAGAGGAATGCGGGAGCGCCTGCCGCAGCCTGCGTCTTGGCCATATGCTGCGCGGTCCAGCCGTAAATGCCGTCGCGCGTCGCCGCGAGCACGCTCTCTTCGATGTCCGACGACGGGTAAAGCTTAAGGAAGCTGTCGGCGAGGTCGCCATAATTGGCACGGATCGCCTTTTCATAGGTCGCGGCGTCGGCGGGGACCGGGGGCGCCAGTCGGCGCAGCGTGCGTATCTCGCCGGCGTTGAAACCCGCGATCAGGGGGACCTTTGCCTGCTCGCCCGCGTCGAAAGTCTCGACGACCTGCTTGGTGAGGACCCAGCCGTCGATCACCGGCTGGGGAAAGAATCCGGCCTTGCCGCCGGCATCGACCAGCGTCGACGCATCGATCGCGCGCAGCGCCTCGACGTCGGGCGCACCAAGCATCGACGCCATCGTCGTCCCTATCGCTTCACCGGACGGCAAGCCATAAGCCGCCGTCTTGAGGTGGGGATTGGTGACCATATAGGCGCTCTGTGCGATTGCCTTGTCGAACAGTCCGGCGGCGAGGGGGCTCGCCATCAGGTCCATCACGCTCAGGCCGCCGGCGGACTCGCCGAAGATGGTGACATTGTCGGGGTCGCCGCCAAAGGCCGCGGCATTTTTCTGCACCCATTTCAGCGCCTCGACCTGATCGAGCAGGCCGTAATTGCCCGAGGCACCGTGCGGCGATTCCGCGCTGAGCCCCGGGTGACTGAGGAAGCCGAAAAGGCCGAGGCGATAGTTGATCGTGACGACCACGACATCCTGCGCCGCGAGGGGACTTCCGTTGTAGAAGAGGCTGCTGCCCGCCCCGCCTGCAAGGCCGCCGCCGTGAAGCCAGACCATCACCGGCGCCTTTTTCGCACCTTTGGGCGTCCAGATATTGAGCGACAGGCAATCCTCGCTAATCGCGAGCATATGCTCCGCATAAGCGCTGTCGGTTCCCGGCTTCACCTCGGGTTGCATGCAGGCCGGACCGAATTTTGTGGCATCGCGCGTGCCCTGCCAGCCGTCCGCGGCGACCGGCGGCCTCCAGCGCAAATCGCCGACCGGCGCCTTCGCATAAGGAATGCCGCGAAACACACGCGTGCCGTCGGCGAGCGCCTCGCCGGCCAGCGTTCCTTGCGCGACAGTCACCGTCTGCGCCGCAGCCGGCGAAGCGGATGCGGCCAGTATCAGCGCGACAAGTTCAAGCCGTTTCATGGACTTCCTTTCGGTGATTGCGCTTGAGGACACGCGCGAGCGCGAGATGCAGTCCGATCGCGACGAAATAGAAGGGGACAAGGCTATAGAAGGCGAGTTGCAGCGAATTGCCCGGATGCGCAGGTTTCAGCCAGTCGCTGACCGCACCCAGCCAGGTCGGCCCGAGGCCGAGGCCGATCAGGTTCATGATCAGGAGCAGGACGGCGCCGGCCAGCGTCCGCTGGCGCGCCGGCACTGCATTCTGGACCAGCGTCACCGCCGGGGTCAGGTAGAAATAGTTGAGAAAGGTCGGACCGAGCAGGAAGAGCATCGCGAGCGGCCAGGCCGATGTATAGACGAAGCCGATGAAGAAAGGCACCGCGAGCAACAGCGAGATCGCGGGGATCAGCCCGAAAGCCTCCGGCCGCTGTGTTGCATAACGGTCGACGAGGCGTCCCGAGAGATAGATGCCCGCGCTGACCCCGATGCCGAGGACCAGCGCGTACCAGATCGCGATGTCGTCGAGCGTCATCGCCTTCTCGCGCATCAGGAACAGCGTCGTGAAGCCGAGCGTCGCATAGGTGACGAACTGCGTTGCGCCCGCGGCAAGCGAGACGAGCGTCAGGTCGGAGCGCGAGAAGAACATCTTCATCGTCGCGCCGAAGGTCGGCGCTTCGCCCTCGGATTCGGTCACCCGCACGACATCGGTCGCCCCGCGCCGCGGCTCGCGGACGAAGACCCAGACCCCCGCAGCGGCGATCACCCCCGCGACCCCGAGCAGCAGGAAGGCCAGCCGCCAGTCATAGGCGGCGGCGATCTTCGCACCGAAGGCAACGCCCAGCGCCTGCCCGAGCGGCGGGCCGAGATTGAAGAGGCCGAGCGCGAGCCCGCGCCGTTCGGCAGGAAAATAATCGGAGATGATCGAATAGGATGGCGGCACCCCGCCCGCTTCGCCGATACCGACCCCCATCCGCGCCGCCGCGAGCTGGACATAGGTCGTCGACATACCGCAGGCGATCGTCGCCGCGCTCCACAGCGCGCAGGCCACCGACAACACGCGCACGCGGTTCGTCCGGTCGGCGAGCCACGCGACCGGAATGCCGAGGATGCAATAGAACATCGCGAAATAGAGCCCGCCGAGCAGCCCGAGTTCGCCGTCGCTGATGCCGAGATCGTCCTGGATCGGCTTGGCAAGGATCGACAGCAGCTGGCGGTCGAGGAAATTGAGGATGTAGACGAAGCAGAGCGCCGCGAGGACGAACCAGCTGTAACGATCGACCTGCCGGGTTGCGGGAGGGGCAGACGGGGACGAAACGGCCGGCATTGCGAGATATTTCCTGAAAAAGAGGCGGGCATGGCGGGACTCGGCCATGCCCGCGAGGGAGGATCAGAAATTGCGGCTGACGCGCAGGCCATATTGGCGGGGCGCGCCCGCAAGCCGGCGCGCGCCATTGATCGCCGCGACATAATGCTGGTCGGTCAGGTTCGTGCCATAGGCCGCGATCGACCAGTCGCCGCTTTTCAGGGTCAGCTGTGCGTTGAGGATGTTCCGCGCCTCGAGCCGGTCGCCGAACAGCCGGTTCTGGAACAGCGTACCCCAGTTCGCGGCGATACGCGCGAAATCGACCCGCGGAGTGAGCGTGGCGTCGCCGCCCAGCGGGATCGCATATTGCGCGCCGGCGCTCAGCGTCAGTTTCGGTGCATAGGCCTGTTCGTTCCCGGTCAGGTCGATACACCGCCCTGCCGCCGGCCCGCTTTGCGGATCGCATGCGGTCGCGGCGCCACCGAGCCGCGGGTCGGCGGCGAAGAAGGTCCCGAGCTTCGAATTGGAAACCGAACCCGAAAGGTCGAACGAAAAGGCGTCGAAGCTGCCCTGCGCCGAAAATTCGACGCCATAAAGCTTCGTCTTTCCCGGCACGTTGAAGATCGACGAAATGCTGGGCGCGAACGGGTCGACGATGCTGATCTGGAAATTCTCGTAGAGATTATAATAGCCGCCGAGCTGCGTGCGCAGATGGCCGTCGAACCAGGTCGCTTTCCAGCCCAGCTCGAAGTCGGTGACATCCTCGGGATCGAAGGCGAGCGGCGTGCGACCGAGGATGTTCGGACCGTTGAGGCCGCCGGCCTTGGTTCCGGTGGCGACGAAGGCATAGAGGAAATGGTCGGGGTTCACGGTCCAGTTGATCGCGACCTTGCCGTTCACCTTGCGGTTGACGGTCCGGTCGATCTGCGTGAGCGTCAGGATCGGGCCGGGAATCCCGGTGAAATAGGCGCGCGCCTCGGCGTCGTTCGCCGACGTCGTCCGCGACCAGCGTCCGCCGACCGTGACCTGCAACCCATCGGTCAGCTCGTATCCGACCTGCCCGAAGGCCGCGAGCGCAGTCTTGGGATTGGTGCCGACGATTTCGATGTCGAGCGCGGTCGGCGTGTTCGGCGTCGCATCCGAATAATAGCCGCCATTTTCGGGGATGAAGATCTTGTCGTGCTGGTAATAGCCGCCGAGAACCCAAGTGAAAGGACCGGTGTCGGGTGAGACGATGTTGAATTCCTGCGACCAGATTTCCTCGCTGATCCGGTCGCGGAACGACAGCGCGGGCACGATCGTCGCGGTGCCGTCGGCGTCGTAGGAAATCTGTGTCGTGCCGCGCTGGAAGCCGCTGATCGAACGCAGCGTCAGCCCGCTGTCGAACTTGTACTGCGCGTTGAGCACGATCCGCCCGAATTCGTCGCGGCCACTGAGGTGCGCGTTGTTGGCGACCTTGAGCGGGTCGCCGGTTTCGGTCGCCCGGCTCGCGGGCAGCCCGCCATATTCGATATTGTTGTAATCGCCCTTCAGCAGGATTCGCAGCTCGGGTGTCGGCTCCCACGCGATGCTGACGCGCGCGCTATAGTCGCGGCGATTGCCCGGATTGCCCGTCCACGGACCCGACACGTCATAGAAGGTATCGCGCCGTTCCATATTGCCGGCGAAGCGGATCGCGAGCGTGTCGCCACTCGGGATGTTGAGCGCGCCCTGCAGCTTCATATGGTCGTAATTGCCATATTGCGCGAGGACATAGCCGCCGACGCGGTCGAAAGTCGGGTTCTGCTGGGTGATGAACACCGCGCCGCCGGTCGCATTGCCGCCCGCGAACGTGCCCTGCGGGCCGCGCAGCACTTCGACGCTGGCAATGTCGTAATAGGGCTCGCTCTGGAAATAGCCGGGAAGCGTCGCAACGCCGTCGCGATAGGTCACGACGCCGACGCCGATCGCGCTGTTCTGTTCGGTCTTGCCGATCCCGCGAATATTGAAGGCATTGCCCTGCCCGGTCGTGTTCACCGTCAGCGAGGGCGACGCGAACTGCAAGCCTTCGACGCTGTTGACGCTCTTGCGCACCAGGTCGTCGCCCGAGAGCACGGTCGCCGCGACACTGCTGCGTTGCAGGCTGGTGGTACGGCGCTCGGCGGTGACGACGATTTCGTCGCCCGATGCATCGGCGGTGGCTTCATCGGCCGGCGCGGTCGTCGTCTGAGCAAAAACCGGCACGGGCCCCAGCAGGGCAGCGGCCGACACGGAAAGCAGCAGCTTCCTCATTCTATCTTCTCCCAATGGCGAAACGCTCTGCGGCGTCCTCGGCCGGAGAACTGCGCCGATTATCTTCAACTGTCAATGGTCATTAATATATGAATGAATAACTTTCATTCGAAGAAAAGGCTGAAATTGGCGGTTTTTGTCCTGCCCACCGCGCCTGATGAATGCATAAAAGGCTTATCAATTTCACGATGAAGCCCAATTCGGGAATCTTGTGGGCGCGAATCACGCGCGCCGCATCCCTGCGGCGCGACGTACCTTGCCGATGAACGGGTCGATCGAGGCGAGGCGATCGACCGGCTGCGACCGCTATCCTTGCACGATGGCCCTGTCGCGCACGCGTTGCTCACATAGGGCTATGAACCCCCCGGTCATGAACGTCGTCATCCGCGCCTTCACCGCAACGAAATCATCCGATCGGCAGAGACCTTTTGACAACTGGTCGATCCGTCCGGTTCGGGCGAGCGTCAGAACCAGCGCGCCGGTCACGAAATTATAGCCCCAGAAGATATCCTCTTCCTCGCATTCGGGGAGCGCCCGCTTCAGAAGGTCGATCAGCTTGAGGACGACAATGTCGAAATGCTGGTCGAAAAGCTCCGCGCCCCATTCGGGCGTATTCGCGACCTGGGCCCCCAATGCCGCGTAATTCCGCCAGCCTTCGCCGCCCGTGATATAGAGATCGAGATCGGTGTCGAGAAAGGCGCGGAGCGCGCCCTCCACCGTCGGATTGTCCCCGCACGCGCGCGCATATTCGTCGAGCATCCGCATGCGCCGCTCGGTCGTCACCTCGGCCCGTCGCGAGAAGACTGCGTCGAACAGCTCCTTCTTGTCCGCGAAATAATAATGGAGCAGCGAGGTATGCACGCCGACGCGCTGGGCAACGTCCTTGAGTGTCACTCCGTAGAGCCCGCGCCGCGAAAAAAGATATTCGGCGCCGTCGAGAATCTGTTTCAGACTCTGTTCGCGCTGCTCGGCCTTCGTGCGGCGCTTCGGCTTCGGTTCGCTTGTCGCCATGTCCATTCCTCCGTTGCCGCACAGGTAAGGTTCCAAACCTCACCGCGGCAAGAGCGCAATGGACAGGCGCATCCTGTTTCGCTTCGATTCCCGGACCCTGCGCGCTCAACGCCCGAAGGAAAGGCCGATCATATCCGGTTGGCCTTGGCGCGCATGCCAAGATAGTGCGCGCTCGGTTTCAGCGTTCGCTTGAAAGTCCTGCGGTCGACCTCGACCAGCCCGAACTTCTTGGCATAGCCGGACGTCCACTCGAAATTGTCGAGCAGCGACCAATAGAGATAACCCTTCACCTCGATCCCGTCGTCGATGCATTTGCTGACCTCGTCCATTGTCGCTTTGATGAAGGCAACCCGTGCGGCATCGTCGGTGGTCCCGATCCCGGTTTCGGTCAGATAGAGCGGTTTGCCGATATGCTCGGCGGCGTAACGGATCGTGTGCCCGACTGCGGGCGGATAATTCTCATACCCCATGTCGGTCAGCGGGGCGCCGGGGGTCGGCGGCAGCAGCCCGTTCGGACCGATGCGCAGCCGCGAATAGGTCTGGACCCCGACGAAATCGGACCGGCGCGCGGCATCGAGCCAGCCGCCATACATCGTCTGCTCGGCTTCCTTGCCGCGATGACCTTCGCCGACGCCCTGGATTTCCTGCATCGAGAGCGTCACCCCGACCGGCAAGTCCGGCCGCGCCGCCTTGATCGCCGCATAGCCCTTCGCATGCGCGTCGAGCATGACCTTGTCGATCTTGTCCGGGTCGCCAAACAGCATCGACGAGAAATTGGGCGAATTGGTGCGCTTCGCCGCGGCGGCGATCATCGCCCGCGCATTTTCCGCTGCCGCGTCGCTCGCGAAGCGCGGGATTACCTTGCGAAGCCCGAGGATATTCGCTTCGTTGAACGTCGTCGCCATGCCGATCAGCGGCCCCAGCCGCTCGGTCGCACGGCCGCAGAAACGCGCGAACAGGTCGGCACCGTCGGCGACCTCGAAGCCGCCGCGCATCGCAAACCACAAGGGCACGGTGAAGTGATTATAGGTGACCATCGGCATCAGCCCGCGCGCGCGGCACGCTTCCAGCACACGGGCATAATGGTCGAGCGCGGCTTCGGAAAACATGCCCTCGGCGGGTTCGATCCGCGCCCATTCGATCCCGAAGCGATAGCAGTTGAGCCCCAGCGATGCGGCGATATCGAGGTCTTCCTCATAACGGTGATAGCTGTCGCAGGCATCGCCCGAAGGATCGACGAAGGCCGTCGGCTTGTTCGTCTCGAGCAGCCAGCTGTCCGACGCGGTGTTGCCGCCCTCGCTCTGGTGCGCCGAGATAGCGGTGCCCCACAAAAAACCCTTGGGCGCCGTGCGACCGGCCGCCATTGCGCTGGCCGGAGTCGTGGCAGCGGCGGCGACCAGTCCGGCCGCGCCCGCGAAAACCTGTCGTCGGGTCGGCCGGTTCGAAACGATAGTCATACTCTCTCCTGAAACTCTGTTGCCGGGATGGGCGGTCAAGGGGCCGCGGGCGCGGTCCATGTCCTGATCGCCGCCGCCATGGCCGCCGCCTTTGCCTTTTCCTCGACCGGCGCGAGCCGGGCCGCGCGTGGCTTGGCGTCGATAACAAGATAGTCGGTCGGGGGTGCCGTCACGACGGGCCAGCGCACCGCGCCCTTGCCATTGGGATCCCCCGTCGTGGCGAAGCGCACCCAATAGTCACCCATCTGCTTCGACACCCTCAGATCCTCGGCGTCCCAGCGATGCTCGGCCGCCTTGTTGCCGAACAGATATTCGAGTTCGCCGCCATGGTCGGTTCCCGCGGCGGCCGCCCGCTGGTCGACCGGCACCTGGTCGAAGAAATAGGCGAACGCCTTGTTACCCGTCGCGGCATGCTGGTCAGCGACCGCAATCGACGGCAGGACGAAACCCAGGCCCTCTGCGAGATCGACCGCGGCGGCGTCGGACGACTTGCCTGTCAGCGCGACATAGCCCGCATGAAGTTCGGGAAAAGCACTGCCCAGCACCATCTTCGCGGTCGCTTCGGTCATGCCGCCGAGGCTCGATTCATTCGAGTTCGAACCGATGATCAGCGGAATACGCATCTGCTTGTTCTTGTAGAAGGCTTCGCCGGGGCTCATCGTCACGACCTTGCCGTCGATGAAGGGAAAGGCGCGCGCCTTGATGATTTCGGCGACCGGAATCGCGCGAAGCTGCGCGGCGGTTGCGTCCTTCAGGCCCAGCTCGTCGGTAAATTTCTGGCCGAGCATTTCGGCATTGATCGCCCCGCCGCGGATCGGCGCCAGCACGGTACTGCCCGAGCCCGATTGCGACGCCGCCTTATGGAACAGGCCCGCCGCCGCCGGTGATCCCATCAATATCTGCACCGCGCCCGCCCCGGCAGACTCGCCGAACAGCATGACATTGCCGGGGTCGCCGCCGAAGCTCGCGATATTGCGCTTCACCCACTCCAGCGCCGCGATCTGGTCCATGACGCCAAAATTGCCGAGCTTGCCGTCGGGGTCTTCGCGGGTCAGCGCCGGATGCGCGAAATAGCCGAGCCGGCCGAGGCGATAATTTATCGTGACGACGACCGCGCCACGCGCCGCCAGTCCCGTCCCCTCGTAAAGCGGCACGCCCGCCGCGCCATAGACGAAACCGCCACCGTGCAGGAAAACCATCACGGGATATTTGCCCGGCTTTGCCGGCCGCCAGACGTTGAGGAACAGGCAATCCTCGCTCTGCGGCCCGACCTGCGCCCAGGCTTCCTTGCGCTCGAGTTGCGGACAGGCGTTGCCATATGCCTTGGCGTCCCGCACACCGGCCCAGCTTGGGGCCGGTTCGGGCGCTTTCCAGCGTAGCGGCCCCACGGGCGGCACCGCGTAGGGAATACCCTTGAAGGAAATGACCGTCCCATCCGCCACACCCGCGACCTGACCGGTGTCGGTACGGGCCGATGTTTGCGCGGAAGCAGCGGTCGTGATCGACACGCCCAACAGCAATGCGAACAGCATATGCCTCATCATCAATCTCCCATCGTCGGATCTGATCCCCGCATTTTTGCGGGGAACCGTCCATTGCAGTTCCCGATCGGCGCATGATCAAGGACGCGCACGCATCGAGAGACAGCCCATCCTGCAACAAGCCCGCCAACCCGTCAATATATTCATTAGTATATTAATGAATATATTGGAGAGCGCCGGACCTCCTGATGCAGTGGCCAAGCTCGCCACATATTGACGCGATCGAAAAAGCAGGTACATTCATTCATACAACAATTAATATATAAATTTGGGAGAGAGCCTTTGGCCATGAACCGCATTTGCGGTGCCGCAGCCCTTCGCGCTGCGCCATTCTTCCGCGTCCATTTCGACTTACCCCCGCCAGCGCCGCGAGAGTGGGTCCGCTCGCCTTCCTGAAGCCGAACAGGGGGCGGTTGATCGCGCCGCCTCGCTGCCTGTTCCAGCGATCCAGCAGGAGACGCCGCATGTTTCGACACAAGAGTGAAGTCGCAGCCGTTGTTCTGGGCCTGAGCTGCATTGGTACGGCCAGCGCCGATGCCGCCCCCAACCCGCCCACCGGCCAGATCGAGACCAGATATGACGCGAGAGGCCCGGCGACCGCCGTCCATATGACGTCGTCCGCCGCCTGCGATCGCAAGGGCAATGTCTGCGAAATCTGGTATCCCTCCGACATCGCCCGTGGCCGCCCGCGCGCCGTGCTGCTGTGGGCGAATGGCACCTCCGACGTCCCCGTCGGCAAGGAGGTCTACGAATATCTCCTGTCGCATTTCGCAAGTTGGGGGTTCGTCGTCATCGCGACGCGCGACGGCAAGACCGGCTATGGCGATACGGTTCTCGACTCGCTCGCCTATCTGCGGTCGCAGGCATCGGTTCCCGGCAGCCCCCTGTTCCGGCGCATCAATTTCGGCCGTGTCGGGGTCGGCGGGCATTCGCAGGGCGCCACCGGCGCGGTCAACGCGATGCTCAAGTCGAAAGGCGCGATACGGACATCGATCGCGTTCCAGCTGCCCGCCCAGCTATGGTGCTCGCCCGCCGATCTGTGCCTTTTGACGCCCGACCTCAAGGCCGCGACGTCAGGGTCGATCTTCTATGTCGGCGGCACCCTCGACGCACTCATTTCACCCGATTGGCAACTGGGGAACAATCCGCTCAACTCGCTCACCGCTTATTACAACGCGACCCCTCCCGGGCTGATGAAGGCCAAGGGACTCGTCAAGCTGGCGAACCACAATGACATATTGGGCAAACCCGACTGCGGATCGGCGGCGCTCGGCGTGACCCTGACCTGCACCTTCGGCGTCTATGGCTATCGCGGCTACCCCACCGCCTGGCTCGCCTGGCAACTACAGGGATCAGCCGAGGCCGGCGCGGCGTTCCGAAGCCGCACCGGCGAATTTTTCTCTGCCAATGCCTGGCACAGCCAACTCAGCAACGTGCCCTGATCCTGCCGCGCGCCGCCGCGGGCGCGGCGGTGCGCACGCATATATGAGGAGGATGAGCTCATGATTGCCCACCCGCCGCGCGCGGGCCGCGTGGCCAGCGCACTCGTCGCGGCCCTGCTCGCCGTTCTCGCATGGTGGTGGCTTCGGCCCCACCACGGCGATGAAGAAGGCTCCGCCTCGCATATCGTACAACTCCCCGCAGCGGAGCAATCTCCGACCGTCCGCGCCGTTCCCCGCAGCGCCACACCTACGACCGCCGACATCGCACCGCCGCTCCCCGATCCGCGTATTGCGGCCACCTTTCAGGATCCGGGCGCGACGTTCCGCAACGTCCGATCGGCAGACGCCCGGAATCAGGTTGTGTGCGGCGAGGTGCGCCTGTCGTCGGCGTCTTTCTACCGGCGCTTCGTCTGGGTCGCCGAGGTCCAGATGCTCGCAACGGACGATGGCAGCGCGCAGTTCGCAGGGATCGCCAAGCTGTGCGACGGAAGCGCGAAACTCCGGCCATAGCGCAAGAAAGTGCGACTCCCCTTGTTCCAGGCAAGTCGCGTAAATTCAAGATAATTCATTTATAAACATAAGCTTAGATGCATATTCGCATCGCTCGAAGACATCTTCATTAAATAATAAATGAATTTTATTGACAGAATCGGATGCGAGGAGGCACCTAGCCGCCAGCCCGAACGAGGCTGTCGAAATCAGGTTGCCGCAGCAGCCGATCCCGGAGAGGACCATCATGAACAAGAATGTCACGCGGACTCTGATCCTGGCCACCGTGGTCACCCTGTTTTCGGCGCAGCCGGCCTTCGCGCAATCGCAGCAGCCGGAAGATAGTTCGTCCGACGGCGACAAGATCGATGAAATCATCGTCACCGCCCAGCGCTCGAGCCAGAATCTTCAGGATGTCCCGATTGCGGTGACGGTCGTCAGCGGGAGCGACCTCGCGTCGCGCGGGCTCAACGACCTCGCGCAGATCTCGCTCGCCGTCCCCAGCCTGTCGGTCGGCGGGGACAATAGTTTCAGTATCCGCGGCGTCGGCAGCATGGTGTTCAATCCGAACATCGATTCCAGCGTCGGCGTTTCGGTCGACGAGGTGTCGCTGGGCGTACCGCTGTTCATGAGCAACGGCATTCTCGACGACGTCGCGCGTGTCGAAGTCCTGCAGGGTCCGCAGGGACTGTTGTTCGGCCGCAACGCCTCGGCCGGCTTGCTCAATATCGTCAGCAACCGGCCTAACCTCAGCCGTACCGAAGGCAATCTCAGCCTCGAGGCGAACCACCGCGACAAGGTTCCTGGCGATGGCTCGGGCCTGATCCTCAAGGGCACGGTCAACCTCCCCCTGTCCGAAACGGTCGGGCTGCGCATCAACGCGCTGCATTCGAACCAGAGCCCGATCGCGGACATGGTCGCGGGATCGCCCGGCCGTTTCGATGCCAACCAGAAGCGGACAGCCGTGAAGGCCAAACTGCTCGTCGAGCCTTCGCCGGGCGTCAGCTTCTATCTTATCGGCGACTATAGCCGCGAGCGCGGTGTCGGCGGCGTGTTCGACCGCACCTATCGTTCGGTCGCGGCAACCGGTAGCGCGATCCGCCCTGTTCTGGAGACGCGCGATGGCATCGTCGCCGGCCCCGGCAATCTGCAATATGGATCGGACGGCGACGGCTATCGCAGCGTCGACACCTATGGCGTTTCGCTCAATTCGACCTTCGAACTCGGCGACGGGCTGACGCTCAACAATATCGCAGCGTGGCGCGCGTTCAACCTTTCGCTCGCCATCGACAGCGACGGGACCAGCGCCAGCCTTCTCAACATCAACGAGAATGACAGCGACTATAATCAATATTCGAACGAACTGCGTCTCGCCATCGCACCGGGCGGCAAGCTCGACGGCCAGATCGGCGTCTATGGCTTCTATTCGGAACTCAATACCGCGACCGTGCTTCAAGGGTCGGCGGGCAGCAGCGTTCCCAACGCGCTGGGCCGCGACGCGACCTATCGCCAGACGCTGCGCAGCCTGGCCGCCTTCGGCCAGTTTCAGTTTCACCTGACCGACGCCTTCCAGCTGATCGCGGGCGGCCGCGTGACCAACGATTATATCACGATCAATACGCGCCAGAACGACCGCACCTATGGCACGACATTGGGACCGCGCACGCCTCCGGCACGCCAGACGTTCAAGACGACCAATTTCAGCTGGAAACTCGGCGCCCAATATGAGCTGTCGCCCGACATCACGACCTATCTGACCTACAGCCGGGGCTATAAGGGGCCGTCGTTCAACCCGACTTTCGCCGTCGCCGACCAGGATCTGGCGATCCTTCCCGAAACGGTCGCGGACATCGAGTTCGGGATCAAGTCGATGCTCTTCGACCGCCGCCTGCTGCTCAACCTTTCGATGTTCCGCGAGGATTTCAAGAATTTCCAGGTGCAGGCGCTGAACGTCGGCACCGGCGTCACCGCCGTGGGCAACGCGGGCAGGGTCCGGGCGCAGGGCATCGAGGCAACCGCCGTGATCAAGCCCGGCGGCGGGCTGACCCTCAACGCCGGCGCAACCTTGCTGGATTCGAAGTTTCGATCCTATGTCGGCGCGGCCTGCTATCTCGGGCAGACGGGATGCGCCGCGAACGGCACATTCGACGCCGCCGGGCTGCGCACGCCCGCATCCGCGCGCTTTACCTCAACGGTGCAGGCCATTTACGAATTTCCGGAAACCGGCGGAGCCGTCCCCTTCATCGAGGGAAGCTACAATCATCGCTCTTCGGTCAATTATTCGGCGAACAATTCGCCGTTCACCGCGCTTGGCCCCACCGATATCTTCGGCGCAAGCATCGGCGTCCGCCTGGCATCCGGCTTCGAGCTTTCGCTCTTCTGCAAAAATTGCACGAACGAACTGGTCCCGACGGCGATCTTCTACGACAATGTCGACCAGGTTTTGCGCCGTGTGACCACGACTGCCCAGCAATGGGGATATAATTCGGTCCGGACGATCGGCCTGCGGGCAAGCGCCCGCTTCTGAGGCACTGGAGCGCGACGCTGGCGGTTGTGATCGCAAGACCAATGACCGCTTCCGGATATGGGCCGGCTTTATTCGATGCGCCGGCGCCAACCGACGCAACCCCGAGCCGTCACAACAACGGCCAAAATACCCCTATATTTCGATTGTTCGTCCACCGGCTGGCTGGGGCGGCAGGATTCGAACCTGCGCATGGCGGTACCAAAAACCGCTGCCTTACCGCTTGGCTACGCCCCAACGGCCGGTGCGAGCGCGTCTATAGCGCCCGTCCCATGAATGGCAAGTTGGAGACTTAAAGCCGCGTGACCCAGCCATGGGGGTCGGCCGCACGGCCGCGCTGGATGTCGACGAGCTTGCCCTTGAGCATTTCGGTGACCTGCCCCGGACCGCCGGCGCCGATAGTGAAGCTGCTCTCGCCGCGGGTGACTTTGCCGACCGGCGTAACGACGGCGGCGGTGCCGCAGGCGAAGCTTTCGGTCAGCTTTCCGCTCTCCGCATCGGCCTGCCACTGATCGATCGCATAGGGCTCTTCGCGGACCGTCAGGCCGGCATCGCGCGCCAGCGTGATGATCGCATCGCGCGTGATGCCGGGCAGGATCGTGCCGGTCAGCGGCGGTGTGACGATGCTGCCGTCGTCGAAAACGAAAAACATGTTCATGCCGCCGAGTTCCTCGATCCAGCGGTGCTCGGCGGCGTCGAGGAAGACGACCTGGTCGTGCCCCTTTGCGATCGCTTCGCGCTGCGCGACGAGGCTGGAGGCATAGTTGCCGCCGCATTTGGCGGCGCCGGTGCCGCCGGGCGCAGCGCGGGTATAATCCTCAGACACCCAGAGCGAGATCGCGGGCGCGCCCGACTTGAAATAATTACCGACCGGGGAGGTGATGACGAGGAACTGATATTCGGCTGCGGGCTTCACCCCCAGGAACACTTCGCTCGCGAACATGAAGGGGCGCAGATACAGCGCACCGCCATCGACCGGCGGGAACCAGTGCGCGTCGGCGGCGACAGCTTCCTTCACTGCCGCGATGAACAGCTCCTCCGGCAGTTCGGCCATCGCCATGCGGCGCGCGCTCGCATTGAAGCGGGCGGCGTTGGCCTCGGGCCGGAACAGCGCCATCGAGCCATCGTCGAGGCGGTACGCCTTCAGCCCTTCGAAGATTTCCTGCGCATAGTGGAGCACTGCGGTCGCGGGGTCGAGCGACAGCGGGCCGCGCGGCATCACCTGCGCGTCGTGCCAACCCTGCCCCTCGGTATATCGGATCGATACCATATGATCGGTGAAGACGCGCCCGAACGCCGGATCGGCGATCACCGCCGCCCGTACATCGTCCGCGATCAGATTGGGGTGCGGCAGATGGGTGAAGGCGGGAACGGACATGCGAAAACACCTGTATCAGAGCGTTTTCCAGTCAGGCGGAACCGCCTGATGACCCGGAAAACGCGGTAGAACAAAGAAGCTGGAGCGATGCTTTCGATTCCATCGAAACCGCCGCTCCAGCGGGTTTATGGAGCGCGCCTCTTGCCAAAGACGGGCATGGCGCGCAACGGTAGCGACTATGCCGGATGAAAATTTTCTTTCACAAGTACCCGCAGCATCTGCCCTTTTCTTGCGCGAAGACGAGGTGCGGCGCGGCATCGAATTCCTCTTTTTCGCGCATGCGTCATTGTGGCGCGCGATCGATGCGCGGCTCGCCGAAAAGGAGCTCGGCCGCGCGCATTACCGCGCGCTCTACTTCATCGCGCGGCAACCGGGACTGACGATTTCGGACTTGCTGGCGCTGCTCGGCATCACCAAGCAGTCGCTCGGCCGCGTCGTGAAAGAGCTGGAAGCACGCGAATATCTGACGACACGGCCGGGCAATCGCGACCGGCGCGCAAAGGAGCTGCGCCTGACCGACGCCGGGCGCGCGGCGGAGAGCGCGATCTTTACGGTGCTGCGCGACACGATGAGCCGCGCCTATACCCATGCGGGCCAGCAGGCGGTGACGGGATTCTGGCAGGTCAGCGAGGCGTTGGTTCCGCCGCGCGAGCGCCGCCGGATCGCGGCGCTCGGCAAGGAAGCCGATTAGGTCAGCCTTCGCCCCGAGCGATATCGGCGAGTTCGCGCCCGCGATCGCGCGCCGCACGCAGGACATTGGTCAACAAGGCGGCGAGCTGGCCGTCGCTGTCGAGGACGTCGAGCCCGGCCTGCGTCGTGCCGCCCTTGCTCGCCACCTGCGCGATCAGGACGCCCGGCTTTTCGCCGCTCTCGGCCAGCAGGGCGGTGGCGCCGCCGAAGGTCGCGGTTGCGAGCTTCAATGCATCCTCGGCCGAAAGGCCAAGCCGCTCGCCCGCCGCAGCATAGGATTCGATCAGGCGAAACACGAAGGCGGGACCGCTGCCGGTAAAGGCGGTGACGAGATCCATCGTCGAATCGTCGGCGAGCGTCACGGTCTGGCCGAGCGGATCGAGCAGCGCGTCGATTGCCTTGTCATCAGCCTCGCCGAGCGTCGCGACCGCCGACACGCCCGCACCGATGCGCGCGGCGAGATTGGGCAGGATGCGCACCTGTGCGCCGGCGTCGGGGAAGCGCGCGGCAAGATCGGCCAGCGACACGCCGGCGAGGATCGAAAGGAGGTGGACCTGCCCCGTCGCGAGCGGCGCCAGCATGTCGGCGACCTCGCCCAGTTGCTGCGGTTTCATGCCGAGCATGATCCAGTCGGCATTGCCGCCCGCCGCCCGCCAATCGCCGAGCGTGGCGTGCTGGACGATGCCGCTCCGCGGCGCCGCGAACGGATCGACGATCGCGACCAGCGCCGGGTCGAGCCCGGCCGCCAGCCAGCGATCGAGCATTGCGCCCGCCATATTGCCGCAGCCGACCAACAGGAGCCGGCCGAAGAAATTCCGCAATGCTTTGCTCATAGGTCCTTCTTTTCTTGTCTTTTACCGGCAGCTGGTCTCGGGACCCGACAGCAGGTCGAGACAGCGGCCGTCGATCTTGCCCGCATCGACGGGAAGGCCGATCACCGACGCCAGCGTCGGCATGATATCCACCGTCATCACCGCATTCGGCTGTTCGAATCCGGCGAGCCCCTTGCGCCAGAACAGGATCGGCACGCGGCGGTCATAATCCCACACCGAACCATGGGTCGCGACATATCCGATGCCCGCTTCGGGGATCGGGGTGACCCGCGGTTTCAGCGCGATGATGAAATCGCCCGACCGCTGCGGATTGTAGGAGGCGCGAAGCTTGTCCATCAGGCTCCACGTATCGGGTGCGCGCTTCGAGATCGGATGCGCATCGAGTTCCTCGCGCGTCGCCACCGCTTCGACCTGCGGATGCGCACGCAGGCGCGGGAGAAGCTCGGCGAGCGCCGCCTTGCGCTGCGCCGCGGTCAGCGTCTTGGCCAGATAATAATCGCCGCCGTCGCCATAGAGAATGGGCTGGGGCAGGCCGAGTTTTTCGGCGACCGCCTTGCCGATCGCTTCGGGATCGAGCGCCCGATCGACGCGCTGTGCGTCGGGCCAGGCGTTCTGGCGATTGCGTTCGGGGAGGTCATGGCCGCCATGATCGGCGGTGAGAGCGACGACATAGTCGATACCCGTCGCGTCGAGCCGCGCAAAGAAATCGCCCAGCTCGCGGTCGAGTCCCGCCATCTGGATGCACATCTCGCTGCCTTCGGTGCCCGTGCTGTGGCCGACATAGTCGGTCGCCGACAGCCCGAGGATCAGGATGTCGGTGCTGCTCCCCTCGCCCAATTTGCGCGCCTGGCGCAGCGCCGCGGCGGTCGCGAGCACCGCGCCGTCGGCTTCGGGCGACGCCATGAAGCGGCGGAAGTCGCCGGCATCGCGCGCCATCCGGCCGGTGCCGACCGTCGCGCCCTTGTCGCCGACCGGGATCGCGATGTCGTGCGTCGTGCAATCGGCGGGCAGCGTCAGCGCGGGGCGCGGCTGGTTGATCGCCGCCGCGATCGCGGCGCTTGCCTGCTGCGCGGTCGGCGACAGGGTCGTGCCGCGATAGCTGGTGAGGCCGGTGGGCGCGAGCCACATCAGCTCGTCGGCCTGACGCCCGCCCATCATGATCGCCGAACGATCCTTGCCCGACACCGACACGACCTGCGCCTTCGGATCGCGCGCCTTCATCAGATCGCCGAGCGTCGGCACGAGCAGGTGACCCACCGACGGTGCATATTTGCCGTTGCCCGAGTCCGTGCCGGGCACGCTTTCGTCCTCGGCGCAATAGATGCGCTTGTCCGCGCGCGCCGCCGACAGATCGAAATAATGGTTCGCGACGATCCCGGTGTGCGCCGGATGGTTTCCGGTCAGGATGGTCGAATGGCCCGGGCAGGTTTCGGTCGCGCCGTGCGCCTGATACCCCGAGGGGAACACGATACCCGACGCCAGCCGCGCGAGACCGCCTGTGAAATGGCCACGATATTCGGCGAACAGGTCGGCCGAAAACTGGTCGACGGCGATCATCACCACCAGCTTCGGCGGGGGCGACGCGGCAGTAATCCGGGTTGTCGGAGCAGCCGAATCCTGTGCGAGTCCGGCGCCCGCGCCGGTCAGACAAAGCGTAGCCGCCAGCGCGGTGGTCAGATATTTCAGCTTCACGGACGGCGTCTCCAGAAAGAGGGGTGTCAGCGCGGGCTGTCCTCTCGTCGAAAGCCGCCTATATGGCAAGCCTTCGAACGACGAACAGCTGCGGACAGGCCATGAATTTGCTGAATGAGGCTTTTGTGACACGCGCATGGCGCGCGCTGCTGGCATTGCTGGCGCTTGCGCTCCTCGCATCGAGCCCGGCCGCTGCCCAATCGACGCATATCCAGCCGAAACTGGTCGCCGAGTCGGCGGCTCCCGCACCCGGCGGCACCACGACGCTTGCGCTCACCATGGCGCCCGAGAAGAGCTGGCACGGCTATTGGGTCAATGGCGGCGATGCGGGGTTCGGCCTGTCGGTCGAATGGAACGCGCCCGAGGGCGTGAAGGTCGCGCCCTTCCGCTACCCCGTGCCCGACGCGCTGATCCTCTTCGGCATGATGAACCATGTCTATGAGCATCCCTATGCGCTGCTCGCCGATGTCGAGGTCGACCGGTCGATCGCGCCCGGCACCGACCTGACGCTGTCGGGCGTCGCCAACTGGCTCGCCTGTACCGACAAGGTCTGCGTACCCGAAAAAGCGGTGATTTCTGTCGCGCTCAAGGCCGGCGACGGCAAGATCGACGCCGCATCGCGCACGCGCTTCGACGCGTGGCGCGCGCTGCTGCCGCAACCGCTTGATCGCCACGGGGCCTGGGAACGGCGCGGCGACATGGTCCGCTTCGGCATTCCGCTGCCCGCGGGGACATCGCTCGACGCGCCGCACCTGTTCGTCGAGACTCAGGATGTGGTCGACTATGCCGCGCCGCAAAGCTTCAGCCGCAACGGCGAATGGATCATCGTCGAGACGAAGGCCAAGGGCGATGCGGCGGGCCCCGTCCGCGGGTTGCTGAAATTATCAAACGGCCGCGGACTGTCCCTGAGCTTCGAACCCGAAGCGGTGCGGGTTTCCGGCGAACCCATTGCAGTCGCGTCCGGATCGATCGACATGGCCCTGTTCTGGACCGCGCTCGCCGGTGCGATCGGCGGCGGACTAATCCTCAACCTGATGCCCTGCGTTTTCCCGATCCTCAGCCTCAAGGCGCTGAGCCTTGCGCGCTCGGGCGGTAACGCGCGCGAGGCGAAGGTCGAGGCGCTGGCCTATACCGCCGGCGCCGTCGTCACGGCGCTGCTGCTCGGCGGCCTGCTGCTCGGGTTGCGCGCGGCGGGGGAGCAGGTCGGCTGGGCTTTCCAGCTCCAGCATCCCGCCAGCGTCTTCCTGCTGTTGCTGCTAGCCCTCGCGATCACGTTCAATCTTGCAGGCACTTACGAGCTGCCGTCGTTCGGCGGCGGGCAGAAGCTTGCGAGCCAGGGCGGGGCTGCCGGCGGCTTCTGGACCGGTGCGCTCGCGGCCTTTGTAGCGACGCCATGCAGCGGCCCGTTGCTCGGGGCTGCCCTGGGCGCCACGCTCGTGCTCCCGGCATGGGCTGCGCTGCCGATCTTCGGCGGCTTGGGGCTCGGACTGGCCCTGCCCTTCCTCGCGGTCGGCCTTGTTCCCGCGCTACGAAACCGCCTGCCGAAGCCCGGACCGTGGATGGCGAAGTTCCGCAGATGGATGGCGTGGCCGATGGGCCTGACGGCCATCGGCCTCGGCTGGCTGCTTTGGCGGCAGACCGGCCCGACCGTGCATGGCTGGCTGCTGGTCGCACTCACGATTACGGGGATCGCGGCGGCGGTCGTGGGCTGGAAGAAAGGCCGTCACAACGGTCGTACCGCGCTTGGGCTGAGCCTCGCCTTCCTCTTCTTGATCGGGTCGCAAGCTCTGGAGGAGTTCCGGAAGCCGGCATCGGCATCGCCCGAAAGCCCGGCACATGAGCGTTTTTCCCCTGCGGCCCTCGCCGAGGCGCGCGCCACCGGCAAGCCGGTCTTCGTCTATTTCACCGCCGACTGGTGCCTGTCGTGCAAGGCGAACGAGGCGGGGGCGATTAATCGCGAGGCGGTGCAGGAGGCCTTCGGGCAAAAGGGCGTGGTCACATTGATCGGCGACTGGACGAACGGCGATCCGGTCATCACGCGTACGCTCGCCGAGCATGGCCGCAACAGCGTGCCGCTCTATCTCTGGTATGCGCCGGGCGCCGCCAAGCCCGAAATCCTGCCGCAGATATTGACGCCGGGCCTGCTCACCGAACAGGCCGGACGCTGATGGCCAAACAACGCGCCGACCAGCTGCTCGTCGACCGCGGCCTTGCCGAAAGCCGGACGCGTGCGCAGGCGCTGATCCTTGCCGGGCTCGCCTTCGTTGGGGATCGCAAGATCGACAAGGCAGGCCAGCAGATCGCCGACGACGCCGACGTGAGCGTCAAGGGCCGCGACCACCCATGGGTATCGCGCGGCGGGATCAAGCTCGACCACGCGCTCGCGCACCTTGGCTGGGACGTGGCGGGCGCGGTCGTCATCGACGTCGGATCGTCGACAGGCGGCTTTACCGACGTGCTGCTGAGCCGCGGGGCGGCACGCGTCTATGCGGTCGATTCGGGGACGAACCAGCTCGCGTGGAAGCTGCGGCAGGACGATCGCGTCATCGTCCACGAACAGACGAGCGCGCGCATCCTCACCAACGACCATATCCCCGAGCCGGTCGACCTGATCGTGTGCGACGCGAGTTTCATCGCGTTGTCGAAAGTGCTGCCGGTCCCGATGGGATTCGCGAAACCGGGCGCGCGCATCGTTGCGCTCATCAAGCCGCAGTTCGAGGCCGAGCGGCACGAAGTCGGCAAGAAAGGCGTGGTTCGCGATACCGCCGTGCACGCCCGCGTGTGCACCGACGTGCGGAATTGGCTGACCGGCGAAGACTGGGACGTGGTCGATCTGGTCGAAAGCCCGATCACGGGCCCCGAAGGTAATGTCGAATTTCTGATCGCTGCGGTGAAGCGAGCCGCTTGACGCTGCGCCGCACAATCGCGACACCATGCAACGGATTCGCGTGTGGGGGATAATGCGGACATGACCGAAATCGCAACGCCGGGGCAGCTTCGCATGTCCTACCTGCGCTGGGCGCTGGTCACCGTGCCGGCGATCGTGCTGATCGGCAGCCTGATGGGGCTCTTGTCGAACAGCGGTTACGGCAATCGCTGGTTCGCGGCGCTCGACCTCCCCGAAATCACGCCGCCGGGCTGGGTTTTCGGCACCGTCTGGCCGATCCTCTATATCTGCCTCGGCCTGGCGCTCGCGATGATATTGCACGCGCGCGGCGCGAAGGGCCGCGGCTTTGCGCTGCTGCTGTTTTTCGTCCAGCTGATCGCCAATTTCGCCTGGTCGCCGCTCTTCTTCGGCCAGCATCAGGTCACGACCGCGCTGTACCTGATCATCTTCATCCTGATGGTGACGATCGCGACCGCCTTTGCCTTTGCGCCGATCCGCAGGGCGGCGGCGTGGCTGCTCGTCCCCTATATGGCCTGGCTGACCTTTGCCGCGATCCTCAATTTCCAGATCGATCAGCGCAATCCCGATGCCGAAACCCTTGTCCCCGCCGCCGCCAGCACCCAGATAAGCTAGTGGCAAGGGGATAGCCCCTACGGAGGAATATTAGACATGCAGAGCGAAAACCGCTTTTTCGACGACCTCGCCAAGATGGTGAACGGCATTGCCGGGACCGTTGCGGGCGCGGGCCGCGAAGCCGAATCCGCGATGCGCGACCGCGCGAAGGAATGGGTCGGCCGCATGGATTTCGTCAGCCGCGAGGAATTCGAGGCGGTGAAGCAGATGGCGGCGACCGCGCGCGCCGACGCCGAAGCGCTGAAGGCGCGCCTCGACAAGCTCGAGGGTGCGGCGAAGCCTGCAGCGGCGCCGAAAGCCGCAGCGAAACCGGCCGCCAGGCCGGCAGCAAAAGCGGCAACGAAACCCGCGGCGCGCAAACCCAAGGCCTGACACGCCGCGCGCCCCGGCGCATTATGCACAGATATTCCCCGGTTGGTGCGGGACGCGGACTCGCGTCTACCAACCATCCGGGCTAAGGCGCGCGCATGAGTGACGATATCTACGACGACGATGACGGCCAGGACGCGGCGCCGATGGAGATGCTGGCGTCCTATTTCGCCGCGCATGACTGGCCGCACGAGATGGTGGGCGAGGACGAGATCGTCGCGACGGCGCAGGGCAGCTGGACGACCTATGAGCTGCGTGCGGTGTGGCGCGCCGACGACGGCGTGATCCAGCTCCTCGCCTTCCCCGACATCCGTGTCGTCGAGGACAAGCGCGCCGTCGCCCATGAAGCGCTCGCGCTCATCAACGAACAATTGTGGCTCGGCCATTTCGAACTCTGGTCGAACAGCGGGACGATATTGTTCCGCCACGGCATGCTGGTCGGTGCCGACGCATCGCTGCCGCTCGACCTGACCGAGACGCTGATCGAAAGCGCGATCGACGAGTGCGAGCGCTTTTACCCGGTGTTCCAGTTCGTGCTGTGGGGCGGCAAATCGCCGGCCGAGGCGCTCGCCGCATCGCTGATCGAAACGCGCGGCGAGGCCTAGCCTCGCCTATCGTTTCTCGAAACGCATGAGCCCGGGGCCGAGTTCGTTCGTCCCGATCGCCAGCGCTTCACCGCTCCAGTCGGCGACGAACACCGACTTGCGGTCCATACCGGCGGGCAGGCTAGCCCGATTGCCGACGATCGACAGGCCGCGCGAGGGGTTCTTCCGTTCCTCGGCCGCGACCGCGATCAGCGCCGAATAATTTTCCTTGTCGCGCCCCTGAATGAGAAGGTTGTTCGAAATCCGCCCGACCGAACCCGAAGGCAGGTCGATCATATAGTTGGTGCCGGTGCCCTGCGTGTCGTCGAAGCTGTTGTCGTCGATGTCGACCTGAACCGCGCGGGTTTTCAGATAATGGCCGCCGCTGCCCTTTTCGAAACGCGTGCGCGTGACGACGACGCGGCCGTAAATGCCGGTGTAGACGCTGTGCGCGCAGCTCAGCCCGCGGTCGCAGCGGCCGAGCCGCGAAAAGGTCGAACGGTCGATCGTGAGCCTCGCGTCGGGATCGTCGGCGGTCAATATGCCTTCCTCGCTGCTGCGGAACAGGCTGTTGACGACGTCGAGATCGCTCTTTTCGAGGCGGATGCCCGCGCCATTGCCGTCGGGGACGCGCATATTCTGGAATACCAGTCCGTCGACGCGGGCACCGGCGCCGCGGAGCACCAGCGCCGCCTTGCCCTCACACGTCACGCCGTCGAAGATCGCCCGGCCGGGTTCGGCGGCGACAAAGGCGATGCGGCCGCCGGTCTGGACCGCGCAATCGCGGTGATAACCGGGCGCGACGCGGATCGTGCCTTCGCCTTCGCCGATCGCGTCGACGGCATCCTGAAGCCGCCCGAAGCTGCGCCCCGATTCGGCGACGACATAGGGGGCGCCGCCCGATTGCGCGGGCACGGGGACCGGCGCGAACAACAGCGGAAGGACGAGCAGCGGCAGCATCGGCCGGCGAAAAAGAGATTGTGCCATGCGGCGCCTATAGCGGCATTTGCGGCGGCAGTCGTTTGCGAAGGCGGTTAACCGGTGCGCCGTCCCGATATCGGACAGGACGACGCCGAAAGGTTAGGAGCGCTTCGGACCCGCCAGCGCCAGCGCGAGGCCGAGCGCGGCGGCGCGGCCGATCTTGCCGCGCGCCAGATATCGCCTTGCGACCGTCGGGAAAGGCACCGGCGAGTGCGCCTCCATCGTCGTCCGATACCGCGCGACATCGGTCCGCAACTGCGTCCACGACGCCTTGCGCCTGCGCGCGAGGCGCTTCGCGATCTTGACGAACTCGCGCGACTGGAAGCAGGCGACGGCGGCCAGCGTCTCGGGCCCCGCATGTGGAAGCGCGTCGGCAAGCGCTCCCGAAAAGCCGGTCAGTGCGCCGGCGAGATCGTCGTTGCGGCGCACATCGAAGCTGCGCGTCCTGGCAAGGCGCGCCATGATGCTGCCCGGCCGCGAGCGATAATAAACCCATGGCTCGGCCGCATAATAATGGCTTTCGGCCTTGAGCAGCAGCCAGGGAATGGTGGCCGCATCCTCGAAACAGGCGCCGACGGGGAAGCGGATCGACGAACCGAAGAGATCGCGTTTCCATATCCGCGACCATGCGTGAAGGCGGCGCTTGGCAAAGACGCCCGCAACGAGCGTTTCGGTGCAGTTTCCGACGCATCGCGCCGGCCCGTCGAAGGTCGGATAATGTTCGCGACCCTCGCGGACATAATCGCACATGATGATGTCGGGCGCGACGCTGGCAGCGATCCGTTGCAGCGCCTCGATCGATCCGGGCAGAATCTTGTCGTCGGCGTCGACGAACCAGACATAGTCGCCGCGGGCGACCTCCAGCATCGAATTGCGCGCGGCACTCGGTCCGCTGTTTTCCGCATGACGCAACAGGCGGATATCCGCGTCGCACCGTGCGATGAAATTCTCGCACAGGTCGGCGGATTCGTCGGTCGACAGATCGTCGAGCAGGATCACCTCGATGTCCGACCGGCCATCGAGCTGGCCTCCGATCGAATGCAGGCACTCCTCGACGAAAGGCGCAACATTGTACACGGGCACAAGAATGCTCAGCCAGGGTCGTGGCTCTGTTCCGGCGAGTGTTTCAGCGTCGACACCCATGAAGAAGCCTAGTTCCTGACCTTAGTCGAGGTTCGGGCGCAGCCAGCGCGTTGCGGTGTCGATATCGACTCCGCGCCGCGTTGCATAGTCTGCAAGCTGGTCGCTGCCGATCCGTGCGACCCCGAAATACTGGCTTTCGGGGTGGCCGAAATAGAAACCGCTGACGGCCGCCGTCGGCAGCATCGCAAAGCTTTCGGTCAGCACCAGCCCGGCATTCTCCTCCGCCGCGAGCAGGTCGAAGAGGATCGGCTTCAGGCTGTGGTCGGGGCATGCGGGATAGCCGGGGGCCGGGCGAATGCCGCGATATTCTTCCTTGATCAGCGCCTCGTTGGTGAGCTGCTCGCCCGGCGCATAGCCCCACAAGGTCGTGCGGACATGCTGGTGCAGCCGCTCGGCAAAGGCTTCGGCGAAACGATCGGCGAGCGCCTTCAGCAAGATGTCCGAATAATCGTCCTTGTCGGCGCGGAAGCGCTCCGAATGCGGCTCGATACCGTGGATGCCGACCGCGAAGCCGCCCATCCAGTCGCCCGCCGGATCGATGAAGTCGGCGAGGCACATATTGGCGCGGTCTCGGCTCTTCTTGATCTGCTGGCGCAGGAAGGGGAGCGTCACATGGCGCTCCTCTTCGGCGAGATGGATCGTCACGCTGTCACCGTCGCGCGCGCACGGCCAGAAGGCGCAGACACCGCGCGCGGTCAGCCATTTCTCGGCGATCAGCCTGTCGAGCATCGCATCGGCGTCGGCCTTCAGCGCCACCGCGGTCTCGCCGACCACCTCATCCTCGAGGATTGAGGGGTATGTCCCGTGCAATTCCCACGCGCGAAAGAAGGGCGTCCAGTCGATGCATTCGCGCAGATCCTTAAGCGACCAGTCGTCGAAGCGATGCAGCCCGGGCTGGAGCGGCGGCGCGGGCTTGTCGCTCAGATAGGCGTCGTAAAAATTGGCGCGCGCCTCTTCGAGCGTATGCAGCACGCTCTGCCCCTTGCCCGCACGCACGTCGCGGACATGGGCATAATCATCCTTGTAACCCTGCACATAAGCATCGCGCCCGGTGTCGCTGACGAGCGACGTCGCGACACCCACCGCGCGGCTCGCATCGAGAACATGGAGTACCGGTCCGGTGTAGGCGGGGTCGATACGCAGCGCGGTATGCACTTTCGACGTCGTCGCGCCGCCGATCAGCAGCGGCATCGTCATCCCCGCGCGCTGCATCTCCTCGGCCACCGTCACCATCTCGTCGAGCGAAGGGGTGATCAGGCCCGAAAGGCCGATCATGTCGGCGTCATTCTCGTTCGCCGCTTCGAGTATCTTGCTCCACGGGACCATCACGCCGAGGTCGACGATCTCGAATCCGTTGCACTGGAGCACAACGCCGACGATGTTCTTGCCGATATCGTGGACGTCGCCCTTGACGGTCGCCATCACGACCTTGCCCTTGCCCTTCGCGCCGGGTTCCTTCGCCGCCTCGATGAAGGGCAGCAGGTGCGCGACCGCCTTTTTCATCACGCGCGCCGATTTGACGACCTGCGGCAGGAACATCTTGCCCGAGCCGAACAGGTCGCCGACGACGTTCATCCCGTCCATCAAAGGCCCTTCGATCACCTCGATCGGGCGCGGCAGTGCCTGACGCATTTCCTCGGTATCGTCGACGATGTAGGCGTCGATGCCCTTGACCAGCGCATGTTCGAGCCGCTTGCGCACCTCCCAGCCGCGCCATTCCTCGGCCGCCTTTTCCTGCGCGGCGTTCGTTCCCTTGTAGCGTTCGGCGAGCGCGATCAGCCGCTCGGTCGGGCTTAGTTCTTCGCCCGCAACCTTGCGGTTGAGGATCACATCCTCGCACGCGGTGCGCAGTTCGGGATCGATCGTGTCGTAAACGTCGAGCTGGCCCGCGTTGACGATCGCCATGTCGAGCCCGGCGGGTATCGCATAATAAAGGAAGACGCTGTGCATCGCGCGGCGCACCGTCTCGTTGCCGCGGAACCCGAACGACAGGTTCGAGAGGCCGCCCGAGAAATGCGCATGCGGGCAGCGGATGCGGATTTCCTTCACAGCCTCGATGAAGTCGACGGCATAATTGTCATGCTCTTCAAGCCCCGTCGCGACCGCGAAGATATTGGGGTCGAAGATGATATCCTCGGGCGGGAAGCCGATGGTCATGAGCAGCTTGTAGGCGCGCTCGCAAATCTCGATCTTGCGCGCCTCGGTGTCGGCCTGCCCGACCTCGTCGAACGCCATCACGACGACCGCGGCGCCATAGGCCATGCATTTGCGCGCATGCGCGAGGAAGGGTTCTTCGCCTTCCTTCATGCTGATCGAATTGACGATCGGTTTGCCGGGCACGCATTTCAGCCCCGCCTCGATCACCTCCCATTTGGAGCTGTCGATCATGACGGGCACGCGCGCGATATCGGGCTCGGCCGCGATGAGCTTCAGGAAGGTCGTCATCGCATATTCGGCGTCGAGCAGGCCCTCGTCCATATTGACGTCGATCACCTGCGCACCGTTTTCGACCTGCTGGCGCGCGACTTCGACCGCCGCGGTGTAATCGTCGGCAAGGATCAGCTTCTTGAACGCGGCAGAGCCGGTGACGTTGGTGCGCTCGCCGATATTGACGAAGCTGGAGGAGGCGGCGGTGGTCATCGAATAATCCTGAATCCGGGCATTAGGCGGCGAGCGGGCGGGCGAGGACGAGATCGTCGTAAAGCTTGCCACCGACATTGAACCGGCGCGTGCCGAGGTCGGCGAATCCCTGTTTGCGATAGAAAGCGAGTGCACGCTCGTTGCGGGCATAAACGCCGAGCAACAGACGTCGATAACCGCGCGCAGCCTCCAGCGCCTCTTTCATCAGCGCCGCGCCGAGCCCGCTGCCATGAAAACGCGACAGCGAATAGATGCGCTTCAGTTCGATATCGCCGTCGAGCGAGGCGGCAAGGTCGGGCTTGCCGACGAGCGCGAAGCCGATCGGCGCGCCGCCGGGCTGCGCCTCGGCAAGCCACGCGCGGGCGCCGCCGGCCAGCAGCGTGCGATAGGCCGCCTCGCTATGCTGCGCGGCGCAGTGGCCGACGATCGCATCGCCGTCGAGAATGCCGGCGAAGGTTTCGAGGAAAGTCGCGGCGCCGATCAGCGCGAGGGCCGACGCATCGTCGGCTCCGGCCTCCCGGATCGTCCATGCCGGAATGTCGCGCATCGGATCAGGCCGCCATGGTGAAGGGTTCGAGCCCCGCGAGGCGCGTGCGCACCGCCACTTCGGGGATCTGACGCGCCGGAAGCCCCTCGATCGCCTTCGCCATCGCGGCGATATGCGCCGGGGTCGAGCCGCAGCAGCCGCCGAGGATATTGACCTGGCCATGTTCGGCCCATTCGCGAACGAGTTCCGCGGTCGTTTCGGGCAGTTCGTCATATTCGCCGAGTTCGTTGGGCAGGCCGGCGTTCGGATAGACCATCACCAGCGCGTCGGCGAGTTCGGACAGGACCTTCACATGCGGACGCAGCTGCGACGCGCCGAACGAGCAGTTGAGCCCGATCGTCAGCGGTTTCGCATGACGCACCGCATACCAGAAGGCCTCGACCGTGTGCCCCGAGAGGTTGCGCCCGCTGAGGTCGGTGAGCGTCATCGAAATCATCAGCGGCAGTTCGCGTCCGACCTTTGCCTCGGCCTCCAGCGTCGCGGCGATCCCCGCCTTGGCGTTGAGCGTGTCGAAGATCGTCTCGATCAGGATGAAGTCGGCGCCGCCCTCGGCGAGCGCGACGACCTGTTCGAGATAAACGTCCTTCAGCTCGTCGAAATCGATCTCGCGATAGCCCGGATTGTTGACGTCGGGCGAGAGCGACAGCGTCTTGTTCGTCGGCCCGACCGCGCCCGCGACGAAGCGGCGGCGCCCGTCGAGCCCTTCATATTTCACCGCGGTCTCGCGGCCGAGCCGTGCGCTTTCATGATTGATGTCGACGACGAGCGCCTCGGCACCATAGTCGGCCTGGCTGATCCGGTTCGCGCTGAAGGTGTTGGTCGATACGATGTCCGATCCTGCCGCCAGATAGGATTCGCCGATCGCGGTGACGACGTCTGCGCGCGTCAGCGCGAGGATGTCGTTATTGCCCTTCTGGTCGTGCGACAGGCCGAGATTGCCCGCGTAGCAGGCCTCGGTCAGCTTCTTGAGCTGGATCTGGGTTCCCCAGCCGCCGTCGGTGAGCAGGATGCGTTCTTTTGCGGCTGCCTGCAGGGCTTCGCGTGCACTGATCATGCGGCTTTCTCCGTTGCGGGGGCCGCCTTCGGCCGCAGGCCCAACAGATGACAGATGGCATAGCTGAGCTCTGCCCGGTTGAGCGTATAGAAGTGAAAATCACGCACCCCGCCCGCATAGAGGCGCCGACTCATCTCGGCTGCGACGGTCGCGGCGACGAGCTGGCGCGCCGCGGGCAGATCGTCGAGCCCCTCGAACAGCGCGATCATCCACGAAGGGATGGCCGTGCCGCACATATCGGCCATACGCCGCGTTTGCGACACATTCGACACCGGCAAGATTCCTGGAACGATCGGGGCATCGATGCCCGCGGCTGCGGCGGCATCGCGGAAACGCAGGAACGCCTCGGGCGAGAAGAAGAATTGCGTGATCGCACGCGTCGCGCCGGCATCGAGCTTGCGCTTCAGATTGTCGAGGTCGGCTTCGGCGCAGCTCGCGTCGGGATGCACCTCGGGATAGGCCGCGACCGAGATATCGAAGGGCGCGACCTTCTTCAGGCCCGCGACCAGCTCGATCGCATTGGCATAGCCGTCGGGATGCGCACGATAGGGCGCCCCGCCCGGGACGTCGCCGCGCAGCGCGACGATATGGCGCACGCCGGCTTCCCAATAAGCCGCGGCCACCTCGTCGATTTCGGCGCGCGAAGCCTCGACACAGGTCAGGTGCGCCGCCGGCGGCACGGCGCTTTCGGCGGCAATGCGCGCGACGGTGGCATGGGTGCGCTCGCGCGTCGAACCGCCCGCGCCATAGGTCACCGATACGAAGCTGGGGTCCAAGGGTTCGAGGGTACGGAACGTATCCCACAGCTGCGCTTCCATCTTCTCCGTCTTGGGCGGAAAAAATTCGAAGCTGACGCCGATGTCACCCTCTAGATTGGCGAAGAGCGGCGAAGCGGCGGCGCGGCGAGCCTCCGCCAGCGAGTTCAGATTCGATGTCATGCCGCAAGCCTTTTGCTTTGCCCGTCGCCGGCGACGGGCGGTTGATCTTCGTCGCTGCGGCGGCGGCCGAGCCAGAGTTTCACGGCCAGCTCCCCGCCTTCGAGCGTCTGGGTGGTTTCGAGCAGCAGCCCCGCCGACGCGAACCAGCCGCGGATCTGCGCGTCCGAAAAGCCGAGGCGCGCGTGCGCGGCAAGGCTGCGCAACGCTTCGTCCTCGTGCGGCGCGAAATCGACGACGAGCAGATGCCCTCCGCCGCGCAGCACCCGGCTCGCTTCGGCGATCACCCGGTCGGGTTCGTGCGCAAAATGCAGCGCCTGATGGATGACGATGCTGTCGATGCTCGCGTCGGCGACCGGCAGGTTCAGGAAATCGCCCTGCAGCAGGTCGACCGGCACCGGCTGCCCTTCGAGCTTGGTCCGCGCGATGCGAAGCATTTCGGGACTGCGGTCGAGTGCCGTGATCCGCCGCGCGGTCGGCGCGAAAATCTCCGCCATCCGGCCGGTACCGGTGCCGATGTCGAGCAGATGGCCGAGCCGGCGATTGTGCATCATCGCCAGCATCGCCGCCTCGACCTCGCTTTCGGCGACGTGGCGCGACCGGATTGCGTCCCACTCGGCCGCATGTTCGGCAAAATAACGTTCGGCCGCCGCGGCGCGCTCGCCGCGGACCGCCGCCAGCCGCCGCGCATCATAGGCGATGACGCGGGCCTCGCGCGCCGAAAAGGGCCATTTTTCGGCCTGCGCGATGATTTCGGCAACCGGACCGCCGCTCGCGATCCGCAGGAAAACCCAGCTGCCTTCGCGCCGACGCTCGACGATCCCCGCCTCAACGAGGATCCGAACGTGGCGCGACACGCGCGGCTGGCTCTGGTCGAGCACGACCGCCAGCTCGCCGATCGCCAGCTCCATCGCACGCAAAAGCGCCACGACTCGCAATCGCGTCGGGTCCGCCAGAGCACGGAAAATGTCGATCAGCTCGCTCACCAAGCAACATATAAAGCTTTCTTTATATCCGGTCAACCGAGCGCGGTCCCTCAATTTTCTGCGGCGCGCGATCCCGCGAACCATGAATTGCGACGAAACCCCAATGCTGTCGCAAAAAGGGCGTTGCACCCTATTTGGCGAGGGGGTAATTCTGCGAGCGATTGGCAAAATCCGGGATCGATCCGTTCCTGCGCCGGTCGATCAGTTCAAACCGAGAGGGGTATTCCCAATATGAAGAAATCGATCACTCTGTCGCTCGTCGTTGCCGCTTCGCTGGGCCTCGCTGCCTGCGCCGACAAGGCTGCCGACGACGCCGCGGCGACCACCGAAGACGCAGCTGCGACGGTCGAAGGCGCTGCTGACGGCGCGATGGAAGCCGCAACCGGCGCCGCCGACGCGACCGCTGCTGCCGCTGGCGAAGCCGGCGCCGCTGCCGAAGCCGCCGGCGATGCCGCCGCTGCCGGCGACGCTGCCAAGGCTGCCGACAAGGCGACCGAAGCTGCCGGCGCTGCCAAGGAAGCAGCCGACGCCGCCAAGGGTGCGCTGGAAGAAGCCAAGAAGTAAGCATTTTTGGCCTTCCGGGCCGAAAAAATGTCGAAGGAAAAGGGGGTCTCCGGTTCGCCGGTGGCCCCTTTTTCTTTCGGGACGGGTATCAACCGGCGCGGTTGCCAAGCCTCCGATCCGCCGTTAACTCTCTGCCCCATGGCCGGCCGGCCGGTCATTGCATTCGAAAGGAATATCATGCGCAAAATCATCCTCGCCTCGATGGCCGCTGCGGCCTTCAGCCTCACCGCCTGCTCGGAAAAGACGCAGGACGCTGCCGCCGATACCGCCACCTCGGCCGCCGATGACGCCGCGGCTGCGGGCGACGCTGCCGCAGATGCCGCCGCTGGCGCTGCCGATGCGACCGCTGCGGCCGCCGGCGAAGCCGCCGACGCGACCGCTGCCGCCGCCAAGGACGCCGGCAACGCCGTCGAAGGCACCGTGAACGCTGCGGGCGACGCCGCCGCTAACGCTGGCGACAAGATCGCCGAAGAAACCAAGAAGGCCGAAGCCAACGACAAGAAGTAAGTCGTCGGCACGCCTTCGGGCTGTTACGAAGGGCCTCATCCGGACGGATGAGGCCCTTTTTCATGGGAGCGAATGATGCGAAATCCGTGGCCTGCGGCCGCCATGCTCGCCCTGCTTACGGCGGGATGCAGCCGCACCGACAACGAGCCGGGTCCCGGCGGCGTGACCGTCAGCGAAGCGAAGGCGCTCGACGATGCTGCCGAAATGCTCGAGAGCCGCGACAGCGTTCCCGCCGCAGCGGACGCGAAGCCTGCAAAAGAGGCCGGCAAATAGCCTTCCCTCGTCCCGTCACCGCGTATAGACTGGGGTCGTCCCGCAACTGGCGCTGAAGATGGAGACCCATCGGGAAGCGGGGCCGATCGCCGATCGATGCAAGCCGCGCGCCTGGGTGATCCACTGCCGACGCGAGGACCATCCATGACCGATACGCCAACCACCATCGTCTTCCTGCTCTTTCCGGGCATCACCCAACTCGACTTCACCGCGCCGGCGCAGGCGCTCTGCCGGATGCCCGGTGCCATATTGGCTGGGGCCGCGGCCAGCCGCGACCCCATCGCCACCGACAGCGGCTTTTCGATCGTGCCGACGCATGATTTCGCGAACGCGCCGCAGGCCGATATCCTGTGCATTCCCGGCGGGCATGGGGTCACCGACGCGCTCGGTGATGCCGCAACGATCGATTTCATCGCACGGCAGGCCGCGGGCGCGCAGTGGGTGACGAGCGTGTGCACCGGCGCCTTCCTGCTCGGCCGCGCCGGGCTTTTGCAGGGCAAGCGAGCGACAACGCACTGGGGCTATACGCAGCTGCTGCCGCTGGTCGGTGCGCGCCATGAAAACGCCCGCGTGGTCGAGGACGGAAATGTCGTGACCAGCGGCGGCGTGACCTCGGGACTCGATTTCGCGCTGGCGCTGATCGCGCGGCTCAAGGGCGACGCCGTCGCGCAGGCGATCCAGCTCGCGATCGAATATGACCCCGCCCCGCCCTTTGCCGGCGGCCACCCCGACCGCGCGCCCGACGCGGTGACCGTCGGACTGAAAACGCGCGTCTACGATGCCGCGGCGGCACGAATGGAGGCCGCGCTGAAAGCCTAGGGTCCGGGCCCTAGCGGCAGTCGGCGAGCGCGATCTCATAAAGCTTCGGCCAGTTCTTGCCGGTGACGAACAGCCGTTTCTTGCCGGCGTCCCACGCGATGCCGTTGAGCACGCTGTCGCGATCGCTCGCGCCGGCGTCGGCCTTGAGCGTCGTCAGGTCGACGAGCGAGACGACATCGCCGCTCGCGGGGTCGATGCGGACGATGAAGTCGGTCATCCAGACATTCGCCCAGATCTGGCCATCGATCGTCTCGAGCTCGTTGAGCATCGGAAGCGGACGGCCGGCGAAGCGCACCGTGACGCGCTTCTGCTCCTTCATCGTCGCGGGGTCGAAAAAGCGCAGCGCCGTCGTCCCGTCGCTGAGCACAAGACTGTCCCCGACCATCGTCACCCCCCAGCCTTCGCCTTCATATTTGAAGGTCCCGACGGGTTTCAGACTCTTGATCGACCAGCGATTGCCCACCCCGCCCTGCCAGGTCACGCCGATGATCTGATCGCCCCAGCGCGCAATGCCCTCGCCGAACTGGTCTGCCGGGAGTTTCGTTTGGGCGAGCGCCTTGCCGGTATTGAGATCGAGGCGTGCGACGCGCGACTGGCCGTATTGCCCGGTGGCTTCGTAGAGATGCCCCTCGTGCCAGAAGAGGCCCTGGGTGAAGGACGATGTGTCGTGCGGAAATGTCTCGACGATCCGGTAGCCGCAGCGTTCGACGGGCGGCGGGGCGGTTGCCGCGACCGGATCGGCGAGCAGCGCGAAGGCAAGGGCAAGCATCATCGCCGCCTTGCTATGCCGCTTGGGGTGAACTGGCAATGACCCACGAAAAAGGGCCGGAGGATCGTTCCCCCGGCCCGATTTCTGTTGGCTGAGCGCCGAACGGCCGTTGGACTTAGAAGTCCATGCCGCCCATGCCGCCCATGCCGCCGCCGCCCATCGGCATCGCCGGCTTGTCTTCCGGCAGCTCGCTGACGGCCGCTTCGGTGGTGATCAGCAGACCCGACACCGACGCTGCGTCCTGAAGCGCGGTGCGCACGACCTTGGTCGGGTCGATGACGCCGGCGGCCTTCAGGTTTTCATAGACGTCGGTCGCAGCGTTGAAGCCCTGCTCCTGGTTGTTTTCGCGCAGCAGGTTGCCGGCGACAACCGCACCGTCGTGGCCGGCGTTGGCCGCGATCTGGCGCAGCGGCGCTTCGATCGCCTTGCGGACGATGTCGATGCCGCGGGTCTGGTCGTCGTTGGCGCCCTTCAGGCCGTCGAGAGCCTTGGTCGCGTAGAGAAGCGCGGTACCGCCGCCGGGGACGATGCCTTCTTCGACCGCAGCGCGGGTCGCGTGCAGCGCGTCGTCGACGCGGTCCTTGCGTTCCTTCACCTCGACTTCGGTCGCGCCGCCGACCTTGATCACGGCAACACCGCCGGCGAGCTTCGCCAGACGTTCCTGCAGCTTTTCACGGTCATAGTCGCTGGTCGTGGTTTCGATCTGCGCGCGGATCTGTTCGACGCGGCCCTTGATCGCATCATGGTCGCCAGCACCATCGACGATGGTGGTGTTGTCCTTGTCGATCGTGACGCGCTTCGCCTGGCCGAGCATGTTCAGCGTGACCGACTCGAGCTTGATGCCAAGGTCTTCGCTGATCATTTCGCCGGCGGTCAGGATCGCGATGTCCTGCAGCATCGCCTTGCGGCGATCGCCGAAGCCCGGTGCCTTGACGGCCGCGACCTTCAGGCCGCCGCGCAGACGGTTCACGACGAGGGTCGCGAGCGCTTCGCCTTCGATGTCCTCGGCGATGATCAGGAGCGGACGGCCCGACTGCACAACCGCTTCGAGGATCGGAAGCATCGACTGGAGATTGGACAGCTTCTTTTCGAAGATCAGGATGTACGGATCGGCCAGTTCGACGATCATCTTTTCGGGGTTGGTGATGAAGTAGGGCGACAGGTAGCCGCGGTCGAACTGCATGCCTTCGACGACGTCGAGTTCGAACTCGAGACCCTTGGCTTCCTCGACGGTGATCACGCCTTCCTTGCCGACCTTTTCCATCGCTTCAGCGATCTTCTCGCCGACTTCGGTGTCGCCATTGGCCGAGATGATGCCGACCTGTGCGATTTCCGAGGTACCGGCGACCGGGGTCGAGCGCGCGGCGAGGTCAGCGACGACCTTGCCGACCGCGAGGTCGATGCCGCGCTTCAGGTCCATCGGGTTCATGCCCGCGGCAACCGACTTCATGCCTTCGCGAACGATCGCCTGGGCGAGCACGGTCGCGGTGGTGGTGCCGTCGCCGGCCTTGTCGTTCGCCTTCGAGGCGACTTCGCGCAGCATCTGCGCGCCCATGTTTTCGAACTTGTCCTTGAGTTCGATTTCCTTGGCGACGCTGACGCCGTCTTTGGTGATGCGGGGCGCACCGAAGCTCTTGTCGATCACGACGTTGCGGCCCTTGGGGCCGAGGGTGACCTTGACGGCGTCGGCGAGGATGTCGACGCCCTTCAGGATGCGCTCGCGCGCGTCGCGCGAAAATTTAACGTCCTTGGCAGCCATGATTGCTTCCTTCAAAAAATCGCAGAAAACTGCGTAACTTTACACTGAAATCGCGTTTCCGCCGGGGCGGAACGACGGGCCTCAGGCGATCACGCCGAGGATGTCCGATTCCTTCATGATCAGCAGCTCTTCGCCGTCGACCTTGACTTCGGTGCCCGACCATTTGCCGAACAGGATACGGTCGCCCGACTTGACGTCGAGCGGGGTGACCTTGCCGTCTTCGGCCTTCGTGCCGGTGCCGACGGCGACGACTTCGCCTTCCTGCGGCTTTTCCTTGGCGGTGTCGGGAATGATGATGCCGCCAGCCGTCTTTTCTTCGGCTTCGATACGGCGGACGAGCACGCGGTCGTGCAGCGGACGAAATTGCATGGAAATCCCTCCAGAGATGGAAATGATATCGTTTAGCACTCACCAACGGCGAGTGCTAACAGGCGGCCATATGGGTGGGAGTCTGGAGGGCGTCAAGCTGACTCCAACCAAAATTTTACATCCTCAAGATAAGAAGCCCAAGATGGCAGACAAGGCACCCCAAAAGAAATCGGAGCAGGTCCTCGAACGGCCAGAGATCGGCGCGCGCCCATGTCTCGACTCGATGCCCTATCGTGCAATCATATTTGCGCGGTTTCACAGCGAAGAAAACCAGATACCCCTTTATTGGGTGGGAGGCATGGCCGGCGGTCCTTGGAATGCAAGAAACAGCCTGAAAAAGGCAGCTCACTTGCACGGGGGGAAATGCTTTTATTGCCCGACCAAATTGACCAAAGACAATGTGACCATCGACCACGTCGAGGGACAGAATGGCGACGCTGCCGAAGCCATCCAAAATCTCGTGCTCGCCTGCAAACCCTGCAACCAGAAGAAGGGCAATGCGCCGATCGAGGCATTCAACGCCAGCGCTGGCCGCGAGTGGCTGCAAGCGCTCCACGCACAAGTCGAAGAGCGCCTTAGAAAATTAGGTTGAAGGCAGCAGCCCCAGTCGCGCCCGCATCCGCCACCTAGCGAGCAGCACAGCCGACACCACGATCAGGCCGACAGCCAGCCCGATCCACACCCCAACGCCCTGAAGCGGGGTCCAGAAGCCGAGGTAGATGGCGGTGCCATAGCCCGCGATCCAGTAACCGCACACGGCGATGATCATCGGCACGCGCGTATCTTGCAGACCGCGGAGCACGCCCGCAGCCACCGCCTGTGCGCCGTCGAAAAGCTGGAACGCCGCGGCGACGACAAGGAACTGCATCGCAAAGCCGACGAGCGCGGCGTTGCGCGCGGCGTCGACGTCGACATAGATCGACAGGACGAGCGACGGGAAGAGCCACATCAACGTCGCGGTGAAGCCCATGAAACCGATGCCGAGCGCGAGCGACGCATAGCCCGCGAGTCCGATCCCGCGATGATCCCTCGCGCCATAGGCAAGGCCGACGCGGATCGTCGCCGCCTGCGCAACGCCGAACGGGATCTGGAAGGCGAGTGCCGCGACCTGCAGCGCGATCGTGTGCCCGGCCAGTTGCGCTTCCCCGATGCGGCCCATCAGGAAAGCGGCGCCGGTAAACAGCCCCGCCTCGGCAAGAATAGTCAGGCTGATCGGGGTGCCGATCCGCAGCATCTCGAAAAAGCGGCTCCATTCGCTGCGCCACCAGTTGCCGAACAGGCGATAGCGGCGCAGGCGCCGATCGCTCTGGATCACGACAACATAGGCGAGCAGGATCAGCGCCGAAGTGATGACGCTGGAAATCGCCGAACCGTGCAGGCCGAGGGCGGGCATGCCAAGGTGACCGAACACCAGCACCCAATTCCCGAGCGCGTTGACGAACAGTGCGCCGAAGGTGATCGCGGTCGCGATGATCGGGCGGCCGAGCGCGGAGACGAAGATGCGCAGCACCGCCGCGGCAATCATCGGGAACATGCCCCACATCAGGATCAGCAGGAAGCTTGCGGCGCGGGTTGTGAGTTCTTCGGGTTGGCCGGTCGCGCGCATGATCGGCCCGCCCGCGGCACAAACGCCCATGAACAGGATCGAGACCAGCAGACTGAGCCACAACGCCATGCGCACCGTGCGGCGTATCTCGCGCACGCTGTGCTTGCGCCGGCCGAGTTCGGCGGCGATCAGCGGCGCGGCAGCGCTGACGAGGCCGGTGCCGGTCCACAGCAACAACCCGAAGATCGAAACGCCGAGCGACGAGGCAGCGAGGTCGGTATCCCCGAGCCGCGCAACGAACATGACGTCGATCGCATGGACCATCATCTGCAGCAGGTTCGCCGCCGCCAGCGGCACCGCAAGCGCCAGCGTCGCGCGGAATTCCGCACGGAAATTCTGCGGACGATCCGCAGTCAGGGGGGTAGCCTGCTTCAGCATAGCCGGCCCGGATAGGCGCGCGGCGACCGCGTTTCAATCGGGTGCGCAGCTTTTCGAACATTTCGCGGGCAAGGTGGCAAAAAGGCAACAACCAAGCCCCTGCGCTTCCCATTATCGCCATCCCGGACTTGAGCTCGGGCTCGTTCCGCCACGCCGAAGAATGGATCCCGGATCAAGTCCGGGATGACGAACCGCGTATCAAGTCGGCGGCTGCAGGAATATCTCGACTTTGCGATCGCCGTCCGAGTTCTTCGTCACCGTCGAAATCGCTTTCGGATCGATCCCGCGCAGCTTTAGCTCTGTCGCCACCGTCGCCGCCATCCGGTTGCCGTCGTCCGTCGACGCGCCCTGTCCTTCGATACGGACGGGCCCGCGACACTCGCGCCATGCGAGCCAGATATTGCTGATTGTCAGATTGCCGGCGGGCGGCAGGTCGGTCCGCCCGGGCGCGAAATTCAGGACATAGGGTTTGTCGGGGCGGCAGAAGGCAGCCTTCCCCTGCCCCGCCGCCGCCATCGGGGTGACAACGACATTGGCGGGCGTCGGCGCGGGCGCCGCCTTCCCGGCGATCTCGACCGGATCCGGCACGGCCGGATCGCCGCCGCCCAAGGCCAATAAGAGGACGGCCCCCGCCAGCAGCACTCCGCCCACCAGCAGCGGCCAGTAGCGACGCGCGGAGAGGTCGGGCGGCGACAGCGGGTGTGGCGCGGGCGCAGCGACTGCGGCCTGCGGCACCGGTTCGCCCGGGCGCCCCAAGGCTCCGGCGCGCTGCTTCGCAACCTCGATCAAGGGATCGCCGGGATTGGCCGCGATCCAGCCTTTCCACAATCCGGCATCGGCCGCCTGTTCGCAGCGCACATAATCGCCCAGCCCCGGCCGCCCGACAAGCCGGCCGATCCGCGCCACGATCTGCCGCCAGCCCTCGCCCGAGCGAAAACCGCGCGCGTCGAACAGGTCGACCGCCTGCACCGAGGCGAATTCGAGCGGCGGAAGGCAATCGTCGAGCCGCGCCGCGACGAGGCGCTCGTTCTGGCGCCCGGTGCGCGCTTCGGCCCGGATCCAGTCGCTGTCGGCGGCGAGCGCAGACCAGAGGACGAGGACCGCGCTGGCGCTGCGCACCTCGCGCTCTATTTCGCGGTCGAAATCGGTGCCGGGTTCGATATGCGCGTCGAACCACACCGACAGTTTGAGGTCGACGAGCGCATTATATATGGCGACGCAGCGCCCGCGCTCCTCGCGCTTGTAACTGATGAAGACGTCGGTCATCGCCCCATCCAATGCTTCACCGCGTCATTGGCTCCAGAGCAGCGCCATTTCATAAGCAAAGGCGAGGAAGGTCAGCGTCAGGCCGACGACGAACAGCCGGTAGGCGTAAGCGAGAAACCGGTATTTGCGCCGCGCGAGGATGACGCCGTTCTGATAGGTGTCGCGCAGCATCGTTTCATAGAGATCTTCCTCGGTGCGCAGGCGCAGCTTCACGGCATCGATGAACTCCTGCTCGTCCATTTGCTCGAAACGGCCGAAGAAGAGGATATTGCTGTGGTCCTTGCCGTCCTTGTAGACGGCGGGCGGCGCCTTGCCGACGCGCGGCAGCACGGCCGAAATGGCAAGCAATGCCGAGAGGAAGGAAAAGGTCGCAAGCACCGTCAGCGGCATCGCAAAAGCGCCGGCCCCCGTCCGCGCCTGCCCGACCGCGAGCGTGAAGACGACGAAGGTCGCGCCCATCAGGATCGACGCCTTTTGATCGGCCATCTGCGACAATTGCATCGTGATCTGCTGGTTGGTGCGCACGAGATGCACCGCATTCGGCGGGAAGGAAATCGCCGGTCGTTCGGGCGATGTCGTTGATTCTGCGCTGTCCATGCCAAGCTGCCCCTGCCCAATATCCTGTCAGCGACCCGTCACAGGGATGCCATGAAGTCCCGCCAGCGGCAAGATGCTGCCCTGTTCCCGCCGCAATCGCTTGCCAATCGGGAGCCTTCGCGGCATGCCCGCGCGCAACTTTCTTCCATTATGGGACGCACCAGATGAGCACCGCCCTCAAGGATCAGATTTTCGGCCTGATCGAACCCTTCAACAAGAAAGGCGTCGAACTGACCGACGCCACCACCTTTGCCGGCGACCTTGAATGGGACAGCCTGACGGTGATGGATTTCGTCGCCGAGGTCGAGGACACGTTCGACATCATCATCAGCATGAACATGCAGGCCGAGATCGAGAATGTCGGCCAGCTCGTCGCCGCCGTCGAGAAATTGCAGGGCTGATCCGCCGATGACCGACCTCTTCAGCAAGTTCGATCCGCTCATCCAGCAGCGCGAGGCGCTGCTCGCGACCGGCGTCACCGATCCGTTCAGCCTGGTGATGGAAAAGGTAGTCTCGCCGACCGTCGCGATCTGCAACGGGCGCGAGACGATCCTGCTCGGCACCTATAATTATATGGGCATGACCTTCGACGAGGACGTCATCGCCGCAGGCAAGGACGCGCTCGACAAATTCGGCAGCGGCACCACTGGCAGCCGCGTGCTCAACGGCACCTACCAGGGCCACAAGGAGTGCGAGGACGCGCTCAAGGAATTCTACGCCATGGATCATGCCATGGTGTTCTCGACCGGATATCAGGCGAACCTCGGCATCATTTCGACGATCGCGGGCAAGGGCGACTATGTCATCCTCGACATCGACAGCCACGCCTCGATCTATGACGGGTGCAAGATGGGCGACGCCGAAATCGTCGCCTTCCGCCACAATGACGTCGAGGCGCTCGAGAAGCGCCTGAAGCGCCTGCCTCCCGAAGCGGGCAAGCTCGTCGTGCTCGAAGGCGTCTACTCGATGCTCGGCGACATCGCGCCGCTGAAAGAGATGATCCGCGTCTCGAAGGAAAATGGCGCGATGGTGCTGGTCGACGAAGCTCATTCGATGGGTTTCATCGGTGAGCATGGCCGCGGCGTTGCCGAAGCGCAGGGCGTCATCGACGATGTCGACTTCATCATCGGAACCTTCAGCAAGAGCGTCGGCACCGTCGGCGGCTTCTGCGTGTCGAACCACCCGAAGTTCGAGATCATGCGGCTCGTCTGCCGTCCGTACGTCTTCACCGCCTCGCTGCCGCCGAGCGTCGTCGCAACCGCCGCGACGAGCATCCGCAAGCTGATGCACGGGTCGAACAAGCGTGCGCATCTGTGGGAAAATTCGAAGGTACTGCACAAGGGGCTGCGTGACCTCGGCTTCCAGCTCGGCACCGAGGAGCCGCAGTCGGCGATCATCGCGGTGATCATGCCCGACCTCGAACGCGGCGCGATGATGTGGGAAGCGCTTCTCGAAGAGGGGCTCTACGTCAACCTCGCCCGCCCGCCGGCGACGCCCGCGGGCATGACGCTGCTCCGCTGTTCGCTGTGCGCCGAACATACGATCGAGCAGGTCGGCGAAATCCTCGGCCGCTTCGAACGCGCAGGCAAACGCGCCGGGATTATCGGCTGAGCCGAGCGCACGCGCCGACCAGCGGATTCCTTTTCGGGCCGAATTGAAGCGGCGCGCCGTTCGGCGCTTTGCTGTCCCCTTGTTGTCCGGTAAAGGGTTGGACGTGTTCGAGCGGGATAGCGACAGCGAAAACGACGGCCGACGGGAGCGTATCCGCTTCTGGTCGACGATCGTCCTCGGGGCGATCCTGACCGGTGTGGTCGGGGCGCTCGTCCTGCTGCTCTCGCGCGCCAACGACAATTACGATCGTTCGCTCGGCTGGCAGACGCAGAGCATGGAGGTCATTTCGCAGACCCGCTCGGTCGACGCCGCGATCGCGCGCGCCGAAGCCGCGCTCGGGCGCTTCGCCGTCGGCCTGCAAAAGGAAGACGGGCGCATCTATGAATATCAGTGGGGCCGTGCGCGGCAATTTCTGAGCCAGTTGCAGCGCAACGTCCGCGACAATCCCAAGCAGATGGTCCTCGTCGAGCAGCTGACGCGGGAGATGGACAGCCGCGGCGCACAGCTCGGCGATGCGGCGCTCAGCGCCAACTATAACCAGACGGTCGCCGCCATTTCCAAATTCTATGCCGCCGGCAAGGGGGAAGGGCTCGGGCGGATCGACAAGATATTGAGCGAGATCATCGCCAACGAGCGCGCGCTGCTTCGCGAACGCAATCGCCTTGCCGCTGCCGACCGCGCCAGCCTCAACCAGGCGATCCTGCTCTTTTCGCTCCTCGGCGCGACCGCCGCGGTCATCGCCATCGGGGCAAGCTTCTCGCTGATCCGCGCCGAAGGCGAGCGCCGCCTCGCGCGGAACGAACAATTGCTCGAAAGCGACCGCGCGATGCAGTTGGCGACCGCGGTCGAGGAACGCACGGCCGAGCTCGCCCACGCGAACGACGCGCTGCGCAGCGAGATGACCGAGCGCGAAGCGGCCGAGGCGCAGCTGCGCCAGGCGCAAAAGATGGAGGCCGTCGGCCAGCTGACCGGCGGCATCGCGCACGATTTCAACAATATGCTCGCGGTCGTCGTCGGGGGGCTCGAACTCGCGCAGCGCTGGCTGCCCGGCAAACCCGAAAAGGCGCAGCGCCACCTCGTCAACGCGCTCGACGGCGCCAATCGCGCCGCCGACCTGACGCGGCGGTTGCTGACCTTTGCGCGGTCCGAGCCCGCGCGGCCCGAAATGACCGTCGTCGACGATTGCATCGCAAGCTTTGGCGAGCTGATCGAACGCACGATCGGCGACCGGATCGCGCTGACGCTCGACCTTCAAGCCGGCGGCCTCGCCTGCTGGGTCGACAGGCAACAGTTCGAAAATGCGCTGCTCAACCTTGCGGTCAACGCGCGCGACGCAATGAACGGCCACGGTTCGCTCACGATCCGGACAATCGGCGACGGCGAGGACAAGGCGCTCGCGGTGCAGGTGATCGACACCGGCTGCGGCATGTCGCCCGAAGTGCTCGAACGCGTCTTCGACCCCTTCTACACAACCAAACCCGCAGGCCAGGGCACCGGCCTCGGCATGAGCCAGGTCTTCGCCTTCTGCCGCCAGTCGGGCGGCGAGGTACAAATCTCTTCGACCGAGGGCGAAGGCACCAGCGTCGCGATGCTGCTGCCCGTCGCCAAGGCCCAGATCGACGCCGAGCCCGAAATCCCCGCCGGCGAGGTCGCGGGGACGGCCAGCGCGCCCGCCGAGGCGCTCAACATACTGGTGGTCGAAGACGATGCGCGCGTGCTCGCCGCGACGGTCGATGCGGTCAGCGAACTGGGCCACACCGCGGTCGCCTGCGGCAACCCGCTCGAAGCCGAAGCGCTGGTCGAAGGCCGGCTTGCCAAGGGACAGGGCGGCTTCGACCTCGTCCTTTCCGACGTGCTGATGCCCGAACTCACCGGGCCCGAAATGGTCGCGCAACTGAAACAGCGCTGGCCCGAACTGTCCGTCCTGTTCGTCACCGGTTACGCCGGCGACGCCAGCGAAGATGCCGCCTTTGGCGACCATGATGTGCTGCGCAAGCCCTTCACGCTGACCGCGCTCGATCAGGCGATCCGGCGGAGCGGCGAGGCCCGGCCGGAGGGACAGCGGCTGGCGAGCTGACCCGCCCAACGCTTTTTGCAAGGCATGGTTATCGGATCGCGCCGCTTTTCATCAGGCGCGGCACCAATGTGATCGCCGCGACGAGGGGCCAGCGGCGCTGCCATGGCTTGATTTCGATCCGCGTCCCCGCGTGCCGGTTTATCTTCCACGCGAGATAGTCGATGCCGCCGGCATAGGTCAGGCTCGCCTTGGCGAGCCGCGCGATGCTGAGCAGCTTGCCCTCAAGACGCCGGCGTGCCCAGCCGCCGCTGCGCGCTCCGTCCGGAATTGCGGCGATCGCCGGCGTGCTGAACCGTTCGTAACGCCCTGCATCGGCGTCGACGACCGACTGCGCGCGGTTCGTTCGCTCGGCGCGCAGCTCGACCGAATAAGTAAGCGAAAAGGCGCGCCGCCACCAGTCGAGCGACGCTTCGCCGGCGACCGCACCCGCCGCGGCGAGCAAGGTCGGCGCCGCGCGCGAGACTGCTGCGATCGCCCGGTCGCGCGCCGTATCGTCGACCGCCCAAACCAGCCGCGACGGCTGGGCGAAACGGGCCCACACCGACACATTGCGCGTCTCGGCCCCGTTCAGCCGATCGAAGTCGGCTTCGCTGAGCACCGCATATTTGGCGATCAGCCCGTCATGCTGGAACGGAAAGACATTGGGCGGGATCAGCCGGTTGGCAAGCGCCATCCAGCGCTTGGGATAGGCGTCGCCATAATCGGACACGATCAGGTAGAAATCGAGCATCAGCCCGTCGAGTTCGCTTTCGCGGAGGCAGCTGCCGTAAAACAGCACCGCACGCGCGCTGCCCGGATATTGTGCCGCGATCGCCTGTGCCATCGCGGTGACGCGCGGGTCGACGGGGACCCCGAGTTCTTCGCGGACGAGATCGGTCAATGTCGCCACCGGCGGCTCAGGCGGCGAGGCGCAGGAAGGGAACCGGCTGCGTCGAGGTCAGGATGATCGGCGCGCCATTCTTCGCCTGGAAGATCTCGCCGTCGAGGATCACGTTCGACCGTTCGCCTTCGATACGGATTTCATCGCCCTGCTGGAAATGGACGCCATCGAGCTGTTTCTGCCCCAGCGTCCCGCGCCAGGTCGCGCCGAGCATGCGGAACAGCGCGCCGACATTGCTGTCGGTCGCGAGCAGCTTCATATTGCCGTTGGTTCCATAGGCTTCGCTGGTGCGGATGCTGAGCAACAATTTCTCGAGCGTCGTGACGATCAACAGCGAGAATTTGCCCTTGAACTCGCCTTGCCGGATCAGCGACACGGTCATAGGTTCGGGCTTGGGCGGCAGGCGTCCGCCGCCGATCCCGAAGACGATCGCGAACAGCCCGAGGATCGCCGCCAGGAAATGCGACAGCCCGTTGGGCAGGCCGAGCGGATAGATGCGATTGCGGCAATAGAGCATCACGTCGGCGAGATAGGCCCCGCCGAGGAACATGCCGAGCACCGGGCGCGCTTCGCCGCCGCTGTCGAGCGAGATCAGCTGGCGTTCGATCACATGGTCTTCGAGGCGGCCGCTCTCGACGAGTTCGAGCACCCGCTCCAGCGCCTTGATCGGGTCGCCTTCGGCGCCGAGATCGAGCGCGATCAAATTGGTCTTGCCGTTGGGAAGCACCGCGACCGGCGGCGGCGAACCGCCGAAATGGCCGCCCGAATAAATCTCGGTCAGCGCGGCCTGCACCGTGCCGTCGCCGCCATTGATGACGACGACGCGCGGGCCGACCATCGCCATCGTCCGGATGGCCTTTTCGATCTGGTCGACGTCCTCGACCTCATAATGGAAGATATCGGGGTGCGCCGCGCAATATTCGCGAACCCGCGGCAACAGGGCACGGTTGCCCGTCGATCGTGGATTCGAAAGAAGCGCGACGCTGGCCATATCCGATCACATATATTTCATAGCGATGGAGATCGCCTTGGGCGCATCCCCGACCGAAAAGGCCGTCTTCTTGTAGCTCGGCTTGCCGAGGTTGAAGACGTTGATGCTGGGATTGTTCGACATCCCGCCGCCATCCGATCTGAGGTCGGTCTTGCCATTGCCGTTGACGTCGTGACGCACGGCGATGCCATAGACGCCCGCTTCGGGCAGCGGCACGCACACGGTCATCGTCCCGGCGCGCGCCGGCACTTCGACGCGCGACAGCCAGCGGCCCTTGGCCAGCCAGTCGGCCGCCGTGCCGCGATAGCTTTGCACGCGAATCTTGCCGGTCGACGCCTTGACGCCGCTGATCTGCACCAGCGTCGACGGACCGCTTCTGCACTTCGCCAGATCGTTCGAGATGACCCGGCCTTCCGCCTGCGCCGACGCGGCAAAAGCCAGCACCGAAACGCCAAGCAGAGCGGATACAAATTTCGACATGACCTCAAAACCTCCAGAGGCTATAGCCATGCCAGCATTCGCTGAAGCGCGTGCCGACACGGGTCCCTGTCGCCCTTGAATCGGCATATCGGAAACAACTGCGGCCAAAACATGGTGATGGGGCGACGAAAGATTGAATAAGCTGCCTGCCATCGACCGCTACATCGCGCGGCTCATCTTCTTCCCCATGCTTGGTACGCTGGTCCTGTCGGCGATGCTGCTGGTGCTCGAAAAGATGCTCCGCCTGTTCGACTTCGTCGCCACCGAAGGCGGCCCGGTCAGCGTTGTGTGGCGCATGCTCGCCAACCTGATCCCCGAATATCTTTCGCTCGGCATCCCGATCGGCCTGATGCTCGGAATTCTCCTTGCTTTCCGGCGCCTTGCGACGTCGAGCGAGCTTGATGTGCTGAAGGGCGTCGGCATGAGTTTCGGGCGGCTGATGCGCGTGCCCTATGCCTATGCCATCGCGCTCGCGGCGCTCAATCTGGCGATCGTCGGATTCATCCAGCCGGTCGCGCGCTACGCCTATGAAGGCCTGCAGTTCGAACTGCGCTCGGGCGCGCTCGGCGCCTCGATCAAGGTCGGCGAGTTCACCAAATTGGGTGACCGCATGACGCTCCGGATCGAGGAAAGCTATAATGACGGCCGCTCGCTTCGCGGTATCTTCGTGCGCGGCGAGAATAAGGACGGCCAGCGCGTGTCGGCGACGGCCGCGCGCGGCCAGTTCCTTGCCACCGACGATCCGAACACGATCATCCTGCGGCTGTCGCAGGGCGTGCTGATCCATGAATCGCCCAAATTCGCGGTGCCGCGCGTCCTGACCTTCGACAATCACGACCTGCCGATCCCGCTGCCCAAGATCGAGGCGTTCCGCACCCGCGGCGGCGCCGACCGCGAAATGACGATTCCCGAGCTGTTCGTCGCAGGCAAGGACCAGAGCCAGCCCGAACAGACGCGGCTCGAATCGCGCGCCAATTTCCACTTCCGCATCGTCGAAGTGATGTCGATGTTCCTGATCCCGCTGATGGCGATCGCGCTGGCGATTCCGCCCAAGAGGTCGACTTCGTCGCTCGGCGTCTTCCTGTCGATCGTGCTGCTGGTGACCCAGCACAAGATCAACCAATATGCCGAGGATCTGGGGGCGCGCGGCACTATCGACCCGCTGATCGCGCTCTGGGTTCCCTTCCTGCTTTTCGCGGCGCTGGCGATCTGGATGTATTATACCGTCGCGCACGTCCCCGGCGGCCAGCCGATCGGCGCGCTCGAACGTGTCGCGGCCAAGGCGGCGCAAAAGATCCGCGCGATGCTGACGATGTTCCAGCGCAAGCCGCCGGTGGCGGAGAGCGCGACCTAAATGCACCAGCTCCACTTTTTCCCTTCGCGTACGATGGCGCTCTACGTCGGCCGCCTCTTCCTCGTCCGTTCCTTCTCGATCCTCTTCGCGCTGGTGCTGATCCTGCAGACGCTCGACCTCCTGGGCGAGAGCGGCAAGATTCTTGCGGTCGCGGGCAACAGCGATTCGGACGTCTGGCGCTATGTCGGGATGCGGCTGCCGCAGATCATAGAGACCTTCCTGCCCTTCTCGGTGCTGCTCGGCACGATATTGACGATGGTGACGCTCAATCAGAACAGCGAGGTCATCGCGATGAAGGCGTCGGGCATGTCGGCGCATCAGGTGCTCGCCCCGCTGTTCCTCGCCGCGCTGCTCGTCGCCGGGATCAGCTTCGCGTTCAACGAGCGTATCGTCACCCGCTCGACCGCGGCGCTCAGCGCCTGGCAGAAGGTCGAGTATAAGAAAGTCCCGAGGGACAGCGGCATACGCACGAACATCTGGGTGCGCGACGGCGACGACCTGATCAATGCGACGACGGTCGATACCAGCGGCCCGGTGATCACCCTCGGCTATGTGACGATATACGAACGCACGCAGGGCGTGCTGTCGTCGATGCTGTCGGCCGACAGCGCGCGCGCGGTCGCCGGCGGCGGCTGGGAACTGACCAATGCGCGGCGTTTCATGCGCCGGTCGGGGACGCTCGAACCGCTCGGCAATGTCGTTGCAATGAAGAATGTGCGCCCCGACCAGTTCACGCTGGCGCAGGTCGACGGCGACGAACTGCCCTTCCTGAAGCTCAAGGCCGCGATTGACGACCTCGAAGCCGCGGGGCGCCCGGTCGATGCGCTGAAGGGCGTGCTGTGGCACAAGATTTCGGGGCCATTGTCGGCGATCTTGATGCCGCTATTGGGTGCCGTTGCGGCGTTCGGGCTCGCGCGATCGGGCAAGCTGTTCATCCGAGCGATCATCGGCATGGGGCTTGGTTTCGCCTATTTCGTCGCCGACAATTTTGCGCTCGCGATGGGCGACCTCGGCGCCTATTCGCCCTTCCTCGCGGCATGGGGGCCGTTCATCCTCTTCGCGCTGATCGGCGAGATGATCCTGATCCGGACCGAGGAATAGGCTTTGTCCGGTCCAGACAGGCCGACGGTAAATCCCGCTCAAGCCCTGATGCTGGCATCCGGCCTTCTGCTTGCATCATGTGGCGATGCTCCGCTGCCCAACGCAACGCATTGGCGAATTGCAGTCAGCGGAAGCCCGTCGTGCCTCGGCGATTTGACCCGGGAAATGACTGCGGCGCGGATAGATGTCGCGCGCTTTCCCGAATGGAAAGATGGCGAGGGCGTCATGGAATTTGGCCCCATTTCCAATGAAAGCATCGACGATTCGAATGCCATCGTTCGCGCATCGAGATGCGCGACGGTCACAGGAAAACGTCCAAGCTGCTCGACCGATCACTCGGACGTTGGCGCCTGCTAATTGCCGGAAAAAGCCCCTGCTGGCAGCCTGATTTCAGGCCGCAGCGCCCTTCGCCGAACCCGCAACGAGGTTCACAACCAGCTTCGGCAGGCTGTCGTAATTTGCGCCATGATATTGCGAATCGGCAGGCAGCGCGTCCTTCAGGCGCCGATGCGCCTCGGCAAGCGAATGATAGGGAACGCCGGGCAGCAGGTGGTGCAGCGCATGGTAGCGCAGCCCGACGGGCGCCCACAGTTCGGGCAGCAGGCCCGGCGGGGGGACGTTGACGCTGTCGAGGAACTGGCCGGTTACCGTCAGCACTTCGCCGTCATTTTCCCAGAGATGCGCGACGAGCGTGCGGATCTGGTTGAGCACCAGCGTTGCCGACGCGATCGCACCGAAGATGATGAGCGCGCGCAGCGGCACCCAGCCGAAAACGCCCGCGGCGATCAGCAGGCTCGACCACGCCCAGGCGCCGCCTTCCTGCCAGGCCCATTGGCGGCGGAATTCGCCCTCGGGCGGTTTGCGACGGAACAGCGGGTTGATGATCATCCCCGAATAGCGTTCGACGACGACCCGGCGCAGCGGCGGGATCAGGAACGACAGCGGGGTGAGCACGCCATAACGGAAAACGAGCGCGACCGGCGCGAACGCGGCCGCGACCACGAACAGCGGCACCGTCCACGGCTTCATCAGCGCGAGCGGCAGATATTCGGGGTCATCGACTGTGCCATATTTGGTGCGGTTGTGGTGCAGGCTGTGAATCCCCTCGTACATGAAGGAGGGGATCAGCATCGGCACGCCGACGAGGATGTTCCAGCCGAGGCGAAAGCCCGGCAGCGCATTTTTGCGGATATGGGTGAGTTCGTGGATGAAGCTGCCGGCGCGGTAGAGCGCGACGACGGCGACGAGCGCCGCGACCAGCATCCACGCCATCGACGGCGCAAAAATCGCCGCGGCGATGCCCGCATAGCCGATGAAGGCCGAAGCGAGCATGTCGGTCCAGTAGATGCGCGCGCTCGGCTGCACGAGATCGCGCGTCAGCTCCGAAGCCGCGCGGATCATCGCCATATCGTCCGCGATTGCGGATTTGGGCGTCTTGGTGGCCGACGGCGCGAAAGGGGTCGCGACCCGATCGGCGGGGGGATTGATCGTCGTCATAAAGGGTCCAAAACCATAGTTTCGTGGCAGCAAAATGGCCGAATGCGGGTCGCCAGCGCCCTATCTATGCCCTAATGCGTCGCCAAACATATAGGACACCCCTTTCAGGAAACCAGTATGAGCGGACATTCGGACGGCCCGATCACCATCGTTCCCGTCAAGGACAAGAACGACCTGCGCGAGTTCGTCGAGCTCGCCTATCGGCTCAATCGCGGCGATCCGGCATGGGTGCCGCCGCTGAAGGGCGAAGTCTACGGCCTGCTGACGCCGGGCAAGAATCCGTGGTTCGAGCATGGCAAGGCGCAGCTTTTCCTCGCCCGCCGCGATGGCCGGACGATCGGCCGCATTTCAGCGCATATCGACGACCTCGCGCTCGCGCAGCCCGTCGAACAGGGCATGGGTCCCGGCACCGGCAACTGGGGCCTGCTCGAAGCCGAGGATGAGGCAACCGCACAGGCGCTGCTCGTCGCCGCCGAGGACTGGCTGCGCACGCAGGGCATGCACCGCTCGCTGGGGCCGCTGTCGATTTCGATCTGGGACGAGCCCGGCCTGCTGATCGAGGGATTCGACAACCGGCCGACGGTGATGATGGGGCACAACAGCCCTCTTTACCGCGCATGGGTCGAGGGGGCGGGCTATCAGCCCGTCAAGCAACTGCTGAATTATGATGTCGCGATCGACGAAGGCTTCCCGCCGCTGGTCAACCGCATCGTCGCCGCAGGCGAAAAGAATGCGCGCATCCGTATCCGCAAGGTCAACAAGCGCCACTTCGCCGCCGAAGCAAAGCTGATCATGGGACTGCTCAACGATGCCTGGTCGGACAATTGGGGCTTTGTCCCGCTGACCGACAGCGAGATCGCCTATGTCGGCAAGAAACTGAAGGACATCGTCTTCGAGGATCTGATCCGCGTCGCCGAAGTCGATGGCGAGCCGGTCGCGTTCATGATCGTGCTGCCGAACATCAACCAGCTGCTGATCGACATGGACGGGTCGCTGCTTCCCTTCAACTGGGCGCGGCTGCTGTGGTGGCTGCGCAAGCCCCAAAGCCATATCCTGCGCGTGCCGCTGATGGGTGTCGCGAAAAAGCTGCAGAACAGCCGCATGGCGAGCACGCTCGCCTTCATGATGATCGAATATATCCGCCGCGATGCGGTCGTCGCTTATGGCACGAAGCGCGGCGATATCGGCTGGGTGCTCGACGACAATCAGGGGATGAACGCCGTCGCCGATGCGATCGAGGCCAAGGTCAACCGGGTGTACCAAATTTACGACAAATCGCTCTGACATCGGGACAGCTTTGCGACAAATGACCGCCACCATGCGTTCGGGGCATGGAAAGGCATTGTCATGGCAGTCCAATATCTTGCCGCAAACCGCTTCGGCCTCGGCCGCCGTTTCGACGATCCGCCGGTCGCCGATCCGAAAGCCTGGCTGACCCGGCAGATCGGCGATTACGACCCCGCCCCCGCCACGCTGGCGGAGCTGGCGACGCGCGAGACGATCGCGACCGCCTATGCCGAATATCGCGAAGAAAGGCAGGCCGAGCGCCGCGCGGCGGCGATGAACGACGGCGACGACAATATGCCGCAAGCGGGACGGCGGATGGCGCGCGCCGGGTTTCGCCGCCATTATGCCGAAGCGGCGAGCGCGCGGCTCGCTGCTGCGGTCGCGACACCGACACCCTTCCCCGAACGGCTCGTCCATTTCTGGACCAACCATTTCGCCATCTCCGCCGACAAGCAGGCGGTGGTCGGCTTTGCGGGCAATTATGAGAATGAGGCGATCCGCCCGCATATCATGGGCAAATTTTCGGACCTGCTGATCGCCGCCGTCCACCATCCCGCGATGCTGCTCTACCTCGACCAGGCGCAGAGCTTTGGCCCTGACAGCGCCTTTGCGACGCGCGTGCGAAACCGCGGCAAACGGCAAGCACCCGGGCTGAACGAGAATCTGGCGCGCGAGATATTGGAGCTGCACACGCTGGGCGTGGGCGCCGGCTATACGCAGGCCGACGTGACGAGCTTTGCGAGAGCGCTGACCGGACGGACCGTCGCGGGCCTCGGGCGCGGCGCGGGACAGCGGCTGATGCCCGCCGATGCGCGGCCGGGCGAGACACTGTTCGTCGAACGGCTGCACCAGCCGGGACCCCAGACGATATTGGGCCGGCGTTACGATCAGCCCGGCGCGAAGCAGGCCGAAGCGGTGCTGCGCGACCTGGCCGGGCATCCCGCGACCGGGCGCCATATCGCCACCAAGCTCGCGCGCCACTTCGGCGGCGACACGCCGCCGGCGGCGCTCGTCGACCGGCTGGCGCAGGATTTCCAGAGCACGGGCGGCGACCTCCCGTCGCTCTATCGCACGCTCATCGCCTCGCCCGAGCCATGGGCGGCGGAGCCCGCAATGTTCAAATCGCCGTGGGACTGGACGGTGTCGATGCTCCGTGCGCTCAAGACGCCGGGGCTCGGCCAGCAGCAGAATATCGCCGCGATGTTCACCCAGCTCGGCCAGCCGGTGTGGCGCCCCGGATCGCCCAAAGGCTATGACGACATGGTCGCGACCTGGGCAGGCTCGGCGGCGCTGATGCAGCGCGTCGAACTCGCCAGCCGCATCGCGGGCAGGATCGGCGACCGCGCCGATGCGCGCCAGCTCGCGCCGCTCGTCCTCGCCGACGCGCTCACCCCCGAAACGGCGCAGGCAATCGGTCGCGCCGACAGTCCCGGGCAAGGCATCGCGATGCTGTTTGCCAGCCCGGCCTTTTTGCGGAGATAGACGATGATCCTCTCACGCCGATCGATCCTGTTGTCGGGAATCACCGTCGCCGCCGCGGGCGCATTGCCCGGTTTCGCCTATGCGGCGGCGGGCACGCCGAAACGCCTCGTCTTCATCATCCAGCGCGGCGCCGCCGACGGGCTCGGCACCGTCGCACCGACCGGCGACCCCGCTTTCGCCGACGCGCGCCGTGCGATGGCCGACGAGACGGCGGGCGGCACAAAACTCGACGCCATGTTCACCCTGCACCCGTCGCTCGCGGCAACCGCTGGCCTCTACACTGGCAAGCAGGCGCATTTCGCGCACGCGGTCGCCACGGGCTATCGCGACCGGTCGCATTTCGACGGGCAGAATATGCTCGAAGGCGGCGGATCGCGCCCCTATGGCCGCGACGACGGCTGGGTCGGGCGCTTGCTCACGCTGCTCCCTGCCGCCGAGCGCGACGCGATCGCTATCGCCCCCGCGGTGCCGCTCGCGCTGCGCGGCAGCGTGCAAGTCGGCACCTATGCACCGAGCCGCCTTCCGCAGGCCGACGCCGACCTGATCGCACGGCTGACCGCGATGTATGCGACCGATCCGCTGCTCCATCCGCTTTGGGACAGCGCGATCAAGACGCAGGAGCTGGCGGGCGATATCGGCGGCAACAACGGCCGCAACGGCGCCGACCTCGGCAAGCTTGCCGCCTCGCTGATGCTGCCCGAGGACGGCGCGCGCGTGATGATGGTCGAAACCGGGGGCTGGGACACGCACAGCGGCCAGCGCGGCCGGCTCGCCGCGCAGCTGCGCGGGCTCGACCAGCTGGTCGGCGCGCTGCAGTCGGGGCTCGGCCCCGCGTGGAACGATACGCTCGTCATCGTCGCGACCGAATTCGGCCGCACGGTCGAGGTCAATGGCACCGGCGGCACCGACCATGGCACCGCCTCGACCGCAATGCTGCTCGGCGGCGGGCTGCGCGAAGGCGGCAGGGTGTCGGCCGACTGGCCGGGACTCGGCGCCGCGGCGCGCTACGAAGGCCGCGACCTCAAGCCGACGCGCAGCCTAGAGAGCGTGATCGCGGGTGCGGTCGCGCATCATTATGCGCTCGATCCGAAACGGGTGATGGGGACGCTGTATCCCGATGCTTGAGCCAAGGACTGCCCCCTGATCGAATCGTCATCCCGGCGAAGGCCGGATGACGATGGGTTAGGAAAGCACCACCCAGGTCGGCGCATGATCGCTCGCCTTCTCGCGCCCGCGATGATCCTTGTCGACGCCCGCATCGACGAGCCGGTCGGCGAGCGCGGGGCTGAGCAGCAGATGGTCGATGCGGAACCCGTGGTCGCGCTGCCAGCCGCCTGCCTGATAGTCCCAGAAGGTCCAGACGCCGCCCGCCGGATGGCGGCTGCGGATCGCGTCGGTCCAGCCGTCGCCGAGCATACGGAACCAGGCGTCGCGCGATTCGGGCTGCATCAGCGCGTCGGTCGACATCGCGCGCGGGTCCCACACATCGTCGTCGTGCGGGATGACATTATAGTCGCCGGTCAGGATCGTCGGGATTTCACTCGCGAGCAGGAACTGCGCGCGCTCGCGCAGCCGCGCCATCCAGCGGAGCTTGTAATCGAATTTCGGCCCCGGCTGCGGATTGCCGTTGGGCAGGTAGATCGACGCGACGCGGAGGCCATGGACGTCAGCCTCGAGATAGCGTGACTGTTCGTCTTCGGCTTCGCCGGCCAGACCGCGCTGCGTTTCGACCGGCTGTGTGCCCTTGGCGAGGATCGCGACGCCGTTGAAACCCTTTTGCCCGTGATAGAGGAAGCCATAGCCCGCCGCCTCGATCTCCTTGGTCGGCATCGTCTCGTCGCTCGATTTCAGTTCCTGCAGGCAGGCGATATCGGGCTGCGTTTCCTCGAGCCATTCGACAAGGCGCGGCAAGCGGGCCTTGATCCCGTTGATGTTGAAGGTCGCGATTTTCATCGGCTCGCTATGCCAGCAAGCGCGCCGCTGTGAAAGGCGTCAGATCGAGAAGCTCGACCCGCAACCGCAGCCCGACGCGGCATTGGGATTTTCGACCTTGAACGACGATCCGCCGAGCGAATCGACGAAATCGACGACACAGCCGCGCACGAGGTCGATGCTGATCGGGTCGACGACCAGCTTTACGCCGTCGGTTTCGGTGACGATGTCGTCGGCATCGATGCTGTCGGCGAGGCCGAAGCGATAGGTGAAGCCCGAACAACCGCCGCCGTCGACCGCGAGGCGCAGCGCAGCCTCCGCCTCACCCTTGCGGTCGGCGATCCAGCGGACGCGCGCCGCAGCGGCGGGCGACAGGGCGATGTCGGAAATCTGCGTGGCCATGACCGCTAGATAGGGCTTCCCGTCCAAATGAAAAGGGCGCCGCGACGGTATCTCCGCCTGGCGCCCCTCCTCTCCGACCCTGTTAAGCTCTTACTCGGGACCGCCCATCGCGACATTCTTGCCGGTGATCGCGGCGATCGCCATCTGGTCCGAACGGACGAACGGCATCGGGTTGACCGGTGCGCCTTCGATGCGGACTTCATAATGGAGGTGGTTTCCGGTCGAACGGCCGGTCGAACCGACGTAGCCGAGGACCTGTCCCTTCTTCACCGACTGGCCGGGGGTTACGATGTACGAGGACATGTGGCCGTAGCGCGTCTGAATGGCGTTGCCATGTTCGACTTCGACATAATTGCCGTAGCCGCCAAGGCGCTGGGCGCGGCCGACGATGCCGTCGGCGGTTGCGTAAATCGGGGTGCCGTGCGGCGCGGGGATGTCGATGCCGTTGTGACGCGCGACCTTGCCGGTAACCGGGTGAACGCGCATGCCATAGGAGGACGAGAGCGACATTTGCTCGATGGGGCGACGCGAGGGAACCGAAACGCCGATCGAGGCGGTCAGGCCGGTGTCGAGGCGCTTCCACGCCTGAAAAATTGCGCGGGCTTCGCTGTCTTCGCCGACCGACGGGACGCCAGCGGTGAAGCTGTCATCATCGGGTTCATCGGGAACGACAATGCCGGCATCGGCGCTGGTTTCGGCAGCGTGGACGGCCGGTGTGGCCAATCCGAAACAGGCTGCCGCGCAGACGATTGCGACTTGGTGCAACTTCTGCGCCAGAAGAGTGTTTATCAAAACAACGACCCCGCGTTTGCCATGTCGCCAAAGTCCGAAAAATGGGCCTTGGCGCCGGTGTTTCTTGGTTTGGATGATTGCTCATCCCCCGCGGAAGCCTGTGTGCTGTTCCAATCCTTACGAAGCAATAACAGCGTAGAATTCTTGCGTTAAACCGGCGTCGTGGCGCGCCGAGTCGTTGAACGGAGGCTTCAAACTGCCCCGAAAGCGCGATTTCACTAGGGTCTGCCACGTTTCGACGACGTTGAATCCCATTTCATCGCACTTTCGCCGAAACCAGACTGTGCCTGCGGTCACATGGCGGATTTCATCGTTGTAAATGCGCGATAAAATCTTTGCGGATGCCTCGTCGCCCGCAGCGCGGAAGCGGTCGACGGTCGACGGCGTCACATCGAGCCCGCGCGCTTCGAGCACCATCGGCACGATCGCGAGCCGCGCCAGCACGTCATCCGCCGTATCCCTAGCAGATTCCCACAATCCGGCGTGCGCCGGAAGCGCGCCATAATGGCTGCCGAGTTGGCGAAGGCGCCGGTCGAGCAGCGCGAAGTGCATCGCCTCGTCGGCGGCAACTCCGATCCAGTCGTCGACGAATTCGCGCGGGAACGCACCGCCGAAACGGCCCACCAGGTCGACCGCGAGATCGATCGCGACAAACTCGATATGCGCGAGCGCGTGGAGCAGCGCGATACGCCCGCGCTCGGACCCGCCCTTGCCGCGCTTGGGCATCCGGTTCGGCGGGAGCAACTCGGGTTCGGCGGGCCATGCCGGCTGGTCGGGCATCGGCGCTTCGCAGCGATGCTCAAGTTCGCCGCGGCGCCAGGCCCGCGCAAGCCTGCGCGCGGCGCGGCGCTTGTCGTGCGGGTCGGGCGTCAGCAGGACCGTACGCGCGGCATCCCCCAAAGTCGGCATGTCAGAGCGCCCTTGCCGCCTCCAGCACGGCGTCTGCATGGCCTTTCACGCGCACCTTGCGCCACTCCTGCGCGAGCTTGCCGTCGCGGTCGAAGAGGAAGGTCGAACGCTCGATCCCCATATAGGTACGGCCGTAATTCTGCTTCTCGACCCAGGTGCCGAACGCTTCGCACACCGCGCCATCCTCGTCGGAGGCAAGGCGGACGGTGAGGCCATATTTGTCGCGGAACTTGCAGAGTTTCGCGGGCGCATCGCGCGACACCGCCAGAACCTGCGCCTTCAGATGCGCGAATTCGGGGGCAAGGCGGGTGAAATCCTGCGCCTCGGTCGTGCAGCCCGGGGTGTCGGCCTTGGGGTAGAAATAGACGATAAGCGGCGCGCCCTTCATCGCCGCCAGCTCGATCGCCGCGCCGTCGGCGTCGAGCAGCTTTACCGCGGGAACGGCATCTCCGATTGCGAGGGTCACGGCTTCATCTCCTGCTGTCGGGGGCGAATCGAGGCCCACCAGTTTGCGATCTCCTGCCGCGCCGCGTCATGCGCGGCAAGAAGTTGCGACCAGCCGGGCTCACCGCACTGGCTTGCCACCAGCTGCCGTGCAGCCGCGGTCGGCGGCTCGCCCTCGGGCGCGGTGAGGCGCAGCATCACGAGCATGCGCGCGAGCAGGCCGTGCGCCTCGACCACTTCGGGCGGGACGAGCCCTGCAGCCTTCATGCAGCCAAGCGCCGCCGAGATATTCGGATCGTGGCATTGCCCGCTGACAAGCTGCGTCACCTGCATCGCGAATTCGAGGTCGACGAGCCCGCCCGGCCCGCCCTTGATGTCGAGCGCGCCCTTTGCGGGCTTGTGCGCCGCGATCTTGTCGCGCATTTCGGCCGCGTCGGCCGCGAGCTTCGTTGGGTCGCGCGGGATCCTGAGCAGCTCGTCGATCGTCGCCTGCACCGCCGCCTTCGCCGCTTCGGAGCCATAGACCGGCCGCGCGCGGAGCAGCGCCATATGTTCCCACGTCCACGCCTCTTCGCGCTGGTAGCGTTCGAAACTGTCGAGCGTGACGACCAATGGCCCCTGCGCGCCTTGCGGCCGCAGCCGCGTATCGACGTCGTAGAGCTTGCCCGCCGCGGTCGGCACCGACATCGCCGCGGTCACGCGTTGCGCGAGGCGGTTGTAATAGGTCGTCGCGCCGAGCGGGCGCGGTCCGTCGGATTCGGCGAGATGGTCGCCGGTGAAAAGATAGATGAGGTCGAGGTCCGAGGCGTGCGTCAGCGCCCTGCCCCCGAGCCGCCCCAGCGCGAGCACGACCAGCTCGCTGTCGGCGATCCGCCCGTGTGCCTGCACGAATTCGGCGACCGTCGCATCGGCGAGTAGCTGCAACGCCGCCTCGGCCAGTTCGGAATAGCCGCACGCGATCGTGAGCGGGTCGGTGGCGCCGGCGATCAGCTGCACGCCATAGGCAAAACGCCGTTCGCCGACGCGGTCGCGGACGCGGTCGAGCAGCCGTTCATAGTCGAGCCCGGCAAGCCCGGCGTCCCATTCGGCGAGCAGGTCGGCCTTGGTCGCCGGCGCCTCGAACGCGCGCTTGTCGATCAGCCCTTCGATGAGCTCGACGCGCGCAGCAAGCGCGTCGGCGAGCGTCGGCGCGAGCGACAGGGTGCGCGTCGCGATCTTCGCGAGTTCGGGCTGCGCCGCGAGCAGGTGGAAAAAATTGATTGCGCTCGGCAGGCCGGCGACCAGCTTGTCGAAGCGAGTCAGGGTCGCTTGCGGATCGGGCGCCGCTCCCAGCGCCCTGACCAGTTCGGGCAGCATGGTTTCGAGCGCGTCGAGCGCCGCCGGGCTGCGCAGCGCGCGGAGCTTGCCGCCGCGCCATTCGGCGATCGTGCGCAGCGCCGCGTCGGGCGGGTCGAAGCCCGCCGCGATCAGCTGCGCAGCGAGGCCGCCTTCGTCGCGCGGCAGGCCGGTCGTCACCGCGCGCTCGGCAACGAGACGGTCGTAACAACTGCCGACGTCGGTCACGACGGGTTCGAGCATCGCAAGCAGCGCCGCGCCATCGGCCTCGCCGTCGAGCCGCGCGACACAGTCGAGCGCCGCTGCCTGCGCCGGCAGGCTGTGCGTCTGCTGGTCCTCGATCATCTGGAGCCGGTGCTCGATCCGGCGAAGCGTCGCATAATGACCCGAAAGCCGGGTCGCGACTTCGGGTTCGATCCGCCCTGCCCCAGCGAGCGCCGCGAGCGCGTCGACCGTCGCGGGAACGCGGAGCGACGGATCGCGCCCGCCATAGATAAGCTGGTGGACCTGCGCGAAAAATTCGATTTCGCGGATGCCGCCGCGCCCGCGCTTCAGGTCGAACCCCGGTCCGAAGGCCTGCCCTTGCGCAAAATGGTCGCGAATCCGGTCGCTCATCGCGCCGATTTCCTTGAGTTGCCGGAAATCGAGGCTGCGGCGCCAGATGAAGGGCTGGATCGCCGCAAGGAAATTTTCGCCGAGCGCCCGGTCGCCCGCCGACGCGCGCGAACGGATGAAGGCGGCTTGCTCCCACGCCAGCGCTTCGGACTCATAATAGGAAATCGCGGCACTCTCGGGGAGCACGATCGGCGTCACCTCGGGATGCGGACGCAGGCGCAGGTCGACGCGCAGCACATGCCCGTCGCCGGTGCGCGCCGACAATATCTCGGTCATCCGCCGCGCGATCCGTACCGCCGCCTCGCCCGGATCGTCGCGCTGCCGGCGCGGCAGCGTTTCGGGGTCGAAGATCAGGATCGGATCGATGTCCGACGAATAGTTGAGTTCGTGGCTGCCGAGCTTGCCAAGCGCGATCACCGAAAGACCACGGGGTTCCTCGCCCGGAACGCGCTCGGCAAAGGCCGCGGCGAGCGCCGCGTCGCATGCCCGATCGGCGAAAGAGGAAAGCCATCGCGTCGTCGTGGCGACATCATGCTCGCCCGACAGATCGCCCAGCGCGAGCAGCAACGCCATCCGGCCCCGCCACTGGCGCAGCGACCGCATGATATCGTCGTCGACAGCCGGCGGCGCGACGTCGGCGAGCGTGACGTCGGTGCCGTCGGCCAGAAAACGACCGACATCGTCGGGATTGAGTTCGGCAAGGCGCGCCAGAAACGGCGCGTGCGCATTAATCCGGTCGAGCGCCGACTGGCGGCGAGATACATCGAGGATAGCCATCGCCCCGCCCTATCACCCGCGCGGCGGCGTGTGACAAGGGCGCGGACAAGGGCGCGGGGACGATGCGTCGCCCGGCGTCAGGCCGGAATCGTCGATTCGTCGAAGAACAGCACCTGCGAGATTGCGGCGCGGAGCGTCGCGGGCTGATAGGGTTTCGTCAGCAGGAAGGCCGGCTCGGGCCGGTCGCCGGTGAGCAGCCGTTCGGGGAATGCGGTGATGAAGATAACCGGCACCTTGAGGTCGGTCAGGATTTCCTGCACCGCCTCAATCCCCGAGCTGTTGTCGGCGAGCTGGATATCGGCGAGCACGAGGCCGGGCTGGTGCTTCTGCGCTTCGTCGACCGCTTCGCGGTGCGTCGTCGCAACGCCGACGACATCGTGGCCGAGCTCGCGCACGATCATTTCGATGTCCATCGCGATGATCGGTTCGTCCTCGATGATCAGGATGCGCGCGCGGGTCTGGCGGTCGATCTCGTCGGTCGCATCGGCGATCAGCGCGCGCACCGCTTCGGCGTCGCGCCCGATGATCCGCCCGGTATCCTCGAAGCTGAAACCCTCGACCGCGGTGAGCAACAGCGCCTGCCGCGCCAGCGACGGAATACGGCGCAGGCGCGCGTCGGCAATCGTGATGTCGCTATGCGCGGCTCCGTCGCTGGCGGCCGTCTGTTCGGCCATCAGGCCGAAATTGTCATGGATCATCCGGTAAAGCTGGATGCGAAGATCGCCGCCGGTGTCGACCGCACCGGGATTCGCGACCAGCGTTTCAAGCAGCCGCGCGACGAGCGCATCGCCATTTTGCTGGCTCCCGGAAATGGACCGGCCATAGCGCCGCAGATAGGGAAGATGCGGCGCAACCGACTGACCCAATGACATATTTTACCTCCTGATAGCGGCGAAACCGGGGACGGAGCGTCCGGAAAAGGGACAAGATTTTCGCGCTTCCCCATCCCCAGTCCATATATTTCGACGTTAGGGAACGATTTAGCCGCAAATTGGTTTCATGGGGAAGAATGAAACGCGCCATTGCTCTTTGGTGTATGCGCGGTTAGCAAAAGGCCCCATGTCCCAGCGGATGCCCCGATAATGTCGTCAAAAACCGGTTCGCCGCGCGGTGAAAATTGGGGAAAGGGCGCAGAGAAAAAAACATCCGCCAAAGGGCAGGATGTGAACGGTGCCTTGCGCCGTGCCTATGAGTCCACCGTCGACGAGACGATTCCCCAATCCCTGCTGGACCTGCTGAGCAAGCTCGATTGAGTCAGCGCCGATAGCGCGCGTCGAAATCGCCCTGGAACGATGCGAAGGTACCGGCGGCGATCGCATCGCGCATACCCTGCATCAAATCCTGATAGAAATGCAGATTATGCTGCGTCATCAGCATCGCGCCCAGCATTTCGCCCGACCGGACAAGATGGTGCAGATAGGCGCGCGACCAGGTCGCGCACACGGGGCAGCCGCATGACGGATCGAGCGGCTCGCGATCTTCGGCGAACTTCGCGTTGCGAATGTTGATCGGCCCGTCCCGCGTAAAGGCCTGTCCGTTGCGACCCGACCGCGTCGGCAGCACGCAGTCGAACATGTCAACCCCGCGCGCGACGGCGCCGACCAGATCGTCGGGCTTGCCCACACCCATCAGGTAGCGCGGCCTGTCGGCAGGAAGCTGGCCGGGCGCATAATCGAGCACACCGAACATCGCCTCCTGTCCCTCGCCCACTGCAAGCCCGCCGATCGCATAGCCGTCGAAGCCGATATCGGTCAGCGCCGCCGCCGAGCGCGCGCGAAGCTTCTCGTCGAGCGACCCCTGCTGGATGCCGAACAAGGCCGAGCGCGCGGCATGCTCCTCGCCCGCGTCGAAGCCGGCGCGGCTGCGCGCCGCCCAGCGCATCGATCGCTCCATGCTTGCTTCGGCGCGCTTGGCATCGACGCCATTCGGCGGGCATTCGTCGAACGCCATCACGATATCGCTGCCGAGCAGGCGCTGGATTTCCATCGAGCGTTCGGGGGTCAGCATGTGGCGCGAGCCGTCGAGATGGCTCTTGAACGCGACACCCTCCTCGCTCTGCTTGGTCAGCGCCGACAGGCTCATCACCTGATAGCCGCCGCTGTCGGTCAGGATCGGCCGATCCCAGCCCATGAAATCATGCAGGCCGCCCAGCCGCGCCATCCGCTCGGCGGTCGGGCGCAGCATCAGATGATAGGTGTTGCCGAGGATGATATCGGCACCGGTGGCGCGCACTTCGGCGGGGCGCATCGCCTTGACCGTCGCCGCCGTGCCGACGGGCATGAAAGCCGGCGTGCGGATCTCGCCGCGCTGCATCCGGATCGTGCCCGTGCGCGCGGCGCCGTCGGTCGCGGCGACCTGAAAGGCGAATCTGTCGGTCATGGCGCGCGCCTATGGCGGGACATGCACCGAAAGTCGAGGGCGGGCGTTCAGGCCTTCGCGTGCTCGCTCGACGGTTCCTCTTCGGCCGCCTTGGCCTTTTCCTTCGGCTTTTCCTTCTCGAATATCTTGATCAGTTCGCGCTTCTTCGCTTCCGACAGCCCCTTTTCGGCCTCGGGGAACATCTCTTCCTCCTCCTCGTCGATATGGTGGAGGTAACGCTCCTTCATCGTGCGAAAACGCGTGAGCCAGCCGGTCGAGGAAAAATCCATTTCGTAAAGTTCGGTCAGGAAATCCTCGATCTCCTTATGCTCGGCGACGCTGTGCTGCGCCTCGTCGCGCAGATCCGGGTTCGCGAGCATCGTCGCGTAGAGCGACATTTCCTCGGACGCAGCGTGCGCCGTCACTTCGACGCGAAAAGTCTCGAACAGATAGCGACGTTCGTCGCTGTCGCCCTGCGTCGCGTCGATCCGGTCAAGCAGTTCGCGGTGCCGGTCGTGATCGGCCTTCAGCCGCGCAAAGATTTTGGTCTGGCTCATGTTCGTCTCCGTCCGGTTGCGGTCGAAGACAAAACGGGTCAGCCCGCGCCGGGTTCCAGCGTCAGGCGGCTTTCCAGTCGCTCGTCGTCGTGAAGGACGGCAGCGCGAGCGCGCTGTCGGTCTGCTGCGCCGCCGCCGCGATCAGATAGGGCGAGACGCGGTGCCGCGTGCACAGCCCGCCATTCCCGTCGCTGACCATCGTCTGTTCGAACTCGACGCCCTGCTGGTGCTTCATCGAACGTCGGACGGTCGCGGTGACGAGCTGCCCCTCGCCGAAATCGATGACGAAACGCGTACCCACCGGCACGTCCAATATGCCCTCGATGAAGGCCCCCGTCGCCGACAGGTTGCGGATCACGACATTATAGCGGTGGTTGTCGTGAACCGCGCCGACCTTGCGGAACAGCGAAAAGCGATCGTTGCGCTGGCGCGCGGGGCCGGCGGGCTTGATCGTCCACGATCCCGCCTCGGCATGTTCGAGCAATTCTGCCTGCGGGACCGGCTTGCTGTAGACATAGCCCTGCACATGGCTGACGTTCAGTTTCCGGATCAGGTCGAGCTGGTCGAGCGATTCGATCCCCTCGGCGGTCGTTTCCATCTCGAGCGCCTCGGCCAGCGCGACGATCGCGGCGATGATCGCACTATTACGCGATCCGGGTTCGGTCGCACCACGCACGAAGCTCTGGTCGATCTTGATCTTGTCGAACGGCGCCGATTGCAGATAGCCGAGCGACGAATAGCCGGTGCCGAAATCGTCGAGAGCGAGGCGGACCCCGAGCGCTTTCAACGCCTTGAACATACGGCTCGTTTCTGCCGAATCGCCCAGGAACACGCTCTCGGTGATTTCGAGTTCGAGCCGGTCGGGGGCAAGACCGGTGGCGGCGAGTGCGTTGGCGACAATTTTCGGCAGGTCGGGATTGGCGAACTGGATCGGCGAAACGTTGACCGCCACGCGCATCTCGCCCGGCCAGCGCGACGCGTCGTCGCACGCCCTGCGCAACACCCATTCGCCGAGTTGCCATATCAGGTTGGCTTCCTCGGCGATCGGGATGAACAGGCCCGGCGATATCAGACCGCGATCGGGATGCGTCCAGCGGACCAGCGCCTCGACCCCCGTCACGACGTTTGACTTGGAATGGACGACGGGCTGGTAACTCAGTTCCATCTCGCCCCGCGCGAGCGCGTCGCGCAGATCATCCTCCAGCGCGCGGCGCTGTTCGGCCGCCTGATGAAGGTCGCTCGAATAAAAGGCAAACCGGCCCCGGCCGTTGCCCTTCGCGGCGTAGAGCGCGAGATCGGCGTTGCGGACAAGATCGTCGCTGCTGCTTCCGTCGAACGGCGCGATCGCCACCCCAACCGATGCGCCGATGATGCATCGGCTCCCCTCGACCGAATAGGGCTGCGACAGGCTGGCGATGATGTCCGCCGCCATATCGCCGAGCTTGCCGCGATCTTCGACGTCGGGAAGGATGATCTGGAATTCGTCGCCGCCCAACCGGCTGACCATTTCCTTGTCGCCGACGATCTTGAGCAGCCGTTCGGCGACCTGTTTCAGCAGCGCGTCACCCGCCGGGTGGCCAAGCGTATCGTTGACCTGCTTGAACCGGTCGAGGTCGAGCAGCATGATCGCGCACGATCGCTGTTGCTGCGAAAAGGCGGCGAGCGTGGTGTCGAGCTTCTTCGATATGTTGAAGCGATTGGCGAGTCCGGTCAGCGAATCATAAAGCGCAAGCCGCGAGGCATCTTCAGCCGAGCGGCGCTGCGCGGTGATGTCGGTACCGCTGCCGCGATAGCCGGTAAACTTGTCCCCATCGAACTGCGGCCGCCCCGATATCGCCCACCAGCGGTCGTCGCCCTCGAACGCGCTGCGCAGCGGCAACTCCTCGAATTTCGATTGCCTGGTGAGCAGGAAGGGCAAGGTGCGCTGGCGTTCGCCGTGACTGTCGACGGGCAGGAACAGGTCGGTGAACAACGTGCCGAGCAGTCCGGCGCGCGTCCGCCCCATCAATCGCGCAACCGAATCGGTGATATAGGTCAGCCGCCCCTTGGCGTCGGTCGACCAGAACCATCCCTGGCCGCTTTCCTCGTAATTCTGGAGCAGGAGCAACGCTTCGCGGGTATGCAGGTTCGGCGCGACATCGCCGCGCTGTTTGCCGATGCGTGAACCGATCATGCCAAAAAAGCCGCGCTGGCCTTCTTCGGCACTGTCATCCCCCCGGTCGCCGGTATCCATCCGCGATGGAATGTCCATCAATCAAACTCTTGCTGATCCCCACAGTTGGGCCGCTATGCCCCCAATCCCTTGCGATAGGGTAAATGGGAAGTGCCAGAGCGGGACAGCATCGCCGCGTATCCCGACCGGCCTCGCCACCGCCAGCGCGGTGCCGCCATGCAGGTTTTCGGCATTTCTGGCAGCTTTTGTTAACCAAAATGGGAGAACAGGGCATTAACTACTTGCCCGCTATGAGGACCCCGAACTTGTAGGGGCTTTCGTGAAATGGCGACTGCGATACATAATGTGATGAAGCTGGGCTGCGTTGCGGCCCTGCTCGCGTCGACGCCGGCTGCGGCGGCGAGCCAGCAGGCCAGCGGAACGTTCCAGGTTACCGCAACGGTGCCGATGGCATGCTGGGTCAATCATAGCATTCATGCCGACGCGCTCGGCAATTCGCCGGGTCTGGTGACCGAAGGGTGCAACAACGCGTCGGGCTATATGGTCTCGGCGCAGTACCGCCCGCTGGCGCAGACCGAACGCGCCCGCCTTCTCTACGGCGACAGCACCGTCGAGCTGTCGGCCCTCGGCATGCAGGAGGTGCACCGCGAATATGGCCCGCGCATCCAGCAGATCGCCTATCGTTTCGATCAGGTGTCGCTGGAAACGCCGCTGACGCTGTCGCTGACGATCCAGCCGATCTGATTTACAGCGCCGCGACCGTAAAGGTCACCGTATCCATATAGCCGCCGGCACGCTTGCCGGCGGTTTCGCCGATTTCGATCCTGACCGGATAATTGTCGAAACGCGCCCGGTTCGACACGATTTCGAAGCCGGCCGGTGATGTCAGATCGAGGTCGAACCGGCCCATCCGCAGCCGATAGTCGACGTACCACGCGGCATTTTCATGCTTGAGACGGCCCTGGTTTTCCGAGACGACCGATACCCGGTACCCCCCCGTCGAAATGACATAAAGCGTGATCGGAAGGTCCTTCGTCCCCGGGACCAGTTCGCCCAGATCGACCGAATTGGTACCGCGCGCGCGCGCAAGCTGGCCCTTCAGGCCGATCATCGCCGCGGGCAGGACGTCGATCCCCAGCGTCAGCGGCCTCGTGCCGAGCAACATGCCGTCGTCCCCGGACACCGTCAGGTCGAGCGATTGCGTGTAGCGGCCCTGCGAGGTGGCGCTGTCGGGTGCGGCGGCGATCGACAGCAATTCCAAGGTCCGTTCGCCCGGCATCAGGCGGATGAGCCGACCGCCCATACCCTGGATGTTCCGGCCGGCCCGCGGGGTGATGTCGTTGCTGCCCTTTTCGTCGACGAGCTGGTAGGGGATCGCAGCCGTCCCGTTGTCGGAGCGGAAGCCATAGGGTTCGCCGCGCAGCAACGCCCCCAAACGCCCGACGCATTCGCCATCGCCCCGATTGACGATATTGATCTCGACGGTGCCGAAGGCAGCGCCATCCTCGAGCGGATTATGGCGGATGATCAACTGATCCTGCACCGGCTCGACCGACAGCGTACACGCCGCCTGCGCGGCGACCGGTACAAGGGCCGCGACGCAAACGGCGGCGGCGCCCAAAAGCGGCCGGCTCCTTCCAGTCTTGCGCGATGTCGTCATGTTACTGGCCTTCCCTGCGCCCGAGTTCGACGATGCCGAGATCCAACAGCCCGTCATTGTCTTCCGGCACCCTGAACGTAAATCCGCTGTGGCCGCCGGAGTGGAACTGTACATTATATTCGACCCCGGGCTCCAGCTTGGCGATAGCGAAGCGGCCGACCGTATTGGTAAAGAACGGCTCTTCTTTCGCATCCGCGCGATCGGTGCGTCGCATGATCCCGCTGACCAGCTTGAGCGGCTGGCCGTCGCGGCCTTTCAGCGTCCCGATCGCGCTGACGAACGCGGCACTTCCCACTTCGATGACATAGCCGCTCTTGTAAGCTGGTCGCACGCGCTTGACCCCGTCGCCGATATCATAACCCCGCGGCGGGTCGATCACATCGTAGCGGACCGACTGGTTGAGGAACGCGGTCAGCGAATTTTGAACCGCCGGACCGAGCGCGCCGCTCTTGCTGACATAGGTGCCGCCCTCCAGCGCGTCGCCGACGATGACCTGCCGGTCCTTCAGCGTCTTGTGCGGATAGACGAGCGCAAAGCTGTCGTTGATGGTGCGTCCGACGGCGACCCTCCCGCCGGCATAGGCGATCGAGCTGCCGACGCGCAGCGTCGTCACCTGATTGTCGCCGATGTTGTCGAAGTTTTCGCCAAACACCGTGTGCGTGAGGTTCGCGTCGAACCGGTTGCCGACATAGTCGAGCTGTCCGCCGATCGAGGTCGATCCGTCGTTATAGTTGCTCGCCAGCGAATATCCGAACGAGCCGGCGCGGTTGTCGACGGTCTTCTGGTACCGCGCGCTTCCATTGTTGCGCAGCGAATTATAGCGCGCCTCGGCACGGCGATTATAGCTCGGCTGCCAGATCAGCCCGACCGTGACGCCGAAACCATTGTTGCGGCCGAACCCGTTCGGGAAGCCCGATTTCACATATTCGGCGCCGAACTGAAGCGTCCATTCCTTGTTGAACCGGTAGTTGGCGGTCGAGGAAATGCTGTAGGAATCGTCGAACAGCGGGCTCCGGCTCTTGCGATAGGAGACATTGGTGCTCGCGAACAGCTTGTGCGAGAAACGCTTGGTGTAGGCGGCACTGAGATTGAAGGAGATCGGGTTGACACCCTCGATCGAGCTGACCGTCGCATAGTTACGCGACGTATAGTCGAGAACGACGGTCAACGTGTCATAGCCCGTTGCCCCCCCGATGATCTGATCATAGCCGACCGTCGCGGCGAACCCCGTTCCCTCGGTCTTGCTGTGGCTGCCCCCGACATCGAGGCGGATGCGGCCGCTGTTCGCCAGCAGGAACTGGGTTTGCCCGGTGATGTTCTGGACATCTTCGGAAAGCTGCGTGCCAAAACCGATCGCCGGCCGATTCAGAAAGGCCTTTCGCCAGAAGCCGGTAAAAACGGGCGTCCCGCTGGAATAATCGGGATTGCCGAACCCGCCGTCGTCGAGAACGCCGACATAGGCGCCATATTCATAGTCGCCAGGTTCGAGGTCGATCGTATCGAGATAGGCCTGATAGTCGAAGGTTTCGCGCGCGCCCGAGATGCCCTGGACCTCGAGCTGGATATTGTTGCTGCCCGTATCGAGCGGCAGGTTCGAAATATCATATTGCCCCGGATCGAGCGTAAACTCGCGCTGGTAGATGCCGTTGCGCATGACACGGACGGTCGATTGTTCCTGCAACACGAGCCGCCGGCCGCCCGACAGGACATTGTTGCGGAACGAATCGAACCGCTGGCGCTGACGCACCACCCCGATCCCGCCCATGTTGAGGAAGCTCTGGCGCCCGCGGGTCTCGGGCTCGAGATCGCCGAGGAACCAGCGCCGCGCCTGCTCCGGCTGGTCGTAAACCAGTCGCGCGTAGCGGCGTTCGACCCGGTATTTGTCGGTGAAGAAATCGCGGCGTGCCTGGGCATCGCCTTCGAAGACCAGATTATTGTAGCGAACGGCCCCGTTCAGGAACAGCTCCGGCTTTTCGATATTGCCGGTCTGCGAGAGGCGCGAGACGGTCGTGCTGATATTCATGAAGGCACTGAACGGCACGGGCGGGTCGCCGGGCTCTTCGGCCTGGCGGTTCTGGTAGAGAATTTCGACCGACCGCTTTTCGGGCGCGATCTTGAGCACGAGGACCGCGAGCTGCTCGGGATCATATTCGAGCCGGATCCCCGACGCGGCGACCTCTTCGGGCAGGAAACGCGGTTTGTCGCCAAGGACCGCGCGCAGTTCGGCCTGCGCGTCGGAGGTCAGCAGCGGGCCGATCAGCGAGAGAAAGCCTTCGGTGCCCACGACGAAGCGGTCGTCGGCAGTCAGCAACACGGGCAGTTCGCCCAATATCCGCCGGTTGAACTGGAGCGGGGCGGTAATCTCGATATCGCGATTATAGGGGTTGATGTCGGCGCGCCGCGCCGCTTCGGGCGCAGCGGGAACCGCGCTCTGGGCAAAATTCATGGCAGGCGGTGCCGGCTGCGCGGCATTCGATGCCGAGGCATGGCCCGCAGCCAGCATCCCGACGCTGATCGCGATCGCGCTGCCCGCGGCGCGGACCCAGGTCCTCACCACCCGCGCCTCACCGGATGAATCGCATCGTCATCGGCTTGGCCGGATCGAGTGCTGCACCGGTCGGAATCGAGAAGCTGCGCTTGCCGCCCGCGGGCGCCAGATAGCCCACGCCGACAAGCTGTGCCACTTCCTCATTGCCATAGGTGCGTTCGAACGGCTTGCCATCGGCGGTCGTCGCGGTGAGCACCCATTTCGCACCGCTCATCAGCGCGTAGCGCTTGCCCTTGTTAACCACGACAACCTTCAGACCGGGCTGCGGTTCGGGCGCCTTGGCCTCGGCAGGCGTTGCGGCCTGCAGCGAGGGGTCGATGTCGGGTGCGGGCGGCACGACCATTTCGGGCACCAGCGACGCCACCTCGACTTCGGGCTTCGCACCCGGCGGGGCGACGACAATCAGCGCCTTCATGGTGTAGAGAATGTCGATCGACACCGATGCGTCGGTGCCCTGGATCTTTTGCGGGTTCGTTTCGACCGGCAATTGGCGGACCCACAGATAATAGGCCTGCGACGTCGGAATGTCGGGGCGGCCGATCCACTGGACGCGGACGACCTGCCGGCCCGATACCGGAACCAGTCCCTGCGGCGGGAAGGTTATGAAATCCTCGTCGGCGGGCGTTTCGACCAGCTTGCCGTCTTCATCGAAATCGATGCGGGTGATCTTGGTTTCGAAGGGCATCGATACCGAGCCGACATTGCCGACCTCGATACGCGCGACGGCGCCGCCACCCGATGTCGACAATTCGGACACCATCGGCGAAACCCGCATCGCGAGCGCCGATGTCGAAGCGATGATGCCCAGAACGAGAAGAACCGCGCCGAGACGCAGTTTCGTGAAAAGGCCCGTCAGCCGGAATTTCGCCATTTACCCCTCGCGCGAGGGGCTTTTCATGCGAAGCATGCCCGCACATCCCCCTCCCCCAAATGTAAATGCCGGGGGGACATTACGTCCCCCACGACATCTATTTTCCAGCGCCTTAGAGGGCAGCCAGCTCAACCGTCACGGTGTCCGAATAGGTGCCGGCAACCAGCGCCTTCGTCGGATCCGAGATGTCGATGCGGAACGCCGCACCCGACTTCCAGGCAGCATTTTCCTTGAAGTCCTGGTCTTCGGTCGTGCTGACCGAGAACTGGCTGATCGAAGCCTGCGGCACGAGCGTGCCGACGGCACCGGCCGTGTACTGGGCGGCGATCGAGTAAGGGATGTTCGCCTGGAACACGTTGCTGTCGTAACCGCCGGTGTTGGTGGTGTTGCGCAGACCGTCGACACCATTGCCCTTGCGGACGGTCATGCGGTTCGCGGTGTTGCAGCCCGCGAGGTTGGTGCGGGTGTGACCGTTTGCCGGGCCGACCGAGGTGAAGACGTTTTCGACGGTGCTCGTCGCGTCGGCATAGATGCCGATCGTGCCGAAGTTGACGTCGTTCAGGTCGCCGCCGGCGCCGAGGACGCAAGCCTGGCTGACGGTGCCCTGGATCGTGAAGTCGGCGGTTTCCGACGAGCTTGCCGTGCCGACGTTGCCCGGGTTGGCGGGATTGACATAGGTTGCGTTTGCAACGGTGGTCTGGGCCGACACGGCGGTGCTGCTGAGCGCGGCAACCGATGCGGCGATAATCAGATGCGAAAACTTCATTTTACTACTCCCTTTCTCATTTACTTACATGCACTTACTTACAAACGACCCTACTGGCTTCGCGCGCCAGCATCTCTCAGACGCGCGGATTGATGACGATCGTGATCGAATCCACATATTGGCCGGCGAGCAGATCGCGGCCCTGCGTCATTTCCGTCTGGAGGCGGATTTCGCCGCCCCCGGCTGCAATGGCGTCGCCGCTGTTGAGCGAGGCGCCTGCGATCATCTGATTGCTGGTGAAATCGGCGTGGAGTTGTGTCGGCAACGGCGACAGCGCCGGAACCGTCACGCCCAGCCGGTAAGGGACGAGACCGACATAGGGGCCCTCGCCCTGCGGCCGCGTGGCATGGGCGATCCCGCCCGATGCCGACCGGAAAATCATTTCGAAGGGGACGTTGCACCCGACGTCGAAGCGCGCCGTGGCCTGCTTGTCGCCGGCCAGTTCGCCGAGGCTGATCGTACCGCCGCCGCCGACCGAGCATTTTGCCGTGATATGGCCCGCGAAAACGACGTTGATCGACACGCCGTCGAAAGCAGCCGCGCTTTCCTTGGCGTTCGCTGTGGTTGCCACGGCCGACAACAGCAAAAATGCTGCAGTCGCGCCGAATCGCGCCACGACCTGACGGTAGCTATAGGCCAAAAAACCCCCCAATCCCGCAAGCGATGCCCTTGTTGGTCCAAGGCACGTCGCGGGCCCAATTCCTGTACGCCCACCCCCCGGTGGACAAAGAATCGTTCAAATCTGTTTGGGAAAATAAACAAATTATTTACATAAGCAATCCCGGGCGCTTAGGATTCGCCGCGCCCGCCTCGGGCCGGCACGCCCTGTTCCCCTTTGAGACAGCGGCCGGAAAAAGATTAAATCCGCAGCCCGCTGCATAAAGTTAGCAATCTCAGCAACTTGTGTCACAACAAGTGCCAAAACCTCCGTGCGGGACGCTTCCGCGCGACGCGGCATTGTCCGGACTTAGTCAAAAGCTAATTTCATCGCCGGCGACGGATGATCGGGCTTCCCGGACAGGTTTCGACCGCCCGAAGGCTGGATCGGGGAGCGGCGAGTCGTTTTCGATTTGCCGGGCTCTTTGCCCCGACGCACCGGCGGCGGTCGCCGCGACGGCTCATATGGTCGCATGGCATTTGTGACGCCGGTAACCTTCCCTTAACGCCGTCGGCCCGACTAGGCATGGTGATGGCAATTCCGGCATATATAGACGCGGGCGACGTATCGCGCGGCAAGCCGCGCAATGCGCGCCATACGCTCCGGCTGCAATTGCAGGGCGCAAAGGCGACCGGCGACGATGTCGCGGTGCAGGTCCACAATATTTCGGCAACCGGACTCCTGATCGAAAGCGAGGTCGCGCTCGAACTCGGCGACCGGATCGAAATCGGATTGCCCCACGCCGGCGCGACCTGGGCCAAGGTCATCTGGACGAGCGCGCGCATCTATGGCTGCCAGTTCGATACGCCTGTATCGCCCGCGACGCTCAGCGCCGCGCAACTGCGCAGCGTTGTCGGGCCGGACAGCAGCGCCTTGCCCGCGCCGCAGGCCGAAAGCTTCGGCATCCGGCTGCAACGGTTGCGCACGACAAGAGGACTGACCCAATCGCAGATCGCGAGGCAGCTTGGCGTCAGCGAACCGTCGATTTCGGCATGGGAGCAGGACAAGGCGCGCCCCAAGGCCGGCCGGATGGAGGCGCTGGCGGTCCTGCTCGGCGTCGAACTGGCGGAACTGCTCGGTCTCGACGAGGCCGAAAGCCTCGGCGACGTCGTCGCGCGCGCGAAAAACGACATCGCCAAGGCGGCCGAAGTCAGCCCCGACAACGTCAAGATCGTCATCGAAATCTGAACGGCCACACGAACCGGCGTAAAAGGCGCTTGACCCTGACGCTGCGTGATCCCCGATAGGCTCGTCCCCGTGATGAGGAGACGGTGAATGCGGACGGTTCGGCAGGTCGCGAAAGCGGCGGGTATCAGCGTCAGGACGCTGCATCATTATGATGCGATCGGCCTGCTGAAGCCCGGTCATGTCGGCGCCAATGGCTATCGCTATTACGGCAGGGAAGAATTGCTGCGGCTGCAGCAGATCCTCTTTTACCGCGAGCTCGGCCTGTCGCTGGCGGGGATCGCCGCCGTGCTCGACGACCCCGCCTTCGATCCGCTCGCGGCGCTGCGCCAGCACCGCGCCGCGCTCGAAGGCCGGATCGACCACTACCGGACCCTCATCCGCACCATCGATCGCACGATCGCATCATTGGAAAAGGACGAGCATATGGAAGACAACGACTATTACGCGGGCATCGCCCCCGAAACGCGCGACCGCTGGCAGCGCGAGGCCGAGACCTTCTGGGGCAAGGACGCCGTTGTGGCCGCGCAGGCAAAGGCGCGATCGTTCAGCAAGGAACAGGTCGCGGCGATCCAGACCGAAATGGAAACGATCCGCGCCGATTTCCAGCGCCTGTTCCGCGAAGGTGCCGATCCGGCATCGGGCGCGGTACAGGCCGTCACCGATCGCCACTATCACTGGGTATCGCACAGCTGGACGCCCGATGCCGAAGCGTTCCGGGGCCTCGGCCGCTATTATGTCGAGAATCCCGAATTCCGCGGCACCTATGACGACGACAAATTACCGGGATGTCCCGAATTCATCGCGGCGGCGATGGCGGTTTATGCCGACCGGTCGCTCTGACGCGGAAGCAGCAGGCTGGCATCGCCATAGCTGTAGAAGCGATAGTCGCTTTCGATGGCATGGGCGTAGGCCGCCTGCATCGTCTCCAGCCCCATCAGCGCACTGACCAGCATGAACAGGGTCGAGCGCGGCAGGTGGAAATTGGTCATCAGCCCGTCGATCGCCTTGAAGCGATAGCCGGGGGTGATGAAGATCGCGGTGTCGCCTGCGAACGGCGCGATCGTGCCATCGGCCAGCGCCGCGCTTTCGAGCAGGCGCAGGCTGGTGGTCCCGACCGCAATCACGCGCCCGCCCGCCGCGCGCACTGCGTTGAGCCGCGCGGCGGTGTCGGCGTCGATCCGGCCCCATTCGGCGTGCATGACATGGTCTTCGGTATCGTCGGCCTTCACCGGCAGGAAGGTGCCGGCGCCGACGTGCAGCGTCAGTGTCTCGGTCGCGATCCCGGCGGCGGCTAGCGCCTCGAGCAGCTTCGGCGTGAAGTGCAGCGCCGCGGTTGGCGCCGCCACCGCGCCGTCTTCTTTCGCGAACATCGTCTGATAGTCGCTGCGGTCGTCGGCATCGGTCGGCCGCTTGCCCGCGATATAGGGCGGGAGCGGCATAGTCCCCGCGCGTTCGAGCAGCAGTTCGACCGGCTCGTCGCCGGCAAAGGCGAGAATGAAGCTGCCATCGGCGAGCCGCTCTTCGGCGAGCGCCTCGACCCCCATGCCGAAATCGATCGTCTCGCCGACGCGAAGCCGCTTGGCGTTGCGGATGAACGCCTGCCAGCGGCGTAGGTCGATGCGCTTGTGCAGCGTGGCGCCGATTTTGGCCCCCGGCGCGCTCTGCGCGCCATCATCTCGAGCGTCCCGGCGGCCTTCGAGCTGCGCCGGAATCACGCGCGTGTCGTTGAAGACGAGGCAGTCGCCGGCGCACAGCCATTCGGGCAGGTCGGCAACGCCCGCATCGACCATCGCACCGCCGTCGACGACGAGCATCCGCGCCGCATCGCGCGGACGCGCAGGACGCAGCGCGATACGCTTGCTGGGTAAATCGAAATCGAAGGCGTCGACGCGCATGGTTTGCCTGCGCGTCCCCGCGCTTACTGCTTGATCGGCGCGTTGAGTTCGTCGACCGTCACGGCCGGCGCGGCGGGCGCAGGCACCGTTTCGGCGAGCATCGACGCCGGCGGCATCGGCTTGTTGTCGGCGGCCACCGACACCTGCACCATACGCGACATCACTTCGGGCGGCTCGCCCTTATGGATCGCGTCGATATATTGCATGCCCGACACGACGCGGCCGAACGCCGTGTAGCGCCGGTCGAGCGCGAAGCGCGGCTGAAGCATGATGAAGAACTGGCTGTTCGCACTGTCTTCGCTCTCGGCACGCGCCATCGACAACGTACCGCGCAAATGCGGCGTCGGGTTGAATTCGGCCTTGATGTCGGGAAGCTGCGAGCCACCCTGCCCGGTCGCGGTCGGATCGCCCGTCTGCGCCATGAAGCCGTCGATCACGCGGTGGAACTTGATCCCGTCGTAAAAGCCCGCGCGCGCGAGCTGCTTGATCCGATCGACGTGGTTCGGCGCGACATTGGGATAGAGCTGGATCACGACGCGGCCGCCCGTCGAAAGGTCGAGGTTCAGCATATATTCGGGGTTATTGATGTACTGGTCGGGCGTCATCGCGGGCACCGCGGGCACTTCCGTCGCCGGCGCAGCATCGGCCGCGGCGGGGGCGACCGGAGCCGGGGCCGGATCAACCGGAGCGGGCGCCTCGACTGGCGGGGCCGGCTGGCTTTCCCCCGGATTCGGCGAAGGCGCGGGCGGCGCCTCCTGCGCCACGGCCGCAGCCGCGAGACCGAACGCCATCGCCGTGAAAATCATGGGGCGGAAGGAAAATGTCATGCTGGAACGGCCTCTGCAAAATGTACCGGGATTTGCGCCCTGTCCGGCGCGCCCTAGCTGGAAAAAGCTGAACGCTCAATGATCGGTATCAGCGCTCGCCCTGAAGCAGCCCCCGTTCGGCGATGCGGTCGACCACCGCCTCGCGCACCGCAGGGGTCACGAATTTGTGGATGTCGCCGCCAAAGATCGCGATTTCCTTGACCAGCCGCGACGCGATCGGCTGGAGGCTGACATCGGCCATCAAAAAGACCGTTTCCACGCGGTCGTTGAGCTGGCGGTTCATGCCCGTCAGCTGATACTCATATTCGAAATCGGTGACGCCGCGTATCCCGCGCACGATGATCGACGCGCCCTGGGCATCGGCGAAATCCATGAGCAGCGAGTTGAAGCCGACGACCTCGATGTCGCCGTCGAGTCCCGCGACCTCGGCCTTTACCATCGCGATCCGCTCGTCGTCGTCGAACAGGGGCGATTTCGCGATGTTGGTTGTCACGCCGATGATCAGCCGGTCGACGAGCTTGGCGCCGCGGCGGATGATGTCCATATGGCCGAGCGTGATCGGATCGAACGTCCCCGGATAAACCCCCACCCGCATCAACGGTCCCTTTCCACGACATAGCGCGCGATCGCACGCAGCAGCGCCGCCTCTTCGCCGAAGCCGCCCAGATGCGCAATTGCCTGTTCGACGAGCATCCCCGCCTGTTCGCGCGCGCGTTCGAGCCCCATCAGCGTGACGAAGGTCGCCTTGCCCGCCGCGTCGTCCTTGTGCAGCGCCTTGCCCGCCAGCGCCTCGTCGCCTTCGACGTCCATGATGTCGTCGGCGATCTGGAAGGCGAGCCCGATGTCGCGGGCGTAGCCGCGCAGCGGGGTGCGTCCTTCGGCCGGGATGCGCGCAAGGATCGCCCCCGCCTCGACCGAAAAGGCGATCAACGCGCCGGTCTTCAATTGCTGGAGCCGCGTCACCGTCGGCAGGTCGAAATTCGAGGTTTCGGCGGCGAGATCCATCATCTGCCCGCCCGCCATGCCCGCCGGTCCGGCGGCGCGCGCGAGTTCGCAGCAAAGTTCGGCGCGCACGAAGGGATCGGCGCTGGTCACCGGGTCGCACAGCCATTCGAACGCGAGCGCGTGCAGCGAATCGCCCGCGAGCACGGCGGTTGCTTCGTCGAAGGCGCGGTGCACCGTCGGCTTGCCGCGGCGCATGTCGTCATCGTCCATGCACGGCAGGTCGTCGTGGATCAGCGAATAGACGTGCATCGCCTCGACCGCCGCGCCGACACGCAGGCTGAGGTCGCGGTTGACGTCGAACAGGTCGCCGGCGGCGCGCACGAGCAGCGGGCGCAGCCTTTTGCCCCCCGCGATGGCGGCATGGCGCATCGCTTCGTAGAGCGGACCGCGCGGGTCGGCGGGCACGGCGAGCAGCTGATCGAACAGCCGGTCGATCCCCGCGGCAACATCGGCCTGCGCCGAAAGGAGCAATTGCGTCCCGCGCGAAACTTCGCTTTCGACGAGCGTCACCGCGATCAGCTTTCGCCGAAGGGCGTGGTTCCCGCCGGCCGGCCATCGGCACCCAGGCTGACCTGCTCGATCCGCGCCTGCGCCGCAGCAAGCCGCGCCTCGCAATGGCCGCGCAGCGCATGGCCGCGCTCGTAAAGCGTCACCGATTCCTCGAGGCTGACATCGCCGCTTTCGAGGCGCCGCACGATCGTTTCGAGTTCGCCCATCGCGGCCTCGAACGACAGCGACGCGATCGAGGTGGCAGCAGCGGTTTCGGGGGTGTCCGTCATCGCCCTGCTTTGGCCTCTTCGCCCCCCCGCGGTCAAGTGCGGTCGAGCTTGACGTCGCACCGCGCCGCGATAGGCTCGCGCCATGTTCATCGGCCATTTCGCCCCGGCGCTGATCGTTGCGGCCCGACCGAAGGCGGCGGGGCTCGGTACGCTGTTTGTCGCTGCGCAGTTCGTCGACATCCTTTTCGCCGCGCTGCTCATCCCCGGGATCGAGGCGATGCGCTTCGTCCCCGGCATCACCGCGATGAACCCGATGGACCTGCATCAGATGCCTTATACGCACAGTCTGCTCGGCACATTGATCTGGGCGAAGATTTTCGGCGCCATCGTCTGGTTCGCGACGAGGCGCAGGGAGGCCGCCATCGGCGCCGCGCTTGTCGTCGTCTCGCACTGGTTCATCGATCTTCTCGTCCATATCCCCGACCTGACACTCTACGGCATGCCGCCGAAGCTCGGGCTTGGCCTGTGGGATCACCCGATGATCGCGATGCCGCTCGAGGTCGCGCTCATTGGGGGGGCCTTCGTCTATTATCTGCGCCGCACCGCGGCATCGGGCGGCAACCCCCGGCTATGGGTTCTCGCCGGGCTGCTGGCCTTTGCGCAGGCTGCCGACTGGTTCGGGCCGAAAGAGCCCGTTTATTCGCTCGCCGTCCCGGCGACGATGCTCTTCGCCTATGCGTTGCTATCGGGTACCGCGGCATGGGCGGGCGCCAACCGGCGGATCGCTGTCCGCTGACCCATTTGCTTCGGCGCAATCGCGTTTCTGTTTTTTGCAATTGCTGGCGGCGCGATCGCCGCTCATGCTGCACTGCACAAGAAGAGAGGGGCTCGAAGGCAAGTTTTGTTCAATCGACAAGGACTTGCATCATGAAAAAATTCATCCTCCCCGCCCTCGGCCTGTTCGCGCTGGCGCCAACCGCCGCGCTCGCCAAGGACGAAGCCGTCAAGCGTTTCGAGCATGACGGCGCCACCTACAGCTATACTGTCACCAAGGTGGGCGACACGCGCGTCATCAGCGGTGTCGAGGAACGCACCGGCAAGCCGTTCACGCTCCGCGTCGGCCAGCATCGCGTGCGCGGCACCGTCGGCTCGCAGCAGGTCAGCTTTGCGCTGCGCGATGTCGAGCCGCTCGTGAAACCCGCTGCCACCCTCGCCTCGCGCTGATCCCGCTCTCCGACACAGGCCCCGTGGTGCAAAAAGCATCATGGGGTCTGTTCGTTTTGCGCCTACCCGGCTAAAGGCGCGCCATGACTCAGCAAGCGCCCGCCATCACCCCCGAAATCGTCGCCGAGCATGGGCTTTCGCCCGAGGAATATGATCGCGTCCTGAACGCGATCGGGCGCGAGCCGAACCTTGTCGAACTCGGGATCTTCTCGGTCATGTGGTCCGAGCATTGCAGCTATAAGAGCTCGCGCCTGCACCTCAAGAAGCTGCCGACCGAAGCCCCCTGGGTGATCTGCGGCCCCGGCGAAAATGCCGGCGTCATCGACATCGGCGAAGGGCCCGACGGCAAGAAGCTCGCCGCGATCTTCAAGATGGAGAGCCACAACCATCCGTCGTACATCGAGCCCTATCAGGGCGCGGCGACCGGGGTCGGCGGCATCCTGCGCGACGTGTTCACCATGGGCGCGCGGCCCGTCGCGAACCTCAACGCGCTGCGCTTCGGCCGCCCCGACCATCCGAAGATGAAGCACCTCATCTCGGGCGTCGTCCACGGCATCGGCGGCTATGGCAATTGCGTCGGCGTGCCGACGGTCGGCGGCGAGGTCAATTTCCACAAGGCCTATGACGGCAACATCCTCGTCAACGCGATGACGGTCGGCGTCGCCGAACAGGACAAGATCTTCTATTCGGCCGCATCGGGCGTCGGCAATCCGATCGTCTATGTCGGCTCGAAGACCGGCCGCGACGGCATCCACGGCGCGACGATGGCATCAGCGGACTTCGGCGAGGATGCCGAGGAAAAACGTCCGACCGTGCAGGTCGGCGATCCCTTCACCGAAAAGCTGCTGATCGAAGCCTGCCTCGAACTGATGGCGTCGGACGCGATCGTCGCGATTCAGGACATGGGCGCCGCGGGCCTCACGTCGTCGTCGGTCGAGATGGCGTCGAAGGGCGGCGTCGGCCTCCACCTCAAGATGGACGATGTGCCGCAGCGCGAAACCGGCATGACCGCCTATGAGATGATGCTCTCGGAATCGCAGGAGCGCATGCTGATGGTGCTGAAGCCCGGCCGTGAGGATTTCGCCGCCGCGATCTTCCACAAATGGGAACTCGACTTCGCGGTCATCGGCACCGTCACCGACACCGGCCGCATGGTGCTGGAACATCATGGCGAGATCGTCTGCGACATCCCGCTCGCGCCGCTCGCCGACGATGCGCCGCTCTACGACCGCCCGCATGTCCCGACGCCGAAGCAGGCCGAACTGACGAACGTTCCCGAAACGCAGGATGTCGCCGCGGACCTCAAGACGCTGATGGGCACCCCCGATATCGCCAGCCGCCGCTGGATCTACGAGCAATATGACAGCCAGGTCGGCGCCGACACGCTGCAGACCGGCGGCGATGCTGCGCTCGTCCGCATCCACGGCACCAACCGCGCGCTCGCCATGTCGACCGACTGCACCCCGCGCTATTGCTACGCCGACCCGGTCGAGGGCGGCAAGCAGGCGGTCGCCGAAACCTGGCGCAACATCAGCGCGGTCGGCGCCACGCCCTTGGCGATCACCAACTGCCTCAACTTCGCAAACCCGCAGCGCCCCGAGATCATGGGCCAGATCACCGGCTGCCTCGACGGTATGGCGCAGGCGTGCCGCGCGCTCGACTATCCGATCGTCTCGGGCAATGTCAGCCTTTATAACGAGAGCAAGGCGACCGGCGGCGGCAGCGCGATCCTGCCCACCCCTGCAATCGGCGGCGTCGGCGTGATCGACGACCTGAACCGCGCGGTCGGCATCGGTTTCAAGCGCACCGGCGACATCGTGATGGCCGTCGGCGAACGCGCCGGCCATCTCGGCCAATCGGTGTGGCTGCGCGAAATCCTCGGCCGCGAGGAAGGCCCGCCGCCGCCCGTCGACCTGCGCGCCGAAAAGCGCACCGGCGACTTCATCCGCGGCGCGATCAACGCCGGCTGGATCACCGCCTGCCACGACGTGTCCGACGGCGGCATGGCGGTCGCGCTCGCCGAAATGGCCTTGAAGTCGAACATCGGCGTGCTCGTCAGCGAAGAACAGCCCTTCGGCGTCGCCGAAAGCTTCTTCGGCGAGGATCAGGGGCTGTATCTTGTCACCGTCTGCGACACCTGCCTCGCCGACTTCCTCGACGCCGCCGGCCGCGCCGACGTGCCTGTCGACCCCGTCGGCCGCACGATCAAGGACCGCATCGTCTTCGAACTGGAGGGCAGCGACCATCAGGTGACGCTTGCAGAGCTGCGCGAAGCCCACGAAGGCTTTTTCCCGAACCTGATGGGAGCCGACGCGGCGCTGGCATAAGTCTGTCCGCCCAATTCCCGTTCGCCCTGCGCTTGTCGAAGGCCCGTTCTTTCTTTAGCCGTGGCCAAGAAAGAACTGTGCTTCGACAAGCTCAGCACGAACGGGACAGGTGGTGATATATGAGCATCCACATCGGTATCGGCGGCTGGACCTTCGAACCCTGGCGCGGGACTTTCTATCCCGACAAGCATCCGCAGAAACGCGAGCTCGAATATGCCGGGCAGCACCTCACCGGGATCGAGATCAACGGCACCTATTATGGCAGCCAGAAGCCCGAGAGCTTCGCGAACTGGGCGGCGTCGGTCCCCGACGGGTTCAAGTTCAGCGTCAAGGCCTCGCGCTTCACGACGAACCGGAAGGTCCTCGCCGACGGGGCGGAATCGATCGAGAAATTCCTGACGCAGGGGCTGACGCGGCTCGGCGACCGGCTCGGTCCGATCCACTGGCAATTCATGGCGACGAAGAAGTTCGATCGCGACGATTTCGCGGGCTTCCTCGACCTGCTCCCCGAAACGCAGGATGGTTTGAAGCTGCGCCACGCGATCGAGGTGCGGCACGAAAGCTTCCGCGATCCCGCCTTCGTCGAGATGGTCCGCGAACGGAACATGGCGATCGTCTTTGCCGACAGCGACGAATTCCCGTGCATCGACGAACAGACCGCCGATTTCACCTATGCGCGGCTCCAGCGGTCGCACGAGGATATCGAAACCGGCTACGACGCCAAGGCGCTCGACAAATGGGCCAAGCGCGCGAGGGACTGGGCGGAGGGCGACCGCGACGTCTATATCTTCTTCATTGCCGGCGCGAAGGTCCGCAATCCGGCCGCGGCTCAGGCGCTGATCGCGAAACTCGCCTGATCGGTGTCACCGATCGCCGGCGGCCAAGGGCTGCAGGTTGCTTTTACCCCATTCGCACAGCGGCGTGAGCGCCTCGTTGAGCGATGCCCCCAGCGCGGTGACCGAATAATCGACGCGCGGCGGGACCTGATGGAACATCTCGCGGTGGACAAGGCCGTCGGCCTCCATCTCGCGCAATTGCTGGATCAGCATCTTTTCGCTGATCCCGGCGATGCGACGCTTGAGCGCGCCGAAGCGGACGGGTGTGTCGTGCAGCTCCCAGAGGATCAGCGCCTTCCACTTCCCGCCGATAATCCCGAACACCGGCCCGAGGCCGTCATTATAGGGTTGATTACGTGTCGTCATGTCTGCCTATTTTTACCAAATGGTAAGTACCTGATAAAATAGTCGGTAATTGATCATTAGAAATTAACACGCCACCTCGTCGCGATCAATCGGGCGCGGCAATTTCGCCGGACCCGACGCGAAAGGAATGGTCCCTATGTCCGAAAAACTGCTTATTCTCGTCGGAAGCCCGCGCCGGAACGGCAACAGCGCAACGCTGGCCGACGCCGTCCGGCGCGGCGCCGAGGCGGCGGGCAGCGAGGTCACGCTGCGATTTCTCGACGACCATATCGGAGGGTTCCTGCGCGATTGCCGCCAGTGCCGCCGGCCCGACGGCGAATGCGCGATCGACGACCCCTATCGCGCCCTGTTCTTCGACGAGTTCCTGCCCGCGCGCGGGGTGATTTTCTGCTCGCCCATCTATTGGTACGGCGTGTCCGCGCAGATCAAGGCGTTCTTCGACCGCAGCTTTTGCTATTATGCGGCCTCCTATCCGGGATCGACGGACGCGCTGGCGGCGATGGCGCGCAAAAGGCTCGGGCTGGTGCTGGCATCCGAGGAGAGCTATCCCGGCGTGGCGCTCGGTATCGTCCACCAGATTCAGGAATTTTCGCGCTACACGGGTTCGGACTTTGTCGGCGTCGTGCGCGGCGCCGGCAACAGCCGCGGCGAGGTGCGCAACGATCCGGCGAACCCGGTGGGCGACGCCGAACGCCTCGGCCGCGAGATATTTTCGCGATCCTATTCGGATTACAGGCTGGAAACGCCGCGCAGCCCGCGCGTCTGGCCCGAAAGCGCGCGCTGAGCGCTGGCCACCGGGTACGGGTTGGCCCCGACTTTCGCCGGGGGCAATTCAGGCCATCGCGGCTTTCGCCGCGAGGAAGTTGTACGGGTCGATCCCGCGGTTGCGATAGGCGCGGTGCGCTTCCTGGTAGAGCGTCGGCTCGCCGATGCCGAGGCGCGCGCGCGCGGCGTCGAGCGGTTCGGCGAGGAGCGCGCGGATGTCCTGCTCGATGATCGCCTTCGCCGCCTTGCCGTGGCGCTGGCCCTGACGGATCGCGCCCATCACCGGCGCGTCGCTCTTGATGCTGCGCTTCACCTCATAGCCGCCGGCATAGGCGATGAAGGCATTGCCGTAATTGCCCGTCTGGCCATAGGTGAAGCCGAGCACGCACTGCTCGCCGAGCGCGTCGCGGCCATAGCCGGTGAGGATGTGGAACAGGTCGTGCGTGTCGCGCAGGCGGTTCGAATACCATTGCACCTGATCGTCATATTGCGGGCGGCCCATCTTGTCGCTTTCGGCGACGAGGCCGGCGGCCGACAGGCCCTCGCGGCGCATGAAGGTGACATAGGCATGGCCGACGCTGCCCTCGGGCAGCGCGTCGATCCAGCTGTGATCGTCGAGCAGGTCGGGCAGATAGGGCTCGCGCTCCATCAGCTTTCGCCCAAAGTCACTTGTCACGAAGGCGCGCGCATCATCCATGAAACCCTTGCGCGGCAGATTTTCGAAGATGTGGAAGACCTGTTCGGTGTCTTCCTTGTCCTTGATGAGCTTGCGGAAGTGCTGGAACGCCTTGAACGGGCGGAACTTCGGCATCTGACGGTCGGGGTGGGAGAAGATGGTCGGGGTCATGGCTGTTCTCGTTCGAATCAGGTGATGCTGTGCAGATAGCATTACTGACATAGATGTCAATAACCGTTTAACGCCGAAAGCCCTCGACGCCTTTTGCGGCGCACGATACGCCGTGCCGATATGGGCGAAGGGAAAGCGGTATGACCACGGCATCGACGCGATACGAAAGCCTCGACGCGATCCGCGGCGTTGCGGTGATGGGCATATTGGCGATGAACATCCTCGCCTTTGCCCTGCCCTTTTCTGCCTATACCAATCCGCTGGCGGGCGGACCGGTCGGCGATCTCGACCTCGCGACCTGGTTCTTCAGCTTCGTTTTCATCGATTCCAAGATGCGCGGCCTGTTCTCGATCCTGTTCGGTGCCAGCACCCTGCTCGTGATCGAAAGCGCCGCAGCGAGCGGGCGGAGCGCTGCAGGCGCGCATTATTCGCGCATGTTCTGGCTCGGCCTCTTCGGCCTCATCCATTATTATTTCATCTGGTTCGGCGACATCCTGTTCCTCTACGCGCTCTGCGGCCTGATACTCTTCGCTTTCCGCAACCTGTCGGTGAAGGCGCTGGTCGTCTGGGCGCTCCTGTTTTTCCTTGTCGCGATCGCCTTCCTCGGCGGCGGCTGGCTGATGTTTGCGCTCGCCGAAGCCGGAAAGCTGCCGCCCGAGGCGGTCGCGCAGGCGCAGGGCGATCTCGCCCGGTTGAACGCCGACATGGGACCAAATGCCGCGAGCTATGCAAAGGATGTGGCGACCCACCTCGGCAGCTACGGCAGCATCGTCGCCGAAAAACTGGGCCCGAAGGCGACTGATCCCTTTATCCAGGCGCTGATGTTCCTGTGGGAAACGATGGGCCTGATGCTGATCGGCATGGCGCTCTTCAAGTCGCGGATGCTGACCGGCGAATGGGACGCTGCGCGCTACCGCAAATGGGCGGTGATCGGCTTCCTGATCGCCATACCCCCGCTCGTTGGCCTTGCCCGCTATCAATATGCCAATGGCTTCAGCGCGGTTTCGACCTTTGGCGCGTCGCTGTCGCTATCGATGCCGTTCGACATCGCCGCCACGATCGGCTGGGCGGCGCTCATCATGTTGCTGATCCGGACCGCGGCGAGCGAGGCGGTCCGCGCGCGCCTCGCCGCGACCGGGCGGATGGCCTTCACCAACTATCTCGCCACCTCGATCGTGATGACGACGATCTTCTACGGCTATGGGCTGGGGCTGTTCGGCAGCGTCGGGCGCACCGCGCTCTATCTTTTCTGCTTCGGCATGTGGGCAGCGATGCTGCTCTGGTCGAAGCCGTGGCTCGACCGCTTCAACTATGGGCCGCTCGAATGGATCTGGCGCAGCCTGTCGCGCTGGCGGCTTCAGCCGATGCGCAAGGTAGCCCGCGCCTAGAAACCGATGGCGCGATCGAAGCCGGCCGGACGACGCTGGACGAGCGGATTCGCCTCGCGCTCCAGCGCACCCAGCGTTTCCTCGAACAGCGGGCGCAGCGCGACGACGCGCGGCAGATATTCCTCGGGGCTGACCTGGCTTTCGACGCAGTGGCGCGCAAACATCTCGATATCCTCGGCGAGCGCCCCCAGTCTTTCGCCGCCGAACTGACGCGCTTCGCTTTTCAGCGTGTGCGCGGGCATCACGAGTCCGCGGGCATCGCGGGCGCGCATCGCCTCTTCGATCGCCGCCACCGATTTGGTGCCGTCTTCGCGAAAATAGCCGAGAATCCGTACGAACGCGGCGCCCAACTGGGTGCGCGTCGCGCGAAACTCATCCCAATCGACCAGGATTTCGTCCAATGCTTTATCCCTTGGTATTCAAATTCGGCCGTGGTCCCAGCCGATCCATGCCCAAGTTGGGTAAAAAAGACGTTACGGTACGGACCGCCCGGCAATGAAAATGCCCCGTTTCGGGTCAGCGGCAAACGCGCCAGCGTCCCGCACCATCCGCCGCGGCGTCGCTCTCGACACGCCAGCCATGCTCGGTCGCAAGCGCGGCGACTTCGCGCCCCGCCTGCGGATCGTCGGCGATCAGCACGACCTCGGCCGTATCGCGCATCGCCCGCGCCAGCCGGAGCGCCGGCCAGGGACAGCGCATCCCCCGCGCGTCGACGACCAGCGCCGACACATTATTCGTCATAAGGGTTGCGCGAATTGCGGAAATTCAGGCGCACGGGAACGCCCTGGAATCCCAGCTCCTTGCGCATGCCGTTGACGAGATAGCGTTCGTAACTGCCGGGCAGCGCATCGGTCCGCGAACCGAAGACGACGAAGGTCGGCGGCCGCGTCCGCGCCTGCGTGATATAGCGCAGCTTGATGCGCTTGCCGCCGGGTGCCGGGGGCGGATTGCTGTCGACCGCGCCTTCGAACCAGCGATTGAGCCGGGCGGTCGAAACGCGATTGGTCCAGATGTCCCGCTGTTCGAACGCGACGCGGACCAGCGTGTCGATACCCTTGCCCGTCGCGCCCGAGATGCTGAGCACCGGCACGCCCTTCACCTGGCTGAGACCGTCGTCGAGCGCGGCGCGCACGCCGTTGAACAATGACGAGGGATCCTCGGCGATATCCCATTTGTTGAGTGCGACGATCAGCGCGCGTCCTTCCTGCAGCACCTTGTCGGCGATACGCAGGTCCTGCGCCTCCAGCCCCTTCGTCGCATCGAGCAGCAGCACGACGACTTCGGCGAAGTCGACCGCGTGCAGCGCATCGGCGACCGACAGCTTCTCGAGCTTGTCGACGACCTTGGCGCGCTTGCGCATGCCCGCGGTGTCGAACAGCTGGATTTCGTGGACTTCGCCGTCCTTTTCCCATTGCCAGTCGACGCGGATCGAATCGCGGGTGATTCCCGCCTCGGGGCCGGTGATCAGCCGGTCCTCGCCGATCATGCGGTTGATCAGCGTCGACTTGCCTGCGTTCGGGCGCCCGACGATCGCCAGCTTCATCGGGCCGAGCGGCGCATCCTCGGCCTCGTCGCCCTCGATCGCGGGCGGCAAGGCTTCGGCTTCGGCCGCATCATAAGCCTCGACGATCGGGCGCAGCGCGTCGAACAGGTCGACGACGCCCTCGCCATGCTCGGCGCTGAGTGCGATCGGATTGTCGAAGCCGAGCGAATAGCTTTCCATCAGGCCGTTTTCGCCCTGCTTCCCCTCGGCCTTGTTGACGAGCAGGATGATCGGCGTGTCCTCGCTGCGCAGCCAGCGCGCGATTTCCTCGTCGAGCGGGGTCACGCCCGCGCGGCCGTCGATCATGAACAAGGCGGCGTCGGCTTCGCGCACCGCCTTTTCGGTCTGCACGCGCATCCGGCCGGGCAGGGTCGCGGCATCATGATCCTCGAACCCTGCGGTGTCGACGATCCGGAATTCGAGCCCGAGCAGCTTGCCGTCGCCTTCTCGCCGGTCGCGCGTCACCCCGGGCTGGTCGTCGACCAGCGCCAGACGCTTGCCGACCAGCCGGTTGAACAGCGTCGATTTGCCCACATTGGGCCGGCCCACAATGGCAATCGTCGCGAATCGCGACATGTCCCTATTCCTACACCGGGCCGCCCCGGCCCGGACGCCGTATCAGCGCCAGGCCGTGATCTTCCCGTCGTCCGCGAGGACGTACAAAATATTGTTCGCCACAATCGGCGGCTGCGACAGAGGCGTCTTGAAATCGGTCGATCCCAGCAGCGAGCCGTCGGTCGGAGAAAACTCCTGCAACGACCCTTCGCTGTTCACCGCAATCAGGCGGCCGCCCGCGAGGATCGGTCCGGTCCAGCGGATCGGGTCCTTCTTCTTCTTTTCGGTCTCGACGCGAAAGCGTGCAAGCTGCTGGATCCAGCGAACCTTGCCAGTTCCGCGTGCGACGCACAGCAGCTTGCCGTCGTCGGTCATCGCATAGACCCACTCGCCGACGACATAGGGCGTCGAAATGCCGGCGATCGAAATTTCCCAGCTGCGTTGCCCGGTGAGCAGTTCATAGCTCGCCATGCGTCCGCCCTGGCCCAGCGCGAAAACCCGGCCGCGGTCGACGACCGGATCGGCATCGACGTCGGTCAGCGTCGACACCGACAGCGCCATCGACGTCCGCGCGAGCGCGTCTTCCCACAGGTCGCGGCCGTTTTCGTAACGATAGGCCTGAACCTCACCCGACGAGAAGCCGGCGACGATCGTCCCCTGCCCCGCCGCGGGCGATGCGGCACCGAAAACGCTGCCCGGTTCGAGCGACGCGGTCGCCTGCCACAGCACCGCGCCATTGGTCGCATTGAGCGCGAAAATCTGGTTGTCCTGGCTGACGACATAGACGCCGCCGAAGGCAATCGTCGGTGCGCCGCGCAGCGGCCCCGCGGGCTTCACCTTCCAGATCACCGATCCGTCGGCGACGTTCAGCGCCGCGACATCGCCCGCGCCGCTCGTCGCATAGACGACCGATCCGTCGACCCCGGCACCGCCGCCGAACAGCGAATCCTTGTAATCCTTGCCTGTGCTGCCAATCGATGTCCGCCACAGCTGTGCACCGGTATCGGCGGAAAAGGCCGACACGACCGCGTCGGTGCCGACCGCGAACAGGCGATTGTCGGCAACAACGGGCGAAGCCGCGAGCCGCTGCTTGTTATTGCTGCCCGCGATATTGGCCTGCCACAGCTGGCCGCGCGTCGCGCCCAGCGCCGGATGGCCCATCGATTTGGACGCGTTGCCGCCCGATTGCGACCAGGCGGCATTGACCGCCGGTTCGGGCAGGACGACCGCTATGCCGGCAGTCGCCGTATCGACCTTGATGCTGTTGTCGTTCGACAGGATCGACACGCGATCGCCGACGGTCGGCGTCTTGGGCCCGCCATCGCCCTTGAACACGCCGCAGCCCGCGAGCGGCAGTGCCAGCAACGCCGCCGCATAAATTCCGTAGTGCGCTTTCCGCATATTATTTCGTTTCCTCAACTTTTGCGGCTGTCGCTGCCTTGGGCGCGGCATTGCCTTTCTGGTCCCCGGCGGCGCTTGTCGCCGCATTTTTATCGGCTCCGGCCGTAGCCGCGGCGTTCTTTTCGGCTCCGGCGCTATCGGTCGCGCGGTCGGAAACCGCGTCGACGCCCAGCATGCCGGCCATCTGCACCGAGCGCGATTCGAGCGATTTGGCGACGTCCGGCGTCTTGGCGATGCGCGCATAGAGCGCGCCGGCCTTGTCGAACTGGCCGAGCTGATAATGAGCGCTCGCCGACATCTCTGCGGCGCTCGCAAACCAGCTCGACGCCGGATCCTTTGCATCGACCATCGGCTTCATGCGCGCGATCACCGCGTCGGGCTTCAGCGTGTCATATTCGAATGCGGTCTGGCGGATCAGCGCGAGGTCGCGCAGCGACTGGTCGAGTTTGGTGTCGGCCGCGATTTTCGCCATCAGCGCGGCGGCCGCCTTCAGGTCGCCGCCCTGCGCCTTGATATTCGCCTGCTGCATCTGCGCAACGGCGCGATAGGCGGGGCTGCCGTCGTCGACGAGCTTCTGCAGCTCGGCATCGGCGGCGCGGGGCTGGTTGGCGCCGAGTTTCTCGAACGCCGCGATCAGTTCTTCGGCCTGTTCGCCGCGCGCCTGATCCTGCCGGTGACTCCAGAAAAGATAGCCGCCGAACGCGAGCAACGCGGCGAGTACGCCGCCGATGATCCACCGGCCATAGCGCTGCACGATCGTATCGAGCCGGTCCTTGCGGACGGCTTCGTCGACCTCCTGCAACAGCGCGGCATCATTCGTCGGGCTCAGGGCCAATCAAACCTCCATATATTCGTCATGGCTCTGGGCATTCATCCCGCCGGTCGCTTCCTTAGCGACGACGCCGAAAAAGGCCAAGCGTTTCGCTGTTGTGCGCCGCCGCCTGCCGTCAACCTGCGTAGGTCTGATCGTCGGTCGGGAATGAACGGGACCTGACTTCGTCGGCATAGTCCTTGACCGCGCTGTTGACGACGCCCGCCATATCCTCATATTTTTTGACGAACTTGGGGACACGTTCGAACATGCCGAGCATGTCGTCGGTGACCAGCACCTGACCGTCGCACTGCGCCGAGGCGCCGATCCCGATCGTCGGGCAATCGACCTTGTTCGTGATCTCGATCGCAATCGATTCGAGCACCCCCTCGATGACGATCGAAAAGGCACCCGCCTGCGCGACCGCGATGGCGTCTTCGACGATCGAACGCGCCTCCTCCTCGCTCTTGCCGCGCACGCCATAGCCGCCAAGGATATTCACCGCCTGCGGGGTCAGCCCGACATGACCCATGACCGGGATGCCGCGCTGGGTCAGGAACTCGATCGTCGGGGCCAGGACCTTGCCGCCCTCGACCTTCACCGCCGCCGCGCCGGTTTCCTTGAGCAGCCGCGCGGCATTGTCGAACGCCTGCTGCGGGCTGCCTTCATAGCTGCCGAACGGCATGTCGACGATGACGGCCGCATGATAGCTGCCGCGCACGACAGCCGCGCCATGCAGGGCCATCATGTCCATCGTCACCCCGACGGTATGCGGCAGCCCGTAAATCACCTGCGCCAGCGAATCGCCGACCAGCAGCATGTCGCAATGCGGGTCGAGCAGCTGCGCCATGCGGACCGTGTAGGCGGTCAGCATCACGAGCGGCTCGCCGCCCTTGCGCTGGCGAATCCGCGGAACGGTAAGGCGCTTCATCGGCTGCGGCGTCGGATTCGCGCGGCTGGTCGATGTGTCGAGGGTGAGCGTTTTCGGGAGCGTGGACATGGGGCGGGGGTCTAGCCCCTTGGCGCGCGCAGCGAAAGGACGAAGCATCACGATGTAAAATCGACTTGACTTTATGTTCGATATTTTTAACATAAGGTCATGAAAAGCGAACATTCGGAGTTTCACGCATGAGCTTCCGCGAAAAGATACACTGGGTCACGTTGGTGACGATGGCAGCGGCGTTCGGCTGGTATTTCCTTGCCTATCCCTGGCAGGTCGCCGACGGTCCCGCGGGCGTCTGGGCGACCGCCGGGCTGCTCGTGCCGGTCACCATCGCGATCATCGTCGCGATGACGGTGGCAACCGCCTTCCTCGCGATCCGCAACCGCGCCGAGGTCGATATCAGGGAGGACGAGCGCGACCGCGGCTTCCACATGCGCGGCACCCACTATGCCTATTACCCGCTCGTGGTCGGCATCTGGGTCAGCATCTTCCTGGTCTTCTGGGGCGTCGGCCAGGCGCAGCAGCTCAACATGATGATCGCGACACTCGTCCTTGCCGAGCTCGTGCGCATCGGCACCCAGCTCTACCTCTATCGCCGGGGCTATTGAGCCATGTCCCCCGCGATCCTCGAATCCGCGCGGCAGCTTGCCGCAGCCGATACCGGAGACCTGTCGATGAACTTCCGCGAAAAAACCGCATGGCTGAATGTCATCGCGATGGTCGCCGCCTACGCTCTCTATTTCGGGCTTCTCCTCTCCGGGCATCCCGCCGGGCGCGAAGTTTTTCCGATGCTATGGCTGTTCGGATCGATCGCCACCGCGCATGCGGTCACCGTCATCGTCGGTACCGTCATCCTGTCGGCGCAGGCGCCGAAGCCGGAGCGCGCCCGCGCCGACGAACGCGACCGCGCGATCCGTCGCCGTGGCGCCGCCATGGGTTATTATGTCCTGCTGGTCGGGATGATGGTCGTCGGGGTCTATATGCCTTTCGTCGAGCGCGGCGTGCCGCTGGCGAACGCCGGGCTGTTCGCGATCGTCGCCGCCGAGCTGGTGAACAGCGTCGTTGTCCTGATGAGCTACCGGCGGGGCTGGCATGGCTAGGTTCCCCTTCTCCAACGAGATCCGGACGCTGCGCTTTCTTGCGGGCGAGATGACGCAGGGCGACCTTGGCGACATGGTCGGGGTCACCCGGCAGACGATCGCCGCGATCGAACAAGGCAAATATTCCCCGTCGCTGGAGGTCGCGTTCCGCATCGCGCGCGTCTTCGACAAGCCGCTCGAGGCGGTGTTTCAGTGGGACGACGCCGGGGCTTGAGACAGCGCGGCCGCGCGGGTCCGGTTCGGCGTCCCCTCCCCGGTGGCGTCGGGCCGGACTTCAAGCTGCGCCGAGCGCCGCGAGATGGTCGGGGCCGAGTTCCAGCGCCATGCTGCCCAGCAGCTCGTCGAGCTGGTCGACACGCGTCGCACTTGCGATCGGCGCGGTGACGCCGGGCTGCTGTGCGACCCAGGCAAGCGCGATCTGCGACAGCGTCGCACCCGTTTCGGCGGCGATCCGGTCCATGACGGCCAGAACCGCGGGGCCGCGCCCCTCCATATAGGACTTCGCCTTGAAACCGCGCGGACTCTGCCGCAGGTCGGCGGCATCGCGATACTTGCCCGACAGATAGCCGGACGCGAGGCTATAATATGGGACGACGCCGATATCCTCGGCAATGCAAAGTTCCTGCAACGCGCCTTCATATTGATCGCGGTCGAGCAGGTTCAGTTCGGGCTGCATGACAGTGAAGCGCGGCAGCCCGCGTTCGTCGGCGACGCGCAGCGCGGCGGCGAGCCGGTCGGCGCTATAGTTGGACGCGCCGATCGCGCGGACCTTGCCCGCATCGACCAGTTCGCCGAACGCGCCCATGACCTCGTCGAGCGGGACATCGGGATCGTCCTTGTGCGCGAAATAAAGGTCGATCGTCTCGACGCCCAGCCGTTCGAGCGAGGCATCGACCGCGGCGCGGATGCGGTCGGGCTGCAATCCCTTGCCGCCTTCGCCCGGCAGCATGCCCACCTTGGTCGCGATCGATATCCGGTCGCGCGCGCCGCTCGCCTTCAGCCATGCGCCGATCATGCTTTCGGACTCGCCGCCCTTATGTCCTTCCGCCCACGCCGAATAGACGTCGGCGGTGTCGATCATCCGGCCGCCGCCTTCGACGAAGCGATCGAGAACGGCAAAGCTCGCCGCGCGGTCGGCGGTCCAGCCGAAGACGTTGCCGCCAAGGACGAGCGGTGGGGTGGAAAGCCCACTTTGGCCCAGAGGTTTGTCGATCATCGAACATGTCCCTTCTTGACGGTCGCCACCGCTTCGCGCGGGTTGTCGCTGAACAGCCCGTCGATACCGGTTTTGAGATAGGTATCGATTTCGGCCGCCAGATCGCCATGTCCCGCGGGATTGAGCCCGCCCTTGTCGCCGAGCGGCAGGAAATAATTTTCGCGGCGAAACGTCCAGGGATGGACCTTCAGCCCCGCGGCATGCGCGTCGCGCACCAGCACCGTCGGATCGCCGAGCCGCCCCAGCGCGCCGCGCGGGATGACCATATCCTTCGACGGCCCGATACCGTCGGCATAGGCGGCGATCGCCTTCAACCCGGCGGGAGCCGCCATTGCGGCATAGCTGGTGCCCGGCGTATCCGCCGGACTGCCTTCGCTGTCCATCAGCTGGATCAGCGGCAAGTCGCTCTTCGCCCGCAGCGCCTTGAGGTTGCCGACCTCGAAGCTCTGGATGAACACCGGCGCCGTGCGCCCCCGGTAACCGAACCGGTCGAGCATCGCCAGCAGCGGCGCCTCGTGCGGCAGGCCGATCGATACGAAATAGCTCGGGTGCTTGGTTTCGGGATAGACGCCGACGGGCCGCTCGCGCCCCTTGTTCGCCTCGGCAAGGAAAGTCAGGATTTCCTCGAAGGTCGGGATGTCGAACCGGCCGTCATATTCGGTGCTACGCAGTTTCGGCAGCCGCTCGCGCGCACGCAGCGTCTTGAGTTCGGCGAGCGTGAAATCTTCGGTGAACCAGCCGGTGACCTGCTGCCCGTCGATCGTCTTGGTCGCCTTGCGATCCGCGAACTCTTCGTGGGCCGCGACGTCGGTCGTTTCGGAAATCTCATTCTCGTGCCGCGCCACCAGCACGCCGTCCCTGGTCAGCACAAGGTCGGGTTCGATATAATCGGCGCCAAGCTCGATCGCGAGCCGGTACGCAGCGATGGTATGTTCGGGCCGTTCGCCCGACGCCCCACGATGCGCAATCACGATCGGCGGCTGCCCGTCGAGGGTTGCCTGCGCGGTCACAGGCTCAGCCGCGCAGCCGGCGGTGAGCATCAGGGCGAACAGCGCCGCGAAACGCCGCATCATTTTGCAAAGCGCGCCTGCCAGTCACCGGCCGAAAAACCGACGCTGACGCCTCCTGCCGCTTCGACCACCGGCCGGCGAATCATCGCCGGCTGATCCAGCATCAACGCCTTGGCCGAGGCGGCATCGAGGCCGTCCTTCTGCGCGTCGGGCAATTTGCGGAAGGTGGTGCCGGCCTTGTTGAGGAGTTTTTCCCACCCCAGCGCGTCGATCCAGCCCTGGAGCCGTGCGGGGTCGAGCCCGTCCTTGCGAAAATCGTGAAAGCGATAGGAGACGCCCTGCTCGTCAAGCCAGCGCCGGGCTTTCTTCACCGTATCGCAGTTCGGAATACCATAAAGAATCAGTGTCATGTTTCGGGAATTAGCAGGAGCCAGTTACATATTCGAGGCGTCAGATGCGGTCGGCGCTTTCGAAACGAGGGGCCGGTCGGCGATCCGCGTGTTCGCGCTGGCGAGCTTGCCGCGCAGCGCCCGCGCAAAACCTTCGTGGAGCGCTCCGGCCAGATCGGGGTTGGCGGCCAGATAGGCGCGCAGCGCCGCGGCGGGAACGAACCACAGCCGCGCATTGCTGCCGAGCACCACCGTTCCGGTCGCGTAGGTGCCGTCGAGCACCGTCGCCTCGCCGATCAATTCGCCGTCGGACAATCGCGCGACCTCGGCGCCGTCGCGCTGGACCGAAGCCAGCCCTTCGGCAAGGTAGAAGAGGCTGGGCGCCGCCTGGTTCTCGCGGATCAGCACTTCGCCACGCTTTGCCGAAATCCAGTGCCCCTGATCGATAAGGCCGCGCGCCGCGACCGGCCCCAGCCGCGCGAAATGCTGGCGGCGCAATTCCTCTTCCTCGGCCGAAAAGCGGACATTGGCCCCGCGCAGCCACAGCCGCGTCAATATGCCGATGTTGACCACGAGGATCGCGAGCACCAGCATCCCGTAACCGAAAACGGGTTCGCGGAACAGGACAAGCGGGAGGGCGACCAGCGCCGCGGCGGCAAGGCCGATGCGCACATAGTCGATGCGCACGACAAAACTCGTCGCCAGCAGCAACAGCAGCACCCCATAAACGAACCATGCGGAATCGAAATTCGCCATAGCCAATCGCTTCACATCGGGACCCGGAAACGGGTCGCTGGTGTATAACGTTACCGATAACCGACTGCCTTGGTTGCGCCCCTATCGCCGTTTCAAAAGCTTGTAACAAACTATCAGTTTTTGAGGTCCAAGAAAAGCATAGGTGCGCAAATGTCACGATAATGCTAATTTTGCGGTTTGCTCGTGCCGCAAACATTGCGTCCACGCGGCATAAGCGCCATGTGGCGCTCGATTCGAACGCGAAAAGACAGGCATATGACGAAAAACTGGCAACCGCATAGCTGGCGCTCGCACGAGGCCCGCCAGCTTCCCACCTATCGCGACGCCGATGCGCTCGCCGCCGCCGAACGCGAACTCGCGGGCTATCCGCCGCTGGTCTTTGCCGGCGAAGCGCGCGACCTGACCGCCGAGCTTGGCAAGGTTGCCGAAGGCAAGGCGTTCCTGCTGCAGGGCGGCGACTGCGCCGAGAGCTTTGCCGAGTTTCATCCGAACAATATCCGCGACACCTTCCGCGTCCTCCTCCAGATGGCGGTCGTGCTGACCTTCGCGTCGAAGATGCCCGTGGTGAAGCTCGGCCGCATGGCGGGCCAGTTCGCCAAGCCGCGCTCGGCCGACATGGAGGATGTGGGCGGCGTCGAGCTGCCGAGCTATCGCGGAGACATCATCAACGACATCGCATTCGAGGAAGCGGGCCGCGAGCCCGATCCGCAGCGCATGGTCAAGGCGTATAACCAGTCGGCAGCGACGCTGAACCTGCTGCGCGCCTTCGCGAACGGCGGCTATGCGAACCTGCATCAGGTCAACGCCTGGACGCATGATTTCATGGACCGCAGCCCCTGGGCGAAGAAATATCAGGAAACCGCGGCACGCATTTCCGAAGCGCTCGCTTTCATGGAAGCGTGCGGCGTGACGCCCGAGACCGTCCCGCAGATCAAGGGCACCAGCTTCTACACCAGCCACGAGGCGTTGCTGCTCCCCTATGAGCAGGCGCTGACGCGGCAGGACAGCCTGACCGGCGGCTGGTACGACACCTCGGGACACTTCCTGTGGGTCGGCGACCGCACGCGCTTCGAAGGTTCGGCGCATATCGAATATCTGCGCGGTATCGGCAATCCGGTCGGCATGAAATGCGGCCCGAGCCTCGAGCCCGACGTGCTGCTGCGCCTGCTCGACACGCTCAATCCCAATCATGTCGCGGGGCGCATGACGCTGATCACGCGCTATGGTCACGACAAGATCGAGGCGCATCTGCCCAAGCTGGTGCGCGCGGTGAAGGAATCGGGCCACCCCGTCGTCTGGTCGTGCGACCCGATGCACGGCAATGTCATCAAGACGCCCAACGGCTACAAGACGCGCCCCTTCGATCGCATCCTCGCCGAGGTGCGCGGCTTCTTCGCGGTTCACCGCGCCGAGGGCACGCATGGCGGCGGCATCCATATCGAGATGACCGGCCAGAATGTCACCGAATGCACCGGCGGCGCGATGGACGTGACCCAGATGGATCTCGCCGACCGCTATCACACGCATTGCGACCCGCGCCTGAACGCGGGACAGAGCCTCGAACTCGCGTTCCTGCTCGCCGAAATGCTCAATCAGGAAATGGCGGATCGGGCCAAGCAGGCGGCCTGACCCAAAACATTGTTGAGTGTGCCCCCGCGAAGGCGGGGGCCCATCTCCCGCCGTTTGCTTCCGAAATATCCGGTGATGGGTCCCCGTCTTCGCGGGGACACACTTCATTTTTACTTCGCTGTTCCCGGCCAGGCTTTCGTATCGGCGAACGCCCGGCCCAGCGCGACATGCAGGTCGGCGTCCTCGGCCGCGCCGCCGAGCGGGATGGTGTCCGAGAAATTGTCGGTAGCCGTGTGATAATGGCTGCCGAGGAAGGCTTCGAGCAGCTTCATATCCGAAAAGCTGCCGCCGACCATCAGCGAGGTCACGCCCTTGGCGCCGAGCGCCCAGCCATCCTGCCGCTGGATGAAGGCATCGGCCTCGCCATCCTCGTCGAGTTTGCGGCCGAGCTTCGTCGCCGCCTCGCGCACGACAGCATCATAGGCGGGCTTGCCGCGCCCGATCGTCGCGACGGGTGTACCACGCGGCGAAATGGCGATCGTATCGATATTGAGCGCGACGGTGATGTCGGACAGCGGCACCACGGGATGATCGGCAAAATAATGCGCGCCCAGCAGGCCCTTTTCCTCGGCCGTCGTCGCCAGGAAATAAATGTCGCGGTCGGGCCGCGCGCCCTTGCCCAGCCGCTTCGCGACCTCGATCAGCACCGCGATGCCGCTCGCATTGTCGACCGCGCCGTTGCAGATCCGGTCGGCGGTGCCTTCGGATTCGCAAATGCCGAGATGGTCCCAGTGGCCAAGGAACAACACCGCCTTGCCGTCGGGCTTCGCGCCCGGCAGCTTGGCGATCACATTGTTGCTCGCGAAGGGACGAATGGCCGATTGCGTCGCCAGATCGGCGGACACCGGCAACGCCATGCCTTTATAGCCGGGCGACTTCGCGGCTTCGTGCAGCGCATTGCTGTCCTCGCCCGCCTGCTTCAGCAAGGCATCGGCCGCCGCGGGCGACAGGAAGCCGCTCACCGGCGCGCCCGGCTTCGCGTCGGCGAGGCGCATGACCTTGCTGCCCGCGGTCTCGCGCAATTGCTCCCACGGCACGGCGTCGGTCGCGATGACCAGGACCGCGCTCGCACCCGCATCGGCGAGCATCTGGCGCCGTTCGCGATAGCGCGGCAGCTTGTCGCCGAAGGGCGCGTTGTCGAACAACATGATCGCAAGCTTGCCTTTGACATCGGCGTTGACCTTGCCCGCGCCGTCGATGCCATAGCCGACGAAGACCGCCGGGAGGCCGGTCAACGCGGCCGACGGATCGCGCCCGGTCAGGACGATGCCATCGTCCGGCAGCGCGAAATCGCGGCCGCGAACGCTGAACCTCGCGGTACTGCCCAGCCCCTGCGTCTCGACGAAGGGCACCGGCTGGAGCCAGGGCGTCGCGCTGCCCGGCACGGCTTCGAGCCCCGCCTTCGCCCATTCGCCGACGATATAGGCAATGGTGCGATCCTCGCCTTCGGTCCCCGGCGCGCGGCCCTCGAACGCATCGCCCGCAAGTATCTTTATATGGCCAGCGAGCTCGGTTTCGGTGATCGGCGCGTCGACGGGCTTGGCGTGGACGGCGGGGGTGGCAAAGGCCAGGAGGGCGGCGGCCGCGATCGCGGCGCGAAATTTAGTTGCGTGCATGGGGGCGCGGCATGGCACGCCCGCGAAAGCCGGGCAAGCGGCGTTCGTCGAAGGATCGCGGGCGTTGGTCCGGTGCGAAGCGGGACAAGTGAGAGCCGACCTTTACTCCCCTCCGCCTGTGGGAGGAGATGTCAGGCGTGCCCAGCCCGCGCCAGCAACGCCCTTGCCGCCGCGACATGCATATCCTCGATCATCTGGCCGTCGTGGCGCTGCGCTCCGCCGGTCGCCGCCGCCACCAGCGCCTCGGCCGCCGCAATTTCGCGTTCCGACGGTGCGAATGCGCTGTTGCACGGATCGACTTGCGACGGATGGATCAAGGTCTTGCCGTCGAACCCGAGCCGCCGTCCCTCCGCCGCTTCGCTGGCGAAACCCGCGGCATCGTCGATCGCATTATAGACCCCGTCGAACCCCCACGCCCCGGCCGCCCGCGCCGCCAGCACGATTGCCTGAATCGCATGGCTCATCGCGCCGCGGTCCATGCCGCCCGGCAGCTTCAATTCATGCGCGAGGTCGTTGAGCCCCGCGATCAGCCCCGCCACCGCCGGATCGGCGGCGATGTCGCGCGCGGCGTAGATCGCGGTCGGCGTCTCGATCATCGCAAGGATGGGCAGGCCGAGACCGCGCGCGCTTTCGAGGTCGGCGATGGCGTCGACCTTGGGCAGCACCACCGCGTCGAGCGCGAGGCCCGCGACCGCGTTGATGTCCGCCGCCTGATGCTCGCTGCCCGTCCCGTTGATACGCACCGCGACCCGCTTGCCCGGATAGCCCGCCGCGACGGCGGCGCGCATCGCCGCGCGCGCTTCGGCCTTGCGATCGGCGGGGACCGCATCCTCGAGATCGATGATCAACATGTCGGCAGCGAGGCCGGCCGCCTTTTCGAGCGCGCGGGCGTTCGATCCCGGGACATAGAGCAGCGAGCGCGGCGGATAGTCACTTGGCGTCATGCGCTTTTCTGTGGCGCAACCCCGCCATTGCCGCAATAAGGAAGCGGGTTTGCAAAACATCTATTTTGCAGAGAGAGGGGATGATCGATGGAATTCGCACTCGCACTGGTGGTTCTGGCGCTGGTGTTCCTGATCTGGGCGCTGACGCCCGTGCGGCAGGGCTATGCCTATACGATCGAACGCTTCGGTCGCTTTACCCATACGGCGCAGCCGGGGCTCAATTTCATCATGCCGATCTTCGACCGCGTCGGTCGCAAGGTGAACATGATGGAACAGGTGCTCGACATTCCGGGGCAGGAAATCATCACCAAGGACAATGCGATGGTCGCGGTCGACGGCGTCGTCTTTTTCCAGGTGCTCGACGCCGCCAAGGCGGCCTATGAGGTCAGCGACCTCTATCTCTCGATCATGAACCTGACGACGACGAACCTGCGCACCGTGATGGGGTCGATGGACCTCGACGAAACCTTGTCGAAACGCGACGAGATCAACACGCGGCTGCTGCACGTCGTCGACGACGCGACGACGCCGTGGGGCGTCAAGATCACCCGCGTCGAGATCAAGGACATCCGCCCGCCCGCCGATATTTCGAACGCGATGGCGCGGCAGATGAAGGCCGAGCGCGAAAAGCGCGCGAACATCCTCGAAGCCGAAGGCAGCCGCGCGTCCGAAATCCTGCGCGCCGAAGGCCAGAAGCAGAGCCAGATCCTCGAGGCCGAAGGCCGCCGCGAAGCCGCCTTCCGCGACGCCGAAGCCCGCGAACGCGAGGCCGAGGCCGAAGCGAAAGCGACGCAGATGGTGTCGGACGCGATCGCCAACGGCAATGCGCAGGCGATCAATTACTTCATCGCGCAGAAATATGTCGAAGCCGTCGGCCAGTTCGCGACCAGCCCGAACAGCAAGACGATCCTCTTCCCGGTCGAGGCGACGCAGCTGATCGGCACATTGGGCGGCATCGGCGAACTCGCCAAGGACGCGCTCGAACGCAAGGGAGCCTGACATGCCCGACTGGCTGACGAACATGGAACCGCATTGGGCATGGCTCTCGCTCGGCGTCCTGCTCGCCGCGGCCGAGATCGTCGCCCCGGGCTTCTTCCTCATCTGGGTCGGCGCGGCGGCGGTCGTCACCGGCGTCATCGCGTGGGTGATCCCGCTCAGCATCCCCTTCCAGCTCGGTATCTTTGCCGTGCTGGCGTTCGTCGCGCTTTACGGCGGACGCCGCTGGCTGAAGGCGAACCCGATCACGACGACCGACCCGCACCTCAACCAGCGCGGCGGGCGGCTGGTCGGCGAAGTGCTGACGGTCACCAAGGCGATCGAGGACGGCCGCGGCCGCGCCAGGGTCGGCGACGGCGAATGGCCGGTGCGCGGTCCCGACGTCGCCGAAGGGACGAAGGTCCGCGTCGTCAGCGCCGACGGCGGCGTGCTGGTGGTCGAGGCCGCCTAGCCGCCGCGCGGCCGCGAATAGATCGCGACGACATGGCCCAGCGCATCGCTGTCGCCGATAGGCCGGAAACCGAGCTTCGCCCCCACGCGCGCTGACGCGGCATTGCCCGGATCGATGATGCAGCGCACTTCGGCGGCATCGAGATGCGCGTCGGCCCAGCCGAGGATTGCGGTCATCGCCTCGGTCGCATAGCCCGCCCCCCAATGGTCGGCGTCGAACGCCCACCCGGCCTCGGGCACACCTTCGAGTTCGGGGATGCCCCGGCAGAAATAGCTGAGCCCGCCCTGCCCGACCAGCGCATCGCTCGCCCGGTCGGCGAACACCCAGTAACCGAAGCCCATGATCGGCCACAGTCCCGCCGAGCCGAGGAACTTGCCCCAGCTGACGTCGGGCGCACGCGGTTCGCCGCCGATGAAGCGCGTGACGCGCTCGTCGGCCCACATCGCGATATGCGTGTTCTTGTCGGCAAGCCGTCCGGGCCGGAGGCGAAGGCGGTCGGTTTCGATTACGGGTGCGGTGCCTAGCATGGCGGCGGATGTGCCCAATCGCGCGGGTGAGGTCAATCGGGGATCAGATAATGATCGAACAGGTCGTGGAGCACGGCCTTGCCGTCGACCAGCTGCTTCGCGCGCAGCACCGCCAGCGTATCGACACGCGCCAGCACGTCGGCATGTTTCAGCACCACATGATAATGCGGCCGGTCACGAAAATCGTGGAACAGAAAGATGCAGTCGGGCTTGCAGTGGATGATCGACTGCAACAGGCAGGCGACGCGAAAACGCCCGTCGATAAGCACCGCGTCGGGGCTGCCGTTCAGCCCGCGCCAGATTTGCGTGTGATAGCGCGGCCAGTCGCGAAGCCGGCCTTCGTCGGTCGGATAGCCCCATTCGCCGACCGGTCCGATATCGGCATGAAAGGGAGTGAATTCGACCGTTTCGCGCGCCACCTCGGCCTGCACCCGGCCGAGCCAGGCGGGATCGCTGTCGACGCTGACGATCCGCCGCACCTGCCGGGCGGCGACCAGCGTGCTGCCGCCGCAACCGAATTCGAGCAGCGAGCCGAGCCCTGCCAGTTGCAGTTCGAACTGCGTGACTTCCGCCGCGGTCATATGTGGCTGCATGGTCCCCTCCACCGACGAACCGATATGGGACGAACGTCGCCGCGTCCAGCCCGGCCGAATATCGGGGGGACGACTGTGGTCTTTGGGGTGGGGAACTGCCGTTCCGCTATCCGTCATCCCCAACAAAATCTCCGCGGATGAGGAGGCCCAGAAACGGGGAGAGAGAGAGAACCGCTCTGGACCCCCGCAACCGCGGAGACGAAAGGTCAGGCCGCTGCCGCGGCCAATTCGGGTTTCGACGAATGCGCCGGCATGATCGCGTCGGCATAGTCGCTTTCATATTTCTGGATCAGCGCGCGGTCGTCGTGGTTCCACGGGTGGAACCCCGGCATGAAATAGGAAAGCCAGGGGAAGAAGCTCTTGCGCAGCACGCCGGGGGTGCCGAGCAGATACCACCAGATCCGCGCCGTGACGCGCCAACCGGTGAGGCCGTCCTGCTTCAGCAGCGCCTTCATGCCCTTGACGCGCTTCGGCCAGAAACGCGTGGTGACGAGGATCATCATCAGCGACTTCGCGCGCCAGCGCCGGAACCGGCTCCAGTCCTTCGTCGCGTGGAGCCAGGTGTCGTAGGCGACGCCCTTGTGCTCGATTTCCTCGATCGCGTGCCATTTCCACAGCGCCGCCCATTCGGGTTCGGCGCCCGCGTACATGCTGTCCTCACGCAACATCACCGCCGCCATCATTGCGGTATAATGTTCGAGCGCGATCGTCGCCATCAGATTGACGATCTGCGGACGCGTCTTGATCAGGTCGAGCACCTGGTTGACGTCGTCCTCGAGCTCGCTGAGGTCATAGCCCGCCTCCGCCGCCTTCTTGTTGAAGACGACATGCTCGCGGCTGTGGATCACTTCCTGCTGGGTAAAGGCGCGGATTTCGCGCGCCAGCTTATCGGGAACGCCGTCGCGGTGCGCTTTCACCGCCTCGATGAACATCGCCTCGCCGCGCGGAAAGGTCACCGACAGCGCGGTGTGGAAGGCCGAGGCGATCGGATCGCCGTTCAGCCACCAGCGGCCCTGCCGGTCGTCGCGGCCAAAGCGCATGTCGCGCGGCGTGATCGACAGATTGGCGGGGGTCGGCGACTGGGAAAGGCTGGACATATGATGCTCACCGTCGGAATAGGGAAGTCGGGCGTGGGGACGCCTGTGGGGTAAAAGTTAAAGGTTACTTACAGTGGTGTCAATAGCAAAGAAGCGCCTGAGCCCGGAGGAGAGCCGGTCGGCCGCGCTCGAGGCCGCACGCCAGATCCTGATCGAAATGGGACCCGCGGCCGTAACGTTGAAGGCAGTCGCGGCGCGGATCGACCGGACGCACGCCAACCTGCTGCATCATTTCGGTAGCGCCGCGGGGCTGCAAAAGGCGCTCGCGGCCTATCAGGCCGAGACGGTGTGCGCGACGATCGGCCAGAAGATGGCCGAATCGGCGCCCGGCGAGCGCAATGTGCGCGAGATCGTCGACCTCGCCTTCGACGCGTTCAACGGCGGCGGCGCGGGCGCGCTCGCGACCTGGATGGCCGCCACGGGCAATGACGATGCGCTCGACCCGATCGTCGATGCGATCCACCGGCTGATCGACGGCATGGCGCCGGACGCGCACGAAAAGCGCCTGATGCACGAGGATACGCTTGCGCTCGTGCTGATGGCGCTCGGCGACGCGCAACTCGGTGGCCCGATGGCCGAAGCGCTGGACCTGCCGCGCGACACGTCGCGCGTCCTCGCGACCGAACTGATCACCGGGCGGATCGCCAAATTCTGGGCCGAACATGGCGGCAAGCCGCAGGACTAAGCCGCTGGCAATTTTGTTGCGCGCGGGCTAAGGGACCGCCCACCCCTCCTCCCCGTTCGTGTCGAGCGAAGTCGAGACACCCCACGGGTAAGCACGGCCGAGGGGCATCTCGACTTCGCTCGATGCGAACGGAATTTGTACGTAGCGCTCTGACCAGCCGCCCAAAGGCCCCACCATGCATTTCCTCGACCAAGCCAAGATCTTCATCAAGTCCGGCGACGGCGGCCCCGGAGCCGTGTCGTTCCGGCGCGAAAAATATGTCGAATATGGCGGCCCCGACGGCGGCAACGGCGGCAAGGGCGGCGATATCGTCTTCGAAGCGGTCGCCGGTCTCAACACGCTGATCGACTTTCGCTACACGCAGCATTTCAAGGCGAAACGCGGCACCCCCGGCGCGGGCCGCGACCGCACCGGTGCGGGCGGCCCCGACCTCGTCATCCAGGTGCCGATCGGCACCCAGATCCTCGACGACGACGAGGATCGCAGCCTGCTCGCCGACCTGACCAAAGAGGGCGAACGCCTCCACTTCCTGCGCGGCGGCGACGGCGGCCGCGGCAATGCGAGCTACAAGACGTCGACCAACCGCGCGCCGCGCCAGCACGGGCCGGGCTGGCCGGGCGAAGAGGCATGGGTTTGGCTCCGCCTCAAGCTGCTCGCCGACGCAGGCCTTGTCGGGCTGCCCAATGCCGGCAAGTCGACCTTCATCAACGCGGTGACCAACGCGCAGGCGAAGGTCGGCGCCTATGCCTTCACCACGCTGCGCCCGCAGCTCGGCGTCGTGAGCCACAAGGGGCATGAGTTCGTCGTTGCCGACATCCCCGGGCTGATCGCGGGCGCCGCCGAGGGCGCCGGGGTCGGCGACCGCTTCCTGGGTCATATCGAACGCTGCCGCGTCCTGCTGCACCTCGTCGACGCGAACGACGAGGATGTCGCGACAAGCTATCGTATCGTGCGCGACGAACTCGAAGCCTATGGCGCCGACCTGATCGACAAGCCGGTGATCGTCGCGCTCAACAAGACCGACACGCTCGACGACGAACTGATCGCGGCACTGTCGGCCGAGCTCGAAGCCGAAAGCGGCCATCCGGTGATGGCGCTGTCGGGCGCGAGCGGCGCGGGCGTGCCCGCGGTACTCGACAAGCTGCTCGAAGCGATCGGCCATCCCGAACCCGGCGAGGACGAAAGCGATGAAGCGGCCGGCTGGTCACCGCTCTAGGCCATCGGAACAAAACCCACCGCGGGGGATTTCATGCGGAACAACAAGGATTTCGCATGACCTGTAACCGCAAACTCCCTGCCCTTTTGCTTGCAACATTGGCCATGGCTTCGATGCCGGCAGCCGCACAGGAAAACGGCGAGGGCGGGGAAAAGCGCACGCGGCTGATCCTCGGTCCGCAGCTGTCGCCGTCGTGGCCGGGCGCGGACAAGTTCAGCGTCGGCCCCTATGTCGACATCTCGCGCACCCGCGACGCCGAATTCACCTTCGAGGCGCCCGATGAAAGCTTCGGCTCGCCCCTCGTCCGCTCGGGCAACTTCGCCTTCGGGCCGGCCTTCGGCTTCATCGGCAAGCGCAAGGCGTCCGACATCGGCGCCGACCTTCCCAAGGTCGGTTTTTCGTTCGAGGCGGGAGGTTTTGCGCAGGCGCATCTGACCCCCGCGATCCGCGTCCGCCTCGAAGGTCGCAAGGGCCTGAGCGGTCACAAGGGCTGGGTCGGCGAAGTCAGCGCCGATTATATCGCGCGCGAGGGCGACGACTGGCTCTTTTCTATCGGTCCGCGCGTCACGCTTGGCGATGCGAAATACACCCGCGCCTATTTCGGCGTTACCCCCGCCGCCGCGCTGACGTCGGGTCTTCCCGCCTATGACCCCGGCGGCGGCGTCCAGTCGGTGGGCGTCACTGCGGGGTACCACCGTATGCTCGGCAAGAATTGGGGCATCGCCGTCTACGGCCGTTACGACCGGCTCGTCGGCGACGCAGCGGATTCGCCCGTGACGCGCCAGCTCGGTTCGCGAAGCCAGCCGTCGGGCGGCATCGCGCTCAGCTATACGTTCGGCGGGTCGCGTTAAGCTAAGGATTGGCGCGGGCTCCGGCACGCGCTATCGGCGGCGGCATGTTGTTCGCGCCCGCCTCCTGCCCCCGGCTGATCGTCAAGATCGGATCGGCCCTGCTCGTCGATCCGTCGGGCGCGGTGAGGCGCGACTGGCTCGTCGGCATCGCCGCCGACATCGCCGAACGAACGCGCGCGGGCCAGCAGGTTGCCGTCGTCTCGTCGGGCGCGATCGCGCTCGGGGCGCGGCGGCTCGGTTTGGCCAAGGGGGGGCGCGGGACGCTCGAGGATGCGCAGGCGGCCGCCGCGACTGGGCAGATCGCGCTATCGCAGGTCTGGGCCGAGGTGCTCGGCGCCGAGGGACTGACCGCGGCGCAGATGCTGGTGACGCTCGACGATCTCGAACATCGCCGCCGCTATCTCAACGCCGCGGCAACGCTCGACCGGCTGCTCAGCCTCGGCGTCGTGCCGATCATCAACGAGAATGACAGCGTCGCGACCGAGGAAATCCGGTTTGGCGACAACGATCGGCTCGCTGCGCGCGTGGCGCAGGCCGCCGCCGCAGGCGGCGTCATCCTGCTGTCGGACATCGACGGGCTTTATGACCGCAATCCGGCGCAAGAGGGCGCGGTCCATATCGCGCGGATCGAGCGCATCGACGCGGGGATCGAGGCGATGGCCGATACCGGGTCGGCGTCGGGCATGGGATCGGGCGGCATGGTGTCGAAGATCGCCGCGGCGCGCATCGCCAACGCCGCGGGCGCGCATCTGGCGATCGCGTCGGGCCGGATCGACCGGCCGCTGTCGACCGAAGCACGGCACAGCCTGTTCGTTGCCGACAAGGGCGCGAGCGCGCGCAAGGCCTGGCTCGCGGGCGGCCTCACCGCCAAGGGGCGGGTCGAGATCGACGCCGGTGCCGCCAAGGCGCTGCAAGGCGGTGCGAGCCTGCTCGCGGCGGGCGTGACGGCGGTCAGCGGCAGCTTCGCGCGCGGCGACATCCTCGACATCGCCGGCCCCGACGGACGCGTCATCGCGCGCGGCCTGTCCGAATATCCGGGCGCCGACGCCGCGAACATCGTCGGCCTCGGCCGCGACGCGCAGGAGGCGGCGCTCGGCTATGCACCGCGCAGCGCGATGGTCCACCGCGACCATATGGTCCTCTTGTGACCCGGCGCGTGCTCGCGATGACCGGGGCAACCGGCTTCGTCGGCGGCGCTACGATGCGACACGCGCTCGCGGCGGGATGGCAGGTGCGCGCCCTCACCCGCCGGCCACAGCCCGAACGCGAAGGCGTCACATGGATTGCCGGAGCGCTCGACGACAAGGACAGCCTCGCCAAAATGGCGGCAGGCGCCGATGTCGTCATGCATATCGCCGGCGTGGTCAATGTTCCCACCCGCGCCGCGTTCGAGGCCGGAAATGCGACCGCTACCGCCCATGTCGTCGACGCCGCGCGCGGCGCCGGCGTCACGCGCTTCGTCCACGTTTCCTCGCTCGCCGCGCGCGAGCCCGGCATCTCCAACTATGGCTGGTCGAAGGAACGCGCCGAAGCCGTCGTCATCGCCAGCGGTCTCGACTGGACGATCATACGCCCGCCTGCAGTCTTCGGCCCCGGCGACACCGAAATGCTCGACCTGTTCCGCATGGCGCGGCGCGGCATCGCACTGGTCCCGAACGGGCGCATGTCGGCGATCTATGTCGACGAGCTTGCGCGCCTGCTCGTCGCGCTCGCGGCCGATCGCGGCGCCAGCATCGGCCAGATCTACGAACCCGACGACGGCAAGCCCACCGGCTGGTCGCATCGCAGCTTTGCCCGCGCGGTCGCGCGTGCGGTGGGACGGCAGCGGCTGTCGACGCTCGCGACGCCCGCCATGCTGCTCAAGGCGGGCGGCCGCATCGACAAGCTGGTGCGCCGCGGCCGCGCCAAGCTGACCCCCGACCGCGCCCGCTATATCGCGCACCCCGACTGGGTCGCGACCGAAGGCGCCCACCCGCCCGCGACCCTCTGGCGTCCCGAGCTCGATACCGAAGACGCGCTCGCCGAAACCGTGCGCTGGTATCGCCGCGAAGGCTGGCTCTGACGTCGCCCGTGGGGTGTCGCCGTTCGCCCGTCGAAGCGTGCATTGCCAAGGGCGAGGCGCATCCCTAGGTTCGCGAACATGACCGACACGACCGCGACCCCTCCGAACGACCCCGCCGGCCCCTGGGCTATTCCCGTACGCCGCCCGCTCCCCGGCGACGACAAACCCAGATCGACCACCAGCTTTCCGCGCAAGGTCTGGAACCTGCTCGTCGCGATCAAGGACGGGCTCGCGCTGATCTTCCTGCTGCTCTTCTTCGTCGCGTTGTTCGGCTTGCTTTCGGGGCGCCCGAATGCGGGGCTGCCCGTCAGCCAGGGTGCGCTGCTGGTCGAACTCAACGGCATCGTCAGCGAGCAGCCCGCCGAGGTCGATCCGCTCGCGGCGCTGTCGGGCGGCGCTGAGCTCAAGGAAATCCGCGTCCGCGACGTCGTCCACGCGCTCGAAACCGCCGCCGACGACAAGCGTGTGACCTCGGTCGTGCTCGACCTCGACCGCTTCCTTGGCGGCGGGCAGGTCTCGCTCGCAGAAATCGGCGCCGCAGTCGACAAGGTGCGCGCGAAGAAAAAACCGGTGCTCGCCTTCGCGACCGCCTACACGACCGACAGCTACCAGATCGCATCGCACGCGAGCGAAATCTGGGCCGACGGCATCGGCGGCGTCGCGATCGCCGGACCCGGCGGATCGCGCCTCTATTATAAGGGGCTGATGGACCGGCTCGGCATCACCGCGCATATCTACCGCGTCGGCACCTTCAAAAGCGCGGTCGAACCCTATCTGCGCAGCGACCAGTCGCCCGAAGCCAAGGAAGCCGACCTCGCCTATGCCAGCGTGCTGTGGGACAACTGGCTGAGCGACGTCAAAAAGGCGCGCCCCGCGGCCAAGGTCGACGCGTTCATCGCCGACACCGCAGGCGCGGTGCAGGCGGCGGGCAACGACCTGTCGAAAGCATCGGTCGACGCCGGGCTGATCGACAAGGTCGGGAGCCGCATGGCGTTCAACACGCGCGTCGCCGAAATCAGCGGAGCGGCGGACGACAGCAAGCCGTGGGAATATAATGCGATCCCGCTCGAAAACTGGGTCGCCGCGAATCCGCCGGCGACGAATGGCAGCGCGATCGCAGTCGTCCCCGTCATCGGCGAAATCGTCGACGGCGAAGCGCCGAGCGGCGTCGCGGGCGGCGAAACCGTCGCGCAGCATATCCTCGACGCCGCGGCCGATAGCAGCATCAAGGCGATCGTGCTTCGCGTCGATTCCCCCGGCGGGTCGGTCCTCGCGTCCGAGGAAATCCGGCAGGCACTGCTCGCCGCCAAGGCGAAGAAGCTGCCGGTCGTCGTGTCGATGGCGAATGTCGCCGCGTCGGGCGGCTACTGGATCGCGACCCCCGCCGACCGCATCTTTGCCGAGCCCGAGACGATCACCGGATCGATCGGCGTGTTCGGCATCCTGCCGAGTTTCGATCAGGCGCTCGCCAAGATCGGGGTCACTGCAGACGGCATCGCGACCACGCCGCTGTCGGGCCAGCCCGACCTGTTCGGCGGCGTGAACGACGAATTCAACGCGCTGGCACAGGCGAGCGTCGAGGATATCTATGGCCGCTTTACCGGGCTTGTCGCCAAGAGCCGCAAACAGCCGATCGAGAAGGTCCGCACGATTGCCGAGGGGCGCGTATGGGCGGGCGGCACCGCGCGCCAGATCGGCCTCGTCGACCAGTTCGGCGGGCTGCCCGACGCGCTGAAGGCCGCAGCGAAGCTCGCGAAGCTCGACGGCGAGTTCCACGCCAAATATTTCGAGGACGAGCCGAGCGAATTTTCGAAGATGCTCGCGAGCTGGTCGGGCGCCGAAGAGGAAACCGCGGCGCTGCCACGCGGCTGGTTCGGCATCGCGGCGATGAACCGCCAGCTCACCGAACGGCGGCTGGTGCAGGACCTGACGATGCTGACGCAGGCGGGGTCGGTACAGGCATCGTGCCTCGATTGCCGCGCCTATCTGCCCGCCGTGCCGAGGCCGGCCCAGACCGAAACCAAGGGCTTTTTCGCGACGATGGCGCTGTTGCTGCGCTAAGTCTTCCGCCCCGCTTGGGGGAAGGAAGACTTACGCCGCGACAGCGGTGGTGTCGTTGATATGCGCGGCGATCGCATCGGCCAGCCTGTCGACGAGCGCCAGCGGCAGGTCGTGACCCATGCCCGGTATCGTCAGCAGCCGCGCCCCCGCGATATTGTCCGCCGTGTCGCGCCCGCCGGGGAGCGGGACGAGCGGATCGTCCTCGCCATGGATGACGAGCGTCGGCGCCTTGATGTCCTTGAGCATCGCACGCCGGTCGCCGTCGGCGACGATCGCCGCCATCTGGCGCGCGACACCCTGCGGGTACCAGCCGCGTTCGAAATCGTTGCGCACGCGGCGCTGGAGCCGGTCTTCGGCCGACGGATAGCCGGGGCTTCCGATGACGCGCGCGGCATTGACCGAGTAAGCGATGAGCGCTTCCTTGTCGCCGCTCATCGGGCGATTGGCGAGCACGCGCATCGCCTCTTTCTGCGCGCGGGGCAGGCGGCGGTTGCCCGTCGTCGACATCACCGACGTCAGCGACAGCACGCGCTGCGGATAGCGCGCCGCGATATGCTGCGAAATCATGCCGCCCATCGACACGCCGACGATGTGCGCGCGCGCGATGCCGAGATGATCGAGCAATCCGATCCCGTCGGCCGCCATGTCAGCGAGCGTATAGGCCGAACGCACCGGCAGGCCGATGACCGATTTGACGATCATCCATTTCACATTGGGAATACCCGCCGCCTCGAACCGCGTCGACAGGCCGACGTCGCGATTGTCGTAACGGATCGTACGGAAACCGCGGTCGTTGAGCGCATCGACGAATTCGTCGGGCCAGAGCGTCAACTGGCCGCCGAGCCCCATGACCAGCAATATGACCGGCGCATCGCGCGGCCCCTTGTCCTCGTAAGTGATGCTGATGCCGTTTACGGTCGCCTGCTCGGTCTGCATGAAAATCCTTTAGGTCGAAGAATCTAGCTCGCCGTTGCGGGCTTATAATGCGCGGCGTCGGAGGTAAATTCGGCGCGGCCATATTCGGCGAGCTGGCGCTCGATCCGGTGGACGAGACGGCGATCGGCGAGATGCCGGATGACCGGCAGGCGCGAGGCGACGCGGTACGCGGCCATCCGCCCCGCAATGCCGAGCATCGTCGCGCCATAGATGAGATGATCGCGGCGCCGCACAGGCACGCCGACATTCGCTGCGCGCTCCTCGTCGCCGGCAAGGAAGGCTTTGACGAAGAAGACGCGGCTGACCGAATATTCGAGACGGCGCTTCACCTGCCCCTTCGGCGAACGATCCTTCGACAGTTCGGCGTCCATCGTCGCGCGCAGCAGCCCGCCGCAGACCACATCGTCATATTCGTAGCGGAGTGTCGCGCTGCGCGTGCGCCAGATGCGGACGATCTCCTGCGGCGTGTCGGCAAGCAGATCCTCGGGCAAGCCGAGCAGATAGCAGCGATAGCGCGCGAGCTCGACCCGCCCGCGTTCGAGCCGGGTAAAACTGGTGCGACCCTTCGCCAGCACTTCCTGCGACAGGAAATAGACGGGGATCAGCCCCGCGGGCATCTGGTCGAGCTGCGGGATCGGCATGCCATAGGTGTCGGCGTCCCACATGCCGGGGCGCGACAACACATTGATGCGTACCATCGAGTGCATCAGTCGCACCATCGCCGCCGCCTTGAAGCCCGCACCATAGCGGTCGAGCGCGCCGGGCAGCGCCGTCGTCGCGAAGAAGGTCGCGGTTTCCTTCACCCGCCGTGCCGCGGTCGCATGGCCGAGCGTGCCGGTCAGCGCCATCGGCAGCGCCGAATATTTGTTGAGGAAGGTCGCGATGAACGCGCCGCGGATCAGGAAGGGCGAGAGGTTCGCGGTCGCGTTGCGCTCATAGGCAGCGCCCTCCTCGACCAGCCCCATGTCGAGCCAGTCGGGTTTCTGCTCCATTTCGCGGATCAGCGCGACCAGCTCGGGCGGTGCGTCCGCAACCGCTTCGATACCCTTGTCGCACGCATCGACCAGCATCGCGACGGTGCGCTGGAAACCGTAGCGCGGCATCAGCGCGGCATAGGCATCGCCCGCCCGGTCGCCGAGCATCGTATATTCGCGAATGCGGCCGAGCAGGTCGGGGTCGTCCAGATAGTCGGCGCGATCGATGCTGCGGACGCGGCTGAGCTCGCTCACCGCATCGGCTTCGGGCGCCCAGCGCTCGGGCGCCTTGTCGAAATCGAAACGGCCGAACAGCTCGGGCAAGGCATCCGCCTGACCCCGCACCCGGCATGCGATGGTGCTGACATCCATGTTCATAAAGCGAAACTGCCACAGTTTCGCGATTTGGCAAGCCTGTCGCTTCTCTTAGGCTTTCGGCCCGCGATAGGCGGGCAGCGCAAGCGACCAATGGATCGCCGCCCCGCGCAGGACGAAGCCCGCGACCGCGCCTGCGACAGCCGCAACGGGCGTTCCCGTCCCCAGCCACTGCAAAAGCAGGAACAGCCCCGAGGCGAGCGCCGCTGCCGTCACATAGACTTCGGGCCGCATGATGATCGACGGCACCCCGGCGAGGATGTCGCGGATCGTGCCGCCGACGCAGCCGGTAATGACGCCCATCATAAGCGCAGGCACCGGCGGGACGCCCCACGCGAGCGCCTTCGCGGTCCCGAACACGGCATAGGCGGCAAGCCCGACGGCGTCGGCCCACTCGAGCAATTGCCCGCGCCACCAATGTTCGGGCGTCAGCCAGACGATCAGCGCGATCGCGATGCACACCGCGGCGATAGCGCCATCCTGGACCCAAAACACCGGCGCGCCGATCAAGAGGTCGCGCACGCTGCCCCCGCCGACGCCGGTGACGAGCGCGAAGAAGGCGGCAGTCACGAGCGTCTGGCGCAGCCGCACCGCCATCAGCGCGCCCGACAGCGCGAAGACGCCGATGCCGACAAGGTCGAGCAGGCGGACGAGCGTTTGTGTATCCATCGCGCGCCGCGCTATCATCGCGCGCGATACGGCACAATGGAGAGGAGGCCGCGATGGAAGGCGGATGCACTTGCGGCGCGGTTCGTTACCGGATGAACTCGGCCCCGATGATCGTCCACTGCTGCCATTGCCGCTGGTGTCAGCGCGAGACGGGCAGCGCCTTCGTGATCAATGCGGTGATCGAGAGCGACCGGCTCGAGGTCGAAGGGGTGGTCGACCCGGTGATGACGCCGTCCGAAAGCGGCAAGGGGCAGGAGATCATCCGCTGCCCGGCGTGCCGGGTCGCGCTCTGGAGCCATTATCCGACCTCGGGTCGCCGCTCGTCCTTCGTCCGCGTCGGCACGCTCGACGACCCCGACCGATATCCGCCCGACGTGCATATCTTCACGCGCAGCAAACAGCCGTGGGTCGTGCTGCCCGCCGATGTGAAAGTCTTTCCGGATTTCTATCCGTCGCCCGAAGGCGTGTGGACCACCGACGCGCAGCGCCGGTGGCAGGTGATGATGGCGGGCTGACGCCCTATTTCGCGGCCGGCCGCACACCGCCGACGATCGACAGCACGATCGCGGTCACCGCATTGCGGATCGCGGGCTCGGCTTTCGGCGCAAAGAAAGGCGAATGGTTCGTCGGCGCGGGTTCGCCCTTCGCCTTGAGGTCGGCGAGGACCGCCGGATCATAACCGCCGATACCGAAGAAAAGCGACGGCACCCCCGCATCGACGAACTCGGAATAATCCTCGCTGCCCGACATCGGCGCCGCACTCGCCGGCGCGAAGACAAGGCTCTTGCCGAATACCGGCGTCAACGCCGCGACCGCGGCATTCGCCATCGTTTCATCGTTGGTCAGGACGCCGGTACCGCTGAGATAGCGGATCGTCGGTTCGGGCGCCTTGCCCATCGCTGCCGCCGATTTCGCGACGCGCGCGGTGCCGTCCTGAAGCAGCTTGCGCACCTCGGGCGACTGCGAACGCAGGTTGACCTTCACCTCGGCGCTGTCGGGAATGATATTGGGCGCGCTGCCCGCATTGATCGCGCCGATCGTCAGCACGCCAAAGGCGGCGGGATCCTTTTCGCGGCTGATCACCACCTGGGTATCGGTGACGAAGCGCGCGGCGATGGGGATCGGGTCGATCGTCGCTGCGGGCATCGAGCCATGCCCGCCGCGGCCGTGGAAGGTGATCGAATAGCTGTCCGACGCCGACGACCCGGCGCCCGCCTTGATCGCGACGACGCCCGCCGGCAGGTTCGACACATGCGCGGCGAAGCCGAAATCGGGCTTCGGAAAGCGCGTGAACAGCCCGTCGTCGAGCATCGCGCGCGCACCGAGCAGCGGCTCCTCGGCAGGCTGGCCGATCAGCATCACGGTGCCCGACCAGCTGTCGCGCATCGCGGCAAGCGCCTGCGCGACGCCGACCAGATAGGCGACATGCGTGTCGTGGCCACACGCGTGCATCACGGGTACATCCCTGCCCTCATAGGTCGCGCGCGCCTTGCTCGCCCAGGCAAGCCCGGTCTTTTCCTCCATCGGCAGCGCGTCCATGTCGGCGCGGACGAGGATCGTCGGGCCCTCGCCATTTTTGAGTATGCCGACGACGCCGGTACCGCCGACCTTTTCGGTCACGGTGAAGCCGGCCTTGCGGAGATGCTGTGCGAGGATGCCCGCGGTGCGCACTTCCTGCATCCCGAGTTCGGGGTTCTGGTGCAGGTCCTTGTAGAGCGCGTCGAGCGCCGGGTAATTTTTATCGAGCAGCGCGGTCAGCCGCGCGTTCGCGGCACCCGGATCGGGTGCCGCCTGCGCAACGGTCGCGGTGAGGGAGAGGGCTAGCGAAGCCCCTGCCCAGAGCCAAAGCTTCGCCATCATAGTCTCCCCCAATTTTTTCGTCAGGTGTGGATCGGCTTGCCCGTCACCGCCATCGCGGCTTCCTTGATCGCCTCGCTGTGCGTCGGGTGTGCGTGGCAGGTGTAGGCGATGTCTTCGGACGTCGCGCCGAATTCCATCGCCTGCGCGGCCTGCGCGATCATCGTGCCCGCAACGCTCGCGATGCACCACACGCCGAGCACGCGGTCGCTCTTCGCATCGGCGATCACCTTCACGAAACCGTCGGGCTCGTGGTTGGTCTTGGCGCGGCTGTTCGCGAGCATCGGGAATTTGCCGACCTTGACCTCGCCCTTCTCCTTCGCCTGCTCTTCGGTCAGGCCGACGCCGGCGATTTCGGGCCAAGTGTACACGACCGACGGGATGACATCGTGGTTCACGATGCCGGTCAGCCCCGCGATATTCTCGGCGCAGGCGATGCCTTCGTCTTCGGCCTTGTGCGCGAGCATCGGGCCGGGGATCACGTCGCCGATCGCCCAGATACCGGGAACCTGCGTCGCAAAATCATGGTCGGTTTCGATCTGGCCGCGCTGGTTGACCGCGAGGCCCGCCTTGTCGAGGCCGAGGCCGTCGGTGTTCGGACGGCGCCCGATCGACACGAGCACGACGTCGGCTTCGAGCGTTTCGGCATCGCCGCCGGCGGCGGGCTCGAGCGTCAGCACGGCCTTCTTGCCCTTGACTGCGGCCGACGTGACCTTGGTCTTGAGCTTGAACTCCATGCCCTGCTTCTTGAAGATCTTGTTCGCTTCCTTCCGGACGTCGCCGTCCATGCCGGGCAGGATCTGGTCGAGGAATTCGACGACGGTGACCTTGGCACCGAGGCGGCGCCACACGCTGCCGAGTTCGAGCCCGATCACGCCGCCGCCGATGACGACCATATGGCCCGGAACCTTCGCGAGTTCGAGCGCGCCGGTCGAATCGACGATGACCTGCTTGTCGTTGTCGACGTCGACGCCCGGAAGCGGGGTCACCGACGAGCCCGTGGCGATGATGATATTCTTGGCGCGATAGGTCTTGCCAGCGACCTCGACGCTGTCTTTCGAGGTGAACTGGGCATAGCCCTTCAGCCAGTCGACCTTGTTCTTCTTGAACAGGAATTCGATGCCGCCGGTCAGGCCCTTGACGGCGTCGACGCGCTGGCCGTGCATCGCCGGCAGGTCGAGTTCGGGTTTCACCTTGATGCCCATTTTCGCCATCGCGCCGCCGGCGGCCGCCTCGAAATATTCCGACGCGTGGAGCATCGCCTTCGACGGGATGCAGCCGACGTTGAGGCAGGTGCCGCCCAGCGTCTCGCGCCCTTCGGCGCACGCGGTCTTGAGGCCCAGCTGCGCCGCGCGGATCGCCGCGACATAGCCGCCGGGGCCGGCACCGATGACAAGGACGTCGTAGTCGTAATCAGCCATGTTCAATCTACCTCAATTTCTGCCTCGGCACCGGGGAGCGGATCAGCTCAAACCGGCAGCCCGGATTTCGCAGCGCAGGACTTCATAACCGGCTCGGCCGTTTCGGGCGACAGGCTGATCAGTTCCGATGCGCTGTATTTCTTGACCAATTCGTCCGCCGCACATTTGCAAACGTCGGCGACCAGGTCCGCCGGAGCCCCGGCGCCCTCGGCCGCAGCGCGGCACGAATTGCCGAATTTTTCCACAAACTGCGTCTTGAACCCGTCCTCGAAACCTTTTTGCATCGAGTTTTCGCCTTCACTGCAGCCGGCCAGGACGGCCGCCGCAGCAAAGATCAGGATCGGACGGACAGACGGGGCGATCATCGGATCAAAGATCGATCAGCAGGCGCGTCGGATCCTCGATCGCTTCCTTGATCGTCTTGAGGAAGGTCACCGCCTCACGGCCGTCGATCAGGCGGTGGTCATAGCTCATCGCCAGATACATCATCGGACGGATCACGATCTCGCCGTTCCGCACGACCGGACGATCCTCGATGCGGTGGAGACCGAGCACCGCGGACTGCGGCGGGTTGATGATCGGTGTCGACATCAGGCCGCCGAACACGCCGCCGTTCGAAATGGTGAAGGTACCGCCGGTCATGTCGTCCATCGTCAGCGTGCCTTCCTTCGCGCGCTTGCCGAGGTCGGCGATCGCTTTCTCGATGTCGGCGAAGCTCATGCTGTCGGCGTTGCGCACGACGGGCACGACGAGGCCGTTCGGCGCGCTGACCGCGACCGAGACGTCGAGATAATTGTGATAGACGATCTCGTCGCCGTCGATCCGCGCGTTGACCGCGGGGATGTCATGCGCGGCGAGCGCGACCGCTTTGGTGAAGAAGCTCATGAAGCCCAAACGCACGCCATGCTTCTTTTCGAAGCTTTCGCGATATTTGTCGCGCGTCGCCATCACCGCCGACATGTCGACGTCGTTGAACGTCGTCAGCATCGCCGCGGTATCCTGCGCCGCCTTCAGCCGCTTCGCGATCGTCTGGCGCATGCGCGTCATCTTCACGCGCTCTTCCTGACGGCCCGGCGCGCCGCTGGCAGCAGGCGCCGGCGCAGCAGCGGGTGCGGGAGCGGCAGCCGGCGCGTTGTTGGCGGCGGCGAGCACATCTTCCTTGGTCAGGCGGCCATCCTTGCCGCTGCCCTGGATCTTCGTCGGGTCGACGCCATGTTCGAGCACGAGGCGGCGGACGGCGGGCGACATGGTGGTGACGGTGTCGACGCCTTCCCCGGCCGGAGCGGCGGTCGCGGCGGGAGCCGGCGCAGCGGCTTCGGCCTTGGCGGGCGCGGGTGACGCGGCAGCGGGCGCCGGAGCGGCAGCGGCACCGCCGGCTTCGACCGTGGCGATCGTCGCGCCGACATTGACCGTGTCGCCGACGGCGGCGAGCTGCTGGCCCATCACGCCCGCGACGGGCGACGGCACTTCGACCGCGACCTTGTCGGTTTCGAGGCTGGCGATGGGTTCGTCGAGCGCGACGGCCTCACCGGGCTTTTTCAGCCATTCGCCGATGGTCGCTTCGGTAACGCTTTCGCCCAGCGTGGGGACTTTGACTTCGGTGCTCATAGGTGCAGTTCCTTGGGGACTTAAGCTTGGGGCTCAGGCTTTGTTCTTGGCGCGGCGGATTTCGGCGCGAACCGACAGGCCGAGCGCATCGGCGACGAGCGCCGACTGTTCGGTCTGGTGGCGGCTCATCAGGCCCGTCGCGGGCGACGCCGCGGCAGCGCGGCCGGCATAACGCGGACGCATACCCTTGTGGCCGGCATTGGTAAGCGCCTCTTCGATCAGTTCGTTGACGAAGAACCAGGCGCCGTTGTTGCGCGGCTCTTCCTGCGCCCAGACGACCTCTTCGAGGTTCGGCATCCGCTTCAGGCGAACGCTGAGCGGTTCACCCGGGAAGGGATAGAGCTGTTCAACGCGAACGACGGTCGTGTCGGTCAGGCCCGCAGCATCGCGCGCTTCCATCAGGTCGTAACCGACCTTGCCCGAACAGAGGACGACGCGCTTGACGTCCTTGTCGGCCGGCGGCGTGCGGTCCGACATCAGGCGACGGAAATGCGCGTCGCCGATGAAGTCCGAGCGCTGCGACACCGCCAGCTTGTGACGCAGCAGCGACTTCGGCGTCATGATGATCAAAGGCTTGCGGAACGGACGCAGCATCTGGCGGCGCAGGACGTGGAAATAGTTCGACGGGGTCGAAATATTGCACACCTGGATATTGTCGCCCGCGCACAGTTGCAGGAAGCGTTCGAGGCGCGCCGAGCTATGTTCGGGGCCCTGCCCTTCATAGCCGTGCGGCAGCAGCATCACGAGCCCGTTGGCACGCAGCCATTTGGCTTCGCCGCTGGCGATGAACTGGTCGATCATGATCTGCGCGCCGTTGGCGAAATCGCCGAACTGCGCTTCCCAGAGCACGAGGCTCTTCGGGTCGGCCATCGCATAGCCATATTCGAAGCCGAGCACGCCATATTCGGACAGCGGGCTGTCGAGCACCTCGAACCGGCCGTGCGGGACGGTGGTCAGCGGCACATATTTGCTCTCGGTCTTCTGGTCGACCCAGACGGCGTGGCGCTGGCTGAACGTGCCGCGTCCCGAATCCTGACCTGACAGGCGCACCTGATAGCCTTCACTGAGCAAGGTACCGAAAGCGAGGCTTTCGGCGGTCGCCCAGTCGAACACTTCGCCGTCGCCCTTGTCGGCGAACATCGCGCCGCGCGCGTCGATCACGCGGCGCAGCGTCTTGTGCACCTCGACATCGTCGGGGATCGTCGTCAGCGTGCGGCCGATCGAATCGAACAATTTTTCCGAGACGCCCGTTGCGATGTTGCGGCGCGCGTTTTCGGGATCGGCGGGGGCGTGCAGCCCCGACCAGCGGCCCGCGAACCAGTCGGCCTTGTTCGGCTTGTAGCTCTTCGCCGATTCGAAATCGCCTTCGAGCCGCGCGACGAACTCGGCGCGGCGGGCGTCGGCCCAGCCGGCGTCGATCACGCCTTCGGCTTCGAGCTTGGCGGCGCACAGCTGCGACACCGGCGGGTGCTGGCGGATGCTGGCGTACATCAAAGGCTGGGTGAACGACGGTTCGTCGCCTTCGTTATGGCCGAAGCGGCGGTAGCACCACATGTCGATCACAACGTCGCGCTTGAACTGCTGGCGGAAATCGATCGCGAGCTTGCACGCGAAGGTCACGGCTTCGGGGTCGTCGCCGTTGACGTGCAGGATCGGCGCCATCACGCCCTTCGCGACGTCCGACGGATAGGGCGACGAGCGCGCGAACTGCGGGCTGGTCGTGAAACCGATCTGGTTATTGACGATGAAATGGATACAGCCGCCGGTGTTGTAACCGCGAATGCCCGAAAAGCCGAGGCACTCCCACACGATGCCCTGCCCCGCGAACGCGGCGTCGCCGTGGATCAGCACGGGCAGCACCTGTTCATGCTTTTCGAGGTCGTCGCGCACGACCTGCTGCGCGCGGACCTTGCCGAGCACGACCGGATCGACTGCTTCGAGGTGCGACGGGTTGGGGACGAGCGACATATGCACCGACGCGCCGCCGAATTCGCGGTCGGTCGAGGTGCCGAGGTGATATTTGACGTCGCCCGAACCGCCGATGTCGTCGGGGTTGGCCGATCCGCCGGCAAATTCGTGGAAGATGATCTTGTACGGCTTCGCCATCACGTTCGCGAGCATGTTAAGGCGCCCGCGGTGCGCCATGCCATAGACGATCTCGCGAACGCCGTATTGGCCGCCATATTTGATGATGGCTTCCATCGCGGGGATCATCGATTCGCCGCCGTCGAGACCGAAGCGCTTGGTGCCGACATATTTGCGTGCGAGGAATTTTTCCCATTCCTCGGCTTCGATCACCTTGTTCAGGATGGCGCGTTTGCCCTCGACCGAAAATTCGATGATCTTGTCGGCGCCTTCCATGCGCTCCTGCAGGAACTGGCGCTCCTTCAGGTCGGCGATGTGCATATATTCGAGGCCGACATTGCCGCAATAATTGGCGCGCAGGATCGCGACAATCTCGCGCACCGTCGCGCGCTCGAGGCCGAGCGTGCCGCCGAGCCAGACCGGACGGTCGAGATCGGCGCCGGCGAAGCCGTGATATTCGGGGGTGAGGTCCGCGGGCAGCTCGCGCTGGCTGAGGCCGAGCGGATCGAGGTTGGCAGCAAGATGGCCGCGCACGCGATAGGTGCGGATCAGCATCATCGCGCGGATCGAATCGTCGGCGGCGCGTTCGACCTCGGCGCTCGACAGCGCGGCACCCGCCTTGGCGGCCGCGGCCTTCACCGCGACCTGCATCTGCTGCGGGTCGAGCGCGGCGGTCAGGTCGTCGGTGTCGATCCGGGGCCAGTTTTTCGGCGCCCAGCTCGGGCCGGCCTGCGGCTCGTCGATGTCGAAGCTTTGTCGTTCGAGGTTCATCTGCTTTTCCACGGGGAGGTAGGGGTGGGTTTTATATGGGGAGCGGAGGCCCGCCGGCAAAGAGTGCCGGCGGGCCGTCCGGTCAGACGCGTTCCTTGAGCACTTCGGCGAGCGTCGTGCCGAGTTCCGACGGGCTCGCCGACACCTTGATGCCGGCGGCTTCCATCGCCGCGATCTTGCTTTCGGCGTCGCCCTTGCCGCCCGACACGATTGCGCCGGCATGGCCCATGCGGCGGCCCGGAGGCGCCGTGCGGCCCGCGATGAAGCCGGCCATCGGCTTCTTGCGGCCGCGCTTGGCTTCGTCGATCAGGAACTGGGCGGCCTGTTCCTCGGCGTCGCCGCCGATTTCGCCGATCATGATGATCGACTTGGTCGCTTCGTCGGCGAGGAAGAGTTCGAGGACGTCGATGAAGTTGGTGCCGTTGACCGGGTCGCCGCCGATGCCAACCGCGGTGGTCTGGCCCAAGCCGACATTCGAGGTCTGGAACACCGCTTCATAGGTGAGCGTGCCCGAGCGCGAGACGACGCCGACGCTGCCCTTCTTGAAGATGTTGCCCGGCATGATGCCGATCTTGCACTCTTCGGGGGTCAGCACCCCGGGGCAGTTCGGGCCGATCAGGCGCGACTTCGAACCCGACAGCGCGCGCTTCACCTTGACCATGTCGAGCACGGGGATGCCTTCGGTAATCGCGACGATCAGTTCGATCTCGGCATCGATCGCCTCGAGGATCGAGTCGGCGGCGAACGGCGGCGGCACATAGATGACCGACGCGGTCGCGCCGGTCGCATGCTTCGCTTCTTCAACGGTGTTGAACATCGGCAGGCCGATGTGCTGCGTGCCGCCCTTGCCCGGCGTCACGCCGCCGACCATCTGCGTGCCATAGGCGAGCGCCTGTTCGGTGTGGAAGGTGCCGGTGGCACCGGTCATCCCTTGCGTGATGACCTTGGTATTTTTGTCGATGAGGATGGACATATTCTAATTCTCCCGGGGAGAGCCTGCGCCCGGCCGAAAACGCCGGGCGCGGCGAAAAAGATCAGGCGAGGCTGGGATCCAGGTTCTTGCACGCGTCGAGCAGTTCCTTGACCGCGTCGACCGAGACCTGCAGGCCGGCCTTGTCGGCATCGTCGAGTTCGATCTCGACGATCTTTTCGACGCCGTTCGCGCCGATCAGCACCGGCACGCCGACATACAGACCGTCGAGGCCGTACTGGCCGTCGACATAGGCGGCGCAGGGCAGGATGCGCTTCTGGTCACCGAGGTAAGCTTCGGCCATCGCGATGCCCGAGGCGGCAGGCGCGTAGAAGGCCGAGCCGGTGCCGAGCAGCGCGACGATCTCGCCGCCGCCGCCGCGGGTGCGCTTGACGATCGCGTCGATCTTGTCCTGCGACGACAGGCCCATCTTGACGAGGTCGGGAACGGGGATGCCGTTGACCGTCGAGTAGCGGACGACGGGAACCATCGTATCGCCATGACCGCCGAGCACGAAGGTGTTCACATCCTTCACCGACACGTCGAATTCGTCGGCGATGAAGTGGCTGAAGCGCGCCGAGTCGAGCACGCCGGCCATGCCGACGACCTTGTTGTGCGGCAGGCCCGAGAATTCGCGCAGCGCCCAGACCATCGCGTCGAGCGGGTTGGTGATGCAGATAACAAAGGCGTCGGGGGCGTTCGCCTTGATGCCTTCGCCGACGGCCTTCATCACTTTCAGATTGATGCCGAGCAGGTCGTCGCGGCTCATGCCCGGCTTGCGGGCGACACCGGCGGTGACGATGATGACGTCGGCGCCGGCGATATCCTTATAGTCGTTCGAGCCGGTGATCTTTGCATCGAAGCCCGCGATCGGGCCGACCTGCGACAGGTCGAGCGCCTTGCCTTGCGGCACGCCTTCGACGACGTCGAACAGGACGACATCGCCCAGTTCCTTCTGCGCGGCGAGCAGCGCCAGCGTTCCGCCGATATTCCCGGCTCCGATCAATGCGATCTTCTTGCGTCCCATGGCGCGCGGCACTCCCTTCTGGCAAGCCCGGCAATTGGTTCACAGACCGGCGGGAGCACGGGCTAAAGCTCCGCTCCGGTCCCAAGACTGGCGACGCCCCTACGCCGATTCCCTTAAGGAAACAACCGCCAAAAGGACGAAAAACAGCCTTTTTTTGCTAATAGTTCGCAATAACGATAAGATGCGGGCGAGTCGCTCTGCCGCCCATGCTTCAGGGCGATATACGATAGAGATATGATCCTTTCGCGAAGCTGACAGCCCCCGCAACATGGCCGATATGCGCAATGGCGGCGGACGGTATATCGCGCATGCGCGGGTTAACCCTCCCTTATCGCTGCGGTGCTAGGCGCGAGGCGTGACCCGCGCGATCATCAGCTTCGACACCGAATTGTCCGCCGGCCTGTACCAGCGCGGCGCCGATGCGCGCGCCAATTTCGAAAGCTCGATCCTCGGCCGCTGCCGCGATGGCGATTTCGGCATCCATTTCCAGATGGACATGCTCGAACGCCACGGGCTGACCGGGGTCTTCTTCATCGATCCGATGCCCGCGCTCGTCTATGGTCCCGAGGTAATCGACGCGATCGTCCAGCCCGTCGTCGCGCGCGGGCACGAGGTCCAGGTCCATATCCACACCGAATGGCTCGCCTTTGCCCGGTTCAACCCGGTCGGGCGGCTGACCGGTCGCAATATCGGCGACTTCCCCCTGGCGGCGCAAAAGAAGCTGATCGGGCTGGCGCGCGACATATTGACCGGCGCGGGTGCGCCGAGACCGACCGCCTTTCGCGCCGGGAATTTCGGCGCCAACGACGACACGCTGCGCGCGCTCGCCGCGCTCGGTTTCCGCTTCGACAGCAGCTTCAACGGCGCTTACCGGGGTCATGGCTGCGACATCACGCTCGATCCCGCCAACCTCGGCATGCGCACCCATCACGGCGTCGTCGAGGTACCGGTCAGCGGATTGATGGACCGCGCGAGCCGCTTTCGCCCGGCTCAGCTTTGCGCCATGTCCGAGGAAGAGATGCGCGACGCGCTCGACCATAGCGCGACGAGCGGCGCCATCCAGTTTTCGGCGTTCAGCCACAGCTTTGAATTGCTGAGCCGCGACCGCGCGGTTCCCAACGGGCTCGCGATCGCACGCATGGAAGCGCTCTGCCGCGCCGTCGCCGGTGATCCGCGCGTAAGCAGCGGCGGCTTCGCGACGCTGTCGGGGCCGCCCGCGCGCCCGGCGCGGATCGGTCTCGCGGCCCCCAAGCCTCTGCGTACGCTGCGCCGGACGGTCGAACAGGCGATCGGCCATCTTGCGCACGAGGTCCGTTATGTCCGCGACCTGATTTCGGTCACGGTCAATTCTTCGCGCTGGGGCAAGATATTAGGCGGCGTCCTCCTGGCCGTGGCCTAGGGCAAGATAATCGTCGGACTGCATTTCGGCGAGGCGGCTCGCCGTCCGCTCGAATTCGAACGCGCCGTCGCCCGCGACATAGAGCTGGTCGGGCATCGCGGCCGCGCTCGCGAGCAGCTTCACCTTATATTCGTAGAGCGCATCGATCAGCGTCACGAAGCGCGCCGCTTCGTTACGATTTTCGGGCCCCATGCGCGGAATGCCGACAAGGATCACACTATGGAAATGGCGCGCGACGGCCAGATAGTCCGAAGCCCCGCGCGCCTCTCCGCACAATTTCCTGAACGAAAAGACCGCGACCCCCTTCAGCGCCTTCGGCACATGCAATATCCGGCCGCCGCCGACATCGAGATCGAGCGTCGGCACATGCGCGCGATCTTCCGGCGGATAATCGGTGAGACGGAAAAAGGCGGCCGACAGCGCCGCGCTCGCCGCATCGTCGGCGGGCACGAACCACCGCGCGCCGTCGCCCAGCCGGTCGCGGCGATAATCGGTCGGACCATTGAGGCTCATCACATCGAGGCGATCCTCGACCAGCGCGATGAAGGGCAAGAAATGCTCGCGGTTGAGCCCGTCCTTGTAGAGATCCTGCGGCGGCCGGTTGGAGGTCGCAACGACCGTCACGCCACGTTCGATCAACGCGGTGAACAGCCGCGAGAGGATCATCGCGTCGGCGCTGTTGTTCACGACCATCTCGTCGAACGCGAGACAGCGCACATTTTCGACCAGCGCATCCGCGACGAGCGGGATGGGATCGCCGCTTTCTTGTCTGCGCACCTCGCGCATCCGGGCGTGCACGTCGAGCATGAAAGCGTGGAAATGGACGCGCCGCTTCCGCTCGATCGCGAGCTGGTCGTAGAAAAGGTCCATCAGCATCGACTTGCCGCGCCCGACCGCGCCCCACAGATAGATGCCGCGCAGCGCCTCGGGCTTGCGGCCGGCGAGGCGCCAGAGAAGGCTGCCGCGCTTCGGCACGGCTTCGAGTTCGGCCTGCAGCCGGTTCAGCCGTTCCGCGGCGGCACGCTGTTCGGGGTCTGGCTTCAGCTCGCCGGCGGCAACCAGCGCGTCATAGGCCGCAAGCACGCCTGTCATTTCTGCGTCGCCTTGCGAATGGTCCCCGCGAAGCTGAGCACAATATGGCTGTCGCGCTCGCCCTGCACGACCAGCCCGCGCAGGAAGATGAGGCGTCCGGTTTCGCGCACCAGCTCGACAAGCGCATCCAGCGGCTCACCGACCCGTCCCGCGCCGACGAACTGCGTCGACAGATCGAGCGTCACCGAATGGCCGGCGTTGAGCGATCCGAACTGGTGCGACGCCGCAAACAGCGCGATGTCGACGAGCGCGAGCGTCACCGCGCCATGGACATTGTCGCCGAGATTGCTGTGCTTGCGTTCGGGGATCATGCGCACGCGGGCGCGCGGGCGACCGTCTTCGGTCGGCGCCTCGACGCGCACCGTCAGCGGTTCGATGAAGGCATTGAAACGCGTCGGGTCCTTGAGGTCCCAGCTCAGCCAGCCGCCGTCGAGTTCCTCGGCACTGAAATGGTCGCGGCGCTTCGGTTCCTCGATCCCGTCGTTCATGCCCTGCAATATCCGTCCAGTTTTTTCGAGCGTATCAGCTCGCCATAATAATCGGCCATCGCCTTCGCGCGGGCGCCGTCGCTGCCGATCCATTCAGCGGCGCCGGCAACCCAGCCCGCCGAACAGCTCTCAAGCGCCCCCGATCCCCGCGCGCAAGCGATAAAATCGCCAAAGGCGGTACGCCAGCGGGCAAAGCCGTGCCGATCCATGACCGGCCCGTGCCCCGGCACGACCTGTTTCGCCCCCGACCGCGCGACGTCGCCGAGCGCCTCCAGCCAGCCTTCGGGGCAGGCGGTGTCGAGGAACGGCACCGGAAGCGTGACAAGGTCGCCGACGATCGCGCGCCTGGCCGCGACGTCGTAGATCCAGAGGTCGCGTTCGGTCGCCGCGCGATGGGCGATCCGCAGCGACAGGGCGCGGCCTGCGAAGACGATGTCGTGCGGCGTGTCGACGACGATGTCCGGCCGCAATTCAGGCCCGCGCCCGATCGTTTCCAGATCGCCCTTCACATCGGGAACCGCGGCAGCGGGAATTTGCCCCGCGGCGAGCGCCTTGCGCGACGCCTCTGCGCTGGTTGCGAGAAAGCCCGCGAGCGCGCCGTCGATCGCCGAAGTTCCATAGACCCGCACGTCGGGATGTGCCGTCTTGAGCGGCAGGTTGCCGCTGACATGGTCGAGGTGCCAGTGCGTGTTGACGATCGCGGCGAGCGGCATGTCGAGCGCGCCAAGCGCCCGGTCGACGGCTTCGCTGTGGCTGGCATGTCGCCCCGTGTCGATGAGCACGGCCCCTGCCGTCCCCCGCAGGATGACGCTGTTGCCGTCGGGCGAGCGGCCCGGCTCGAACCCACCCGGCACGAGCCAAGTCGCATCGCCCAGCGCAACGGCACCGGGCAGTTCGGCGACCTTTCCGGGTTCGATCGTCGATGCGCAGGAAGCAAGCGCCAGCGCGGCCAGCGCCGGCAGCCACCTCCGCATCAGACCTGCCGCTCGGCCTCGAGCTTCTTGATCTCGGCGATCGCGCGCGCCGGGCTCAATCCCTTCGGGCAGGCGTTCGAGCAGTTCATGATCGTGTGGCAGCGATAGAGACGGAACGGATCTTCCAGTTCGTCGAGCCGTTCGCCGGTCATTTCGTCGCGACTGTCGGCGAGCCAACGATAGGCCTGGAGCAGGATCGCGGGGCCAAGGAACTTGTCGCTGTTCCACCAATAGCTCGGGCAGCTCGTCGAGCAGCAAGCGCACAGGATGCACTCGTAAAGCCCGTCGAGCTTTTCGCGCTCGGCGGGCGACTGCAGCCGCTCCTTGCCGCTCGGCGTCGTCGTCTTGGTCTTCAGCCAAGGCTCGATCGACGCATATTGGGCGTAGAAATGGGTGAAGTCGGGGACGAGGTCCTTGATCACGTCCATCGACGGCAGCGGGGTGATCGTGATGTCGCCCTTCAGATCCTCGATCGCAGTGGTGCAGGCGAGGCCGTTCTTGCCGTTCATGTTCATCGAACAGCTGCCGCAGATACCTTCGCGGCACGAACGGCGGAAGGTCAGAGACGAATCCTGCTCGCTCTTCATCTTGATGAGCGCGTCGAGCACCATCGGACCGCATTTTTCGGTGTCGATCTCGAAGGTGTCGAAACGCGGATTCTGGCCGCTGTCGGGGTCGTAGCGATAGACCTTGAATTTCTTCACTGCCGCGGCGCCCTCGGCCTTGTGGACCTTGCCCGTCTTTTGCGGGCGGCTGTTCTTGGGCAGGACGAATTGAGCCATATCGCGGGGTTCCCTATGCAATTGCGCGCTGCCTAGACCCGATTGGCGGAGTCGACAAGGGGGTGAAGAAGCGGAGAATGCACGAAAGCCGCTGGCGGCGCGGCGGACGAGCCGCTAGGTGCGCACCGATGAGCGAAGACGCCGCCCAACCCGCCGTTACCAGCCGCAGCGTCGCGCGCGGGCTCGGCACAACCGTGCTGGCGCGGCTGGGTGCGGTCGTCGAGATCGTCGCCCAGCCGCTTTACGTGCTGATGTTCGGCCTCGCAGGCTATGGCCTCTATGCCGTGCTGTGGGCGACGATCAACCTGCTCGAGAATATCTTCGACACCGGCATGACCAGCGCGATGCAGCGCACCGTGCCGCAATCGGCGAGCGACGCCGAGGCGGCGGCGGCGCTGCGCACCGCGATGATCTTCGGCGTTGGCCCCTGCCTGATCGTCGCGGCGCTGATCGCCTTCTTTGCCGCAGAGCTCGGGCCTTTGCTCAACGTCGCTGAGCGGGATCGCGCGCTGGTCACGCCCGCGATCCAGATTTTCGTCTGGGCGCTGCCGCTGTGGGCCTTTGTCGAAATCGCCACATCGGCGCTGCGCGCGCGCATGGTGTTCGGTGCCGAAATCCGCCTGCGGATCGTGTGGGAGCAGGTGATCCGGCTGGTCTTTGCCGGGCTGTTCTTTGCCGGCGGGCTCGGCCTCAAGGGCCTGTTCATCGCGCACCTCTGTTCGCTCGCGATCACGGCGATCCTCTGTATCCGGCTCCTCGCCCGCTATTATAATTTCGCCGACCTGTGGCGCGGCCCCTGGGTGACCGAGACCGCGCGCAACACATTCTGGGCGGGACTTTCGATCCTGCCGTCGAATATCATCGCGCGGTTGTTCGGCGACGCGCCGGCGCTGATCCTCAACCTGCTCCTGCCCGGCGCGGCGGGTGCGGCAGCGGCGGGGCTCTTCACCATCGCGCGCAAGCTGTCGAGCGTCGTCCAGCTCGTCCGGATCGCCTTCGTCTATGTGATGGCGCCCCTCGCCGCGAGCGCCGAGCGCGAGGACCGGCGTCAGGTCGCCGATATCTACGCTTATGCGACGCGGCTCATCTCCGCGATCACCCTGCCCCTCGCCGCCGTGCTCGCGGCGGGCAGCGCCTCTCTGCTCGGGCTGTTCGGCGAGCAGGCACAAGCGGCGCAAGCCGCGCTTGTGATCCTGCTTTTCGCCCGCGCGGCAGAGGCCGTCCTCGGTATTGCCGCGCCGGTGCTGCAAGTCGTTGCCGCCTTCAGCCAGCAACTGACCGCCAGCATCTTCGGCGTCGGGCTTGCGGTGGGTGCCGGATGGCTGATCGTCGGTCACCTCGACCCGCTCACCGGCGTCACGCTGGCCACCGCGATCGGCGTCGTCACGATGGCCGGCATTCCCATGCTCCAGCTCGCGGCGACCGAAAAGCTCCACCCCTTCGACGCGCAGTTCCCCGCAGTCGCCATCCGTGCCGGCGCGATCACGTTGGCGGCAGGCGCGCTGACATTGCTCGCCGATCGGCTGCCCGATGTGTTTTCGCTGCCGCTGATCGCGCTGATCGCCGTCGCTTCGGTCTGGCTATCGATGCGCTTCGCCCTCCCGTTCGCCGATCGCGCCTCGCTCGGCAAGACCGGCCGCCGGCTGCGTTTGCTGGGAGGCGATGACGCATGACCGGCATGTCGCCGTCCGCACGCATCGCGATCTACGATCTCGACCGCACCGTGCTGCGCAAACCGACCTTCACCCTGTTCCTCCTCTGGGCGGCGGCGCGCGAGGCGCCGTGGCGTCTGCTGCTGCTTCCCGCGCTCGCCGCGCTGATGATCGGCTATGCGCTCCGCCTCTACGGGCGCGACCGGTTCAAGCCCGCCGCCATCCGCCTGATGCTGGGTGGCAGCATATCGCCCGCACGCGCGGGAAGGCTCGCGGCGCATTTCGCCGCCTGGCGGGTGCCGCAGGACGTTCCGCCCGGCGCCGCGGCGTGCATCGCGCGCGATCGTGCCGAGGGATATCGCCTGCTGATGGCGACCGCAGCGCCCGAATTTTATGCCGGCGCCATCGCCGATGCGCTGGATTTCGATGCGATCGTCGCATCGCGCCATCGCCGCGACGCCGACGGAAACTGGCTACCCGGCCTCGACGGGCCCAATTGTTACGGCGATGAAAAAGCGCGGCGCGTCGCCGAATGGCTGGCGGTCCATGCCGCCGGTGGCACCGCGCATATCCGCGCCTATTCCGATCATACCAGCGATGCGCCCACGTTCGCGCTGGCGGACGAAGCCTGGTTGATCGGGCGCGGCGAAAAATTCATCCGACGTGCAGCGCAACATGGCTGGCATGCTGCGGATTTCGAAGACCCCGCGGCGGGCTCGGTGATCGGGGCCCGGTAATGCGCATCCTGTTCCTGTTCATCGGCGAACCGCACCAGATATTCCACGCCTTGCCCATCGCCGCCGAAATGGCGGTCGATGGCCATCAGGTGGAGGTTGCCGTCGCGAGCGCAGACCATCTGCGCATGGTCGATCAGGTGGCGCACGCCTATCCCGGTTTCGCCCCGCGCGTCACGCTGCTCGGGCAGCGCGGTATCAGCAGGTGGCTGCGCGACCGCGCGCTCATTCGCCATCCGCGCCTGCCCATCCTGTTCGGCGCGCTGGGCTTCCTGCGCCAGTTCGACGCGATCGTCGTTCCCGAACGGACGAGCACCGCGATCCGCCATTTCCTTCCGCGCAAGACGCGGCTGATCTTTACCCCGCATGGCGCGGGCGACCGCGCGATCATGCTCGACCCGCGCGATCGGCATTTCGATTTCGTGCTGGTCGCGGGCGAGAAGAGCGAACAGCGCCTGCTCGAGGCGGGGACGATCCGCCCTGGCCATTATGCGGTCAACGGCTATGTGAAGCTCGACCTGATGACGCGGCTGCAGAAAATCCGCGAGCCGCTGTTCGACAATGGCCGCCCCACCGTTCTCTATGCGCCGCATTTCCACCGCGGGCTGTCGTCGTGGGACCGGTTCGGGCGCGATGTCATCGCCTGGTTCGCCGCGCAGGACCACTACAACCTCGTGGTCGCGCCGCACATCCGCCTGTTCGCCGAGGCGGGCGATGCCGCGCGCGAAGCGGTGCAGCAGTTGGCGATACCCGACAAGATATTGATCGACCTGCAGTCCGACAGGCTGTTCGATATGAGCTATACGAGCGGCGCCGACATCTATCTCGGCGATGTGAGCAGCCAGGTTTACGAGTTTCTCGGTACCCCGCGGCCGTGCCTGTTCCTCAACGCGCATAGCGTCGACTGGGTTGGCGATCCCGATTATCTCTTCTGGACGCTCGGCGACGTCCTCGATGACCTGGCCCAGTTGCCGAGCGCGCTCGATCAGGCTCCGGCGCGCCATGCCCTCTATTCCGCCGAACAATGCGAAAGGCTCGCTGAATCCATCGGCGGCGACCCGGCCGGCGCGGCGCGGCGCGGCGCGGAAGCGATCTCGCGCTTCCTTGCAATGGGCGCCGGGCAGGATAAGAGCGGGCGATGATCGACACGCCCGCCATGCCCGCCCTGACGCCGATCGGCGACAATCCGACCTTGCTGTGGGGCATGACCAATGCCGAGCGGCTGCGGCGGCTGGCGCGCGCCGAAGGGCTGCCCGAAACCGTTCCGGCCTCGGGCGCGCAGCTTTATGTCAATCTCGACTATGTCTTCGACCCGGTGTGGCTGCGGCATATCGTGACGCTGCCCGGCACGGTGCTGATGGACGGCAGCAACTTGGTGATGGCGTATCTGACGGACGGCATGCAACCCGACGATATCGCGCAGCAGGGCAACGCGCTGACCATCATCGATTACCGCGACAACCCGCAAATCTATAACCGCCAGCTCCGCAAGCTCGACTGCCCATTCGTCCAGCGGCTCACCCCCGCCACCCGGCGCGAGATCGAACGGAAGAGCTATTTCGGCGCGTACAAGGGCGTGACCGACGCGCTGACCAAATATCTTTGGCCCGAAATCGCCCTGTGGCTGACGCGCGGCGCCGCGAGCATCGGCATGACGCCGAACATGGTCACCGCGATCGGCGCCGCGCTCTGCGTCTATGCGACCTATTTGTTCGCTTACGGCCATTACTGGGCGGGCATGCTCGCGGGCTTCATCTTCATGGTGCTCGACACCGTCGACGGAAAGCTGGCGCGCTGCACGATCACCTCGTCGAAATGGGGCAATGTCGCCGACCATGGCGTCGACCTCGTCCACCCGCCCTTCTGGTGGTATTTCTGGGGCGTCGGGCTCGGTAGCTGGGGCCTTGCGCTCTCGAACCAGACCTTCCTGCTCGTGATGATCGCGGTCGTCGCGGGCTATGTGCTCCAACGCGTGATCGAGGGACTGTTCATCAAGGACTTCGGCATGGACATCCATGTCTGGCAAAAATTCGACAGCGACTTCCGCCTCGTCACCGCGCGCCGCAACCCGAACATCGCGATCCTCTTTGTCGCGACGCTCGCCGGACGTCCCGATATCGGGCTGATCGCGCTGGCGTGGTGGACCGTCATCTCGCTGGTCGTCCATGCGGTGCGGCTGGTGCAGGCCTATGCCGTCAAACGGTCGGGGCGTCCGATCGTCAGCTGGATGGAGGAAGCATGAACGCGACCATCGCCAAATTCGGCCATCCCGCGACGCTGATCGCCGAATATGATCATTGGGTCGTGCTGCTGCGCCCCGCGCAGCCGACGCTCGGCGCGCTGGTGCTGGCAGCGAAGTCGGACGCGACCGCGTTCGGCGAGCTGCCGGCCGCAGCGCATGCCGAACTCAAACTCGCGACCGCCGCGATCGAAAGCGCGCTCGGCCAAGCGGTCGGCTATGCGAAGATCAACTATCTGATGCTGATGATGGTCGACCCGCACGTCCATTTCCACGTCCTGCCCCGCTATGAGGGCGAACGTTCGGGCGCGGGGCTGACCATCGCCGACGCCGGCTGGCCGGCGCAGCCCGATCTCGGGCAAGCGGTGAAACTGGACGACGCAGAGGTCGCCGCGCTAGCCGGCTGGCTCAAACCCTATTTCGCGTAGCGGCCTTCTTCGGCCCATTTCGCGGTAAGCGCGTCCGCGGCCTCGACATCCTGCGGGAAGTCGACTTCCTGCCATTCGAGCCCTTCGATCGACACCGTGCCGACGCGGTTGCCCTTGGCGATGATGTCGATCGCACGCAGATACCAGCGCTCGACTCCATCGGGGGTGCGCATCATCTGGTCGACCTGATTGCGGAAGATCGACGGGCCATCGCCGACGAACGCCAGCATGCCGATCGACTCGGCATTGGTGTCGGGGGGCAGCAGGCGCTTGCCGATGTGATGCAGGCGACCTTCGGCGTCGCGGTTCACCTTCATGTCGTCGTCGTCGTAGTCGGCCTTGACGTCAACGGTGACGTTGATCGGCTCGTTCGCGCCCGCGATGAGCTTCGCGACGATCTCGTCCGAGATGATGGTGTCGCCGTTGAGGATGATGAAATCACGGTCCATCTCCTCGCGCGCGATCCAGCAGGTGCCGAGATTGTCGGCAACCTGAAAGAAGGGATTGAACAGGGTACGAATGCGCGCGCCGGTGTCGCGATAGAGCTGCAGCGCATGATCCTCGACCCGCTCGGTGCGGAAACCCGTGACGACGACGATGTCCTTGATCCCGTTCGCGACGAGTGCCGCGACCTGCCAGCTGATGAGGCTGCGGCCGTTGAAATCGATCAGGCATTTGGGAATGTCGCGGGTCAGCGGCAGGAGGCGCGAGCCTTGCCCGGCCGACAGGATGATGGCTTTGTCGATGGTCATAGGGGCCGGCCTATAGCCGCTTCCCGCCGCGCGGCAAATATCGCTTCGATGAGGTCGATGTCGGCGGGCTTGTCCGCATCGATGCACGCCTCGGGCTCCGACATCGGCACGACCTTCGCCCTCAGCCCGAAACGAAGCCCCCCGCGCGCGATCCCCTGCTGGATCGTGAAGAGGCGGAGCAGCGCGCCGATGAGCAGCCATGGCCCGAAGGCGGCGACGATCTTCAGCCCCTTCTTGCGGTCGCGTTCGATGCGACCCCAGAAATCGAGCAAGGGCAGCACGCGGCGCCCGCGCAGTCGGAACATGTTCGCGCCCGACCACCAGCCGCCGCGGAACTTGAGCCAGGTGCGCTTCGATTCAGGGTAGCGCGCAAGCAGTATGTCGCGCTCGACCATCGCAACCGCGACATCGCTGTCCGCGCCGCCGCGCAAAAATTCGGCGATCATCGCGGGCGTGAGCAGCACATTGTCGGCGGTCGTCACCAGCAGTGGATCGTCGCCCGGCGGCAGCGCGGCGGCAAGCGAACTGCTGATCCCCTGCCCCGAATCGGCAAAATGCAGGTCGGCGAGGCCCGCAAGCCCCGGCTCAGCCGCAAGCTCGGCACTGTTCTGCGCGAGGATCTTGATCGCGCCGACTTCGGGCGAAGCCCGGAGCGCCTTCACGACATGAACGAGCATCGCCTGCCCCGCGATCGGCAGCAGCGCCTTCGTCGAGACGCCGCTTCCCGAAAGCAAGGGATCGGGACCGGGCCGGCTGCCCGCCAGCACGATCGCCGGGATCGGGGCGCTCATTGTGCGGCTTCCGACGCGGGCGCGATGCGACGTCCGGTTACGCCGCGCAGGAAGTCGGTCGCCTCTTCGAGCACCGGCCCCCTGCTCCGGAACGGCGCGGCAAGCGCCATCACGATGCCCGTATGCCCCATGCCGGGATAGATGCGCAGCGTCACCTGCCCGCCCGCCTTCTCGATCGCGGCGGCGAGATTCTGGCTGTTGCGCGGCCGCACCGTGTCATCCTCATCGCCGGTCGCGAGCCACAAGGGCGGCGCATCGCCGCGCGCAAAATGGATCGGCTGGGTTCGTTCGATCGGCTTGACCTTGCCCATCGCGCGGTCACCGCGCCCGCCCTTTTCGAGCGGCAGGAAGTCATAGGGCCCGGCCAGCCCCGCGACGCCGCGGACGATCGACGGATCGCTCTTCGCGGCGCGCAGCCATTGCGGGTCGAGCGCGAGCATCGCGGCGTTATAGGCGCCCGCCGAATGGCCCATCAGCGCGATCCGGTCGGGGTCGCCGCCGAGCTTGGCGATATGCTCATGCGTCCACGCAACCGCCGCGGCGCTATCTTCGACGAAGTCTGGCCAATGCGCCTTGGGCACAAGGCGATAGTCGGGGATCACGACGACAAAACCCTGCTGCGCGAGCGCGCGCCCGGCAAAACCGTAACTATCGCGCTCGCCGCTGTCCCAACCGCCACCATAAAAAAAGACGACGACGGGCAGCCGGTCGTCCGCCTCGGCGTTTTCGGGAACCCAGATGTCGAGTGACTGACGCGGTCCGTGGCCATAGGGCTGGTCGGCAAGCAGCAGCCGGGCACCATCGCCCTGTCCGAGCAGCCGGTCGGCCATGTTGAGCGACTTCGCACCGCCCGCAACGATCATTTTGGCGCCGCCGCCGAACAGCAGCACGAGCAGCACCACCACGAAGAGGAATTTGATCAACCGTCGTCCTTTGGAAACCGGCCCCGCCATCGTTCGCGCCCTACAGGGCGGCGGGGCGGCGAACAAGACGGCCGCGCGATATAGACGGCCACCTTTTTCGCGTTCGCGCGTAGGACAGGGTGATGACCAGCAACTATTCACGCCCGGCTCTTGTCTGCAACAGCCAGAGCGGCAGCCATGACGACGCCGTCCTCGCCGAGATCGTCGAGACCTGCCGCGCGGCCGGTTCGCCGCTTTCCGCCGTTTTCGAACTGCCCGACGGCGACATCCCCGATGCGGCCGAACTCATCCGGCAGAACATCGACCTGCTGATCGTCTGGACCGGCGACGGCACGATCAACGCCGCCGCGACGCGGGCGGCCGGCTGGACCGGCGCGATCCTGCCGCTGCCCGGCGGCACGCTCAACTTGCTCTCGAAGGCATTGCACGGCGACCGGCCGGCACCCGACATCCTGACCGATGCGCTGCAGGGCAAAGGACGGCGACGCCCGATCCCGACAATCCGCTCGGACGACGGCGACGCCTTCATCACCATCGTGGCCGGCCCCGCAACACGCTGGGCCGAAGTGCGCGAAACGATGCGGCAGGACGGGTTGATCGAGGCAAGCCGCGCCGCGCCCGATGCGCTGGATGCCATGCTCAATGCGCCCGGGGTCGCGGTTGCCGGACGCGGGCGAAGCTATCCCGCCGTCATCTTGACCCCGACCGCAGAGGGCATCCGCGCCGACGGCATCCTGACCGAGGGCACCGCCGACGTACTCCGTCACGGTCTTGCCTGGCTCGGCGGGGATTTCCGCGACGGGCCGAGCGAGAAAATCGTCGAGGGCGAGACGATCATTCTCGAAAGCGCGGCCCCCATCAGCCTCGAATATGATGGCGAACTCGGCGAGACGACCTCCCCCGCACGCTTCGAACTCGGGACCAGCGCCGTGGATTTCGTCGCGACGGCATGACACGGCTTTTCCATATCAGCGATCTGCATTTCGGGCTGGAGGATCGTGCCGCGCTCGCATGGTTCGAAGATTGCGTACGGCGCGAGCGCCCCGATGCGGTGCTGATCACCGGCGATCTCACCATGCGCGCGCGCAGCCGCGAATTTGCCGCGGCGTGCAACTGGATCGAGGCGCTCGACGTCAGGGTGACGGTCGAGGTCGGCAATCATGACCTGCCCTATTTCAATCCCTTTGAGCGTTTCTTCTACCCCTATCGCCGCATTCGCGGGATCGAGCGGCTGGTCGAACGCGAACTCGATCTGGCAGGGGTCGCGGTGGTGCCGCTCAAGACAACGGCGCGGGCGCAGTGGCGGCTCGACTGGTCGAAAGGCTGGGTGACGCACCGCGCGCTGGAAAAGACCCTCGCCGCAATCGACGCGCTGCCACCGGGTACCACGGTGCTCGTCACCGCGCACCATCCGCTGGTCGAGGCGGGCACCAGGGGCCGCGCGCTCACCCGCGGCGGCGAGCGCGCACTCGCGGCTTTGGCGAAGCGCGGCGTCGCGGCGGTACTCACCGGGCACGTTCATGACGCCTTCGATCTCGTGAAAGAAACCACCGCCGGGCCGATCCGCATGATCGGCGCGGGGACGCTGTCGCAGCGCATCCGCTCGACCCCGCCCAGCTTCAACGACCTCACCGTCGAAGGCACGGCGATCGGCGTCCGCGTGCGCAACCTCGAACAGGTGCCGACCCCCGACATGCAGATCGACGATATACCGCCCGACGCGCTGCCGCCGCGCGAACCGGGTGAGCCGGTCGCGCCCGTCGCGGCGGTGCCGCCGGTCGATCCACCGGTGCATTGACGCGCGCCGTCTTCCCGTTACGTTGCAAGAAAAAACGGGATGAGGACATATGCTGACACGCGGCGACGATTTTCCGTTGCACCAGACCAGCGAACCGATTGCGTTCGCCGGAACCGACCGCAACTTCTACGACCGCTATTTCTTCAACGGCTACAGCCCCGACGGATCGGTCTTTTTCGCCGCGGCGATGGGCTTCTACCCCCAGCTCGGGATCGTCGACGCCAGCTTTTGCGTCATCCTGAACGGCGTACAGTATAACCTCCGCGCTAGCCGCCGGTCGGGCGGCGAACGGCTGAACCTGTCGGTCGGGCCGATCATCCTCGATATCGACATTCCGCTGCAGGTGCTGACGCTCCACATCTCGCCGAACGACGGCCCGCTCGAAGGCGAGCTACGCTTCATGAACCGCCATTTCCCGATCGAGGAACCGCGCTTCATCCGTCGCAACGGCACGCGGCTGTTCATGGACTACACCCGCATGACGCAGAACGGCAGTTGGTCGGGCTGGCTGTCGGTCGGCGGCGAGAAGATCGAGCTGGGTGACGGCTGGAGCGGGACGCGCGACCGGAGCTGGGGCGTGCGTCCCGTCGGCGCCAGCGAGCCGCAGCCGCCGCCCGAGGGCAATTTCACCCAATTCTTCTGGCTGTGGACACCCTGCAATTTCGACGATCGCTCGCTCTTTTTCCATAGCAACGACGACGGTGCGGGCAGCCCATGGAACCGCCGCGCGGTGATCGTCAGCGACAGCGAGAGCAGCGAAGACGGAACCGAACAGCATTTCGCCGACGCCGCTTTCGATATCGAGTGGTCACGCGGATCGCGGCGCATCGCCCGGATGACCGCCGATTTGGGCCACGGCCAGCGGCTGACGCTGACCCCGGCCGGTCCGGTCTTTGCGATGAGCGGGCTCGGCTACACGCATCCGGTCTGGGGGCACGGCCTCGATCATGGCCCCGAACTGGCGGTCGCGCACGACACGCTCGCCGAGGCCGAGCGCAGCTGGGGCAATCCGCTGGCGATGCATATCCAGGCGCTGGTCACCGCCGAACTCGTCGACGGCGGCACGACGCATCGCGGCCTCGGCGTGCTCGAACAATTGTTCGTCGGCCCGCACGCCCCGACCGGGCTCAGCGGCCTGATGGACCCCGCGCCTTGAGCTTCCCGACCGCGCCCGAGGCGATAACGCCCGCGTGGCTCGCCGAAAAACTGGGACAGGCGCCGGACGCGCTGCGCGGCTTTGCCGTGGGCAAGGTCGGCACCGGGCAGATGTGCGACAGCTATCGCCTGACGCTCGACTGGGAGTCGGGCGTCGACGCCCCTGAGAGCGTGATCGCCAAATGCCCGAGCCACGACGAGGCGAGCCGCAACATCGCCAAGCTCACCGGCACCTATGTCAAGGAAGTGAGCTGGTACCGCCATCTCGCGGCGGCGAGCGGCGTGCCGGCGCCGACCTGCTATTTCGAAGCGATCGCCGACGACGACGTCGAATTCCTGCTCATCCTCTCCGACCTCGCCCCCGCGACGCAGGGCGACCAGCTCGCCGGACGCGGTCTTGCGGGTCTGGTCCCGTGCATCGAGGCGGCGGCGAAGCTCCACGCCTATATGTGGAACGACGCCCGGCTCGCGGACATGCCCTATATCGCGCGCGACAATGGCGACCTCATCCGCGCGATGTTCCCGCAGCTCTACCTCGGTTTCCGCGAACGCTACGCCCGGCGCCTGTCGCCCGAGATCCTCGAGATCGGCGCGGGGATCGTCGAGCGGCTCGACGCCTATCTGACCCGCGAACCCGCGGCGCGAACGCTCGTCCACGGCGACCTTCGCATCGACAATATCTTGTTCAGCTCAGAAGGCGCGCGCTGCTGGCTGGTCGACTGGCAGACGCTCGGCCGCGGCAGCGGCGCGAACGACCTTGCCTACCTCATCGGCACCAGCATCGCCGACCCCTTCGAACGCGCCGCCGCCGACCGCCCCGCCTTCGACCACTGGATCGCGGCGCTCAGCGCCGAGGGCATCGACCCCGACGCCGACGCCTTGTGGACCGACTACCGCATCGGCGCATTGAGCGGCTATTTCATGGCCGTCTTCGCCTCGATGAGCGTCGAGCGCACGACACGCGGCGACGAGATGTTCGCGGTGATGGCCGAACGCCCCGCGCGGCAGGCGCTGGCGCTGGGGAGTCTGGAGCTGCTTTAGTTCGTTATCATTCGGAGCCGCAGGCTAAAAGGCGACGTTCTTGATCAAACTTGTCCAATATGGTCTAAATCCTTTTGGCGAGGGGATTGGATATGGCGACGCTGATAGTCAGCTTCCTTGGTGGAGATGCAGATGAGCATCGGATTGAAGCGTTTTCCGGCTTAGAATCGGCCGCCGGCATTGCTAGAGCCCTCGCCTTAATAGGGCACTACGCCGCTACTGGCGAAGTGAGATATCGCTACCCTTTCAGTACAGATGTTCAGTTTTTTCTTGAGGGAACTGAAGAAGGAAGCTTTAACTGGAAATTCAAAATTATCGCTGGCACGGTTGCCGTAGGCCTAGCGACTAACGCGATCTATGATTTAGGTAAGTTGGTTCTAAATATGGCTGTGGGCAACGAGCCAACCGAAATCTCTGAGCCAATTGAAGAGCTAGACCGCAAAAGGAGCGGTGACATAGGAGCTCTTGTTGAAGCGGTCGAACCCGCCCTAAAAAAGGGTCACTACGGAATAGGAAATACGATTGAAAAAATTGAAATATATGAGGAAAGTTCCAGAAAGACTATTGTATATTTTGATCAAAACTCGAAGAACTATCTCCAAAGCACTAATGATGGCGGAAATGACATACAGCTAGTTACGATATCAGCACTAAACGCGAATGATCGTACAGGAAGAGCTTATTTTCCTGAACTGGGAAGAACCGTCAGGTTCGTTGTAGACAGGAGATCGAAGGCGGGAACCATGGCCATACTATCTCGGTCTCTGGATCATTACATTAGTAAGGTCAACTATCCGGTATCCATATCATACCGAAAAAAGGTCTCTTCTGATGGGAGGCTAAAATCGATAGAAATATTTTCTGCAACCGATCCGCAAGATGACGACTTTTCGGACTTGTGACTTCGCGGCTGCAACGCAGTTGATTCCTCTAATTGCGCCGCCTACCCCAGCCGGTGCGGTGTCGGATCACCCAGCTCTTGGACAAGCTGGCGATAGGCCCCGGCGCGGCAGCGGGCGTAGAGTTCGCCGAGTTCGCTCCGCGCGATGCCGTGCTCGCTCATCAGCCGGTCGAGGATCGCCTCGTCGCCCGACAGTGCGATCTGCCGGACCAGATCATCCCCCGGCAGCCCGAGCGCTTCGGCGACCAGGCGAAAGCTCCGCGCGCGCTGGCGGAACTCGAAGTCCATCAGCCGCGAGGATTCCTTTTCCTTCTTGCTGAGCAGCGCGCGGCGAAGGTCGAACACCATGGCCGCAATCTAGGGCGCGGCGCCCGGCCCCGCAATGCGCGCAGCAAAAAGGGCGGCCCGTTGCCGGACCGCCCTTCCCTCTCCACCCGTCGGTGGAAAAGCTCTTAGCGCTTCGAGAACTGGAAGCTGCGGCGGGCCTTCGCCTTGCCGTACTTCTTACGTTCGACCGCGCGGCTGTCGCGGGTCAGGAAGCCTGCCGCCTTGACCGGGCTGCGAAGCGCCGGTTCGAAGCGGGTCAATGCCTGCGCGATGCCGTGCAGAACCGCGCCGGCCTGGCCCGACAGACCACCGCCCTTGACGGTCGCGATCACATCATACTGGCCAACGCGCTCGGTCAGGCCGAAGGGCTGGTTGATGACGAGGCGCAGCGTCGGACGCGCGAAATAGACTTCCTGGTCGCGGCCGTTGACGGTGATCTTGCCCGTACCGGGCTTGACCCACACGCGGGCGACGGCGTCCTTGCGGCGGCCGGTCGCATAAGCGCGCCCCTGCTTGTCGACCTGCTTTTCGCGGAGCGGAGCGGTCGGCGCGGCCGGAGCGACGGTGCCTTCGACGGCGCCGGCGAGATCCTTGAGATCGGTCATGGTCTGTTCGTCAGCCATTATGCACCCACCTTGTTCTTGCGGTTCATCGACGCGACGTCGATCACTTCGGGGTTCTGCCCTTCGTGCGGATGTTCGGTGCCGGCGAAGATGCGCAGGTTGCGCATCTGCTGGCGGCCGAGCGGGCCGCGCGGGATCATGCGTTCGACGGCCTTTTCGAGCACGCGCTCGGGGAAGCGGCCTTCCAGAATCTTCTGGGGGCTCGTTTCCTTGATGCCGCCGGCATAACCGGTGTGCTTGTAGTAGCGCTTGTCGGCCAGCTTCTTGCCGGTGAACGCCACCTTTTCGGCGTTGATGACGATGACATTGTCACCGCAATCGACGTGCGGGGTGAACGACGGCTTGTGCTTGCCGCGCAGGATGTTGGCGATGATCGAGGCAACGCGGCCCACGACGAGACCCTCGGCGTCGATCAGCACCCATTTCTTTTCGACGGTACCGGCATTGGCCGAAACGGTCGTCTTGGTCAGCGCCTTCATGGCACGCTCCTTGACAGAGATGGACTAGGACGAGCGACACGCGCCGCCCGAAACAAACCGCGCCGCCTGTCCCGGATGGACGAAGCGGCGCTTCGGAGCGGGCCAATGGCGAAAGCCGTGTCGAAAGTCAAGCATTGCGCGGCTTTGCTGACGGGTATTATGATACCCTATCGATCAGGGCGCCGCTTCGATGGCGCGCACGCGCTCCTCGACAAGCGTCCGCCCGTCGCCGTCCGGCTCGATGATCCAACTCTGTCGCTGTTCGCGAACGACCAGCCCCGTGGCGGTATCGACCGTCCACAAATTGTCGATCTCCAGCGGCCGGTCGGCGGCACCGACCACGGCCGAAGCCTGTTCGATCTTGGCAAAGGTCTGGTGCGTGCCGCCATGCCGCATCGACACGCTCGCACCGGCATCCTGCGCCCTGACCGGGATGTCGCCGTTGGCCGGGGCAATCAGCGCGCGAATGTCGGCGCTTGCCAGCCTGTCGCGCTCGGCCGCGGGCAGTGCGGCGACAAGCTGAGCGAGTTGCCTGGCTTCGGGCCGGCCGCCTTCGGCACCCGCGGCTTCTATCCGGGCAATCACCCGCTCCCACAAACCATCGGGATCGATCAGGTCGACACGACTACCGTCGGCCGCGACAAGATAGGCGATCTCCTGGCCGACCATCGGCTCCAGCATCAACGTCAGTGCGCGGGTCACTTCGGGCGGGGCGTCCGAATCGATCCGCTGCAGCACCGCCTGAAGCCGGTAGCCCCGTCCGAGCGGTTCCCATTGCAAGGCATAGATCAGCGAGAAATTGATCAGCCCCCCGTCGCGACCGATGCGGCGCGTCGTCACGCGATAGGCCATCGGCTGGCCGACGGGCGGGGCAAAGTGGAAATGTGCGATCGCTGTCGCCGCTCCCTCAACGGGCGGCGGCAGAGGATCGGCTGCGAACAGCAAGAGCGCGCCAAGAAGGGCGCCCGCCGCAGTCATGCCGCCGCGCGGCCCAATCGATGCAGCGCCGCCGCTGCAATCGCAACGAGGATGGCGCCCGTCACCTGATGCCACACGGCGACCCACATCGACACACCCGACACGACCGTCCAGATGCCGAGCAGCATCTGTGCGGCGACAACCGCGACAAGCAAGCCCGCTTCGGTGCGCGCGCCGCGCCGCGACAAGGTACGCGCCAGCGTGAGCAACGCCAGCGCGGCGATCCACGACCACCAGCGATGCAGGAAATGGATCAGGAAGGGATCATTGGTCAGCGCGAGCCAGGCGCCCCCGGCCCAGTCGATCCCCTCGGGCACGAAATGATCGTTCATCAGCGGCCAGGTGCTGGCAACATAGCCGGCATTAAGCCCTGCAACCCACGCCCCCAACAGCAGCTGGACGAAGAGGATCGCGACGATACCAACCGCCGGGCCGGTCAATCGCGCGGGCCGCGCCGAGGGACTACGCGCGAGCGCACCAAGGTCGCGGGCAGTCCAGACGAGGCCCGCGAGCAGGAACAGCGCGGTCAGCAAATGCGTTGCAAGGCGGAAGTGGCTGACGTCGGTGCGATATTCGAGCCCCGAGGCGACCATCCACCAGCCGATGGCGCCCTGCAGCCCGACAAGCGCGGCAAGCGCGAGCAGGCGCCATCCATAGCCCGCTGGAATGGCGCGACGCCAGGCATACCAGATCAGCGGCACGACCAGCGCCATGCCGACGAGTCGCCCGAGGATGCGGTGCAGCCATTCCCAGAAGAAAATCGCCTTGAAGCCGGCCAGCGTCATGCCGACGTTGATTTCCTTATATTCCGGGATCTGCTTGTATTTCTCGAACTCGGCGATCCAGCCGGCCTCGGTCGTCGGCGGGATCACGCCCGACACGGGCCGCCATTCGGTGATCGAAAGCCCGGATTCGGTGAGCCGCGTGATACCGCCCACCCCGACCACGATGATCACCAGAAGGGCAACGGCCCACAGCCAGCGCGCGAGCGCGGCCGGGCGGGGTTGGCGGGTCGGAGGGGCAGACGGGGCGGGATCGTGCGGCATCGCCCCGCCCTATCGGCGCTTGCCGGGCGATAGGCAAGGGCCGGAAACCGCCGCCCCGGGGAAATTCATGGCCCCGACAGCCGGGCGTTGATAAGCGGTGCCGATGTCGCGCCGCCTCCTGTTCCTGCCCACCGCCCTGATGCTCGCCCTGTCGCCGACGCTCGTGAAGGCGGGGGAAGGCCGTGCCGACGACTATTCCGCGCTCGCCCAACAGGAAACGCGGCTCGCCACGATCGGTTACCGGCTGACGACGGCGAGCGCCGGCTGGTGCCCCGAGGTCACGCCGCAGCCCGGATGGATTCTCGGCGACCTGCGCCAGTTCAAGCCGGGTGAGCGTGCTGCGGCCAGCGGGACCTACGGCGTCGGCGACGGCGCCTTCGTCGCCGCGGTCGTCCCCGGGTCACCCGCCGATCGCGCCGGACTGACGCGCGGTACCCGGATCGCCGCCATCAACGGCGATGCCATTGCGCCATCGGATACCGGGCCGACGATCCGGATCGATACCGCGATCGTGAAACTCTATACAATCGATCCGACCGCGGCATGGACCGTCACCGACAGCGCCGGACGGCTTTACCCGATGGCGCCGGCACCGGGCTGCGCGAGTGCGTTTCGCGTCGAACTCAGCGGGGCGCAGGCGGCCGCGAACGGCATCCTTGTGCGCGTGACGCTGAAACTGGCCCGGTCGATCGCCGACGACAGCGAGCTCGCAGCCGTCGTCGCGCACGAGCTTGCGCATAATATCCTTCGCCATCGTGAACGGTTGGGCAAGGATCGGTCCGCCGCGCGGGTCCGCGCGACCGAACTCGAAGCCGACCGGCTGGCGGTATGGCTGATGGCCGATGCCGGCTATGATCCCGCTGCAGCAGTCCGGTTCTGGAACCGCCACAAACGGCCGCTTGTCCGCGCGGCATCGCATCCGCCGCGCGGCGAGCGCATCGCCGCTATCGAAGCCGAGATCGCCGCGATGCGCGCGGCCCGTGCCGCCGGGCCGGCGAGACGTCCGCCGCTGATCGACGCGCTGCCACCCTTGGAATAACCCGGGGCGCATCCTATTTTGGGGGCATTCCACTCCCGAACAAGGATTGTCCCCATGACTCGTGAAACCGCCATTTTTGCCGGAGGCTGCTTCTGGTGTACCGAAGCCGTGTTCCAGTCGCTCAGTGGCGTCGATGGCGTCGAAAGCGGTTATATCGGCGGCACGGTTTCCAACCCGACCTACAAGCAGGTATGCGGCGGCGACACCGGCCATGCCGAGGCGATCCGGATCACCTTCGATCCCGCGGCCATCGGCTATGACGACCTGCTCGACGTTTTCTTCGCGACGCACGACCCGACGCAGCTCAATCGCCAGGGCAATGATATCGGCACCCAATATCGCAGCGCCATCTTCCCCCTCGACGCTGCGCAGGCCGACGCCGCCCGCGCGGGGATCGAACGGGCGGCGGGCGACTGGCCCGCGCCGATCGTGACGACGATCGAAAGTGCATCCGAATGGTATCCGGCCGAGGATTATCATCAAGCCTATTGGGACGGCGAAGGGCAGCGCAATCCTTACTGCATGGCAGTCATCCCGCCCAAGCTCGCCAAATTGCGCAAGGGCTTCAGCGATCGCTTACGCGCGGGATAATGTATAAATGTCGTCGAACGACTGTTGCAAGATGGCCGCATGACGTCACTTTTCATTGACTTTCCAATCGTTTTGTCTAGCGGACGCGCCTTCGCTGGGGCAGGATCGCCCTGACAAGCAGTTGAGGGGTCACTGCCGGGTGCTGGCATCGCTGTTTCTGATCGGTGCGTTGACGACAACGCCCCAGATGTCGGTCCAGGCCGCAAGCCAGACGATCGTCGAAGACGGCGCCGGCGGGATGACCCGCGCCGTCAACCGCATGGTCGGCGGGATCGTGAGTTATGCCCGCTGGCCTGACAGGTCGGCGACCACCAGCCGGGTCATGTGCCTTGTCGGATTGCCGCGACTGACAGACCATATGGCGCCCGACGTCCCGGGGACCGGATCGGTGGTGGTTCGCCGCATGACCGCGGAGGCGGTCGAGCTACGAACCGATTGCGACATATTGTTCCTCGGCCGGATGCCGGTCGCCGACCGCCGGCAATTGATCGCATGGGTGCGCGGTCGCCCCATCCTGACGATCACCGACGACGATGCCGCCTGCATCTACGGCGCGATGTTCTGCCTCCAGAGCAAGATGGGCAACCTGAGCTTCTCGGTCAATCTCGATGCAGTCGGCCGCGGGCCGCTGCGGATCGATCCGCGCGTGCTGCGCATCGGCGGAGGCGCGTCATGACCGGGGCCACGACAAATCGCCCGATCGAACGAATCGGTGCGCGCACGACGTTGCAAAAACTGCTGTCGCGCTTTCATTTCGGCATCACACTGTTTGCGGTCGCACTTTCGGGGCTCACCATCCTGCTTGCCGGTGTCACCGCGCTGCGCGGCTATGCCGACCGCAATATGGAACTGGCAGCGCAGCTCGGCGCCTATGGCGTCGAGCCGGCGCTGGTCTTCAACGATCCGGTGGCGGTACGCGAAGGGCTGGAGCCGTTGACACGCATCCCCGGCATTGCGCGACTGCGCGTGCTCGACGATGTAGGCCGACCCCTCACGCAATGGATGTCGCCTGCGGCCGACCCCGCGCCGATCCTGACCCGTATCTTCTTTCCACGCCCCTTTGCCGTGACCGTGCAGCGCAACGGATCGATCATCGGGACGATCGAGGTATGGGGCGACAGTTCGACGTTGATCGATTACGTCCGCATCGGGCTGCTAGCGGGGCTCGGCTGCCTCCTTATCACCGCATTGGGCACGATCTTCCTCGCGCGGCGCTTCGAATATGAACTCGTCAAGCCGCTCAACGAGATCGCAACCGTTGCCCATGACGTGCGCCTGCACCGGCGCTTCGACAAGCGCGTCCAGCAACTGGGCATCGCCGAACTCGACCGGCTCGGCGGCGATATCAACGCGTTGCTCGACGAACTGCAGGGCTGGCAGGGCCATATGGAAAGCGAACGGGCGATGCTTGCACACCGCGCCTCGCACGACACGCTGACCGAAATGCCCAACCGGGCGTCGTTCGACGAACAGCTCGGCCAGCGGATCGAGGCGGCGGAAACGCACGGCGTCCGCTTTGCCCTGCTGTTCATCGATGCCGACAATTTCAAGGCTGCCAACGATAATTTCGGCCATGCCGCGGGCGACGCCGTTCTCGTTGCGCTGTCTGCCCGGATCAAGGAGACCCTGCGCAAGGATGATTTCGCCGCGCGCATCGGCGGCGACGAATTCATCGTCATCGTCGAGCTGGACAATGACACGCGCCCCGAAGGACTGGCAAGCCGGATCCGGGCCAGTGTCGCCGAACCCATCCAGCTGCCGGGGGGCGAAACCTATCGCCCTGCGGTCAGCGTCGGCGTCGCCACCTTTCCCGACAATGGCAGCGATGCGACGGCCCTGCTGACCGCAGCGGACGCGGCGATGTACGCCGACAAGATGACCAACCGTTCCCGATGAACAGCGGAGTGACCAATGTGACCCCCTCCTTCCCCCACACCATCCGTCTCTTTCTCGTCGCGGCTTTCGCGGCATTGCTTGCCGCGTGCCAGAGTGTCCCGGCGCCGACCGGGTTCAACGCCGCGCAGATCGCCGTACTCCGGTCCGAAGGCTTCGTGGAGACCGGTCCCGACTGGCAGTTGAACATGCCCGAACGGCTGCTGTTTCCTTCGAACGAAAGCAGCCTCGGCGCCGAACAGGTAAAACGGATAGGCGAAACCGCCGCCAAGCTCGTGTCGGTCGGGATCACGACGGCGCGGATCGAGGGGCATACCGATTCGACCGGCGCCTCCGCCTATAATCTGACGCTTTCGGAGGCGCGGGCGCAGGCAGTTGCGGCGCCGATGCAGGCAGGCGGCATGCGCTTTACGGCGGACCAGATTATCGGTCGCGGCGAAACGCTGCCGCTGTCGAGCAATGCGACGCCCGAGGGACGTCAGGACAACCGGCGCGTCGTCGTCATCGTCGCCCCCGAGTGAGGCTGTGAAACGCGCAGCCGCCGCGCTTTTCTTGCATCAAATTCGCGGCTAAGTCCGGCGCATGAAACCGATCCGCAAAGCCGTATTTCCCGTTGCCGGTCTCGGCACGCGCTTTTTGCCCGCGACCAAGGCGATCCCCAAGGAAATGCTGCCGATCGTCGACCGGCCGCTGATCCAATATGCAGTCGACGAAGCGCGTGAGGCGGGGATCGAGCAGATGATCTTCGTCACCGGACGAGGGAAGAGCGCGATCGAGGACCATTTCGACGTCGCGTTCGAACTCGAAAAGACGATGTCCGAGCGCGGCAAGGACCTCAGTGTGCTCGAACCGACGCGGCTTGGCCCCGGCAACTGCGCCTATGTCCGGCAGCAGGAGCCGCTCGGGCTGGGTCATGCAATCTGGTGCGCGCGCGATATCGTCGGCGACGAGCCCTTCGCGATCTTCCTGCCCGATGAATTCATGCACGGTTCGCCCGGCTGCATGAAGCAGATGGTCGATGCCTACACCCAAGTCGGCGGCAACCTGATCTCGGTCCTCGAAGTGCCGCACGAGCAGGTGTCGAGCTATGGCGTTATCGCGCCGGGCGCGCGCGACGGCGCGCTGACCGAAGTGACCGGGCTGGTCGAGAAGCCGAAGGCCGAAGACGCCCCGTCGAACCTCATCATTTCGGGCCGCTATATCCTGCAGCCCGAAGTGATGCGCGTCCTCGAACGACAGGAGAAAGGCGCGGGCGGCGAAATCCAGTTGACCGATGCGATGGCGACGATGATCGGGCGACAGGCTTTCCACGCCGTGACGTTCGACGGCGCGCGTTATGACTGCGGATCGAAAGCCGGATATATCCAGGCCAATCTCGCGGTCGCGCTCGAACGCCCCGATATGGCGGCCGACGTCCGGGCCTTTGCGGTCGACTTGTTGAAATAGGACCGGCGGAGGCTGACGCCTCCGCCCGGCCGACGATCATTCGCCTTCGATATTCGGTTTCGGGAACCGGTCCGCACCGACGGTGCGATAGAGCCAGCCACCGACAAGCCCGCCGAGCAGCGGCGCAACCCAGAACAGCCACAGCTGCTGGAGCGCGAGCCCGCCGACGACGAGCGCCGGGCCGGTGCTGCGTGCCGGGTTGACCGACGTGTTGGTCACCGGGATCGAGATGAGGTGGATCAGCGTCAGCGCAAGGCCGATCGCGAGCGGCGCGAAACCCGCCGGCGCGCGGCCGTCGGTCGATCCCATGATGATCCACAGGAAGAAAGCGGTGAGCAGGATTTCAACGATGAAGCCCGACCAGATGTCGTATTTTCCGGGCGACGCATCACCAAAACCGTTAGACGCAAGCTGGTTCGTTGCCGGATCGAATGTCGCGGTACCACTGGCGACATAGTAGAGCAGGAACGCCGCCACGATCGCGCCCAGCACCTGCGCAACGACATAGAGCGGGATGTCGCGAGCCTCGAAACGCCCGCCCGCCCATAGTCCGACCGTGACCGCCGGGTTGAGGTGACAGCCCGAAATATGCCCGATCGCATAGGCCATGGTGACCACCGTCAGGCCGAAAGCCAGCGAAACACCGAGCAATCCGATGCCGACATCGGGAAAAGCCGCAGCCAGGACCGCGCTGCCGCAACCGCCAAAGACAAGCCAGAACGTGCCGATAAACTCGGCCAAACCCTTTTGGATATTCGTCATGGTGACCTCCTCCCCGCCGGCGGCCATCGACGCCTCCGGCGCAGCGCCATCCTAGCACGACGCGAATTTGCGGCAAGCCTTTGAATAGCGCGGGGGTTTCACCCAAGAACCGGTCAGGCGACGGCGACCGCCTCGACGAAATGGCGCGCCCGCTGGTGCAGCGATGTCGCCGCCTGCGTGAGCCCGGCCGACAATCGCCCAAGCGACTCGGCGCCTTCCCCCACGGCATTGGCGCCGCGGCTGATATGCTGGACCCGCTGGTCGACCTCGCGACCGGCAGAGACAGCCTGCTCGACATAGCTTGCGATGACCAGCGTCGTCGCACTTTGGCCATCGACGGCAAGATCGATCGCGTCCGAAAAGCCGTTATTGGCATCGATCGCGCGCTCGACCTCGGCAAAACCGGCGGCAACCTGCTCGACGATTTCGCGGATCCGGTTGACATAGGGCGTGATATCGCTCGCCGAGACCCGCGTCTGGCTGGCCAGCGACTTGACCTCTGCCGCGACGACAGCAAACCCACGGCCGGCGTCGCCGGCATGCGCCGCCTCGATCCCTGCGTTGAGCGCCAGCATGTTGGTGCGGCTCGCCATATCGATGATCAGCCGCAGCATATGTTCGATCGACTGGCTCGCGGCCTTCAGCGCCTCGGCGCGTTCGCCCGCCTGTTTGACCTTCAGATGCGCGTCGTGCCGGACCGCGCGGGCGCGGGCGCCGTCGTCGACGATCCGCGTCATCGACGTCGCCAGCGCCTGCCCGCGATCGCCGAGTTCGCGCAGGCCTGTGAGGGTCTGCGCGGTCGCGCCGGCGACCGAAACCGCATCGCGACCGGTCTGCTGTGCCCGCGCCGACAATTTGAGCGCAACCCCCTCGACCTCGCGCGCCATGTCGGACAGCGTTGCGGTCAGCGCGGCGATATCCTGCTGGAACCGGTGGCCCGCATCGTCGACCCGCGATGCGCGCGCGGCGCGATCCTGCGCCACTTCGACCTCGCGCAGCATCGCGAGCCGCGCCAGTTGCGCCGCGTCGAGCGTTTCCACGAAGCGCCCCCGATCGACCAGGATCAGCCCGTCATGGCGCTTCGAATCCGACACCATCCGCAACAGGCTGGCCGTCGTCTCGGACACATCGGCAGTGAGGCATGGCTCGATCATCGACGCAATCGAGCCGCCGATCGTCGGGTTCTGCATCAGCGAATACCAGTAGGGACAGAAAAGCAGTTCGCGAATCCGCTGTTCGCGCACGATCCCCACCGGCGCGCGTCCAGCATCGAGCACGGCGAGGACGCGCAAGTCGGGATTGGCGCGAAAGGCCTCGATCACATCCGACAATCGGGCATCGGCGCCGATCGCGACCGAATGGCCGGATGACGGGGCTAGGACTAGGTCGACGGGGCTCATCATATCTCTTTGTAGCGCGGATGATCGGTGCCGCCCGATCTAGGCCCGGATGGTAAAGGCAAATTTAACCAATTGTTTCAAAGCTGTGACAGCAGACGAAAACGACGGGCTGTCCATCGCAATCTTCTGTTCAGGGCGCCCCGGCTATGCGATGAAACGCCGTCCGCAAGGGAGAAGAAAATGCGTGTCCTCATCATCGCTGCGCTGACCGTTCCCCTGCTTTCGGGCTGCGTGAGCGCGGTCAAGACGGTCGTCACCGCGCCCGTCAAGGCGGTTGGGCAGGTCGCCGACTGGTCGACGACGAGCCAGGACGAGTCCGACCGCAACCGCGGCCGCGAAATGCGCAAGCGCGAAGAGCAGGTCGGCAAGCTGTCGCGCCAGCGCGACAAGGCGGCGGAGAAATGCCGCGATGGCAACAACGAGCAATGCCAGCGCGCCGAAGTGCTAGATCATGAGATCGAGGCGCTGATGGCGGAGCCGCGCTAGGCGAGCGAGCGCCGTCTGCGCCGCCAAACGCAGACAATCACCGCACCCTTCGCCCGGTCCACACGACGCGGCCGACAAGCTGCACCGCCCCCATCGGCAGGTCGTCCCAACTGCGATAATGCGGATTGTCGCTGATCACCGAAATGCGGCCCTGCCCCGGCGCACGCGCCACCCGCTTCACCATCAGCACATCGTCCATGCGCAGCACATAGATGCCGTCGCGCAGCCGCGCCGCCGCGTCGCCGCCGTCGACCAATATGTCATCGCCGTCGTCGAGCGTCGGCGCCATCGAATCGCCCTCGACGCGGATGATGCTGAGCGCGCGCGGATCGGCGCCAAGCTCGCGCAGCCACCGCGGATCGAACGCAACCTCGCCCTCGACCGGTTCGCCGTCGATGCTCGCCCCGGCCCCTGCCGAGGCACCGATCGCGAGCTTGGGCACAAGGATCATGGCGGCGGCGGGCCCGCGCCCGCGCGCCGGCGCGGCAACGCGCTGGACCGGGCCACCGAGCATCGCTTCGGATACGCCGAGATAGGCCGCGATGCGCGCGCGATCCTGTTCGGCCAGCCGGCGCGGCGAGCCGCGCTTGATATATTGCTGGATATAGGCGGGATTGCGCCCGATCACTTCCGACAGGCGTGCATAGTCGATCCCCTTGTCGGTCAAGAGGCGGTCGAGCGCGGCGCGCGGATCCTGAACAAAATCGGTCATGGTCGTGAACGGCTGGTCCTTCCTATTTCGTCTCTAGCAATAGGATTTTTCCTAGACAAGTAGGAAAATGAATCTCAAATAGGAAATATCCTATCGGGTGAGTCGCCCGGTATCAGCGCGGTCACGGAGGAAATATGGAGCGCAGCCTGTTACAACGCATCGAGGCCTTCCTGAGGGAATCCGCGATGCCGCCGAGCGTGTTCGGACGCGCAGCGGTGCACGACCCCCGCCTCGTCAGCGATCTGCGCGGCGGGCGCGAACCCGGGCTCTACGTGATATGTCGCGTGGAACATTTCATGAACAAATGGCGTGCCGATCGTCTCGCCGGACGCGTCCAGCCGCAGGGCGACCGCCGTTCGCGTGCCTTCCGCCGCCTGAAAACCGGGGTGCAGGCATGATGCGCTGGTCGCCTGCACAGCCGCCGCGGCCGGGATGCCCGCACCGTCGCCTTCGCAATCTGTTGGCGCGCGAACTACCGTTCGGGCTGGCGCTCGGCGCCTCGACCTTTCGCCCCTGGGCGAGCGCGAGCTTTGTCGGCGCGCGCCATATGTTTCCCTGTGCCCTTGCGACAGGCGCGGCAGAGGATTTGCTTCGCGGCTTGCAGGATCGGCTGAACGCGACCGAATGGCATATTACCGGTCATATCGTCGCCGACGTCGCCGTCGAATGCGACGCCGGTCCGGGCATACTGCGGATCGAGATATTGACTGTCGAGGATTAGGGTCCGGACCCTAACCGACCGACTGACGCGTCATCCGTTGCAGCGTGCCGAGCGCGGCCTCGAGCGCGAAGTCGACTTCGGGGCCGGCATCGGCCGTGCTGTCGGGAACCGGAATTGCGGCGGTCGCGGCAGCAGGAGCCTGCCGCCGGCGCGCAAGCCCGGCTTCGAGGCGCGCGACCATCGCGCCAAGCGAATGGTCGCTCGGTTCGGGCATCACCGGCGCCGCGATTTCGGCGGGCTGCAACCAAGGCTCTTCGCCGGGTTCCATGACCTCCATCGGCGCGAGGTCGGCAAGGACGAGTTCGTCGGCCGCTTCGACCTCGGGCACGTCGATCCATGGATCGGCGGCCGCGCCGTCATCGGCAGGGCTGCCCGGCAACGGCCCTAGTCCGCCCGCCGGCAGATCGCGGCCCGCCCGGATCGGCGGACGCGGCGCGTCGTCGGGATGCCGGTCGACGCGGCGGCGCCGCGTCAGGATGTGATCGCTGTCGTCGTCGTTCGCCTCTTCGACGTTCGGACGGAACCGGCGGCGCAGCGACGACAGTCCGGCGGCTTCGGGCTTCGCGATCAGCAGGGCGACCAGCCCGGCAAAAACCGCCGCAACGGCGGACATGCCGAACGCCAGCGTCAAGCGGCCCGCATTGCCGACGGGAGGCACAAAGAAATCGGACAGGCGGTCGAGATAGAGGTTCCAGCTGATCCCCGCGACCCACGACATCGGCATCACCGCCGCGAACAGGAAGGTCAGCGCGGCAGCGCCGATCACCGCCGGTATCGCGGGGCGGAGCGCGCGCAGCAACGCCGCCGCCATCGCCTTGCCCGAATTTTCGCTGGTCTCGTCCATATCGTCCAAATCCGTGCGGCCCATCCCGGGCCAAATTTCATCGATTGCCGGCATCGTCACACGGCGCCACGCAGCAATCGCTGGTAAACCGGTTCGTAACGTAAAATGTTTGATGACCAGTTACGATGCGTTTCGACAAAAATACGCGCGGTCCGCCGACGGTCCGGCCAGATGCCCCGATTCTGCAGCAGAGCGGCGAGCGCGCCCGCGATCGCCGCGGGGTCGTCCGGCGCGAACAGGCTGCCGGTGACGCCATCCTCGATCAGTTCGCGATGCCCGCCGACATCGGACGCGGCGACCAGTTTTCCCTGCGCCATCGCCTCGAGCGGTTTGAGCGGGGTGACCAGATCGGTCAGCCGCATCTTCTTGCGCGGATAGGCGAGGATATCGATCAGCGAATAATAGCGTTCGACCTCGTGATGCGGGACGCGGCCGACGAAGTGGATATGGGCAGCGGCAGGCGAAGCCGCCGCCTGTGCCTTCAACGCCGCCTCCATCGGACCGCCACCGACGAGCAACAGGCGCGCCTTCGGCTGCGCGGTAACCAGCGCCGGCATCGCCGCAATCAGGTCGTCAATCCCCTCATAGTCGTAGAAGCTGCCGATATAGCCGATCACGGCCTCGTCAGCGGCGAGGCCCAGCGTCTCGGCAAGGGCATCGTCGCGCGGGGTCGGGTCGCCGAAAAGCTCAAGGTCGACGCCGTTCGGCGATACGGTGATCTTGCCAGGCTCGATGCCGCGCGCGATCAGGTCGCCGCGCAATCCTTCGCAGATCACCGCGACTGCATCGGCCGATTTCACTGCATGCGTCTCGAGCTGCTTCGTCAGCCAGTAGCGCAAGCTTCCCTCGCGCCCGGTGCCGTTGCCGACCGCCGCATCCTCCCAAAAGGCGCGAATTTCATATATTACCGGAATGCCGAGCTTCTTGCCGACGCGCAGCGCCGCTAGCCCGTCGAGAACCGGCGAATGCGCATGCAACAGGTCGGGCTTCCATTCGCCGACGAGCGTTTCGACGCGTTTCGCCAGCGCACCGATTTCGCGCCACTCGCGGATCGGCGCGCGCGCCGGTGCGATCGGCGGCGTGCGATAAAAGGTCAGCCCGTCGACCGTCTCGCTATCCGGACCGGCTTCGGGATGCCGCACGCCGGTGACGCCCGCGACCTCCCACCCCTTGGCGACCTGCGCCTTCATCAGCGCGCGGGTACGAAAGGTGTAGCCGCTGTGCGCGGGCAGGCTATGATCGAGGACGTGCAAAATGCGGGTCATGGGCCAGCGCATTGACATACAAGCCTTAACGCGGCGTCAACCCCGATCGCGTAGCGGGAGCGGACATGGTCGACAATTTTTCCATTGGCCTGACGCACGTCCTGATGGCGATCGCGTTATGGCGCCTGCTCTATCGCGACGATCTCGACCGCGAGGTCAGCCCGCGCCTGCTATGGCAGCAGCGCCGCGATGCCGAGCGCGCCGAAGAGGAAGCGCGCACCGATGCGTGACATTGCGTTCGTCGCCTTTCTCTTCGCCTTCATCGGGGTCGGCTTTCGCAAGCCGTTCCTGTTCGTGCTGTGCTTTTGCTACATCGACATCGTCGCGCCGCAACGGCTCAGCTATTTCCTCATCAACTCGATTCCGATCTCGCTGATCGTCTTCGGGCTTGCGATCGTCGGCTGGCTCGCGGTCGACGACAAGCGCGACACACGATGGTCGGGGCGACAATTCCTGCTCCTTGCCCTCCTCTTCTATTGTTGGATGACGACGATCCAGGCCGATTTCCCCGTCGAAGCGGCCGACAAATGGAGCTGGGTGTGGAAGGCGCTGGTCTGGGCGATTTTCCTGCCGCTGACCCTGCGCACCAAGCTCCGCATCGAATCGCTGATCCTCATCATGCTGTTGTCGGCTGCATCGATCGCGATCGCCGGCGGGATCAAGACTGCCGCAGGCGGCGGCGGTTACGGCACGCTCCAGTTGCTGCTCAACGAAAATTACGGTCTGTACGAAGGGTCGATCATGTCGACGGTCGGCATCGCGATCATCCCGCTGATCCTGTGGTACCGGCGCTATGGCACGATCTTCGCCCCCGACTGGCGTGTGTCGCTCTTCTGTTTCGCGCTCTGCTTTGCGTGCATGTTGCTGCCGGTCGGAACGCAGGCGCGCACCGGGCTTGTCTGCCTCGCCGTGCTCGCCGTCCTCTCGCTGCGCGCCGTGAAGCACCGCTTCCTTTATATCGCTGGCGCCGGGCTGCTCGGGCTCGCCGCCATCCCCTTCCTGCCGCAGAGCTTTACCGAACGGATGGAGACGATCCAGAATCACAAGTCCGACCAGTCGGCCTCGACGCGCGTCGCCGTGTGGATGTGGACATGGGAATATGCGAAGGACAATCCCTTCGGCGGCGGGTTCGAAGCCTATATCCAGAACAGCGTCCGCGTCGAAAAGGCAGCGAGCGCCTATGACCCCAATGCACCGCAAAATGCCGAAGCCACCGTTTATGAGGAACATTCGCGCGCCTATCACTCGAGCTATTTCGAAATGCTGGGCGAACAGGGCTACCCCGGCATAGCGCTCTGGCTCTTCCTCCACGCCGTCGGACTGGTGCAGATGGAGCGGCTGAGGCGGCGCTATCTCAAGACGCGGCGCGGCGAGGAACAATGGATCGCGCCATTGGCGACCGCGCTCCAGCATGGCCATATCACCTATATGGTCGGCTCGCTGTTCGTAGGCATCGCGTTCCAGCCGTTCATCTACATGATGCTCGCGCTCGAAATGGGCCTGTCGACCTATTGCCGCCGCCGCGAACAGGAAGCCGGATGGCGCCCGCTCACCGCCCGACCGGCGCAGGTCCCGGCGAGGCATCCGGCCCCCAACCCTAGCTGAGGCGGAACCATCGGCCCGACCGGGGCGCTATGGGTGCATGTCCGCCACGCGCCTTGTCCATGTCGATGACAGCCTGCCCGGCATCAGCCGCGAGCGATCGGGCGTCGGCTGGCGCTATCGCGATGCCAGAGGCAGGACCATCCGCGAACGCGACGAGATCGACCGCCTGAACGCGATCGCGCTACCCCCCGCCTATGAGGACGCATGGTTCTGTCCCGCGGCGAACGGCCATATCCTTGCGACGGGTTATGATGCGCGCGGGCGCAAGCAATATCGCTACCATCCCGAATTCCGCATGGCGCGCGAGGCCGACAAATATGACCGCTGCGCCGCCTTCGGTCATGCGTTGCCCTTGCTTCGCGCGCGGCTCGTCGATGATCTCAACCGCCGGACGCTTTGCTCCGAGCGCGTCGTCGCGGCCGTCGTGCGGCTGCTCGACCTTGCCGCGCTCCGGGTGGGGAACGAACAATATGTTGCGGCGAACAAAAGCTTCGGCGCGACGACATTGCGCCAGCGCCATGCGAAGCTCTCGGGCAAGACCCTCCGCCTCAAATATGTCGCCAAGGGCGGCGCCAGGCGCGAAGTGACGATCAGCGACCGCAACCTCGCGACTCTCGTCCGGCGGCTTCAGGATCTCCCCGGCCAGAAACTCTTCCAATATGAGGATGGCGGCGATCTGAGCGCCGTGGCGTCGGACGATGTGAACGCCTATATCCGCGAAGCGATGGGCGACGAATTCAGCGCCAAGCATTTCCGTACCTGGTCGGCGAGCGTCGAGGCCTTTGCCTTCCTCTACGAAGCGCCCGAACCGCCGCCGCTCAAGGCAATGCTCGAACATGTCGCGGACCGCCTCGGCAACACCCCCGCAATCGCGCGCAAGGCCTATGTCCACCCCGCGATGCTCGCAGCGGCGCAGGCCCGCGAAGACTTTGCCGCATCCGTCGGCAAGCTGCCGCGCGCGACGCGCTATCTTTCGCGTTACGAACGCGGATTTTTGACCTATCTGGAGCAAGCACCCGCGGCCGCGGTGCTGCTCCAATCCGCCTGATCCGATCCAAGAGGACCTGACGTGACTTTCTCCCTGCTCGCTGCTGCGACCACCGCCGCCCCGAAAACCGCGCCCGCAAAAGCCGCCGCGACAAACCCGCTCGAAGACCTGCAACGCTATTGGGACACGAGCGTCGCGTGGGTGAACAGCCACTGGCTGCAGATCGGGATCGCGATCGGCGTCGGCCTGCTCATCTATTTCCTGCTGTCGATGGTCCGCACCTTCGCGCTCAAGCACGCGCAGTCGGCCGACGGCGAAATGACGCTGACGCACATCGCGGGACGCGTGATCCACAAGACCAAGTCGACCGTACTCGCGATCATCGCGATCCGCATGGTCGCAGGCTATGCCCAGCCGCCCGCGGTGATCATGCAGATCATCCAGTTCGTCTTCACCGTCGCGGTCGTCCTGCAGGTCGCGATCTGGGTGCGCGAGATCGTGCTGGGCCTGATCCAGCGCCGCGCCGCAGAGGGCAATAACGAAACGCTCAGCAACGCGATGGGCATCATCCGCCTGCTGATCAGCGTCGCGCTGTTCGCGATCGCGATCATCGTCATCCTCGACAATATGGGGGTCAATGTCACCGGCTTGATTGCCGGCCTCGGCATCGGCGGCATCGCGATCGGCCTTGCCGCACAGGGCATTTTCTCCGACCTCTTCGCCTCGCTGTCGATCATCTTCGACCGCCCGTTCCGCGTTGGCGAGACAATCAAATACGACACCAGCACGGCGACCGTCGAGCGCATCGGATTGAAGAGCACGCGGCTGCGTTCGGTCAACGGCGAGTTGCTCGTCATCTCGAATACCAATCTCCTCGCCAAGGAGATCACCAATTTCGCGCATCTCCACCGCCGCCGCGTCACCTTCACGATCGGCGTCATCTACCAGACCACGCCCGCCATGCTGCGCGACCTGCCCGCGCTGCTGGAAGCGCAGGTGACCGCCGCGGGCCATGAATTTGTCCGTTCGAGCTTCCTCACCTTCGGCCCGTCCAGCCTCGATTTCGAACTGCTGTTCGACGTCTTCACCGAACAGTTCGAAGAGGTAGTGGCCGCGCGTACCGACGTCGGCATCCGCCTGTTCGAGGCGCTGTCCGACGCCGGCTATGAATTCGCCTATCCGACCCAGACAACCTTCACCGCAGCGCCCGACGGGACCATGATTCTTCCCTATGCCGAAAGTGTGACGATGAAGGCGCCGAAGCCCGCGAAGAGCTGACGCTACGGCGACGCGGCGATGGGGCTTGGCCCTTGTGCAACGCGGCAAGAGAGGCCTAGAACGCGCCCCGAACCACTATGAGGGGATGATTTATGGCCACCATCACGCCGCAGGAATTGCAGACCAAGGTCGGCGAGCATCTTGGCACGTCCGACTGGGTGCTCGTCGATCAGGACATGATCAACAAGTTCGCCGATGCGACGGGCGATCACCAGTTCATCCATATCGACGAGGAAAAGGCCAAGCTGACGCCCTTCGGCGGCACCATCGCGCATGGCTTCCTGACCCTGTCGCTGATGCCGATGCTCGGCGCGAGCACCGACGGTCCCAAGGTCGGCGGCGTCAAGATGGGCGTCAATTACGGCTGCAACAAGGTTCGTTTCCTGTCGCCCGTCCGCTCGGGCAAGCGCGTCCGCAGCCATGTGAAGCTGCTCGAACTCGAAGAAAAGCGCCCGGGCCAGTGGCAGCAGACCAACGAAGTGACCGTCGAGATCGAGGGCGAGGAAAAGCCCGCCCTGATCGCCGAATGGATCAGCCAGTTCTTCGTCTAAAGCATAGCTTGGCCGGCTGACCTCCCCCGTTAAGATAACCGGAACCAACGAAAAGGACTCAAAACATGCGTGACGCAGTTATCGTCTCCACCGCCCGCACCCCGCTCACCAAGGCGGCGCGCGGCTCGTTCAACAACACCCTCGCCCCGACGCTGGGCGCGCATGCGGTCCGCGCCGCGGTCGAGCGCGCCGGGATCGAAGGCGGCGAGATCGACGATGTCGTCTTCGGCGCCGCGATGCAGCAGGGGTCGCAGACGATGAACGTCGCGCGCCTGATCGCGCTGCGCTCGGGCCTGCCGGTCACCGTCCCCGGCATGTCGATCGACCGCCAATGCTCGTCGGGCCTGATGACGATCGCGACCGCCGCGAAGCAGATCATCGTCGACCGTCAGGACATCGCGGTTGCCGGCGGCATCGAAAGCATCTCGAAGGTCAGCGGCAGCGGCAAGGTGTTCATCGAAACCGACGCCGAGCTGATCGCGATGCACAAGGACACCTATATGCCGATGATCGGCACCGCCGAGGTCGTCGCGAAGCGCTACAACATCAGCCGCGAGTATCAGGACGAATATTCGCTCCAGTCGCAGCAGCGCACTGCCGCCGCGCAGGCCGCGGGCAAATATGACGACGAAATCGTCGCCTGCCCCGCGACCATGGCGGTGGTGAACAAGGAAACGAAGGAAGTCAGCTTCAAGGACGTCGTCGCCGACAAGGACGAGTGCAACCGCGCAGACACCACGCTCGAAGGGCTTGCGAGCCTGAAGCCGGTGATGGGCGAAGGCCACACGATCACCGCCGGCAACGCCAGCCAGCTCGCCGACGGCGCATCGGCATGCGTCGTGATGGAAGCCAAGGTTGCCGAGAAGAAGGGCCTCCAGCCGCTCGGCCGTTATGTCGGCATGGCGGTCGCCGGCACCGAGCCCGACGAAATGGGCATCGGCCCCGTCTTTGCGATCCCGAAGCTGCTCGAACGCTTCGAGCTCAAGATGGACGACATCGGCCTCTGGGAACTCAACGAAGCGTTCGCGGTGCAGGTGCTCTACTGCCGCGACAAGCTCGGCATCCCGAACGAGCTGCTCAACGTCAACGGCGGCTCGATCTCGATCGGCCACCCGTTCGGCATGACCGGCGCGCGCTGCGTCGGCCACGCCCTCATTGAAGGCAAGCGCCGCGGCGTGAAATATGCCGTCGTCACCATGTGCATCGGTGGCGGCCAGGGCGCCGCGGGCCTGTTCGAGGTCTTCTGATTTGCGTCTGAACGCTCCGCGCATCGAGCCGGTCGACCTCGACCGGCTCGATGCCGACCAGCGCGCCGCGCTCGAACCCTTTCTTGCTTCCGATGGGGGCAAGGTGGGGGGCGGCAAGATCCTCAATATCTTCCGCACCCTTGCCCACGCGCCCAAGGCGCTCACCGCCTTCCTCGGCTGGGGCAATTATATCCTGTCGAAGCGCAATGCGCTGTCCCCACGTGACCGCGAACTCGTTATCCTGCGCACCGGCTATAATTGCCGTTCGGGCTATGAGTGGACGCAGCACAAGCGCATCGGGCTTGACTGCGGGCTCACCGAGGACGAGATCGCCCGCATCAAGGTCGGTCCCGACGCCGACGGCTGGAGCGACCTCGACCGCGCGATGCTCCGCGCGACCGACGAACTGACGTCCGACCATTTCGTGACCGACGCTAACTGGGCCGCGCTCGCGCCGCTCGGCGACAAGGGCCGCATGGACCTCGTCATGACCGTCGGCCAGTACACGCAGGTATCGATGATTTTGAACAGCTTCGGCATTCAGGTCGAGGATGGCTGGGACGTCGACCCCGACCTCAAAATCTGAAATTTAGGAGAGAGATATGAGTGCAATCGGTGTGATCGCGACGCTGCGCGTGCAACCCGGCAAGGAAGCCGAATTCGAGGGCGTCTTCGCCGAACTCGCCGCCGCGGTGAACGCCAATGAGGCGGGCAACAGCTATTACCGTCTGTTCAAGACGGGCGAGACCGGCGTCTACAAGGTGCTCGAATGCTATGACGACCAGGCGGCGCTCGACGCGCACCGCGCCTCGGACCATTTCCGCAGCATCGGTGCGCGCCTTGGCCCCTGCCTCGCCGGCGCGCCCGAGATCGAGACGCTCAGCGCGGCCTGAGCGGCCGGTTTCGAGCGGAAGCAGCCCCATCCATCATCGTCACCCCGGACTTGATCCGGGGTTCACGACGACGGCGCGGCTATGGATCCCGGATCAAGTCCGGGATGACGAAGGTCTGGAAACGGCTGTGTGCACCCTGGCGAAAGCCGGGGCCCAGTAGCGCCGTGGGAAGATGGGCCCCGGCTTTCGCCAGGGTGCACATAAGAGCCGCGAACGGAAGCTTCCCACCCCAAAACGGACGCCGGACCGCCGCGAAATCTGCCCTCAATGCCAGGGCGATGTCCGCACGCTCCAGTAGACGATATAGAGCAGCCCCGCCCAGAGCAGCAGGATGAAGGCCATGCCGGCGCGGCTCGACGGGCGTTCGCTGGCGGCCTCGGCGGCGGTGTGGAGTTCGGCCCAAAGCGGAGCGGGGATCAGGCGGCGGACGGCGAGCAGGCCGAGCGGGACGATGACGAGATCGTCGAGCCAGCCGAGCACCGGAATGAAATCGGGGATCAGGTCGATCGGCGACAGCGCATAGGCCGCGACCGCGACCGCAAGGGCGCGTGCGAGCATCGGCACGCGCGGATCGCGCGCCGCGAGCCAGGCGGCATGCGCTTCGACCGCAAGGCGGTGGCCGAGATCGCCGATACGTTCGGAAAGGGATTTGCCGGTCATCGCTTCCCTCATTACTGTCCCTGCATGGCTATCCAACTGAAAAGCGCACGTGTCGAACGCTGGCCGGTGGCAGGCGCGTTCGTGATCAGCCGCGGCGCCAAGACGCATGTCGATGTCGTCGTCGCCGAAATCGAGAGCGATGGCGTAACCGGGCGCGGCGAGGGAACGCCGATTTACTATCTGGGCGAGGATGCGGCGGGGTGCCGCGACCAGCTATTGCGCACCGCGCCTTTCATCGCCGAACTGGAGGCGGCCGATGCGCGCGCGGCGGTGCAGGAACTGATGGCGCCCGGTGCGGCGCGCAACGCGCTCGATTGCGCCTTGTGGGATCTCGAAACACGGCAGCGGGGGCTCCGGCTGTGGCAACTCGCGGGCTGTGACGGCGCGCCGACCGCGCGGGTGACGGCCTATACGATTTCGCTCGGTACGCCTGGCGCGATGGCGGAGCAGGCGGCGACCGCCGCGGCCGACGGTTATCGGCTGCTCAAGATCAAGCTCACTGGCGAAGGCGACCGGCTGCGCGTCGCCGGGGTGCGCAAGGGCGCACCCGAAGCGCGGCTGATCGTCGATGCCAATGAAAGCTGGGGCGCGGTCGACATTTTGAGCGAAGCCGAAGCGCTCGCCGACATGGGGGTCGAAATGATCGAACAGCCGGTGCCCGTCGGCGCCGACGCCCTCCTCGATCCCATCTATGCGCCGCTGCCCTTCGTCGCTGACGAAAGCTGCCAGACCGCCGCCGACGTCGCGCGGATCGGCCCCTTTTACGACGGGGTGAACATCAAGCTCGACAAGGCGGGCGGGCTGACCGAGGCGCTGAAGATCGCCGACGCCGCCGATGCCGCCGGCCTGTCGATCATGGTCGGATGTATGCTCTCGACCAGCCTCGCGATCGCGCCGGCATTCGTGCTGGCGCAGCGCGCGCGCTGGGTCGACCTCGACGGCCCCGCGCTGCTGGAGCGGGACCGCGAGGGCGGGTTCGAATTTCGCGAAGGACGGATCGGGATTTAGGCGGGAACTGCCAAGCGGTCGCGGGCGATCGCCGCAACCGCCGTCAGGATGAGCGCGGTAATCATCGAGACATTGATGTGATATCTGGCCACGGGCAGGTTGATCGCGATAAATGCCGGTATCATCCAGCCTCGGGATATTTCGGCGCAGCGCAGCCGTCGAGCGGTAAGCAGGAACCAGCCGATGTAGTAGAGGACGCCGATTAGAAACAGCGGTGCGCCGATCCAGCCGAATTGATTGAAGTTCACTTGGCCGCGTTCGCCAAAGGTGAATAGCGACCAGAGCGAAGCCCCCTCAATCGCGACGATGGCGGGCAACCAGCGGCGATATTCGTCCCGGCTGGTTTCGCCGTCCCACGAAAAATATCGTCCAAGCCATGCGCCCATGCCAGCATTCTAGCCCGGCACGCGCGCATGTCCAGTTTGGTCAGAGCGCCACTTCGGCGTGCTCGCCGAGTTCGCCTTCCTTCATCGTCAGGCCCGTTGTGAGCTTGAACAGGCCCTTGATGCTGGGATCTGCGGTCCAGATTTCGGCATTGTCGAGATCGAAGCGCAGCAGCACGAGCTTGGGATCGTCCTTGCCGCCTTCGTACCAAGCCGCGATGCTGTTGTTCCACAGCTTGTCGAGCACGGCGCGGTCGGTTTCGCGGCGCAGCGTGCCGGCGATGCAGGCGAAGAGGTCGTGGCCCTTCGATGCGAATTGCGCCATCGCCGGGCCGCCGCCCGCCAGCCGGTTGTCGGTCGCGGTGAAGAACCAGAAGGCGCTGTTCGCGTCCTTGTCGAGCTGTGCGTTCATCGGGATATGGTGGTCGCGCTCGCCGGTCGCGCCGAGCATGACATAGGGACTGTCGGCCAGCGCTTTCCAGAATTGCTGTTTGATATCGTCGCTCATCGAAAGGCTCCTTCATGCCCCCCGATGTGCGATCAACGCGGCAGCGCGCCCATTGTTGCCCGGTTCAGCGCAGTCGCGGCTCCGAATAGCTGACGACTTCATATTCGATGCCGTCGGGGTCGAAGAAATAGAAGCGGCGGCCGGGCTCGTAGTCGCCGTGGTTGAAGGGGGTGAGGCCGACCGCCTTCACGCGCATTTCGATCGTGTCGAGATCGTCGACCTGTACGCCCACATGGTTGAGCGGGGCGCCCTTGGGATATTGCGCATCGGCGTGCTCGCCGTCGGGGCCGGTGTAGAGCGCGATATAGGCGGCGTCGCTGCCAAGGTGGATCGTGCGCCCGCCATCGCGTGCGGGGCCGCGCCAGCGTTCGTGCCAGCCGAAGATCGCCGAGAGGATTCCGGCGGTGCGATCGGGGTCGCTGACCGTCAGATTCACATGCTCGATGAAGGGATGCGTCACCTTTATTCTCCTGATTTGCGTTGACGCACGGCTTATGAAAGCTCAAGTGAGGTTGAGATCAAGCCAAAAGCAGGAGCGAGGATCATGCACCGGACCGACCTGATCGCGATCGGCGAACTCGCGGCACGAACGGGCGTCGCGGTGTCCGCGATCCGCTTTTACGAGGCAAAGGGGCTGGTCGAGGCGCTGCGCACCGGCGGGGGCCAACGCCGCTTCCTGCGGGCCGACATTCGCCGCGTGTCGTTCATCCTGATCGCGCAGCAACTGGGGCTGAGCCTCGAGGAGATTGCGGACGAGCTGGCGCGGCTGCCCGCCGGGCGAACGCCGAACGGCGCCGACTGGACGCGAATCAGCACCGGCCTCAAGGCGCGGATCGACGCGCAAATCGCGGCGCTCGAGCGGACGCGCGAACTGCTTGGCAATTGCATCGGCTGCGGGTGCCTGTCGCTGAAGAAATGCGGGCTGTATAATCGCGACGACAAGGCCGCGCAGCGGGGCGCGGGGCCGCGTTATGTGCTCGGCGACCGGTCGGGGGAGATTGCCGAGGTTGGGTGATGGGCGGCGGCTTTGGGGTGGAGAGCGGACGTTGAGCTACCCCACTTCGGTCATCCCGGGCTTGACCCGGGACCCGCCTTTCTTCTGGCTGACGGTGAAAGGAAAGGCAGGCCCCGGGTCAAGCCCGGGGTGACGATGATGGAGAGGCAGCTTCCGGTCGTTAGCCGCCGTTGCTGCGGATCCACTTCTCGACCACCGGCGCAATCTCCTCGCGCCATTTGCGGCCGTTGAAGATGCCATAGTGGCCGACGCTCTTCGCCATCAGATATTTCTTCTTGTCGGCGGGTAGTGCCTTGGCGATCGTCAGCGCCGCCTTGGTCTGGCCGATCCCTGAAATATCGTCGCGCTCGCCCTCAATCGCGAGGATGGCGATATCCTCGATCGCGCCGACATCGACCGGCTGGCCGCGATGCGTCATCTCGCCCTTCGGCAGCAAATGGCGCTGGAACACGACATCGACCGTCTGGAGATAGAATTCGGCCGTCATGTCGCACACCGCACGATATTCGTCGTAGAATTCCTTGGTCTTGTCGGCGCTCTCACCGTCGCCGTCGACCAGATGTTTGAACATCTCCCAATGGCTCATCATATGATTGCCAAGGTTCATCGACATGAAGCCGGCAAGCTGCAGGAAACCCGGATAGACGCGGCGCCCGGCGCCCGCATACCAAGCAGGCACGGTCGCGATCACATTTTCCTGGAACCAGGCATGCGGGCGCGTCATGGCATGCTCGTTGACCGCGGTCGGCGCCTTGCGCGTGTCGATCGGTCCGCCCATCATCGTCAGCGTCTTCGGCCGGCACTTATGCCTGTTCGCCGCCATGATCGCTGCGGCAGCAAGGCTCGGCACCGACGGCTGGCACACGGCAAGCATATGCGCGCCGGGACCGATATGTTCGAGCCAGGAAATCAGATAATCGACATAATCGTCGAGGTCGAACTTGCCGGCCTCGAGCGGCACGTTGCGCGCGTCGCGCCAGTCGGTGATCCACACGTCATGCCCGGGCAGCATGCGTTCGACCGTGCCGCGCAGCAGCGTCGCATAATGGCCCGACATCGGCGCGACGATCAGCAGCTTGGGCGCATCTTTCGTGCCCTTGTGCTTGAAATGCTTGAGCTGGCCAAAGGGTTTGCGCGCCTCGATCGCTTCGGCAACGCGCACCGTCTCGCCATCGACGATGGTCTCGTACAGGTCGAACCCCGGCTTGCCGCGCGGCGCCGACGCATGGGCGAAGACTTCGAGCGCGGAGGCGAACATGGGGCTGCCGCTGAAATAGCCGAGCGGATTGGCGGGATGCTGGATCGCCTGCGCCCCAGCGGTCGCCAGCGCGCTGGCTCCCGCCAGCCAGTTCTTCTGCATTTCAAAAGCGTGATACAGCATATTCTTGTCGTTCCTTGCGTAGCCCGGCGGCGCTCTTTGGCGCCTGCTCATTGACCGGCAGTCTAGGGGCTCGATTTCATTGTGCAATGCATCAAAATCGTTGCGGGGCGTATCGAAAGCGAATATTCTTCGCGCCAAGGCGCCTGATGCGCCGGTGGAGTGATTATGTCTGAGATTGCGGGCAACCGCTAACATCCCGGCGTCATCGGGATGTGCGCAGCGTGCGAGCCAGCGGGTTCGTGCGCCTCTGTTGCGTTTCAATCCGGACATATCCCATGAATATATCGAAAGCGGAGCAACGCATGCTCCATGTGCTGGCGCAGGGCGGCATGATCCGCCACCGGCGCGGCGAAGACGGCCATATCATCGAAGCGCTCTGCTTCACCCGCGACGGCTTCGTCCTCGCGAACACGGGCCTGCCCTTGTTCAACCGGCTGCGGCGGCGCGGCTTCATCGTCTCGCACGGCGGCGCGCCCTACCGCATCACGCAGACCGGGCTTCGCGCCGTCCGCGCGCAGCTCGACAATCGCTGACAGGCGGGGAGTGCGGCGGCCGCGCCGCGCTCCCTTGCAGCGCCACTTCAAAGCGCTTGAAGCGCAGCCGCATTCTGCGTCGTTGAGCGCAAGGGTCGCCGCTGCTAGGGCCGGTGCGATGGCCAGCCAACCCGATCTTTCCGACGCGAAAGCCCCCGCCGAACCCCGCCGCAAACTCGGCAGCCTGCGCATGGTGTGGACCCATGCCAGCCGCTATCCGCTGCAGCTGGTGATTGCCGCGATCGCGCTCGGGATCGCCGCGCTCGCGACGCTCGCCATTCCCTACCAGTTCAAGGCGATGATCGACAGCGGCTTCATCGCCGGCGGCGGCGACGTCGCACCGCATTTCCGTCTCTTCTATGCCATTTGCGTCGCGCTCGCGCTCGCTACGGCGCTGCGTTTCTATTTCGTCAGCTGGCTCGGCGAGCGGACCGTCGCTGACATCAGGCAGGCGGTACAACAGAATCTGCTCCGCCTCGCCCCCGGCTTCTTCGAGGAGAACCGCCCGTCCGAAATCGCCTCGCGGATGACGTCCGATACCGCGATCATCGAACAGGTGGTCGGCACCACCGTCTCGGTCGCGCTCCGCAACACCGTCATGGGGATCGGCGGGATCATCTACCTGTTCAGCCTGTCGCCCAAACTCACCGCGGGCATCCTTCTCGGCATCCCCGTGATCATCCTGCCGATCGTGCTGCTCGGCCGCCGCTTGCAAAAGGTCTCGCGCACCAGCCAGGATCGCGTCGCCGACATCGGCGCCACCACCGCCGAACAGATGGGCGCGATGAAGATCGTCCAGGCCTTCGGGCAGGAAGCGCGCGAAGCCGAACGATTCTCCGCCGCGGTCGAGGCCAATTTTTTGACCGCCAAGCGCCGGATCCGCCTGCGCGCGATCATCACCGCTACGGTGATCGGCCTGTTGTTCGGCGCGATCACCACCCTGCTCTGGTATGGTGCCGAAGGCGTCGCAGAGGGGACGATCACCGGCGGCACGATCGCCGCTTTCGTCCTCACCGGCGGCCTCGTCGCGGGCGCGTTCGGCGCGCTCACCGAAGTCTATGGCGACCTTCTCCGCGCCGCCGGTGCCGCCGAGCGATTGAGCGAATTGCTGAATGCCGAAGCGAGCATTGCCCCGCCCGCAAACCCGAGCCGCTTCCCCGAACCGCCCATCGGCACGCTCGAGTTTGCGAATGTCGAATTTCATTATCCGACGCGCCCCGACGCTCCGGCGCTGCATGACTTCAGCCTTGCTATCAAGCCGCGCGAAACCGTCGCGATCGTCGGCCCCTCGGGCGCGGGCAAATCGACGCTGTTCCAGCTCGCCGAGCGCTTCTACGATCCGCAAGCGGGGCAGATCCGGCTCGACGGCGTGCCGCTGGTGGACGCCGACCCCGCCGACATCCGCGCGCGCATCGCGATGGTCCCGCAGGAAACGGTGATCTTCGCCGCCTCGGCGCGCGACAATCTGCGCTACGGCAATTGGGACGCAACCGACGAGCAATTGTGGGACGCCGCGCGCGCCGCCAATGCCGAGGAATTCCTGCGCAAGCTGCCGCAAGGGCTCGACACCTTCATGGGCGAAGGCGGCGCCCGCCTCTCGGGCGGCCAGCGCCAGCGTGTCGCCATCGCCCGTGCGTTGCTGCGCCGCGCACCGCTCCTGCTGCTCGACGAAGCGACCTCGGCACTCGACGCCGAGTCCGAAAAGCTCGTCCAGGACGCGCTCGAAACGCTGATGCACGACCGCACGACGATCGTCATCGCGCACCGCCTCGCCACCGTACGCGCCGCCGATCGCATCATCGTGATGGACGACGGCCGCATCGTCGAGGAAGGCAAGCATGACGCGCTCGTCGCCGCCGACGGCCTATACGCGCGGCTTGCGCGACTTCAATTCCAGGACAATCTGGCGACCGCCTGATCCAGCCGAACGATCGAAGGATATGACGATGCTTTACGACCTGACCATACCGGCGTGGCAGAATGGCCTCAAAGCCCTCTCCGGCGAATTGGCGCGCGCACGCGCCTGGGGTGAGGAAAATGCCGTGGGTGAATTGCAGTTCGCCGCAGCGCGCCTCGCGCCCGATATGTTCCCGCTCGCATCGCAAGTCCGCTTCGCCTGCGCGCAGGCGCTGCAACCGCTGGCGCGCCTCGCCGGATGCGACATCCCCGAATTTGCCGAGGATGCGACCGGCTTCGCCGGCATGCAGGAACAGATCGCGGCAACGCTCGATTTTCTGGGCGCGGTCGACCGCAGCACGCTGGGCGACGATCTCGAACATATGGTCAGCTTTACATTGCCGAACGGCATGACCTTCGACATGCGCGCCTTCGACTACGTCCGCGACTGGGCGCAGCCGCAATTCTTCTTCCATCGCACCGCTGCCTACGCGATCCTGCGCCATATGGGCGTTCCGCTCGGCAAGGCCGACTATGTCGGCTACATGATGCGCTACCTGCGCGCGGGAACGGCTCCGGCCGCCTGACCGGCTGGCGGGAGCCGCCGCCGTCAGATCAGCTCGCCATATTGGTAGATGCCCGGAAAGGCGAGCTTGGTCCCGCCGTTGCGCCGGATCGCCCCGATCGCTTCGTCGACGCGCAGGTAGCGCGCCCGCGCATCGGGTTCGAGCAGGATAGCCGCCGGCTCGGGCCGCTCGGCCGCCTGTTTCACCAACAGGCCGAGCTGGGCGAGATCGACCGCTTCGTCGTTCCAGCGGATCACATCTGCGGTGTCGATCGTCACCCGATTCTCATCGAGGACCTCGCTGTGCGGCGGCGCCTCGCCGGGCAATGTCACATCGACGCTGTGCGTCGGCCGCGGGATGGTGATGATGAACATCACCAGCATCACCAGCATCACGTCGATCAGCGGGGTGGTGTTGATATCGGGCCCGCCGCTGGGGTCGGCCCTGAAAATGCTGCGATGGAACAGGCTACGGCGTCTCTGCATCGTCTCTCTCCCCGCAAAGGGATGCCCTTGTTTGCCAGGCATCCGCCCCGGACGAGGGTTCGAGACCATCTCGCGCCCTCGACGTGATGGTATAACATTATAGATGGAGAGCAAGCAGAAACTGGAAATGGCGCCCGCGGGGTCTCACCACGGAAAATGCCCATAAAGAAAGGGCGGCACCTTGCGGTACCGCCCCTCTTTTTCGTTCCGTCCCTGTCGGGATGGAAACCGGTCTTACATGCCCGAGTTCGGACCGTAAGTGATTTCCACGCGACGGTTCTGATCGTTGCGGACGCCGTCGGCGGTCGCAACAGCCGGACGGGTTTCGCCGAACGCCTGAGCGCTGATCGAGCCATCCGAGATACCGCGAGCGGTCAGGTAGCTGCGAACCGCGGTGTTACGGCGTTCCGACAGGCCGACGTTGTACTTGGCCGAACCCGAACGGTCAGCGTGACCGGCGAGCATGACCTGCGTACCCGTGCAACCACGGTTGTAGGCGCTGATCGCGTTGTCGAGCGTCGAAGCCGCTTCCGGCGTGATGTTCGACTGATCCCAGTCGAAGTACACGATGTACGGACCCGGTGCGCAAACCACTTCAGGCGGCGGCGGGGGCGGCGGCGGCGGCGGCGGGGGCGGCGGGGGCGGCGGCGGCGGAGGTGCCACGACCGGCTCCGGTGCACCACCGAAGTTGTAGGTCAGCGTGCCGAGGATCGAGTGCGAACGCAGGCGGCCCGAAACGTCGCGGCCAGCCTGATCGACCAGATCGAGGTTGTCGGCGTTGAAGAAGCGATACTTCAGGCCAACGTCCCAGTTACGGGTCAGCGGAGCGCGAATGCCGGCGATTGCCTGCCATGCGAAGCCGGTGTCCGAATCGTCGAGGAACGGACCGGCGAGAACGGGCTCGACCGAAACGCGAGCAACACCGACACCGCCGCCGACGAAGCCCTGAAGGCCATCATCGTCACCGAAGTCAAGCAGGCCGTTGACCATGAAGCTCAGTGCGTTGGTGTCACCGTTCAGCGGCGTCGAACCGACGAACGAACCCGTGCCGTTCGGCTGGTTCGGAATGCCGGGTGCGCTGAAGTTACCCGACTTGATGTCGGCTTCGCGATAGCCGACTTCGACTTCCGCGCGGAAACCGCCGAAATCGTAACCGACAGTGGCTTCGCCGTCGTAGCCGACGCGATGGTCGAGCGTTCCGGCGTTGTTGGCAGTGCCGATATCGAGGTCGATGTCCTCGACGATCATCACGCCCGCGCCAACGCCGACATACCAGGAGTTGTCGCGCGCCAGAACCGGCGATGCCAGGGTGGTGGAGGCCAACGCCACAGCGACGGCAAGCTTCCTCATAGTAATTCCCCTTTCAATTGAGATATACGTCTCGGCAGACGTCCTACTCGCCGCTTTGGTTCCGTGCAAGCTAACAAATCGTCAATCTGTTGCCAAAAAGTCGCACTTGCGATGCCAATAAGCGGAAATTCAGCCTGAAATCAGAAGACCCTGCGCTTCGAGGAGCAGGATCAATGCTCCGATCACGCTACGCGCTTCGGAATCGATTGTCGAGCCGCCGGCGGGCGCCGCGATCGTCGCCGGTCCGGCCCACAGGCCGCCATCGAATCGCAGCCGCGCGCCGTCGTCGAGGCGCACGACCTCGATACCCGGTCGCGGCGCGACGAATCGCCACCCGCCCGCGCTCCATAACGCGATCGCCGCCGCTTGCCCCGACCAAGCGCCCGACGGGACCGCGCCGACGATCCAGCATTGCCCTTCGCCCGGATCGGCGGGCGGATCGTCGAGCGGTCCGGCTTCGACGGCGGCGTGAACCAGCGCATCGAGCAGGACGAGCGCTTCGTTATGCGTAACCTCTTTCTGCGCCTGCGCGATCGCAAGTAACGGTAACGCAAGGCGCGGCGTGGCGGGCATGTCGGTCATGATTTATCCTTTTATGTCAGAGGCAAGGATAGCGGCGGCGACAAGGCGAGATCCCCCGCCTGGCGGATATGGAGCGTGCATCCGGGCGGCAGCATCGCAAAGTCGCCTGCGCCGATGGTCAGCGTGGCGGATGCGCTTTCCCACGGCCCGATCCCGGCGACGGCGGGCGACAGCGCGATATGCCATCGCTCATACGTCTCGCCGGGTGCCTGGTCGACATGATCGCGCCATCCCGCATCGGCGCGGCTGCATCTTGTCCAGTCGATCGTCGCGCCGCCTGCGCCGTCCGTCCGCACCCGCCCGTGGACGGGGGCGAGCGGCTTCAGCGCCCGCCCCGCACCGGGTACCGCGATCTCGGTCAATATGTTGCCGCCGCGCGGCATCCATTGCAGTATCGCGCCGCCCCCTTCGGCCCATCGCGCGAGGTCGCCGGGCAGCCTCGCGAGCGCCGAATCGTCAAGCAGGACAAAGGCTTCGCCCACACCATGCACCGCAGCGTGGCCGGTTCCCGCACGCCCGCGAAGCAGGCGCGACAGGCGCCAGCGCGACGGCCCGACCGCTTCGGCGTCCCCGAACTGCAACAACTCGCCGCCGATCATCGCACGGTTCGCGCCGCCCAGCAGCGCGGCATCGTCGACCGATTCCAGCGCCATCGCGGGATTGACGAGGGTAACCGTCGCAACATTCCTCATGTCGAACTGGCAATCGCTCGCCGCCGCGAGCGGTTCGGCAAGCTCGCCCAATGCCGCCGCGGGGCGGACTGTGCCGACCGAAATCGGTTCGGCGCCCGCCACCGGCACGAACCAGCAATCGGCGCCGCGCCAGCCATCGTTGCTGCCACCGGCGGCGATCAGGATTTGCGGCGTCGATGCCGCCGGTATGCCGATATTGGGAAGGTCGAACAGGCGGACGGTGCCGATGGCGTCGGGCCAGTCGGGCGCGTTCACCGGCGTCCCCGGTTCGGCGGGCAGCTCGACCGAAGGCAAGGGTTGGTGACGCTTCAGCTCCAGCGATATGTCGCTTGCCCGAACGATCCGCGCAGCAACGCGCCACGCGCTTCCGTCCGCCAGCGTCACGACATGACCGACGGGCAATGCCAGCGCCGCAAGATCGGCCTGCCAGACCAGCCTCTCGCGCCCATCGGCCGCCGCGCGCGCCAGCCGCTCGGCCAGCGCCCGTGCCGACCCTGCCGGCAACACCGCGGGCAGGTCGATCCGCTCCTCGCGCAGCCCGCCCCCCGCGACCGCGCTCGCCTGCTGCCCCAGCTGGTAATCGCGGCCGGGTTCATAATGGCGCAGCCGGATCGTGCCCGGAAGCGCCGACAAGGGGGCGCGGCGGTGCTCGACCCGGTCGCCTATGGCTTCCGCGCGCCGCGCCTCGGCAAAATCGGCCAGCGCCAGCGGCTCGCCCGCCAGCGCAACGGGCGCAAGGCGCCACGCGTCTGGGCCCGACACCAGCCCGGTGCCGTCGACTTCGAGCAGCGGCGCGAGCGCATCGCGCGCGCGGTCGCCCGACGCCGCATAACCGGCAAAGGGCCACGCACCGATACAGCGCCCCGTTTCACCGAGCAGCCGGTCGCCGATCGTCCCGGTGTCGACGCTTCCCGCATCGGCCTCGACCTCGAAGGTCAGCGAGGGGATGCGGTTGCCGAACGCACCGAGCTCCAGTTCCTCGAACACCGCATAGGCCAGCCCCCGAAAGGCACTGGCCGATCCAATGCCGGTCGCCGACGCGATCAGCGGATCGACCGACTGGTCCTCGCTCCCGGCGTACCAGCGAAAGCCGGTGCGCTCCTAGAACGTCCCGCTCGATCCGCGCAGCAGATTGCCGTCGGCCCAGATCCGCCGGATCGCGCGGACGGGCCGCGAAGACAGCGCGACCGCCAGCGACACGGCATAGCTATATTCGGTCACCGACGGCCGTCCCTTGCCGCCGCTGCGCTTGTTGCGGCGCTCGATCAGGTCGGTCGCCCAGATCACGCTCCCGGCGACACGCATCGTCCCGAACAATTGCGGTATCTGCTGGCCATAGGTCGACGCCTGCACCTTCAGGTCGGCGAGCCGCGGTCCTTCGCGCCCTTTGGGTTTGAAGATCGCGGCGTCGACCTGCTGGCCGATCGCCGCCCCCACCGCGGCCCCGACCGGCCCGCCGACAATTCCGCCAACCACCGTCAGCACCAAGGTCGCCATTGTCGCTCCTTTCAAGAAAGTCGCCAGCGCGCTGCGGCGAGCACCGCTGCATCGAGCGGCGTCTCGACCACCCGCCGCAGCCCGGCGTGCGCATGCACCATCCGTCCGCGCCCGATCAGCCCGAGATGAAATTGCCCCGCGGGCAGCGCGATCAACGCCGCATCGCCGTCGCGCGCATCGGGCACCGTCCGAAACCCCGCCGCCTCCAGCGCCGCGACAATTCGCACCCGGCTCCATCCGCGCAGCGGATAGTCGCGCGGCGCGTCGAGCCGGCACCCCGCCGCCGCATAGGCGGCCCAGACCAGCCCGACGCAATCGAGCCCCGTCGCGGGATCGCGTCCCTGCAGCCGGAACCGCACGCCGACCATCGCCCGCGCCGCCGCAAAGGCCCGCGCCGCCGCAAAGGCCCGCGCCGCCAAAAGATCGTTGCGCGCTTCATCCACCCGGATAGCGCGTCAGCAGGTCGTTGCCCGGCAGGTGCGCCTCGCCGCGAAAATTCGCGGCATTGGCAAAACGGTCGCGGCACGTCGCCAGCTGCTTGTCGCATCCCTCGGTCAGCCGCACGCGCACCGGCCCCGCCGGCGCGAAGGATGGCACATCGGCGAGCTGGAGCAGCGCGCCCTCGGCCGCGATCACGGGGCTCGCGAGCCCGCAATTGCCGCCCTCGAGCCACAACAGCTCGCCGAACGCCATCCCCGGCGCGGGCGTATCGAGCGTCGCGGTCCGCCCGTCGACCGCCGTCACGCGCCGCATATGCGTTCGCGGCGCCAGGTCGACGCGGCACGCGCGGTCGCCAAGCGTCGCGCGGCACGACGGCGAGGTCGCGGGGCACACCGGCCGGTCGAGCAGTCGGGTCACGCCCTGCAATTCCGCCGCAAACGCCGCCCCGCGCCGCTCGATCGCCCCCAGCGATCCCCGCGCCACCGTCACCGGCGCCGCCCCGGGCGCGCTCCAGTCGGTCACGAACAGTTCGAGCTCGGCGCCGTCCCAGCGCCCGGCATCGATATCGCGCGCCGCGATCGCGGCGCTCGTCACCGCGCCTTCCAGATCCATCGTCGCCGCGTCGAGGCTGTCGCTCGTCTCGAGCGCCGACGGCTTCATCCCCGGCGCCGCGCGATACAGCAGGCCGCCGACGGCCAGGTCGCGGTCGTGCGACGTCAGCCCGATCACCACCCCGTCGCGCCGCGACAGCCGCCAGCACCACGCCAGCGTCACCAGCTCGGCGCGCAGCCAGTCGGGCGCGCTCGACATCACCATGGCGCGCGCACTTCGACCAGCGGCACGCTCGCGATCTCGCCCGCGAGGAAGGTCGCGCGGCTCGCCTCCAGCCGGTCCTCGGCAAAGCGCGCCGGCACGTCGAACAGATAGCCCGCGCGCACCGCCACCCCCGCCGCGGGCGCGACGTCGAGCAATATCTCGCCTTCGCCCGTCACGACGAACGCCGCCGTCTCGATCCCGTCGACCGACACGCGCACGCTCGCCGCGACCGGCAGGCGGATATTGCGCCGCTGCACCGCGTCGCCGCTGCCATAATGTTTGACCAGCGCGAACTGCCGCCGCGCCCCGTCGCCGGTACCGAGCATCTGGTCGCCCGCCGCGGGCAAACCGCCATCGACCGCCGAACTGCAATCGAACGGATCGCGAAAGCGGAACGCCCGCGCCGCGCCGCGCCGCGCGCGAAAGAAATCGGTCAGCGTCCGCACATCGGCCTCGGACCGTATCCCCGGCCCCGCATCGTAGCGCATCCGCGCCTCGGCCCATTCGCTCGCGCGCTGCTCGTGTCCCGACGGCGAGCTCACGATCTGTGTCGAAAATTCGGTCACGACCATCGCCTCGCGCCCGATCGCGATCGGGAAATCCACCGCATCATACGCCTGCACATCATCCTCCCCATCGAATGTCACAAAGCCGTCGCGCGCCACCTGTGGCAGCGCCCAGACGAAGGTCTGCGCCACCCCTGCGCGCCGCGCCGCATCGGCCGCGTCGGCGATCGGCGCCCACTGCGCGCGATCCTCCGCCGCCAATACAAACCCCGAGAAATAATGCTGATCTTCAACCGGATAGCCGAGTCGCGCGCCCATCGCGGCGCACGCACCCGCGGTCTCGGCCCCGCGTCCGCCGGTCACCCAGTCATAATCCTCAAGCTGCAGCACGTCGAACGCCGGCGCCGCCCATCCCGGCGGCACATTGGCGCGCCGCACCGCGGGCGCCGCCGGGTCGAGCACGGTGGGCAGGTAAACGAGCAAATGGCTGACCAGCCCCGCCGCCCCCGCTTCGTCGCGCGCGGCCGCGACCAGCGCCGCGGTCGATGTCGCGAGCAGCGCGCCCAGCGCGTCGAGCATCGCGAGCTGCGGTGCGTCGAGCGGCGCCCGCACATCGGCAATCGCAACGCTCGCGGTACCCAGCATCGCCGTCGTCACTGCGTCATAGGCACAGATGCGTCCCTCGGGCGCGATCCACCACCAGGGCTCGCCGACCTGGAACTTCGGCGCCAGCCCCGCCGCGACGCCGATCGCGACGAACGCCCGCGCGACGATCTGCAGATATCCCATCGCCGCGGCATTGGCGGGCGACAGCAAGGTCGACGGCGGCACCCACCCGGTCAGCGCGGGCGAACCGTCGGCCGCGCGCTGTTTCCAGTCGCCCCGGCAATAGGCATCGAAATATTCGTAGGAGAGCGACCAGATCAGCCCCAGCCCCGCCGCCTTGCAAGCTTCCGCAAACCCCGCATGCCACGCCGCGCACGGCGCATTGAGCACCCCGCCCGCAAGGCTCGCGTAAAAGCCGCTGCCCGACGCTTCGAGCCGCATATAATGGCTCATCCCGACATAATGGACGATGTCGCCGCGATAGCCCAGTTGCACGACCTGCCGCACTAGCCGCGCCGGGGTCAGATGATAGCTGTCGTCATATCCGCTCGCGATTCCCAGCCCATGTTCGGGCATCACCACATCGCCAATCGCCAGCACCGACCCCGATCCCGTACAGGCGATCGCGCTCATCTCGGCCCAGCCCTGCACCGGCGCCGCCAGTACACCCTCGCCGCCGTCATAGGTCGGCGGCACCAGCGATATGAACATCCGGTCGATATCGCCCGCCCACACCCGATCGGCCTCGCCCGGCAACAGGAAGCCCCCGTCCAGCGCATCGAAGTCGAGGCTGACGACCGCATCCTCGGCCGTCCCTTCGGCATAGTTCCAGAGCCGCACATACCAGGCGCGCGGGTCGCCCGCGGCATCGCGCCCCTCGATCGTCAGCGTCGGCCCGTGCAGCGCGTCGAGCGGCTTCACCCCGCCCGACCGCCACCGGAACCGCAGCTGCGTGTGCCGATAGTCGCGGCGCGTTTCATAGGCGAGCAAAGGATGGTCCCAGCGGTCCTCGCTCTCCCAGATCAGCCCCGCCAGATCCTGTTTGCGGTAGAACGCCGCCTCGACGCGCAGCGCACCCGGCGCCGCGCGCGTCACGCTCGCCATCATCGGCCGCGCGAAATCGACCGTCCAGAAGCGCGGGTCGAAGCGTTTGAGCCAGCCCTTGCGATGATGCGGCTCGGCGGCCGCCACCAATGCCCAGCCCATCAATCCTCTCCGCTCGCCACCGCACGCCGTACCGCGCGCGCCAGCTGCCGCCCCGTCTGCGCCAGCCGCTGCGGCTCGCTCCCCGTCTGCCCATGTACATTCACGGTGATCGCGATATGGCGCACGCTGCCGCCCGCCGCTTCGATCCGGCCGCTCGCGGTCGGCACGAACAATTCGGGCCCGCGCTCGCCAACGCGATAGGCTCGCCCGGCGCTCACCGGCCCGCCGGTCGCGCGCCCGGGCGCGCCGAACAGCGCCTGCGCAATCGAGGTGCCGAGCGACAATAGGCCGCCGCCGCTCCCGCTCGCGCCCCCACCGCCCATCGCAGCACCGATCCCGTTCGAAATCGCCGCGCGCGCGATATCGGCCATCACCGACAGCGCGAGCCGTTTCAGATCCTCGAACCCCAGTTTTCCCGAAACGATCGCACGCGACAGCGCACGCTCGATCCCGCGCCCGGCATCCTCGGCCCCGGCAACCAACGGCCCGCTCATCTCGGCGCGCAGCACCGCAATGTCGCGCCGGAACGCCCCGGTATCAGCACGCACCGAAACCAGCATCTCGTCGACTTCGTCACCCATCGGGAAATCTCTCCATCATCGCCGCCAGCGCCGCGCCGTCGAAGCCCGCCGCATCGTCCGCCTCGACCCACCCGCCCAGCACTGCACGCACATCGGCCGGCGTCGCCGCCCAGAACTCGTCGGGCCGCCACCCCGCGACGCGCGCCATCACGCCCGCGAGCGTCACCGCCGCGGGTCCCAGCCGGCCGTCTGCCACCTCATCGCCCCTGCAATATCTGCCCCAGCACGATACGCAGCGCCGGCGTCGTCGTCGCCAGCCCCTGCTGCACGATCGCCTCGCCGATCGCCTCGCGCGTCAGCGCCTCGGGCCGGTCCGTCACCAGGTGCCAGAACAGGCACGCCAGCTCGCCGAGCGCGAGCCGACCGTCGGCCGCGCGCTCGACCAGCGCGAACAGCGGCCCCAGCTCGGCTTCGGCCGCGACCAGCGCGGCAAAGCTCGGGCGCAGCACATGCGCCGTCCCGCCGACGCGTAACGCCGCTTCGCCGCGCAGCGCATTCGCGCCCATTTTTGCCGAAGCGCTCACAGGCTCGCCACCGCGCCGCTCGATTCGAGGTTCAGCGTGTAATTGCGCTCGCCATTATAATCGCCGGCATAGTCGAGCCGCGTGACGAGGAAGCGCCCGCGCATCCGCTCGCCGCTTTCGAAGCTCAGCTCATAATGGTCGACCGTCCCCGCCAGCGCATGACCGCGCAGCCGCATCTCGGCATCCGAACCGGTAAAGATTCCCGCCGCGCTGACCGAAACCGATCGCACCCCGGCCCCCGACAGAAGTTCGCGCCACCCGCCCGAATCCTTGGTCGTGACGTTCACCGCTTCGCCGTTCACCGACAGCTGGGTGGTGCGCAGACCGGCGACCGTGCGATATGTCGGCGGCGCTTCGCCGTTGCCGATCTTGAGCAGAAAAGCGCTCCCATTTTCAATCGCCATCGTCTAATCTCCTTGGGCAGAAAAAATCATGCGTAACGGGGAGTCGCAGGATGCTGATCACGACATTGCTTCTGGCCGCCATGGCGCCGGCGCCGACCGCCGCGGTCGACACGACGCGCGCCGCTTTCACCAAATGCGTGCGCGACCACATGAAAAAGTCGCTCGAAGCCAAGATGGAAGAGGCCGAATATGAACTGGCGCTCAAGGCGGAGTGCTCGACCGAACGCGACGCCTTTCGCAAGGCGGTGATCGCCCTCGGCCGCTCGGGCGGCGATTCCGAAAAGGTCGCGACCGAAGACGCCGACATGCAGGTCGAGGATTACCACGCCAACTTCACCGAAAAATTCAAGGATTACAAAGCGAACAACTCGCTTCCCGGCGAATGACGCGGCGCTGGGCACGCGCCGTTGCCTCCTTCTCCTTCGTCATCCCGGACTTGATCCGGAATCCCGCTTTTTGACGCGCTGATTGCCTTCGATCTAATGGGGGACCCCGGATCAGGTCGAACGAGCCACATGTCTCGTTCGAGGGTGGCGATGCAGGATTGGGCCGCTTCCGGTCGTTTGCTGCCATCGCATCGCGAACTGCACGGAACGGCGAAAACGGGGTGGTGAGCTGCCACTCCTAATATCCGTCATCCCGGCGAAGGCCGGGATCTCACCCTCTCGAAATGACGCGCCGGCGAGATCCCGGCCTTCGCCGGGATGACGAGGATAGAGGCGGCAGCAATCGGTCGAAACCAGCACTACCCGCCCTCACCCTCCAAACACCGGCACCGCACCACCAGCTCGTGCCGCCACCCGCCGTCGCGGGCAAAGCCGAACCGCGTCCGCACCGTCCGCGCGCCCACCACCGTCCATTCGCCGGCAGCGCCGCGCAGGCCGGTGACAACCGCTTCGATGCGCCCCGCCGCCCGGTCGTCGCTGCCGCTGCCGACCCCGACCAATGTCAGCGTCAGGGCGACTTCGCGCCCCGCCCGGTCCTTGGTGCCCCAATCGCGTCCCTCGGCTGCGCCGACGCTCACATAGGGTGCACTCGCCCGCGCCGGCGTACCGTCGAATATGCCATGAACCAGCCCCGCCAGCTCGGCATCGCTCGCCAGCAGCGCCAGCGCCTTCGCCCGCACCGCCTGTTCGGCACCGCTCATCGCACGCCGCCCAGGCTGAGCATCCGCCAGGGTTGCCACAGCGCCGCGATCACCGCGGGCGGCGTCGCCGCCGCGCCGTCGCGCGCATCGTGCAGATGCTGCGTCATGCGGACGATGCCCTGCCGGATCGCCTCGGGGACGGCATTGACGCCATCCGCCAGCCCGGCGCGATAGGTGATGCTTACCCGGTCGGCGTCGCCCGGCGCCGCGATGACCAGCCGCACCGCCCCGCCCGGCTCGCGCACCAGCCGGTAATCGGCCGCGCCCAGCGCCGTCTGGGCATCGTCTGCCGCCAGCAGCGTCACGGCCTCGACCGCGATCACCGGGCGCGCGGTCGGCCGCGCCGCACCGCCGCGCAGCGACAGGACCTCGTCCGCCGTCCGCACGATCAGCCATTGGCCGATATAGGCTTCGCAGATGCTCGTCGCGGCGCGCAGCAACTGCGCGACCACCGCATCGTCCAGGCTCGGCCCCAGCCGCAGCCAGCCGCGCGCTTCGTTCAGGCTCACCGGCACCTCGCCGGGCAACAGGCTCGCCGCCATCATCGTTCCTCCACGCGCATCGTCACCGATCGTTCGTCGATCTGTCCGTCGCTCATCGTCACCCGGTTGGTGATCCGATAGACATGCCCCGCGACCCCGCCGGCGAGCGTCGCCGCCGCCTGCAACAGGTCGTGCGCCGATGCGGAAACGACGATGCCGCCATCCTCGTCGGGCACGACCGTCCAGTGGCTCGCAACCACCGCCTGCCCGTCGGGATAGGCGGTGTGCCAGTCGAACTCGAAATCGATCCGCGCGCCGGGGTCCTTCACCATCATCGCCATGGCCGCTCCTTTCTCGCTCTCTTTTCAGGGTTTGCGGACGGTCACGCGCCGGCCGGCTTCGCGCACGACCGCGACGCCCTGTTGCCGGCTGCGCTCGGCGCCCGGCTCGGGTCCGCCCCATTCGCTCGCAAGGTCGCGCCGTGCGGCATCGCCGATCGCCCGCGATGCCAGCGCCGATCCCGGGGTCATGCGGCGCCCTCCAGCGCCGCCAGCCGCTGCTCCTGCGCCGCGATCAGGAACAGCGCGATCTGGTCGGGGCGAATCCCGAACCGGTCCTCGCCCGCGCCCCATTCGTCCCAGCACAAGAAGGCATAGGGGGTTGCGCCGGGCCGGCCATCGGGGCCCGGCGGATCGATCAGCCCCGCCTCCGCCATGATCGCCCACACGCGCTGCGCGCGGACGCCGAAATGATAGCGCGCGCCCGCTGCGCCTTTCAGCGCGATCGCGTCGTTCCACTGGAAAAAGCCCAGCTCGGCGGCAATACATCGCGCCGCGTCCAGCTCGGCGGCGGTCGCGGCGCCGCGCCAGCTTTTCTCGCGCGCGTCCGATGTGTTGATCGTCCCCGTGCCCGCATAGACGACCGACCAGCGACTGGCCGCCGTGCCCGACGTTTGGCTGTTATCGGCCGCGGGGCGAACCGCGCCGGCGCTTTCGATGCGCAGCCGCTCGGCACTGTTCGCATAGAAACGCAGCGTATTGGCGGCGTTATGGCAATAGAGCCCCTCGCCGGTCGAATGCGCGGCGTTGCCGATCCAGCCGCCGTTCGCATCGCCCGCGATCACGATCCCCGAATAGCTGCTGCCGGCCAGCTTGATGCGCGCCAGCGCGCTGCCGCTCGCGCCCTGCACGTCCAGCGCATGCGCCGGCGCGGCGGTGCCGATCCCGACCAGCCCCGTCGCGCCGATCCGCATCCGCTCGCTTCCCCCCGTCGCAACCGCGACCACGTCACTCGCCGCGCGGAACAGCCCGGTGTCGGGATCGCCGGTAAAGCCGAACGACGGCGCCGCTGCGCTTCCGCCCGGCGCGCCCAGCACGCCGCCCAGATCGTATCGCCCGCCCGCATCGCGGAACGCCAGCGCCGACAGCGGCACATTCACCCAGCCGCCGCCGCGCCGCACGGTCAACAGGTCGCCCGCCGCGCCCGCCGCGACCGCCTCATGCCCCGTCGACAGCGGCTGGCGCGCTTCGATCGCCGCGGCATTGTCGGCGAACCAGGCGGCGCCGACGGTCAACGCGATGGTCTTCATCCCCACCGCGAAATCGACCGCGGCGCCGCCGTTCGAAGAGGCCGATATCGTCTCGCGGAGCAGGCGGCCGCTGGCGTCGAGACGGCCGATCCCGACCTCCCACTGCCCCGGCTGCGCGATCCCCGCGATGGCATAATGAAAGGGCGTTTCGGCGGGCACGCAGTCGGCGAAACGGCGATGGCCCGGCACCGCGCCCGTGGGCGTCAGCGGTCCGGTCCCGCCCTCCTGGCACAGCTCACGCACCAGGTCGGCGAAGAAAGGGGTCGGCATGGCAGGACCATCCTTCTCTTGTATATCGGAAAAAATTGGCGCCCGGCCCGCTCCCGAAAGGGGGGAGGGAGGTCAGGACCGGGCGCCGCATCGCGCACCAGCCGCGATCAGCTGGCGGCGAATTTCATCAGCTTGATGGCCTGTGAATCGATGATCGCACCGCCCACCCTTTTGGTTGCATAAAAATGCACGAAGGGCTTGTTGCTGAACGGATCGCGCAGGATGCGCGTCTCGCCGCGGTCGGCGACGAGGTAGCCGGCGCGGAAGTTGCCGAAGGCGATCGACAGGCTGTTCGCGCCGACGTCGGGCATGTCCTCGGCCTCGACCACCGGATAGCCGAGCAAGGTCGCGGCCTGCCCCTCGACCATCCCCGGCTGCCACACGAACGCGCCGTCGGTGGTCTTGAACTTGCGAATACGGCTCAGCGTATCGCTGTTCATCACCCAGCACGCGCCCTGCCGGTACGGCGCCTTCAGCGAATGGACGAGCTCGACGAGCTTGTCCTGCGGGTTCGAGGCCGGGAAAGCGCCCGCGGTCCCCGTCGCGAGATATTGCAGCGCCCCGAACGCGCGCACGCTGTCGACCTCGTTCGTCGCCGTATAGGTCAGGAAGCCCTTCGGCCGGTTCGTGCCGTTGCCGTTCACGAACGCGCTGCCCTCCGCCACCGCGAACTCGCGGCCGAGCTGTTCGGCCAGCCAGTCCTCGACGTCGAACATCGCATCGTCGAGCATCGCCTGGCTCGCCGCCGGATTGGCGTAAAGCTCGCCCGAGGGCGGCGCGATTTCGGCGAAGCTGCGCGTCGCGGTTTCGGGCCGCGCCGCGGTCTCGCCGACCCAGCCCGCACCCATCGATCCCGTCGCGACGAGCTTGCGATATCCGCTCGTCCCCGTCTGCACGACCGTCGCGATTCCGCGGATCGGCGACAGCGTCTTCAACGTCGCCGCGATGCTGCCGTCGATCTCGCGCGGCACGGCAAAGCCGCCGTCGCCGCCGCTGGCCCCCGACAGGCTCTTCATCTCGACGCCACCGCCCATATTGGCATCGATCCCGCGCCGCAGATATCGCTCGACAAAGGCGTCACGCGCCGGGTCGGCCGCCTTCGCCCCGTCGAGCGGCAGCCGCGAAGCCGCTACCGCTTGCGCGTCCACCTGCGCCTTCAGCGCCGCCACCGACGCCTTCAGCTCGTCGACCGCCTCGGCCGCGAGCACCGCATCGAACGCCCCGTCGAGCGCGTCCGCCTTCACTTCGATATCGTCCATATTCGTCACTCCTTCACCACCTGAATCACCCGCGCCGCCGGCTGCATCGGCGCCGCCACCAGACTCACTTCGGCGAGATCGAGCGCCACCAGCTCGCGCGGATAGCCCCCGCGCGCCGCGCGCACCCGATAGCCAAAGCTCAATCCCGTCAGCCCGCCCGCGGCGACCAGCCGCGCCGCCGCCGGGTGCGTCACCCGCGCCACGACGCGTAGGCCCCGCGCATCCTCCGCCAATGTCTCGATCGCTCCGACCACCGCGCCCGGCCGATGCTGCCACAGCAACGGCACCGCCCGCCGCTCGGCCAAGCTCGCCGCAAAGGCCCCGCTGCGCACGACGTCGCCGCCGCGGTCGACGCGGTCGAACACCGACGCATAGCCCGCAAAGCGCACCGTCACTTCAGCAGCCCCGGCAGCCCCAGTTTCACCGCCAGCCCGACGACGATCAGCGCGAGCACGCAGCGCACCGCCCAGTCGACCACCGCCGCCCACACGCTCTTCTTGGCATCGCGCCAGGCACCGAGCAGTTGCCGCAAATCGCTCACATCGTCGCGCGCCGCCTCGTCGGCGAGGCCGAGCCGCGCCAGCGCCCGCCGCGCCCCCAGCTCGCTCGCCTCCTCGACCACCGCGCGCAGCAAGGCCGCATCGGGCGCTCCGGCCACGCCGGTCCCCGCCAGCGCGATCAACCGCGCCAGCGCTTCTTCTTCGTCCATGTGCGTAACTCCTTTTCGTCACCCCGGACTTGATCCGGGGTCCCGCTCAGCGACGCCCGAAAAGCGGGACCCCGGGTCAAGCCCGGGGTGACGTTGATGTTAGATAAGCCCCAACAGCGCCTTCTTCTCATCCGCGGTCAGCCAGTCCGCCGCCGACACCTCGCGCCACAGCGCCATCCGGTCCTCGGCCAGCGCCGGCACCCGGTCGAGATCGACGCGTAGCTCCGCGCCCTCGAACCACCCCGCCAGCCCCTGCGCCACCGCCCCCAAAATCTTCGCGCACAAAGGCAACACCGTCAGCCGCCACAGCGCGCGGTTCGCCTCGCGATAATTGGCATAGGTCGCGTCCCCCGGCAGCCCCAGCAGCATCGGCGGCACCCCGAACGCCATGGCAATCTCGCGCGCGCTCGAATCCTTCAAAGCCAGGAAATCCATCTCCGCCGGCGACAGCGACAGCGCCTGCCACTTCAATCCGCCTTCGAGCAGCAACGGCCGCCCCGCATTCGCCCCGCCCGCAAAACTCTCCGCCAGCTCCTCGCGCAGCCGGTCCACTTGCTCGGCCGACAGCGGCATCCCCTTGTCGCCCGGGTCGTGCACCAGCGCCCCCGAAGGCCGCGCCGCATTCTCGAGCAGCGCTGCGTTCCACTTCGCCGCCGCATTATGCGCCGCGATCGCGCCCGCCGCGGCGCCCAGACACCCCGCACCATAATGATCGTCGAGCGGATGCAGCGCCTTCACATGCACCACCGCGACGCGCCCCGCGCCATCCTCGGCCGGCAGCACCGCGGCACTACCGCCGGCTTTATAGCGATACGCCACCGGCCACCCGCGCGCGTCGGCCTCGACCGTCACCCGCTCGGGCCTGAGGGCAAACAGCTCCGCCGGCGCGCCCGCGCCATCGGTCAAAATCTGCACATAGCCATTGCCGTGGAGCAGCAGCTGCGACGCCAGCGTCTCGACCAGCCCCTGCCCGCCCGACGTCGCCGCGATCAGCGCCCCCAGCGCCGGATCGCTCGCCACCACCGGCGCCGATCCCGCCGCTTCGGCCACCAGCCGCACCGCCCGCTGCACGATCGCATTGGACAGATAGCCCTCGCGCACCTGCGCCTCCCAGCTCAACGGCGCGGGCGCCGACCAGCTCCCATAGACACGCGACAAAGCGGGCCGCGCAGCCACCTGCGCGGCCTTGCGGCCAAACCAGTTCATGATGATCTCCTGTATTACGGAGTAGGTTTAGGGCGATAGTCCCGCTTATCGAGACATTGATCGTAAAGCTGGCGATCCAGCTTGATCCAATCGGTTTTGTCGATCCCTCTGACTCGGAATGCCGGGCTATGCGGAAAGGCCGAAGCAACCTTTATCCAGCGATTCTGCTCTTTAGCAATCAGGCGAATTTCATCAGCGACTTCTGTGAGATCCTGATCGCGACAGAATAGTATTGCTACATCGAACTCACGCTTTAGCGCGAGCCTGATCACATCAAGGGAGATGCGCACGTCGATGCCCTTTTCATCGCCATCAAGGAATGAGTGCTCGGTCCCGTCAGGCAGCCTCACCACCTTGTTCCGATAACGCAACGGTCTGGTAAAAACATATACGCCTTCGCGGCCCATTTGACCCGCTTTGGCTATCCAAAAATGATTCCAGAAGGGCTTATCGGCAGCGTCGGGGACGCCGGTATAGAAACGGGTCTGCTGCAATTGCCAACCGTGATCAGCGCAAACTCGCTCGGCCAATGCCTTGGGATTGAAGTTGGGCCAAGTGTACCCGAACGCTTGCTTTGCCGAATGGAACAGATTCTGGCCATCAAAGAAGGCGATGGCGCGAATCAACGGCAATTGCTCTGTCATCAACGGAACGTGTCAGGAACATCGCGATTTGCAAAGGCCCAAAATGAATAACCCCGCCGGAGGCCTTACGGCGTGTCCGACGGGGAAGAAGTTGATATGGTCCAAATAGGACAGTTCCTATTAACGTCAAGTGTATTTGTGCCCAGGTTGGGCACATCAAACCCGCCTTACCCCCGGCGCCCGCCCCCTCTTCAACCCCTCCAGCAATGCCGCCAGCGCCCAAACGCACGCATCCGCCCGATCGGGCGACCGCCCCGGCCCCGCATAGCCGCCGCCCACCTGCAACCCGCAAAGCTGATCCTCCAGCGCACCGAACGCCCCCGCATGCACCACGCGGCCGCGCTCATAGGCGATCGCCACCGGCTCCGCCCGCCGCGCCTTGCCGACGCTCGCGTGCACCGGCACCACCGGCAGCGTCAGTTCGGCCTGCCGCAGCGTGTTCTCGACCATCTCGCCGCCCATATTGCTCTCGGCGACCACGCGGTCGGCGCCCCAGCGCGCCGCCGCGCTCGCCACCGCCTGCGCCCACATATGCGGCGGTGGATTCTCGACGCTCGCATCCTCGACCACCGCCAGCCGTCCGTCGCGCAGCAGCGCCGCCACCACGATCCCGCACGCATCGCCCGTGCTGGTCGCCGGCGGATCGACGCCGATCACGACGCGCACCGGCTTGCCGATGCTGTCCGCTGCAACGCGGCACCGCTCGACCAGCCCCCGCGTCCACAGCGCGCCCTCGACATCTTCGAGCAATTCGCCATCGAGCTCCTGCCGCCCCAGCCGGGTGCCGCCATAACTCGCCACCATCGCCTCGACGAAATTGGAAGGAAGATAGGCATTGTCATTTGTCCCGCCGCGCGTTTCCTCGAAACCCGGCAACGCCATGATCCGCCGTATCAGCGTCGTCGGACGCGGCGTTGTGGTGACGAGCACGCGCGGCGCATCACCCTGCCGCAACCCCATCATCAGATTGTCCCACGCTGCGTCGCCCCTGGGCCATTTCGCCAGCTCGTCGCACCACGCCACATGGTGCTCGGGCCCGCGCAGATTCTCGGCCGCGGCTGCCGAATAGAGCGTTGCGACCGCGCCGCTGTCGAAATGCACTTCGCGCCGCCCACCGATCCAGTGCGGCTTCTCTTCCGATCGCGCGACCGCCAGCAGCCCGCTCGGCCCCTCGATCATCACGCGCTGCCCGTCGGCTTCGTTCGCTGCGACGAGCGCGATCCGGGCGCCCGGAACCATGCGCGCCCATTCGCTGATCCACTCGGCACCCGCACGCGTCTTGCCGAAACCGCGCCCGGCACGGATCATCCAGATGCGCCAGTTGCCCGGGGGCTCGCACTGTCCCGGTTGCGCCCAGCCCTGCCAGCGTTCGATCAGTTCCCGGCGATGCTTTTTCGACAAATGGCGCATCAACAGCCGGAGTTGCCCCGACGTCAGCTCGCCCAATTGCTCCAATATATCGCCGACGACGTCGCGGATCGCCTGCGCCACGGCTATAATTTGTCCCAGCCGCGCTGGCGGCGCAGGATCGCCAGTCGGGACAGGATCGCCTCGTCGGTTTCTTCGGAGGTCGGCACGCGCGCCGCGCCGCGCCGGTTGCTCTGCACCTTGCCGCTGCGAACCGTCGCGCGATAGCGACCCAAAAGCTGGATAGCCTGCTCCATCGTCATCGATTCGATGATCGGCGGCGCGACGTCGGCGTCCGTGGCACTTTCGGCCGCGCGCCTGTCGACGCGCGCAAGCGCCGCTTCGATCAGCCCTAGCTCCAGCCGCTGATATCCAACTTCGATCGCGTCGACCCATGCCGCCGCAAAGTCGGCGTCGCGGGTACGCAGCCGATAGATCATGCTCTTCGAAACGCCCGCCTCCCGCGCCGCGCGCGACATGTTGCAACATTCGGCCAGCCGCGCGAGAAAATCGTCGATCCGTTCTTGCGGAACCTCGCGCCCCGATGCCTTGGCCTTCATCAGCAAGCGTTCGTTACCGGCCCTGATGATCTCCTCCATCGCCACCTCCAAAAGCATTCGGGCCGGAACACCCTCCCGCATCGGAAGGGCGCCGGCCCGAATCGCAATTCTTCATGATGTGATACTTGTGCCATAACAGCGTAACGATGTCAATATAAATAACCTATATGGTGAATTCTTATCTGCGCAGCCGGACACCGCGCTTCCCTCGCGCGGCGATCGCCTGTAAGGCTGCAAAGCCCGACGGGACGGCAGCAGCCACCCCCGAAAGGCCTATTTTCGGCGCGCTGCCCCGTTGGGAGGCACCGTCGATCGGACAGGAAAAGCGGCGCATGACCGACACTCTGGGAGCAAGGATCGCGCAAATCGGGACGCAGCCCGATCGCCGCCTGCTCGCCATCGGCGCCGGCGCGCTGCTCTGGGCGTTCGTCACGCTCGCCAGCGCGGCGCAGGGACAGCTGCTGTCGGCTTATCATGGCCGCGCGCAGGACTGGTGGCCGACGCTCGGCTATACGGCGGCGATCTTTTCGGTGTGGGCGCTGCTGACGCCCCTGCTGCTCAAGGCGGCCGACGCGCTGCTCGCCGCGCGGCTGCCGCGCGGGATCGCGGCGATGCTCTGGGTCCTCGTCTATCCGCTCGCGACGGCGCTGCATGTCGCGCTCTTCGCGCTCGTCTTCTGGCCCGTCTACGGGTCGCGCGCACCGACGCCCTGGGCGATGATGGAGCCGGTGCTGCTCGCCAATTTCGACAAGGCCGCCTTTGCCTATCTCGCGCTGGTCGCCGCCGCGCACCTGCGTCGCCGCCTGCGCGCGCGGGCGCCTGCCCGGCCGGCGGCCGCACCCGCCCCTGCGCCCGCCTCCGCAAACGACGACGGGCTGTGGATTCGCGTGTCGGGCGGGTCGCACCGCGTGGCGCTCGCCGAGATCGACTGGATCGCGGCGGCGGGCGACTATGCCGAGGTCCATGCCGGCGGGCGCAGCCTGCTCACCGACCGCTCGCTCGCGGCGCTCGCGGCCGAGCTGCCGGGCGCCGAATTCGCGCGCATCCATCGCGGCGCGATCGTGCGGCTCGACCGGGTGCGCGAGGTGCGCCGCCTCGGCCGCGGCGACGCCAGCCTGCTGCTTTGCACCGGTCAGGCGCTGCGTCTCAGCCGCCGCTACCGCGAGAATGTCGCCGCCCATTTCGGCTTCTGACCCGCTCGGCGAAGCGGCGGTCCCGCTCGCCGATCAAGCCTCGCCTGCGCCCCGCCGCAGGCCGACATGCGCCGCGAACCACAGGAAAGGGTTATCGCCATGCGCCCCGCACATCTTCTATTTGCCTTGCTCGCCGCGCCGCTCTTCGTCGCTATCGCGCCACCGGCATCCGCCGCGCCGCCCCCGGCGCCCCGCCCGGCACCGGCCGAAGACGCGGTGCTCGTCGTCGGCGCGCTCCATGATCTCCACCTGCGCGAGCCGGCGTTCGGCTATGACGATCTCGACGCCGCGATCCGCGCCTTCGCGCCCGACGTGCTCGTGCTCGAAGTGCGCGCCGACGAACTCGCGGGGCGCACAGCGACCCCCGGGCGGCCCGAATATCCCGCGGTGATCTGGCCGCTGCTCGCGGCGATGGAGGTCGAGGCGGTGGCGATGGAGCCCGACGGCGACCTGTTCAAGGCGATTTCGGGCGAAGCGGGCGCCGCCTTCGACGCGATGCGCCAACGCGACCCCGACGGCGCCGCCGCGCTGTCGCGCCTCGCCGCCGATGTCGACACCTTCCTCCTCGCCTATTGGGGGGACGCGGGACAGGTTCATGACGCGACGACCGCCGCGCTCGCCGACGGGGTGCAATCGGCGCGCTTCGCGCTCGTCGGCCCCGCCTTCGTACAGGCGCAGGCGCGCTGGGACGATTTCATGACCGGCCGCGCGCTCGCGGCGATCCGCGCGCATCCCGGCAAGCGGGTGATGGTGATCGGCAGCTATAAAAATCGCGCGCTGCTCGAAGCCGCGGTTCGCAAGGCCGCCCCGCAGCGCCTTGTCGGCGCATCGGCGTGGTTCGGACAGGATGGGACGGAACGATGAAGCGCTGGTATCACGGCAGCTGCCACTGCGGCGCGGTGAAATTCCGGGTCGCCATCGATATCGATGCGGGGACCAGCAAGTGCAATTGCCGCTTCTGCTGGAGACAGCGCAACTGGAATGTCGGCGGGCTGAAACCGGTGGATTTCGAGCTGCTTGCGGGCGAAGAGGCGCTGACCGGCTATGCGCGCGAGGGCGAGGGCTTTGCGATCGCGCACCAGTTCTGCGGGCGCTGCGGCACGCCGACGCACGGCAGCGGCTACCTCGAGGAGCTCGGCGGCGCCTTCGTCGCGGTGCGCGTCGCGGCGATCGACGACCTGCCGGTCGCCGACCTTGTCGCCGCGCCCGTCACCTATTGCGACGGTCTCCACGACAATTGGCGGAACCGCCCCGACGAGACGCGCCACCTCTGACGCCGCGGCGGTGTATCACCGCGCCTCGACGATCCCCCGGCACGGCCCGAAACCGATCGACACGAACCCCGGCGCTTCGAGGGTGCCGGCGATCGAAATCTCGTCGCCATCCTCGATGAAACGCCGCTCCTCGCCGCCGGGCAGGATCAGCGGATCGCGCCCGCCGGCGGTGATTTCGAGCAGGCTGCCGAACGCGCCGCGCCCGGGCCCCGAAATCGTCCCGGTGCCCAGCAGGTCTCCGGGATTGAGGTTGCAGCCGCCGACGCTGTGATGCGCGACCATCTGCGCGATGGTCCAGTACATATGCGTCGCCATGCCGCGGCTCAGCCGGTGCGGTGCCAGTCCCTGCTCGCGCATCCGGCGCGACGCGATCGAGACCTCCAGCCGCGCCGCGATCGCGCCCGCCTGCTGGTCGCGCTCGTCCCACAGATAGGGCATCGGCTGCGGGTCGCCCGCGGGCCGCGCCGGCTGCGCGACGCGAAAGGGCGCCAGCGCTTCGGCGGTGACGATCCACGGCGACACGGTGGTGACGAAATTCTTCGCAAGGAAAGGGCCGAGCGGCTGATATTCCCACGCCTGCACGTCGCGCGCCGACCAGTCGTTGAGCAACGTCAGCCCCGCGATATGCTCGCCCGCATCCCCGATCGCGATCGGCTCGCCCAGCGCATTGCCCGGCCCGATCCAGACGCCGAGCTCGAGTTCATAGTCGAGCCGTTCGGTCGGGCCGAACAGCGGTGCATCGCGGTCGGGTGCGCGGCGCTGGCCCGACGGGCGCACCACCCGCGTCCCCGAAACCGCGACCGACGACGCGCGGCCATGATAGCCGATCGGGACATGCTTGTAATTGGGGAGCAGCGGCTGGTCGGGCCGGAACAGCCGGCCGACGTTGGTCGCGTGATGGATGCCGACGTAAAAGTCGGTGTAGTCGCCGACCCGCGCCGGCAGGTGCATCGTCGCGCGCGCCGCCTCGTGCAGCATCGGCGCGACGGCGGCCGCACAGCCGGGGTCCGACAACAGCCGCGACACGTCGCGCCGCAGCGCGCGCCGCGCGCCGCTGCCGAGCGCCAGCAGGGCGTTGAGCGTATCGCCCGCACCCGCCGCTGCCGCCGCCCGCGCGGCGCCGCCGAGCAGCCCGGCGAGCCCGGGCGCCGACAGGTCGAGGATGCAGTCGCCGATCGCGATCCCGCCGCGCGGCGCTTCGCCGGGCGGCGCAAAAATGCCGAGCGGCAGGTTCTGGACCGGGAAGTCGGCATGGCCATTCGCCGACGCGACCCAGCTGGTCCGCGCCGCGTCATGCGTCGCGTCGATCGCCGGAAGGCCGGATGCGGTGCTCATCGCCGGCCCTTCAGACGGGGCGCGCACGCCGCGACGAAACGGTCGACGCTCGCCTCGCCCAGCCCCGCGATATTGATCCGGCCGTTCCCCGCCATATAGATGCCATGGTCGCGGCGCAGCGCCGCGACGGCGTCCGGCGCCAGCGGCAACAGCGCGAACATGCCCTGCTGCCGCCCGATCGGCTCGAGCCGCGGATCGCGCGCCGCCAGCCGCTGCCGCAGCATCCCGATCCGCGCCGCCATCGCCGCCAGCTCGGCGATCCATTCGGCCCGGAGCGCCGGGGTTTCGAGGATGTGGCGCACCACCGCCGCGCCATGGTCGGGCGGCATCGACCAGTTGACCCGCGCGAGCGCATAGAGGTTCGATCGCACCGCATCGACCTGCCCCGCCTGCGTCTTGACCCAGATCGCGCCGACGCGGTCGCGGTAGAGGCCGAAATTCTTGTCGCAGCTATAGGCGACCACCGCCTCGGGCACGCGCTCGACCAGCCGCCGCACCCCCGCCGCATCGGCATCGAGCCCCTGCCCCAGCCCGTGATAGGCGAGGTCGACGAAGGGCAGCAGCCCGCGGCGGACGCACAGTTCGGCGATCGCCTCCCATTGCGCGAGGTCGAACGACACGCCGGTCGGATTGTGGCAGCATCCGTGGAGCAGCACGACATCGCCCGCCGCCGCCGCATCGAGATCGGCCATCATCGCGCCGAAATCGAGATCGGACCGGTCGGCGTCGAAGAAGCGATGGCTTCGCACGACCAGCCCGGCGCCGGTCAGCAGCGGCGCATGATTGGCCCAGGTCGGCGTGCCGACCCAGATGCTGCGCCCCGGCGCCGCGCGGGCGAGCAATTCGGCGCCGAGCCGGAGCGCGCCCGTCCCGCCGGGCGTCTGGAGCCCGATCAGCCCGTCCGCCGCGCCCGCCCCGAACAGCAGTTCGGCCAGCAAGGCGGCAAAGCGCGCATCGCCCTCGGGCCCGAGGTAGGATTTGCTCGCCTGCGTGTCGGCGAGCCAGCGCTCGGCCTGCTTGACCGCCGCAAAGACCGGGGTCGCCCCCGCCGCGTCGCGATAGACGCCGACGCCGACGTCGATCTTGCCGGGGCGCGGGTCGGCGGCATGCAGGCCGATCAGCGCAAGCAGCGCGTCAGGCGCCTCGGGCGTCAGCGCCGCGAAATGCGACGCGGCGCGCACGGCGTCGCCGCCCACGCCGCTCATGCCGCCACCGCCCGGCTGCGCGCATAATCCTGCGTGCCGCGCGTGAAGATCCGGTCTTCGGGCAGCAGGCTGTCGGTGCTATGGGCGGCCGCACCGGCCAGCTTTGCGTAGAGCGGCGCGAAATCGGTGCGCAGCGTCCGGTCGAGCAATTGCTCGAAACTGTCGATGACGAAATAGCTCTGCTGGTAATCGTCGATCCGATATTCGGTCTGCATCAGCCGCTCGAGGTCGAAACCGATGCGATGCGGCGACGGATCGTCGAGCGCGAAGCGCGATTCGCCATAGGAAGAGACGATCCCCGCGCCATAGATGCGCAGCCCGTCGGCGGTATCGATCAGCCCGAACTCGACCGTGTACCAGTAAAGCCGCGCCAGATTGTCCAGCCCGCCATAGGCCAGCGACCGCTGCCCGCCCTTGCCATAGGATTCCATATAATCGGCGAACACCGGGTTCGCGAGCAACGGCACATGGCCGAACACATCGTGAAAAATGTCGGGTTCCTGCAGATAGTCGAGCTGCTCGGGGGTGCGGATGAAATTGCCCGAAACGAACCGCCGGTTCGCCAGATGGTCGAAAAACACATCGTCGGGCACCAGCCCCGGGACGGCGACGACCTGCCAGCCGGTCGCCTTCATCAACCGCTCGTTGAGCTCGTCGAAATTGGGAATTCCCGGCTTCGAAAGCCGCAGGATATCGAGCCCGGCCAGGAACTCGGGCGCGGCGCGCCCCGGCAGCATCTTCGCCTGCCGCGCGAACAGCCGGTCCCACATCGCATGGTCGGCGGCGCTATAATCCTCCCACCCCTGTGCGATCGTCCAGTCTTCGGATGCCCCCTCGGGGCGCTGTTGCCTGTCGCTTGCCATGGCGACGTTTTTTCACATCGTCGGCGAATTATCTTTTCAAAATCCGCCATTGCTAAGCCAAATATGAATACAATGTTTCAAAATCCGCCATTATGTGAAATATATCATCCATGGACGAGATCGACCGCCGCATCCTGCGCGAACTTCAGGCCGACGCCGCGCTCAGCAACGCCGAACTGGCCGAACGCGTCGGCAGCTCGGCGCCGTCGTGCTGGCGGCGCATCCGGTCGCTCGAGGCCGCGGGCATTCTCGGCCCCGCGGTCCGCCTGCTCGACGCGGCAAAGGTCGATTGCGGCGTCAGCGTCATCTGCAATGTGCGGATGCGCAACCACGCTGCCGACAGCACCAAAGCGTTCGAGGCGTTCGTTCTCGGCCGCCCCGAAATCATGGACTGCTATTCGATGTCGGGCGACTGGGACTATCTGCTGCGCATCGTCGCGCCCGACGTCGCGGGTTACGAACGCTTCCTGATGCGCGTCCTCCTCGGCCACCCCAGCGTCGCGACCGCGTCGTCGCATTTCGCGCTGTCGCAAACCAAATACAGCACCCGGCTTCCCGTCTGACGCCGCGCGTCAGCCCCCGATCGGCGCCAGCCCGTCCATGATCGCGGTCAGCGCCAGCGCATTCTCGCGCTCCATCGCGCTGTGCCCGGCGTTGGTCACGACATAGGTCCGCGGCGCGCCGCCCGCGTCGGTCAGCGCCGCGACCAGCCGCGACGCCTGCGTCAGCGGGCACACCTCGTCGAACCGCCCATGGACGATATGCACCGGGATGCGCGCCAGCGTCGCGATATGGTCGAAGAAATGCCCCGCCGGCAGGAACAGGTCATTGGCGAAATAATGCGCCTCGATCTGCGCGAAACACAGCGCGAAATCGGCCTCGCCGAACTTCCCCGTATCGGCGGTCTCGGGGATCATGTTCGAAATCACCCCCTCCCACAGCGACCAGGTCAGCGCCGCCTGCAACTGGCGCTCCTTCTCGGCTGCGGTCGCGGGCACATGATCGAAAATCGCCTTGTATGATGTCATCACGTCGCGGCGCTCGTCGACGCTCAGCACCGACAGCAGCGCCGCCCATTCGGCGGGATATTTCATATAGGCGCCGGGCTCGGTCAGCCCATAGGGGTCGGCGTCCCACGTCGCGGCATTGCCCTGATACAGATAGAGCAAATCCTCCGCCGCGCCGAGGAAGATGCCGCGCAGGATCAGGCTCGCGGTATGATCGGGATGCGCGATGCCATAGGCCATCGCGAGCGTGCTGCCCCAGCTGCCGCCGAACACATGCATCGGCCCGGCGATCTCCAGCTTCTCGCGCAATTTCTCGATATCGCCGATCAGGTCGTCGGTGGTGTTTTTGGCTAACGCCACCGCCGGCCCGGCCGACGCGACATTGGGCTCGCTCTTGCCGCAACCGCGCTGGTCGAACAGGATGACGCGATAGCGCTTGGGATCGAAGAATCGCGCCATCGCCGGCGCGCACGCACCGCCGGGACCGCCGTGCAGGAACATCACCGGCTCGCCGTCGGGATTGCCATATTCTTCCCAATAGATGCGGTGCGCCGGGTCGCGGTCGACCTCGAGCCAGCCAAAATTCAGGCACGGCGGCTGCGGATAGACCCAGTCGTCGCCGATCTTGCTCGAAGCCTGCAACCGCGAAAAATCCATATTTGATGCCTTCCTTCAAAATCCCTGTCCGCCGGATCATTGGCTTATCGAGGCAGGGTGGCGGAATATGACGACGCGCGCAACGATCGCCAGCCGAGCAGGCTTCGCGCTTCGTCGCCGGATTTCTCGACGAAGGGCGGCAATGGAGCCGGTTGCGGTCATAATATCCTCCCTGTGCCGCAGGCATGGGGAGGTGGCAGCGCGAAGCGCTGACGGAGGGGCTAATGGCACAACGTCGCCGCCCCTCCACCACCGCTTCGCGGCGGTCCCCCTCCCCACGGCTACGCCGCAGGGAGGATTCTCAGGCCCGTCATCCTGGACTTGACCCGGGATGACAGAGAGAGAGGGAAGCAGCCGATAGAGATGTGCACCCCGGCGAAAGCAGGGGCCCATCTCCCCACGGCGCAATTGGGCCCCGGCTTTCGCCGGGGTTCACATAGGAGCCGCAAACGCCCGCACACCACCCCGTTTCGGTCGTTCGTCAACGATCCTGCGCGAATGTCTGCCAACGACCGTTTGCGGACCCTAGCTTTATGGCATCGCGATGAAGGGTTTGAAGCCAGGACTCACTTTTTCTGCTATGATCCGAAAAGCTGAATAATCTGGTTGCAGATGCCCTGCTTCGATGTGGAATGCGCCCTGTTCAAAAGATCGCGCTACCGTTTCCAGCATTGCCGAAAGTGTAGGAAACTCAATCATTTGCTCAGCTTCGCCGAGAATGAAGCCCACGACAGACCCAAAAGCTCCCTCACGGTCTGAACATACGACGGCATAGAAGTCCCCGCCACCGCTTGCGAAGATTGGGAACCAGTCTTCGCGCCACTGAGGGCTTTTGTTGATCGCGGTGTAGGTTTCAAAAGCCTCATCCAGTGGCAGCCAATAGTATCCGGGAAACAAGGATATATCGCCGATGGTGTCGTCGCTTTCGTTATCGGTTCCGTCAGCTGCTCCGTAGGCCGTCACAACGTCAGGATGGCAGTACTGGCCAACCGACTTGAATCTCTCGACGATGCGTTCGGGCAATTGGCCAACTCGTCGTCGACCGGCAACTGGTCGCAAAAGAGCGCCTAAGCTTTCAAAGATCCGATCAATCGCAGCGATCACGTTCATATCTCATGCGTATCGTGCCTAACTTCGGCAATCCACCCCAAAGCATCCCTCTCGCCCCGTATCGGCGCATGGAACTTATCGCGCAGATCATCGTTCAAAAACCACTCCTGATCGCGGGATGGATGACGCGCCATTAATCGTGCGCATGGCTCAAATTCCGGGGTTGGGCACTCGCGCATGGGAAGCGATTTCCATGCGCATAAAAAAGGAGTGGTCTATGCGTTTCCAACCCCTATTGCTCGGCGCGCTGGGCGCGCTCGCACTGTCCGCCTGTTCGCAGCAGGAAGAAGTCGCCGCGGCACCGCCGCCGCCGCCGGGCGCGGTTCCGGGTAGCATCGCCGCCGACCGCGACGGCGACGGCATCATCGACGGCTATTACACCGCCGACGGCATCTATCATCCGAATTACACGCCCCCGCCGCCCCCGCCGCCGCCCGCCCCGTCGCGGCTGGGAGAACGCGGCTGAACACGCATCTTCGGGGGGCGCGGCGTCGCTGCGCTCCCCTTTTCCTCGCATTGCTGGCGCTCGGTGCGCCGCTCGCCGCGCCCGCCTTCGCCGCTCCCGCTGTGCAAGGCGCGAGCCCCACGCTCGTCGGCGCGATCCGCGAAGAAGCGGGCGGCGACGTCAAACGCTTCTATGCTTCGCGCGGTTACAAACCGCTGTGGGTCCGCGCGGGCAAGCTCGGGCCCGAGGCGGCGGTGCTGCTCGGCCATCTGTCGACCGCATCGCGCGACGACCTCAAATCCTCATCCTATGATCTCGAAAAGCTCGAAGCGCTGATCGCCCGCGCGCGCGGCGGCGATCCGCAGGCGCTCGCGCGCGCCGATGTCGCGCTCTCGGCCGCCTTCGCGCGCTATGTCCGCGACATGCGCAGCCCGGGCAGGGCCAGGATGGACTATGCCGACAAGTCGCTGCGCCCGAAAAAGGCCGACGCCGAAACCGTGCTGCGCGCCGCCGCCTTCCCCAGGGATTTCGGCGGTTACATCAGGAATATGGGCTGGATGAGCGAACATTATGTCCGCCTCCGCACCCTCATGGGCCGCGCGCAGGCCGGGGGCGTATCGAAGGACGCAATGGCGCGCCTCCGCCTCAACCTCGATCGCGCGCGCATCCTGCCGGGTCCCTATGTGCATCATGTCGTCGTCGACGCCTCGTCGGGCCAGCTCTGGTATTATGACGCGGGCAAGCGCGCGGGCACGATGAAGGTCGTCGTCGGCGCCCCCGAAACGCAGACGCCGATGCTCGCGGGCAAGCTGCAATGGGCGATCCTCAACCCCTATTGGAACGTCCCCGACTATCTCGCGCAGAAAAGCGTCGCGCCCAAGGTCCTCGCCGGGCGCAGCCTCGCCTCGCTGCGGATGGAGGCCTTGTCCGACTGGGGCCCCAATCCGCGCAAGCTCGCCCCGTCCGAAATCGACTGGCCCGCGGTCGCCGCGGGCGATCAGGTCCTGCGCCTGCGCGAACTGCCCGGCGGCGCCAATTCGATGGGCCGCGTCAAATTCCTCTTCCCCAACGACGAGGGCATCTACCTCCACGACACCCCCGAACGCGACCTGCTCAAAAAGGCCGACCGCCATTTCTCGAACGGCTGCATCCGCCTCGAAAATGCGGCCGCGCTCGGCCAGTGGCTGCTCCACCGTTCGATCCGCACCAAATCGAAGGCGCCCGAACAGGCGGTCGCGCTGCCCGTCGAGGTGCCCGTCTACCTCACCTATATCACCGCGATCGCGACCGACCGCGGCATCGCCTTCCGCGACGACGTCTACGGCCGCGACAGTTAGCGAGCTATCGGATTTCGCCTTGAAGAAGGCGCGATAGTTTGCGACCTGTTGCGCGCGGCTGGCCGACGGTGGGATCGGGGCAGGCCAACACATTCTGACAAGGGGCTGCATTTCATGCGCAAACTGGCACTTCTCGGCGCGAGCCTTCTCGCGCTCATCCCGCAACTCGGCCTCGCGCAGGAAGAACGGGAAACCGCCACCCCCGCCGCCGAAGCGGCGACCCCGGCGCCGATGTCCGCCTCCGCCGCCGGCAGCGCGCGCAAGGGCCCCGAACGCCGCCTCACCGGCGCCGACCTGTTCGACCTCTCGATCGCCGCCGATCCGCAGATCAGCCCCGACGGTCGCCATATCGCCTATGTCCGCCGGTCGAACGACATCATGACCGACCGCGCGGTCAGCTCGATCTGGCTGATCGACACGGCGACGGGCGAAGAAACCCCGGTCGCGGGCCGCGCCGGCGGCGCCTTCTCGCCGCGCTGGTCGCCCGACGGCAAGCGCCTTGCCTATGTCTCGACCGAGGGCGGCAGCGCGCAGCTCTGGGTGCGCTGGATGACCGGCGGCGAGGCCGTCCGCCTCACCGGCCTCCCGACCAGCCCGTCGAGCCTCGCCTGGTCGCCCGACGGCCGTTCGATCGCCTATTCGATGCTCGTCAAGGACGCGGGACCCAAATTCGGCAGCGCCCCCGCGAACAAGCCCGAGGGCGCGAACTGGGCCGAACCGCTCGAGGTCCGTGACCTGCTCACCTACCGCGCCGACGGACAGGGCTATGTCGAACCGGGGTTCGAGAAAATCTTTCTCGTCCCCGCGACCGGCGGCTCGCCGCGCCAGCTGACCTTCGGCCCCTATCACGACGGTGGCCCGCTGAGCTGGTCGCGCGACGGCCGCACCCTCTATTTCAGCGCGAACCGCAAGCCCGACTGGGAAAGCGACCCCGTCGAAAGCGAAATCCATGCGCTCGACGTCGCGAGCGGCGGGATCACCGCGCTCACCGACCGCAACGGCCCCGACGCCAATCCGCTCGTCTCGCCCGACGGCGGCAAGATCGCGTATCTCGGCTTCGACGATGCCGGCCGCGCTTATGAAAACACCAATCTCTATGTGATGAACCGCGACGGATCGGGTCGCCGCAACATCACCGAAAATTGGGATTACAGCGTCGACGCGATCCAGTGGGGCGAAGGCGGCCGCGCGCTCTACGCGCAATATGACGATCATGGCGAAACGAAGATCGCGCGCATCGGCCTCGACGGGTCGGTTCGCGACGTCGCCAAGGGGATTTCGGGCGGCGGGATGGACCGCCCCTATACCGGCGGCAGCTTCACCGTGTCCGACGGCGGCGCGGTCGCCTTCACCGGCGGCACCGGCACCCGCCCCGCCGAAGTCCAGCTCGCCCGCGGCGGGGCGGCGCGCATCCTCACCGACCTCAACCGGAGCCTGCGCGAAGTGAAATCGCTCGGCGAGGTGCGCAAGATCACGGTCGCGTCCAGCCACGACGGCAAGGCGATCGAGGGCTGGCTGACGCTCCCGCCCGGTTATGTCGAGGGCCAGCGCGTGCCGCTGATCCTCGAAATCCACGGCGGTCCCTTCACCGCCTATGGCCCGCATTTCTCGACCGACAACCAGCTTTATGCCGCGGGCGGCTATGCGGTGTTGTCGTCCAACCCGCGCGGATCGACCAGCTATGGCGAGGCCTTCGCGAACGAGATCGACAAGGCCTATCCGGGCAACGACTATTTCGACCTCATCAGCATCGTCGACCGCGCGATCGAGCTCGGCGTCGCCGATCCCGACGCGCTGTTCGTCACCGGCGGCTCGGGCGGCGGCGTGCTCACCAGCTGGATCGTGGGGAAGACCAACCGCTTCAAGGCCGCGGTGACGCAAAAGCCGGTGATCAACTGGACGACGCAGGCGCTGACCGCCGACGGCCCCGCCTTCTTCGGCCGCTACTGGCTCGGCGCCCAGCCATGGGAAAAGCCCGAACTCTTCTGGTCGCGCTCCCCCCTCTCGCTCGTCGGCAATGTCGAAACCCCGACGCTCGTCATCGTCGGCGCGGAGGATTATCGCACCCCGGTCAGCGAATCCGAACAATATTACACCGCGCTCCGCCTGCGCGGCGTCCCCACCGCGCTGATCAAGGTCCCCGGCGCCAGCCACGGCAGCATCGCCGCGCGCCCCTCGCAATCGGCGGCCAAGGCGTCGGCGATCCTCGCATGGTTCGAAAAGTACAAGAAGGGCTGGAAGCGCCCGGCCGCGGGCGCGTCGGCGGAATAGCGCGCCCGGCGGTTGGCGTTGAAGAAGCCGATACGACGAGTGTCGGCCTCTTCAACGCTAGATACCTGGTCGTTTTCGGTTTAGCCTAAGCGGATGCTCCGGCTATTCACCCCAATTTGCCTCATTTTCATGGCGCTCTTGCCGATGACAAGTTTCGCCAAGGACGAGACAAAATCGTTGGGCGACATCCGGTTTCTCGTTAAACTGCAGAGCGCGATGCAAGCCGATGATCGACAAGCCATCGCGGACATGGTCCGACTGCCGTTGCGCGTAAACGGACCATCCGCGAAACAGGTCAAAATATACAGAAGTCGACGATCGATCTTGCGTGACTTCGACCATATATTTTCGGAGCCGATCCGGCGCGCCATATTGGCTCAGCGAGCAGATATGCTGTTCCGTCGCTATGACGGCGCGATGATCGGCAATGGCGAAATCTGGTTCGACGCACCCTGCCTCGATGTGGCTTGTCGTAACGCTGGAGCCCCAGAGATTTTCGCCGTTAACCGGCAATAATGTGAAGTGGGAGTTGGTTTCCAACCCACGCGATCTCTGTTCAGCGCCTTCAGAGATGTCGGCCAATCACAAATTTTACCCGCCCGATATCAATATCTTATAATTATATCGCACACGATTTAATCGTGCACGCTTGACCTTGCCATGCGACTCACCTAATTACATCGCATCCGATAAAAACGGATGCGATCACAACCCTCCGAAAGGACCCCGAACATGGCTGACAAAATTCTCTTCTCCGGCACCACCCACGTCAAAGGCGGCAAGGACGGCTACGCCCGCAGCACCAACGGCGTGCTCGACATCGCGCTGCCCCAGCCGCACCCCGCGGCCGAAAATCTCTTCGCCGCCGCCTGGTCGGCCTGCTTCATCGGCGCGCTCGAACTCGCCGCGTCGCAGAAGAAGGTAACGCTGCCCGCCAGCCCCGAAGCCGACACGACGATCGACCTCCTGAACCGCGGCGCCGACGGCTTTGTCCTGCGCGCGCGCCTCGACATTTCGGTTCCCGGCGTCGACCGCGACACGGCGCGCGAACTCGTCGACCTTGCCCACAAGGTCTGCCCCTATTCGAAGGCGGTCGAAGGCAATATCGACATCGAACTCAACCTCGCCTGAAGTTTCTCGTCGACCGGGCGGCGCAGCGATGCGCCGCCCGGTTGGACCGTCCCGACGGGTTCACGCCGCGTCGTGGAAGATCACCCCCAAAGTGTGGCGCCGTCCCGACCGCAGCTCGCTGACCCCGTGCCGCATCGCCACCCGGTAATCGCCGCGGCTGCCGCGTACCGGCCGGGCATTCACCGCGAACAGCACCGCATCGCCCTTCGCCAGCGGCACGACGGCGGCTCTTGATTGCATACGCGGCCGCTGCTCGGTCAGCACAAATTCCCCGCCCGTAAAATCGCCCCCCGGCGCCGACAGCAGCACCGCCGCCTGCACCGGAAAGACATGCTCGCCATACAAGTCCTGGTGCAGGCAATTATAGTCGCCCGGACCATATTGCAGCAGCAGCGGCGTCGGCCGCCGCTGCCCCGCGCCGTGGCAACGCGCGAGGAATTCGGCATGCTCCGCCGGAAAACGCACCGCCATTCCCATCCTTTCGTGCCAGCGGTTCGCGACCGCGACGAGCCGCGGATAGAGCGCGGCGCGCAGCCCGGCGACCAGTGGCGGCAGCGGATAGGCGAAATAGCGATATTCGCCGCGCCCGAACCCGTGCCGCGCCATATGGACATGGCTGCGAAACCCCGCCTCTTCGGCATAGAGCGCGGCCAGCGCATCGCATTCGCCGCCGCCGAGCAGCGCGGGCACCACCGCCCACCCGTCGCGGTCGAGCGCCGCCAGCGCCGCATCCCAGTCCAGCGCGGCAAGGCGCGTATCGATCGTTATGTCCATTGCGGTCATGGCACAGCCCTGCCAGCCCGCGCGCATGACCGCGCCCCGTTTCTTGCGCTCAAATCAGCAGGCGGGGTGCGCCGCCATCGCCGCCGGCCAGCGCAGTTCATAGGTCACGAGGAACCCGTCATGATCCGACAATTGCGGGCCGCTCGCGCCGCCGTCGAACAGCGCCTCGACGCGGATCGGCCGCATCGTCACCTGCTCGCCGTCGGCGAAAAATTGCAGGTCCTGCGTGTCCATCCACGGCGCGTCGCCGTCCCACGACATCTTCACCTCGCACCCCGACGCCGGATCGATGCATATCTCATGGACCAAGGTCAGCGGGTGATATTCGGAAAATCCCGCCCAGCGGTCCTCCGAATGGCGCATGTTGAAATCGCCGCCAAAGATCAGCGGCACCGCCAGATCCTGCGTCCGCCCGATAAACTCCGATGCCGCGATCGCCTGCCGCGCATGCGCCTCGCCGTCGCGCGCCGCGGACACCCCCGACGCGCCGCGCGAATTCATATGGGTGTTATAGATGTCGATCGGTGCGGGCACCCCGGGCATCGCGATGCGCGCCAGCATCACCCCCTTGTTCGACAGGCAATCGAGCCCCGCACAGGCGCGGCGGCCATAGGCATCGAGCGCCGTATCGACGATCGGATAGCGCGACGCGATCGCCAGCCCGCCGCCGAGCAGCTTGATCCCGAGCTCGCCCTTCAGCGGCTTGGCTTTGCCCGCCATCTTCGCATGGTCGGCAATCCAGGGCTTCGTCAGGCGGCGCGGCCCCGGCGCGATCGCCGGATAACCGCTCGCCGCGACCGCGCGTTTCGCGGCGCCGCTGAACATTTCCTGGAACAGCACGACGTCGGGCGCCGTGCCCGCTTCGCGCATCGCCGCCAGCCGCGCGCCGATCTGCCGCAGCTCGGCCGCTCGCCCCTTGCGCGCCGGCCAGCCCAGCCCCTCCAGATTATAGGTCAGCACCGACAGCGTCGCGCTGGCCGTTTGCCCGTCGGCGGCCAGCGTCACCGGCGCGGCGGGCGCCGCATCGCACGCCATCACGCGCAGCGGCGGCTTCGGCCCGCAGGCAGCGAGCGCAAGGGCGCTTGCCGCGACAACGGACCGCCGAAGAAACGAAGCGCGAAGAACAGACATCACCCCCCGCCCCTAACGCACGCGGCCGCAATCGTCACCGCCCTGCGGTTCACAACGCGCTCCGCCGTGCTAAGGTCCGGTTTCCAAACCCGAAACGGGAAACAAGGCCATGCCCCTTCTCCCCACCGCGCTGATGCCGCTCCTGATGCTCGCCGCCCAGCCCGCCGACGGCGCAGATCCGCCGTGGAGCGGCGAGATGCAATGCGCCGTCACCTGGACCGATCCCGCCGATGCCGAGCGCAGCTGGATGCTCTCGGTCGGCAGCGACACGAGCAATATGAAGCTCGCGATTTCGGACCGCGCGCGCCGCGGCGATCCCAAGCCGCTCGAAAAGGGCGAAACGCGCGCGCTCGAACCGCGCAAGGCCAGGCTCGCAATCACCGGCATCGGCGATGGCGAGGTCGAGGTTACGAGCTATCCGATCGATGAGGGGCGCATGTGGCACGATGTGGGTCTTGGCCATGTCGAAAATCTCGACAAACTCCCCGCCGACTTCACGCTTACCCTCTCGATCGAAAAGGCCGCGCCGATGACGATGGAAATGCGCGACTTTGCCGGCGCACGCGCCTATCTCAAACGCTGTCTCGACCGCTGATCCACGGAAAGTCCCCCATGTCCCGCACTATCGCCGCCGCCCTCCTGTTCGCTGCCACCGCCGCCGCGCCCGCTGCGGCGCAATCGGGCACCACCGCCGCGCCCGCCGCGGCGCAATCGGGCATCGACGCCGCGAACCTCGCCCAGACAGTCCGCACGCTCGCGTCCGACCAGTTCCAGGGCCGCGCGCCGGGTACGATCGGCGAGGAACGCACGATCGGCTATCTGATCGGCCGGCTTCAGGCGCTGGGGCTCGAACCCGCGGGGCCCGACGGCGGCTGGACGCAGCCCGTGCCTTTGCTCCACACGCGCGTCGGCACGCCGACGACGCTCGCCTTCGACCGCAAGGGTAGCGCCACCCCGCTCAATTTCGGCACCGACATCTATCTCTCGACGCTCCAGCCGAAGGACCAGGCGGTGATCGCGAACGCCCCGATGGTCTTCGTCGGCTATGGCGTCACCGCCCCCGAACGCGGCTGGGACGATTTCAAGGGGCAGGACCTGAAGGGCAAGGTCGCGGTCTTCCTGATCAACGATCCCGATTTCGTCGCGGCGAAGGGCGAGGACGCGTTCGGCAAGTTCGGCGGCCGCACCATGACCTATTATGGCCGCTGGACCTACAAGTTCGAGGAAGCGTCGCGCCGCGGCGCGATCGGCGCGCTGATCGTCCATGACACCGACGGCGTCGGCTATGGCTGGAACGTCGTCAAAAGCCCCGGCGGCGAAAATTACGGCCTCGTCAAACCGCCCGAACAGGTGACCAGCCTCGCGCTGCAGGGCTGGATCTCGGGCGAAACCGCGACCCGCCTGTTCGCGAACGCCGGGCAGGATCTGGCAAAGCTGCGCACAATCGCACGCCGCAAGGATTTCAAACCCGTCGACCTCGGCACCGGCTTCAACGCCGCGCTCCCGGTGACGCAGGAAGTCGTGCAGAGCCAGAATGTCCTCGCCAGGATTTCGGGCGCCAAACGCTCCGACGAGGTGGTGATGTACGGCGCGCACTGGGATGCCTATGGCGAGGGTGCCCCCGACGAAAAGGGCCGCATCTACCGCGCCGGCGCCAATGACGACGCGCTCGGCGTCGCCGGATTGTTCGAGATCGCCCGGCTGTTCAAGGCGGCGCCCGCGCCCGACCGCACGATCGCCTTCGCCTTCTGGACCGCCGAGGAACGCGGGCTGCTGGGATCGGAAGCCTATGCGCAAACCCCGGTCTTCCCCGCCGAAAAAACCGTCGCGAACTTTGGCCTCGACATCCTCCAGACCGCCGGTAAGGCCAAGGACGTCGTCCTCGTCGGCAAGGGGCAGGGCAGTCTCGAAGACGATCTCGCACGCGTTGCAAAGGCGCAGGGCCGCACCGTCAGCGTCGAAAGCCTGCCCGAACGCGGCCTCTTCTACCGCGCCGACCATTTCAGCCTCGCCAAGCGCGGCGTCCCCGTCCTCCTTATGATGGGCATCGCGGGCGCCTCCGACCTCGTCGAGGGCGGCAAGCCCGCCGGGCAGGCGTGGGTCGATGCCTATACGGGCAAATGCTATCATCAGGCGTGCGACGCGTGGGACGAAAGCTGGAACCTCGATGGCGCCGTGCAGGACATCGATCTTTTCTACCAGCTCGGCGACGAGCTCGCGCGCTCGGCGCGCTGGCCCGAATGGAAAGCCGGCAGCGAGTTCAAGGCAATCCGCGACGCGAGCGCTGCAGCGCGGAAATAGGAAGAAGCGGGCGCCTCGCCGGGCGCCCGCCTCCAACCTCAGGTGTTCGCGCCGCCGTCGACGGTCAGCGTCGTACCGGTGATCTGCCGCGCCGCCGGGCTCGCGAGGAACGTCACCGCCGCGGCGACATCTTCGGCCTTGCCGAAACGGCCGAGCGGGATCAGCGACCGCTGGAACTCGGCGAATTCGCCGCTCGCGGGGTTCATGTCGGTGTCGGTCGATCCGGGCTGGACAAGATTTGCCGTGATATCGCGCGGCCCCACCTCGCGCGCCAGCCCCATGTTGAAGGCGTGCAGCGCCGATTTGGTCGCGAAATAGACCGTCGCGCCGTCGCCGACGATGCGTTCGGCGCCGACCGATCCGATCGTGATGATCCGGCCGCCCGCGCCCAGATGCGGGATCGCCGCCTGCGAGGTCAGGATCGGTCCGCGGATATTGACGCCGAGCAGCGCGTCGACATCCTCGACGCTGATATCGGCGATCGTGCCGTAGCGGGCGATTCCCGCATTGTTGACGAGGATATCGAGCCCGCCGAGCGCCGCGACCGCCTCGTCGACCGAGCGCCTGATCGCGGCCGGGTCGGCGCTGTCGGCCTGTATGGCGACGCCGCGACGGCCCTTCGCCTCGATTCCCGCTACCACCTCGACCGCGAGGTCCGCCGACCGTTCATAGGTGATGGCGACGTCGGCACCCTTTTCCGCCAGCGCCAGCGCGATCGCGGCGCCGATGCCGCGCGATGCGCCGGTCACCAGCGCCTTTTTTCCAGCAAGTTCGGTCATGATCTTTCCTTTATGTAACGTTCGATACATAATTAGCTAGGAAGCTTGCAATCGCCTGTCAATATATTATGTAGCGATCGATGCAAAAATTGGATTCCGCCTCGAAACCGGACCAGAAACCGCCGCGCGCGCGCGGGCGGCCGCGCGCGTTCGACCGCACCGAGGCGCTCGACCGCGCGACCCGCCTGTTCTGGGAAAATGGCTATGAAGCGACCTCGATCGCCGACCTGACCGGCGCGATGGGCGTCGGCGCGCCCAGCCTCTACGCCGCCTTCGGCTCGAAAGAGGCGCTCTACGAAGAGGCGCTGCGCCACTATGCCGACACCAACCAGCATTTTGTGTGGGACGGCTATTTCGCCGCCCCCACCGCGCGCGCGGCCGTCCGCGCGCTGCTCATGGATTCGGCGGCGGCGCTCACCGGCTGCGTCGCAGACATGCCGCGCGGGTGCATGGTCGCGCTGTCGAACGTCGGCGGCGACGGCCATGACGATCTGCGCGAACTGGTGCGCGGCGCGCGCGCCATCACGCTCGACCGGCTGAAAGACCGTTTCGCGCGCGCGGTGGCGGCGGGCGAAATCCCGGCGTCGGCGGACCTCCACGCGCTCGCGCGCTTCGTCCAGACGATCCAGACGGGCATGTCGATCCTCGCCCGCGACGGCGCCGGCCGCGAAGAGCTCAAAGCGGTCGCGGCGCTTGCTATCGCCGGATGGGACGCGCGTCTTGCGGGGGACGGCGCACAGGATTAATCCGCGTCCATGAGCGACGCGAAAATCTTCATCAGCGCGAACGACCTGCTCGCCGATTCCTTCCGGCTCGGGATGCAGGTGCTGGACAGCGGCTTCAAACCGACGCACCTCGTCGGCATCTGGCGCGGCGGCGCGCCGGTCGGCATCGCGGTGCAGGAACTGCTCGACTACCACGGCCACCACTGCGACCACATCGCAATCCGCACCTCGTCCTATCATGGTATCGACAAGCAGGATGCGCACGTCAAAGTCTTCGCATTGGGCTATCTGATCGACACGCTGAACCCCGAAGACCGGCTCCTCATCATCGACGACGTCTTCGATTCGGGCCGCAGCATTCGCGCCTTCATCGCCGAGCTGAAGGCGCGCTGCCGCCACAATATGCCGCACGACGTCCGCATCGCGACCGTGTGGTTCAAGCCCCGCCGCAACGTCACCGACCTCCGCCCCGATTTCTTCGTCCATGAAACCGACCAGTGGCTGATCTTCCCGCACGAGGTCGACGGCTTGACGATCGACGAAATCCGGCAGCACAAGCCCGAAGCGGCGATCATCCTGCGCGAAGAGGGAGTGTCCCATGGCTGACGGATTCGCATCGACCGAGGACCGCGCCGCCTTCATCGCCGGCCTGCCCAAGGCCGAACTGCACCTGCATATCGAAGGCTCGCTCGAACCCGAACTCATGTTCGAACTCGCGCAGCGCAACGATGTCGCCATCCCCTTCGCCAGCGTCGACGAGGTGCGCGCCGCTTACGCCTTCTCGAACCTACAGGATTTCCTCGACATCTATTATCAGGGGATGGGCGTCCTCCAGGTCGAGCAGGATTTTTACGACCTCACCGCTGCCTATCTGGCGCGCGCGCACGCCGATGCCGTCCGCCACGTCGAAATCTTCTTCGATCCGCAAGGGCATACCGAACGCGGTGTCGCCTTCGGAACCGTCATCGCGGGCATCACCCGCGCGCTCGACGATGCGGAAGCCAGCTATGGCATGACCTCGAAACTCATCATGTGCTTCCTCCGCCACCTCAGCGAAGCCGATGCCGAAAAGACCCTCGACGAGGCCTTGCCATATCTCGATCGCATCGACGGCGTCGGGCTCGATTCGTCCGAAGTCGGCCACCCGCCTGCCAAGTTCGAACGCGTCTTCGCGCGCGCACGCACCCTCGGGCTCAAGCTCGTCGCGCATGCGGGCGAGGAAGGCCCGCCCGCCTATGTCCATGAAGCGCTCGACCTCCTGAAGGTCGACCGCATCGACCATGGCAACCGCAGCCTCGAAGATTCCGCGCTCGTCGCGCGCCTCGCGGCCGAGGGCATGACGCTCACCGTCTGCCCGCTCTCGAACCTCAAGCTCTGCGTCGTCGGTGACATCGCCGACCATCCGCTGCGCACGATGCTCGCGGCCGGGCTCCACGCAACGGTGAACAGCGACGATCCCAGCTATTTTGGCGGTTATGTGAACGCCAACTACCGCGCCGTCGCCGACGCGCTCGACCTGTCGAAGGACGAATTGCTCACGCTCGCGCGCAACAGTTTTACCGGCTCGTTCCTGGACGACGCCGACAAGGCGAAGCACCTCGCGGCGATCGACGCCTACGCCTGACCGCCGCGGTCAGGCGGCAAGCAGGACGCCGTGATAAGCGCGATCCTCGAACGCCAGCCCGGCCCCCATCGCGACGCAGATCAGCGCGTCCTCGGCGACCTGGACGTGCAGCCCCGTCGCCTCGGCGATCGCGACGTCCATCCGCCTGAGCAGCGCGCCGCCGCCGGTCAGCGTGATGCCATAGTCGATGATGTCGGCCGACAATTCGGGGGGCGTCTGCTCCAGCGCGGCGCGCACCGCCGCGACGATCTGCCCGACCGGTTCGGCCAGCGCGTCGGCGACCTCGGCTTCGGACACGCGGACTTCGGACGGACGGCCATTCACAAGGTCGCGCCCCTTCACGCCCATCACGATGCCTTCGCCGTCGGGCGGCGTCGCGCATCCGATCGCCAGCTTGACGCGCTCGGCGGTCATTTCGCCGATCATCAGGTTGTGCTTGCGGCGGATGTAGGAGGAAATCATGTCGTCCATCTTGTCGCCGCCGACGCGCGCCGAATTGCTATAGGCGATGCCGCCCAGCGACAGGATCGCGACCTCGGTCGTCCCGCCGCCGATATCGACGACCATCGCCCCCGTCGGCTGCGTGACCTGCAGGCCCGCGCCGATCGCCGCCGCGAGCGATTCCTCGATCAGCTGGACCGACACCGCGCCCGCGTTCGAAGCGGCATCGCGGATCGCACGGCGTTCGACCATCGTCGATCCCGACGGCACGCACACGACGACGTTGCTGCGCTGGCGCAACCGGCTCGGTCCGCCCAGCGCCTTGTCGATGAAATGCTTGATCATCTGCTCGGCGACATCGATGTCCGCGATCACCCCGTCGCGCAGCGGGCGGATCGCCTGGATATTGTTCGGCGTCTTGCCCATCATCGGCTTGGCTTCGTTGCCGACGACCTTGACCCGCCGCACGCCGTCGCGCGTTTCGAGGGCGACCACCGAGGGTTCGTTCAGGACGATGCCCTTGTCGCGCACATAGACGACGGTGTTCACGGTTCCCAGGTCGATGGCCATATCATAGGCGGCCGATGTGAACCGATTGAAGAATTTCATAGGGGATAGAAGCTTTCGGTCAGGGGAAGCGGGCGCGCATGCGGCTGGCCGCGCAACGCCCGTGAACCTTCGCTTGTGATCAACCTTCGGGGGCGTCAACCGGTACCGGTGCAGACCGTTGGTTTCTCAGGCCCGGACGAAAATCGCGCTCCGACGGACGCCGTTACCGCACGGTTCACCGACAGCTTCGCGGCTGCCCACGCGCTCAGTCGCGCGCCGGAACGATGAATTTCAACCCCTGGAGCCGGATCACCTGGTCCCCGACGCAGAGCGGCGCCGCGATCAAACGCATCCATCGCCGTGCCGCCAGCGCAGGCCGGATTTCGACATCGAGCGTGAACCCGCGCCGGTGCCGGATCGCATAGGCGCGGAGCTTCTCCATCGCCGCGCGCGACTCTTCGGCATAGAGCGCGACCGCCTCGTCGCGCGTCACCGCGGCGCCCCTCGGGATACCGAAGATGTCATAGACCTCGTCGGACCATGTCAGGCTGCTATCCGACAGATCGCAATCCCAAACGCCCGCCTGCACCGGCCGTTCGGCTACAGCCGCCGCGCCGGGAACCCAGTCGAGCCTGTTATAGCCATGGACCTGCCCCAGCGCGAAATGGCGCTCGCGCTCGTAAAGCGCCCAGCTGTGATGGACGGGCAAGGGATGGGTCGGCTTCAACGTGCTGGTCTTCCGTCGTGTCATCCAGAGGATAAGCGAGCGGCGCTTAACAAGTGATGATCCCGGTTTACAACCCGCTGCGGCTATTTCTTTTCAGGAGTGGCCCGCGCCAGCGCGATCCCCGCCAGATTTTGCGTCCGCTTGATGTGACGGACGCGGGGCGCTGGCCCCTCGCCGGCCAGTTCGCGGAAGATCGCCAGATGCCGCACCGCGCTCCCGCGCACGCGTACCGCGCCATTCGCCTGCGCTACCACCGCCGCCGCATCGCCCAGCAACACGACGTCGGACATCCCCCGCCTCCGCGCCAGCCGCAAAGCCGCGATCAGCGCCAGCCATTCGGCGTCCATGCTGCTTCCCGTGCCAATGTCGCGATCGATCTCGACGACCCCGCCCGCAACCACCGCGATTTCCATCGCGCCCGGATTGGGGCGGCAGCCGCCGTCGAAATAGATTTTGGTCCGGTGCCCACGCATCGGACTACCTTAGCTTGTCAGAACTTGCCGCGCACCGAAAAGGAGAAGATCGGGCCGATCAGCCGGTCGCGTTCCTCGACGAAGCTGACGGGGCTTTCGCCGCGGATGCCGGTGTAGACGGTACGGTCGCGTTTCGAACGGGCATTGGCGATGTTGCGGATCGACGCGCGGACGGTCATCCCCATCACATTCTTGTGCTCGACGAAAACCGATGCCCACACCGGCCCTTCCCACACCTTGTCGACCTGGTTGCGGCGATAATTGGGCTGGTAGTGCGAATATTCGGCATCGCCCCCCCACGCCCAGTCGCTGCCCGGGATATCGTGGCGCAGGCCCAGGCTGATCACCGTGTCGGTAAAGCCGTTCCACTGCCTTTTCTCGCCGGTGAAGGGGTCGCGCAGCGAACTCTTCTGGAGGAGCATCCGGGGTTCGAGCCGCATGCCCTTGATCCCCGCCGGGTCGAGATTGATCGTCGCGGTCCAGTCGATCGCGCCGGCCTTGGCTTTCGCGATATTGCCGACCGCCTCGCCATTGGCCCCGATCGGGATGACGTCGACGCGGTCCTCGACATCGCGATAGATCAGGATGATCTTGGTCGACCCCCACGCACCGAACTTCTTGTTGATCTCGGCCTCATAGGTCCAGTCCTGTTGCGGCCGAAGGTCGTTGTTGCTCTCATTCTGGTTGCCGTCGTTGAGGAAGGCGCGCGCCAGGAAATCATAGAAGCTGAGCTGGAGCACGCGGCGCCGCAGCTTCACCGACACGTCGAAATCGGCCGACGGCGTCCAGGCGAGCGAGATCGACCCCTTGGGGCGGAAAAAGGTCCGCGTCAGGCCGTTGACGCCGGTCTGCGTGATCGTCGAATGTTCGGCGCCCGCGATGATCTGGAAATTGAGCTTGTCGGTGAGCTTGCGGCCGAAACTCAACAGCCCCTCGTACCGGTCCTCGCTGACGCCGCCCGTGCCGCCGTCGAACGGCTGGTCGACGAAATGTCCGTCGGGGCCCAGCACCGCGATCGACGCGACATTGTCGAGCGTGTTGAACGCGCCCTCCCCCGACAACTGCCAGTCGCCGCCGAACATCTTCCACTGATATTCGCCGCGCGCGATCGTCTCGCCGATGTCGCCGGTTTGCGCGAAACGGTCTCCCGTCGCCGGCGTCCCGTCGTCGGGCGTCGTGACGATTTCCTGTGCATAAGGTTCGTGGCTGAAACGGCGCAGCCCGATCAGCTTCAGCTTCCCCGGCCCCAGCGCGAACTGGTAGTCGCCGCTGACTTCATAATTCCAGCTGTCGGCATTTTCGCGCACCGTGCGCAGCCGGTCGGGAAGCCCCGGGCCGATCCGCGTGCCGTCCTCGTAATAGCGGTCGTATTTGCGCTGATAATGGCCGCCAAGGTTCGCCACCGTGTCGCCCGCTGGATCCCAGGTGATCCGCCCCGACAGCTTCGGCGTGTCATAATGCGTGTTCCAGATATCGCGGCGCCGCTCGATGACATTGCCTGCGCCGTCATAGATCAGCGTCGGGCCGCCCGCGCCGCTGCGCGCCGAATCGTCGTTGCTCAGCGCCGCCTCATATTCGACGTCGCCGCTCCGGCCACGCACCGACACATCGGCACGGGTCAGCAGCGGGTCGGTATAATGCGGCCGAAATTCGGGCTTCCACGAAAATTGGCCCGAAAAGGCGTCGGCGCGATAGACGATATTGGCGACCTGCCCCGACAGCCCAGGAATATCGAGCGTTGCCCCGTCGACGATCTCGATCCGCTCGATATTGCCCGCGGGAATGCGCGACAACTGCGTATACATGTCGTCGGCCTTGTTCGACGGTCGTTCGCCGTTGAACAGCACATTGCCCGTCGCCTGCCCCAGTCCGCGCAATTGTTCATTGTCGCGGATCTGGAAACCGGGAACCTGGATCAGCATGTCATAGGCGTTGCGCGGGACGTAGCGCGCGAAGTCGGCGGGCGCATAAACCTGCCGCGTGGCGCTGCTCGGCCCGCCCGCGGGCGCTTCGGTCGCCGTCGGCGGCGGGGTGTCGCCCGACACGGGCGCCTCCTGCGCCGCGACCGGCGCGACGGAAAAGGAAAGCGCCGCCGACAGCGCCGCAAGACTGACCGGACGCATCAATTCACATTTCCCCCCACCGCGCGGTTCATCGCCTGCGCATATTCCCCCGTGACCCCCATCGCCTTCATGCCGACGACATCGTCGGCGCTCAGCTTCCGGTATCCCGCCGCGGCCAGTCCGCGCACATAGGCCCCGTCGACACCCAGCGCCTTGCACGCGATCGCGTCGTCGAAATCGGTGAGCGCGATCGCCTCGGACTTGATGTCGCGCACATATTCGCCCGTCACGCCCAGCGCCGCCGCGGCGATCAGGTCACCCGCGTCGTCGGGGCGGACACCCTCGTCGATCAGCCCGTCGGCAAGCGCGACCGTCGCGTCGACCATCAACATGCTCAGCTGCTCGGCCTCGGATTCGGGCGCCAGCCCGCGCTCGGTCAACGCGCGGGCAAAGCCTGCATCGGGCACAAAGCTGCACCGCCCTTTGCCCTCGAAAGTACGTGTCGCTTCGCCGCTGCAATCGAGCGTTCCCGATGCGTGCCGGACGGTAAAACGCACCGGTCCCGCCGCGCCCAGCGCATCGCGAACCATGGCGAACTCCGGCCGCCGTGCGCCAAGGCCGGCGTCGAGCGACATGTCGCTGTTCGACGATTTGTGGCGCAGCTCCAGTCTCGGCTGGCCCTTGTTCCCGCCGGCGGGCGTCACCTCCCAGCGAATGTCCCGTATATCCCCGGCGTCACCGAGGTTGGGCGCCGACGGCGGCTGCCCGGGCGCGGCGCCGGCCAGCGTGGACAAAAGGGCCAGACTCGACGCGGCGATGATGATTTTCATGGCGACACTCCTCCCTCCGCGCGCCGGGCGAGCGCCATCGCTCGCCGCGACCGCGGCAATTCCCAATGATTATTCGATTAACGGACCTCGGCTTTGGGCCAGTGGCCCGGCGTCAGGTCCCGGGCGGCGCCGGCGGGGCCGGCGGCTCGGGCAATTCGACCCGCGCGACCCGGCCGTCGGCGCTGCGCGCCTCGATCACGCCGGGACCGACACGGACGGTCGCGCTTTTCGGACCTTTGCCGCCCTTGCCGCCCTTGGTCGCCATCCAGCCGCCCGTGGCGCGCAGCTCGATCGCGTCGTCGGCGCTGCGCATCTTCACCCCGGCCTTCTGCATGTCGGTGACGAAGTCGCAGTCGACCCCCATCGCCCGCAGCGCGATCACATCGTCGATGTCGATGTCAGGGAAATGGGTTTTCATGTCGCGGGCGAAGGCGGGCTCGATATGGAGCGCCGATGCACCGACCAGCTCGTCGACGTCGACCCCCGGAAAGATACCGCGCATCGTCCTGATATAGGCGGGATCGACCCCCGCCGCCTTGGCGCCGATGATTTCGTCGGCGGTCATCGACACACCGCCATGTTCGCGCATCTGCGCAACATATTCGGGGGTTACGCCGACCGCGCGCATGCTCACCAGGTCTTCGGCGCTCAGCGGCTTCGCGGGGGTGGCTGCCGCTGCCGTGCTTTCGGCGGTCGCCGCCGACGCAGCTTGCGAAACCGCGACCGCGATCCGGCCGGCCGGCGCGGCTACCGCGCGCGCCTCCGCCTTGGGGAGCGGCTTCGCCGTCGCCGAAAAGGCCGCCAGCGGCGCGGTGATGCCCGCGACGATCACCAGGCTCATCAGGATCCAGCTCGCACTCGCGGGGCCGCGCTTCAGGCTACCGTCGAGGACGCGGGTGATGCGGCGCTTCAGGCTGCTCTTGCCCGGGGCGACGCCGTGCGCCGCCAGCAGCACGGCCTGATTGTCATGCCGCGCCGCTCCGACGAGCAGCGTCGCATAATCGGGACCGTCGATGTCGGCCATCAGTACTGCATCGTCGGCGGCTTCCTCGCGTAGCTGGTGGCTCTCGCGCGCCAGCATCCACACCAGCGGGTTGAACCAGAACAGCGCGCAGGCGACGCGCGACGCGAGCAGCTTCGCCCAGTCGAGCCGCGCGACATGCGCCAATTCGTGCGCGATGATCGCCTCGGCCTCGCCGACCGCCTCGACCGCCTTCGGGCTCAGCACGATCGTCGGGCGCAGCACGCCCCAGCTGATCGGCGAGCGCAATTCGTTGCTGACCAGCAGCGCGGTGCCATGTTTGAAACCCATGCGGCGCTGCGCCTCGGCCAGCGCCGACAGCCACGACCCTTCGACGAGCACCTCGGCGCGGCCACGCATCGCGAACAGGCGCACGACGGCGAGCAACATCACTCCAAACAGCAGCGCAAGGGGGAATGCGTAAACAAGGAGGGCGATGTCGGAAACGGCGGGAAACATGGCCGGGGCCGACCCCGCAACCTCCGTCGTTTCGGTTCCGGCCGCATCGGCCGGGGTCGCCCGCGTCGAAAGCACCGGCGCCGCCTTGTCGGCAATCGCGATCGCACGCGTCGCCGGCGCGGCCTCGGCCGCCCAGCTCGCGGGCAGCGGTTGCCACTGCGGCAGGGCAAGGCTGGCGACGGGCAGCGCCAGCAGCGCGAGCAGGCCGATATGCGCGACGAGCGAGCGCTCGCCCGCCGACCGCTTCCGCACGAGCCGCAACAGCGCCAGCGTCAATCCGGCGATCAGCGCCGATTTCCAGGCCAGCCCGATCAGGGCTGCCGTCGTGATCATCGTCCCGCTCATCACTGGTTCCTCCCCTCGCGCGCCTGTTCGATCAGCTTTTCCAGCTCGTCGAGTTCGCTATTGCTCATCTCGTCCTGCATCCCGAGCAGCGCCGCGGCGGCGCTCGTCGCCGATCCGTTGAAAAAGACGCGCACGACCTGGCTCAGCGCCGACTTGCGCGCGGTCTTGTCCGACACGCTCGGCGCATAGACGAAACCGCGCTCGGACGCTTCGCGGGCGACAAAGCCCTTCGCCTCGAGCCGCTTCAACATTGCACGGATCGCCGACCCCGACAGTTCGTCGGACAGCGCCTCGGCAATCTCGGTCACCGTCGAGGCGCCGCGCTCGTATAGAATGTCGACGATTTCGCGTTCCCGCGGCGGCAAACTGGACAGCATCGAATAACCTCATGCGCTACATTTGTAGCGTGCTACATTTGTAGCGCATGCTTGGCAAGGGGTTTTATTCGGCTAATACAGGGGCGTGGAAGGGTCGGCTTTGGGGTGGGAAGCGGTCCCTATTCGCTTTGGCGAGCCGCCGCTATTCAACTCAATCAACCATGCCCTTGTGGCCCGATATATATATGTCGAAAGATGGCGGCGGTGCCGCGATGGGCCAGCCAAAAGACTTCAAAACCTCGGAAGCAGCCAATCTTATATCTTCCCACTCTTGAAAAACCTCTAGCGCATCATCGTCCCAGAATTTTATATTTTCTAGCCCGCTTATCGCGAGGATCATTGCGTCCAGCTTCTCAATTTTTGATTTTTGATCATCATTTATCCGCAAATCGGGATCGTTCAACTCATTGAGAGCTTCATCCCAATTAAGTGCCAATTCATCCGCCACCACAACGAAATCGGGAAAGAGGCCATTCTGCGTTTCTGCGTCCTGCGAAAGGGCCATTGCAGACCATTTTAGCCGCTCCAACACACCTTCTCTCCCATCCAAATCAAGGCCGCTTTGCCGCCAGTCGTTAGGCGTATAGGTGCCTTCAGCGAACGTCCGCAACCGGTCGTAACCGGCCGAAACGACCGATCCCCCATTGCAGCCGCGCGGCCCGCCGCTAGGCTCGGCGCATGGACAATGTCACCGTCATCGTGAACGACCGCATGCAGCGCAATTATCGCTACACGCGCACCGCGCCCGTGGGAAAGGCGTTCGATCCCGACTTCGCGCCCGAACTGACCCCGGCCGACATGCTCCGCCTCGGCGTCTTCTGCGGCAAATATATGACCGACTGTACCGACGAATTTCCGGCAAGCTGGTTCGAACACGCGCGGCTCGCCCCGGGCGGCCCCGACTGCGACCTCAACTATTTCGGCGTGCGGGCGAGCGTGCCCTTGCGCGTCTGGGTCGCGAAGGGCTGGATTCATCCCGACGATCCGCGCGGCTGGTTCCAATGGTATTGCCGCTATTATTCAGGGCGGCGGATGCCCGACGAGGATCGCCGCCAGGTCGCGCGGTGGCGCGCCTTCCGGCGCCACGCCGCCCAGATACGCAAGCATTGCGAGCCCGGCGATCCCTTCTGCCGGCCCCGGCAGCGGCAGGCGCTGCTGCAATGGGCCTATGACAGCCGCGATATCTGACCCCGGCCGCAGCGAAGATTTCCCTTCCTTGCCCGGCGCATTATATGGGCGCGGCACAGCAAGGGAGTTTCCGCCGCATGCCGATCATGGCCGCCCGCGTCTATCACGACGGCAAGCTCGTCCGCGACCTGGGGCCAGACGAGGCGATCCCCGAAGATTGCGACGATGGCGACTTTTTCTGGCTCGGCCTCTACGAACCGACCCCGGGCGAACTCGCGGGCATTGCCAAGCGCTTCGGCCTCCACCCGCTCGCGGTCGAAGATGCGCTGAAAGCGAACCAGCTGCCGAAGGTGGAGGCCTATGGCGACCAGCTGTTCGTCATCACGCGCACCGCCAATCTCGACGGCGACACGATCAACCCGGGCGAAACCGCCTTCTTCCTCGGCCCGCATTTTTTCGTCAGCGTCCGCCACGGCTCGGCGCGCACGCACACCGACATCAGGGCGCGGCTCGAATCCCTGCCGGCCAAGCTCGCGCATGGACCCGACTATGTCCTCTATGCCGTGCTCGATTTCATCGTCGACGGCTATTTCCCCGTCGTCGATGCGATCGAGGACCGGATGCTGATCGTCGAGGACAGCGTGATGGACACCCCGCTCGACGCCGGGGAGATCCGTCACCTCTACAAACAGCGGCACGAAATCATCCGCTTCCAGCGCCTCGTCGGCATGATGAAGGAGGTCGCGGGGCGGCTCGCGACCGACGACGACCTGCCCAATATCGACCCTGCGGTGCGCCCCTTCTTTCGCGATATCTGGGACCATGTGCAGCGCGCCGAATTCCGCCTGTCGGGGCTTCGCGACATCGCCGCGTCGGTGATCGAAACCAACGGCATGCTCGAACAGCAACGGCAAGGCGTGATCACGCGCCAGCTTGCCGCCTGGGCCGCGATCCTCGCGGTCCCCACCGCGATCGCGGGGATTTACGGCATGAATTTCGAATTCATGCCCGAGCTCGACTGGCGGCTCGGCTATCCGTTCGCGCTGGCGCTGATCTTCGGCGGATCGGGTCTCGTTTTCTGGCGCTTCAAGCATATCGGCTGGCTCTGACCCTTGCCGCGGCGGCGCATAAGCCCTAAATAGGGCGCCACACCCTCGAACGGAGTATGCAGGATCATGGATCGCAACTGAACGCAGCCTAACCGCCTTGCCTTCAGGAAAGCCTTGTCCATGCCCGCCATTACCGTTTCCGACCTTCACTGGTCCACGCCCGACGGCCGCGCCGTCCTTTCCGGCCTCGACCTCCAGTTCCAGCCCGAACGCACCGGCATCGTCGGCCGCAACGGCGTCGGCAAATCGACGCTGCTGCGCCTGCTGACCGGCGAGCTCGCGCCCGCGTCGGGCCATATCGCGATCGACGGCAGCATCGCGATGCTGCGCCAGACGGTGCAGGTCGGCACCGACGAGAGCGTCGCGGACCTGTTCGATGCCCGCGCCGCGCTCGCGCTGCTACGCAGAGCCGAAGCCGGGGAGGCAACGGTCGATGAAATCGCCGACGCCGACTGGACGCTCGAAGCGCGGATCGACGAAGCGCTCGCGAACGTCGGCCTGTCCGTGCCCTCCGACGCGCCGCTTGCTGAATTGTCGGGCGGGCAGCGCACCCGCGCCGCACTCGCCGGCGCGATGTTTGCGGCGCCTGATTTCCTGCTGCTCGACGAACCGACCAACAATCTCGACCGCGAAGGACGGCAGGCGGTTCGCGACCTGCTCGCACGCTGGCGCGGCGGCGCGATTATCGTCAGCCACGACCGCGAGTTGCTCGAGGAGATGGACGCGATCGTCGAACTCACCGGCCTCGGCGCCGCGCGCTACGGCGGCGGCTGGAGCGCCTATCGCGAGCGCAAGGCGGTCGAGCAGGCCGCTGCCCAAGCCGAACTCGCCGGTGCCGAAAAACGCGCCGACGCAGCGCAAAGGCAGGCGCAGGTCGCGACCGAGAAGCAGGACCGCCGCGATTCGCGTGGACGCGCGAAGGCCGCGCGCGGCGACATGCCCCGGATCCTGATCGGCGGGCTCAAGCGCCGCGCCGAGGAAACGCGCGCCGCAGGCAGCCGCCTCGCCGAACGCCAGCGCGGCGCGGCCGAAGACCAGCTCTCGACCGCACGCGCCAGGATCGAGGTCGTCGATCCGCTTTCGGTCGGCCTCGCCTCGACGGGCCTGCCCGCGTCGCGCACCGTCGTCGCGCTCGATCATGTCACGACCGGCTATACCCCCGACCAGCCGGTCATCCGCGACCTGTCGTTCACCATCACGGGTCCCGAGCGCGTCGCGATCACCGGCCCCAATGGGTCGGGCAAATCGACCCTGCTCGCGCTTGTCGCCGGAACGCTCCTCCCCTGGGAGGGCCAGGTGCGCGCGCCCGTCGCCTTCGCGCTCTTCGACCAGCGCGTCGGCCTGCTCGATCCCGCGCTATCGATCGCCGACAATTTCCTCGCACGCAATCCCGGGACGACGAACAACCAGTGCCGCGCCGCGCTGGCTCGCTTCCGCTTTCGCGCCGACGCCGCCGACCGCATCGTCGGGACATTGAGCGGCGGGCAGATGCTGCGCGCCGGGCTCGCGTGCGTCCTCGGCGCACCCGTACCGCCACAGCTGCTGATCCTCGACGAGCCTGGCAACCATCTCGACATCGACTCGCTGACCGCGGTTGAAACCGGCCTCGCCGCCTATGACGGTGCGCTGCTCGTCGTCAGCCACGACACGGCCTTTCTGGAGGCGATCGGGATCACGCGCGAGATTGTGCTCGGCGACCCTCAATAAGCAAGCGCACAGCCGTCGGCGCGCATCTCGCTCGCCGCGGCATAGACGCGGCGGTCGCCGTCCATGCGATGTTCGACGCATTGATAGCGTCCGAACCCGCCGTCGGATTCGCCCAGCGTCCAGCCGATATCGGCCAGCTGACGCTTGGTGGCATCGGGCACGCCGGTTTCGAGCCGCAGCACGCCATTGGTCCCCAGATCGGGCGAATCCTCGCCCATCGTTTCGGACGATCCCTCATGGTGCCAGCGCGGCGAATCGCCCGCGGCCTGGATCTCCAGCCCGTAATCGATACGATTGATCATGATCTGCGCCTGCCCCTGCGGCTGCATGTCGCCGCCCATCACGCCAAAGCTCATCCACGGGACATCGCCCCGCGCCGCAAAGCCCGGGATGATCGTCTGGAACGGCCTTTTGCCCGGTGCATAGATATTGGGATGCCCGTCAGCCAAGCTGAACAGCTGCCCGCGATCCTGAAACATGAAGCCGAGGCCGTCGGCGACCAGTCCCGACCCCATGCCGCGGAAGTTCGACTGGATCATCGACACCATCATCCCGTCCTTGTCGGCGCAGCTGAAATAGGTGGTGTCGCCGCGGCTCGGCGCCTGCCCCGGATGGACCGGGGTGAGCAGCCGGTCGGGACGGATCAGCTTGGCGCGCTCGGCGGCATAGTCCTTCGACACGAGCCACTCGACCGGCACCTTGGCGAAATGCGGATCGGCATAATAGCGCGCACGATCCTCATAGGCGAGGCGCTTGGCCTCGGCCTGCAGGTGGATCGACAGCGCCGACTGGAAGCCCGCGCCCTTCAGGTCGAAATTTTCGAGGATGTTGAGCATCTGCAGCGTCGCAATGCCCTGCGTGTTGGCGCCAAGCGCATAGACGTCGGTGCGGCGATAGCCCGTCCTGTGCGGCTCGATCCATTCGCTCCGGTGCGCCGCCATATCCTCATAGCGCAGCCAGCCGCCGATCCGCTTGAAATAGGCGTCGATCGTCCGCGCGATCTCGCCCTCGTAAAAGGCATCGCGCCCGCCCTCGGCGATCAGGCGAAAGGTGCGCGCAAGGTCGGGATTGCGGAACACCTGCCCCGCCGCCGGCCCCTTGCCGTCATTGACGCCATAGGTCCGCATCGCATTGTCGATTTCCTCGATCCCGCGCCCCGGCTGGCGGAAGCCGGCAAGGCTGCGGCGGATATAATAAGCGATCATGTCGGGGACCGGCGCGCCTGCCTCGGCATGCGCGATCACCGGCTCGAACAATTCCTTCCACGGCAATTTCCCGTAACGCTGGTGCATCGTCCACCAGCCGTCGACCGCGCCCGGCACCGATACGCTGATCGCGCCATAGGCGGGCAGCGTCCCGCCCTTCGCGCGCGACCGAACCGTCGCAAGGTCGAGCCCGCGCGGGCTCTTCCCCGATCCGGCGAGCCCCGCCAGCTTCTTCGTCTTCGGGTCCCAAATCATCGCATAGACATCGCCGCCGATGCCGTTCGCGGTCGGTTCGAGCAGCCCGAGGCACGCATTGATCGCGATCGCCGCGTCGACCGCCGAGCCGCCGCGCTTCAAGATGTCGATCCCTGCCTGCGTCGCGAGCGGGTGCGCGGTCCCCGCTGCACCGTGGAGGCCATAGGCCGCGGTGCGCGAGGCAAAGCTCGCGCCGACCGGCCGATCCCCGCCCTGCACATCGGGCCGCACGAACCGATCCGCGCCCGCCTCCCACACCGGCGGTACCGAACCATCAGCCTTGGGCGCGGCTTTCGGTTTGCTGTCCTGCGCCCGCCCCACCGAGGGCAACAGCGCGGCGGCCGGCACGGCGGTCAGGAGTGTGCGACGATCCATCGATTCATATCCCCGTAAAAAGGAAGCCGTTGTCGCGGCGTGGGGCGATCAGGGCAAGGTCGGATTTTATATACGATCGACAGGAAGTCGGGTTAGGGGTGGGGAGCTGCCGTTGAGATTGTGAACTGATTGCCCCTCCCGCTTGCGGGAGGGGCAGCGAGGCTTGCGAGCTTGCTCGCTAGCCGCAGCGGGGTGGGCTGATCGCGGCGTTGCTGCCCACCCCCGACCCCTCCCGCAAGCGGGAGGGGAGAATGAGCGGCAGCAACCGGTCGCATTCGGACCTCACCCGCTATCGATCCGCCGCCTTCGGCACCCACTTGCCCTTCGTCCGGCTCGTGAGGTGAAAACGCCGGCAGCGCTCGCATCGATAGGGGCGCAGGTCCAGTCCGCTCGCGCGCGCCGACTGCAACGCGTCGTCGGCCGACGCATAGCGTGCCTTTTGCTCGCAAATCCGCTGCCGCGTGCGCATCGCGTCAGCGGCGCAGCCGGGCCGCCCAGTCGACCGGCCCCGTCGCAAAGCGCGCGCGCAGATTTTCCAGTGTCATCCTGTTGCCGCCCTCGAAAAAGCCGAGCAGCGCGCGACCGTCGGCGGTGTCGGGATAGCCCCGCGACGTCAGCCGCACGCGCGTCCGCTTGCCCGCCGGCTCAATTTCGAACAGGCTCGTGACGTTCCGATATGTCTCCCAATGCGGAAAACCCGCAGGCGCCTTTACCGTGCGGAACGCCAGCGACCGGCCCGGCACCCGCTCGGTAAAGCGCTGCTGGATCGTGTCGGCCGCACCGGGATGCGACGCCGGATCATAGGCCGTCTCGATCAGGTCGGGATCGTCCTTTGCAACCCACGCGACCGGCACCGCCCACGTCATCCATCCTTCGGCGGTCGAGATCGCGGTCCACACCTCGGCGGGGGCCGCATCGACCGTTATCATATGCACCATCGTCGTCGTGCGGTCGGCTTCGACCTGCTTCGTCACCCGCACATCCTCGGCGAGCGCCGCGCCCGGCGCCGCGAGCAGCAATGCCGCCGCGAGCCCGGACGCCAGCGGCGACGCCATCAGCCGAGCACCTTCGCCATCATCCGCTCTTCCTTCTCGATCCACGGCGCCATGCTCGGCCGCGACAGGATCGCCTCGCTCCACGCAGCGATTTTGGGGTGCGTCGCGGGATCGATGCACGCACCGCAGTGGCGGAAATTCATCAGCGGTGATGCGACGGCAAGGTCGGCGAGCGTCAGCCGGTCGCCGACGAGGAAACCCGACGCCGGGATCGCGCTTTCCAGATAGGCGAGCAACTTGGGCAATTCCTCGCTCTCGGCCAGCGCCGCCGCGGCAAGATCGCCTTCGCGGCCAAGGAATTTCGGCGCGACGATCCGGTTGAAGAACATCTTGCCGCTGCACGCGGCGAACACCGTGTCGCCGAACTCCTCCCACCAGATCACCCGGCCGCGCTCCTGCGGGTCGGCAGGGATCAGCGCGGGTTCGGGATATTTGGCCTCGATATATTGGATGATCGCGCTCGAATCGGCCAGCAGGAAACCGTCGTCGTCCATCGCCGGCATCTTGCCGAGCGGCGACGCGGCCCGGAAACCCGGATCGGGATCGCCGATCCCGACGCCCTTCAATTCGAAAGCAATCCCCTTTTCGCCAAGGAACCCCAGCAATTTGCGCACGAATGGCGACACCACCGACCCGTAAATGATCATCCCGCTTCTCCTGTCCTGTGGTCCGCATCATAGGCCAAAGGTTTTGACCTGCAACCTGTCCGAAGCACCCGATATATTCCCGAATGCCGCCTTTCGGTGCCCCTGCTAACCCTCTTTTAACCAGCCAGCGACATCAACGGCATATGGCCATTTCCGGATATTTCCTTCCATCGGCGCCCGACGCCGACCGGCGCTTCGACACGCGCCGGAAACTCAGCCTGCTTGCGCGCGGTTCGCAGCATGGCGGCACCGGAATCGACGTCCAGATCCACAATATCTCCGGAACCGGCCTGTTGTTCGAAAGCGACATCAAGCTGACCGCCGGCGACCGGATCGAAATCGAGCTGCCGCACGCCGGCGACATTATGGCGAAAGTCATCTGGGCCAGCGGGCGACTTTTCGGCTGCCAGTTCGAGGGCCCCGTATCGCCAGCGACGCTCAGCGCCGTCGAGCTGAAGAGCGCCGTCGACGCCGTCCCCGCACTCCCAGACGATCCGGTGGAGGCGGAGATCGACGAAGCCTTCGGCGCGCGCCTGCAGCGCTTCCGCACCGACGCCGGGCTCAACCAGGCGGATATCGCCAAACGCATGGGCGTCAGCGCCCCGTCGGTCTCCAGCTGGGAAAACGGCCGGGCGCGCCCCAAGCACGACCGCATGGCAAAGCTCGCCGCCATCCTCGGCGTCGAGACCGCCGACCTGCTCGAAGATGCCCCGCCCGAACAGGTGCAGGACCTAATCGATCGCTGCCGCGAACAAATCGCACAGGCCGTCGGGCTCAGCCCGGACAGGGTCCGGATCTTCGTCGAATATTGACCGCGCAAACGGCGGTCCACGCCACGCCGACGCGCATGGGGACCGCGATGTGCAATGCGGCCGAAACGGCATGGAATTAGCTTGCTATCATGGCCTGCGCATGAAACATCTCGCGATGGAGGGGGGCGCTGCTGCGGCAGCCATCGGTCAGGATATCTTCAATGCGCCCTTCCACTTGGGCTGATCGGCTGTTGGCGCTGCTCGTCCGGTTCGTCGGGCTGGTGATCCTGCTCGCGACATTGGCCGCCGCGACCGCCAGCTTCCTCTACAATCAATCCGACGAAGAGGATCGCGCGGCGCGCGTCGCGACGCAGTTCAATATGCGCCTGCGCGACCATGTCGCGATTCTCGAGGGGGTCCGGGCGCTCTACCAGTCCGACGCCGCCGCCAGCGGCCCCGGCATCCGTGCCTATCTCGCCGCGCTCCAGCCGCAGGTCCATTCGCCGGGCATGGAGGGGATCGGCATCGCCGCCGCGATGCGCGCGGGAACCCCCGCCGCGCTGGAGGACAGGCTGCGCGAAAATTATGGCGAGGACATCAAGGTCTGGCCGGCAACCACCGACCAGCCCGTCGGCTTCGCGGTGGTGCTCGTCGAACCCTATACGCCGCGCCGCCACGTCGCACTGGGCTTCGATATGTATAGCGAGGCCGTCCGCCGCGAAGCGATGCGCCGCGCCTGGCAGACCGGCCGCCCCGCCGCGAGCGGTATCGTCCACCTCGCGCAGGAAAAGGCCGCGAAGGTCAAGCAGCAGGGATTCCTGATCTACCTTCCCGTCTATGCGCGCGAACCGGCCGATGCCGGGCAAGGCACGCTCGCGACCGCTCCTGGAGCCCGACCGATCGAAGCCTTCATCTATGCGCCCTTCCGCATCAACGACATGATGGCGGCGATCCTCGGCCCGCAGCTCGACCGGATCGACGGGCTGGAAATTCGTGCGGGCGACGGTCCGTCGGCGCCGGTCATCTTCCGGCATGGCAAGATGGGCTGGGATGCGCACCAACAGGTGTTGCGCATCGCCGACCGGCAATGGACGATGCGCATATCCTACGGCCGGCTGCTCGAACGGCTCGGCCGTCCGCTCGGCATCTTCCTCTTCGGCCTCGCGCTCGCGGCGCTCGCGACGCAGCTCCACCGCGTCCAGCAACGCCGCGTCGGCGAAGCGCAGGCGCTGGCCGAGGAAAAGGCGCGCCACGCCGAGGACCGCGAGCTGATGATCGGCGAGATGGCGCACCGGATGAAAAACGCCTTTGCGCGCATCGGCGCGCTCGCGCGGATCACGCTCCGCGAATCGACCAGTCTCGAAGAATTCGAGGGCAAGTTCGACGGCCGGATGCGCGCGCTGTCGGACGCCAAACAGATGCTCGTGACCGGCGCCGTCGACAGCGTCGAACTCGGCCGCATCGTCCACCGCGAGCTCGAGCTCGCGGGCGTTTCGGAGGCACAGCTCGCCGCCATCGCGGGCCCCGAAGTTCGCCTCGATGACGAGGGCGCGCAGGCGATCTCGCTCGCGATCCATGAATTTGTGACGAACAGCATCAAATATGGCGCGCTCGCCGGCAAAGGGCGCCTCGCGGTCGGCTGGCACCGCGACGCGAGCGACATCGAGCTGAACTGGACCGAAAGCGATCTTGTCGAAACGCCGCATATCGAAAGCGAAAGTTTCGGCACCCGCTTCATCCGCACGCTGATCGAACGGCAATTGAAGGGCACATGGCAGCGCAGCGCGGTTGACAACAGCCTCGCCATCGTCATTCGCTGGCCGGACGATGACACTTCAACCTCATGACCGCTGGCATATCTGGATCGACCGCGGCGGCACCTTCACCGATGTCGTCGCACGCAGCCCCGACGGCGCCGTCGTCACCACCAAATATCTCTCCGAAGACCCCGCGCGCCCCGGCGACGCAGCGGTCAATGCCATTCGCGACCTGACCGGCGCAGGCGCCGGTGCCCTGCCCCCGCTCGCGATCCGCATGGGCAGCACTGTCGCGACCAACGCGCTCCTCGAACGCAAGGGCGAGCCAACCTTGCTTGCGATCACGGCAGGCTTCGGCGACGCGCTGACGATCGGCTATCAGGACCGCCCCGACCTCTTCGCCCGCAAACTCGAGCGGACACCGCCACCGCACGCCGCGGTCGCCGAAATCGCCGAGCGTATTGCCCCCGACGGCACGATATTGACGCCGCTCGACGAAGATGCCGCGCGCATCGCGTTACAAGCTGCGCGCGCCGACGGCCTTGCCAGCATCGCGATCGTGCTCATGCACGGCTATCGCTATCCGGCGCACGAGCAGCGCCTCGCCGAAATCGCCGCCGACCTCGGCTTCGCGCAAATCTCGACCAGCCATGACGTCAGCGCATTGATCAAGCTCGTCGGGCGCGGCGACACGACGCTCGCCGACGCCTATCTCTCGCCCGTCCTCCACCATTATGTCCGCCAGTTCGTCGGCCAACTCGGCGACGGCGTCGAGCCGCAATTCATGAAAAGTTCGGGCGGCCTCGCCGCCGCCAACGCCTTCCACGGCCGCGACGCGATCCTTTCCGGACCCGCCGGCGGCATCGTCGGCATGGTCGGCAGCGCCGCACCCTTGGGCAAGGACCGCCTGATCGGCTTCGACATGGGCGGCACCTCGACCGACGTCAGCCATTATGCCGGCCGCCTCGAGCGCGACAATGAAACCATCGTCGCGGGCACGCGCATCCGCGCCCCGATGCTGCGCATCCATACGGTGGCGGCGGGCGGCGGCTCGATCTGCCGCTGGGACGGCGCGCGCCTCTCGGTCGGCCCCGAAAGCGCGGGCGCCAATCCCGGCCCCGCCGCCTATGGCCGCGGCGGCCCGCTTACCGTCACCGACTGCAACGTCCTGCTCGGCAAGATCCAGCCCGATCATTTTCCCAAACTTTTCGGCCCGAACGGCGACCAGCCGCTCGACCGCGATGTCGTCGTCAAGAAGTTCGCCGCGATGGCGGCCGAGGTCGGGAACATCACCCCCGAAGCGCTCGCCGAGGGCCTGCTCGCGATCGCGGTCCAGCAGATGGCGAACGCGATCAAGCGCATCACCATCGCGCGCGGCCACGACCTCACCCAAGGTTACAGCCTCGTCGGCTTCGGCGGCGCCGCTGGCCAGCACGTCTGCCTCGTCGCCGATGCGCTCGGCGTCGACGAGATCCTGCTCCATCCGCTTGCCGGGGTGCTTTCGGCCTATGGCATGGGCCTCGCCCGCCCGTCGGCGATCCGCGAACGCACGCTCGGGCTCAAGCTCGACGAAGGTTGCGCCGCGACGCTCGCCAGCCTTGAAGACGAGCTGTCGCAGCAAGCGCGCGCCGACCTCGCTCCCGACGCGCAAACGACCCGCGAAACCCTGCTCTTCGTCCGCCTCGCCGACAGCGACAATGCGATCGAACTCGCACTCGCGCCGCCCGCCGACGTCGCGCGGGGCTTCGCCGCCGCCTTCCGCCAGCGCTTCGGCTACGCCCCGCACAATAGCCTGATCGTCGACCGCATCCGCGTCGAGCTGACCGAGGCGGGCGACACCCCTGCCGCGCTCGCTCCCCCCGCCCCGTCGGCCGGGGCCGCCCCCGAAACCGTCACCGCCTGGCTTTCCGGCGCGGCGCACAACGTCCCGCTCCACCAGCGCGGCACGCTCGCCCCCGGCCACAGCGTCGCGGGACCCGCGATCGTCATCGATGCGCTTTCGACGACCATCGTCGAACCCGGCTGGCAGGCCGAAGTCCGAAGCGAAGGCACCTTGCTCCTCGCCCGCACCCGTACCACCGAAACGCGTACCACCGCGGCCGAAGACCTCGCCACACCGGACCCGATCCGCCTCGAAATCTTCAACAGCCTGTTCATGGCGATCGCCGAGGAAATGGGCGGTGCGCTCCAGCACAGCGCTTCGTCGATCAACATCCGCGAGCGCCTCGACTTCTCCTGCGCGATCTTCGACGGCGAAGGTCGCCTCGTCGCCAATGCGCCGCACATGCCCGTCCACCTCGGTTCGATGGGCGAAAGCGTGCGCACCATCCTCCGTCAGCGCGCGGGCGACGGTCGCGGGATCCGGCGCGGCGACGCTTATGCGCTCAACGCCCCCTATGACGGTGGCACCCACCTGCCCGACATCACCGTCATCATGCCCGTGTTTGTGGACGGCGACACGCCCAGCTTTTTCGTCGCCGCGCGCGGGCATCACGCCGACCTTGGCGGCATCGCGCCGGGTTCGATGCCCCCCGACAGCCGCAGCATCGCCGACGAAGGCATCCTCTTCGACAATGTCCTGATCGTCGACGACGAAAACTTCCTCGACGCCGACGTCCATGCGCATCTCACGACAAGCGACTGGCCCGCGCGCAACCCGGCGCTCAACATCGCCGATCTGAAGGCGCAGGTCGCCGCCTGCCAGCGCGGCGCCAGCGCGCTCGCCGACCTCAGCGCCGCGCACGGCGCCGCCACCGTCGCCGCCTATATGGCGCACGGCCAGGCACAGGCCGAAGCCGCGGTCCGCCAACTTGTCGCGCGCCTCGAAGACGGTGCTTTCCGCTACGCGATGGACAATGGCGCCGAGGTTGCGGTCGCGGTGACGGTCGACCGCGAAGCGCGCCACGTCACCATCGACTTCACCGGCTCGTCGGCGACACTCCCCGACAATTTCAACGCGCCGACGCCCGTCGTCCGCGCCGCCGTGCTTTACGTGCTACGCACGATGCTCGACGACCCGATCCCGATGAACGAAGGCTGCCTCGCCCCCGTCACGCTGATCGTCCCCGAAAATTCGATGCTCTCGCCGACCTTTCCCGCCGCCGTCGTCGCGGGCAATGTCGAAACGAGCCAGGTCATCACCGACGCGCTGTTCGTCGCCTTCGGCGCGATGGCGGGCGCGCAGGGGACGATGAACAATTTCACCTTCGGCAACGACGCCTACCAATATTATGAAACGATCGCGGGCGGCTCAGGCGCCGGTCCGGGCTTCGACGGCACCAGCGTGATCCAGACGCACATGACCAACAGCCGCATGACCGACCCCGAAGTGATGGAAACGCGCTTCCCGGTGATCGTCGAGGCGTTTGCGATCCGCAAAGGCTCGGGCGGCGCGGGCCGCTGGCACGGCGGCGACGGCGCGACCCGCCGCATCCGCTTCCGCGAGCCGATGGCGGCGAACATCCTCGCCAACCGGCGCCAGATCGCGCCCGCGGGCCTCGCGGGCGGCGCCGACGCCGCGCCCGGCCGCAACTGGGTCGAGCGCGCCGACGGCTCCGTTGAAATGCTCGCCGCCACCGGCAGCGCGGATCTAGCGGCGGGCGATGCCTTCGTGATCGAAACGCCGGGCGGCGGCGGTTACGGGAAATCAGGGGAGAGATAATTTGACGGCAGCGCGGTCTACCCCACGCGGGGATGACGGAATGAAGGGATACCGGTCATGCTCGTCCTGATCGGCATCCTCATCATCATCGCGGGCTTCCTGCTCCGCTTCAATCCGCTCCTCGTCATCATGGCTTCGGCGCTCGCGACGGGCCTCGCCGCCGGGCTCGACATCGCTGCGATCATTGCCGCGTTCGGCAAGGCGTTCAACGACACCCGCTACGTCTCGATCATCTGGATCGTCCTCCCCGTCATCGGCCTGCTCGAAGCCTATGGGCTGCAACAACATGCGCGCAGCCTGATCGACCGGATGAAGGGCGCGACGCTCGGCCGCCTCCTCACCGGCTACCTCCTGCTCCGGCAGGCAATGGCCGCCGTCGGCCTCACCTCGGTCGCGGGCCATGCGCAGACCGTCCGCCCGCTCGTCGCGCCGATGGCCGAAGCCGCCGCCGAGGCGAAGAACAACGCGCTCACCGACGACCAGCGCGAGGAAGTGAAAGCCTTTTCGGCCGCGACCGACAATATCGGCCTCTTCTTCGGCGAGGATATTTTCCTCGCAATCGGCTCGATCCTGCTGATGAAGGGCCTGCTCGACGGCTATGGCTATCAGATCGAGCCTTTGCACTTCTCGCTCTGGGCAATCCCGACCGCGATCGCCGCCTTCGTCATCCACGGCCTCCGCCTCCGCCGCCTCGAAAAGCGGATGACGAAACAGGAGGCGGGCGCATGATCACGCTCGGCTTCGTCTATGTCCTCGCGGGGCTGACCTTCGCCGCCTTCGCCGCGCTCGGGCTCGCGGATCGCAGCAACCCCAAACGTTTCGGCAACGCCGCTTTCTGGGGGCTGCTCGCGCTCTCGATGCTGGCGGGCGATTATCTCGGCGACTTCGGCAACGGTCTGCTCGTCCTTGCGCTCGTCGCAATCGCCGGCACCGGCCAGATCGGCCGCGCCCCCGGCGGCGATATCGCCGCCGGGGTGCAGGCAGAACGCGCCGCCAAGCACGGCAATTTTCTTCTCCTCGTCGCACTGATCATCCCCGCGGCAGCGCTCGCGGGCACCTTCCTTTTTAAATGGGTCCCCGGCCTCGCCGATCCGAAGCAGGCAACGCTGATCTCGCTCGCGCTCGGCGTGCTGATCGCGCTCGCCGTCGGCATGGCGCGCCTCAGACCACCCGCGCTGCTCCCGCTGCAACAGGGCCGCCGCCTGCTCGACTCGGTCGGCTGGGCGGCGATCCTGCCGCAGATGCTAGCCAGCCTCGGCGCCGTGTTCGCGCTCGCCGGCGTCGGCGAAGTCGTCGGCGATCTCATCGGCACCGCGATCCCCGAGGGCAGCCTGTTCGGCGCGACGCTCGCCTTCGGGCTCGGCATGGCGCTCTTCACCATGGTGATGGGCAATGCCTTCGCCGCCTTCCCGGTGATGATGGCCGCCGTCGGCCTGCCCTTGCTCATCAAGCAATATGGCGGCGATCCTGCGGTCGTTGCAGCGATCGGCATGCTCGCGGGCTTCTGCGGCACGCTGATGACCCCGATGGCGGCGAACTTCAACCTCGTCCCCGCGGCGCTGCTCGAACTCAAAAACCCCTATGGCGTGATCAAGGCGCAGATCGGTACCGCGCTGCCCTTGCTCGCGGTGAACATCGTCTTCATCTGGCTCTTTGCTTTCTAGGCTCCCTATGCACCTCACCCCCGACCACGCCACACGCTTCGCGGCCGCGACCCTCTCGCATCTCGGCCGCGAATATCCGTACAAGATGGACCTCGTGCTGAACGGGCCCGAGGATGCGAAGCCGCCGCGCGAACATCACCCGATCTTCCACGGCAGCTTCGACTGGCACAGCTGCGTCCATGGCTGGTGGCAGGTCCTCCGCCTCGCGCGCCGCTTCCCCGATCTGCCCGTCGCCGCCGACATCCGCGCCCGCGCCGACGAAATGCTCGTCCCCGAAAAGGTCGCGGGCGAACTCGCCTATCTCGAACGCCCTTATGCCGCGGGCTTCGAGCGCCCCTATGGCTGGGCGTGGCTCCTCGCGCTCCACGCCGAGGCCGAACGGCACGACGCGCCCTGGGCCGCCGCGCTCGAACCGCTCGCCGCAGCGTTCGCGCAGCGCTTCCATGCCTTCCTGCCGAAGATGACCTATCCGCTGCGCGTCGGCACCCATTTCAACATCGGCTTCGCCCTGCTCCTCGCGCGCGACTGGGCCACCGCGCGCGACCCCGAACTGGTGACGCTGATCGACGCGCGCGCGCGGGGCTGGTTCGCCGAAGACCGCGATTGTCAGGCGTGGGAACCCGGCGGCGACGAATTTCTCTCCTCCGCCCTCACCGAAGCGCATCTGATGGCCGTCATCCTCGGCGCGGACTTCACCGGCTGGTTCGACGCCTTCCTGCCGCGCGCCGCGCACGAAGCGCCCGCGACGCTCTTCACCCCCGCCACCGTTTCCGACCGCAGCGACGGCAAGATCGCGCATCTCGACGGCCTCAATCTCAGCCGGGCGTGGAACTGGCGCGCGGTCGCAGCGGCACTGGGGCCGGCGCACGCCGTCAGCCCGGTCGCCGAAGCCGCCGCGCAGCGTCATCTCGCCGCCGCGCTCCCGCACGTCACCGGCGACTATATGGGCGAACATTGGCTTGCGAGCTTCGCGTTGCTCGCGCTCGACGGCCTGTAGCACCCGCCTGTCCCGACGCCGGATTGACAAGCCCCGCCCGCGCGGCGAGAGACGGCGCGAGGGGAGAGACCGAAGGTGAACGGAAAGATGCTGCGCCCGACATCGTTCGACGTCGCCGAGCGCGCGGGCGTATCGCAATCGACCGTCTCGCGCGCGCTCCGCAATAGCCCCGGCGTCAACGCCGAAACGCGCGCGCGCGTCTCGGCTGCCGCGCGCGAGCTCGGCTATGTCGTCGACCGCCACGCCTCGTCGCTGCGCCTCAAGAGCAGCGAAACGATCGCGCTCGTCACCATCTGCCGTCCCGGCGAGGATCGCAGTGCGATCAACCCCTTCTATTTCGCGCTGCTCGGCAGCATCGCCGCCGCGACCTCGGCGCGCGGCTTCAACCTTCTCGTCTCGTTCCAGGAAAACCCCGACAATTTCCGCGCCGATTTCGTCGCCTCGGGCCTCGCCGACGCGATGATCGTCATCGGCACGACCAGCAACCGCGAAGCCTGGCAATATTTCGCCGATGCGCAGGCGTCGGGGCTCGACTTCGTCTGCTGGGGCAGCCCGGGCAGCCCGTTCCACTGGATGCGCAGCGAAAATGATATCGGCGGCCAGCTCGCCGCCGAACATCTCGTGCAAACCGGCCGCCGCCACATCGCCTTCGTCGGGCCGCAGCAATCGCCGCAGCGCCAGTTCGACGAACGCCGCGACGGCTTCACCGCCGCGCTTGGCCTCCACGGCCTCACGCCCGTCGTCGCCGAGCCGCCCGCCGCCGCTGACCGCCACGCGCAGGGCGTCGCCGCGGTGCATGCGCTGCTCGAAGCGCATCCCGAAACCGACGCGATTTTTGCGGCGTCGGACATGCTCGCACTCGGCGTATTGCAGGGGCTCAAGGATGCCGGGCGCCGCGTCCCCGAAGATGTCGCCCTCATCGGTTTCGACGGCATCCGCGCCGGCACCCTCGCCGACCCCGCGCTCACCACGCTCGAGCCCGATCTCGACGCCGCGGGCGAAGCGCTCGTCGCGATGGCGCTCGAGGACGACGAACGCACGCGCAGCGGCACGCGGATCCCCGTCCATCTCGTCGTGCGCGGCACCGCCTGACCGCCGCCGCCGCGGGGTAACCGTGACTTAACTCCCGGAAAAGTAACCGCTCGTTATCCACGTCCGACTATCCTGCGCTTCAGGAGGCAGAAAGCGGTAGTTTGAACGGACAATTTTTCATCTCGCTGCTCAATCCGGGCATCGGCCTGCTGTTCGCCACCGCCTTTTTCCTGCTGTGGCTGAACCGCCGTGAACGATATGTCGCCTATGCGGCGTGCGCCTATACGGCGTCGGCGATCGCCTTCCTGATCCAGGATGTCGGCCCGGTGCTGCCGATGGAACTCCAGCGCCTGCCCGCCAACATGGGCTTCCTTGCGACCGGCATGTTCTTCGCCGCCGCAATCGTCAAACGCTACGACCTGCCGGTCCCCTGGCGCGCGATGACCCTGACCGCGGGCGTTTCGACCGCCGTCTTCATCTGGTTCCTGCTCGTCCAGCCGAGCATCGCGGCGCGGATCCTGACGATCAGCACCGGCGCCGGGATCATCGCCGCGATGGTCGTTCGCGCGCTCTGGCCGATCGAGAAGCGCCACCTGATCGACCGCGTCCTTTTCTGGGTCGCGGCGCTGTCGGCGCTCAACCTCATCGTCCGCCCGGTCGTACTGCTCTCGCTCGGCGGCGGTTTCGACGATTATGTCGGCTTCCAGCAATCGGTCTACTGGACCACGGTCCAGTTCAGCCAGGCAATGGTGTCGATCGCCGCCGCGATCAGCCTGATGGTCGCCGTCGCGATCGACCAGATCGCCGAACTGCGCCGACAGGTCGGCAACGACGATCTGTCGGGCCTGCTCAACCGCCGCGGTTTCGAGGCCCAGGCGGACGCGGCGCTGCGCCGCTGTATCGAAGCCGACCGCCCCGTCGCGCTGATGATCGCCGACCTCGACCGCTTCAAGTCGATCAACGACAATCACGGCCACGCGGTCGGCGATGCGATCATCGCCGCTTTCGGCGCGCATGTCCGGCTGATCGGTCCGCCCGACATGGTCGCGGGCCGCATCGGCGGCGAGGAATTCGCACTGCTCATCCCCGGCGCGACGATCGAGGCGGGGCGCCAGCTCGCCGAGGCGGTGCGCACCGGGCTCGAGGCCGCCTGCGCCGGCCGGGTTCAGGCAAAGCTCTGCCCGACGACCAGCATCGGCCTGACGATCGGCGCGCCCCGCACCGGGCTCTCGGCGCTGATGCACGAGGCCGATCAGGCGCTCTACGAAGCGAAGCGTACCGGCCGCAACCGCGTCCGCACCTTCACCCCGAAACCGGTCCGCAGCGCCGCCGCCTGCGGCTGACCGCTGTGATCGCGGACACTGCAACCAAAAGGCACCTCTGCTGTTTTGATTGCGATTCCAACGGGAAAGAAAGGAAGCCCGCGGTGCGGACAGCGATTTTTGCGAGCGTGATGATGATGGCGGCAGCAACGGCACCGCAGCTTCAGGCAAAGGAAGCCGCTGCCGACCTTAACGCCTATGTCGGCAAATATCCGTTCGATGCCGTGAACGGCCACCGCTTCCTCGATCATCCCGTCGTCAAGGCTGCGATCGCCGCCGCCGTCCCCGATGCAAAGACGCGCGCGAGCGTCGTCTTTCCTGACGACGGCCTCGGCCTGCCAATCGTCAAGGTCGCGGGCGGCCGCATCCTCATCTGGGGCGGCGACCGCCGCGCCGAGGATCGCTACAACTGGTCGGTCGTCATCGCCCCCGACGGCTCGAAGCCCGAGGTCTGCATCTACGACGGCGTCGGTTATGGCGAGGATTTCCAGTCGGCCCAGTGGTTCGAACCCGGCAAGCCCGGCATCATGAAGCAAGGCACCTGCCCCTCGGCGGCCGAGGATTATCCCGCCGCCGATATCGCGGCGGGATAAAGGGCGCGGCGCCTATTTCGCCGGGCGCCGCGCCACCACCTTGATCTCGACCACCGCGCTCGGCTCATAGAGGCGCGACACGCCGATCGCGGTCCACGCCGGAAAGGGCGCCTTCACATAGCGATTCTTCACCGCGGCAAAACCGTCGATATGCGCGGCCAGGTCGGTGTGAAAGGTCGTGATGTCGACGACATCGTCCCAGCTTGCCCCCGCGCGCGCCAGCGTCGCGGCGATATGTTTGAACGCGCGGTCATATCCGGCGGCAAGGTCGCTCTCGCCCTTCGCCGGCCCCGCGACGACGCCGGACAGGTAGATCGTGTCGCCCGCGATCACCGCATCGGCATAGCCCACCGCCTCCTGGAAGGCGCGCCCCTCGGGGCTTTCGGACATCAGGACCGCGCTCGCCTCGCGCGCGGCCGCGGGCGTCCCCGTCGTCACGACCGCCAAGGCCCCACCGATCGCTGCAACCTGCCTGATCCGCATATGTCCCTCCATCTTCCCGGCCGATGAGAGAAATGTCAGGCGCCGGACCGCAGCGCAAGCGCGATCCCGATCGGCCGCCGGCCGCCGGCGATCAACGCCAGCGCGGCCCCTCGACCCATGTCACCAGGCTGTGCCGGACGCCAGCCGTGACCGGCCGCACGCGGTGTTGGAGGAAAGAGGGAAAGATCAGCACGCTGCCGCGCGGTTCGAACGCCGCCCCCGGATGCTCGACGGTCGAAAATTCGAACGCCCCGCCTTCATAGCTCGCGGGATCGGACAATTGGATCACGACCGACAGCTTGCGGTCATATGGCATCGTGCCTTTCAGCCGGACGTCGTGGTGCCAGTCATATTTGTCCTGCCGGCTGCCATGATATTCGGTAAACTGGATGTCGAACAGGCCGGCGATGTCGAAACCGAAATTCATCCGGTTCACCGCGGTGACAAAGCCCATGATCCGCTGGACGAGCCGCGGCTCGCCCGCCGGCGGGATCCAGCGGATCGTCGATTCACGCAGCGACTGTTCGACGCGGTTCGGCCGGTCGACGCCGACCGTCGCCTCCTTCGCGGGATAGGTCGCCGCCTTGGCGACGATATCGTCGCATTCGGCCGGGCTCAGCGCGGCGGTCCGGATTTCGCAGATATTCTTCATGATCCGGTGCCCCACGCGATGTCAGGATCGGTCATTCCCCGCCCGGATAATAGCGCATATCGCCCCGCCGCGTCACCCCGCCGACCCTTTCCTATCCGCGCATTAACCCCGTCCCCCAATATAATGTTGTCGCATAGGCACTTACCGCGCTGCCGGGGACCGGGAACGACCAAAGCGGGGGAACATCATATGCGGACCAACCGGCTCATCGCCGACCAGCGCGGCGCGACCGCGATCGAATATGGCCTGATCGCGGCGCTGATCGCTGTGGCGAGCCTCATCGCTTTCCAGATGCTCGGGCTCAGCCTCGCGAACATCTTCAACACCATCGACGCGGCGCTGAACTGATACGCCGAATACAGATATAAAGAATTCTTTATATCTGTATTGACAATCCGTTCGCGCACCCTATCCTGAAAGCTGTCGAGGTTCTTCGCGTCGCTCCGGCGGCGGGAAGCTAAGACGGGAAGCCGGTGCAAGTCCGGCGCTGCCCCCGCAACTGTAAGCGGCGAGCGGCGGTCATCATGTGTCACTGGTTCGGCAAGGAACCGGGAAGGCCCGACCGCAGCATGGACCCGCGAGCCAGGAGACCTGCCTCGTCAGATACGTCCTCCGGCGGGGTGTCCGGGCTGGCCGCTTGCATGGCTGCGCCCCGTCTTGCCTTTGGGGTGCGGATCACCGTGCCGTCGCGTCCGTCCAGCGCCCTTGCCCCAAACAAGGTGCCTCAAATGACTGTCAGCGTCGCCACCCTCGGCTTCCCCCGCATCGGCCTTCGCCGCGAACTCAAATTTGCGCTCGAAAACTATTGGGCGGGCAAGTCGCCCCTTGCCGAACTGCAAGCCGCCGCCGCGGGCCTCCGCGCGCTGAACTGGACGCGCCAGAAAGCGCTCGGCGCCGACATCCTGCCCTCGAACGACTTCTCGCTCTACGACCATGTGCTCGACACCAGCGCGCTGATCGGCGCCGTCCCCCCGCGCTACGACTGGGCGGGCGAGAGCGTCGATCCCGACCTCTATTTCGCGATGGCGCGCGGCGCGCAGCAACCCGCCGCCTGCGGCCATGCCCATGGCGGCGACACGACCGCGATGGAAATGACCAAATGGTTCGACACCAACTATCATTTCCTCGTCCCCGAACTCTCCGCCGGCCAGCGTTTCCGCATCGCGTCGACCAAGATTTTCAACGAATTCGAGGAAGCCCGGGCGCTCGGCTACGCGACCCGCCCCGTTCTCCTCGGCCCCGTCTCCTATCTGATGCTCGCCAAGGGCAAGGCGGTCGAACCGCTCGCGCTCCTGCCGCAGCTCCTCGAAACCTACGCCGAAATCCTCGCCCGCCTCGCCGCGCTCGGCGCCGAATGGGTGCAGATCGACGAGCCCTGCCTTGTCCTCGACCTGACATGCGACCAACGCACGGCCTTCGAGCGCGCCTACGCATCGCTCGCCACGCGCGGGCCGAAGCTGATGCTCACCACCTACTTCGGCGGCCTCGGCGACAATCTCGATCTCGCCGCCGAGCTCCCCGTCCACGGCCTCCACCTCGACCTCGTCCGCGCGCCCGATCAGCTCGAACCCGCGCTCGCGAAGCTCCAGCCGCACGTCCTGCTCTCGCTCGGCGTGATCGACGGCCGGAACATCTGGCGCGCCAACCTGCCCGACCTCTACTGGCGCCTCAAGGAGCTGGCCGGCAAACGCGACCTCATCCTCGCGCCCAGCTGCTCGCTCCTTCACGTCCCCGTCGACCTCGCGCTCGAAACATCGCTCGACCCCGAAATCGCGCAGTGGCTCGCCTTCGCCGCGCAAAAGGTCGAGGAACTCGCCGCGCTCGCCAAGGCGCTCAACGCAGGCGAGGACGCGAGCTTCGCCGCCTTCTCCGCCTCGCGCATCGCCGCGGTCGCGCGGGCGACCTCGCCGAAGGTCCACGACGCCGCGGTCGCCGCCCGCCTCGCCGCACTCGACGCTGGCGCAACGAACCGCACCGCCCCCTTCGCCACGCGCCGCGAAGCGCAGCGGGCGCGCCTGAACCTCCCCGCCTTCCCCACCACCACGATCGGCAGCTTCCCGCAGACCGCAGAGGTCCGCAAGGCGCGCGCCGCGCATATCAAGGGCGAGATCGACGCCGCGGCCTATGCGCAATATCTGCGCGTCGAAACGCGCGCCGCGGTCAAATGGCAGGAGGAGATCGGCCTCGACGTCCTCGTCCACGGCGAGTTCGAGCGCAACGACATGGTGCAATATTTCGGCGAGCAGCTTTCGGGCTTCGCCTTCACCCGCGCCGGCTGGGTGCAAAGCTATGGCTCGCGCTGCGTCCGCCCGCCGATCCTCTATGGCGACGTCTCGCGCCCCGCACCGATGACCGTCGACTGGTGGCGGTTTGCGCAGGACCAGACCGACCGCCCGATGAAGGCGATGCTCACCGGCCCCGTCACTATCCTCAACTGGTCCTTCGTCCGCGACGACCAGCCGCGCGCGGCAAGCTGCCGCCAGATCGCGCTCGCGATCCGCGACGAGGTGGCGGACCTCGAAGCCGCCGGCGCCGCGATCGTCCAAATCGACGAGGCGGCGCTGCGCGAAGGCCTCCCGCTCCGCCGCTCCGAATGGCAGGCCTACCTCGACTGGGCGGTCGAAAGCTTCCGCATCGCATCGTCGGGCGTCCGCGACGACACGCAGATTCACACGCATATGTGCTATTCGGAATTCAACGACATCATCCGCGCGATCGGCGCGATGGACGCCGACGTCATCTCGATCGAGACCGCGCGCTCGCAGATGGAACTGCTGGGCGCCTTCGAAAGCTACGCCTATCCGAACGAGGTCGGCCCCGGCGTCTATGACATCCACTCGCCGCGCATCCCCGCCGAGCGCGAGATGACCGACCTCCTCACGCTCGCCGCCAAACATGTCCCGCCCGCGCAGCTATGGGTGAACCCCGACTGCGGGCTCAAGACGCGCAAATGGGACGAGGTCCGCCCCGCGCTGATCGCGATGGTCGCCGCGGCGAAATCGATGCGCGCCCGCGCACTTGTGAAGGAGGCGTATCTTGCAAAATGAGGTGATGCCGGAAGGGCAACCCGCGGTCCGCGTCACCGCCATGCCCGCCAACGCCAATGTCTATGGCGACATTTTCGGTGGCTGGCTGATGGCCCAGATGGACCTTGCCGCCTCGTCGGTCGCGTCGCTCCACGCGCGCGGCCGCGCGGTGACGATCTCGGTGGAGGGCATGTCCTTCCACCGCCCCGTCTTCGTCGGCGACGAGGTCTCGGTCTTCGGCCGCCTCGTCAAGGTCGGCCGCACCTCGATGCACGTCGAGGTCGAAACCTGGGCACGCGACCGTCATGCCGAGGAGGCGCACAAGGTCACGCAGGCGGTCTTCATCTTCGTGGCGGTGGGGCCGGACCGAAGACCACGCGCGGTACGGTCTTTGCCGGACTGATTACTGGACACTTGCAAAGGGGGTGAGGGAACATCGTCTCCCCACCCCCTTGCATTTCCTTGGTCTGGGCGTAAGGCGGCGCGGACATAAACCTGCGCGTGCGACTCCGCTTTGCCCCGCTCTCCCGGACGGGCATCGGCGTCATTTCCCCGCCGCGCCAACATGGGGACTGCAATCCTATGACCACCACCGGCCACGACACGCTGGGAACCCGCTCGACGCTCGACGTCGGCGGCAAAAGCTATGCCTATTATTCGCTCGACAAGGCCGCGGCCCAGCTCGGCGACGTTTCGCGCCTGCCCTTCTCGATGAAGGTGCTGCTCGAAAACCTCCTCCGCTTCGAGGATGGCGGCTTCACCGTGTCGAAGGATGATGTGCAGGCGCTGGTCGACTGGCAGAAGGACCCGCATTCGAACCGCGAGATCCAGTATCGCCCCGCGCGCGTGCTGCTGCAGGATTTTACCGGCGTTCCCTGCGTCGTCGACTTGGCGGCGATGCGCGATGCGATCGCGAAGCTCGGCGGCGACACGACGAAGATCAACCCGCTCGTCCCCGTCCACCTCGTCATCGACCACTCGGTCATGGTCGACGAATTCGGCCACCCCAAGGCGTTCGAGCAGAATGTCGAAATCGAATATTATCGCAACGGCGAGCGTTATGACTTCCTGAAATGGGGATCGAAGTCGCTGTCGAACTTCAAGGCGGTCCCCCCGGGCACCGGCATCTGCCACCAGGTCAACCTCGAACATATCGCGCAGGCGGTGTGGTCGAGCGAGGATGCCGACGGCGCGACGGTCGCTTACCCCGACACCTGCGTCGGCACCGACAGCCACACGACGATGATCAACGGGCTTGGCGTGCTCGGCTGGGGCGTCGGCGGGATCGAGGCCGAGGCCGCGATGCTCGGCCAGCCCGTGTCGATGCTCATCCCCGAAGTCGTCGGCTTCAAATTCACCGGCGCGCTGAAGGAAGGCGTCACCGCGACCGACCTCGTGCTCACCGCGACGCAGATGCTGCGCGCCAAGGGCGTCGTCGGCCGCTTCGTCGAATATTTCGGCCCCGGCCTCGCCTCGCTGAGCCTCGCGGATCGTGCGACGCTCGCGAACATGGCGCCCGAATATGGCGCGACCTGCGGCTTCTTCGGCGTCGACGACAAGACGCTCGATTATATGCGCCTGACCGGCCGCACCGAGGACAATATCGCGCTGGTCGAAGCCTATGCCAAGGCGCAGGGGCTGTGGATCGTCGATGGCGCCGCGGACCCCATATTCACCGACACGCTCGAACTCGACCTCGGCAGCGTCGTTCCGTCGCTCGCGGGGCCGAAGCGTCCGCAGGACCGCGTCTCGCTTCCCGAAGTCGACGATGTGTTCAACGCCGACATGGCGAACACCTATAAAAAGGCGCAGACGCGCGTTCCGGTCGCGGGCGAGGATTTCGACATCGGCGACGGCGACGTCACCATCGCCGCGATCACCAGCTGCACCAACACGTCGAACCCCGGCGTGCTCGTCGCCGCGGGCCTCGTCGCGAAAAAGGCCGACGCGCTGGGCCTCAAGCCCAAGCCGTGGGTCAAGACCTCGCTCGCGCCGGGATCGCAGGTCGTCACCGACTATCTGGAAAAGGCGGGCTTGCAGAAGCATCTCGACAATATCGGCTTCAACCTCGTCGGCTATGGCTGCACGACCTGCATCGGCAACTCGGGACCGCTCGCCGAGCCGATTTCGAAGGCGATCAACGAGAATGGCCTCGTCGCCGCGGCGGTGATCTCGGGCAACCGCAACTTCGAAGGCCGCGTGTCGCCCGACGTGCGCGCGAACTTCCTGGCCTCGCCGCCGCTCGTCGTCGCCTATGCGCTGAAGGGCACGGTGATCGAGGATTTCACCACCACCCCGATCGGACAGGACCAGTCGGGCAACGACGTGTTCCTCAAGGACATCTGGCCGACGAACCAGGAAGTCGCCGAGACGGTGCAGGGCGCGGTCGACCGCGACATGTTCGAGGCGCGCTACGCGCATGTCTACAAGGGCGACGAGCATTGGCAGAAGATTTCGGTCGAGGGTTCGGACACCTATCAGTGGCGCGCCGGATCGACCTATGTCGCGAACCCGCCGTACTTCGAGGGCATGTCGATGACCCCGGCGCCGGTCAGCGATATCGTGAACGCCAAGCCGCTTGCGATCCTCGGCGACAGCATCACGACCGACCACATCTCTCCGGCGGGCAGCATCAAGGCGGACTCGCCGGCCGGAAAATGGCTTATGGAACATCAGGTTAGCAAGGCCGACTTCAACAGCTACGGCGCCCGCCGCGGCCACCACGACGTCATGATGCGCGGCACCTTCGCCAACATCCGCATCAAGAACGAAATGGTCCCCGGCATCGAGGGCGGCATGTCGCGCTACGGCGCCGAAGTCATGCCGATCTATGACGCCGCGATGCGCCACAAGGCCGACGGCACGCCGCTGGTCGTCATCGCGGGCAAGGAATATGGCACCGGCTCGTCGCGCGACTGGGCGGCAAAGGGCACCAACCTGCTCGGCGTGCGCGCGGTGATCGTCGAGAGCTTCGAGCGTATCCACCGCTCGAACCTCGTCGGCATGGGCGTACTGCCGCTCCAGTTCCTCGACGGCCAGAGCCGCGAGACGCTGGGCCTGACCGGCGACGACCAGTTCACCATCACCGGCGTCGCGGATCTGAAGCCGCGCCAGACGGTCACCGTGAACGTCACCCGCGCCGACGGTTCGACCTTCAGCTTCGACACGCTCTGCCGCATCGATACCGCGAACGAGGTCGAATATTATATGAACGGCGGTATCCTGCATTACGTGCTGCGCAAGCTCGCGGCCTGATGTAAACGAGGGCGATGAGCGGACTTCTTCTCTTCGCCCTCGGTTTTTTCTGCGGCGCCGGCCTTGTGCTGGCGCTCCGGCGTGACAGCGGCGCGCGCGACCTGACGGGTCCGCCGCCGCGAACGCCTTCCTCCCCGCCCCGAACGATATCCGCCCCTGTCGCCCCGGCGACGGACGCGGCGCGCGCCAACGCGCATGAAGACGCCGAAATTCTCGACCTGATCCGCCGCGGCCGCAAGATCGAGGCGGTCAAGCGGATGCGCGAGCTGACCGGCATGGGGCTTGCCGCATCGAAAGACGCCGTCGAGGCGATCGAACGCACGCTGCGCTAGCCGCCCGGCCATCGCGTTTTACCCAAAAGGAAAAGCCATGGATGCGCTGCGCATTGCGATCGAAGTCATCGGCTGGGCCGCCGCGGTCATCATTCTGGCCGCCTATGTCCTGCTCTCGCTCGGAAAGCTCGACGGGCGCAGCTATCTGTACCAATGGATGAATGTGATCGGCGCGGGCGGCTTCGTCATCAATTCGGGCTATAATGGCGCCTTGCCGTCGGCCGTGCTCAACGTCATCTGGGCGGGCATGGGCATTTTCACCCTCTGGGCGGTCTGGCGAAGCCGCCAGGCCGCCCGGGCGGCGCTTCCCTAACGCGCCGCAGCCTCCGCATTCCACGTTGCAACCTGTTCGCGCGCCGCGGCCAGCATGGCGTCGAGTGCGGCGCGGTCGTGTACCTTGCCGCGCATGACCACCGTATCGATCGCGCGCGTCGCGGCGATATTCTCCAGCGGATTCTGCGTCAGCAGCACAAGGTCGGCCGCCATGCCCGGCCTGATCGCGCCATAGCGATCGAGCCAGCCGAACCAAGCCGGTCCGGCGCGCGTTGCCGAAACAAGCGCCTGCGCGGGCGTCAGCCCTTTGTGCGTATAAAGCTCGATCTCGTCGTGCAGGCCGAAACCGGGATAGTTGAAGCTGTTGAGGAAGCCCGCATCGGTGCCTGCGATGATCGGCACGCCCGCCTCCGCCAGCATCGGCAGGATCGTCGCCACATCGTCGATCTGCTTGTGCCGCGCCGCGATCGCGGCGGCATCGGCCTTGGCGGCGCGTTCGATGCGCCAGTCATAGGTCTTGCGCAGCTTCGGCCCGATATAGGCGAGACCTTCGTCCTTCGAATGATCGTCGCGGTCGAGATAGGCGATGATGCGGCTGCCGTTCAGCGTCGGGGTCACCGACACGCCTTTCGCGGCAAAGCGGCGGTAGGCGGCCATCGCGGTATCACGGTCGAAGCCCGCATCGAGCCGACGGTTCGCTTCGGCCCGGTCGATGCGCCCCGCGGCGAAGTCGGCGGCGATCGCCGCCTCGTCCTTCGCCCCGGCGTTATAGGCATAGTCGAGATGCTCAATCGAGCTGATCCCCGCGTCGACCGCCTGCTCGGTCGTCAGCGCCATCGGGATATGTCCCGACGTCCGGATGCCCAGCGCCTTGGCGCGTCCCAGTGCATAAAGGAACAATTCGGGTTTCAGCGTGCTGTCGGTGATCTTGACGAAATCGACCTTGTCGCGGTTCTTCAGCCGGTCGAGCGCCGCGTCGACATCCTTCTCGCTGCCGACCTCGATCGTTCCTTTCCAGACCGGCGCGATCCCCTCGATCTTTGCGCCCGAGGTCAGGAGGCGCGGACCGAACAGGCTGCCGTCCGCAATCTCGCCGCGCCAGGCAAGCACCTGATCCGGGAGGTCGCCCGACGCATCGCGGATCGTCGTGATGCCATTCGCGACATAGAGCGGCAACAGCGCCTTATTCTCTTCGATCAGATCGGGGCCGCCGCCGAAATGGACATGCATGTCCCACAGGCCGGGGATCAGGAAGCGGCCCGTGCCGTCGACCTTCTGCTTGGCACGCCAGCCGCGCGCGATGTCGGCGTCCGAACCGACCGCGACAATGTCGTCGCCGTGCAGCACGACCGCCTGATCCGCCAGCGCCTTGGCGGCCTCAACATCGATCAGCGTGACGTGACGGATGATGACATCGCCCTGCTTCTGCGCCGCGAAGGCAGGTTGCCCCAGGGTGAGCAGCGTGGAGGCAAGGACGGCAAGCAGGCATTTCATCGCGGGGGAACCTTTCCAAAGAGGACTGCGCCTTAACGCCGCGACGCCCCATCCAACAAGGCTCGAAATACCGGCCGGTCCCCCGCCCCGTCCCGCACGAGATTGCAGGGCGGATGTCGCGTGAACATTCGCCCTGCAATGATCGTTAACCGCCAGAAAGTCGGGTTCGCGAACTACCCGTCGATATCGAGCCCCAGCGCCAACCGCCCGCTCAATTCGCGCTGCGCGGGTTCCTGCAGCGGGTGGAAACGCGCGCCCTGCACATCACGGAACGCGCGCTCGACGATCGAGCCCTTATAGAAGGCGCCGCCGCCGGCGACTTCCATCGCGAGTTCGGCGGTCCGGATCGCGGCGCGGCCCGCGACCGTCCGCCCGGTCATCACCGCGCTCGTCGTTTCCGGTCCGGGCGTGGCGCTTTGCGCCGTCGCAATCATCGCGGCGAGCGCGGTTTCGGCGGTCCAGAACGCATTCTGCATCTCGCCCGTCAGCGCGACGAGTCCGGGGTTCGCCGGCTTGCGCCGTGCGGCCTCGATCGCCGCATCGCGCGCGCCCTCGGCGACGCCGAGATAGGCCGAATAGATCAGCGGGAAAGCGATCATGCTGATGATGTGGAACAGCGGATGCCATTTGCCCTGCGGCCGGCGGCCCGACACGGCGGCGTCGGCAAGGAACACGTCCTTGATCTCGACATCGTGCGATCCGGTGCCGCACATCCCCATCGTGTCCCATGTGTCGAGGATCGACACGCCCTCCGCCTTGAAGGGCAAACCGAAATGCAGGACACTCGGCCCCGCTTCGGGGTCATCATAAACCGCGCTGGTCATCAACAGGTCGCCCGCCTGGCAACCGCTCGAAAACACCTTGCGCGCATTGATCAGGAAACCGCCCTCGACCTTCGTCGCGGTCCCGCCGCCCTGCAACCAGTCCGACCCGCCGCTCGACACGAGCAGCAGATTTTCGGCGGCTACGCGGCGGAGCAGGCCGTCGGTCGGTGCCTGCATACGCTGCCAGCGCCACGCGGCCACCGCCACCTGATGGCAGTGCATCGAGAAAGCGAGCGCGGTCGATCCGCAGCGTGTCCCAAGCCGGCGGACGATGCCGCACAGCGTCGCATAGTCGAGGCCGTCGCCGCCAAGTTCGACGGGCACCGCCGCGCCGATCAGCCCGGCTTCGCGGAGCAGGTCGTAATTTTCGGCGACGAAGCTCTTGTCGCGGTCATGCGCGGCGGCCGAAGCGCCAATCCGCTCGGCAATCCGGTCGGCGATCTCGTACCAATAATCCTGGGTCTTCGTTTGTGCTGCAATCAACATGTTCATCTCCTAAGCATTCCCTTGCTGGCGATGGTCATGACGGCTTGGCAAATCGGCGGATAGTTCAGGAACTGAATCGACCCGATACAGAAACTGAACTCGCCTCCCCCGCGACTCATGCGGTATATCGGCGCCGAGAGGAATGTATCATGGCGAATGCCAGTTACGGTCAATTCTGCCCCGTCGCGATGGCGGCGGAGATATTGTGCACGCGCTGGACGATCGTCCTCGTCCGCGAGCTCGCGGCGGGATCGACCCGTTTCAATGACTTGCGTCGCGGCGTGCCGCGCATGTCGCCTGCACTCCTTTCGCAGCGGTTGAAGGACCTGGAGGCGGCGGGCATCGTCTCTCGCGCGCCCGTCGCGCGCGAATCGGGCGTGTTCGACTATCGGTTGACCCGCGCGGGGCTCGAACTGGCGCCGGTGGTCGAGGCGTTCGGCGTCTGGGGCAAGCGCTGGATCGACGGCGACCTGTCGCTCGAACAGCTCGATGTGCAGCTGTTGATGTGGGACATGCGCCGCGGGCTGGTCGTCGACCCGATGCCCGACCGCAAGGTGATCGTGCAGTTCCGCTACGCCGAACTCCCCGCCGATCGGCGATCGTGGTGGCTGGTCGTCGAACCCGAACAGGAAACCCAGCTCTGCTCGGTCGATCCCGGAGCCGACGTCGATCTCTATGTCTCGGCCGACCTCAAGACGATGACCGCGATCTGGATGGGTTATGACACGCTCGCCGACGCGCTTGGCGATGGGCGGCTGCTTCTGACCGGCGACGACGCGCTCGCCAAAAGCATTGAATCCTGGCTTGGCCTCAGCCCCTTCGCCCGGACCCGGCCCGCGCTGACCGCCGAAGCGGCCGAATGATGGTGGGCGCTGACGGGCTCGAACCGCCGACCCTCTCGGTGTAAACGAGATGCTCTACCAACTGAGCTAAGCGCCCCCGTTCGGGGAAGCGCGCCCCTGCCATAAGCCGCCGCTGCTGGCAAGCGTCACACTATTCCTCGAGCGCTTCGAAATAACGGGCCAGCGCATCGAACGCCCCTTCGGCCAGCGCGATAAAGATGCGCCGTCCGTCATGCGGGTCGGCTTCGCGCACGAACAGGCCGGCGTCGGTCATCGTCTTGATCCAGCGCAGCGCCGTCGTAGCGGGCACCGCAGCAGCGATGCACAGGCTCGATACCGACACCGGTTGGCGCTCAAGCCGCGCGGCATAGAGGTCGAGCAACATATCCCACGCCGGATCGGCGAAAAGGTCGGCAGGAAAATATTGTTCGCGCATCCGTCGTTGGCGCAGCATCCGTCGTACCGCCTTGGCACGGTGGCGATCGACCGCCCGTTCCTCGGGAACAAAGCTGCGCGGGATTGCGGCATAGTCACGCGGCGGCGAACGCAACGGCCCCGAATAATCCGAGAAATCATCGCCGCGCGGCACGAAACCGATCGGCGTACCCGGCAGCCCGCCGGCTTGCCCCGCCAGATCGCCGAGCATACGCGATATCCGCGCCACTTCCTCCTGCAATCGGTCGATCCGCTCCATCGCATCGTCACGCGCGACATCATGGACCCGGTCATGGCGGGTACGGCGCGCGGCGGCCAAAGCGACGAGCCTTTCGGCCGGATCGGCATCGACAAGAAACTGGACATCGAGCGACGCGGGAACCGCCGCCGCAACCCGATCGAGCGTCGACAGCGAGGTCTCGCAAACCAGATTGCAGTCGCGCATCACCGCCGCCGCGCAAATATCCGCCAGCACGCCGCCCTTCAGCAAGCCCGCGTCCGCGAGCCAGACGATATCGAGCGTGGCGCTGTTTCGTATCCAGTCCGCCGCTTCTGATGCCGCGATCGTTTTGGCCAGCCGCACCTCGGCCAGCGAAGCCCGATCGGCAAAACCGCCCTGCGGCCCGACGAACAACAAGGGCGACGCCACCTCTCCGGTACCGATGCCGCCGATCCTCTCGGGCGGCCCGACATCTCCCGCACCGAAACCGTTCGGCGGAAGTACCGCCGCGTCGAGCCCGACAAAAATATGGTCCATCATGCCACCATCCCCGTTTCATCACCCCAACCCGGCGTGATTATGTCGTCATACCGGCTATATTCACCTTTTGTTCGTTCCTGTTTGCCGCCAATCCGGACCCAGGTCGATTATGCCGCACCGGTTCGCTGTGCCTTGGCCGGAATAGATTTGGTCCATTTTGGACATGTTTTGTTCTCATCGTCAACCCTTACTTCATACTTGCCAAGTGTCAGCGCCCCGGTCAGTCGGTACAGCATGGTGGAAAGCCTTTCCCCGCTTACCCGTTTGCGCTGGCGACGGCGTTTCCGGTCGCTGGCCGCACTCCTGTTGCTCGCAGGCCTCGCGCTGTTCGCTTGGCTGTGGCAACCGGCCCCGGTCGCGATGGTCCCCCTCGTTCATGTCATCGACGGCGACAGCCTGACCGTCCGACAGCAAGATAAGGTGCTGACGATCCGCCTGACCGGTATCGACGCGGTCGAATATCGGCAGAATTGCGCGCGCGGCGCAGTCCGTTGGCTGTGCGGGCGCGAAGCACGTACGGCGCTCGAAAAACTGGCGGGCCGCGGACCGCTCCATTGCGAGGTCGCCGCCAAGGATCGTTACGACCGCACGCTCGCTACGTGCCGTACCGCGCCCTACCCCGACGGCGTCGACCTTGCCGCCGAAATGGTCCGGCAAGGCTGGGCGGTCGCGACGAGCGATGCCTATATGGCCGAGGAAGCCGAGGCGCAGGCGCGGCGGCGCGGCATCTGGCAGGGGGATTTCATGCGCCCCGAAAACTGGCGCGCGACGCACGAACGCCCGGCCACTGCGCTGGCGCCGCCCGACCTCTAGAAATGCCCCGCTATGCCTTGCGGTCGTTTCGGGCTAGGGCGAGCCATATGAACAGCCTGTTTCCCGTCATGATCGGCGGCGCGATCGGCGCCGGCACCCGCCATCTGGTCGGGCAGGCGATGCTCGCGCGGCTCGGCCCCGGCTTCCCGTGGTGGACGTTGTCGATCAACATCGCCGGCAGCCTGTTGATGGGCGTGCTCGTCGGCTGGCTCGCGCGCAGCGGTGGCGGCGACACCACGCGGCTGTTCGTCGGCGTCGGAATTCTCGGCGGCTTCACCACCTTCTCCTCTTTCAGCATGGAATATTGGATGCTTTTCGAACGCGGCCAAAATGCGCAGGCAGCCGCCTATGTCCTCGCGTCGGTGATCGGCGCGATCGTCGCCTGCGGGCTCGGCCTGTTCCTCATGCGGCAGGTGCCGGCATGAACGAGCCAAAGATCAAGCTCGACAGCGCGACGATCGCCGAGGAGGACGACGGCATCCGCCTCGACCGCTGGTTCAAACGCCACCGCGAAGGCACGCCGCACGCGCTGCTGGCGCGCTGGGCACGATCGGGACAGCTGACGCTCGATGGGAAAAAGGCCGACGTGTCGGACCGTATCGCGACGGGGCAGAAGCTCGTCATGCCGACCCCGCCGGTCGAGACCGAAGCGCGTCCGGCGCGCAAGGGGCGCCCGCTGACCGACGCCGATATCGAACTGGCGACAGGGATGGTGATCCACCGCGATGCCAGCGCGATCGTGCTCAACAAGCTGCCCGGCCTGGCGACGCAGGGCGGCACCAAGACCGAGCAGCATGTCGACGGCCTGCTCGACGCGCTGAAATATGATGGACCGGTTCGACCGAAGCTTGTCCACCGGCTCGACAAGGACACGTCGGGCGCGCTGCTGATCGCGCGCACGCCGCGCGCCGCCGCCTATTTCGCCAAAAGCTTTTCGAACCGCAGCGCCAGGAAGACCTATTGGGCGATCATCGTCGGCGTGCCCGACATCCAGCAGGGCGAAATCGACCTGCCGCTCGCCAAGCAACCGGGATCGGGCGGCGAAAAGATGCACGTCCACGATAGCGGCCTCGCATCGAAGACGCGTTATCGCGTGATCGAGCGCGCGGGGAACAGCGCCGCGTGGGTCGAACTGCAACCGCTGACCGGCCGCACGCACCAGCTGCGCGTCCATATGGCGGCGATCGGCCATCCGATCGTCGGCGACGGCAAATATGGCGGCAAGGGCGCCTTCCTGACCGGGACGATCAGCCGCAAGATGCATCTGCACAGCCGCCGGCTGCGCATCGATCATCCCGACGGCGGCGCGATTGATATCAGCGCCGAAGTGCCCGAGCATTTTGCCGCGAGCCTCGACGCGCTCGGTTTCGACCGGCTGCTCGGCGAAGTGGGCATCGACGACATCGCCAAGGGCCCGCCCCCGAAAGCCGCGGCAAAAGCGGCCGCCAAGGCGCACAGCAAGCAGATCCGCAAGGCAAGGCGCGGCGAGCGGCGCGGCCGCACGGCCGACAGCAAACCGACCGACTTTGTCGGCAAGCCGAAACCCAAGGCAAAGACCGGCAAGCCCGCTGCACGGAAGCCCGGAACGAAGAAGCCGCCGCCGCGTCCGGCACGGCCGCGCTGATGCACCCCAACAGCGCTTTCCGGCCGAAGCAGGACGATCTGGCCGAACTGCTGGTGCGCGAGATCGGTTTCGCCGCGATCTTCGCGAGCACCCCCGACGGGCCGCGCGTCGCGCACGCGCCGGTGGTGCTGAGCGACGACCGGACGACGCTGCAATTCCACCTCGCGCGCGGCAATGCGCTCACGCGCCATCTGGCCGGCGCGAATGCGCTCGCCATCGTGCAGGGCCCCGACGCCTATGTCAGTGCAAGCTGGTACGCCGACGCCGACCAGGTACCGACGTGGAATTATGTCGCGATCGAGATGGAAGGCGTGGCGCGCAAACTCGACGACGCCGAACTGGTCGCACAACTCGATACCTTGTCCGCCCAGCACGAAGCGCGCGTCGGCGCCAACCCGCCATGGACGCGCGACAAGATGAACCCGGCGCTGTTCAGCAAGATGACCGGCGCGATCACCGGGTTCGAAATGCGGATCGCCGCGTGGCGCCCGACGGTCAAGCTGTCGCAGAACAAGTCCGCCGAGGAACGCGGGCGGGTGATCGCGGGGGTCGAGGCGACCGGCCATGGCGCGCTCGCGCAGTTGATGCGCCACCTCGGCGGCGATAGGGAGGGCGCATGAGCCAAGCCGACGACGCCCTCGCGAAGAAACGTTTCTTCGCCCTCTCGATCATGCGCCTGATGGGCGTCGCCTTCGCGATGATCGGGTTCATCCTGATCAGCGGGGGCTTCTCCCTCGCGGGCCAGCCCACCGACCGCTGGATCGGCGCGGCGATCGTGCTCGTCGGCGCGTTCGACTTCGCCGTCATGCCGCTGATCCTCGCGCGCCGCTGGCGTTCGCCCAAAGAGCTGTGAAGCGGTTCTGGAAAGACGTCGCCGTCGTCGCCGAGGGCGACGGCCGGGGCATCGCGCTCGACGGGCGCCCCGTACGCACGCCGCAGCGCGCGCCGCTGGCGGTTGCAAGCCCTGCGCTCGCCGAAGCGATCGCCGCCGAATGGCGCGACGTCGGCGAGACAATCGATCCCGCAGCGATGCCGATGACGGGTCTGACCAACGCCGCGATCGATCTGGCGGCCCCCGACCTTGCCGCCTTCGCCGCGCCGGTCGCGGCTTATGCCGAAAGCGACCTGTTCTGCTATCGCGACGCGCGCGACGCGGCGCTGCAGGCCGAACAGGCGGCGGCGTGGAACCCGTTGCTTGCCTGGGCCGAGGCGCGCTATGGCATCGAATTCATCCTGACGCAGGGCGTGCTGCCGGTCGACCAGCCCGAAGCGACGATCGCGACGCTGCAGGATGCGGTTTTCGCGCAGGACGCCTGGCGGATCACCGCGCTGACGCCGCTGGTGACGATCGGCGGATCGCTTGTCGCGGGGCTTGCCCTGCTCGAAAACGCGATCGAAGCCGACGCGCTGTGGGACGTGGTCAGCCTCGACGATCTGTATCAGGAACGCCGCTGGGGCGCCGATAGCGAAGCGCAAAAGGCACGCGCCGCGCACAAGCGCGACTGGGACAATGCGGCGCGGTTCCTGACGCTGCTTTAATCGGCAAAGTTCGGCTTCCGCTTCTGCATCCCCGCCATCACCGCTTCCATCTGGTTCGGGGTGCGGATCACCTTCACCTGCTCGTCGCTTTCGGCCTGCAGGATTTCAGCGTCGCTCGCATCGGCGAGCATGTTGCACAGCCGCTTCGCGCCGCGGATCGCGTGCGGATTCTTGTCGGCGATCACCTCGGCCAGTTCCATCGCCTTCGCCAGCGGGTCGTCCGAGACATGCGTGGCAAAGCCGAGCAGCTTGGCTTCGGACCCGTTGAACTCGCGGTTGGTATAGATCATCTCGCGCAGCACATCGTCGGCGACCTGCGTGCGCCACAGCGCCATGCCCGCGACATCGGGAACAAGGCCCCAGCGCATTTCCATGATCGCAATGCGTGTGTCGGGGTGGACGATGCGGATATCCGCGGCGGCCATGATCTGGCTGCCCGCGCCAAAGGCGACGCCGTGCACCGCCGCGATCACCGGCACCGGGATCTCGCGCCAGCCCCATGCGGCATATTGGGCGTTGTTCGAAATTCCGCGCGTGCGGTCGGACAGGCTGCCTCCCGCGCTGCTCGCGCCCGGATCGCGATCGTTGCTGAGGCTCGACAGGTCGAGCCCGGCGCAGAAGGCGCGGCCCTCGCCCGACAGCACGACGACACGCAGGCCCGCGGCCGCCTTCAACTGGTCGATCGCCTCGGCCAGCGCCTCCCACATTGCGGGGTCGAGCGCGTTCATCTTGTCGGTGCGGATCAGCCGGACGTCGGCGATTCCGCCCTCGAGCATGGTGATCGAAATACGGTCTTTCACGGGAGAGTCCTTTTCATCGTTTGAGCGCGGCTTCGACGAGCGGAAGCTGGTCGTTGCCGAAATACATGTCATCCTTGTCGACGAAGATCGTCGGCGATCCATAACCGCCGCGCGCGATGACTTCATCGGTGTTCGTGCGCAGCCGCGCCTTCACCGCATCGCTGCCGGCCGCGGCCGCGAGCGCGGTACCGTCGAGCCCCCCGGCATCGGCAACCGCCGCGAGAACCGCCGGATCGTCGAGATTCTCCTGCCGGTCGAAATAGCTCGCAAAAGCGCCGCGCGCGAAACGCACGAGCGCCGCCTGATCGTCCTCGAGCGCGCAGCAGAAACGCATTGCGGCGATGCTCTTTGCCGGGTGCCACTCTGACGGAAAGTTCATCGGTACGTCCGCGAGCCGCGCCCAGTCCTGCAATATCTTCCAGCTATGCGTCAGTCGCCGGTTGTCCGCCTGTTCGCGCGCCGCATAGACCGCCGGGTTCACCGCATTGAACACCCCGCCGACGAGGATCGGGCGATACACCGCCGTCGCGCCGGTGCGTTCGAGCACGCCCGGCAGATTGTGGAACGCAAGGCAGGTCCACGGGCTCGACAGATCGAAGAAGAATTCGACGCGCGCGGTCACGGGATCAGGCCTCCGCCTTCGCCTTTTCCCAATATTGGTCGCGCAGCAGGCGCTTGTAGAGCTTGCCCGTGTCGTGGCGCGGCAAGGCTTCGAGGAAGTCGATGCGGCGCGGAATCTTCACGCCCGACAGCTTCTCGCGCGCATAGGCCAGCAACTCGGCGCGGAACGCGTCGGTCGCGTCGCCCATGTCGGCGGGCTGGATGACCGCGATCACTTCCTCGCCCATCTCCTCATGCGGTCCGCCGACCACCGCGACATCGGCGACCTTCGGATGCGTGACGAGATGATTCTCGATTTCCTGCGGATAGATATTCACGCCGCCCGAGATGATCATGAAGCTCTTGCGGTCGGTCAGATAGAGAAAGCCCTCTTCGTCGACCTTGCCCACATCGCCGAGGGTCGACCAGCCCTTCGAATTGCGGCTGGATGCGGTCTTCTCGTTATCACCGTGATATTCAAAGACATTTTCGCTTTCAAAGAAGACCGCACCCTCTTCGTTCGTACCGAGTTCGGTCTCGTTATCCTCGCCCATGATGTGGACCGCGCCAAGGATCGGGCGGCCGACGCTGCCCCGGTGGGTCAGCCAGTCGGCGCTGGAGATGAAGGTCATGCCATTGCCCTCGGACCCGGCATAATATTCGAAGAGCACCGGCCCCCACCAGTCGATCATCGCCTGCTTGACCGGCACGGGGCATGGCGCCGCCGCATGGATCGCGACCTTCAGCGACGAGACATCGTAGCGGCTACGCACGTCGTCGGGCAGCTTCAGCATCCGGACGAAATGCGTCGGCACCCACTGGCTGGCATTGACGCGATATGTCTCGATATGCGCGAGCGCCGCCTCGGGATCGAATTTCTTCATCAGCACGACCGTTCCGCCGAGGCGGTGGATCGTCATCGACCAGCGCAGCGGCGCGGCGTGATAGAGCGGCGCGGGCGACAGATAGACGCTGTCCGAATTGATCTGGAACACCGCCGAGGCCAGCATGACGAGGCTGTTGGTCGCGTCGATCGCGGGATCCTCGGGCAGCGGCACGCGCACGCCCTTCGGCCGGCCGGTGGTGCCCGACGAATAGAGCATGTCGACGCCGCCGCGCTCGTCGGCGACGGGGGTCGCGGGCATCGCGGCAACCGCATCCTCCCAGCTTGCATAGCCGGGGATCGTGCCGCCCATCGCGAAACGCTTGATCCCGGTCGTGAGCTGCTGCGCGGCGTCCGCGAGGCTTGCCGACACGACGAGGATCTGCGCGCCCGAATTTTCGAGAATATAGTCGGTTTCGTCCTGCGTCAGCCGCGACGAAATGCAGACATAACGCAGGCCCGCACGCTGCGCGCCCCAGGTCAGCCCATAATAATGCGGTGTGTTGTCGAGCATGAAGGCGACGACATCCTCATGCCCGAGGCCATGCGAGCGAAAGAGCTGCGCCGCGCGGTTCGAGGCGGCGTCGAGTTCGCCATAGCTGATCGCCTCCCCCGTTTCGGCGACGATGATCGCGGCTTTATCGGGATTGGCACGGGCATGGACTGAGGGGTGCATCGGGCATCGTCTCCGGGAATCGTTGGTTTCTTTATGTCGAAGATGAGTAGCAACCTGAAACTTTTGGTCAAGCAAGCTGGGACCCGTGACAGGATTCCGATCAAGAAGCGGCAAATTGCAGCGCAAGTTCGGGCGATGCGCCCCTAATCCGGGCGCGACCGCAGCGTATAGCCCATGCCCTTCACCGTCAGCAGCATCGGCCAGTCGAAGTCTCGATCGACCTTGGCGCGCAGCCGCGACATATGCACCTCGACCCGGTTGGTGCCGGGATCGAAATCGAGCCGCCACACGGCACGGAGCAGCGCGTCGCGCGACAGCGGCCGGTCGGGCACGCGCGCAAGATTGGCGAGCAGGTCGAATCCCGAAGCGGCAGGCGGATGATCCGGCCCGCGCGCTCGACGCGCCGGTCGATCAGATCGATGCGCAATTCGCCCTCGCCGAGCTGTCCGGCGGCGATGCGGCTCCGGCGCAGCAGGCTGGCAATCCGTGCGAGCACCTCGGGCAGGTTGCCGGTCCAGCCGACCGCATCGTCGGCACCGGCATCGAGCGCCACCATGCGCTCGTCGAGGCTGTCGCGGTCGGACAGGATGAGCAGCGGCCGCCGCCCCGCGATCGACCGCGCCAGCCGGACGAATTCGAACGGCTCCTGCCAGCCCAGAAATGGATTGATCAGCAGGATATCGAAACAATCGTCCACCCATGTGCGAAGTCCGTCCACATGCTGCGGCAGCAATCGCACCGCAAGGCCTGCCGCCTCGATCGCGACCCGGAGTGCGCCGGCCCGTTCCGGTCGGGGATGGTGGAGCGCAACAAGCAACTTCCTGTCGCTGGCTCCCGCGATATCCGATGATGCCATCCCCTGCCCCCGTCGTCGACGCAACATCTTGTCGCCCCGCCGCCCCACCGGCATTGCACCGCCTTTCGGCTGTGCTAGTCCATGGGCATGACCAGTATCGAAATGCTTGACGGCGACTTCGCCACCCTGCCCGACCTTGTCCGTGCCCATGCTGCGGAACGTCCCGATGCCGTAGCGGCTGCCGACCCCGCGCGGCGGCTGAGCTGGTCCGAACTGGATCAATTGACCGACCGAATCGCCGCGCGGCTGCAGCAGGACGGATTTGCGAAGGGCGACCGCACCGCGATCGCCGGGCTCAACAGCGTCGAGCAGATGGCGGTGATCCTCGGCACGCTGCGCGCCGGCGGGGTCGCGGGACTCGTGACCAACAGCGCGACGGGCGAACAGATGGCGGCGATGATTGCCGACACCGGCGCGCGCCACCTGTTTCTCGACAGCGCGGCAAAGACGAGCCTCGAAGGCCATGTCATCACCGCGAGCGACCTGATCGCGATGGACGGCAGCGACGCGGGCACCCCGCTCGACGCCTGGCTGTCGCTCGCGGGCGCCACGCCGGTGCCGGTCGAGATCCTGCCCGGGGACGGGTTCAACATCATCTATTCGTCGGGCACCACCGGCACGCCCAAGGGCATCATCCACAGCCATGCGATGCGCTGGCAGCATATCCTGCGCGGGGCCCCCGCCTATGGCCCCAATGCGGTGACGATCCTGTCGACGCCGCTCTATTCGAACACGACGATGGCCAGCTTCATGCCGACGGTCGGATCGGGCGGGCAGGTCGTGCTGATGAAGAAATTCGACGCGCGCGGCTTCCTCGAACTCGCGGCACGCGAACGCGCGACCAATACGATGCTCGTGCCGGTGCAATATCGCCGGATCATGGCGCTCGACGATTTCGGAGACTTCGACCTCTCCAGCTTCATCGTCAAATATTGCACCTCGGCGCCCTTCCCCGCGGCGCTGAAGGCCGACGTGCTGCAACGCTGGCCCGGCGGGCTCGTCGAGATTTACGGCATGACCGAGGGCGGCGCGGCGTTCATCCTCGAGGCGCATCAATTCCCCGACAAGCTCCACACCGTCGGCCGGCCCGCGCCGGGACATATCGCAAAGGTGATCGACGAGGACGGCAACGAGCTGCCGCAGGGGTCGGTCGGCGAGGTCGTCGGCCGCAGCCCCGCGATGATGACGGGGTACAACAACCGCCCCGACGCGACGAAGGCGATGCACTGGTACGATGCCGAAGGAAATCTCTTCTACAAGCACGGCGACATCGGCCGGATCGACGAGGACGGATTCCTGACGCTGATGGACCGCGCGAAGGACATGATCATCTCGGGCGGCTTCAACATCTTCCCGAGCGACCTCGAAGCCATCCTCATCGCCGACGAGCGCGTCGTCGAAGCCGCGGTCGTCGGGATGCCGAGCGAGGAATGGGGCGAGACGCCGGTGGCGTTCGTGGTGCTGAAACCCGGCACCGATGCGGAAAGCGTGCGCGCCGATTGCAACACGAAGGTCGGCAAGACGCAGCGGCTGAGCGCGATTAGGGTTGTCGACGAGTTGCCGCGCAGCCCGATCGGCAAGGTGCTGAAACGCGAATTGCGCGATGCGCATGCGGGGTAGCTTCGGCTGGCCGGTTTCGACCGATTGCGGACGTTCGTTAATTCGGTCAGACGATCGAAAAGCCAGCGTAGGTAGCGGAGCGGACATGGACGACGAGAAACTTAGCCTATCGATAGCAATGGAGCTATCTCGCTTAGAAGGCGAGGGTGAAATTGTTGTCACGTGTCCGAGCGTAGAACCCCTCGCCGATCGCATTGCGAGCAAGGTGCTAGAAATCGTGCCTAATACCGGCCTGTCTCAGATCGAACTGCTAGGTGTGAGAAGTCTGATCCTGCACGCTGTTTCCGATAAGAAGTTTTTTGACTGGGAGATGCCGACGTTGACTGGCTTCTCCGCTGAAGAGTTTAGACGCATTGCTGAGAAACTGCCGCGCGACTAAATTCTTTTGGCAGCTCCCCACCCCAAAACCGACATTCCGCGATGAGCTAGAGCAGCTCCGCCGCCGCGATGGCGGCCAGCGCGCTCCGGAGGCGCGCATCGCCTTCGCCCTCGACCCATGCCCATTTCAGCCGTCGCCGGTCGAGTTCGGCGATCGCGACTTCCATGAACTGTATCCGCGCCAGCTCGCTGCCGAACAGGCGCGTGCCATCCTCCTCCCACGGCAGGTCCATCGCGGGGACGAGGTAAAGGTCGGCGACATCGTCCCACGCGTCGATTTCGGGCAAACGGCGGCCAAGCAGCATGATCGCCCACGCCTGTGTCATCAGCGGATCGGTGTCCGAAATCAGCCAGTCGGGTCGCTGCGCGAGCGCCTCGTGCGTCGCGGCGCGATGCCCGTCGAAGATGGCGAGCAGGTCGACCTCGTCGAGATCGGTCCCGTTCGCCTCGGCATAGGTGCGGCCATATTCGGGAACGACGAGCCCGCCGAGCTGGAGTGCGAGGCGGGGGGCGAGCGTCGATTTGCCGGTGCTTTCGGCGCCGTGGAGGCAGATATGGCGGGTCATGTCGCCACCCTGCCCGTCGCCGCCGCGCGGCGCCACTGGAGCAGGCCGTCGATCGACAGGCCGAGCAGTACGACATAGACCGCGCTGGTTGCGTAGAGCCCGCGCCACGCAAACAGCGGCACCGCGATCAGATCGACCGCAATCCACAGCCACCAGCTTTCGACGCGGCGCCGTGCGAGCAGCCATTGCGCGGTGATGCTGAGCATCGCGATCGCGCCATCGACCCACGGCGCGACCGCGTCGGTATAGCGATCCATCGCAAAGCTCCATCCGCCCCACGCGGCGATCGTGGCGAGCGCCCAGATCCGGCGCGCGCGCGAGGTCATCCAGCCGACGGGCACGCCGCTGTCGTCGCGCGCGCGCATCCACGCCGCCCAGCCATAAAGGTTGAGCACGAAGAAAAAGCCCTGGAGCAGCATGTCGCTGTACAGCTTCGCCTCCAAGAAGACGAAGGCGTAGAGCGTCACCGCGACGAGCGCGAAGGGATAGTTCCACACGCTGCGAAGCGCGACGAGCGCGACGTTGGTCAGCACGAACGCCGCCGCGACCCATTCGAGATAGCTCATGCCGCGACCCCATGGCCCGGTTCGACATGTCTGGCGCGCGTCCAGAGGCCGTCGCGGCTGATCCGCCGCTGCGGCGGGCGGCGGAGCACCGACCAGCCCGCGCGCGCGACCCAGCCCAGCTTCGCAAAGAGCGAGGTTCCCGCACGATGATCCCACGCATGGTCGCCGCGCGCGCGGACCTCGCGCGCGATGTCACCATAGATGCCCGCCGCGGCGAGCACCGCCCAGCGGCTGCGCGGCCCAAGCTTGCGCGCGCCCCAGCGCGCCGACGCCTCATATTCCTCGGCCATTTCGGACAGCCATTTCGCCATCACCGACAGCCGTCCGCGAAAGGCGGGGTGCATGTGCTGGCCGGGCGGAATGTCGAGTTCGACCATCCATTCGACCGGCAGGTAGCAGCGGTCGGCGGCGGCATCTTCCGCGACGTCGCGCGCGATATTGGCGAGCTGAAAGGCGATGCCGAGGTCGGAGGCGCGGTCGAGCGTCGTCTCGTCGGCGGGATCGATACCCATGACGAGCGCCATGGCGACCCCGACGGCCCCCGCGACATGATAGGAATAGCGCAGCAGATCCTGCTCGCTGCGCGGACGCCAGTCCTTCGCATCGAGTTCGAAACCCGCGACGATATCGTCGATCACCGCGCGCGGGATCGCGACCTCGGTGAGCAGGAAGCCGAGTGCGTCGAACGCCATGTCGCCCGTCGGCTCGCCCGCAAAGGCCTTGCCGGTCTGCGCCCGGATATAGGCCACCGCCGCGACCGGATCATGGTCCGGCTTCATCGCGCCGCCATGATCCTGCCCGTCGGTCAGGTCGTCAGCGGCGCGGCACCAGGCATAGAGCAGCCAGACGCGCTCGCGCGTTTCGCGGTCGAAAAGCTGGCTGGCCAGCGCAAAGCTTTTCGATCCGCGCGCGATGCTGTCGTGCGCGAAACCGTGGAGGGCATGTGCGTCATAGGCCCCCTCCGCGGTCATTACAGATTTTCGGCCTTCATCGCGAAAATCGTCTTGTGCGGGACGTAGGAGGCCATTTTGTCGAGCAGCTCGTCGAGCCCGGCGTCGACGATCATGATCCCGGCGTGCGCGGGGCGGATAAAGCCGACCTCGACCATCTTGCGATTGAACGCGATCAGCTCGTTGTAGAAGCCTGCTGCATTGAGAAGCCCGACGGGCTTGCTGTGATAGCCGAGCTGCGCCCAGCTGATCGCTTCCCACAGCTCGTCCATTGTGCCGACGCCGCCGGGAATGGTGAGGAAACCGTCCGAAAGGTCGGTGAACATCTTCTTGCGTTCGTGCATGCCGCTGACGACGTGGAGCTCGGTGCAGCCGCGGTGCGCGACTTCGGCGCCGACGAGCGCGTCGGGGATGATGCCGATCACTTCGCCGCCGGCCTCGAGCGCACTGTCGGCGACCGCGCCCATCAGCCCCAATCGCCCGCCGCCATAGACGACGCCGATGCCGCGTTCGGCCAGCGTGCGCCCGACATGGCGCGCGGTTTCGATATAGATCGGATCTTCGGGGGTCGCGGACCCGCAATAGACAGCAAGGCGTTTCATCATTCTTCCAACATCAGTTTGGCCGTCGCCTTGGCACTGCCGACGACGCCAGGGATTCCTGCGCCCGGATGCGTCCCCGCGCCGACGAAGTAAAGGTTGGAAATCGCATCGTCGCGGTTGTGCGCGCGAAACCAGGCGCTTTGCCACAGCAGCGGCTCGAGACTGAACGCGCTGCCGAGATGCGCCGACAGGTCGCGGCCGAAATCGGCGGGCGTATAGTGGAAGCGCGTGACGAGATTGGCACGAAGACCGGGCGCCACGCGGCGTTCGACCTCGTCGAGGATCGCGTCGGCGAAGCGGTCGCCGAAATCGCCGTCCCAGTCGGCCTTTGCCCTCGCCAGATGCGCAACGGGGGCGAGCGCGTAGAAGGTCGAGTGTCCCGGCGGCGCCATGCCGGGGTCGGTGATGCTGGGATGGTGGAGATAGAGCGAAAAGTCGTCGGGGACGGTCCCGCCATAGATATCGTCCAGCAGCCCCTTGTAGCGCGGGCCAAAGAGGATGCTGTGGTGCGCAATATCGGGATAGTCGCCCTTCACGCCGAAATGGACGACGAAAAGCGAGGGTGACCAGCGCTTGCGCGACAGGCTTTTGGCAACCCTCGCCCCGCGCGAGTGGTCGAGCAGATCCCGGTAGCTGTGCATCAGGTCGCCGTTGCAAGCGACCATATCGGCCTCGCCGCGCCAGCCGCCTTGCGTCGTCACGCCGGTGACGCGGTCGCCCGCGGTTTCGATCTTCGCCACCGGATCGCCGAGCCGCAGCGTACCGCCCAATCGCTCGAACAGCCGCACCATGCCACTGACAAGAGCGTTGGTGCCGCCCTGCGCGAACCAGACGCCGCCGTCCTTCTCGATCGTGTGGATCAGCGCGTAGATGGCGCTGGTCGTCATCGGATTGCCGCCGACGAGCAGCGTGTGGAACGACAGCGCCTGCCGTAGCCGCTCGTCCTGCACATAGGAAGACACAACCGAATAGACGCTGCGCCACGCCTGATATTTCATCAGCGCGGGCGCGGCGCGGATCATCGACGCGAAGTCGAGGAATGCGACCGCGCCGAGCTTCACATAGCCCTCTTCGTAGACGCCCTTCGAATATTCGAGGAAGCGGTCGTATCCAGCGACGTCGGCGGGGTGGAGCTTCGCGATTTCGGCGCGCAGTGCGGCCTCGTCGTTCGAATAGTCGAAGGTCGTGCCATCGGGCCAGTTCAGGCGGTAAAAGGGCATCACCGGGACAAGGTCGACGTCGGCCTTCATGTCCTGCCCGCTCAGCGCCCACAATTCTTCGAGGCATGGCGGATCGGTGATGACGGTCGGGCCGGCGTCGAAGGTGAAGCCATCGCGCTGCCAGTGATAGGCGCGCCCGCCGGGCTTGTCCCGTGCCTCGACCAGCGTCGTCGCCACCCCCGCCGACTGGAGGCGGATCGCGAGGGCGAGGCCGCCGAAGCCGGCACCGACGACGATGGCGCTTCGCGTCATTGGGCGGCTCATTTCCAGTCGAAACGGCGCAGCGCGGCGAGCGCGCGGCCGACCGGCACCGGCGGCCTGCCCGACAGGATGCGCAGCTTGTCGGTCGCCGACGATCGCCCCGCGTAGAAGCGCGCGATGAGGCCGGGCGCGAGGCGATAGAAGCGCTGGAAGATACGGAAGCGCTCGCCCGGATCGGCGGCGCGGAACAGCATCGCGCCGAGCATGCGATAGAAACGCTGACGCCGCCACGACGCCGCGGCACGATTGCGGAGCCGTTCGGGAAGGTCGGGATTGCTGACCTGCGCCGGCAAGGCGGCCGCGGTGCGTACCGCATCGGGCAAGGAATAGCCCGTGGTCGCGTGAAAGGCGCCGGCGCGTGCGCCGATCCGTGCGGTGCGATCCGACGCGGGCCACAGCCGGTCGAAATCGCCCGCGATCATCACCGCGAGCACGCCCGTTTCCTCGCGGCCCGTTGTCGCCACGTCCCACCCCTGCGTCGCGGCATAGGCGGCGATGCGCTCGCGGACGAGCGGCACGTCGAGATCGGCGTCGTCGCTGTAATAGGTGTCCTCGACAAAGATCGTCTCGGCATCGAAGGGCAGCAGATAGACGAAACGATAGCCGTCCAATTGTTCGACGGTCGCGTCCATCACGACGGGCTGCTCGACACCATGGCCGCCCTTCACTGTCAGCGCCTGCCCAACGAACTTCTGCCAGCCGCAGTCGAGCGTCGGAAATTTGCCCGCACCGCGCGCGTCGATGACATGCTTTGCCGACAGGCGCCCGCCGCGCGACAGCAGGACATGATCGGGCGCGACATGTTTTGCCCGGTCGGCGATGACATGGTCTTCGGGCAGCGCCGCAGCGACCGCCTCTGCCAGCGCCTCGCCCGTGATGCTCTTGTACCCCATGCGCAGCGTGCGCGCATATGCGGGAAAGCGGGCGTCGTAGCGCGGCCAGTGATGGCGGACGAGCGGCGCGACGAGCCAGCGGTCCTTTTTCGCTATATCGCTGTCGAAGAAGGACCAGATATGGTTGCCGCCGACCGGCCCCGGCTCGATCAGCCGAACGTCGAGGTCGGGGCGCTTCGACGCAAGGGCAAGCGCAGCGAGCCCGCCGGCGAGCCCGCCGCCGACGATCGCGATATCGCATCTATCGTTACTCTGCCCCACCATAGCCCTGCCCTAGCCGCCCGCGGCGTCCGCGCAAAGCCATTGCAACGCGGCGGCGAGCGACTAGCCTTGTCCGATGACCGGCTGGGCGATCCTCTTCTCCGCGCTTGCGATGACGGCGATCGTCGGGGTGCGCTATCTGATCACCAGCGGCGCCTTTGCATTCGCGACGCGGCTGAAGCACCCCGGCCTCTACCGCGGGCTCGAACCGCAGATGAAACGCGAGATCGGCTGGAGCCTCGCGAGCGCCGCCATTTACGGCGTTCCGGCGGGTGTGGTTGCGTGGGGCTGGCAGGCGCATGGCTGGACCCGCATCTATACCGACGCCCACGCCTTCCCGCTCTGGTATCTGCCGCTCAGCCTCTTCGCCTACCTGCTGATCCACGACACATGGTTTTACTGGACGCATCGCTGGATGCACCGGCCGCGCTGGTTCCGGCTGGCGCACAGCGTTCATCATGACAGCCGACCGCCGACCGCCTGGGCCGCGATGAGTTTCCATCCGGTCGAGGCCCTCACCGGCGCCATCGTCATTCCGGCGCTTGTCTTCATCGTTCCGATCCATGTCGCCATGCTGGGCGCCGTGCTGGCTATCATGACATTGATGGGCGTCGGCAATCATATGGGGTGGGAGATGTTCCCGCGCGCGCTTGTTCATGGACCCGCGGGGCGATGGCTGATAACCGCGACGCATCATCAGGCGCATCACGCGGCCTACCGGGGGAATTATGGGCTCTATTTCCGTTTCTGGGACAAGGCATGCGGCACGGATATCGGGCTTGGCTCTTTTGCCGCTGCTGGCCGCGGCAAGCGTCCCGCCGACACCCGCTCCGACGGTTGAGGTCAGCATCACCGGGCTGCGCAATGCAAAGGGACAGATACTCGTCTGCCTGACGACCAACCCCAAGGCGTTCCCCGACTGCAGCAAGGATAAATCGTCGGTCCGTATGGCCGTGAAGGCGGCCGACGCCGGCGATTTCGCCGTCCATGTGCCCGCCACCGGCACCTATGCGATCGCGGTCGTCCACGACGAAAACAGCAACAACAAGATGGACGTCGCGATCTTCCTGCCGAAGGAAGGCTTCGGCTTTTCGCGCAACCCCACGATCACCGTCGGCCCACCGAAGTTCAAGTCGGCAAGCTTCGCTGTGACGGGTGACATGCGCCAGTCGATCAAGATGAAATATATGTTGTAGGGCAGCCGCGCGGCATTGGCTTTTGCGGTCCTGACCCTGGCCCTGGTCGAGCCTCCTTTGCCACAGCGCAGGGCACACTGCTTTACGTTCACGTAAAGTGTTTGCGTGCGGCGTGCGAACGCGATACGCCTGCGGGCATGTTTTTCGGCTTTCTCGACGAGCTTCGCGCCGCGGGCATTCCCGCCAGCCTGAAAGAGCATCTGATGCTGCTGGAGGCGCTCGACCGCGAGGTCATCGATCGCAGCCCCGAGCAATTCTATTATCTGTCGCGCGCCATCTATGTGAAGGACGAAGGGCTGCTCGACCGCTTCGACCAGGTGTTCAACAAGGTCTTCAAGGGCATCATCTCCGATTACGGGCAAAACCCCGTCGATGTCCCCGCCGACTGGCTGAAGGCGGTCGCCGAGAAATTCCTGACGCCCGAGGAAATGGCGGCGATCGAATCGCTCGGCGACTGGGACAAGATCATGGAGACGCTGAAGGAGCGGCTCGAGGAACAGCAGAAACGCCACGAGGGCGGCAACAAGTGGATCGGCACCGGCGGCACCAGTCCCTTCGGCAATTCGGGCTACAATCCCGAGGGCGTGCGGATCGGCGGCGAGAGCAAGCACAAGCGCGCGTTGAAGGTCTGGGAAAAGCGCGAGTTCCAGAATCTCGACAACACCAAGGAACTCGGCACCCGCAACATCAAGATCGCGCTCCGCCGTCTGCGCAAATTCGCGCGCGAGGGCGCCGCGGACGAGCTCGACATCCCGGGCACGATCGACGGCACCGCGCGGCAAGGCTGGCTCGACATCAAGATGCGCCCCGAACGCCGCAATGCGGTCAAACTGCTGCTGTTCCTCGATGTCGGCGGCTCGATGGATCCCTTCATCAAACTTTGCGAAGAATTGTTCAGCGCCGCGACGACCGAGTTCAAGAATCTCGAATTCTTCTATTTCCACAATTGCCCGTACGAAGGAGTGTGGAAGGACAATAAGCGCCGCTGGTCCGAACGCCACCAGATGTGGGATATACTCCACAAATATGGCCATGATTATAAGGTGATCTTCGTCGGCGACGCGTCGATGAGCGCCTATGAAATCACCCATCCGGGCGGCAGCGTCGAGCATTTCAACGAGGAATCGGGCGCGGTGTGGATGCAGCGCATCACCCATGTCTATCCCGCCGCGGTATGGCTCAACCCGGTGCCCGAGGCGCATTGGGGCTACACCCAGTCGGTCAAGCTGATCAAACAGCTGATGAACGACCGCATGTATCCGCTGACGCTCGCGGGGCTCGACGATGCGATGCGCGAGTTGACGCGAAAACATTAAGGGGAGACACCTCGGGTGCCCACGACCTTGACGATGCCCGTCGCGCCTTCGGCGCCCACCGGTCCGCTCATGGCCTCCGCCGTCCGGCAATTTTGCGTAACCCACGCCGCTGCAACCGTCACGCTTGCCGACGAAGGCGGTATCGAATGGCTGAGCGCCAGTCTCGGCGGGATGCTGAAACCCCTCGACGAACAATGCGCTGCGCTCGAGATCGAAACCCCGACCCCGGACGAGATTCTTTCGCACTGGTTTCTCGCGTGCGAAATGGCGGCTTATTGCCAGGCCTTTCGCCATCTGGTCGACGATATTTATCCCGCGGGACTCGCCCCGCTAACCGACAATGATGAATTTGCGGCCTTGTGGAACGATATGCCACCTGTCTCCTCGTTCCAGATGCCCGACAAAAGCAGTTTGGAAACCGGCGAAGTGATCGGGGAGAGCATTCCGAAAATCATCGAAAAGCTTCCCAAATGGCTGCAGAAGGTGGTCGATGCGTTGATCGAAGCGTCGAAGATCGCCCGATTGCAACTCGATTAGGTCCTGATCCTGCCGAACCGGGCTGGCGCGCGCGCCGTCAAACGGCCATGACGATCCCATGATCGACCTCCCCCTCGTCACCATCCTGTTGCTAACCGGCTTCATCAACCTGATCGGTGCGCTCGCCTATGCTGCACGCATCGCCGGCGTCCGCACGCGTCGCATCGCGATGTCGTTCGCGCTGTTCAACATCCTCGTGCTCTTTTCACGTACCTCGAACAGCTTCCTTGGCCCCTTCCTTGCCAAGCGGATCGAGACGCGCATCCACGACGGCAGCGGCGGGCAGCTTTTCTTCGACATGCAGATGGTCCTCGCAGCTGCCAGCGTCGCCACGCTGATCGGCATCCTGCTGGTCCCGACCGGGCAGCGCATGTTCGCGGCCGCAATCGGCTGGTACCAGAACAACCGCTCGACGACGAAACTCGCAATCAAGGCTGCCAGCCCGAGCGGTCTCAGGACCTTGGGCCGGTCGCTAACGTTCCCGAGCCTTTCGCATCTAAAAAGCTGGAAGATGCCGAAGGGGATTGGCTGGGGCGTGCTGATCGCGAACTGTCTTGCGCAATCCTTGCTCGCCGTCGGGGTCGTCGCCTCGCTCTATGCCGGCTATCTCGCGCCCGAGTTTCGCGTTACCGCGTCGCAGCTCTCGGCACTGATCAACGGTTTTGCGACGATCCTGCTCTTCGCCTTCATCGACCCGCAATTGTCGGTGATGACCGACGACGCGGTCGAGGGGAAAGTCGACGAGGCCGATTTCCGCCGCGCGATCACCTTCATTTCGCTGAGCCGTCTTGCCGGTACGGTCCTCGCGCAGGCGCTCCTGCTGCCCGCCGCCGCATTGATTGCGTACGTCGCCGTCTATGTATGACGGGGATCAGCCGAGCGGCTTGTCGATCGACGGCGGCGGCTCGCTGAACCACTTGGGACCGCTGTCGGTCATGTAGAAACAATCCTCGAGCCTGATGCCGAATTCGCCGGGGATGTAGATGCCGGGCTCGTTCGAAAAACACATGCCCGGTGCGAGCTTCGTCGCCTCGCCGCGCACGAGGTTGACCGGTTCGTGCCCGTCGAGCCCGATGCCGTGCCCGGTGCGGTGCGAGGTGCCGGGCAGCTTGTAGTCGGGGCCCCAGCCGAGGCTTTCATAATAAGCGCGCACCGCGTCATCGACCTTGCCCGCGGGGGTGCCGAGCTTCGCCGCCGCGAAGGCGACATCCTGCCCCTTGCGCATCTGATCCCACACCTGCCGCTGGCGCGCGCTGGCCTTGCCGAAGACGAACGTCCGCGAGATGTCGGACTGATAGCCCTCAACCGTCGTGCCGCAGTCCATCAGCACGACCTCGCCGTCGCGCACCATCTGCGGCTTGCCGCTCCCGTGCGGATAAGCGCTCGCTTCGCCGAGCAGGATCAGTTCGAAGCCGCCCCGACCGCCGAGCGCCTCGGTCGCGCCGCGCATGATCGCGCCGATGTCGGCCGGGGTCATCCCCGCTTCGACGCGCGGCGCGGTGTGGCGATAGGCGGCGATCGTGATGTCGGACGCGATCTGCATGAGCGCGATCTCGGCCGCCGATTTGTACATCCGGCACCCCCGCACCACCGGCGCACCGTTGACGACGGTGATCCCCGGCATCGCTTTCTCGAGCCCGTCGACGGCGAAATAGCGCACCGTTTCCTCGACCCCGATACGGCCCTTGGCCAGCCCGCGCTTGCCGAGCCATGCCGCCACGGCGGCCAGCGGGTTTTCGTCCTCGTTCCAGGTCAGCACTTCGGCATCGACCGCGAGGCTCTCGCGCACCGACGGCTCCTCGAAAAAGGGCGTGACGACCGCAAACTCGCCCTCGCGGGTCAGCACCGCCGCGGTCAGCCGCTCGCTCCGCGACCAGCGCACGCCGGTGAAATAGATGAGGCTCGATCCGGGCTCGATCAGCAACGCACCGATATCGTTCGCGCGCATCAGTTCCTTCGCCTTGGCGATCCGCGCCATGCGCTCGGCCTTGCCGATCGGGACTGCCTTTGCCGCGAGGTTGGGGAGCCCTGCCGTGTCGGCCGCAAACGCCGGGACAGGCAAAGTTGCTGCCAGGCCGCCGAGTGCCGCCGTGCCGAGAAATTGCCGTCGCTGCATCTTATTTCCCCCGTCAGTAAATCAGCAAATCCGCGATCTCCTCGCGCCACCCCGCCTCGTCGGGCAGCGCCAGCGCATCGAGATCGCCCGCCGCCGCGTTCGCGTCGTCGACCCACAAGCGCAGGCCCGGGCCGCCGTTGATCACATCGATCGCGAGCACATCGTCGGTATATTCATATTTGAAATCCTTGCCGCGCCAGATCGGATAGTCCGGATAGAGGCTGCGGACCGCCTTGAAACCCAGCGCCTGCAGGCGCCAGGGCTGGAACGCCGCGTCGTCGTACCAAGGGCCGTCGGCGTGGATATGGACGCCGCTGTTGAGCTCGCCGACATGTTTGTGGAAGGTCGGCTGGAACCAGATGTCGCGCAGCTTGCACCCGCCGAGCCATTGCGGCGCGAGGCGCTGCATCTCGTCGATCACCGCCTTCGCGTCGATATCGGGCGCGCCGAACAGCTCGAGCGGGCGCGTCGTGCCCCGGCCCTCGCTGAGCGTCGCGCCTTCGACCATCACCGTGCCGGCGTAGGCGCGCGCCATGTTGACGTTCGCCGCATTCGGGCTGGGATTGATCCACACGCGGCCTTCGGGCCAGCCGAACCCGGCACCTTTGGGCTCCCAGCCTTCCATGCCGACGACGCGGTAATCGACGTCGAGATTGAAGTGGCGGACGAACCAATGCCCCATTTCGCCCATCGTGAGGCCATGGCGCATCACCATCGGCCCCGCGCCGACGAAGCTTTCCCAGCCGGGCAGCAGCCGCGTGCCTTCCACCGGACGGCCGGCAGGATTGGGCCGATCGAGCACCCACACCGCCTTGCCGTGCTGCGCCGCGGCTTCGAGGATGTAGAGCAGGGTCGTCACATAGGTGTAGATGCGGCAGCCGAGGTCCTGCAGGTCGACGAGCATCACGTCGAACGTGTGCATCGACTGGCCCGACGGACGGCGGACCTCGCCATAGAGGCTGAACACCGGCATGCCATAGGTCGGATCGGTGAAGTCGGGCGACTCCATCATATTGTCCTGCAGGTCGCCGCGGACGCCATGCTGCGGTCCGAACACCGCGGTGATGTCGAGACCTGCCGCGACGAGCGCGTCGAGGCTGTGCGTCAGGTCGGCGGTGACCGAGGCGGGGTGCGCGAGCAGCGCGACGCGCTGGCCTTCGAGCGGTTTGCGAAGCGCCGGGTCGGCGAGCAGGCGGTCGATACCGAAGTTCACTGTCATGCCGCGTCGGGTGCCCCAAGCGTGAGCGCAAAGCAATCGGGATGATGGAAGTCGGGCTTGCCCGGCGGATGCGCGAGCGCCCAATAGCTTTTGGTGCCGTCGAGTTCCTCGATCACCGCCGACAGCGCGAGCCGCGCGCCATTGTCGGGAAAGATACCGGGCTCGACGCGCAGCGCATAGCTTTGCTCGCCCTTCTCCGCTGCCATTTCCCATGGCGCGAGATCGTCGGTGCGCAGCAACGAACGATAATCGTCGAACTGGTAACAGGCCCAGCGGCCGTCGGGCGAATAGTTGAACTCGGTATAGTCGGGTTCGCCCTCCTCGGTCAGGAAGGCTTCGAAGCAGGTGCTTTCCCAAAGCCCGTCGGTCGCACTGTCGGCGATCACGAGTTCGCCCTGCCCGTCGGGCAGCACCAGCGCACCGATCGCGCCGTCGACGATGAAGCGCAGGGCAAAGCCGTCATCGAACGACAGGGCTATTTCGACCGCGACCGCTCGCACCGCCTTGCCCGGCGTGTCGGGGTGACAGATCAGTTCCCTGCGCATGCTATCCAAATATCAAACCCCATGCTAAGCGCCCCCCGCCTTAAAAGAGACCCGCTATGACCAGTTACAAATCCGACCTGCTACGCCTCCTCGACGAGCGAGGCTATATCCACCAGACGACCGACGCGGAAGGGCTCGATGCGCTCGCCGCCAAACAGGTCGTCCCGGGATATATCGGCTTCGACGCGACCGCGCCCAGCCTGCATGTCGGCAGCCTCGTCCAGATCATGATGCTGCGCCGCCTGCAACAGACGGGGCACAAGCCCGTCGTGCTGATGGGCGGCGGAACGACGCGGATCGGCGACCCCACGGGGCGCGACGAGAGCCGCAAGATGCTGTCGGACGAGACGATCGCCGCGAACATCGCGTCGATCTTCAGCATATTCCAGCAGTTCCTGCACTTCGGCGACGGCCCGACCGATGCGGTGATGGTCGACAATCAGGACTGGCTGGGCCAGCTCGGCTATATCGAGCTGCTGCAGGAAGTCGGCACGCATTTCACGATCAACCGCATGATGACCTTCGATTCGGTCAAGTTGCGGCTCGACCGCGAACAGCCGATGACCTTCCTCGAATTCAATTACATGATCCTGCAGGGCTATGATTTCCGTCACCTGTCGAAGGAACGCGGTGTGCGGCTCCAGATGGGCGGGTCGGACCAGTGGGGCAATATCGTCAACGGCATGGAGCTCGGCCGCCGGATGGACGGCGCCGACCTCTATGGCCTCACGACTCCGCTGCTGACCACCGCTGCCGGCGCCAAAATGGGCAAAACCGCCGCCGGCGCGGTCTGGCTCAATCCCGCGCAACTGTCCCATTTTGACTATTGGCAATATTGGCGCAACTGCGACGACCGCGACGTCGGCAAGTTCCTGAAGCTCTTCACCGACCTGCCGCTGGACGAGATCGCGCGATTGGAAGCGCTCGAGGGCGCCGAGGTCAACGAAGCGAAGAAGATCCTCGCGAACGAGGCGACGGCGATGTGCCGCGGCGCGGACGCCGCGAAGGCGGCCGCCGAGACCGCGACGCAAACCTTTGAAAAGGGGCAGATCGGCGGCGACCTTCCGCACGCTGTCGCCCCTGCCGATGGGATCAGCGTCGTCGATGCGCTGCGCGAACTGGGCTTTGCGGCGTCAAACAAGGAAGCGCGCCGCAAGCTCGAAGAGGGCGCAGTGAAGGTCGACGGCACTGTCGTTCGCGACCCGCAGCACCGGATTCTGCCGGGCGCCGATCCCGTTCCGCTCAGCCTCGGGTCAAAAAAACATGGCCTTGTGACCCGTTAACGCTCACAAACGCATTTACGACTTTTTCAGCAATCGGGTGGATCGTCATGGCCAAATCAACAAGGTCCACGAAAATGCGCAAGATCGACACGAGCAAGGCCCATTATATCGGGCTCGACCAGCGGATCGCTCCGCGTAGCGACGTCTATTGCCGTCTGCCCTTCGTCATGCCCGACGGACGGCAGGAAATGTGCACCTGCGTCAACATCAGCGCCGACGGCATGTTGATGCGCTTCGAACGCGGACTGGAAATCGGCGACCTCGTCGTGTTCCGCATGCCGATCGTCGGCCGCATCGCGGCCAAGGTCGTCTGGTCGATCGGCGGCAAGACCGGCGTGCAGTTCGACAAGTCGATCTCGGTCGAGGATTATCTGCCGATGATCCGCGCCATGGGCGCACGCGGCGACGTAAACTAAGCCAGCGCTTTACCAGCAAACTGGTTTCCCCTCCCGCCTGCGGGAGGGGCAGTGAGAGTTGCGAGCTTGCTCGCTACTCGCAGCGGGGTGGGCATCTGCGAGGGTGCTGGCCCACCCCCGACCCCTCCCGCAAGCGGGAGGGGAGCAAGTCACCCGCTCCGCAATAACGGCACCGCCGCATCGCGTTCGAACAGATAGAGGCAGAGGCGCACCGCTTCGGCCCGCGCGCCCTCCATCCCGCCATCGCGCTCGACGAACAGCCGCGCGTCGTCGTGCGCGACCGGCAGCAGGCGAACGAGCTGTTCGGGCGTCGCGAGGCGGTAGTCGGCGTCGCCCGATTGTTTGAGCCCGAGCAATTCGCCGCCGCCGCGCAGTTCGAGATCCTTTTCGGCGATCACGAAGCCGTCGCTGGTGTCGCGCATCAGCGCGAGCCGCTCGCGCGCGGTTTCAGACAGATTTTGCGAGCGCAAGAGCAGGCACACCGACTTCGCCGCGCCGCGCCCGACCCGGCCGCGCAGCTGGTGGAGCTGCGCCAATCCGAAATTCTCGGCGTGCTCGACGATCATCAGGCTCGCGGCGGGCACATCGACCCCGACCTCGATCACCGTCGTTGCGACGAGGACGCCAATCTCGCCCGCCTGGAAGCGCGCCATGACCTCGTCCTTCTCGGGCCCCTTCATCCGGCCGTGGACGAGCCCGACGCGCGCATCGCCCAGCCGCTCGCGCAGCAATGCCGCCCGATCCTCGGCCGCTGCGAGCTCGCTCCCTTCGCTCTCGGCGACGAGCGGGCAGACCCAATAGGCCTGCGCGCCGGTCGCGAGATGGCGGTCGAGCGAGTCAACGACGTCGTCGAGCCGGTCGAGCGAGATGACGCGCGTATCGACCGGGGTGCGCCCGGGCGGCATTTCGTCGATCTGCGACACATCCATCTCGCCATGGTTGGCGAGTTGCAGCGTGCGCGGGATCGGCGTTGCGGTCATCACGAGCAGGTGCGGCGGGCGGTTGCCCTTCGCGGTCAGCATCAGCCGCTGCGCCACCCCGAACCGATGCTGTTCGTCGACGACCACCAGCGCCAGATCGCGGTAATTTACCGCCTGCTGGAAGATCGCGTGTGTCCCGACGAGGATGTCGATGCTGCCGTCGGCAAGCCCCATCAGCGTCGATTCGCGGACCTTGCCCTTGTCACGCCCGGTAAGGATCGCGAGGTTGACCGGCAGTCCGCCGAGCATGCGTTGCAGCGTCGCATGATGCTGGCGCGCGAGGATTTCGGTCGGCGCGAGCAACGCCGCCTGCGTCCCCGCCTCGACCGCCGCCAGCATCGCGCGCAGCGCGACGAGCGTCTTGCCCGATCCGACATCGCCCTGCAGCATCCGCAGCATCGGCTTGTCCTGCGCCATGTCGCCCGCGATTTCGCGCCCGACACGTTCCTGCGCGCCGGTCAGCCCGAACGGGAGCTGGAGCGCGTCGGTCAGCCGGCCGTTGCCGACAATCGCCCTGCCCTTGCGCGCCCGCAGCCCCTCGCGGATCAGCATGAGCGCGACCTGACTTGCGAAAATCTCGTCATAGGCAAGCCGGTCGCGCGCGGCCTCGTCGCGCGGGCTGGCGTGGGCGCGATCCATCGCCTCGTTCCACGCGGGCCAGCCGCGGCTCGCGAGCAAGGGCGCGTCGATCCACTCGGCCAGCTCGGGGCGCCGTTCGAGCGCGATCTGCCCCAGCTGCGACAGCCGCGCGTTGGTAAGGCCTTCGGTCAGCGGATAGACGGGTTCATGTTCGGCGATCCCCGCCTCGTCGCCCGGTTCGGCGACATGGTCGGGATGCACGATCTGGCGCATGTCGCCATAAAGGTCGAGCCGGCCCGATACGCGGCGTTTCTCGCCCAGCGGGAAGAGCTTGCGCGCGAGCCCCGAGGTGCGGCCGAAATAGACGAGCCGGACATGATCGCCGGCATCGTCGAATGCCTCGACCCCGAAAGGCGCGCGCGGGCTGCGGCCCGGCCGATAATCCTGCGCGGTCAGTTCGACGATGATCGTCTGGCCCGCCTGCGCCTGATCGAGCCGGTCGACCGGAAAGCGCGAGATGAGCCCCGTCGGCAGATGGAACAGCACATCGACGACACGCTCGAGCCCCAGCCGCGTCAACGGCTTGGCAAGCTGCGGCCCGACGCCTTTCAGGTCGGTGAGCGCGGCAAAGAGCGGATTGAGTATCTCGGGTCGCATGACTATCTGGGCTGACTATAGAGATTGTTTCCCGTGCGCCACTCCCGGCCGCATGGGCCGTCAGGATTCTTCCCGTGCCGCACACCGACCGCCTCAAACGCCTTAAATTCCGTGCCTGGCATCGCGGCACGCGCGAGGCCGACTATATGATCGGCGGCTTTTTCGATCGCTATTCGTCGGGCTGGAGCGAGGAAGAGATCGCCTGGTACGAGGTGGTCGTCGAAGAAGACGACGTCGACATCATGGCGTGGGCGCTCGGCACTGGAAATCCGCCCGCGCATCTCGACCGTCCCGACATGATCGCCGCGATGCGCCGGCTGGACTATATCCCGCTCCCATGATCAGGGTCAGAATCCATCAAATACACGCTCGAGGTTTGAAGCAATTTTGTTCAGTGCGAGGCGGCCAGCGCAGGGAATATGTCGATATTTCCCAGCTTGCCAACGAAGCAATGGACAAAATTGGTCAAATCCCGAAGGGACGTCAAAATGGCTTCGATCTCGGGCCAAAGTCCCCTTGGCAACAGAACCACTGTTCCCGGCGGGTCCTTTGGCCCGAGATCTTCGCCATTTTGACGCCTCGAACGTGTATTTGATGGATTCTGACCCTTGACCGCCGCCGACATTTTTGCCGCGATCGGATCGGCATCGGCGCCGCTGACGATTTCGCGCGCGGCCGACGGTTTCCTGCCGCTGCTGCTCGCCGATCTGGCGCGCGCGAGCGACAAAAGGCTCGTCTATGTCGCGACCGACGATGCCGCGATGCAGTCGGTCGCCGACGCCGCGCCCTTCTTTGCGCCCGACCTCATCGTCCACCGCTTCCCGGCGTGGGACTGCCTGCCCTATGACCGCGCCGGACCGTCGATGCGCGTCAGCGCCGACCGGCTTGCCACATTGTCGGCATTGCAGCTCGCGCCGAAGCGTGGCGAACTGATCCTGACCACCGTCGCCGCGATCACGCAGCGCACGCTCACGCCCTTCCGCATCCGCCAGCTCGCGACGACGCTCGCCCCGGGGCAGCGGATCGACCGCGACGCGCTCGCCGAACTGCTCGTGTCGAACGGCTTTAGCCGCGTCGACACGGTTGCCGATCAGGGCGAGTTCGCGGTGCGCGGCGGCATTCTCGACCTGTTCCCGGCGGGCGAGGAAAATGGCCTGCGCGTCGATTTCTTCGGCGACGAGATCGAGAGCATTCGCCGCTTCGACCCCGCCGACCAGCGCAGCCTTGGCCCCGCAAAGGCGCTGCAGTTGCTTCCCGCCAGCGAAACCCTGCTCGACGAGGCGACGATCAAGCGTTTCCGCTCCAGCTATCGCGACCTGTTCGGGGCGCAGGCGACCGGCGACCCGCTGTATCAGGCGGTCAGCGACGGGCGCCGGCAGGCGGGAATGGACCATTGGCTGCCGCTGTTCGAGGAACGGCTGGCGACGCTGTTCGACCATATCGATCCCGCAACCCCGGTGCTGCGCGGCCACCGCACCGAGGCGACCGCCGAGACGCGCTTTGCCGCGATCGCCGATTATCATGCGAACCGTGTCGCCGCCGAGCGCGAATCGCCGGGAAGCTATCGTCCGCTCGCGCCCGAGACGCTGTATCTGACCGAGGCCGAATGGGCCGGGGCAGCCAAAGAGCGCCCGATCCATGTCGTCACGCCCTTCGACGTCCCGCCCGCAGCGACGGTCGTCGACCTCGAAACCTTCGCCGCGCGCGATTTCACGCCCGAACGCACCGCCGACGAGAATGTCTATACGAAGGTCGCCGACCACCTGAGCGATGAGCGCCGCAAGGGACGCAAGACAATCATCGCCAGCTATTCGGGCGGCGCGCGCGAGCGCCTGTCGGGGTTGCTCCGCGACCATGGCGTCACCTCGCTCGCCCCCGTCGACAGCTGGCAGGAGGCGCTCGGCACAGCCTCGGCCGACAGTGGCGGCGCGACCGCGATGGTCGTCCTGCCGCTCGACCATGGCTTTGCCTCCGACGCGATCAGCCTGCTCACCGAGCAGGACATTCTCGGCGAGCGCCTCGTCCGTCGCCAGAAGCGCCGCAAGAGCGCCGACGCCTTCCTCGCCGAACTCGCGACGCTCAGCGTCGGCGACCTTGTCGTCCATCTCGACCATGGCATCGGCCGCTATGAGGGGCTGACGCAGATCCCGGTCGGAAGCAGCCCGCACGACTGCGTCGCGCTCACTTACGCGGGCGGCGACAAGCTCTACGTCCCCGTCGAAAATCTCGATGTCCTCTCGCGCTATGGCGGCGAGAGCGACGGCGTCGGCCTCGACAAACTCGGCGGCGAGGCCTGGCAGCGCCGCAAGGCGCGGATGAAGGAACGCATCCGCGAGATCGCGGGCGAATTGCTCGCGACCGCGGCGCAGCGCGCGCTGCGTTCGGGCGAGTTGCTCGCGCAGGATGCCGCCTATCCCGCCTTCGCCGACCGTTTCCCCTATCAGGAAACCGACGATCAGGACCGCGCGATCGGCGATGTGCTCGCCGACATGGCGTCGGGTCGCCCGATGGACCGGCTCGTCTGCGGCGATGTCGGCTTCGGCAAGACCGAGGTGGCGCTGCGCGCGGCGTTCGTCGCCGCGATGGCGGGAGTGCAGGTCGCGGTCGTCGTGCCGACGACCTTGCTCGCGCGCCAGCATTACACCAATTTCGTCGAACGCTTCAAAGGCTTCCCGATCAACATCGGGCGCCTGTCGCGCCTCGTTCCGGCGGGCGAAGCGCAAAAGACGCGCGACGGCCTTTCAAACGGCCAGATCGATATCGTCGTCGGCACGCACGCCGTCATCGCGAAAGCGGTCGAGTTCAAGAATCTGGGCCTTGTGATCGTCGACGAGGAACAGCGTTTCGGCGTCGTCCACAAGGAACGGCTGAAGCAGCTCAAGACCGACGTCCATGTGCTGACGCTGACCGCGACGCCGATCCCGCGCACGCTGCAGATGGCGATGTCGGGGTTGCGCGAGCTCAGCGTCATCCAGACGCCGCCGGTCGACCGCCTCGCGGTGCGCACCTATGTCGCGCCATGGGATCCGGTGGTGATCCGCGAGGCGCTGCTCCGCGAGCACGATCGCGGCGGGCAGAGCTTCTTCGTCACCCCGCGGATCAAGGACCTGCCGGATATCGAGGAATTCCTGCGCACGCGGGTTCCCGAGATCAAATATGTCGTCGCGCACGGCCAGATGGCGCCGGGCGAGGTCGAGGAGCGCATGAGCGCCTTCTACGACCGCAAATATGACGTGCTCGTCTCGACCACCATCGTCGAAAGCGGGCTCGATATCCCGAGCGCGAACACGCTGATCGTCCACCGCGCCGACCGCTTCGGCCTTGCGCAGCTTTACCAGCTCCGCGGGCGTGTCGGGCGGTCGAAAACGCGCGCTTATGCTTACCTGACGACGATGGAAGGCGGCGCGATCACCGATACCGCCGAAAAGCGGCTCAAGCTGCTCGGCGATCTCGACACGCTGGGCGCGGGGTTCCAGCTTGCGAGCCACGACCTCGACATCCGCGGCGCGGGCAATCTCGTCGGCGACGAGCAATCGGGGCATATCCGCGAGGTCGGCTTCGAGCTGTACCAGTCGATGCTCGAGGAGGCCATTTTGGTGGCCAAGGCCGAGGGCATGGGCGCCGCGCCGCCGCGCGAAGCGCTGTCGCCGGTGATCACGGTCGATGCACCGATCCTGATCCCCGAGGACTATGTTCCCGACCTGCCGCTGCGCATGGCGCTCTATCGCCGACTCAACGAGGCGGGCGACCGCCCGGCGCTCGACGCCTTTGCCGCCGAGATGATCGACCGTTTCGGCCCGCTGCCGCCCGAGACCGCGAACCTCATCCAGCTGATGGAGATCAAGGCGAACGCGAAGCTGGCGGGCATCGCGAAGCTCGACGTCGGCACGAAGGGCGCGCTGATCAGCTTCCACGGCGACCAGTTCGCCAATGTCCCCGGCCTGATTGCCTATGTCGAGCGGCTGAAGGGCCGTGCGCGCATTCGTCCCGACAACAAGCTGTCGATCAGCGGCGACTGGGTGAGCACCGGCGCGCGGCTCAACGGTGCGCTGCAATTGTCCAAGGGGTTGGGGAAGCTCGCGAAGCAGGTCGCCTAGGCTTCCATCAACCCCGGCAGCTGATCCGACGGCACCGGGCCCGACTTCAGGAACCCTTGCCAGGTTGCGACGCCCAGTTCGGACAGCCGTTCGAGCTGGCGCCCATTCTCGATTCCCTCGGCCACCACCAGCAAACCCAGCGCGCGCGCCAGGTCGACGATCGCGCGTACGACGATTCGGTCGCGGTCGCTGCCGTCGATCGTGCGGGTAAAGCCGCTGTCGATCTTGAGATAGTCGATCGGGAGCCGCGCGAGCAGCGACAGGCTGGAATAGCCGGTCCCGAAATCGTCGATCGCGATCGCACAGCCGAGCCGGCGAATCTGCGCCAGCTGTTCGGCCGCGCTCGCCGGATCGCTGAGCATCGCCTGCTCGGTGAGTTCGAGCGTCAACCGGTCGGGGTCGACCTTTGCCGCCTTGGCCATCGCCGCGAACCGCCCGGCGAATTCGGGATCGCCGAGATCGGCGGCGGTGATGTTGAGCGAGACGCGCAGCTTCGCGAGCGCCTTCGGCCAGGTCGCCATTTCGGCGAGCGCGACGCGGTGTGCATGTTCGGTGAGCTCGCATTCGAGCCGCGCCGCACGCGCCGCGGTCACCAGCGGCCCCGCGCCAAGCAGGCCGAGTTCGGGATGCTGCCAGCGGAGCAGCGCCTCGACCCCCGTCATCTCTCCGGTCGCGACGTCATATTGCGGCTGGTAATGGATCACGACCTCGTTCCGCGACAGCGCGGCGTGCACCATCACCCCGTCACGCGCCGATGCCGGCCGCGCCAGCTGGTCGCACGCGGCGCGCAGCTGTTCGGCGACCGATTCGTCGCGCGTGATGAGCGCCGCCGCGATACGGATCGACAGGCGGCCGTTCGGGTCGCCGACGATCGGTTCGGCGAGCGCGACGTGCAGCGCGCGCTCCTGCGCGCGCAACGCGCCGAGCGACATCGGCGTCGCGGGAACGATCAGGAAGCGCGGGCCGTCGAGCCGGTCGACGCACGACCCCTGGCCGAACTCGTCGCTCGCGAAATTTTCGAGCCGGCGGCCGATTTCGTCGAGCACCGAATCGCCCGTTGCGGTTCCCGCGCTGTTGTTGATGCGCGCCATCTGGTCGATCTGGACCAGGATGACGCCGGCGTCGGTATCGTGACGCATGTGCATGGTTTCGAGTTTGCGGGCGCAGGCGGAAAGGGACTCGGACAGGCGATTCATGGCGGTCCCTCTATCAGGCTTTGCTTGCCAAGCGCTTCCCTTTTGCACCACAATATAGGCGTGGCTGCCACATTATCCCAACATGCCGCATCGACGGCCCCCCTGATCGACGGCATTGGCCGGCAAATCAGCTATTTGCGCCTGTCGGTCACCGATCGCTGCGACCTGCGCTGCCGATATTGTATGGCCGAAGACATGACCTTCCTGCCCAAATCGGCGGTGCTCAGCATAGAGGAAATGGGCGAACTTGCCGAGCGCTTCGTTGCGCGCGGTATCCGGCGGATCCGCCTGACCGGCGGCGAGCCGCTGGTGCGGCGCGGGATCGACCTACTCGCCGCGCGCCTCGGCGCGCTGATCGGGCACGGCCTCGACGAACTCACGCTCACCACCAATGCGATGCGGCTCGCCGAACATGCGCCGATGCTGGCCGCGGCAGGGGTGCGACGCATCAACGTCAGCCTCGACACGCTCGACGCCGCCGCCTTTCGCCATATCACGCGCGTCGGCGATCTCGCCGTCGCGCTCGCGGGGATCGATGCGGCGCGCGGTGCGGGGCTGGCGGTCAAGATCAACATGGTCGCGCTCGCCGGGCTCAACGAAGACCAGCTCTTGCCCATGCTCGACTATTGCGCCGCGACGGGCTGCGACCTGACGCTCATCGAAACCATGCCGCTGGGCGAGGTCGAGGCGGATCGCAGCGACCATTATATCCCGCTCCACCATTTCATCGCGCCGCTGCGCGAAGCGCGCGCGATCTACCCGGTCGAAAAACGCACCGGCGGCCCCGCGCGCTATTTCGCGGTCGAGGACAGCCCGGTGACGCTCGGGCTGATCACGCCGCTCAGCGACAATTTCTGCGCGACCTGCAATCGCATCCGCCTGACCGTCGAGGGGCGCGTCTATATGTGCCTTGGGCAGGACGACCATGTCGACCTGCGCGCGGCGCTGCGCGACGGCGGCGATGTCGACGGCTTGATTGATGCCGCTTTGGCTGGCAAACCGCGCGCGCATGACTTTCACATCGAACGAAAGTCCACACCGGCGGTCGCGCGTCATATGAGTGCAACGGGCGGCTGACAGGCCATCCCGTTATTTGCAGGCACGGGGGGAACCGGACCAATATGCATCGCAAGATCGCGCTTGTCGCATCGAACGCGCCCGCCGCCATGGAGGCCGAGGCGGAACTGCGCCCGCTCTACGATTTCGTCGACTTGGCCGAGGCCGACCTGCTGATCGCGCTCGGCGGCGACGGCTTCCTCCTGCACATGCTGCATCAGTTGCTCGACCAGCGGCGCAGCCTGCCCGTGTTCGGGATGAACCGCGGCACGATCGGCTTCCTGATGAACGAGTTTCGCGTCGAAGGGCTGATCGACCGGCTGGCGGCGGCGCGGCCGTTCCTGATCCATCCGCTGTCGGGCGACATCACGACGATCAGCGGCGAGCGGCACATATTGCCCGCGATCAACGAGATTTCGCTGCTGCGCGAAACGCGGCAGGCGGCAAAGCTCGAAGTGATGATCAACGAAAAGACGATGCTCGAGGAACTGGCGTGCGACGGCGTGCTCGTGTCGACGCCCGCCGGATCGACCGCCTATAACCTCAGCGCCAACGGCCCGATCCTGCCGCTCGAATCCGAAATGCTCGCGCTGACGCCGATCAGCCCCTTCCGCCCGCGGCGCTGGCGCGGCGCGCTCGTCCCCGAATCGACGAGCATCCGCTTCAATGTCCGCGAGGCGGCCAAACGCCCCGTCAGCGCCGTCGCCGACCAGCGCGAAATCCGTGACGTGAAGACGGTATTGGTCACCACGGACCGCAGCCGGCCGCTGACTTTGCTGTTCGATCCCGATCAGGGATTGGACGAACGCATCGCGATGGAACAATTTATCGTTTGAGGTGAGCGGGCCGGGGCCGCAACAAATTGTGCCGATACCCTCTTGCAAAATGCTCCGCGCGGCGGCAAAGGGGCCGCCTTGCCCGCCACGGCGGACTGTTCCTCGGTAGCTCAGCGGTAGAGCAATCGACTGTTAATCGATCGGTCGTAGGTTCGAATCCTACCCGGGGAGCCACTTCTTTCCAGACATAGTCGCGATTGCGCCAAGACGCTCCGGCTTGGCTGATTTGCCCCGGCGCTCCGATGTTCGGGCGGTCACGCCGCCATGTCGTAAAGTTCGGCGCCGATCACCGTCACCGCTTCGTGCAGCTTGGCCGCGATCGTCGCCGCCTGCGCCGCGCCGAGCCCGTCGACGGTCACCTCGATCCGCATCATGCCGCGCTCGACCCGCATCGCCATCGCCGAGGGCGTGATCGCGCGCTGCGCGAAAAATCCCGCGACGCGCGGCAAGGAGTGCGGGTCGAGGATCGCGTCGATCCGGAAACGGTGCATCAGGCGGCGACCCGCTCGGCACCGGCGATCACGGCTTCGGCCATTTCGTCGGCGACGACGGCGGGCGAGCGCCCTTCGCGCGCCGCGCGTTCGAGCAATGCCCCGACGCGCGGGCCGATCGCGGCGACGCGCGCTTCGACATCGGCTTCGCTTTCGCCCAGATATTCGGCCGACACATTGATGATACCGCCCGCATTGACGACATAGTCGGGAGCATAGGCGATACCGCGTTCGACCAGCAGCGCCGCGACGTCGGGGCTGGCGAGTTGGTTGTTCGCGGCGCCGCAAACCAGCTTTGCCCTGAGCTTGCCGACCGTTTCATGGCTCAGCGCGCCGCCGAGCGCGCACGGCGCGAAGATGTCGGCCTCGACCGCTGCGATTTCGTCGATGTCGACGACTTCGGCGCCGAGGATCGCGCTGAGGCGGTCGCGGCGCGCCGGATCGGGGTCGGCGATCACCAGATGCGCACCGGCATCGGCGAGACGGCGGCAAAGATCGGCACCGACATTGCCCGTGCCCTGCACCGCTACGGTGAGCCCCTTGAGGTCGCGGCCCAGCGCGAAGTCGGCGGCGACGCGCATCGAATCGAACACGCCCTTCGCGGTCCATGGCGACGGATCGCCGCCGGCGCGGCCCTCGACGGTCGGCAAGCCCGCGACGTGGCGCGAGACGCTGGCAACCTCTTGCATATCGGCGACCGATGTCCCGACATCTTCGGCGGTCACATAAAGCCCGCCGAGATTTTCGACCGCGCGGCCAAAGGCGCGGAACAGCGCGACGCGGTCGAACTCGCCCTCGGGACGCCGCAGCACCGCCTTGGCGCCGCCGAGCGGCAGGCCGGCGAGCGCGTTCTTGTAGCTCATGCCCTCGGCCAGCCGCATCGCATCGCCGAGCGCGTGGCGCATGTCGGGATAGGACCAGAAACGGCAACCGCCCGCCCCCGGCCCGAGCGCCGTCGAGTGAATCGCGATAAAGCCGTCGAGCCCCGCTTCGAGATCGTAAAGGCGCACGCATTCGAGCGGCGGGGCCAAGCGGGCAAGACGGACAACCATGAAACACACTCCTTTGGATGAGGCGGGCATGATCGCATCGAACCGCAGGACGATCTTGCCCCGATTTCGGCCGATCGGGAGCATTTTGGGGATTATCTGTTCTCCTAATTTATAATATGGGGATCAGATGACCGATCTTGATCCATTCGAGATAAAAATCCTCCGCGAATTGCAACGCGACGCGAATCAGACGACGGCCGAGATTGCCGAGCGCGTCGGGCTGTCGGTGTCGCCCTGCTGGCGGCGGATCGACCGGCTCGAACGCGAGGGGTTCATTCGCAAACGCGTCGCGATCGTCGACCGGCGCAAGGTCGGGCTGAACGCCCATGTCTTCGCGCAGGTGAAGCTCAACGCGCACGGCCGCGCCAATCTGGACGAGTTCAGCGCCGCGATCCGCGGTTTCCCCGAAGTGCTCGACGCCTATGTGCTGATGGGAACGACCGACTTCATGCTGCGGATCGTCGCGAAGGACATCGACGCCTATGAAAGCTTCTTTTTCGACCAGCTGAGCAAATTGCCGGGGGTGCAGGAAATCAACTCGACCGTCGCGCTGTCCGAAATCAAGGCGACGACCGAACTGCCGCTTGGCTAGCAGGTCCAGAGGAGCGCGAATGAGCCGCATTCATCCCATTTACGACGCGATGGCGCCGACGATCTTCGAACATATGTCGGGGCTCGCGCGGGCGCATGATGCGATCAACCTCGGGCAGGGTTTTCCCGACGCGCCGCCGTCGCCCGACATGATCGACGCCGCGGCGCGCGCGCTCGCCGAACGGTCGAACCAATATCCGCCGGCGTTCGGGCTGGTCGAGCTGCGCGACGCCATCTGCCAATATTATGCCCGGCGGCAGGGGCTGGACCTGTCGCGCGACCAGGTGATCGTAACCTCGGGCGCGACCGAAGCGCTCGCAGCCGCCCTGCTCGCGCTCGTCGGCCCGGGCGACGAGGTCATCCTCTTCCAGCCCGCCTATGACAGCTATGCGCCGATGATCCGCCGTGCGGGCGGGACGCCGGTGTCGGTCCATCTCAGCCCGCCCGACTGGCGATATGATGCGGAGGCGATCGCGCGGGCGATCACGCCGCGCACGCGCCTGTTGATGTTCAACGACCCGCTCAATCCCGCGGGCAAGGTCGCGAGCGACGCCGAACGCGCGCTGATCGCCGACGCCTGCCGCCGCCACGACCTGATCGCAATCTGCGACGAGGTGTGGGAAGATGTCCGCTTCGACAGCGCGCCCCACCGCTCGCTCTGGTCGCAGCCGGGAATGGCGGAGCGGACGGTCAAGATCGGCTCGGCGGGCAAGATTTTCGGGCTCACGGGATGGAAGACCGGCTGGCTCTGCGCCTCGCCCGACCTCGCGCGCGCGATCGGCCGCGCGCACCAGTTCCTGACCTTCACCACCCCGCCGGCGCTGCAATGGGCGGTCGCCGAGGGGCTGGGGCGCCCCGACGACTGGTTCGCGGCGCAGCGCGCGGTCTGGGCGGGCGCGCGCGACCATCTGGCGCACGGTCTAGAACGCGCGGGTTTCGTCGTCCTGCCGGGCGCCGCGACCTGGTTCCTGTGCGTCGACCTTGTCGCGTCGGGCGTCGCGATCGACGACCGGAGTTTCAGCGAACGCGCGGTGCGCGAGGCGGGTGTCGCCTCGATCCCGGTGTCGGCGCTGTTCGAAGGCGACGGGCCGCGCCATATCCTGCGGCTCTGCTTCACCAAGGACCATGCACTGCTCGATGCCGCGGTCGAACGCCTTGCCCGCTTCCGCGATCAGCTTAAAACGGAAGCGGTCTAGTCCGCCTGCGGGACGCCGAGTTCGGCGAGCAGTGTGTCGCGCAGCGCATCGAAGGCTTCGCCGCCGGCGCGGCGCGGGTGCGGCAGGCGGACGCGCGTATCGTACCCGATCCGCCCTTCCCTCAGCACGAGGATGCGGTCGGCGAGCAGGATCGCCTCCTCGACGTCATGCGTGACGAGCAGAGTGGCGGGGCCGTGCGCCTGGCACAGCTCGCCGATCAGCCGCTGCATCTTGAGCCGCGTCAGCGCGTCGAGCGCGGCAAAAGGCTCGTCGAGCAGCAGCAGGCGCGGCTCGCGTACCAGCGCGCGCGCGAGCGCGGCGCGCTGCGCCTCGCCGCCCGAGAGTGTCGCAGGCCAGGCATCGGTCCGATGGCCCAGCCCGACCTCGGCAAGCGCCGCCTCGGCGCGTTCGCGCGACGCATCCTTGCCGGTGAGGCCGATCACGACATTCTTCCACACGCTCTTCGACTGGACGAGGCGCGGTTCCTGGAACACCACGGTGCGCGCCCCGGGCACCCACGCTTCGCCGCCGTCGGGGGCGTCGAGGCCCGCGAGGATGCGCAGCAGCGTCGTCTTGCCGCTGCCCGACGCGCCGAGCAGCGCAACGAATTCGCCGCTGTGGATCGTCAGGTTCAGGCGGTCGAGAACATTGGTGCCGGTGAAATTGCGGCTGACGTCGCGGACCTCGACCGCGACGGGGCGGTGCGAGAAATCAGGCGCGGCGACGCGCTCGGCGGCGGCGAAGTCGATCGAAAGGACGGCGGTCATCGATAAATCTCCTATCGGATGGCGACACCCGCGCGCCACGGCATGAACAGCCGTTCGAGCGAGCGGACGATCAGGTCGGCGCTGAGGCCGAGCACGGCGTAGGTGGCGATACAGATCAGGATGACGTCGACCTGCTGGTACATTTGCGCGCTGTTGAGCAGGTAACCCAGCCCCGCCGAGGCGTTGATCTGTTCGGCGGCGATCAGCACGAGCACCGAGACGCCGAGCGCGAAGCGCAGCCCGGTGAAAATCTGCGGCAGCGCAAGCGGCAGCACGACCTCGAGGATCAGGCGGCGGCCGCCCAGCCCGAAGCTGCGCATCGCCTCGATCACCTTGCGGTCGACGTTGCGCACCCCGGCATAGGTGTTGAGATACATCGGGAACATCGTCGCGAGTGCAATAAGCAGTAGTTTCGGCGCCTCGCCGATCCCGAACCAGACGATGAACAGCGGGACGAGCGCGAGGAAGGGTATGGTGCGCAGCATCTGGAGCAGCGCGTCGAACAATTCCTCACCGAGTTTCGACAGGCCTGCGATCGTCCCGAGGACCAGTCCGAAGACGATGCCGACCGCACCGCCGACGAGTGCGCGCGTCAGCGACGTGGCGATCTGCGACGCGAGCGCCTGTTCGGTCCAGAGTTGCTGCCACCCGGCGACGAGCCCGGCGGGCGAGGGAAGGATCGACGGATCGATCCACCCCGCGCTCGTCGAGATCGCCCACAGCGCGACGATGATCAGCGGTCCGGTCGCGCGGCGCGCGAAGGAGAAGCGTTCGGACCGGTTTCCCGCCTTGCGGACGACCGGCTGGACGAGCCGGCCGGGGTCGCCCGCAAGCGCAATCGGCGTCGGCGCGTTCACTTCGCCGCCTCCTGCGTCGCGACGATGCCGTCGTAACGCTTGTCGAAGATCTGCGATGCGTCGAGTTTCTTGCGGATCAGCCCTTCCTTGAAGAACAGATCAGCCTCGTCTTGGTGCGCTGCGATGATCGCATCGCCGATCGGGGCATAGCTATAGGGTGTGCGCTGGACGATCTTTTCGGCGATCTTTGCGTCGACATTATAGCGTTTGGCGAGCGCGGGTGCGGCCTTGACCGGGTTCTCGCGCTGCCAGCGCGTCGCCCGTGCCGCGCGTGCGACAAGGTCACCGATCGCCTTCGCTTTCACCGGATCGGCGAGCGCGGCGTCGGACGCGACGAGATAGAAAAAGCCCGGCGTGTTGGGCGGCGCCCCGCTCGCGAGCACGCGGACCTTTCCGGCGTCGAGCGCCTGCGTCAGATAGGGTTCGCCAATCGTGATCGCGTCGGCCGATCCCTTGTCGAGCAAGCCGGTGCCGAAACCCGTTGCCTGCACCGGCTTGATGTCTTTCAGCGACAGGCCTTGTTTGTCGAGCAGCCGCGCGACGAAATAATGGAGCACCGTGCCCTTCATGAACGACACCGACTTGCCCTTGAGGTCGGCGATGCTGCGGATCGGCGAATCGGGTTTGACGACGAGCGCATAGGGCGAACCGCCGCCGTCGACGGTCTTGCTCACCGCGACCACCTTCACCGGGCTGCCCGCTGCCTGCGCAAAGATCAGCGGCGTTTCGGCCATCCAGCCGACGTCGAGCGAGCCGCCGGTCTGCGCCGCGATGATCGGCGGCCCGCCGACGAAATTGGCCCATTCGATCTTGTAATCGGTGGGCTGGCCTTCGCCCGATACGTCGAGCGACGATTTGAGCGCGTGGAGCTGGTCGCCGATCCGGATCGTCGTACAGTCATCGGGGGCGGTGCCGCAGGCGGACAGGGCGAACAGGGCGCCGGCGACGAGCGCGCGCAGCGGAGCAAATGGGCGTGTCATGGAGAATCCTTCGGGGCGCGCAAAAGTACGGCGCGCGGCGGCGGGACGGAGATCGGGCGGATGCGGCATGGGCCGCATCGTCGGCTTCGTCAGGAAGGAGGAAGGGGCAAGTGCATCGTATCACCTCGTCACAGAGGGGAACACGATACCTGGCGCTGTCGCCTGAGCATCGCGCGCTTTAGCCGTTGGTAACGCGGAGCAAGCTGCTTCCCGGTCAAAAGCCGCGAATCCCGAAAACAGGACACCGGTCGGGATCAGGCCGGATAATTCAACTTGATTGGTAGAGTTGTAATCGTCAAGCCTAGTTTCGCTTTCAGGCGGCAAAGCGTCGCTCGGTTCCGCCGGCCGGTCGCTATTCGCGGCCGATGGCGGACGCGCGAAAGTCAGGCGTCATGCCGGGGCAGCAACGGCTGTCGCCGCCGATGATGCCCTCGCGGCCAGCCAGGGGCCGATGCGCCGGATCGCCTCTTCGACCAGATCGGTGGAGACGGCGAAACTGATGCGTATGAAGCCTTTCCCGTCGACCGGATCGAAATCCAGCCCGGGCGCCACGGCCACACCCGTATCGCGCAGCAGCGCTTCGCAGAAGGATAGGCTGTCGCCCGTCAGATGGCCGACGTCGGCGTAGATATAGAAAGCCCCGTCGGGCGGCGCGATCCGCCGCAGCCCCATTTTCGGCAGCGCTTCCAGCAGGAGCTCGCGATTGCGCGCATAGCTGCGGATATGGCCTTCGAGTTCATCGCGGCAGTCGAACGCGATCAGCCCGGCATGCTGGGCGAGCGAGGGCGGCGTCAGGAACAGATTGCCCATCCGCGCCCGCGCGGCGTCGATCAGGCTTTCGGGAACGATCAGCCACCCGAGGCGCCAGCCCGCCATGCTGAAATATTTGGAGAAGCTGTTGACGACCAGCGCATCGGGCGCGTGCTTCAACAGGGTCTCGGTGGGGAGCGTATAGCTCAGCCCATGATAGATTTCGTCCGAGACGAGCGCGATGCCGCGGCGCTTGCAGACCTCGGCGAGCCTGCGCAATTCGTCCGGCGCGATGATCGTGCCCGTGGGGTTGGCCGGGCTCGCGACGATCAGCCCGTCGGGCGCCGGCTCCAGTCGCTCGATCGCATCAGCGGTGATCTGGAACCGCTCGGCTTCGCCGCACGCGAGTTCGACCGGCTCGAGATGGAGCGCCTTCAGCGTATTGCGATAGGCGACATAGCCGGGGCGTGCGAGCGCGACACGCGCGCCGGGCGCAAAGAGGCAGGACAGCGCGAGCACCAGCGCGGGCGAGGCGCCGCAGGTCAGGATGACCTGTTCGGGATCGACGGCGACTCCATAGGCTTCGTCATAATGCGCGGCGATGCGCGCCTTCAGCGCCGGGCTCTCCCAATAGCCCATGCCATCGCTGTCGAGGATGCGATGCGCGGCCGCGATCGCCGCTGCCGGGGCGCCGGTCGAAGGCTGGCCGAACTCCATATGGATCACCGACTGCCCGTCGGCGCGCATCCGATGCGCGAGACGGCTGATCGCGATGGCATGAAAGGGATCGATCTCGACCGGCATGAAAAGCTGCTCCACTCCAATATCGCCACATATGTCGCGCCGGCGCCTGTCGGGCGTTCGCGGACCGAAGCCGACGGTCATACAGGCTCGCGCGACGGCGACAACGCCCTTGCCGCAATTCCGCTCTGTCCTGACCCTGGGTCGATAATCGGGGTGCAACGCGGTCGCCGGCTTGTTAGGAGGGCCCGCGATGCGCAGCGAACCCGATCCCCGGCCGACCACGGCGTTCAAGTCAGCCTAGGTCCGACTATGCGCATCCGGGACTTTCTGCTGCTCGCTGCCGTGTGCCTGATCTGGGCCTTCAACAATGTGCTCAGCAAGATCATCGTCACCCATTGGGCGATTCCGCCGCTTTTCTACGTCACCTTGCGCTTCAGCGTCGTCGCGCTCCTGATGCTGCCCTGGCTGCTGCCGATGCCGCGCCCCGCCTGGCGGATCGTCGCGATCGCGCTGACCCTCGGCGGCGGGAGCTTTGCCCTGCTGTTCGTCGGACTGCGCACGACCTCGCCGTCAGCGGCGGCGATCATCCTGCAACTCGGCGTACCCTTCACGGTCCTGCTGTCGATCCTGCTGCTCGGCGAGCGCATTCACTGGCGCCGCGGGCTCGGCATCGCGCTGACCCTCGCCGGGGTGCTGATCGTGAGCTGGGGGCCGCACGGCGTGTCGCTGTCGTCGGGGCTGTGGTTCGTCGCCGCGAGCGCCTTCGCGGGCGCGGCAGGCGCCGTGCTGATGAAGCAGGTCGACGGGGTGAAGCCGTTTCGCTTTCAGGCTTGGGTCGGGCTTATCTCGGCAAGCGTGCTGGGGCTGATGTCGTTCCTGCTGGAAGGCGGCCAGTGGACTGCGGCCGCGGCGGCGGGATGGCCCTTCATCGCTGCGGTCCTGTTCACGGCGATCGTCGTGTCGATCGGCGCACACTCGATCTATTATTATCTGATCGGCCGGTACGAGGCCAATCTGATCGCCCCGCTCACCTTGATGACGCCGCTGGGGACGATCGGTCTCGGCGTGCTGATCACCCATGATCATTTCGACCTGCGCATGGGCGCCGGCGCCGCGCTCGCGATGCTGGGCGTGCTGATCGTCGCGTTGCGGCGAAAGCCCGCGACCGAATTGCTCGTCGAGCGCGAAATTCGATAGCGGACGGCGAAGGCTGGGCTCCCGAGGAGCCGTTCGACTTCGCCGGACTATTTGCGGCGGTACCGGAAATACCAGACTTCATGGCCCTGCGCGCGCGCCTTGGCCTCATAGCGCGTCTCGGGCCAGCCGCCGGGGCGGACCTCGAAATCGCGCGCATCCTTCGCCTGCCATTCGAACTGGTGCCGGTGGCGGCGCATCACCATCAGCGCGTGCTGCAGATAGACGGGATGATCGGTCCCGAAACGGAACTCGCCGCCGGGCTTCAGCTTCGCCGCGATCAGGTCGAGCGGCCCGTCGTTCATCATCCGCCGCTTCGCGTGGCGTGCCTTGGGCCAGGGGTCGGGGTGGAGCAGATAGGCGAAGGAGAGCGCGCCATCGGGAATCCGCCGTAGCACTTCGAGCGCATCGCCATGGTGAATGCGGACATTGCCGAGCGGCAAGCTCGCGCCATGATCGCCCGCGACATGGACCAGTGCCTGTGCGACACCGTTGATGAAGGGTTCGGCGCCGATGAAGCCATGATCGGGCAGCATGTCGGCGCGCCCCGCCATATGTTCGCCGCCGCCGAAACCGATTTCGAAATGGAGCGAGCACTCCTGCCCGAACAGGCGCTCCGCAGTCACGTCGCCCTCGGCCGGCACCGCGATCTGCGGCAACAGCGTGTCGACCAGATCTTGCTGGCCCGCGCGCAGGGGCTTGCCCTTGGAGCGGCCATAGAGGCGGTTGAGCGTGGTCGGGTCGCCGGGTTTATGTGCAGTCATGGCGCGCGCGTTAGCGCGGCCGGGCCGCGGGCGAAAGGGCGCTATTTCGCTTTCGCACCGCTGTCGATCTGAATCTGGCGCTTGTCCCCCCATGTAGCGACGGTCGCACGGACGCGGCCCGCGTTGACGATTTCCATCGCGCGCTGCGGCGAGGGCAGCCGGTCTTGCGACGCGAAGTTGAGATCCTGCGCCGCCATATGGAGGGTTACGCCGAAGCGCTCGCCCTTGCCCTTGGCGCCCGTCAGGAGACCGCCGACCGACGGCCCGACCCATATGCCGATGCCATTGTCACCGGCGGCGAGCAGATAGGCATCGCTGGCGCCGCCGGCACGATAGGCCGCCTTGTTCCCGTCGAGTCCGCTGTCCCGGCACCATTGCACCTGTACCGGTTGGCGTTTTCCTTCTCCGGCTGCCGCGGATGTGATCGCCGCGGTGAGCGCGTCCTGAATCGCGTCGCCGGACGCATCCTTCGACTTGCCCCTGAACGTCAACGTGTCGGTGCAAGCCGTCACGGGCAGCGCCGCGGGCGCCGCTTCCACATCTTTCGGCCAGACGATTTCGGCGAGCCAGCCGTCCATCGCCCGCGCCAGTTCGGCCGGGCTCTTGTCGCGCGAGGTTGCGCGCAGCTTCACATACCAGTCACCGACCGGAAGGAGCGCGATGCCCGTGCTCGAATAGCCTTGGTCGGCGGTCGTCGCATAGACGGTCTTGAGGCCGCTTGCCGTACCTTGACCCGGCGGCGTGAAAGCTTCGGGTGCGATGGCGAGCTTTGCGCCCTGGAATATTCCTCGATTTTCGATCGACCATTGCGCCTGCGCCATCCAGACGGGGACGCCACCATTGGTGTTGCGAAAAATATAGAAGGACAGAAAGTCGCGCGCGTCGTCGGGTTCGAAGCTGAGGCCGAGGTCGAGTTCGTGGGGCGCATAGGTTCGCGCCGCGGTCAGCGCATTGCCGCCGAGCGTCGCGGGAACGGCGATGCCGCTATGCTTGTGGGTCCATGGTTTGCCGGCCTCGACCGCAAGCTCGCCCTGCGCCCAAGCAGGGGTGGTCGTCGCAAGCACGAGCGCCGAAAAAACGCCAAAAACAGAAAATCTTGCCATATCCCGCCTCCCCGATCCGGCAGTCTGACTGTCAGATCGGGGTGACGATTTCAAGTTGCCCGGCGGCGTCAGGCGGCGAGCGCGGCCTTCAGCTTGTCGACGAGGTCGGTGCGTTCCCAAGGGAAAGCGTCGCCTTCGGCGGTGCGGCCGAAATGGCCGTAGGCTGCGGTCTGCTTGTAGATCGGCTTGTTGAGGCCGAGGTGGGTGCGGATGCCCTTCGGCGTCAGGCGCACGAGCTGCGGGATCGCGGCTTCGATACGGCTTTCCTCGACAGTGCCCGTGCCGTGCAGGTCGACATAGATCGACAGCGGCTCGGCAACGCCGATCGCGTAGGAGAGCTGGATCGTGCAGCGGCGCGCGAGACCCGCGGCGACGATATTCTTGGCGAGATAGCGCGTGATATAGGCCGCCGAACGGTCGACCTTGGTCGGGTCCTTGCCGCTGAACGCGCCGCCGCCGTGCGGGCTGGCGCCGCCATAGGTGTCGACGATGATCTTGCGTCCGGTCAGACCCGCGTCGCCGTCGGGGCCCCCGATTTCGAAACGACCCGTGGGGTTGATGTGATAGACGGTGTTCGCGGTGAGCAGCTCGGCCGGGAGCACGTCGGCGATCACGCCGAGCACATATTTGCGCAGCTCGGTATATTTGGCTTCGTCACCCTCGCCATTGTGGAAGAAATAGCCCGGCGCATGCTGCGTCGACACGACGATCGCGGTCGCCTCGACCGGGCGTTCGTTGGCATAACGCAGCGTGACCTGGCTCTTGGTGTCGGGCTCGAGGAAGGGCGCGGTGCCCGCCTTGCGGTCGGCCGCCATGCGCTCGAGGATCTTGTGGCTGTAATCGAGCGTCGCGGGCATCAGGTCGGGGGTCTCGTCCGACGCATAGCCGAACATGATGCCCTGGTCGCCGGCGCCTTCGTCCTTGTCGCCGCTTTCGTCGACGCCCTGCGCGATATGCGCCGACTGGCCGTGCAGATTGTTTTCGAAACGGAAGGTCTTCCAGTGGAAACCGTCCTGTTCGTAACCGATTTCGCGCACCGTGTTGCGAACCGTCGCTTCGATTTCCTCGAGCGCGCCCGGCGCCCATTCGTCATTCTCGAACACGCCCTTGCAACGGATTTCGCCGGCCAGCACGACGAGTTGCGTCGTGGTCAGCGTTTCGCACGCGACGCGCGCCTCGGGATCCTTCGACAGGAACAGGTCGACGATCGAATCGCTGATCTGGTCCGACACCTTGTCGGGATGTCCTTCGGACACGCTTTCGGAGGTGAAGAGGAAGCTGTTGCGCATGGGGACCTTCTTTTGGGATCGAATATAAAGGAAACTTTATGTCGCGGGTGCTGTTAGCGCCCGCGCCGCCGGTTTGCAATGGCGAGCGCGAGCAGCAGCAGGCCGAATGCGACCGGCAGCGCGTTCCCGAAACGCGCGAAGAGGGTGGGCGCGTGCGCGGGCGGGAGCGTCATGTCGATCCGCCCGGCGCTGTGCATAGGAAGCGAGCGGAGGATGTGTCCGTCGGCATCGATCACCGCGCTGATTCCCGTCGGCGTTGCGCGGACAACTGGAAGCCCCTCCTCGATCGCACGCAGCTGTGCCTGCGCCAGATGTTGCGGCGGTCCCCACGCGCCGAACCAGGCGTCGTTCGAGGGGTTGAAGATGAAGTCGGGACGATGGGCGCGATCGACGACCTGGCCCGAAAAGATGATCTCGTAACAGATTTGCAGCCCGACATTCAGCGCGGGGCGTCCCAGCGAAACCATCTCGCGCAGAGACTTTTCGGCGGCGCTCGCGTTGGCCGGAAGCGACGGTTCGCGAACTTCGGGAAGCGCCAGCGTCCGCGGCCCCGGCCCCGGCCAGAAATCGATATCGCCGGGCGCAAGACGCGACAGGCCGATCGCCGACAATATCGGGCGCATCGGCAGATATTCGCCATAGGGAACGAGGTGCGATTTGTCGTAGCGCGGGCCGAGCGAACCGTCCGAATGGACGGTCATCACGGCATTGCGCGCGCCGACGATGTCGCCCGTCTTGTCGACCTCCAGCTTCAGCGCGCCAAGCAGCATCAGGTCATCGGGGTTCATCAGCTCGATCAGCCGCGCGCGCGCCTCGGCGGGCGAGCGGTCGTAATAGACGGCGGGATAGCCGGTCTCGAGATAGTCGGGGACCGCCGCCTCGGGCCACAGGATCAGCCGCGGCCTCGGATCGTCCGAGGTCGTCAGCCGCGCGAGCTTGGCGAAGTTCGCATCGGCCTTTTCGCCGACCCACTTGTCCTGCTGGCCGACGTTCGGCTGGACGACTGTGATTTGCGGGGCCGAAGCGCGGGCCGGATGAACGTCCGACCGACCCGCTCCGAAGCCCGCGACAAGCATCACGGTGCCGCCAATGAACAGGATGCCGAGCAGCGCCGCAAAGCCGACCGTGTCGAAATCCTTGAGGGGCGCGCCGTAAAGCTCATCCTTCAGGCGGGGGTCGTCGATCCCGCGCCTCTTGAACGAACGCAGGATGAAATGTTCGCCGATCCCGACAGCGATCAGCCCCGACCACAATATCACGACGCCGCTGACGCCATAAGTGCCGATGAACTGGAGATATTCCTTGCCGAGGATACCGCTCAAATTTCCGGCCATCGTGATTGCCGAAAGCGGATTCCACGCAAAGCCCGTGAATATCCACGATCGCAACCATTCGGTGATCGCCCAGAAAGCGGCGAAGCTCAGGGCATAGGACAGGGTAACAGGGACGAAGGGTATTCGTCGCAGCGTTCCCGGCGCCTTCTTTAGCGGATTCGCAGGTCCGCCGAGCAGCCGCAGCGTCCACGCGAACCACGCGGTCATCGCCGGATAGACTGCAAGATAGAGCGCCAGCAACACGACCGCGATCCAGCCCAGCCAGGCGGGCATGGCGGCCTGATAGGTAAAGGCCGTCGCAATCCAGTTGAGCCCGACCGTGAAATGGCCGACGCCGAAGGCCCAGCCGATCCCGAACGCTCCGGCGCTGCGTGTCGCGCGCGCAGAGAGCATCATCCATCCGCCGAACGCGAGCAAAGTCAGCGGCCAAAGGTGAAAAGGCGCAAATCCGGTTGCGGAGACGGCACCCAGCAACAGGGCGCTGAGCTTGGGCCAGCGAAGGGCGAAAGCGGCGATGCGGGAAAGAGGCGCGGTCACGCGCGAGGTCTTAGCCGCGCGGCGGCGTGGCGACAATCGGCCTTGCGCGATTGGCATGAGCGCAAAATAAGAGGGGCGGCCCGTTCAGGTGCCGCCCCAGTTAGTGGATCCGTCGGGGAGAGGGAGAGACGGTCCGGAGATTGGTAGTCAGTCTGTCTTAGCGCGACGCCATCTGGCTGTCGGTTTCGACTTCGGCGACGCCGGCGATCTTCAGCGCGGCGCGGAACTGCTTGGCGGCGGCGCGTTCGTTGCCCGCTTCGCACAGCTTCTTGCCGGTCGAAACAAAGCGCTTCGCGCTGGCCTGCTTGCCCGCTTCGGCACCGGCCGCGGCAACATGTGCCTGTTCGGCGAGGCCCGAGCAGCGATAGTCGCTGGCCGACTGGGCGTAAGCCGGGGTGGTCGAAGCCATCAGGCCGGCGAAGGCGAGGCCCGAAGCGGCGACGATGGCGAAGGCGGTCGGAAAGCGGCGGAAAGAGGAGAGCTGATAGGACATGGGAGAGGTTTCCTTTCGTTTCGTTGTGCAACCTTTATAGGCGCGCTTGCGCACTTAGATAATCCTCTATAATCTGCAAGTGCCTTGAAGCAGGATTTAACAATCCCCCATGGGGTGCTCGACGGGATCGAAGCTTTCCTGCGTGTCGCGGAAAGGCGGAGCTTTTCCGCCGCCGCCGCCGACCTCGGCGTCTCCCCCTCAGCGATCAGCCAGACAATCAAAGGCCTCGAAGCCCGCGTCGGCTCGCCCTTGTTCATGCGGACAACACGCAGCGTCGGGCTGACGCAGGCGGGCGAGATGTTCCTCGAGCGCGCGGCGCCCGCCTATGCCGGGCTGGGCGACGCCTATGAAGCCGCACGCAATCTCGGCAACCGGCCCGCGGGACGGCTGCGTATCAACCTGATGCGCGGCGCGGTCCAGCCGCTGTTCGAGCCGATCATCGCGGGCTTTTGCGAAACCTATCCCGAGATCGAACTGGAAATCTATGCCGAGGACGCGCTGGCCGACCTCAGCGCCGGCGGGTTCGACGCCGGGGTCCGGATGGGCGAATCGCTCGACGCCGACGTGATCGCCGTGCGGCTGACGGGCCCCTTCCGCTTCGTCGCCGTCGCGACGCCCGGCTATCTGGAAAAGCACGGGCGCCCGCAAAGCCCCGACGAGCTGCGGAGCCATCGCTGCGTGCGGATGCGCATGGGGAGCGGCGCGCTGATGCCCTGGACCTTCGAAAAGGGAAATCGCGAGATCGAGGTCGCGGTGACGGGCCCGGTGATCGTCAACGACTTCACGGCGATGATGGTCGCCGTGCACGCCGGGGTCGCGATGGGCATGACCGCCGAACCGGTAGTCAAGGCGCTGGTGGCGTTGGGCCAGCTCGAACTGGTGCTGTCCGATTTCGCCTGCTCGACCTCGGGGCTTTTCCTCTATTATCCCAGCCGCAAGCAGGTGATGCCAAAACTGCGCGCCTTCATCGATTATGTGCGCGATTACCTTCCCGACGACGTCACCGGCTGACGCGGTGGCGGTTCGATCGGGCGCATAAACAAATCCCTTTGCCGCCAGCAGAAAAATTGGGCTGGCGCGTGGCGGGGAATCCCGGCAGCAGGTTCTCAATTAAAAGGGTTGGGATGACATATGACTGAACTTGCGGCCATCGACTTCACCGCACTCCTGCCGTTCGTCCTGATCGGTTTTGCCGCGCAGCTCGTCGACGGCGCGCTCGGCATGGCCTTTGGCGTCATCTGCAACACCCTGCTCGTCGCAGTGCTGGGCGTGCCCCCCGCGACCGCATCGGCGCGCATCCATGTCGTCGAAATCTTCACGACCGGCGCGTCGGGGCTCAGCCATCTATTCCATCGCAACATCGACTGGCCGCTGTTCTGGCGCCTGCTGATCCCGGGTGTCATCGGCGGCGTGCTCGGCGCTTATGTCCTCACGTCGCTCCACGCCGATGTCGTGAAGCCCTTCGTGCTCGGTTATCTGGTGCTGATCGGCATATGGCTGCTTGTTCGCGGCCTGCTCTATCCGCCCAAGATCGCAAAGCCCAAGGTGGTCGGGCCGCTCGCGGTCGTCGGCGGCTTTCTCGACGCCGCCGGCGGCGGCGGCTGGGGGCCGGTCGTGACCTCGAACCTGCTCGTCCAGGGCGGCGAACCGCGCAAGGTCGTCGGCACGGTGAACAGTGTCGAATTCTTCCTCGCGGTAGCGGTGTCGATCGCCTTTATCGCAAACCTCGGCTTCGAGGAAATCCTCGGCCCGACGCTCGGCCTGATCATCGGCGGCGTCGTCGCCGCGCCGATCGGTGCGATGATGGCCAAGCGCTTCTCGCCCAAGCTGATGCTGGTGATGGTCGGGATCGTGCTGACCGCGACGAGCGCCTTCGGCCTGTACCGCGCGCTTCTCTGACGCGGGCGGTGCCGGGGCAGGCGCCGCCCTCGCCTGTCAGTTCGCGGGTTTGGTTTCGTCGATCTTGTCGACCCATTCGGGAAAGAAGCTCGGCTCGCGCGCCGACCAGCCGGGGGCGGTCGCCGCGGCTTCGCTGATCGACTGGAGCAGGATCTTGCGCTTGTCGGGGTGGAGGTGCGGCAGCGATGCCGCGGCGCAGAAGGCGCCGGGCAGCCAAGGCCGCGCATGGGCACCGAGCAATCGTTCGTAGAGGAAGCGATAGGGCGCGAACGCGTGCAGCCGGTCCTGCCCAAGGTCGAAGGCCGACACGGCGATCAGCGGCGCCATGAAATGTTCGAGCGCGTCGAGACCGCTGTCATCGGGGATATGCTCGCGGATATCGTGCAGGCGCTGATAGACGCGCGCCTGAACGCGGATCGCGGTTTCCTCGACCATATCGCGCGACCAGCGCGCGATCGCGTCGTCGCGTTCGAGCCCGATATCGAGCGAGCGGCGGATGTACCGCTGCGTCGCGGCCGGGAAGCCCGCGAATTCCTTGATTTCCGAGATAGACAGGTCGCCTGCGGCCGGTCCTGAACGCGTCGCCATGGTCATGCTCCCGCACGGCGCCCGGGGAGCCATCCCCCCGGAGGCCTGCATCAAACAGTCTGCCACCAAAATGGTTAGTGGCGGGTTAACCATGACGTCGGCGATTGTTCAGCAAGCTGTGGGGCGTTGCGCGGCGCCGCGACGGAGCCTAATCAGCGTGTCTTGAAACTGTAAGACACATGAGAGCCACCATGTCGCATTCACCGCAGCCGGTCATTTCCGCAACCGGCCTCTTTACCCCCGCCGAACGCATCTCCAACGAAGAACTTGTTGCCAGTTTTAACGCGTATGTTGCGCTGCACAATAGGGAAAATGCAGCGGCGATCGCGGCGGGCGAAATCGCCGAACTGACTGACTCCAGTGTCGAATTTATCGAAAAGGCAAGCGGGATCGGGTCGCGCTTCGTCGTCGACAAGGCAGGCATTCTCGACCCCGAGCATATGGCGCCACGCATTGCCGATCGCGGCAATGACGAAATCTCGATCCTCGCAGAGATCGGCGTTGCGGCGGCAAGGGATGCGCTTGCGCGCGCCGGACGCGATGCGTCGCAGGTCGACGCCGTGCTCTGCGCCGCGTCGAACATGCAGCGCCCCTACCCCGCGATGGCGGTCGAGATCCAGGACGCGCTCGGCATCGACGGCTTCGGGTTCGACATGAATGTCGCCTGCTCGTCGGCGACCTTCGGCATCCAGACCGCCGCCGACTATATCCGCGCGGGGCATGCGAAGAGCGTGCTCGTCGTGAACCCCGAAATCTGTTCGGGGCATTTGAACTGGCGCGACCGCGACAGCCACTTCATCTTCGGCGACGTGGCGACCGCGATCCTCGTCGAGGACAAGGATATCGCGCCAGCGGGGCATTGGGACATCCTCGGCACCAAGCTCAAGACCCAGTTCAGCAACAATATCCGCAACAATTTCGGCTTCCTCAACCGCGGCCATGGCGGGATCGACCAGTCGGGACCGAAGAGCGACAAGCTGTTCGTGCAGGAGGGCCGCAAGGTCTTCAAGGAAGTCGTGCCGTGGGTCGCGAACCTGATCGTCGAGCAGATGGAGCAACTGAAGCTGGAAGGCAGCGACATGCGCCGCCTCTGGCTGCATCAGGCGAACACCAACATGAACCGCCTGATCGCGCAGCGCGTGCTGGGGCATGAGGCGAGCGAGGACGAGAGCCCGACGGTGCTCGACACCTATGGCAACACGTCGAGCGCAGGGTCGATCATCGCCTTCCACCTGAATCATGAGGATATGGTGGCGGGCGACACCGGGCTGATCTGTTCGTTCGGCGCGGGTTATTCGGCGGGAACGGTGTTCGTCCGCAAGACGTAGCCGTCGCCCCCGCGAAGGCGGGGGCCGCTGTGGGCGTAGCGCAAGGTGGCTAGCGGCCCCGCCTTCGCGGGGACGACGGCTACGGTACGAAGGTCGTGAACAGGTAGATCGCGAACAGCATCAGGTGGATCACGCCCTGCAAGACCGTCGTCCGCCCGTTCGCCAGCGTCTGCGACGCGACGATCAGCGACAGGAACAGCAGCACCGCCGATTTGGCGTCGAGCCCGAGGCTGATGGGCATATCGGTCATGATCGACAGGATCGCGACCGCCGGGATCGTGAGCCCGATCGTCGCGAGCGCTGAGCCCAATGCAAGGTTGAGGCTGGTCTGGAGACGGTCGGCCTTCGCGGCGCGCACCGCCGCAAGACCTTCGGGCGCGAGGATGAGCGCGGCGATGAGCACGCCGAGCACCGCAGGCGGCGCGCCCCAGTCCGCAAGCAGCGCGCCCATCACGGGCGAGAGATTCTTGGCGAGCAGCACGACCGCGAACAGGCTGGCGAGCAGCAGCGCGCCCGAGATGGCGGTGCGCTGGATGCTCGGCGGCGCGGCATGCGCGTCGGGCTCGTCATGCGCCTCGCCCTCGGGAAGGAAATAGTCGCGGTGGCGGACGGTCTGGACAAGCGCAAAAGTGCCATAGAGGATCAGCGACACGACCGCGACGAAACCCAATTGGGTCGAGGAATAGAAGGGCCCCGGCACGCTCGACGTGAAATTGGGGAGGACGAGCGTGACGACGGTCAAAACCGTGAGCGTCGCGAGTGCCGCGCCGATGCCGGTGCGCTGGAAGCGCTGCTCGTGGTGGCGGATCGCCCCGCTGAGCAGGCAGAGGCCCATCAGGAGGTTCAGGATCACCATCACGGCGGCGAACACCGTATCGCGCGCCAGCGTCTGCGCCTTTTCGGGTTCGGCCTGCATCAGCGTCAGGATCAGCCCGACCTCGATCACCGTCACCGCGAGCGCGAGGATCAGCGTGCCGAAGGGCTCGCCGACGCGGTGCGCGATGACCTCGGCATGGTGAACCGCCGCGACAACCGCGCCCATCAGGATGACCGTGACCACCCAGGGATTGAGCGGCATGGCAAGGCTCGCCATCGCGGCGACAAAGCCGAGGATGGGAAAAAGGTCGTTGGTGCGGTCGGCGAGACGGAGTTTGGAGGTCATCGGACGTCTATTGCAGCCGGGTCCGCGTCTGACCACCCCCTCGTCGCTTGCACGACGGATCGCGATGGAAATCGACGGGTCGAGCGTCGGCCTGCGCGAGCATCGTGAAGCCGTTGGCCCTCGCGATATCGGTGACCGTGTAGCGCGCCTCGGGCGCAAAGCGGCGGAGCGTCAGATTAGGAATCCAGCGCGAAGATGCGCTGCTCGTCGTGCGAAAAGCGGGGCGTTCGGGATGGAATTCGACCGTTATTGCCACCTCAGGAACGATGGTCAGGCCAATCTTCTCCCGGCTGATGCCATAAGCGATCGGTCCTTCGCCGCCGGGCAACAGCTGGAGGCTGTCGGACTCAAGGCGGAGCCCCAAACCCTGCTGCGACCAATAGCATCCAACGAGCGATGTCGTGTCGAACGTCTCGGCCGGTCTCTGCGCGTCGTTGAAAATGATCCAGCCGAACAGCAAGATCACCCCCAGAACCAGAAGCGATTGCATGAGCCCCTCACGCTCGATCATCGCATCCAGCTCGGCGTTCGACATTATCCCGCCCCGCGCACCGGCAATCCCGCGGCAGAAAGCCGCGCATGGGCTTCGGTGATCGTCGCTTCGCCGAAGTGGAAGATGCTCGCGGCGAGGACCGCGCTCGCGCCGCCTTCGATCACGCCCGCGACGAGATGGTCGAGATTGCCGACGCCGCCCGAGGCGACGACCGGGACGCTGACCGCATCGGCGATCGCACGGGTGAGCACGAGGTCGTAACCGTCCTTCGTGCCATCGCGGTCCATCGAGGTCACCAGCAGTTCGCCCGCGCCGAGTTCGGCAAGCCGGACGGCATGCTCGAGCGCGTCGATCCCCGTCGGTTTGCGCCCGCCGTGGGTGAAGATTTCCCACCGCCCCTCTTCGACACGCCGCGCATCGATGCTGCCCACCGCACACTGGCTGCCGAAACGGTCGGCGATATCGGCGACCAACTCAGGACGCGCGACCGCGGCGCTGTTGACCGCGACCTTGTCGGCGCCCGCGAGCAGCAGCGCGCGCGCATCGTCGGCGCTGCGCACGCCGCCGCCAACGGTGAGCGGCATGAAGCAGACTTCGGCGGTACGGCCGACCATGTCGAGCAAGGTCCCGCGGCCTTGATGGCTTGCCGAAATGTCCAGAAAGCAAAGCTCGTCCGCGCCCGCGGCATCATAGGCGCGCGCCGCCTCGACGGGATCGCCCGCGTCGCGGAGATCGACGAAATTGACCCCCTTCACGACGCGCCCGTCGGCAACGTCGAGGCAGGGGATGACGCGGACGCGGACGGTCACGCCGCCCCCGCCGCGATGGCCTCGGCAAGGTCGAGCCGGCCGTCGTAGAGCGCGCGGCCGGTGATCACGCCCTCGATACCGGTCGCAACATGCGGGCGGAGCGCATGGATGTCATTGATGTCAGCGACACCGCCGCTGGCGATCACCGGGATGGCGACCGCACGCGCGAGCGCGACGGTCGCCTCGACGTTGCAGCCCTTGAGCAGCCCGTCGCGGCCGACGTCGGTGAAGAGCAAGGCCGCAACACCTGCGTCCTCGAAGCGGCGGGCGAGATCCTCGACGCGCACGTCGGAGACGTCGGCCCAGCCCTCGGTCGCAACCATGCCGTCCCGCGCGTCGACGCCGACGACGATCCGGCCCGGGAGATCCCGCGCGGCCGACTTCACGAATTCGGGATCCTTCAGAGCCGCGGTGCCGATGATCACGCGCTCGACCCCGAGCGCGAGCCAGCGATCCACACCCGCGCGATCACGGATACCGCCGCCGACCTGCACCTTGCCCGGAAAGGCGGCGATGATGCTCTCGACTGCCGCACCATTGACGCTCGCGCCCGCAAAGGCGCCGTCGAGATCGACGACATGGAGGTGCGAGGCGCCCGCATCGGCGAAGAGGCGCGCCTGCGCCGCCGGATCGTCGCCATAGACCGTCGCGCGCGCCATATCGCCCTCGGCGAGCCGCACCACCTGCCCGCCCTTGAGGTCGATCGCGGGGAAGATGGTCAGGCCAGAATCTACGGACGCCATGCGAGGAATCTTTCCAAGGTTGCGAGGCCGTAAGCCTGGCTCTTTTCGGGGTGGTACTGGACGCCGACGATATTGTCCTTCGCCACCGCGGCGGTGAAGGTCGCGCCGTGGCTACTGGTAGCCGCAACATCGACCGCTTCAGCGAAATGATAGCCGTGCAGATAATAGGCCTCGCCCGCCGCGATCACCGGGTGGGCGAAGGTCGGCACGACGTCGTTCCAGCCCATGTGCGGGATGCGCAGCCCCGGCGCCGGATCGAATGCGCGCACCGTGCCCGCAATCCAGCCGAGCCCCTCGTGACGGCCATGCTCCTCGCCCGCATCCGCAAGCAATTGCATGCCGACGCAGATGCCGAGGAAGGGCGCGCCCTCGCCGCGCACGCGATGCTCCATCGCGCCCACCAGCCCGTCGATCGCAGACAGCCCGTTCATGCAGGCGGCGAACGCCCCGACTCCGGGCAGCACGATCCGATCGGCCTTGGCGACGACATCGGGATCGGCGGTGACGGCGACATTGTCCGCGCCCGCCGCGACGAGCGCGTTGTGCACCGAGCGAAGATTGCCCGCGCCATAGTCGATCAGGGCAATAGCGCTCATAAGCTGGTCCTAGAGGACCCCCTTGGTCGAGGGGATCGCATCGCCCTTGCGCGGGTCGATTTCGACCGCCTGCCGCAGCGCGCGCGCCAATGCCTTATACATGCTTTCGGCGATGTGATGGTTGTTCTCGCCGTACAGCATCTCGATGTGCAGCGTGATGCCCGCGGTCTGCGCAAAGCTGTGGAACCAGTGCGGGAACATCTCGGTGTCCATCTCGCCCAGCCGCGGCTGCGAGAAGGAGGATTTATAGACGCAGTGCGGGCGGCCCGAGATATCGAGCACGCAGCGCGTCAGCGTCTCGTCCATCGGCGCGTGCGCCTCGCCATAGCGCGCGATGCCGCGCTTGTCGCCGAGCGCCTTCGCCACCGCTTCGCCGAGTGCGAGCGCGCTGTCCTCGACCGTGTGATGCTGGTCGATATGAAGGTCACCCTTCACGTTCATGCTGATGTCGATCAGCGAGTGGCGCGACAATTGCTCGACCATATGGTCGAGGAAACCGATGCCGGTGGACACCGAATAATCGCCCGTCCCGTCAAGATTGACGGTGATCGCGATATCCGTTTCCTTGGTCGTGCGCTGGACGGTGGCGGTTCGCATGGGATGCCCCATAGCAGCGACTTTTCGCGTTGCAAGGCCGCTCTCCCCCCTTGACCCGCACGCGGCGCGCGTTCATCCCCTCGCCCCATGAGTGACGATGTACGCGACAGCCTGATTCCCTACGACGAAATCGTGCAGGACGCGCTGCGCGCCGTGGTCGGACGCGTGCTGAGCCAGATCGAAGGCTATGACAGCCTGCCCGGCGAACATCATTTCTATATCACCTTCAAGACGCAGGCCGCCGGGGTCGATATTCCCGCGCATCTGATCGCCAAATTTCCCGACGAAATGACGATCGTGCTGCAGAACCGCTTCTGGGACCTGAAGGTTGAGGAAGATCATTTCAGCGTCGGCCTGTCGTTCAACCAGACGCCGTCGATGCTGACGATCCCCTATGCCGCGATCACCGCCTTCGTCGATCCGTCGGTCGATTTCGGCCTGCAATTCCAGGTCAGCGACGACGAGGCGGCGCAACCCGAACCGCATGACGAAGCCGACAACGACCGGCCCGAGGTTACAACCGAGGATGGCTCGAATGTCGTGACGGTGGATTTCGGCAAGAAGAGATAAGGCCGTGGCGCCGCCATGGCCTCCCAGCCGTTTCTGGCAATATTGGGCCCTCGCGGGAATGCTCGTCCTGACCGGCGCCTTCTGGTGGGGTGTCGAAGGCTATGCGCTTTTCCAGGGCAACCCCGCGCGCGGACAGGTCGCCGACGGTCTGCTGCGCTTCAGCCTGCTCATACTCACGCCCGCGCTGGTCCTGCTCTGGCTCATCGCCGGATGGCTGCGTCGCCGCATCGGCGAGACGGGATATTGGCAGTTGCTCGGCCTCGTCGCGATGATCTGGGCCGGGGCGATTTTGGTAACGAGGATGCTGGTGGCATGAGCACGCGAATGGAAAGCGACAGTATCGGCGAAATCGAAGTCGCCGCGGACGCTTATTGGGGCGCGCAGACCGAGCGCAGCCGCCACAATTTCGCTTTCCCGGCGCACGAACGCATGCCGATGCCGATCGTCCACGCGCTCGCGCGGATCAAGGGCGCCGCCGCGCGGGTCAACCGCGCGCACGGGCTCGAAGCGGGGCTCGCCGACGCGATCGCCGCGGCCGCCGACGCCGTCGTCGCGGGCGGCTATGACGACCAGTTCCCGCTCGCGATCTGGCAGACGGGCAGCGGCACCCAGTCGAACATGAACGCGAACGAGGTGATCGCCGGGATCGCCAACGAGAAACTCGCGGGCACGCGCGGCGGCAAGTCGCCCGTCCACCCCAACGACCATGTCAACATGGGCCAGTCGTCGAACGACAGCTTCCCGACCGCCCTCCATGTCGCGGTCGCGGTCGAGACGACGGCGCGGCTGCTGCCGGCGCTCATCGAACTGACCGACGCGCTCGCCGCCAAGGCCGCGGCGTGGGGCGATATCGTCAAGATCGGCCGCACCCATTTGCAGGATGCGACCCCGCTGACGCTGGGGCAGGAATTTTCGGGCTATGTCGCGCAGCTCGCCGCCTGCCGCGCGCGGATCGAGCATGCGCTGACGCATGATATCTGCAAGCTCGCACAGGGCGGGACCGCGGTCGGCACCGGGCTCAACGCACCCGCCGGTTTCGACGCCGCGATGGCCGCCGAACTGTCGAAGGCCACCGGCATCGCGTTCGAGCCCGCACGCAACAAGTTCGAGGCGCTGGCATCGAACGACGGGCTGGTCTTCTTCTCGGGCACACTCAATACGCTCGCCGTCGCGCTCACCAAGATCGCGAACGATATCCGCCTCCTGGGATCGGGGCCGCGCGCGGGGCTCGGCGAGCTCGACCTGCCTGCGAACGAACCGGGCAGCTCGATCATGCCGGGCAAGGTCAACCCGACGCAGTGCGAGATGCTGACGATGGTCGCAGCACAGGTCATCGGTAATCATCAGGCGGCGACCGTCGGGGGCTTGCAAGGCCATCTCGAACTCAATGTGTTCAAGCCGCTGATCGGGTCGAATGTGCTGCGCTCGATCGAACTGCTGGCTATCGGCATGGCGGGCTTTACCGAGCATTGCGTCGCCGGGATCGAACCCAATCGCGCGCGGATCGACGAGTTGATGAACCGCTCGCTGATGCTGGTGACGGCGCTCGCGCCCGAAATCGGCTATGACAAGGCCGCGAAGATCGCCAAACATGCGCATGAGACAGGCAGCACGCTGAAGGAAGCTGCGCTCGACCTTGGCTATGTCGATGCCGCGACCTTCGACCGGGTGGTCGATCCGCGCACGATGCTGGGGCCCGATAACTGAAGGAACCCGCGGGGCCTTCCGCGAATTGAAGAGGGGAAGGAGAGATGAAGATGATCGGTCGGATCGTAGGCGGCGTCCTTGGCAGCACCATCGGACGCCAGAAGGGCAATCATCCCGTCGCGGGTGCGGTGATCGGCGCGGGCACGCTGTTCGCCGCGCGGCGCCTGTTCCCGCAGCGTTATGCGGTGCTCGCGGCGACGGTTGCGGGCGCCTATCTCACCAAGAAATGGGCCGAGCGCGCCGAAGCGCGCAAGGCCGCGGCCGAGGCGCATGCGCTCGATCCCGAACTCGCGAATGCCGGCGTGGTCGACACCTATGCCGGGACCGCCGGATTGCCGACCGACGGGCAGACGATCGGCGACGCCCTGCCCCCCGCGATCCCGCTCGACGCCGACGGCAAGCGGCCGGCGATCCACTGAATTCCTCGTCGCATGACGAAGACAGCCGGCCACGACGCCTATATCGCCGCGGCACCCGAGCCGTTTCGCGCAGTGCTGGCGAACTTGCGCGCGCAACTGGCGCGGGCGCTGCCCGAGGCCCAAGAGGTCATGAAATATGACATGCCCGGGTTCGAGATCGCCGGCAGGACGATCGCCGGCTATGCCGCCTTCGCCAAGCAATGCGGCCTTTATGTCGATCCGGGCGCGATCACCGCGCACGCCGACGAGATTGCCGCGTCGAAACTGAAGGCGACCAAGACCGGCGTCACCTTTTCCGCGAACCGGCCGATCCCCGATGAACTGATCGAGAAGCTGGCGCTGGCTTCGCGCAGCGCTTTGGCGCTCTAGCCGCCCGCCTGCCACTCTTTGATCGCCTCGACCGGTGAGACCAGCATTAGCACGTTGAGCGTCAGATTGTCGCGGATCGTCCAGAGCGTGAACAGCTCGAAGACGAGCGCGAGCAGGGTCGTTACCCACCAGCGCATCCGGCTCGCCGCGATAAAGCCCAGTATCATGAACAGCGTATCGCTGACCGAGTTGAGCACCGAATCGCCCGAATAGCCGAACGCCATCGTCACCTCGCGATAACGGTCGATGATGATCGGCGAATTTTCGAGAATTTCCCATGCGCCCTCGACCCCGATCGCAATCGCGAGCGGCACCCAGAGCGGGCGGTCGGGCATGATCCAGCGCAGCACGCCATAGAAGATGAAGCCGTGGATGACGTGGCTGAAACTGTACCAGTCCGAAATCTGCTGGCTGTTCTGGTTCGACTGGACGGTGCCATGCCACAGGCTGATCGTCCCGCACGGGCAGATCGGTGGGCGGCCCATGCCGATCAATATGGCGGCGAGCAAGGCCACGAGCGCCGCCGCAACCAGCCATCCCGTCCGTGAAATTCCCGCCATCCGCGCCCCCTTGACCGCTGCCGCTCGTCAGGCGAATAGCGCGCATGGCTGATAGCGTCCATCTGAACCGCCGCGGCGTGTTGTTCGTCCTCTCCTCGCCCTCGGGCGCCGGCAAGACCACCATCTCGCGCATGATGCTCGAGGCCGACAAGGATATCGCGCTCTCGATCTCCGCAACGACGCGTCCGCCGCGCCCCGGCGAGGTCGACGGGGTCCATTATCATTTCGTCGATACCGAGACGTTCAAGAAAATGGCCGCCGACGGCGAATTCCTCGAATGGGCGCATGTTTTCGGCCATCGCTACGGCACCCCGCGTGCGCCGGTCGAGGAACTGCTCGCCGCGGGCAAGGACGTCCTGTTCGACATCGACTGGCAGGGCGCGCAGCAGCTTTATCAGGAGGCCGGCCCCGACGTCGTGCGCGTCTTCGTGCTGCCGCCGACCATGGAGGAGCTCGAACGCCGCCTGCGCAGCCGCAACACCGACAGCGACGAGGTGATCGCCGCGCGCATGGAACGCGCCGCGAACGAGATCAGTCACTGGGACGGGTACGACTATGTGCTGATCAACGACAATGTCGACGGCTGTTTCGACGAGGTGCGCGCGATCCTGCGCGCCGAACGGCTGAAGCGCCGCCGCCAGATCGGCCTGATCGGCTTCGCGCGCGACCTGATCCGGTCGGTGCCCGATGCGGACAAGAAGCTTTAGGCCGGCCTCGCCAGCTTCGCTTCGAGTTCCACGACCATCTCCGCACGAAGCGGCTTCGCTTCGCCGTCGGTGCGGCATACCACCACCGTGTCGCAGGTCGCGATCGCGCGGCCGTTCTGGAACATCGCCTGCACGATCGTCCAGCTCGAGGTGCCGAGCCGGCCGATGCCGGTCGCGATCTGCACCGGATCGGGGAAATTGCCTTCGGCGAGATAGTTGATCTCGACCGCCGCGACCATCGTGCGCTCGTTCGCCGGGCGTTCCTCCCACGGGCGGATCTCGCGGTTGAGCAGGACGCGGCCGCTTTCGAACAGCGCCGCAAAGGCCACATTGTTGAGGTGGCCGTTGATGTCCATATCCTGGAAGCGCGTCTGCAAATCGATGCAGACAGGGTAGCTGGCGGCGTCGAGCCGCCAGCTTTCCGGTTTTGGCATATCAGCGCGGACCCATGCGGATGCCGCCGTCGAGGCGCACGTCCTCGCCGTTGAAATAGCCATTCTCGATCATCGCGAGCGCGAGCGCGGCATATTCGGGCGGATTGCCGAGACGCTTCGGGTTGAGCACCGAGGCGCCGAGCGCGTCGCGGACATTCTGCGGCGCGCCGGCGAGCAGCGGGGTGTCGAAGATGCCGGGCAGGATCGTGTTGACGCGGATATTCTCGCTCGCAAGGTCGCGCGCGATGGGGAGCGTCATACCGACGACGCCGCCCTTCGATGCCGAATAGGCAGCCTGACCGATCTGGCCGTCCTCGGCCGCCACGCTCGCGGTGTTGACGATCGCGCCGCGCTCGCCGTCTTCCATCGGGTCGAGCGTCAGCATGCCCGCGGCCGACTTGGCGATGCAGCGGAAGGTGCCGACGAGGTTGATCTGGATGATCCAGTTGAACGCGTCGAGCGGGAAATGCTTGATGCTGCCGTCTTCCTTCGAGCGGCTGGCGGTCTTGATCGCATTGCCGGTGCCCGCGCAGTTCACGAGGATGCGCTCCTGCCCGATCGCGGCGCGCGACTTTTCGAAGGCGGCGTCGACCGAGGCGTCGTCGGTGACGTTGCATTCGCAGAACACGCCGCCGAGTTCGGCCGCAAGCGCGGTGCCCTTTTCTTCCTGCAGGTCGAAGATCGCGACCTTGACGCCCTTCGAGGCGAGCAGACGCGCGGTCGCAGCGCCAAGGCCCGAGGCGCCGCCGGTGACGACGGCGGATACGGTGGAATCGAGTTTCATCTATTTAGTCCTTTCCTAACCCGCTCGCCCTGAGCTTGTCGAAGGGCCGTTCCTTCTTTCAAGAGAAGAACGGGGCTTCGACAGGCTCAGCCCGAACGGAAAAAATTGATCGATTTCTTAGAGGCGCTCGACGATCGTGACGTTCGCCTGGCCGCCGCCTTCACACATCGTCTGGAGGCCGTATTTCCCGCCGGTCGCGTCGAGCACGCCGAGCAAGGTCGCCATCAGCTTGGTGCCGCTGGCACCGAGCGGGTGGCCGAGCGCGATCGCGCCGCCATGCTGGTTGAGGCGGGCGTGGTCGGCGCCCAGATACTGCAGCCAGGCGAGCGGCACCGGCGCGAACGCCTCGTTGACTTCATAAGCGTCGATGTCGCCGATCTTCATGCCCGCCCTTTTGAGCGCGCGTTCGGTCGCGAACAGCGGTTCTTCGAGCATGATCACCGGGTCGCCTGCGGTCACCGAAATATGATGGATGCGCGCACGCGGGGTGAGGCCATGATCCTTCAGCGCCTGTTCGGACACGACGAGCGCCGCCGACGCGCCGTCGCAGATCTGCGAACTGGTCGCCGCGGTGATCGAGCCGCCTTCCTGCAGGATCTTGACGCCCGCGATGCCTTCGAGCGTCGCGTCGAAGCGGATGCCCTCGTCGACGAGGTGCGTCTGGCGGCCTTCGGGGGTGTCGATTTCGAGCCCGACGATTTCGCGCTTGAAATGGCCGGCCTCGGTCGCGGCCTTGCCGCGGCGGTGGCTTTCGAGCGCATAGGCGTCGAGGTCGTCCTTGGTGAGGCCGTATTTCTTGACGATCATTTCGGCGCCCATGAACTGGCTGAACATGATGCCGGGATATTTTTCCTCGAGCCGCTCCGACTTATAATGGCCGAGACCTTCCTTCATGAACAGCGTCGCGACGCTGCCCATCGGCACGCGCGTCATGCTTTCGATGCCGCTGGCGAGGACGATGTCCTGCGTTCCCGACATCACCGCCTGCGCGGCGAACTGGATCGCCTGCTGCGACGATCCGCACTGGCGGTCGATGGTGACCGCGGGGATCGAGTCGGGGAGTTTCGAGGCGAGCACGGCGTTGCGGCCGACGTCCATCGTCTGCTGCCCGCCCTGGCTGACGCAACCCGTGATGACGTCGTCGATCGCCTTGGTATCGAAATCGTTGCGGTCGGCGATCGCGTCGAACACCGCGGCGCCGAGATCGACAGGGTGTACGCCCGCGAGGCGGCCGCCGCGCTTGCCGCCTGCGGTGCGGACGGCGTCGACGATATAAGCAGTAGCCATGGGAGAATTCCTTTCCTGCGATTTCAAGCGATCAGAGCTTGCGCCCGATCAGTTCCTTCATGATTTCGTTCGTACCGCCGAAGATGCGCGTCACACGCGCCGCGCGCCACGCGCGGGCGATCGGATATTCGTTCATGTAACCCGAACCGCCGAACAGCTGGAGGCACTTGTCCATGACTTCCCACTGGAGGTCGGTGTGCCACAGCTTCGCCGCGGCGCCCTCCTCTGGGGTCAGCTCCTTCTTCATGTGGCGCGCGAGCGCCCAGTCAAGGTGCGCCCAGCCCACCTGCAGCTTGGCCTTCAGATCGGCGAGCACGAAGCGGCTGTTCTGGAAATCGAGGATCGGCTTGCCGAACGCCTTGCGCTCGCGCGTATATTCGACGGTGTCGTCGAACGCACGCTGCGCCGATGCCTGCGCGCTGACCGCGATCGACAGGCGTTCCTGCGGCAGTTCGCTCATCAGGTAGATGAAGCCCTGCCCTTCCTCGCCAAGGCAGTTGGTGATCGGCACACGCACGTCGTTGAAGAACAGCTCCGACGTGTCGGCTTCGTCCTGCCCGATCTTGTCGAGGTTGCGCCCGCGCTGGAAGCCCTCGCGATCGGCCTCGACGAGCACGATCGACACGCCCTTCCACGCCGGCTCGACCTCGGTATCGGTCTTGACGCAGACGAGGATCAGATCGGCGTTCTGGCCATTGGTGATGAAGGTTTTCGACCCGTTGATGACATAGTGATTGCCATCCTTCTTCGCGGTCGTGCGCATGCCCTGAAGGTCGGAGCCGGTACCCGGCTCGGTCATCGCGATCGCGGTGATCGTCTCGCCCGACACCATCCGCGGCAGCCAGTGCTTCTTCTGCTCCTCGCTGCCATATTTGACGATGTAGCTGGTGACGATGTCCGACTGGAGCGAGAAGCCCGTCGTGGCGCGGCCGTAATAGGCGCTTTCCTCGTCGACGATCGCATTATAGCCGAAGTCGAGGCCGAGCCCGCCATATTCCTCGGGAACCGTCGGGCACAGCATGCCGAGTTCGCCCGCCTTCGGCCAGATCGACTTGGGAACGATCTTGTCCTCGGCCCATTGTGCGGCGTTTGGCGCGACTTCCTTTTCGAGGAACTGGCGCACCGTCGCGCGGAACGCCTCATGATCCTCGGTGTAGGCGGAGCGCGAGAGACTATCGAGCGACATGGTCTTTCCTTTCCCTTGGCAGCCGAACGCAAGCGGGGAGTCGGCCGCATCTTTCCGGGCCAAGAGACCTTACGTTTACGTCCACGTCAAGTAGAAAGACGCTACGGCGGAAACTCTTTGCGCTTCGTCCTTTTCCTCTTCGTCACCCTGGGCTTGATCCGGGGTCCATTCATGCATCGTTGGAATAATGGATCCCGGATCAAGTCCGGGGTGACGATGGTCGGCGGAGAAACGGGAGGAATAGGTTTGCAGCCGCTGGGCAGCCCCGCCGCGCCACGCTATGACCGCCGCATGGTCCAATTGCTCCTCGACGCCCGTGCCCTGCTCGGCGAATCGCCCGTCTGGAACGCCGCCGAAGCGCGGCTCTATTGGGTCGACATCGAAGGCCGCAAAATCCATCGCACCGATCCGGCGACCGGCGCCGACGAGACGATGGAGCTTGCCGAACAGGTCGGCTGCATCGCACCGCGCGCCGGCGGCGGGCTCGTCGCCGCGCTCGAAAACGGCTGCGCGCTGATCGATGGCTGGGGCGCCGTGCCGCGCGCCTTCGGCCCCGCGGTGCTCGCGGCCAAGCCCGAACAGCGTTTCAACGACGGCCGCGTCGACGCCGCGGGCCGGCTGTGGGTCGGCAGCCTGACGAGCGACAAGGCGAACCCTGCCGCGACGCTCTATCGGCTCGATCCCGACGGCTCGCTCACCGAAATCTTCGGCAGGATCACCACCAGCAACGGCGCGGCGTTCAGCCCCGACGGGCGCATTTTCTATCACGCCGACACGCCGACCCACGCGATCCGCGCCTATGATGCCGACCCGGTGGCCGGCACGCTGGGCGAAGGCCGCATCTTCCACCAGTTCGATCATGGCAACGGACGCCCCGACGGCGCGGCGGTCGACGCCGAGGGCTGTTACTGGTCGGCGCTGTGGGACGGGTGGCGCGTCGTGCGCTTCTCGCCCGCGGGCGAATTGCTCCGGACGGTCGACATGCCGGTGCAGCGCCCGACGATGATCGCATTCGGCGGACCCGATCTCCGGACCGCCTTCGTCACCAGCGCGGGCAAGAATCTGACCGACGAGGAGCGCAAGGCGCAGCCGCATGCTGGCGGCATCTTCAGCTTCCGCGTCGACACGCCTGGCCTGATCCAGCCGGAATTTGGCGCCTAGGCGGCTTGCACCCTGCTGTCACATAAGGTTAAGACGCCCCCCGACATGGTTTCGTCCGAAACCTTATCCTCCGGGGAGATTAACCGATGTCGCGCACCGCGCACCCTTTCGCCCGTCCTTTGTCGATCCTGCTTGCATCCACCGCGATGATGGTGGGTTATAGCCAGATGACCATCGCAACCGCCGCCGAACCGACCGCCGCCGCAACCGCTTCCGGGCCGGCCGCCACCACCCCCGCGGGCGAAAACCCGATGCTCGCGCCGTGGACCGGCCCCTATGAAGGGGTGCCGCCGTGGGACAAGATGGACCCCGAGCTGTTCCCCGATGCCTTCACCAAGGGCATGGCCGAAGTGAAGGCCGAGGTGCAGGCGGTCATCGACAACCCCGAAGCGCCGACCTTCGAGAATACGCATGTCCCGATGCAGCTGGCCGGCGAGACGATGGAGCGCGTCTACGCGCTGTGGGGCGTGCAGACGTCGAACAAGTCGAACGACCGCGTCGAGGATATCGATGCCGAATGGAGCCCCAAGCTCTCCACCTTCTACACCGAGCTGTTCCTCGAGCCGAAGCTCTTCGCGCGCTACAAGGCGGTGTACGACAAGCGCAATTCGAGCGGGCTCAACGCGCAGCAGATCCGCATCGTCGAACGCAGCTATGACGAGATGGTGCGCGACGGCGCAAACCTGTCGCCGGCGAACAAGGCGAAGCTGGTCGAACTCAATGCCAAGCTCGAAGGGCTCTTCTCGGCCTTTTCGTCGAAACTGCTCGGCGACGAGAAGCTCTACACCTTCGTGACCGACAAGGCCGAACTCGCGGGTCTCGAACCCGGTTTCGTCGCATCGCTCGCCTCGGCCGCCGAAGCCAACGGCAAGCCGGGCCAGTGGGCGATCAAGAACACCCGCTCGTCGGCGCAGCCGGTGTTGCAGAACGCGACCAACCGCGCGCTGCGCGAAAAGATCTGGAAGGCCTTTGTCGGCCGCGGCGACAATGGCGATGCGAACGACACCAATGCGACGATCGCCGAAATATTGAAGCTCCGCCAGCAGCGCGCCGAACTGCTCGGTTTCGCGACGCACGCCAATTATCGCATGGCCGACACGATGGCGAAGACGCCCGAAAATGCCATGGGCCTGATGATGAAGGTCTGGCCCGCGGCGGTCGCGCGCGTGAAGGAAGAGGTCGCCGACATGCAGGCGATCGCCGATCAGGAAGCGAAAGCCGGCAACGGCCCGAAAATCACGATCGAACCGTGGGACTATCGCTTCTACGCCGAGAAAGTCCGCAAGGCGAAATACGACCTCGATGAAAGCGAGGTGAAACCCTATCTTCAGCTCGACAAGCTGGTCGAGGGCATGTTCTGGTCGGCGGGTCAGCTCTACGACCTCGGCTTCCGCGAAAATACCGGCACCGTGCCCGTCTTCGATCCCAAGGTTCGCACGTTCGAGGTCTATAACCTCAAGACGAACGAAAATGTCGGCCTGCTCTATCTCGACAATTTCGCGCGCGACGGGAAACGGTCGGGCGCGTGGATGACGACCTATCGCAGCCAGCAGACGCTGGGCGGCGAACGCAATGTCCTCGCGTCGAACAACAACAACTTCACCGAGGCCGCAAAGGGCGAACCGACGCTCGTCAGCCTCGACGATGCGACGACCCTGTTCCACGAGTTCGGCCACGGCATCCATTATCTGCTGCAGCACATCACTTACCCGGCCCTTGGCGGCGTTCCGCGCGATTTCGTCGAATATCCGAGCCAGGTGAACGAGAATTGGCTGATGACCCCCGAGGTGCTGTCGAAATATGCGACGCACTACAAGACGGGCGCGCCGATCCCGCAGGCGCTGGTCGACAAGATCCTCGCGTCGAACAAGTTCAACCAGGGGTTCGAGACGGTCGAGTACCTCTCGAGCGCGATCGTCGACATGAAGATCCACGACCGCAAGGTGCCGGTGACCGACGTCGACAAGTTCGAACGCGAAACGCTCGCCGAGATGGGCATGCCGAAGGAAATCGTCATGCGCCACCGCCTGCCGCAATTCGGTCACCTGTTCAGTTCGGACGCCTATTCGGCGGGCTATTACAGCTACCTCTGGTCGGAAACGATGGACGCCGACACCTGGGCGGCCTTTACCGAAGCCGGCGGCCCGTGGGACCGCAGCATCGCCGACAAGTTCCGCACGATCCTGCTCATGACCGGCAACGAGACCGACCGCGCCGAGGCCTATCGCGCCTTCCGCGGCCGCGATCCCGACGTGAAGGCGCTGCTCGAGAAGCGCGGTTTTCCGACCGAGTGAACGAACGAAACCGGGGAGGCAAAGGGGGCGATTTCGCCCCCTTTGTTTTGGGCGCCCGGCGAGAGCGGGTTCCGAGCGGTTTCGACCGGCTGCGGACGTTTCGGTTCTTATAACTTCGTCATTCCCGCAAAAGCGGGAACCCAGTGTGGAGTCAGCTTACGCATGCTCTGGGTCCCCGCTTTCGCGGGGATGACGAATATTGGGAGTGGCAGCTTCCCACCCCGAAACCGACACCCGTTCCCACCCGCAAAATCCCGATTGACCAGCGGCCATTTCGATATAAATATGATATCATCATTATATCGAATGATTCGGAGGGAAATATGGTCGAAGCAGGGACAAGGGCGCTTAACCGCAGTCGCGAGACGCGCGCCAATACGCAGAGCGGCTATCTGATGCTGCTGATCTGGCTGATATTGCTGGGCGTCGCGATCTGGGCGGCGACGAGCAATATCGGCAGCGAGGGGATCGACTGGAACTGGAAGTGGGCGGTCGTCGCCGCGAGCGCGGTAATCGGGACGATCATCCTCTGCGGCTTTTACATGATCAACCCGAACGAAGCGGCGGCGGTCCAGCTGTTCGGCGCCTATCGGGGCACCGATCGCGAGGAAGGGCTCCGCTGGGTCCTGCCCTGGCTGTCGCGCAAGAAGATCGCGGTCCGCGCGAACAACGTGATTTCGGACAAGATCAAGGTCAACGACCTGCGCGGCAATCCGATCGAAATGGCGGCGCAGGTCGTGTGGCGCGTCACCGACACCGCGCAGGCGCTGTTCGACGTCGACGATTACAAGGAATTCGTGATGGCGCAGATCGAGGCCGCAGTGCGATCGATCGGCTCGCGCTACCCCTATGACGATATCGAGCATCAGGAAGTCACGCTGCGCGGCAATCATGACGAGGTCGGCGAGGAACTGCGCAAGGCGCTGATCGAGCGGCTGGAAGTTGCCGGTATCACCGTCGACGAATGCGGGCTGACGCACCTTGCCTATGCCCCCGAGATCGCCGGCGCGATGCTCCGCCGGCAGCAAGCCGAAGCGGTGATCGCCGCGCGGAAGAAGCTGGTCGAAGGCGCGGTGACGATGGTCGAAATGGCGCTCCAGCATCTGTCCGAGAAAAATGTCGTCGACCTCGACGACGAGCGCAAGGCGGCGATGGTGTCGAACCTGATGGTGGTCCTCTGCGGCGAACGCGACACGCAGCCCGTCGTCAACACCGGCTCGCTCTACTGAGACCGGACGATGGCTGCGACGACCAAAAAGGCCTTTGCCCTCCGTCTCGATCCCGCGCTTTATGCGGCGATCGAGCGGATGGCGGCCGCCGAGTTGCGCAGCGCCAATGCCGAGATCGAGATATTGCTGCGCGAGGCGCTGGCGCGCCGCGGCGTCGACGTGAAACGGTCCGAGGCGCCGAAGCGCGGACGGCCGCCCAAGGAGGAGAGCGGATCATGATGCACCTGTTCATGCGCAAGGGCCCGTGGTTCCGCGCCAAAAGTCGCGGCTATGGCACCGGCTTGCCGATAGTTTGGGAAGGCTGGTTCTTCCTCGCGCTGCATATTGCAATGATCACCGGGCTGGCCGTGGTGCTGCATGATCGGCCGGCGATGATGACGATCGCGGTCGTGCTCGCGGGGCTCGCCCCGATGCCGATTTACCGCACCAAGACCGAAGGCGGATGGCGCTGGCGATAGGGTCGCGCGACATTATTTGGGGATAGCTGCCGATCACGCCCCCACCCCGGCTTGCCCCCGACTCGCTAGATGGTTAAGGCCGGTCTCTATGACCGCCGCCACCGCCCCCGTTCGCATCGCCCCGTCGATCCTCAGCGCCGATTTCGCACGCCTGGGCGAAGAGGTACGCGCGATCGAGACTGCGGGCGCCGACTGGGTCCATATCGACGTGATGGATGGCCATTATGTCCCCAATTTGACGATCGGCCCGGCGGTGGTGAAGGCGCTGCGCCCGCATTCGACCCTGCCCTTCGACGTCCATCTGATGATCTCGCCGGTCGACCATTTCCTCGATGCCTTCGCTGCGGCAGGCGCCGACATCATCACCGTCCATCCGGAGGCGGGGCCGCACATCCACCGCACCGTCCAGCACATCAAATCGCTCGGCAAACAGGCGGGTGTCTCGCTCAATCCGGCGACGCCGGCGAAGATGCTCGATTATCTGATCGACGACATCGACCTTGTCCTGATCATGAGCGTCAACCCGGGCTTTGGCGGCCAGAGCTTCATTTCGAGCCAGCTTCGCAAGATCGAGGCGGTCAGGAAGATGATCGACAAGTCGGGGCGCGACATCCGGCTCGAGGTCGATGGCGGCATCGACGCGGGGACCGCCCCGCTGGCGATCGCCGCGGGCGCCGACGTGCTGGTTGCGGGCACCGCGACCTTCAAGGGCGGGCCCGACGCTTATGCCGACAATATCCGGCGGCTGCGGGGCGCCTGATCGATGAAGGGGAGACCGTTGACCGCCGCCCCCGCCGATCCGCCGCCCGCTTCCGGCGACGACGCCGCCCTGCTCGACGATACGATCGAACCCGGCAAAAGGCTGATCCGCCTTCCCGCCGACAAGGGGCTGTCGCTGGGCGACCGCGTCGCCAATGCGATCACGCGGCTGACCTGGCGCACGCCGCTCCACGCCTTTCGCCTGAAGGGGCGTTTCCCGCTCAAGCTGCTCGGCGTGCCCGCCGACCCGGTGCCCGGCGACACCCGCGCAGGCACCGCGATCCGCGCCGGCCATTTCCTGCACCGCGGATTGAAACTGCCGCTCGGCGAGCTCGATTTCGCGGCGCTCGACGTCGCGCCGACCTTTGCCGACTATCTCCACAGCTTCGCATGGCTGCGCGACCTGGCCGCGACCGGATCGCGCGCCGACGGCGCACCGATTGCCGAGGCCGTCGTCCGCCACTGGCTCGGCACGCACGGCGAAACGGTAAGCGAACCGGCGTGGAAGGCCGACAATACCGCGTGGCGCATCCTGTTCTGGGCCGCGCACGCGCCGCTGATCCTGTCGTCGAGCGACCTGATCTACCGTTCGGCGGTACTCAACCATCTCGCCCGCGCCGCGCGTCACCTCGACCGCGTCGCCGACAAGACGCGGCCTGGTACTGGCCAGATGGTCGCGTGGGTCGGCATCGTCGCCGCCTCGCTGCTGATGCCCGGCGGGGAGCCGCGGCAGGTGTTCGGCGAGGCCGGCTTGCGAAAGGTGCTCGAGACCAGCTTCTATGCCGACGGCGGCAACATCTCGCGTTCGCCGCAGGCGCAGCTCGACGCAATCATGGCGCTGTCGATGCTCGCGCGCATCTATGACATGCGCCGCATGGAGGTGCCGCCCTTCGTCCAGGAGGTGCTGGCGCGTGCGGTGCCCGCGCTGCTCGGCCTGCTCCACAGCGACGGCGGCATGGGCAGCTGGCAGGGCAGCGGCGCAACCTCCGCCGCCTATGTCCAGTCGATCATCGACGCCAGCGGCGTGCGTACCCGGCCGCTGAAACAGGCGCGCGACTGGGGCTATCAGCGGCTGGTCGCGAACAAGGTCGTACTGCTCGCCGATGCCGCGCCGCCACCGATCGCCCGCGTGACCGAGGCGGGCTGCGCCTCGACCCTCGCCTTCGAACTCAGCGACGGCGACGAGCGTATCGTCGTCAATTGCGGCGGTGCCGCGCTGACCGGCGCGACGATCCCCGCCGACCTGGCCCGCGGCCTCCGCACCACCGCTGCGCATTCGACGCTGACGCTTGCCGACAGCAATTCGACCGCGATCCTCGCCAATGGCTCGCTCGGCAAGGGCGTGACCGAGGTCGAGCTCGACCGGCGCGAAACGCCGCAGGGCAGCCGGCTGGAGATGAGCCACGACGGCTATGCACGCCGCCACGGGCTGATCCATCGCCGGCTCCTGATCCTGTCACCGAACGGGCGCGAGCTGCGCGGCGAGGACATGCTGCTCCCCGCCCCGCGCACGCGGCGCAAGGGCGACAAGGGCTTCACGATGCGCTTTCACCTTGGCCGCAACATCTCGGCAAGCCTGACCGCCGACAAGCTCGGTGCGCTGCTGCGCATCAACGGCGGTCCGCTGTGGCAGTTCCGCACGTCCGAGGGCGAACTGGCGGTCGAGGAAAGCCTGTGGGTCGACGGCGAAGGCCGGCCCTATCCGTGCGAACAGCTGGTCGTCACCGGCATGGCGCCGGCGGGCGGCGCGAGCATCGGCTGGATCTTCAAACATATCGGATAGGGAGCGGCGGGACTAATCCGCTCCCCATCCGACATCCGGTCAGAAGGCGTAGCGCGCCATGATCTGGAACACCGGCCCCGCCTTTTCGCTTTCGAGCTCATATTCGTCGAAGTCGCGGTCGAGCTGGTCGGCCGCATCGTCGAACTTGTTGAACGCCTCGCGCTTCGCGCCGTTCAGCAGGTTCGAACCGACCGCGCGGATCGTGAAGTTGCTGCCGAAGCGCTTTTCGACGAAGATTTCGAGGTCGGCGCCATAGGTGGTGCGGATTTCCTCGCCGATCACGCGGTCGAATGCCGCGCCCTGCTTGCGGTGCGTCGCGCCGAACGCAACGCCCCATTTCGGCAGGTCCTGGATGAAGCCGACGTTGTAAACATATTCGGACTGGCCGTTGAAACGGCGCTTGCCCGCAAAATCGGTGATCTCGCTGTCGAGCCACGAGATATTGCCGAACACGCCGGTGTTGGGCAGGCCGAGGAAGCCGAGGTCGGTCGAAAGGTCGAATTCGACGCCATAGACTTTGCCGTCGCCGACATTCTGCGGGACGTAGACGATGGTGCCCGGGCCTTCCGACCCCTCTTCGTCGGTGCCGGTGACCTCGATCAGATTCGTCACGTCGCGGTAAAAGACGTTGATACCGACGACCCCGGTGCGGCCGATGCGGCGTTCATAGCCGAGATCGGCACCCCATGAGGTTTCGGGATCGAGCTGCGGATTGCCGCGCAGGTCATTGTCGCCGATTTCTTCGCGGAGCGTCGCCGGCGTGACATAGTTGAATTCGGGCCGGCGATTGGTACGCGCGACCGACGCGGTGATACGGTCGCGGGCAGTCAGGTCGAACTTGATCGACGCCGACGGCAGGAATTTTTCATATTTCTTGTTCTGCGCGAGGACATCGTCGGGGTCGCTGAAATCGACGGTGTCGAGCTTCGTGGTTTCGTAGCGAACACCCGCTTCCCACGTCAGGCCACCCGATTTGCCCTGGACCAGCGCAAAGCCGTCTAGGCGGCGTTCCTTGATCCGGTTGAGGATTGGATCCTGCTCCTCAAGATCGGCAAAAGGCAGCGCGAAATCATCCGGATTGTCGATGAACTGGTCGTAACCGGGCTGATCAACTTCGGCCTCGCCCTCGAAGGTCAGCGTCGACATCTTGCGCGTCTTCTTCTGGTAATAGCCGCCGACGACGAGCTGGATATCGTTGCCGAGTTCGATTTCATGATCGAGCTTGGCGGTGAATTCCTTGTCGGTGGTGTCGGTCGCAAAGAAGGCCTGTTCGAATTCGGGCACCTCGCCATCGTCATAGTCGACGTCGAAACCGATCTCGTTCTCGGTCTCGCGCTGCTTGTCGTCGAAGCGCGCAAATCCGACCTTCAGCGTCGTTTTGCCGAGCGACCAGCGGTGCGAGAGACGGGCGTCGATGCTGTAGTTTTCCTGGTCGATATTGTTGATGTTGCTGTTGTCGCTCAGCAGGTTGCCGTCGGGCAGCGGGCCGGTGACCGCGGTCGGATCGTCATATTCGAAGCTGCGCTCGGTTTCGGTACGGTCGGTGCGGACATAGAAGCCCGAGATGCGGAAATCGGTCGTTTCGCCGTCGATTTCGTAATTGAGGTTCGCCGAATAATCCTTGCCGTCGCGCGTATCGCGCTGATCCTCGCGATTGTCGAAGTCGTCGGTCGCATAATCGGGATTATTCTCGGGCGAATCGCCGTAGCGCAGCGAATATTTCTTCTTTGGGTTGTGGCGCCCCTGGAAGTTGAGGCCGATCAGCAGGCGGCCGGGGCCGACCGCGCCGCCATAGACGGCGCCAATGCTCGGCTCGAGTTCCTTGTCGTCATAATAGAGGCCGCCGGCGCGGATATAGCCGCCGTCGAGTTCATAACCGTCGCGCAGTTCAATGTTGATCGTGCCCGCGACCGCGTCGCCGGTGCGCCGCGCCGACGAGGAGCGGACAATCTCGACGCGGTCGATCAATTCGGCGGGGATGCGGTCGAGGAAAAAGCTGCGGTCGGCGTTGGTGCCGGGAACGCGCTCGCCGTTGATCAGTATCTGCGTATAGCCGGGGGGCAGGCCGCGAAGGCGCGCGCCATCGCTTTCGATCACGTCGGACAGGAAGGTCACCGACGGCACGCGCTTCAGCGCATCGCCCGCGGTGAGCGGCTCGAAGCGCTGGAAGAATTCGCTGTCGTAGGAGAGGACGGGCTCGGCCTCTTCGGTGCGGTTGCGATAGCCGACGCTGCCGAGGACGACGATTTCCTGCGAGGTCGTGATCGGGCCGTCGCCGCGATCCTCTTCGGCGGCGGGGATCGGCGCATCCTGCGCGATGGCGGGGGAGGAGAGCAGCGCGGTCGCGAGAGCGATCGCGGCGACGGACTGAAGGCTGAAAGTTCGAATCATCTTGTCGTTACCCCCTGTTATGGTTGCCGCGCCTCTAGGGGGGGTGTGTGACAGTTTGCATCGCGCTCTATGACGCATCGATGACAGTTAAGTGACGGAAATATTGTGGGATTGACGCCGCGTCATATTGCTGGAACGGGGCCGGCGCACCGCGGTTTTCCGGCAAGGATCGGCGGCGCAAAGCGGGCATTCCGGCCAAAGGGGGTAGTGCAGACGCCATGATTCGGAAAAGACTGGGCTTTTATTTCGGCCTGCCACTATTTGCCGCCGCGACGCTCTCGGCCGCCGTTGCCGCCGAGCCGCAGACACCGGCTTTTCCCGTCGTCACCACGACCGAGGATGGCGCTCCCATCCCCCGTTCTGCGGGTCTTCCTTACGCGCCCAAAAATCTTCCCGACCGCATCGTCCTCACGCCCGGCGCCAACCCGGCGCGCGAGATGGCGGTCGCCTTTCGCACCGATACCGCGCAGGCCGAGTCCCAGGCCCAAATCGCGGTGTCGGTCGACGGGCCCACGCTCGAGGAAAAGGCAAAGCTCGTTTCCGGTACATCGATGCCCATCGACAGCAGCTATGGCCCGGCGCTCTACCATCAGGTGCGCTTCATCGGCCTGACCCCGGACACCGTCTATGCCTATCGCGTCAGGGGCGCCGCGGGCTGGAGCGAATGGTATCAGTTCCGCACTGCCGCGGCGGAGGCAAAGCCCTTCCGCTTCCTCTATCTCGGCGACATCCAGAACGGCATCCTGACTTATGCCAGCCGCGTGATCCGGCAGGCCTTCCTTGCCCATGGCGACATTCGCCTCGTCGCGCATGCGGGCGACCTCGTCGGCCAGCGCGACGACCTCGATCATGACGACGAATGGGGCGAGTGGAATCAGGCCGGCGGCTATAATTATGCCAGCGTCCCGCAGGTCCCCGCGACGGGCAATCATGAATATGTCGACGTGCTGAAAGCCGACGGCAGCGAAAGCCGCCGACTCGGCCCCTATTGGCCGGCACAATTCGCGCTGCCGTCGAACGGCCCCGACCCCGTGAAGGCGACGACCTACTACACCGACTATCAGGGCGTGCGCTTCATCGTCCTCGACGGAACCGCCGCGATCGACCTCGGCGCTATGAAGGCCCAGACCGACTGGCTCGACGCGGCGCTCGCCTCGTCGAAGGCGAACTGGAACGTCGTACTGTTCCACCAGCCCGTCTTCACCTGCGCGCGGCCGAACGACACAAAGGAAATCAAGGCGGCGTGGAAGCCGGTGTTCGAGAAGCGCAAGGTCGACCTCGTGCTGCAGGGCCACGACCACTGCTACAGCCGCCTCACGGGCGAAGCGGGCCGCGAAGCCAATGCCAAGGCGCGTGCCGACGGCGGCATCCAGGGGCCGGTCTATCTGGTGTCGGTGACGGGGTCGAAGATGTACCGGCTCAACGACCGCGCCGGCAGCCAGCCCGACAAGATCGCCGAGGCGACCGAACTTTACCAGATCGTCGACGTCACGCCGAAGGCGCTCAAGTTCCGCACCTATACGGCGTCGGGGAAACTCTATGACGGCTTTAACCTCGAGCGCACGACAAGCGGCAATCGCCTGAGCGAGATCGAAGAGCCGACGATCGCCGCCCGCCGGTGCGCGGGTGACGTCGGTCCCGACGGCGGCCGCTGCGTCGCGTCGGGCAAATAATATCAGGGGGAAATGATGAACCGCACGTCCGGACTGCTCGCCGCCGCCGCGCTCGCCGCAACGCTCGCCGGCTGTGCCGCGCGCGAACCCGTCATCTTCGGCCTGCCGCCGGTTCAGGTCGCCGCCACCGGCGAGACCGCGCCCGTCGGCACCGGCCGCGCCGATGCCGCCGACGATCCGGCGGTCTGGGTCGACCCCGCCAACCCGAACCGCGCGCTGATCGTCGCGACCGACAAGAAGGCGGGGCTCCACATCTATGACCTGACCGGCAAGGATATCGCCTTCGCGCAGGCGGGCCTCGTCAACAATGTCGACGTCGCGGGCAACATCATCGTCGCGAGCGACCGCAACGACGGAGTGAACGCGCACCTCGCGATCTTCCGTCTCGACGCCGACAAGCCGGCGATCGTCGCGCTCGGCCGCGCCGCTGCGGGTACCGGCGAAGCCTATGGGCTTTGCCTCAAAAAGACCGCGCCCGGCGCGCCGATCACCGCGGCGCTGATCGTCAAGGACGGCACGGTGCGCGTCGGCACGCTGACCGTCGACGGCGCTCCGACCTTTGCGGCGCAGTGGGAATATAAGATCCCGACCCAGTCCGAGGGCTGCGTCTTCGACGGCGACACGCTCTATGTCGGCGAGGAAGACGCCGGCATCTGGCAGCTCGTACCGAACGGCAAGACCGCAACCGCGCGCCTCGTTGCGCCGGTCGACAACCAGCGCCTCGTCGCCGACGTCGAGGGCCTCGCGACGATCGACCACAAGGGCCAGCGTTACCTTCTCGCATCGTCGCAGGGCGACAATAGCTATGCGGTCTTCCGTCTGCCCGGCGTCGACTATGTCGGCCGCTTTGCCGTTGCCGCGGGCGCGTTCGGCGCAACGAGCGAGACCGACGGGATCGAGGCGGTCGCGGGCAATTTCGGCCCCGCCTTCCCCGACGGCCTCTTCCTTGCGCAGGACGGCGACAATGCGCCCAAGGCGCAGAATTTCAAACTGGTGCGCTGGGACCATATCGCGGCTTCACTCGGCCTCTAGACTGGAGCGAAGCGGTATCGTGCGCCCCTGCGAAGGCAGGGGTCCATCTCCAAATGGCGCAAGATAGAGCCAGCAGGGGATGGGTCACCGCCTTCGCGGGGACGACAGGGTGTTTTTGTGGCCCAACGCTTGCGATAGCGAGCGCACCCGCCTAGGGGGGCCGCGTCTTTCCTATCCTCAAAGGCCGCCCTTCCCATGACCGACCTGATTCCCGTCCGCCGTGCCCTGCTGTCCGTCAGCGACAAGGCGGGGCTCGCCGAGCTTGCCGCCGCGCTCGTCCGCCACGGCGTCGAGCTGGTGTCGACCGGCGGGACCGCGAAGGCGCTGCGCGAGGCGGGTCACACCGTTCTCGACGTGTCGGACCTCACCGGCTTTCCCGAGATGATGGACGGCCGCGTCAAGACGTTGCACCCGACGGTGCATGGCGGCATCCTCGCGGTGCGCGACGACGCCGCGCATGTCGCCTCGATGGACGAACATGGCATCGGCGCGATCGATCTGGTGGTGGTCAACCTTTACCCCTTCGCCGCGACCGTCGCGAAGGGCGCCGCGCGCGACGAGATCATCGAGAATATCGACATCGGCGGCCCCGCGATGGTGCGCTCGTCGGCGAAGAACCATGCCTTCGTCGGCATCGTCACCGAGCCCGAGGATTATTCCGCAGTCATCGAAGAGATGGACGCCAATGGCGGCGCGACGACGTTCGCGCTGCGCAAGCGGCTCGCCGCGACCGCCTTTGCGCACACCGCGACCTATGACGGGATGATCGCGAGCTGGTTCGCCTTTGTCGACCAGGGCAAGCTATTCCCCGACACGCTGCCGCTGACCGCGAAGCTCGCGAACGAACTGCGCTATGGCGAGAATCCGCATCAGCAGGCCGCGCTTTACCTGCCCGCCGGCCCCGCCGCGCGCGGCATCGCGCAGGCCGAACAGGTGCAGGGCAAGGAACTCAGCTACAATAATATCAACGACGCCGATGCGGCGCTCGAACTCGTCGCCGAATTCCGCGAAGCGGGCCCGACCTGCGTCATCGTCAAGCACGCCAACCCGTGCGGCGTCGCGACCGCCGCGACGATCGCCGAAGCCTATGACGCGGCGCTGAAGTGCGACGATGTCTCGGCGTTCGGCGGGATCATCGCGGTCAACCGGCCGCTCGACGGCGCAACGGCCGAATTGATCAGCGGCATCTTCACCGAAGTCGTCTGCGCGCCCGACGCCGACGCCGACGCGCGTGCGGTGTTCGCGAAGAAGAAGAATTTGCGCCTGCTGCTGACGGGCGAACTGCCCGATCCGGCGCGCGGCGGGCTGATGCTGAAGACGATCGCCGGCGGCTGGCTCGCGCAGAGCCGCGACAATGGCCGCATCGGCGTCGGCGATCTCAAGGTCGTGACCGAACGTGCGCCGACCGAGGAGGAACTCACCGACGCGCTGTTCGCCTGGACCGTCGCCAAGCATGTGAAGTCGAACGCGATCGTCTATGCCAAGGGCGGTTCGACCGCGGGCATCGGCGCGGGGCAGATGAACCGCCGCGACAGCGCGCGCATCGCCGCGGTCAAGGCACGCGAAGCCGCTGAATCGCATGGTTGGACCGAAGCCCGAACCGTCGGCAGCGCGGTCGCCAGCGACGCCTTCTTCCCCTTCGCCGACGGCCTGCTCGCCGCGGTCGAGGCGGGGGCGACCTGCGTGATCCAGCCCGGCGGTTCGATCCGCGACGACGAGGTGATCGCGGCCGCGAACGACGCCGGGCTCGCGATGGTGTTTACGGGGATGCGCCACTTCCGCCACTGATGGGCCTGTGCCCCTGCGAAGGCAGGGGCCCATCACCTATCCTTGCGCGGTTCAACCGGCGGCGACATATCATGATAGCGGGGGAGATGGGCCCCTGCCTTCGCAGGGGCACGCCGCTCTAATTCTATTCGAACGTTTACTCGTTCGCCGCCTGGTGCAGCCAGTCGGCGTGGCGCGGGGCCTTTTTGGTCTGGCTCCATTCGTCGAGCATCAGCGGCGCGACGCGCTTCAGTTCGGCATATTGTTCGTCGGTGCCGATGTCGCACGCGAGTTCGACGCGGTGGCCGTTGGGATCGAAAAAATAGATCGACTTGAAAATGCCGTGGTGCGTCGGCCCGAGCACGTCGATGCCGTTCGCGGTCAGATGCTCTTTCGCGGCGACAAGCTCGTCATAGCTGCCGACCTTGAACGCGAGATGCTGGACCCATTTGGGCGTATTCTCGTCGCGGCCCATGTCGGGCTGGTTGGGCAGCTCGAAGAAGGCGAGGATGTTGCCGTTCCCTGCGTCGAGGAACACGTGCATATAGGGGTCATACTCGCCCGTCGACGGCACATGATCCTCGGCAAAGGCGGTCGTGTAGGTCATGCCGAGCATGGCCTCGTACCAGTCGACCGTTTCCTTCGCATCCTTGCAGCGATAGGCGACATGATGGACGCCGCCCAATTTGATCGGGCTGGTCATTCGGCGGGTTCCTCGACGGTCAGCGCGCCGCGGCGGATCTGGTCCATTTCCATCGATTTGAACAGCGCGGTGAAATTGCCCTCGCCGAACCCTTCGTCCTTCTTGCGCTGGATGAATTCGAAGAAGACGGGGCCGATGACGGTCTGGCCGAAAATCTGGAGCAGCAGGCGCGGATCGCCTTCGGTGGTCGAGCCGTCGAGCAGGATGCCGCGCGACTGGAGTCCCTCGACCGACTCGCCATGGCCCGGAAGCCGCTCTTCGAGCATCTCGTAATAGGTCGCCGGCGGCGAGGGGGCGAAGGGATTGCCGAGCGCCTTCAATTTGTCCCACGCCGCGTAGAGATCGTCGCAGCTGAAGGCGATATGCTGGATGCCCTCGCCATTATACGCGCGCAGATATTCCTCGATCTGCCCCTTGCCGCCCGCTCCCTCTTCGTTGAGCGGGATGCGGATCTTGCCGTCGGGGGCGGTCATCGCCTTCGAGGTCAGGCCGGTATATTCGCCCTTGATGTCGAAATAGCGGATCTCGCGGAAACCCGCGATACGCTCGTAGAACGCCGCCCAATGCGCCATGCGGCCGCCATAGACATTGTGCGTCAGGTGATCGATGAGCTGCATCCCCGCGCCGACGGGGTGGCGATCGACACCCTCTTCATAGACGAAGTCGATATCGTAGATGCTGAGGTCGTCGCCATAGCGGTCGATCAGATAGATGATCGAGCCGCCGATGCCGCGGATCGCGGGGAGGCGCAGTTCCATCGGGCCGGGGTTGACCTCGACCGGCTCGGCGCCGCGTTCGACGGCTTCGCTATAAGCCTTGGCGGCGTCGCGGACGCGCCAGCCCATGCCGCACGCCGACGGGCCATGCTCGGCGGCGAAATAGGCGGCAGGCGATTTGGGTTCGTAATTGGCGATCAGGTTGATGCCGCCCTGCCGCCACAGCTGCACGTCCTTCGAGCGGTGGCGCGCGATCAGTGCGAAGCCCATCGCCTCGAACACGGGTTCGAGAATGCCCTTCTCCGGTGCCGAAAATTCGACGAACTCGAAGCCGTCGAGGCCCAGCGGATTTTCGAAGAGGTCGGCCATGATCGCAATCCCATCTAGTTTCAATTGAAACTATTATGATGGATCGTGGTTGCGGAGTCAATGCGGGGCTTAGACCTTGTAAGGGCGGATCGGCTCGATATGATCGAGCGATGCTGACGCACCTATCCACAGTGGAAGATACTTTTGACATTAGCGGTCGCGGACTGATCGTCGCGCCCGGCATTCCTTTGGATGGAAATTGGCGCATCAAAATTGGCGACGCCATCACGCTTGAAAGGCCCGATGGGTCCAAGGTAGAATCAATCGTGAGGGGCATGGAGAGTTTTCGTCCCGCCAATGCCACGTGCATTCCGTTGTTGCTGGGAAGCGGACTCGGAAAGGCGGACGTGCCTATTGGCACCAAGCTTTGGGTGACGGAGCGCAACAGCTAAATTGGCATAACTGACGTCTACGCCGCAGCGGTCTCGAACGCCTCCAGCGCTTCGCTCGCCGCTACCCAGCGCGCTTCGGCCGCTTCCTGCGCGGCGACGATCTTGCCGCGCCGCTGCGACAGCTCGCTCATCGTCAGGCCCTTATATTCGTTCGCGGCGCCCTGCGGGTCGAACATCGCGCGGTCGATCGCGGAGAGAATGACCTGATATTTGGCAAGGTCGGCCTCGGCATCCGAGACGTCTTTCTTGATCTTCGCCGCCGCCTCGCGCGCCGCGGCGGCGGCCTTGCGGTCTTCCTTGCGGTCGGCCTTCGACGCCTTTTCCTTCGCCGGGGCGCCCTTGCCGAGGATGAAGGCGACATAATCGTCCATGCTGCCGTCGAAATCGCGCGCGGTGCCGTCGTCGACGAGGACGAGGCGGTCGGCGGTGAGTTCGAGCATATGGCGGTCGTGGCTGACGATCAGCACCGCGCCGTCGAAGCCGTTGAGCGCCTGCACGAGCGCCTCGCGCGCGTCGACGTCGAGGTGGTTGGTCGGTTCGTCGAGGATGAGGAGATGCGGCGCGTCGCGCGTGATCAGCGCGAGCGCGAGTCGCGCGCGTTCGCCGCCCGACAGCTTGCCAACCTCGGTCGTCGCCTTGTTGCCGGTGAAGCCGAAGCGGCCGAGCTGCGCGCGCACCGCGCCCGGCGTCTTGCCGGCCATCACGCGCGTCATATGGCCGAGCGGGGTGTCGCTGCCGTCGAGTTCCTCGACCTGATATTGGGTGAAATAGCCGACGCGCATCTTGCCCGACGCCGCCATCGCGCCGTCCATCGGGGTCAGCTGCGCCGCGAGCAGGCGCGCGAGCGTCGTCTTGCCGTTGCCGTTGCGGCCGAGGAGCGCGATGCGGTCGTCGGGATCGATCCGCAGGTTGAGCCGCGTCAGGATCGGCGCGCCCGGCGTGTAGCCGACGCTCGCGAGGTCGAGCGTGATCAGCGGCGGTTTCAGCTCGTCGGGGCTCGGGAAGTCGAAGACGAGGCTCGGGTCCTCCGCGACGGCGGCGATCGGCTGCATCTTCGCGAGCTGCTTCGCGCGCGACTGCGCCTGTTTCGCGGTCGAGGCGCGCGCGCTGTTGCGCGCAACATAATCCTGCAGCTTCGCGCGCTGCGCATCCTGCGCGGCCTTGGCGGCGGCGAGCTGCGCGATCCGCTCGGCGCGCTGGCGCTCGAAGTCGTTATAGCCGCCGGGATAGAGCGTGACCTTGCCGCCTTCGAGGTGGAGGATATGGTCGACGACATTGTTGAGCAGGTCGCGTTCGTGACTGATCACGACGAGCTGGCCGGGATAGGCGCGCAAAAAGCTTTCGAGCCACATCGTCGCTTCGAGATCGAGGTGGTTCGAGGGTTCGTCGAGCAGCAGCAGATCGGGGTTCGAGAAGAGCAAAGCCGCGAGCGCGACGCGCATCTTCCACCCACCCGAGAAACTGTCGAGCGGCTGCCCCTGCATCTCTTCGTCGAAGCCCAATCCGATCAGGATGCGCGCGGCGCGTGCGGGCGCCGCATAGGCGTCGATCGCGATCAGCCGTTCGTGGATGTCGCCGAGCTTGTGCGCATCCTGCTCGACCTCCGACGCCGCGAGCAATTCGGCGCGTTCGGTGTCGGCCGCGAGCACGGTTTCGAACGGCGTCGCGGTGCCGCTCGGCGCTTCCTGCGCAATATAGCCGACGCGCGTCTTGCGCGGCATTTCGATGCCGCCCTCGTCGGCTTCGAGCTGGCCGATCATCACCTTCATCAAGGTCGATTTGCCCGCGCCGTTGCGCCCGATCAGGCCGGTGCGGCTTTTGCCCGGCAGGCTGGCACCCGCGCGGTCGAGGATAGTGCGCCCGCCGAGGCGGACAGTGAGGCCATTGATCGTCAACATGGCGGCGCGCCTAGCATGGCCCGCGTCGAAGCCCAAGCCCGACGCGGTTATCGTGCAGTGACGCCAGGGTCAGCCCCCTAGTGCCCGCCGCCCATCGAAATCTGTTTCGGCCGCGGCGCGAACCACACCGATATCGCGGCGATCACGAACACCACGCCCGAAGCGAGGAACAGGTGAAGCACCCCGAGCGTCGAGGCCTGCACCTCGACCAGCCGCTCGATCGCGGCGCGCGCCTGTTCGAGCGTGAAGCCGGCATTTTGCAGCGAGGTCATCGTCGCTTCGGGATTGTTGAGCGAGGAGACGAGTTCGGAGCGCGAGGTGCGACTGGCATCGTCCCACGCCGTCGTCGCGACCGCAGTACCGATCGCACCGCACAGCGTGCGCAGGAAGCTCATCAGTCCCGCAGCCGACGTCTGATGCTGCGCAGGCACCGAACTCAGCGCAAGCGCGGTCAGCCCGACGAAGAAGAAGGGCATGCCGATCCCCTGCAAGATATGCGGCAGCGCGAGCGTCCAGTAACCGACGTCGGCATTCCAGCTCGCGCGCAGGATCGACATGAACGCCATCCAGAGGATGCCGGCGCAGATGGTGATGCGCACGTCGACCTTGGTGATCAGCCCCGCTGCGACGGGGGACAACAGTACCGCGAACACGCCGAGCCAGGCGACGATGAAGCCCGTCTCGGTCGCGGTATAGCCCGCGACCTGCTGGAGCCAGAGCGGCGTGAGGACGACCTGCGCGAAGAAGGCACCAAAGCCCAGGGATATCGCCATCGTCGCGAAGCTGAAACCACGGAAACGGAAGATGCGCAGGTTCACCACGGGATTGGCGTCGGTCAATTCCCAGATCACGAAAGCGGCGAAGCTGATCGCGGCAACGATCGCGAGCCCGATGATCCACGTCGATCCGAACCAGTCATGCTCGCGCCCGGTGTCGAGCATGATCTGGAACGCGCCGACCGAGACGACGAGCAGAATCAGGCCGATGACATCGATGCGGGCCTTTGCCCGTTTGGTTTCGAATGGCGTGAGCAGCGTGAAGACGCCGAAGGCACAGATCGCGACGACGGGCAGGTTGATGAAGAATATCCACGGCCACGTCCAATTGTCGCTGATCGTCCCGCCGAGGATCGGCCCGAGGATCGGCGCAGTGGTGGTCGTCATCGCCCAGATCGCAAGACCGACCCCGGCCTTTTCCTTGGGAAAGATGCGCAGCAGCAAGATCTGCGACAGCGGCATGAGCGGCCCGCCCGCGAGCCCCTGCAGCACGCGAAAGAGCACCAGAGCATCGAGCGTGCGCGACACGCCGCAGAGGAAGGAGAAGATGCCGAAGCCGATGATCGAGATCATGAACCAGCGCACGGTTCCGAACCGCATCGCGAGCCAGCCGGTGAGCGGCACGCTGATCGCGTCGGCGACCGCATAGCTGGTGATCACCCATGTCCCCTGCGTCGGCGACACCGCGAGCCCGCCCGCAATATGCGGCACCGACACATTGGCGATCGTCGTGTCGAGCACGACGACGAAATTGGCGAGCGCGAGCGCGAAGGCCGCGACGAGCAGCCGCACGCCGGTGAGCGGTTGCGGCTCTTCGGGGATGGCGGATGCGGGGGCGGCGGCGCTGGCCATGATCGTCTCCGCGCCTCAGTTGCCGCGCGTGTCGATCGTGGCTTCCATCGAGAGCCCGACACGCAGCGGATGCGCCTTGAGCTCCTTCGGATCGAGCGCGATACGCACCGGCAGGCGCTGGACAACCTTCACCCAATTACCCGTCGCATTCTGCGCAGGGATCAGCGAGAAGGCCGCGCCGGTGCCGCCGGCGATGCCGATCACCTTGCCGCGATAGACGACGTCGCCGCCATAATAGTCCGAGGTCAGCTCGACCGGCTGGCCGATGCGGATATCGCCAAATTGGCTTTCCTTGAAATTGGCGTCGACATAGGCGATGCTGATGGGGACGATCACCATGATCGGCGCCCCCGCCGCAATACGCTGCCCCACCTGAACCTGCCGGTTGGTGACGATGCCGTCGACCGGCGCGCGCAGCACGGTGCGTGCAAGGTCGAGCCTCGCTTTTTCGAGCCGCGCCTCGGCCGCCGCGACGTCGGGCGCGGTGTTGACGGTCGTGCCGCGCACGATTGCTTCGGCGGCGCCGAGGTCGCCGCTCGCCGATCCGCGCGTCGCCTCGGCCGAGGCGATGCCCGCCGCGGCAAGGTCGCGCGCGGCCGTCGCCGAGGCGAGCGCGGCGCGCGCGGCGGTCAGTTCCTCGCCCGACACCGCGCCGGTTCCGGCAATGCTTTCGCGCCGCGACAGTTCGGCGCGGGCGCGCTCGACGGTGGCATTGGCGTCGCGAAGCCGCGCGCGCGCCTGCGACACGTCGGCGCCGCGCGCCGCGACGCGCGCGCGGGCCGCATCGGCGTTGGCGTCAGCCTGACCGTAACGCTGGCGCGCGAGGCGCAGCGCCGCTTCGGCATCGGCGACCGCGATCCGCTGGTCGGCGTCGTCGAGGATGACGAGGATGTCGCCCTTCTTCACCGCCTGCGTGCCGCTGACGCGCACCTCTTTCACCGGGCCGGAAACGAGCGCGGTAACCTGCGCCGAATCGGCCCCGACATAGGCGTTGTCGGTGTGGACGCGCCCCGCCTGCGTCAGGAAATACCAAAGGCCCCACAGGATCGCGACGGTCACGACCACGAGCGCGAGGATGCGGAGCAACTTCGCGCGCCTGGCGCCATTGGCTTCGGGCTGGGTTTCGGGAGCGTCGGGTGCGGCTGCAGCCGTGTCGTCGGCCATCATTCGTCTCCTGTTGAATTGCTGGCCCGATATCCGCCGCCCAGCGCGCGGATCAGGGCGATATCGAGTGTCAGCTGGCGCGCTTCGAGGTCGACGACGGCGCGACTGAGCGCAACCATGCTATCCTCTGCGGTCAGCTGGACGATCTGGTTCGAAAGGCCGGCGCGATAGCGCAGCGACGCGAGTTTCGATGCTTCGGCGGCCGCTGTGAGCGCCTCGCGGCGGCCGGCAAGCTGGCGTTCGGCCGCCGCGCGGCTGGCGACGATATCGGCGACGTCGCGCAGCGCGCCGATCAGCGTGCGGTCATAGGTCGCGACCGCGGCGTCATAGTCGGCGCGCGAACCGCGATAGCGGCCCTCAAGCCGTCCACCCTCGAAGATCGGAAGGCTGATCGCGGCGCCGCCATTGCCATATTCGGACCCTGATTTGAACAGATTGGAGAGTCCGAGCGACTGGAGGCCGACGAGCGCCGACAGGCTGATGTTGGGATAGAAATCGGCGCGCGCGACGTCGATACGCTTCGCTGCGGCCTCGGACCGCAGCCGGGCGGCCACGATATCGGGGCGGCGACCGATCAGGTCGATCCCGGCATTGCCCGGCAAGCCGAGCGACGGACGCCCCATCTGCGGGCGCGCGATCGTCAGTCCGCGGTCGGGGCCGGCCCCCAGCAGTGCGGCGATCCGGTTGCGCGTCGTCGCGATCGCTTCTTCGAGCGCGACGACGTCGGCGCGTGCCGATGCGGCGCGGCTTTCGGCCTGCCGCTGGCTGGCCTGATTCTCGATATCCGCGCGGGCGCGCTCGCCCGACAGATCGGCGCTTGCGGTGCGGACGCGCACCGCCTCGTTTGCGACATCGAGCGCATGATAATAGCCGGCAAGATCGGTATAAGCCGACGCGATTCCGGTCGTCAGCATCAACCGCGCCTGTGCTTCGTCGACGCGCGCGGCCTCGGCTTCCGACGTCGCCGCCGCGAGCGCCGCGCGATTGCGGCCCCAAAGGTCGAGATCGAAGCTGAAGGTCGCGGCAACATGGCCGGTATCCTGAATCCCGTCGGGCACGAACTGCGGCGGGATGCCCATATTCTTGCTTTGCTGGACGCCGCCGGCGCTGGCTTCGGCGCCGACGCGCGGCAGCAGCGCCGCGCCCGCCTGCTGCGCCATGGCATCAGCGGCGCGCACGCGCGCGGCCGCGATCGCGACATCGGGCGAGCCCTCGAGGCCCTCCGCGATCAAGGTGTCGAGTTGGCTGTCGCCGAAGCCCTGCCACCAGCCTTCGGCAGGCCACTCGCCTTGCGCGCCGCGAAGCGATGCCTGCGATGCGAGCGACTCGGCGGCGACGGGCGCGGGCTTCGACCCGAGATCGGGGACGCTCGCACAGCCCGCCAACAGGCTGAGAATAGAGGCGGAGAGAAAAATATTTCGGGGCATGGCTTCCAACGATACTAGCTGGTATCATGCGCCATTGAACCTTGGAGGATGCGTTGTCAATCGAAATGATACCAGCTGGTACGGCAGGCTTGGACGATGCCGCGGCGATGCGCCGCAAGGCGTTCGTCGATGCCGCGCGCGAGCTGTTCTTTGCGAATGGCTATGCCGGAACGACAATGTCCTCGATCGCGGGAAAGGTGGGCGGATCGAAGACGACGCTCTGGACTTATTTCCCGTCCAAGGAAGAATTATTCGAGGCGGTCGTCGACGATATCGTCGCGCAGTATGGCGATGCGCTGGCAATCGACTTGCCAGTCGACGAGCCGGTACCCGACGTCCTGCAGGCCTTTGGCAACATGCTCATCACCAAGCTGACGCAGGCGCCGCTCCTGTCGCTGTTCCGCCTTGTCGTCGGCGAGGCCGAGCGCTTTCCGCACCTAGCCGAGACATTTTACGAACGCGGCCCGCGCCGCGGCAAGGCGCGGGCGGCCGTGTGGGTCGGCGAAAAGATGGTGCGCGGCGAAATCCGTATGGGCGACCCGATGCGCGCGGTGCAGCAGTTCGCGGGCCTGTGCCAGTCGGGCCTCTATCAGTTCGCGATCCTGAACCTCCCTGAAAGCCGCGATCTCAGCCGCCTCCAGGACGAAGTCGATGCCGCGGTCGATACCTTCTACCGCGCCTGGAAACCCGAGGACGCGTCCTAGAGGGTCGCACCACCTGTCCGGAAACGGGACATGATCCTAAATTTCGGGTGTCATGAATATGTTATTATTGCGCGATGGAACCGATTCGCGACGCAATCTATTATGAGCAGCTTGCCCGCGTCGCGCGGATGAAAGCAAACGCGAGCGATGACCCGTTTCTTTCGCTGCGCCTCCGCGAAGCCGCGATCAGGCACGAAAGAACCGCGCGGCGGATGCGCCGCGAAGCGCTGGCTCCCGGGATGCGACCTTCCGGATAGCATCCTATTGGGCCCGCTGCTGGGGGGGATCCAGACGCAAAAAAGCCCGCCGTCCGATAGGACTGGCGGGCTTTTTGGTGGTTGCGGGAGTAGGATTTGAACCTACGACCTTCAGGTTATGAGCCTGACGAGCTACCGGGCTGCTCCATCCCGCGTCAACCAGCTGCGATCGCCGTTCGGGACCGCAAAAACAGCAAAAGGCCGGCATCGCTGCCGGCCTCTAACTTTGTGAATGGGTTTCTTTCGACCTTACGCCGGCCACAATGCCTGGCGACGTCCTACTCTTCCAACGCTTAAGCGGTAGTACCATCGGCGCTGTCAGGTTTCACGGCCGAGTTCGAGATGGGATCGGGTGGGTCACTGACGCCATGGTCACCAAGCAATGAAGCCGGCGTAGGGTCAAAAAGGGTATCAATCGATGTCCGTGCAATACTGTCTGATCAATCATCCACTATCATGGACAAACCGCTCAGGCTTGTCGTTGATGGCGGGACTCTTAAGTGCGAATAGAGCAATTAGTATCGGTTAGCTCCACGCGTTACCGCGCTTCTACATCCGATCTATCAACGTGGTGGTCTTCCACGGCTCTATGAAATCTTATCTTGAGGGAGGCTTCCCGCTTAGATGCTTTCAGCGGTTATCCCGTCCATACATAGCTACCCTGCTGCGCGGCTGGCGCCACGACAGGTACACCAGAGGTATGTTCAACCCGGTCCTCTCGTACTAGGGTCAACTCCTCTCAAATTTCGACGCCCACGGCAGATAGGGACCAAACTGTCTCACGACGTTCTGAACCCAGCTCACGTACCACTTTAATTGGCGAACAGCCAAACCCTTGGGACCTGCTCCAGCCCCAGGATGTGATGAGCCGACATCGAGGTGCCAAACGATTCCGTCGATATGAGCTCTTGGGAATCATCAGCCTGTTATCCCCGGCGTACCTTTTATCCGTTGAGCGATGGCCCTTCCACTCGGGACCACCGGATCACTATGACCGACTTTCGTCTCTGCTCGACTCGTCAGTCTCGCAGTCAGGCAGGCTTATGCCATTGCACTCTAACAGACGGTTTCCAACCGTCCTGAGCCTACCATCGCGCGCCTCCGTTACTCTTTAGGAGGCGACCGCCCCAGTCAAACTACCCGCCACAGAGGGTCCCTGATCCAGTTTCATGGATCGAGGTTAGACATCAGAAAACAACAGGGTGGTATTTCACCTATGGCTCCACACCGGCTGGCGCCAGTGCTTCAAAGCCTCCCACCTATGCTACACAGTTCTTTCCTAATGCCACTCTGAAGCTGCAGTAAAGGTGCACGGGGTCTTTCCGTCTAACCGCGGGTACTCCGCATCTTCACGGAGAATTCAATTTCGCTGAGCATCTCCTGGAGACAGTGGGGAAGTCGTTACGCCATTCGTGCAGGTCGGAACTTACCCGACAAGGAATTTCGCTACCTTAGGACCGTTATAGTTACGGCCGCCGTTTACCTGGGCTTCATTTCGGAGCTTGCACCCCTCCACTTAACCTTCAGGCACCGGGCAGGCGTCAGGCCCTATACGTCGTCTTGAAGCCGACTTAGCAGAGCCCTGTGTTTTTGCTAAACAGTCGCTACCCCCTGGCCTGTGCCCCCCACAAATGGTTGCCCAAATGTGGGGCCTCCTTCTTCCGAAGGTACGGAGGCAATTTGCCGAGTTCCTTCAGGAGACTTCTCTCAAGCGCCTTGGTATACTCTACCATCCCACCTGTGTCGGTTTAGGGTACGGTCTATAATGGAGGGGCTATTTCCTGGAACCTCTTCAAAGCCTGACCAATCCAATAAGGTCAGACAATTTACGAGATCCGTCACACACCTCCAGGCCCACGAATATTAACGTGGTTCCCATCGACTACCCCCTTCGGGCTCGTCTTAGGGGCCGGCTTACCCTGCTCAGATTAGCTTTAAGCAGGAACCCTTGGGATTTCGGCGAGAGGGCATCTCACCCTCTTTATCGCTACTCATGTCAGCATTCGCACTTCCGATACCTCCACGACCCATTACCAGATCGCTTCATCAGCCTACGGAACGCTCCGCTACCGCGTGTATTGCTACACACCCTAAGCTTCGGTGCACGTCTTGAGCCCCGTTACATTTTCGCCGCAGGAACCCTTATTTAGACCAGTGAGCTGTTACGCTTTCTTTAAAGGATGGCTGCTTCTAAGCCAACCTCCTGGTTGTTTTGGGATTCCCACATGCTTTCCCACTTAGACGTGACTTGGG